>PDYJ01001529.1_pt1 | contig 1331845 bp, 1112 predicted proteins | sample 1430841 | NCBI WGS metagenome assembly PDYJ01 (sample SAMN07237672, study PRJNA390542) | Gut metagenome, whole genome shotgun sequencing project. | isolation source: fecal pellets | host: Mus musculus | place: USA: New York, NY | collected 2016-10 | reverse complement strand
AGTCATTAGTTAATTATTAGGAGGATAGTATGAAAAAGTGGCAGGAAGTATCAGGTTGTGTAATCTTCGGATTAGGAGCAGTTATTGAATTGCTTTTAGTCTGCAACGCATATCTCGATCTTAAATACATTGTAGAGCCATTCGACATTCAGGAATAATTGAAAGAATGTACCTGAGTGTCGATGCACTTTCATGTGCCATGTGGATAAACTATTTCGTGGCACTCGGACTGTTCGTTTACTTGTGGCGAAGAGGAAACCGAGAAAAGAAATTACCCAAATATTCTTCAAGCGATGGGACTAATACTTGATTGGGTGAATGGCTTTGAAATCAAAAGCAATGTAAGTGAGGATGGCATGGTTATAAAGGCGAACAAAGAAGGGTTACTCTCATTGGCTAATCATCTTACGAATTTAGCGCAAGCAGATGTGCCTCCCGGCACTCATATACATTTGGATTCCTTAAACTCGTTGGAAGATGGTTCGGACAATATAATAATTGAGAAAACATGAAACTGAAAGATAAGAACACTGGCAAATTTATTGGTGTGGCGACTATTAGCGGCATACTGACTTTTGCTATCGCTTGCGGATTGTGGTATATGGTTTCAGGCGAGAAGTGGTTGGATTTTTGGGGGATTCCTGTCACAATCATTTCGTTTTGGATAATCGGGGCTTTGATAGCGTGGCTTATCATCCCTGACAGGAAAAGCTATCTGTTAGGCATCGCAGCGTATTTATCCACTATCGGGGTTAATTTCATTATAGCGGCTTTTAATTTCCTCAACGGAGAAAACGGATGGATTGTCCTGATCGCAATAGGTTTCGCAATTATCTCCATTCCCGGAGCTATTCTGCTGAATTTAGTAACAATACGGATTATCAAATGAAAGTTAAGAAAATTCATATAGCCATCGCGACGGCAATATTGTCATTAATCGTAATCGCCGGTTGCTCCCGAAGTATTGACTATAACGATGGTGAGCCTGTGATGTTCTCTGAACTGCCGAAAGAGGTTCAGGACACTCTAATCTGGTGGGGAGAACATACAATCGTATCCGTTGGAGATACGGTTGTTGTGGAACTGGACGATGTGGTATGTTTTGATTCAGACTATACTTTTTTGCGCTCTACTCTCGGGCCGTGGATAACGTCAAGAGGTTTGCGTCGAAATAGAGACGGGAAAGAATGGAAATTTAATGGTAATCTGAATGTGCCGACCCCTATTGTCACCATAGGCGACACCATTTATATTCCATCTGGCTATAATCTTGTCACTTGCGGAGGAGTGAATCCGGATGCTGTTTTCTATCGGCAAACACTCAATTAACTAATCGGCATGGAGGCTTTAATTGAAATGGTTATGTACTCGATACTTGGTTCAACATTCCGGCATATTGGAGCGGGCCTCCGATATTTCTTCATCCGAGTTATCCTCAGGAAGAAAGTAACATATAAAAGCCTGCGTTACGATAATCCGAAAGATATGGTTCTCGCAAACTTTGACAACGCCTTTGCCAACACCTTTTTCGGTTTTGTAGTCTTTTGCGTACTCCTAATTTTAATGGTCAAATACCTGTCATAATATGAAAGCCGATAAATACATAGCGCAAGAATCGTTTACTGCACCAACCTTATGTGTCGTAATGACTGCATGGTGCATATGGGCCGGTTGCACTGAGGGCTGGAATATTCTCAGTGTTGGCGGTTTGGTATTTTTCGCTATCGGCATGGTCGTTTACATATTCAAATATGTGAAATATGGACGCAGCGTATTGATGATTGATGAAACCGGAATCACTATAAAAGATTGGCACAAGAATAAACTCCTGCATTGGGACGAAATCGAGAAATGCGACATAGCATGGCGCACCGCTATGGGGCACTGCTTGCGTTGTCTGGGCATAAAGACTTTGGCAGGGAAACGAGAAAAATTCCACGACGTAAGACTATCTGGCAAATTATGCCGAAACAGGAGCGTAAGACAAGCCATTGAAAAGTTTGGCGGAACCGAAATATTCGATTATGAAGGTTCAAGCCAACAGAACCGCTATGTCGTAAATATTATGATCTTCACACTATTGGCAGTATTCGTATTCTTCATAATTTACTCCATAATATGAAAAAGGCCGGAAAAATAATCGCATATTCTATCGCTCTCCTTATTGTTATAGCTATAGCAGTTTCTATTGTCGCAATTTATCATATGGGATACAATACAGCTCATTACAGAGAGAAAGACATTGAGGCAATAAATCAGGCGACCTTTGAGAATAGATACAACGAGCAATCGGAACATAAAGATATAATTATAAGCAAAGAAGAAGCCATAAAGAATTATTACGGCAAAAATTCGGTATTCGATATTGACCGTGAAGATTATGAAACCGCAAAATGGGTTCTGGAATCTTCATTTCCGAAAGAAATAATCAGAGATGGAGGCGGGTACAAATGCGTTGAGTCCGGAAACACATCATCCGTCGATAGGATAATAAGGATGTTTCCTATTGACCGGTATTTCAAACAATACCTTGGTGTCTGGCAGAATGGGCGAAAGACCGTCACTATATATCTCACAACAGAATACACTCCGGAGTATGTGGGGCAATATGTGCAATACAAGGGTCTAATACCGGAAGAGATTACGGTAACCATTGATTTGATGACCGAAAAACTATCCTTATAATCCAACTACCATGATTTTAATACTCGGAATTATAATACATCTGATTATCTTTACTTTACTGGCGGTGGTGATTGCATTGCCATTGGCCGGTATTGTATGTTGGCTAAGCAGGAAGCATAGGAAACGTAACACTATATTGGCATTGTTATCGCCATTCGTGTTTATATACTCGTTCTATTTCACCGGTCTTGTCGGAGATTTTGCCTGTGCGTCAATCTTTGATACAGGTTGCGGAATGGATGGGTATTATAAGACTGAATTGCCTAACGGTTATCAGATAGAATCTCATACATATGGTTTGACCCGAGAAAATTTTACCGGATTTCTCCATAAAGACGGACAGTTTGTCTATGAATGGGTTACTAAAATTAAGGTTTCAGGCGACTCTATTTCGGGAGAACGTTATGATCTCGACGAAACACCAGGAAGTGAATATTACTTTGCAATAGACACTAAGACTGACAGTATAACGGAATATAAATCGCTCAGTGAAGCAAAGGCAAAAGCACCGACCGTTGTAACAGAATTAACGTCATTAAAGGCATTCTATTATAAAAGTTGGCCGTGGGTAATCCCTTTGACAATCATTGCCGTTGTCGTATCGGCAGGGTTAGTATTTCTTTTATGGTTTGTTGTTATCAAAATATCTGCGCGATGGAGAATTTAACGACGAAAAGGAGATGGCTATTAATCGGATTGCTTCTTATAGAGGCAATGATTATGTTTTGGGTTGTTCCGAAGGCCAATGCCGATGAAATTGAAATGCCAATATCGCTTACGATTAGTCTATCATTAGCCCTGATGATAAGTCTGGCCATCTTGATAAAATGGAATCAAGGTAATCGCAAGACCGTTATTCCCATCTTCATTGTATGCGTTGCAACATATCTTCAGATACTATATTGCTCCGTGTTTTATGATTGGGGCGCCTATGTTTGTATGACCTTGCCGATATTCCAACTGGTATTGGGATATGCGGTATTTCGATATTCCACCGACATAGTCTCTTTATTTATTGGCTGCTCGAATCTGATGTTTTCGGCTATATGGGCTAATCAATATCAAGGTTTCCTATGGTTTCATAATAAGTCCTGTGATTTTGAAACGATGGCAGTGGCGAGTCTTGGCGCCTTTGGCGGTGCTGTGATTGTATTCGCCATATCAGCTATTATGATAATGAAGTTCAATCATAAAAACGCTTGAGTATGAATTATGATATAACTATCGAATATAAGGATGGCCGGGTAAGTATGAAATTTCTCGGAGTTGATTTCTTTGCACTGGATAAAGTTTTTGGAACGATGCCAATAAAAAAACTATCCAATTATTGCTTCGGAATTTTCAATACAGAACCGGATGAACCGACCTATATTCAGTCATCCGACAATAATATCTCTGAAATCGTATCCGTACCGATTACTAATCCACACTCGCTTATTGAGTTTTTCAGGAGTATTCCGGACAGAGAAGATTTTTCAATATATAAGTTGAAAATAGATTTCAATGACTTCTCCATGCTCTATGATGATGATTGTATGCTTGTCATAGAGGGCAAGTGCTCTGACAATGCTGAATTTAAATTCTTTAATAGACTTTATCGTGACATATGCGATACCCTTGAAAATGAGGATTAAAGTTATAGTTAATTTGCATGAAATCAGACAACAAGACATATCGGTTTTTCTTTGGACGGCGGGGTGAGAGGCACTTGCCATTCGGTGCTATGCTGCTGATTCTCGTGCCTTTTCTCATTGTAGGTCAGTATTTCCAGAATCGCAAATATAATGCTCTGTCGGCAAGTCCGGAACATACATCAACTGTAATTTCAAATATCGGCTACATAGGCAACAGTGGCCCTATAATACATTACAGCTTTACAGTGAATGGTATTACATATAATGGTGGTATGCATGCCAATGGTTTTGCCGTTGGCGACAGCATAGGCGTGGTGTATCAGAAAGACAATCCCGAAAACAATATGACGGTGTTCGAGTATTACGACGGCCCTTCGTATGGATTCGTTTCTGCATTTGTCATTCTTGTTGTAATTCTTGCGATTATCCGTTGGCGGAAGATAAGCAGGCAGTACAAAGCTGATGCCCCGGTGGAAACCAAAGTGCAAAGGGCATGTGGGATTTATCGTACCTCAAAAGAATATATATTCGTTACGGGTTATGGCAAGACCGGCTTCGGCTACAATATGAATTATCCTATAAAGTTTGCGCCAATTGATTGTGATGATATAGAATTCAATAATGCTTTTGGCGAAGTTTTCTTAGCCAGCAATCGCGAAGAATATAAGGAGCTAAAATCATCGGAACTAATCAAGGCAATGAAACAACGCTCATGGCGACAGCTTCACCTCCATTCGACCTCCGTATTTGTAAATCAGGACGACGATAAAATCAGTGTAGTCCCTACTAAATTGGCATCCGATAAATGGCTTGATTGGGATTCCAATCAAGCGCTGACATTTGACGTTGGCAATGATTCTATATACGACATCGTAAGTGAAACCCGAAAACTCCTCGATAATCATGAAACTGACCGATAAAAACTCCGAGATAAGAATCTACCAAAGCGTATGGAAAAATACGTTTTATGCCATCTGTTGCTTGGCTTTTGCTATTGTCGGATATTTGATTATAATAAATCCAAGTACTAAATGGCCAACGAAAATCTTTGGTGGTTTGCTGAATATGATATTTTTTGGAGGTGCCAGTGCGCTTTTCTTTGCTATGGCGTCACATAAACGGATTCGCCGCATTCCGTTTTTAATAATCTATGCAGATAGATTGGGAATTTATAAACAGCGCAATGGTGATTATCATACTATCAATTACGCAGATGTTAAAAAGTTTCGATTAGTAAAGATTCACTCGTCTAAAATGATTGCGGTGGACTATAAGACAGCTCCACTGATACATAAGTTTGACGGAGCATCCGATTTGAAACAAAATATAATGAACTTCAATTTCAATGAGATTGGAGCGATAGAAAATATACCCGTTCACAATCTGACAATGAAAGGGAAGGAGATTTGTGATATATTGAACCGCCGATTGAATTGTTGGCAAGTAAGACCCGCTGAATAAGAATATGAATAATTACGATATTACAAAAATCCAATCGAAAATCAATCGGTTAAAGCGGACTGGTGACTTCAGTCATTTGCGGTCATTCCTTTTGAAATTGTTATCGGCTTACCCCGATGAATATTATTTCATGGCTGAACTGTCAAGTGCCTGTTATCAATTAAGGAAATATATCGAAGCATTAACTTATGCACAAGAGTCATATCAGTTAGCTCCTGATGATTATTGGGTAAGATATATTTATGGCTGTGCATTATCTGCAAATGATAAATTGGAAGAAGCAGCTGAGATGTTTAATTCAATCATAGCCTGCGATGTGGCTTTTCTCGCTGATTATAAGCATGGCGAAGGGAAAAGATGGGCTGAATCTCTGCTAAACGATAGTAGATATATGAGGGCTGTCATTTATCAGCAAGAAGGCAATAATCTTGAGGCACGAGATTTATTCCAAACACATAAGTCCATAAGAAGGCGTGGGCTATATAGCGATTTTTCGATCAAACAAGTTAATGAGCATATTAAATGGCTGGATATGATTATCGGCGATACCGACAGGGACTATTCTATTTCAAAATATCGTCCGCAGTTCTATGATGCTGAAGGATGCTACATTCATAACGAGTGGACTTCAATCTCTGATATTGGCAAATCGTTTGCAGATGGAATACTCACAGCCGATGAGTATATTGAAGCGGAGAACCGATATATTGATACGGCTATTGATTTAGCAAAATTGGCTGGTTGTTCATATCTTATAGTGAGTTACATGGAGGGTGATTCAAAGGATATTGTAAATTCAGTTAAGGGTCACAAACTGAATCATGGCCTTATTGAAAGAGCAAAGACAATCCGACAAGGATTAAGAATCTCACTAAAGGACTGTCCGGACTATCTTCGCCTATGCCTGCGAGAATGTTGTTGGGCTGTATTCTCCAACAAGACACATAATTTCCTTGTCAAGTTTGGCTACGACTATTATATGCATGTTCATACTGCCGTGCCAAAAAATCAGGTTGTTGAAATTGTAACCAGAAACGGATTGTATCTTCGCCCATGAAACTAACAAGCAAACATTATAGCAATCAAATATTTAAGAAGGCTTCTTTTTGCAACGGAGGCTTGGCTGAATGGTGGACTAAAAAAACTTTTAAGCGGTGTGATTTTGATAACTGCGACTTTACCGATATTATGGCAAGAGGGTGCCGTTTCATAGGCTGTGTTTTCAAAAGAGGAAAGTTACAGCATTTCTATATGGGTTCCACTACTCTGGTAATGCCCCGTAAAACGGTTTATCGTAATTGCACATTCGAGCGAGTGAAACTACGCAACTTCGGTATCGCGGACTTTTTCGATTGTTCATTCATTAACTGCGATTTTCGTTCTGCCTTTATTGCTGCATCTTTTACCCGTTGCAGTTTCGTCGGAGAAATTTCCGGTTGCGTATTCTGCGGCCCTCAATATAAAGGCGGTTATTACATAAATTGGCTCAATTATTGGATTTCCAATAAAGGACGGCTACACTATGTGGATTTCACTAAAGCCACCCTGATAGATGTTGCCTTTCGTGGTGGTGTAGATTTGTCAACGACTAAGTTCCCGATAGACTATGAAACTGACTGATAAGAGATTTTGGATAACATGGATTGTCGTTGAACTATTGATGTTATCATCTTGTGTTTACATGGCAATCTATAGTAAATTTATAGGCATAATGTGTGTTTTCGGAGCAAGCCAACCTTTAATGTTAGCTTTGACTCTATATAAAAAGAAACATCAAAGCGGGGCACTAACAAATTTAATAATTGTTGGTTTGTATTCCATTTATTCTGTGTATATAAGTATATCAGGACAGGATGCCAATGGTTGGGGTTGGGCATTTTGCATGATTGTTTTTCCAATAATACAGCTTATACTTCTTTTGTTGTTTTGGGGTATTCAAAAAATTGCTGAAGCAAATGAACAGAAAGAATAACTATATGGCTAATCACGAAATATGGAATCCTATCCGGATGATTGACTGCGAGTGTTCGGTCAATTCAATAGACTACAATGCGACGGATCTTATTGTCGAGTTGGAACGGTTCGATAACAAAGGGATAGTAAGGATTGATTTCAAAGAAGTGTTCGCGTATCGCGTGACTTTGGAACATTTCAGAATCAACGATATACTGGATGGTGCAGGTATAGCACCGTTATACGAGGTTGAAAACTCCGAATATTATAACCGGCTAATGCAATCCGGTATGAAGGTGCTATATGGCGATGCCCTCAAAGTCCGGCATTTTGCCATAAAGACAACCGAGCATATCATAGATATTCTCACTCCTAATACTTATACAGTGATATAATGGGAATATACAAAGTGAATCCCCATGCTGACGCACAGGGATTCTAAGGTTTCAGTGCCATTTAAATTTTCGGGTGAGATAGGTGACGAGTGCCACTGAGACCACCCAAAAGAAGATTATCAGGGAGACAAGCAAATCTATCTCTTCGGAATGTATGGCTTGGGAATTTGCGAAAATTACCAAGGCGAGAAATACGAACAGCCATATCAGGGAAAAGAGGATTATGTAGGCGGCGAGTGCCGGAATGATTACGCAGTTCCTTGCGGTCTCCATCTTATCGGCCATAGGCTTGACTTTGGCGTTGAATGTCGCCGCCATTTCGGTTGCGGTCTTCTGGAGATTCCCACTGACTGCCGATGAGAACTTTTGAGCGTCCATAGGCGAGGCGGATTCCCGAATCTCGCGGATTATATAGGGAGCCTCTTTCATGAAGAGCCGGATCTGCAAGGCGAGGTCGCTCTGCGCCTCGATCTCTTTCTGCCGCAACTCGTCGTCTCTCGTCTCGGCTATCGCGCTGTCGATGCCGGAGACATCAATCTTTTTAAGAGCCATAATATAATCGGTTATCTTCGGATTCCTTTTCTTCTTACAATTCCTATCTTGGAGCGGGCTGCTGCGGCACAACGACGGGCGCGGGCTATCTCTTCCTCGATGTCGTCACGCTTCTTCGGGAGGTCGTTGTTCGATGCCCCTCCGCCGCCGGAAACATAGGTCGGCGCGTTCAGGAACGACATGAAGCTCATCGCGACGGCGAAGTGGTAGCAAGCCTCATTGATAAGGTCGGCCCAGTTCTCAACCTCCCGGAAGTCAAACTCGTCATCGAACACGCGCATGACCTGTTCCGGGATAAAACGGGTGTGGGTCTCGTCATCATGGACAATATCGACACGCCGGGTGTCAGGTCTGTAATCGTTATAGTCCGGGCGAATATCGGATTCCCTGCTGTCGGCTTTTGTCTGCCTATCCTGTGCCGGGTGCAACTTGTTCCATGTGCCTTCAAGTTTGCTTACCATGAGATTGCGGCCTTTGCCAAGCTCGGATGCCTTGAACTTGGCGTTGCCTTTCTTCAGTATATAGCCTCTTACAATGCCCTTCTCATCTTTCCTTACCTTGACATCATATCCTTTCGCCTCAAGCCGGGCGAAATAATCCTCAAGCGACCATTTCCCCATTCTGCCGAGGACATCGAGGCAGTCACGGCTTACGGACTGACGGTTGATGTCGTGGATGTTGGCCGCTGTCTGCCAGCCCCGTTTTCTCGCCACACGTTCCGCCGCCCGTTGTGCCCGAAGATGGATGTTGCGGTCATTGTTGATGTTCCCGTTTTCGTCAAGACGGCTCACAACCGCATGGAGGTGGGGTATGCCGCTGTCGGATTCAAGGTGCAGCCACACGGTTGACTTGCTTCCTGCGAGATTGGTTTTCGGAGATAGCAAGCAGCCTTTCTTGTCCTTCATCTCCAGACGGTCAAACTCTGCAACGAAATCCAGCCATAGCTGCCTCCAATCTTCGGCCGAGAAATGGCGTGTATGCTCCTTTGCCGGACTTATCTCAATCTGGATGAGGTTGTTCTTCATTCGAGGACGGCACAAGGAATCAAGTCTGACGGAGTTCCATATCCCCAACGGGTCTATGCCGGGAGGGAGAAAACTGTCGCAGATATGGAAGATTCTCTCCGGGTGTTTCTTGTTCGCCGACACGCCTGTTATGTAGTTAAGGGCATTGATGCCGTGCGATATTGATTTTGCTTTCGCTATCATGTTCTCAAATTTTTGTGATGGTTTTCCTTGTGCGCGGACTCAGACGGCCAGCGTTTATCACGGAGTTAAGGAACTCGGTTACGGCGTTGGTTATCGGCACCACCTGCCTGTACCAGTCGAGCATGAAGGAGACCTTTTGAAAAAGTACTATTCTCTTGTCTTGCTTCATTCCGGCGAGTGCGTTGGCGAAGTTGAGTATATCTACACGGCAGCCGTCAAGGTTGTGCAATAGTTCCGATTCTTCGGCTGTCAATGCCGATGGTGGCTCGTAGCCCAAGGCACGCTGCCTCATGTAGTCGCTCGGTGTAAGGTTGCATCCAGCGGCAATGTCGTGTATATTCTCACGCTCTGCGGCTGTCACTTTTGTGGTGACGGTGCATGACCGCACAGCCTCCGGCGGCAGTTTCTTTCGCTTCGTCTTTCCAGTGTTGTCGCCGGGGCTATTGTCTGTCTTATTCATATATAAGCGGATTTTTCACGATTGGTATAACTGATTATCGGGTGCGAGCCTGCGAGCGGCCATGACCCTGACCGCAGGGAGGGGCGAGGCGTTTTGGTGCAACCGGGCGAAGCCGGGTGTAACACCAAAACATATCTCGCAACACTTCTAAAAACTACGGTCTCCACACCTGAAAACTCAAAGATTTGAGGTACATCTGATACGGTTCTCATTCAACAAAGTATCCGTTGACTTCAACTTCACCGCAGAGGTTCTTCCAGCCCGTTATGCAGGAGAACGAGAGTGCCGAGCCTATTCGAGAATTGTATATGCTGACAAGCCCGGTGGCTTCCATTCTCGACAGGAGATTGTGTATTTTCTTCCGTCCGAGGTTCCAGTTGTCAGCGAGACCAATTTCCGAGAACTGCGCCTGACCTGGTTTCAGGTTGAGCGGTCTGCGGAAAGTGCCGTCATATCCGGGAGAGGTACGCATCTCTTTCAGCAGTCCGCTGAATATCGCCATGTTGCTGATTGCGTTGCCGTTGTTGTCGGTCGTTGTTCCCGACAGCCATTCCACGGCTTCCGCTGTCAGCCAGATGTTTACCGATGAAAAGGGATATATGTTTTGTTGTTCCATGTTCCTTGTTTTCTTATAGATAGTGTATTGGCAAAATGCCAAAGTTTGGATTTTTACAAAGTGAGATTTATGTACGATGGTTTTATACTTCGGTCTCCTTGTCCTTCTGTCTTTCAACCCATACTCCGATGATATTCTGATAATGGTGGATTGCATTTTTGAATATTCTTCATGTGTTTCTTCCGATAATTTTCTAATTGAAGAATATGGAACAATGAAAACGGAGGGAAAAGGGGATGGCAATGATTCTCTATTTCTGCATCGGCGCATTAGACGGCGTGTTTCAGGCATTATGATTGGTACCCGTAGTCTGCAATTTCGGGAGGTTGTTCAACACCGTCTGTATGTCCTGCCTGTCGGAAGATACTGTAAGCAGTGATGTGGTGATGTCTATTATTTCTTCCTTGCCTACATATTGCGACACCGATTTCATCAGTATGAGTGCCCGCTTCTGCCGATGTGCGCGGATGCCGTCCACATCCCCGGTTTCCTTGTCGCATCCGAAGTTGAGATAGCGGTTGAGTGCGGAGCGGTCATACTGCGGCATGGTCTCCAACGTGCTTTTCCCTGCGGCAATCGAGAGCATGGAGCGGAGTGCGTCGGCCTCGTAGGGGGTACATCCGCCAAGAAACTCCATGATGACTTGGGTTTTCCTTTGATTCCCGGATTTTGACTCTTTGGATTTGGTATCCGATGATTTGCCGGTCTTTCCTCCCGGCGTGGTTGTTATGTCTGTCGGCATAGTCTTTAATGATTTGATTTGTGAGGGTTAAAGAAGCTTCTTGTTCGCGAGATAGCGGGCGGCTTCGGCGTCTATTTCGTCCTGCGAGGATATGCGGACGCTCTTGAGGTATGCGTCGAGGTCATCGGGGTCGAAGAAGCATATCTTTCCGCTCGGCTTGTACATGGGGATTACGCGCCGCATCATCATCTTGCGGAAGTACGACAGGGAGAAGCCGAGATAGTCTGCGGCTTCCTGAGAGTTGAGAAGTTTTCGTTTAGTCTGCATCGACAAAAGTTTTTTAGTTGATATTCTTTGTTTTTAGAATGTGCTGATTGATAGACTTGTCAGCCTTTTGATTCCGATGCAAAATTACAGCCGTCTCCGTGTGGCACAATGTGGGTCTCACGGGGAAAGGTTAAAAATGACAAACGCACCATACGCTGAATTTCAGTCGTATAGTGCGTCGTTAAAACGAATATGTCTGTTGTAAATGGGGATAAGCCGGATTATTACGGGATTCTGCGCCTTGAACGCCATTCCTCTATGGCTTCATCAATGGATTTGCGGTAATTCCGGTTGTCCTCGGTGGCATGGCCGGCGCAGATGTCGGAACGGTGCTTGTCGTAGTATGACCTGGCGATGCCGCAGCGTTGCAGGAACAACCGCGCCCATGTCTCAGCCTCTTTCCTCGGGCTGATGTTACTCGCCACGGCAAAGACCATGTAGCAGACCCGCAGTTTCTCCTTCGGCAGCACGGCAATGGATTTTGCCTCTTCCCTTACGTTGAGGAAATTGGCAAAATCGAGAGGGGTGCAGTTCTCAAACTGGCTGTCGTTGCAGACATCGTGTATCGCCATGCACAAGCCCAGTTCAACCACATCACGCCACTTGGCGGTTTCAAGCAACAAACCTCCGTTCATCGACCTTCCCCTTTCTCCATGCGGTCAAGGTCGTTTATAATACTTCCGGCTATGCCGTTCAGTTTCGTGGCAAGCGCATACAGGTGTGAGGCTTTGAGGGAAAAGACATCCCCGGCGCGCCGGTTCTCATGCTCGTATTCAGCATATATTCTCCTGACATCGGTCTGTCGCCTGTCATGTTCCGCCTTTGCAGCATCGCACTCCTTCTCAGCCTCGGCATACTCTTTTGAGCCGAGAGGTAGATAGTCAAGGCGGTGGTTCAGCTCGCAGTACCGTTTCCAGTAAGGGTTAAGTTCATCAGAAGCCTTTTGAAATATGGCATGGTAATGTCGGGAGTGAGCGTTTGCAATCCCCCGGAAATCAATGCCGTCAAGCCGCCCTATATTATTAAGGAGTGTCGTGGTCTCTGCTTTGAGGGAAATAGCTATCTCACGTAATCCTGACAAATCCTCACCTGCCATAACCTCCGCATCGGCTATAAGCGCATTGGTGTCCTGAAAGTCGTAGTAGAACCGTGCAAGCTCATACGCCTGTTCAAAAGACATCGTACTACCATTGCAAGCGGCAACAATCCCATTGACTTCATCGAGCCGGTTTGCGATATTTATAGATTTCTTCATAAAAACATTGTCATATATACCGGGAGACACAATACAGAGCCATCCTTGCGCATATCTTTCGTATATACAAGATATTCATTTTTAATTCTTGACGAAAATTTAGAGCAGAAAGCATCCAATGAGGCATGAGCCTTGTAACCGGACGATTTCACCTCGATTGGGCTAACCTTGTCTCCGTCTGAAATCAAGAAATCAACCTCGTAATTGTGTTTTCCGCTCTCTGTCGGAAATGTATAGTAGTGCAGTTCGTGGCCTGCGGCCTTAAGTATCTGCGCCACCACATTCTCGTAAACATAGCCGAGGTCGGCACTGAGTTTGTTGCTCAGCAGTTTTTCATATATTACATTCTGTGTGAATTTTTTATCCCAAAATGCAAGTGTTACGAAAAGTCCGGTGTCACCGACAAACATCTTGAAACGGCTTGTGTCATGGTGCAACGACATCCCGGCACCCGGATCGTTGGCATGGTATGACATATTGACCGTCATTGACTCCTTCATTTCCGACAGCACGTCCGCAAGCTCGTGACTTCTTGCCCCGCCTGTTGAACTCCACGCCATATAACGGTTTGAATTGCGTGTCAATTCCGACGGAATGTTATGGAACAGCAACGATGCGTTGCCGGATGGGTCTATGCGGTTGAAGTCGTTTTCATAGAGAGTGATTATTCCCCGTTTCGTGCGATCGACCTTCTCCATATTGTTCGTCTCTATATAAGTGGCGACGGCCTGCGGCATACCTCCCACAAGCATATACAGCCGGAAATCGCGCATGAGTGAGCGGTTGGCTACATCCCCAAGAGATTTTCGGTCTCTGAAACATTCCTCAAGCATAGGTACGGACACTCTGTCACCTAAAGCCCACCTGAACTCCTCGTAATCCATCGGGTACATATTGACCGTAAGTTCCTCGCTGGGTATCAGTATCCCATCAACATTTTTCCTTATAGAAATCAGCGAGCCGGTCTCAATATAGTCATAACGACGGTCTTTAACGAGATATTTTATGGCCTGTCGTGCCTTGGGGCAGTTCTGCACCTCATCGAAGATGATGACAGACTTCCGTTCAATCAGCTCAACATGATATATCATCTGCAGGCGCATGAATATGAAATCGAGGTTTGACACGTCATTGAACAAATCCCGTACCTCGTCGCTGCACTCGACAAAATCAATCAGTATGTAACTGTCATACTCGGCGCGTGCAAATTCCTCGGCAATCGTTGACTTTCCGACCCGTCGCGCGCCTTTTATCAACAAGGCTGTGGAACCGTTGTCCGATTCTTTCCATTGTTGCAGTTCCCGGTATATCTTTCGCTTGAATATCATGTAATAGCCATTGTTTAACAGGTGCAAAGATAATCAATCTCACACGATTCTCAAAATGTTTTAGGCTGTATTTGGCACGATTCTCAAAATGTTAGCCTTGTGCAAATGTAACTTGCTGTCAGGCAATGACATTTTTAGTCGTTTTCTTCTTTTTCATTTCTCTTCTCAAACATCTTGTCAACGAGGTTGACAGCCTCAATCTTCTTACTGTCAACAATTTTTGCGTAAATCTGCGTTGTGCGGACATCGGAATGCCCCATCAGCTTACAGGTCGTATAAAGGTCTGCTCCTACGGTCATCATGAGTGTTCCGAATGTATGGCGGGATGTGTGAAAAGTCAGATGTTTGTCTATTCCGGCGGATTTTGCCCAAACCTTGAGAATCTTGTTGATTGTCATCAGAGACGGCAGCCCTGAGAAAATGGGGGAGTTTTCATCTTCATTTCTTTCAGGAAGCCATGCGAGCGCATTGTTGGAAAGCGGGATATAAACAGGTGTCGATGTCTTCTTCATTACAACCGACAGCAGGTATCTGCCGTCATTCATCTGCACATCTTTCCATTTCAAGGCGTAAATGTCGCTCATTCTAAGTCCGCAATAGCATGAAAACAGGTATGCCTGTTTCACAACCGGATTATAGCAATCGGTGGCTGTGATTTTCTTTAATTCTTCAATCGTCAGGAACTGTCGTTGTGATTCGGGCTTTTTCACACGTTCTGCCGCAGAAAGCAGCATGAACGGATTTTCGCCGAGTACTTCCGCACGGACAGCGGCATTGAGCGCAATCGAAAGCTGGGAGATATAGCTCACCGCCGTGCCTTGCGATATACGGCCTTCCTTTGGCGCGTATGCACTGTTCCTAATTCCCTCGCTCACCTTGTTCTGCCTGTTGTATGAGTTCTGCAGCCAGTCGATGAAGCCGAGTGCCCATTTCTTGTCTATATCACCCATGCGGGTCTTTTTGCCGTACAGTGTCACGACTTTAATAACACTGCCCAAAAGTGCTATATTGCGTATGCCCTTGCGTTCCTGCGCGGCCTTGAATTTGTCGAGCCAGTCCGTCAGCAGAAGTTTCTGCCACCCGGCATTGCGCCTTATTCCGGCCTTTCCGTTGGTTATGTCTATTATACGCTGGGATTTTATGGCTTCCACTGCGGCACGGGTCGCCCTGTTCTGCTCCTTGACTTTCGCGCTGACTTCAGGAAGCAGATAGAGTTTAAGAAACTCATAACTACGTTTCCCATTGACATATATGTCAAGATAGAAGGATTCTGAACCGTCAGCGAGTTTCTTGGTGCGCACTCTGACAGGTTCTTTGAGTTTTGTTTTCTTTTTGGGAGAGGTCATATTATTTAGTTTTGTCATTTATAAAACCTTGTCAAGGAGATTCATCGCCTCGACTTTTTTACTGTCGATAATTTTTGCGTAAACCTGGGTCGCGCGCACATCGGAATGTCCCATCATCTTGCTTGCCGTATAGAGGTCAACCCCGGCAGTCATCAGCATTGTTCCGAACGTATGGCGCGACATGTGGAAATGTATCTCCTTGCCTATACCGGCTTGTTTAGTCCATTTTTTAAGATGTTTCCCAATTCTGGTCTTGCTCGGCAGAGCATCAAAGACAGCTCTGTCGGATGGCGCGACACCCCTTTCCGGCAGATATTCCACCGCTTTTGATGAGAGGGGAACCGATACATGCTTTCTTGTCTTCTTCATTATAAACGACAACACTACCGTTTCTCCGCTTTTAGAAATATTTTGCCACCGGAGATTCAGCATATCGGAAATACGAAGCCCGCTGAAACAGCAGAACAGGAATGCCCGTCTGATATGGTCATGTTTATATGGTGTGGCTTCCAGTATGCCGACCTCATCAAGAGTGAGGAAACTACAAGTGGACTGCGGTTCAGTGATCTTGTCGGCAGTATTAAGAAGCGTCCACGGATTGCTCTTGATATACCCCATACGCATGGCGTTGTTGAGAATATCCGCAAGATGCCAAAAATATCCAAAAGCGGTTTTCCTTGCCAGCACCCTGCCGGTTTTAGGACTGCGATAAGATAAAACCCAGTCTTTGAAATCAATGCAGAATTTCTTATCCACATCACACAGTCTGGTGCCCGGCCTGAAAACTTCAAAATTTCTTCGTGCCGTGACAAGAGCCTTGTAGGTATTCATACCGCGCTCCTTATAATAGGAAATCAGGATGTCGATATAATCACATAGAAGGATTCCGGATTTGTCTTGTGTCTCTATTGCCTCCGATATACCTTGTATATGGGCGTTGCATTTTTCGATGATGATTTCCTCAGCCCTGCGCAGTGTTTTGGCATTCTCGCGCTTTGCCTTTTCGGTTGCTTCGGGCAGAAGATACAGTTTAAGGAACTCATACTCATGTTTCCCGTTAATGGCATGGTCTATGAAAAGCGACTCGCGCCCGTCCGCAAGTTTGCGACGGCGTAACTTGTACGGACTTTTATCTACTTTTGATGTTCTTTTTCTACCCATTGCTTTTCAGTACATTATATCCGATTGCAAAGGTAGTAAATAAATCCGATAAAAGTATCAAAACAAGTAACAAAAATAATCTCCAAATGGGTATTTTAGGAAATCAATGAGAATCTGACTCGCAGCAATAAAACTCTTATATATAGGATTATAAATGTTTTATACAGCTGATTATTTCGCTTAAATTCCATATTTATTTTCTTCCCTTTTGTTTGAAGCCTTGTGGCTTCTCGCATCCGGGGGATTTTTTCGATACAATCAAGACGGCGGGCGGTGACGCAAGGCAAGTGTGGCAAGTGAAAAAATACGGAATACCCGATTTGGCACAAATCGCGGAAGGCTGCCGGATTTTTTCATGCAGCCAAGCCGGAGGCGGTCGCTTGCCGGCGTCACCGGCCGCCGTTACTTCGTAGCGAAAAACCAACGGACGCGGAAGCCGCAAGTAAGCAAGGATAAGTTGCCGCCTCCAGTACCTTTTATTCATAAATCATCATCTATCAGGATATAACGGCGATTTTTATGCGTGCAAACCACCCTAATGTCAAATATTCTTATTAACTTTGCGATAGGCTCTTATGCCGATCCGACAGCAATGCCTCCCGACCGAGCAAAAATAATTGGCATCTCCCGTTATCGCCTCTCCACCGACGGCGATGGTGTGACTACGCTTGTCGCTTTCCACGGCTGTCCTCTCCGCTGCCGCTACTGCCTGAATCCACAATCGCTCGGCGATAGCGACCGCTTCAAGGAATACACTCCCCGGTCACTTTACGATGAAGTCAGAATTGATAAACTTTATTTCATCGCCACCAACGGCGGTGTGACTTTCGGAGGTGGAGAACCTGCATTACGTCCTGATTTTATATGCCGTTTCCGGGAACTGTGTGGCTCGTCATGGAGGCTGACATTGGAAACATCGCTGAATGTTCCGCAAGAGAATATCGAGGCTCTGCTCCCGGTGGTAGATTCATGGATTATCGACATAAAGGATATGGACGTGGATATTTACCTTCAATACACGGGTAAGGATAATTCGCGTGTGCTTTCTAATTTGCGCTTGATTGCCGAAGCTGACCGTCAGAAAGACTGCATAATACGGCTACCGCTTATTCCAGACTACAATACCGATGCCGACCGCGAAGAAAGTCGCAAGGCTCTCACCTCACTTGGCTACTCCAAATTCGATTTATTCACCTATCAAATCCGCACACACTGACTATGGCACGAGGAAAGCAGACCTGCAAAATATTGAAAGAGATTCGTCGGCAGATAGCCGAAGCGAATGACATAGAGTTTGTAACGTCGGAATGCCGCTACAAGGGTGACTGCCTCGGTACATGTCCCAGATGTGAGGCCGAAGTGCGTTATTTGGAGCAGCAGCTTCGCTCCCGTCAACTCATGGGTAAAGCCGTTGTGATTGCCGGATTATCGGCAGGTATGATTGCAATTTCAAGCTGCGGCAGTTCATCAAATCAAAAGGCAGATGATAGTTACAGACTGCAAGGGGAACCTATGGAGTTGCCTGAAGGAGATGGTGAATGGGACGTTGAAGGAGAATTGCCGGTGCAAGAAGTAATCGACTCTATTAGAGAAGCGGCTATGATGAAAGAGGGAGAGGTAGCCAATATTTCCGATGCTATTGTCACGCAAGGAGAAATGCCGGATGAATCGCCGAAAAATCCTGATGACAGGTATATTTATAACTGTGCTGAACAGATGCCTGAATTTCCTGGGGGCACAGCTGCAATGATGAATTTTATTGCCAAAAACTTGAAATACCCAAAAGAACAGTTGGAAGCTGGTTTTCAAGGAAGAGTTGTTGTAAAATTTTATGTGGATACCTTAGGTAATATTTGTGAGCCAACGATTGTAAGAGGCAAGGACTCCGCATTAGATAGAGAGGCTATCCGGCTTGTCAAATCTTTTCCTCAATTTAGTCCTGGAACACTTAACGGCAAGAAAGTCAATGTATGGTTTACGTTACCCATAGTTTTCAAATTACCCGCGGAATAAAATATGGCACGAGGAAAACAGACCTGCAAGATATTGAAAGAGATTCGCCGGCAGATAGCCGAGGCGAATGACATAGAGTTTGTAACGTCGGAATGTCGTTACAAGGGTGACTGTCTCGGAACGTGCCCCAAATGTGAGGCTGAGGTGCGATATTTGGAGCAGCAGCTTCGCAAGCGTCAACTTGCAGGGAGATTGGTTAACCTTGCCGGAATATCGGCAGGAGCCATAGCCATGCTTGCTCCTATTGCCGTGCAATCCCAGACTCCCGACACATCTTTGACAAAAGGATATGTCGCAACTCAGGCAATGGCCGATACAATTATAGTCAAAGGAGTTGCATTTTGTGAATATACTGCACAAGATGGTAGTGTCGTGACGGACACTTTAATTGGAGCAATAGTCAGAAATATAAATTCAAAAAAAGCAACGCAAACAAATATCGACGGCGAATTTGAAATTGATGCTTGCTTGGGAGACTCTATCGAGGTATCTTATATTGGGTTTAATAAACAGATTATTGTCGTTAATAACCGAGAACCTTTGAGTATCACGTTGAATGACAAGGGTGTTGCTTTGTTAGGCGAAGTTGCCGTCATACGTAATCCGAGGAACACACTTGACCTAATAATTATCAATGAGAATGGCGAACTATTTTCATCGGATGATGTAACAATCAAGCGTGTCTTAAGTGATGGTATAGATGAAGATGATTGGCCTTACATTTATCCTTCATCAATTTATGACGATAAGGAATATCGACTTATCGCTCTTAGGATTTATTGGACTGAAGAATGTGGTTTTCAAGACGACGATGGCAAGCCACTGAAAGGAGCCGTATTGCGAATAGAGGCCGACGGTTACAATAAGCCTCAAACAATCAAAGTCAAATATCCCAAACGCAACACAAAGAAAACCATCAAGTTCAAACACGAAAGTGAATAAAAACCATGAGTCTAAATAAATACATATCTTTTTATGCAACTCTGTTGATGTGTTTGGTTTTAAATCTATCATCCTGCACAGTTGGCTATAAAAACGATGGTAAGGAAGTAACATGGCATACTTGGAATGAAGGTAATGGGCATAACTCACGCAAAGTTGCCGCAGATCCAAACTCGTTTGAGGCTCTTGAAGATGATTATGGACGCGACGCAGTACATGCTTTTTATGAAGGAGATATCATTGAGGGTGCCGATGGCAGTTCATTCAAAACATTAGGGAATTGGTATGCATCCGATGATAAGCATGTCTATATTTCGGGGAATTTGATCAAAGGAGCAGACGCCTCATCATTCAAAGTCCATCGCTACCGTTTAGGAGAAGACAAGAATGATTTTTACAATGATACCACCGCTCTCAATATTAGGGACAAGGATTCTTTTGAAATCCTGAAATATTCATCGGGTAAAGAATCCAGTTATGCAAAGGATAAGTATAACGGATATTATATGAATGGCACTGTTATACCGGATATTGATTATCAGACATTTCATCCTATTGATGTAGAATCATGGCAAGACCGTTGCTATGCCGCAGATAAAAATAAAGTGTATTGCTATGGTGAAGTTGTGCCAATGGCAGACCCGGCGACATTCAAGGTCGTAGATTTTGCAATAGGTCAAGACAAGAACCGTGCCTATAAAGGCAAGGTGCCTACTCAAATAAAGGACTATACTAAATTAGAGATGGTTGGGCCTGTTATGTACAATGACGGAACCAATATATATGACCTTGATTTCAAAATACTTCCGGAGGCTGATGTAGCCACATTCGAGCATATTGAGAATAATTGGTATAAAGACAAAAATAAGATTTGGTGGATGTCTAAGCCTCTGCCGGGAGCAAATCCTCAAACATTTATGCCAGTGGAAGTCTCATCATATAGATCCATATCTGGCAAAAAAGACCCACTTCGTGGAGGAGATTTCAACTTTGGAAAAGATGACAAATATGTTTTCTATCAAGATTCAATTATTGTCGGAGCTGACCCTATGAGCTTTGAAAAGATTGATTTTCATGACGGAGATAGCTGGACAGTGTTTGACAAAAACAAAGTGTATCAAGGGAAAGATTCACCAAACAGGAGAAAGTATCTCAAAAAGAAATACGGTAAGCGATGAAAACCGTAAATGACAATGGATTTAATCAGTCTATGAACAAGAAATCGGCATTTCTGCGGTTCATGAGATATGTAGCTGTGATTTTGGTCACAGTTTGGCTGTTTGTGTTGATGATTGCATCTGCCGAAGATGATTTTTTTGACTCTCTTATATTTATATATGTACTATACGTTGCTATTGCGGCTTTTTTTATTACAATTCCACTTCTCGGCTTTTGGATATATTCATTTGTAAAGGCAATCAAAAGGCGCACTAAAGAAGATAAGATTTTCTTAGTAATACATATTGTTGATGTGCTTATGGTCGGGATTATTGCATTTTTCTTATCGCGACCCCCACAAAAATGCGATGCTTTCATCATGGCTGACAATTACCAAGGGGAGAACGGTTTTTGGATGAGGAATATTGCTGACCGTTATCGCAATATGCTCCCCGACAGCACTCGCTTAGTCTTTGAGATAGATAATGATAAATCTCATCCTTTTGTTTTAAGCGACAAGGATACGAAAGAGTTGAAAAGATGGCTGAAAGATTGCGGTTGCATAGGAATCGATGTTGATAACTACACTAACAGGAGATATTCCACTATCCGATTCCGACGGATTGGGATGGGTATGTTTTCTTACCGCTTCTACGATAAACCCTTAACACTCCATGAGCAAGACAGCATCAATAATAACGAGTGCTTTATAGTCTATAATGACTCAACAGTTTTTGAATTTGGTGGCGGTGTCTTTGGTGCACAGCACTTTGTCGGCAAAGAGGAGTTTATGGAAAAGATGCAAAACTCAAAAATTGATTAAGCAATGGATAATATAGGCAAGCAACTGGCATCTGTGATAATCGTATTCTTTGGAATGTTTACGATGATATTTTACTTTGACTCTCCCGATGGGATAACAAATCTGATACTGGTCTGCTCAATCATTTTAATATGCGGTGGCCTACTATGACTGCTTTGGCAGAAAGGAGATATACGATGAAAATTAATTGTAGTAAAATTCATAATTTCAAGCGATTATATCTAATGTTCACACTTTGCAATATCTTTTTGTTCGTTTATATTGCAGCGTGTGCTATCGTAGATTCGTTTCACTTATGGCCTTGGGGTGATTTAATGTCTATTTGGATGCTGATTGCCTTATTGATACCTTCAGGTATTTTATTAAGAATAAATTATTTTATAAGTCGAAATAAAGACACACTTAGATACCAGTTTCTACTGAGTTGCTTATTCATCATATACAGTCCTTTTTATTCATTCCGGGTACTGAAAAAAGGTTGGATTAAATAAATGAAAACTCCCCATGCTCACGCACAGGGAGTCCCGGTTTTTGACAGCAAAGAAATTGTCCTATCGAGGGCGGATTATTCAGCCTTGTTGTTGGCAGCTTCCAGCGAGAGTTTGCGGAAGCGTTTGAGAAGAGGCTCCAATTCGAGGGATGCGCGACGTGCGCGGAGTCCGGCGGCCTTGTTGCCCTTGTCGAGCTGGGAGCAGGCATCTTTCTGGAATGTAGTTGTGAGTGTTTCGATCTGATCAAGTAGTTCTTTCATCGTTGTATTCAGTTTAGGGATTTATAAAAGAGGTATTTCAAATGAGTTGACAACGCACTGTGCGTCGCGGTCGAGGATAAACCAGTATTCCGAGCGGTAGGGAGAGCCGCTTTCAGAAAGAGCCTCATACTCTATCTTCACTTTCCAGCCGGAGAACGGCTTGCGTGGAGCGTCAGGAGTCTCAAAGCCCACCATCGAGCGTAGAGCGGACATCGCCGACATCTGGCGGCCGACAAGCTCGGAAACAGCGTTGTCCTCAAAATCGAGGTTCTGAAGCCCGTCTGTCCGGGACATGACCTGTTCGTTGACTTTCATCATCGACATGGCTATCGCCATTTTCTCGTCGTTGTTGATGTAGTTGCGACCGAACACGCTGTCAGGCTTGCTGACCGCTATGACCTTTACCGACTCCGGATTATCCACCGAGGCCATCAATGCCTTCTCCGCCACTGACTGCGCCCGTTTCGACGGCTGGCCGAAATAGTGGAAGGCATATCCTATGCCGCCCCACATAGCCACACAACTTATGAGCAGTATGGCAAGTTTCGTTCCCGGCTTCATACCTTGATGACCTTTAGTTTGTCGGGAGATAAGCCGAGTTTGCGGCGATAGACAGAGCCATTCTCGCCGAACATCTCGACCTCGTGGGATGTGACACCATCGGCGCATATCTCGCGCACTTCATCGAGTGTCATGAGGTGTCCGGCGATATTGCGCCATATCACGAAGTCGCAGGGACTTCCCTCCTGCCGGTAATTGGAGCAGTTGAACGCCTTTGCGCCCACGCGGATCTCGCCGCCGCAACGGGGGCAGCGTGCCACCACCGACTCCATATTGATAGAGCCGTCAGCCGCCATGACAAGCACGGTCGGAAAAGTCTTCCACTCCTTTGTGGCAAAGCCGTCGAGCAGTATGCTCCGCTTCTCCAGCAGTTCCGCGACCTCGGCATCTGCCATCTTGCGGTTGCCGATAACCCCGTTGATGAAGAGTCCGCACTTGCCGTCCTCCCCCGTATTGTTCTCACAGCGGTAGCCCTTGCAGGTCTTCACCACATTGCCGCCGCACACAGGGCAACGGCCGATAATCTTTGTTTCTGTATCCATGTAAAAAATGTTGTTGATAGTTCGTTTATCTGTATTTTATCGTGTTCCACTCCCACACAAGGGTCTCCGCAATAGCCTTTCCCGACATCACCGAGGCCCAGCCGTCGGGGTCGAGCGAGAACCACAGGTCGTTCCATGAGAGAGTGCGTATCTGCCACGCCAGCAGCCACAGGTCGGTGTTGATTGTCTCCAGACGTGTCACCACCTCGTTTGCCACATAGTACCGCTCGGCGGAGTTGAGCAGATTGACCTTGTGCTTTTCTTTGTTACCGTCAGCACCGGTCACGGTGTAGCTACCAGAAGTGACAAGCTGTTGCATGAAGGGATAGAGAGCCGCCATCTGTGCGGCCGCGTCAGTCAGTTCATCGGACACCAGCACCGCTATCGCCGTGCCTTTAAGGTGTCCCGGCACTGATTTACGCAACAGGTCGCAGTTTTTGGGTATCTCTGTAAGCACCAGTTCACCGGCACGCTTTATCTGATAGAGATTCTGCATGGCACCCTGGGCGTTGGAAAGATACTCAAGCATCTTGTTCTCCACGGAGTGAACGCGGTCGAGGGCGACAGTCACGGCGGCTTCAGCCGCGATGATCTTCTCCTGGGTTGACTTGCGCTTCTTGTGGATATTGTTAAGCTCCACAGTCTGCGCTATCACCGCCGCCGTGAGCGTCGGGTCGGTCTGTTGCGCCATCATGTCCGCTCCCGGAATGACAAGGAGGGATAGAGCGAGCAGGGCTGTTTTCGGTTTGATAGTCTTCATCGGTCAGTCATATTTTTAAGCCGGAGGCGCGTTGCTCGGCGAGGTTATCGTCACGGTCATGTTTGGGGGGGAATATCTTGATTGAGGTGCGTTTACCTAACAGACAGTCGTTCCAGTCCTTGAAGTCCTTAGGCGGCTGCCACTGCCCCATGCGGTAACGCACGGAGATATGCGGCTCAAACTGGGTGTAGGCGGAGCGGTCGGGCGACACAGGAAAACTCTTGCCTTTGGCCTCTACCATCAAGCCCTCCGGCGTCTTGGTGATTTTCAGCGGTATCTCCTCGACAAGAGCCATGAGGCGGAGTCCGTTGATGCGTCCGGCAAGGTCGTTGTCGAAGCAGTCGTAGGCACGGGCGTTTGGAAAACGCTCCATCACGCCCAGTACCTGACGGTCAGAGAACGTGCCGCCGAGGGAGACAAGGGCGATATCCTCGCCTAACCGGGGCCGGTTCAGCTGGAAAAAAGCCATAGCGTCAAAGGCGGATTCACAGAAGAACGCATGACGCACGAGGCCGTTGTTGCCGTGCGACAGGTCGGCAACCCACGCCGCCGTGGAGGAATTGGTGCCGGCAGCCTTTGACTTGTAGCCCCCCATGCCACGGATTTCATATCCCACAGTCTTGTCGCTCCCGGCTTCCGTGTAGGGGAAGCCGATGTTGTAGCCGTTGAAATTCTCGTTGCGCCTGTCAGACACAAGGGAAATAAACGGGGCGAGAGCCTTGACCGTATCTGCCGACAGTCCGCGCTGTGCGAACAGCCGGGGGATATTGGCCGCGTCCAGTTCCTTGACACGGTAGCGCGAAGGGTCGAACACCTGAGGCGCGGATGCCGAGCGTACATAATCCCGGTCGCGGTCATAATCCGGCTCCGGCATATTGGCGAACTGCGCCATCACTTTCGCTATCTTCTGCCATTCGGTAAGCCCGATGACATTGAAAGATGAAAGATTCTCGCGTATGAACGACACCACGTCACCTTTTGAGCCGTCACGCCGGAAGAAAGTCTGCGAAGCCTTGTCACGGCGGTTGCTGACGATGATTGTGTCGCGCTTGTCGCGTCCCTCGCCCAGCACAAGCTCGATGTACCGACCCACACCTGCCTTGCGGTCGAGGCGGTAGCCGAGTGAATAGGCGACATCATCAATACCCACACGCGATTTAAGTTCCTTGAACTTGACCTTATAGTCAGCCGGTGCCATAGCTTCAGACGATTGAGAGTGACTTGGAGGCGCGGCGGTCGATGCCGGCTATCTCCGATTCATAATTCTTGCGTATCGCGCTTCCGAGGAATATATCTTTCTCGCGTTGGTCGGTGAGCTGGAAATACATTCTCGCGGTTGAACGCTCGATAGGCTTCATGCCGAGATCGACGCCGTTGTATGAGGCGCGCAGGGCGAAGTCGCCGGAGCGGGTCTTGATTATGGCAGCGTTCCTGAACGGGCATATCTCGTCCTCCAAAGGAGCCATCAGAGGGTCGTTCTTCGCCAGATAAGGTTGCTCGCCGAGCGATATGCGCTGTGCGTCCACCCGGTCGAGTATCATTTCAGAAGCCTTGTTGACATCGGCCATCACGGACACGATGAACTTCGGCTCCTGCCGGAGCGCGCCTATCCATGAATCAAGGTAGGCCGCCGAGTTGTCGGTGACTCTGGAGTCGAAGCCCATAGAGTGGCTTATCATGGCTGCTGTAAGCTCGGCCACGAGTTCCTCTTTCGCATATTTCGGGTCGCCGAACTTCGCGCCCGCCTCACGGTTGAGCCTTTCGGGAGTCATGGTGGAGTGTGTCATTTCGTGTAGCATGGTCGAATAGAACTCCATGCCGTCGCGGTATATGTCCTCCGGAGTCGCGCCCTTGTTGAACTGCTGCTTCATGGGAAGCACGACAATATCACGCGAGGGGGAATAGTATGCGCCTTTCTCCTTGCGGTCGGCCTGTATGGGACAGAGCCATGTCTGCTCGGCAACCATGCGGTCGAGTGCGCCGTGGGCGTACATACCCTGTGTGTCGCGCATTTCAGGCACCTTGAAGCGGTCGAGTAGTTTCTGCACCCTCTCAGGCTGTGCTTCACGGAAATTGGTCTGGTCGATGTTGTAAACCGGGAACGCCTTGACAAATGGTATCACGTCGAGATTTTTCCGCTCGTCACGGCTCATGGCGCGGTACTCGTCGGAGGATATTCTCTTGCCGTCCTTGTCTCGCACCATCATGTCCCAGTATATCACCGGAAAGGCTTTCTCTCCTTTGAGGACATGGGCCTTGAAATTGTGAGCCTGTTTGAACGTGAGGAACACGGGAAGCTCGTAGCCTTGCGCCGCCGTGTGCAACTGGAGAAAGAAGGAGTTTGAGCCGGAGTAGTTGCGCCCCATGATGTTCTGGGGCAGGCCGGCGGAGGAGGCTCCGCCAATCCAGCCCTTCTCCCAGTCCGAGCCCTTCATCTTCTCCATACGCTCGATCATCATCTGGGCGAAGCGGTCGAGAGCCTGCTGGCCTGAACTGTTGGACGCGCCGTTAGTTCCAGATGCCATAATCCTCGTCGTCTATCAGCTGACGTTCCAGCATGTCGATCTCGGTCTCATCGTAAAAGAACTCGGCGGATTCCTCCGAGGGTTCGATGCCGTGAAGCTCGCACCATTCGAGATAAGACTCCGCATTGTCGCTTTCAAGCATGAAGCGGAGGAAGCCGATGTTGCCGTCCTGAAGGAGCTGCACAAGCTCGTCATATTCTAATTTTGCCATAGTGGTATTCTTTTAAGTGTTGTTGGGAAACGGTTTTACATTTTCATGGAGGCTGATTTCTCCATAGAGAGCGGAGCGGCGAGTTTTGTGCCTATCTCATCGTTAAGGTATTTCGCGGCTATCTGCTCGCGTGTGGCGGTCTTGGTCTTGAATAGCGAGTAGCCATCATCGAAGGAGATTTCCTGACGGGAAGAGCGTCCGCGTCCTTCGCCGAGGTCAACCGACACTTTCCACTTGTTGTCCTCCTTATCCTTTGCGACACGGATACCCTTGGGGTCGATGCCCTCCGGGAGCCTGAACTGCTCGTAGTGGGATTGCAGGTGCAGACGGTCGCCGAAGTTGCGCTCCACAAGCTGTCCGGGAGTTGCCACACGGTCGAAGTATGCGTTCAGGTCCTCGCGTGAGGCGGTTGTTGACATCTTCTTGTCTCCAACCTGTGCGTAGAACTTATATTTGCCGTAGTCGGCGCGGGTCTCGTCGGTCTCCTTATAGACATTGAACTTGTCGATAGTCAGGTTGCCCTCGGGGCCGGGCAGCACATTCGCCACCTGATAGGAAACATCGGGCACCCTCGGCATGAGTTTGGTGGGATAGTAGCGTTCCATGAGCTGCGGCACCGTGAGCTCCTTTTGCTGATAGGCGGCGAGGTCGGCCGGATCCATCTTCTGAGGCTTCAACTGTTCGCCGTTGATTTTGGCTGTGAAATACCAGTCCTCCGGGTTGGTCTTGCTCTGGTATGCGTGGCCGTGTGTCACCTTGTCGCCGTTGACCGTCACCATCTGAGGCTCACGGGGCTTGCGCTCGGCGGCTTCGCCCTGGGTGGCGGATTGGGATTCTGATTTCTTCTCTTTCGGGGTCGTTTCATCGACCGCGCTCTTTGTGGTCTTTACAGGCTCCTCCTGGGGAGTCTTCTCTTTCTTTTTTCTTGGCATATCGGATTCTTTGTTAATGGGTTGTTGTGATGTAGTCTCCCCGTGCTTCGCCTCCTGCTCCTTTTTCTTCTGCTTGAGTTCTTCAAGCTGCTCGCATATGGCCACTCTCATTCCGGCTCGTACAAGCCGTGGCAGATAAGTGTCGAGTGCTTCGTGCGGGAAGGAAGCCACATCGACATTCTTTTCTTTGCCGACTGTACGCGTGGAGACTGGTGTACCGAGAATTTCCGACACCTTTTTCGCGTCCTGACGGTAGATTTCGTATGTGCTGCCGGTGCGGAAAAGTAGCAAGGCGTCGGGGTGTTTCTCTTTCATGTGGTCGAACTGATCCATTACGGAGAGTTGGCCCGGCTCTTTTTTTCTTGAAGCTGCCATGTGTGTCAGCGTTTGAGGCCGGATTTCCGTTCCTCTTTCTGCGTGGGGTCGAGGCTGATGGCACGTTCCTTAGAGTCATGCTCGACAACTTTCTGATATTCCCAGCGGTTCTTGTCGGTCATTACCAGTCCGAGATATTCGGGGTGCTGCTCGTCATAACGGAGTTTCTGCTGACGCTCCCACTCCTTGAGGTCGCCTTTTACAACCTTGAAGCCCTGAGGTTCCTTGAGGTCGATGCCGACCGATACCTTTTCGCCGCCTACCGACAGTTCCACCGGCTTGCCCTCGCGTGCCTGCTGTTTCTGCTGGGAGCCAAGCTCGATGTCGTTGACCTTTTCCATGTCCTTCAACTTTTGCTCAATCTGCACCTCGGTTATGCGGCGGTGGATGATTGACTTTGTTTCCGGGTCGAGCTGGAGATACTGCTGAGTCTTCTCGCCGTTGATGTCGATGGCTTTCTGCAACACGTCGCCACGGCGCAATGCGTCAAGTTCCTGTTGCGACAGGCGAAGCTCGTTGTTCCTGTCAACCGACAGTTCACGCTGCACGGGATATGCGACCAGCGTGGGATTGCCGTCTTTGTCGGCGGCGAGCTGAAGTTTGAGGGGTAATGAGATAACCATGCCATTCCCGGTGTCGATAGACACCTGCAAAAGAGGCGTGACCTCCCCCTGCATCAGTTTTTGCTTCACGTCCTGCGGAAGCATATCAGCTTTCTCCCTGTCGATACCCAAAAGGGCGAGTTTTTCATAAGGGAGCGTGTCCTGCTGATTTTTGTTCGGAATTTCCATGTCAATGAATTAGAGGTTATAAATTTGCGGCGTAACCGCTTGTCGGCCTCAAAATTATCCCCACATGATTGCTAAATTTGAAATTCCGAACATTTTTGTTGCGATGGCTTGTGCAGTTTTCTGTTCACAGTATGCCGCAGCCCAGTTTTACACCGTCACAAAAGATTCTCCTGTGACGGTTGAAATGCACAAGAGAGAAGTATATAACACTGACAATAAGAATGATAGCGCACCGCCTCAAATATCATCAATCCCGGAGACGGTTATTGGTGTAAAAAATATGCCACAAACGCTATCTGCAAGCATTGTCACCACATCAAAGTCACATTTCCAGCAAGCACCCGTCAGTTCCGGACTACCGGATCTGACCATTCCAAACCTGATTGCCGAGATTGAAAAGAACGGCATAAAATATCCGAAGATAGTATTGGCACAGGCAATACTTGAAACAGGCTGGTTCAAATCCCCGGTCTGCCGCAACAAGCACAATCTATTCGGGCTTACCAATCCACGGACAGGCAAATACTACGAGTTCAACCATTGGACTGAATCAGTCAAGGCCTACTACACAAAATTGCAGTACCGATATAAGGGAGGAAATTATCTACTGTGGCTGAAAAAGATTGGCTACGCTGAAGATCCCGGCTATATCCGTGCTGTGATTAGTGTATTGAAAATGCTATAATGTGCTAAAAGCGTTGACCCTCAATAAAAATATAGCAAGGCTCGATTAAATTTTGTAATTTTGTATTTCAATCGACCGAATAATATGCCCCGACGGAAAATACCATATACGAAAAGAGCCACTACGCTCGATGAACAATTAGAGAAACTTAGGCGACACGGAGTTATCATATCCGATGAACCTAAGGCTAAAGAGTACCTTGCCGATATTGGTTATTACCGGCTTGGTTTCTATCTATTTCCTTTTGAGCAAACTTATCCTCATCTCGATCATCGACGTCAGCACATTGTTAATCCCGGAACAAGGATTGATGACGTTGTGGCGTTATACTATTTCGATATGGATTTGAGGAATATCCTGAACAAATATTTATCAAGGATTGAGGTGGCTATCCGAACAACCATCATCTATGAACTTTCCAATAAATATAATTCAAACCCTACATGGTTTGTCGATCCAAATGTTGTATCAAGTGATTTTATAAGAAAGTTTCCTAATGAGGCATATCGGTCAATCAAGAATAAATTACCAATACAACGGCACCATGCCAAGTACCTCGGACAATATGCCCCGGCATGGAAGACTATGGAGTTTATGACTTTCGGTAATTTGGAGGTTCTTTATGACAGTCTGATTTGGGATCGAGATAAAAGTCTTATCAGTTCTCACTTCAGAGAATTTGCTATCGAAACATTCAAAAGTTATCTGACCGCAATTCGAGAAGTCCGCAATGCCTGTGCACACGGTAATGTGGTATTTGGAATGACGCTATCAAATGGTATCAGGGCAGGACAAGCCTGTCCGTCTTTTAGCGCGAATGAGCAACAGTCGTTCAAAGGAGCGTTGCGTGTTGTTGACTATATGCTGAGACAAGTATCAGTTAACAGAGCAAATGATATGTGGAATGAGTTGTGGTCTGCTACCTCGCGCCTTTATAAAAAGACTCCAGCCATTCGTGCTGTAATAGAATCCCAAACAGGTATAACTCCACATAAAAACAGCGGATTCATGCACCTATTAAGGCCGTTTCTAAAAAAGATTGTTAAATCTGTGAAGAAAAAACGCTGACGATTTGTTGTATTGGAAAAGTATTGCTACCTTTGCGATACGAAAGTGTATTTGGATGGCCCCGATGCTGCCAACTGCACTATAAACAAGATTAAATCGAGTCTGGCTCCACGGGTCAGGCTCGTAACTTTTTTGTACGTTCAATAAAAAAGAGCTAACTTTGCTCTCACAAAAGTGCCGATATTGATTTTAGGCTCAGTACCCGCACTATAAAAGGATTAAGAGGTCAAGCATCTGCTTGGCCTCGCCTTTTAATCTCAATTTTTCAATCGGAATATTATTTGGTTCTCAGCAACTCCAGATACTTGCGGTAAAGGATATGCTGTGTGTTGCCGGGGCGGTCGGGGAACATTCTTGTGGGTGCTTCCTCCAAAGGCACCCATGAAACGCCGTCAACCTCTGACGATGTGGAGAAGTCTGCTTTCTTGACAATGCCGATATAGGCGTGCATTAACTGTTCTCGCTTGTCGAACCAGTGGGTGCCCTCATATATCAGATTCTCTACCGTCAGTCCAAGTTCTTCCTTGACTTCGCGTATTGCAGCTTCCTCAGCATTTTCGCCCAGTGTGATATAACCGGCGACAAATGTCTCATATTGGTCGGATATATACGACTGCTTGAGAAGTGCTATCTCATGCAGCTCGTTAACGACCATGACAATCACGCAACTTGAAAACGAATCGAACCAATACCGCTTGCAGTTATCACAGTACGGCACAAGCCCATCATCACCGGCTTGCCGTCCGTTGAGTTTTGCGCCACATTCGGGACAATACTTATATCTCATATCTCAATCCCAGTCATTAAGGTTGGCTATTATGCGGTCGATGTCACTTTCATCGAAAATCTCCGGCTGTTTCTCGTGACAATTATGGCAATGACATTCGTTTTCGCAATGACAGCTACAATCGGGAGTCAGTTCTTCAACCGCACTTTCGCCATATTGGTTTTCCTGTTCCATATCACTGAGCCACCTCCTTCTTGAACTCGACCGATGGTTTGAAGAATGGGATATTATGAGCCGGGATTACGATTGTGGTATTCTTTGAGATGTTGCGTGCGGTTTTTTCAGCACGTTCCTTAACTTGGAATGTGCCAAAGCCACGGAGATATACGTTCTCTCCATGTGCGAGGCTGTCTTTTACTACAACCATAAATTGCTCAACCACCGCGAGAACACTTGCCTTGTTAATCCCTGTGGTTTTCGCTATCTCGTTTACTATATCTGCTTTAGTCATTTTGCGTACTTATCTGATTTAGACTGCAAATTTACTAATTTTTGAGGAGATTGCCTATAAAAAAGCCTGTCCGAAACGAACAGGCTGGGACAGGAAAGGGTGTCTTCACAGATGCCATATCCTGCTGCGGTAGGCTTTGAGTTCATCTTCTGGAAACTCCGCTATCGCTTTGTCAAATTCCCGGAGGATTGCAACCTTGTCATCTGGCAACGCTCCAGTGATTGGTACCGTATTGGATATATGGTGTCCCATAAGGTTGACCTTGATTTTTAAGCGGTCGATGAGAGTTCGCATCTCAATCAGTCTCTCAATCTCGGGTTCTTCCTCATACGAGCCGTCAAGCACTTCCTGATATAGCTGTGACTCAGGAAAGACAGTCAATGAAACGATATTGATGATACAGGGGTGCAGTTTGTTAAGCATATCTGCTGTGGCGATTGCACTTTCAACTCCTCTTCCCTTTCCTCCAAGTCCATTGAGGTAGAACACGTTGTAGTGTATTCCCGCTTCATCAAGTTTTGACAACTGTTCAAGAATGTCGGAAGACTTATAGCCTTTGTTCATCCTTTCAAGAGTCGGATCATGTGCGGTCTCGATACCGATATTTATACTGTCGAGCTTCATGTGACGTAGGTTCTTCAACTCCTCTACCGATTTGGACGTGTAAAATTTAATCGAGAAGTGCGCCAGATTCTAATTGAGAAGTGCACCGTTTCATAGGACATGCAAATTTAAAAAATTAGATACAATTATAGTTGATTTTGGAGTGTTTTCTTGGTTTCTTTCATTCTGAAGGATTCTCCGGTCATGTTTATGAGCACGGCTTTGTGGGTCAGGCGGTCTACCATTGCTGTCACGAGGACTTTGTCGGCGATAATCTCGCTCCATCTGTTGAAGGCCAGGTTTGTAGTGATGATTACTGATTTCTTTCCGGCTCTGAGAGACAGATGGTTGAAGAGCAATTCGCCGGCTTCTTTGTCGCAGGAGACGTATCCGAACTCGTCGCATATCACAAGGTCGTAGTTGATGAACCTGTTTTCAAGAGAACGGAGTGCGCGTTCCTGCCGTGCCTCTTTGATCTGCGTTATAAGCCGTGGCACGGAGGTAAACATTACGGTCATGCCCTGAGTGCAGGCTTCGATACCCAAAGCAGTGGCAATGTGCGTTTTGCCTGTTCCAGGATTGCCGTACAGGATGAGGTTTCGTCCTTGCCGGACGAAGTCGAGCGACCGCAGCAGTGGCAGAGCGGTGCGTGCGTCATCGGGGAGTTCGTCGACAATGAGGTCGCCCAGATATTTGAGTTGCGGAAAGTCGGCACGCTTTATCAGAGTGCGGCGGCGGTTGTCGGCACGCATTTTAAGCTGGTCCTGCATCATAATGGCCATGAGGTGCTGCACGCTCCATGATTCGGCGGCGAAGCGGCTTATATACTCGTCAAGGGCATCGCGCCACAATGGGAGTTTAAGCTCTGTGGCCGCTTTGCGTATTATTTTAATGTCTTTGTTTTCTTCCATTTTTCAATCAGTTGTTGATGTTTCCTGCGTGTAACTTTGGATGGCTGCACAGGACAGCGGTAAGCGAGTCGAGTGTAGTCACCGCGTGCTCTTCGATTGAGGTTTTCTGTTGGCGGGGATGGATGTCAAGAGAGGATACGGAAGCAATGGCATCCGCATCATTTTCAGACACATCAGTTTTCAGCATGGAGTCAAGTTCCACTTTGAGATGGTCTGCGGTCATGTGTCTGACACCTTTGAGGCGCAGGCTGCGTGCAGCGGCGGTAATCCGGGACTGCATGATGCCGTTGTCGCGCGCATACATCATGAACCGGATAAACTCCCTTTGCCGGCCGGGACAGAAGTGGATCCGGTAGAGTTCGGCAAGTTCCGCCGGAACCTGACGCATGGCCGTAGAGTTGTCCAGAGCGCCCGGCTTGCGAAGAAAAGTGCCGAGATAGTGCTCCAGTTGCATGCTCCAGCCGCCCTTGCCCTCCAGTCTTACATGGTCTGCCACTCTGCGTCCTTGATGATATATGGCTATATGACCGGAGTATACGCGGGCCAGAACACTGCTTCCAACGAGTCCTTCGGGCACGGAATAATTGTTGTAGTCAACGTTTATCGTGCCGTAGCTGTCAGGGGTATGCTCCTCGGCCTCAAAGCAGCCCATCGGCTGCGGAGCCGGCTGCAGGCAGTACAAATCGGCGCGGATACGCTCCTGCTTCTGACTGTCGCTGATGCCGGTGATACCCGAAGTGGAGTTGATTTTAAGGAGAATACGGTCAAGCCAGTTCTGAGCCGCATCAAGAGTCTCGAACGACTGGCGGGACACGAACGCCGCATGGCGCACGATTTCCACCGAGCGCTCCACCGAGCCCTTCTCCCAACCCGAACGCGCATTGCAGAACCGTTCCTCGAATTTATAATACAGAGAAAGACGCTGCATGGCCTTTGTGGGGTACTTGACAGCCGGACGTCCCTGACGACCGGTGCGGATAGTGACGGCAACCTTCATGTTGTCGTACACCATGGTCTGCGGAACTCCCTGTATCTCTTCAAAGAAATTACGGTGGGCCTCCATCAGCGACAGCGTGTCCTGACGACGGAACAGCCATGCGCTGCGCCGGTTGGAATGCAGCAGTGTGAACACGGCCATCTGCACCATCTGACGGCGGCCGCCTATGACAAGAGGTATCTCTCCCCAGTCGAACTCGCACTCCTGCCCGGGATCATGCTCGCGCCTGACATAGACCTCCTTCTGCGGCCTGGTGCCCATGGTCGCACTGATGCGTCTGACATGATTGCACACACTCGGATAACTGAGCGTAAAGCCACGCTCCAGAAGCATCGTGTGGATGCTGCGACACGTCCACTGAAGCTTGCGCATGCCTGTGGCCCGACGCACACGATTGTCTTCAAGACAATTGCGGATAATCCCCTTGATTTCATCCGTCACCACCGGACATGTCCGCACCGGTGTGTTGAACTTAGGCTCCGAACCTAAAAGTGTTGCAAACGCCTTCATGTCGCAGACACCGTCGGCGTCCAGACACACACGCTCATACTCCCACACGATCTTGTCTACCGTGTGGCGGCTGATGTGCATCTCTCCCGCAATCTGGCGCTTCGACTGACCCTTGACATGATAACGTGTCAGGACCTCGTTTCTTTCTACCATAGTTTTCATTTTGTGGGACCGAGTTGATATTACTATAATATAACTCAAAATCCCCGGTTAAAATTCTCCTTTGAACCGGTGCACTTCTCGGTTAGATTTCATGGCGCACTTCTCGATTAAATTTTACAACTATGAAACGCTCGTCGAAAAGATTGGTGTCGAGGTCGGAGTTGAGAGTCACCTCCAGCTCACCGCCACGGTAGAACTGTTTGAGGATAGCGGCGAAGTCGCGTATGTCGAAATGTATCTTCTCCAGCGATGTGATCTGCGGTATCCGTTCAAGGGCGAACTCGTAGTAGGTGTTGAAGGAGAGCGACGGCACTTTGAGGCGGCGTTTCTGCTCCTCCATGTGGTCTATCTGCTTGTCAATCTTCATCAGCATCGAGGTCTCGTGCAGCTCTTTCTTATACACCTCAATCTTTGAGGCCGCTTTCTCTTTCTCAGCCTCGGTAGTGGCGCGGTCAACAATCATGGCCCGCAGTGCCCGGCACTGTCGGATAATCTTGTTGCGCCGTTCCTCGGAAGGGAGTATGAGAGCGCGGACGGTTGTCTTTGTCTCCGGCTCAGGTGAGTTTATCTGTTCCTCGATGTCGCGCATATCGGTGGCGAACTTCTCGTAGTCGTCCTCCATTTTGGCCGCCACAAGCAATTTCTGGCGCAGGCCCTCACGCTCCGTGTCGGAGAAAGAGGTGAACGGATTGAAATATGCCTCGTAATATTCCACGATGGTCTGGTTGACAAGCATATCCTCAATTTTTGAGGGAGCCTCATTGCCTTTGAAAATCAGGAATATCAGCGATTTGAGAAAATTCTTCTTCTCTCCGAAGTTCTGCTCGTATTCCTCGCGTGTAACCTTAAACGGGTTCATGGAGATAGGCTTCTCCTTTGAGTATGAGATATATGTGCCGCCGAAATAGCCGCAAATGCCCTCGTAGGAGTCGCCGGTATCGACCATAACGACGTCGGTATTCTGCTCCAGCAACTGTCTTACCACACTGTTCATGTGGAAGCGGTTAAATTGTTATGTGTCAGTGTTTAATAGCATTAAACGGTACGTCCGAGAACCAAAAATCCTATGTGTGGGCTAAAAATGACGTGCCGTAACCGAAGAAAGTGTGTTTCAGTGCGTTAGGTAGTGTTGATACAATATTACGGAAACTTTGTCAAAGAGTGGTATTTCTTAACTATTTTATATTTTACTTTACAATCTTTAACCGTGTATTTGGGGCTGTTTTTTGCTATTGGTACTTCCAAAATGGCTGTCCGCACTTGTCAGCGTATCAAAATCGGGTCGAGGGGTTTCCCCTTGCAAGGGTGTTTTCGGAGGTCGAATGTCCGACAAAAACACATCTTGCAGAGGCTATCGAACACCAACTTTGCCAATGTCGGATTTAATCACACTGAAAAGTAGGCTAATACGTTGATATGTCTGATTTTTGATGTATCTTTGCATTTGAAATCAAACGCTTATCCCCAAATGGCAAAAATCAAAGTTCAGAATATGAATATAAAAATAGAATTAAATGAAAGTCTCATTAGATGTTCCGAACTATTCCATTGATACCGGAATGACACTCAAATGGGAAGGTAACTTCAAAATTAAGGTCTCCGATATGAATGGGAGTATCTTAATTGAAGCAAATACTGATGGGTTAGTTTCTTTGGCAAATCACTTGCTAAATTTATCTCAATCATCGGTTCAGACAGGAACTCACCTTCACTTTGATGAGAATAACTCTCTTGAAGATGGGTCTTTAGATTTAATAATCGAAAAGATTTAATTCCAAGACGTCAGTTTATAAGAGCGTGTTGGAGAGTGGTGATAAGGATAATAAACTTTTGAAATAAACCTCACGATGATTAAATATATTGAGAAAGGTGATATATTCAATATCAGTGGCGTAAGCAGCTATGCCCACGGATGCAACTGTGCCGGAGCGATGGGTAAAGGAATTGCCTTGCAATTTCGTAGTAAATACCCGGAAATGTATTCGGAATATAAAGCGATGTGCAAAGATGGAATTTACAAGCCTGGTGATGTTTTCGATTACAATTATGGAGACGGACACATATATAATCTTGGCACACAGGCTACATGGAGAACAAGAGCACGGATAGAATATATCGAGCAGTCGGTTAAAGCAATGCTTGAATTGGCTGTGAGGGAAAATGTGACAAAAATTGCTCTCCCTGCGATTGGGGCCGGATTGGGTGGCTTGAAATGGGATGATGTGAAAGATGTTCTGAATAGAGTGTCTGCCGATTATCCAACCATCGACTTATATGTTGTGGAAGCCTACCAAAGCAACATCCCCATATCCGAATAATTGGATTCCAAGTATTTTCAACCCATAAAATGAGATGGTTACAGCCGTGAGGTACAATAGGGGAACAAAAGACTTTATTTATTGTAGAAATAAGCTATCAATGAGACAATGGGCTTTAACGCACTGCGAAAGTACGGTAAAGCCCACTATGCGGAAAAAACGTAAAGTTAATGTTCGTAGATACCCATTGAAATAGACCATTTGGCATCGGCAGGAATACGGCGGACAAGAATTGCACTACGCAAGTATGTGAAATTCTCAATTTCGCCGTCCACATATTCCGAGTCCTTAATACGGTCATAAGTGGTGTTGAATTGATAGCGTTCTTCCCAATTATCGTAACACCAACTGTACTGATATGTGACAATATCACCTAAGATAAGTTGATATACAATAACAAGAGAATACTCAGAGAAGTTTATGTTAGCTCTCACAAAATCCTCAGTACTGAAATGACTGTCTTCGGGCAATTCACCTATTGAATTGACAATAAATAATTTATCCTTATATTCGGCAAAGTCTTTGAGTTCCGACAATTTTACAGGCATAGTTTGTGTATTGAATTGTCGATGAATAGTAAGTGGTGTATATTCAGGCTCTCTGTCCTCTTTGTTGCAAGATGTCAATAAAGCAACAGTGAGCAGGATAAGGATGTTGAGTATTTGCTTCATAGTGAGTCGATTTTGTTTGCAATAATAACGGCAAAACTTGCTAAATATTGCTATCCTCATGCTCAAAAAAATGCTATATACCGCATTGTATGAACAAGTGCAAACATCACCGTCTCATACCTCTACGTTGTAGCTGTTCAAGATCCTCCATGACAGCAGGGAAAGAAGAAGTGAGGCGGTCGAGTTCCTTGCAACCTTTGTCAAATTCCTTGTCGGTTCGGAACGGTCGGGCGAATATCTTGACAAAATGGACTATTATTGCTTTCCTATATTTTATCACAGATACAACAAACAGCTACATATCTGCGTTTTAATAAAAAAACAATCATATGGAAATATCAAGAGTTACGATGATAGTGGCATTTGCCATATTATTGCTAAGTGGTTGTTCCAAATCATATAAAAATGCTGTATCGTATGGTGGGACAGGCTATACGGAGCAAAAGCACAAGGAAGAAAATTTAGCTTCTGATGAAGAAGGGGCGGTGCAAGAGCCAGCATGGACTTATTTTGAAAGGTTGTCATATCTGTTTGGAGCAGACTCAACGTGTGTAGGAATGACCGATGAAATGAATTTTCCGGAATGGTATTCAGGTTGTTTTGTGAATGATAGGAACAGACTTACCATAAATGTAGTCGGAGATACTGTCGAAATCCGCGAAGCTCTTTCTCAACAGCTCGGAGGAAATGAATTCGATTTGGGTATTGGTGTGTGTTCAATCAAAGAGCAAATTAAGACAACACAACTCTTAAGGGAAGCTATCGCGAAAAAATATGATGGAGACCTTACTTTTGGAGCCAAATCGGATGGCTCAATAGATGTGTGTCTGCAAGGGAACAACGACTCTATCATATCCAAATTCAAGAGAGATGTATTCGATTCCCATATTCTGCGTTTCACGTTATCTGATAAGGTCGGAATTGTAGAATTGATGAATCGAGAGACAAACAACAGTCAGGATGAAATATACTCAGAGCATGAGACCACTCCACAGTTTCCCGGAGGTGACACTGCGATGCTGTCGTATATCTATGATAATCTGAAATATCCGCAGGATGCTTATGACAAAAACATACAGGGGCGCGTAGTGCTACAATTCCTTGTCCGCAAAACAGGAGAAATAGATTCCGTAAAAATAGTAAGAGAAAAAGATCCATCTCTTGATGCGGAAGCATTGAGGTTGGTTTCGGGTTTTCCGCGATTTATGCCTGCAACACTCGACCTTTTGCCTGTGGATAAATGGTTGGCACTTCCCATAAAATTCAATAAAGCCGATTATGATGAAAGGCAAAGCAAACTTTATCCCGCTTTCCATTTTGATAATGGCGATGATTATGTGGTGGATGGTATGTACCGCATAGTTGATGAACAGGGTCGGATTGGATATGCCGATGAGAAGGGAAACACCGTCATCGCTCCACGGTTCAAGTGTGCGTTTCCTTTTGAGAATGGCAAAGCGAAAGTGGCTGATACCGGAGAAAACAGGCAATATGATGCGGAACACAGTTACTGGGAGAGTGACGGTTGGTATTATATCGACAAGACAGGTCGGAAAATAGACTGAACATATCATCGCCTCATACTCCTGCGATGTGGCTGTTCAAGATCCTCCATGACAGCAGGGAAAGAAGAAGTGAGGCGGTCGAGTTCCTTGCAGCCTTTGTCAAATTCCTTGTCGGTCAGAAACGGTCGGGCGAACACCTTGACAAAATGGGCGTTTGATTTCGGGTCATCACGATCGAGTGCGAGCCATGACACAATCGCCTCCTTATGCTCGCGTGTGAAAGTCTTGTATGCTAAAACCCTTGCGAACTGAATGAGGGCGCGGACAGCCTTTTCAAGTTTCTCGCCGAGCAACCGCAACATCGCCTCCATCTGAGCAAGCAGCGTGTCTTTCTCACGCTTCAGATTGTCTATGATATGGCGGTTGTTACTCTCCAGCTCTCGGTATCGGGCGGAGAGGTTCTGCAACTTGACTTGGAGGGAAGATAATTCACGGCTGTGCGATGCGTTCAACTCCCGGATTTCGGTCAGATGTTCCTCGGTCTTGTCCTCGATGGTCTGACGCACCTGCCTCTGCACCATCATCGGGATTTTAGCCACCTGTGCCTCCATATTAGCTACGGCAAACTGCATATCCTTGTTCTCGGCTGTCAGCCGTGCGTTCTCTTTCTCAATCTCCGCATATTTACCTTTGCCGAAAAGATTTGCCACACCGCTCATGAGTGCGCTGCCGCTCTCCTCGTCAAGAGCCTTTTTCTTCTCCTTGCGCTGTTGTTCAAGTTCTTCGATAGACTTCTCAGCAGCCATCGCCTGCAATTCAAGTTGCTCGTTACGGCTTTCAAGCACGGCGTTCTCAGCCGTGAGCCGTTGGTTGTTCTCTCGCGCTTTCCGCTCCTTGTACTCTATGGCACTCAGCCCCTCTATGCCGGAGTCCTCTTTGGGAGTGCCGCGTTCCATGCCGAGACTTTCGGCAAGCACTGTCTGCATTTCCTTACAGTCGTTGGCATCGAGTTTGACGCTCTTTCCTGTCTCGTGGTTCATCCAATCGACAATGATGTGGGCGTGATGGTTCGGCAGCAGATCATCGGTCAGAGGGTCGGCATGACCCTCGTCATGGTGGAGGTCGATGCTTATGACGGAGATACCCTTGTCGGCGAGCCATTTCACGAACAGGTCAAAATCCTCTATGCGCGTGTCCGGCTTGATGGGAGGGCAACCCTCGCGGATAGCCGAACTGCCCGACCGCTTCCGCTTCTTTCCTGTCTTGCGGTCAGTATATTCCACATCCTTGCACTGCATGGCGCGTCCGGTCTTTTGCTTGACAAGCACCTTGAGGTCTTCAAGCAGCTCCGGCAGAGGCTTTGTGTAGGACGGACTGCGCCACGTCACATTGAGGTGGCGGTGTTCGTCCCAGAAGTATGTCTGCCCGAACTTTCGGGCAACAGCCTCGCAATAGGCTCTGTCGCGGCGATTGTGCGCCTCGGCAGTGCCTACGTTGCAGGGCTTGAATTTAATTCCGGTTTTCATAATCCGTAAGGGAAAAGAGTGTTTCAATATCGCGGGTTCTCAGACGAAGGGTCTGAGCGAGAGGTGGCGGAGAGGGGTCATCTCTGCCGATGGGTTCTTAGGGGGTGAACGCCCTAAGCGGAGGGTGCAGGGAGAGGGTCACTCCCTGCTCAGGGGTGTCGGGGGTGAAACGCCTCGACCGGGTCAAGGGCAGAGCCATTGCGGGTTCTTAGGGCAGAGCCATAAGCCCCTCGGGAGAGCCCACAACTACGGGAGCGAAGCGGAGTAGTTATAGTGGGCTATAACAAGGGCAAGCCCTGTCAGTCTCCACCCTCAAAGACCGCCTCTCGGCTTGCGGCGTTTCGACTCTTTCAGCTTCAGCAGATGTCGGTCGTAGGCATCGCGGTTTTCATCTGAACGGAAGTCGATGTCGGCTTTGCCTCCGCTCTTAATCCATGCCAGAAGTTCATCCTTGAAGAAATAGAGTTTGTTGCCGCGCTTGCTGAACGGTATCGCCTTTTGGCTTGTCAGCGAATAGATAGTGCCGACACTCTTGCCGAGCAGTTCGCTCGCCTCCCTTATGTCAAGGACGGTGTGTTGGTCGGCTTCCTCCTGCGGTGCGCTTATGAGCCTGTCAAGTTTCTCCATGACGGTATCCACCTTACGCATGAGGCTTGCCACATAGTAAGGCAGACGGTCAAATGATGGCATCGTGTTATCGGATGATGTGTTGTCGTGAGCGACCGATACCGCGATACTGCGGTGTGTGTTGTCCTGTGTATTGCTTGAAGATTGCATATCTTTATATCTATATGATTGTATTTATTGATGTCTTTATCTGATTATATCTCCATGCCATGAAGCGATGATGATTGTATCACTTACTCCAATGTTATCTTGTTAGCAGCTTCGCGTTTGAGTTCACTTACAACATCGGCATATACCTGTGTCGTGGTCACGTTGGTATGCGTGAGCATCTTCGACACGGTGTAGATGTCGGTGCCGGAGGCTATCTGCAAGGTGGCGAAAGTGTGCCGGAAGCAATGGAAAGTGATGTGCTTGGTGATACCTGCGGCTGCTATCCAGTCTTTCAGATATACAGGGCAGAGGCTTTTCGCCATGCCTTTGAACACCTGCCCTGTGCCACGTTCTCCGCACAGCCTCAAAGCCTCGTCACTCAAAGGCAGGGTCGCTTCGGTCTTGGTCTTCTGCGTTGTCAGACGCAGACACCAGCCACCGTCGGGAGCCTCGCAGATGTTCTCCCAACGCAGGGCTATAATGTCACTAATGCGTAGTCCTGTGAGGCAGGAGAACAGCGATGCCGCCTTGAACACCTCATGCTTGCAGGGAGTGGCGGCGAGGCGTTTCAGTTCCTCGTGGGTCAGAAATTCTTTCTTGGTCTTTTCCTCCTTTGCAGGTTTGAGAAAAGGAATGATGTTGTCTTTGAGCCGTCCGGCTGCAACGGCACGGCGGATCACCGCTATCAGTTTGCCGAAATTGTTGTTGGCAGTCGAGGCTTTCATCGTTCCTCCCGATGGCGTTTTCAGTTTCAGCATATGGGTCAGAAAGCCTTGGCAGAACTCCACGGTAATGTCATCGAAGCAGCACTCACCTTTGGCATAGTTGCAGAAATGCTTGAAAGCGTTTTCCCAATTACGGTAGTTGGTGCTCTCGTTCATTGCCTCGCGGAAGTATTCGATGAAGCTCTCGCGCCCTTTGGTGTGGTCGATGAAGCCGAAGTCTTGGTTGATGATGGACTGTATGCGCTGACAGCGTATCAACTCGGCATTTTGAAGCATACTCTTGTTGTACTGTACCTCGAATTTCTCTTTCGGGTGAGCATAGATATAGATACCGAGGTATTCGCGTCGGCTCAGTTTTCCGGTTCTCGGATTTCGGATAGCCGGATAGAAGTCAAGATAGAGCGACATCTGACCGTTCTTGATAGGTCGCTTCCTCACGGTGACTTTGGTACAAAGGTTTGTCATATTCTAATTTTTTTATTCGTTTCTGATTTCGGCACACTAACCGCGCCCTTTCTTGGTAGATGCGCTACCGTCCTCCGCTTTCTTCCTCGCCTCGTCCCAATCGGCTTTCAAATAGTACATACGGCGGTTATACATTTTCTTCATCCTCACGCCGTGGGTCATGGCGAAGCGGCGTACCTGCGTCTTGCCGATACCGTATTTCTTCATGAGGTCGAAGCATGTAAAATTTAATCGAGAAGTGCGCCATGAAATCTAACCGAGAAGTGCACCGGTTCAAAGGAGAATTTTAACCGGGGATTTTGAGTTATATTATAGTAATATCAACTCGGTCCCACAAAATGAAAACTATGGTAGAAAGAAACGAGGTCCTGACACGTTATCATGTCAAGGGTCAGTCGAAGCGCCAGATTGCGGGAGAGATGCACATCAGCCGCCACACGGTAGACAAGATCGTGTGGGAGTATGAGCGTGTGTGTCTGGACGCCGACGGTGTCTGCGACATGAAGGCGTTTGCAACACTTTTAGGTTCGGAGCCTAAGTTCAACACACCGGTGCGGACATGTCCGGTGGTGACGGATGAAATCAAGGGGATTATCCGCAAGTGTCTTGAAGACAATCGTGTGCGTCGGGCCACAGGCATGCGCAAGCTTCAGTGGACGTGTCGCAGCATCCACACGATGCTTCTGGAGCGTGGCTTTACGCTCAGTTATCCGAGTGTGTGCAATCATGTCAGACGCATCAGTGCGACCATGGGCACCAGGCCGCAGAAGGAGGTCTATGTCAGGCGCGAGCATGATCCCGGGCAGGAGTGCGAGTTCGACTGGGGAGAGATACCTCTTGTCATAGGCGGCCGCCGTCAGATGGTGCAGATGGCCGTGTTCACACTGCTGCATTCCAACCGGCGCAGCGCATGGCTGTTCCGTCGTCAGGACACGCTGTCGCTGATGGAGGCCCACCGTAATTTCTTTGAAGAGATACAGGGAGTTCCGCAGACCATGGTGTACGACAACATGAAGGTTGCCGTCACTATCCGCACCGGTCGTCAGGGACGTCCGGCTGTCAAGTACCCCACAAAGGCCATGCAGCGTCTTTCTCTGTATTATAAATTCGAGGAACGGTTCTGCAATGCGCGTTCGGGTTGGGAGAAGGGCTCGGTGGAGCGCTCGGTGGAAATCGTGCGCCATGCGGCGTTCGTGTCCCGCCAGTCGTTCGAGACTCTTGATGCGGCTCAGAACTGGCTTGACCGTATTCTCCTTAAAATCAACTCCACTTCGGGTATCACCGGCATCAGCGACAGTCAGAAGCAGGAGCGTATCCGCGCCGATTTGTACTGCCTGCAGCCGGCTCCGCAGCCGATGGGCTGCTTTGAGGCCGAGGAGCATACCCCTGACAGCTACGGCACGATAAACGTTGACTACAACAATTATTCCGTGCCCGAAGGACTCGTTGGAAGCAGTGTTCTGGCCCGCGTATACTCCGGTCATATAGCCATATATCATCAAGGACGCAGAGTGGCAGACCATGTAAGACTGGAGGGCAAGGGCGGCTGGAGCATGCAACTGGAGCACTATCTCGGCACTTTTCTTCGCAAGCCGGGCGCTCTGGACAACTCTACGGCCATGCGTCAGGTTCCGGCGGAACTTGCCGAACTCTACCGGATCCACTTCTGTCCCGGCCGGCAAAGGGAGTTTATCCGGTTCATGATGTATGCGCGCGACAACGGCATCATGCAGTCCCGGATTACCGCCGCTGCACGCAGCCTGCGCCTCAAAGGTGTCAGACACATGACCGCAGACCATCTCAAAGTGGAACTTGACTCCATGCTGAAAACTGATGTGTCTGAAAATGATGCGGATGCCATTGCTTCCGTATCCTCTCTTGACATCCATCCCCGCCAACAGAAAACCTCAATCGAAGAGCACGCGGTGACTACACTCGACTCGCTTACCGCTGTCCTGTGCAGCCATCCAAAGTTACACGCAGGCAACATCAACAACTGATTGAAAAATGGAAGAAAACAAAGACATTAAAATAATACGCAAAGCGGCCACAGAGCTTAAACTCCCATTGTGGCGCGATGCCCTTGACGAGTATATAAGCCGCTTCGCCGCCGAATCATGGAGCGTGCAGCACCTCATGGCCATTATGATGCAGGACCAGCTTAAAATGCGTGCCGACAACCGCCGCCGCACTCTGATAAAGCGTGCCGACTTTCCGCAACTCAAATATCTGGGCGACCTCATTGTCGACGAACTCCCCGATGACGCACGCACCGCTCTGCCACTGCTGCGGTCGCTCGACTTCGTCCGGCAAGGACGAAACCTCATCCTGTACGGCAATCCTGGAACAGGCAAAACGCACATTGCCACTGCTTTGGGTATCGAAGCCTGCACTCAGGGCATGACCGTAATGTTTACCTCCGTGCCACGGCTTATAACGCAGATCAAAGAGGCACGGCAGGAACGCGCACTCCGTTCTCTTGAAAACAGGTTCATCAACTACGACCTTGTGATATGCGACGAGTTCGGATACGTCTCCTGCGACAAAGAAGCCGGCGAATTGCTCTTCAACCATCTGTCTCTCAGAGCCGGAAAGAAATCAGTAATCATCACTACAAACCTGGCCTTCAACAGATGGAGCGAGATTATCGCCGACAAAGTCCTCGTGACAGCAATGGTAGACCGCCTGACCCACAAAGCCGTGCTCATAAACATGACCGGAGAATCCTTCAGAATGAAAGAAACCAAGAAAACACTCCAAAATCAACTATAATTGTATCTAATTTTTTAAATTTGCATGTCCTATGAAACGGTGCACTTCTCAATTAGAATCTGGCGCACTTCTCGATTAAATTTTACAGGAGATTGTGCTGAAACGGCGTAGTGTCTGGCGTTTATAAACGGTCGGTGCTATACGCACGTGTTCGCTCAGCTTCTTGTTCACGAGCTTCCATAACTCCTTTTCCTCTTTGGTGCCGACACCCTGTTCTTCAAGATTGGGTATTACATAGTGTACCGTTTTCATGACATTTCCGATGCTTCGTCTCAATTCGACTATCATGGCGACAAATACAGCGGTGGAGGGTACGGTCAGATTGTCATAGTGGAACGGAGTCAGCAAATAATCCGTATTGGCGAAAAGTGCCAGCAATGCCTGGTCGTTGAGACTGCCTGCCGAGTCAAACAGAGCGAAGTCCACGGCGGCTGAGTTGTGCAGGTTCTCGATCAGCGCGATAAGAGCCGGCTCGTTGCTCATGCTGAAAGGATATACGTTATAAGGCAGCGGCACTCCTGCATAGGTGGCGGTGTCCGCTGTGCGTTTCTTGACGATGGACTGCTGCGGATCGGTGTCGAACACGGTCACGCTGTGCCCCCTTGACACAAGGTAGCTTGCGAAAAGGGCGCACAGCGTTGTCTTGCCGACACCGCCTTTCTGATTGGCGAATGTGATTATACAGGTTGATTCCATTGATAGAAACTGTCGGTTGGTTTTTGAGCAAAATTATCATGGGCCGATTGCTAAACCCGAAATTCCGAACAGTTTTCATCATCGGATAATGCGATATTGTGTTGAAATAGCTATCAGAGCGTGTAATATAGTGGCTATCACGCACACGGTGTCACCGGATAGAAGTCACGGAAACAGGCTATCGTCTTATCGAGGACTCATCATCTATCCTGTCATAGTCCCCTTTGTAGCCTACTTCCCATTCCCTGTTCTGACCTTGACCTGACTCCACGTCATGCGGCTTCCTTATTCCGGAACCGGGCTTTCGTCTGACGGCCGCGTTTTGTTTTTTGTTCTCGACGGGATTCTTGACAAACTGGAGCCGTCTTATATCGAAGCCCTCGTTTTCAAGATTTATAAGGACACGGGCTTTCATGTCAAAGGCATACATTTCTCCCTCAATATCCCGGATTGTAAATCCTGCACTGCGGAGTGTCTGGCGGCGTATATAACCTGAACTGTCGTCAAATATGCTCCTCAGATCTGACAGCCGGTTATTATACTGTGTTGTCCTTGTCCCGTTGATTTCCACCATGTGGGGCACAGTCACCTTGCCGATTGAACAGAGGAAGTCCCGCTCCGCTTCCGTTGCCGGAGCGAATGACTCCACCCATTGAATACGGTTGTTGCGTCTCAGAGCCTCCCACATATGGGGGCGGAGAGGACGGCTGTCTCTGCCTCGCCATATCTGCCCCTGTTTCACATAGGCTTTGTACTGGCGGCTCAGTACGTCGTTAAGCTCGCCAATGGTGATTTTTGGGTCATTGGCTAACAGGGCGTCGATTTGTGAGTCTATTCTTGCGAACCGTTCATCAGGTGTCGCAAAATCCAGTAGCTCCTTTATCGGATATATCTTGCCTCCGTTGATGACAGCTTTCTTGTTATGGTCGATTATCATATAACCGTATGGAGAATCTTTCTTTCCGAAAAACACAAGCTCGATACCGAATTTCCTTTTCAGTTCATCGGCGAGTTCTTTCTTGTTGGCGGTCAGGTCTCGGTATTTGGCGAATATTGCGCGGAGCTGTCTCCTGCGCTGACGGTCGAATGTCGTTGAACGGTAATGTGAGCTGATTTCCTCCAGCAGTATTTTAAGACACACGGCACCGCCACGTTTTATGGAAACCACTCCCTCATTGTCGTAGCACTCATAACCGAGCGAGTTCATAAGAGCCTTGAACTGTGTGATGGACGTGAATTTATAAGACAGGGCTTCTTCCATATCCCTGTGTGCTTTCTCGTTAATGTCGTTTCCAAGCAACCGCTCGACCACACGTTGCGACCTTACCCGTTCATGGTTATGGTCTATCTTGCGACCGTCCGGTGCCACGCGCGATGTTATTATATGTATATGTGTGTTGTCAGTATCGGTATGTCCGTAAACCAGCAGGGGCTGTCCTTCCTCTCCATATCCCATCTCCCGGAGATATTCGTGGGCGAAGTCCAGAAGCTCCTGTTCCGTCTTTTCGTGTCCCCGGCATGAAAACGCCATGTGGAACTGTGCTTTCTTGATTCTCGGATTTTTGGAAGAGTAATTTTCAAGATAGGCCACAAGGTCGTCGGGGGTATGGTGTCCCATCATTTCGACCGCATCAAAATTTTTCATTTCCAGCAGATGTGCCGAGCCTTTGGCTACCTTGCGTTCATTATATCCGACCGCATGGAAGCAGGTGCTTGAAGGAAGTATTGTCGCTATCATGTGAATATATGATTAAGATAAATCACGTTTTGAGATTATGTGAGTATATGGAACCGGAGTATATGATAATTCGGTTATCGTTGCATCAGATGTTCGGATTATCCGTTCTTCAGTACACCGCGTATTATCTTGCTTACTACATCGGAGTGTTCGGATATGATTTTATCCATAATCTTCTTCAAGCCATCTATGGAAGGTATCAGTACCTCTTTATAATATGTCTCGCTCAACAACCCTGCTACGGAAAGCTCGTTGGCACGTTTCATTGCCTGATTGAGATTGCCGCCGGCCCAGCCAAGCTCGTCCTTGAATCTCCGGCAGAGCGAGGCCATCTCTTCCACGGCTTGCATACGGCCTTTCGCGTCCTTGTCGGAAAACTCCACAAGCGCGGCACGGATATACGAGCTTATGCTCCTGAACTCCTTTGAGCGGACTTTGAGACGTTCAAGTTCGGTATCGGTAAATAGAATCTCTATTCTGTTGGTTCTCTTTTCCATATTTTCCAGTGATTAAAAATCGGCGAGTTGCGAGCTGATTTTCTCCGCCCGACAGGGAGGCAAGTTACTTTTCCATCGGTAAAACTCCGTTTTATCCGGGGAAAAGTACAACTTGCTTAACAAATTCTGCACCTTTGGCACGGGTGCCCCGAAGCTCTCCCGACCTCGCTTCGCACGGCGAAGTTAGCTCACTCCGGTTGACCGCGCACAAATTCCGAACATAATCTTTTTATCTGACAACTTGTAACACCGGTACTTAATCAAAGGATTATGATTAGCCCTATGTATCATATGCTCTTATTATCAGATACTGCCTTTATCCGATAGCGACTGCTGTTGCTGTCACGACAATCACATTATCATATACTGTGATATGGCTTGTGTCAGAGCATGAAATGATGTGAAAATCAGATGAATATGTACTAAAATAATGGCTTGAAAATTTGCATAAGTCGTTGAAATTTAGTATATTTACATACTCGAAGCATTACTTCGGGCGGTAGTTTGATGATGTTGAAATGACATTATCGGACTATCTGAACATCATAATATCTCTCACCATGTTCGCACTTCTATTGATGATATATCTATTGCCCGTTGCGATAGTTGCAGGACTGTTGCTCCGCTTTATCCGATGGTCGCTTGTAATGATTATACGTCTTGCCTGCCGGATTGTGTCTCTGGTCTGGCGTATGATTTGTTGGCTGCTTCTGCTCTGCTGGAGAGGATTGCGGTCGTTGTGGAGGCCGTATCGACACAGGACTGCTCCGTGAAATTTTCTTTAAGGGAAGAAAATAGGAGGGTAGGCATAATCTTCTCCCTGCGGTGGGATTTTTCAGGCTGGGAAGCAAGAGGGAAAACAGTATGGATTTCGGCTGATGTGCGCCACCTTTGCCGTCACCTTGACCGACACCTTATCCGCCACTTCTGCCGCCACCATTTCCGCCACCCGTTCCGACACCTTTGCCGTCACTGATACAGACACATTTACATACACTCTTAGGGACACTCTTTCGGACACTTATGGGGACACCTTTGGGGACACTTTTACAGACACCTTTTCCGCCACTTTTTCGGTCAGTGTGCGCCACCTTTTTCGCCACCTTTTTTGAGGCTTCCGGACACCCGTCCACAGCTCCGAACTTTTGCCTGAAAACAAGCGTTCAATTATGAGAATCACAATTTTCAATAGTTAAATATTGTTTATTTGGCAAATATTCGGATAATAAGTGTTAAATTTGTGGCATACCCGCCAAAAGCAGAAAATCAGGGCAATTTTGCCCTCCAAAATAGAGCGGAAAATGTGGTACAAACTGTGGTACATTGCTTCTCAATTACATCAAGCAACAAATTGATAATCAATAAGATAATACCACTCTCACAAAGCCCGCTCGGATCACCAAAGGGTCACAAATTCAATATGAGTTTGTGGCCCTTTTTCGTGTCCGCAAGCGATAACTATGGGAGCCGTTAAAAGATACGGGAGGCAGGTACGTGATGTGTACCTGTCTCCCGGTTGTTGATTATTGATTTAGGAGGAAATGGTTATAACTGCCGGCCGGTGTGGGGCTATTAGTTGTGTCAGAATGGTCTGTTAGCTTTGTCTGACGCGGCTATCAGCTTCTCCGGCAGAGCAATTATGTAGAGTTATCAGTCCTGTCCGGCGAGGCCTTCGGCTATGCCTGCGTAGGCCGGTTTGCGGTTGAGTGCTGCGTTCCATATGCCGGTGGGCTGGTCGGGACGCCATCCGGAGCCTTCGGGGCTGTCGGTCTGACACCAGAATGTGATGCCGAATTGCTGCTCGACGGGTATGATCTCGAAGTATTTGCGGATGATCCATTTGTAGTAGTCGGCCATGAGCTTGTGCTGCTCGAGGGTTACTTGAGCGGTGGGGATGTCGTTGCCGTTTTCGTCAACGAGTCCCATGTCGAGCTCGGTGATGCGGACGAGTTTGCCTGAAGCCGCCATGAGACGGAACATTTTTTCGATATGGTCGGCCTTGCTCTGTTGTGTCTGCGGGTTGAGGTAGTAGGAGATGTGCATCTGCGAGCCGATGCCGTCGATGCGTGTCACGCCGTCGCTTTCCCACTGTTCGATCCACGAGATAAGGCTTTTGAGTTTCTGGTTGTCGTCCCAGTCACTCTCGAGGTTGTAGTCGTTGATGAAGAGTTTGAGGTCATCGGGGTTGCCTCCGTTTTCCTCAAAGTATTTGCGGGCGTATTTGACGGGCACTCTCACGAAGTCGTCGCCAAGGTAGTCCTGCCAGTAGAATTTCTTGGCGGCGTCGGGGTCGTTGACAGCATGCTGTAGATCATAACGCTGTCCCCATGGTCCGCCCGAGATGGGTTCGTTGACAACGTCCCAAGCCTTTACGTAGCCCTGGGTGGCGGCCATCATGCCAGACACCCAGCGTTCCATTTCGGCTTCGAGTATTTCGGCTTTCTGCTCGGGGGTGAGCTGGATTACATTGGCAGATTTCTCGTAGTAGATCATCATCGAGGCGATTTCGATTTTGCCATCATAGTTTCCTACGTTGAAGAGTATGCGTGTTGCTCCGTCTCCGTTGACCGTTCCTTTTACGGTGATGTCGTTCCAGTCAGTGTCAATGGCCATGCTTCCGAGAGAGCCGCAGTCGACGTATCCGTCGGGGTTTTGGAATAGGAGGCTAACGGAGCCTTTCTTCGAGCCTCTGACGCGCATGTCGATGAGATAGGTCTGGTCGACTTCAAGCGGAGTTTCGGTCTCGTAGCAGGCTTGTTTTTCCCAGTCTTTTGCTGCGGTCGAGTTGTTTATGACAAAGACTCCGTCGATTACGTCATATGTTATGTCACTGCCCCATCCTCCGAGCTTGTGGTCATCGGAGAAGTCGAATGTCTCGATAGGAACTTTGGTTTTGGCGATGTTGGCTTCGCTGTGAGAGAGTCTGATCCAATCGATTTCGAGAGAGCCGTCATATGTGCCCGGCTGGAATACGGAGAATCCGCCGGCTGTTGTGACGGGTGGCATTTTGATTGACACTTCAGACCATTCGTCGGTAAACGACATTCTTTTTTCCTGGAGGGCTCCCCAGTCGCCGAGCTGTACGTTGAGGTCGCCGGGTTTGCTGCCGCGTATACGGGCTGTGACGGTGTATTCGCGTCCTTCTACAAACTGGAGGCCATCCATTACGAAGAACTGATACCATTCGCCGGGATACTCCTTGACGGTCAGGACTCCGTCGACCATATCGGGCTTATAGCCCATCACGAAATAGGGAAATTCGGTCACGCCGTCATATGTGACAGTCGCGTCTTCGATTTCGATCATATCACCGGGGTCCACTTCGGCGTCTTTGTCTTTGATGAGGCTGTTGAGCCACTTGGCGTTCTGCTGTTCATGCCAGCAGAGAGTGTGGCCGTAGACCTGCACTCCGGCCGAGCGGGCGTTTTCCACGAAGGCTGTGACAGTGCTGAAGTCCATGTCGCCTTTGTCGTCTACCACCGAGGCATATTTCATGGCGTTTCCGGCCGTGATGATGTCAAAGTTGTGATTGGTGAGGCGGTATATCACTCCTTTGCTGTTGTAGTCGCTTGCGAGGACACCTGTGCCGAGCAGGAAGCTCGGATGGGCACTCCGGTCGAGATAGCTCTTGAGGTCGGCATAGCTGTCGAGATATTCATAGTCGGTCAGGACCTGAGGCTTCTCGACGGTGTAGGGGAGTATATCGGTGTCGGCGCATGCTGCGAGCAGTCCGGCTCCGAGGGTTATGGCTGTGAATATTCTGTACTTTACCATGGTCGTAGATATTATTGAACGGTGTAGCTGAATTCCTCGAATTTATTCTGACGGTCACGCATCACCATCCGTTCGTCAGTAGTCACCTTATAGGTGGCGAGACGGCCTGTCGACTCGTCGCATATGTAGTCGATGGTGTAGGTGTAGGAGAGTGTGAGGAGGTCGCGGTCTTTGTCGCCCCATGCTTTGGGTTCGCCCTGTCGGGTCCACTGTCCTTGTCCCGAGGCTTTGCATCCGGCCGATTGGGTAGAGACGGTGCATACACCGCGGTCGTCGATGTCGAGCAGGAGTTCACACACGAGTGTCTTTTCCGATTTTTCGCCTGCGGCGTCAATCACTGGGACTGTGTGGGTGAATGTATATGTCGATTGGGTCAGGCTCTTGGTGACGAGATAGCGCAGCGAGGCTTTTTCCCAGAGTTCGGTTACGCGGTTGTCGGTCTTTACTTCACCGTTGTTGTCGATGTTGTCGGTGCCTTTGCTAAGCCAGCATCCGTGATAGGGATTTTTATATTTCACGGCATAGAGCACATAGTCTTTGGGCTGTTTGGCCCAGTCGTCCTTGACGAGACGGCGGGGATTGGCTATGCCGTCCTTTGGTTTGCCCTGAAGTATGGAGTCAGCCGAGGAAGTGAGTACAATAGGGATTACGTAGGTGGTTTCGACCGAAGCGGGGTCCTCGAAATAGGAGTCGCTCAGCTGCACGCGCACACCTCCGAGCACATTGCCGGGCGTGATTACCATCTGGTCGCCCAAGATGGAGTAGTAGGAGGCCGGCATAGGGAGCACGGGACGGCCGTCGGAGAAGTAGAGTCCGTCGCACAGCGAGTTGTCGACGGTGAAGGCGGCCGAATGGGTCTCATTGTTGACATTCACGCCTCCGAGCACTGCCTTGATGTCAAACATGTGGGCGTTGTCGAGGTCGGTGTTGTAGTCACCGTCGTCGCCCAATGTGATGGTGCGTATCGGTGCCTGTGTGCCGAATGAGATGGTCTGATAATCGAAATTGTCAAACTCTATATCGCTGTTGTGGCATGAGCAGAGGGATACGGCGAGTGAGGATATGATGAAAAGTGATTTTTTCATGAATATAGTATGTATAATGGTATTTATACTTTATAAGAAAGGTGGATTACCATCCGGCGTTTTGTTGCAACGCGTTGAATTTAAGCACTTCGGAGTAGGGTATGGGTCCGTAGTACATGTAGTCGCGATAGGAGCGGGTCTCCACGTCGATGGGAGTGAAGACGTTGCCGGTGATGTTCATGCCGCGAGCTGTGGCATTGAGGTCGGATTTCCAGCGGCGGATGTCGAAGAAGCGGAATCCCTCAAAGCAGAGCTCAAGTCGGCGTTCGTTGCGTATGAGCTGTCTCATGAGGTCTTTGTCGGCCTTGACTTCTTCGAGATACGGGTCACCGTTGTCGGCACCGATACCTGCGCGCTGGCGTATGGCCTTGATGATGTCGTAGGCTGAATATCCGTTGCTGCCTGTCCCAGTGGGGCCCCATGCTTCGTTGGCCGCTTCGGCATAGTTAAGGAAAAACTCGGTGTAACGCATACGTGCCGTGTAGTGGGCTTTGCCGGAAGTAGTGCTGGGGTCGCAGTTGACATCCTGACGCAGATGTTTTTTCAGATAGTAGCCGGTGCGTGTCGATGTGGAAATCTTGCCCAAAGCATCGTTGTCGGAGCCGTCGGCCGCGGTGGTGATGGTGCGGTTGTCGTGTCCGGCAGTGCCACCGTTATACAGGATGTATTGCGCCAGACGGGGGTCTCGGCCGGTGTAGGGATCTGAGTCAGAATATCCGGCGCGGCTGTCGGTGATGGGATAGCCGTTGAGCATGGGGAAAGCATCGACGAGATTCTGCGTGGGATTGATGCGTCCATTGCCGTAAAGAGTGGGTGGGAAATTTTCTTTCTCGAGGTCGGATGTGCCGTTAGCCTTACCGCTGCGCCATATGATTTCGGCGGGCGACTGATAGTCGGCGAGATTGTCGATGCCCGGGTCGCAATACCAGGTGCCGCCGTTGGGGTCGAGGCTGTCGGGGCCGCCCGAGTAGTTGACAATCGTAGCGTTGAGATTGGCGGCTTCCTCCCAGGTCACGCCCGAAGCCTCATAGGCCGGGCTGGCTGCCATGAGGGCGAGACGGGCGAGATAGGCTTCGATTATCTCGCCGCATATACGGCCGGTGAAACGTGCGCCAAACACTCGTTCGAGCTGTCCGTCGGTGATGCCGGGATAGCGTGAGCGCATGGTCTCGAAGCAGCTTTCGCCATAGCGTGTGGGGAGTACCTCAAGTGCGGCTCTGGCATCGCGCTCGATGGCATCCATGCACTCGGCAAATGTGTTGCGGGGTACGTTGAAATTGCTTGAGGCGTCCTCTGGCACTTCCACTATGGGCACGCCGAGCAGGTTGCCGGCGGCGTCAAAACCGGCATGAGACTGAAGAAGATAATACATGTGGATGGCGCGCAGTCCGCGGGCCTCGGCCTCGAAACGTTTGCGGAAGAGCATGTTGACGGTCTCGTCCTTGGCCCATGTCACGCGGTCGAGATTGGCTATAAGCAGGTTGCAGTACTGTATGGCCGAGCGGCATCCTTCCCAGCGGTTGATGGGATTGTTCTGCGAGGTCCATCGGCCCGAGGCTATGATGCGGTAGCTGTTGTTGGCGTCGTTTGACACAGCGTCGTCTGTAGCCACTTCGTTGAATGACATCGAGCCGTTGTCGGGGATATATATATATGCTATACCGAGCATGTTTTCGGCATATGACGAGTTGGATTCGAGAAAGTCGAGCGGGAGATTGTTCTCTGGCGCAGGCTCGAACACATCGTCACATCCCGTCAAGGCAGCCATGGCTACCAGTGATGTCAGGCACGGAATGATAAACTTTTTCATATGGATGATTGGTTGTAAGCGTTAGAAATTGACTTTGACACCGAGATTGTAGGAGCGGTTTTGCGGGGCACTTCCGACTGACGTCTCGCGATATTTGTGACGGCTGCAGACTGAGAGGAGGTCGTTGCCGTTGACGTAGATGTCAAGACCTTTGACAAACTTGTCGGTAAACCATTTTGAGGGCAGATTGTAGGTGAGCTGCACCTGGTTGATGTAGAAGGCGTCGGTCGAGAAAGTCCAGAAGTCGGAAGTCACGAAGTTAAGGTCGCCGCTTTGGGTGGTGAGGCGTGGATAGGTCGCTGTGGCGGCAGTCTCGGGAGTCCAGCGTCCGCGCACCATTTCGGAGTATTTGCGGTCGCCGTAGACCCATGCATAGCTGTTGTCCATGACACCTGTCGCACCGGCGTTGCCTGAGCCTGCCACGAAGAGGGTAAATCTCTTGTAGGCGGCTGTGAGGTTGAAGCCGAAGCTCCAGGGGGCCGACCAGCGTCCGAGCACCACCTGGTCGCGCGAATCGATGATGCCGTCACCATTCATGTCCTGATACTTGAGGTCGCCGGGCTTGGTGGTGTTGTTGATTACGGCCGAGCCGGCTATCTCTTCCTCGCTCTGGAAAAATCCGAGGCAGCGGTAGCCGCGGAGGGCGTCGACAGGGGCACCTTCGTTACGCAGCCAGTCATACTCTACATTCTCGCTCACGCGGGTGTTCTTGGCTGTGGTGTACATCACGTTGGCTCCGAGAGTCAGGTCAACCTGGCCGAAGCGGTGCGAGCCGGTGATGCCGAGGTCAAATCCGGTGCGACGCTGGTTGTTATAATTGATCCAAGGTATGAACGAGCTGTTGGGATAGTAGGTCTTGAAGTAGCTCGGATAGAGGTTGGTGGCCTCGATGGGGAGTCCGTCGGTGTTGACGGTGAAGAACTCGGCGTTGAATTTCAGCGCGCTGTTCCACAGAGAGCCTTCGATGCCTACGTTAAACTCTTTGCGCTTGATGAACGTCAGGTCGGGATTGGCTCCCTGGCGTGACACGAATGTCTGTATGCCGGTCTGGGTGTCGTTCCATCCCCACCAGTCGCCGTCGGCGGTAAACTTGTTGTCGTAGAGATAGTAGCCGTTGATGTCGAGGTCCTGAAGTATCATGCCGTAGGTGGCGTTGAGTCTCAGCTCGTCGACCACGCTTGAGCCTTTGAGGAAATCTTCCTGACTGATGCGCCATCCGAGACTGCCGACAGGCGAGAAGCCGTTGCGGTGGCCGGGGGCCAGCTTGGCGGAGTGGTTGAGAGCTCCGTTAAACTCGGCATAGTAGCGGCTGTCATAGTTGTAGGCGGCGCGCATGGCGAGCGAGGCATTGGTGGTGCGGTGATACTCGCCTGTGATGGTGCGCTTGTAGCCGTGGGCTATGAGGTTGGCTTCGATGCCATGGAGGTCATTGAATCGGCGGTTGTAGTCAAACTGTCCGGAGAACATTAGTGTCTGACGCTCGGCCGAGCCGCTGATGTTCTGTACGCCCGAGCTGAGGTCGTTGCCAAACTTGGTTATGTCGGCTATCACATCCTTGCCGCCGTAGTTGCTCCATGAGGCCTGGTAGGTGGCGTAGGTGTTGTTGATGGAGGTCGAGTAGCTGGTGTTGTAGTCGACCGCGCCGCGGACCACGAAGCGGAGTCCCGGGGTAATCTTGTCGAGGCCGATGCGTACTCCGGCGTCAAACTGCAACTGACGGCTTGTCCACTTGGAGTAGCCGGCGGCATACATTGCGGCGAAGGGGTTGGTCTGATACTGCTGCGTGCCTCCGAGCAGGTATTTTCCGTCGACGAGGAATCGCGAGTTGTTGACGAGCACCCATGAGTTCTCGTCATCGGGCTCGATGGCTTCTATCGGTATCAGCGGCACCAGCGGCGACGACCCGGGGATGGTGGGACGCATGTTGGCCGACTCGGACCAGTAGTTGGCCAGGTCTGTGCGGTTGTCATAGAAGGTCGCGCTGGTGTTGACCCATCCTGTCACCCAGTCGTTGAGACGCAGGTCGATGTTGCCGCGCACGTTGAGACGTGTGGTGCCGTTGTTCTTGCCCTCGCCGAAGTTTAGGATGTCGTCGCTGTGATAGAGACCGATGAGGGCGTAGAAGGTGGCATACTTGCCTCCGCCTGTAAACTCTGCCTGACCCTCGTAACGCCATGAGTGGCTGCGCAGATAGTCATCGGAGAAGAAGTTGATGTCTGGGTAACGCCATGGGTTTTTGCCTGAGGCATAGTTGTAGATGTCTGTCTCGGTGAAGGCGGTTTCGAGTCCGTCATTGCGTCGGGCCTCGTTGTAGAGGGTCATGTACTCGGCCGCTCCAAGATATTTGGGATAGGCCTTGGGGACATAGAGCGTAGCGTCGCCTCTCACCGACACCTGGAGTCCGGTGGTGCGGCCGCGCTTGGTGGTGATGAGTATCGCGCCCTTGGAGGCCGCGCTGCCGTAGAGCACTACGGCCTGCGCGCCTTTCAGAAACGAGATGGTCTCGATTTCGGTGGGTATGATGTTGTCGGCGTCACGTGGCACACCGTCGACAAGCACGAGGGCGTCGCCCATGTTCCAGAGCTGACCGTTGTAGCCGGCCACGAGGCTCTGCATGTTGGCGAGGCTGTAGGTGGTGTAGCTTTTCTTCTGGAGGTCCACCATGTTGACCTGCGAGACTCCGCCGAAGATGTCGTCGGGCGATGCTGTGCGGAAGGGGAGCTGCACCTCGTTGCCCAGCGAGTCGAGAGCGGCGGCGTTGTCGTCGGCATCGGCCAGAGCCGCGGCCGGTGTGAGCATGATGGCTGCCGTTAGTGCGGGATATATCAGTTTATGTATTTTTTCCATTGATGTGATTCTTTAGAGTGTTTTATGATCACCAGCCTGGGTTCTGGCCAAATTCGACATACATCTTGGAGTCGCTGACCTTGAGGGGCAACCACCAGTGTTTGTCGGTGAAGTTGCGGGTGAGGATTACCTCTTCGTGAAATCCTATAACCTCGTTTTGTGTGGGGTCCTGGATGTTGACGCCCTTGGAGGAGTCTTTCTCCACGCCTGTGAGGTCGCCCACACGCTGAAATTCCTGCGAGGTCTTGATGTTGTAGGGATACTTGTCGAGGAGCAGCCAGCGGCGCAGGTCGTTGAAACGGTGGGCCTCAAATGCAAGCTCCACGGCACGCTCGCGGCGCACTTCGCCCATGAATGCTTCGAGCGAGCCTGTAAACTTGGCGTTGACCGGATCGACACCCGCACGCTCGCGGATGGTGTTGATGGCGTCGAGAGCCGAGAGCGAGCAGTTGGACGAGCGTCCGGCGGGCGCGCCGGTAGCCTCGGCGGCGGCCTCGGCATACATCAGGTAGATGTCGGCCAGGCGCATGTAGGGCACGAGCATGTGGTTGTTGGCTCCCCAGTTGCCGGCTCCCTGATTATCCCACTGGTTGAAGTCGTCGCGGATAAACTTGTAGTTGAGATAACCTGTGCGGCTTCCCTTGATGACGTCGCGCATCACGCCGTCGGTGTAGAGCGGGGCGTAGCGTATGGGGTCAGCCGCGGCGTCGCCGCCAAGTTCGAGCTTGCATCCGTCAAAGCGTATGTCGTGATAGAAGCGCGGGTCGCGGTCCTTCCAGGGATGTGACTTGTCAAAGCCCGAGTCGGGGTCGTCGAGTGGCAGACCGTTGGCCATGCCGTAATAGTTGACATAGTTGGCCGTGGGCTGGAAGATGTTACCTCCTTCGGGGTCAAGGAAGGCTGTGCCGTATGAGCGGGTCTGGCCCCAGTTGGAGCGGTTCCATTCGATGACGGGGTTGCGGAATATTGCTTCGGTCGAGCCCGGCATCAGTCCGCCCTTGCCGTGGGTGAGGAAGAGCTCCTTGTAGTTGGCGAAGTCGACGAGCGAATACTGTGTCTGTCCGCTCTCCACGAGCGAGAGCAGTTCGCCGAAGGCTTCGGCGGCGCGGCGGCACATGTCGGTGTTGTAGGTCTGCGAGCCGGTCGACTCCCAGTTCATGAGCGGGCTGCCGGCCCAGAGGAGGTTTTTGCCGAGATAGCCGAGGGCCATGATTTTATTGATGCGCAGCTCGTTGTTGCCGCGTGTGGGTGCGCCTGTCGAGGTGTTGTCCCAGTTGACAGGGAGCAGCGAGGCTGCTTCGCTGAGGTCGGCTGCGGCGAGATTGGCACAGTCGTGGTAGGAGAGACGGGGCAGGGTGAGCTTGCCGCCCGAGAGCACTTCGTTGATGTAGGGGAGACCGCCGAAGTACTGCATGAGCTGGAAGTGGAAAAATCCGCGGAAGAAGAGAAGCTGTCCGCGTATGATGTCTCTCTGCTCCTGAGTGGCCTCGGTGAGACGGTCGAGGTTGGCCAGGCCGAGGTTGGCCTTGCGGATACCGTACCATGCGCCCTGCCAGAGGGTGGGGCGGTCGCCCACATGAGCGGGATCGGGAGCATAGTCGGTGGAGAAGTTGCTGATGTCCATGAATCCGCACTGCCATCCGTCATGCTCTGACTGCCAGCCCCAGAAGTCGCCCTGGTCTACCTTGTAGCCCATGAAATAGTCTTTGCCGACATTGATGATTTCGTCCTCGCCCCAGTTGAAGGAGTTGTTCCAGTAGCCGGTGGTGAAGTTGGGCACGCAGAAGTAGAGCTCTTCGACAAATCCCTGGAAGTTGCGGAAATTCTTGAAGGCTTCGTCGGCGGAGATTTCGCTCTCGGGTGCCTTGTCAAGATAGTCGGTACATCCGGTCAGGGCTGACGCTGACATGCCGGCTAATAGAAGATATGCGATATATGACTTGATTTTTTTCATTTTTCGATGGATTAGATGTCAAATCTGAAACCTATGTTGAAACGCTTGACCGTAGGATATGCGCCCTGGCTGGCGTTGCCTGTGCCGGCAAAGTTTGACTCGCGGTCGTCGGGCATCTTTGACCATACCCACAGGTTGTTGCCGTTGAGATAGAGCTTGAGTGACGAGAGACCCAGATGTTTGATCCAACTGCCCGAGGTCCAGGTGTAGGCTATCTCGACGTTCTTCAGACGCACGTATGAGCCGTCATAGTGGTTGTAGCGGTTGTCCCAGCCGTTGTAGTAGGAGGGGGTGGAGTTCCACACGGGAAGAGGACGGTCGATGTCGTCGCCGTAGGGGGTCCAGAAGTTGACACCGGCAAAGAGTGTGTTGAGCTTGCCGCGGTATGACTCGAAGACCACGGTGCGGTTGACGTTGGTCACGCCGTAAAACTGCATGTAGAGGCTCCAGCCTTTCCAGTCCCAGCCGATGGTGGCGTTGTAGGTGTTCTGCGGTGTGCCGCTGAATCCGTAGGGGGTGCTGTCGGACGAGTCGATGACACCGTCGCCGTTGTAGTCGACCATGATGGGCTGTCCGGGGAGCTTCTGGTTATTGTTGGAGTTGTGGGGTGTCATGGCGATGACGTCATCCCAGGTGTTGGCATAGCCTGCGTCATAGATGATGTGGTCCTGGCCGATGGTAAAGCCGGCGGTCTTGCGGTAAGACTCGAGCAGTTCGGGGTCGTCATATTCGAGCACCTTGTTTTCGGCGTGTGTCATGCTGAAGTTGCCCCATACGTGCATGCCGTTGCCGAATGTCTTGTTGAGTCGGAGCTCAAGCTCGTAACCCTTGCTTGATACGCGGCCGAGGTTGGCGGTGGGGGCTGTGCCTCCGAAATAGGAGGGGATGGCACGGCTGCTGCCGTTGACCAGGATGTCGTTGCGACGCTCGTTGAAGATTTCGACTGTACCGGCCACGAGTGATTTCATGAAAGAGAAATCTATACCGAAGTTCTGCTTGAGCGACTTCTCCCAGTGGATGTCGGGGTTGCCTATCTGCGACTCCTTATACCATGTGTAGGGCGAAGTCTGGCCGGCTACGGTCGAGAGCACGAGCGGTGCGTGGGTGGCCCACTGTGTGGCGTAGATCCAACGCTGCCAGATGTTGTCATCGCCCACCTGGCCGATAGAGTAGCGCACCTTGAGGTTGTCGAGCCAGCCGCGGCTGAAGTTCATGAATTTTTCCTGACTGATGCGCCAGCCTACGGCTCCCGAGTTGAAGAACTCGAAGCGGTGGCGGCGGTCAAATTTCTCCGAGCCGTTGTAGGCACCGTTGTATTCTACGAAATATTTGTCGGCATAATTATAGGTGGCGCGGAAGGCCCAGTCCTCGCGATAGTTGGGAAACTCGCTGCCGGTGGCACGCTCGTCGCGGTTGAACACGCCCATGGCTGTCACGTCGTGGTTGCCGAACTTGCGGCCCCAGTTGATCTGTGCCTGATAGAAGAGATTGCGCTGTGTGGCCCAGTCGCGTGTGGCACCGGGCTTGATGCTCCATTTCATGTCTTCGGAGAAGTCGAGGCCGTTGGTCTGGGTCTGCTTTATCCACACAGTCTCGCCTGTCTCGGGGTCAATCCATTTAGTTTGCGGTTCGTAATAGTTCTCGCATATGCCTCGGTCGGCCTCGACAAACACGTTGTCCCACGACACTGTGGCACTTGCGCGCAGTCCCTGGGTGATGAACGAGAGGTCTTGCTCAAGGGTGAAGTCGGTGTTGATGCGTGTGGTGGTCGTGTATTCCACACCGCCGGTGGCGAGAATCTGCATTGAGTTGGGTGCGCCCTGGCTGTTGGCCGGATAGTAACCCCATGTGCCGTCGGAATATCTGGGGATAAATGCATCGGCAGGTGCACCGTAGGCTGCCTGCCACATCTGTGTGGCACCGAAGGAGTCGTCCGAGACATTGTAGGGCGATTTTTTCTCGCCGTGAGAGCCCGAGATGTTCATCTTGAACACGGTGGAGCGTGTGATGTTGAAGTCGAGGTTGGAGCGCACGTTCACGCGGTTGAAGCCGTAGCCGCCTGTGTAGCCGCGGCCGGTCTCGTATTCGCGGAAGAGGTCACCCTCATGGAGAAAGTCGATGGAGGCGAAATATTTCACGACCTTTGTGCCGCCGCTGATGTTGATGTTAGGATTGTAGGCAAAGGCCTGTTTCTTGAACAGAGCGTCCTGCCAGTCGACGTTGGGATAACGCTCGGCTTCCTCGAGATTGGCCGGATTGCGGTATTTCTCGATGATGCTCATCGGTGTGATGCTGGCCCATGATTCGGGAGTGAGGCCGAGCTCGCGCTCGATGACGCGGTTGCGCATGTATAAGGCTTCGGGAGAACCTTCGGTGCCGGGGAGCTGCGAGGCTACCTTGGCTGTGAGGTTCATGCCCACCGATATCTTGGCGCGTCCTTCATTGCCTCGCTTGGTGGTGATGAGGATTACACCGTTGGCTCCTTTCACACCATATACGGCGGTGGCCGAGGCGTCCTTGAGCACAGATACCGACTGGACCGAGCCGATGTCGACCGACGACATGGGTCGCTCGATGCCGTCTACGAGGATGAGAGGGTCGCTGCTGTTCCATGAGGTCTGGCCGCGGATAACGATTTTGGGGTCCTCGTCGCCGGGCATACCCGATGACTGCATGGTGACAACGCCCGGAAGGTTGCCGGTAAGGGCCGCGCCGATGCTCGACACACCACCGGTCTTGGCGAGAGTCTCGCCCGTGGCCTGGGTGATGGCACCGACGAGCGACACTTTTTTCTGCTGTCCGTAGCCGACCACAACCACTTCGTCGAGCACTTCCGAGTCACTCTGGAGAGTGACGGTGACATGGTTGCGCCCGTTGAGGGCTACTTCCTGCGACTTCATGCCTACATACGACACGAGCAGGGTGGCTTTTAGCGACTTAACATTAAGAGAAAAGTCTCCGTCAAATCCTGTGGCGACACCGTTGTTGGTGTTGCCTTTCTCCTGGACTGTCACACCGATGAGGGGTTCGCCGGTGTCGTCGACGACCGTGCCGGTCACGATGTCGGCCATAGCGGCCGACGTACCCGTGACTAACATAGCCAGCAACAGGAGAATGTAATGAAGTTTTTCAGTTACATTTTTCATTGCAATAAAGTTATTAAAAATGATATTAGATTGAATCTTTGTTCAATTTCTATTATAGTATGGTAAGGGGAATGGTAAGGAATGACAGGTAAGGCATTTATCATTCAACGTCAGATGCGTAAAGGCCTATGGTTGTGCCGGTGAATCCTCCGGCCTTGGCCGTTGACATGAAGGCGGCGTCGAGATCCGAGGCCAGTGTCTGCCATGAGGAGCCGTTGTCGGTAGAGTAGGCGAAGTCAAGGCTGAGGCCTTTTGACTCCACGCGCAGGTCGACCGACGAGTTATCGGCTTCGAGAGCCTGGAAGGCGAGTTCTTCGGTGCCGGTGTCGGAGATGCGTCGGAGCACTATGTGTTGCGAGCCGTCTCTGAGAGCTTTGCCGAGAAAATACTGGTGTAGTTCGTCCTTGAACAGCAGCATGCCGGCACACTGCCTGTCGTGGGAGGGAACAAAGGTGAGTGTGGTCGAGGCTGTGTATTTATGGTGCTGTATGCGGCGGCATACAAAGGGGAGTACAGCCTTGTCGGTCGAGTTGACGTTGCCACACCTGAGGGTGAGATGTCCGGGGTTGGATGTAAGGGAGTAGTATTCGGTGGCCGGGCCGCGCAGGGTGTGCCACTCAGGGCCGAGGATGCTGTCGGTGAAGTTTTCTTTCCAAGCAAAGTTGCCTGTCATGGATGAGGTGTCACGCACGGTGCCGGGCATGTCAAACTGCATGGCTACGGTTTCGCCCTCGCGTGTGATGTAGGGCCATCCGTCCTCAGTCCAGCGCACGGGGAGCATGAATGTCTCTCGGCCGAGATTCTCGATGTCGTTCTCAATGGGGCGGCATGCGAGAAATACGCTCCACCATGATCCGTCGGGTGCTTTGACGAGGTCAGCGTGTCCGGCGCATGTTACGGGATTGCTGCGCGAGCTGTCGAGTGTGCGCTGGGTGAGTATCGGGTTGCCTTCCCACGGCTCGAAGGGGCCCATGGGCGAGTCTCCGCGATATATCACTTCGCTGTGCTGAGTGCTTGTGCCGCCCTCGGCTGTCATCAGGTAGTAGCGGCCGTCTATTTTATAGATGTGGGGGCCCTCACACCAGATGGGTTTGTCCTGGGGGCGCACTCCTTTATTGACGATAATCCTGCGTTCGCCGACACAGCGGTCAGAGGCAGTGTCAAACTCCACGATTCTCACTGTGCGGTGGCCGGGATACTCGGGCTCGTTGTCGGGAGCGTCATCGTTGTTGACTATGTAGGCCTTGCCGTCCTCGTCAAAGAAGAAAGCGGGGTCGATGCCCTGCACTTCGGGGAGCATGATGGGGTCGCTCCAACCCTCGGCTGGATTTTGTGTCTTTACAAAGAAGTTGCCTGCTCCGACATTGGTGGTGACCATGTAGTAGGTCTTGTTGGCGGGATTGTAGGCGATGTCGGGCGCAAAGATGCCGCCGCTCACGTGTTGCTTCTCGAGATTTTTAAGTTGCGAGGGGCGGTCGAGCACATAGCCTGTCTGTTTCCAGTTGACGAGGTCGCGGCTGTGAAACAGGGGCACCCCCGGATAGTAGGTAAAGGTGGATGTCACCAGATAGTAGTTGCCCTTGTCATCGGCGCAGATGGAGGGATCGGAATACCATCCCGGCAGGATGGGGTTGTAATACGAGCTTTCGCCGGCCGGAGGATTGGCGGCATAGAAGTCATCGTTGCCCATGTAGGAGAATGAGCTGAAGATGGCGTGTGAGTCCTGAGGCTCTATGCCACCTGTGCCGGTCGCGCAGCCTGTGACAGCCGTCGCCAGCAGCATGAGGCCTGCATGTAGATGACAATGCTTGGTTTTCATGATTAATTATGGTTTATCGGTTACGTTTCTTGATATGTCGTAATTGAGCTATGTCGGTTGCCGGGACGTCTGCGTGAAAATGGGTCGAAGGAATCGGGCCGGTGTCAGCGTCGCGACCCGATTCCTTGACCGCAGTCCTAAAACAATCTACCTGTACATATTCTCAATGAAGAAGTCATGGCGGTGTCTTTTGATATATGGCAAAGTTACATCCATCCTTGTCCATGTGCGTTAAGTATCGTAACATGTAAAATAAAATACCGGTGCGGTCGTTAATATTTGTAATAATTGTGTTAATAATTGTCTCATTGTCGATGTGTAAAGGTGTGTGGGCATATCGGAAGCCGGGTGTATGAGTGTCATAGTACACTCATACACCCGGCTTTTTCACGTAACTTCTCAGTTGAGGCGGCTATGTGTCTGACTCTTTCCGGCCAGCTTCTGAACGCAACTCTCCGCTGAGATATTTGGCTCGATATTCCGACGGAGAGAAGCCTGTGAATTTCTTGAATGCCGTCGAGAAGTAGGTCTGTGAGGTGAAGCCTACGGCATATGCTATCTGTGTCACCTCGACGTCGGGTTTCTGAAGAAGTATACAGGCTTGTTTGAGACGCGTGTTGCGGATGAAGTTGCTCGGGGTCATGCCTATGAGATCCTTGAGCTTGCGGTGGAGGTGTACGCGGCTGATGCCTGCGCTCTGGCCGAGCATCTCGACGTTGAGCCCGGGGTTGTCGATGTTGTCGTTGATGATGCTGATGATGCGTTCCATCAGAGCTTCGTCATAGCCTTTGATTTCAGGCACCGGGGTGGATGATTCGGTGTCCTGTACGCCCGAATATTTGCCTTTGAGACGCAGACGGTTGTCGATGAGGCTGTCGATAAGCGAGTCGAGCTCGTTTATACTGAACGGTTTGCTCAGATAGCCGTCAGCTCCACGGTCCCATCCTTCGATACGGTCGGCAATGTCGCTCTTGGAGCTGAGTATGATGACGGGTATGTGGTGGAGGTTGATGTTGTTTCTTACGAGCCGCAGGAATGTAAGTCCGTCCATCACCGGCATCTTCACGTCACACACCACCAGGTCAACACTCTCTTCGGTGATAATCTTCATGGCCTGAGAGCCATCGGAGGCGGTGACAGTCCTGTAGCCAAGTTCCTCAAGGTGGTGGTCGATGTATTGGCGCAGCTCGGCGTCGTCATCGACTATGAGTATGCGTTTGGCGTGTGCGATGTTGCGCCGGCGGCTTATGGTGTTGTGATTGTCAGGTGTTGTGAGGTCGTTGCCTACAATGTTGCGGTCGTTGCGAATGCTTGCATAGCCTGTTGTCTCCTCTTCATTGTCATGTTCGCGCTGAAGTTCGGAGGGGGCGTAAGCCGACTCGCTGACGGGTATTGTAACTGTAAATTCGCTGCCTCGGATGCCGTCGGTGCGGTTGCGGCCGCTGATGGTGCCGTGATGGAGCTCGGTGAGGCGTCGGCACAGGTCGAGCCCGATGCCTACTCCGGCGGTGCCGGCTGTGTGATTCTCTCGTCCACGGTAGAAGCGTGTGAATATCTTGTCCAGATTGCGCGGATCGAGTCCTATGCCGGTGTCGGTGACACGTATCACACTACTTACCCCCCCCGATTTCAGTGAGTTAGCTGTAGATAGCGATACTGTTATCTCTCCTCCCGGCTGGGTATATTTAATGGCATTGGATATTATGTTGACCAGGATTTTGTCGAGATTATCGCGGTCAATCCATACTTTTTCGTCCGGTTGTCCTGAGTGGTCAAATGTCAGTGTAATCTTCTTGTCGGCAGCCTGTGGCTTGAACACGTCGACGAGTTCGCCGACAAAGGCTGTGAGGTCAGTCTTACGGCACAATAGGCGCATGCCGCCTTTCTCGATTTTGCACAGGTCGAGCAGTTGGTTGATGAGCGAGAGTATGCTCTGGCCGTTGCGGTGCATTAAGCGCAGTTTCTCGTTGACAGCCGGGGCGAACGGCTCTCTCAGCAGAGACTCGAGAGGCGTGAGCATTAGTGTTATCGGCGAGCGTATGTCGTGGGAGACGTCCATGAAGAATTTTATCTTGGCGTCATAGATTTTTTCCTCTCTTTTCTTTTTCATCACTATGGCTGAGAGAACTATTACTGACAGGAGTATCATCAGATATATGATCTTGGCCACGCCGCCCATATACCATGGAGTGGTGATGTCGATTGTGATGTGTGATTCGTCGGAGCATACGTTGTTGTCAACGGCTTTGAGAGTAAGTGAGTATGAGCCGGGATCGAGGTGGGGGAGATATATCACGTTTTCACCCGGAGCAGATGTGACCCAGTCGTCGGAATAGCCCGACAGTCTCCACATGTAGCGTACGTTGGCTCCGTCGCGAAAGTCGAGGGTGGATAGACGCAGCGTCAGTGCGTTGTCCTTGTAGGGTAACCTTATGCCGAGCGGGTCGGTGGAGGTTATGACTTTGCGGCCGTTGATTTCGGTCAGATTATTGATGCGCTCGCCGTTGAGCAGCATGGATGTCACTCTTACTTTGGCGTTAAATCCGGTCACGGGGATTGAATCCGGACAGAACATAGTGATGCCGAGGTCGCCGCCCAGCACTATGTCGCTGTCGGCTGTGGACCGTCCGAATGAAAAAGCGTTCTCTTTCAGTCCGTAGCCGCCGTAATAGACTGTGATGTCTTTACCGTCGGCCGACATGTGGTTGAGTCCCCGCTTGGTAGCTATCCACCAGCCTCCGTTGCGGTCGGAGATGACGGCCCTGACGTCATTGTCGGTGAGACCGTCGAGGGTGGTGTATTTGCGCAGCAGAAACTTATGTGGATCGTAATGTACCAGTCCGTGGCTTGTCCCGGCCATGACTGAACCGTCGGATTGCGGCTCGAGGGCAAACGTGGCGCCTTTGACAAACGGAGCCTGGTCAAGAGGTGACAGTTCGTCAGTAGCAATGTCGTAATAGGATATGCCTCCGTAGAGACCTATCCATACAGCGGAAGAGTCGGCCGACAGTTCCATGGATGTGAAGTAGGGATTGTTGAGCCTTCCGCCTTCGGCGTCTGACTCATACCACTTGCTGGTGCCGGTCGAGGGGTTGTATCTCATAAGCCCTATGCCGTGAAATCCTGTCAGAAGGTCTCCGTCAGGAAGGATGCAGGTCTTGAGTGACGGATATTTGCCGGGATAGTCGAGGACTTTGCGCAACTCACGTCCGTCGGGGAGCGAGATGCTCCATATGCCGTCGTTGGATACTCCTATATACAGACGGTCGCCTGACGTCGTCAGTGATGTCACTGCTCCGTGGGAGGGTATGTCGACCTGCGATAGCTTGGAGCCGGTGTTGTCAATCACCGCAACACTGTTGGCAAAACCTACGATTATATTGTTGCCCCACACGGCCAATCCACCAAGACCTCCGCAGAAGTCGGGCAGTGAGCATGACAGCGGATGGTACGAGAACGGGATTGCCTCGCGCGGGATGCATGCGAGTCCGCGGTAGTTGCAGCCTATCCACAGGTCGCCGTCACTGTCGGCGTGGATGCTTCCGAGTTTAGTGTCCTTGAGGCTTATGGATGGCAGATATACGTCAGGATAGCGAGCGGCTTCACTTGCTCCTGGCTCTATTTTCCAAAGGCCGTCGGCGGCTGTTGAGTAATATACGTTGCCGTCGGGAGACTTGGTGAAATTTTTGATGTATTTGCGCCCGTCGTTGTCCGAACAGATGGTGCTGACACTATTGTCATCGGCCGATATGCGAAAAATGTCGTTGACCGAACTCAGTAATATGTCACCACTGTCTTCAATTACAATGTCGGTGATGTAGGCGTCAGTGACATTGACCTCCGAGACATTGCCGTTGCGGTTGACGATGGCGACTTTGCCGTTGTTGGTGCCTACATACAAGCGTCCGTCATTGGCTGAGGTCAGACAGTTGAAACCGAGCTCGGCTGTCCGGTTGAGCAGGTATCTCACAGCAGTCGGCCGTTCGGCGGTCTCGTCAATAATGTATAGGCCGAGACCTCCGACAATAAAAGTTATGGTGCCGTCGGTCTGTTCGCATATGTCAGCTATATAGCCGCTGTAATTGATGGAGGGGAGAGTGATGCATAGAAAAGAGTCGGACTGCGCGTCGTAGAGATTCAGACCGTTTGACGTGGCGGCCCATACGCGTCCGCGAGAGTCGGCGAAGACATGTATGATGCGGTTGTCGCTGATGGAGCCGGGGTTGTTTTCGTCATGACGGTAATAAAAGTAGTTGTTGCCGTCAAATTTTATCAGGCCGTTGTCGGTGGCAATCCATAGAAATCCGTCATCGTCCCGGCAGAAATCCTCATATATGCCGATTGTGAAAGCCGGGTCGGAAAACATGCGTCCGGTCCGGGTCATTACTGCTGTAGCCGTAACACTTGTCAATACCGCATATATACTCAGTAACAGTAGACATATTCTTTTTGTAATATTCATAGCGATGATATTTCACAATTCAAAGATATATCTTTTTGGTCACACATTAAAAATCATGTTTCTGAAAATTATGCGCACGTCAAAAATCTAACGACTATGTTACATTATTTAATGTGAGGGGCGGTAACGTGGTGTGGGATTGGTGTATACGTTGGCGGGGTATGTGGGTTGTGGATTGAGATGTGAGGGAGGAAGTTGGGCGGTAAGGTTTTTGTGGATTAATTTTGGCTGTTTTTAACTTGTGTTTTATAATGTACAAAAAGCAGCTATGGCAACGATTAAAGTAAAGTTTCGCCCGTCGGCGGTCGCAGAGCGCGAGGGTGCAATCTATTATCAGATTATACATGAGAGAAGGGTGAGGCAATTGCTCACGCAATACAGGGTGATGCCTGACGAGTGGGACGGCTGCCGCATGACGGTGAGGGTGGTTGCTGACAGTGTGCGACGCAGACATGTGATGGCTGTGCGCGAGATGGTGAGATATGATATGGAACGTCTTGTGCGTATAGTGCGCCGTCTTGATGACGAGGGTCTGGGATATACGGCCGATAATGTGGTCGAGGAGTTCAGACGATATGGCGAGGAGTATTCGCTGTCGAGCTATATGGAGGATATGATAAGACGGTTGAGGGGCAACGGCAAGATCAGGACGTCGGAGACTTACAGGTCGGCGTTGCTGAGTTTCCGCAAGTTTCTGTGTGAGTCGCAGGTGGACGGATGTATGGACGGAGGCCGGGATATCATGCTTGACAGTCTTAACAAGGAGGTGATGGAGGCTTATGAGGCATGGCACCGCAACCGCGGGGTGATGCCAAATACGATTTCGTTCTATATGCGCATATTGCGTGCGGTGTATAACCGTGCGGTGGAGGCTGAGATTATTGAGAACCGTTATCCGTTCAGGTATGTCTACACGGGCATTGACAGGACTGTGAAGCGGGCGTTGCCGCTGTCGGTCATCAGACGCATAAAGGGGCTTGACCTGTCGGGGATGCCGGGGCTTGATTATGCGCGCGATATGTTTATCATGAGTTTTATACTCCGAGGCATGAGTTTTGTGGATATGGCTTATCTGCGCAAGTGTAATCTTCGCGACGGTTATGTTACTTACCGACGGCGCAAGACGGGACAATTGTTGACTATAAAGTGGACCCGCGAGATGCAGATAATCCTTGACAAATATAGGGAGAATGCGAGTGATTTTCTGTTGCCTATTATCCGCAGAGGTGATGTGAATGAGCGTGTGGCTTACCGTAATGCGGGTTATAGCATCAACAGGAGTCTGAAACGTGTCGGAAGAATGGCCGGGCTGGAGATACCGCTCACACTCTATGTGGCGCGCCACAGTTGGGCGTCGGCAGCCAAGGCCAAGGGGGTGCCTGTCGGGGTAATCAGCGAGGGGATGGGGCATGACAATGAGGCGACGACGAGGATATATCTGGCGTCGCTTGACACGTCGGCCGTCGACAGGGCCAATGCTCTGATACTCCGAGGTCTGGTGCAATGAGGAACGCGGGGAGACACACATACATACTGAGGCTGTGAGAGTGTCTCCCCGCATTGCAAGGTTGTATTTGAAGGTGTAATATTGTTGTTGCTACTGTTGCTGGCGGCGATTATTTTTTGAGTTCTTCGAGGATGGTGGAGACGAGGAGGTCGTGGTCGCGGAAGTCGGGCCGAGGGGTGACTGTGCCTTTGCGGTCAATGAGGAAGTAGTAGGGGATGCCGTCGATGCCGTATCGGTCGTAGATGGCTCTGGACTGGGATTCGGTGAGGCGGTAGTGGTGGCCTTTGATGGAGGGTATCATCTTGTAGTAGGCGGGGACGGGCGATGACTCGTCGGCTATGTAGACCCATACGATGTCGGGGTCGGAGAGCAGGTCGGCTTTGAGTGGCTCTGTTTCGGCTATGCCGGCTTTGCAAGGGCCGCACCAGGTGTTCCAGCGGTCAATCAATACGACTTTGCCGGGGTGCATGGCGGCGATGGCGTTGATGATTTCGGTGTCCTCGACGTCAGGAACGGGCGATACCAGTCGGGCGGCTTCGGCGAAGCGTTTTTGGGCTACGGCGTCGATGTTGTCGATAGCCCGGGCGAAGAAGGGGTTGTCATAGGCTTTGAGGCGGTCGGTGAGAGTGGAGTCAGGGCGTCCTTCATAGGCAAGGCGTGCAGCCTGACGGTAGGTGGAGAGTGTGCCGAGGAGTGAGCCTTCCGCTCCGGCAGCGTTCCAGTCGACGTTTCCGAGCGAGGAGGCCACACTGCTGTGTCCGCTCATGAGGATTGTCTCGTCGTCGGGATCGATGGCCGCAATGACGGCGGCATAGTTGGCGGGAGACATGTCGACGGCTATGGAGTCAAAATTGAGAGGTTTGTCGTAGCCGTTGAGGGTAAAGTAGTTGCAGCGTCCGGCAAACTGACGGTCGGAAGCGAGGGTGAGCAGGTCGTTGGTGAGTTCGGCATTCTCGATGACGCGCTGTATGTCGGAGAGCGATGTGTCGGCGTCGATGGCGGCTTTCTGCTCCTTATATTTTGCGATGATGGCTGCGGTGTAGTCGTCGCCATTCATGTCGTAGCGGAAAAAGTCGGCCGAGAAAATGTTCATGTCATACTTGTTTTGGTATTTTGACAACTGACGGTTGAATTCGGCAAAACGTCCGTTTGTAACGATGGAGTCGCGATAGATTGTCGCGTCGGTGACTTCGCCCGGGGCGATGCGTATAGTGCCGTAGCGGTCGTCGGCCGAGGCGTTGAGCAGGCTGAGGGTCATGTCGCCCTGAAGGTCGAAACGCATTGTCACTTTGCCCAAGGGGTCGAGAGGGGTGGGTATGATTTCACCGAGGTCGTCATAGGTGTAGGTGATGGCTTCGATGTAGCCGTTGCGCAGAGAGTCGTAGTCGGCTATGGTGATGTTGAGCACGGCCGAGTCGCATGCATATGTCGGTGACAGTGATTGGTCGGAACCGTTGCCTCCTGCACATGATGACAGCAGGAGTGTGGCGGAGGCCAAGGGGAGGAATTTTGATTTCATAGGTTGGTGAAATTATCGGGCCCGAAGAGCCTGAGTGGAGCTGTCGGGCCCGATATTAAGATTAATAATTCTGGGTAAGCGAGGGGTTATAGCGTGTGGCGTTGGCCGGGAAGGGGATTACCCACAGGGGGGAGTCGGGCGAGATGGAGTAGGTGCCCTTGTCGCCGAGGTCGCGCGTGATGGTGGCGCGATAGTCGGGCTCGGTGTTCCAACGCTTGCAGTCGAAGAAGTTGTTGTAGGTGCCATACATCTCCACTTTCTTGGCTTCCTGCATCTTTTTCATGGCCTGGGTCTGAGAGAGTCCCGAGCCTTTGAGGGCTGTGTAGCCGTCGATGCGGCGCATCTGCACCATGTCGACATAGTTGAGACCGTCGTCAATCTGTCCGCCACGGATGGATGTCTCGGCCAGGAGATAATACATGTCCTCGGTGCGTATGCCGTAGTTGTTGAATATGACATTGCTGAAGGCTGTGTATATCATGCCGCCGGGATAGGCATACTCGACGGCGGCATCTTCCCATGTAGGGAGGCTGTTCCATCCGGTTTCGTATTTGCGTATGAAGTCGTCGGGCGAGAAGAGAGCGGCAAGTTCCTTGGACATGCAAGTGTAGGTGAGCGACACTCGCGCGCCTCCGCCGGCATAGAGATAGTTGTTGCCGTTGTCCCAGGGGAGCTCCCAAGATCCGGTGGTCATTGTGGCGGAGCGGTTTTCGAGATTGTTGTTGTAGCGCAGGGCTGCCGCGGCATAGCGGGCCGCCTCGTCGTAACGTTTCATCTGCATGAGCACCTTGGCGCGCACGGCGTTGCCGAAGGCTTTGTCGGCACGCATGACGTTTGTGTTGTCGGGGAGCACGGCAATTACATCGTCGGAGCAGTCATCGAGGATGTTGGCATAGACTTCGGCTATGGTGTTTTTCTCTTTGGTCTCCTCCATGTTGATATAGTTGACGTAGGGCACACCTCCAAGTTGAGCCGCGGTAGCTTCGTCATACTGTTTGGCATAGATGTTGACGAGCAGATAGTGGAAGTAGGCGCGCTTGACACGGGCCTCGGCAATGATGAGATTTCTCACGGCGTCGCTACCTGTGGCATCGGGTGCCTTGTCGGTGATGACGTTGCAATAGTAAATCTGACGGTAGAGAGAGTTGTAGCGAGAGTCGGACTCGGCGATAGTGGCGCGGTCGATGCTTTCGTCATATGTGACATAGGCATACTCCAGTGTCAGGGGCGAGGCCAGGAGTTCGGACATGTCATACCATGCGGGAAAGCCGTCGTTGCACACCATGCCGATGTCGTTGAGCGGGCCGGTGCCGAAGGCGTATTCCTGATTGAGAAGCAGTTCGAGGTCGGCCACATTGTCGAGCGTGGTCATCCCCTTGGGCGTAATGTCGAGCTTGTCGTCGCACGAGGTCAAGGCCAGGGCGGTGCCGACAAGTGCGGGCAATAATATCTTTTTCATTGTGATGACGTCATTAGAAGTTGAGGAAAAGGCTGAAAGTGTACTGTCGCGGAGCTTTGTTGCGGTTGGAGCCGTCGAAGGCGTTGACAGCCTCGGGGTCCTTGCCGGCATTGTTGCGCACCCATGTGGCTACGTTGGTCATCTGCACGCGCAGACGGGCTTCGTTGATGCCTATGCGTCGGGTGAGCTGATTGGGGAATGTGTAGCCGACCACGATGTTGCGGAGCTTGAGATAGTCGGCCGGCACAACGTTGCAGCTTGCATAACGGGTGTAGAGGTCGGCCGAAGCCACGATATTGTCGGAGGCATAGCCGTTGGCGAGGTAACGGGTTGCGTCGCCCGAACGCCAGTAGTCGAGATAGCTTGAGGGGATGGCGTCGATGAAGGTGGTGATGTTATAGCCGCTTTCGGAGCCTTCGGCAGTCATGTCGTCGGTGTTGACGCGCATCACGTGGCCGCCGTAGTAGGCAAACATGCCCGAGAGTGAGAAGCCCTTCCATGTCAGTTCGGGGGTGAATGTGCCTACAAACTTGGGGTCGAGCGAGCCGCTGTAGACGATGTCGTTGACAGTGAACGAGTCGTTGGTCACCGAGGAGTTGTGGGTGTTGCCCTCACGGTCGCGCCACAGCACGTATTGCAGTCCGTCGACAACCTCCAGTCCGGCATAGTCGTAGGAGAAGAGTCCGCTGATGGGGTAGCCCTTGTGAAGACGTCCGGCCGAGAGAGCGTCAAAACCGCTTGATGGAGCCTTGTTGACGTATATAATCTTGTTTTTGTTGTATGACAGGTTGAGATAGGCGTTGATGCCGAGCTGATTGCGGTTGCGGGCCTCGAGGATGTGGCCGTTGAGCTGGAGCTCGACGCCACGGTTGACGCAGATGCCGTTGTTGATGGTCACGGCTGTCACACCGTTGGTCGGGTCGACATCGGTGGAGCAGAGCAGGTCGGAGCCACGCTTGTGGTAGTAGTCAAACGAGCCGCTGATGCGGTAGCCGAGGAAGGAGAAGTCGAGACCGGCGTTCCAAGTCTGTGTTTTCTCCCAACGCAACTGGTCGTTGGGGGGATTCTGGAGAGAGGCGTAGTTGGTGCCGGTGTAGTCGTTGAATGCAATCTTGGCTACGAGATATGACGACACGCTCGAGTCGATGTTGCCGGTGAGGCCGTAGGAGAGTCGGGGCTTGAGGGCGTCAATCCAAGTGATGTCGCGGAGGAATGACTCGTTGTGGGCGTTCCATGACGCACCTACCGACCATAGCGGACGTCCGCGGAACTTGGGGTCGGCACCGAAAAGGTCGGTCTTGTCGAGACGCCATGAGCCGGAGAGCGAGTAGCGGGAGTCGAAGGTGTAGTTGGCGTTGAAATAGAGCGAATAGAATCGGTGGAGGATGTCGGAGGTGTAGAAATCCTCGCCCGAGGGTGCGCCTACCATGGAGTAGTCGCTTCCGAGCACGCTTGGCTTGAGATTCTGGTCGGCGAGGGTCTTGAAGTTGACGATGCCGTTCTTGTTGGTCTGAGTCTGGTCGTCATAACCGAGAAATACCGTGTTGGAGGTCTTGTCGCGTGAGTTGCGATATTCAAATCCGGCCACTGCATCGATGTTGTGCTTGTCAAAGATGGTGCGGCTGAACTGAGTCTGGGCGCGGAAAGTCCAGTATGCTCCTTCGGATGTGAACTGGTCGAGGCGTCCGCCGTCAGGGATGTAGTGTATGACGGCTTCGCGATAGGCTGTAATCGGTTCCCAGTTCTCGTCATAGTCTTCGTAGGCTTCCTGTCCGATGCCGGTGTAGAAGTTGTAGAGGTTGCGCATGTCGGCCGACTCGGCCTCGCGGTAGGTGTTGCGTTTATAGTAGATGTCCTCATACTGGAACATGCCGCTTGCCGTCCATCCGGGCAGAAGTTTGAGAGTGCCCTGAAGATAGGTGCGAATGTTGGTGCGACGCGAGTCGACCGGATTCATGCCTATTTCAGCCAAGGGGTTGTACCACATGCTCTTGAGGGCATAGTCGGGATTGGACATAGCCGGGAGTTCGTCATATACGCCCTGGGTCATGTCGGCAAGTGAACCGTCGGAGTTGTACATGGAGCGGATGGGTGAATATTCGTTGATGGTCGGGCGTCCGTAGTGGCTCTTGCCGCGCTCGCTGATGACGTTGGCACCGACCGCTAAGTCAAACCATTTGGTGACCTTGAGGTCGCCGCGATATTTGAATGTGATGGCCGAGGAGTTGTTGCCCACCTGACCGAGATTGTCGTGAGTGTAGTTGAGCACGATGCTTGACGAGAGCGATTTGCCCTGTACGCGCAGACCGAGATTGTAGTGTTGCTGCACTTGAGCGCGCTCGAAGTTGTCGAGATATTCCTGACGGAAGTCATTGGATGCATACTGACCCAGAGTCCTGTCGAGCTCGGCATCGCTGATGTCACCCACATAGTTGCCTACGAGAGCGCGGATGGCACTCGCCATGCGAGTGCGGCGTGTGTTGTAGCGTGTGACGAGCGAGTTGAGGGCTGCACCGTCGGGACGGCTCTTGATGTAGTCAAAGTTGTATTTTTCGAGTTCGATGATTTCGGCTGCCGTAGCCCAGCCGTAGTTGTCATAGTTGTTTTTCTCGGTCAGAGTGATGTCGGTGTTGAAGTCGATTGTCACCTTGTCGGACGAGGCACGCTTGGTGGTGATGACAATCACACCGTTGGCTGCTCGGGCACCGTAGATTGATGCCGCGGCGGCGTCCTTGAGCACGGTGATGTTTTCGATGTCATAGGGGTTGACGGTCTCTATGCCGCCCTCGATGGGCAGACCGTCGACCACGATGAGGGGCTGAGTGTTGGCCTGGAATGAGCCGAGGCCTCGGATGGTCATTTTCTGTCCGTCACCATTGTTATAAGTGACGAGTCCGGGCACCTTGCCTTCGAGGCGGTCGGCGACCGAGCCGGTGAAACTGCGGTCGATGTCGGCTGCCGAGACGGTCTGATAGGCACCGGTGGCGTTTTCACGCTTGAGATTCTGATAACCGGTGACCACGACCTCGTTCATGAGCGTAGGGTCAAGGGTAATGACTACAAAGGGCTGCTTGGGGTCGACCTTGACAGTCTTGGTCTTCATGCCGACGTATGACACCTCGATGCGCGGCGACTTGCCTTCGACAAGTATGGAGAACTGACCGTCGATGTCGGTGGCCACTACCGACTTGGTGCCCGGGACGGCCACAGTGGCACCTGCAAGCACTTCGCCGTTGTCATCAAGCACCTGACCGGAGAAGGTGTTCTTGTACCAGCGTTCCTCTTTGCCTTTGGAGAGCACGATTGTCTTGTCGACCAGCTCGAAGTCAAGACCGAGCTGGAGAGTGACCACGCGGTTGAGTATCTGCTCGAGACTCATGTCGTGAAAATCGCCGGTGACAGTGCGGTTGTCAAGGCCGGAGAGGATGCCTTTGTTGTACACAAACTCGTAGCCTGTGGCTTTCTTGATAATCTGGAGGGCCGCTTCGGGCTTCTCGTCGGTGAAAGTCATGTCATAGTTGCGTGCCAGCAGAGCCATAGGCATGAGCGTCACGGCCACTATGAGAGTGAGTAGTCTGAGTTTCATCGGTCAAAAAATGATAAATTAGAAAAAAAGGTTGATTATGATAGATTACTATTGTCGTGAGATTACGACCTTGCCGTCAGTGACGGTAAAACGTATGCCCCCGCACTTCTCGAGGATGGCGATGGCTGTGGTGAAGTCGGAGTAGCGAGGTATGCTGCCCATAAATTCCTCCTGCTCGAGAGCGGGGTCGGCAAACTCGTAGTCAAAGTCATACCATCGTCCGAGATCCTGCATGATGCGGAGAAGAGACTGATTTTCAAAGACAAAACGTCCCTTGCGCCATGAGGTGACCACCTCGGTGTCGACCGGCTTGACATTGACCCTCTCGTCGTCCGTAGAGAACACAGCCTGATGGCCGGGCGTGAGGAAGAGCTCGCCCGAGCTGCCGCCGATGCGGCTCAGCGATACGGCTCCGTGCTCGAGAGTGGTGTAGACGTTGTGTTCCTCGGGATAGTTGCGCACGTTGAACGATGTGCCGTAGACCCGTATGATCTGTCCGGCGGTCTCGACGCAGAAGGGGCGCAGGCTGTCGGTGGCTACAGCAAAGTAGGCCTCGCCATCGACGCGCACGTGGCGCATGTTGTCGCTGAACGAGGGGGGATAGTAGAGGCGTGTGTCGGAGTTGAGCCACACCTCGGTGCCATCCTCGAGCTGTATCTTGAACTCGCCTCCGCGCGGCACGTTGAGACACAGGTCGCGGAGCTCCTCGGCCGCTCGGTTGCCGCCGGTGATGAACTCGGAGGCGGAGGTGACAGTGTCGGACGCGCTGAGCAGGACGGTGCGGCCCGAGGCGTCGGAGAGGAGGGCACGGGTTACGCCCGGCTTGATGTCGGCCACCGTGACGGTGTCGGTGACAGCCGCGAGCATCGGCGAGCCATCTCCCTCTCCGGCCGACGGACGGGTCAGCAGCAATGAACCGGCCACCAGCACTATGATTACGGCTGCGGCCACGCTGACACGGCGCAGACGCAGACGCCATATGATGGCGTTGACCTGACGCTGCATGTCGGCACACGCGCGGCTGCTGTCGACCATCCGCCACAGGTCAAGCGAGTGTTTCAAGTCTGACGGGGCGGTGAGCCGGTCGAAGAGCTGCCTGTTGGCACTGCTATCGCCGGCCCATTCCGACAGCTCTTGTTGCTCTTGCGGGGTCAGAGGGGTGGAGAGTCGTTTGATGAGAAGCTGGCTTATACGGTCCATTGCTGATTATACATATAATATAATGTTATCTTACGGCTTCGTTGAGCACTTGGTCGATGTTGTCGTCGGAGGGGCGCACGGCATCGTTCTGAATGAAGCGTCCCTTGGCGTCAAGAAGTATGAAGCGGGGGATGCCCTGTATGCCGAGCGCGCTCATGAAGGCCTTTTGCTCGTCTTCTGAGAGTACATACTGAGGCCATTCGGGCTTGTCGTTGTCGAGCTTTTTGTGCCAGGCGTCAAGGTCGCTGTCGACCGAGATGGAGATGAACTGCAGCTTGTCGTTGCCCTTGAAACGCTTCACCACCTCTTCAAGATAAGGAATCTCGCGGCAGCAGGGGCCGCACCAAGTGGCCCAGACGTCAATGTATGTGACTTTGCCAAGCAGATCGGAGAGTTTCACCTGATTGCCTTCAGTGTCGGTGAGGGTAGGGTAGTAGGGCATCATGTCACCGTTGTTGAGTTCGACGATGCCGTCGACATCCTTGCGGTAACGCTCGATGACGTCGGGATAGTCGGCAGCCACTTTGCTGAATGCGGCCATGTATTTCTCGGCATCGGCTTTGGAGGGCTTGGATTTCTCAATGAAGAAGAACGGGGCCGACTGGAGAGCGGCGCGGCGGTTGAGAGGCTCCTTGATGTTCTCGTCGATGAATTGCAGATTCATGATGAGGCTGTCGACATCGGGATTGGTCCAGTTGTATTCATAAGGGCTGTTGATGTTGATCCATATGCCGGAGAGATTGGCTTTGACCATCATAGGGTCTGATATGTCGATGCGGTCATACATGGCCTTGTATTCAGGGTCGGCGAGCATGTCGGTGAGCGACATGGCCTTGCGTTGGTCGCGCAGACGCGAGGCGAGATTTGACATCTTCTGGCTTATGTATTTCAGATCGAAAAGTGTCGTGTAGTATTCCTTCTTGTCTGAGTCGCTGATGGCATCGAGGACCGAGAGCACGCGGGTGTTCTCGCTCTCAAGCAACGCGCTGTATTCGTCGGGAGTCTTGGCGTCCTCGGGGTCCATCGAGAAGTAACGCATGAAGTCGTAGGCCTGAGAGGCGACATTGACTGCATTGCTGACATCGGCATTGTCGCCTGAGAATGTGGCGGTGCCATATTCGGCATTGTCATCAAGCACAAGCGACATCTCGGATGTGGCACCCTTCTCGACATACGCGCCATAGTTGGCACCGTCGATATTGATTTCCACTTCCATGAAATCGACACCCTGAGGCATTTGGGGATTGAACACGAAGTCGCCGAGCGAGTCAAGGTCGATTTTGTCATAGTTCATCGACTGTACGTCTCCATAATAAGAATAGCAGATGTAGGCCTGCGAGTCTTTTCCGAGACCTTCGATGTGGCCTTTCAGAAACGGGCCTTGGCTCTTGCTGCCACATGCCACTGTCATGGCTCCTGCCAGGAGTGCGGTGGCTGTAATCTTTGCAAACCGTGGATTCATGTGTCCTGTTTTTTGTATTAATTTGGTTAATTGCTGTTGCGTTTAATTAATATTCGCAAAACACTGAGAAAAGTATATCAAAAAAATCATTTTTGTGTAGTTTTTTTGTAGAAAAAGTGGTTTTGGGTATATTTTTGTAATTTTTTGTCGGTTTATATCGTTAAAAACATTATTTTTGCCGATGCAAAACCAATATCATGCACTCAGCCGAGACTATATATCGACGGTTTATCGCGGGAGATATGAGGCCGTTTTACGACCGCTATTACCCGGGATTGCTTATGTATGCACGGCGGTTGCTGGGTGCAGAGCTTGAATGGATGGCCGAGGATTGTGTGCAGGACGGTGTGATGGACGCATTTCAGAAGCGGGACACTTTTGAGAGCAAGGAGCAGTGGCGGGCGCATATACTCGCATGCATACGCAACAAGGCAGTGTCGGCTCTGAGACGCCTGTCGGCCATGCGCAACTACACAGGCCAACTCGACTTGTCGGCCTGTGAGGCCGATGCCCACAGGGCTCTCATAGAGCTTGAGACACTCGACGCTCTCTATGAGGCTATAGAGTCGTTGCCGGCTGAATATCGCACTTTGCTGAGATTGAGTTTTGAGGAGGGGCTGAAGAATGCCGAGATAGCCCAACGGCTCGGTGTGGCCGAGATTACCGTGAAGAAGCGCAAGGCGCGCCTGATTGAAATGCTGCGTCAGCGTCTGGGCGGAAATACCGAGATGATACTCCTGTTGCTGGCCATGAATAAGCATATTGTTCTTATGGCCTGCTGAGAGGTGGGGGGAGGAGCGTGGAGTTTTTTTGAACTTTTTTATGGATTTTTTTGAACCTGTCGCGAAAATTGAGACATCGCGGCGGTAATTTTGCATCGTAGACAATGAGAATGGCCCGGTGGTGGAATCGGTCAGACACGCTTTATATTAGATGGAAAGTACATTGCAGGTTCGAATCCTGCCCGGGTCGCCAAACTTTTTGTGAGACTGTACAGTCACCGATACAGTCTATTGACTTTGATAATCTGCTTGTTAGCGGCAGTCGACAGCCCGCGTGGGGGACAGGGGGAGGATGGGCCCGAGGTCCGCTCCGCGCGGATTGCCATACATGTCATCTTATGAAATCTCTTTTGCCGAGTATGCCTTTTTATGTAACTTTGCATGAGATAAACACATCAATCATGATTCATAAGATAACGATGAACAACAGTCTGCGCACCGCAATGGCCATTGCTGCCAACCTGATTATGGCTTATGTGGCTTACAGTGTGTGCCGACTTGCGTTTCTGCTTGAAAACTGGGACCAGTATTCGCTTTCGCTGACATGGCAGTCGGCCGTTAAGATTTTTCGCGGCGGCATATGGTTTGACACATCCGCCATATGTTATACCAATATTCTGTATATCGTGCTTGCGATGCTGCCGTTTTCGGCACCCGGCCGCAACAGGACATACCGTATGGTCACACGGATGGCTTATTTCATACCCAACACCGTAGCCGTGGTGCTCAATCTCGGCGACAGCGTGTATTATCCGTTCGGACATCACCGCATCACTACCCGTACATTCAACGAGTTTGGCAACGAGGACAATATAGGACGCATCTTCGGCATCGAGGTTATCAATCACTGGTATCTCGTGTTGCTGGCCGCTGTCATCATCTGGTGTCTGTGGCGGTTGTATCGTGAGGCATCGCTGTGTTTCAGACCGCAGACATGGAAGAAGTGGGCTGTCAATATCGTAGCGATAGCGGCAGTGACAGTCGTGGCCATATGGGGTATGAGGGGAGCCACGTTCTTCACCTCTACGCGTCCCATCGCCGTGAGCAACGCCCATCAGTTTGCCACACGTCCGGCTGAAGCCAATGTTGTGCTCAACACACCTTTCTCGCTCATACGCACCATTGGTAAACGTCCGCCTATGGTGCCGGCCTATTTCACTACAGGTCCGGAGCTTGACAGCGTGTACACACCACTGCATCATGCGGCTCCCGACTCGGCTATACAGAGGCATAAGAATGTGGTGATACTTATCGTGGAGAGTTTTGCCACCGAGTTTATAGGCGGTCTCAACAACAACCGCGCACTTGACGACAGCACTTATCGCGGCTATACGCCATGGATGGATTCGTTTATCCCCAAAACGCTCACTTTCGAGCACACCATAGCCAACACCGGAGTGTCCATCGACGCCATGCCGGCCATACTTTCGTCAATCCCCCGCATGAGCTACGGTTTTTTCCTTTCGCCTTATTCGCTCAATCACATAACCAGTTTTGCCACCGAACTGAAAAACTGGGGATACCGCACGGCGTTTTTCCACGGAGGCACCAATGACTCTATGGGCTTCCAGGCCTTTGCCCGCGGAGCCGGTTTTGAGGAATATTACGGACTGAACGAGTATTGTGAAGACAGCCGTTTCAATGGCAAGGATGACTTTGACGGCACATGGGCCATATGGGACGAGGAGTTCCTGCAATATTACGCGCTGAAAATGTCAGAGATGCCTCAGCCGTTTGTGACCGGAGTGTTCACGGCCTCGTCACATCATCCGTTTGCAATCCCCGAGCGTTACAAGGATCGCTTCAAGGACGAGGGCATACACCAGTTGCACAAGTGCATACGTTATACCGACTATTCGCTCGGACGTTTTTTTGAGACAGCCTCGCAGCAGCCATGGTATGACAACACCATCTTTGTGCTCACGGCCGACCATTCGAGCAGCAAGACCACACATAACGAATATAAGACCGAAGCCGGACTCAACCATGTGCCTATCGTAATCTTCGACCCTTCGGGCGAGATGCCGCGCGGTGTGCGCGAGGGGTTGATGCAGCAGCTCGACATACTCCCCACCATACTCGGATGGCTGGGCTATGACCGCGACTACATAGCGTTTGGCAACGACGCGCTCGCCACACCAGCCGAGGACCGCTGGGCTTTCAACTGGATATTCACTCCGCAGATCTACATGGACCGCTATTTTCTCCAGACCGATGCCGACTGCAATGTGACCGGCATGTATGACTATATAGACGACATACTCATGACCACCGATGTCAAGGACGCACATCCGGCCGAACGCGATGCCATGCAGCGCAAAATTAAGGGACTCATGCAGAGCTATCTCGAACGCATGGAGGCCGACAGCGTGTGGGTGCGTCAGTCGGCGGCCGACGGCTTGTGAGGAGCGGCCTTGCTTATGGTCACTAGAAATACTCCCGAGAATATGAGCACCACGGCCACCATCTTGAGCGGGGTGAATGTGTCGAGTCCGAGCCATATGCCCACACACGACGCCACGATGGGCTGCACGTAATTATACATGCCCACAAGCGTAGGCCGCAGGCACTTCTGGCCTATCATGATGCAGATATAGGCGATGAATGTGGCAAAAAACACCACATAGCCCACTCCGGCAATTTCTCTGACTGTAAACTCGCTCCACGCCGTTGCGGTCCACTCGCGGGCCGAGAACGGCAATATCATGACTGCCGCAAACGTAAACATCCATTTCATGAGGGTGATGACCGAATATTTCCTAATGAAATTGCGGTAAAACGTGAGATAGAGCGCGTAGCTCACCTGGGCGGTAAGTACAAGCAAGTCGCCCAGCACGGGGTTGTCGCCGCGCACTGCCGAGGCTGACGAGCCAAGCACAAGCATGAGCGCGCCCGAGGCTCCGAGCACGATGCCGCCGACCTTCTTGAGCGTAATGGGTTCGCCGAGTATCAGCGCGGCAAGCAGCATCACCCACAGCGGCATGGTGGTGGTGATAATCGAGGCTTCGCCCGGAGATGTGTAGCCTACGCCAAACACATAGCAACCTTGATTGAAAAGGATGCCGAGCATTGCGGCTCCTGCCAGTAGAAGCAGGTCGCGCGGCGGCACTTTCTGATAGGGAACAAAGAGTGACGCCGTCCAGAAAAGCAGTGCTGCCCCGAGGATGCGGAAGTTGGTCATAAGCAACGGTGACACCAGTCCGGCCGCCATGACCATTTTGGCAATGGGAGCCATCAGGCCCCACATCGTGTTGGCTCCGGCCATAGCCACATGGCCCTTGAGATTAAGAGGGTGTTTCATAATTACATCACGTTCTGAGAAAAACGCGGCAAAATTACAAATAATTTACGAAATAAAACCGAATAAAACCGACTCATTTCACATGACTATACTCCCGATACAAAAGCTCCTGCGCTCAGGCCGGGCCACGGCCTATTACACCACCCGCGCCACATCCTCGCCCGAGGAGCCTTACAGCGGATTTAATGTGTGTCACTACACGGGCGATGATCCGGCACATGTGGCACAATGTCGCCGGGCTCTGGCCGCTCACTTTGCCCTTCCGGCTGAGCGCGTCATGATCCCCCGCCAGACCCACTCGTCGGATGTCGCAGTCATTACCGCTCTCCCTGCCGCCCCGTCAGAGCTTGAAGGAGTCGATGCGGTTGTCACCGATATGAGCGACATTATGATAGGGGTCAACACGGCTGACTGTGTGCCTGTGGTGCTGATTGACCCGGTGGCCGGCATAAGTGGTGTGGCCCATGCGGGATGGCGTGGAGCTGTAGGCGGAGTGGTCGAGGCGACTGTCGGAGCCATGGTGCGGCTCGGTGCGCATCCTTCTGACATAAAGGCGGCCATGGGTCCGTCGATATGCTGCGACTGCTTTGAAGTAGGTCATGAAGTGGCCGAGCGTTTTGACAATGATTGCGTCGTGATGCAACCGGGGCAAAAGCCTCATGTGTCACTTCAGAAATATGTCGTCAAGGTGTTAATCGGCTGCGGGTTACAGTCGGATAATATCAAGAAGTTTGATGATTCGTTATGTACCAGATGCCATCCCGATACATTTTGGTCGGCACGTAAGTCGGGCATAAATTCGGGCCGGATATACACGTTTGTGGTCACAAAATGAGAGACTGAGGTCTCGGAAGAAAAACTACAATTTTTCTTTCGAGACCTCAGTCTCTTTATATCACATTGTTCAGATCAGAGTGGATGTCACTCTCCTTTCATGTAGTGATGATAGCCGTTGAGTTTTTTCCATGCACCGCGTGTGAAGTCGGGTACTTCGACAGGCGCGCTGCCATTCTCGATTGAGATGCGCGAGAGTTCGCCTATGGCCGACCATTCGGCGGCATCGTAGACATCCTGGTCGAGCGGCAGACCGTTGAGCAGGCAGTATACAAGACGATAGTCCATGATATAATCCATGCCGCCGTGTCCGCCGACCTTGCGGGCCATATCCTCGGTCTCGGCCTGGATGGGGTGCTTGTATTTCTGCATCAGCGATTTTTTTATGTCATCAGGGATAAACGAGTGGCTGGAAAGGTTTTCATGGTCGGGCATACCTTCAAATTTCTGCACTTCCCTGAATGCGTAACCCTCGAGAGGATACTTGTTGGCAAATCCCTCGGTGCCTGTAAGCTGATACATGCGCGAATAGGGGCGCGGATTCATTACGTCGTGCTGTATGTGCATGGTCTGGCCGTTCTCGGTCTGTATCATGCTCATTGTGTGGTCGGCGTTTTTGAAGTCGGAGCTTTCGCGTCCGAGCTGTTCTTTGACAATTCTCGGGCCGGTGAGAGCTTTTGACTCCATCGACACGATGTAGTTCATCTTGTTGCCGCGGTGTATGTCAAGCAGTTGACATGCCGGCCCCATGCCGTGGGTGGCATAGACGTCACCTTTGTGTTTCTCGTTGAAGTCGAGACGCCAGTTGCCCTCATAGGCTTTCCAGAAATCCTCAAGATTGTGGATGTAGGCTCCCTCGACGTGAAGGATGTCGCCAAAGAGCCCTTTCTGAGCCATGTTGAGGGTGGTCAGCTCGAAGAAATCATATACGCAATTCTCGAGCATCATACAGTGGCGTCGTGTCTTTTCGGCCGTATCCACAAGTTTCCAGCACTCATCCAGGTCCATAGCCGCAGGCACTTCGATGGCTACGTTTTTACCCTGCTGCATGGCATAGACAGCCATGGGCACGTGGTTGGCCCAGTCGGTAGCGATGTAGACGAGGTCGATGTCGGGACGGCGGCAAAGCTCCTTCCATCCGTCGGGACCGGAATATTCGGCAGCAGCGGGGCGTCCGGCATCTTTAAGATATTTCTGAGGTGTGGCGAGCCGGTCGGCATGCTTGTCGCAGAGAGCCTTGATGCTTGTGCGGTCGATGTTGGCAAATCGGTAGACGGCTCCGGGACCTCTCATTCCGAGTCCGATGAAGCCGACACGAACACTGTCCATAGGATCAAGACGAAATCCTACAAGGTCGGTCTGTCCCTTGGCTCTCTCAGGCGTTTTGAGACGGATAATCCGGTCGTCTGACGATTTTTGGCCCGCGGCAGATGCTATGGAGGGAAATGCCGTCACAATAGCCAATGCAAGATAAAATAATGTGATAAAGCGGTTCATGGTTATGATTAAGTAAGTTTATTTTAAGCGATACAATGTGTCGATAAATGCTTTCATCTCCTCCATATGCGAGTCGATGGAGGAGAGGAGTGTCATCTGGTTGCGTGTTCTGACGAGGTTGTGGTCGGTGTAGGCTGTCTTGTAATAGGTGTCGCCGTTCAGATAGTCGGCAAAAAATCTTATGGCCTGCATATAGGTCATTCTGAGGGCTCCGTGGACAAGAGTCATTTTTTCTTCGGGCGTGAGAAATGATGCCGATTCGACATAGCCGCGCGCAAATGGCCTGAAAACATCCATGTCAAATCTGATCTTTGACGTGTCAGGCTCATCTTCGGCCGCAGTATTGCCTGCAGTGCGGAGAAAATCACCGAAGTCGTCCATTACAAATCCGGGCATGGTAGTGTCGAGGTCAATCACGCAAAGGATTTCGCCATTTTCGTCAAAGAGAATGTTGTCGGCTTTTGTGTCGCAATGTATGATTCTTTTTGGCAGACGTCCATCGGAATGCATGTTCTCGGCGAGCATCATCTCAGTAGTACGAGCAAGCAGTTCGTCGGCCATCTCTCTTACATCAGCGAGTCGGCCAACTCTGTCGGCTTTCATAGCCTCCTCAAGCTGCGACAGCCGCAACGGCATATTATGGAAATCTGGAATAGTCTCCCCAAGCTCCGGAGCATCAGGGCGGGCAAGAGTGCAATGAAACTTTCCAAACGCGAGCCCCACGTTACGGGCCATCTTCTCCGACATACCCGCTATGCTGACCGAGCCTTCGATGAAGCGGGTCATGCGCCAGCATTCTCCGTCGGATATGACGTAGCTCTTGCTGTCGTGGGTCAGCACACATTCAAGGGCCCTGCGGTCTGCGTCGGCGATGCCCTCCTCTATGAGACATTTGCGCAGATGGGCCGAGATAGCCAGCATATTGTCCTGAAGCGTGTCAGGGTCGCGGAATATGTCGGTGTTGATGCGCTGGAGCACATAGCTATGGCCGCCCGGCTGACAGGCGATGATGAAAGTGTCGTTGATAAGTCCGTTGCCGAGACGTCGGGCACTGCACGGCCGGCCGGAAGTCATGAAGAGTGATGCTATGCCCGTCAGCTTGTTTTCGTCCATACTTTAATAACGATGGTTTATGGCGTAAAAGTACGAAAAAAACAATTAAGAATCAAGAGTGGTCAAGACTTGTGTGCAGGTCGTGTTTATGACAATAAGTATAGTCACGGATTAGTGAAAACCGAGATGTCGGCAGGGGGCGATATCAGTGTCGGATGAGGTGTGACTGTGTATACACTATTTAGATTTAGTCTAAATAATATTTTTTAACATCCGATTGTCTGTTAAATTGCAGAACAACCCTAACATCAGGCAATTGTGTTATTTTAATATTTTTTGGCCGATTCAATCATCAGATTAAATATCATATATTAATACGCTGATATTTAAGAATCTGCAATTTTGCAACAGTTGTGCGTAGATTAATTTTTAAACAAGTCCTTTAATATGCTGAAATTCAAAGCAGTGTGATATGATTTAAAAAAGCAAGAGAAAAGCGATTTGATTATGTGATTTTTTTTTTGGAAATTTGCAGAAGAATATGCGGGTCTACCAATACCGCAGACAACACTATTTGCCTCTCTTCTCTAACAGTCTTTAACCCCATGCAATACCAAAACTCGCCGCAATGGGAAAAGTGTCTCAATATAATCCGTGACACGATTCCCGCAGAACAATTCCGCTACTGGTTCAGCCCGTTGTCGTTCATCAGCATGAATGATAACGTGCTCACTATCGCCTGTCCGTCGGAGTTTTTTGCCGAGCAGCTTGATGAGCGTTACATAGGCGTGCTCAAATTCGCGCTTGAGCGAGTTTTTGGCAAAGGCATACGCCTCACCTACGAATTTCCCATCGTTGCCGACGACCCCACCTCCAAAGTAAGCATGGAGAGTGCTCATCCCAGCCCCGGAGTGAAACCCGCTCTCGGAGCCTCGGCCAATCCATTTCAGGATAAGTATGTAGAGGAAATCAACTCGCAGCTCAATCCCGCCTATACATTTGAGAACTATTGTATAAGCGAGAGCAACAAGGTGGCCCAGTCAATCGGTGAGGCCATAGCCAACGACCCCAAGCTCAAGACGTTCAACCCTCTGTTTATCTTTGGCCCGTGTGGCGTTGGCAAAACTCACCTTATACAAGCTATAGGCATACGTATCAAGGAGCGCGATTCACGCACGCGCGTACTATATATTACGGCACGTCTGTTTCAGGACCAGTTCTCGTCGGCTACTCTGCGCGGCAAGATCAACGAGTTTATCAAGTTTTACCAGAGTATCGACACGCTTATCATTGACGACATCCAGGAACTGATAGGCAAAGAAAAGACACAGCGCACATTCTTCCATATATTCAACCACCTCAAGCAGAACAACAAGCAGCTCATCATGTCGAGTGACTGCGCTCCTGCCGAGATGGAAGGCATGGAGGAGCGTCTGCTCTCGCGATTCAAGAGCGGCATGACCGCCCGTCTCGACAAACCCGACTATGCCTTGCGCCGCGAAGTGCTTCTTCAGAAAGCCCGTCGCGACGGAGTGAAACTCCCCGAGGATGTGGTAGAGTTTATCGTAACCAACGTTACCCAGAGCATTCGAGAGATTGAGGGTGTGATGGTTTCGCTTCTAGCCTATGCCACCGGTCTCAACTGTGAGATAGACATCAATCTCGCTCGTCGTGTGCTCGCCAACTCTGTGAAACTCAACCAGCGCAAGACCAACTTTGAGTCAATCGCGCGCATAGTAAGTGATTTCTACAACATCGAGCCCTCGCAGATATTTGACAAATCGCGTAAACGCGAGGTGTCGGATGCCCGTCAGATGGTGATGTATCTCGCCAAGAAACATACAAAGATGCCGTTCAAGGCTATCGGAGCGCGTCTGCAACGCTCTCATGCTACAGTGCTTTATGCGTGCAAGCTAATTGACGAGCGTCTTCCCCTCGAAAAGAAGCTTCAGGAAGACCTTTCGCAGATAGAGCGTGAGCTCATGGCCGCACAATAGCCGGTTTATCTTGGCTCATACACGACTCAAAACTCATAGACCAATAATCCCCTGTCGTTCTATAAATCGGAATAGCAGGGGATTTGTGCAAGCATCTCACACTTGCGCGTAGCGACATCGACACGGATACAGTAGTGGTCCATCCCGTTGCTTACCACAAGGAAAGGCACGCGCAACACGATGTTGTAGCGTACTATCTGCTCAAATACTTGCCTGTCAATCCTGACCGACGGAGCCTTGTATTCGACAATCATCAGCGGCTCGAGTGCCGGAGTGTAGACCACCGTGTCACATCGGCGGGATGTCGAATTGAGCGTTATGCCCACTTCATTGGCCATCAAAGAAGACGGAAAACCGAGATGGCGCGTGAGATAGTGTACGAAATGCTGTCTCACCCACTCTTCGGGAGTCAGGACTATCCACTTGTTTCGTAGTATATCGCGCACTTCCACGCCCTTGCGTCCGGGGCGCAATGACAGATCGGCCGGCGGGAGATTGAGCGGAGATGGAGGCGTAGTGAGTGATATTGGCATGGTGATAGCGATTGTTTTGTGTGGCAAATTTAAGCAAACAATTCCGACCGGGCAAATTTCAGCCGCCGACAAAGCCCGGCCAAACTCTTGTCAATGCGGGGAAATATTGCTAATTTTACACTCGCAAGTAACCTTCAACTATCCCGCCCATGGCCGCCACAAAGACCGACTCCGCATCAGGCATCACCTATCCGCAACTGCGCCAAGCTATTGCTGCCCGACGGCTTATGCCGATATATCTTCTTCACGGCGAGGAAGGCTATTATATCGACGAGCTTGTCAAGATGTTTGAGTCACTTCTCCCCGAGGAGGAGCGCGACTTTAATCTCTACACGCTCTATGGTCCGGAAACCGGAGTCGACACCATAATGGATGTGTGCCAGCGGCTCCCGATGATGGCCGAGCGTCAGGTGGTAATCGTCAAGGAAGCCCAGGTCATACGCTCCGACTCGCTCAACAAGCTCCATCATTATGCCTTGCGTCCCAATCAGTCGACCGTACTCGTAATCGCATGCCGCGGAGACAAGGCAAAAGGCAAGGAACTACTGGCCGCCATAAAGCAAAACGGAGTAATATTCGAGTCAAAAAAGGTGAGCGAGCGCAATATACTACCCGTAATCTCTGATCTCATCAAGGAGAAGCACATGACTGTCGACCCAAAATCGCTCTCCATGCTTCGAGACTACATCGGCACAGACCTGGCGCGTCTATATAATGAAATAGACAAGCTCTCGTTTATACTCGGTCCGGGAGCCATGATTACACCCGAGGCCATAGAGCGCAACATAGGTATATCAAAGGATTACAACAACTTTGAGTTCCTCGACGCCATCATCAACCGCAACGCCGCCAAGTCGATGGCCATCGTGCAATACTTCACCGCCAATCCCAAAAACAATCCTGTCATACTGACGGTGACCATGCTCTTCAACTTCTTTGCCAACCTGCTCATCTATCACTATACACGCGACAAGTCGACTGCCGGATATATGGACGCGCTCGGATTTAAAAACCAGTGGCAACTGCGCAACTATGAGACAGCCTCGCGCAACTACAGTGTGCGCCAGACTATCGAAATCATCTCGGCTCTGCGCGAATGTGACTGTCGCGGCAAGGGTATCGGTTCGCGTCAGAATCCCTACGACCTGCTCAAAGACCTCACCTTCCGCATACTCACATCCTCAGGCATAATCCGCATGTAAAACAATCCCGGGAGGAGTAAAAACACCATTGTTTTTTTGGAAAATTCGCCCCTTGGTTGTAATTTTGCGAGTGATGAATGAGGACAAGCGCAAGAGCCTCGCACGCGAGACTCTGAGCCGTTACATAGCCGACCGGCACATGCGTTGCACCCCCGAGCGTCAGGCTGTGCTCGACAGGATTATGGAGATGCCCGCACGCTTCACAGTCGACGAGTTGTGCGCAGCCGTCGGAAGTGGAGGTTTTCGTGTGAGCCGAGCAACGGTCTATAACTCCGTAAGCCTCTTTAGCCGCGTCGGTCTGCTCCGCCGCCTGCACCTGCAGCCCGACACCTGGGAGACGACCATCGAGCCGTCGCAGAGTGTCAGACTCATATGCCGCAAATGTGGAAAGGTGCGAGATGTCTCCGACCGTCAGCTTGCACGCACGCTCGCCCTCAAACGCTATCAGTCCTTCCTGCCCGACAGCTTTGAAGTGTGCATGACAGGCTATTGCACCGGATGTCGGCCGAAGGACAAAAACAGGAAGAAATAAAAATATACACACATAAAATATATAGTAACTTATACACTATGAAAGTAGACGTGCTACTCGGGCTCCAATGGGGCGATGAAGGTAAAGGCAAAGTCGTGGACGTGCTCACTCCGCGCTACGATGCCGTGGCAAGATTCCAGGGAGGCCCCAATGCCGGCCATACACTCGAATTTGAAGGTAAGAAATACGTGCTCCGCTCCATCCCCTCAGGCATATTCCAGCATGGACAGATCAATATCATAGGCAACGGTGTCGTCCTTGACCCCGTGCTCTTCCGTCAGGAAGCCGAGGAGCTCGAAAAGAGTGGCATCGACCTCCGCTCGATACTGCGCATATCCAAGAAAGTTCATCTCATCACTCCGACTCACCGTCTGCTCGACGCAGCAAACGAAAAGGCCAAGGGCGGTAAGAAAATCGGCACCACAGGCAAAGGCATCGGCCCCACTTACACCGACAAGATTTCACGTAACGGCATACGTCTGGGTGACGCTTTCCATAATTTTGATGAAAAATACGGCGCGCTCCGCCAGATGCACCTCGCACGTCTCGAATCGCTTGGCGCGACCCCCGAGGCCGAGCAGCTCGCCACTCTCGAGGCCACGTGGATGGATGCTATCGAATATCTCAAAGGCTTCGACATCGTTGACTCCGAATTTCTCATCAACAGCCTCCTCGCCCAAGGCAAGAGCATACTCTGCGAGGGCGCGCAAGGCACACTCCTTGACATCGACTTCGGCTCATATCCTTTCGTTACATCATCCAACACCATCAGTTCGGGTGCATGTTCGGGCCTCGGCGTGGCTCCCAACAAGATAGGCGAAGTGTTCGGTATATTCAAGGCTTACTGCACACGCGTGGGCAGCGGTCCATTCCCCACCGAGCTCTTTGACGCCACCGGCAAACGCATACGCGACCTCGGTCACGAATATGGAGCCGTAACCGGACGCGAACGCCGCTGCGGATGGATTGATCTTGTGGCTCTCCGCTACTCAATCATGCTCAACGGTGTCACTCAGCTCATCATGATGAAGAGCGACGTCCTTGACGGATTTGACGAAATCAAAGCCTGCACAGCTTACCGCATAAACGGCGAGGAGACCACACAATTCCCTTACTCCATCGAAGAGGATATCGAACCTGTATACACCACACTCCCGGGATGGAAGACCGACATGACCGGTATGCAGAGCGAGGACGAGTTCCCCAAAGAATTCAGCGACTATATCTCATTCCTTGAGAAAGAGCTCGCAACTCCCATCACTATCGTCTCGATCGGCCCCGACCGCAAGCAGACAATCGAACGCAAACGCTGAAAACGCATCGGACAGTTCACATAATTTTTCACCTTGCAGGGACCGGCATCCCTGCCTACTACCTCCCTGCAAGGTGAATTTATATTACCCGACATCTCTCCATTACTATCTCTCTTCGGGTCAAAACATCTCTCATAAAATATACTTTTCTCCCCTCCTGTACAATCGACCCCAATCATAATCCAATCACAATACCATGGCTAAAGTAAAACCTTTTCGCGGCGTTCGTCCGCCCCGTGATCTCGTCACCGAAGTAGCTTCACGCCCCTACGACGTGCTCAACTCCGAAGAAGCCCGTCAGGAAGCTCAGGGCAACCCCCGTTCGCTCTATCACATCATCAAACCCGAAATAGACTTTGAACCGGGCACCGACGAACACGATCCAAAAGTCTACGGTAAGGCCGTCGAAAACTTCAATGCCTTCCAGCAGAACGGATGGCTCCTCCAGGACGACGCCGAACATTACTACATATACGCCCAGACCATGAACGGCCGCACACAGTATGGCATAGTTATCGCCGCCAACGTAGCCGACTACATGGAGGGACGCATCAAAAAACACGAACTCACCCGACGCGACAAAGAGGAAGACCGCATGAAGCACGTGCGCGTCAACAATGCCAATATCGAGCCGGTGTTCTTCGCTTTTCCCGACAATGAGGTGTTGCAGGATATCATCAACCGTGTCACCAAGGGAGAAGCTGAATATGACTTCACCGCACCCGACGGCTTCGGCCATCATTTCTGGGTAATCGACGATCCTGAAATGATCGAGACCGTAACCCGTGAGTTTGACCGCATACCCTATCTCTATATCGCCGACGGCCACCATCGCTCGGCTGCCGCCGCACTCGTAGGCCATGAGAAAGCACAGGCCAATCCCGACCACCGAGGTGACGAGGAATACAACTATTTCCTCGCCGTAGCTTTCCCGGCTTCTCATCTCAACATCATCGACTACAACCGTGTGGTGCGTGACCTCAACGGCCTCTCGCCCGAGCAACTGCTCACACGCCTCGCTGAAAACTTCACAGTCGAGGATAAAGGCACCGATGAATACCGTCCGCAGACTCTTCACAACTTCTCGCTCTATCTTGGCGGTCGCTGGTATTCACTCACAGCTCGCCCCGGCACCTACGATGACAGCGACCCGATAGGCATCCTCGATGTAACCATCTCGAGCGATCTCATACTCCGCGATATTCTCGGCATTACCGATCTCCGTTCCGACAAGCGCATCGACTTCGTCGGAGGTATACGCGGTCTTGGCGAACTCAAGCGTCGTGTCGACTCAGGCGAAATGGCCATGGCTCTCGCTCTCTATCCCGTATCCATGAAACAGCTTATGGACATAGCTGACACGGGTAATATCATGCCGCCCAAGACCACATGGTTCGAGCCCAAGCTCCGCTCGGGACTCATTATCCATAAACTCGATTGATACACACATCCGCCACATGCTCCGCGAACAGTTTTCGGAGGTGTGAAAAAAGATGCCAATAAATGATTATCCAAGAGATGACGTGCAAAAAATGCCGTTTATCTCTTGGATAATTCATCAAAACTCCGTAACTTTGCACCACTTTAGGCTAAGATGCCTCATCCGTCATGGGCAAAGCGTCATTATTATGGCTTGAGTAAAAGGATTGTCTTATGGTGTAATGGTAGCACTGCAGTTTTTGGTTCTGCCTGTCTTGGTTCGAATCCAGGTAAGACAACATGAATCAATGAGTTAAGCATCAGCTGCTTAACTCATTGATTCTTTTATCTTCTTGATGCCGAATAGTTGAAGATAACGTTGCATAGTTTATGCGGACTATATTCATGGATAAAAAAATACGAGAGTGCCACAAATGTTTGAGGCACTCTCGTATTATATTCAGGAGTATGTGGCATTTTGCCACATGCGATTTATAAGTAGGGTGGAGGTTATTTTACTTCCTTGCCGTTGAGGAGAAGGTTGGTGAAGGTGACGTTGTCGTAGAGGCCGGTGAGGGAGTTGGTGCCGGAGGTTACGCCATCGAAGGTGGAGTTTTTGACCTGAATGTTGTGGATGTTGCAGAGGTCTTCAAAGCCTTCGATCTTGACGCCGAATTTACTTTTCTTGCAGGTTACGTTGTCGAGATAGACGTTCTGGACTGTCGGAGGGAAGCTGCGGTCGCAGATTTCTCGCTGCTCGTATACGAGATTGATTTTGAGGACGGCCTCCTTGCACTGGCCGACCTGTACGTTGCGGACAAAGATGTCTTCGATGACACCGCCGCGGCAGGAGTTGGTCTTGATGCGTATGACGCGGTCGAGGAGGGGCGAGTCCATGATGCAGTTTTCTACGAAGAGGTTTTTGAAGCCGCCGGAGATTTCACTGCCTACGACTACACCACCGTGGCCGTTCTGCATGCGGCAATTTCGTACGATCACGTTTTGTGTGGGTATGCCCCATGTGCGTCCGTCGCGGTTGCGTCCGCTCTTGATGGCTATGCAGTCGTCGCCTGTGTCAAAGAAGCAGTCTTCGATGAGTACGTTTTTACATGACTCAGGGTCGCATCCGTCACCGTTGGGGCCGTCGTTCTGGATGTGGACGCCGCGTACTGTGAGGTTTTCGCAGAGGAGAGGATGGATTACCCAGAAAGGTGAGCGAAGGAGAGTAACGCCTTCGATGAGTACGTTGGTGCATTTTACGGGGTTGACAAGCTGTACGCGCATGCCGTAGCCGTCACCCATTACGCGCTGCTCGACGGGTGTGCCGTTTTCGTTCCATTCCATGAGCTGCGGGCGGCCTATGCGCTGTGAAATAATGCCTTTGTCAAACTCGAAGCCGTATTTTACTGCTCCGCACATGCGCCACCAGTTGGAGTTTTCGGCTCCGCCGTCAATGGTGCCTTTGCCTGTGATGGCTATGTTGGTTTGGTCGTAGGCGTAGATCATGGGCTGGTAGTTGTAACAGTCCATGCCTTCCCAGCGGGTGAGTACGATGGGATATTCCTTGAGGTCAGGGGTGAAGAGGAGTGTGGCTCCTTCTTCGAGGTGGAGATTGACGTTGCTTTTGAGAGTGATTGGGCCTGTGAACCATGTCCCGGCGGGGATGATGACGCGTCCGCCACCCTGTGAAGAGCATCGGTCGATGAGATTGTTGATCATCTCGGTGTAGAGAAATCCGGGGGTGTCGGATTTTTTGCCATAGTCAAGCAGACGGTAATCTTTGTCAGGGAAGACGGGAGCTTTGATTTGTGCTTCGACTGCGGGATAGATGCTGTCCCATGCCACTGCCGGGGTGACGGGAGCGGATGGTGCCGCGAGAGCTGTGAGCGACAGTCCGAGGGAGAGGAGTGCTAAACAGTGTTTTTTCATGAAATGATATTAATAGATTTAGAGGAATTAGAGGGGTTATTGTATTTCAGACTTCAAAATTAGTGTTTTTTTGCGAATTTGCGGGCGGATGGGGAGATTAATTTGATTTGGCTTGGTTTGTTGGACAAAATTATTAACTTTGTGTCCTGATCTTGTAGAATCCTTAAATCTTGAAAAAATCATGGGTAACGGAGGGAGACTCGCATATGTATGTGCTGTTGTGGCGGCTTTAGTTGTCACCTCGGGCTGTGGTGTGGCCCGTGAGGGTGACGTGACGGAAAGACTGACACAATATGTCGATCCGTTTATCGGAACGGGGGGCCACGGACATGTGTTTCTCGGGGCCAATGTGCCGTTTGGATTTGTGCAGCTCGGACCTTCGCAGGAGGTCAAGGGATGGGACTGGTGTTCGGGCTATCATTATTCCGATTCGACAATGCTCGGATTCAGCCACACACATCTCAGCGGCACCGGCATAGGTGACCTCGGTGATATTTTGTTTGTGCCTACACGTGATCCGTCGATTGGGCAGATGAGGTTTTCGCACGAAGACGAGCGCGCCCGTCCGGGCTATTATGCAGTGAGGCTTGAGGAGGCCGGAGTGGATGTAGAGCTCACGGCCACTACTCATGCCGGTGTACACCGCTATCGTTTTGACGATGGTGACACGGCCTATGTGAAGGTAAATCTGGCTTACGGCATCGGCTGGGACAGGCCTATGGAGACTCATGTGGAGCAGGTAGGTGACTCGGCCGTGAGCGGCTACCGCTATTCGAGAGGATGGGCCAGAGATCAGAAGATATATTTTCATGCGGAGTTTTCGCGGCCTATGTCGCGATGTGAGACTGACGACACGCTTGCGTTGTGTGTGTTTGCCCCGTCGACCGAGCCGCTTGTTGCCAAGGTAGGACTCTCGGCCAAGAGTGTGGAGAGAGCCCGGGCCAATCTTTACACAGAGGTGGGTGATGCGGATTTTGACACCGTTAGGGAACGAGCCGACAAGGTGTGGAACGACAATCTCGGGCGCGTGACGGTCACGACCTCCAGCGACAGAGACAGGCGGTTGCTGTACACATCGCTGTTTCATACTATGACCGCACCGGTGACATATAGTGACGCAGAGGATGAGGAGATGAGATACAGCGTGTTTTCTCTCTGGGACACTTACAGGGCCTCGCATCCTATGTATACGCTGCTGTTTCCCGAGATGCAGACAGATATAGCGGCAACTTTCATGGATATATTCAGGCAACAGGGCAAGCTGCCAGTGTGGCATCTGCATGACAACGAGACCGATTGCATGGTGGGCAATCCGGGAGTGATAGTGCTCGGTGACCTTGTGCTGAAGGGGCTGACAGACGATGTGAAGGGGGCATATGAAGCCATGCGTACATCGGCCATGCTCGACGAGCGTTCACTGGGTGAGTTGAAGCGTTATGGATACATACCTTTTGACCTCGAGGGGTGTGGTGAGAGTGTGGCCAAGGGGCTTGAGTATGCCATAGCGGACGATGCCGTAGCCAAGGTGGCTGCAAGGCTGGGTATTGAGGACACGCTGTTCATGGACAGGGCTCGAGCCTATCGAAAATATTTTGACCGTTCGACGGGATTTATGCGCGGACTCGACAGCAAAGGAGGTCGGCGAGAGGGGGCTTTCGACCCCTTTGCGGCGACACACAGGGCCGATGATTACTGCGAGGGCAACGCTTGGCAATATGTGTGGCTCGTGCCTCATGACCCTCACGGTCTGATAGAGCTGTTCGGGTCGGAGGAGGCTTTTGTGAGCAAACTCGACTCGCTCTTTGTGGCCGAGGGCAGTCTGGGGGCCGGGGCATCGCCCGACATCTCCGGCATGATAGGCCAGTATGCCCATGGCAATGAGCCAAGCCATCATGTGGTGTATCTTTACAACTATGCCGGACAGCCTTACAAGGTGGCTCCGCTCCTGCGACGAGTGCTCACGGAGCTGTATCGCGATGAGCCCGACGGATTGTGCGGCAACGAGGATGTCGGACAGATGTCGGCCTGGTATGTATTGTCGTCGATAGGCATATATCAGGTGGAGCCGGCCGGAGGCAGATATGTGATAGGTTCTCCACTGTTTGACTCGGCCACCATAAGGCTGCCGGGTGAGAAGAGCTTCACAGTCTCGGCCAAAAACAATTCGCCACGGAATATATATGTGCAGTCGGCCTCGCTCAACGGAAAGCCTTACACCAAGAGCTATATTGACTATGATGTCATCATGAGAGGCGGAGTGCTGGAGCTTGTGATGGGCGACAGTCCGTCAGACTTCGGATGTGGCGCAGCCGACCGTCCGTAAATAAGTGTTAATAACGTGATGAGCGCGGAGCCGCAGGGTCTGCATAAACGTTACTATATAATAAAGGTAGAATTGCCTAAACATTAAATCTTATATTATGAGACTTGTAATCAAACCCAGCTATGACGAGGTGTCGGCCTATGCTGCGGAGCATGTGATAGGCCGCATCAATGCGGCGTCGCCCACAGCGGAGCGGCCGTTTGTACTCGGACTGCCCACAGGCTCGTCGCCGGTGGGTATGTATCGCTGCATAGTCGAGGCGGTCAAGGAGGGACGAGTGTCGTTCAGAAATGTCGTGACATTCAATATGGACGAGTATGTCGGACTGTCGGAGGGCAACCCCGACAGCTATCACGCCTTTATGCGCCGTCATCTATTCGACCATATCGACTGTCCGGCCGAGAATATCAATATACTCGACGGCAACGCTCCCGACCTTGAGAAAGAGTGTGCCCGATATGAGGAGAAAATAAAGGCTATGGGTGGCATAGACCTGTTTGTGGGCGGCATAGGCCCTGACGGGCATATCGCGTTCAACGAGCCGTTCTCGTCATTTTCGTCGCGCACACGCATCAAGACGCTGACCTATGACACCCGCATAGCCAACTCTCGCTTTTTCGGCGGGAAGGTCGAAGCAGTGCCCACATGCGCGCTCACTGTGGGAGTAGCCACTGTGATGGACTCACGCGAGGTGCTGATACTGTGCAGCGGGCATGCCAAGGCCCAGGCCCTGCAGGCGGCCGTGGAGGGCGCACTCTCGCAGGCATGGACCGTTAGTGCCATCCAGACTCACCCCAAGGGCATGATAGTGTGTGACGAGGATGCCACAGACGAACTCAAAGTAAAAACTTACCGTTATTTCAAAAGTCTTGAAAATGAAATACAATCTTACCTCAGAAATCAAAATAGATTCTTACCGTGAGTCGTGTCCGTGGATTGACAACGACCATCTCGAATGGACATCTCAGCTTCTTCGCTCGGCTGTGGTGTGGCTATCCGAGACTGTAGGCAAGTCAATACTCCGGTTAACGGATGATGACTATCGCGAAAATTCGCTCGGTCAACTGTTGAATATCTACGGTTCGAGCTATGACATGAACATACGTGTGTTTAACGAACTGCAGCGCACCATCACAGGCTGGCCTGGCGGCAAGCCCAATGCCGACGATACCGACCGTCCTGAGAGGGCCGCGCCTTATCCCAAGCGGGTGATAGTGTTCTCGCCTCATCCCGACGATGATGTCATCTCGATGGGCGGTACGCTTCAGAGGCTTGTACGTCAGGGTCATGAGGTGCATGTCGCCTATCAGACATCGGGCAACATCGCGGTCAATGACGAGGATGTGATGAAGTATATGCACTTTGTCAACGGATTCGGCAAAATGCTCTCGACCGAGACCGGTACGGAGTTTATGAAGCAGAAATACAAGGAGGTCAAGAAGTTTCTTTCGGAAAAGAAGCCGGGCATGCCCGACTCGGCCGATGTACTTAAAATCAAGGCCCTGATACGTCGCGGCGAGGCGCGCACTGCGTGTGCCTATACCGGCATACTGAAGTCTCACCTGCATTTCCTTGATCTGCCGTTTTATGAGACCGGAATGGTGGAGAAACTGCCGGTGTCGGAGACTGATGTAATGAAAATCAAAGAGCTGATAGATGAGGTGAAGCCTCATCAGATATATGTTGCGGCCGACCTGTCAGACCCCCACGGCACGCACCGCAAGTGTACTGACGCTGTGCTTGCCGCTATTGACATGGCAGCCCGAGAGAAGGAGCCGTGGGTTGAGGACTGTCGTGTGTGGATGTATCGCGGAGCGTGGGCCGAGTGGGATATAGAGAACATCATGATGGCTGTCCCGCTGAGTCCCGAGGAGCTGCGCAGCAAGCGTAACGCGATACTCAAGCATTCGTCGCAGATGGAGTTTGCTCCTTTCCTCGGCAATGACACACGCCTTTTCTGGCAACGGGCCGAGGAGCGCAATCGTGCTACGGCGGCTCTATATCACCGTCTCGGCTTTGCCGATTATGAGGCGATGGAGGCGTTTGTTGAATGGAAAATCAAATAAGGAATTGAGAATCTTAGAATAATTATAGAATTGGAGAGCCGGGCGTCACAATGCTTGGTTCTCCTTTTTTTGAGTTTATTATCAGCATTTTTTTGTCTGCTGTTTTATGATTAATTTTGTGGTGTCTAAAATCAGGATATCATGAATGTTTTTGCAAAGTATTTTTGCGTGTTTACGGTTTTATTGTCCGTGTCGTCTCCGGCATGGGCAGCAAAGAAAAAGAAAAATGCCGAGTTGAAGAGGGTCGACAGGGAGTTTTTTGTTACGCCCGAGGCTCGGCGAATAGGTGATCAGTTGTTGCTCTTTCAGCGCGAGACAGGAGGATGGCCCAAAAATATCGATATGGTGACTCCGCTTAACGATGAAGAGCGGGCCGAGATCGAGGCCGAAAAAGGGCGTCGTGATGACTCTACGACCGATAATGGAGCGACAACTCTTCAGATGGCTTATCTCGCACGTCTATATGCCGCGACCGGCGATACATGTTATCGCGATGCTTTCCGCCGTGGTGTGGATTATCTGCTTGCGGGTCAGTATCCCAACGGTGGATGGCCGCAGTTCTGGCCCGAGATGCGCGACTATCAGATACATATCACGTATAACGACAATGCTATGGTCAACACCATGAGCGTAATCCGTGACCTTATGTATGGAGCGGAACCTTATGATTGCGCGGGGCTTTTGCCCGATGGCTACAGGCGCAGGCTTATGGAGTCGTTTTATCGCGGAGTGGAGTGTATCCTCGCTACCCAGATCAGGGATAAGGAGGGCAATCTGACGGTGTGGTGTCAGCAACATGACCGCGAGACCTATGCTCCGGCTCCGGCAAGAGCCTATGAACTGGCGTCGTATTGCTCAAACGAGTCGGCCGCGATACTCCGTCTGCTGATGGAGATACCCAAGCCAGACGAGCGTATCAGGCGGGCTGTCCATGCCGGCATGAAGTGGCTTGACGAGCATAAAATCATGGGTTATAGTTACACTCATGTCAATGACAACGGTGAGTGGAATGCGACACTTGTAGCCGACAGTGACGCCGGTCCGCTGTGGGCAAGATTTTATGATCTTGAAAACGCCGAGCCGTATGTGTGTGATCGCGACGGCATACCTCGCCGCCACCTTGAGGATATAGGCCATGAGCGTCGCAATGGCTACGGATGGTATAGCGACAATGCGTCCGCGCTCTATCCTCTATATGAAAAATGGAAAATGGACAATTGAAAATAACATAATATAGAAAAAATGGAGAATCGGGTTTTGCTATGCCTGATTCTCCATCTTATTTTGTTATTTATCTCAGTTGCCAGAAAGCCACGGCCGCGGCTGCTGCTACATTGAGCGAGTCGACTCCGTGGGCCATGGGGATGCGGGCTGTGTAGTCGGCCCGTTGGATTGTGGAATCCGGCAGACCGTCACCTTCCGTGCCCATTATTATGGCCAGGCGCGGCTCGGAGCATAGCTGAGGGTCGTCAATGGATACCGACCTGTCGGTCAAGGCCATCGCCACAGTCTTGAATCCGAGAGCGCGGAGCGACTCGGCATCGTCGACCCATGTCCAGGGGACGAGAAACACTGTGCCCATCGAGACGCGTATGGCGCGGCGGTTGAGCGGATCACATGATGTCGGGGTGAGCACTACGGCATCAATGCCGAGGGCTGCGGCCGAGCGGAATATGGCTCCGATGTTGGTCGTGTCCACCACGCCGTCGATAACCACTACCCGTCGGGCGTCGCGACACACCTCTTCGACCGCGGGCGGGACAGGCCGACGCATGGCACACAGCACACCGCGTGTGAGCGTATAGCCTGTGAGTGAGGCAAGCAGTTCACGGCTGCCTGTATAGACGGGGATGTCGGGAAAGCGTGCGATAATCGAAGCCGCGTCACCCTCTACGTGGCGTTCTTCGCACAGCATGGACAACGGTTCGTAACCGGCCTCGATGGCAACGTTGATTACCTTGGGGCTTTCGGCTATGAATATGCCGCGCGATGGGTCGAGCCTATTGCGCAGTTGGGCCTCAGTGAGCGAGGCATATACCTCCAGGCCGGGATGGGCGAGGGTGTCGACGGTGATAACGGGCATCAGTGATGTTCGTGGCTTATGACATAGCTCTTGACCTTCTGGAAAAGGTCGTTGGCGAATACAAACTCGTTGAGGGCCTCGTTGGCCGTATGGTATATCTGGTGCATGTCACCCACCCATTCGCGGTAGCCCTTGTTGATAAACACGATGTTCTCGCCTATGCCAAGCACCGAGTTCATGTCGTGGGTATTGATGATTGTGGTGATGTTGTATTCGTGGGTGATGTCGCTCAGGAGCTCGTCGATGACGATTGATGTGCGAGGGTCAAGACCCGAGTTGGGTTCGTCGCAAAACAGATATTTGGGATTGAGGGCTATGGCTCTCGCGATGGCCACACGTTTCTGCATGCCGCCCGAAATCTCGGAGGGGTATTTCTTGTCGGCCCCTTTGAGATTGACGCGCTCTATGCAGAACTGGGCACGGTCATAGATCTCGGCCGCGCTCATGTCGGTAAACATTGTGAGTGGGAAAGCCACGTTGCCGAGCACTGTCTCCGAGTCGAATAGAGCCGAGCCCTGAAAGAGCATGCCTATCTCCTTGCGGAGCTCTTTGATCTGCGATGAGTCCATCTGCATGATGTCACGTCCGTCATAGAGTATCTGCCCTTTTTCGGGTCGGATGAGACCTATTATCGACTTGACGAGCACAGTCTTGCCTGAGCCGCTCTGACCGATGATGAGGTTGGTCTTGCCGGTCTCGAAGGTCGCGCTGACGTCGTGGAGTATTGTCTTGCCGTCAAACGACTTGGTGAGGTTGCGTACTTCAATCATTGCAGGAGGAGTTTGGTGAGAACGACATCGAGCAGGAGTATGAGGATGCTTGAAGCGACTACGGCATTGGTCGAGGCTTTACCTACCTCAAGCGCACCGCCTTTCACATAGTAGCCGTAGAAGGCTGCCACCGAGGTGATGATGTAGGAGAAGAAGAGCGACTTGATGAGTCCATACCATACATACCATTCCTGAAACATGGTCTGGATGCCGTAGATAAACCTGTTGAGCGGGATTATATCGGTGAAAGTGGAGATGAACACACCTCCCATTATAGAGGTAAAGATGCAGAACACCACGAGCACCGGCATGAATACTAAAAATCCCACCACCTTGGGCAGCACCAGAAAGTTGGCCGAGTTGACACCCATGATGTCGAGGGCGTCGATCTGCTCGGTCACACGCATGGTGCCTATCTCCGAGGCGATGTTCGACCCCACCTTGCCGGCAAGTATAAGGCAGAGGATGGAGTTGGAAAACTCCAGCAGGATTATCTCGCGTGTGGCGAGACCTGTGGAGTAGGCCGGGATGAGTGGTGACATGATATTGAGTTGCATCTGTATGGTGCAGACTGCACCGATGAACACTGAAATCACCAGCACAAGAGGTATGGAATCGATGCCGAGTTTGGTAATCTCGGCAATTGTGCGCGTGAAGAATATCTTCCACCTGTCGGGCTCGCTGAACACCTTGCTCATGAAGGAGCAGTAGCGACCGAAAGTGGCGAGGGAGTCGGTAATAATCATTCTATGTCAATAAAATTTGGAATGCAAATATAGCACATTCCGTGCCTTTGGACGACACTCTCAGGAAATAATGACTATCTATAAGGCCGAAACGACAAGATTCAGCCGTTTTTGAGTGCTTCGGCCAGAGCTGCAGGGGTGAGTTGCTGCTGCTCGCCGGTGGTCATGTTTTTGAGTGTGACTGTGCCGTTGGCAAGTTCTGACTCGCCAATGATGCCTACAAACGGGATGCCGAGAGCGTCGGCTCGTCCCATCTGCTTTTTCATCTTGGCTGAGTCGGGATATATCTCGGCGGCAATGCCGGCGGCGCGCAGTTCCTTGATGACACGCAGTGACGCGGCGGCCTCGGCCGGACCGAAGTTGGTAAACATAATTCTGGCCGCACCGTGAATCTCGGCAGGGTAGAGGTCGAGGGTGTTGAGCACGTCATATATGCGGTCGGCACCAAATGAGATGCCTACACCCGACACGCCCGGCAGACCGAAGACACCCGTGAGGTTGTCGTAGCGTCCGCCGCCGGTGATGCTTCCTATCTCTACGTCGCGGGCCTTGACCTCGATAATGGTGCCTGTGTAATAGTTAAGTCCGCGGGCGAGCGACACGTCAAGCTCAAGCACGGCTTCGAGCCCGAGGGCCGAAGTTCCGGCCATTACCTCGCGCAGCTCTTCGACTCCCTTGAGACCAGTCTCGGAGTCGGCAAGCAGAGTGGCCAGCGAGGCCAGACGCTCCTCGTTGCTGCCCGAGAGGGTGATGATGGGGGTGATTTTTTCGATGGCTTCGGGAGAGATACCGCGCTCGGCAAGCTCCTCCTTCACCTTATCGAGACCGATTTTGTCTATTTTGTCGATAGCCACGGTGATGTCGACAATCTTGTCGGGCGCACCGATGAGTTCGGCTATGCCGGCCAACACCTTGCGGTTGTTGAGCTTGATGGTGATGCGCACACCCAGACGGCGGAACACCTCGTCGATCATCTGGAGGAGCTCGATTTCGTTGAGCAGTGAGTCAGAGCCTACGATGTCGGCGTCACACTGATAAAACTCGCGGTAGCGTCCCTTTTGCGGACGGTCGGCACGCCATACGGGCTGTATCTGGAAACGCTTGAATGGAAACTGGAGATCATTGCGGTGCATCACCACAAAGCGTGCAAACGGCACCGTGAGGTCATAGCGCAGACCTTTCTCGCAGAGCTGCGCAGCCAGACGCGGACAGTCGCCGGCCTCGATGAGCTTCGGGTCGGTACCGCGCAGGAAGTCGCCCGAGTTGAGAATCTTGAAGAGAAGTTTGTCGCCCTCCTCGCCATATTTGCCCATGAGCGTGGAGAGATTTTCCATCGCCGGAGTCTCTATCTGCTGGAATCCATAGAGGTGAAACACCTCGCGGATGGTGTCGAATATATAATTGCGTCGGGCCATCTCGGCGGGAGTGAAGTCGCGAGTGCCCTTGGGTATAGAAGGTTTCTGAGCCATGATTTTCAAAATTTCTTGCAAAGTTAATGTTTTTTTGCTAATTTTGCATCATAATGTAATGCGTAAATGAAACTTATAGGAGCACATGTATCGGTAGAGAATGGTGTGAGCAACGCACCGCTCAACGCACGCGCCATCGGCGCGCGGTCGTTCGCGCTGTTCACACGCAATCCGTCGCGATGGGTGTCAAAGGCCATATCCGACAAGGAGGCCCGGGCATTTGAGCTCAATTGCCGCGAGTGTGGATTCACTCCCGACATGATACTCCCCCACGACAGCTATCTCATCAATCTCGGCAGTCCCGACGCCGAGAAACTGGAGAAGTCGCGCACGGCTTTTCTTGACGAGATGCGTCGTTGCGAGCAGCTCGGACTCACGATGCTCAACTTCCATCCCGGAAGCCACATGCGTGAAATCAGCGAGGCTGATTGTCTCGACCGTATAGCCGAGTCGCTCAATCTTATCCTGTCACAGACTACGGGTGTGAAGGCCGTGATAGAGAATACTGCCGGTCAGGGCAGCAATCTCGGCTACACCTTCGCCCAGATAGCCCGCATCATCAAAGGCGTCGACGACAAGTCGAGAGTCGGGGTGTGTATAGACACCTGTCACGCCCATGCGGCCGGTTATGACATGACCACTGCCGAGGCCTATGACCTCACATGGCAGGAGTTTGACCGCGAGATAGGCTTCGTTTATCTCTGCGGCATGCACATCAACGACACGGCCAAGGCCCTCGGGTCGAAGGTCGACCGTCACGCTCCTATCGGACAGGGAGTGCTCGGAGTCGAGTTCTGGCGTCGGCTCATGCAGGACCCCCGCATGGACAACATTCCTCTCATCCTCGAGACTACCGACGTCAGTTTATGGCCTGAGGAGATACGCTATCTCAACGAGCTTGCCGGAGTCGAGCCGCTGCTGTAACAGGCAGTTTCCCCCCCACTCACCCCCCTCTCTCTTTACCTTCGCTCTCCCCGCCCGTCGCTTATTCATCATCATCGCGCATACACATTCTTTCCACCGCCGCCCGTTAATGTAGCCGAGCTAACTCACAGGCTATATGGATTGTTTAAAATATAAATATATCATACTTACCTTAATTAATTAAAAAACTGTCATGAGCAGAACTAAGCCTGACCAGAGTTTCTGGAAACTTTGGAATCTGAGTTTCGGGTTTTTCGGCGTGCAGATCGCATATGCTCTCCAGAGTGCGAACATCACCCGAATCTTCGCCACCATCGGTGCCGACCCACATTCGCTAAGTTATTTTTGGATACTGCCCCCTCTTATGGGCATTATAGTACAGCCGTTGGTAGGAGCGGCCAGTGACCGCACATGGAACCGTCTGGGCCGTCGTCTGCCTTATCTGCTCATCGGTGCGGCTATTGCCGTGATAGTGATGTGTCTTCTGCCCAATGCCGGCAGTTTCGGCCTCACAGTGGCCGGAGCCATGGTGTTTGGATTTATCGCGCTGATGTTTCTTGACACATCCATCAATATGGCCATGCAGCCGTTCAAGATGCTTGTCGGCGACCAGGTAAACGAGCGTCAGAAAGGACTTGCCTATTCCATCCAGAGCTTCCTGTGCAATGCCGGCAGTCTGGTAGGCTATCTCGCCCCCATCTCTCTCACCGCCATAGGCATAAGCAACCTCGCGCCTGAGGGACAGGTGCCGGCAAGTGTGACCTATTCGTTCTACATAGGTGCGGCCGTGCTTGTGCTGTGCGTGATATACAGTTTTATATTTATCCGCGAGATGCCTCCGCGTGAGTATGCCGAATATCACGGCATAGCCAAAGAGCAGGAGGAGAGCAAAGAGGGCATGCTGACGCTACTGCGCAAGGCACCCAGTACATTCTGGACAGTCGGTCTCGTACAATTTTTCTGCTGGTCGGCTTTCCTTTATATGTGGACTTACACCAACGGAGCGATAGCCGACACCGTGTGGGGCACTACCGATACACGTTCGGCTGCATATCAGGAGGCCGGCAACTGGGTGGGTGTGCTGTTTGCTGTCCAGGCTGTAGGCTCGGTCATATGGGCTATTGCCATACCGATGTTCAAGAGTCATAAGACAGTCTATTCTCTCAGCCTTATGCTGGGAGCGGCCGGTTTTATCTCGACGATGTTTATCACCAATCAATACGCGCTTTTCATCTCCTATCTGCTCATCGGCTGTGCATGGGCCGCGATGCTGGCGTTGCCTTTCACAATTCTCACCAACTCGCTTTCGGGCAAGAATATTGGCACATATCTCGGATTGTTTAACGGCACAATAAGTGTACCCCAGATATGTGCTGCCGCTCTTGGAGGCGTGATATTGCCTCTGCTTGGCGGCCGTCAGGTAAATATGCTTGTGCTTGCCGGAGCGTTTCTGCTCATCGGAGCTTTCTGCGTGACTCTTATCAGAGAGACGTATGGAGAGAAGAACTGATGAGATAGTGTCATAATTGAAGTGCACCCCAAAGGCTTTTTTGCATAGCTTTTGGGGTGCACTTCAATTTTTTAGGGGATGTATTTATCAGTTTGTCTTATGGAGAATGTTGATGAGTTGTTCTCCGAGACCTATGGTGTAGCCTTGAGATATGTGGATGATGCGGTTGAAGGTGTCGGCGATGATAAAGACCGGGAGAGTACGGTCGGTAAGCTCCATGTTGGAAGAAATTTCTTCGAGAATCTTGTTGTCGATATCGCATCCGAATGTTACTGTCGACGGCAACGATGTGAAGCGCGAGCCGTCAAATCGGGCCGCGGCTTCGGGATTTTCAAAGAGGAGCATGATTTTACCGCCCCACTTCTCGAGTTCGCCGGCTGAGAGAGAGATGTCGTTGAGGGCGTGGACCGTTGGCTCGTTGCCCGGAGCGATGAGACCGAGTATGTAGTAGCCGCGGCCTGTTGTGGAGAGAAGTGATTTGGAAGTCTTCCCGTCAAGGTCGTAGTAGAGATTTTCGGAGTTGAAATTACCTATGACCTGCGCACCCGACAGGTCCTGACGGATGACGAGTCGGGGTGTGTTGACCTTGCCGGGATCGATGCTGAATATCTCCATACGGGCCAGTACGTTGCCGTTGGCCATGCGCTGACCGCTCACCATGAGATATTGGCCGGCTTCAAGAGGCTTGTTGTCACTGTTTATTTTGCCAAGGGTAGCTTCTTCGGGATACTCAAGCAACTGAGGCAGACCGTTTTTAATCTTCGAGATGGAGAAGTGGGAGTAATACACGGGGTCGTGGATGCGTCCGGCGGGCGTGAAGTCAATCTGTAGCGAGCCTTTGGGTTGAGAGGGGGAGGCGGTGAGTGATTCGCCGAAATCAACATCGATGAACCTGCCCTTAGCGTCGGCATATTGTGTCTTGCCTGTCACGGGGTCGATGCGGGCGGGGATACCGAGGCTGCGTGCTCCGGCCACAAAGAAGATGTCGCGCGAATGAGGGTCGGTGGTACGGCACTCGTCGACAGATAGAGGCGACATGCAGAGTGACTGTGGATTCCATTGGCGGTCGATAAGTATGTTCTCGCGACACCATTTCACCCATAGTTTAGGGTCGGCCTGACAGGCGCGGCGGAAATCGCCGGAGTGGCGGGCGCGCAGAGGTGACTTGTAGGGCGTGAGCATTTCGTTGCTCACACGCGGGTTGAGGATATACTCTGTGTAGAGAGGGGTGTCGACAATAGGCGTGGCGAGATGGTCGCGGAGCACTTCGGGCGAGATGTCGCGACGGTCTTTTTCCCAGATGGTGAGCAGGAGCGAGAGTGCGCGCTGACGGTCGGCCTCGGGAGTCGACTTGAGAAATTCTATGATGGTTTCATGATTGCCGCGTGAGTCAACGAGCACTTTGGCGACCTTGTCGGGGTCGAGTCCGAGTGAAGCGGCGAGCTCGCGGGCACGGTAGGGCGAGCAGAAAGTGTCGGTGTAGGATTTGCGTATGGAGTCCTCGAGAGCTTTGCGGCGGTCGTTCTCGGCCACAGCTTCTTTGGACGGGGTTGGGAGAGATGCCGATTGGGCGGGTGGCACGATGTCAAGTTCGAGTGTGCCGTTGTAGCCGTCGGTCTTGTCAAGGACAATTGTCATGGGAGAATCCTTGCCGACCGAGTATTTGGCAAAGCCGAAACGCTGTCCGTCAGTGGCCCATACGAGTATGTCGCCGAGACCTGTGCGCAGTGAAGCGTGGCCATGAGTGTCGGTTATCTTGTTGCCGATGGGGTAGAACTCGGCATAGTTATAAAGGCAGAAGCGCACGGTGGCGTTGCTGACCGGCCGGCCGTCGGTGTCGGTGACAGTGACCTGAGCCATGGCGGTGGGGGCATAATTGTCTGTGACATTGATTTCGGTGTAGCATGCCGAGTTGCCAAGCTGCTCTTCCGGGCCGTCATATCTTCCGAAAGCCTTGGTGTTCATCATCATGCCGCGAGAGGCGGGGGCGTTAAACCATCCGAGGTCGAGTATCGGCTCGGGCTCACATGCTCCGAGGAAGTGCCAGTTGCCGTCGACCCATACCTCGACCCACGCATGGTTGTCATCAGTGTGGGCCCAGCGCGGGGTGTAGACCTGGCGTGCCGGTATGCCTATCGAGCGCAGAGCTGCCACTGTGAATGTCGACTCCTCGCCGCAGCGTCCTATGGCTGAGCGTACTGTGGCCAGCGGTGAGCTTGTGCGGCCGTCAGAGGGCTGATAGGTGACTTTTTCGTGACACCAGTGGTTGACCTCAAGCACGGCGTCGGCCATGGAGAGACCTTTGACGCGGTCTTTGAGCTGGTCGTAAAACTCCATGCGGCTATTGTCGAGATTCTCGTTATTGACGCGCACGGGCAATACGAAGTGGTAAAACTCGCGATCTGGGACTTTAGCTCCCCAGGGCATTTCCTTACGGGCTTTGAATGCAGTCAGGACGTTATCGAGATAGAAGTTGGTGCTGTAGTCGGTGATGTCGGGCAACGGCATGTAGGCATAAAGAAACTGCATGGCGTCGCGCTCGGCGTCCGACATGGCGGGCATGGCCAGATAGCGGGCCGCGACAGGGTCGGATGAGCGGTTGCGGAAGTCGGCGGCCGACCCTGACGGCACAGCGGCTTGAGTGATGATGCTGCCCGAGAGAATGGCGGCGGCGATAAGTGTGTGACGGAGCATTTTTTGTGAAGATTATGAGATTGGTAGACCTAATTGTTTGATTGGAGAGCCATTTGTTCAAGTATGAGGCGGACGATGGCCGGGTCAGTGACTTTGCGGCTGTATTCGTCGGAGCCAGGGGCACCCATGGCTACATCGGGGTTGCGATAGAGCATGTCGCTTGCCACCGAAGAGCGGGCCGAGGCGTGAAGTTCGCTACATCCTGTCTCGCGCATGATTAGCGCGGCATTGTCGGGAGCGATGCCTCCGCCTGGCATGATGGTGAGACGGTCGCCTGCCTGACAGATGAGTTTGCGGAGCATGGGGATACCCTCGCGGGCTGATGGCGCGCATCCTGAGGTGAGCAGGCGGTTACAGCCGAGACTGATGATGGTCTCGAGGGCCTCTTCTGGATTGCGGCACAGGTCGAAAGCGCGATGAAATGTCACATTTTGACCGTCGGCCGATGCGATGAGGCGTCGGCAGGTGTCAGTGTCGATAGTGCCGTCGGGGAGCAGTGCGCCGATGACCACACCGTGTGCGCCGGCCCTGGCGGCAGCCTTGACATCGGCTTCCATGCATGCAACTTCGGCCGGAGTGTAGAGGAAGTCACCGCCGCGGGGACGTATGAGCACGTGGACCTGCAGACCGCTGACACGGAGAGCTTCGGTCAGGAGACCGAGCGAGGGGGTGACACCGCCTTCGGATAGTGCGGAGCAAAGTTCTATGCGGGTGGCACCGCCTGTGGCTGCTGCCTGCACGCTGTCAAGGTCACCTGTGCAGATTTCGAGAATAGTGTTGTGCATCGGTGTGATTATTTAGCGGCTGTGGTCAGTTCAATTATATAGTCGGGGGTATCGGCCGGTATGTCGGGGAGGGTGAGGACAGTGCCGGCAGGGGTGACAGTGGTTTTGACGGGGGTCTTGCCGTCAAACGTTACCGCCTTTTTGACTTTGCATGCGAGAGGCAGATGTATCTCGCGGCGTGAGGTGTCGAAGAGGTGTACATACAGTTTGTCGCCTCGGCGAGTTGATGTACCCCAGTCCTGAGCGGGAAAGTCACCGGCCTGTGTGCCGTAGATTGTCTCGCCATATTTTCCGAGCCATTGTCCCATTTCTTTGAGGCGGTCGAGGGCGGCGGAGGGAAGATCTCCCGATGGTTGCGGGCCTATGTTGAGCAGGAGGTTGGCTCCCATGCCGGCAGTGCGTACGAGATAGCGGATGAGGGTGGGGGTGTCTTTGTAGTCCTGGTCGGCGACTTTGTAGCCCCACATGCCGTTCATGGTTTGACACGTCTCAAGAGGAAGGCGGCTGATGGACTGGCCGGAGAGTCCGGCGGTGTTCTCGCCCGGAAGGTCGCGCTCGAATATCTGTATGTCCTCGCCGGGATAGGGGGTCTGATGATGGTTGTTGCCGATGAGACATGATGGCTGCAGCGAGTGAATCAATTTGTATTGCTCCTCGAGCTGCCAGTCAAATGGTGTTGCGTCTTCGTCGTGGTCCCACCAGCCGTCAAACCATATGGCACCCACAGGACCGTAGCCTGTCAGGAGTTCGCGGAGCTGACGGTTCATGAAGTCATAATAGGCTGGCCAGTCGGCTTTCTTGGGATCGCGGCCGGTCTCGAGGCCTGTGCGTCCGCTGGGATAGTCTTCGCGGGTCCAGTCGATGTGGGAATAATAGAGATGTAGCTTTATGCCCTGGCGGTGACATTCGTCGGCAAGCTCCTTGATGACATCGCGTTTGAAGGGGGTGGCTTTTACTATATTATAGTCGCTCTGTTTGGTGTCCCACATGGAGAAACCGTCGTGGTGGCGTGTGGTGATGCATATGTATTTCGCACCAGAGCCCTTGATCGCGCTGACCCACTCGGCTGCGTTGAAGTTGGCCGGACAGAAGCCGGCGGCAGCCTTGGCATACTCCTTGTGGTCTATGCCACGGTTGAGATACCATTCACCCTGGGCAAACATGCTGTATATGCCCCAGTGGAGAAAGATGCCGAAGCGGTTGTCGGAGAATTCCTTTTGGGCCTGTCGGATTTCGTCACTCGGTGTGTAGGCCTCCTGTGCGGTGGCTGAGAAAGAGTTGATGCACATTGCAGTGGCCAGTGTCAGCCACGTAGTTTTCAGATATTTGTTAAGGTCCATTGTGATGAAATAAATTTCAGATTGTCAAAGATAGGTATATTTCTCTGATTGTGCCCGCTTTTTGCTGAAAAAAAGTATTATCTTTGTGCTCATGAGTATGATAAGACAGCAATTTGACATGGCATGGAAGATGCTTCTGCCCGTAGCAATAGGACTTGGAGTGGTCTGGTGGCTTTTCGGACGGGAGTTTGACGCCGGAGTGTGGGACACACTTAGGTTTGATGGCCGTGCTATAGCCGGCATAGTCCTTGCATGGGTGTTTATGCTCGGGCGCGACTTCGGACTGACGTGGCGTTTCAGAGTGCTGACCGACGGGCGGCTGTCGTGGGCCAAGGCTATCAAAGTGTGTTTCCTTTGTGAGTTCACCTCGTGTGTCACCCCGACCTCGGTGGGGGGCAGCGCGCTTAGCATGGTGTTCATGCACCGCGAGGGGATAGAGATGGGACGCGCCACGACTCTTACCATGACCACGCTTTTTCTTGACGAGCTGTTTTTTGTGGTGTCTCTTCCTGTGGTGATGTTACTTGTGCCATATGGCGAGCTGTTTGGATTCGGCGGAGGCGACAAGGCCTTTACTGTAGGACTTCAGACGGCGTTCTGGATAATATATGGAGTAATAGTAGCATGGACTCTGTTGCTATTCATGGGCATCATAGTCAGACCTCATGCCATACGCGCTGGGCTTGTGAGGCTTTTTAGCCTCGGGTGGCTGCGCAGGTGGCGCGACAAGGCCGACTCGCTCGGCCGCGACATGGAGGACACAGGCCGCGACCTGCGTCACCGCCCGCTGAGGTGGTGGCTTGAGGCTTGTGGAGGCACTGTGCTCTCGTGGATGTCGAGATATCTTGTGGTCAACGCGCTGTTTTTCGGATTTGCGCCGGAGGCCGACCAGGTGATAGTGCTTGCACGCCAGTTTGTGGTGTGGGTGATACTCATGGTCAGCCCGACTCCGGGCGGTGCCGGCATAAGCGAATGGCTGTTCACGACCTATTACGGCGATCTGCTCCTGACGGTGGGAATGGCTCTTATGATAGCACTCTTCTGGCGTATAGTGAGCTATTATATATATCTGGTGATAGGAGCCTGCATGCTCCCGGCTTGGTTCAGGGAGGGTATCAGACGAAAAAACGAGAGAAAATCAAACGCAAAACAGTTTATAGAATAAAATATATAAGTCATGAGGATACTTGTTACGATGCTCGCGCTGCTGGGCTGTATTCTTATCGGACGAGCCGATGAAGTGCACGAGGTGTATATGCTGCGTCTGGACGATGAAATCGGCTCGACCACATGGCGTCACACCCGCGAGGCTCTTGTCGAGGCCGAGCGGGAGGGGGCGCGGCTGCTGCTGGTGCATCTCAACACCTATGGCGGCTCGGTGGTGCATGCCGACTCCATACGCACCGCTCTTATGAGATGCAGGATGCCTGTGGTGGCGTTTGTCGACAACAATGCGGCGTCGGCCGGCGCGCTGATAGCCCTGGCGTGTGACAGCGTGTATATGCGTTCGGGGTCGTCGATGGGTGCCGTGACTGTGGTCAACGGGACCGACGGCGCGGCGATGCCAGACAAGTATCAGTCATATATGCGTGCCATGATGAGAGCTACGGCCGAGCGTCACGGTCATGTGGCCGACTCGCTCGGAGGCGGCTGGCGTCGCGACCCGGTGATAGCCGAGGCGATGGTAGACCCGCGTGTGGAAGTAGCCGGACTCATCGACTCGACCCGTGTGCTGACGTTCACGCCTGAGGAGGCTGTGAAGTGGGGCTATGCCGATGGTATGGCCGAGTCGGTCGACGAGGTGCTCTCAAGGCTCGGTTACAATAACAATTATGAGATTACGGAGTATCATCCGACATGGCTCGACGCATTGATAGGTTTCCTCACTAATCCGGCCGTGCAGGCTGTGCTGATAATGATAATCATCGGGGGCATATACATGGAGTTGCATTCGCCCGGAGTCGGATTTCCATCGGCTGCGGCAATCATAGCGGCCTGTCTCTATTTTCTGCCTATCTATGTCACGGGTATAGCGAGCGAGTGGATTATACTGCTGTTTGTGGCCGGATTCATACTTATAGTGCTGGAGATGTTTGTAGTGCCGGGATTTGGTGTTACGGGTATAGCCGGCATAGTGTTGGTGAGCCTGGCACTGATATTCGGCATGATTGAGAACTACTCGTTCAGCCTGTCACACGCCTCGACAAGGTCGCTGTGGATGTCGCTCGTGGTGTTTTTTTCCGGATTGCTCCTGGCTGTTGTAGCGGTGTGGTGGCTCACGTCGTCACACGGACCGAAGTGGGTGCGCCGTCATACGGACCTGACTACCGAGCTGCGCAGCGATGAGGGATTTATCGGAGTGGACATGAGTCCGGTACGATATGTAGGCCACGAGGGTGTGGCGGTCACCGACATGCGTCCCGCAGGCAAGGTAAGAATCAAGGATGAGACACTCGACGCTGTGGCGATGATGGGTTTTGTACATGCCGGCACGCGGGTGAGAGTGACAAAATATGAAAACGCACAGATTTATGTCAGAGAGGATGCCTGATGCCATAGCCATAATCCCGGCCCGTTACGGGTCGACACGTTTTCCTGGCAAACCGCTGGCGATTGTCAACGGTGTGATGATGGTGAAGCGTGTGTATCGTTCGGCCCGTGAGGCTCTGGGGCGTGCGGTAGTGGCTACGGACGACGAGAGGATATTTGATGCCGTGAGAGGTTTTGGCGGTGAGGCGGTGATGACGTCGCCCTCATGTCAGAACGGTACGGCACGTGTAGCCGAGGCTTATCGGCTGCTCGGCTGCAGCGAAAGCATTGTTGTGAATGTGCAGGGTGACGAACCTTATGTGCTGCCGCAGCAGATAAAGGATGTCGCCGGAGTGCTCGAACGTGTGCCCGAAGCTGACATATCTACTCTCGCTCTGAAGTTTGACCCTTGTGAGGGATTTGAGTCACTGTTTGACCCCAACCGCGTAAAGATGGTGCGCGACCGCGACGGTCGGGCGTTGTATTTCAGCCGCTCGATAGTGCCTTATGTACGCGATGTGCCGTGGCAGCAGTGGATTGAGGCGGCGACCTTTTATATACACGTGGGGATGTATGGTTTTCGTGGAGATGTGCTCAGCCGGATTGAGCATCTGCCGCCGTCGCCTCTCGACAAGGCCGAGAATCTTGAACAATTGCGATGGCTGTATGAGGGCTATCGTATATACACAGCCGAGACGTCGGTAAGAACCTATCCCGTCGACACTCCGCAAGACCTTGAGAAAGCCGAAGAGAGGGCGCGGACGGAAACGGAAATATAAGATGGTGTGTGTAAAACGCCCTCTAAAATTACATTTTTGACGCCAACTGAGTGGCCACGCGGTCGCCGTCAATGGCGGCTGAGACTATGCCGCCGGCATAACCTGCACCCTCGCCGCAGGGATAGAGCCCCGGCACATGTATGTGGGCGAGTGTCTCGGGATCACGGGGGATGCGCACCGGCGATGATGTTCGTGTCTCGGCTCCGATCAGGGTGGCTTCATGAGTTAGAAATCCACGATTTTTTCGGTCAAATTCCTTAAATCCTTCCTGCAGACGGCGAGCTATGCCGCGTGGCAACAGTCGGTCGATGCGGGCCGGATGTATGCCGGGTGGATAGGAGGTGGAGGGGAGATTGGCCGACGGACGTGAGGCAACGAAGTCGTCCATGCGTTGGGCGGGAGCGTTTTGTGTGCGTCCGGCTTCTTCCCAGAATGCGCGCTCTATGTGCTCCTGCATACGCATCATTTTCAGCACGGTCTCGCGCTCGGTGTCAGCATCGGGCACATCGTCGGGCAGTATCTCCACTACCATGCCTGAATTGGCCCAGCGGGTGTTGCGTCCCGAGGGCGACATGCCGTTGACCACAAGCTGACCGTCGGCACTTGCGGCGGGTATGATGAATCCGCCCGGACACATGCAGAACGAGTAGACGGCACGGTCGTCGACACGTGTGAGCATGGTGTATTCGGCCGCGGGGAGATATTTGCCCCTTCCGGCCGTGGAGTGGTAGCGCAGACGGTCGATGAGCTGCTGGGGATGCTCGAGGCGCACACCTATTGCAAGACCTTTAGGCTCGAGTGTGACACCGCTGTCGAGCAACATTGTGTAGATGTCGCGCGCCGAATGACCGGTGGCGAGGATCACGGGGCCGTGAAAAACGATACTCGTCGCAGAGGAAATGGCTCCGTTCACCTCGCCTTTGTCGGTCATCAGAAGTGAAGAGACGCGTGTATTGAAATGCACTTCGCCTCCACATCTTATAATAGTTTCGCGTATGGCCTTAATCACGGCCGGCAGCCGGTCGGTGCCGATGTGGGGGTGGGCATCGACGAGAATGTCCTCCGACGCGCCGTGCTGGGCCAGAATGTTGAGTATTTTGTCGACAGGTCCGCGCTTTTTGCTGCGGGTATATAGTTTGCCGTCGGAGTAGGCTCCTGCACCACCTTCGCCGAAGCAGTAGTTTGAGTCGGGATCCACCACGTTTTCGCGCGAAATGCGGGCCATGTCCTTGCGTCGCGAGTCGACATCCTTGCCGCGCTCGAGCACTATTGGCCGTATGCCCAGTTCTATGAGACGCAGAGCTGCGAAAAGTCCTGCGGGCCCTGCACCCACCACTATGGCCTGAGGAGCGTCGGCCGGAAGCGGCTTGTAGTCGACAGGGATTATCAGTGATGTCGAAGTGGGCTCTTCATCAATCCATAGCCTGACACTTAGATTGACCATTACGCGACGCTGGCGTGCATCGATGGAGCGGCGGGTGATGCGCAGGTGTCGTATGCGGTTGGGATCGACCGATGCGGCGGTCGATGCGGCAACCCGCAGGAGAGTCTCCTCGGCAGCAGTGCGCGGGTCAACCCGCAGTTCGATGGTCTGTGTCATGGCAGAAATGTAAAATTTTTATAAATATAACGATTAATGTAGATGTTTTATTTTATCACTGATGAGATTCTCCGTCGGCAACACGCATTTCCATACGACGCATCACATGTCTCATCCACCACGAGAGGGTGATGATGGCTGTGACAAACGCTATGAAATCGGATGCAGCCATTGCGGCCCATACGCCCTTGATGCCCCATATCCGAGGCATGAATATGAGGAAGGGAATGAGAAACAGCAACTGGCGCGTGAGTGAGAGGAAGATTGACAGTTTGGGCTTGCCGACACTCTGAAAGAAGTTCTGGATGACAATCTGGCATCCGACCACAGGATAGACGATAAAATATATCCTGAAGCCCTCGCGCGAGATGCTGATGAGGGTCTCGTCGGTGGTAAACAGGTGGCTTACCGTGTCGGGAAGTCCCTCGCTTACCATCCAGCCGGTCAGAGTGATGGCTACGCCTATCCATATGCCGGTGCGCAGTGTGCGCTTGACGCGTTCATACTGTCCCGAGCCGATGTTGTAGCCGAGTATCGGCTGCATGCCTTGGGTGACGCCAAACACTACCATGACAAAAAACATCGTCGTGCGGTTGATGATGCCGTAGGCACCCACACACAAGTTGCCTTGGTCACCGCCATAGTCGAGCAGCGCGCGGTTGATAAATATCACCACCACGCAGGCACACACGTTCATGAGAAACGGCGAGAGGCCTATTGCATATATGCGTCTGACTATCGTGCCCGAGAGCCAGCGGTTGTGGAGCTTGAAGTGTATTGACGATGAGGACGACAGGAAGTGGACGAGTACCCAGATGAAGGCCACGGTCTGTCCGCTCACCGTGGCAAGAGCCGCTCCACGTATGCCCCATTTGAATACAAAGATGAATATTGGCGCGAGGATTACGTTGACACCTACCGATATAAGAGCCGAAATCATGGCCTTGCGCGGATAGCCTGTGGCTCGCATCAGGTTGTTGAGGCCTATGAATATAAATAGTATAGGTGTGCCGCAGAGTATCACCTGCATAAATTCGCGGGCATAGACCACGGTCTCGTCAGTAGCACCGAAGAAATAGAGTATATCGTCGAGAAACAGCAGTGTGCCTCCGCCCACGATGATAGCGTGGATGAGACATAGTACAAAGACATTGTTGACCACATCTGTGGCCCGTGAAAAGTTTTTCTGACCGAGAAATATCGATGTGATTGTGGCACCGCCGGCGGCAATCATCATACAGAATGCCGCCACAAGATTCATGAGCGGAAATGTGATGGCAAGACCGGCTATGGCCATCGGTCCGACGCCTCGCCCGATGAATATGCTGTCGATGATATTATAAAGCGACGTGGCCACACTCGCGATGATGGCGGGGACGGAGTATTGGACCAGAAGTTTGCCTATTGACTGCTGTCCGAGTGCTTCGGTCGATGAGCTTGCGGCCGCCGGTTTGATGCTTTTGTCTATAGAATTGCCCATTAGTTGAAATCGCTTAGAGGTGCGAGTCAGGAAACCCATGCACAAAGTTACGCATTTTTCCCGACAGCTTTCCAATCTATAACAAAATCATACTCATGGATGGTTCACATTGACATAGCCCGAGCCGGTATACCTATCTCATGAGGCACCGCAAGAAGTAATGAGTGATGGGGGGAGAGGGGTGTTACACATTATTATGTATATTGGAGACCGGATGGCATGGGGCCGGTTTTTTGATATTATATGCACGATTTTTGATAGTGGGATATGTGGTTTTGGAGGTAATTTTTTTGAGTTGAAAAAAGTTTTTCATATATCATGTTTTTGCAAATTAAGAGAAATATTTTCTTGCTGGTGCTTGTGGCTATGGTGCCGGAGGTGTCGGCAGCCGGCACTGAGAGTATGGGACGAGTTGATGAAGAGGTGTCGGATACGGTGCTTTACAACGAGCGTTACAGGCCGCAGTTTCATTTCACACCGGCTCACCGTTGGATTGGCGACCCTTGCGGGCTGGTGAAGTTTGGCGGCCGATATAGGGCTTACAGCTGGGGAGCGGCCGAGTCGTCCGATCTTGTGCACTGGACGGAAATCAATCACGATGCAATCAAGGGTTTGCCTGACAATGTGTCGCCGTTTACGGGCAGTGTGGTCGTGGACACGGCTAATACAGCCGGATGGGGTCCAAATACGATGGTGGCAGCGTTCACGTCGTTTGACAATGGTTCTAAGAAACAGTCCCAATCGGTGGCATTCAGTCATGACGGTGGAGAGACTTTCAGATATTATGACCTTAACCCTGTAATAGACATATGGAGCACAGAGTTTCGCGATCCGACCGTGATAAGATACGCGCCTGCCGGCAAGTGGGTGATGGCGGTGGCCAAGGCTCTTGAGAAGAAGGTTGCGTTTTATGAGTCGGATGACCTTAAACATTGGACATGGACGAGTGACTTCGGCCCGATGGGCGACAATGAGCGTTCGTGGGAGTGTCCCGACCTGTTTGAAGTCACTGTCGAGGAGACAGGCGAAAAGAAATGGGTGTTGCTTGTCTCGGTCAACTGGGCCAGAGAGCAGTATTTTACAGGTGATTTCAATGGCCGTGAGTTTGTGCCCGACCGTCCGTATGCCGAGCCGCTATATGTCGATGACGGTCTTGACTATTATGCCTCGCGCGTGTTTCAGGACTATGATAATGCAGATGGTGATGTGAACACCCTCGGATGGGTCAATACCTGGGATTATGCCCAACAGGCTCCGTCAACGTGGGGTAAAGGAGTGTGGTCGATACCACGCAAACTCACACTTTACTGCGATGAGGACAGTGTGCTCAGACTTCGCCAATGGCCGGTGAAGGCTCTGGAGGTGCTTAGGGAGAAGCCGGTGAAGATAAGACGTACGCTGCGACGCGGCGTGGAGCCGTTGAAAGCTGTCTCAGCGATGTCCAATCGCTATGAACTGGATGTGAGATTGACACCGTCGGATGGCAGCAGAGATGTGGCCGGGCTCAATCTTTGCTGCGGGGAAGGACGCAAGGTGGCGGTGTCATATGATTTTGCATCGGGCTACCTCATTGTCGACCGTACCAATTCGACGGATGCTGATATTCCCAAGTTCGACCGGATTGCATACGCTAAAGTGGGTAAGAGTGGCAGACCTGTGGACCTGAAGATATTTGTAGACCGTCCGACTATCGAAATATTTGTTGACGGAGGCAAACATGTGTTTACGTTGCTCACCTATCCGTCGGCCGGTCAGACCGGGGTGGAGGCATTTTCACTCGGAGGCACGACCGGAATGGAAATGACAGCATGGCCCCTTAAATCAATATGGCGTTGATGTCTATCTCGCGAGCGAGAGGTTGAGATTGATGCCGAACGAGGTGTTGGTGGTCGGATAGGATGTGGATGATACGATAGGAGTGTTGATCTGGTGGTCGAAGAATGCTCCTATGGTCAGTCGGCGCGACATTATGTAGTTGGCCGCAAGGTTGATGCTTATGGTGCGTGTGCCTGAGGTGGCCTGTGTGTAGGCTGTCTCGATGCGCCGTATGAGGGCTTGGGTCTCGGCAAATGAGAAATCACCGTTGATGGTGAGGTCGTTGGATATGCCGCGTCCCGAGCCTTTCATCTTGAGCACAGTGTTGAACCCGATGATTTTATAGCCGAGCCCGAGAGTGATGCCGCGCTGGTTGGCCTCGACTACTTGTCCGGCCGAGGTGTTGAGGGTCAGAGTGCGGGCGTCGCGATATTCGGCCGAGAGAGTCATGTCGTTTTTGAGAGTGGCTGATGCACCGATGAGCGGTGCGAATTTTTCTGTGATGGCTACTGACGAGATGTTGTAGGGCGATGATGGTATAGGGTTGCCTGTGAGCTCGTCGAGAGTAAATCCGAGGTCACTTCCGGCCGGTGAGCCGATGGCCGAGGCCCAGTTGAGATAGGATGAGTATGAGCCTACGCTATAGGTGCACTGATAGGCGTGGCTGAGGGTGAACGACTTGAATATCTTGCCCATGGAACCGAGATATATGAGCCCGTCGTAGGTGACGCGCCAGTTGGGTAGGGCATTGGCAAATGAGGGGAAGGGGGTGAGATATTGACGCGAGGGGTCGGTGCCGGAGTAGGCGGCAATGAACGCGGGGATGAGTACGTCGCTCGATGTGGGGCTGACGGTGCCTACTTCGGGGTTGTAGGGGAGGCCGGCGTTGATGTTGTCGGTCATGAAGCCTCCTTGTGGATAGAGCAGACTGCGATATTGCTGTTCATAGCGGGCTGCAATGACTGGGATGTTGGAGAGGAATGTGTTGAACGCCTCCGAGGCATATCCGTTGTCGGCCTTGAAATGGCGCAGGGCTGTGCGCATGGCCACGTGGGTCTTGGTGTAAGAGCCGGCCATGGTTGTGGGCATCCCTTCATACATGAATTGCATGGAGCGGGTACGGTTGTCGGTGCGGTTGGTCGTGAGGAGTACTTTGAGGCCTTTGACGGGTTCGAGTGTGAGCTCGATATTGAGCTCGCGGGTGTTGGTGAAGTTGGCCGGAGAGGTCTGTCCGTCATCGGTGATGAGCCATCCGCGGTTAAGTGCTTTTTCGACAAATCCTTCGCCCTCAAATCCGAACGCAAAACCAAGGCCCGGAGCCATCGGCCCAAAGCTGCCTGTCTGGCCGAACACGTTGCCTATGTCGGGGCGGTAGAGGGGTAGCGAGAGGGTGCGTGTGTTGCGGAAACGTATCGCCGCGCTGCGTGGCGACATGATGAGGCGAGTGCCATATTCGGCCACATGGCGCATGAGGCTCTTGTGGTCGTTGAGCTGTTCGGTCACCGTAAAGCGGAGATTTTTGTCGCCGCGGGTGAGGATGACGATATTGTTTTGATCAGTGACTTTGTGGGCAACGGGATAAGGTTTGTTGTCCATAGTTGTGGCCGACACCTTGATTTTGGTCGTGCGGAGGTTGTGGCGGATGGTGAGAGTGGTGTCGGGCTTGAGTGAGAATGTACGCTCGAAGCGTTTGGGTTTGCGGGCCGAGACTTTGGGTTTCTTGGCTTGGAAACGCTGGTCGACCTCCTTGGTCCAAGACCATTTGCGGTAGAGGGTCTCGAAGTTGAGGCGTCCGTCGGCGTTCCATGCGGCCTGGTTGGCTATGGAGTTGCCTGTGGATATGCCGTCGATTTCCGAGCCTCGGTCCCAGCGATAGGTGGTGTTGTAGGATAGATTGCCTGTGAGCCAGTCGAGGACGGGGATTCTTGAGAAAGGCGCGCGATAGCTTACGACAAACGACTGGTTGTAGCTCCATGGTGTGCCGAGGCGCATGATGCTCTGCATGACGGTGTCTTTCCACTCGCGGTATTGGTCGGGGAAAAGGCGGCGGTTGACGGCACCCATCGGTTCGTCGATGCGGGCCGAGGTGTTGGAGTTGAAGTTGACGCTGAGGGTTTTGGTAAAGTTCCAGGTGAGGGCAAACTGGCGGTCCCAGATGAAATTTTTGCTCACAGAGACGGGAAGACGGAAGTCGATGTCGGTCTCCGAGCGGGTCTGCATCTCGTAATAGTAGCGTGAGATGGTGGTGAGGAATGATATGGTGGTGGGAAGATAGTTTAGCTCCCAGTCTTTGACAAATTTCAGGTTTTTGTTTTTGCTTTTGATGAAGGCAAACGGTTTGACGCCCTTGTTGTAGGGTGAGTAGCTGTATTGGAGCGAGCCTCGATAGTCGTTGGTGTACTCATACTCGGTGGTGGGGTCGTTTTTGGACTGCTTGTTGAATGAGAAGTTGAGCGTAAAGTTGGCCGGGTCCCATGGCTTGGGTGTCTTGCTCTTGACGTCAAACTTGAGTCCCGAGATGGAGAAGCTCTTTATGGTGGTGCGCTGGACGGCATAGTTGAGTATGGAGTCTTTCTGCGTCTTGGTCACACAGGCGTCGAGGGCGTCTTTGAGTTCGACGTCCTGATCAAGAGGATTGTATTTCGGTGTTGTCTTTTCTTTTGAGACGGAGTAATATATCGGAGCGCGCAGCTTGGCTTTCTCGGGCAGGAAGCGTCCGGCGTCGACCTGCATGGCAAAGTTGTATTGTTCGTAGTCGTCCATGCGCCGTGCATTGAGCTGTTGGTCTACTGCGCCGAATCCGGCAGTCTCCACATGCGCGCCAAAGTTGAGGGTAGCTATGTCGGAGACTCCGAGGTTCATGTTGCCCTTTGCCGCCCAACCTCCCGAATTGTTGAAGTCGGTCACTTTAAGTTCGTTGAGCCATACAGTGCCGTCCTTGACTGTCGGAGAATTGTTGCGCACGCCCACGAGCATCACGCGCACGTCGCTCAGCGAGGGGTTGCCCATCACCGAGATGCGGTTGCGTTCGTTGGCCGGGTCGCGCGAGGTGTAGACGGTGCCGAAGCCCACGCCAGGCTCGTTTTCGTTCTTGGCTCGGTTGCGCTCTTTCTTGAGATCGACGAGAGCCTGTAGGTCAAAGTCCATGAAGTTGGCCCTCGGCCATACGATGTATCGGTCGGCCTGTGAGTCGTCGGAGTATTTGCCGGGAGGGGTCAGTTCGAGCGGTATCTCATACTCGTAATAGTTGGCCTTGACATCGGAGCCGAGACGTATGAAGGCTGAAATCTCGCCGCTCTTGAGGTTAGTGAGGTCGTCGATGAGACGCTCGGCGTGAATCCACATCTGCATGCGCTTGTAGTTGCGCAGGTCAAGCATGGTGTTTTTGTAGACTCCGCGTGCGTCGCCGGCCTGAAGGCCTTCAACTTTAAGCGACATTGACTGCTCGTTGAGCTGCACTATCTGGCTCTGGCCGGGGTCGGTGATGCGTGTGACTCCTGGAGGGAGCACATAGTTGACCGGTTCGCGGTCGGCGTTCTCCTCGATGTTGACTATCGAGACGTCCAGTTGTCCGTCGGCCGGAGCGTCGCCTCGGGTGTTGAGATTGAAGTCATAGGGACGCCACTCGCCTTTGACCAGCTCGAGTGTGGCAAAGCGCAGATGGGTCACGGCTTTGAAGCCAGTCATGAACATGCGGGCGAAACGTATGGTTGAGAAGTCGGAGATGTTGCCCACGGCTTTCTCATAGTCGCTCAAGGGTATCTTGAACTGATACCACACCACTTCCTGTGATGTGCCGTCCTGATTGATGACGATTGATGTCTGCTTGTCAGTGATGTAGTTGCGGCCCACTTCGAGGTCTTCTGGGCGTATGGAGACACGATACTGGTAGTAACGCTCATATTCGTTGAGCGTGTTGTCCTGATTGATGTCCTCTACGTCGGGAAGCGAGCGAGACGACTGGTAGAGAGGGTCGGGGGCTTCGTCGGGTGAGAGCGAATTGCCCTCGACACCGTTGTAACGCTTGTAACGTTCGAGTACGCCGAGACGCTGTTCGTCATAGTCATATCCGCGGAAGAAGTGATAGTTGTCACCTGCAGGGTCGTTGAACGGCGAGAACTTGTCGGCCTGCATCCTCTCGATGGCTGACGGGTCGAGACGGCTGCGAAGTGCCTGGAGATATGATTCGTAGGACGAGAAGGTAAACTCGTCGTCGTTCTTGAGTCCGTCCAGACCGACGTCCTGGATTGAGCGTGCCGAACTGTTGTTGTCAAACGCATAGGTCAGCGAGTTTTGTGACGACACGCGGCCCCAGACGGTCTCTTTGATGAACTGGTCATTTCCGTCGACCGGAATGCCGTTTTCATAGCTTTTCAGGCCGTCTTTCAGTATGTCTTCGGATATTTCGCCGAAGTTGAGATACAGGTCACCACCCTCGAGATTGTTGTTGTCGGGGTCGAGAAACGGTGACAGCATCCAGAACTGTACATACTCGATGTTGGATGCGTCAAAGTTGGTGTTGTCCATCTTGCGCATTATACCTCCCCAACGTTTTTCAGGGTTGAGCAGATAGCCCTGAGTGTCGATGTTGGTCGCGTCGAGGTTGTAGGGGCCTCGCTCGGTGGGGTAGAATGAGAGATTGAGTGTCTGGATGATGTTTGACTCTCCGTATGTAAGCTGTCGGCCGGGGAAGATCTCGCGCGACGTGACCTCGCGGATGTAGGGGTTGTTCATCTGCTTGGGGTCGCTCTTGATGTAGCCCGGACAGAGCGAGGAGTTACGTTCGGTAAACATGCGGTCGATGTAATACCAGTTGATGAGCGCGCGGTTTTTGCCATAATCCACGTTGTCGCTGAGAGCGGCTTCGGGAAACAGTGCGTCGGGCGATGGGTCATAAGGTGTAGAGGCGAGAAACCATGCGTAAGGCGAACGCAGATCTATGCCTGTCTGGGCTGACTCGAAATCGTCGATATAGCTTGAGCCTTTGTTGGAGCCGCTTTTTTGTGAGTGGGGGATGAGCTGGGCAAACTCAGCCTGGAGCGAGAGTGTCGACGGCTGAGTGGCGTTGACGGTAGGTATCTTGTTGAGGAGATTGGTGAGCCACATGAAGCGTGTGTTGTATTGTGCGTTGAGTCCCCACATGGAGTTGTTGACTACCTCGTCGCCGATATTCACCTTTTCCGTGAGTGATTTTTCGGAGAAGTGCATGAGCGTGGCTCCGACGTTGAAATCCTTGTTGAAACGGTAGTTTAGGTCAAGGCCAAGGAGCGTCTTGCGCTGCATGGAGTAGAGCGACTGGTTTTCGAGCGTCACACTGATGCTCTGGCCCGAGTCGATGATGCTCTGGTTGGTGATGGTGACTATTCCCATGGCGTAATCGACCGTGTAGTCACTGTTCTCGTTGAGCACTACGCCTCCGGCTGTGACTATGACCGAGCCTCGCGGCACATTCATGGCATTGAGGCGTATCTGCGAGCCTGACGATGCCTGATAGCGGCCGGTGAGTACAAATTTGTTTTTATCGGCAAACTGTCGCGCCACCGTGAGTGTGGAGTCATACAGCTCCTGATAGACGTATTGCTGCGCCATGACGGGATCGCCGATTTTCTCGGAGAGATTTTTGCCGAAGGGCTCTACTACGGGAAATATGATTTTGCCCTGCGACGCGAGGATGGTGTAACCCTCGATAAAGTCAAAGAATCCGTCGGGATTGGACGACTGGTTGGAGTCGATGCGGTCGAGCCCCATCACCTGGAGCAATGGCACATTTGAGATGGACGGGATGGGCAGATAGTTGATTTCGGTGCCAGTCGTGTCGCTGAGATACTTGATGTTGAGTCGGAAATTCTGCTGCTGCACCTGATAGGCTCCGAGCGAATAGACGTTTTTCATCATCAGCTTCCACATGGGCAGCTTGGGGTCGAGGGTTGTCGACTTGAGCATCTTGAGATAGAGCGACTGGTCGGTGGTGGTGATATCGGCCGAAAATTCGCCCACTTGATATGTGCGTCCGTTGTATGTGTATTCATAGGCCACGCCCAGCACTTCGTCGGCACTGAGGGCGTTTTTGAGCGAGATGTAGCCGAGGGTAGGGTTGAGTGTGTATTCCGACGACGAGAGCAGACGTGCCGACTCGACCTTCTCATAGTCACGTCCGCCGTTGATGCCAAAGGCAGCAAGTGGACTGAGGGCCTGTGTCACCGAATTGATGTTGCGTGCGTCGGGATATTCGGTCTTTATGGTGGAGAGAAGGTTGTTGGAACTGTTGGAAGGCACCGACACAGCATAGTCGGGCTGCCAGTAGTTGTTGGCAAGCACACTGTTTTCACCCAGGTCCATGAAGGCCACAAAGTTGCGGCTTTGGTCAAAACGGCTGTTCTTATTGGTGATCCACACCTCGATGCGCGTGATGTTGATGCCCGAAGTGACCAGCGGCAGGCGCGAGGCGAAACGGTCGTAGTTTTCGCGGAAATATTGAGCGAGAAAGTAGTGGCGGTTCTGGTCATACTCGTCGGCGCGCACGGTGAAGTCGGTGGTCTGCGAGCCGCCTTTGGAGTTGACGGTTGTTGACTCGGAATTTTGCTGAGACACGAGCGCGGTGGCCGTGAGTTTGCCAAACTGTAGTTTGGTTTTGATGCCGAATAGAGCCGTGCTGCCTCGTATGAGCGACGAGCCGGTGGTCATTGACACGTTGCCCGCTTCAATTGACTTGACTATGTCGTCTTCTTTGCCCTCATAGGCAAGTTTGATATTCTTGGAGTCGAAGTCAAATGTCGCGTCTGTGTTGTAGGTCATGTTGAACTTCATCCTGTCGCCCACCGAAGCCTGTATGGTAGCCTGGATTTTCTGGTCGAAGTCAAAATAGGTCTTACGCCGCGAGTTGAGCGACAGAGCGGGGTTGTCGGTCTTGTTTGACTTGATTCCCATCGACAGTGTCATCGAACCTTGGGTGCGGAGACTCACGCCTCCGGGCCCGAAAATCTTTTCGAGCGGTCCGAGGGCAAAGTTCATGTCGAGAATATTGAACGGCTCTTTTGACGGGTTGGTCAGAGCCTCGGAGTTGCGCATGCGGAAGTAGTCGCGCATCGAGCGTCGGTTTTGCCACTCGTTGTATTGCTCCGGACTGAGATAAAATGGTGTCACGACATCTGTCTCGCCCACGCGTGTGCGTATGACATAGCATCCCAACTGCGGGTCATACTCAGTGACAGTCGTGACATTTGACGGATTGGTGAGGTCGGCTGCAAACTCGCGCTCCATGAAATCTTCATATCGCTGCGGCACGGTCTGCTGCACCGGAAACGGCATCATGATCGAGTCGGCCTCTCCGACAAGAGACGACGATGTGACAGGCGAAGCCGGCGGTGTGAAGTCGGGGTCGACTCCACCGGCGTAGCTGTGCAGTGCCACGGCCATGAGCATCAACGTTATGCTCATGGCTGCCGACAGGATGTATATGTAGTTACCTCGTCTCAGATTGCAATGCTATGTCCAAACACCTAAGGTCACAACATGCCCAGAGCCTGCTTGATTGCCGCCTCGACCTTGATGTCGGGCTTGCCGTCAAAGATGCGGTTAAGCACTTTCTGCGACTGCGGACGTGGAAATCCGAGAGCCGTGAGGGCGGCAAGAGCTTCGTCATAGACAGCGTTGTCCGCTCCGGGTGATGTGAGCTGTATTGATAACGCGTCGTCCGATGGTTTTATTTTATCCTTGAGGTCAACAATTATCCTTTGTGCTGTCTTGGCTCCTATGCCTTTGACACATTTGAGTCTTGTATGGTCGCCCGAGGTGATTGTGGCTTCAAGTTCGGCCGGAGCGAGTGACGACAGTATGAGCAGTGCTGTCCCGGGACCTACGCCTGAGACACCTATGAGCCGGCGAAACAGTTCGCGCTCTCTTTCGGTAAAGAATCCGTAGAGAGTCCACGCGTCTTCGCGTATCACCTCGTGAAGCAGGAGCTTGATTTCGCCCTTGCAGTTTTGAAGCGACTCGAAAGTGTTGAGCGATATGTTGACCATATAGCCCAAGCCGCCGGTCTCGACCGCTACATAGGTGGGTGTGTTTTCGGTGATAATACCTTTGATGTATTCGTACATTAAGAGTTTAAGAGTTTAGGGGTTTAAGTCTGTCAGAGTCAGAGCGAAACCTTCGCGCGGTTTGAGAAGGGTGGGAGTGTTGTCGGTCGTAGCCGCACGCTGCCAGCTCATAAGCATAGGGCGGGTGGGCGAGAGGCGATAGGCAATCTTCATGGCGGCAACACCCATTGTCATACGCAGGTTGAGCTCTATGCAGGGGTGGAGGTGTGTCATCCCGTCATCACCCTCATAGGCCATCATGTCGATGCCGAGCCATCCTTTATAATAAGGTGTAATCATCGGAGCGAGTACATCTTCGAGCTGTCGGGTGGCATCTTCGAGCTGCCGGAGCAGTCCAAGAGCGTCGATGCGGCCGAAGAAATAGTCCTGCGGTGCCACGATGTTGCCTGTGTAGGCTCCGCGTGCTTCGGTCAGAAACATCGACAGGCCGCGAAACTTCGCGCCATCGGTGTCACATTCATAGAGCGCGCCAAATTCGGCCACTTTCCTATAGCCTCGTTCGGCCATCACGCTTCCCTGGCGGTGTATGATGCCGGCTGTCTTGTTGAGCAGTACTTTACGTGACAGCCCTTGTGCGCAGAACACTCCTCGTCCGCTGCACGACCATGGCGATTTGAAAAACCGGCCCGGTGATTCGTCCTCAAGTTGTAATGTCCTCATCGGATCGGTGACCTCCTCGGGCAACAGCCGGTCAAGCCCCATGGCCGACAGGATGGCTATCGACGAGCGTCGATGGCTCAGCCGGCGGATATGCCGGAGAGTCTCGTCAGATGGCAACGTGGCAGGGTCGACGCCTGCCGCGACAAACTGACGTCTCGCATCCTCGCTCCATCCCCATGGCACGGCTTCAAAGGGTGTGTCGGGCATGGATGTCGAGGCTTTGAGGCCCCATACAGATGATAGCCATGCAGCGTCATCGTCTGTTGAGACTGAGGGAGCGATAATCCCGTCGCCACATTCAGCCCACCATACAGGCAACAATGCCCCCGCCCTGTGGAGCTGTGCGGCATGGGGCGGGGGTGTGTAATGTCGACACCCGAGAGCCAGTGCGAGGTCATTCTCGGGATTGAACAGGTGGAGTTTACTTCTTGACACTCTTGGCAAGGCCTAATTTCTTGGCAGTGTCGACGGGGATTGCGTCGCGGTGCACGAGGATGTCCATGGTCTTGGCCAGGAAGTAAGGCTCGGATACGTAGAAAAATCCGCCATACACCTGATTGGTGTCCCAGGAGTTCTTGACTTTATAATAACGGTTGCCGTTCTGGTCTACGGCCTTGCCCATGATTACCATGCCGTGGTCGTCGGTGGTCTCGTGGGAGTCATACATCTGCTGGCGCAGCTCTTGTGTGACGGTGATTTCCTCGCGCGGACCTTCGATTTTATTGTTTTCGGCCTCACGCTCCTTGTCGCTGAGGGTGACCCAACGCGAGAGTTCGGTGTTGGTCATGTCGGCTTCGGTCTTCTTTTTGGGAATGATGGCATATCCGTCGGTCCATTTGAATCCGGGTTCGCTCACGTCGGCAGCCCATGCAACAGAGTAGCCTTTGTCGAGAGCATTGTCCACAATGGCTTTCATCTCTTCGAGAGGCACGTTGTAATATGAGCCCCATATCCAGTTGTCGGCCACTTCCATCTGATAGGGCTGATAGAAGGGATGGTGGGTGAATGAGGTAACGGGGATATAGTCTGCCATGTTGAGTCCGAGCATTTTGGCAAATGACTGGGGAGTGTAGGTCTTGCCCTCATATTCAAATGTCTCGGGAAGTGAGCCAAGATAAGCGTCGAGCACGGCGTCAAATCCGGCTTTCCAGGCTGTCGATTTCTTGCCTTTCTTATTGTTTACGGCATTGAGCATGCCTTTTAGCACAGGCTCCAGCTCGTAGTGATCGTGCTTTTCCTCGCCATATTCCAATCCTTTATACGCACTCTCGGGCACAATGCCGTAACGCTCGAAGACATAGGGTACATCAAGAGTGCTACCGCCCTGTGCGAAGTTGACCGTTCCATCGGTGCGGATATATTTGTCGGCCTTGTCGCTGTAGCAGTGACGCACGATAAACATCTCGCTCAGGTCATATTCTTTGCCTGTGGTGCGGAGCAGTTCATCCTCAATAAAACCTATACCGGAGAAGCTCCAGCATGTACCAGACTTATTCTGATCCTTGACTGGAGTGGTCTTGTTGACTTTGACGTCTGTAAATTTGAAGCCGCCGATAGTGTCGGACTTCTCGGCATTGCCCTCGGCATACGCGCTTAGAGCAAGAGTGGCCATGATTGCGGCCGAAAGATACTTTTTCATTGGTAAGATGTATGAATGGTTGTCAGACCTATTTATAATCGGTTCACCGCAAAGATACGCTAAAAATCTCTAAACTCGGAATATTTAATGAAAAAATCACTACCTTTGTCCGCTGATTATTAATCAACCCTCATCACATCGACATGAAAAGAAGCCTTACAGCCCTAATGATAGCCCTTGTGGCCCTGTGTGCCGTCTCCACCGCCCGCGCTCAGATGCGCTGGGGTGCATCGGCCGGAATCAATATCAACAGCATGAAATTCAAGCAGGATCTCTTCGGGGTGAGCAGTGCGGTCGGTGAGTCGGCCGGTATACGTGGCGAGATGATGTTTCCCGGCATAGGCTTTGGTCTGGAGCTGGGTCTCTTCTACCAGCAGCAGGGTGCGACACTCGCTCTTGGCGACAAACCCATATGGAGCACTCAGGGTTATGGCAACGAGCGTGTGTATCTCCACAGTGTGTCTATCCCGTTTAATCTTAAGTTTAAGTGGACACGTATGCAGGGACTTGAGGATTATGTGGCTCCGTTTGCGTTCGGTGGTCCTATCCTTCAGATACAGGCTGGCCACAGCAAGTGTGACGCTCTAAAATATTCGGGTGGAGATGTGGAGCTTTGTGCCGGCATAGGTGTCGAGGTGATGAAACGTTGGCAGATAGCCGGTTCGTATATCTGGGGCATGACCTATGCTCTCAAGACAGCCCAGCTTGTGGATGTCAGCGCGCGTAACCGCACCTGGGATATCAAAGTGACATACTTCTTTTAAGAATAAAAATCGAAAAAATAATAATCAAGGGAAATGGGAAATCTATCTCGATAGATTTCCCATTTCCCTTGATTATTTAGAGAGCCGTTTATTCGATGGTCATGATTTCAGGATTGGCGGCAATGATGCGTTTGGGCAGTTTTTTTGCAGTCTCGTTGTAACTGTGACGTATGAGCGAGAGGATGAGTTCGTCGGTAAGAAGTCCGCGCAGGCTCACCTGATTCCAGTATTTTTTATTCCAATGCCATGCCGAGGTCACTTCGGCATAGCTGTCTCTGAGTTCACGTGCATACTCAGGGTCGCATTTGAGTACAAAATAGTCGGGATGGTCAAATCCGAAACAAGCAAAAATCTTGTCGCATACCCTGAAAAGCAGATAATCTTCGCCAAAAGCTGAGTCTTCACTTGTGCAAGGCAATCCAAGGCAATACTCACGTATAGTCTCTATATCCATTATTAAGATGATTTTTCGTCAGAATTATGTTGCAAAGTTACGGAGTTTTTGGCTCATAATCAAGGCACACCGTAGGAATGAAGACCTGAGAGCAGATAATTGACTCCAAGATAGGTCATGAGTACCGACATGAATGCAACGAGCAGATAGCGCAGCAAAATCTTGTGGCTGCGGAAGAAAGAGAGCGAACTGCTATGGAGTGGCATGGCATAGATGAAAAATGTCACGAGAGCCCAAGTCTCTTTCGGATCCCAGCCCCAGTAACGTCCCCATGACTGGTTGGCCCAGATGGCTCCGGTGAATATGCCGGCTCCCAAAAGGAACAGGGCCGGGACCAGAAGGGTGATGCACACTACTGACATGCGTTCGCGGCGAGGGCGGGACAACAGACCGATGGCGGCGGCAAGAGCGATTATGCCGAAGAGGGCATAGGATGTCATGACCAGCATGACGTGGAGCGACAGCAACCGCGAGGCCAGCACGGGCATAAGTGTCGACATGGCAGGATTGCGGCTTCCCATCATGGCGACAAGCAGCGAGGCTCCGGCCACAATAATGCCGAGAGGTGCCATTACCGCTACGCGCCGTCCGCACCAGAGTGACAGCCCCAGAGCTATCCACGCGAGCGCGAGCATTGTTTCATAGCCTGTGGCCAGAGGGATGTGGCCTCCCACAATCCAGCGCAGTATTATAATATATGTGGTATATGCGAAGACTGCCCATGTGGCCGGGGCTGTAAGGCGTCTTACATAAGGATATTCATAGAGATATGCAATCAATGAAATGAGTCCCAGAATCAGTGTCAAAACCGCTGACAAAAGCGGGTAAAAAGAGTTGTTGTAAAGCCGTTCGGCATTAATGGCTGTTGCTGATGGGAGTGTGTTGCCGGCCATGGATTCCTGAAGCCGGCGCAGGTGCTGTAACTCGTCGTTGGCATGGCGAAATTGCCCGTGGTTTATATTGTAATATATCGATGAGAGAGTAGATGCAAACGATTGAGTCGTATCGCTGTCGGCATGCGACGGCAGTCGGTCGGCCCATGAATACCATGTCAGAGTGCTGTCGGACGGGTCTGTGACAGGCAGAGTAGTCAGAGCGTTGCCTGTGCACACTGTTGTGATGAGTGTCACGCGGTTGTCGTCGGCCAGCAGGTCGCGGTCATCGCTGTGGGTCTCGATGAGATGTTGGAGTCTGTAGATGCCTCCGGTGTAGAGGTCGGTGAGCGATACGTATGTGCGGCCGTCCATAGCCTCGCGTGCACGGCGGCTTTTCAGTCTTATCATGGGTTCATGTTTCCATGAATCGTAATAGAATATCCAGCCGGTGAGCACCTGCTCGGGTGACATACCTTTATAGTTGTCCTTGCCGCTGACGGCCATGCAGAAGTCACGGGCAAATGTCTGGACTGGTTGTATACGTCCGTTGTGGGATATGTAGAGTGTCCCGAAAGTCTTGGCCAGCGGCCGTTGCAGCGTTTCGGGCATTGAGTCTGTCGCTCTGGCGGGGCTTGCTGTACACCAGGCCATCAGCCCGGCTGCCATGAGACGGCGCAGGTTGAGGCGAAAACGTCCGTTACGTTCGATAAGTGCGGCTGCCATGGCGGCAAACAGCAGTCCGTAACCGGCAAAAGTTATACCTATACCCCATGGGTCATGATTGACGCTGAGTGTTGAACTGTCACCTGCAAGGCCTGACTGGCAGAAGCGATAGCCGTGAATGTCAAGAGTGCGGTTCATGGATATGCGGTGGCGGGAGGCCGAGCCGAGACTGTCGGTGATTTCGACTGTCGTGTAATAGTCGCGCGGGGAGTGTGTGCCGGGATAATATTCCACACCGCAGCCGATGAGTGAGAGGGAGAATGGGAGTGAACGTGTGGCGGAGGAGTCGGAGAGGGTGAATGTTGAGACGCTCTTGCCTTCGTGAAGCGTAACCGAGCCGTGCTCTCCGCAATAGTGTGTAACAGCGGCTCCGGCAAGGATTATTATGAGCGAGAGATGAAGTGACAGCACGGCCACCGTCATAGCCGAGCGTCGGGCTATGACGGTGACGAGTCCTGTCACTGCACATATGACCCATAGCGCAATCATCCATGGAGAATGGTAACAATAGGAGAGGGCCATAGGAGTGCCGGAATATTTCTCGACAACCGTAGCCGTAATCAGTCCGAGGGTTACAAGTGATAATGATATGAATGATATGTAGCGGGTCATGTGAGATTATATGGCGTCGACAAATGTGATGATGGCGTCACGGTCCTCTTTGGGGAGCGCGCGGAATCGTTCGATGCTTCTGCGGGCATCGCTTTCGGATGAGTAGCCGTGCCACATGATGGCCTCCATGGCTGTGCGTGCGCGGCAGTCGTGCAGACGGTCAGCGGCCGGCGAACCTGTCACCTTCTGATGCAGACCGCGACCCCACAGCGGAGTGGTGCGGCACCAGCCTGTGCGGATGTCATTGGCCATATGCAGTTTGTGCTGCACCATGTCGGTGTAAGGCCATATGGTCTGATAAGGATAGCGGGGCAGCTCGTTGTTTTTGAAGAATTTGGCTGGGTCGCGTATTTCGTCGGCACCTGTGGTCCATGACGGACGGTGGCAGTAGGCGCAACCTATTTCCTCAAACTTTTCCTTGCCTCTTGTCACGGCCGGATTGTCGATGTCGCGTACGGCCGGCACGGCAAGCCCGCGGTGCCATATCATCAGGTCGGTATACTCCTCATCGGTCATCTCGGCCGGAAGAGTCTTGGAGTTGAGATAGGCGAGTATGCGCGACTCCATATCACCGTTCCACCACTCGGGGTAGTTGCGGTCAGGGTCGATTTTGGCAATGTAGCTGTCAAATCCGGCCTGTACCTCGGGGTCTTTGGCCGAACATGATGCCCATGAACCGGCAGCATCGAGATAGTGGTAGCGGCGGTCGGAACGGGTCACGTTGGTAATGTTCCATATGGCGTTGGCTCCGGCTGCATCCTGGAGCGGTCCGCGCGAGAGCGCGTAGGTGAATCGGCGGGGATAGAGTGTCCCGTCGCCCTGGAGTGCGTTGGAGTATTGGCCGGTCCAGTTGCCTGCGGCATAAAAGGCCGGATTGAGCTCCATATAGCCGTCGGCTTCCTCCTTGCGGTATTGGGCCAGCAGGTCGGCATCGTCGATGGCGTCGAGGAGTCCGGTGCCATAGATGCCAATTGTGCTTTCAAGGCGCACCTCATAGTCATCGGTGATGTCATAGCCCATACGGTAGGCATAGACGGCTGATTTGGGCATTATGACTTCGGGATAAATGAGTTCGTAGGTCTCTCCGTCGGCAAACTTGTTGCCCCATTCGTCGGTCGCCTTGTGCCATTTCACCGTAATCTGGCTCTCGTCAAGCGGAGCCTTGAACGGAGCCACGGCATGGCTCTGAGGCATACCGGCGAGCCATGTCACATAGGCATCGGTGTTGCGGTTGTACACGCAGAGCAGACATCCGTTGCCTATCTCGGTGGTCTTGAATGTGCCTTCATCCACACGTTTGCCGTGGCTGTAGCCGGGATGGCAGTGTATGCACGACGAGCGTATGTAGGCCGGACCGAGGCCGCTACGGGTGCCTGTAGGGTTGGACATGAATGGTTTCTCAAAAATGGCTTCTCCATTCTTGAACTGCTGATACATGCCGCCGTCCTCTACGGCCGGAGTCGGCTGTTCGAGTGCGTTGGATGTGGCGAGATAGGAGGTGCCGAGCTGTCCGCCGGCATAGTACCATTGTGGTTTTTCCTGTTCTCCGTTTACAGTTGTGCTGTCGGTGATTTCGTCATCGGAACAAGCCCACAAGGCAGATGCCATGAGGGCTGTCCCAAGCAGACGTGTTGCGAATGCTTGCATAGGTATCAACTAACTGTTTGTATTATTTGAGTATTTCGTTGTAGGCTTTTGTCAGTTGGTCGACGAGATCGGTGCCTGTCACGAGACGCGCTTTGGTGGCTTCGGGGCCTGTGGCCGAGAGCATGAACGGTTCGGGGATGGCGGCAATGGCTTTGATGGCGTCCTCGATGGCCTGACGGATGTCGGCATCCAGTTGAGGATTGCTCGACTTGATGTAGTCGGAGAGAGAGGCGTCGCCGCTCTTTGAACCGCAGTAAGCGTTGCGTATGCTGATGATATTGTCCTGGAAATCCTCGATAGAGTTGAGCGAGTAGGGCGATTCGATATAGTTCTTGTCATCGTCGCTTGTGCCGCTGTTGGGACGTCCGATTTTGGTATTGCCCACCTCGTCGGCAATGTCGATGCAGCCCTGAAGAATGTCCTCGGCTACTTCCTGATATGTCTTGAAGGTTGAGCCGGGTTGGCCTGCGTTGATCATCATTTCGCCATAGTTGATATTCTTGTCAAGCTCAGCTTCCTCAAGTATTTCCTGCTTTTCAGGACTTACATTGTCAGTGCCGGCCCAGCAAGCCTCGAGAAGCACACACTGGTTGCGCAGGTCTTCGGTAACGAGTGTGAGATATTTGAGTTCCTCGGGGGTATAGTCGAGCGAGTGGGTGTGAGAGGTCTGTCCGTCGGAGCTGAGTTCAAAAAGCATGTACTCTACCGAATGGAAACCGAGCAGACCATATCCGAGGTTGTTGTCGACTGTATATTCCTTGCCGGCGCGGATTTCGGCCAGAAGGTCATCCATGGCGTTTTTGTCGAGAGGCCATGAGTCGATATGCGGGTCGATATAGTAATCGGCAGCGGGACCGAAGAGGAATGCCTCTGACAGCTCCCAGCTCTTGCGCGACTTTTTCCATGTGTCGGCAGCGGCTTTTACGTCGGCCGAAGTGAGTGTGCCGGCGGCGTGTTTGGACTGTATGGTCAGACACAGGTCGTGAAGTTCGATGGCTGCGTCGGCCATTGACTTGTAGGTGGGAAGTACCGTGTTGTTGATGTAGGGGACGACGGCGCGTGAGATAGCCTCTTCTTTGGCCGAAAGATTGTTGTCGAGAATGTCGTCGTCATTGTTGTCAGAGCATGCTGTGGTCATGGTCATGACGGCGGCCGACAGGGCGAGAAGTGAAAATACTTTTTTCATTATGAATTGTTTTTTTGATTATATGTTTGAATTAAAGAAACCATCCCGAGTAGGCTATGCCGAGTGAGACGGACGGTTCGTTGTTGTAACGACTGTCGAGGATGCCGACCGCATACTCACCCTTGACCACAATCTGCGGCAGGGGATAGTAGTTGATGCCGGCGGCTACGCGCTGGCGTCCGCACCAGTAATGTTTAGGGTCTCGCTCCATCTTGTATTGTGAGTCGTAATAGTCATAGCGGCCGAATACAAACAGCCGTTTGCTCGTGGTGGCATAGGTCGGGATGAGGTCTAAGATGTTGTAACCGGCCTCAATACCGGTCGCGATGGCGGCACTGCCCACACGCTGGCGTTTCGAGATGGAATTTTTTGACATTGACATGTTGAAGTCTGTGATGGCTTTGGCGTCGGAGAGATGTCCGTAGTCAAAGTGACCGCGTGCCACGATGTTGTGTCCGCTGTAGGCGAAGTCAAACGAGCCTATGGCCACGGTGCCGTGTATGTTTTCTACCTTCTTGCCGTCGGTGGGGTAAAGTGTGTTGCGGAAACTGTCGCCTATATAGCCCGATAGCGACATGCGCAGTCCGGGCACCGAAGTGTTGTCGACACGCACAGCAGCCGCATATTTGTTGGCTATCTTAAATTCATAAGGCGAGCCGGCTCCGTCGTGTATCCACCCTTTGTTGCCGAAACGGTCGCTGTCAAGGCCTGGGAGCAACATGGCTTCGTAACGCCATTTACCGGCCTTGCCCCATAGGCTTATACCCACTTCGTGCCATGTGCACGGCATGATAGTGTTCTCACCTTCGGGACGATATACACCGAAAAACTCTGTCGGCATGTGGTGGGCGTTGGTCTGTCCGACAGGCACTACAAGCATACCCGCACGCACATTGAGTTGAGGCATGAACGATTTCTGAATCCAGAATTGTTCGAGAGCCACTTCGCCGCCTCGTTCTATCTCCTTTTCATATTCGCCGGCTTCCTCTTCCTCGATTTCTACGGCACTCTCTGTGCCTCCGTGTTCAAATTCGATTTCCGAACCCATACTCCATCCCTTTCCGAAGTCATATCCAAGAAATATCACTACGTGGGGCAGGTCGAATCGTCCGTGGCTCTGTCCTTTGTAGGCATCCGGAGTAGAGTATCGCAGATAATTGTCGCTATAAAAATTGCGGGTCATTACGGCCTCGCCATATCCACCGATGCTGAGGCGGTTGCGCATGCCTGTGGCTTTGGCCGTCGAGTCGGGGAGCTGCTCGGAGTGGGCGGTTGCGTCATGAGGCATTGCCATGGCCGACAGTCCGACAAGTGCACCGAAAATCAGTCTGTTCATGTGTTGTGATAATGATGATTAAGTTTAACGGTGCAAAATTACTATCATCATTTTACCTGTGCATTAGCTAAAATTTGGTAAAAATTAGTGAAAAAGCAGGGTCAAATACCTAAATTTAGTGATAAATGACATAAACGGAGCCCGTCCGGAACAGATAGATTCCGGGCGGGCTCCGCTATGTTTTCAGAGACCGAAAAAAAGTCGGTCAGCAGCAGTGGTTACGCTTCACCGTCGAGACGCACATCCTCAAAGTCTTCCTTGATATTGGGATCCTCGAGGCCGTAATGATGCTTGGCGTTCATCGACTTGAGTATGACGCCGAATATAAGAGCGAGTATGCCAAGCGATGCAAAGCAGCACATGGGGATGGTGTAGTTATACTGCAACGGGTCGGTCACTCCGGGGTTGGACCATGTGATGACTTTACCGATAATGATGGGCACGAAAGCCAGGCCTATGTTCTGTACCCAGAAGATGAGCGAATAGGCACTGCCGAGAAAACGTTTGTCCATAATCTTGGGCACTGAGGGCCAGAGTGCTGCCGGCACAAGTGAGAACGATACACCAAGCACAACGATGGCCGAATAGGTGATGAGTTCGCTCTTGGTCGAAGGCACAACGAAGGCAAACGTGAGATGACACACTATCATGAGTATGGCACCCAATATCAGCATGCTTGCACCCTTGCCTTTGCGGTCAAGGAAATAACCGAGGAAGGGTGTGAGTATGGCTGCTCCGACAGGGAACCAGCGGAAAATGTCGGAAGCCTGAGTCTCGGTGATGCCGAGGTTGCACTGAAGCATGTTGGCGGCATAACGTTGGAACGGGAAGATGGCTGAGTAATAGAGCACACACAGCATGGCGATGATCCAGAACAGACGGCTGCTGAAGATGGCACCTACGTCAGAGAGCTTGAACTCCTCCTCTGAAGCAGCTTCGTCGGCCTTGGAGGCCCCCATCTCGCGGTCGAGTTTGGCATCCATAAAGGTAAATACGATGAAGCACAGCAGTCCGATGCACAGCAGAGCCGTACAGAAAGCTACCGGTACAACCACCGAGTGGGGTGTCACACTGTCGGCCAGACGTGGTGAAATGGTAAATATGAAGAATACACCTATACGTGCGATTGCCATCTCAAGACCCATAGCAAGAGCCATCTCCTTGCCTTCAAACCATTTGGCGAGGGTCTTGGACACAGTGATGCCGGCCATTTCGCAGCCGCAGCCGAATATCATGAAACCAAGAGCTGCGAGCTTGGCACTGCCGGGCATATCGGTCCACCATGAATTGAGCCACTGGTCAAGACCGGAGCCCTGAAAATTCTCACTGATAGCATAGAGCTTGATGAGCGCGCCGCCCACCATGAGCGAAGCCGAGAGTGTGCCTGTGAAGCGTACTCCCATCTTGTCAAGAATAATGCCGGCGAGTATCAGGAAGCCAAACACGTTGAGTATATACTCGGCTCCGGCATAATAGCCGAAAGCGTCAGGCGACCATCCGCGTTGAGTCTGTATAAGAGACTGAAGTGGTGACATTACGTCGACAAACATGTAGGCAAACAGCATCATTGATGCCACCAGTGCCAAAGCTGTCCATCGTGCCCACGCCTTGTCTGACAGTAGCCGGCGTCCTGACTCGATGATGTTTTGATTAACTTTTTCCATCAAAATATCTGGTTATGTTTAAAATTGATTCAAGGTCAATAATGATGGACAAAATTAATCAAAAATATGTAAAATCGGAATAAATTCACTAATTTCGTGAACTTAAAACCATAAAAAGAATTACACTGCACTATGCCGCATACACAGCCCTACAATCTTGACCGCACAGTCAGACTCGTCATCAACTGCGTGATATTTCTTGGAGTCATATGGCTCATAAATACTCTCAGAGGCGTGTTGCTGCCATTTTGTGTCGGGTGTCTCATAGCCTATATTTTCGAGCCGTTCGTTCAGTTTAACCGCGAGTTGCTCAAGCTCAAGGGGCGTGTCATCGCCACGCTTGTCACGCTTTTTGAAGTATTCTTCTTTTTTGCAGTCTTCTGTTACATCTTTATTCCCATGATAGTCCATGAGTCGGCCCAGATGGCTTCAATGCTTAAGGCGTATGCTACGAGCCAGCATAGTGTCCCGTTTGTTCCCGAGTCAATACACTACTTCCTGCGTCGTCATCTTGATTTCGAGATGCTCGCCTCAAAACTCTCGCGTGACGAGTGGATAAGCATGATCGAAGATGGGTTGTCGGCTTCATGGTCGGTAATTACAGGCTCGATATCTATCCTAATGAGCGTATTCAGTTGGGCTGTCGTTCTGCTCTACGTTGTGTTTATAATGATTGACTACGAACGCATATCCCGCGGATTCCGCCACATGGTCATGCCTAAATATAGAAAAACCGTATTCAGCGTGGCTCACGATGTGAAAGTATCCATGAACCGTTATTTTCGCGGCCAGGCACTCGTATCCTTTATAGTAGGTATACTTTTCTCCATTGGTTTCCTTATAATGGGGTTGCCCATGGCTATCGTGCTCGGCATGTTTATAGGGTTGCTCAATATGGTGCCTTATCTGCAACTCGTATCGCTCATCCCCACCACACTTATATGTCTTGTATGCTCTGTGAGCAGCGATGCCAGTTTCTGGACATTGTTTTGGGAAGCCATGGCCATATATATAATAGTACAGGCCATACAGGACTTGATACTTACACCCCGTATCATCGGAAAAGCAATGAGTATGAATCCCGCCATTATATTTTTATCACTCTCCGTATGGGGGACATTGCTCGGACTCATAGGACTGATTATAGCAATACCCCTTACGACGCTATTGCTTTCTTACTATGATAGATACGTGATAAAAAGCACAGGAGACAGCCATACGGATACAAATTTTATAGAAGTAGATTAAGTTAATAGGTGTTAAAATGTGGCGAAATGTTTGGAGGGTTTAAAAAAAGTCCCTACCTTTGCAACGCAAAACAAAAAACAAAGCCTAATCGGGGTGTAGCTCAGTTGGTTAGAGTACGCGTCTGGGGGGCGTGAGGTCGCTAGTTCGAGTCTAGTCACCCCGACTGATTAGGAAGGAATCGCCTGTAAATCAACCGATTACGGGCGATTCTCATTTTCAACCGGAACAAAAACGGAACACGCCGTTTTTATACCGCATAGTTTTAACAGACATTTTCAAGCCTGAAAATGTCAAAAAAAATGTGCCCGGAAAATTCTTCCACGCCTAAAAAATCAGGCAACAATCCCAATCTTACAAACCAGAGCGGTGTTCAGGCTGCTCGCCAATTCGACATTCCCGTCTACAAGGAGAACGGGGCCGGAGGCTACATCGAGTTTCGAGCTTACGACCCCGAGCGCGGGAAAATGCGTCGCAAGACAATGAAAATAAAGGCTCAAGCCGAAATTCCGGTGCATATGTTAAATTGAGCAGAACGAAGTGTTAAATATTCAGGCGTATAGTTTGACCAGGCGGAAGATGAAGAAATCGCGATCTCGGACACCGCGCATTTGCGAGCGGAAGATCTTGACTTTAGAGTTGAAGGCTTCGGCGGAGGCATTGGTCGCACGTCGGCGGAAATAGTTGAGGATGGTCGGAGCATGATTCTTGAATGTCTTGATGACAGAGCGGAAGTTGTTGTTGCCCAATGTCATTACTTTTTCATACCACCTGTTCATCCGCCCGATGGCCTTTGTCGGTGTCATTTTAGCGTTGAAAATCCGTCTCAGTTCCATTGCCAGAGCATATGCACTCTTGAGAATGGGATGATATTTGAACAGAATGTTTACGCGATGACGCTGGATGTCAGTCCATTTGTTCTGTGACATCTGTAAAATTTAATCGAGAAGTGCGCCATGAAATCTAACCGAGAAGTGCGCCGGTTCAAAGGAGAATTTTAACCGGGGATTTTGAGTTATATTATAGTAATATCAACTCGGTCCCACAAAATGAAAACTATGGTAGAAAGAAACGAGGTCCTGACACGTTATCATGTCAAGGGTCAGTCGAAGCGCCAGATTGCGGGAGAGATGCACATCAGCCGCCACACGGTAGACAAGATCGTGTGGGAGTATGAGCGAGTGTGTCTGGACGCCGACGGTGTCTGCGACATGAAGGCGTTCGCAACACTTTTAGGTTCGGAGCCAAAGTTCAACACACCGGCGCGGACATGTCCGGTGGTGACGGATGAAATCAAGGGGATTATCCGCAATTGTCTTGAAGACAATCGTGTGCGTCGGGCCACAGGCATGCGCAAGCTTCAGTGGACGTGTCGCAGCATCCACACGATGCTTCTGGAGCGGGGCTTTACGCTCAGTTATCCGAGTGTGTGCAATCATGTCAGACGCATCAGTGCGACCATGGGCACCAGGCCGCAGAAGGAGGTCTATGTCAGGCGCGAGCATGATCCCGGGCAGGAGTGCGAGTTCGACTGGGGAGAGCTCCCTCTTGTCATAGGCGGCCGCCGTCAGATGGTGCAGATGGCCGTGTTCACACTGCTGCATTCCAACCGGCGCAGCGCATGGCTGTTCCGTCGTCAGGACACGCTGTCGCTGATGGAGGCCCACCGTAATTTCTTTGAAGAGATACAGGGAGTTCCGCAGACCATGGTGTACGACAACATGAAGGTTGCCGTCACTATCCGCACCGGTCGTCAGGGACGTCCGGCTGTCAAGTACCCCACAAAGGCCATGCAGCGTCTTTCTCTGTATTATAAATTCGAGGAGCGGTTCTGCAATGCGCGCTCGGGTTGGGAGAAGGGCTCGGTGGAGCGCTCGGTGGAAATCGTGCGCCATGCGGCGTTCGTGTCCCGCCAGTCGTTCGAGACTCTTGATGCGGCTCAGAACTGGCTTGACCGTATTCTACATAAAATCAACTCCACTTCGGGTATCACCGGCATCAGCGACAGTCAGAAGCAGGAGCGTATCCGCGCCGATTTGTACTGCCTGCAGCCGGCTCCGCAGCCGATGGGCTGCTTTGAGGCCGAGGAGCATACCCCTGACAGCTACGGCACGATAAACGTTGACTACAACAATTATTCCGTGCCCGAAGGACTCGTTGGAAGCAGTGTGCTGGCCCGTGTATACTCCGGTCATATAGCCATATATCATCAAGGACGCAGGGTTGCAGACCATGTAAGACTGGAGGGCAAGGGCGGCTGGAGCATGCAACTGGAGCACTACCTCGGCACTTTTCTTCGCAAGCCGGGTGCTCTGGACAACTCTACGGCCATGCGTCAGGTTCCGGCGGAACTTGCCGAACTCTACCGGATCCACTTCTGTCCCGGCCGGCAGAGGGAGTTTATCCGGTTCATGATGTATGCGCGCGACCACGGCATCATGCAGTCCCGGATTACAGCCGCTGCACGCAGCCTGCGCCTCAAAGGTGTCAGACACATGACCGCAGACCATCTCAAAGTGGAACTTGACTCCATGCTGAAAACAGATGTGTCTGAAAATGACGCGGATGCCATCGCTTCCGTATCCTCTCTTGACATCCATCCCCGCCAACAGAAAACCTCAATCGAAGAGCACGCGGTGACTACACTCGACTCGCTTACCGCTGTCCTGTGCAGCCATCCAAAGTTACACGCAGGCAACATCAACAACTGATTGAAAAATGGAAGAAAACAAAGACATTAAAATAATACGCAAAGCGGCCACAGAGCTTAAACTCCCATTGTGGCGCGATGCTCTTGACCAGTATATAAGCCGCTTCGCCGCCGAATCATGGAGCGTGCAGCACCTCATGGCCGTCATGATGCAGGACCAGCTTAAAATGCGTGCCGACAACCGCCGCCGCACTCTGATAAAGCGTGCCGACTTTCCGCAACTCAAATATCTGGGCTACCTCATTGTCGACGAACTCCCCGATGACGCACGCACCGCTTTGCCACTGCTGCGGTCGCTCGACTTCGTCCGGCAAGGACGAAACCTCGTCCTGTACGGCAATCCCGGAACAGGCAAAACGCACATTGCCACTGCTCTGGGTATCGAGGCCTGCACTCAGGGCATGACCGTAATGTTCACCTCCGTGCCACGGCTTATAACGCAGATCAAAGAGGCACGGCAAGAACGCGCACTCCGTTCTCTTGAAAACAGGTTCATCAACTACGACCTTGTGATATGCGACGAGTTCGGATACGTCTCCTGTGACAAAGAAGCCGGCGAATTGCTCTTCAACCATCTGTCTCTCAGAGCCGGAAAGAAAACAGTCATCATCACTACAAACCTGGCCTTCAACAGATGGAGCGAGATTATCGCCGACAAAGTCCTCGTGACAGCAATGGTAGACCGCCTGACCCACAAAGCCGTGCTCTTAAACATGACCGGAGAATCATTCAGAATGAAAGAAACGAAGAAAATACTCCAAAATCAACTATAATTATATCTAATTTCTTAAATTTGCATGTCCTATGAAACGGTGCATTTCTCAATTAGAATCTGGCGCACTTCTCGATTAAATTTTACAGTCAATCAGTATCAGCTTGCCGAGGCGGTCTATATATGAGAAGCCGTTAAGGTCAACAAACATCCTGTCCTCGTCGGTCGATACGTCGTTGCCGTTGCTGTCCACGAAGTCAAGCACCACCGAACCGTTTTCATCTATGGCGTTGTAATCGTCCCAGTTGCGTATCACTATCTCCAGTTTCTTCTCCTCATATGAGATAAATCGTCTGAGCTTCTTCCCTTTAAGAAACCCCGTTGGATGGAAATTTACGAAGAAATATATGATGGCCGCAAGAAAGTTCTCAGCCGAATTTGTGAAAAACGCCTCCGAGCCGCCCTTCTTCTCGCCGCCGCCCTTGTTGAGCGAGGCAAGCAATGTCGCCGCCGTTTCCGAAGCTGCCGCGAGGTCGGGTATATATTTGTGCTGGATGGGGTTGATGCGGTTTGAATACTCCACATTGGTGAAATTCACCTGCCGGAATCCGCAGTTCGCTGGCAGATGACCGTAATGCCTATTCTTGCAGTATTGGTAGAAAAGCGTCTTTGCCAGAGTGGGCCACTTGTAATCATACACCATCATCGCAAAACCCTTATGTGAGTGTTGCCGTATGAAAGGGTCTATGATTCCGAAAGACTTGCCGGAGCCGGGAGTGCCTAACACTATCGTGCCACGGAACGGATTGATAATGTTGATCCAACCGTTGTGCATCCGCCGCTTGTAATAGTATATCATAGGGATATTCACCGAATATGGAGTTTCCGCAATCTTCTCAGACTGTTGGAACGATTCGTTCTCGAAATTGAACCTGTCCTCGCCCACCTTATGGTTGTAATACTTGGCGATTCCGTCAAGCCCCTGATGCACAAGTATGGTGCCGACAACCGAGCAGAAGGCATACACTATGCGGTTGGCCGGAAATCCGAATATCGACAAGCCCCATTCCCCGGCATGGAAGATAAAGCACAGTGCCACGAGCGTAAGCCCGGCCAGCACCGGATATATCACCATAGTCTTGACATTGAATTTTAGAGCCTTCTTAGCCTTGGTACCGATGCACACGACGCATATACATATCAGCTCCGCTACCTTACACCCTGCCACGGAACTGAACACCTTGAAGCGTCCGAGCAGGTCGAGGATGAACTGCGTCACACGGTTGTCCGCCGTTATCGGCAGATTCATCACAATCTCTATTATCAGGAAGATGTAGATGCAGCTACGGAAGTAGTTATACATCTGCTGCTGTTCCTTTGTTTCCTCAAAAGCCATACAACTTATGTTCTAAAGATGTTGTTATTGTAATATAAAAGCATTAACTTTGCAGTATAAAAGATTACCGATATGGATATAGCTATTGAAAAGAAGAATCAGAGTTTCCGTCTTTCCGTTGACCTGATCGAGCGGCTGAAGCGGATTGCGAAGCGTCAGAACCGCAGCCTTAACAATTATGTCGAAACGCTGTTGCTTGACGCCGCCTATCACGAGCCTAACGCCACGACTCTCGCCGCGATGAAGGAGGCCGAGAGCGGAGCGTTGCGTGATGAGCCCGCCCTCGACCTGACTTCCATCGAAGCAATGGAGAAATCCATGGGGCTATGAAAAAGCTGAAAGCGTCCTCTCAATATAAGAAGGACTACAAGCGGTTCAGAAACAACCCTAAGAAGGTCATGGAGCTTAAGGAGATCCTGAACAGGCTCGCAAACGAGGAGCCAATTCCGGAAAAGCACAACCCACACATGCTGACCGGTGATTACAAGGGTTATATGGAATGTCATATAGAGAGTGACTTCCTCCTTATATGGTTTGACCCCGACACTGACCAGATAGACCTTGTGCGTCTTGGCTCCCACTCGGAGCTATTCGGATAATCCGGTTATAACGGTATCTTGAATCCGAGCATGAGGCCGTTCCGGAATGTAAAATTTAATCGAGAAGTGCGCCAGATTCTAATTGAGAAGTGCACCGTTTCATAGGACATGCAAATTTAAAAAATTAGATACAATTATAGTTGATTTTGGAGTGTTTTCTTGGTTTCTTTCATTCTGAAGGATTCTCCGGTCATGTTTATGAGCACGGCTTTGTGGGTCAGGCGGTCTACCATTGCTGTCACGAGGACTTTGTCGGCGATAATCTCGCTCCATCTGTTGAAGGCCAGGTTTGTAGTGATGATTACTGATTTCTTTCCGGCTCTGAGAGACAGATGGTTGAAGAGCAATTCGTCGGCTTCTTTGTCGCAGGAGACGTATCCGAACTCGTCGCATATCACAAGGTCGTAGTTGATGAACCTGTTTTCAAGAGAACGGAGTGCGCGTTCCTGCCGTGCCTCTTTGATCTGCGTTATAAGCCGTGGCACGGAGGTAAACATTACGGTCATGCCCTGAGTGCAGGCTTCGATACCCAAAGCAGTGGCAATGTGCGTTTTGCCTGTTCCAGGATTGCCGTACAGGATGAGGTTTCGTCCTTGCCGGACGAAGTCGAGCGACCGCAGCAGTGGCAGAGCGGTGCGTGCGTCATCGGGGAGTTCGTCGACAATGAGGTCGCCCAGATATTTGAGTTGCGGAAAGTCGGCACGCTTTATCAGAGTGCGGCGGCGGTTGTCGGCACGCATTTTAAGCTGGTCCTGCATCATAATGGCCATGAGGTGCTGCACGCTCCATGATTCGGCGGCGAAGCGGCTTATATACTCGTCAAGGGCATCGCGCCACAATGGGAGTTTAAGCTCTGTGGCCGCTTTGCGTATTATTTTAATGTCTTTGTTTTCTTCCATTTTTCAATCAGTTGTTGATGTTTCCTGCGTGTAACTTTGGATGGCTGCACAGGACAGCGGTAAGCGAGTCGAGTGTAGTCACCGCGTGCTCTTCGATTGAGGTTTTCTGTTGGCGGGGATGGATGTCAAGAGAGGATACGGAAGCAATGGCATCCGCATCATTTTCAGACACATCAGTTTTCAGCATGGAGTCAAGTTCCACTTTGAGATGGTCTGCGGTCATGTGTCTGACACCTTTGAGGCGCAGGCTGCGTGCAGCGGCGGTAATCCGGGACTGCATGATGCCGTTGTCGCGCGCATACATCATGAACCGGATAAACTCCCTTTGCCGGCCGGGACAGAAGTGGATCCGGTAGAGTTCGTCAAGTTCCGCCGGAACCTGACGCATGGCCGTAGAGTTGTCCAGAGCGCCCGGCTTGCGAAGAAAAGTGCCGAGATAGTGCTCCAGTTGCATGCTCCAGCCGCCCTTGCCCTCCAGTCTTACATGGTCTGCCACTCTGCGTCCTTGATGATATATGGCTATATGACCGGAGTATACGCGGGCCAGAACACTGCTTCCAACGAGTCCTTCGGGCACGGAATAATTGTTGTAGTCAACGTTTATCGTGCCGTAGCTGTCAGGGGTATGCTCCTCGGCCTCAAAGCAGCCCATCGGCTGCGGAGCCGGCTGCAGGCAGTACAAATCGGCGCGGATACGCTCCTGCTTCTGACTGTCGCTGATGCCGGTGATACCCGAAGTGGAGTTGATTTTAAGGAGAATACGGTCAAGCCAGTTCTGAGCCGCATCAAGAGTCTCGAACGACTGGCGGGACACGAACGCCGCATGGCGCACGATTTCCACCGAGCGCTCCACCGAGCCCTTCTCCCAACCCGAACGCGCATTGCAGAACCGTTCCTCGAATTTATAATACAGAGAAAGACGCTGCATGGCCTTTGTGGGGTACTTGACAGCCGGACGTCCCTGACGACCGGTGCGGATAGTGACGGCAACCTTCATGTTGTCGTACACCATGGTCTGCGGAACTCCCTGTATCTCTTCAAAGAAATTACGGTGGGCCTCCATCAGCGACAGCGTGTCCTGACGACGGAACAGCCATGCGCTGCGCCGGTTGGAATGCAGCAGTGTGAACACGGCCATCTGCACCATCTGACGGCGGCCGCCTATGACAAGAGGTATCTCTCCCCAGTCGAACTCGCACTCCTGCCCGGGATCATGCTCGCGCCTGACATAGACCTCCTTCTGCGGCCTGGTGCCCATGGTCGCACTGATGCGTCTGACATGATTGCACACACTCGGATAACTGAGCGTAAAGCCCCGCTCCAGAAGCATCGTGTGGATGCTGCGACACGTCCACTGAAGCTTGCGCATGCCTGTGGCCCGACGCACACGATTGTCTTCAAGACACTTGCGGATAATCCCCTTGATTTCATCCGTCACCACCGGACATGTCCGCACCGGTGTGTTGAACTTAGGCTCCGAACCTAAAAGTGTTGCGAACGCCTTCATGTCGCAGACACCGTCGGCGTCCAGACACACACGCTCATACTCCCACACGATCTTGTCTACCGTGTGGCGGCTGATGTGCATCTCTCCCGCAATCTGGCGCTTCGACTGACCCTTGACATGATAACGTGTCAGGACCTCGTTTCTTTCTACCATAGTTTTCATTTTGTGGGACCGAGTTGATATTACTCTAATATAACTCAAAATCCCCGGTTAAAATTCTCCTTTGAACCGGTGCACTTCTCGGTTAGATTTCATGGCGCACTTCTCGATTAAATTTTACACCGATAATGTAAGACAGACTGTATGACTTGCGGCTAAGAGCGTAGCCTTGTCGCTTTCTTGGCAATGTGAGCCTGTTCCTCCTTTATCGACACCACGAGCCTCGATACTTTTTCAATCAGGGGGGATAGATTATCCCTGAAATAACTCTCGGACAGGATGCCGGCTACGGCAAGTTCGTTGGCTCGTTTGACAGCCTGATTCAGATTGCTTCCCATCCAGGACAGCTCATCTTGGAATTTGCGGCACAGCCGGGCTGTGTCGTTACACAATTCAAGGCGCGTCTTTGCATCGGTATCCGAAAACTCGTTGACCGCCATCCTTATAAAGTTGCTCACGCTGTGGTAGCGTTTCGATTTTTCACGGATTCCGGCAATTTCCTCAGGCGTAAGCCTCATTTCAAATCTTTCAGTTCGCTGCTTCATATCCATATCATTAATTCACGAGGAACGATGTGATTCTCCACCGCCGCGCAGTGGTCGGCAAGTCGCTTTTCCACGGGCAAAACTCGGTTTTGTACGGAGAAAAGCACAACTTGCTACCCAATCTCTGCACGACAGGGCTATTACTCCCCATCGTTCACTCCGGCCACGAAGTTAGGCACCCAGTGACATACAGGCATTAACTTTGGACACCTTTAATGTTTCAAGCCCAGGTTATATCAAGATTATATGACTTAAAGACATCAAGTCATGCGGTAAATAATCATACAAGCGATAAAAGGGGTATGTTTTCAATATTTGCGGACTTGCAAGGATACTATCGATAAGATTATATATTGTCAAAAGATGTGACCTGCGTATCATAAAGACATGGGGTCTTAATCTATTCAAGTCATACAGTCTTTATATCTTCAAGACAATATATCCGCTATTCTTGATGTGATACAATGAATATGGCTTTAAGGGAAAAAGAGAGTATATTATTAACTGACCTTAGCCGGATGCGTCGGATAATTGTCAAAAGTTCAACGGTTTATGCTGAATTTTATCGCTTGAAAATTTGCATAAGTCGTTGAAATTTAGTATATTTACATTCCAATAATAGTGTTGGAACGAGTTAATATGCATTTGATATGTTTGAGCTTTTACTGATTATATACCTGCTCCCTGTGGTTATTGTCGCAGCCTTGCTGTTGCGGCTGGCATTGTTCCTGCTCAAAAAGTCGATTAGGATTGCGCTATGGGTAATCCGGAAGTCTGCACTACTCCTGAAACTGTTTGTAGTCTGGCTTTGGAACCGTACCGTCCGCAATCGTCCGCTTTCTCAATATCCGTAATAGGGTGGAGCGGCTACGCTATGATATGAGCCTTGGAATGTGGGTCTGTTCCCTGCTGTGGATGCTTGTTTCAACATCAACCGAAATGCAGTTTTGTATGTGAGTGTCACCGCAAATGCAAACGGATGGTCTGATGTGGAGGCAAATGCGCAACTGAACGCTGAACCAAACGCAGGACTAAACGCGGAGGTGGACGCGCTATTAATTCGGTTGCCCTAAGACTTGTGATTGTTCGGACTCGAACCTAATGAAATTCTTATGAAATGTAATGGAGGGCTGTGGCGAGAAGAGGAAAATTTGCACACTAAATTTAACATTATTTAATGATTGATGGTGGCGAATTTTTCATAATCTCTATTGATGACGATTAAAGGAGGCTATAAAATTAGGCCAAATCTGGGCTTTGCAGAGGACGAAAAATCGGTAAAATTGAAATAGGAGGACAAAAGGAGGACAAAAATTAAAAGAGAAATCCCGCAACTCTTGATTTTCAATGAGTTACGGGATTTTACGGTGCCCAGAACAGAACCACTAAAACTACTTTCTATTACTTTCTAATACTTTTATATATCGCTTCATATTAGTGTCTTATAAAAATATTGCAGATTTTATAGAGTCTTTGAATTGCTTAAAATAGCGGAATTTTGCCTGTAAATTTGCCTGTAAAATTATTTTGAGTTATCTTTGTAATCGTATTCGGGTTGAACCGCGTGGGCGTTGCCTGCAAAGTTGCCTGTAATAGTAATTTTAACTCTAATAATCTCTCCAATGGCGACATTCAGATTTGAACTCAACGGACGACCGACCAAGAACAAGACATACGTGGTGTATCTTCGTGTGACGGTCGGCGGCAAAAGAAAACTTATCAAGACGATGGTCGAGATTGCCCGACCTTCCGATTTCAATGCAAAATGCAAAGGCGAGAATTGGATACGTGGCGGTGTCCGCGACGCAAAGGTGCTCAATGCACAGCTGGCCGATATTCTCGCCAAGGCGAAGGAAACGTATAAGGAACTCGACAAGGAAGGCGAGGTAACGACCGTCGCGCTTGCCAAGGAGATGAATACCGAGGCAGTTTCACCTTCGTTTCTTGCTTTTGCGCGTGAGAGGGCGCAGATGATTTATGATAACGGCGGCTGGCGCAACTGGCGTAAGTATTGCGGACTTATCAATAAACTGGATGCGTTCCGAAAGAAACGCCGTATGGCCGACATTACTGTTGCTGATATGACTGTCGAGCTGTTGACTCGCTTTGACAACTTTCTCCACAAGTGGGAAAATGAGCGCGAGCCGGGAAAGTTGTTGCATCCGAACACTATCGAGGTTCAGTTCAATATTCTCCGCACACTGGTTCATCGCGCAATCGAGGTCGGTATAATGGAGGCTTCAAAGGATCCGTTCCTCGTATTCAAATACAAGGGTGTAAAGACCATCAAGGAAAAACTTGATGATTCAGAGATGGAGCGTATCATCAATCTGGAATTGGAGGAGGGCTCGCTGATATGGCACTGCAAAAATTATTTCCTGTTCAGCTATTATTGTGCCGGTATCCGTGCAGCTGATTTGATTCAATTGCGATGGGGCAATGTCACCGTCTCCGGAAGATTGCATTACCAGATGGGCAAGAACCATAAAGAGCGTGACCTTCTTCTAGTTGAGCAGGCTATTGAAATCCTGCGCCATTATCAGCGGGAGGATGCAAAGGCTACGGATTATATTTTCCCATTGCTGTCAAATGATGCTGAATATGCCGGATATGTGACGCAAGCCGACAAAGACAGAATGCGCCCGGAACTGCGGCACAAGATGTATCAGGATATTTCATCAAAGAACGCCCTTATCAACAAATATCTCAAAAAGATTGCAGAGAAGGCGGAGATTGAGAAACCACTGTCAATGCACATCAGCCGTCACTCGTTCGCTCATATAGCGCAGGAGTCAGGAGCCGAGTCATCAGCCATCAAGAATATCCTTGGTCATAGCAACCTCGCCACAACCGAGCGTTACATGGGTAGCTTCGACACCTCCAAGACCGATGAAACGCTACGCAATGTCTTCTCCAAGAAACAGTCCTCGGCTACCGCAACGAAGGAATCAGGAGCGACAAAAGAGGGGCAGGCAATCGAATTGCTAAAGGGTATGACCCCGGAGCAAATAATGGCTGTGATTTCGGCAATCAACAAATAATCCTATTCGCGAGTTGGCAAATAGCGCATGTCGAGCTTTGGCTCGGTGCACGATTCCGAAGGAAATTTGACCAACCGACAAATAATCAGTAAATTTGCATATGGAACAGAATACAGCAATAGCACACATATATAACCATGCGGCTGAAACCATAAAGAATGCTATTTTGAAAGGTCAATATGAAGCTGCAAAGGGTGTCAATCGGGTGCAACTGTTTACATATTTTGCCATTGGGAAATATGTGTCTTTAAACACAAGAAACGGAGTATGGGGAACCGGGGCATTGAAAGCTATCAGCGAAAGGCTTAGGAAGATTCTTCCCGGTTTAAGGGGATACGGAGAAACCCAATTGAGGGAAATGAGATTGTTTTATGAAGGCTGGTCTTTCCTTGATTCAAATTCATCGGTTACGACCGACGAATTTGACACTGTTAATTCATCGGTTGCAACCGATGAATTGCAAGACATTGTAAACGTGGAAGATATATTGGGTTTAATTAAGATTGAGACACCATCGGCATTTCCAATGGAAGACTATCTTAAAACTCCGTTCACTCATCATACCGTACTGCTTCGCAAATGCAAGAATAACGAGGAACGGTATTATTACATGGGAAGGTGTGTTGAGGAACGTATGTCAGTGCCACGCCTCGAACAAGTTATATCAGAAGGTGAGTATAAAAAAGCCGGAAAAGCTCCTAATAACTTTATAGAGCGAATTGAGGATAAGAATCTGGCCCGTAAGGCTGTCATGCAGTTTAAGGATTCGTATCTATTGGATTTTATCAACATTGAGGAGATCGGTGAGCGGGATTTGCAGGATATTGATGAACGTGTAGTCGAGCAACAGATAGTACACAATATTAAGAAATTCATAATGACATTTGGTAAGGATTTTGCTTTCGTCGGCAATCAGTACCATCTTGAAATATATTCAGAGGACTTCTTCCCCGATCTGTTGTTCTTCAACCGGGAACTGAACGCACTGGTAGTGGTCGAGCTCAAATCGGGCAAATTCAAGTCGAGCTATCTTGCCCAGCTGATGACCTATCTGCGAATCCTTGATGATAAAGTTAAAAAGCCGCATGAAAATCCATCTATCGGAATCGTCCTATGCAAGGAGGCTAACAGAAGCTTTGTGGAGTACGTCATGCAGGACTACGACAAACCGATGGGCGTTGCCACATATACTACAACTAAAGAAATGCCCGAAATGCTGAAAGACACCCTCCCGGATATGGATGAGCTGAAGAAACTACTCTGATTAAGAATTGTCGTCTCTATTCTGCCGCAATAGTCACAAGTCAGAGTTGGTGATATGTGGAATGTCACCAATAAATACATTGTTGTCATCAATAATGGCACCGATGTCACCAATAATGGCACCAATAAATTAGAGATTGACACCAATAATGGCACCGACAATGTCACCAATCCGGCGTCAATGGAACGATGCGGAACAATGTGGAACAATCCGGAATGATAATCGGAACGATCCGGAACGATGAATAGAGAGAATTAACGTCGGCAAGGAGGTAGCCCCCCTGCCGACGTTTTCTTTCGCCGTTCTTATTTGTCCTGTATGGTTTGTTGCCAGCGATGGTCGAACTGTTTGGCCAGTTCCTGAATGTCGAGGCATACAGACACCAGCCTCATCGTTGCTTCTCGCAGCCTCTCGATGGCGGCATTGCATTTCTTTTCGCTGAAATTCTCACGAAGCGTCTTTACCAAAGAGTCGTAACTGACACCGTAAGTTCGATAGAGTGCGTTCAGCGAGGACAACTGATTGATGAAAATCCGTGTGTTTTCATCGACAACAAAGACCTTGAAAGGCTTCTGGAAAAGAAAGTTTTTGATGAAGGCAGCCTTGTTGATGGCTCCGGACTGCTCGAACATTGAGAGGAATCGAGCATTTTCCTCTGCGTTGAACCGCACGACATAGCGGTTCACGGAAGGGTCAGCCTTAGGTCTGCGACCTCCGTTGTTTGAGTATTTACCCATAAAAATAAGAGATGGCATCGCAGATTGCTTCGCTGAGAAATGCCGCAGGCGTTGAAAGGGGTTTCCGACTTTGGAGGAAACCATTCCCTCGGAGAGCAAGGGTTACGAGGCACCGGTTTTATTTCGAGTGCCTTGCAACATACCTTGCTCATCCATGTGGATGCTTGTTTTTCAGCGAATTGTTACATCCGGTCTTGGATGTTTCCACGAATGTCATATTAAAGATACGAAAAATTTCCGAAACTGCCAAATTCCGCTTCCTCCCGTCCGAATGTGGCGTAAATCCGATTGAACAGTGTGTGAAATTCGACGGTCAATGGAAGCGGGTCGTTTGAAATTTCTTCCTACTTTCTTGACTGCGCAGGGGTGCCATACCTGAATTTAGGCGTAACAAACGGCATTTGACGGCAGATTTAGGCGCCCGATGCCCGACATATTCAAATATTTGGACTTGCATATCCATTGATGTTAACTTTGTCTTATTCCTATGTAGAGGCAAGGATGTCAGTGTATGCACCCTTTAAAGCATACTTACTATTATAGGAATGTATATACGACTTGATAAACATCTAAGAATCAATTTACTTTTACGTGCTTTCAGATATAGTTATAGGCATAAATCCTGATTACCATATCCATAAACGACTGTTTCAGAGTGCTGTTGTTAAAATATATGAACATCCATTTGCAAGAACGCAAAGGCATATTTCTGTCTGTTCATTTATTCAAACATTTAAACGTATAAATGCGGATTCGTAGCCATGCGGCTTCATAGCCATGAATCGCGGCAGATTCAGGCAATGCGAGGCGACATAATCCCGACAGGTCTTAAAATTTGGGCAGACAGACAGCGTCATGCTATCTTTGTCGTAGATTTTCAGCCTTCTCAGATTCCACCACCGGACTATTTGAGAAAAAGCTACGGGACTCGTACTTGCTGAAATTTGCTTCCCACCACATACCAGATTCTTTTGAATCAGCATATTTACCCGAGTACATACGCCGTCACATTCAGTTGATGAGTTTTGGAATGATTGACCGCCCTATGTTCAACGGAATATGCCGTTCAGAACGAATCCTGCACCATCATCCGGACTTCAATAGTAAGTTCGGACAGCCCGGGGTGTGTAGATGTGGAAGCGTCCAATAGAATAGTCATGATGTATGTTAACCCCAGAAATAGTGAATTATGGCAAAAAGATATGACAACGACTTTGATGCAGAGGCCTTCGTGGAGAATTTTCGTGCCAAGGAAGCGCCGCCTTCCGCTCCCCGAAATAGCACTGAGGAATCAATTCCCACGGCGCAAGAACCTTCCTCTTCGGTGTTATCCGGTCACAAGGGAACTTCTACATCAAAATCCCGCAATTCGGCTCTATCGGCACAAGTGGAAGAATACAGACGAAAGTTTATTGATGATCTGTCGTATCTATGTCCACCATCCGGATGCTCGAATGTAAGAATCTATCCTGAATTTGTGAAACTGATCAGGCAGCTGCAACTCCTATGTGGAACCCGCAAGGCCAATCTTACAACCTTCATCAACAACCTGCTCCGACAGCACTTCGACGAATGCAAGGAAGCAATCGTCAAGCTCCGCAAAGAATATGACAAGCCCCTTGAGTAAATCTCAGCAAAATTCCGCTCCAACATCGCTCATGCTAATGATTCCACAGGAGGAGTGGCAATCACTGCACGATAAACTCGACCGTCTCATCGCGATGGTCGAGAAAACCCGGACCGGAAATCCCGGCAAAGACTGGTTTGAGTCCGACGAAGTCCGCGAAATCCTCGGCATCTCTCCTAAGACGTGGCAGAACTACCGCGACCAACGCCTAATCCCCTTCTCGCAGATAGGCCGCAAAATCTACGTCAGCCGCGCCGACCTCGACGCCTTCCTCCGCTCGCATCGGATTGATTCGCGAAAGTAAATTCCCCTAACCCTGCGGAAAAATGTGACTGCAAGCGAATATGTTATACAGCATAATCGCTTGCAGTCTCATTTATCTTTAGTAACTTTACGTCCAAATTTAATAAATCAATCAATGGATACAAAAACAGAACGACAGAAGTTAAATAGAATAAAGGCAGTTTTGGCAGAGACTGGGCACACCGGTAAATGGCTCGCGGAGCAACTAGGGAAAGATCCAGTCACCATCTCCAAATGGTGTACTAATACATCTCAACCGGATTTATATACATTAAAAAACATTTCTGAGCTGATTAACACAAAAATGTCTGAACTTCTAATTGATAAATAACTATTGCCGTGGCTAAAAAGAAACCCAGAATTGGATTGGTTGACGCAGATTTATTAAACGGAGGTACCCGACATCCGAATTTATTGTTAATGAAACTATCCGGGTTCCTCAAAGACAATAATTTTGTTGTCGAGTTAATTACTACGAATACTATAAATATTTCAAAATATAAGTTAATCTATATCTCAAAGGTTTTCTCTTTCTCTCCTGACCCTCAATTTTATACTACAGCCACCAAATACCAGAAAAGAAAGTTTAGGATAGGTGGCACAGGTATGTATGCAACTAAGACTAAAGTTCCCGAATTCAAGCAATTTCGCGAACGGGATATGCACCAAATAGAAAATGATCCATTCTTAAGCACTCTACCCAATAAATATAAAATAGACGACAGGCCGTTTGGCATAGATTTAAGTCGTCAAATGCCGGATTATAATCTATATGATGATTATATTGAGCAGAAGATTAAAGAGGGAAGAAATCCGAATTATTATAACGACTATAAACGTTACTCTATTGGCTTTCTTACTAGGGGATGTATCCGTCATTGTCCTTTTTGCGTAAATAAACTGGAAAATGAGATTTCTGCATACTCTAAACTTGAATGGTTTGTCAGTAACGAAAGAGACAATCGTGGTAGATTGATTAGACCGTACATCTATTTATGGGATGACAATTTTCTTGCAGCCCCCAAGGAAATATGGAAGCCTCAGTTGGAAGCGTTAATGAAACTAGGGCGTCCTTTTCAATTTAGACAAGGATTAGATGAAAGGATTATTGCAGAAAGTCCTGATGGAGAGGAAATCGCCAAAATGCTTTCTCAGTGTAAATATCATGGAGATTTTATATTTGCCTTTGACAACTGGCAGGACAGAGTGAAAATTATAAAAGCATTAAAAATATGGAGGAAATATAATCCCAAGAAAGGAACTAAATTCTATTTGTTCTGTGGGTATCGCATGACACCAGACAATATTGAGCGTTTTTATGAGGATATTTGCCTAATTTTCAAGCGTATCGAAATTCTCATGAAATTTGGTTGTGTAGGATATGTCATGAGGCATGAGGATTATCATAATTCTCCCCTTCCTAACTTGTATGTACAAATTGCAAGATGGTGTAATCAGCAAGCATTTTATAAAAAAATGTCGTTTTGGGAGTTTGTATATCGTAATCAATCTTTTTGGGAAGAGACAACTAAAAAGATTGTCGGACGACCGAAACAAAAGGACTATGCTGGGTTCATGGAAGATGTAAAGGCTGGATATTATGATAACGTCAAAATGTGTCTTCCCTTAAGAACCATTGTTGAGTTGTTTGATATGTTCCCGGAACATGTTGATGAACTTCTAGATTTATTCTCCCTTAAATTTGAAATCCTCAAAAAATCAAACTAATAATAAGTTGGGCTATGGCTATTATATCTCACGATTATAAGGATTTAGATATGTTAGAAACTATCATAGTAAAAAATGATGGGACACCTCTGCATGGAGAAATTGATATGTATCGGAGAATATACAATGATTGCCAAAAGAGTGATTTGTTATGTAGGGTGTTCAGTTCTATGTTCCAAAATTAGCTCGCTTTATTGAGTGTCTTGGAGCGCAGAGCCACCCGATTCGGAGATAGATTCTCCTTGGCCCAGAGATCTATGTCCTTAAGTTTAACATTGGCCAAGCGTACTTTGAAATTTTGTATTTTAGCGTCAGAATAGACAGCGATTTTTGGATATAACGGCAGCATCAGAATCATTGGCGTGAACCCATACAGTTTGTTGGGTGACACTTTTGATTTCAATATGCCGAAATCAGATTCAATTATGTCTGAGGAAATGTTGCGTATCTGCTTGCTGCCATTGAGTACAGCTGCCTGCGCCTTGAAGTAATCCAGCATCCTGAGTCCGACACAAGCCCGCCTGTTGGAGGCGTTGCCGATTAGATTACGGATGATATAGTACTGACAAAGTGCATTGGTTCTGAGTCCGAACCCTTCACACTTGCAAAGAGTCTCAAGATAGGTTACGGACTCGACGCAGACACCAAGTTCTTCAATGAGGTCTCTATACTGAAGAAGAAAGGAATATGCTTCCTTCGTGTCGTCATCCAGGGAATCAAGACAACCAAGCATTTTCTGACCCCACGTCACCCATTCACGAAGATTCATGAACCGTGCCATGGCACGCATATTGGGAGGCAGAAGCCATGCCTTGTCGGTGAGATGATATTGCAGCCTGATCTTGCCGAGTTTTTCGGTAAGTGACACAAACTCAGGATCATTCCCATAGACGTGTTTCATGCAGTTGCCCAATGTATGGCTTATGTCAAGATGATGGTCAATGCCGGCATCCTTAAAGCCGCCTACAAGATTGTGCGCACCGTCGGATATTCCGTATTCAGGAAAACTTCCGGTTTTTTCAGCAGCTTTTTCATTAGCCTCTTTGACATCATCCCGCTTGAAGCATTCTCCAACGTGCATTCCCAATACGATGACATCATCATGATTCAGTGGTTTGCCTGTATGTTCGGCAGGAACACCCAGCACTACAAGAAGTTTCTCCTTGTTGATCATGATGCTCTCATCGATTATGTGGGCATACTTACCGCCTTGGGGAGCATCCTCCTCGTAGACGGAGAGTCCGAGCTTGCGAACCCAGTTGGCCACGGAGTTGTAGCACGGAATCTTCCCAAAGGAATCTCCGAGGACCTCCTCAAATATCCCGATTATGGATATTACAGTTCGCAGTCCGCATCCGGTCCGCACATAGATCAGCACGCAAAGCATTATCAACTGAATAGAGAATCTATGTCCGGGAACAGGCTCGAAAGTAACTTGCGTTGTTCTTCGGTCACGGTTATTGTCGGCACGTCTTTTTTTTTGAGTTCTTTCTTCAAGTCTGAGATTTTGGCTTTATCGGCTTCCTTCTGCGCCTTGAGCTTTGAGTTCTCTTTACGAAGACGTTTCAGTTCCTCTTCCGGGGTTTCTTTGGGAGTGTTTGAATCTGATTTTTTCATTGCTTTTTAGTTGATTATTAGACTATAAAATTACTAAAAATCAATGAATTATCCAAATTTTCAATGTACTCTTTTGCGCTAAAAATCAATATTTTTAAGCACGTGTTTTTATTAATTTTTCAGGTGTTTTGAATGACGTTTTTTTTGGAACATCAAACTGAACACCCTATTTGTTATGGCACTTTTGGCACGATTTGAGATTGCCTATATCCATTAACTCCCAATCAGAAATTCAGATAGATTTTTTGTTGGCTTGTGCATACGGTATACTAATTGTAGAAGTCAAAGGTGGAAGGGTCGGTATAGATGATGGCAAATTTTACTTTAGCAGTAATGGAGTCAACTATATGGATAGGTCTCCATTTGCTCAAGCAGATGACTACAAATTTGCTATTATAAACAATAATATCCTTTCTAGTGGTGTCTTCGTGGCTACAGCCTGTGCTTTCCCACATACCACCATGTCATCAACAAATAGTGCATCTATCCTTGATTTAAAATATAAACTTTGGACAGAGGCAGAACAAACATCCTCAAAATGTTCTTTTGCTGAATTTGCATTAGATGTTATATGCAAGGAACGGCAAATGAAGAACTGGGGAGACGTTATTATGTCTGACAAAGATTTGGCTATTTCAATTAGTCCCTTTTCTCAAAACAGACCAACATTCTGGAATTATTCTGAAGAGAACTATACTACTATAGTCAATTGGCTTGAAGTTCAAAACCTTGAAGTTTTCCGCGCCATTCAACAAAACAAAAGAATTATTATGGAGGGAGGGCCGGGAACAGGTAAAACTACGATTGCAAAAGCGTTTATTCGAAAATATAAAAACTTAAGAGGTGTCTATCTATGTTGGAACAACTTACTTGCATCTAAAATAAAACACGACCTGGAAATCGCAAACATAAAGAATTGCCAAGTCGAACAGTACATCGCCTTTCTCTCTAAACTGTCTACGGGGAAAGATTCCATAAGTTTTGAAGATTTTCAAGGCGCACCCAATTGTATACGTACTAAAGTTAATGAAGTCGTAAAAGCCTATCGAAAACGAGAAGGTTTCTACCCCTTTGATTTTATCGTAGTAGATGAGGCACAAGATATATTTGACAAGGGAATCAAGGATGTAATCAATACCCTCACATCAGTTGATTCAAGAGGATTAACCAATGGTCGGTATCTAGTCTTTTATGACACCGAGCAGGGTTATCGAAATGATGATCGTCAATTGAGAGTATTTGCAAATGAAATCTCTGATTTTGGAGCGCATTACATATTGAATGAAAACAAAAGAGTTCCGTCCAATAAATGTCTGGTTCATTGTGCTAATAAAATCCTCCATGCCGAATCACACGAGGTTTGCAACATCATTGAAGATTTCTCGTTATCAAATCCTTCATGCATTAAGATTAATAAATGTACTACTTACCGTGAGGGAATTGAGCTTCTTAAAGATATTTATTCAAGAGCCAAATCTAATAAGTCCTTTAGTGATTATGTGTTACTTTCTTCATCAGCTTTGCGATGCGGCTCTGCTTCATTCTATGATAGATTAGCAGATATTGAGTGGATAAAAGAACTGACACATAAAAACTTATCATTACAAAGCGAGACTTTATCTTTAACAACCATATTGTCCTATAAAGGTCTAGAAAATAAGCATATTATTCTTCTCTTAGACGCTGATAAAGTGAGCGATAAATACGAACTATATATTGGAATGTCAAGAGCCATTCTTGATGTTGAAATCATCTTTTTAAAGAAATGAACGATAATTTCAAAAACATAGTCAATCAAGACTCCGAACTGGTTGATACCATTATCAGCCTTATGGTTCACAGTCAGAAGTTCAACGCGAGACGGCTGCTTTTGCTATTGAATGAGATTATTGACTTTTATTTGTCTAAGGATAATGGAGATATTCATTTCCCAATTGTGCACATACCCAATTGTCCGGATTGGGCGGAAGATGTTTTTGTGGAATACCTCGTTTTGAAATTGGCGCTTTCATATAACGATAAAAACATAAATAAGTTGAAAGCATTGAAGAAAACACCAATTATGCTCGCAACCAATGATAATCGGCTCAATAATAGACTAATAAAATATCGACGATATATTTCCCAAATTTGTAAGACAGAGATGCCATTGTATTCTTACGCAGGGAAAAATCTATTGTTCACCCCAATCCAAGTTCTCAATGCTTCGCGGGGCAATAAAAATGAATATCTAAGTGAACTGTCAGGTGGATATAACAATCTTGATAATGATTCAAATTTGACAATATGCACCGAAATTGGACAAAAAGAGATTGATGACATTACTTACGATAACGAACCTCTGGGTGAATCCATCTCCAATCTATTTGTAATATACCGTAATAGTGAGCAGTGTAAATCGCTAACAAAAAGTGGAATTGAACGAGCTGGTTTGGATAATGTCAAGAATTGCTTTGTATTCGAGTTTTCGCAAAAGCCACAACGCCTTTATAAAACTAGGGCGCGAATGATTAGTTTAGGACACTCAAAATTCGAATGTCTTGCTACTGAAAAAGAAGCCTTGCATAATGATGACTTCATAACATTTACAGAGGAAGAATCCTTGTATTTGTTTGAAAAGCCTAATATTCAACAGCATGTATTTATCGAAGATGACCAATTTTACTATAATGGTATGATTGGCGAATATGTTGGGACTTGTGATTATCCTGTACTTGAACGGAATCACCTATCTCTGTGTCTTAATGAAGAATTATGTAATCAGTATCTAAAAAAAGCACAGTCAGGTATTGATGGAATGGATGATGAGTTAGCATTCTCACTGGGATACCAGCAAGAAATAGCCAATAATAGGATAATTCCTGAAATTTTGAAATTCATCGGAGATGACACAAGGGTTGCTTTTATATTGCCTCATGATGCAACTAAACAAGAAAAAGATGGTCTGAAAGCTGTTTTTGGGTTAGATAGAAATTTAAAATTTTATTGTCTATCTCAATTAACACCAAAGAATGGTAAATCAGCTATAAAAGAAAAGTGTATTGTAAATCTCACCTATAGAGGACACTTTACAAATAGCATTTATCACAAATATCCTAATTCCTTTGATCCATATTTCTTGAATGAGGGACAAAGAATACTAGATATTGCTCATGGATTCTCTTTTAACAGTATCCATGAGTGGGATCTATATGAATACAATAAATTACTGTGTCAATATACTGACAGTCTGTTTAGAAATCACTATGCCTTTACGCTTACCGAACCGATTCATCCTGTAATTGCTAAGGAAAATTATGATGTGGAACCCGATGAAACGCAGACTAGGAGCAACAATACACAAACCAATTCGATCACCTTTTCTGATGATGAAAAAATATCTGTTCTTGATACAGAGCTTGTAATATATGAGAAAGACTCTGTTATTGCGATTGAGAAGTTCTCAGAGATAAAAGAGTATATGGAGAATCTGAAGGGCGTTAAATTACAGAAACTTTCCGCTTTGGATGAAGTAATTGAAGAATTCATGGAACAGAAAAGCCAAAGAGCAAACGAGAAAGTTCAGGTATTGCGTGCCTACTATTTGAGTAGAGGACGTTTATCTAAAGATGATGAACAATCCGACAATACAATTTGGAACATTCTTTTAAGAAAAAAAGTAGAGTCAATGGGTGCAGAAGTTGTTTATAATGAACTCATGGAACCCTTAAGTGACCGGGAGAGAATCAGTTTATACGCTTTCCGAGCTTGGTATTCACCTGAAAGTAAAATGCTTCTACCATTAGTACGAAAGACGCAGAAACGTCTAATCGAATATCTAGATCTTTCTTTGAAGTATCTTGACGCAATGAGAGCTATAAAGCGTGCTACTAAGGCAAATTCAAAAGCAACTAATCAGATGATAGATCATTTCATGATGGATTATCTTTTTAGTGAAATTACGGATGAAATGTTTGAGGGATTTGAAGAAAGCCCAATCAATGAATCTCTCCAAATTCACAATATCAAAGATTTGGAAGCCCTAGTCGAACTAATTAAAGAAAAGATTGACCTCAAAACAGTTGCGATGTGTAATTAAGTTGCCATTCAGAATATCTTTATGGTACATATCTTTATGGTACCTCACATTTGCAGGATTGCCAAAGATGTAGTAAATTTGTAAATATTAAACCAAGCAATATCAGGAAATTAAGAATGTCAAATATCATTGATATCAAAAGGGATTCTTTAGAGGCGTTTATTAGGGAACAAATGATTGGCCCCAATGGATGCCGAGGGAAGTTTTCATATCATACGGACGCTGAGGATTCTGTATGTAAAGAGGAAGTGGTAAATACCACTCCTGGTTCAATCTATAGTACGGCGATTCTTTTTCCTAAACAAATGCCTGTAGAAGACAGCCAGGATTCTAGTGAGAATAGACAGACCTCTGTTGAATCATCTGATGAATCATCTGATGCAGATGAAGTAGCTACAAGCGAGACGGCTCCAGCAGAGTCTCCGCAACAAGAGACTAACTTCGAACTTTACAGACAAGAAGAAATTGACGATGAAGATATTTATTCTTTAAGCAGAAGATTTCCTCATGCTATTGGTATGTCCTGTTGCTTGGCCAAAGAAGCTTTGATAAATGGGAACCTTCGGATATCTATCTCGGGCAGATATTATAAAAAAATCACCGGGACAGACCGCCGTAACATTAGGGTCAATCTTATAGACAATGACAAGCTCTTTAAAGATTTCTGGGACACAACTCAGACTGTTCATCAATACTTTTCATTTGATGGTAAATCCCTCTCGATTGAAGATATTAATTCCAAGAATGTTTCTAATGTCAAACAGCTTCTACGAGATTTAAATCAAGAGTTAGCATTACGAATCGCAAATAGACTTAACATTGTAGAGAAAGTTAAAGCTCCATATAGATTTTTGCTTTCCTACCGCGAATATCTATTCAACCAATTACGTCAAGTTAAAGACGGAAAGTACCTTTCGGACGAAGATATTAATAAATTCCGAGAAGGTATACTTGAAATTGAGAATTACGAGACAATCATCTCTTATTTTGATGATTTGCTCTCCATGTATGATAAAAAGAGTTTTGGATTCTGGAGATCAATATCATTTACAAAGGATATTGATCTATCTAGTATACCTTTAGACAAACTGCAAGGCCATAAGACCATCTTTAAACCAGAAGATTATCCTGTTTTAAAAAATATCATTTTAGATACTGTCCCTAACCGTAATGGAGAGGGTGACAATTCATCTGATAGACATATATCATTATCCGCTTGGTTACAAATAACGAAAGATAGCCGAAGTGATAATGACGATAAAGTTTATTTGAAACTGTTGATTCAGAATGATTCAACGCCTTTTCAAGAAGACAAGCATAATTATTTCTCGATAGTAAATGAGCAAGTTAACCTTTTCTGTTTCTTTGGTATAAAAGGATCTGTAATCTGTGAGTATCTTTTGCCATATCGGAAGAATGAAAATTATGAAGACATCTCAAAAGCAGAAGATAAGCTCAACTTCCTATATCGAGAAATTGAGGACTATGGTGTAGGCCACATGTGTTCCGTTGATTGGAATAAAGATTCAAAAGGTAAAGTTAATGAAGTTTTCATTGAATTTTTACCGTCTTTTGAAACACCCGATGTTGAGCCGGTACCTAGGAAAAAGTTTTCTGAGTATGTTGCTGCCAACGGTGTAATGATTCCTGCTCCATTCCTTGAAGACACCAATGTGCTTCAGTTTAAACGATTATCATCGTTTTCTGAGGTTTCTGACGATGAAATAATAAACGAACTGAAGAAATTCGTCAACGCTTATGGTTTGTGGATTCAAGAAAAGAGAGAACGATTGGAAGCTGGAGATCTCGAATTCGGTAATGCCAACTTGGATGAGTGCGAATCGGATTATATTCGAATGCTCTCCAATATCGATGATATTTTGTCATCAAATCTGACTGCGTTTAAAGCTTTTAGAGTGATGAACTCAGCCATGTATATGCAATTATGGCATAACAAGCCTGAGAATCAAGAACAAATAAGAGATCTCGGTCGCCGAAAAATTAATGCTGATTTCTACAAATCATCAAGTGATGAAATCTTTAAAGAAGGCGAACACGCAGCTTGGCGACCATTTCAGTTGGCTTTCATTCTACTGAATCTAGATGGCATTTTCAATAATCCGAAAGATACTCAGTGGAATAAAAGGAATGAACTTGTAGATTTGGTTTGGTTCCCAACTGGAGGAGGTAAAACAGAAGCATATCTTGGACTGATTGCCTTGAGTATTTTAAATAGGAGAATCTCTTACGGGGCTAAAGGAGGAGGAGTATCTGCGATAATGCGCTACACACTTCGACTTCTTACCACACAACAATTCCAACGTGCCTTAAGGCTTATCATGGCCTTAGAGCAAATTCGACGTTGGGAGCCCAATGATTATGGGAAAGATGCTATATCAATAGGCCTTTATGTAGGGGATGCTTCTCTTCCAAATACAAAGATAGGCCTAAATGAAGAAGCCATCAAATGGTCAGGAAGGGGAACTTCAAACAATACCAAAATTCCAATAGATTTATGTCCTTGGTGCGGAAAGCGTTTAACATATGACCCCGGTGTAAAGCAATTCTTTTGCGAGAATAGGAATTGTACATTTGGTAGAAAAGCGATACCGGTAGAACTCTGTGATGAATCAATCTACGAAAATCCTCCATCCCTATTATTTGGTACCGTTGATAAATTTGCTGCTATTGCACACAAGGTTTCCACGTCAAATAATGAGAAGGCAAAGGATTCCCGTAGGATTTTTGGAACCGTTGCGGGGTTCTTAACTCCTGATTTGATTATTCAAGATGAGCTGCATTTGCTTTTGGGCCCTTTAGGAAGTGCCGTTAGTTTCTTCGAGGGTGCTATAGACCAACTATGTAGTAGAGAAAAAGCTCTCGAAAACGGGAATAAAATTGTCTTACGCCCTAAAATAATATCATCTACCGCTACTACAAGAAACACGGAATTACAGATTCGTGCTCTCTACGATCGTAGTGTCAATATATTCCCCAAAAATGGATTAACGCACGATGATTCATTCTTCTCATTTTATAAGAGAGAGAAAGTTGATGATAAAGAACGATATTGTTCCAAGAGAAAATATATTGGCATTATGCCTACGGGGAGAACGCAGATGACAACACAGATGCGTTTAGCCGCCATTATTTTCGTCCACAGGGCAATATTTGAACTGGAATATGGGAATGAATCTGACTTTGAGAAAGCCGCAGACAATTATTATTCAGTATTATCTTACTTCAATAGCCTTCGCGAAGTAGGTAAAACTGATGCTTTATTCTATACCGAATACGCTAAATATACAAAACGTCTCTTTAAGCGAGTCCTTCGTTATGGCAATCTTATGGGTTGTTTCTATTCTGGAGACAATCTAAGTAAAGCAGAGCTTACTAGTCGACTATCAGGAGAAGAAATAAACGGAAAATTTGCTGAGGTAGAACAGCGTTGGGAAATGACGCATCGTCTTCCATTTAAGGATGAGGATGGCAATTGGAATAAAGCGGTCGTTCCTCCGGATTATATTTTGGCGACAAACATGATTTCAGTTGGACTTGATGTTAGTAGGTTCAACACGATAATTATGAATTCGATGCCGCGTAATATAGCAGAGTATATCCAAGCGAGCTCCCGTGTTGCACGAAGAGTTAAGGGATTGGTTTTGACCCTGCATAATCCGTTCCGTTCAAGAGACGTTTCCCATTTTGAACGTTTCAGGGAATTCCATGAGAAGCTCTACTATTATGTAGAGCCAATTTCGATTACTCCGTTCTCGAAGAAATCTGTGCAAAAATATCTTCCTTTGTATATGGCTTCAATTATCCGACATTTGATGCCTGAATTAGCTAATAATAATGCAGCCGCTCAGATCAATAAGGACAAGTTTAAAGAGAAGGCAATGGAAATCGTGTTAAGATATTTTATTGAACGCCATGAGAGAAGCCAATGCCTTCCAAATAAGCTTGAAAAACAATTGCTTACTACGATTCAGCTAAAAGATATTGAACAACTCATATCTTCTGCATTAGATCAATGGTGCAATATGGCAACCGAGCATCCGTCAAACCTTGTATATGAAAACAAAGGAGTCAGACGGAATGAAAAGACCCAATTATTCACTTCACCCAATGATTATGAAGAAACTAAAAATGCAAGCAATTGGACTGTCTCATCATCTTTAAGAATGATTGAACCTGAAGCCGTCCTCAATGTACGTGTTTTATACAAAGAAGATTAGATTATGGAGATACGAACATTAAAACAATACAATCAAGGAATAGGGAAGTATAAATTACTTTCTTCAAATGCAGGTGTTGGTGCTATTTTACCCACCAAGTCAGGTGGGTTTGTAATGCCTATGTCATCTTCATACTGGGATTTTATTAAAGTTGTATCGGACAAATTAAAAGTTGATCCTACGACAACAATAGATCAAACACTTGCTGATAATCTAGGAGTGGAATTTGTCGATGATCCAAGGTTTATCAGCTTCCTGCGAAATTCTGAATCATTGACTAAACTTAGATGTTTAGTTGGGATACCACATATTGAACTTACTGGCTGGAATAGATGTAATGTGACAGACCATCCGTTAAATCAGCGATATATTGAAAGAAACCCACAAGGCACGGGGTTAAAGGAAGGGATGTTTACTGTACCTGCTATTACATTTCCACGTTGGTTCTTTTCAAAGCGTCCAAGTCATGACTTAATGACTGTTGAAGATTGGTTCAAAATGTGGAAAGAGCGAGGATGCAATGACGGATTGCTAGAGTACTTTGCCCCACCAAGAGATCCTAAATCTCCGTCCACTAAATTACATAAATCAGGATTGCCTGAAGGTAAAAATCAGGTCTATAATTTACTGGAACAGGTGTCAATGGTGCTAATTTGCACGAACGGCCATATGTCAGATATCCCTTGGGATAAATACTTTTGTGCTGTGAAAAAGCTTGGTAAAGACATGGTTCACAAAGAAGGCTTCGATCTTTTCGGATTTGACACGGAGGAATACCCGTGTTCTGCTTCAACTAACGGTAAGCATCAATTACAATGGCATGAGAATAGAGCTCATTCAGAAAGTTTTGGTACGCTAAAGTGTGGTTGTTGCGGACAGTCTTTAAGCCTCGAAGGTATTATGAACCTTCAGCCTTCATGTCCCGGTCATCGTCCATGGGAAGGAATCGGATCTAGAGAAAATGCGAAGTGCTCCCATCGCGGTCAGCCTGTTAATATGAAGTGGGCTCTTGTAACCAGTAATAGTGTCTACTATGCTGAGAATTTCAGTAGCCTTTATCTCCCGAGTTGCTATTTAGACTCAACTGCCAGTCTCAGTGATACTGAACTGAGGCTTCTCAATTTGCTTACAACAAGGTGGTACACTAGATACAGTCAGCGTAATCCCGATAAAACGCGGACTGACTATATAAACTCAACAACTACTGATGATTTGATAGATAAAGCATCTGATAGTGGATATGATGTGACAGCGGAAGATATGAATCGTATCGTGGCTGTCTTCTTATCAGCGGATGCCGGACCATCATCTTCAGATTCCAGAGAGGAGTATCGTTTTACCGAGTTCTCTGTATTTCAGAACAACAGCAAATCCAATGAATCTTCCGATAAGCTGGAGTTTAAAGATATTGATTTACCGGAATCCCTAAAGCCGTACTTCTCCAAAATTCAACAAGTAGAGACTCTTGGAGTTAGTTCTACCCAAATCAACTTTTCAAGAGTGCAAATGCCTCAACCGGAAGTTGTCAATGGAGTGACTCGATATCCAAGTAGTATGAAGATCTTCAAAGAACCTAATGAGGAGGTTATTGTTATGCCTGCCAATCAGACATTCGGTGAAGGACTGTTTTTTAGCCTTAACGAAGACCTAATTTCTCAATGGGTTGAAAAGAACTCTACCGTATTCCAAAAGCGATATTCGCATAACCGCCATATGGAGAATCTTTATGAAAATGTTGCGGCTATGATGCAAAAAGGTGGAGTTGAAAAATTTTATGTTTTGCATACGCTCTCCCATATAATTATGAAAGAACTCGAATTCTCTTGTGGATATCCCACTGCGAGTCTAAAGGAACGTCTTTACTTCTCCGAAAGGATGTGTGGCGTTCTAATATACACAGCAGATGGCTCCGAAGGAAGCATGGGAGGTCTAGTATGGCAAGGACAACCGGAACTCATTGAAAATATAATCATGACAGCTTTAAATAGAGCAATCGATTGTTCGTCAGATCCTATCTGCTGGGAAAATGATAGTGATCCTCTAAACTATGCAGCTTGTTTTTCATGTGCCATGGTCTCTGAAACCTCATGTGAACAGCGTAATTTGGGTCTTGATCGGCGCATTCTTGTCGATGAGGAATTTGGATTTTTCAAGGAGCTTTGTTTGAGATAAATACCTTTTGCGCCAGCGCAATTACATATATATGAATATCACTGGAATTACCATAGAAAATATAAAGGGTATAAAAAAATATCATTTTAAGTTCACATTATACCCCAATAAACCTAATATATTGGTGGCTCCGAATGGCTTTGGAAAAAGTTCTTTCGCGATAGCATTTGCTTCCTTACATGAGTCGAAAATAATACTTGATGAGAAAGATTGTCATTTGGGGGATGGTGCATTAACACCCAAAATAGAAATATCTACGTCTACCGGGAAGTGTCTTTCTGCTGATAATACAATGAATGATATCAGTGGAGAGTTCGATGTGTTTGTTATTAACAATCCACTTGAGCCCAAGGCCAACGTGAGGCATTATATGGGACGAACAATTAGTAAGCCAACGATTGATGTAAAACCAACTATACTTATACATACGATTCCAGCTAAAAAAGATTTTATTTATAGATTGGCACAACTAAAACGCGTGTTTGGAATTAATGGTAAAGTGTTGCCAGACATATCGTTCATTCTATGTAATGGTACAATAATGACCGAAATTGCAGCATTAGATTTGGCAAGAATTGGACGTATGAAATGGATGGCAAAGGTTAACGACTACTTAAATGATGTTAATTCACAAAAAGGTATAGCCAAAGTCATCCGAAATTATATAAGCAAAACGGTGTCTGCAATTTTAAAAATAGGTCCTTATCCTGCGATTACTGATATTTTAGTTCGTCATGGCATTATCTCTCCAAATGAGGATGCCCTAAAGTTCTTATATGTTTGGCAAATATGGCAACTCTATATTAATATGGGAGCTGATTTCAAAAAAGCATGTAAATATGTTCAGTATCTAGATGACAAGAAAAGATTTACGCAAGAAATTGAAGACTTCAACCCAGTAAAAAATAGGTTCAATATTGTGCCGAAAGAAAAAAAAGAGCAACTTGTTGTAGAATGGCCAAAAGCGCATGAGTTATCTAATGGACAAAGAGATATCTTATTCTTTTACGCTAAATTATTAGAATTCGAACGTCGTAAAGCATCGAAACCGCAAATATTAATCATTGATGAAATATTTGATTATTTAGATGATGTAAATATTCTATTATTTCAGTATAAAATATCAAATTTAGTTGACTCTTATAGGAAAGCGAAAAGACTCATTTTCCCTATACTCGTTACACATCTAGATCCAAATTTTTTTCACCACTTTTGTTTCAATGAGGATAGAATCAACGTGTGCTATCTAAAAAAAGAGAATGTAAAAAGCAGTCGAGAATTATTAAATATCATATATGTGCGAGAAAATGAGACTATTAAAGATAAGTTAGATGAAGCTTATTTCCATTTTCATCCTTTGTATAATACCTATAATCTTACAGAGGAATTTCGAACACTTGGATTAAATATTGAATGGGCCACTCCGTCAAAATTTAGAAAAAAAGTGTTCCGTTTATTACGAACATATCTTTTTGAAAATAATGATTACGATCCAATTGCAGTTTGCTGGTCTGTAAGGCTAATGATTGAAGAAGTTATATATTCAAAGATACCATCTCATTCTCAGCAACAAGAATTTATAAGAACCAAAAAGACCAAAGAAAAATTAAAATACGCACATCGCATAGGTGTATTTATTCCTGAAACTTATTTTTTACTTGGGCTTATTTATAATGTGTCATTACACAATTCCAGCGTGGATACCGTACAATCAGCTGCTCTAAAATTGAATTCTCTTACGGTAAAGAATATGATAGGACAGATTGTTCAGGAGCATGTGCTCCTGTTTGGGAGACAATAAATTAAGCTATTGAGTAAATGTCTTAGGACAACCATATCGTAAAACTAAAATACCCATAATGATGAGCAAGAAATCGATACGGTTTTTCAATGATCGCGAGGTGAGGGCGGTCTGGGATGACGAGTACAACTGCTGGTGGTTCTCGGCGACGTATGTGGTGCGCGCTATCAATGATGAGCCGGATTATACGAAGACAGGTGACTATTATCAGCATTATTAAGAAAGATTTATGGATAACGGACAGATAATATTGTTTCAGACGCAGGGTGGCGAGACGAAGATTGAGGTTCGGCTTGCAAATGAATCTGTATGGCTCACTGCTGACCAGATGGCGGAGCTGTTTCAACGCAACAAGTCGACCATTTCAAGACATATTAAGAATATCTATGAAAGTGCTGAATTAGAGCAAAATCGAACTGTTGCATTTTTTGCAACAGTTCAAAACGAGGGTGATAGAAAGGTTGAGCGCAATATTGCGTACTACAACCTCGATATGATTATCAGCGTGGGGTATCGTGTAAATTCTCATCGTGGCGTGCAGTTTCGACAGTGGGCTACCCGGGTGCTGAAGGAGTATATGATCAAAGGATTTGCGCTTAATGATGATTTACTCAAAAATGCCGGACAAGGGAACTATTTTGACGAATTGTTGGCCCGCATCCGAGACATCCGCAGTTCTGAGAAGGTGTTCTATCGCAAGGTGCTGGAGATTTATGCTCTCAGCATCGACTATGATCCTCGCACCTCCATCACCCAACAGTTCTTCAAGACAGTGCAGAATAAGATGCACTTTGCCGCCCACGGACATACTGCCGCAGAGGTTATCTATGACTGTGCCAATGCCGAAAAGGATTTCATGGGTTTGACCACGTGGCGAGGTGCCATGCCCACCCGGCACGAGGCTGAGATTGCGAAGAATTATCTTTCGGAGGAAGAGGTCGATATGCTGAACCGAATCGTCAACCTGTATCTTGACTTTGCCGAACTTCAGGCCAAGAGCCACGTCCCGATGTATATGAAAGACTGGATCCAGAAACTCGATGATTTCCTGAAGTTGTCGGGTAAGGAATTGCTGAACCATGCCGGCAGCGTCTCAGCCGAAGTTGCCAAGCTGAAAGCCAATGAGGAATACGACAAATTCCGTGAGCGTACCCAGTATCAACTATCTCCGGTCGAAATCCACTTCCTCGAAGCCTTTGAAGCCGAACAAAAGCGGCTCCGCTCCAAGAAATAAACAGATTGCAGACATGTGCAAGAAATCGATACGGTTTTTCAATGATCGCGAGGTGAGGGCGGTCTGGGATGACGAGAACAACTGCTGGTGGTTCTCGGCTACCGATGTGGTGCGCGCCATCAATGATGAGCCTGACTATACGAAGGCCGGCAACTATTGGCGGTGGCTTAAACGTAAATTGAAACAAGAGGGCGTTCAACTCGTGAGTCCCACTCACGGGTTCAAATTCGAGGCCCCGGATGGCAAACAGCGTATAGCCGATGTACTGAATAGCGATGGCGTTATTCTTCTTGCCAAGCATTACCCCAACAACCGGGCGAGTAAGTTTCTTGACTGGTTCACTTACAGCGACAATACCATTGACGGGCAGAGCCGCAAGAAGGCTTATACCTTGTTTGAAAGTGGCTTGCTCAATTCCCTTGAGCCAGGCAGCATAAAATGTCTGCAACAGATTCACGCCTATCTGTTTGGAGGCTTATATGAGTTTGCCGGACAGATAAGGAATAAGAATATATCGAAGGGCGGATTCACGTTTGCCAACTGCCTACACTTCCCGACCATCATTCCGACGATTGAACGTATGCCGGAAACCACTCTCGATGAAATCGCCGACAAGTATGTCGAGATGAACGTGGTGCATCCGTTTATGGAGGGGAACGGGCGCAGCACACGCATTTGGCTCGACCTGATGCTCCGTCGCTCGCTGAAACGGTGTGTTGACTGGAGCCGGATTGACAAGAACGAATATCTGACAGCGATGCGCGAGAGCGTTGTTGACGCAACCCATGTCAAAGCGTTGCTGAAAGGAGCCTTGACTGACAAAATCAACGACCGCGAGATGTTCATGAAAGGCATCGACTACTCATACTACTACGAAGAAGAGTAGCAAATCGAACTTGTGCAAAAAATGCACAAGTTCAAACATCATTGCATAGACAGGCAGTTGTTGCAGAATATACAACAACCGACATCAAAAACGAAAGAGAGAAGGGATTACTTTCTAATGCCGTCTATGCGTATCGGCAGGCAAAAGTTACGCGGAATATTTGAATTTTGCCTGTAATTTGCCTGTAGAAAATAAAAGAAGCGACTTAACTTGGTGTTTATCACCTTGTTAAGTCGCTTTTGCTGTGCCCAGAACAGGACTCGAACCTGCACGCCTCGCAGCACTCGCACCTGAAACGAGCGCGTCTACCATTCCGCCACCTGGGCTTGTTTTATTTTACGAGTGCAAAGATAGGACTTTATTTTTGATTATGCAAATATTTTTTTAATTTTTAGCGGCTCTTTCCTTTAAGATAAAAATAGAGATATATCTTCCATTGCCGGTTCATTGAGAATCGGGTAGGTTTCCACGGGTGTAGTTCTAGTAGTTTATCTTTTTCTAAAAAATCAGATTTTCCCCATTTTGGGCATAAAAAGAAATCGGTCTGGTAAAGTTCATCGAAACAAATGTCATCAGTTCGGCCATGCCATTTTTATTATCAGATCGTTTTTTACATAGTCCTTTCCAGATGGAAAATATTGTGAAGACTATTTTTTGAACTGCACCCCAAAAGTTGAACACAAAACTTTTGGGGGTGCAGTTCATTCAGTTGTTAGACAGCCTCATATTCTGATTTGACTTATCCGGTAAATAAATCGCGCTGAATATCTTAGTCGATTCTTAGTTCGGGAGTGAGATTCTCTGATTCGATGTCTTTGAAGTAGCGGTATGTCTTGACTTTCAGCTCTTCACAGGCCCCGTCGTCAGCTACAATAATGGCTTTTGGATGGTTTTGCAGAGCTGAGATTGTCCACATGTGACAGACTCCTTCTTCGATTCCGTGATGAAGTGCAAGGGCTTTGTTGTGTCCGCTGACCAGTAGCATGACTTTTTTTGCAGCCATAACTGTACCGACACCTACTGTCAGTGCGGTTTTTGGAACAAGATTGATATCATTGTTGAAAAACCGAGAGTTGGCTATAATGGTGTCTCTGGTGAGTGTCTTGATGCGGGTACGAGAGACCAATGCCGAGCCAGGTTCATTGAATGCTATATGTCCGTCGGGCCCAACTCCTCCCATAAATAAGTCGACACCTCCGTATGACGCCATTTTAGCCTCAAAGTCATCACATTCTTTTTGCAGGTCTGGTGCATTGCCGTCAAGTATATTTACATTCTCGGCCGGTATATCGATATGGCTGAAAAAGTTATCCCACATGAATGTATGATAGCTCTGCTCGTGATCCTGGGGGATACCGCAATATTCGTCCATATTAAATGTGACAACGTTGCGGAAAGAAACTTTCCCGTCATTATAGAGTTTTACCAGTTCACGATACATGCCTATTGGTGAACTGCCTGTGGGACAACCCAACACAAACGGTTTTTCCAGAGTCGGGTGAGAACTGTTGATGCATGAGGCTACATAATAAGCAGCCCATTGAGACATCTTGTCATAGTCGGGTTGAATGATTAAACGCATATTTGTTTCTATATTGTTTAAGGTGATAGATATATTATTCGGTTGCCCATGCGAGAGCTCCGGCTCCAAGCAATGCTGCATCGGTGCCGTCAAGTTCTGAGAGTATGATTTTTGTCATACCCTTGTATACATAAAGAGTGTTTTCATCCATTGCATCCTTGATTGGATTAAGGAGCAAAGGTCCGGCATTGGCCAATCCTCCAAACAAGACAATTGCTTCGGGTGCGGTAAAAGCCGCAAAGTCGGCGAAAGCTTCGCCAAGTATACGGCCTGTGTAGTCAAACACATACTTTGCGATGTGATCGCCTTGCATAGCTGCATCATATATGTCTTTGGATGTCAGTGCCGACAGATTCTTTGCACGAAGTATTGAATTGTCAGATGATTGTTCGAGAAATTCTTTGGCTGTGCGCACTATTCCGGTTGCCGAGCAGTAACATTCCAGACATCCGCGACGTCCGCAATTACATTTGCGTCCGTTTTCACGTTTTACAATCACATGACCCAATTCTCCGGCAAAACCGTTGGCTCCATACACGACCTTACCATCGACAACAATACTGCTGCCTACACCTGTGCCAAGTGTTATCATGATAAAATTCTTTATTCCCCTGGCCGCTCCGTAAGTCATCTCACCAATTGCTGCTGCATTTGCATCGTTGGTGCATTTTACTTTGAGTCCGAAGCGTTCATGTAATGCTGAACATAAAGGCAAAGTACCTTTCCATGGCAGATTGGCGGCATTGTCAATGTTGCCGGAGTTACGGTTGGCATTAGGGGCTCCGATGCCGATACCTTGTATATGGGAAATCTTTATGCCGGCATCATTAATCATTTGCATCACGGTGTTGTAAATCTCAGAGGTAAAGCTTGTAAATTCGGCTTGCTTCTGAGTCTTTATAGAATCAGAGCATAGTATTTTTCCGTCCCTGCCGATTAATCCGATTACAGTATTGGTCCCTCCGATATCAATGCCTATCACATATTGTCTGTCCATATCAATATCAATTTATACAACGGGAGATAAATCAACTTCCTTGCCCATGGCAAATACATGGGTGAGATTGAGATTTTTGTCCATGATTATTATGTCGGCATCTTTGCGTTTGCATATGCTTCCTTTTCGGTCATAAACGCCCATGATGAGTCCGGGTGTCTCAGAGACCATACGCGATACATCCTCAAGCGGCAGTCCGGCATCAATGACGGCTGTCCTGATGAGTCGGTCCATTGTGGCGCAACTGCCGGCAATAGCAGAACCGTCGCGCAGTTTGCACACTCCGTTTTCCACCACTACACGCGGGTCGAATGATGAGCCGTCGGGCGATTCGGTTATGGCAAGAGCATCGGTTATGAGACACATACGTCCTTTAGTCTTGAATTTGTGTATGAGCTTAAGAATTATAGGCGGTACATGTATGCCGTCAGCTATGACCTCGACATTTATTCCATCCATCAGATATACAGCTTCGACGGTACCCTCATGCTTGTATATGCCGTTTTTATGAGAGGTTGTCATGGCATTGTAAAAGTGAGTGGCGAGAGTATAGCCCGATTCATAGGCATGCACGATGTCATTGTAGTTGGCTTTGGTATGTGCCAGTCCGGCAATCACGCCTTTTTCGGTGATATATCGGGCAAAATCATCGGCACCGGGGAGCTCGGGTGCGGCATCCCAACGTTTTATACATGGAAAATCCTCAATAATGGGAATATATTCCATTGGAGACGGGATCCTGATGTTTTCAGGTATCTGACCGCCGGCCATGGAGGGTACGAAATACGGACCTTCAAGATGTAATCCCAGGACACCGCTTTCGGCATCTTCCATAAGCCACGCACACACTTGTGCTGCCTGGCGTATGTTTTGTCCGGTCGCAGATGAAATTGTGGGAAACATACTTGTGGTGCCGTGCCGTCTATGAACATTGATTGCTGTAGTGAAAGCATCTACAGATGCTTCCATGAAATCTCGTCCGCCACCTCCGTGCACATGCAGGTCTATACCGCCGGGCATTATGTATCCGCCACCGGCATTTACCGTTTTGTCGATGTTTTCAATAACACGGCTATGGCTGTAGATTTCGGCTATTGTTGAATCTTTGATTACTACAGAGCCACCCTTAATCCATTTACCGCCAGGTATTAATATATTACCGTTGTATATCTGAGTTGTCATTGCAGTGAAATTAATTATAATAAAAGCACGAGGACAATTACCGAAGAGGGCATTGCCCTCGTGCCACAACCTGACTTACCTTAGAAAGCCGGTATTAATGTTGAAGTCCTGTTCTGCATGGATTCTGTCCCCTCATGGGCCATGGAGCAGTCATGGAGTATCCTTCAGCTTTGGATGTCGCACACACTACCGTCTGCGCTCCATCCTTGTTTACTACGGTGTATATCCGGCCGGAAGCATCCATTACAGGTGAGGATGTACAGCTCATGCCAAGTTTGGTCTGGCCGAAGAGCGTTCCGTCAGGACGTATCACATAGTAATTGGCCATTGCATCAACAATGTGAATATATCCGCGGTTGTCAATCACAGGCGCAGTCTGGACATTGGCTGTTGTTGCGAATTTCCACATAAGTATACCATTTTGGTTAAGAGCCACAAGTCCTGATGCCGAATCGGTGCCACCATTGACATATAGTGTCCCGTCATCGGCTATTACGACACCACCGTCGGGTATCGCTCCGTTGGTGTCATATGTCCATTTGGCTGTACCTGCAGAGTTGAGTGCCACTATTGCACCGCCGGAGCTCTTGTCGATATTCATGTAGATTGTACCGTCAGCTCCGACTGAAGGTGTGGCAGAGCGCAATGCGCCGGTGAAAGCATCGGCTGCGCCTCCGAAGTCGGTATTGTAAAGCCATTTTTGCGAACCGGAGTTAATGTCTACTGCAAATATGCCTACGTTCCCCTTGCCGACAGCAAATACTGTTCCGTCCCTGGCAATGGTCATACCTCCGGTCAGATCTCCAAGCCCTGTGAAGGATGTGGTGGTGCCGTCGGGTGTCAGTTTCCAAATCTCTTTGGAACGGTTGGCAACATATATATTGCCGCTTGCATCGATAGCAGGAGTGATGGCATAGAGATTGGCTCCGCTCGCACCGACTTTCTTACACCATTTTACGGATCCGTCGGGGTAAACCGCAATCGTGTAAAGACCTCGTTGGGCTGATGTCGACTGAAGGTCTCTGACCACAATGTATATCGTGCCGTCAGAACCGACAGCCGGACTGGAGAATATGTCTTTTGCAATAGCACTTGTCGAAGCCCCGTTGGCACTCATGGCTTCGCTTATGTCAAGCGACCAAGCTTGTTGGCCGTCGGCCGTGGTGAATGCCACCAATGCGGCATTGTCAGAACCGGAGAGAGAACGGAGCATATAGAGTGTGGATCCGTCAGATGACAAAGCTGGAGAAGAACCTCCTTTCACACTTCCGCCGAGCACTGCTGTCCAGCGTGTGTTGACGAGCATGGCCGGGTCAAGCACACTTACACTGCGCGAGATGGATGTCTTGAGTCCATAGCTGTCGGTTACGGTGAGTGTCACCGGATAAGAGCCTGCTTCATCATACTTGAATTGCGGATGCTGCTCATCGGATACCGAACCATGTCCATCGGCAAAGTCCCAATGCCATGCGGTAATGGTGGTAGGTGTTTTTGCTGTGGAAAGGTCGGTAAATTTAACGACATCACCCATAAGATATTCCTCCTGATCAAAGGAGAAGTCGGCTTTGGTCGGATTGGTGACAACTATGTTACGCTGCACGGTTGCCGGAAGATTGTTTGAGTCGATAACTGTAAGTTTAACTATATATGTTCCGTCTTTGAAATAGGTAAACGACGGAGATGCCTCATCGGATGTCGAGTTGTCCGGATCGCCAAACTCCCATAGATAAGATTTTATCTGTGTCCCCTTGGTAGGTATAGAATTGTCGGAGAATGTGATCGGCTGTCCAACTTCATAGGAGGAGCCTTGAACAGACATTTCCGGTTTGGCGGCAGTGTTATACATCACATGCTCCTCGTTGCAGGAGAGCAGTGTAAATGCCGTAAATAATGATATGAATATAGATTTTTTCATTTGTTTTCAGAATTTGATTCATTATTGGTCAATGCCTGAACTGTTGAGGCCCGGACCACCACCGGCAGTATAGCCACGGCTTTTCCCGTCAGCGTCGCCTATCCAGAATGAATAGATGTCACAGTCGGTAGCTGTGAAACGAATGCTGATAGCCTTGTTCTTGATTGTTTCAGCAAGTCCGTCGCATACTTTTATAGCGCAATCATCCGAGGGATGAAGCTCTGTAGTGAATTGTGTCAATTCATTACCCTTTGAATCAAGAATCTCAATCTTCAGAGATTTGCCTATGCGAGCATTTAGCCAGAGTGTTGAGCCCTCGCACAACAACCGGTCTGTGACAATAAGTCCGGAGCCGCTCATAGAAGCAAATCCGTCACGACGCATTGTCGCCAATCCTGTGGTTGTGACTTCAGTCTTGTTTTCCATGCGTCGCGCGCTGAAATAGAAGTACAGTTTATCACCTACAATAATAGGTGAGCCTATGGCACTCTGAAGATTACCGCCAAGATAGCTGCCCGCCGATTCATTGATGGCTATAAACGGATTCATGTCGTCACGCTGCCAACTGTATCCGCCGTCACGCGAATATCCTACCACAATCTGATTACGTTTGATCATACCGAGCTGATTGCACACGTCGTTTTCTGGACCTTGCCATACGGAGAAAAATCCAAGCATAATGCTCTCATAGGGCATTGCATCATGATTGTATATGCCTGGAGCTCCGTCATTGGATACGTTCTGGGCCCAAGTCTGCTCTGCAGGCCATGTGCCAAACCAGAAGCTGTTGAGATTGGCATTGGCTGCTTTATTGCCGGCTACGGGATCGGTGTGTTCCATATAGTCGCGGGCACGGATCGTATACGGGTCAGATTTATTCACGCGGACATTATGTCGCATGCTCCATGCCCATACATCCCGGAAAGGGCTGTAGAACACTGTAGAACGGTCTGCGACACTGCCCGAGGTTGCCTGTCGGTCACGCCAGTGGATGCCGTCTGTTGACGTAAGATACTGATAAGCCCATTTGCCGGAGCCGCCACAAACTTCAAACATCTTGTAGCGGGCTTCTGTATCGGTCTTATCAATCCATATTGAAGACGCATCTCTGACCGAGCCTTTGCGTATAATGTTCGTGCCGGCATAGACATCAAGTTCCGGTTTGGTCCATGTGATACCATCCGACGATTCGGCATAGCAAGTCGCGTCATCGGCCGCCATGTACCACATCTTGAATTTACCGTCAAGTTCATCATACCACACTCCATCCGAGAATGGTGCTGCAAACTGCGATTTGCCATTGGCCGAGGTCTCCCAACTTTTGTCAGGTGCAAGCACTGGCTGATTGTGTACTTCCGGATAATGGTATACTCTGCGCATAGTCGTGGATCGGATGAGAAAATCGTCCACAAACATCTGACGTCCGGCTGTGGCATATATTACTGTCGGTTTGTCCCAATATTCGGCGGGAGTCATTCCTTTGCGTATGTCAGAACTATAATTGCGATTAGGTGGCCACTGCGCGGGAAGGATAATGCCATTGTAGAGTGCATCGGGATTTTTGACTACATATTCGTCATCGGGTGTCGGGGATTCATCCGAGCCATTATCAATGACAGGCAGTGGTTTAAAGTCATGATCCTCGCATGACATCATAACGATGGCCATAGTCGGAATTAAGAAATATGACAGTTTCATGTTGGTGCGGTTAATAAATTTATAAAACAGGTTGATCCACGCCTGTGGGTGAGAGCCCGGGTCCGCCTCCGGCTGTATAGCCGCGGCTTTCGCCTGTAGTCCATGGGGATACCCAGAATGAATAGAGCTCTCCACCTTTGGTGAGGTTGAATCTGAACCTTACAGGCTTGCCTTTGAGCTCGGCAACGTTGTCGGTGTCTTTCCACTTCACGAGCTGACGGGTCGAGTCGAGTTTCTTTAAGGCCACGACCGATTTTCCTGCATATCCGGGTATTACATTGCCATCTTTGTCAAGCACCTCGACTGTCATTTCGGCACCCTTGGCCGAAAGGTCGGCATTGACAAACAAGTAGCTGCCATCAAATATTACAGGTTCTGTCGTAAGTGATCCGCTTTTGGCTCCGTCTGTTCCGAGCGATACAAATCCGTCGCGACGCAGTTTGGCCAGTCCGGTAGATGTGTAGCTGTCCCACATGATTTTATTGAGACGGCGACCGCTGCAATAGAAATAGAGAGAATCACCGACAATGAGAGGCACACCTCCGATGCTCTGCATGTTGCCCCAGTTCCAGGCACCATCAGTAGTGTCATTGGCTAAGAATGGCACATGACTCGGGCGGGAGAAGTGAAATCCGTCACGTGAGTAACCGAGGCATATTTCATTGCGTTTCTGCACGCCGAGTTTCTCACAAATATTATTCTCAGGGCCCTGCCATACAGCATATTGTCCAAGCATGATGCTTTCATAGGGAATGACATCGAAGTTGTATATGCCGGGGGAAACTTCCGGATGGTCGGGATGGACAGGTTCCTTGTCATCAGGCGTAAACCAGAACACCACGTTCTTGTCAGGAATCCCTCGGCGTACACGGTGTACTTGTGATACAAGAGCTTCCGGATCTTTATTTTCCGAGTAACTTCTCGAGCGGGATGATACCTTGGTGCCATAGCGCATGGACAGGCACCACACGTCACGAAACGGATTGTAGAATGCCGATGAACGGTCATATAAATCTCCCGACTGGGCTACGCCCTCACTCCAGTGAATGCCGTCGTGAGAATATTTGAGTATGAATTGCCAGCGGCGGTCAGTGGGACGACGCTCGACATTGAACATTTTGTAACGCTTGGCCGGGTCTTTTTCCTTGCGATCCAGCCATATTGTCGAAGCATCACGGTTGGCGGTATCGACAAGACAGGTGCCTTTTACAAGTTCAAGATCTGGTTTTACCCAATGCATACCGTCATCTGACTCGGCATAGCCGGTGTAAAATGTCTGCTTGTCTTGTTTGTGTATCGAACCGGCACCCGCAAGATACCACATCTTGAATTTGCCATCCTTGTCATCATACCAGATGCCATCGCTGAACGGTGCGGCATATGGTGCGCCCTCGATTGTATTTTCCCACTCTTCAGTAGGCTCGAGTATGGGATTGCCCTCAAAAAAGTCGGGTGTGTGATAGGTTGGTTTAAGGTCAGTCTGCGAGATGAGGAAGTTGTCCACAAACAGTTGTCGGCCGACGTTGATGGGTATGACTGCCGGTTTGTCTGTCAGATATGGTACAGGCATTTCCTTGGCTTCGACAGGTTCGGCATATCGTGGCGGCCACTGAGCCGGAAGGGTAATGCCGTTATATAATACTTCGGGTTCTGATGCCATTGATGTCATTGCGCAGCAGATCATTACGGCCGATATTGTAGTTGTTATGATTTTTTTCATGATTTAGTAACCTGGATTTTGTATGGCATGAGGATTAGACTCGATTTCATCAATGGGAATGGGGAGCCATTCGTGTTTGTTAGGCATGAAGCCGGTGAAATCAGTGTCGGATATTAATGTCTTGAAATGCGGGTCCTGACGTTCCAGAGTCTTGAAGCGTTCGGTCAGGTCGCCCCAACGCAGGAGGTCGTAAAAACGGTGACCTTCAAGCGCAAATTCCAGCATGCGCTCATGTTTGATCACATCCATGTTGACACCGCCGATTTCGGGCATATTGGCACGGTCTCTTACAGCCTGGACAGCTCCTGCTGCAGTCATCAGTCCGGCTTTACCACCGTTGACAAGTGCCTCGGCATACATAAGCAGCACATCTGCATAACGTATATAACGCCAGTTTACTCCATGTGCCCTGGGCTGATTATAGATGTATTCTTTTACTCCCGAACCGACACCGGTTATGGCTGTAGGATTGTTGTTTCGCATAGGCATCGACAGATCCATGCCTTTAAGAAAGGCTGCTTTGTAAGCATGTGTGCGCACATTGGTGGCGGTAGTGAAATTCCCCGAAGGATACATTTCCTCGAAGTGGTAGCCGCCCGGGCCTTCGAGTCGCTGACCGGCACGCAGCCTGATGGCCGGATCGAGGTCGTTGAAGAACATGGTGGAGAACATTCGTATATCAGTGTATCCGTCTTTGTCGATAGACTTGGCAAACTCATCATAGAGCCAGTCATGCACAACACCTTCATAGCCTACGCCTGTACCCGGGAGCATGATGCCGCGGGTATCAAATGCGAGCCCCGACGTGGCTGTGGCCGGGTTGAAGCCTGCATTCTCGACATCTCCGAGAAATTGTAACTCCAATATGGATTCATCGTTATTCTCATGAGCCACGTCAAAGTTGTGACTGTATTCAACCAGACGAAATGTGCCGTAATCACCTCTGATTATACGGTCAAACGCAGCAGCGGCTTCATTGTAATATGTAGTCTGCGAATGTCCGTACAGTGGTTCGATGCCGCTGCGATACAGATAGCTTTTGCCAAGCATTGCAGCGGCCGAGGCTGCAGTGACACGTCCGGCCTTGTCACCCTTCCAGTATCCCTTGTTGGGGAGAAGTGTCTCGGCCATGGCGAAATCGCTGCATATCGAGTTCCACACATCCTCGGGGTCGGAAACCGGTCGTACATAGTCCGAAGCATCCACAGGAGCTTTGGTTATGAGTGACACGTTACGGTAATTGGTGAGCAGGAAGAAGTGACAGAAGCCTCTCCAGAAGTAGGCTTCGCCAAGATAAGCCTCCTTCTGCTGCAGGTCTGGGAAAGAGACGTTTGGAATCTGTTCGATGATAAATGTGGCTTGTGAAGCACATGAGTATATGAGTCCGAACGGCTGCATGATTGTATAATAGCTTGAGTTGAGCGAGCTTCCATACATGCCGGGTTTGCCATAGTCGGAATTGGATGAAGCCTCGTCCGAGCGTATAATCATAGTCTTGGAAGCCGATGAGCCAAAGCTGCGCTGTGTCTGTATATAGCCGTAGCAGGTCATAACAGCTTCATTTATTGCCTCGGGAGTGGAAAAATACTCCTTCATGCTAGGTTGGGCCGGATTGATGGCCAGATCATCAAAAACACCGTTGCACGATGTCAGCGACAAGCTTATTGCCGAGCCAAGTAGGATACCTTTTATGGATAGTTTCATGGTGCTTACAGGTTAAAAGTTAATGTTAAGGCCTACAGTATAGTTGCGTGTGTTGGGATAAGAACTCATATCCACGCCGCGTGCAAACAAGGTGTTGGAGCTGACCTCAGGATCAAATCCGGAATATTTCGTAAGTGTAAACACATTTGACACTGTCGCATAAATGCGCAGACGTTCCATAAATAGTTTTTTTGAAATATTTGTCGGAAGTGTATAACCCAACTGCACGTTTTTCAGACGGAAGTAATCGCCTTTTTCCACATAGAATGTGCTTGGCAGAGAGTTTCCTCCATCGGCATTGGTAACCTTGGCTATGGGTACATAGGTATTGGTGTTTTCTTTGGTCCACGAGTTGAGCACATCCTTGACCATGTTGTTGGAATAGTTGAAGTAATAGTCATACTTGCGTGCATTGAATATATCGTTGCCTGCTACACCCTGGAAGAAGAGTGACAAATCGAAATCACGATAAAACACATCAAGATTTATGCCATAGGAATATTTTGGTATAGGATTACCTATTATAACCTTATCCTCCGCAGTGATGCGACCGTTACCGTCGGTGTCATGGAATATAAAGTTGCCCTCAGAATCAAAACCGTCGATGGTATAGCCGTAGAACGAGCCTATTGGATCACCCGGACGAGTGATTGTGGCTGCGTCGTTGAATTTTGATGAAAAAGCTCCGGCTGTAATGGGCTGCACATTCTCGCCAAGTGCCAGCACTTTGTTTTTTAGTGTGGTGAGGTTGGCTGTGAGATTGAAACGCAGCTCGTTGGTTATGCTTTTGTTCCATCCGGCCATAAACTCGAAACCTTTGTTCTCCACCGAGGCTGTGTTGACGTAAGGAGTCTCGTTAGAGGAATTGATTTCAAAGATCTGACCAGACGAGAGATTCAGATTGATGTTGGCAAGAAGATCGGTATTCTTCTTGTAAAAATAGTTGGCGTGGAATGTGATTTCATTGTTGAAGAGACCGAGTTCGATACCTACGTCCGAAGTCTTGGATGTCTCCCATTTCAGGTCCTTTGTCTTGAGATATGCCGCATGACCGTTGGTGAAACGGTTTCCGCCGGTCGTATATACAATCGGACCAAAAGCGATATCGTCAAAGTTATAGGGCGACAGGAAGTTGGCACCAAGCTCGCCGTAAGAGGCTGTGAGTTTGAGATTGGTGACAGGTGTGCCCTGAAGAAACTTTTCTTTATGGATATTCCAGCCAATTGATGCTGCCGGGAAGTAGCCTGTGCGATAGTCCTTATGAAATTTGGATGACTCATCGCGGCGTATTGATGCCGAGAACAGATATTTGCCGTCATAGTCATAATTGACACGTGCGAAGAATGACAGAAGTGCGGCATTGGTCTCTCCAGCCGAAATTTTGCCATCAATATTGCTGAAACCTATTACGTTGGTGGCTCCAAGGTCATTTATTGTACTATATGACTGATAACGGTAGAATTCACGCATCCAAGAATGTCCGAGAGTAGCCTGAACACCGTGTTTGCCAAACTCGCGGTCAAAGCTGAACACGTTGTCCCAGGTGTAATTCGATGATATGTTGCGGCTCTCCTCAAGAGAGTTGCGGTTATTGCCATAGTCATTGTCGGGTGTGCCGTCCTCGTTCCACTTGGCCCAATATATCGGTGTGTGGGTAAAGCCGTGCTTGGATGTGTAGTTGCCGGAAAACGATGTGGTGAACCGCAGGCCTTTAATTAATTCCACTCCTGCGCTGAATCCGCCCATGACGTCAAAGTTGGTCGTAAACTGTTTGCGGGCATAGAGTCCGGCAAACGGATTGTTGCGACGTGCATTTTCCGACTCTATATAGTATTCCGGTCCCCAGGAGCTGAATCGTCCCTGCTCGTCGAGAATAGGAAGTGTCGGCATGCCGATATTGAATGTTGAGGTGGGAGTGCGGCGACGCCAGGTAATCTGAACATTCTCGCTAACGAAAAAGCGACCGAAATTCCATGATGAATTTGTTCGGGCTGTATATTTTTCAAATTCAGATTTCTTTATCAGACCCTTCTGATTGACATAACCCAGAGAGAAAGAATATGAGCCGTAATCGTTTCCACCCGAAATAGATGCATCGGCATTATACATGGGCGCGTTCTGGGTCCATGCGTTCACCCAATCGGTGTCAACAGTCGGATATGTCGGGTTTACATTCTCCTCAGCACGCGTCAGACCGCTGTTGTCCGACACCATGTTGGCAAATTCACGCCATTGTGAGGCGTTAAGAAAATCCGGAGCATGGGCAATGTCCTGAAGACTGAACGAGAAGTTGGCATCGACTTTTACTTTGCCCTTTTGTCCGTTTTTGGTGGTTATGAGCACTACGCCGTTGGCCGCACGCGAACCATAGATGGCCGCAGCGGCACCATCCTTAAGCACCTGCATGGTTTCGATGTCGGCAGGATTCAGGGTTGACAATCCGCCGTTGGTGAATACTCCGTCAACAATATAAAGCGGTTCGGTGGATGTGAGAGATGCCGCGCCACGCACTACAATGTTTACGTCAGCACCGGCTATACCTCCCTGCTGTAGAACATCCACACCTGCGGCACGGCCCTGCATGGCCGAGGCTACATTGCCTACAGGTGCTTTGGTGAGTTCTTTGGTTGAGATGGAGGCAACCGACGATGACATTTTAGAGCGGTTCATTGTGCCGTAACCGATTACCACCACTTCGTCAAGGACTTCTGTGTTTTCGCTTAGCACAACATCTACTTTGTCTTGTCCGGCAGCTATGGCGACCTCCTTGGTGTGGTAACCGACATAACTGATGACAAGTGTGGCCGGAGTCGCGACCTTGAGCGAAAAGTTGCCGTCAAAATCGGTGGTACATCCGATTGTCGACCCTTTCTGCATGATAGATGCTCCGATCAGAGGCTCACCGGTGTTGTCGCTCACATTACCGGTGACCAACGTAGTCTGAGCTGAGGCTATCATTGCTGTCAGCAGACAGATACATGTCAGCAAATGTTTTAACATGGATTTAAGTGTTACTTTTGATTGTAATAATGATTTCAGGTAGGAAATTACTGCTGCTGTGTGATTTCATCACATAGAATTGCAGCCTTGATAAGCATCCTTGGGATGTGGAACGGGCCTTTGAACAGATTGCCTTTAGCGGCCTGGGCTACTGTGCCGTCGCGGTGCAGATAGCCGTACCATTCGGGATTTTCTGTGTCGGGGAAGTGCTGATACATCCACTCATGCGCTTTCTTGTGCATGTCGAGATATTTCTCGTCGCGAGTGGCTATATAAGCGTAGAGCGTAGCAATGACTGTCTCGCATTGTGGCCACCAGAACTTCATGTCCTGCGAATAGTCCTGAGGCGGGAAGTTGCGGCAGTCGCGGAAGTTGATAATTCCACCAAACTCTTCATCCCAGCCCCATTCCCATGACCAGTCAAGTATCTGTGTCGCCATGGCTACAAGCTGTTTGTCCCAGTTGCGGTAACGGGCTTCCTCGAGCAGAAACCATGCTGTCTCGATGCAGTGACCGGGGTTGACAGTGCGGCCGCAGCATGTGTCGATGAGTTTCCCGTCGGGTGTCACCATTTCAAGCAGAGCCTTGAACTCGGGATGTATGAAGAGTTTTAGTTTCTCGATCGATTCGTCAATCTGTTCGTCCAATACGGGGTCGGAGATAGCTTTGCGTATAGATGCCGCCGTGTTGATGAGAATCATGGTTATCGAATGACCGATTGCCGGCTGGGTCGGCAGATATTTGGCCGGAAGTACACCTGGCGTAGCAATGAATCGCCGGATGTCATTAAAGAGTCTGAGAGCCTTTGATGCATAACTCTTGTCACCGCTTGCCAGCGAATACTCGCTCATGGCAATGGCAGCAAAACATTCAGAAAATACATAGCGGCGTTTGCGCAAAGGAGTCCCGTCGGCCATGACCTCAAAATACATACGACCGTCTTCTGGATCAAAGCAGTGAGCTTCGATAAAATCTATGCAGCTCTTGGATGCGGCAAGCCAATCCTCGTTTTGCTCCATGTTGTTATAGGCATAAGCCCCAATGAATCCGAAGCGGCCCTGAAACCACACCGATTTGGTTGTGTCCATGATGTCTCCGTTCCTGTCAAGACAGGTGTAGACACCGCCGTATACGTGGTCAAGACCTTTGTCTAACCAGAATGGCATAATGTTGGACTTCAGGTCATTTTTATATTGTTCGGAACAAGCCGAAAGAAATTCCTTGTGTGCCATTGTCTTAAGATGTTTTATTAGCTATATTGGTTGGTGATGGTACCGGTCAGAGTGTGTTGCAACGTTCGAAAAATCCGATGGCCTCGAGTTCTTTTTTCATCGCCGCTTCCTCTTCGTCGGTCATGTTGCGGAAAGGTGTACGGTTGGGGCCGAGGTCAAGACCTATAAGTTTCATGATGCGCTTGCCTCCCACAATGTTGCCTCGATAGTTGCATATCACATTGATGACTGCCTGTGAGAAATTCTGCTTCTCACGAGCTGTCTCAAGGTCGCCGTTTTCCCATGCCTCGATGATACCGGTCAGTTCGCGGCCGTTGTAGTTTGTGGTGCCTCCGATGCCACCTCGGGCTCCACCCTGGGCAAGCGAGGGGAGTATGGTCTCGTCCTGGCCGTGAAGCATGTCAAACTTGCCATCCTTGTAGAGACGGCACTGGTTGTATTCATACAGGCTTTCATAGGTATATTTGATGCCCGCAAAATTGGGGATACGGCCGTCAACCGCTTTAAGCAGGTCAAGCATCGGAAGGAATGCTCCGTTAAATGCCGGAATATGGTAATAGTAGAACGGAAGCATTGGAGCGGCAGCCGCAATCTCCTCGCAATATTTCACGAGCTCCTCGATACGACCGATCTTCGGGAAGGGAGGAGCCATTGAGCCGATACCCCATGCTCCAATTTTCTCGGCATGGGCGGCAAGTGTCACACTCTCTCGCAGACAGCAACTGCCCACGTGTACGATTACTTTGAAGTCCTTAGGTACGGAAGCGACCCATTTCTCGGCGACAGCCATGCGCTCCTCAGGAGTGAGCATGTATCCTTCGCCGGATGAACCGTTGATAAATACGCCTTTGAGACCATTCTTTACAAGCATATCTGCGTATGCGGGGATGACTTCGAGATTAATATCACCGTTGGGATGCATAGGGGTGAAGGGGGCGTCGATAAGACCTTTGATTTTTTCCATAATGATAGCGTTAATGATTAGTGAATTGAATGATTATGCGTTTGCCAGTTTTGAATGGCATTTTTCGCGGGATTCGTTTTCTTTATTAAGTGTCGTTGGCTTGAGTATTGTAAGCTGAAGCACAACGGCAAGTATGAGAGCTGCGGCCATCATGACAAAGCCGATTCCCATCTTTCCTTCGGTGGCAAGCGCGCCGAGAAAGTCTGTGGCAATAGCTCCGATGAAAAGTCCTGACATGTTCATGAGACCATAGGCCGTACCTCGGTTGCGGGAGGAGACGAATTGGCATAGAATAGGCATATTGTTTGCATCAAACAGTCCATAGCCCAGGCCGAACAGAACACCGGCACCGATTGCGGCAAACAGTGAGGAGCCATAGCCCATCATGACGAGTGCGGGTATCATTAGAGTGAGTCCTATTGCAGAGGTGTAGATGCGGCCTTTGAGATTTCGTTTCGCCCAGTTGTCAGCCATCGGACCGCCCACCATGACACCTATAAATGAACTTACGGCGATTGTTATAGTTGCAATGGGGCCGGCTGCGACCATTGAAATGTCAAGAGTTGAGGCAAAAAGTTCAGGCAGCCAGTTTTTGGTAGACCAACCGGGGATGGAGCAAGAGGCGAAGAAAAACAAAATGGTCCAAAAAGCAATATTGCCCAGCAACATGCCCAGAGACGAGCGTATGCCCGAAAGCCCTTGGCGGATTGTTGCTCCTAACGGTAGATTTTCATTTTCAAGAGTTTCGGCTGCTTCGACATTACGTTTCTCGTAAAGAAAAATTATCAGCACCACCGCATACACTATGCCGATTATGCCAAACCAATGGAATGTCTGTTGCCAGGATAGCTGTTCAGCCACAAATGCACCGAAACCACCCACTGCCTGTCCCATATAGAGGCCGGTCATGTGTATGCCAATGGCAAGGCTAAGTTGCTTGCCGGTGAAATAATCGGCAATAAGAGAAAGTGCGGCCGGTATATACAGAGCCTCACTGATGCCCATTACAGCACGTAGCCAATATACTTCATTGAATGTTGTAGCATATCCGAGCAGAAGTGTTACTGTTGACCATACTGCCAGCGAGCCGACAATAAGCCATTTGCGGTTGACTCGGTCAGCGACTATGCCCGAGAGAGGGCTGCACAGTCCATAAATCCACATAAAGGCAGACATAACTTTGCCAAACATTATTGTCGATTCAAGATCGGTAATATCTACCGACATGGACTCACGCATGGTTGAAAGCATCTGGCGATCCATATAGTTAAGGAGTGCCACAACCCAGAGTAGGCCTACCACCAGCCAAGGATACCAGTTTTTATAACGAAATGAATTCATGATATTGATTATAGGTAATTTTAAATCTTTACTTTTCCTATCAGCTTTCTGATTTTGCCGTTTGATATAGCTGGAGCATGAGGGTCCTCCGGAAATACTATGCAGAAATCTCCGGTATGGAGTGTAACATAAAAGTCAGGTCTGTCCATGCTGAGAGCGCAATCGTCATCCACCTTATAAAGTTGTGAATACGATGACACACGCTCAATCGGTCTCCATCCGATATGTTCGACACCGTCAAGGACTACATGGATGTCAATGTAATTTCGGTGCATTTCGAGGGGTTGCTTGTCGGCCTCTATGCCGTCAATACTTAAGTTCATGACAAACACGTTGTCTCCGTCAATAGCGATTTTGCCAAGCGGTAATTCTTCAAAATTGTGGGTGGCCACAAATTCAAAGAACTTCTTGATTTTGGGATGCAGCTTGGTTGCAAGTCTGACATCCGAAGTTGTTCCGATAAACATGGATTGTTATTAAAATGTGAAAATTAATTATCATGCCACAAAGTAAGCCTAAATTTTTATAATAACCAAATATTTTAATAAAATATTTTATAAAGTATGCGATATATTATCAAATAATTTAAATAAGTTGGTTGTATTAATGTTCTTTAACCAAAATTTAAGTGGTGGCATACTGATTTTATATCAGAATTAATAAAATCTCCACATGTTTGACGACGTATTTAATATAATAAAAGTAAATGATACTTTTTATTATGATATATTTTTATTAATTTTGTGAATAACATCAATAGTTTATAAAAAAATTGCTTAATATGACCAGCAATCTAATGTCAGATTTTGCGAATGGAAACAAGAATGCATTATTAAAGAAGCAGATTATCACCTATTATATTAATAATGTTACATCCACCATTCCTGAATTGTCCAAAGAACTTAATCTGAGCGTACCGACAGTCACAAAGCTCATCAAAGAACTTTGTGATGATTCTGTGCTTGACGATTATGGCAAATCTGATTCGAAAGGTGGACGCCGTCCAAGTACTTACGGTCTCAACCCCGACTCTGGTTACTTTTTAGGTGTTGATATTAAGAACAGATATATAAATATAGGGTTGTCGAATTTCAAGGGTACTATTGTAAAACAGGATTTCGACATACCGATTGAAAATTTCAATGAATCACCCGCCACAATAATATCCATATGCAGAGTCATAAATGAATTTATTGACACATCTGACATCAAAAGATCTCAGATCTATAATGGTTGTGTAAATATATCCGGACGAGTCAATCCATATACAGGTTACAGCCGCAGTCTGTTCAACTTTTCCGAAGTCCCGTTGACCGACATCTTGACAGAACGGCTCAATATCCCGGTATGTATCGATAATGATACACGTACAATGGCTTATGGCGAATTTCTGCAAGGTGTGGTCAATGGCGAGAAAAATATTCTCTACATAAATCTAAGTTGGGGACTGGGGCTTGGCATAATATTAAATGGTGAAATATACGGCGGCAAATCAGGATTTGCCGGAGAACTCGGACATGTCAATGTGTTTGATAACGAAATAATCTGCCATTGCGGTAAAAAGGGATGCTTGGAAACCGAAGTGTCAGGTAGTGCGCTATATCGTATGCTCGTAGAGAGAATACAAGCAGGGCAATCATCAGTCATAACACATGACATAACACAACTGCCACCCCACGAAGCATTGAACGATATCGTAGATGCAATCAATAACGAAGACCTCCTATGCATAGAACTGCTTGAAGAAATCGGTCAGAAACTCGGCCGACAGATAGCAGGACTTATCAATATATTCAATCCCGAAATAGTGGTTATAGGAGGTGTACTCTCTGCAACAGGCGACAACATACTGCAACCGGTAAAATCAGCAGTACGCAAATATTCATTAAATTTGGTAAACAAAGACTCCAAAATAGTCTGTTCGCGACTCCATGAAAAAGCGGGCATAATTGGAGCCTGTATGATGGCCCGTCGACGTATGTTTGAAGAAATCTCATGACATCGCTAAAAGGCTGCGATTGATGTAAATTGCTTGAAAATGCGGGGATTTATCGTAGAATCCGTAGTAGAAAAGCAGTGAAGGGGTGATTGCTTGATTTTTAACGGATTACAAAGCTGCTACACAATAGCATGAAATAATGAAGCAAGATGAAGTGCCCCCAAAAGTTGGACCGGATAATGTTTAACCACTCCAACTTTTGGGGGCACTTCAGTAGATATAAAAAGCCGCTGCGTTTCAATCGTGGTTGTGATTGAGACGCAGCGGCCGATATGAGATGGGGGAGTGTTTAACGGTTCTGATACATTTCTTCGTAGTATTTTTCGTATGCTCCCGAGGTTATGTTGTCCATCCAGTCCTGGTGATCGAGATACCAGCGGACTGTCTTTTCGATGCCTTCCTCAAATTGGAGAGAGGGTTCCCAGCCGAGTTCGGCCTGGAGTTTGCGTGAGTCGATGGCGTAGCGCATGTCGTGGCCGAGACGGTCAGTTACGTAGGTGATGAGGTGTTCTGACTGGCCTTCGGGATTGCCGAGAAGACGGTCGACAGTCTTGATGATGACTTTGATGAGGTCGATGTTTTTCCATTCGTTGAAGCCACCGATGTTATATGTGTCGGCTATTTTGCCCTTGTGGAATATCAGGTCAATGGCGCGGGCGTGGTCTTCGACATAGAGCCAGTCGCGCACGTTTTCGCCTTTGCCATAGACGGGGAGCGGTTTGCTGTGGCGGATGTTGTTGATGAAGAGCGGTATCAGCTTTTCGGGGAACTGATAGGGGCCGTAGTTGTTGGAGCAATTGGTCACGAGTGTCGGCATGCCGTATGTGTCGTGATAGGAGCGCACGAAGTGGTCGGACGATGCCTTGGAGGCCGAATAGGGAGAGTGGGGGTTGTATTTGGTTGATTCGAGGAAAAATTCCGAGCCGTATGCTTCATGTTCGCCGGCCGATGCCTTGGTGGTGAAGGGGGCGGGTATGCCTTCGGGGTTGGTCAGTTCGAGTGCTCCGTATACCTCATCGGTCGAGATGTGATAGAAGAGTTTTCCCTCATATTTTTCGGGGCATGACTCCCAGTATTCTTTGGCGGCTTGGAGAAGTGCCAGGGTGCCCATTACGTTGGTGCGTGCGAATGTGAAGGGGTCTTTGATGGAACGGTCGACATGGCTTTCGGCAGCGAGATGTATTATACCGTCAATCTTGTGACCGGTGATGATGCGACGCATTTCGTCAAGGTCGGCTATGTCGGCTTTTACGAATGTATAGTTGGGTTTGTCCTCGATGTCCTTGAGATTGGCAAGGTTGCCGGCATAGGTGAGTTTGTCAAGGTTGATGATGTTGTATTCGGGATATTTGTTGACGAAGAGTCGTACTACGTGGTTGCCGATAAAACCGGCTCCGCCTGTGATAAGTATGTTACGCTTCATTTTCTTTCAGATTTTTTATGCATTTTTTGAGGGAGTCGGTCCAATATGGAACTTTGATACCGAATGTTTCTTTGAATTTGGTCTTGTCGAGCACCGAGTAGGAGGGGCGCACTACCTTGGAGGGAAATTCTGACGAGTGGCAGGGCTGTATGTCACATTGTGTGTTGCCGGCCAGTTCGGCTATAATTTTAGTAAAGTCAAACCATGAGCATACTCCTTCGTTGGAGTAATGGTATATGCCTTCGTTGCCGTTTATCATTCTGTTCTCGATGATGTGGAAAATAGCGTCGGCAAGATCCTGGGCATAGGTCGGAGTGCCGGTCTGATCAAAGACTACTTTCAGTTCCGGCTTGGTCGAGGTGAGATTGAGCATGGTTTTGACGAAGTTTCGGCCATACTCACTGTAGAGCCATGCCGTGCGGAATATCAAGGCTTTTACGCCTGATTTTTTAATTTCCTGCTCGCCGTGGAGTTTGGTAAGGCCATAGACACCGGTCGGGGTGCCTGTCTGGTCTTCGCGGCATGGTACGTTGTAGGGTTCTTTGCCAAACACATAGTCGGTTGATACGTGTATGAGTGTGCCGTCGTTGAGTTTTACGGCTTCGGCAAGATTGCGTACAGCCGTGGCATTGAGAAGTTCGGCGAATTGGGCATCGTCCTCGGCTTTGTCAACGTTGGTGTAGGCGGCACAGTTGACTATCACATCAATGCCGTTGTTCGTTACGGCTTTTTTTACGGCGTCGGCGTCGGTGATGTCGAGTTCGGTCACATCGGTGAATATGTATTTGTCTACAGAGTTGGCCGAGCTATTGCGCAGCGCGGTGCCGAGCTGTCCGTTGGCTCCTGTTACAAGTATGTTCATTCAGCGTAGAGGTCTATGTTATAGTCAAAGGGGGTGTCGAAGTCTTTCAGAAGAGGATGTCTTAGGTCCTTGTCTGACAATATGGCTTGAGAGGGGTCGAGGTGCCAGTCGATGCCGAGTGATGTATCCTGGATGGAGATGCCTCCATCGGCTTCGGGGTGGTAATAGTTGTCACATTTGTACTGAAACACAGCGATATCGGAGAGCACGGCAAATCCGTGAGCAAATCCGCGAGGCACGAAAAACTGACGGTGATTGTCTTCGGTCAGCTCTACTGCTACATATCGGCCGAATGTCGGCGAGCCTTTGCGTATGTCGACAGCTACGTCAAGAACGGCTCCTTTGACACAACGCACGAGTTTGGACTGGTTGAAAGGCGGACGTTGAAAGTGCAGACCGCGCATCACGCCGCGAGTGGAGCATGACTCGTTGTCCTGCACGAAATTGACGGGGCGCACTTTCTCGTCAAATTCCTTTTTGGAGTAGCTCTCGAAAAAGTAGCCGCGTGAATCCTTGAAAATGCGGGGCTCGATGATGACAACCCCTTCGATGTCGGTTTTGATTACTTCCATGTTTCAGTCAAGATTGGCGTTGTTGTTGTTACGGTCAAGTTCATCGATAACTTTCATTAGATACTTGCCATATTGATTTTTGAGCATGGGTTTGGCGAGTTCGATCATTTTTTCGCGTGAAATCCATCCCTGACGGTAGGCGATGCCTTCCAGACAGGCAATTTTGAGGCCCTGGCGTTTCTCAAGTACCTCCACATATATCGATGCTTCGGCCAGAGAGTCGTGTGTGCCGGTGTCGAGCCATGCAAAACCGCGTTGCAGAGTCTGCACTTTCAGCTTGCCGGCGTGGAGAAATTCCTGATTGACAGTGGTGATTTCAAGCTCGCCGCGTGCCGAGGGTTTGATATGTGCGGCCACATCGACAACCTTGTTGGGATAGAAATAGAGTCCGACCACAGCATAGTTTGACTTGGGGTGCTCTGGCTTTTCTTCGATTGAGAGACAGTTGCCTTCGTGGTCAAACTCGGCCACACCATATCGTTCCGGGTCGTCGACCCAGTAGCCAAACACCGTGGCTTTGCCCTCGTCAGCCTTACGCACAGCCTCGCTGAGTGTGGCTGAGAAGCCGGCTCCGTGAAATATATTGTCACCGAGCACGAGACATACGGTGTCGTCTCCAATAAACTCTTTACCGATGATAAATGCCTGAGCCAGTCCGTCGGGTGACGGTTGTTCGGCATAAGTAAATCTCACGCCGTAGTCAGAGCCATCGCCAAGCAGACGCTTGAATCCCGGAAGGTCCTGTGGAGTCGAGATAATCAGTATATCTCTGATGCCGGCAAGCATAAGCGTGGAGATGGGGTAATATACCATCGGTTTGTCAAAAACGGGGAGCAGTTGTTTTGACACTCCCTTCGTGATAGGATAAAGCCGTGTACCGGATCCACCGGCAAGAACTATGCCTTTCATATTAAGGTTATGATATTGATTTATTTTAATGGTGCAAAGTTAATTATAAAATGAAATTTTTCCAAATATGGATATGGCTCTTTGATGGACAATTTTGCTTCATGTCTGTCGGAACAAGCGGCAGTATTGCTCGGAGATATGTCGCCATGTATAACGGCGGTTGGCGATTTCTTTCATCTCGCTGCCGTCGAGGTCGTGACGTGAGAGAAGAGCCTTGAGTTCGGAAGAATTTTTGAAATAATATGCTTTGCCTTCGGTAGTCTCGCGATTATAGACTACGTCACATGCTATGACGGGCATGCCGAAGTGCATGGCCTCGACCAGTGATGGATTGGTGCCGCCGGCACTGTGACCATGGATGTATATGCCGGCATTGGAGCGTAACGTGTATAGGATGTCGAGGTCATATATGGCATCGAGAAGGGTTATATTGGGGCTGTTGTCATATCGGGCTTTCAACTGTCGTGACCATTCGCTGTGATGCCAGTTGCCGATGAATACCAGCGGATAGTCGGTATCGGCGAAGGCTTTGAGTATGATATGACTGTTGTTTTCAGGTTCGATGCGACATACCGTTATTGCATATTTATCCTTCTTGAGATTATACTCTTTAAGGATATTTTTCATCATGGAGTGTGGCAGATTGCGATGCACATGATCTCCTCCATAGGCTATGAGTTCTGACTGTCGTCCATAGGTATCGGTGACGTAATCCTGTATGCCTTTGTTGTCAGCGACAATGATGTCGGCATATCTTACAGCCATAGCTTCTGAATTACGCAGCACCCACCGTGCTGTGCGTCCCCATTTGGCCCGCTTATGTTCGAGTCCGTCGATATTGACTATAATTTTGCTGCGACTCATCAGCCTGAGCAATGGCAGGAAGAAACATCCCGAGACTCCCAGTATCAGTATCACGTCATAGCCGCTTATGGCGCGGCACATGGATATGATATCGTAGGGGATGGAGTGGGCACCGTTGGCGTGCATCCTGACGTATTTCAGTGTCGCCCCTTTGTGCTCGGTTGGAGTCGAAGGCATATCGGATGAACTGCAAAATACGGTATAATGCACATCTTTGGGGCAGTTTTCACCAATTATGTTTTCGACAAGCGACTCAAATCCTCCATAATTGGCAGGGACACCCTGGGTCCCGACAATCGCGACCTTGATTAGTTTCATTAAATACAGTGATATTATTTTTCCAGGACGTTACATATTCGCCCGATCATAGCGTCTCGGCTATACGAGCGTGAATAGGTCAGCGCATTGTTGGCAATTCGTTCATAGTTCTCTCGGTCGGAGAGTAATGCACTGATAGTTTTACTGAGCAGATGTGTGTCTTTACAGTCTATTTTAAAACCGTTTACATTGTCTGTAATCATTTCGGCTATACCACCTTTGACCGGAACTATTACAGGTAGTGCGCACGACATGGCTTCAAGAGCTGTCAGACCGAATGTCTCGATAAATAGGTCGGGATTGGAGAGATTGACCACCAGCGAGGCTTGGTTGTAAAATCGTGCGACATCCGACGAGCGCGGATGTATGGTTATATTATCGGGAATTTTGATGTTTTTCGATTCAATCCATGCTGTGATGGCCTCGGATGTGTCGTTGATAACCAATACAAATCTGAACTGCGGCATCAAGGACGCCAATCGAATGAAAATGTGTGTGCCTTTATATGTCTTGAGCGATGAGAGCATCAACACAGTGAGCCTATCGAACGAACGGGTCGGATCGGGACATAGGCGGGATATAAACTCATGAGACAGAGCATTAGGTATTACATCTACATCATTTTTACGGGACAGATATGAGCCTTGATAGGATGACACGCATATTATTCTGTGGGCAATGCGTTGCATGGCTTTGGCAAGAGTCCTGTAAAACGCTCCCTTGACAAACGCGTTTTCGTGATAGTGATATATGACCCTTTTGCCTGTGATGCGGCCGGCTATCGCAGGGCCGAGCGGCAGGATGGTGTTGATGTAGAATAGCGTATCTTTTCGGAATGCATATCGCAGAGCCATGATAAACGTCATAAGCTGAGCCAGAGAGTAACGCAGCATTGTCACTATCGGATTGGGCGAGAAACTGTAACGATAGTAGCGGCGGTGCAGACGGGGGCTGTCGAGATTGTCGAGAACACCTCCGCGGGTGGTAATCAGGTCGATTTCATAGCCTTTATCCAAAAGGCCTGAAAGAACATCGTGCAACACTTTGGGGCTGCCGCTAAAATCGTTGAAAAGATGAAAGCAGACTATGCGTTTTGACATTTCCGTATTTTATCGGACGCGCTCAAGCAAGTCGGTCCACACTTCGAGCATTGATAGAAATGACTGTGATAGTTCTCCGTTCTCTCTGAGGGTGAAGCGTGAGATGATGTCGAGCAGATAGATGGTGTAATCCTCTGTGGTATACCATGGCATGCTGCTCATCAGCCGATGAATTTTATCAGGCTTAAGGTTTGTGACATGCAGGGCCTGTTGGATGAAAAAGTGATAGCGGTCAAGCATGGGTGGATAAGATAGCCGGCCGTATTCCCAATCGAAGACAAACAGGCGATTGTCTTCAATCGTCATGTTCCAAGGCGTGAAGTCGGCATGATAAGCCGAGTATTCAACCTCGGTAGACGTCTTTTCCAGGATTATTTTGTCAAGCCGTGTGGCGATAATCTCTCTGGTTCTTGCAGGTAGCCGATACATATTGTCTTTGAGAGCCGAAAGAGATGTGTGCAGGTCGGTCGACTCAAACTGCTGCCTGACGCGCGTCAGTACTGATAACTGTTGGAGAAACGATTCGTGCAGTGGAGTCCAGTGGTGAGGCGAATAAGATTTTGGAGTCTTGACTGTTGATTGTATGAAGATATGCATGCCGCCAGACAGTGTTTCGCACAATAGACAGCGAGGAATTCCGTCGATACCAGCGGCCGAGAGTCGTGCGAGCAAATCGCGCTCGTGGACAAACAGTCGACGTATGTCATCCGAATCTGATAGCTTGCAATAGCCAAGTATCCTGTGTCCGTGAGTAAACTGGATTGTGATCTTCTGATGGACCGACGGCGTGCCTCCGAAAATCGAGAACTCGATGTCTTTGATTCCGAATGCTTTCTCTGCGGCTTCGACAATATCAGACCGAAGTGCGACCCGCATGGATGAGGCGTGGATAACCGTCATGATACCGGGTATACGATGGAGTAGAGGTAAGAGCTGTTTCAGCAATTTTCCTTTTATGCCGCTGGGCTGGTAGAGTTCCAGACCGATTGATAACCCGGCTGCCGGCAGTAGCCAGTTCTTGCCGTCGGCATTGGTGATGAGATAAGCCCGGGAGTCGCCGGGTGTGATTATGGAATCAATTGAAATCAATGTGTCGGAGTATTATGTCGCGTATCTCTTCGCCGTGATGCTGCCATGTGATTTCTTTTGCTGCTTCTTTGGCCTGCAATCCCATCCGAGAGCGGAGCGCGGGGTCGGAGAGACGTATGATAGCATCGGCAAACGCATTGATGGTTGTGTCTCTGTCTTCGCGTGGTATCACCACCGAGAAGTCGGGGTGGAAATAGCGTGTATATCCTGTGGTGTCAAGAGCTATGAGCGGTTTACCCATAGCCATAGCGTCAAAAGACACCGTGACAGCACCCTCTTTGAGTGACGGATTGAGTACGATGTCGGTATCGTTCATGAGTTGACGGTATATTTCAGCCGGGACCGCACCAAAAAATGTCACATGCTCCGATATGCCGAGTTTTGACGCTAACTCTTCGAGCCGTGGGCGGTCTACTCCTTTGCCAACGATGGCAAGACGTATGTCGGGACAGGTCTTTAGTGCTTTGGCCACGGCAAGAATTGCTATGTCAAATCCGCGCCAGGCATCAAGACGTCCTACGGCTATGCAGCACAGCCCGGAGTGAGCGATGGAAGGAGACTCAGCGGCAATGGCTGTGTCTGGAGCGACATCCGTAAAGCTGACTGCATTGAGCCTGGCATCTGCAGGAAGCAGATTTTTGGTAAGTTCGGTTTTACACAGTATTAGATCAGCCCGTAGAGCACGGTTTTTAAGAGCTCTGCTTCTGACCGATATGCCGACAGACAGTCTGCGCAAACGTTCGATGAGCCGTGATTTTCGCGAGTAGTGGCGTGAATAGTCTCCAGGAATAGTTTCAAGTCCACCGATAGGACCCCAGATAAACTTTTGCCGCGAACCATACGCGCTGACTGGCCACAGAGCGTTACCATAGGTGAGATGGTGGAAAACCTTGATACCGTTTGTCTGCATGGTCTCGCGGACTATACGGTCGGTCATCTTTTGCCATATATTGTAGTAAGTGCGCACTCCGCGCAATCCTCGTTTCCAGAATCGGGCCCATTTCGGAAGGTCGTAGTAAAGAAAATGTATGCCGGAATACTCCGGATGTTCCCTAATCCACGGCTCTATGGAGTGGCGGTTGCTTTCGCGTGTAAGTACCCACAGCTCGAAATACTTCGACATCTCAAGTACCCAATGCCACCCGACACCGATTTCACTCCCAAGTCCTGGTTCACAGGCATATGCCGAGACGAAAATCTTTAGATTGTTCATTTCAGACGTCTGAGATTCTTTTTATGCTGTTCGTTGAATATGTGATTTAGTGTGGTAGTCACAGCATCGTCGGGAGTCGACTCGTTGAGCACCTTGAGATAGCCTTTTTGATCGGCGAGATAGTCAATTCGGTTGTTAATATCGCGTATGCCGGCTTCGTCAAGTTCGCGTTTACGCGAAAGTATTGTCTCACTTGAGGCTGTGAGCAGTATATTATAGTCAAGCGAAGGAATGAACAGTTTTCGCCACAGGTTCAGAAAACGCACGGGAAGATAGATACGAGAACGACGGCTGTCACATATGATATCGGTAAAATACCGATCGAATATCACTAGGCGTGTGATGCGTGTTTTGGTCTTTACTTTGGCAAAATATCCCGCGATATAGTCAGTCGAGTAGTAGACAAGTCGCATAAGCGATGAAAATAAGCCTGTGCGTCCTCCGCGATGTGGGTCACTGTAATTGCGGTCGACATCTTTTTTGATACCTGCGGAGTGTGCTACTTCGCCAAGATTGCCAAACAGTGCCGGACGGAAATGATAGTAGGCATGGGCGGTGGCAAATACAGCACCAAGGCGTTGGATTGTGCGGTCGATTACAGTGGTCTTGCCCGAACCGTCAGGGCCAGTAAAGCCGACTGAAAAACCGGTGCGAGACAAAATGTAATTGCCTGTAAATGTTCGGATGAATCGTCCCATGTCGGCCATAAGTCCAAATGGTCTGTGGCGGAGATTGTATCGAAAAGCACGAAACAGCAATTTTCGTCCGGATGTACTGTCACATTGATCAGTATTGTCGATACCGAATATGGCTTTTAGTTTGGCTCGTACAGCCGGAGAATTTTCGGCGGAAGAGCGTGTCGAATGATATTTCTCAGGATACTCAGCACCTACAGCCCGGTCATAGAGATATTTGTCGAGGAACTGGGAGTTGACTTTGGAATGCCACAGAAATCCGTTAAACTCTTTGTCACACAAGAATTCGTCGGCTTTCATCAATAAAATCCCAAATACGGATGTGTCAACGAAGAAATCCCATTGCATAATGGATGTGCCGTTCCCGTCGTTTCGTGCGCAAACATACGTAATCAGTCGATCAGAATTGAGATAATTGATGATTTTCCATCCGCATTTGTCAATTATGTCGATGATGTGTGGTTGCACACGTTTTAAATCTCTACGTCTGATGATTATATCAATATCCCGGGCTGAATTGCTATGTGGAAGCCCTTCGTAGTTGCGCATAACAGCATAATCAACATTTTGATTGAGATATGCAATCACTTCGCCTATAAGTGTTGCTGTTACACTCGATTGAATCATATATTATGTTTAATTTTATCTAAGAAGTAGGATGGACGTGCTATAATTGAGCGTAATATCAGCCATGTACCTTTAATGGCATTTCCTTTTTTTAGTAATATCGCTCCATTGCGAAGATTGTCGGCTGCAGATGCTTCGTTTTTTAGTTCTAATATAGTTTTATCGGATAGTGATGAATAATATTCTAAAAATGTCATGTCTTTCATTCCGGCTCTTCGTCGTCTGACATTTGTTTTGGTATATCTCATCTTGAGAATCATGTTAAAACTATTCGATGACAATCCTCCCCCCTTACGGTAAAGACACAAGGTTTCCGGAATTACCACGATTGCTTTGCCATCAGTGTAGAGGTCGCTCATACGTGTCCATAAATCAAGGTCTTCGCAATAATCCTGATATCGAGGTTTGCCTTCAGGATATCCGTCAATGATGTATCCTCCGACTCTCAGTGAGGCTTCCCGGTCATATATGGCTGTCGGTTGCATAAATATCAGTTTTCCGGCAGCAGCTTTTGAGATGAAAGCGTCCTTGGTGGTTTCGCCGAGATAAAGGCCGCCTCCTATTTTCTTATCGTTCTCATCAATATAGTCAAGATGGCATCCGACAGCAATCAAATCTTGATCAGACTTGATTTTATCCCACATTTTTTTAATTGCGTTAGGAAGGAGAATATCATCGGCATCAAGAAACATAAGATATTTTGTTTTGGCATGACGTTCAGCGAAATGACGGCCATAGCAGATGCCCTTGTTTTTATCAAATGATATCAGCTCATATTGACGAGGGTAAGTTTTAAAAAAAGATTTTATTATATTTATGGAGCTATCAGTGGATGAGTCATCTATTATAAGAAGATAAAAGCCAGAAACTGATTGCTTTAAAACGCTTGCAAGAGTCTTTTCAATAAAGCGTTCAGCGTTATAGACACATATGGCGAGCGTAAGATCCATTAATCTAATCGATGTTTTCTAATTTTCCCAGGGTTTCCAGCGAAGACCACTCCTTGGGGGACATTCTTTGTAACAATCGTTCTTGCTCCAATGATTGAATGTGATTTTATTTCAACATTTGGCATAAATAAACATTCTTGACCAATCCAAATGTCATCGTGGATAGAGGTATGGCCTGGAAGTAGCTCGATACCTTGTTCAATCATCGGTATTGAAGTGTCTGATGTTTTATGGGAAAAACTGCCAAAAAAGAAACAGTTTGGTCCCATCATGACATTATCGCCAATGACAATATTAGATGGAACTCTGCAATTGGCTCCAAAATTACTTCGATCTCCTATTCTGATATTTTTACCATGGCCAAATTTTACTCGACGCCCAATATTAACATCTTTCCCAACAAAATCAAATAAACGTCGAACGCAAGTAATTCTAATACGATTGCTAAATTTTCCTAGGAGTCTAGAGTCAAAATTAGGAAGCCATTGTGCAAATCCGTAATACAATAATAAAAAAAGAAATCGAATGTGGTTGTATTGTTTTTTCTTAAAGAGATTAGGCCTAAGTTCAAAACCAAAAAAAGGAGGTATATTTTCAATTATTTGTTTCCCATAATGATTCAGCATACCTTTATAACCATTACGCCATTTTAATTTAAGGTCTGCCCATGGAGTCAGAGATAGGTAATTTAACCATAATTCTTTTTTAGGTAAGAATCCCCCTTTGAACCAAGGCTTATTAAGAAATACATAATGAATGATTGCCGGATTTTCAATTGCTTCTTTGACTTGTTTCAACTCATCTGCTTGTATTCGGGATTTTAAAAATTCATCTCGCATAAAAAATAGCATAAGACAGTTGTATTTAGGATGCAAATAATCAACCTTGCCTTTTAAAATTATATTTAGTGCATCTTGATCTGGCATAAATGAAACATCCATATTTTCACATAATTTTTTTAGACATTTTTGACCGATAGAATTTTCCCTCCAATAAGGAAGGTTGATCAGCATAACGCCAGAATTAAAATATATATATTCATTCGGGTTAATTTTTAGACGTTGATAATCAGTAGTTCTAACGACATCTTTAACAACTGCAGCTCCAATATTATCATGAAATACATAATTATCCAATTCTTTCAGATCGGATGAGACCACAACATCTACGTCCATATATAAAATGGTATTGAGATTGCTTGGTAATAATTGTTCTGATAAAAGTCTTAGTAAAAATGATGTGTTGTGTACAGATCTTAGATGTTTTCCAACTTCCTCCAATAAAACTCTATGTTCAGATTTTAATTCTAAAAAGTGGATTGATGCGTTGCTTGCTGACTTACAATTAATTACCCCCCCCAATTTGGATTTGTTACATACTGATAAATCAGGACAAATAATATAAAACGATAATTCCATATGTCGATTATTCTCTATAATCGACGTTATTGTTACCCCTAAATAAGGTACGTAGGAATCAGTTACAGTCATTAGGAAATTCATAATTGTTTGATTATAAGTTTTTATACGGAATATCAATGAATGGTCTTTCTTCCATCTTGTTTTGGTAATAGTTATTTATGGCATCAATGCATTTTTGATTACGGATATAATTCCCCGAAATCAATGTCTCGTTGTTTTTTATCCTTACAGGTAGAAAATTGTATTTGTAAGTTGAATATAGTACAGGAGTACCTTTTTTAAGTAACATTGCGGTAAGCCATATGTCATCTGCTGTCAGTGATAGATTTTTGATATTTTCGATATTAAAAATATCATGATGAACCGAATTAGGAGGGTATAAAACACCTCCAACACCTAAAATAAGAAAATTCTTGGACTTTTTTTGTATGGGAAGTGGATCAGGCCATTCGTTATAATTATTTTTTTCCTGGTATGATTTCTTTAACCCAATTAGCGATAATGCACTCTGGATTAGATGCAGCATTTTTTAGAAGTGATTCAATAAGATCTGAACGATAATACAAATCATCATCTACAGTTATTATTATATCCTCGGGATAGGTCTTGAATGCATAATAGTATTTTGTATGAGACCTGATTTCGTCAGGACATAGTATAATTTCAAGTCCTCTTTTTCGAAGACTAAGTAGTCTTTTGGGTAGATATTCAATATTTTTGATTTGGGCGGATGTAAGATAGAGAATGATTTTATCTGGTTTGACAGATTGTCTCAGGATTGTTTCAATTACTAGATGTAATGTTGGTAATCGTTTAGGAAACGATGTTATGGAAACAATAATGCTATGATTATTAGCCTTTTGTGTGGTGATGCGGTACTTTGTGTTATTTCTCGTCAAACTAAAATAAATAGGAATGACAATGTTCGCAGAAACTTCAATAAGTTTATTGATAAATCCGTAAAATCGTAGTTTTTGGAGTATTTTATTTCGATTAGTGCCCCAAAAACGTATTTTGTCAAAAAAATCAACAATATTCATGTCTTGTTATTCAGTTAATTCGTTGTCTTCATATATGAAGTCGTTGAAGCGGTTATCATAGAAATATTTTACGCAACAAAATATAAAAAGTAATCCCCACCCATATGAGATATTGCCTATGCCTCCTCCTGTGCCGGTGAAAAAGTAAATAGAGCCTAATGATCGAAAGTTTATACAACAGGTAAAAACGATAATTAGTTCTAACACATATGAAATAAGCCCATAGTCATCAATATGTCCCATATAGACATTCCCAATTGCTATATTTCGTTTGCTTACGCTGTCACAACCTTTCCCAATTATGATATCTGGATCTGAAAAATCGGCTTTTAATGTTGTAAGAAGAGGGGCTATGCGCATTGAGGCACTTCCATCGGTTTCTCTAACAACATCTGCATCTCCCGATATTGTGGCAATAGAGGCTGCCTGTGCACGAGAAAAAGATTCATTTCCGAAATATTCAAGACTAAAGTATATGCCTATGAATATTGGTACTGCAAAAAGAAAATACCATCCACGCATGAAATATAAAGATGTTATTCCTGCTGCAACAAACGCGGTGCCACTGCCCATTGTTAGGACTGCCCATATGTAAAAGATTGAGACCCATTTGAGTTCACCCTTGAAGATATCTTTTATGGTGACTTTTTCTCCATTGCGAATCTCTAAACATTTGAGTAACGCGTAATACATCACTGCCAATAAACGTCCAAGGGTAGATGGTTCAAATGTCAGTGAATTAGCTCCGATACCACGATTAAGTACCTGACAAAGATTGATAAGAGGTAAGAGTTTTATGCCTACGATGAGACATGCCTGTTGTGCAAGGAGAAATCCTATAAGCACGAAGAAAAACAGACGCATGAATTTTATGAAATTATCAAGTGTGAATATGTGATAATTCCATACTGCGGTATAGGTTACAATGAATGTAATGACAAACATGCATGTGTAGAGTATGGTCGAGGCTCTAAATGTAGCCGGATGAAGAATTCCTGCGGTAAAAAATAGCCAACCCATATAGACTATGCCTAGAATCAAGGCTCGATTGATGCGAAAGTGAGCTAAAAGCACCAATGGCATTACGGCCATAACAATGGTTTTGATCGGTGATACTCCAGCGCGAGTTTCTATCGGGATGTACTGTATGCACATCAGTACCATCACAAAAACCACAAGATTGGGTAGTGTATAGTTAGCCGGGTTGAATAATCCTCGTGTAAATGAGGCTACTGCAGAGAAAATAGAGGCTATCATCAGAATTATGGATGAAGTAGTTTAGGCATGTTTTTGTTCATCCATAGAGTTATACTCCATTGTATGGGCATGGATGCGATGAATGCCAAAATGGAGATCCACCCCAAAAAGGGTAGATGAAGGAGGTTGACTATGAAGATTGTTATCAATACTTGTACGATGGAGTAATGAGTGACCATTAGAGAGAGTGAATTTCTTCCCCAATAGTCAAAATAGTTCCAGAGTTTATTGTTTTGAGAGCTGTAGAATATAAGGATGAAACCGATAGGACCGAATATGGGTGCGCATAGCTGCCAAAGATACTGATTAAAATTTCCAAGTAATAGGCTAAGATAGTTGGCCATGAGATAGGCTGAAATACAAATAGCTATCCCTGTAATAAAACTCAGGAATTTATAATCCAATAAGTTTAGTTTATGTATGATTTTATAGGCAATATACCCTAAACCAACAGTTATAGTGGCGCATAGAGTGCTGCTTATAGTATAGAATGGTGCTTTTATAATATTCCATAAAGGTGTGGTGCGACTAGCAAAAAAGTTGTTGTATTCGTGCTCATAAATCATAATTACAATTAAGACCAATAGCCATACACTCCAATGCCGTTTTGATAGCCAGTTCCAAATGATTTCGCCAAAAAATAATGCTGGAAGAAACCATAGTGTGCCGATGCCTCTTAGTACAATGGATTTGTACGTTTCGCGGGCTATGAAGTAACTGTCATAATAACCGAAAGCCCAAAGAATGATATCGAATGAAAGTATTATCCCTGTCCAATAAATGTAGGGATAGCCTAATGAACGCAAACGTTTCTTGGCCAAATTATAAGTAGGAATTTTTTTTCCCTTCATGGCCATAATCCAACCGGCTATAATATAGAAGATTGTGATCATGAATGAGCCTATGAATGTATTGACAGTCCAAGGTATCACACCGTTTTCATAGTGTAAGAAAACAATGCACAATATGCCAAGACCTTTGGCTTCGTCAAGGTATCTTGCTCTAGATGTTTGAGGCATAATTGTTATTTGCGTTTTTTTAATGAAAAGGCAAGGAGGATTAGTGTAAAGTACAATCTCCATGATAACGAAGAGAGCATACATCCGTACCAAGGATATCCGCTATAACGGCGTATGAAATAGAGGCGTGAGCGTTGCCACTGGCGGAAACGTGGGCGCGGGTCTCCCTTGACTGATGGGATATGTCGGTGTACGGCCGTTGTATCAGCTACATATCTCATTATATGGCCTGAATGTGCGACCTGCTTGGCAAGAATAGCTTCTTCACAATATAGAAACGGATATTCATCAAAATATCCAAGGCTCGAGATATAATCAAGCCTTACCATGAGAGCGCAGCCACTCAGTTTGAAACATTGAGCAGTGGTATTGAAGTCACCGATGAAGTTATATGCTTCTTGCGGTTTTCGGGGATGTATCAGATCTTTAATCCATCCGAATGAGTGTGTCCAACCTCCGTCGGGAAGCATTGGATTCTGATGTATTCCATCAGGTGTTACAATATCTGATCCTACGACAACAGCTTGCGGGTTGTTATCAAGCTCCTGAGCAAGACGTCTCACATAGCATGGGTCTGGAAACTCCATGTCGGGGTTGGCAATCAATGCATATTCATAGCCTTTTGAGGCTGCATAGCGTAAACCGATATTGTTGCCGGCGTTATAGCCTCGGTTTGCATCGGCAGAGATAAATGTAAGGCCTTGTTCCTTGCATAGCTTGTTAACCTCGACCGCGTCGGATGATGCGTTGTCGACTATTATAATTTCCTGGTCAACACCTTCCTGGCGTTTCAGGAACCCAACGCATTTTCGGCAGTCGGATGAGGAATTATAGTTGAGTAATATTACCGGGATTTTCATTTTTTCTTCAATATCCATCGATTATAAATGGCCTTACGGAGTCGGGAGGTGATGTTATGCAGACGCCATAGACGGTCACCCATTTTGTGTCCTACTGTGAGAGACAGGCTTCCGCGATCAAATGCTGTATGTCGGCCTCCTAATGCTGTAATGCTGAACAATTGGCCGGCTGATAGCTTGGTTGCCATTGGTGTCCCGTCAAATTCTGTCGAGTTAAGCAGTGGTCTAAGGTCTATGTTATCACGTAGAGTAGCGATTGAATCGATTGAAATTTTAGCCCATTGATATAGGAGATCATCGCTCATATTGTCAATAAACGGCTTTATAAACTGACTCATTCTTACTGTTGTCGAGACATTCGTACGTACAGTATCGCTCTCTTGATAGGACTGCCCGTGTGCAAATCTGGGTTTGATGGAGCCATTTTCTGCTGAATATCCGATGGTTGACGGATAAGGAGAAGCCGAGTAATAATTTTCAATGAGTGCGGTTGCATCTGTATCAAGTGCCCCTTGCGGAAAGAAGGAATAATAATCACCGTGAGAGCGTGGATACACATCACCGCGCACGCCTATGTAAAATGTCGGGATGGAAAGATGGCCATGGCTGTTGTCAAGACCGAGTATGGAGTTGATCATCAGGCGTGTGGTCCCTAACCAACCTATATCGACCATTGCTTGCGGAATGTCGTCTGCGAGACCCTCCTGACGGAGATAGTCCAGCGTAAGACGTGCGTTCTGAGCTATACGTTCCATTAGCCACGGTGTCACACGTGGGTGGTTGAAAAGAGTGTCGAGAAATTCCCGTTGGCACGATGGCGATAATATTTTATCGTAATTGAATGTGACGCTGCACTCTTGACGCAATTCTTCACGCGAGGTCTGCAATCGGTCAAGCAGAGTATCCACCGAACGCATCAGCAGATTTTTACGGTCGGATGTCTCGATAAACCGCTGCTCGCAGTTTTCAGTCATATAGGCCCATATGAGAGAGCGACGTGAAACAAAAAGATAATTCAGGTCAATGCCGTCATGGTCAAGCGATTCGGCTATTTTTTGCATTATATAACCGTCACGCGATAGGAAATGAAGCCGTTGTATGCCGTTGCGTCGTGCTGTTCTTAACACATAGGCTACAAATGGGATATACAGCGAGCCTACATAGTCGGCGGCAAGGGTGGCATCGGCAGAGTTATGACCGTCAAGTCGGCTCATCCTCATTATGCCGGCCGCCAGTGAAGCCATTGTCGAGTCTCGCAAAGAAGCACCTAAAGCGTTTATTTGTCGCTCTATAGGAGTAAATCCTGTGTTGACTTTCTCAGCCTTGACATTACGCCTGCGAGCCATGCGTATGTCGCTGTGTGCATTGTCGCCATGATGAAGCCATGATGTCGGAGCATACGTTTCATGTACTTTTTGGTAAAGACTCCCGTTGTCCTTTCTGGCATTCCATTCACACGATACAATAACCTCCTCTTCATCAGTCAGACATCCCTCGCGTTTCAATATCTTTTTGAGAAAGTCGGATGGCAGATACATGTCGCTGAGAAATTTTATGATGTACCCCTCAGCCCGGAGACTGCTGATTATTTTTTTGATTACCGGATTGGCTATCAGCATTCGGCTTTCTATCTTCAGTTCAGTCTTCTGCAATATTTCCTGACCGTAGGGCGCAAATTCCGTTTCGCCTATTTTGGAATATATATCGGTTAGTGATGCATTTACACCTGCTTCAGCCGCAACTTGTCGCCTACGGTTGATAAAAGCAGTACGTGAAGATTCACTGTCCGGCCAAAGCTCCATGGCCATCAGTCCGAATATCGCATCAGGCACACCACATATGCGAACCAAAGTCGTGTCAAAAATGTCAAATGTCGCTAATCGCATTGTCAATGATATAATATATTCCCAAATGTATTTATAAGTTTAGGTGGAAATATATTAAGAATAGCATATATAATTCCTCGTTTTGTTAATGTAAAATATTTGTGATTAGGGCGTATCTTCGCTATATCGGGCCAAAAAGAGTTATTTATGTCGTGTCTTTTCAAGATTACTTTATAATAGTTGTCCAGATACAAATTCAATAATAGTTTTTTTGAATTGAGACCAAATCTAAATTTTTTAGTTAATCTATCATATATTGTTTTGTAGCTTTGGCATAATTCTATATGTTGTGGAAGACTATATGTTGTGGTTCTTTGTCTGGATATAGAAGAATAGATCCGTGGACAAAAATAGGTATATCCAATCTCTGAAATAAAAATAATTTTGTCAATGTGGCATAGATATGTATGCCAAAATAATCCATCTTCTCCACATCGTATATTTTCGTTAAACCGAATGCGGTATCTGTTCAATAATGAAGTATTAAATATTTTGCACCATACCCCCCAGTTGTAAAGAAGATTATTGGTATCGACATAGTCTAATCCATTATTACAATCAACTTCTGTGTGAATAAATGATTTTGAGTTATATATAGTGTCATTGTCGATACCGTCATGTCCCTCGCAGTAATATCCTTGTATCACTTGAGTGGTTTCATCATCCGTATTATATTTTACGAAATTGGACAGATATGATGGCATTATATAGTCATCGGCATCAACAAATGTGACCCAGGGAGTCTTTACGATATCGAGCCCTTTATTTCTTGCAGCAGATGGCCCTTGGTTTTCACAGTCAAGAACTATGAATCGACTATCTATATTAGCGAAATTTTGACATATTTCTAAACTGTTGTCAGTAGAACCATCGTTGATTAAAATACACTCAAAATTCGCAAATGATTGGTTGACGATGCTGTTTAGACAATTAGCCAGTCTTTTAGCAGCGTTGTAGACTGGTACAATAATTGTAATTTTTTGTGAAATCATTTCTATTTTATACCAAGAGATTTTTTCATCAATAGAAATGATTTATCTATAGTGAATTGTTTGATATTATTCATGCCATTCAATGCGATTTTTTGCCTAAGGAGACTATCAGACATTAACTTTAGTATATTTGAAGCCATCACTTTTGAGTCACACACAGGTGAGACTAATGCAGTGATTCCATCTTGTGACATTTCAAGATAACCTTTGTTATTCGAGCAAACCACAGCGGCTCCACAAATCATTGCTTCTCCAACGGTCAATCCCCATCCTTCTTGAATGCTGGGTGCTACAAATATGGAAATATTATTGTATATTTCATTTATTTGGTTTGTATCTGGACATCTGATATATGTAATCCATTTAGGCAGATTCTCGGGCTCCAAATCCGTTCCAAACATTATAACCTTTAAATCCGCTCTTTGTTTATGAGCTAAAATTAAAGCCTCATAGCCATATTTAAAACCTTTACATTGAATCGGGCTATAAACGATGCCTATGATGTTATCAGGCCTTTCAGAAATTGGAATGCTGCATTTAAATTGCGTGAAATCAAACCCATTGGGAATAACGGGACAGTCTTCTCCCTCTGATTTGACAATATCAGCCAGCCATTTGGATACTGCAATTTTGTTACATGGAAATCTGTAGGTCTCTTTTAATTGATCATCATTTATTCCACCCCAATTTTCGTATCCTTGAATAAAATAAAATTTAGAATTTTGTTTAATAGGATAGCTATTCATATACATTGCGGTAAATGGAGTAGAGCAAATATAGATGTCTGAAATCGGTACGTGTCTGTAGTTTAAAGAATATGTAAGATGTTCTTGGACATTAGGATGAAATGAAAACCAATCAGAAGAAAATCCAACCCATCTCTTTTGTAAATATCTTGCAATGGCAGATAATTTAAATAGAATTGATTTTTTTCTCCAAAATAAAGAACCGGCATATACAACGTTGACTTTATAACCTTCCTGTGCGAGTCGGTTAGCATATTCAAATATTACTTTGTATCCTCCGGCGGGATATATAGATGGACCAGGCAATAGAAATGAGATTGTCATCTTTTTATAGAATAGTTTTAATTTATGAAATGCCAATACTATTCAAATCTGATAAAAAACAGTCAATATAATTGTCCCATGTATGGTCGGCAACTTTATTGTGTGCGCAAATAGACATTTGACGATATTTTTCATACGTGGCATTTAATATCATGTCAATACAATATTGCAGGTCATTTTTATTATTGGCATATACACCGAAACCTATGTTGACACCAAATTCTTTGACAAAATCATCGTATGGCGATACAACAACAGGGCATCCATAATACATGGCTTCGACAGTACTGCTATATGCGCCCCATTGGCGGGCAGGATTTACTAATATTGTTGCTTCTTGAATCAACTTATAGTAAAGATCGCATTGACTCTGATATCTTTTATTCAAATAGCCATGGAATGTAATTCCATCTGAAGAATCTATCTCTGATAGTTCAGATTTTTTCATGCCAATTATGTCAAGGGTGAGATTTGTGTGAAATTTCTTTAACCGGTTATATGTATAGGCAAGTTCGTATGCTGCAGATTTATATCTGTGATTTCCAATAAAGATAATTTTTTTAGATGCAAAACGTGTATTTATATTTCTTTTAAGATCGAAAGTGCCATTATAAACCGTATTGATGACATTTCGGTTCAGATATCTGAACTCTTTGGAATAGTATTCCTCCATTTTTTCTTTGCAAACTGGAAACATCGTATACAAAGCATCTGCATTAGCCAATACATAGTCTTCATATTTTAATCCGGCACGTTCATACCACTGAGGTTTTCGTCCCATGCGCTCAATTGAAACCCTATCCGTCCAATCACACCATAACACATTGGGCTTATCTGATTTTTTGTTTATAAAGGCATATGATAGAAATAAGTTCAAATCCGTGTTTGGAAACATCTTGTTGGCCTTAGATATTTTCCGTTCGGTAAGGAGTCGATGCATCCAAGTACGATTATATTCAGGACAGGCATTTTTGTGTAATATTTTCCTGTATAGGTAGTAAGAAGCTGTATTAAAAAGTCTCTTTAAAATTTTATTCGCCTCTATGTTTACTCTATAGACTTTAATGCCTCTTTTTTCCAATGCTCTGCAAAATAGATAAGGGACATTGCTCCATGTCGCCAAGTCGTTGGAGTCTCCGTTGCTATATACTGTTATTGATTGTATCATGGCTTTACAAAATAAATAATTGTGGATTAGCTAAACAATTGTTTGTATGCAATCCTCAATTTTTTAGACGGGAGAAACAGCATCGTTGATAATATCTTGTCTCTTGTGGATAAATGTCTGTTATAGAATAAATTGCATCTTAAAAATGAGGCGAGGTTAGTCGTATTTATATCTTTATAAAGCGAATATTCAAGATAGATGGTAAATAGGGTGTTCAGTTTGATGTTCCAAAAAAAACGTCATTCAAAACACCTGAAAAATTAATAAAAACACGTGCTTAAAAATATTGATTTTTAGCGCAAAAGAGTACATTGAAAATTTGGATAATTCATTGATTTTTAGTAATTTTATAGTCTAATAATCAACTAAAAAGCAATGAAAAAATCAGATTCAAACACTCCCAAAGAAACCCCGGAAGAGGAACTGAAACGTCTTCGTAAAGAGAACTCAAAGCTCAAGGCGCAGAAGGAAGCCGATAAAGCCAAAATCTCAGACTTGAAGAAAGAACTCAAAAAAAAAGACGTGCCGACAATAACCGTGACCGAAGAACAACGCAAGTTACTTTCGAGCCTGTTCCCGGACATAGATTCTCTATTCAGTTGATAATGCTTTGCGTGCTGATCTATGTGCGGACCGGATGCGGACTGCGAACTGTAATATCCATAATCGGGATATTTGAGGAGGTCCTCGGAGATTCCTTTGGGAAGATTCCGTGCTACAACTCCGTGGCCAACTGGGTTCGCAAGCTCGGACTCTCCGTCTACGAGGAGGATGCTCCCCAAGGCGGTAAGTATGCCCACATAATCGATGAGAGCATCATGATCAACAAGGAGAAACTTCTTGTAGTGCTGGGTGTTCCTGCCGAACATACAGGCAAACCACTGAATCATGATGATGTCATCGTATTGGGAATGCACGTTGGAGAATGCTTCAAGCGGGATGATGTCAAAGAGGCTAATGAAAAAGCTGCTGAAAAAACCGGAAGTTTTCCTGAATACGGAATATCCGACGGTGCGCACAATCTTGTAGGCGGCTTTAAGGATGCCGGCATTGACCATCATCTTGACATAAGCCATACATTGGGCAACTGCATGAAACACGTCTATGGGAATGATCCTGAGTTTGTGTCACTTACCGAAAAACTCGGCAAGATCAGGCTGCAATATCATCTCACCGACAAGGCATGGCTTCTGCCTCCCAATATGCGTGCCATGGCACGGTTCATGAATCTTCGTGAATGGGTGACGTGGGGTCAGAAAATGCTTGGTTGTCTTGATTCCCTGGATGACGACACGAAGGAAGCATATTCCTTTCTTCTTCAGTATAGAGACCTCATTGAAGAACTTGGTGTCTGCGTCGAGTCCGTAACCTATCTTGAGACTCTTTGCAAGTGTGAAGGGTTCGGACTCAGAACCAATGCACTTTGTCAGTACTATATCATCCGTAATCTAATCGGCAACGCCTCCAACAGGCGGGCTTGTGTCGGACTCAGGATGCTGGATTACTTCAAGGCGCAGGCAGCTGTACTCAATGGCAGCAAGCAGATACGCAACATTTCCTCAGACATAATTGAATCTGATTTCGGCATATTGAAATCAAAAGTGTCACCCAACAAACTGTATGGGTTCACGCCAATGATTCTGATGCTGCCGTTATATCCAAAAATCGCTGTCTATTCTGACGCTAAAATACAAAATTTCAAAGTACGCTTGGCCAATGTTAAACTTAAGGACATAGATCTCTGGGCCAAGGAGAATCTATCTCCGAATCGGGTGGCTCTGCGCTCCAAGACACTCAATAAAGCGAGCTAATTTTGGAACATAGAACTGAACACCCTAGATGGTAAATAGGCATTTAAAGAGTTGAGATCTAAATATTTTCAGATTATTGGATTGGAATATTGATAGTATTGCATCAGAAAGCTTTACTGCGTGTGAGATATTGGGCATATATCGGTGGACAGTGCTTTCATCATACCATCTATAATTATAGACTGTATTCTCAATACCTTTATATCGTTTTATGTTTAGACCGATCTGCAGCATTACGATAAAATCTTCTGCTATTATTATATTTTTATCTGTATCGAAGTAATGTGGGCTTATTGTAGATCTCCTTATAATTTGTCGCCATAGACATTTCCATCGTTTTCCGATTAGAAGTTTGCTTATAAAATCATATGAATCGCCCTCGGTTAACTCATTTATAGGCCCTTTTTTGTCGAGAGTCAGATCATTCAAATCAATGAATTTAAATCGACCGCTGACTATGTCATAACCATGGCTTTCAGATAGTAATGATTGAATAGAGTTGCTTGGGAGAGTGTCATCTGCATCTACAAACATAATCCAATCTCCAGAAGAGTTCTCATATCCTTTTTTTCGGGCTGCATTAACGCCTGCGTTATTTTGTGATATGACCTTTATATTGTTGTGTTCGGATTTAATTTTATTGCATATATTTAATGTATTATCAACAGAACCATCATCAACAATAATAATCTCAATTTGATGTTCTGTTTGGCAGAGAATACTCTCAATACATTTCTCAATATGTTTTTCTGCATTGTATGCAGGAATTATAATGGAGACCATATCCATATATTTAAGTGATTAATGCATAGTGTTGGTGTGGTTTGCATAATCATAGTGTAATACAAGTTTATGAATATAATCGTATAAATATAAAATACATGGAGCGAATGTGGGAATATATTTGAATATCATGAATCTTCGGGGGGGAATTCCTATATAATTGGTTAATAGTGAATTTAATTGTGCCAACTCAGACTTGATATCACCTTTCGTTTTTAAGGATAGACGTATTTTTAATTCTTGTCTAATTAATTCCCATTTTTGGTATAAATTTTTTTCAATTTGGATTTTAGGATTATTTTGGGCAAACCAAAGTTTTATATCATATAGAGAGATTAAAAAAGAATAGTTCTGTATATCTGATTTAGAATGACTTGCAGATTCTGATAAGACTCGGTATACGGCAACTACATTAGCTGAATATTTGATTTTAGAATTTATGGCGATAAACAACCATAGTGGATAATCTCCCATTTTCCAAGTTTGTTTAATTGAGCTAATGAAAGATGTATATTTAATGTATAATTCGTTTCTGATTAATACAGTTGGAGTCGGAATTGTATTATTCGATAATAATTGTTCAAATTTTTCATTGGGTCCACCCCATTCGGTTTCAAACTTAAGATTTATTTGTGAAAATATTTGAACTCTTCCATATATTGCTCCATAATCAGGATGGGTCTCGAGGAAATCCACCTGCTTTTGAAGTTTTAGCGGATCGGTCCAATAGTCATCACCTTCACACATGGCGATGTATTTCGCACCGGTAGCTTCGCATGCAGCCGTCATAATGCGACCAAGTGAGCCGTCATGTTTGGAATATTGGTTTTCTGTTTCGTAGATTGGCTTGATTATGTCGGGATATTTAGCTGCATATTCGCGGATAATATCTGCCGTGCCATCGGTCGATGCGTCGTCATGAACAATCGCTACAAACGGAAAGTTTGTCTTCTGCATTATAAACCCCTCAAGAGCATCACGAATATAAGCTTCGTGGTTATAAGTTATACATCTTATAGCGACTAATGCTTTAGTTGAAACTGCGTTGTTTGGTTTGTTTTCAGTCATCGTCAGATGTTTAATATGATTATGTCAAACGTGGTTCAACATTGGTTTGAAGCCCACAAAATAACATATAGAATCATATAGGCTTGATATTGATAAAAAATAGGACATAGCCCAATATTATAGATTCATGTTATTACAGGATATCGTTTTGGCTGGAGAGCCTTTTACAATTGAATTTGGATTTATTGATTTTGTTACAAGTGAGCGAGCTCCGATATAGGCTTTTCGCCCGATTTTGGATACTTTCCCGGAAATAGTCAATGCTCCTTGGCCAACAAATACCTCGTCTTCCAACTCTGTATATGCTCCGATTGTGGCACCTCCGGCGATAAAACAATATGGATGAATATGGTTTGTATGAGAGATATTGACACCAGAAAGGATGATTACTCCTTCGTCAATAATCGTATCAGCTTGTATGTGAGAAAAAGCACTTATGTACACACCCGTGTTTGAGATTTTAGCAAAACGAGATATTATTGCCGATGGGTGTATAATTGTTGGGACTTTTCCTCCTTTTTGGACTATTTTGTGAGTGAGAGTCTTTCGGATTTCATTATTTCCCATAGTCAATAAGAAATTTTTGTCAGTAAGACTATTGTCTTCATCAAACAGATCATCGAAAGACCCTAATATTTTAAAACCATGATCAAATTCATTGGTCCGTTCACTATTGTAGTGATACAGTCCGGCTATTTTGTAGCCACAGGATTCAGCAAGATCAATGAATACAGGAGTATTATGACCCACTCCGAGGGCGTATATTTCTTTCAATTACGTTGATATTTATGACTGATCTTATTTTGATGTCTTTATATTCCCTCCAAATTACTCCACGGTGTAAGGTCTTGAAACCAAAATAGTTTGCGCGACAAATAACTGTGAAAACTCATGATATTTTGATGCAATTTATAATACGGGTTAAATCTTTTTCGGAGAGCTCATGATGCATCGGGAGGCAGATTACTTGATTGGCTATGCGGGTGGCGACGGGGAGATTTTGGGGCGTAGCGGAGGGGAGACCGCGATATGTGCTGAAGTCGCTGATGAGAGGATAGAAGTAGCGGCGACCAAGAACGTTGGCATCTTTCATTTTGAAATATAGTTCGTCGCGCGTCATTCCGAATTTTTCAGCATCGATAAACACTGGGAAGTAACTGTAATTGTGACGTACACCCGGCATGTCGTCAAAGAATGTCAGACCGTCGATGTTACGCAGAGCCTGGCGATATCGTTGAGCCACATGTTGGCGGGCTTCTATGGCGGCATCGACCTGTCGCAGATTGAGTATGCCGTAAGCGGCCCTTACTTCGTCCATTTTGGAGTTTATGCCCGGGGCGACGACTGTGGTCTCGTTGGCAAAACCAAAGTTCTTTAGGTAGTCTATGCGCTTTTTGGTCTGCTCGTCATGCATAACGAGTGCACCGCCCTCAATGGTGTTATATACCTTGGTGGCATGAAACGAAAGCGTAGACATATCGCCGGCATTTAGCAACGACTCTCCGTCGACTTCCACACCAAAGGCATGGGCAGCATCATAGATGACTTTCAGACCATATTTGTCGGCTATTTCCTGTATGGCCTCGGTGTCACATGGTTTGCCATAGCAGTGGACTGGCATAATGGCTGTGGTGCGCGGTGTTATGGCCGCTTCGATTTTACTCGGGTCGAGATTGCACGTTGCCGGATCAATATCGACAAACACGGGCTTTATTCCGTTCCACCACAGCGAGTGAGTCGTGGCTACAAAACTATATGGTGTAGTGATGACTTCGCCTGTAATACGCAATGCCTGTAGTGCTGTAATCAGAGGAAGAGTGCCGTTGGTGAAAAGACTGATATATGGCACTTTGAGATACTCGGCCAGCTCTTTCTCGAGCTGTCGGTGAAACTGTCCGTTGTTGGTAATCCACTTGCTCTCCCATATTTCGGAAAGCAACCTGACAAACTCTTCTTTATCAGGAAGAAGCGGTGAGGTGACTGTAATTTGGTGATTCATTTTTTCAGTTCTTTAAGCTCTTTGATTTCAGGGAAGTGGAAAAGAAATGCTCCACCGATATATATTACTGCGCCTGTAGCGACTGAACAGATTAATGATGTCAGATCATTGCCCATAAAATAAGCGACGCTTCGCGCTCCTATATACATCACACCGCTGAGCAACAGGATCGGAGAAAAGTCGTGGAGCTGTTTGAATATGCTCATATTTAGGAATTTACCGTTATAATAGGTGTTCCATATGAGTGATAGTAATGAACTGACAATACTGCCGTAACACATAGCTTCGAGGCCAAGTGGGATAGTCACGCATAGTATTATGACCCCCTGTACTTTTTTGATGACTTCGAGTCGGAAAAAAAGGTCGCTTCGGCCTTTTACTATGAGGTAGTTGAGATTGATGGCATGGATTGGATACCACATCATGCTGAATACCATGATGGAGAGCAGAGTTGCAGTGTAAATCCATATCTCGGTATAGAGCACGTTAATCAGAGGGTAGGCTACGGCTCCCACTCCGATACACATTGGGAAAATTACGAAAGCTGCGATTCTAAGAGTGCGCCTGTAACCTCGTTTTAACGCCTCATTGTCATGCTGTAGTTTACACAATGTCGGATAGGTGACAGACTGGAGTATACCTGTGGGTAATGAAGATGTCATCTGACATAGCGAACTACCTCGATTGTAGTAAGCAAGGTCTGCCGCACGATAAACCTTTCCTATCACAATGGAATATATATTGGAGTATATTGTGTCGAGCAGAGAGGAGGCCAACATCTTGGAACCGAATCCGAAAAACTCATTGAAACTGTTACGAGAAACAATAAACGATGGCCGCCATTTTACTTTATACCATACACATATTGTTGATATGACCTGCAATATGAGTCCTTGTGTAACCAAAGCCCATACTTCAAATCCAAGCCATGCCATGAAAATGCCGATGGAGCCGGAGATGAAAATACCAAGCAAATTGAATTTAGTCAAGGATTTGAAGTCCATTTCGGCTTGAAGCAGAGTGCGATGTACTCCTGCAAGAGATCCTATGACTAATCCTAAAGCCGAAACACGTAGTATTGCTGTCAGTTGTGGCATATCATAAAATCGTCCGACCAGAGGTGCGCATACGAAAAGTATCAGATAGCATACTATTGAAATGACGATATTAAACCAATATACGGTGCTGCAATCAGCCTGCGTTCGGTCGGTTTTGCGTACAAGAGCGGTTGAAAAACCTGAGTCAATGAATACTCCGGCCACAGCGGTAAACACTGTAAGCATAGCCACCATACCAAATTGATCCGGCATGATTAGACGGGCGAGCACGACTGATATACCAAAATATATCAATTGCTTACCGCCCTGCTCGGCCACACGCCAAAGCACACCGTTTACAGCCTTATGTTTAAGTGTTTGTTCCACTTGATTATATGATTTGTCTTGCGAGAGATTGTAAAGGCTTGAATATTGTTTCGACGATATTATATAACGGCTTTTCGATTATATGCTTTCTGCACAATTCTATGAATGCGCATATTATGAATATTGTAAGACACCATCCGAGCATATGTACCAACAGCCAGGGATTGTCTATTTGGCCCGGTACGTCAAGAGTATCTTGCCATAGCCATTGACGCATGACATCGCAGTTGGCATGTATAAGAAGTACTCCGAAACATGTGCTTGCCAAAGTGTTGATGACTCGACTCGAGCGGACTTCAAGAGTTAGAAATGCCATAAAAATGCATATTGCACACAACAGCATAGTTAATTTATTGGCATCGAATATAAAATATGACCAATGAAATCGATAATGATTAATATCCACGAATATAATCAATCCCCAAACAAGTAAAACAGATGCGATAGCAAGCAATCTCCAGGGCATATTGAGAGATGCAATCTCAAATCGTCTAATATAGGCTCCGATAGAATACATTACAAAGGCCCAACCCAAATAATGCCATGTGTTTTGCATCATAAAAGTTTGTTCAATTGTAAAGTAAAACAATAATACACCAAGCATGTAATTGAAATCGCGTTTACTTAATGCGGTCAATCCACGATTGATAAGAGGAGTAAGAAGGTATATAAACAGATAGCTGGCAATAAAGCTCGCTGGCACTCCAAATATTATAGGAATAATGCCCAACCAATTCTTGGTTGGGAACGTATATCCGCCAAAGTACCATAGCGAGAGACGGATTACAATATTATAGGTAAAAATTTGAAGTAAAAATAATACCACCTTTTTCACATTCATTTTTCCGGTGATCATGAAGTAGCCTGAAATCATGAAAAATATGTTGACTCCAACTTTACCGCCGAATGCCATGAACTGTATAATGATTGTATTTATTGTATTATTGGTGAAATCAAGTAGTTCTGATATACCTGAATTTACACAATAGTGATGAACAATAATCATCATCATTGCTACACAGCGCAGCAATTCTATATTGGAAGAACGTGTTTTACCCCCCCCCCGATTTGGTATGTTATGTTGCTGTGGATCATCTGCTTAGTGCCCTGTTTTTTTATTTCCATAGTTAAAGCCGTAGCCATATCCGTAGCCGTATCCGTAGCGGTAGCCGTGGGAATAGCCGTAGCGTGAGCGGGAGAGTGGGGTGCCGTTGAGGATGAGGGCCATGGAGCGATATTTCTTTTCCTCGTAGATACGTTCGAGCTCGGGGAGCATAGAGCGTTCGAGCAGACCAGCACGTATGATAAAGATAGTCCTGTCTACGTGGGCGTCAATGATTTGTGCGTCGGCTACTACCTCGATGGGCGGGCAGTCGATAAATATATAATCGTAAGCCGGGCGCAGAGCTGTGATGAGTTCCCCGAAGCGCGGCGACTCAAGCAGCTCGGTCGGATTGGGGGGGACTACACCCACCGGGAGTATGTCAAGCAGAGGATTTTCCGCATCCTGCACGATGATGTCGTGGAGTTGTGTCCCGGGATTGGCGAGATAGTTGGCTATGCCCTCTTGGGGCGAACCTATGTAGGCCGATGTGGAGCCGTGACGCATATCGCCGTCGATTACAAGCACACGTTTACCCTTTAGAGCCATTGTCATAGCCAGATTGACCGAGACAAACGATTTGCCCGAACCGGGGTTGAACGATGTCACGGCTATGACGTTGCCTGTGCCGCTGTTGTTACGCATAAACTCCACGTTAGTGCGCAGCACGCGGAATGCCTCGTTGATGATGTCGCGTTTGCCCTCCTTGACGATGAGAGTGTTGATGCTGCGGTCATTTTTCTTATTCTTGCGGCCTGAGGCAGTACCGGCCTCGGGTATTTCGCCAAGGAACGGGAGGGTGAGATGTTCGATGTCCTTACGGCCGCGTATGCGGGTGTTGCTCGTCTCAATTACAAATGTCACGCCAAACGGCAGAGCGAGGCCGACAAGCACCGAAATCATGAGTATCGATGTCTTGGCTGGGGTAGTGGGCACGCCGGCCGGTCCCGGTTTGTTGATTACGCGGGTGTTGTAAGCCGTAAAAGCCTGTGACAATTCGTTTTCCTCTCTTTTCTGAAGCAGGAAGAGATAGAGCGATTCTTTCACTTTCTGCTGACGTTCCACCGACAAGAGATATTTCGCCTGGGCCGGAGATGTGGCAATCTTGGATGTCGTGGATGCCTGTGAGTGTTGTAGCGAGCGCAGTTGGGTGTTGAGGGCTGCTATCTGGGTGTCCACGGTTGCTACTATGGCGTTGCGCAGGGCCGCGAGCTGCTGGTCGATGGTCACGACAAGCGGGTTGGTGTCTGACGATTTTTCGACGAGAGCGTTGCGCTGCAGGAGCATCTCGTTATATTCGCTCACCTGTTTGGCTATGTCGCCCACAAGACCCGAGTTGGCCGGCAGGAGCTGATTGCGCGAATCCTCGGCAGTCAGATAGGTCCTCACAAACCGCGCCATCTGTATCTGGTTGTTTATGGCGAGAATTTCCGAGGCTATCTGCTGGTTTTGCGACATATACATGGATGACGCCGCGGCGATATCGGGTATGAGGTGCTCCGACTTGAACGACGATATGTCATTGTCGACATTGCCGAGCTCGCCCTCTATGACATTGAGACGTTCATTGATAAACTGTGAGGTCGAAACGGCGATTTCGTTTCGGTCTCTGATCCATGAGTCTTTGTACACATCGATGAGGGTGGCGAGCACATCGTCGGCACGCTGTATGGAGCGGTCTGATAGAGTGAGACGTATCACGCTGCTGTTCTCACCGCTCTGCGACACACCGAGATGGCTTGAATATATAGCCTGGGCTGTCTTGACGGGTATTTTGTTGACTTCGAGCTCGATTGCAGTGCCGGGAGTATAGGCCGGCGAGGGATTGACTATCACGATGCCGACGGGAGTGGCGATTGAGTCACCGAGCGAACCGGTGAAACTTTCTTCCCATTTGAGTTCGCCTTGTTTCAACTCTCTTATTGTGACCTTTTTGTCGGCGGAGATGTTTAATTCGAGGGTGGCCGAGGCGTCAGTCGGAAAGTTGACTATCTCAAGCTGTATCGGCAGACCGGTACCATAGGCCACGATATTGTGGAAGCGACCCTTGCGGAAGTAGTTGACATCGAGATTAAGGCGTCTCACCACCTCCTCCATCAGATCGCCCGAGCGCAGGTTGGTTATTTCATTTGCCACGCTTGTGCTTGACGATATGAGGCCGAGGTCGGCAAACTCCTCCATGCCGGCCGATTTGCCTTTTGAGGGCTCTTTGATCATTATCTCCGTCGCGCGTGTATACACGTCGGGTGTACGGAGTATATATATCATGGCCGCGCCCACACACACGATGAGTGACAATAATATCCAAGGCCACTTTCTGAGTGTCAGAAAGATAATGTCGACAATGGGTACCGGGGTGCTTTCGGGCGTTTTTTTTCTTCTCTGAGCTGGTGCTGTTGCGTTGTTTTCTGCCATGATATTATTTTGTCAGACTTATTACGAGTGTTGCGATGGTCACACCGAAAGATCCTACCGACATCCAGAAGGCAGGAGTGAATGGAGTCTCGCCGTTGGGCGTGGTCTGTCGTTTGAGCTTATCGTTGGGTTCGACGTATATCACATCGTTCTGTTGCAGATAGTAGACAGGCGATGCCGCAAGGGCGTCAAGGTCAATAAGATTGACACGATGCACCTTTTGCGAGCCGTCGGCCTCTTCGCGCAATACGAGTATGTCCTCACGTCGGCCATTGACTTTCAGATCGCCGGCCATAGCGATGGCATCGACGATGGTCATGTGGTCCATGTTAAACTCGATGCGTCCCGGGTTTACCACCTCTCCGAGTACTGTAATGCCGGTGTTGGCAAACTCTACCGTGACTATCGGATCTTTGACGAGGTCGCGTGTGATGAGTTCGTTTTCGATATATTCACCTACCTCATATCGTGTCATGCCGGCTATATGCAGCTTTCCGAGCACGGGAAAGTTGATGTCGCCTTCGGGGTTGACAGTATAGAGCGACACGCTGCCCGACGATGAGTTGGTTGAACCTATGGTCTTGGTGCCGGCTGTGGACGCCTGGAGCCGATTTTGGGCTTGCACGAGGTTAAAAAGTGTCGAGAGTGAAGGGTCGGGTGTATTGACCATTATCGACAGCTTGTCCTCGGGTTTGACTCTGATTTCGAGCGGGGTGAGAGGATTGACCGTCTCGCCGACTTTGGCGTCCTGAAAGTAAGTGATGTTCTTGGGTGTCGAACACGAGCATGCCAGGAGTGTTATTGTTGCGATAGGGATGAGGCGCGTTGTGATTTTCATTGGTCTATTATAGAGTGGGGGAGTTGGGGCTGCAGGCTGTCCTGGTGGAGGATATGTCTTTCAGCACGGTTTTAGGAATGATTTATGTATCTCGGCTGTGATAATGGCTCCGTTGAAGGCTTCGATTTTGATGAATACTTTCAGCTTGTCGTCCGACAGTTTTCTGACCACACCCACTTGTCCGCAAAAGTTGCCGTCGATGACGGTGACGCGGTCGTCGGTGTCAAATTCCGGAGTGTTTACGTCGGGGAAGAAGTATTCTATTGTATCGCTTGCGATATTTGAAAGCAGCATAAACATTCTCATTTCCTCGTCGGGGATGAATGACGGCCGACCTGTCGAGCGGTTGGCATAGACATAGGCTTTGGGCCACATGGCTTTCTTCACACGGCTCGCGGTGTCGGCCTGGCTGCGGAAAAACAGTATGTCGCCTAATATCCTTAGCGATTTGTCATGACGCTCCGTGGGTATTACCGGCATGAATGTCTCGGAACGTTCGATATATGTCTGTGCGGATGGTGTGTCGAGTAGTTTTGCCGCCTCATCCGGTGAGATGTCGTGACATCTCATCACATACCAGTGTAGTGTGGAGTTGTGTATACTGTCAGCCACAGTCTGATAGTGTTGCCGGTTGGCGGTGACATTTGTGTTTATTACGGATGCGTCTATATTAATGTAGGTTGTCGGAGTCTTCAGACAGGCTGAAATCGCCTCCGGCCCGAGACCGCATCTGCGGGCGGCTTTTACCCATGCGTCGGCCGACGATAGTGGCGTCAGCCCGGCTTTTAGATTAAGCATCCGGCCTATGGCATAAAGCCTTTGACTGTAGGCCTCTTCGGAGAGCGACTGTATGTAGTCGCAAAACGGTGTCCCGTGTTGCGTTTCGAATCGTTCGATTAAATCTTTCTGGTGGGGGATTAGTATGGCTGAGTGCCCTGTGTCACCGCGGGCTATATCTTTTAGGGCGTCGAGCGACAGGCCTCCGCCGTAGAAACTCAGCATAAACACGTCGCGGGCTTTTTGCAGCAGTGGCGTGTTGTCGAGCGGGCTTGACGCGATTGTCGCCACGTCGGCCGGTTCTAAGATGTGTGTTGTCGGCTCATTAACCGAGCCAGTATCCTTAAAGGCTGTTTTTATAAGCTCCCGATAGCTCTTTCCGAGCTGTTTGTTGAGCATGGCCCGCAACATCTGCTTGTAAAGCCTTGCGGTTGACGGTGCTATCTCGCGCTGAAGCATGCTGTTACCGAAACTCTGCACGAATGCCGGGGTTATATCGTTGATTGGTAGTGAATTATCCCCCCCTAAAAATATGCGTAGCGAGTTAAGCATCGAAAGATAGTTTCTTGCCGATGATTTTGATTTATCCGCCTTGACGAGTGTTTCAAGGTCTGAAATCAGTATGAAATTTCCCACTGACACAAAAATTTAAACATCTGAGTTTCCAGACAATTCTTCTTTTCCTCTTGTCTTGGAGCGATACCAAAACAAAAGTCAGACAAGAACAGGTGTTTAAAGTCCAACATTATGAATAATGATTGGAATAGGGGAGATAAAAATCCTGTGATATGACGTTCGTAAAAAGTATCTCTTTCGAAGAGATGCTTTTTCGGGCGCAAAGTTAGGCAATTTTGAATAAATATACAAATACTCGATAAATAAAAAATCAGGTAAAAAATCAGGTTATCTGTGCGGAAAAATGATTAAAACCGAGATTGTGAGGATATATGGAGTTGAAATATCGAGTGACGCTTCGCATTGTTTTATAGCAAAGCAATCCCGCATAAAGGAGCCTTGTCGGGCATCCTTTATGCGGGATTGATATGTGTCAGTTGTTGTAGACTGCTTGGCTTACATCATGCCACCCATGCCGCCCATTCCGGGTGCTGGCATTGTGGGGGCAGGGGTGTCCTCTTTCTTGTCGGCGATTACGCACGATGTGGTAAGGAACATGCCGGCGATTGAAGCAGCGTTCTCAAGAGCCACGCGGGTCACCTTGGCGGGATCGATTACGCCGGCGGCCATGAGATTCTCATATGTGTCGGTGCGGGCATTGTAGCCATAGTCGGCGTTGCCTTCCTTGACTTTCTGTACCACTACCGCACCTTCCTCGCCTGCGTTGGCTACAATCTGGCGGAGGGGTTCCTCGATAGCGCGACGGATTATCTGTATACCGGTTGTCTCGTCCTCGTTGGCACCCTTGACGTTCTCAAGCAGCTTGACGCAGCGTATATAGGCCACACCGCCACCGGGCACGATACCCTCGGCGATAGCCGCACGAGTCGCACTCAAAGCGTCGTCCACGCGGTCTTTCTTCTCCTTCATTTCCACTTCGCTGGGCGCGCCGATGTGGAGCACAGCTACGCCGCCGGCGAGTTTGGCCAGACGTTCCTGGAGTTTCTCGCGGTCATAGTCGCTGGTGGTCTGCTCGATCTGAGCCTTGATCTGAGCTACGCGGGCAGCAATATTTTCCTTGTTGCCGGCACCGTTTACGATTGTGGTGTTTTCCTTGTTGATGGTCACCTTCTCAGCACGGCCGAGCATCTCTACGGTGGCGTTGGCGAGCTGCATGCCCTTCTCTTCCGAGATTACAGTGCCGCCGGTGAGGATGGCGATGTCCTCGAGCATTTCCTTACGACGGTCGCCAAATCCGGGAGCCTTGACAGCACATACCTTGAGTGAGCCGCGCAGACGGTTGACTACGAGGGTGGCGAGAGCTTCCTGGTCTACGTCCTCCGAGATGATTACAAGTCCGCGGCCGCTCTGTGCGGTAGCTTCAAGTACGGGGAGTATGTCTTTGATGTTGGAAATCTTCTTGTCGAAAAGAAGGATGAAGGGATTTTCCATCACACACTCCATCTTTTCAGTATCGGTCACGAAGTAGGGTGAGATGTAGCCGCGGTCAAACTGCATACCCTCCACGATGTCTACTGTGGTCTCGGTGCCCTTGGCCTCATCGACGGTGATAACACCCTCTTTCTTTACCTTCTTCATGGCCTCGGCGATGAGGTGGCCTATAGCCTCGTCATTGTTGGCCGAGATGCGGGCCACATCCTCGATTTTCTTGAAGTCATCGCCTACCTCCTGGCTCTGGGCCTTGATGCCCTCAACCACGATGGCTACCGCACGGTCGATGCCGCGCTTGATGTCCATGGGGTTGGCTCCGGCAGCTACGTTCTTGAGGCCGACGTTCACGATGGCCTGAGCGAGTACGGTAGCGGTGGTGGTGCCGTCGCCGGCGTCATCGCCGGTCTTCGAGGCCACCTCCTTTACGAGCTGCGCGCCCATGTTCTGGAAGGGGTCTTCGAGCTCTACCTCGCGAGCCACGCTCACACCGTCTTTAGTGATGTGGGGTGCACCGAATTTCTTCTCGATGATTACGTTGCGGCCTTTGGGACCAAGGGTTACCTTTACGGCGTCAGCAAGAGCGTCAACACCTTTCTTGAGCTCCTCGCGGGCCTTTATGTCAAATTTTATTTCTTTTGCCATGATTGTCGTGCTTTATAATTATAATATGTAAGATATTATTTCTCGATCACTGCGAGCACATCGCTCTGACGCATGATGAGATATTTGGTGCCTTCCACCTCTACTTCGGTGCCGGCATATTTGCCGAAAAGCACTTCGTCGTCTTTCTTTACTACCATTTCCTCGTCTTTGGTGCCGTTGCCTGTAGCGATTACGGTGCCGCGCAGAGGTTTCTCCTTTGCCGAGTCGGGAATGATGATGCCGGCGGCGGTAACTTCCTCAGCGGGGGTGGGGAGGATAAGCACGCGGTCAGCTAATGGTTTGATGTTCATAACTGGTATATGATTTTAATGTTTTAATTTATGTTTTTATATGTTTTCATATGGTTGATTTAGCAAAATCCGTGCCAAACGGCGGCATTGTCAGTCGTGACTGACAACTTGTCATAACAACAATTTTGCCGGTCTTTTGGTTCTACGATACAAAATGCCAAAGGTCTCTCTGATATATAAAGACAGGAGTACGGAAAATAGATCTCAATCTTCCGTACTCCTGTCTTTTTTTATGTTTTATATGTTCAGAGTATCACTTTGACGGTCGGGCCGTTCTGGATTGATACAATATACATGCCGGGGGCGAGGCTGTAAGCCGACTCGCCGCGTCCGGCTGCAACGATGCGTCCGGCTACGTCATAGACCGATATGGCTGTCTCGGCCGTGACACCTGTCACTCTGATTGAGCCTGATGTGGCTATCACCATGGCTTGGAGAGCGTTGATGTCAGTTATGCCCGACTGGTAGTCGTCGCCGAAATATCCGTTGGCGTCAGAGAGACGCATGGCGTTGACTTTGAGTTCGCCGCCGATGGTGACGGGTGCGAGTTTCACCATACGGGTCTCGGGGTTGATGGCAATCTCACTCTTGAAAGGGAAGTCGCCTTTCTCAAGCACGCGCATGGTGCGCCATCCGGGGGTGACGTCACAATTGCGTGACTCCTGGAGCTTGAGGCGAGGGTTGCCGGTGCCGATATACTCAATGTCGAGCGCGAGGAGTTTTGACTCGCCGTCAAAGAGGGCCATGATTTTATCGCTTGTGCTGGTCATCGACGCATGGTCGGCAGATTTTCCGCCCGACACCTGTACCCAGTGGGGGTAATCGTTCTGAGAGGTCTGCACGATACCGCCGGTGGTCTCGAAAGGTGCCACTGCGTTGAATGGTGCGAATGTCAGAGGCAGAGTCTTGGCCTGCTTGCCATAGTGGGTTTCACCGCTCTGCTTGGCGGGACCGAAATCGGCGGTGCTCATCTTGATTGTGCCGGTATAGCTTTTCTCACCTGTGAGGTCGGTGAGGGTGCCTTCGGGAAATGTTATGGAATAGTCGGTGTTGACGTTAAGAGCCTCATACGAGATGGTCAGTTTCTTGCCTGTGGCAACAGGGCTGATGGTTTCCCACTGAGTGATGCCTTTGATTTCAGCCCCGCCGTTGTAGGTTACTTCTTGATTGAATGTGAGTGAGAGTGAGCCGTCGGCATAGCTTAGATTGGTATTGTCGAGTGAGCCTGCGGTCACTTCTATGGGTTTGTTGGGATCTTCCGGCACCCAGCGTTCTACGAGTATGTCGTTGACATCAAGGTATTTGCCGTTGGCGTCAAACTTGAATTTAACCGGCCCTGCCGACGTGTGGTTGTATGTGAATTTATATATACGTTTCTTATTGCCGACTGCGAATGATTCTACCTCGGCTTCATTGTCGTTGATGATTGTGTGGAGTTTGGCTGTCTTGGATGATTTTCCGTCGGGATTGCCGACCCAGATTGTGACTACGCAGGGGCCGGTCACTTCAGGTGTGGTAATGTATCCGCCGGCCGAGGTCGTTTTAAACTGTATGCAGTTGGAGGTCGCGCCGGCATCCTCTTCAGTAGCAGGGCCGTAGTCCTTGGATGAGTCAGACGAATAACAACCCGGCATGGCGATGATGCGGAGCGAGGTAGCACCTGAGCCGATAATCATGCCGTCAAAATCCTTGCTGGTGTTGGCTGCATTGATGATGTTTGTATTGGCTGCCAGATTGCCGTATTCTTTGGCATATTTTGTGGGCGTGGTTGTAAAGTCGGTGTAGAAAAGAACACCTCCGGCTGTGGTGGTGAAGTTCCATACATCGCTTGATGTGGTGCCGATGGTGTTGGTGGCATCTACGCGCCAGTAATATGTCTTGCCGACTTCTACTGTCGACGAGGCGTCCCATTCGGTTTTACTTATGCCGGTAGCTACCTGTGAGAGACTTTCAGCCGATTCGCCAAACATCACCGTATAGGTTACGTCGCCTCCATAAGTCTTGATATTATTTTCCCATGTCAGAGTCAGACCCGCGGCTACACCTGCTCGTGAGCCGCTGGCCGGAAAAGGGTTGGTCGACGGAGCCGGAGCTGCCGGGTCGCCGATGGTCTCAAATTTGACAGTGTCGGAATAGTCGGAAAACAATCCGTTGCCGTCGGTCGAGCGCATGCGCACCCAGTAAGGAGTCTTTTCGGTAAGTCCCTTGATTTCATATGAGCTGTTGCCTGCGGGCACGTTGGCTACTTCTGTGAAAGTGGTGCCGTCGTTAGAGAGCTCGATGATAAATCCGTGCTTGGAGTTGTCGTTGATATCCCAGGTGAAGGTTCCTGAAGTCTTGGTCGGGTCACCTGTGAGAGCAAACTTTACAGGTTTCTTTATATAGGGAAAAGCCTCGGTGATGCCGTTGGCGAAGTTCTCGATATTGGTGTAGCCGTTTGCAGCGATGGCCACGGCGTCGGATGCATCGTTGGGGTTGAGACCGTTCTTGATTTCCCATTCGTCGGGTATGCCGTCACCGTCGGTATCAAGAGGCTTCACACCACCCGAGAGTACTCCGGTACCCTTGTGGGGGAGCTGGGCTTCTGCTGAGATACCGTTCTCGGTGCCTATTATGCCATAGCTTGTCAGCTCGTCAATGATGTATTTGTCCACCTCGTCGCGGGCGGGAAGCACCGGGCCGACATTGTCGATTATCCACTTGTAAGCCTCCTCGGCTGTCATCATATTGTCAATGACCGGGATGGGGCGGGTGATTGAGCGGTAATTTTCCGATTTGATAATGTCATAGTCCATTTTACCGTCGGTCGTACCGTGGATGACCTCATGGATGACCGTCTTGTTGAGCGCGTCGAGTGACTCTACAGGTGTGCTACCCCAGTCGACTGTAGTCTCTTGTCCGTTTATTATCACGGGCCTGTTTCTCATCCAACCTCGGCAATCGTCAATAGGCATGAGCTTGCCGTTGAGCACACCGTCAAGGTTGTCGTCATAATAGTTGCCGGCTGCATAGATGTGGAAAGCCTCTGTGCCGCGGATAAATGGAGCGGCCGCGCTCTTCCAGGGGCCTCTCATGAAGTAATTGTTCTCGATATGGGCCCAGGATGCACTCTCGGTTTCACCCATGATGTAGCAGCCGCCGTTGCCCCAGTTGTACACCACGTTGTTGACATACTGGTTGAGGCCCTTCACCTTCGGGTTGCGGGTCTTGTTTTCGATATAGAGGTTGCGATAGATTGTCACGCCGCCGTCGGTCTGAAGGAGACCGCCGCATGAATGGCTCTGCAGACCCTGGCCTATGATGGAGTTCTGGATGGTAATATTGTATATATCACCTTTGCTGTCTGGGTTGATTGAGAAATTCTCGTCGCGCCCCCAGAGCACCGACAGGTGGTCAAATATCATGTCGTGACCGTTGGCAATACCTGCGGCATCCTTGCCGGAGTCACCGTTGGTGCCCATGCGGAAACGCATGTGGCGCACGATGAGGTTGGAAGCTCCCGAGAACGACACGCGGTTGCCATACACCTGTATGCCCTCGCCCGGAGCGGTCTGTCCGAGTATGGTGTTGTTGCCCTTGAATATAAGTGTGCTTTTGAGGTTAATGGTGCCACATACGTCAAACACCACGATTCTACCCGATTGGCTCACGGCGTCGCGCAGTGAACCGGCTCCTGAATCGTTCAGGTTGGTCACGTGATAGACTTCGGGATTGGCTACGGCACGGGCTCCGAGTGTATATTTACCAAAGCCCTCTGCGCCTGGAAATGCAAGAATCTGCTCTTGTGCTGACACTCCGGCGGGAATAGCCATAGCCGCGGCAAGCCATAACCGGATTTTTTTACTTAATTTCATATGATTACATGGTTTTAGAGATAATATCTGCCTTACGATTTAAGGTCGAGTTTTGTCGTGGGTTCATTTTCTGCGAATCTGTCAATTCACAATGACGGTGCAAAGATACGTTATAATATTTAACATTAATTGTAAATACCTGCTGTGATTAACTAATTTTAACCGAAGTTTATAATATAGCATGTTGTATATAGTTAAGATGAGTTAAATTTTCCTTGGTATTTTTGTATTCACAGAAAAATATATAATTTTGTATTTCACTTGCTACATAACGGGGCTGACTGGCTTTGACAGCGTTTTGAGGTGGTGAGTAAGCATGCAGAGTGATGATGCCCACACTCTATAATCAGAGACATCAAAAATTCAAATGGCGAAAACAACTACGCTCTCGCTGCTTAATCGAAGTACAGTAGATTAACCTTTATCGCTGCAACAGTTGCGGCGACGAGACATCACCCGATTGTCCTTTTTCCGAGACGGATCGACCCGGTGGTGCAGTTAAATCGGAAATATGGCGACAAAAGCCTCGATAATCGCCGAGATTCTTTAGAGGATAAGGTCGCGATTGGCCGTCTCTTGCCTGTCACGACACGAAAACCAACATGAGAATAAGCATGTAGAAAGCTCATTGTCTGGACGACTGGACGAGGGTTCAAACCCCTCCAGCTCCACTTTTAGCCTGGGAATCAGGTTTTTATAATGAATAGCATCCGGCTTTTGACCAGTAGAATGGTTAAGGTCGGGTGCTTTTTTTGTTTCGTGTATTATGTCTGCGTCCATGCCATAATATTCAGCCGGGATCTGATTGGATTGTATCAAATCCCGGCTGAATATTATGGAGATAGTCTTGGTGTGCCTGGCTGATTACATCATGAGCGGGGCGAGGTATTTGGAGAGGAAGTAACCGCCGCCGATGAGCCATATGAAGAGGATACCGGCGAGGATAAATGGTTTGGCTCCCGCCTTCTTGAACTTGTCAAAACTTGTCTCGGCTCCGAGAGCCACCATAGCCATTGTCAGCAAGAAGGTGTCGATATAGTTTATGAGGTCAATGCCCATAGCCGGAATACCCATCGGGGTGCTAAGGCTGTTGAGGTATACAGAAAGGGAATTGATGCCGATTACGAGCAGAAACCCGAATGCAAACCACGGCACAGCCACTTTGCCCTTTTCGCCTGTCGAATCGGAGCACCCGCGGCGTGTGCGTCGGACAGCCCAGACACCGAGTATGAGCAGCACTGGTACGAGCATCATAACGCGTATCATTTTGACAATCACTGTTGTCGATGCTATCTGGTCGCCAAGAGCGTTGCCAGCTCCCACGGCATGAGCCACCTCATGGAGTGTGGCACCGCTGAATATACCCATCTCGGTGGGTGAGAGCTGCATGAGGCCGGAGCGATAGGCTACGGGATAGAGAAACATGGCTACGGTGCCGAATATCACTACAGTGGCTACGGCTACGGCGGTCTTGTAGGGCTGTGAGCGTATGGTGGCTTCGGTGCCGAGCACTGCGGCCGCTCCGCAGATGCCGCTGCCTACCGAGGTGAGCAGTGCCGTCTCGGGGTCCATCTTGAGGAGTTTGCCTATATAATATCCGCCGATGATTGTGACTGTGACTATGATTACGTCAACTGCCACTCCGGCTATGCCTACGGCGGCTATGTCCTGAAATGTGAGTCGGAAGCCGTATAGGATAATGCCGATACGGAGCAGACGCTTGGCGCAGAACTGTATTCCGGGCACCCATGTGTCAGGCAGGTGCATTCGCAACATGTTGGCATATATCATACCAAGTATGATGCCTATAATCAGTGGACTGATGGACAGTGCGGTGAATATGTGCGCGCTGCCGATGTAGAATGCCGCGCATGAGAACAGTGCTATGAGCAGCACTCCATGAAGCATGTTTCCGCGTTTCTGAGAGAACATAACAGTGGAGAATGAATGTTTTTTTATGTTGTTAATTTGTTAATAAAACACAATCCATTCACGGAATGTTTTCTCTCCACGGCGGTTTATGGATGTTTTTTCTTCCGCTCAAACGGGTCATCTTGTGTCCACGCTCTGTCTTTGAGAGTGTAGATGTAGTTTTTATCCTCAAAAGTCTTGTCGTCAATAGGGCGGAATGTTGGGGCGTCGATGTCGTGGAGACGTTTGCTTCCGTAATACACGTTGCGGTTGTCAGTGGCGATGTGGCCGTGGAAATAAAATTTTGCCATGGAGACGTCGAGCGAGTCTTTCAACATCTGTTTGCCGTTGTGTATCAACATGTCGTTGATGATGCATTTGTCCAATCCGACCTCTTCAAACCTCACCACGTCGATTCCTTGTAATATTACAGAATCATTATATATTATGTTGCAGCCGTTACGCAGATAGCGGCATCCCGAGTTGATAGTGTCGAGCGGAGAGCGCAACGAGTCGGTCGTGGTCAAAGTCCATCTCTGTTGCGGGTGGTCATATACGGAAGTATAGAGAAAATCTTTGTCGACATACCAGTCAGACCGGCCTATTTGTTCAAAACTGTTTCTGTCGACGTCAAGACGCCTTTCGTCAAGATATACATAGTCCTTGTCACGTATGTAGTTGTGGTTAAAAAATCCTTTGACAAAATATTCTGCCGATTCGGGGTCGATATCTGCGGAGGATGGGCGCATGGCGTTGGAGTAGCCATCATATACATAGATGTGCCTCTTGTCTTTGGGGAGTCCGCTCGGGTCGACGTGAAATGTCGCTACGTCAGCCCCCTCAAGCACTTCGTCACCGTGCCATATGTGTGATGCATCCTTGGCCCATGAGTGGGAGAGAACGGTAAATGTGTTGAGGTCGACGTCGTGAAGATAGCCGAAATGTCCGTGAGTTATAAGCGTCAGCGGATGGTCGACCGAGATGTAGTAGACTCCACGGATATTTTTGTAATAGGAGTTGTAGGCCGGGTCAATCTTTGTTCCGCGCGGTATCGGGAATCCGAAAAGCAGAAACATCACAATCCATCCGCCATACCACAAGGCTACGGCTATGGCAAGATAGCGGAGTATCTTGTGGGTGCGGGTGTAGAAATTAGGTTTCATGGCTGAGAGGGGTTGTTTCATGATGATACTTTTTTAGCGGGTGTCTAATAACAAATGTTAAGCCAAAGTGGGTGTGTTTTAATTTATTATTAAACCCTCTAAGATGTCATATATGACATGTCAGGAGCAAATGTAATTAAAATAATCCAATAGTGCAAGATTGCAGGCCTGGGCCGGGACCTACGGTGTCAATCTTCTTCTGAATGCATAAAGCCGGATGCCGACTTACCCGTTATGAAGGGTTGAGTCTGACATCCGGCTTTTCGGATTGCGGTTATGTGTGTCTTTGGGGGATGCCCGGTGTTCAGCGGTTGATGTATTTCTTACCCTTGGTTATTATGACACCCTTGTAGTCGGCTGAGACTTTTTGTCCGAGCAGATTGTAGCGGTCAGTGTCGGTGTCATCGGAGATTGACGGAGCGGTAATCTCACTGATGGCGGTTGAGGACTGAACCAGTGATACTGACTGTCCGGCAACGGTCGGGATATCATAGAGATATGTGTCGGGAAGTTTTGTCTCGGGGATTTTGCTAGGATTGACCACTATCGGTTCGGGCATGACGTAGGGACGGGTAATGTCGTTGGAGTTTTCGCCTTCGGCCAGAGCGAGCGGGGTGCCGTCGGCCATTTTCAGGGGAGAGTTGGAGCGTATGCGCAGATTGCCGCCTATTGTCGAGAGGATTGTAACCTTGTCGACATTGCCGTCGGCCCATGAGAGATCGGTGATTTCAAAGCCTCCTCGTGCCCGCAGACCTGTGACAGAGCCTTTGGCCCACTTGGCGGGGAGAGCCGGCAGGAGGTGGATAAATCCGGCGTGGGATTGCAGCAGCATTTCGGCTATGCCGGCGCAGCATCCGAAGTTGCCGTCAATCTGAAAGGGTGCGTGGGCGTCAAACATGTTGGCATACGTTCCGCCGTTGGGGTCTGACATGGTGATGTCGGGCGACACGAGGCGCAGTTGGTTTCGTATGATCGAGAGTGCGTGGTCGCCGTCGAGCATACGGGCCCAGAGACACACTTTCCATCCCATCGACCATCCGCGGGCAGCGTCACCGCGGCCTATGAGCGACTTTAGTGCGGCCTGATAGATGGTGGGGTTGCCGTAGGGCGACACCTGGTTGCCGGGATATGCGCCCCAGAGATGAGAGATATGGCGGTGGGATGTCGACTCGCGGTCCCAGTCTTCCTGCCATTCCTGTACTTGTCCGTATTTTCCCACTTTGTAGGGGGTGATGCGGGCTTTGAGGGCATCGAGTTCGGTTGCAAAGTCAAGGTCTTTGCCAAGTATGCGGGCGGCTTCGGCAGTGTTTTTCAACACGTCATAGACCATCTGGTTGTCCATTGCCACGCCTCCGAAGAGCGAGCAGTTCATGGTCTTGCCTTCGGCGGTGGTGTAGGAACCGAGTCCGGGATGATTTTCGGGCGAGTTGGACGGGCACACCACCATATAGCCTGTGGTCGGGTCTTTGACGAGGAAGTCCTGGAAGAACTGGGAGCATCCTTTGAGCATTGGGTATACGTCGGCCAGATAAGCCTTGTCGCCCGAGAAAAGATACTTTTCCCACAAGTGTGAGCAGAACCACGCGTTGCATGTGGGCCATACGCCTACCGGACCGTTGTCGACCGCACCTGTGGTGCGCCACAGGTCGGTGTTGTGATGGAGCACCCATCCGCGGGCACCGTACATCTTGGAGGCGGTCTCGGCACCTGTCACCGACACGTCTCTTACCATCTCGACAAACGGGTCGTGACACTCTGAGAGGTTGGTCACCTCGGCGGGCCAGTAGTTCATCTCGACGTTGATGTTGGCGGTGTATTTGGAGTCCCAGGCGGGATACTGGCGGGCGTTGGGGTTCCATATGCCCTGAAGATTGGCCGGCTGGGAGCCGGGCTGAGAGGAGCTTATGAGCAGATAGCGGCCAAACTGGAAATAGTTGGACACCAGGCCCGGGTCGTTGCTGTCGGCATAGAACTCTTTGATGCGTCGCTCGGTGTCCTTGACCTCTTGGTCGGGATTATTGCCGAGGTCGAGGCTCACGCGGCCAAACTGACGGCTGTATTTGGCGGTGTGGTCGGCGAGGGTAGTGGCATAGTCCTTGTTTTTGGCAAGATAGGTATCGATATATTCCCTGGCCTTGGCTTTGGCATCGGCCGAGATGTCATTGTAGCTGACAAAGTTGGTGGCCGACGAGATAATGATGGTGGCACTCGTGGCGTTGCTTACCTCAATGGATGGAGCCGACCCGTTGGCGGCAACGAGCCCCTGCTGGATTACTGGACGGGTGGTGGAGGCTGTCTGTGTGCCGCCGTCGTTTATGACTTTGATGAAGGTGTAACAGTTGAGCTTGTTGTCCACATTCTCGCTTTGGGTCTTGGCCGGAACGAGCGAGGCCATTATCATGCCGTCGGGGGTGATTTTATATTCTCCGAGTTTGGCCATATTGGTCTTTATGGGAGCGGCGAAGCATACGTTGAAGTCGAGACGGCCGGGCTGAGAGGCCTCGATACGCATCACGGTCACATTATCGTCAAACGAGGTGAAGACCTCGCGTGTGTATGTCACACCGTTGACTATATATGACGTGGTAGCTACGGCATTGGAGAGGTCGAGGTCACGCACATAGGCCTGGGCGTCGCGGGCGTCGACAGTGGCTCCGGCTTCATTGTCGTTATAGCGGTGACCGGGAAAACCGATGAGCACACAGCCGACGGCCTGATATTGCGCACCGTGTGAGGCTTGTGACATCCAGTTGGGAATGGCGAGTTTCTGGGCCGACACATAGTCTTTGGCAAAGATGTAGTCCTGCACCTGCTTGAGTACGGAACGGGCGTTGGCGTTAAGGTTGGTGTTGGGCGACTGTCCCCAGAAAGTGTCTTCGTTGAGCTGGAGTGTGTCAACGGCCACACTGCCGCTCACCATGGCTCCGAGACGACCGTTGCCGAGGGGTAGGGCCTCCTCCCAGTAGGCTGCCGGACGGTTGTACCACAGGCGGTTTTTGCTGTCGAGCACCGGAGGCGGCACCGGACGTGAGGCCGAGGTGGTGAATGTGGTGATGCTCGGGGCGGCACACACGTTGCCTGCTATGTCGGAGAACGAGTTGGCCGGGACAGTGAATGTGTAGGAGGCTGACAGGTCGAGGTTGTCAAACCCATATGTCACGCGTGTGTTGTTGATGACCGGCAGTATCTTCTGCGAAGCTTTTGTGGCATTGTTTGTCAGCACGCCAGCGGCATTGCCGACAGCCTTGACGCTCTCGTTGAACAGCAGTGCGATCTTGCCTGATGGCACAACATCGGTCTCTCCGTCGGCAGGAACTATGCGTTCGAGCACCGGAGCCTGAAAGTCGTCGGCTATAATGTTGAGATATTTGAGATTATAGTTACTGGTTTTGGTGGCCGACTGTATGAGCATGCGCACGATGAGGCTCTCTTTGTTGTCCGCTTCTAGAGTATAGACAGCGTCTTCATATTTGTTCCAATGGCTTGCGGCCGTATAGTCCTGAAGGCGTGTCCAGGTGGTGCCTCCGTCGACTGAGTAGACCACTCCAAACCGTGTTGAGGAGCTGGAGCCATCGCCGATGGAGAAGTTGAGTTTCACGTTGGAGAGGGCCGTCGTGGGCATCGATACCTCGAAATACTGGTCGTGCTTTGTAGCGTCGGCGTAATCGTCAGGAGATGTAAAACGTGTGATTGAAGCTGTGTTGAGACGCAGCAGATAGTTGGGTGTAGAGCCGCTTGAGGTGAGTTGCCATTTGCCGTCGCTTGTGTGGAGTGTCACTTTGCAGTCGTCGGGTGTCAGGGCACAGGAGTTTGGAAGGAAGCAAGGGTGCATGTCGCTCCATTTTTGGTTGGCCGATGCGGCCCATCCCGAGTTGTCGGGAGTGTAGGTTACGGTGCTGCCGTTTTTGACTTCGTCATAGCCTGTGGTAAATTCCCAGTGGGCCACGGTGGTCTGCTCGGCAGCCATGGCGACGAGCGAGCCTAAGGCAGTTGCGGCAGCGAGTAATAGCCGCCTTGCCTGACCGCTTTTTGACATTGTGTCGGTCTGTGTCATTTTCATTATACAGTTAGAATTAAGGTTATTTTTCCGACTGCAAAATTATTGCAGACCGATTCGGATGGTACGGAAAAAACGGTCAAACATGGTGAAAAAAGCGTCAAAAGTAGGTGAAACGGCGTTTTTTTCTTACTTTTGGGGTGAAATCAGTGTGATGTATGCCATGAAAAACTGTCTGTCAGCCATAATCGCTTTTTTGCTGTCGTGCGTGATGCCGATGTCAGCCAGAGTGCGGGAGCCGGAGCGTGTGACGCACTATGACACCCTCGACGGATTGTCGAGCACGAGTGTCGGGTGGGGCTTGCAGGACGGCAACGGCCTGTTGTGGTTTGCCACATGGAACGGGCTCAACTGTTATGACGGATATGATTTCCATCGCGTGCAGATACGTCCTGGCGACCGCGTGTCGATAAGCACTAACCGTATACGCGACATACTCCTGTCGGACGATGGCAACATATTGTGCCGCACCGACGAGGATATCTATGAGTATGACCTTGGCACATATTCTTTCAAAGACATCACGCCTGAACGAAAAGACTCGCTTAGAGGACGTATGGGACGGCCATGGCGTGGATTTTATGACCGTCAGGGCAATTTCTGGTCGGGCAATCATCAGGGGCTTAACAAACGGTATACGCTGCGTCATCCGGCGTCGATACTTGCCGGGACCGCTGACAGACATCCGCGTGCCTTGATGCTCGACCGCGACAGTGTGTTGTGGGTGGGCACGCGGACTGACAGGTGTGTACGTAGGTATGATTGCACCGGTATTCTTGTCGACAGCATGCATCTCGCCACAGCTCCCTATTGCATATTTCAGACCTCGGCAGGTGACGTGTGGATAGGAGGTAAACCCGGGTCTCTCATGAAATATGGAGGTGAGAGTGTGACCGACGATGCCGTATATGATATAAAGGAGGACCGCCGAGGCCGCCTGTGGGTGGCGACGTATGGTGACGGAGTGAAGTGTATCGACAATCCGCGTGCCGGCAGGCCGTCGGTCTCTACTTCGCTCGGCGGACACAGGGTACGCCGGCTGCTCATAACGCCGTCCGACCGTCTGATAGCCGCGACAACCGATGGACTATTGATAGGAAGTATCGCCACGGATGACAGCCGCGAGGTGAAACTGCGTCGCATAAGTCGCGACGGCAGTGTGGCCGGGAGCCTGTGTAGTAATGCCACTATGAGTCTGGCGCAGGACAGCCGTGGGCGTGTGTATGTGGCTACCGAGAGCTCGGGGATTGATGTCATAGATGAGGACGTGCTCTTTTCTGACAGCCCCGAGTTCACGCATGTCAATACGTCGGGCTCTTCGTTGACAAGCGATATCGTCAACGCCATGACTCTTCACAGCGACTCGCTGCTGATGATAGCGGGGAGTGACAATGTGATGGCCTATAACCCTGTCACGGGGCGTACTCAGACTCTCAGCCGCACATTCTGGGGTGACAGTTGCCGTTTTGCCGAGACCACTCCTTTGTGCCTGCCCGACGGGACGTGGGTGTTCGGGGCCGGAGAGGGTGCTTATGTAGCCACAGCCGAGAGCATTTACGGGCGTGACTATGTGCCGCCTGTAGTGTTTACATCATATCTTGTCAACGGAGAGTCGGAGTGTTTTGCCCCCACGCCGGGCGGGATGATTGAAATCCCTGCCGGACACCGCAACATGACTGTGAGCTTCGCGGCAATCGACTATACCGACAACCGAGATATACTTTACCGCACGCGTCTTGACGGCTCGCCGTGGACCGGGGCCGACCGCACGCGCAGCGTGACCCTGTTCAACATGTCGGCCGGCACGCACAGACTCGAGGTGCAGTCGACCGACCGTTACGGACGTTGGGTCGATAATGTGGCCGAGCTGAAGATTGATGTACCATATTATTGGTATGAGACTATATGGGCGCGCTTGTTGTTTGCGGTCATGGGTGTTGGTTTCGTGACGGCGGTCGTGTATACTTTGTTTTATATAAGGAATGTCAATCGTCACCGTCGCGAACTGCTTGATAAATATATGGCTTTGCTGAAGGAGCGCGATGCAGTCTCGACTGAGAGGACAGTTGTGGCTGAGGAGGCTGACGGAGAGTATGAGATGCCTCCGCTAAATCCTGATCAAAAGCCGGAAGACACGGCTTTTCTCAACAGGGTGAGAAAATATATCGAGGAAAATCTTGATAATCCGGAGGCCAATGTGGACGATATGGCTGTGGCTGCTGCGGCAAGCCGCTCAACGCTCAACCGTCATCTGCGCGCTCAGCTCGGCATAACGGCGGCCCAGCTACTCATTGAGGCGCGTATGCAGCGTGCACGGCAGTTGCTTGGCGACGGCCGGACGGTGGCAGAGGTGGCGGATATGTGCGGATATGCCGATGTGCATTACTTTCAGCGGGTGTTCAAGAAGAAGTTCGGAGTCAATCCAGGTGTTTTCGGGCGAGGCTGAGCATAGGCGCGTGTCTGAGACAAAGGATTCGCCAATAGGGCTTCGGGAAGGTCCGGGGTTGTGAGGGTGGGGATTTTTTTGTAACTTTGCGGCGAAATTTATGAAAAACAAACATTCGCATGCTTACTATGAGGCCTTAGGGCCGGCGTGCGATTAATCATTATTTTATGAGTTATAATCTTTTGAAAGGTAAGCGCGGCGTGATATTCGGCGCGCTCAACGACAAGAGTATCGCCTGGAAGGTAGCCGAGAAGGCTGTGGAAGAGGGCGCAATCATCACTCTCAGCAACACCCCTGTGGCTGTGCGCATGGGTGATGTGTCGAAGCTCGGCGAGAAACTTAATGCCGAGGTAATCCCTGCAGATGCTACCAATGTCGATGACCTCGAAATGGTATTTGAGAAGTCGATGGAGGTACTTGGCGGCAAAATCGACTTTGTGCTCCACTCAATCGGCATGTCGCCCAACGTAAGAAAAAAACGTCTCTATGATGATATAGACTACGACCTGCTCAACAAGACTCTCGATATTTCGGCTGTTTCGTTCCACAAGATGATCCAGGCCGCCAAGAAGCTCGATGCCATCGCCGAATATGGCAGCATCGTGGCTCTGAGCTATATCGCAGCGCAGCGCACCATGTTTGGTTACAATGACATGGCCGATGCCAAGGCTCTGCTTGAGTCAATTGCCCGCAGCTTTGGTTACATCTACGGCCGCGAGAAGCACGTGCGTATCAATACTATCTCTCAGTCGCCCACTCCCACCACTGCCGGCAGCGGTGTCAAGGGTATGGATTCGCTCATGGACTTTGCCAACCGTATGTCGCCTCTGGGCAATGCCACTGCAGATGAGTGTGCTGACTATTGCATCATGATGTTCTCTGACCTTACACGTAAGGTGACCATGCAGAATCTCTTCCACGACGGTGGTTTCTCCAGCATGGGTATGAGCCTCCGCGCCATGGACCAGTATGAGAAGAGTTTCGACCAGTATCGCAACTCGGACGGTACGATACAGTATGGCTAATTGAAGTTTAGAGTTTAAAGTTTAGAGTTTAAAGTTTAGGGTTTGGAAAGTCGGCAGTGACTTTTCAGACCCTAAATTTTTGTCGATGCTCTAATAAATTGTAGCCAAGAGGTCGGCTACGGCTACGGCTGGAGTGGGGTTGCGCTCGAGACATTTGATGAAGAGCGAACCGATGATGGCTCCCGAGGAGTTGGCACATGCGTCGGCCATGGTGGAGGGGGTGGAGATGCCAAAACCTATCAGGCGTGGATGGTTCAGCTTCATAGAGGCTATGCGCCGGAAGTAGGCGGTCTGTTCGTCGGTGAAGCGGTCTTTGGTGCCGGTGGTGGAAGCTGTCGAAACCATGTAGATGAATCCCGAGCAGTGCTCGTCGATGAGGTGTATTCGTTCGGACGATGTTTCGGGTGTGATGAGCATGATGAGGTCGATGCCATATTTCTCGCAAAGCGGTTTGTATTCGCGCATGTATTCGGCAAACGGCAAGTCAGGGATGATTATGGCGTCGATGCCTGTCTCGCGGCAGCGGGCAAAGATACGCTCGATGCCGTAGCGGAGCATGGGGTTGAGATAGCCCATGAGCACGAATGGCATGTCTTTGACTTCTTTGCGGGCTTCGGCCACCTGATCAAACAGTAGTGAGAGACTCATGCCGTTGTCAAGGGCTATGGAGGAGCTGTGCTGTATGACAGTGCCGTCGGCCATGGGATCGGAGAAGGGCACTCCTATTTCTACCATGTCGATGCCACGGCGGTCGAGTTCACGTATGATTTCGACGGTGGAGTCGAGGCGAGGGAAGCCGGCGGTGAGAAATACAGAGAGTATGTCGGAGGATTTACGTGAGAAGAGTGATTGAAGACGATTCATTTTAGCGTTTTTTTAGAGATTAGAGTCGTTTAGCCGGTTGATGAATGAGGCTGCAAGCTGAGGATTTTTTGAGCCGGGCATAGTCTCGAAACGGCTGTTGATGTCTACGCCGGCCATGAGGGGCAGTGCGGACATGGCTTTGACGACGGCTTCGGCATCATCCGGACCTATGCCTCCACTCAGCAGAAACGTGGTGGAGAGTGGATAGCTGTTGAGCAGACTCCAGTCAAATTTGCGCCCCGAGCCGCCGTGATTGGCTGTGAGGGTGTCGAGCACGAGCATGTCGACAGTTCCTTCATATGGTTTGACGTCTGCCCAGGCGATGTCTTTGTTTACACCGATGGCTTTCATGACACGGAGTCCTGCCCGACGGAGTTCGCGACATGTGTCGGGTGTCTCTTTGCCATGGAGCTGGATGGTGTCGAGGCCGTAACGCGAGGCGGTGTGAAGGATGTGGTCCACGGGGGCGTCGACAAAGACTCCGACGCGGCTTATATCGGCAGGCAGGGCGTTGACTACCGATGGAAGTAGGGCACAGGCGTTGCGCGGGGATGGTGCATAGAATATGAAGCCCATCATGGAGGGGCGCAGAAGGGCTATCTGCCGTATGCTGTCAGGGTCGGAAAGACCGCAAATCTTGATTTCCATAATTCCGGGGGATACAAAAAGGGGATACAAAAGTTTCAAAAGGACAGAAGAAACATAAGTTTTTAATTTTTTACTTACTTACTTACTTACTTACTTACTTACTTACTTATCTTAATGAGTTTGGTCGTGTCCTTAATTATTCATAGATTGGTGTGGGGTGGGTTTAAAAAATCGCTTAAGGCACGGCCCGGGTCGGTGTGGCGCATGAAGGTTTCGCCTATGAGGAAGCCTCGGTAGCCAGCATCGCGGAGACGGTTGACTTCATCAATTGAGGTGAGTCCGCTTTCGGCTATTTTGACTACGTTGTCGGGCAACATGCGGGCGAGTGTCAGCGACAGGCCGGGGTCGGTGTGAAATGTGGATAGGTTGCGGTTGTTGATGCCTACCATGTCGACTGCCGGATAGAAGCGGGCCATCTCTTCGGCCGAATGTAACTCGATGAGGACTTCGAGGTTCATGCTGTGGGCATAGTCGGTGAGACGGGTTATCTCGTCGAGCGAGAGTGCTGCCGCGATGAGCAGGATGGCGTCGGCTCCGTGACCGGCGGCTTCGGCTATCTGAAATTCACTTATTATAAAGTCTTTGCGCAGAAGCGGGATGTCGGTCAGAGTGCGGGCTACAGCGAGGTCGGTGAGCGCGCCTCCGAAGTAGGGTGTGTCGGTCAGTATCGAGCATGCCGAGGCTCCGGCCCGGGTATAGGATGGTATCACTTCGCTGACCATAGCCATGGGGTGAATATCGCCTTTGGATGGGGAGCGGCGTTTGAATTCGGCTATTATGCCTGTCGGGCTCTGGGTGAGTGCGCGGCTCATGGAGCGGTGCGTTCGGTCGGGAGCTGTAGCCGGGACTGTGTGGCGGGCCATGGCTTCGACTTCGCGTCGTTTGTTATCGACTATATGTCGGAGTATGTCAGTCATTAGAGTAATGTTAAGAGTTGATTTCGACAAATCGGCGGAAGGCACCGAGTGCAGCACCTGAATGAATTGATTCGCGGGCTTGACGGATGGCTTCGTCAATGGAGACTTCAGGCTCGAGTGTGTGTATGGCAAAGGCCGAGTTGGCCACAACACAGTCGGTCTGTGGCTTGGAGCCCTTGCCGGCGAGCACATTGTCGAAGATTACAGCCGACTCGTCCACAGTGTCACCTCCGTAGAGCGATGCTTGTGAGGCGGTGTCAAATCCGAGTTGGGCCGGAGTGTAGAGCCGTTCGCCCTCGGATGAAGACACCTTGAAGGGGGATGTCAGCGAGATTTCATCGTATCCGTCGAGCGAGTGTACGACAGTACAGTCGATGCCCTCCTGCTGGGCTATGTAATTGTAGAGGCGGAGGAGCTTGAGGTTATAGACTCCGAGCAACTGATATTTGGGCATGAACGGATTGACAAGCGGGCCGAGCATGTTGAAGAACGTGCGTACTCCAAGAGCCTTTCGCACCGGTCCCACGCTCTTGAGTGCCGGGCTGAAAAACGGAGCGTGGAGATAACATACACCGCTGTCGGTGAGCGAGCGGTGGAGACGGTCGAGGTCGGCAGTGAATCTGACGCCATGCTGCTCGAGCACGTTGGAAGCTCCCGAGATGGAGCTCGCGCCATAGTTGCCATGTTTCACCACCTTGCGCCCTGTGCCGGCCACCACGAAGCATGAGGCGGTGGAGATGTTGAACGTGTTTTTGCCGTCGCCGCCCGTGCCTACGATGTCAATTGCCTTGATGTCGCCGAAATCGACGGGATTGCGTCGTTCGAGTATGGCGTCGCGAAAACCTGTCAGTTCGTCGAGCGTGATGGAGCGCATCAGATAGACGGTCATGAAAGCCGACAGTTGCGAGTCGTTATATTTGCCGTCGGCGATGTTGAGCAGCACTCGGTGAGACTCATCGCGCGAGAGACTCTTGTGCTCAAACATTTTATATAGGAGTGATTTCATATGTTTATTCAGTGTTGAGCGGTTAAATGGACTATCAGTGTCTGAGCCAGTTGGAAATCAGCTCTATGCCCTGAGGCGTGAGGATTGACTCGGGGTGAAACTGGACCCCGCGTATATCGAGCGAGCGATGTCGTATGGCCATTATTTCGCCGTCGGGACTGACCGCTGTGACCTCGAGACAGTCGGGAAGCCCCTCACGGTCGATGACCCATGAGTGATAGCGGCCCACCTCGATCATGGCGGGGAGACCGTCGAATATATAGTCGGGACATGTGACCGTGATGTCGGAGCGGATGCCGTGATACACGTGTGAGAGATTGCGGAGACGTGCGCCGAAACGTTGGCCTATGGCCTGATGGCCGAGACAGATGCCGAGGATGGGCTTGGACTCGGCATAACGTTCGAGCAGAGCCGGGAGGATGCCTGCCTCGGAAGGGATGCCGGGGCCCGGAGATATGATGATTTTGTCAAAGTCCTCTATCTCGTCGAGCGTGATGCAGTCGTTGCGTCGCACAATCGGTTCAATGCCGAGCGAGCGGACGGCATGCACTATATTATAGGTGAAAGAATCGTAATTGTCGAGTATGAGCAGTTTCATGATTTTGACCTGTTAGAGCTGTTACAACTGAATTATGCGCCGAAACTCTCGGCATAGTTAAGGGCGCGTGTAAGAGCCCCGAGTTTGTTGTTGGTTTCCTGGAGCTCGTTTTCCGGCACTGAGCGAGCCACCACACCTGCACCTGCCTGGAAGTAGAGATTATTGTCGTGGCTCAGGAACGAGCGGATGGTGATGGCCTGGTTGAGATTGCCGTCAAATCCGATGTAGCCTATACATCCGCCATAGGTCATGCGCGAGTGAGGCTCGATGTCGTCAATCAGTTGCATGGCTCTCACCTTGGGCGCGCCGCTGAGAGTCCCGGCCGGAAAAGTGTCGGCAAAGAGGCGATAGACATCGGCATCGTCGGGCAGTTCGGCCTTTACGCGCGATACCATGTGGATGACGTGGGAGTAATATTGGATCTGACGCAGGAAGTCGATGCTTACCTTGCCTCCGCTCCGGCTCAGGTCGTTGCGGGCAAGGTCGACGAGCATGATGTGTTCGGCGTTTTCCTTCTCGTCTTCAAGCAAAGCGCGGGCCAGCTCATGGTCGCGTGCGTCATCGCCGGTGCGTCTGAACGTGCCGGCTATAGGGTCGATGTAGGCTGTGCCGCCATCCACTCTGAGATGGGTTTCAGGCGATGAACCGAAGATGCGGAAGTCGCTGAAATCGAAATAGAACAGGTAGGGTGACGGATTGACGCAACGCAGGGCACGGTAGACGTTGAACTCGTCGCCCTTGAACCGCTGGGCGAAGCGTCGCGAGAGAACTATCTGGAACACATCGCCACGGAGAGCGTGAGCGACTCCGCGTCGCACCATGTCCATGTACTGACCGTCGGTGACTGTTGATGTAGGCGAGGAGATGAGTGAGAATGAGTATTGTGCCACGTTGTTGTTGTGAATCACGCTTACAATCTCGTCGATGGCCGAGGTGGTGCCGGGCAGTGCGTGTTCATAGACCGTCATCTGGTTTTTGTAATGGTTGACCTTTATGATGAAGCGGTAGAGGATATATTTCATGTCGGGCACGGATGCGAAACAGGCCTCTTTGGGCTGAATGTCGACACGCTCGAAGTAACGCACGGCGTCATAGGCCGTGTAGCCGAAGAGACCGCTCGCGCTGCTGTCAGAATCACCTTCGACAGAGTAGGAGGAGATGTACTTTTTCAGTTCGTCCACCACGTCGATATCATCGGTGACGGGGATTATGGTGTCGGTAGAGTCGGGATAGGAGAGTGTTATCACGCCATTGTTGACCATGAAGCCTCCGATGGGATCTACGCCGATGAAGCTGACAGAGTTTTGCGAAGTGTGATAGTCGGAACTTTCGAGAAGAGCCGACTGAGGATAGAGGTCGCGAATCTTGAGATATATGCCCACGGGGGTCTCGAGGTCGGCCGGAATGACGTGTGAGTTTATGAAGAGTGTATGTGGCATTGTTGTTTGCAAAGTTTAGGGGTTGATAAATTTCATGTAGGTCTGCATGTCCTTGTCGCCACGTCCGGAGAGGTTGAGCACCACTGTGTCGTCGGGCGAGAATCTCATGATGTCGAGCACACCGAGCGCGTGTGACGACTCCAGGGCCGGGATAATACCCTCGGTGCGTGTGAGGCGCATGGCCGCGTCAAGAGCCTGTGAGTCGGTGATGGCCACGACCTCGCTGCGGCCCGATGAGGCGAGATAGGAGTGGAGAGGTCCGACGCCGGGATAGTCGAGACCGGCCGAGATGGAGTAGGGCTCTATAATCTGACCGTCGTCGGTCTGCATCACCATAGTGCGTGAGCCGTGTATGATGCCCTCGCTGCCCACCTGCATGGTGGCTGCGGTCATGTCGGTGTCCACTCCAAGTCCGGCCGCCTCGGCTGCTATCAGACGCACGGAGGGCTCGTGGATGAAGTGATAGAAGGCTCCGGCCGCATTGCTGCCTCCGCCGATGCAGGCTATTACGCAGTCGGGGAGCTCGGAGCCGGTCTGCGACAGTAGCTGGGCGCGAATCTCACGCGATATGACCGACTGGAAATAGGCCACCATCTCGGGATAGGGGTGAGGTCCGACAGTGGAGCCTATGACGTAGAAGCTGTCGGGGTTGCAGCACCAGTAGCGTATGGCCTCGTTGGTAGCGTCCTTGAGTGTGCGGTTGCCGCTTTGGACGGCCTCGACACGTGCACCGAGCATGAGCATACGGTCGACGTTGGGTTTCTGACGCGCCACGTCGGTGGCACCCATGAACACTATGCATTCCATCCCCATGAGAGCACAGGCGGTGGCGGTGGCTACGCCATGCTGTCCGGCTCCTGTCTCGGCGATGATGCGGGTCTTGCCCATGCGCTTGGCAAGGAGGACAGAGGCCAGAGCGTTGTTGATCTTATGGGCTCCGGTGTGGTTGAGGTCTTCGCGTTTGAGATAGATGTTGGTGCCGTAATGTGCACTCAGACGATCGGCCCGGTAAAGCGGAGAGGGGCGTCCCACGTAGTCGCGGAGCAGGGTGTCGAGCTCGCGGTTGAAGTCGTCGTCGGCCGCATAACGGTAGAAGGCTTCGCGGAGCCGCTCGATGTTGCCGTGAAGTATCTCGGGGATGTAGGCTCCGCCGAAGTGTCCGTAGTAGCCCTCGTCGTCGACAGGGAGAATGGAGTGAAACTGTTTCATATGATGAGTGTATTTTTTTTGTTGTCGTCGGGATGATTGTAAACAAAAACAAGGAGGCCACCGATATAACTCGATGGCCTCCTTGGTATGGGTTGGTGTGTTATTTTTATTGTATGCCCGTAATTGGAAAAATCAGTCACAGGCAACTGCCATCGATATGTCTACCGATGCGCCACCAATAATTCTGATTGTTGAGCATATTTCTCATAATTTCTTGTTTTCGTGGCAAAATTATGTCAAATTATCGTAACTGCCAAATGTTTTTGAAATATTTTTTATCGAAGCGGAGTGAAACGCCTGTGACAACGGTCATTGCGGACTATTTGCCGTGGCTGTTGATAATCCTGTTGATAGCCTGGACTGTCGGGTTGACAGCCACGATTTTGCCTGAGGGGTTGAGGAGATAGGACGAGTATCCACCCTCGGGATGATAGCCCGGCGATATGCCTCGGGCCTTGATGTCGGCGATGTGAAACTGGGTGAGCGAGTCGAGACCGTCGCGACGCACTATCTCGTCAAAGAGTCGGCGGTTGTCGTCGGTGTTGACCGAGAGCAGTCGGAGGTCGGGACGCTTGTGGGCGCGGAAGTAACGGTCATATTCGCCGGCTGCGATGCGTGACACCGCGTTGTGCGAGTCCCAGAAGTTTACGAGTACATATTTGCCTTTGAGGTCGGATGTGGAGAGCTGAGTCGAACTGTTGGCTGCTTCAAGGAGTCTTGGCGGACCCGAGAGTCCGGGAGCGGTGCTCTCGATGCGTCCGGAAAATATCCACACGACTGTGGCGAATATTATGACCAGAGATATGAATATAAGAAATTTTTTCATAAGTCGGAATTTTTATCTGTAACATAGTATTAACCGCGTGAGAGGCCACTTTGTTTCATGACAGGTGTGTGGAAGGTGTATGACAGAGCGGGTGAAGAGGCGGGAACCGTTTGGTGGATTGGGAAAGATTTTCTACCTTTGCCCCCACGTTCTGGTGTCGCACTCATGAAAGGGGTGTGATGAAAAGGGAACCGGGTGAGACTCCCGGACAGACCCGCTGCTGTGATTCCTGCCATAACTCATTGATAAAGCAAAGCCACTGGAGCATCTCCGGGAAGGCTGTCGATGAGGGGATAAGTCAGAAGACCTGCCGGAACGTGTGATAAGTTTTGAAGTTTTCGGGACATAAAGCGACAAAACAACCATAAATCCACCCCCCCTCATAGCGTGTGTGGCGGCATACCGGCGGCAGGCATGAGGGAGTGAGAGCGATGAGTTGTGGCGTTGCTGTGAAGCACCGAGATAAGATATAGACTCAATCGCTGATGGAAAACCGTAAAAGCATGTCATTAACGCTACTTGTGGCGGCCGCACTTCTCCCTGTCAAGGGGTGGAGCAGCCCCGAGTTGCCCGACATAGTCGCGACCGGCACCGAGCAGAAAGTTGGCGAGGTGACTGTCACGGCCAGGAGGTCGCCCGTAAGAGTGTCGACAGGAGTGGCTGTACAGTCGCTCAGCGGTCAGAACATAGCCGAGCTCGGTATTCAGAACATAGCCGACGCCGTGAGACGCTTTGCCGGCACCAATGTGAGGGATTATGGCGGCATAGGCGGACTTAAGACCGTGTCGGTGAGAAATATGGGAGCCTCGCATACTGGTGTGAGTTATGACGGAGCCCCTGTGAGCAACTGCCAGGCCGGTCAGATAGACATCGGCCGGTTCTCGCTTGACAATGTGTCGATGCTCTCGCTGGCAATAGGGCAGGACGAGAATCTGTTGCAGCCTGCCAAGCTCTATGCGTCGGCTGCCGTGCTCAATATCATTACCAACACTCCGGAGTTTGAGGCGGGACGCAGTTCGGCCTTTGAAGTGCAGATGAAGGGGGGCTCATTCGGGTATGTCAACCCGATGGCCCGGTGGTGGCAGAAGGCCGGAAGCCGTGTGAGGACCTCGCTTGACGTCAATTTCATGCGGGCCGACGGTAATTACCCTTTCACACTTGTAAACGGCAAATATGTCACACGGGAGCGACGCAACAACTCGGCCATAGATTCGTGGCATGGCGAAGCCAATGTGTATTACGATGTGCCCGGAGGGGGTGACCTGCAGGTAAAGGGTTATTATTTCTACTCCAAACGCGGATTGCCGGGAGCTGTGACGCTCTACAATCCGGTGTCGAACGAAACGCTTTGGGACAAGAACGGATTTGTGCAGGCAAGATATAGCTGCGATTTCTCGTCTAAATGGCGTTTTCAAACTTTGGGCAAATATAATTACGGCTGGAACCGCGACAGGGAGCATGGGCCGCAGTTTGCCGGCGGAATGTATCAGGCCGTGCACACTCAGAACGAGTATTACCTGTCGGCCACGGCCGAGTATCGCCCTGTGACGGGTCTGTCGTTGGCTCTTGCACAGGACGGGACAGTCAACACTCTCAGCAGCACGATGGGCTCGTGTCCCTTTCCTACCCGCTATACATCGCTGACAGCTCTCACGGCACGATGGCGCAGGGGCCCGCTGACGGCTACCGGCACTGTGGTGGGGACGTATATCACCGAGAGAGTCAGGGAGGGGACAGCTCCCGAAGATATAAAGCGGCTGTCGCCGAGTCTGTCGGTGAGCGTGCAGCCGTGGAAGGAGGAGATGCTGTTTGTGAGAGGCATGTACAAGTCGACATTCCGCACTCCGACATTCAACGACCTGTATTATGACCGTCTCGGCAATCGCTCGCTGCGCCCCGAACGGGCCAATGAGTATGACCTCGGAGTGACGTGGAGCGGGAAGTTCTGTCAGGTCATGGACTATTTTTCGGTGACGGCCGACGGTTATTTCAACGAGGTGACCGACAAGATAGTGGCTTTCCCGACCACATATGCCTGGAAGATGGCCAATTTCGGTAAGGTACATGTGACGGGTGTGGATTTCACCATGGCTACGGCTTTCTCGCTCCCCCGCGGCATCAACGTCTCGCTCTCGGCCGCCTATACATGGCAGCGGGCTGTCGATCTGACCGACCCCGAGGCAAAAAACTATAAGGAGCAACTGCCTTACACGCCCGAGCACAGCGGCAACATGGCCGTGACGGTCAAGAGCCCGTGGGTGACTCTCGGCTATTCGCTCGTGGGGGTGGGCAAGAGGTATTATCTCAGCCAGAATATTCCCGTCAACGAGATAGAGGGTTATGTGGAGCAGACTGTGACGCTCGGGCACGAGTTGAGCCTGGGAGGGTGCAGGCTGGGTCTGCGCTGTGAGCTTGTCAATCTGGCCGACAGGCAGTATGACGTGATAAAGTATTACCCCATGCCTGGACGTTCGTGGCGTGTGGTGGCAAATGTGAAATTTTAAGGACAACAATCGAAATACAAAATCGTAATTATGAAGATTAAGAATTTTTTCAACTGGATGTGTGTGCTTGCTGTCGGCTTCTCGGCAGTGGCTTGTAGCGATGACGACGATGCTCCCGTAGTGGACAGCGAGGTGTCGAAGGTGGCTCTGCCCCGACACAGGATGTTTATTCTCAACGAGGGTAAGTTCGGGCTCAACAATGCCGGCATCGGTTTTTATGCTCCGGATAACAACATGGAGTCAATCGATGACATATTTTATCTGCAGAACGACATGCGTCTGGGCGATACCGCTCAGGACATGATAGAGGAGGACGGCAAAATCTATGTGGCCGTGTATGGCTCCAACTATCTCGCACGGCTCAACGCAGCGTGTGTCGAGGAGGCCCGCATCTCGTTTGCCGGTGACACCGAGCTTGGTGGCGGCATCAGGTATATTGTCGCAGAGGACGGATATGTCTACGCATCGTTCCACGGCAGCATGGTTGCAAAAATCAATGCCCGGACCATGCAGGTTGAGGCCAAGCTCCATACTCCCGGTTCCAACCTGGAGGGTGTGGCCATAGTGGGTGACAACCTTTATGTCTCAAACTCTTATTCTCAGACAAGCGCGGGATGGGTGTATCACAACGACGTATTTGTAATCGACCTGAAAACTTTCACTCTGAAGGAGACTCTGACCGTAGTGGAGAATCCCAATGACATGACAGAGGAGGATGATAAGGTGTTTGTGATTTCATGTGGCAATTATGATGATGTGGGATATTCATTCCAGATGATTGACCCTGCAAATAACAATAACGTGACTGATTTGGCGGTTGCCAGCAAAATGTGCGTCGGCAACGATAAAGTATATCTTGTATATTCAGATACTGACTGGTCCACTTATATCACAACCAACACCTTCTTCTCATATGACATCAAGACCGGCCGTGTGATCAATGAGTCATTCCTTAAGAATGCTCCCGCCGAGCTCTCAAGCTCAAGCATCTACATGATGGCTGTCGACGATGAGAACGGTGATATCTATATCGGTGTGTCCTACTACTCGAGCAACGGCAACATGTATCGTTTCAGAAAGGACGGTACGTTTGTCGAGAAGTTTGACTGCGGAGGTCTGAATCCCAGGACTGCTGTCTTTGTAGACTAAACAGACTTTAGAACAATAGATGACAATCAAATATTTTTTCAGTCTATTTCTGCCGATAGCGTTGTCGACCCTTGTCTCGTGCAAGGGCGGCAACGCTTTTGTTTCGGCGGATGGCGGCGATACGCTCCATCTGAAGTATGCCGACCATCTTTCGCTCGTGAAGTATCCTGACTATGTAAAGGCGACGGTAAGAAATCCGTGGGACACGACTGCTGTGCTTCACACCTATGTGCTTGTGCCCGACAGCGTGTCGGTGCCCGAGGGGTTGCCGGAGGAGTGGACCGTGGTGCGCACACCGTTGAAGTCGGCGTTGATATACTCGTCGGTCCACAACAGTCTGGTGACCGAGCTGGGTGCTCTCGATGCCATCTCTGGGGTGTGTGACGCGCAATATATACATCAGAAGAGTCTTGCCGACAGGATTGCCGGAGGCCGTGTGGCCGACTGCGGCACGGGGACTTCGCCCAACATCGAGAAAATCATCAGCCTCAATCCCGACGGTGTGATGCTGTCGCCCTATGAGAACTCGGGCACTTACGGGCGGCTCGGACAGCTTGGCATACCGCTCATAGAGTGTGCCGACTATATGGAGACCTCGCCGCTGGCCAGGGCCGAGTGGATGATACTGTATGGCATGCTTTTTGACCGCGAAGAGGAGGCAAGACGCTTGTTTGACGCGACAGAGCGGGAGTATAACGCTCTGAAAAATCTTACCGAGGGTGTTGCCGACAGGCCCAAGGTGCTTGTTGACCGTCTGTACGGGCAGGCGTGGTATGTGCCTGCGGCCAATTCGACAATGGGTATCTTCATCAAGGATGCCGGAGGCGAGAATCCGTTTGCCGTCCATGACCGAAACGGGAGCGTGGGGCTTGCGGGCGAGCAGGTGCTGTATCAGGCCGAGGATGCCGATGTGTGGCTGATGCGCTATGCCCAGGACTCCGACAAGACGATGAGGGAATTGGCTTCGGACAATGCAATATACACGCAGTTCAAAGCGTTTATGGATAACAGAGTGTACGGGTGCAATACGTCCCGTGTGTTTTTCTACGAAGATATACCTTTTCATCCGCAGTGGCTTCTGAGGGATATGATTTCCATCCTGCATCCCGGACTTGTGGCTGAGAAGGAGGGTAAAAAATATTTCACACAACTGGAGCAGTGAAATTTATAGGAGTGACATTGCTGATTGGCGTGCTGTTTCTGCTGAACATCTTTATAGGTTCGGTGGACATCCCCGTGTCGCATGTCGTCGACATACTGCTGGGGGCTGATGGCTACGGAGCCGTCGGCTTTATCGTGAGGGAGAGCCGTGTGCCCATGGCTGTCACGGCGTTGCTCGCCGGAGCGGGTCTGGCCGTGTCGGGCCTCATGCTTCAGACGGCTTTCCGCAATCCGCTGGCGGGTCCATCGGTGCTTGGCGTCAACTCCGGGGCGAGTCTCGGGGTAGCCTTGGTGATGCTGCTGCTCGGCGGGACAGTCTCGGCGGGTTCGTTCACGATAGGTGGCTATGCGGCCGTGATGGCAGGGGCGTTTGCCGGGAGTCTCATGATAATGGGGGTGCTGCTGTTGCTCTCATCGGCTCTGAAAGACACTCTGATGCTGCTGATTACGGGTATAATGATAGGCTATCTGACCTCGTCGGTCATCATGCTGCTCAACTTTGTGTCGACGGCCGAGGGTGTGCAGAGCTATGTGATGTGGGGTATGAGCAGCTTTGGCGGCGTGTCGGTGAGACAGTTGCCGCTGTTTTGCTCGGTGACCGCTGTCGGGCTTGTGATGTCGCTGCTGCTGATGAAGCCGCTCGACCTGCTGCTGCTTGGCGACGGCTATGCGCGCAATCTAGGGGTGAATCTGCAAAGAGTGAGAAATCTGCTGCTGCTTGCCACGGGCATACTCACGGCTGTGATTACGGCCTATTGCGGACCGGTGGCTTTCATCGGTCTTTCGGTGCCCCACATAGCGCGTATGATATTCCGCACCGACAGCCACCGTGTGCTGATGCCCGGCACTCTGCTTACGGGAGCTGCTGTGGCTCTGGGCTGTAATCTGATGTGTGTGCTTCCGGCCAATTCGGTGATACCGCTCAATGCCGTGACTCCGCTTATAGGCGCGCCTGTCGTGATATGGGTGCTTTTTAAACATAGATCAAGATGATGGAGATGTCTGTCGGACGACGCGATACAGTAAGGGTGCATGACCTTGTGACGGGCTACAGGAGCCGGTCGGCGGTCAGGGAGGTGTCGAAGAGCTTTGACGCGACTCTGCTGAGCGGTGAGCTCACCTGTCTGCTCGGGCCCAACGGTGCAGGCAAGTCGACGCTCCTGCGCACACTATCGGGCTTTCAGCCGGCCATAGGCGGGACGATAGAGATAGAGGGCAGGTCGCTTGCCGATTACAGCAGCCGTGAGCTGTCGCGGCTGATAGGTGTGGTGCTTACCGAGCGTGTGAGCCTGAGCAATATGACTGTCGGCGAGCTTGTAGGGCTCGGACGAAGTCCCTACACGGGTTTCTGGGGCCGGCTGTCGGCTCTTGACCTGGAGATGACCGACCGTGCCATACGTCTTGTAGGTATCGATGAGCTCAGGGAGAGGCCTGTCGGCACTCTGAGCGACGGTGAACGTCAGAAGGCGATGATAGCCAAGACTCTGGCTCAGGAGACTCCGATAATATTTCTCGACGAGCCGACGGCTTTTCTTGACTATCCGAGTAAAGTGGAGATTATGCAACTGTTGCAGCGGCTGGCACGCGAGGAGGGCAAGACGGTGTTTCTTTCGACCCACGATCTTGAGCTTGCTCTCCAGATAGCCGACAGGGTGTGGCTTATCGACAAGACACGTGGAGTGGAGATAGGGGTGCCGGAGGATCTCGCGCTTAACGGGGCATTGGGACGGTATTTCGAGCGCGAGGGGGTAGTGTTTGACATGACTACGGGCATGTTTCGTATCAATACAGGCCTCTCGCGGTCGGTGATTGTGACAGGCGACGCACATAGCGGGCGCATGAGTATGGCGGTCAAGGCTTTGTCACGAGTAGGCGTGCTTGCGGTGACTGCTGCTGTGTGTGAGGAGTTGCCGTGTGGTGTCAGCCGTCCCGACATTACCGTTGAGGTCACGGCCGATGGCTTTATAGTCGACGGCTCGAGACGTTGTGTCACCATCGCGGAGATGCTTGAGTCGATATTGGGACAAAATAATTTATCTATGAGTGAAAAACCGTGAGACAACGGTCATCTGTAACATTTTGTGCCGGCTGTTGATAATGTGAGTCGTTTTATAGACGATAAGACTATAGATGACCTCTTGGGAGATTCCATGCTGTTTTTTTGCTGTGGTGAAGAATATTGAAATAATCGGAGAGGCGGCCTATATGCTAAGTACGTAAGTATGTTCATCCAGCCGCTCCCTGGCGGCAGACTACCGGCATGCATGATGTGCTTGTTCTTGGATTTTATCTTGTAAGCAGCAAAGAGGTGTGGGATGCCTCCGGGAACACTTTGTTAAATCTCTGTAAGCTCATATTATTGGTTATCCGGATGAAGAGAATCACTCGTGATATTTCGGAAGTTTTTACAAGTAAAATACAATAATCAGCCCCGGGCATTATGTCCGGGGCTGATTATTATGTATTGGTGATTTTTGGGAGGTTAAACTCTAAACTTTAACCTCATAAACTTTACAATGCAGGGTCGAGGGTGATTGTGCGATAGTTGCCCTGGGCGTTGAGGTTTTTCATGAAGTCCATGATGTCGTTGACAGTGATTGAGTTGAGGACTTCGATGTTGCCGTTGAATGTGTCGATGCCGTCGATGCCGTAGCCCGAGAGCGCGCTGAGCCATGTGCTGTTGCGTTCCTTGGCTTCGGTGAAGCTCTTGGCCATGTATTCCTTTATGGGGTTGAGTTCTTCGGCAGTGACGTCGCTCTCCATGGCTTTGAACTGGCCGTGGATGAAGTCGAGCACTTCCTGCTTCATTTCGGGTTTCATGGGGAATGATGTCGACATCATGACGGGGTTGAGTCCGAGGCGTGAGGCCTGGCCCGAGGCTCCGATGGAGTAGACGGCACCCATGTCCTCGCGCACTGTCTTGATGAGACGGTTGGTGAGTATCTGTCCGGCGATAGAGGCTATCTGTGAGGTCTTGGCTGAGAATGGTATTGTGCCGTATTCCATGATGGCGACGAGAGTCTGGGGTGTGGCCATCTTGGTCGAGAAGGTATCGTCGGCCGAGCCGGGCTTGGCGAAGAGTGCGGGATTGTAGGTGGGGATGCCTTTGCGTGCGGTGGCTGCGTTGCCGGGTATCGAGGCTATGTAGGTCTCGACGAGCGGACGGAGGTTGTCGAGGTCGACGTTGCCCACGAAGTAGAAGGTGAAGTCGGCGGCGTTGGATGTCATCTCATGCACGAGGCTTGTGATGTAGTCGAGGTCGGCGGCTTCGAGGTCGGCCTGAGTGAGCATGCGCTGGAAGGGCGAGGTGTAGAGGGTGGTGAGCATCTTCTCGTTGAAGACGTAGTTGGGGGTCGTAGTCTGGTTGGCGAGCATTGCGGCTGTCGACTTGCGCATGGCTTCAAACTCGTCGCGGTCGAAGGTCACGTCGGTAAATGCCATGTAGACGAGCTCCATGAGTGTGGGGAGGTCTTTGGGGGTAGTGCCGCCCGAGACTGAGCGGGTGTATGCGCCCAGGTCGATGCCTACGCCGGCTATTTTGCCTGCGAGATATTTGGCGAGGTCGCTCGAGTTGTATGAGCCGAGGCCCATGTTGCCGAGGGTGTTGGGGAGAGTGAGTATGGAGGGAGCTTTTTCTGCGGGCACGTCGGCATATCCACCGAGAGCCTGAGCCGAGAATTGTATCTCGTCTTCCTTGAATTTGGTTGACTTGATGATGACCTTCGCGCCGTTTGAGAGGGTCCATTCGGTGGTGCCCCATGTGGGGTTCTGCACCTCCTTGATGATTTTGCCGGCTACGGGAGCCTTGCGTATGAGGGGCTCGGTCTTCACGTTGTCGACAAAAGCCTCGATGGTCTCGGCGTCGACCTGTGAGAGAGCTGCCTCGAGCTGTGATGGAGTGGGGAGTGTGAAGCCTTCTTTTTCGGGCGACAGTATCATGATGGCGCGGTTATCCTGCGTGATGAGCGAAGCCATGGCCTTGTTGATGACTTCGAGGGGCATCGAGGCTGCTATCTGCTGGCAGAGGGCCCACTCGGTCTCGATGCCGGGGATAGGCTCGAGGTCGACGAAGTTGTTGACATACTCGTTGACAAATGTGCCGCTCTCGCGTGTGGCGCGGTTGTTGTAGGTGCGCTCGAACGATGAGAGATAGTTGTCGCGCATGCGGTCATATTCGCTCTGTGTGAATCCGCCGCGAGCCGCGCGGAGCACTTCGCGATAGGCTGCCTGGAGGGGAGCGATGATGTCGTTGTCTTTTGATACGGCTGTGATGCCGGCTGCGTCTTTGGTCTTGGTGATGATGTAGTCGCCATAGCTGAAGTCGGCTGCCGCAAAGGGTGCGTCGGGCTTGGAGGCGATGTCGGAGAGACGGTTGTTGAGCATGCCCGAGATCATGCTGAGGATGTAGGAGTTGGCAAAGTAGGCGGGTGTGTTGCGCAACTCGAGGGGGAAGATGTCGTGGAGTATCATGAGCTGGCCCATGAGGTGTTTCTGCTCGGGGTCGGAGCCTATGCCGTAGAGAGTGCCTTTGTGGTCGGGTACGGGCTCATAGGTGCGGGGTTTGGCGTCGGCGGGCATTTCGATGGAGGTGAACATCTCCTTGATTTTGCCTTCGATGCGGTCTACGTCGATGTCACCCACCACTATGACAGCCTGCTGGTCGGGGCGATACCATGTCTCGTAATAGTCGCGCAGGGCCTGAGGCTCGAAGTGGTCCACCACATCCATGATGCCGATGGGCAGACGGCGGCCATATTTGGTGGTGGGGAAGAGGTCTGGGAGTATGCGCTCGAAGATGCGCATCTGGCCCTGCATGCTGCGACGCCATTCTTCATGGATTACGCCGCGTTCTTTGTCGATTTCCTCGGGGGCAAGTGTCAGGTCGTTGGCCCAGTCGTGGAGTATGAGCAGACAGGAGTCCTGCACGCTCTCGCGGGCGATAGGCACGTTGGATATGTTGTAGACAGTCTGGTCGACGGCGGTGTAGGCGTTGAGGTTGGCTCCGAATTTTACGCCTATCGATTCGAGCCACTCGCGCAGTTGGTTGTCTGGGAAGTTGGTGGTGCCGTTAAAGCACATGTGCTCCAGGAAGTGGGCCAGTCCGCGCTGGTTTTCTTCTTCCAGGGCCGAGCCTACCTTCTGGGCTATGTAGAAGTCGGCCTGCCCCTTGGGATACTCGTTGTGACGGATGTAATAGGTAAGTCCGTTGGGGAGCTTGCCGATGCGCACATCTTTGTCGACCGGCAACGGCTGTGTCATGGGGTTGTTGCCCCCTTGGGCCATTGCGCTCTGCCCTGCGGCGAGCAGGACTGTCAGAGCGATGAGAGCTGTTTTCAACAAATGTTTCATGTGAGAATTTATTGGTTGTTTTGTAGTGTATTGTCGTTGTGGCGTGATTGCGTGATGACGTGATTTAAGGTATGGGTCATTTATAGGTTAGTCGCAAAGATAGGCGATTAGTTTCACCATAATGACGCGCAGGGGTGGAAAATATCACTATGTTTAACTTTATTTAACACGCTGAGAGCCTCCATGTGAAGATAGGGCACCTCGACAATCCACGGCGTGGCATATGTCGGGTGAAACACTCCGAGTCTCATGCCTGAGACCCGTATGCCGTAACGTTCCTCGAGAATGAAGCGGTAGATGCTAAGCTGAAGGGCATAGTGCCAGTAGGAGGTGTCGGGCAGATGGCTTATGGGGTGGAGGCCTGTTGATTTTCGGGGTGACTCGGCCATGATGCGGCCGTCGGGGGCCACGAGCTTCTTGGAGCGTTTCCAGTCATAGATGTTGAATGTGCCGTTGGGCGTGCGTTCAAGAAAGTCGAGCGTGCCGGCCACTCCGTAGTCCTCGTGATAGATGCGCCACTCCGTGCGATAGGGGTGCAGACGGTTGTTGGCCGCGAAGTTGCAGAAGAGTCGATAGGCATCGATGTCGCCCTCGGGCCCATCGGGTCGCTCGCCGCGGCTAAGAGCCAGATAATAACGCTCTATGCGCTCGTGCATCACCGTCCCGAGATCGCGTGCACGGCATGCCTCGCGCTCCCAGCGGTCGAGTATCACCTGCGGGTCGATGCCCTGCTTGCGTGCCATGCGTCCGGCCCAGAAGGGTGCGTCAAACCGCGGAAAGCACTCCTCGACCAGCGTGGTGACCGATTTCATCTCATGCTCTCCAAGACGGTAGGTGTGGCTCTTGGCTTCAAAGCTCAGATAAGGGTCACGCTCATGGGCGTTGACTTGATTGCAGTCCATCGTAAACTCTAAACTCTAAACTTTTAACTCTATAAACTCTATAAACTCTATAAACTATAAGAGCTTAGCTTCGTCCCACAGGGCATCCATCTCGGCGAGGGTCAGCTCTTTGAGCGGGCGGCCCATCTCGGCGGCACGACGCTCGATGTGGTTGAAACGCTTGATAAATTTGGCATTGGTCTTCTCCAGAGCGTTCTCCGAATTGATGCCGTAGAGACGCGCGGCGTTGATCATGGCAAAGAGAGCGTCGCCCATCTCCTCCTCGCGGCGTGCGGGGTCCATGCCCTCGGCCTCGCGGGCAAACTCGTCAATCTCCTCCCTGACCTTGTCCCATACATCCTCGCGTTTCTCCCAGTCAAAGCCCACATTGGCGGCTTTCTCGGTGATACGCTCGGCCTTGATCATGGCGGGCAGAGCCTTGGGCACTCCCGAGAGGACGGTCTTGTTGCCCCCTTTCTCTTTGAGCTTGAGCTCCTCCCAGTTGCGCAGCACATCGTCGGTCGAGTTGACCGAGGTGTCGCCAAACACGTGGGGGTGGCGATAGATGAGCTTGGTGTTGAGTGCGTCACACACATCGGCGATGTCAAACGCGCCCTTCTCCTCGCCTATGAGAGCGTAGAAAAGCACGTGGAGCAACACGTCGCCAAGCTCTTTGCGTATGTTGGCGTTATCCTCCTGTATGAGAGCGTCACACAGCTCATAGACCTCTTCGATAGTGTTGGGGCGCAGCGACTCGTTGGTCTGCTTGGCGTCCCACGGACACTTTACGCGCAATATCTCGAGAGTGTCTATGACACGCCCGAGTGCCTCTAACTTTTCCTGTCGGTTATGCATGATGATTGGTAATAAGCTACAAAATTACTGCATGAGTGCCAAACACAAAAACTTTAGATGTGAAAAAGTCGTAAAAACCGACGTGTCACCACCGCCACGACAGGAGTGTCAGTGTCACAATTTGACACTGACACTGGCTATTTATAGTAGCGATAGAGGTATTTTTACTATATATAACTTTTTAGACCCCGCTAAGCGACGTTAACGCACCTTTTTATAGGCTTCCTGTTATTAACTTTGTATTGTATAGAGTATAGGGAGGGGGAAGGTGTATTTTTAAGTTTAGATGGGTTAAGATTTATATATAGGTTAGAATATATATAGTGAGAGTATAAAGTATAGAAAATGGATAACTGTATTAGTTACTGACTGTACAGTCTAAATTCTAAACTTTATACTCTAAACTTTTTATATTATTCAAGAGTGTCAGTGTCAATATTTTGACACTATATTGATACTGTGTCACAAGAGTGTCAAATCGTGAGATTGACACTCTTGTCGGTATATTCTGTGAGTATGAGGTGTCTACGAGCCGAGCTTGCCGAGCACCGATGCCGCCTCGAGACACATGCGCGAATTGTGGTAGGGACACTTCCAGAAGCCCGCCTTGTCATCATGACGGTTGACAGAGCCGTCGGATGCAAGCCGCGACCAATACCATTCGCCCTCGGGGTCGACGAGATTGTCGAGAATGTAACGCCACGACTCACGAGCGCGCACAGCCATCTCGGGCATGTCGTGAAACGCCGCCAGATAGAGCTGCCCGATTACGTTCTCAGCCTGCACCCACCAGTGCTTGTCGTTGTCATAGTGCCCGTCGAGATGACGCTCATACACCATCGAGCCGTCGCAACATCTGCCCTGGAGTCCGGCCAAAGCTATGTGGCGAGTATGGTCGAGAGTCTCCCCGAGCAGGTCGGGGTCATCTATCACCAGGGCCGTCTCGAGCAGCAGCCACGAAGCCTCGATGTCATGGCCGTAGCTCTCAATGTCGCCCCCCACCTGCTGCCAGTCATCGTCAAAGAAGAGCGTGAGATGGCGTGTGACGGGATGCTCTATGCGGTCGAGAAATATGCGCAGCAGTCCGCGGGTAGCCTCCTCCACTACAGCCGTGTCGAGGATGTCGTCGAGTTCGGCCGAGAGCACACTGCGGTTTTTGCCCGCCTCGCGCTCCTTGAGTGCGCGCAGCAGGTTGGTATATCCCTCGATGATGTGGAGATGGGTGTTCATGGTCTTGGAGGCATTGGTGTCCTTGTCGCTAAGACGCATGTCGGCTATGGGCTGCCATGAGCGTGTAGCGGCCTCAAAATATCCTTCCTTGCCCTCGCGGCGGTCGCGAGAGTGGGTCTCGATGCAGACAAAGAGCTCACAGGCCAGCGCGAGAGCCTCCTCACAGCCCGTAGCGCGGTAATATTCAGCCATACCGTAGATCATGAAGCCTATGGCATAAAACTGTTTCTTGTCATCGAGCGGCGAGCCGTCGGGATTGAGGCTCCAGTATGTCCCGCCATATTGGCGGTCGACAAAATGGTCGCGTATATAGTCATAGGCGCGAGTGGCCATGTCGAGATACTCAGGGCGGTGCAGCTCGCGATAGGCGGCCGCAAAAGTCCAGAGTATGCGGGCGTTGAGAATAGCCCCTTTGGGAGCCGACGGGTCGAGAGCATCGTGGCCGTCGCGTCGACCGTAAAAACCTCCTGCCGGATCGACCATACGGTCAATCCAGTAGGTGAGTATATTAGAGGTCAGATTGTCAATCAGTTGCTGTTTCAAATCTTCTATAAAGTTTATAAGTTAATAAAAGTTTATAGAGTATATAAAGTAAATGGCGCAAATAGGAGTAAATAGAAGCAAATAGGAGTAAATAGAATTGATAAAGAGAGTAGAAACCCTCAGCTATCAACAAATTGCTAATTACTAATTGCTAACTGCTAATTACTAATTACTAATTACTAATTACTAATTGCTAACTGCTAATTACTAATTACTAATTACTAATTGCTAACTGCTAATTACTAATTACTAATTACTAATTGCTAATTGCTAATTGCTAATTGCTAATTACTAATTACTAATTGCTAATTGCTAATTGTCACAGTGGTGCCGTTTGTCGCGGAGTCGGGCCACGATGTCAGCCATCTCGGTAGTGCCCAGAGGATAGAACCACACGATAATCATCGACAGCAGTGCCACCCCCGCAGGGATAAACGTCATGAGCATCCACAGACACTCGATGGCACTCGTCGGCTGAATCACCTGGCCTATCATATCGTCCTTACGCTCGATGTAGCCACATCCGCTAAGCAGCCACATCACCGCAGCACCGCCTATGGCCCCGCCAAACTTCTGAGCCATCGAAGCCGACGAGAAGATAAGACCTGTCGAAGCAGTGCCGGTGCGCAGTTCGGAGTAATCGCTCACGTCGGCATACATCGACCACACCAGCGGCGACATCATGCCCGTGAGCACCGAGATGATGACCTGCAGGAGCAGCATCATGAGCAGCCCTCCGTTGGTGGTGGGCGAGAGAGCGAAAAATCCTACACTGAACGCAATGAGCAACGCGTCGATCATGATGAAAGTCGGCTTCTTGCCTATGCGGTTGGTCACGGGCACAGCCAGCGCGACACCCACCATGTTGGCCACCTCGCCAACACCCAGGAAGAGACCCGAGTAGAAGAGTATCGACAGAGAGAACACCACGATGTGCTGCTCGCCCCCGATAATGTCGGCAAAGAAGAACGCAACGGTGGCTCCGCGCACGGTGTTGAAGAGGTTGAAGCAGAGCGACGCTCCGTTGAGCAGCCACCAGGGCTTATTGGTCACCAGAGCCTTGAGGTCATTGCCAAGCGTGGCGGTGGCCACAGTCTCGATGCGCTCGCGGGTGAGCTTGAAGCAGAGCAGAAACAGCACGAAGCAACACGAAGCGATGACGCACATGGCCATCTGCCACGACGTCTGGGGCGTCATGCCCAGACTGCCGCTGAACATGGAGCACAGAGGGTCCCACGCAAAGAGGGCTATGAAAGAGCCTCCGTAGGCAAAAAACATGCGGTAGGACGAAAACACCGTCTTCTCCTGCGAGTTGTCGGTCATCACGCCGAGCATGGCTCCGTAAGGGACATTTATGCCCGTGTAGACGGTCATCATGAGTATGTAGGTCACATAGGCCCACACGAGCTTGGCACCATAGGCCCAGTCGGGGGTGGTGAAAAGCAGGATGCCGCATATCGAGAACGGAGCGGCCACCCACAGCAGATAGGGACGGTATTTGCCCCAGCGTGTGCGCGTGCGGTCGGCGGCGATGCCCATCATCGGGTCGCTCACTGCGTCCCATATGCGGGTGACCAGGAGGAGTATGCCTGTGTCGACAAGGCTTATTCCGAAGATGTTGGCATAGAAAAAGGGTAGATAGTAGCTGAACACTTTCCAGAACATTGACGAGGCCATGTCGCCAAATCCGTAGCCTATCTTTTCACGTAACGGTGCCATTTCTTTATGATTTTGATGGTGTCAGAGTTAAGAGGGTGTTTCATAACAAATGTTAAAGCCAAAGTCCATTGTCATGAGTCGTGTTTCGTCATGGAAAGAGGGAGCATAGCTGTAGCTATGTGACCGATTGACAGGGCGGAACACGGCCATGACAATGGATGCAAACAAGGTATTTTTATTATTACTTAATATGTATCATATTAAGGATTTATTAAGGCTTTACCACTCATGGGCGTCTTTTCATTTAACTTGTCCCTAATCAATCGGTCACATAGCTACAGCTATGCTCCCTCTGATTATGAACAATTTAAATGAAAATACACCCACTTTGGCTTAACATTTGTTATGAAACACCCTCTAAGATGTTTGGAGTTTTTATGTAAGGAATAAAGTCCGCGAGGCTGTCACCGCGCGCTGCGGATGCAACCCCACGGACTTCAATGCTGTCGGTTAGCCTTTGAGCTCCATGTTGCGGTCAATCAGACTGTTGATAGTCTTGACCGAAGCCGAGGTCGTAAGCCCGTCCTGCGGAGTGTTGAGACAATAGTCCACAAGGCGGTCGACGGTCGAGGTGGCCACGTGCATGCGGGTGTCAGACGACGCGTAGTAGATGTAGACCGTCCCGTCGGGGTCGGCGATCCAGCCGTTGGTAAAGAGCACGTTCATCACGTCGCCCATATATTCCTCACCCACGGGAGCCATCAGATAGCCGCCGGGCGAAGCGATTTTCTCCCAAGGCTTCTCGAGCGAGGTCATGTACATGTAGAGCACATAGCGCAGACCCGAGGCACAGCCGCGCACACCGTGGGCCAGATGCAGCCACCCCTTGGGGGTCTTGATGGGGTGGGGACCCTCGCCGTTCTTGACCTCTTTGATGGTGTGGTAATAGCGCGGGTCGATGATGATTTCCTCCTTGACCTCGGCATTGCATATGTCGTCGATAAGGGCCCAGCCTATGCCGCCGCCGCTGCCGGTGTCGATGAAGCCGTCCTGCGGGCGGGTGTAGAGGGCATACTTGCCGTCGACAAACTCAGGGTGCAACACCACGTTGCGCTGCTGCGACTTGCACTTGAGGTCGGGCAGACGCTCCCAGTTCTCGAGGTCCTTGGTGCGTGCTATGCCGCAAGCGGCTGTGGCGGCCGACAGGTCGCCCGGACACGAGTCATCGTGACGCTCCACGCAGAAGAGACCGTAGACCCATCCGTCCTCGTGAGCCGTCAGACGCATGTCATACACGTTGGTGGCAGGATTGTCGGTGTCGGGCATCGTGATGGGACGCTCGCGGAAGCGGAAGTTGTCCACACCGTTGGGGCTCTCGGCTACGGCAAAATATGACTTGCGGTCCATGCCCTCGACACGCACCACGAGCACATACTTGTCATTCCACTTGATGGCACCCGAGTTGAGCGTGGCGTTGCAGCCGATGCGCTCCATGAAGTAGGGATTGGTCAGAGGGTTGAAGTCATATTTCCAAGTGGGCGGAATCATCTCGGCCGTCACCACAGGATTCTGATAGCGGTTATATATGCCGTTGCCTTCCAGCTTGACGTTGCGACGTGTCACCAGCTCCTCATAGCGGGCAAGTATCAGGTTTTTGCGATATTCAAATTCTGTCATAGTCTTAATCTAAACTGTATTTTGCTGTTATATAAGTGTTTTTAGGTAATATGTCTTAGTCTGTATCCGTAGTGGCCGCTGTCACTTGACAAAGATAGCCTTTGACTCGTCGTGCCACTTCTTGAAGTCGGCGGCCGCCGGATGGCCCGGATATGGAGCGTAGAAATGATTGGGCTTCTCGCTCTCGATAGCGTTGCGCCACACACACACATAGGCTATGGGCAAACCTTCGATTGACGGCTGGAGCACACGGGTGTACCAGTCGGTCACCTCCAGTCCCTCGAGACCGGTCTCCGTAAACGCCGCCACTTTGCCGCGCTTGGCGGCTTCCTCGGCCACATAAGGCAACTGGGCCTTGATGCGGGCCATATAGTCGGCCACACCGGCCTCGCCTCCGAAATGATAGATGTCAGAGCCGAGAATGTCGACATAATCATCGCCCGGATAGGTCGAGAAATACTGCTCGCGTGTGAGATCCTTGTCAGGCGAATAAGCCCACACCACATTGTCGATGCCCAGCGAGTCAAAACGCTCGCGTGTCAGATGCCACAGGGCTATATACTGCTCCGGGTCACCGTTGGCAGCACCCCACCAGAACCATGAGCCCGAGTTCTCATGCCACGGGCGGAAGATTACGGGGATGGGATTGCCCTCACTGTCCTTGAGCGACGCTATGAAACGGCCCGCACGGTCTATCCACTCGGTCATGATGACCTTGAGAGCCTTGTTTGACTCCATCTCACGCAGCGGAGATGTCGACACGTCCCACGAGTCACCACCCGAAAGCGGATTGCGCGGATGCCACGAGATGGCATTGATGCCGCCGCGTGCATGCTGGCGCGCTATCTCACCCGCCATAAAGTCAAACGGCACTCCGTCGAGATTATTGGCCGAGTCAAGCTCTATCATACCCAAGTCCCAGCTCATAAGTCCGGGATACTCGCCCGTAATGGCCTTGACATCCGACCCGCCCACCACGTAACGCCACGTGTGGCCATAGGCCGTGTCATCGTGATGACCGAAATAAAAATGTCCCGAATCGACGGCATTATGCAGTTGCTCTATGAGGCGGTCGGCCACAGTGGGTGGCTTCGGCTCGTTGACAGCCGCTGTCTGCGTGGCCTGAGTGCCACAAGAAGTTGCAAGCGCGACTAACGCGCAAATAGCTATATGTTTCATTTAAACTCTAAACTCTAAACTTTAAACTCTTTTAAAACTCTATGTCACAAAACGACTTCCACCTTATTGACCGTTCCGGCCTGGCAGAGAGGTATGCGGTTGCCCTCGACAGGCTTACCGTTGAGAGTAACAGTGCGCACACCGCGGCACACATGAGCCGGATTGCTGACCTTGATGTCATAGCGCGCACCGCGAAACTGGCGCGACACCTCATATCCGCTCCACGAGTCGGGAATGCACGGATCGATGGTCAGACCGTCATAATCGGGCTTGATGCCGAGGATAAACTGTGTGATGGCATACCAGTTCCAGGCAGCCGTGCCGGTCAGCCACGAGTTCTTCGCCTCGCCTGGCTTGGCGGCATCCTTGCCCGCCGTCATCTGGCAATACACATAAGGCTCCACTTTATGAAGGTCGCTCTTCTCCTCGAGATAAGCCGGACATATCTTGCGGTAATATTCCCAGGCACGGTTGCCGCGTCCGAGCACCGTCTCTCCGATAATAACCCACGGATTGTTGTGGGCAAAGATGCCCGCATTCTCTTTATAGCCTGCGGGATAGGTCGAAATCTCGCCATACTCCATGACATACTCCGTAAACGCCGGATTGTTGAGCACAATGCCGTGCTCACAGTCGAGATAGGTCTTGACCGAGTCGAGCGACTTGCCCACCAGGCCATCCTCGAGTCCGATGCCGGCCATAGAGCACCAGCCCTGCGACTCGATAAAGATTTTACCCTCCTTGTTCTCATGCGAGCCCACCTTGCGGCCATAGAAGTCATAGGCACGCAGATACCACTCGCCGTCCCAGCCATGGGCCTTGACAGCCTCGACCATCGCCTCGACATGACGCTCGGCTCTCTCGGCCTCGGCCTCCATGCCAAGATGGCGGCACAGGGCGGCATAATCGCGGCCATAGATTACAAACTGGCCGGCTATCATGAGCGACTCGGCCTGCGAGCCCTCCGAGTTGTTCTCGGTCGTCTGAAATGACTCGTTGGGGTCATTGGAGAAGCAGTTGAGGTTGAGACAGTCGTTCCAGTCGGCACGGCCTATCAGCGGCAGCCCGTGAGGACCGAGATTGTTTATGACGTGGTCAAACGACACCTTGAGATGCTCCATGAGCGACACCTCCGACCCGGCAACGTTGTCAAACGGCACAGGCTCATCGAGTATCGTGAAGTCGCCCGTCTCCTTGATGTATGACACCGTCCCGAAGATGAGCCACATCGGGTCGTCGTTAAATCCGCCGCCTATGTCATTGTTGCCGCGCTTGGTAAGCGGCTGATACTGGTGATAGCATCCGCCGTCGGCAAACTGGGTCGACGCTATGTCGATTATCCTCTCACGCGCACGTTCCGGTATCTGGTGGACAAATCCCGCCAGGTCCTGGTTGGAGTCACGAAAACCCATGCCGCGTCCGATGCCGCTCTCGAAAAACGATGCCGAGCGCGAGAAGCAGAACGTGATCATGCACTGATACTGGTTCCAGATATTGACCATGCGGTCGAGACGCTCGTCGCCGCTGTTGAGTGTGAACCGCTCCAGCAGATTGTCCCAATAGGCACGCAGACGGCCAAAGGCCTCCTCGACCTTCTCTACCGTGTCAAACCGCGCCATGAGTTCGCGGGCCGGAGCCTTGTTGATGACACCCTTCGACTCCCACTTCTGCTCCTGCGGATTCTCGATATAGCCGAGAGTGAAGATGAGGTCGCGGCTCTCGCCCGGTTTCAGGCTGATCTCGAGCGAGTGTGACGCTATCGGGCTCCATCCGTGGGCCACCGAGTTGCGCGAACGGCCATCAAGCACAGCCTCCGGCTCGTCAAAACCGTTGTAGAGGCCGAGAAACGTCTCGCGGTCTGTGTCAAAGCCGTCGATAGGGGCATTGACCGAATAGAACGCATAATGGTCGCGACGCTCCTTGTATTCGGTCTTGTGATATATGGTCGAACCGTCGATTTCCACCTCGCCTGTCGAGAAATTGCGCTGGAAGTTCTCCATGTCGGTCGCAGCGTTCCACAGACACCATTCCTGAAACGAGAACAGTGTGAAACGCTTCTCGCTGTCGCTGCGGTTGGTCAGCGTCAGACGTGTCACCTCGGCATGCGTGTCGAGCGGCACAAAGAAGAGTGCGCGGGCCTCAAGACCGTTTTTCTCACCCGTGATGACCGTATAGTTCATGCCGTGGCGACATTCATAGCGGTCGAGCGGAGTCTTGCATGGCTTCCAACCCGGATTCCACACAGTGTCGCCCTCCTTGATGTAAAAATAGCGTCCTCCGGCATCCATCGGCACACCGTTGTAGCGATAGCGGGTGATGCGGCGAAACTTTGCGTCCTTATAGAACGAATAGCCGCCCGCAGTATTGGAAATCAGCGAGAAGAAATCCTTGTTGCCAAGATAGTTGATCCATGGCCACGGAGTGCGCGGATTGGTGATTACATACTCACGCGCTTTATCGTCAAAGTGTCCGTATTTCATGTCTGAAGTGGAGTGTTGAATATTCTGTTTGTTACAATTTATCGGGTAGGGGGGCAGAGGAGAGAGACTGGTGAGAGCGGGCGGGTATCAGCCACCCGCTCCCTATACTTTTGGGGACTTTAGAAGCTAAAATCTCCACGGTTGAGCACTGCCGGATTGTTGAGCACGGTGCTCCACTCGTTGTTTTTGTTCCATGTCAGGAAGCCGGGTCCGTTGCCGTCCTGCTCATACCAGCCCATGAAGTAGCTCCAGAGGCAGTTTTCGTTAAGTTGGGCCTCAACGTCGAGGAGATTGCCGGTCTCGGAGAGAGCTACAATCTTCTTGCCTTCGACAGCCTGGTTGATGAGAGCAAACTGGTCGGTCTGATCAGAGAGCGCGTCGGCATAGATATCGGCACCCACGATGTCGACATATTCGTCGCCGGGATAAGCCGACTTGACCTGAGCCTCAGTCGCGAGTTTGCCTTCGTCGCTGGTCTGCATGGTCCACACCCATATGAGGTTGTTCAGACCATAATCATCAGTCAGAGTTCTGTAGAGCCACTTCCACAGGTCGTTGGTCACCTCGGGGCCGCTGTTGCCCCACCAGAACCATGAGCCCCAGGTGAAGTCACCGCCGGCCTCGTGGAACGGACGGAACAGCACGGGAATATTGGCATCCTTCAGCAGCTTGAGATAGCCGGCGAGCTTGGCCACATCGGCGGTGGCTACGGCGTTTTCGCGAGTACCCGACACGAGCACCTTGCTTGCGTCAAAGCCCTTGAAACGCTGTGTGTCGCGGCATGTAAGGTCAAAGTATACGCCTGTCACGGTGTAATTCTGACCCGAAACGATTATACCGCTCTCCTTCACCTTGGCGGCAGCCTCGGCGTTGAGACGTATCTTGTATTCGCCCGCAGCCTTTTCGGCATCGGTAAGGTCGAAATACTCGGTGGCCGGCATCAGAGCACTCCAGTCGCTGCCCTTGAGCGAGCCCTGGGCATCGGAGGCGGCGTCCTTGAATGTGACGCGTATCACAGTGCCGTCCTGAGCGTACTCCCAGATGTCCATTGCGAGGGGCACTTCTTCTTTGTCAAGGCGCACGTTTGACCAGCTTCCGATTTCATATTCGCCTGCCCACATCTGCATAGGCACATTCCAGTGCCATGTCACGGTGGGGATGCTGCCGGCATTCCATACGTTCTGCACGGGGGTGATGTCGCCATAGTTGATCCAGTTGGCGGGCGACGATGCGAGGTGGATGTAGTCAAAACCTACGATGGCAGGATATTTGCCGGCGGCATTGGCCACGAGGTCACTGAAAGCCGTGCCCCAGGCCACTTCGCCCATAGCTCCAGAGAGCTGCTTCACGCCATAGTTCTCAAGCATGAAGCTGTAGAGCTTCTTGGCCTCGGCCGACGCATTGGGATTGACGGGCGAAGCCGAGATTTTACTCTTGTCGATAGCTGGAGCCGACTCGGCGTTGAAATTTATCACCACAGCGGGCGCAAATGTCATCGCGTTGGGAGCGGTGATGGCACGGGCGGGTATCTCGAATGTATAGGTTTTGCCCTTGGTGAGCGACACTTTCGACTCAAGTGTGTTGCCGTCGACAATCGAAGTCTCGACAGGCTCGCCGTTGAGGGTCACCGATACAGCCTGATTGAGTATGATCGGACGGTCGTAGGTCACAGAGATGATATCAGTGGTCACGCTCACCGTCTCACCCTCGGTCACCGACATCGAGGTGGCTGTTATCTCGTAGGGCGACGGTTCGTCCCACTCGGGCTTGTGGTCGTCATCACAGGCCACCAGAAAGGTGGCGAGTGATGCGGCCATGAATAGATATTTTATCTTGTTCATAGATTTTTGCATTGGTTGTGTGGGGGATTATTCAATGGTAATCTTGGTGAGTATAATACCGTTGGCCTGGATGATGAGACCGCCCTTGTTGACGAGCGCGTCGATGTCGGCGTCGGTAAGAGTGATTGACAGTGAGCCGGAGCTTGTCACACATTCCTGATACTCGGCGGGTGAGCCGGGGAGCATGTTCCATCCGTCACCCATGCCGAATTTCAGCTTGGGGTCATCATCACCGTTGAGAGTGTAGTAGGCGCGGAGCACCTGACCGGCTTTCCATGACTGGAACATGGGGGTCAGATTGCTGTCCCAGGCGAGAGTTTGGAAGCCGCCATATCCTGTCACGACTTCATTGCCTTCCCATATTACAGTCTCCATCGAGCGTTCCCACTCGATGTGCACCTTGCTTACAACAGTGCCTTCGCCCTGGATTACAATGGCTGTCTCTGACCATCCGTCGTTGGTGGTGAGGATACGGTCGAGGACATCGGTGGTGAGCTCATATGCTACGAGAGTCTCGCTCTGGTCGGGCTGTAGCATAGCCATCTGGCCCCAGTTGGCATCGTTGATCTGTATCTGGGTGTAGGCGTATGAATTGACGTGGAATACAAGTTTGGCTCCTGCGGGCACATCCTTGAACGATTCCTTGTAGAGCCGGAATGCACCGCCGTCACCCTCGCCGGTCCATGAGCCGAGGTCGCGCACTTCGTTCATGATTACATTCTCCACATGTGTCGCGGGGATGAAAGCCATCTCATAGGTGATGGAGCCGTTTGACGACACGAGAGTCACCTGAGCGGTCGAGCCTACATTGTCAGGCACGAGGATGATGAGATTGGTGCCCTGGAGTATGTGCTGGGTCTTGGTGCCGTTGATCTGCACCTCGGTCAGAAGTGATTCGTTGGCGATGGGGAGAGTGAAAGTATCTCCGGCATTGATTTCGGCATCCTCGGCAGGAAGCTCGGTAGCGTAGGCACACTCGGGTGCGGTCAGCTCGATGGCGGGAGTCTCGATCTGCTCGCCGTTGCTGAGCTCGAGAGTCACGGTGTTGCTGCCGGCCTGGAGAGTGGCGGGTACACTGATGCTGAATGATGTTGCCGACGGAGTCTTCACCTCTACGGCTGCCGAGCCGGCAAAGATAATCTTCACGACATTATGGAGATTCTTGCCGTTGACGGTAAGCTGGCCTGCAAGAGCTGCGGGAGCAGGATTATAAGTCACGTTCTCGGGCTGGAGAATCTTGACAGCTATGGCTACCGACATGCCTGAGCCGGTGTTGAGCATCACGTCGCCGCTCTGAGTGCCGGCGGGCACCTTGACGGTGATTTCGGTCGCGCTCTTTGTGGCGGGCTCTACGGCATCGGCCACTCCGGGGAATGTCACGTCGGTCACAAGCTCCATATTTATGCCTTTGAACTTGATTACGTCCTCGGCCCAGATGTTGTCGGCCGGCTCGGCCACAACTTCTTCAGGAAGGGCTACACCGATAGTGGCTGCTGCGACTTTGACGCCCGAGGCGGGTATCATCACTACGGTGCCGTTTTCGGTATTGGCGGGGAGGGAGAATGAGATTTCGCTGTTGGCTGCATCGTAGGTAAATTCTACCTCACCTGCGCCGGGCACCTCTACGCTCTTCACCAGGTCGAGATCGTTACCCTTGATGGTCACGGTCTCGCCGGGCTTTTTGTTGTCGAGGCTCACCACGTTGCTCACCGCTGGGAGCACCACCTGGAGCTCTTCCTCGCTCTTGATCACGTTGGGTATAGGCTCTGCTCCGTCGCTGAACTCGAGCACGCCCGACTTGGCCTCGGCAGGCACTGTGAGCGACAGTTCGTTACGCTTCTGGCTGATGAAGTCGGCCTTGTCGACATAGATGCCGTCGGGATAGTTCTCCTTGTCAAGAATGCTTTCGTCATATGCGAAAGTCACGCGTGAGATGAGGTTGAGATAATCACCCTTGATGGTCACGGTCTCGCCGGGCTTGACGGGAGAGGGGAGCATCGACTCGATGACGATAGGCTCTGTGTAGGAGAGCATTGTCAGAGTGGTGATGTCTCCACCGGCATGATGGAGCACCAGTTTGCCGGGCTCGGCGTCCTGAGGGACGGTGATACGTATCTCCTCCGGCGAAATCACGCGTATGTCGGTGATGTCGGATGTGCCGGGGATGGAGATGGAGTTGATCTGGTCCATGCCCGAGCCGAGAAAGCGGAGTTCACCGCCGCGCATTACGGGCGACGGGCCCCATACGTTGAGGCTTACGCCCCCTTTGTATTGCTGTGTGTCGAAGTCGTCGTTCTCGCATGAGGTCAGCGCGGGGAGCATGAACGCCATGCACAATAAGAGCAGACTCGAAAGATTGAATATTTTTTTCATGTTGCTTGTAGTCTCTAAAATTTTACCGTGTTGACACTTATTAGTTGGGAACGACGCGGATGTTGTCAAACTTGAATACGGGCTGACAGTCCACACCGGTCTTGCCGCCGGCTACAACGAATATCATGAGCGATGCGAAGTCCTCCTTCGAGCCGAGGAACTTGTCGGCACCCGTGCCGTTGTGTCCGTATACAAAGTCCTTGATGGGGAATGACACTGTCACCCACTCACCGTTGGTGTGATAAGCCTCGGTATCGCTCCAAGGTATCCAGAGGCCGCGGGCCAGGCCCTCGTTGTCGCCCTGGAAGTAAGTGTTGTTACATCCGGCTACATTGTTGCCAAACTCATCGAGACCGGCGTTACCGAACGAAATCTTGTCGGTACCGGCAAAGATAAACTGCATGGCTCCTGCCTGCCAGGGATTTTCGGCGGGAATGTTGATCTCAAATTTCAGACACTTGTTGTTGAAGTCGCTGAAGTCGGCAATGTCAAAGAGTCGGTCGCCGATACCTGCGGGATAGGTCACGGGGTCGGTCCATGCTCCGGGCCAGTACTCGAAAGCAAAGTTGGAGTCATCCCAGCCACCGTCGGCCGACATGGTTACCTTGTTGGCGTTGAGCATCATGTATTGTCCCGAGATGCTTGAGTCATCGGTCATGAATGCCGGCGCATGCCACCATTGACCTGTTGTGCCGAAGCCTGTGGGTGAATCGAAGTCAAACAGCATGCCGCGGGTGTCCATGTAGCGGAATGAGCTTGAGCCTTCGCCATAGATTGATGCCATGGTCACAGGACCCTCGACGGCTCCGTCGGGCACTACGACCGACACTTCTTCCTCCGACAGCGACTTGATTTCAGCGGGTATGCCGCCGGGGAATGTCACAGTGAACGGAACATTGGGATCATCGGCAAAATACGCGCCCTTGAAGGTAACGGTCTCGCCTGCCTTGGCATATTCACACGACATGTTGTCGATGCGCGGTGCGGGAACGATTACGTTGAACGGATAGTTGACCTCCATGCCTGTCGAGGTGATGAAGCGGGCGGTGTTATTGACCTCGGCGGGTATGAGATTGGGTATATCCACTATTATGGTGTGGCTTGTGACCATGGTAGGGTTGAGTTTGGCCTTCTGGTCGTTGAACCATACCTGCTGCACGTCACCGAGATTGTCGCCCACAAAGGCCAGACGGGTGCCGAGGCTGGCACTTACTACGAGTGAGTCGGCCTTGTCGCTGTCACACATGCGTGCATACTTGATGACAGGTGCTGAGCCGCGGTCTTTCTCGGCGTCAGTCTCGCTGCACGAGGCAAGCGAGCCGGCTATGAGAAGCCCTGCCGCGTTCAGTAATATGTATTTATATGATTTTCTCATGATGTTTTCAGAATGTGTTTGTTCAGTGAAAAGACTTTATTAATCACCGTAGTAGCTTACCGGAGCTCCGAGAAGCGCGGGTGAAGTCGAGGTCACGGCTGCGGGGATGGGGGCTACAAACGAGCTTACTGACAGATTGATGTTGTCATACTGGCCGCCGTCGGCGGTGTTGTCGACAATCTTGTAGACCGAGAGGTCATTCTCGTTGGTCTTGTCGATGGTCGGATTGTTTTCGTAGTCTCCGATATACATGGACGAACGGTTCAGACCTGTGCCGTAGCCATTGTTGAGCAGCTCGAGAGCGGCAGCATCTCCCTCGCGATAACGGTAACGCTGGGTGTCAAACCATGTCTGGCTCTCAAAGGCAAACTCGCGGCGACGCTCTTTGAGCAGTTCCACATAAGTTACCGAGGAAGCTTCTGTGACACCTGCGCGCTGGCGCACCATGTTGTAATACTTCATGGCTGTGGGGTCGGATGTCGACGATGCAGTGCCCATCTTGGCCTCTACATAGGTGAGATAGACGTCGGCCAGACGCATGAGATAGATATTGTTGGCTGCATCCTGGTTGATGCCTACATTGCCGTTGCAGTCGGCACCCTTGCCTATGATATACTTCTTGATGTGGGCGAGCATCTCGTTCTTGTCCTCAAGCACATCGCCTGAGTCGTCGCGGCTTACATAATTGTAAGTGTAACCGCCGCCGGCACGGTTGAGCATGGGATAGTAGTCACCGTTGGTCATGTAGGTCCACATGCGACGCTTGTCGTTGAGATCATACATCTTCTGGAGCGAGAGGGTGGGACCCTTGCCTGCACCCCAGGTCTGGTCGGCGATTACCGACGAGCGTGACCATGCCACATTGTGGGCGTTGCCGTAGGAATAGCCCTGCACGGCACACTGGATGGCGAGTATCGACTCGGGACCATTGTTGGCCTCGACGTCAAAGAGTGTCGAGAAGTCGATGTCGGTCAGTGCCTGGGTGTTTTCGATTACGTAGAGAGCGTCCTCGGCTGCCTTGGCATAGAGAGCCTCGCGGTCATAGCCATAGTCGGTGTGGGCAGCCATGGTGACAGCAAGCTTGGCGCGGAGAGCTCGGGCCTTGCGGCTGTCAAGACGATAGGCATCCTCATCGGTCTCGGGCAGATTGGCCACTGCGAAATCAAGGTCTTCCATGGCAAAGCGGTATACGCTCTCCTGAGTGTTGCGGGGAAGGTCGAAGTTGCCGTCCATAATAGTCTTGGTGTTGTTGGCCATCACGGGCACGTCATGCCATACCTCGGCAAGCATGTAGTGGCAATAGCCGCGCATCGCGCGAGCCTCGGCAACCGCACGGTTGATGTCGGCCGGAGTGATGGAGCCGCTGCACACGGGCGGGATGTCGTTGATTATGGAGTTGGCGAAAAGGATTACGTTATAGAGGCCTTTCCATCCCTCGTTGAGATAGGGGTTGACCGCGGTGTAGGTACCGAAATACCACTGACCCTCGTCGGAATAGGTATAGTAGATGTCTCCGTTGATCATGTCCATCTTCCACTGGAAGTTCATGTGGAAGTTGCTCCATGTCTTGGATGCATACAGAGTCATCGTTGTGCTCCGCAGGGCTGAAGGAGTCGTATAGTAGTTCTCCAGCACAGGCTTGTCAATGGGGTCGACGGTAAGGAAGTCGTTGCATGACACAAGCGAGCCTCCGAGCACCAACGCCACAGCTGAAGTCTTGAATATATTTTTCATTTCGTTGTTAGTCTTGATGGTTTAGAAAGAGAGATTGAGACCTACGGTGTAGGTGCGGGGAGTGGGATAGCGGCCGCGGTCGATGTTCTGGAGGAGTGAACTCTGGTTGAAGGCACCGATTTCGGGGTCATAACCGCTATATTTGGTGAAGGTGTAGACGTTCTGTACGTTTACATAGAATTTGGCATTCTGGAGGAATGCTTTCTTGGCCCACTTGGAGGGGAGGTTGTAGCTCAGCGAGATGTTCTGGATGCGGAGATACGAGCCGTCCTCGATCCAGCGGTCGCTCATGCGCTGGTTGCCGTTTGAGTCGAGGTTGGAGAAGCGGGGCATACCGTTGTGACCGTCGGCGAGCTGCAGGTTGGAGATGTCATCGCCTCCGTTGGGGTCGATTTTCACGGCCTGTGCGCGGTCGAGCACGCTTACAGCCTGATTGTCCCATATGGAGCTGAGACCCTCGGTGCGATAGCGGGCCCAGTTGAGCACGTCACCGCCTATCTGGCCGGTAAGACCGATGTTGAGCTCCCAGTCCTTATAAGTAAAGGTGTTGGTGAAGCCGAAGGTCAGATCGGGGTTGGGATCACCGATAATGGTCTGGTCGGCATCGTTGATGATACCGTCGCCGTTGAGGTCTTTGAACTTGAGGTCGCCGATCCATGCGCCTGAGGTCTTGTCGATTTTGTTGGCATAAGGATCAGAGCCGCCGGTCTGTGTGGCGTGGCTGAGGATGTCGGCTTCGTTGCGGAAGAGACCCTCGGTCACATAGCCGTAGAACACGCCCATCGGCTGACCTACCTTAAACATTGACACTGTCTGGAAAGGTGCATACCAGTCTACGTTGCCATATATGATCTGCGAATCATCGTTGAGGGCCACAATCTTGTTTTTGTTGTGCGAGAGAGTCAGTGACGAGTTCCAGAGGAAGTTTTTGGTCACTACAGGACGGGCGTTGATCTGGAGGTCGATACCGGTATTGCGTGTCTGACCGATATTGGCATAGGGTGTCTGGATAGTACCCCAGTCGTTAGTGGCGATGTGTCCGGGGGTGAACACCTGCATGAGCAGGCCATCGGTCTGTTTGCGATACACGTCAAGAGTGATTTCGAGACGGTTGTTGAACGCTGCGAAGTCGATACCGCCGTTATACTGCTCCGAAGCCTCCCACATAAGGTCGGGATTGGAGAGGTTGAGGGGGAAGAATGCTGTGCCGTTGGGTGTGAGCATTGTCTGCATCGCCGAGCCGTAGCGATAGGTGTCGATGTTGGAGTTACCTACCTTACCATAGCCGAGACGCACCTTGAGGTTGTCGAGCCAGCTTACATCCTGGAGGAATTTCTCCTGTGAGGCGCGCCATGCGAGTGCCACCGAGGGGAATGAGCCCCACTTGTGGTTGGAGCCGAATTTGCTCGAACCGTCGCGACGTATGGTAGCGGTGAGGAGGTAACGGTTGTCGAAACCATAGTTGAGTCGGGCGAATATCGAAGCAGTGGTGCTGGCGTCGGCCCATCCGGTGTTTGATACAAATTCACCGTCCTCGCCCATGATGTTGATGTCATCGCGGGTGAAGTTTTTCTTGATGAACTGTGTGCCGTTCCAAGAGCTCTTTGAGGCCTCGAAACCTGCCATGACTGTAACGTCGTGCTTGTCGAGGAATTTCTGATTGTAGGTGATATAGTCCTTCTGCATCCAGTAGAAGTTGTGGTCTTCGCGCTGCATCATCTGGTTGATGTCGTTTGACACGAGGCCGAACTGATAGCGGGGGATAAACGACTTGTTCTGGTTCTGCGAAGCGTCAAACGCATACTCTGCGCGGAAAGTGAAGTGCTTCAGGAAGTCCGCGCTTACATAGAAGTTACCGGTGATTTTCTGACGGAGCAGAGTGTTGTTGGTCATGAGAGCGAGAGCCACGGGGTTCCAGGTCGAGGCTCCGTTTACGGTGTTGGGGCCTGCCCAGTTGCCGTCAAAGTCACGCACGGGCACCGAGGGCATCATGGTCATAGCCTGCATGATTACGCCGTCCGAGCCGTCGTTGCGGGTGATGGTCTCGTCGGTGCGGGTGTAGGCGAGCGCGCCACCTATTTTGAGCCATTTTGTGAAGTTGTTGTCGATATTGAATCGGCTGTTGAATCGGGTGAAGTCCGAGCCGATGATTGTACCCTCTTGTTTCATCCAGCCGCCGCTCATAGAGTAGACGGTCTTTTCATTACCGCCGGTCATGCTGAGCTGGTGGTTCTGCATGAATGCTGTGCGGAATATCTCGTCCTGCCAGTCGGTGCCTTTGCCCAGGAGTGAGATGTCGCTGTAGGTCATGTCGAAATTGTCCTTTGTGAAGACTCCTTCGTTGAGGAGCTGCTGCTGATAGGTGGCATACTCGCGCAGGTTCATCATGTCGAGTTTCTTGGCCACCTGCTGCCATGCCACATAACCGTCATAGGTGATGTTGGTGTGGCCGGCCGAGCCGCGGCGTGTGGTCACGAGTACTACACCGTTGGCACCTGCCGCACCATAGATGGCACAGGCCGATGCGTCCTTGAGCACGTCGATGCTCACGATGTCGGAGGGTGCGATTGCTGCGAGAGGATTGACGGTGGTCTGTCCGTTTGTACCGCCGGCCCAATCAAAGCCGCCGATGGTGTTGCTGCCGCTCATGGGCACACCGTCGATTACATAGAGAGGTTCGTTGGACGAGTTGAGTGAGCTCGCACCGCGGATACGTACGGATGTCGCACCGCCGGGGGCTCCTGAGTTCTGGGTCACCTGCACACCGGCCACTTTGCCCTGAAGCATCTGGTCGGCATTGGTCACGATGCTTTGTTTCATCTGCTCCTCTGAGATTCGTGCCACCGAACCTGTGATGTCAGATTTGCGCTGGGTGCCGTAGCCTACGACTACGACCTCTTCTAGCAGCTCGGTGTCGTCCTGAAGCACGATGGTCACTTCAGTACGTCCGGCAAGAGCCACTTCCTGCGACTTCATGCCTACGTATGACACGAGCAGAGTGGCTTTGGCCGATTTCACTTTGAGAGAGAAGTCGCCGTCGATGCCTGTGGCGGTGCCGTTGGCGGTGTTTCCCTTCTCTTGCACTGTCGCGCCGATAAGCGGTTCGCCCGACTTATCCTGCACGATTCCTGTCACTGAGACCTGCGCCGTGGCACTAAGCACGAAGCATAGCAGCACTGCCGTCAGCAGACCTCGAAGGTCGGAAATTTTTCTTTTCATTATAGCAATTTTAAGGTAATGGGTAATTGATTAGCTTTGATTGAAGTTGTTTGTTGTTGTATAAATAACGATAAGTGTTTGGTTTTAAGGTTTGTTATTATAATATTGTTGTTGCAAATTTAGTGCAAACATTTTGGATAAAATGATACTATTTTATCCAATAGTTGCATGCGCTAAGTAGAGGAAATATGTTGTTTAACATGTGTGCTACGTGTCTATGCAGGTGTGTAGTTACAAAGGTGGGAGGAGGCGGTGTGTCGCCTGTGTAGGAATTGATGGATATAGGCGTGTGGGGGGGAGAATGTGGTCGGTCAGGGGTGTCGGTCATGCGGGGACGGGATGACCCGCCCCTGCATGGCGATTGTTATCGGGAAGGATTAAATCCTGCCGGTGGCGCGCTTGATGATTTCTATGGTTGTGGAGTCGGAAGCAAACACCGAGTTGAGACCCTGGGGTTCCTGTGCAGGATCGCCCGTGTAGTCATCGCCGGCTTGCCAGGTGGTGTGGGCCGGATTGGCCAGGCCACCCCATCCCCAGAAGTTCAGGCCTGCGATTTTGCCGCCGTCGATTACCTCGTCAAACACGTGGGCGTAATAGGTGTCACGTCCGTTGACTGCCGAGCCTTTGGCCGTGGCCATCGCGTCGCGCGGATAGCCGAACTCTTCGAGCACGATAGGCTTCATCATGGCTCCGCTGTCCACGAGAGCTTTGTAAAGGGCGTCATAGTGCTGTGAGATGTATTCGTCGGTCTTGGCACAAGCTACTGCCACACTGTCGTTGACAGTCTCGGCCGTGATCCAGCTCCAGTTGTAGGGCCATATGTGTATGGTGGCATAGTCTACATCGGGATAGCTGTGTATCTCTTTCCACAGGTCGATGTCGCCTTCACATCCGTTGTAGCCTTCGCTGCCCACCGACACCAGATGGTGAGGATCGATGCTCTTGATGAGCGCGGCGGTCTCGGCTATCCATTCCGAGAAAGCGTGTTTGCTCTCGTCGGCAAACGGGCGCGGCTCGTTGGCTATCTGCCACGACATGATGGCGGGCGAGTCGGCATAGCGGCGGCCGGTGATGGAGTTGACGCGGCCTACGATTTTGCTTACGTGTTTGGCGGCAAGCTCCTTGGCTGTCTCGTTGCGCACAAACTGTGATGCATATTTCACATAGGCGGGATAGCCGTCGTGGGCGGGATTGACAGCCTTGCCGGCTCCGGCCCATTCGAGATAGGTGCCGAATCCGCCGCTCCATTCCCATGCGTTGTTGAGATAGAGCACGGCTTTCATATCGCGCTTCTCAAGCTGGTCAAGCAGGTAGTCAAGGCCTTGGAGCAGAGTGTCGTTATAGACTCCGGGCGCGGTCTGAAGGGTAGGGGAGATGTGTGATGCGAGTCCCTCTTCGCCCTCGCCGCCGACGAGTATGCGCAGGTTGGTTATGCCGAGACTCTTGAGCGAGTCAAGTTCGCGGGCCAGACGGTCACGGTCGCCTCCGCGCCCTTCTGAGGCGAGGATGGTGCCATACCAGAAGTTGGTGCCGATGTAGCGATATACACTGTCGCCGAGATAAAAGTTTCCGTTGTTGACAGTTACGTAGGGCGACGGGGCTTTACCCTTGGGGCCGGAACATGCTCCTATAATGGCAAGCATGATAAACAGTGGTATAAAAAGACGGTTACGCATAATGGATTTAAATATAGGATACTGTTTATATAATGCATGTGCACAGTATTTGGTTTTGTTAAAATCCATGAAACTCTTTAAACTTTATAAACGTTTTTAACTCTATAAACTCTCAAAATTCACTCCCAGTTGTCGGTACGGAATGGCACGAGCGGGAGTCCGAGCATGTCTTTCAGTTTGCCCGGGGCAAAATTTCTGAAGCAGTATCTGACGGCCTTGATGTCGCTGACCTCGGGCGAGGAGACAGTTATGGTAAACTTGTCCCAGTCCTCGACGGCTTTTGCCGGATGAAACACCTTGTCCTCTCCCGCCACTTCAAAACCTTCGATGTCGCGGTTGGGGTTTAGACCGCCATAGGCGTTGTCGAAAGTCAGCACTGCCTTGTCGCCCTGATAGTCCACAGACTTGAATGTGGGATATTGTGTATGTATCCCCTCCACTCCATAAGTCTTTGCAGCCGCGAGAAAAGCCAGACGTTCGCCTATCGGTTTTTTCTGCGAAGCGTGCACATCCTCCAGTTCATGGGGATAGATAAGGTCGGTGGTGCATACAATGCCGGTGTTGGGAATCATGGCTGCCGCTTTGTGCTGACATTCGCGGAAGCGTGCGGCGTGGTCGCCCTGCGGGTCGCCATAGCTCCACGGCGGCATCTCCACGAAGTAAAACGGCAGGTCGGGATTGCCCCATTCGTTGCGCCAGAGTTGCACCAAATCCTTTTTGTGTGAGGGATATTCGTTGTGAAGTCCGACGTTCGATTCACCCTGATTCCAGAGAAAGCCTTTGATGGTGTATCCTGCCAGCGGGTGGAGCATGCCGTTGTAAAGCACACCTATACGATACCAGGGGTCGACGGTTTTTTCGCCGGTACGTTCGGCTTCCATATCATAGCCCGGATATGTGTCGAGCATCTCCTTTGGAAGCCAGCTCTCGAGTTTGGAGCCTCCGTAGGCACAGTTGATAATGCCCACCGGGGTGTTGATGATGTCGGAGAGCGAACGGGCAAAGAAGTAGGCGAGAGCCGAAAACTCGGCGGCTTTTGCCGGCGATGATACGTTCCATTTTCCCTCCACACGCTCAGGCTTATCATATTCCTGGCGTTTGGGCACATTAGCCATGCGTATATGTGGATATTTGCCCGAGTATGCTATAGCCTCGCCGGCTCCTTCTATGGGCTGTATGCCGAATCCTCTGAGCGGCATCTCCATGTTGGACTGTCCTGAGCAGAACCACACCTCGCCTATGAGCACGTTTGATATCGTCTTGGGTGATTCACCGTCGTCAAATGTCACTGTCCATGGAGTGAACGAGGCTTCGGGGGTGTCGACATTGACATCCCAGCGGCCGGTCTTGCTGTCGGCCTTGGCGGTATAGCTCTTGCCGTCCCACGACGGGGTCACCGTGACTTTGCGTCCCGGTCTGGCCCAGCCCCATAGTCTGGCTTTGGTGTTTTGTTGGAGCACGGCATTATCGCTGATGATGTCAGGAAGCTCTACGGCCTGGACCGACAGTGCGGCAAGAGTCATACTCACGGCTGCAAGTGATATTTTTTTCATCGATAGCAGTTTAAACTGTTAGCTCTATAAACTTTGTAGACTACAAGGAATTACGCTCTTTGATAGTCTTTTTGGCCAGTTTGGCCCATTCCTTCAGGTCCTCGTCGGTCCACTGCGAGCCGTCGTCAGAGGCTGTCGGCTTGATCATCGAGCAGCTTTCATCCTTGTCGGCGATGTCCCACATGAGCACAGACACCTTGTGGTCGTTGGCCCAGTCCATCCAGGCTTGCCATGACTCATAGTCGATGGGGCCGTCGCCGGTGTGGTCCATTGAGCCACATTCCGAGATTATGAGCGGCAGACCGGCTTCGATAGCCTTGGTGGCTTTATCGCGGTTCCAATCCTTGTGGGTGCCCGCATAGTAGTGGAGTGAGTAGAGCAGGTTGGGCGAGTCGATTGGGCTTTGGGCCGCCACATCTACCTCCTAATCCCATTTTGGGGTGCCGACTATGATTACCGATCCCGGAGCGTTGGCGCGGATCACAGATATCACTTCTGCGGCATAATCCTTTATTTCTTGCCACTGGATGTCAAGAGGCTCGTTCCATATCTCGTAGAGGATATTGGGGGTGTCGCCATATTTTTCAGTAATGACAGAGAAAAATTTCTTGGCGTTTTCGAGCGTATTGTTGTGCGAGTGCCAGTCACATATTATATACATGTCATTTTCGATAGCTGCGTCAATGGCAGCCATTGCCAGATTGACAGCGTTGGCCGAGTCGGCTTCAAACGAGTTGACACAGTCGCCGCTGGCATGCGCACCTATTGCGGCACGTGTGATGTTGGCACCCCAGTCCTCTTTGAGAGCCTTGATGGTGCCGGAGTTGTAGAATCGTCCCCAGTTGGAGTGCCATCCGAGCGACGGCCCCGTGAGCACTACGGTGTCGCCGGCGGCGTTGAGCAGGGCCGTACCTTCGACGTGGAGAGGTGTTACAAATGCGGTTGCGGTCGAGTCGTCCTGAGCTTGGCCGGCTGACGATGCGTTGCCGCGACATGAACCGAGTGTTGTGGAGGCCATTGCGGCGCACAGCAGAATTGATGCAATAGATGTTTTCATATTAAGGCTTTGTGGTGCTGATATATGTCTCGGAATACTTTGGGCGAGTTGCCTTTCTTCTTTTTAAAGATGCGGTTGAAGTTTGATATGTTGTTAAATCCACATTCATAGCATATCTCGGCCACTGATGTCGTCGAGTCGACGAGTGCTCGTGTGGCATGCCCGAGACGTATGTCTATTAGGTAGTCGGATATGGAGCGACCCGTGCGTAGTTTGAAAAAGCGGCTGAAGGCCGTAGGGGTCATCCCTACGAGAGCCGCGAGGTCGGCCAGGCGTATCTCTTCTTTGTAATGGGTGTTGATGTATTCTTGTACTTTCGTGACGCGACGGCTGTCGCCGGTGGGGCGGTGGGAGGCAAACGACGATGATGACAGCACTCTGTATTCGCCGCTCTCTGCAAGCTCGTGGAGTATGGCCATAAGTTCGAGCATGCGGAAGAATCCAACTTCGGTACGCGTCAGATTGTCAAGGCGGTTAAACACTTTCATGATGGCGTTGGAATTGAACGCGATGCCGTTGGCACACAGTTGAAGCATACGTCTGATGCTCGAGAGCTGGGTTTTGGCAAGGAGCGATTCTCCGAATAGGTCATGTGAAAATTGTATCGTTATCTCGCGTATCTTGTCATTGGTGCATTGATGCTGCTCCCAGCCGTGTTCTATGCCGTTGCCTACGAGCACGAGGTCATATTCTCCGAGTGTTTCCATCGAATCGCCCACCACACGACGTGCGCCTGCACATCCGGCCAGAAAGTTGAGTTCATACTCCTCATGGCGGTGTACGGGATATGTGAATCGGTCCTTGAGCCTGTCTATCAGATAGAAACAGTCTTTTTCCGACAGCGGGGTGATTTCGGTGATAATCTTGTTCATGGCGGAAGATTTGGCGGAATAGAATTAATGATTTGTACTGGTAGATGTGTATTCAGGTAATGGACTGCTGACAATGACTCATTGCTGAGAAAAGTCTGCACAAATATATGATTTTATTTTTATATATTGATAATTTCCGCAAAGATTTGGCTATAATTGATGATATTTAGCATTTATTTGTTAAAATAGTATCATATTGGGTCGTAAAATAGTATGTGCAGATACTTTTATGCAAGTTTTACGTCCGTACCGGTAAAGCTGACGACATACACCTATTTATAAATAGTCAGCGAATTATTTGTTTATCAGACGGAGTTGTGTTACTTTTGTGGATTATTAGGAATAAAGGCCAATTCTACATTCCATCGGTTTTCGACATGAAAAAATTTTTACTATCATTCCTCGGCACTCTTGCCGGCATATGGTTTTCGCTTTTTCTCGCATTCTTCGGGCTTCTTCTTGTGGTCGCGGCCGCAGGTGTCGCATCGCTCGGCAACGGCAAGACCGTGAATGTCGATAGTCATAGTTACCTTGAAATCACACTTGTCGGAGAGGTTGCCGACCGCCCCGGCCGCATAGACCCAATAGGCATCATTCGTGGCGAGGATAACCGCGCTCAGGGCGTCAACGAGATTGTCGGAGCCATAGGTGCCGCCGCCTTTGACGACCGTATCGACGGCATTGTCATCGATTGCCGCGGCTCCGAGATGGGGCTCGCCCGCCGTCAGGCCATTGTCGAGGCCCTGTATCGTTTCAAGGCCGACGCCCCCGGCAAATGGATTTACTCTTATGCCGACATGTACACCCAGGGCGATTATTACATCGCTACGGCCGCCGACTCGGTGTTCATCAATCCTATAGGACAGGTGTTCATCCATGGTCTGTCCACCACAGGACTGTATTTCAAAAATATGCTTGACAAACTCGGCGTGCAGATGCAGGTCGTGAAGGTCGGTACCTACAAGAGTGCTGTCGAGCCTTATATACTCACCGGCATCAGTGAGCCTGCTCGTGAGCAGCAGCAGCTTTTCCTCTCCAATATGTGGAGCAGCGTCACGAGCTATATCGCCGGAGCGCGCGGTGTCATGCAGGATGAAGTTAAAAACTGGGCCGACAGTGCCGTGTATGCCATGCCGACTGAAAAATATGTCGGAATGCATATTGTTGACCGTCTGATGTATCGTCACGAGTTTGACGAACTCCTTGTATCACTCACCGACAAGAAAGATGTCAAGCATCTCACACCCGTAACTCCGTCGGAATATTGCTCCGTGCAGGACATTGACAAGAAAGGTGACGGCCGTGGTGCCACTATCGCCGTGCTCTATGCGTGCGGTGACATTACCGACGAGACCGGCGATGGCATTGTGGCGTCCAGACTCGTGCCCGAGATACTCGAGCTTGCCGAGGATGACGACATTGACGGTCTCGTGATGTATGTCAATTCGGGCGGAGGCTCAGCCTTTGCCTCCGAGCAGATATGGGAGGCGTTGCAGCAGTGGAAGTCGCTCACCGGCAAGCCGTTCTATGTATCTATGGCCGACTATGCCGCTTCGGGTGGATATTACATCTCCTGTGGCGCCGACCGTATATATGCCCAGCCTACCACCCTCACCGGCTCGATTGGCATTTTCGGGCTCATCCCTGATTTGAGCGGACTTCTCAACAATAAGATTGGTGTCAGCACCTCTACCGTGTCGACCGACCCCGGCGCAGGTATGCCAGGAGTGCTTGAGCCGATGACACCCGCTCAGAGAGCTGCCATGCAGGGATATGTAGAGCGAGGCTATGAACTGTTCACTTCACGTTGTGCCAAAGGCCGTGGCATGAGTCAGGACTCCATAAAAGCCATTGCCGAAGGGCGTGTGTGGGATGGAGCCGAGGCTCTGAAGCTCGGGCTTGTCGATGAGATAGGCGGACTGGACACAGCCGTGGCCGGCATGGCCCGTGAGCTTAATGCATCTACATGGACCATACGCAATTATCCCGAGACAAAGGAGAAATGGTATGACCTTCTTATCGAGGCGGGAGCCGATGTCAAGACACGTATGATACGTGACGAGCTTGGCGAGATGGCTTCGATTTACGAGACCGTAGCCCGTCTCAAGGGCATGTCGCCCGTACAGGCACGTATGGAAATCATGAAGGTCGACATGTGATGTCAACCCTCGACATCGTATGGTGCATTAAAAATTATTTTTAACTACGTTATTTAATCAAACTCTATGGCACGTAACCGTCTGCTGTCAATGTTGCTGCTCTATCCGCTTTCACGCCTTTATGGTCTGGGAGTGGCTGTGCGCAACAAGATGTTTGAGCAGGGTATGCTCAGGCAGCAAGAGTTTAAGGTGCCGGTGGTTGTAGTCGGCAATATTGCCATGGGGGGCACCGGCAAGACTCCTCATGTCGAGTATATAGTCGAGGCCCTGATGGATAAATATAATATAGGTGTGCTTTCTCGCGGCTACAAGCGCGCTACCAAAGGTTTTGTCCTTGCCACACCCCAGTCGCGCCCCGAGGACATAGGCGACGAGTCCTATCAGATATACCGCAAGTTTGGTCCGGAGATTACCGTGGCCGTATGCGAGAAACGTGTCGAAGGCATAAACCGTATGCTGGAGATTAATCCCAAAATCAGTCTGATATTGCTCGATGACGCTTTCCAGCACCGCTATGTCAAGCCGTCGGTGTCGATAGTGCTCACCGAGCACAACCGCCCGGTCTTTACTGACAGTCTGCTTCCTTATGGACGTCTGCGCGAGCCGCGCGGCGCGCTCAACAGGGCCGATATCGTCGTCGTGACAAAATGTCCGCCCGATATGAAGCCGATGCAATACCGCATCTTTGAAGAGAATTTCAAACTCTTCCCGTTTCAGAAACTTTATTTCTCGCGCTATAATTACGGGCATCTCGTGCCGGTATTTCCCGAGGAGGCCGAGTCGATACCGTCGCTCGACACTCTTGTGCCGGGCACTCCGCTTCTTGTCATTACCGGCGTGGCCAATCCAAAGCCGTTTTCACGTTTCTTAAGGCGTCGCAAGGCCAAGGTAAAGCTCAAGCGTTTTGCCGACCATCACAATTTCACCGCCTCTGACATGGCCGAGATAGAGCGTGAGTTCAACGCGCTCCCGGGCAATGACAAATTTATCGCCACCACCGAGAAGGATGCCGTAAGGCTCTTTAACAATCCCTATTTCCCCCACGCGCTCAAGAGCCGCATATTCTATGTACCCATCAAGGTCGACTTCATTGACCGTGCGGGCGACGTACCCTTTGAGCAGTGTGTCGAGAAAACCATACGCGACTCACGTTTGTTTAAATCTTAACTGCCTGAACAACGCGGTTTTGGGTTTGAAAACATCTGTTAATACATATTATATTTAATAGCCAATATCATGCTTGAAAAAATCAATCAGACGGCAGAATATCTGCGTTCGCAAGTATCCGAAATGCCCCGCACAGCCATTATCCTCGGCACAGGTCTCGGTCCGCTCGTTGATCATATAACCGACAAGAAATTTATCCCTTATAGCGAGATACCCAACTTCCCCGTGTCGACTGTCGAAGGCCACAGCGGCAACCTTATTTTCGGCAAGCTCGGCAACAAGCCTGTCATCGCCATGCAAGGCCGTTTTCATTATTACGAGGGTTATGACATGAAGACCGTGACATTCCCCGTGAGAGTGTTCAAGGCTCTCGGAGTGGATACATTGTTTGTGTCAAACGCCTCTGGCGGTATGAACAAGGAGTTTGTTGTCGGCGATGTCATGACCATCACCGATCACATCAACCTCTTCCCCGAGCATCCTCTGCGCGGCAAAAACTATCCCGAGCTCGGCGTTCGTTTCCCGGCCATGACCTATGCCTATGATCCCGAACTCATGCGTCTTGCCGACGAGATTGCCGCTGAGAAGGGTATCCGGCTCATGCACGGAGTGTATGTAGGCGTTACCGGCCCGACATTCGAGACTCCGGCTGAATATGAATACTATCGCGTGATAGGCGGCGACTGCGTGGGCATGTCGACCGTGCCCGAAGTGATTGTGGCCAACCATGCCGGCATGCGTGTCTATGGCATTTCGGTGATCACCGATCTCGGTGGCAAGGACGTGAAGCAGGTGCCCACTCATGAGGAGGTGCAGCAGGCGGCCGTTATCGCCCAGCCCAAGTGTCTGGAGATTATGAAAGAACTCGTCAACCGTTGCTGATACCGCAGCCATGGAGATTTCCCAGTTGGGTGAGTTCGGTCTCATTGACCGGCTCACCAAAGATTTGCCCGTAGTAAACGCCTCGACTGTCCGCGGTGTGGGTGATGACTGTGCAGTGTTGCGCAACCGCGATACCGACATACTCGTTACCACCGATCTGTTGCTTGAAGGCGTGCATTTCGACCTCACCTATGTGCCGCTCAAACATTTGGGCTACAAGTCGGCGGTGGTCAATTTCTCTGACGTCTACGCCATGAACGGCACGCCCCGGCAGATAACGGTCTCGCTCGGCATTTCGAGCCGTTTCACGGTCGAGCATATGGAGGAACTCTACAGCGGCATACGTCTTGCGTGCGAGATATATGGCGTTGACCTCGTTGGCGGCGATACAACCTCTTCGCGCCAGGGTCTTGTCATATCCATTACATGCATCGGCGAGGCCGAGAGCGACAAGGTGGTATCCCGTTCGGGAGCCAAGGACACCGATCTCATATGCGTGTCGGGTGACCTCGGAGCAGCCTATATGGGCCTTCAGCTTCTTGAACGTGAGAAGGTGGCTTCGGCTGGACAGAAGGATTTTGTACCCAATTTCAGCGGCAAGGAATATCTTGTGGAGCGTCAGCTCAAGCCTGAGGCACGCAAGGACATCATACGCGAGCTTGCCGAGGCAGGCATCGTGCCGACTGCTATGATGGATATAAGCGACGGTCTTAGCTCCGAACTGATGCATATATGCAAGGCCGGAGATGTCGGATGTCGTGTGTTTGAGGAGCGTATCCCCATTGACTATCAGACAGCCGTAATGGCCGAGGAACTCGGCATGAACGTGGTCACAGCCGCGCTTAACGGCGGCGAGGACTACGAGTTGTTGTTCACCGTGCCTCTGCATTTTCATGAGAAAGTCAAAGACCTTCCGGGTGTCAAGGTGATAGGACATATCACCAAGCCGTCACTTGGATGTGCTATGGTCACACGTGACGGTGGCGAGATAGCCCTTCAGGCCCAGGGCTGGAACCCTCTGAAACAGTAGCAGGGTTAAAATAGGATAAAAAGTAGCCCGGATGGCGCATCGGGTTTAAACTTTTCGCGCATCGGTGACTCTAACTAATAAAAAGACGATTATTATGAGAAAAATTTTACACACCCTAATGCTTGTCGTAGCTTTGGCAGCCATGTCGTCACCTGCTATGTATGCCCAGCGTCATCAAGGTCCTCATGGTAACGATAATCGCACCGAGCACAGAAAGGAGTCGGCTCGTCCGGCAGTAAATGGCAGCCACAACAGTAACCGCGGTCAGAGCGGTCGCCCCGGAGTGGGAGCGTCAGGCCGTCCGTCGGTGGGTAGTAGTCGTCCCGCTTCAGGTTCCACACGTCCGTCATCGGTTGGAAACAATCATGGCAATAAGCCTTCGGGCAACCGTCCCGATGCAGGCAACCGTCCCGGCAACAGTCATCGTCCCGGTGTAGGCACAACTCATCGTCCAGACAACAATCGCCCCGATAATTCCCGCCCCAATGTCGGTAACAACGGCAACCATCGTCCGTCGACCGGTACATCGGGCCGTCCCGGAGTGAGCGGCAGCCACCCCGGTCAGAAGCCCGGTGTCGGTCATCGCCCTTCCAAGCCGTCGCGTCCCGGTGTCGGCCATCATCCGTCGGCTCCGTCGCGTCCGGGCGTTGTACATCGCCCTTCACATAAGCCGGCCCCGCGTCCGCCGATGATAGCTCCGCCTCACCGTCCCTACCGCCCTGTCATAGCGCGTCCGCATTATCGCCCGACACCTCCTCCGGCATGGCGTCCCCGTAGAGGATTGCCTGTGATACGCGGCATCCTCGGCCTCACTTTCGGCGCGGCTTTCAACGTGTCGCTTGACTATCTTTATAATTCAGGCTACACGGTCGATGGTTACGGCAACAACATCGTATATCTGCGCAATGTCCCAGCCATGAACTATATATGGACTGACGGCGCGCTCTATTACGGTAACGGGGGGCTTGATGCGTCGAGCTTCTATTATTCGACACCGGGTTATGATCTCTCGCGTTACAATGCCGTCTACTCCACATTGGTCAACACATATGGAGTGCCTGTGACGGTCAATAATTCGGGAGGCATGATGACATCGACATGGTTTGGCGGCAACAACGGCTACATCACCCTCTCGTTTGGAGCAGGCACCGCCGGACGTTTCCTCACGACCCTCACTCTTGGACTGTAAATCAGGTATTTGAAAATTAAAATAGAAAATGCGAAATCGGCGTTACAATTGCTGATTTCGCATTTTCAATTTTAATTTCTCAAAATTTTTATTACCTTTGTGTCTATTAACTCATTATACGCAGACAATGGAAAAAAAGACTATTTGGGATCTGAATCGTGTGGATGTCGAGCATTTTCGCCGACAGTCAAAAATGCGTCTTACCGTGGTGCTTGACAATGTGAGGAGCCTGAATAATATAGGTGCTATTTTCCGTACATGTGACGCGTTTGCCGTAGAGCGTATAATGCTGTGTGGCATCAGCGCGTGTCCTCCCTCGCCCGAAATCCACAAGACCGCTCTCGGCGCGGAGGACTCGGTCGAGTGGGCTTATTTTCCGACAACGGCCGAATGTATCGAATCATTGCTGCGCGAAGGCTACACCCTTTGTTGTCTCGAACAGGTCAAAGGGAGTGTAGAGCTTCAGGATTTCAACCCGCAGGACGGACACCGCTACGCACTTGTGCTCGGACATGAGGTGAATGGCGTGGATCAGAATGTGGTCAACCAGTGTGACGTGTGTCTCGAGATACCGCAGCTCGGCACCAAACATTCACTCAACGTATCGGTGTCGGGTGGTATAGCCATATGGCACTTCTTTACCCACATCGCTCCGAAGTGATGTCGCGGTGCCGTAGCGGATATCGCGGGTTATCTTCTTGATTGTTATTTTTTTACCTGAATCATTATAACTATTGCATTTATGAGACTGTTGCCCTCGCTCCTTACATTTGCCGCTGCGGCTTCAATGCCGGTGGCTTCGGAGGCTGAACTGATTATAAACGAACTGATGCAGAGCAACATCGACTGCATCATGGATGACCTGAACGAATTTCCCGATTCGTGGGTCGAACTCTACAACGCCGGCACGTCGGGTGTCAGTCTGTCGTCTTACAGCATAGGCATAAAGCCAGACGGCTCGGACGCCTATCAGCTACCGTCTCTGACAGTCCGGCCCGGCGGTTATGTGATAGTCTATTGCGACAAGGTCGGTAACGGCATGCACACGCCTTTCCGGCTCGACTCCGGCAAAGGGGCGGCCGTCTATCTGTATAAAGGCTTCACTCTCGTCGATAAAGTCGAGGGGCTCAAGAAGCTGCCGGCTCCCAATATATCCTACGGCCGTGTTGTCGACAAGGCGAGTGTATGGGTGTACCAGTGTACTAGTACACCAGGACACTCCAACTGTGGCTGTGGCAGCAACGAGATACTCGGCAATCCCATATTCTCTCATACGGGCAGAGTGGGTGCTATCGGGTTCAGTCTCTCTCTGTCGTTGCCGTCTGACGCGCCCGACGGAACGGAGATACGTTACACTACCGACGGCACCGAGCCTGTGGCGACATCTCAGCTATACACTTCCCCCATATGGATAGGCAAGACCACCAATGTCAGGGCCAAGCTCTTTTGTGACGGTTACCTGTCGCCGCGCTCGACCACTCACAGCTATATCTCGCTCGGACGTGACATGATTATGCCTGTAGTGTCGATGGTGACTGCGGGCGATTATTTTTACAGCCGGGACAAGGGCATATATAACGAATACAACAACGGCACTGTCAATAATCAGTCATACAGGCAGGATTGGCGCAGGCCTGTCAACGTCGAGATATTCATGAGTCAGGGAGAGGGGAGTGTCATCAATCAGTTGTGTGAGACCAGGGTCAAGGGCGGAGCCTCGCGCGGAGCTGCTCTCAAGTCGCTTGTGGTGTATGCCAACAAACGTTTCGGCACAAAGCGTCTCGAGTGTGAGTTTTTTCCCGAAGACGCTCCGGGGCGCACTGACTGGAAGTCGATAGAACTGCGTAATTCGGGCAATGATTTTGACTATCTGTATTTTCGCGACGCGCTAATCCAACGCAACATGGGACGCAACGCTGACCTCGACTGGCAGCCTTACCGTCCGGCCATACTGATGATTAACGGAGAGTATAAGGGTATGCTCAACATACGCACGCGCACCAACGAGGATTATGTCTATACTCTCTATGACGGAGAGGAGGATATAGACATGTTTGAAAACTGGTGGGAACTGAAAGAGGGCACGTGGGACAACTATAACGCTTTCAAGGAGTTTTATTCCGGCACTGGGCAGACATACGATGAGTTTGAGAAGCGGATGGACACTGGAGAGTTTGCCAACCTCATGATTATGGAACTGTTTCACAACAATCTTGATTTTCCCGGCAATAATATCGTCATGTGGCGTCCGAGAGCCGAAGGTGGCCGCTGGCGATGGATAGCCAAGGACACTGACTTCGGGCTCGGTCTATATGACCGCACGTATGCCTACAAGACCTTCGACTGGCTTCATGACAATAATTTTGACAAGGACAACGCCTGGGCCAACAAGCCCGAACATACCCGCCTTTTCAGGCGACTGATGGATGTCAGGGAGTTTCGCGACATGTTTGTCGACCGATGTGCCGTCTATATGGGAGACTTTCTTAACGGACGAGTGATAGGAGCGGAGATTGACGCCATGTCATCAGCCATAAAGCCGGAGTATACCCGTCATCGCGCACTGTTCAATCCGTGGTGGCCCAATTATGACGAGGAGGTGCGCAAAGCCAAGCTGTGGGCTACGGACCGTACAGAGTTTTTCTACACACATCTTGCCGACTATTACAAGCTCGGCACTCCACGTGCGGTCACTATAGATGTCGGGCGCACCGACGATGTGGCCTTAAGCATCAACGGAGTGCCCCTGCGCGGCCGCTCGTTTGATGGTAAATATTTCCAGGGTCGCACTCTTACTGTTGAGAGTGTCTCGAACGGAGTTACGGTTGACTCATGGCGAGTGACTGTCAGATATGGCGGGTCATCCTCGACAGTGCAGACTTTCCCCGGCCCGAAGCTGTCCATTGTTGTGCCTTCGTGTGTATCGCTGTCGGTCGAGTCGGTGATTTCTCAGAGCGGCATCGGGGAAATCGGCTGTGACGGAGACGGTGAGGCTTTTGATTACGGACAGGCCGTTGACGTATATGACATAGGCGGACGCCGGCTCATGCATGGAGTGCCGGTCAGTGAAGCCGTGTCGCTCCTAACTCCGGGCATCTATGTCGTGCGTCATGACGGCAAGGCTGTGAAGATTGCGGTCAAATAAGCACGTAAAATCAAACAAAAAAATATGTGAGGTGTTTGCATTTACGTGATAATTTTGTAATTTTACATTATAAAAACGAAGAAAGAATAGAAGAAAGCTATGAATAAGGATTTTAGAAACTATGCCGTGCATCATCTCGGCATGAATGGATTGGCTCTTGACCAGTACACATCGGCCGCGGAATCGCAGATAACATCGTCATATATCTCTCCCACCATTATAGAAGAGCGTCAGCTCAACGTAGCCCAGATGGACGTGTTCTCACGTCTGATGATGGACCGCATCATCTTTCTGAGCACAGATGTCAATGATTACACCGCCACCGTAGTGCAGGGCCAGCTTCTGTATCTCGACTCGGTAGACCCCGGCAAGGACATCTCCATCTATCTCAACTCGCCCGGCGGCTCGGTGATAGCCGGTCTCGGACTCTATGACACCATGCAGCACATCAAGAGCGATGTCTCGACCATATGTATCGGCATGGCCGCATCAATGGCCGCCGTGCTCCTTGTGGCCGGCGCGCAGGGCAAGCGTCTCGCACTTCCCCACTCGCGTGTAATGATACACCAGCCTCTTGGCGGAGTGCAGGGTCAGGCTTCCGACATCGAAATCACGGCCCGCGAGATACTCAAATATAAGGCGGAGCTTTACAAAATCATAGCCGACCACTCAGGCATGTCGCTTGACCGTATCGAGGCTGACGCCGACCGCGATTACTGGATGACAGCCCAGGAGGCCAAGGACTATGGTATGATTGACAATATCCTTCTTCCCGAAAAGAAATAATCGAGAATGGCTAAAAGCAGTAATAAAAACGGCACCGGGTCGGTGAAATGCTCATTTTGCGGCAAGGAACCGTCGTTTACCGACATCCTTGTGCCGAGTCCGCTCGGCGACGCCTATATATGCAGCGATTGCGTCGATCAGATAGAAGGTCTCCTCAAGGACTATTTCAGCGATGAGGAGGCCGGCAAGGCCCGTGCCAAAGGCAAAAAGCCCCGCAAGGAGGCCGAAGCCGAAAAGGAAATACCCACCCCCAAGCAGATATGCGATTTCCTTAACCAGTATGTGATAGGCCAGGACGATGCCAAGAAATATCTCTCGGTGGCTGTCTATAATCACTACAAGCGTCTCGCGCAGACACGCGACGACGTGGATATAGAGAAAAGCAATATTATAATGGTCGGTCCGACCGGTACAGGCAAAACGCTTCTGGCCAAGACGATAGCCCGACAGCTCGATGTACCTTTCGCTATAGTCGACGCTACGGTGCTCACCGAGGCCGGCTATGTAGGCGAGGATATAGAGAGTCTGCTCGTGCGTCTGCTTCAGGCTGCCGACTATGACGTGGCCAAGGCTGAGCGCGGCATCGTGTTTATCGACGAAATCGATAAGATAGCCCGCAAGGGCGACAATCCCTCCATCACGCGCGATGTCTCGGGCGAAGGTGTGCAGCAGGGCCTTCTGAAGCTGCTTGAAGGCTCGGTGGTCAACGTTCCGCCGAACGGTGGCCGCAAGCATCCGGAGCAGAAGATGATAGCCGTCGATACAAAAAACATACTCTTCATATGCGGCGGAGCCTTTGACGGCATCGAGCGCAAGATCGCTCATCGTCTCAACACCCATGTGGTGGGATTTACCGGGCGCGCCGAAAGGTCAAAGATTGATTCGGACAACTATCTGAAGTATATCGCACCGCAGGACCTCAAATCGTTCGGACTCATCCCCGAGATAATAGGCCGTCTGCCAGTGCTGGTCCATCTCGATCCGCTCGACCGCGCAGCTCTGCTCAAAGTGCTTACCGAGCCTAAGAACGCCATCATACGCCAGTATGAAAAGCTCTTTGCGATGGACGGCGTGAAGCTCACATTCGCGCCCGACACACTTGAGTTTATCGTCGACAAGGCCATAGAGTACAAGCTCGGCGCGCGAGGACTGCGCACTATTGTCGAGACCATCATGATCGACCCCATGTATGAGACTCCTTCCAACAAGGTCGACGAGCTGGTCATCACAAAAGAGTATGCCGAAGAAAAAATCAAGAAGGCCTATATAGGCTGATCTCTCCGTCTGTTTATAAAGAGGGCGTTTCATAAGCAACCTCCAAACCACTCACCTCATTTCCTATCCAATCCATGAACCACAGTCTTCAAACGGCACTGAAAGAGCATTTCGGATTTGATTCCTTCAAGGGCAATCAGGAAGCCATCATGTCCAGTCTACTCGAGGGTAAGGATGTCTTTGTCCTTATGCCCACAGGGGGTGGCAAATCGCTGTGCTATCAGCTCCCCGCACTCATGATGGAGGGCACCGCCATAGTGATTTCCCCACTTATAGCCCTGATGAAGAATCAGGTCGATGCCATGCGTCATTTCAGTGCGGCAGACCATGTGGCTCATTTCCTCAACTCGTCGCTCAACCGCTCGGCCATCGACGCAGTCAAGACCGACATCAGGGCCGGACTCACCAAGTTGCTTTATGTAGCTCCCGAGTCGCTGACAAAGGAGGAGAACATAGAGTTTCTCAAGACGATAAAAATATCGTTTTATGCAGTCGACGAGGCCCATTGCATCTCGGAGTGGGGTCATGACTTCCGACCGGAATATCGCCGCATACGTCCTATAATCAATGAGATAAATGTGCGTCCGGTCATAGCTCTCACGGCCACGGCCACCCCGAAGGTGCAGCATGACATACAGAAGAACCTCGGCATGGGCGATGCCATCGTCTACAAGTCGTCGTTCAACCGTGCCAACCTCTACTATGAGGTGCGCCCCAAGACCTCAAACATTGACAAGGACATAATCAAGTTTATCAAGAGTCATCCCGGCAAGAGCGGCATCATCTACTGTCTGAGCCGCAAGCGAGTCGAGGAACTGGCCGAGATGCTCCGGGTCAACGACATCAAGGCGTTGCCCTATCATGCCGGCATGGATGCGGCTACCCGCAGTGCCAACCAGGATGCGTTTCTGCTTGAAGAGGTCGACGTGATTGTGGCCACCATAGCCTTTGGCATGGGCATCGACAAGCCCGATGTGAGGTTTGTGATTCACTATGACATGCCCAAGTCGCTCGAAGGCTATTATCAGGAGACCGGGCGTGCCGGCCGTGACGGTGGTGAAGGCCTCTGTGTGACGTTCTATTCGGCCAAAGACCTGCAGAAGATGGAAAAATTCATGCAGGGCAAGCCTGTGGCCGAGCAGGAGATAGGAAAACAGTTACTCATAGAGACTCAAAGCTATGCCGAGGCCAGTTCGTGCCGCCGGCGTTCTCTCCTCTTCTATTTTGGTGAACAATTTCACGAAGACAACTGTCAGAATTGCGACAATTGCTTAAATCCCAAGAAAAAAGTGGAAGCTAAAGAAGATTTATGCGCAGTGCTTGAGACCGTCATCGCTCTCAAGGAAAAGTTTAAAGCCGATTATGTATGTGACGTTGTGCTCGGCAATGCCACCTCTATGGTCAAATCATATCAGCATGACGAACTCGATGTGTTCGGATGCGAGAAGGGCGTCGAGGAACGTCTCATCAGTGCCGTAATCCGTCAGGCCACCCTCATGGGTTATCTGGAGCGGGACATCGAGAATTACGGGACACTGTCGATTACGGCCAAGGGTAAGAAGTTTCTCAACTCGCCCGTGTCGTTCAAGGTGGTCGAGGATTCGGAGTTCTCAAGCGAGCCCGAGCCCGAGATGATGAAGAGCGGAGCCTCGTGTGCGGCCGATACAGAGCTTTACAGCATACTCAAGGATCTCCGCCGCAAGGTGTCCAAGCAGCTCGGTCTGCCTCCTTACGTAATATTCCAGGACCCGTCGCTCGAGGCCATGGCCACGACCTATCCCATATCAATCGAGGAGCTTCAGAACATTCCCGGTGTGGGCATAGGCAAAGCCAAGAGATATGGAGCCGAGTTTGTCAAGGTAATCAAGCGTCATGTCGAGGACAACGAGATAGACCGTCCCGAGGATCTGCGTGTGCGCAGTGTGCCCGATAAAAACTCTACCAAACTGTATATCATCACGCTCATCGACCGCAAGATACCTCTGCCCGAGATAGCACACTCCAAGGGGCTGGAGTTTGATGAACTGATTGACGAAATCGAGGCCATAGTCTATTCCGGCACAAAAATCAACATCAACTATTACATCAACGAGATTATTGACGAGGATTCGCAGGAGGAGCTCTTTGATTTCTTTAAAGAGTCGGAGACCGATGACCTCAACAATGCCTACAAGGAGTTTGGCTCCGATTTCACCGAGGATGAGATACGTCTCGCACATATCAAGTTCCTGTCAGAGATGGGCAACTGATGATGCCTCCCCGCGTGTTATTAAACACCCTCTTATATACAATCATAAAGTTGAGCCATGCCTTCAGTGATAGACTATAGAGATGTAACCATCCACCGCAACTCGCTTATAACTCTCAAGAATGTGAGTCTTAAAGTAAAGCAGGGCGAGTTTGTGTACATTATCGGCAAGGTCGGCAGCGGTAAGTCGAGTCTGCTCAAATCGCTCTATGCCGACGTGCCCGTGGCATCCGGAAGCGCGCATGTGCTTGATTATGACTTGCGTTCGATACGGAGCCGTGACATACCTTATCTGCGGCGTCAGATAGGTATCGTCTTTCAGGACTTCCGTCTGCTCACAGACCGTAGTGCCGAGGATAATCTTCGCTTTGTGCTCAAGGCTACCGGCTGGCGCGACAAGGCGGCAATGGACGAGCGTGTCGAGGAGGTGCTCAAAAGTGTAGGCATGACCACCAAGAGCTACAAGAAGCCGTTTGAGCTTTCGGGTGGCGAGCAGCAGCGTCTGGTAATAGCGCGTGCACTTCTCAACAATCCGCCGCTCATACTGGCTGACGAGCCTACCGGAAATCTTGATCCGGCAACTGGAGAGTCGATAGTCAGTCATCTCCACGCAATCGCGCGACAGGGGACTACCGTAATAATGGCGACACACAATATGTCGCTTGTCGAGCAATTTCCGGCCCGCACCCTCGTCTGCGCCCAACGTACCATCAACGAGTAGCGGGAAAATGAGATTTAAACGTTCTTTAAGGTAAAATAAAGCCGGTCTTGCAAGTCTGGCTTTATTTTATCTTAAAGAACGTTTAAATACAAATATCAATAAGACTCTTAATTGTTTATATATTTGTCGCATACATTGTCAGGATGGGTGTGGGTTACATTATATAACATAATTGGTAGTTTTGTGTCGTGTCAATATCATTGCCAAGATGTATATTTGCAGTGCTTGTAGCTGATAAATCCTAACATCAATAACATAGTAATGATACAAAGACTAAATTTACCTACATTATCCACATTTATTACTTGTGCGGCGACTTGTGCTTTGACCTCTTGTGCACTTGAAACTCTTGAAATCCCCGATGGGGAAAGATATACGCGCGAGTTTATAAAACAACTTGGGCCGATTGATTCGAGCCATGACTGGAATCTATCACAGCGAGTCACTCTCAAGTTTGCTTCGGCAGTGCGTAAGAATGTGGCTACTGTCAATGTCTACAACAAGATGCCCGGCAGCCCGGGATGTCAGATTGCCGCCTGTATCAGACCGGACGTGGATAGCTTCAGTTTTGATTACCCGGGCACGGCTTTGTTTGCCTGGGTTGATGGCCGTGATGCTGACGGCAATGTGATATTCGGAGATTATTATAAGATTAAAGATGGACTTATCACTCTTGGAGAGATCGGGTCACGCGCAGTGACATTTCCGTCAGGAATATATACATGTGAAGACATTTCAGCCTACAAGGCATATGACGTCGAGGCTATTTTTGACAAACCTTACGGTGAATCGGACAGGACAGTCGTAGATTATAGATGGACACCGTCTGACAGATCGGTATTTGGAAACTTCTCCAATGCATATAACCATGCTTTGTGGGAGCGTTATGACTTTTCAGGCAAGACATCTTCAGATGTGTTTGCCGAAGTGGTCGAGAGTATTGAAAAAATCAATCTCACGAATGCCGAGCGTGCGGAGACAGTTGTATATAGTAAGGAAATCAATAATACAGCTAACAAGTTTGCTGAAGAAAGTTTCAATAACAATCCTTGGCCATTTCATCTTGGCAACGGTAACGGTGCTTTTCTTGTTCAGGAGACAGAAAGGGAAGATGACGAGCGCGATTTTTCAAAGCTTGACGGTAAGATTGTGTTGTGGCAGGGCATAAAGAAGTATAGCTGGTATCAGGATGGTCGAGAGCATACCGGTTACTTCTGGGATGCCGGCAGTGAGTGGGGACTTGTGCTCAACAAGGCCTACACGATGTCATACATAGTCAATCGTAAACATCTACCATATATAAGAATGTGTGTCAGGGTCTACTATTCGCTCGAGAGTGAACGTGTGCCGGCATTTGAATGGTGTGAGCCATCGACTGTCAAATGTTATGCGGCCGATGGTTCGGAGTGTGGTGAGGTTACGGACATGACTCATAGGGTGATATCTGTTGAGCCTCCAGCTTCGAGATCATGGCGTATAACCAATAACTGGCTTATCAACGGAGAGTATTTACCACTGAGCTGTTTTAAAAATGGGGAGTTGGATGTGTCACCGGCTCATGACGAGCGAACATCTGACGGGCTGTATGTATCTAAAATAATTCTCGATGGAGAGCAGATAGAAGAACTGTTTGCTATGGATAAAGCTGTCATACGTGGCCATGGGCTTGTAATTGACCGTGTGACCGTGCAGCTTCTTGATGTTGATGATACTCCGGCGATACCCGGGAAAGTATTAAAGCCGGCGGGAGAGGCTCCGCTTAACGAAGCATTGAAATTCTATGCTGTGAAGAATGATGGCCGCTATCTGGAACCCAATTTTGACGATGATTCGCCAGGTACATCTCTTCAAGAGTTGATGAATCTTGTCGGCGAGCATGGAGTGTTTAACGAAGGAGTCAACAAGCAGTCTCACTTATGCAACATGATCCGTTATAAGGACAGATTGCCGTCAATGAGCGAGGGAGTGACGTTTGAAGTAGGTGATGATGGCAGTGGAGGCAGCGAAGTGGCACTTCACTTCCTTTACGGAGCGACTGGATTCAATGATTGTTTCGGATATTTCTATTATAAGGGAGAGAGGCCTACGGGCGAAGAACTTATGAAGTTGCCAAAGTATATACTCATACATAATGCACGTCCGCAGCGTAATCTGATGGCGAGTACGGATGGCCGTGCATGGTATCACCGGCCCTATCATACCGGCTTGGATGATGTGGTGAGTCAGATCGACGATGGGACGTTTGAGGGGGACGTGCCACGTATACGCCGCAGTCAGTATAAACTCGTAAATTTCGGTTATGGCGATACGCCTGACCCTATTGGGTCAACAAAATTTGAGGCTGGGACCAAAATTGGTTTCTTTATGATTCTGTCGGGTTATACAAAGTTTTGGGGCGGAAAAGATAATTATAGGAATGTGGAGGATGAAACCATACGATGGATGACATGTGACGATATGGTTGTAACGCCATCGGATATAGCATTTTCATTTCCCGAAATGAATCGTGATATTGGCCATGTGTTCTCAGTAAATCATCGTCATGATGTGTGTGGAGATGGAGATCCGGACAATCGGGGCGGTTATAAGTATCAGCCACAGGATATGGAGGATGCCGGATTTATGGCATTCACACGTTACAGCTATGGCGGTTATCCGTTGCTTAGTGTCGAGGACTGGGGTGTCAAGGGTGACCACGATATGAACGATATGATATTTTATGTAAGCGGAGTCAAAACCGATGATGTAAAGCCTGTCGGTACTCCTGTCGTGCAGCAGAGCTGGCTTCTGCTTGCTGAAGACCTAGGCGGAACGTTTGACCTTGATTTTAATGACGCCGTTATCGGGATTTCGCATGTGGCTACCAATATAGAGGCCGATGATGAAGGAGTAGGTGGTGACTCGTCTCGCGAGACAACCTATGGGCGAGTCTATCTCACGGGCCTTGCAGCCGGAGGCACATTGCCGTTGGAGGTGTTATATGACGGTCGACCGATAAGCGACTATGATATCCAGGCCAAGAATATAAAGTATTTTCACGAGTGGTTCGGACTTGATGCTCCTCGCGTCACAAATGCTATGGGATTTGATTCGGATCGAGTGCGTTCATTTCTACTGTCGGGTATACCGAGTTTTAATATAGCACCGACTGTCGGTGCGACACATTCGGCAGGTACTGCTTTGAGCCAGTTTTCGATAGTCGTTTGGCGTGACGGAGAGCGCAAGGAGTTGAGACAGTTCTGGACCGGAGGTGCGGAAGGTGTCGGTGAGATGGATCTGGCTGCACCTCAGTTACTGATTATACCGACTTCACCCGACGATATATCCTGCTGGAGGTATCCTTATGAATGTACGCCTATCTATGAGGCCTATCCTGGATTTAAAGAGTGGGTTGGAGACAAGAACAAAGCTGTGGATTGGTATAAGGAGGCTAACCGTGATCAGAGAGTTAAGGTTGTCAATCATGGCTGGAATGGGTATGAGAGCAAGTAGAAGGTTGTATGATTTGTCACGTATTAAGCTCTACATCGGCTAAATAAGAAAAAGTGAAACCCGGTCTTGATTGGCCGGGTTTCACTTTTTCGTTTATAACAGTTGTTTAGAGGTTTTCGAGGTTTTTCTCGATTTCTTCGTCGGAGACAGTGTAGTTGATGAGGTCGCCTGAGAGGTATTTGTCATATGAAGCCATGTCGACGAGTCCGTGGCCCGAGAGGTTGAAGAGGATTACCTTTTCTTCGCCCGGCTGGAGTTTTTTGACTTCGCGTATGGTGGCTGCGATGGCGTGGCACGACTCGGGGGCCGGGATGATGCCTTCGGCGCGAGCGAAGAGACATCCGGCCTCGAATGATTCGAGCTGGTCGATGTCTACGGCTTCCATCAGTCCGTCCTTGAGCAACTGGCTTACGATTACGCCGGCACCGTGGTAGCGCAGACCTCCGGCATGGATGTTGGCCGGCTGGAAGTTATGGCCGAGCGAGAACATGGGCAGGAGCGGAGTGTAGCCTGCTTCGTCGCCAAAGTCGTAGCAGAATTTGCCCTTGGTGAGCTTGGGGCACGACGAGGGTTCGGCTGCGATAAATCTCGTGTGGTCCTTGCCCTCCTCGCCGGCAATCTTGTGGCGCATGAAGGGGAAAGAGATACCACCGAAGTTGGAGCCGCCACCGAAGCAAGCTATCACCATGTCGGGATATTCGCCGGCCATCTCCATCTGCTTTTCGGCTTCGAGGCCGATTACAGTCTGATGGAGTGTGACGTGACTCAGCACGGAGCCGAGGGTGTATTTGCAGTCGGGGGTGGTGCGTGCCAGCTCGACGGCTTCGGAGATGGCTGTGCCGAGCGAGCCCTGGCAGTTGGGGTTGACCGTGAGGATGTCCTTGCCGGCGCGGGTCGACATGGAGGGCGACGGGGTCACCTGTGCTCCGTAGGTCTGCATGATGCTGCGGCGGTAGGGTTTCTGTTCATAGGAAATTTTTACCTGATAGACGGCAGCTTCGAGTCCGAATAACGAGGCTGCGTATGAGAGCGATGCACCCCACTGGCCCGCTCCGGTCTCGGTGGTGACGTTTTTGACACCATCTTTCTTGCAGTAGTAAGCCTGTGGAATGGCCGAGTTGAGCTTATGGGAACCCATAGGCGACACGCTTTCGTTTTTGAAATATATATGTGCCGATGTGCCGAGGGCTTTCTCCAGACCGTAGGCGCGCACAAGCGGGGTGGAGCGGTAATACTTGTACATCTCTCTGACCTCGTCGGGGATGGGTATCCAGCGGTCGGTCATGTTGAGCTCCTGGTCACTGCACTCGCGGGCAAAGATGGGGTAGAGGTCTTCGGCCTTCATGGGCTCGCGTGTCTGCGGGTTGAGCGGAGGCAGCGGCTTGGTTTTCATATCGGCCTGGATGTTGTACCATTCGTGTGGAATCTCGCTTTCGGGAAGGAAATATCTTTTGGTTTTTTCTTTCATTTTGAGATTAGGTTTTTGATAAAATTAGTCAAAATTACTCAGAAAATTTCTAATGACAAAGCATGCTATGGTGCGATATATGTTTTTTTACTAATTTTGTGGCTGTTTTTAATGTATATTTGACAAGATGAACAATACATATAGTAAGAAAGGCATGCTGTTTGACCTCGATGGCGTGCTTGTGGACAGTGAGGGCGAATATTCAAAATTCTGGGGAGCTATGGGCGACCGTTACGGCCTGGTCTCCACTTTCGCCTCCGACATCAAAGGAACGACCATCGGAGAGATATTGCAAAATTTTCCCGAATCGGACCGCGACGGTATACTTGCTGCGCTTCATGAGTTTGAAGCCAATATGGAGTATCCCGTCTATCCGGGAGTTATGGAGTTTCTCGGCAGGTTGAAGAAGGCCGGCATACCTTCGGCTATCGTAACGAGTAGCGACAATGTGAAGATGGATTTGCTGTTCGGTCGCCGTCCGGAGCTGCGTGAGATGGTCAATGTGGTTATCACCGGTTCGATGGTAAGCCGCAGCAAGCCTGATCCGGAGGGTTATCTCAAGGGAGCCGAGCTGATAGGTGCTCCTGTCGAGGAGTGTTGCGTGTTTGAAGACTCTCTGCAGGGACTTCAGGCCGGACGTTCGTCGGGCGCGACCGTGGTAGGCATCGCCACTACCAATTCTCGCGAAAAAGTGGCTCCGCTGGCCGACATAACTGTGGACAGGTTTGAGGAGATATTGTCGTTGGAATTGTAACAAACATAAGTATAAAATAGATGAGAGATGACTGTCACGGCAGTCATCTCTCATCTATTTTATAGTTTTGGCGATGTGTCAGTCTGTCCTTGATCTTGACAGAGGGGTTGACTCGCGGACCGGAAGCACCGAGGCTATGGCTTCGCGGCTCTGCTCCATGAGTGCGGCGAGGTCGTGTCCGTCGCAGCCGGGGTGGATTGGCTTGTGGATGGTAATCCTTATATGTCCGGGGCGGGGGAGAAACTTGAATCTCGGCAATACGTCGAAAGCACCGTCGATGGTGACCGGCACCACGGGGAGATTAAACTCCACGGCCAGTTTGTAGGCACCCTTTTTGAAACGCCTCATATTGCCGTCCCAAGAGCGGGCTCCTTCGGGGAAGACCGTGAGCGACATGCCTCCGCGCAATTGCTTCTCGGCCTCGTGCATGGTGCGTCGAGTCGCGCTAACCGAAGAATTGTCGACAAATATCTGTCCGGCGGCTTTGCATGCCCATCCGACAAAGGGAATCTTGCGCAGACTCTCCTTCATCATCCAGCGGAAATTGTGGCCGAGATATCCGAAAAGCGAGAATATGTCATATGCGCCCTGATGGTTGGCGACAAATACATAAGATGTGTGCTGGTCGATGTTGCCGCGGCCTTTCACTTCGACTGACACAAATGCAAGCCGGCAGAATATCCTCGCCCATATGACCTCGGGGTAGTAGCCCCACCAGCGTCCGTAGCCAAGGGCCGAACCGATGACTGTCGTCAGGGCTATAATTATTGTAGAGACTACAATTATGGGACAAAAGATGAAAATCTGGTAAATTCTATATAGAAGAAGCATGATATGAGGGTTGTTTGAGAGTGCAAAAGTAGCTAAAATTCGGTAAGATTAAAGAAAAATTTCTTTAAATATTGTGAGAGCCGTGGATTTGCACTATCTTTGCATTGAAAAAAGATTGTACGAAAAATATCAATTATTCAATAAATTCTAATTTTTACTCAACACTACTATGTGGTTAACATGCTCATCAATAGGACGCAAGTTTGTGATGGCACTCACAGGAGTCTGCCTTGTCCTATTTGTCACGTTTCACTGTCTGATGAATGGTGTCGCACTCTTCTGGCCTTCGGGCTATAATGCCGTGTGCGAATTTCTGGGTGCCAACTGGTATGCTCTCGTAGCGTCTCTTGGCCTTGCCGCACTTTTCATCATTCACATTGTTTATGCCACCTGGCTGACGCTTCAGAATCGTCGTGCCCGTGGCGCGGACCGTTATGCAATTGCCGGCGCAGCTCCCGGCGTAGAATGGTCGTCAAAGAATATGCTTGTGCTCGGTATCGTGATACTTGCATTTCTCGTAGTTCACCTTATCCAGTTCTGGGCCAAGATGCAGCTTGCCGAGATACTTGGCGAAGAGTATGTATACAACGGTGTTGAGGTGCATCCCGCCAACGGCATGGCCTTTATCTACATCGCTTTCTCTCAGATCTGGACTCCAATCGTTTACATCATCGGCTTTATCGCTCTGTGGTTTCACATGAATCATGGATTCTGGTCAATGATGCAGACCGTAGGCTGGAACGGTGACACATGGATGCCCCGTCTCAAGACTATCGCTGCCTGGTGGACTTCGATTGTCGTAGGTCTCTTTATCATTCAGGCTGTCGTATTCACCGTCAAGGCCAACAGTTGCTGTGACGTTACAGCTCTTTGCTCTGGTGAAGAGTGTGTGGTGGAAGTTGTAGACAGCTGCTGCGCTTCTGAGATAATCACTGAATAATCCTGCGGGAACTATTTTACGAACTAAAAAAATCACTACCAGATATGGCAGACATAAAGAACCTCGAGGGGATGATTGACTCCACCCCCATCATGAAGGATTATGCCGACATCGAGTCCTCAAAACTTCCTGAATTTCAGATAGACTCCAAGATTCCCGAAGGACCCTTGGCTCAGAAGTGGACCAACTATAAGGCTCACCAGAAGCTCGTCAACCCCGCCAACAAGCGTAACCTTGACGTTATTGTAGTAGGTACCGGTCTGGCCGGCGCATCGGCAGCCTCGACTCTCGGCGAGCTTGGATTTAATGTGCTCAACTTCTGCATCCAGGACTCACCCCGCCGCGCTCACTCTATCGCAGCACAGGGCGGTATAAATGCAGCCAAAGACTATCAGAACGACGGTGACTCGGTGTATCGTCTCTTCTACGATACAATCAAGGGCGGTGACTTCCGCTCGCGCGAAGCCAACGTATATCGTCTGGCCGAGGTGTCAAACAACATCATCGACCAGTGTGTGGCCCAGGGTGTCCCCTTTGCACGCGAATATGGCGGCCTGCTTGCCAACCGTTCATTCGGCGGCGCACAGGTGTCACGTACATTCTATGCCAAGGGCCAGACCGGCCAGCAGCTCCTGCTCGGAGCCTATTCGTCGCTCAACCGTCAGATCAAGAAGGGCACCGTCAAGTCGTTCAACCGTCGCGAGATGCTCGACATCGTTATCATCGACGGCCGTGCCCGCGGTATCATCGTGCGCAACCTTGTGACAGGTGAGCTGGAACGTTATGCAGCACATGCCGTAGTGCTCGCCACCGGTGGCTACGGACGCGCATTCTTCCTCTCGACCAACGCTATGGGCTGCAACGGCTCTGCCGCTGTCCAGGCTTTCAAGAAGGGTGCTTATCTTGCCAACCTCGCGTTCACTCAGATTCACCCCACATGTATCCCCGTCCACGGAGAGGACCAGTCGAAACTTACCCTTATGAGCGAGTCGCTCCGTAACGACGGCCGTATCTGGGTGCCTAAGAAAAAGGAGGATGCCGAGGCTATCCGTGCAGGCAAGAAGAAACCTACCGATATTCCCGATGAGGACCGCGACTTCTATCTCGAGCGTCGTTATCCCGCCTTCGGCAACCTTTGTCCCCGTGACATCGCCAGCCGCGCAGCCAAGGAGCGTTGCGATGCCGGCTATGGCGTAGGTACAGGCAACGCCGTATATCTCGACTTCAAGTATGCCATCGAGCGTCTTGGCGAGGATGTTGTACGCGACCGTTACGGCAACCTCTTCGACATGTATCAGATGATCTCTGATGACAACCCCTACCAGACCCCGATGATGATCTTCCCCGCCAGCCACTACACCATGGGCGGTATCTGGGTTGACTATGAGCTCCAGACTTCGGTCAAGGGTCTCTTCGCTCTGGGTGAGTGTAACTTCTCTGACCACGGTGCCAACCGTCTCGGTGCGTCGGCTCTCATGCAGGGTCTCGCCGACGGCTACTTCGTGATACCTTACACCATGCAGAACTATCTCAGCGACCAGATCAAGGTGCCTCACTTCACCACCGATACCAAGGAGTTTGACGAGGCTGAGAAGGGTGTACGCGAGCGTATTCAGAAACTCATGAGCATCAAGGGTACCAAGTCGCCCGACCAGATACACAAGCGTCTCGGTCACGTGATGTGGAACCTCGTAGGCATGGGCCGTACCCTCCAGAGTCTTGTAAAGGCTCTCGACGAGGTCGAGGAGGTACGCAAGGAGTTCTACACCGATCTCCGCATCGTAGGCCGTGCCGATGATCTCAACCAAGAGCTCGAAAAGGCTCTCCGTCTCGAGGACTTCCTCGTGATAGCCAAGATGATGGCCATCGACGCCCTCAACCGCAACGAGTCGTGTGGCGCACACTTCCGCGAGGAGTATCAGTTGGCCGACGGTGAGGCTGCCCGTAACGACAAGGACTACATGTATGTGTCGTGCTGGAAATATACCGGCGAAAACGAAAAGCCCATCCTTCTCAAAGAGCCCCTCAACTACACCGAGATCAAGGTTCAGACCCGTAACTATAAGTCATAAACAATCCCCCGATTTTTTATCTGAAGCAAAATGGAACATAATATAAATGTAAACCTCAAGATTTGGCGCCAGCGTAGCCCGAAAGAACCGGGGGCGTTCAAGAACTACCGCGTGGAGAATGTATCCACCGGAAGCAGCTTCCTCGAGATGCTCGACATGCTCAACCAGCAGCTCGTAGAGAAGGGTGAGGAGCCTGTGGTGTTTGACAGCGACTGCCGCGAGGGCATCTGCGGTATGTGCTCGCTCTACATTAACGGACATCCCCACGGTCCTGTGCAGGGCATCACAACATGTCAGCTCCACATGCGTAAGTTCAACAACGAGGATACCATCACTATCGAGCCCTGGCGTTCGGCAGCTTTCCCTGTGATACGCGACCTTATGGTCAACCGTAACGCTTTTGACCAGATACAGCAGGCCGGCGGTTACGTGTCGATCAACTGCGGCGGTGCTCAGGATGCCAACTCGCTCCCCATTTCCAAGGAAGTGGCCGACGTAGCCATGGACTCAGCTACATGTATCGGTTGCGGTGCTTGTGTGGCAGCATGTAAGAACGGCTCGGCAATGCTCTTTGTCAGCGCGAAGGTAAGCCAGTTTGCACTTCTGCCCCAGGGCCAGGTGGAGCGCGCTCGTCGTGCCCGTGCCATGGTCAGCAAGATGGATGAGCTCGGTTTCGGTAACTGTACCAATACAGGCGCATGTGCTGCCGAGTGTCCCAAGAACATCTCGCTCAGCAACATCGCCCGCCTCAACCGCGAGTTCCTCAAGGCCAAGTTTGCCGACTAATCATCACATGACAGTCTATGCTTCGGATGAAGCATTAGTGAGTTTGTTTAATTACAACTCATAAGATACAGACAATCAATATATAGCCGTGTGCTTTAATATAAAGCGCGCGGCTATATTTTTGTATTTTCTGCGTATTTCCTGATGAAAACTAATAAATAGCAATAAAAATTTGTATATAAATTATAAGATTTGTATATTTGCAAAAATCAGTATAATTATATTGTTATTTTATTGAAAGTTATAGTATTTTTGGTGTAAATAAGTATATTTTTGAAAAATGCTTTAGATATATGTTAATTAAAAGTCAGATGAAGCTATGTATTATATTCCATTGTTTCTATTTATAATGATATTCGTATCATGCTCTTGCTCTGGATATAGCGATTGAGTGTCTTCTCATGATATTGTAAAGGCATGGATAGGTAAGGAAATATCTATGCCTGAAAATACAAAGTATCAGATAATGGATGAAAAAATAACTTATGATTTTGATGATGCTGAGTTTAAGATTATAACATATATCGACTCTGTTGGTTGTTCTTCTTGTCAGATGAGACTCTCAGAATGGGATGAATTAATTAATGAGTTGAAAGCCGATGAAAATATTTCAGTGAATTTTGTAATAATATTTCATGAAAAAGATAGTCTAGATGTGATTCGAGAATTGAAAATAAATGGTTTTTCCCATCCAATAACATTTGATTACAATAATTTATTTATTAAATGTAATCCGTTGCCAAGAGATATAAGATGTCATACATTTCTTCTTGATGGAAATAATAAGGTGTTATGTGTTGGTAATCCAGTGTTTAATCCTAAAATTAAGGATTTATATGCAAAAATTATATTAGACAGAGCTAAAATCAAAAAGATAAAAGATGCGTGTAGAGTATGTCTTAATCCTTCAATACCATTGGGGGTAATGAATTTTTCCGATACAATTATTTTGGACGTTAAATTGAAGAATAGAGATACATTATCATTGCATTTGGAAGAAATAATTCCATCATGTGATTGTTGCTCGGTTTCATTAAATGGTATTGTATTATATCCCGGTGGATGTAATACAATGCGAATTGTCGTAAAACCGCGTATTCCATCTTCTATTTTTCATCAGACAATAAACCTATATTTTGAGGAACGAGAAGAACCTGAGAAAGTATTTTTACATGGATTTGTAAAGTGAAATTAACGTTAAATTCAAATATTGATTATGAAAAAACAGAAATTATTTATGATTGCTGTTATGATACTTTTGGCAGCGATTGTTGTTGGACCATTCAATCTTTGAGGTACAAAGATTGAATCAGAAAACTATATCGAAAATGTTTATGCATTGGATAATGACAATTTTTTCATTACCTGTTATAATATGACGGGACCTGAAGAATGTGTATTTGTATGTCTAAAATGTGGATGGGCAACAAAGCCAAATGATGGGTCTTTAGGTAGAGTTGTAGGAAAATGTCCAATATGCCAACATCTCTATCCTGATACTGTAGGACAATATAATCATAATTTGCAGATAGTATGGTAAGACTTTTATCCATATACATTGTTTGTCTTGTTATAGTCTCTTGTAGTAGCAGACATTCGGCTACTGTCAATGATGAGGCAGGAGCCGTGTTTGCTGACTCGATTGATGTCCAGTGGACATATATTGCAGGGGATGATATGATGCCTTCTGTGACTGACTTCATAGCAGGTGATACATGTCTGTATCTGCTTGGCAATGCGGGAGGTCAATGGGTGCATATATACGATGCAAAAACCGGCTCTGAAATTGGTAGTCGTGTGGATAGACTGTCGCAAATCGGTGAGTTGAAAGATGCATCGCATCTGAGTGTTGATTGCGAGAGTGGCGATTTCGGCATATTCAATCAGGGTATGCGGGAAAGGTCTTTATTCAGATACTCTCGTGATTTTGATGCCATATGTGTGTACTGTCTGGATTCTATGTTTATAGTTAATGATATGCGGCTTATTGCCCCCGATTGTATAGTGGCATTGTCTTTGGTTTGGGAAAATGGTAATGCGACAGGCCGGCAGGCAATAAATATTATAGATGTGACTGATGGAATAAAGGTTATTGATACTTTTGATGATTCATCAGCATCAATACCAAAGGGATTGATGCAAAATCTGTATGTATCGCCATCTGGTAAAAAGATAGCCAGAATAACACCTTCAGGTGGTATTCTGGAGACATATGAAATCATTGATGACTGCATAAAACGAATCTCGGCAAATGACTATTTCCCACTGAAAGTATCGGATGACGGGATCGCAATGATAGATCATAAAAGCCGATATGGATTTGGTCATGCTGCAGTTACAGATGATTATATTTATATTGCATTTAGTGAATCTCACGTAGAGGGAGATCCTGTCACCAAGGTTGGAATATGGGATTGGAATGGCAAACCTGTCAAGAAAATTAATACTGATAAATCAGTAAGACACATGGCAGTTGCTCCTGATGGTTGCAAACTTTATTGTATATCGTATGCCCAGGGTGCGCGATATGCTATCAATTATATAGACTTGTCGGGAATCTGACGAGGGTTTATGGATTTTTATTAAACGGCCGGACATAATAACAATACAGTCTCGTTATGTCAAGACACTTTAACTTATATATTATCCCGAAACTCAGAATTTTGATTGCTGTCATATCAGTGGTCATGTCGGTTGTTGTCGTGAGGGCTGACGCAAAGAAGTTTCATATCCGCGGGCACATACAGGAATCGGTCGGCAAGACCGATCTAATGAAAGGATATGCCGTGCCGATTGATGCCGACGGCAATCCCGGAGATACTCTCAGGGCCGGAGTGCTGGCTATGGAAGGGGGCTTTGCTCTCATGACTGACCGTTCGATATTTACGTTTGAGACTGTGCATAAGGATTCGACATATGTGTTTGTGGTCGGTTGTGACGGCTATTTGCCTCAGACAGTTGTGTACAGAGTCGAGAATCTCGGCAAGCGTGAGAGAGTGCGAGAGATGCCGACCACTTTTCTCGAACGTGCTCCGCACAAGCTCAATGAAGTGGTTGTCACAGCCTCAAAGATCAAATTTTACAACCGCGGTGATACCATTGTATATAATGCAGACGCTTTTCAGCTTGCCGAAGGGTCGATGCTCGACGGGCTGATAGCCCAGTTGCCCGGAGTGGAGCTTAGCTCAAATGGGCAGATTAAGGTCAATGGTGAGTTTGTGGAGTCACTGTTGCTCAACGGTAAGCAATTTTTTGACGGGAACAACAATCTGATGCTTAAAAATCTTGCCGCTTATACGGTGAAGAGTGTCGAGGTGTATCGCGGACAGTCATTTTCAGACAAATGGAAGGGTGACAAAAGCGCGCCACAGCGTCTGACTATGGATGTAAAGCTAAAGAAGGAGTATGAAATAGGCTGGCTGCTGAATGCCCAGGCAGGTTACGGCACCGAAGACAGGTATATGGCAAGGCTTTTCGGCATGTGGTTCAACCGCACGACTCAGGTGATGTTTTTAGGTAACATAAATAACCTGAACGATACACGCGAGCCCGGTACGAATGACAGTTGGCGACCCGAACTAATGCCGACAGGACGCATGAAATATCAGCTCGCCGGCCTGTCGTACAACTATCAGGCAAATGACCGTAAGACGTATAGTCGAGGCAGTGTGACATATGAAAACAACCATATGAACAGTCATACCGATACCGATAGAATCAATTTTTATGCCGACCGAAACACATATGACTACGTGCAGTCATTATCACACAACAAAAATGTAAAAGTCAACCTCAATAATACCACAGGCCGTAAATGGGGAAATCTGACGATGAACGGCACGCTAAAGGGCAATTACTCTCGCATTGACAGGACTGCGCAGTCGTTGTCGGCCAGCTATGACAGCGAGCAATATGAGCGGTCGCTCATGTCGCTTGAGGCTATATATAGTGACGGCTCAGATGCAGGGCTCGCATCGCTGATAAATCAAACGCTAACGCGCAGTGACGGTCGGTCGCGGCAGGGTAATATCGATGGTTCGGTCTATGCCGGCTATATGATACCTCGCAGCAACGACAGGCTTTTTACGGAGTTGCGTGTGGTGTATGACGACAAGAAAGAGACGCTGTGGAATGACTATGACGTGCGTTTCGGAGCTGATGGACTTCAGCCATTGCGCCGCAGAAACTACACCGACAATACACCCAATCACGACCTGAATCTTTCCGGAACACTGGGCTATAATCTGTCAAACGGCGGATTAAACCTATCGCTTAGATATATTTACAATCTCCATACCCGCGAAAAGGACTCTTACACCTATGCTCTTGACCGTCTTGAGGAAATGGGCATGTATGGCACGCTTCCGGCAGGCTATGGATTGGTGCTGGACGCTCCAAACAGTTTCACGTCATCTCTGATAGAGAACACTCACGCTGTCAGACCGGAGCTGGATTACATCTGGAACGGGGCCGAAGCGCGCCAGTTCAGCGTGACTTTCAAGCCCGAACTCGGATTGCGCCACAGTCACTTCAACTATTTTAGTGACGGTATATTATATCCTGTGCGCCGGACATCGTTTATCGGAGTGGTTTCGTCGATGAACGGTCGTGTGCGTTACGCTTTCGGCAACAGGATGGCGCGTGAGAATATGTATGTATTCATGTATGACTATGAGCTCTCTACGTCTACACCCGATCTGCTTCATCTGGTGGACGTGTCTGATACGTCCGACCCGCTGAATATAATGCTCGGAAATCCGGGGCTAAAGAATAGCTATCGGCACAATCATAATATGTCGGTGAGATTTTTTGCGGGAAAGTGTCCGTTGCAGGATTTTCTTAATTTCAACTATTCGCCGGTCACCGACGCACTTGTACGCGGATATACCTACGACCTATCCACAGGTGTGCATCGTAACAGGACATATAATGTCAGCGGTCAATATTCGGCCGGAGTGAACAATACGTTTACACTACAGTTTGGTCGCAAACGTCAGTTCATGCTGTCGTCGGTCAGCGGAGTTTCCATGATTCACAGTGTAGATATGATCGGGCTGAATGTATCTGAACCGTCACGTTCGACCGTCAATACTCGCGGTCTTTCCGAGGACTTAAAACTCTCATGGCAGATAGGCCGTCAGTCGCTCTCAATAAAGGCTAATGTCATCGACCGTCACACCTCATCGGCCCGCGAAGGCTTCAACGACATCAATGCCACTCACTGCAACTATGGTGTGGCGGGTACATTTGTGTTGCCGGCCGGATTTGGCATAAGCACTGATTTCACCTGCTACACGCGCCGCGGATATGGAGTGAAGGAACTTGATACGACCGATGTCGTGTGGAATGCTCGTGCTACTTATACGCCGCGTGGCGGCCGTTGGGTGTTTACCCTCGACGGTTTTGATCTGCTCCATCGCCTGACTAGTGTTCATTATGCTGTCACAGCATCCGGCCGAACGGTCACATATACCAATACATTGCCACGCTATCTGCTTCTCTCTGTGCAGTATCGACTCAATATTCAGCCCAAGAAGCGGTAGAGGAGTCTAAATATGTTTCAGTTAACATTTGATACATATGATTTTTGTTAATCATGCCGGTTGTAAACTGCTGGTAATCATGGGATTGGCAAAATGATTAATCTGTGCTGTATTTTGCGCGATGTAATTTGTTGTGAATCAGAGTGATACTAAAGGTCTGTCGAATGTGATTTTATAGACTTTTTCTTGTGATTTATAAAATCATTGGTTTACTTTGCGGTTAAAACCATATAACTTGTGCAAATAATGGATGACCGGTTTAAATATTTAATCCCGTTCTTGCTGGCGGTTGTCGGAGCATTTAGCCTGACAGCCCAACACTTTGTAACGGTGCCCATGGTAATGGGCGGTTCGTATGTGTCCGGGCACGATGATGTGCCATCCGACAGCCTGCTTATCGAAGGGAGGGTCATTGAATCGCTGGCCAAGCGCGAGTTGTCCGATGCTTTCATGATACCAGTTGACAATGACGGCAATCCGGGAGATACAATCAAGGCATCCCGTCGATTTTCATTTATGGGCCGCCGTCCACGCAACAATTCATACCTGAGGTTTATGGCCGAGCGCAAGGACTCCACTTATGTATTTGAAATCGGAGCCCCGGGTTATGCTTCACAGACTGTAATATATAAGGTGGAGCATATAGGCCGTCGCGAGATGACGCGCGAGATGCCCGTGACCATACTTGAGCGTGCACCCCATCAACTCGGTGAAGTGCAGGTGGTAGCCTCGAAGGTGAAATTTTATCACCGCGGCGACACGCTTGTTTATAATGCCGATGCCTTTCAACTGGCCGAGGGGTCGATGCTTGACGAGCTGATACGCCAGTTGCCGGGCGTGGAGCTTAACAAGGATGGTGAAATAAAGGTCAACGGAGAGAAGGTGGAGACACTTCTGCTCAACGGCAAGCACTTTTTCAGCGGTGACAACAAACTGATGCTTGAGAATCTTGGCGCGTATACAGTCAAGGATGTGGATGTGTATCGCGGTCAGACGGCTTTGGAGAAGTGGGCCGATGACCCCAATGCCCAGAAACATCTCACGATGGATGTCAAACTGAAAAAAGAATATTCACACGGCTATCTGCTCAATGCCCAGGCGGGTTATGGTACAGAAGAGCGTTATCTCGGACGATTGTTTGCCTCATGGTTCAGTCCTACGACCAATGTAAGCATGGTGGGTAATCTCAATAATGTGAGTGATGTGTTCGGGGTGCATGGCGTGCATGACTCGTGGCAACCTTCGGGAATGTCAAGCGGAGATAGCCGTCATCAGTCGGCCGGTCTGAATTATGATGTGGAGACAAACGACCAGCGACGCTCTGCTCACGGTTCGGTGAGATATTCGGGCTACAGGGGGCTTGATATCAGCAACACCTCCTCGGCGACATTCTATACCGACAATCAGGTGTATAATTACAGCTATTCGAGGACTCGCAGCCGCAATATGCAGTTAGACACTAATCATGATGTGATGTTTGACTTGGGCAGAGTCAATCTTTCAGGAGATTTCTCTGGAGGTTACAATACCTCTGACAATGCGTCATCATCGCTATCGGCAAGTTTCAACCAGGAGCAGGCGGATATAAATCAGGAGATAATCGAAAATATATATGGCGACGGTGGGGCTTCGGCTCTTGCTGCTCTGATCAACCGTTCGCGCACGCTCGGCAATGGCGACAACACTACGGCATATGGAAATATATCGGCCAGAGCTATGTATAAAGTGCCAGGAACGTCCGATATTTTGAATGTAAATGTCAGCGGACGATACAGCTCTTCGAGTGGTAACAACTGGAATGACTATATGATTGATTACGGTGATGTCGCCACTCCTTCAGAACACCGCCGGCAATATAGTGACCGTTCGCCCGTGCATAATCTTACTCTTAGCGGTTGGATGGCCTACACGGCGCGTCTCGGCAAGGTGAGCCTTGACCTGCGATACACTTGGGATTACTCCAACGGTAAGTCGGATACCTATATGTATTCGCTTCAGAATCTTGCCGATATGGGTGATTATGGCACTCTGCCTTCCGATTATCAACTGGCATTTGATCCTTCCAACAGTGATATGTCACGACAGCGTAGCCACAGGCACAGCTTATCGCCCAATCTGCGTTATTCGCTGAAGTGTGGCAAGGATTATTCTCTGTCTCTGCATGTGTCGCCGACGCTGGCGTTGTCCGATCGCAGGCTTGATTATTGGCGAGACAACAAACTGTATAACATACGTCATAAATCCTCATTGCGCGATGCTCTGTCGGGAAGTGTGATGGTGGCATATCAGCCTTCGACGGTCTTTTCGGAAAAGGGTGCGCGCCATTCGGTTGACTACACCTATTACATCAATACCTCTCTACCCGACATGATGAGTCTGGTGGATATCACTGACGATACTAATCCTCTGTATATACGAGAGGGTAATCCGGATTTGAAGTCGTCATATTTTCATAACCACCGTTTGAGTTGGAACGTGGGAAGCAAATTGTCAAATTCTCTGGATGTGAGCTATTCCTATACTACCGACAAGATGATACAGGCGTCGACATATGACATGCATACGGGCGTCACCCGCACGCGCGCCGGCAATGTCAGTGGCGACAACAGTATAACTGTCAATGATCGTGTGAATTATTGGTGTGGCCAAAAGAATTTATTCACCGTAAGTGCCAATACATCAGTGTCGCGTATGCACAGTGTTGATATGATAAGCACCAATGGTGCCGAGCCGGCCAAGACTACGGCCGACACATGGTCGGTAGGCGAAATGGTGAGTGTCGACTGGCATTTTGGCAGCGGACATTCTCTTCGAGCCAACTGCAATGTCACTAACCGACGCACCGATTCGGAGCGAGAGGGTTTTAATAAGATCAATGCATTCCACATTAATTATGGCATGGATGGTCAGGTAAGGTTGCCGGCAGGATTTGAATTGAATACATCACTGTCGGTGTATACGCGCAGAGGGTATGGTTCAAAAGAGCTTGATACGACCGATGCCATCTGGAATATGGGTGCGGCTTATACGCCCAAGGGCAAACGCTGGGTGTTTACGGTAAATGCTTACGATTTGCTCCACCGTATGTCGAATGTCCATTACAGCGTCAATGCTATGGGACGTACTTCGGTTGTTACCAATTCTCTTCCGAGCTATGTAATAGCTACTGTGCAATATCGGCTAAATATCCAGCCAAAAAATAGAAATGATTGAATAAATGATTGATAAGGAAAGGAGTAGGGCGGATTTTTTTTGAAAAGAGATGCTATTGACACAAAGAATGTCGCATCGTGATGATTGCGACATTCTTTTATTACTTTTGAGCTTGCTCAAAAGTAAGGTCATAAGGTTATGGGATTATTCGCGGATGGGCTCTTCAAATTTCTTACGGTAGAATATGAAGTCTCGGCCGAGGTATTTTTCGCGTACGATGGGGTTTTCGGCCAGCTCTTCCGAGGTGCCCTGAAAGAGTATCTTGCCTTCAAATAGAAGATAGGCGCGGTCGGTGATGCGCAGTGTCTCCTGTGCATTGTGGTCGGTGATGAGGATGCCGATATTTCGTTCTTTCAGGTGATACACCACCGACTGTATGTCCTCTACAGCGATGGGGTCAACTCCGGCAAACGGCTCGTCGAGCATTATGAATTTCGGGTCGATGGCCAGACAGCGGGCTATCTCGGTGCGACGTCGCTCGCCTCCAGAGAGCCGGTCGCCGAGGTTGTGGCGCACTTTCTCAAGACTGAACTCTTTAATGAGGCTTTCGAGCTTTTCACGCTGATATTCGGGTGAGGTGTTGGTCATCTGAAGCACAGCCTTGATGTTGTCCTCGACCGTGAGTTTGCGAAACACGCTTGCCTCCTGTGCGAGATAACCTATGCCATTCTGAGCACGCTTGTACACCGGATATTTAGTAATGTTGAGGTCGTTGAGAAATATCTGCCCCTCGTTGGGAGTGATAAGTCCTACGGTCATATAGAAGGTCGTGGTCTTGCCGGCGCCGTTTGGGCCGAGCAGACCTACGATTTCGCCCTGGGTCACGTTGATTGACACGTGGTTGGCTACGGTGCGTTTGCCGTATTTCTTCACGAGATTCTCAGTGCGCAGCACCATGCGTTCGCCATGCGGCTCGGTGGTCATTTCATCCATTGGACAGGTTGGGGTGATGTGGTGGGTGTCATTTGGCGCGAAGGCGCGATTCGATATAGTCGGTGAGCAACTGTATGGCCACGACGTTGCTGCCGCCCTGCGGCACGATGAGGTCGGCAGTCTTTTTCGACGGCTCGATATACATCTCGTGCATTGGTTTGAGCACATCGCGATAGCGGTCAAGTACCATCTGGGGTGTGCGTCCGCGCTCCACACAGTCGCGTGCGATTACACGTATGAGCCGCTCGTCGGCCTCGGCATCGACAAATACTTTGACGTCGAGCATGCTACGCAACACAGGGTCGGTAAGCACTAGTATACCCTCGACAATCACTACTTCACGCGGGCTCACCGAAATGGTCTCGGGCTGGCGTGTGCAGGTGAGGTAGGAGTAAGTGGGCATCTCGATAGTCTCTCCGCGCTTCAGAGCCTCGATGTGTTTGACAAGAAGCGGCCACTCGATGGCTGCCGGTTCGTCAAAATTGATTTTGCTTCGCTCGGACATCGGAATGTGGCTGGAGTCCTTGTAATAGGAGTCCTGCGGGAGTATTGCGACCTCACCAGGCGGGAGGGCGTTGATTATCTTGTTGACGACGGTGGTTTTGCCTGAACCTGTGCCGCCGGCTATGCCTATAACTAACATATTGTTGTTGTAATTTTTATGCAAAGATACGGCTCACGGTCCGATTACTAAAATATAAGAGGCAACTTTTTTCAAAAAAATTTGTTTTAATTTAAAATCGGTTGTAACTTTGCAACGAGGATTAAGCCTGTCGCACAGTCGAGTTGGCTTCATAATAACAACCAAATCCCTTTGGATCATCGATTTTTAAGCCGTATTGCTGAAAATCTCTCCCCATTCCCTTAAATTAAGGATTTATTACTATCTCTCTCCTGTTTTCCCAAAATCGAGTGGATTACCACATTCCGTTTCAAATATTTTCTTAAAATTATATCTCCCCGTCTCAGGCATGTCACGCGGTGCGTGATGATGGTGCATAAGGAATCAATGTGTACCGTTGTCCCGGGATAAAACAATATTAATCAAGCCCTCAATTTCACATATAATATATGTATAATTTTGACGAACTCAACAGGATGGATGATGAGCGACTGCAGGAAGCCGCCAAAGCCATCGGTATCAAGAAAATCAATCTGACAGATAAAGAAGGTCTCGTTTACGAAATACTCGAGAAGCAGGCCCGTGACCATGCCGCATCGGCTTCGGTCAATGTGCAGAGTCAGGAAAAGACCCGCCGCAAGAAAAAGGATGTACCCGAGGGCGAACGTAAGCAACGCCGCAAAAAGGGTGCTGACGAGAAGACTGACAATATGCCTGAGGCCAACCGCGAGGAGCCCCAGGAGCAACCTATGAAGAATGAAGACTCGCAGCCCGAACAGCAGCAGCCGGCCGAGGCTGCCGCACCCAAGCGTCGTGGCCGTAAACCCAAGAATACACAGCCTGCGGTGCAACACGAACAGGATGGCTCTCAGCCGGAAGAAATCGACGTGACTGCAACCGAAGTCCCCGCAGAGACGGTTGCCGAGCCTGTAGAGCAGACTTCGGCCCCGGAGGCTGATGGGCTGGACGCGGCTGTCGAGGTTCGTCCCAAGAAGAAACGTGGACGCCCGTCACGTCAGGAAGTGATGGAGCGTGAGGCTGCCGAGATTTCGGCACCTGTCGAAGAGCCGGACTTCACACAGCCTGCAGAGCAGCAGACCTCCGGCGACAATAATTCTGACATGCAGCCTATGCTCTCGCTTCCGGCACCTGCCGGAGAGGATGGTGAGCCCCAGCCACAGGATGCTGCCGGACAAGAGGAGCATCCCAACCGCGGAGTCTTTATCCGTGGTGGATTCCGTCCTAAGGACTCGTCGTTCGGCTCATTCTTCCCGCGTGCCGGCGGCCGCACTTTTGCTCCCCGTTCAGCCCAAGAGAAGGAGCAGGCGTCAATCACTGCTGCCACAGCCCCGATCACTATCAACGAGCCGGGCATGGAGAAACAACAGCAGCAACAGCCAGGCAAGAAGAATAAGAAAAACCGCAACAAAAATAACGATACAAACGCCGAGGAGAAGGCCCGCTATCAGGCCCAGTATAATTTTGACGACATCATCGTTACATCGGGAGTGCTTGAGATAGAACCTCAGGGTCACGGATTTCTCCGCTCAAGCGATTACAATTATCTCGCGTCGCCTGATGATGTGCTTGTCACCCAGCAGCAGATCAAGCAATACGGTCTTCGTCCGGGCGATGTAGTCGAGGCCAATGTGCGTCCTCCCAAGGCAGATGAAAAATATTTCCCGCTCACACGTGTGCTCTCCATCAACGGACGTTCGCCCGAGTTTATACGTGACCGTGTGGCTTTCGAGCATCTCACGCCGTTGTTCCCAGACGAAAAATTCGATCTCACCTCGGGTCGCAGCAGCAATATATCCACCCGTGTGGTCGACATGTTCTCGCCTATAGGCAAGGGTCAGCGCGGTCTCATCGTGGCTCCTCCCAAGACAGGTAAGACCATACTCCTTAAGGATATTGCCAATGCCATAGCCGAAAATCATCCCGAGACTTATATCATGATACTGCTCATCGACGAACGTCCCGAGGAGGTGACCGACATGAGTCGTAGTGTCAACGCCGAGGTGATAGCATCGACCTTTGATGAGCCGGCCGACCGTCACGTGCGCATAGCACAGATAGTGCTTGAGAAGGCCAAACGCATGGTGGAGTGCGGACATGACGTGGTGATACTGCTTGACTCGATAACACGACTGGCGCGCGCCTACAACACCTGTGCTCCCGCATCGGGCAAGATACTTTCAGGTGGTGTGGATGCCAATGCTCTCCAGAAGCCCAAGCGGTTCTTTGGCGCGGCACGCAACATCGAGGGTGGCGGTTCGCTCACCATCATAGCCACAGCTCTTACAGAGACAAGCTCCAAGATGGATGAGGTAATCTTTGAGGAGTTCAAGGGCACCGGTAATATGGAGCTTCAGCTCGACCGCAAACTTTCCAACAAGCGCATCTTTCCCGCTGTCGATATCATGGCTTCCAGCACCCGTCGTGACGACCTGCTGTTGCGCAACGAGACACTCAACCGCATGTGGATATTGCGCCGCTTCCTGAGCGATCGCAATTCTATTGAGGCTATGGAATTTATAAAAGACCGCATGGAGCGCACGTCTGACAACGACGAGCTTCTCCGAACAATGGGAGATTAGTATCCTTAGAGTATAGAGATAAAAGTATAGAGTTTAGAGTTAAAAGGCTAAAGTTTATAAGTCGGTTTCATTCAGCTAAATCCGTGCTGTAAATTTTAGCCTTTTAACTCTAAACTCTATACTTTTATCTCTATACTGTATAAGTGAATTATTTTGCTAAAGCTGGTTTTGTGATAAAACCTAATTAAGATTAAAGTTGTTAAATTTTTAATCATGGCAAAGATAATTCACGTTTCAGCTATCGCACTGCTCATCTCAGCGATGACAGGTGTCACCTCGGCTCAGAGTTGGGGCGACGATGCGTGTTATTTGCGTCAGCCTCTGCCTGAGCGGTGGAGCTTCACGCAGGAAGTGTCGCAGACCCTACCGTCTGACGACCCGTGGTGGAAATCGTTTGGCGACTCCACTCTCGATTCGCTCATAAGCATGGGCATCGACAATAACTTCAATATCAGCGAGGCTGTGCATCGGCGCGAGATTGCGCGTCAGGCCATACGCCAGGCCCAAAGTGCCTACTATCCCACGCTCGGAGCGTCGGCCGGATACACGCGCTCGCATGCAAAGCGTGCCGACACCAATAATTTTGCCGTAGGTGTCGATATGAATTGGGAGATAGACATATTCGGCAAAATCACGTCGCAGGTCAAGACCAAAAAAGCCGCCTATGATGCTTCGCGGGCCGAGTATCTCGCCACAATGGTAAGCATTTCAGCCGACATTGCCAACTATTATGTCAATTATCGCATGCTGCAAAATGACATAGCTGTGGCCAACGAGCATATAGAGTCGCAGGCGCGGGTGCTTGAGATAGCCGAGGCCCGTCACGAGGCCGGACTGGTGTCGAAACTCGACGTAGCTCAGGCCAAGACTGTCTACTATTCGACCCAGGCTTCGTTGCCTGGAATGAAATCACAGTTATCTCAGACGCTCAATGCAATAGCAACTCTCGTAGGGGTATATGCGTCGGATATAGAGCCGATGCTCAACAGGTCAAATATTATGCCTCCCTATCAGCAGATAATCCCTGTTGACATTCCGGCCGACATGTTGCGCCGCAGGCCTGACATAGCCGAGGCTGAGGCCAACCTTGCCGGATATGCGGCGTCGATAGGTGTGGCGAAAAAGGATTTTCTGCCAACGCTCGCGCTCAACGGCTCGCTGGGGTGGGGTGGTGACAGACTCGACGGGATGTTTGACAGCAACCATTTTTCCTACTCGATAGCCCCCAAACTTTCATGGACAATATTCGAGGGATTTTCGCGTAAGGCTGCCGTGGCTCAGGCTCGGGAGCAGATGATGATAGGTATTGATGCATATAATCTTGCGGTAATGATAGCTTATACGGAGGTAGAGAATGCCATGACATCCTATAATGCCGCCCTCGAGACATTGCGGCTCAACACCGCGGTTTTTGCCCAGAGCCGTGAGTCGTTTGCCCTGGCCGTGGAGCAGTACAAACAGGGTCTGTCGGCTTTCACCAACGTGGTCAACGCTCAGATTGACTGGCTCAATTATGCCCATTCGCTCGTGAGTGCTCGCGGCGAGGCCGTGATTGCCCTCATTGACTTGTATAAGGCCCTTGGAGGGTCGCCTGTGGCTGACAATCAGTAAAACCATACGAGATATATCATAACTTAAATAACAAACCTTTTTCCATACACACATAATAATTATGGATACCAAACTGTTAATAGCGATGATGGCAGTGGCCTCGGCTCTTGTGTCATGCCATCATTTGTCAAAGGAGGCCGGAGAGACAGCCGAAACTGTTGATGTCGCGCTCCCGGTGGTCGACACTATCACACTCTCCACCGTATATCCCGGTTATCTGACAGCCCGCAGTTCGGTCGACGTGGTGGCCAAGGTCAACGGTCAGATACTTACGAAAAACTTTGACGGAGGCACCAATGTGGATAAGGGTAAGGTGCTGTTTACGATTGATCCATCGACCTACAACGACCAGTTGAGTCAGGCGCAAGCGGCTCTCGCTACAGCCGTGAGCACCCGCGACTATGCCAAAGCCCATTATGAGGCTGTGAAGAAGGCTCTCGAGAGTGATGCTGTGAGCAAGATGGAAGTTGTACAGGCCGAGAGTGCCTACCATCAGGCCGAGGCTTCGATTAAAAACGCCGAGGCCGCGCTCGATAACGCCAGGCGTCTGCTTGGCTTCTGTACGGTAGTGGCTCCAATTTCGGGAATGGTAACCGACAACACAAAGAGTGCCGGAAATTATGTGACGGGGCAAGGCTCGCCCGTGGTGCTCGCAACGATTTACGACACCTCGACAGTCTCGGCCAATTTTGCCATAGAGGATGACCGTCTTCATGACATCATCAATGCTCTAGCTCTGAATGATTCGCTGGATTTCAAGAGTATACCGGTGACATTTGACGAACCTTTGCCCCATGACTATACGGGGGAAATATCATATGTCTCGCCGACACTCAACAATACGACAGGCACGCTTAAACTGAAGTGCTGCATACAGAATCCGCATGGCGAACTCCGCCCCGGAATGTATGTCAAAGTTGATCTGCCTTATGACAGGTTGCCCGATGCCGTGCTGGTCAAGGATGCGGCTCTCGGGTCGGATCAGCTCGGAAAATATCTGTATGTCATCAATGATTCCAACAAAGTGGTGTATACCCCCGTAAAGGTGGGGCCTCTCTATCACGACTCGCTGCGTGTCATCAACAAGGGGATACGGCCCACTGACCGATATGTGACCAAGGCCCTGCTGAAAGTGCGTGACGGCATGACTGTCAGCCCAAGAATGACCAAATAAAAAAGACGGCGTTATGTTTTCAAAATTTTTCATAGACCGACCGATATTTGCCACCGTTCTGGCCATTATAATGGTGCTGGTGGGACTTATTACGGTCAAGTCGTTGCCCATAGCCCAATATCCCGACATTACACCTCCTACGGTAATGGTGAATGCCTCTTATCCCGGAGCCGACGCCGAGACAGTAGCCAAGGCTGTCGGCGAGCCTATAGAGGAGCAGGTCAACGGAGTGGAGGGCATGATGTATATGAGCTCCAATTCGAGTGACGGCTCATATTCGCTCACTGTGACATTTGAGAATGGAACTGATCTTGACGAAGCTGCCGTGAAGGTGCAGAACCGTATCTCGCTTGCCGAGCCTACACTGCCTTCGGCTGTAAAGGAGCAGGGTGTCTCGGTGATGTCGGAGTCATCAAATATATTGCTGTTTATCGCTCTCGAGAGTGACAGACAGCACGACTATTCGGCTCTGTATCTGACCAATTATGCCAAACTTAATATTATTGACGAACTCACGCGTATAGACGGTGTTGGCGGAGCCGGAGCATTTGGCGGCGGTGAATACAGCATGCGTGTATGGCTTGACCCTGACAAGATGCAGGTGCGCGGACTCACTCCGTCTGATGTCATGCAGATGATTGAGTCGCAGAATCTTGAGGTGTCGGCGGGAAGTGTCGGCACAGCCCCCACAGGCAGAGATGTGGACTTTGAGTTCACACTCACCGCTCAGGGACAACTTTCGACAGCCACAGAGTTTGGCAATATCATACTTCGCGCCGAGCCTGACGGATCGCTGCTTCATCTCAAGGACATCGCTACCATAGAGCTCGGCAGCAACTCCTATTCCGACATTTCGCACGTTTCAGGCAAGTCGGCCGGACTTATCGGCATCCAGCAACTTCCCGGGGCCAATGCTCTTGATGTAGCCTCGAAGGTCAAGGCTAAGCTCCAGGAACTATCGCAATATTTCCCCGAGGGCATTAACTACCGTGTGATTATGGACACCACTACATATGTGACAGCCTCGATCGACGAGGTGCTTGTGACATTTGTGGAGACCACGCTGATAGTGATGATAGTCATACTTATCTTTTTACAGAGCTGGCGGGCAGTCATTATTCCGATGATAGCCATTCCGGTGTCGCTTATAGCAACGTTTGCGGTCATGAAACTGCTTGGATTTTCGCTCAATACGCTCACTCTCTTTGGTCTGGTGCTTGCGATAGCCATAGTGGTCGACGATGCCATAGTGGTGGTGGAGGATTGTGCCCGACTGGTCCAGGAGGGTAAACTGACGCCTCGGCAGAGTGCCGAGAAAGCCATGCAGGAGCTTCAGGGCCCGGTGATCGGCGAGGTGCTGGTGTTGCTGTCGGTGTTTATCCCCACGGCTTTTATCAGCGGCATCACCGGCGAGCTTTACAAGCAGTTTGCATTGACTATCGCCACCTCGGTAGCCTTCTCGGGATTCAATGCTCTGACGTTTACGCCGGCCATGTGCGCGCTGTTTCTTAGAAAGAAGGATGACCCCAATCCTCGCTTCTTCCTGTATAAATGGTTCAACAAAGGATACGGCTGGACGCTCGGACGCTATGTCAAGTGGATCGGCTCGCTGCTCAGGCGGCCGGTAGTGGCTATATGTATCTATATCGCCATATGCGCCATTGCTTTCTGGGGCTTTATCAAATGGCCGTCGAGCTATCTGCCCGAGGAGGATCAGGGCTATTTCATGACCTCCATACAGCTCCCGACAGGGGCTTCGCTCGACCGCACCGACAAGGTAGTGACATCGCTGTCAGACGAGATACTCAAGTTGCCTGAAGTGGCCGACGTGATAGCCATATCGGGACAGTCGATGATGGGTGGCGGAACGGGCGGTAACACTGGTTCGCTGTTTGTGGTCTTGAAGCCATGGAAAGACCGTCACGGAGCCTCGGAGAGTGTCGAGGGTGTGATGGCCAAGGTCGACAGGATAGCCGAGGGTTACCAGGAGCCGATAGTCTTTTCAATCAATCCTCCGTCAATACCGGGTCTCGGCATGACATCGGGTATGCAGATGCAGTTACTCGACATCAACAATCTCGGTGCCGACGCGCTGGCTCAGGCCATTGAGGCGATGAAAGAAAAGGGCGCGAAGGACAAGCGGTTTGCCCAGCTTACATCACAGTTTCAGGGCTCGGTGCCGCAATATAGTGTCAAGGTCGACCGTGATCGTGCTAAGATGTTGAATCTCAGACTTGAGGATATATATTCGACACTATCGTCGTTTATGGGCAGCTCGTATGTCAATGACTTTGTGAAGTTTGGCCGCACATATCAGGTTACAGTCAGTGCCGACGCGGCCTCGCGCAGTCACATCGACGATGTGCCGCGACTGACGGTGCGCAACAGTGACGGCGAGATGGTGCCGTTCTCATCTTTTGCCAGCGTTGTCCCCTCGCTCGGTCAGGCATCGGTGAGCCGCTACAATATGTATACTACTGCATCCATCACAGGCACTCCGGCCCAAAACGTGTCGAGTGCCGACTGCATAGCCGGCATGGAAGAACTGCTCAAAGAGACGGTAGGCGATGATTTTTCATATGCCTGGACCGGCGAGGCCTATCAGGAGACCCAGTCGGGCACGACCATTACATTGGTGCTGATTTTTGCAGTGATAATCACCATACTGGTACTTGCCGCGCAATATGAGAGCTGGACCGACCCGATCGCCGTGGTCATCTCTATGCCTACGGCTATACTCGGCACTGTGGTAGGATGTATATTTATGTCGCAGTCAATATCCATCTATACTCAGATAGGCATTATACTCCTGTTGGGACTTTCGGCCAAAAACGCCATACTTATCGTGGAATATGCCAGAGACTTCCGTAAGTCTGGGGCCGATATACGTCAGGCCGCACTGGATGCGGGCCGCATACGTTTCAGGCCGATTATGATGACGGCTCTTGCGTTTGTGTTTGGTGTGATGCCTATGCTTTTTGCCTCAGGAGCCGGCGCGGCCTCGCGTGTGGCTCTCGGCACGGCCGTTGTGTTCGGAATGGCCATAAATGCCATTGTCGGAACATTGTTTGTGCCGGGATTTTGGGAACTGTTGCAGAATTTCAAGGAGAAGCATCTCAATAAACTTTTTGCTTCCTCCGACAAGCCTGTAAAAAACACATCCTCCGACAATGACACCTCGCAAAACAGACTGAAAGACGAAGTGTAGGGGATACATAAAGACAAAAGTCTCAAAAGAAACAAAAGTTTTTTATTATATTAAAACCCTTTGAATAAAAAACTTTTGTTTCTTTTGAGACTTTTGTCTTTATGTTATTCCCCGCAATATCGATTATTTTTTCATCCAGACTGCGCGTTCGGCGGCATCCATCTTTTCGATGGCATAGCGTAGGGCAGTGCGAGGCATTGCCGAGTGGTGTGTTTCGAGAAATGATCGCAACACACCGATGTCTCGTTTTCCGACCTCGCGCAGCATCCATCCGACGGCTTTGTGTATGAGGTCGTGGGGATGGGAGAGGAGACCGGTGGCTATCCTGATGGTCTCGTCATAACGGTTGGCACGTATGAGAGACAGTGTGCTCACGATGGCTACGCGCTGCTCCCAAAGGTTGTCACTTTCGGCAAGCCGGTCGAGTATTTCGCTTGACGGCATCGAGCCGTCTGGGAGCGGATGGAGAAGCCAAGTGCCGAGGATGTATTCACATGAGAGGTCTACGAGGTCCCAGTTGTTGGCTCTGCGTGCATGACGGAGAAAGAAGTCTTTTATCTCCAGTCGTCGTTCGGCCTGTGCGGTGGCCGGCTCTCGTTTGCGAGGTGTGGCGGCCTTCATTTCCTCGACAAGCAGAAGCAGCCCGGCCAGTCGTGCCTCATGCCATTGGCTGTCGAGGAGCAGGGCTATTTGGTCAAACGGTACGTCGAGCCGGGCCTCTTTGACCACGCTGCGGGTCTGAGGCACTTTAAGCCCGATAAACATGTCACCCTCGCCATATTGCCCTTTGCCGGTCTTGAAAAAACGCATGAGCACAGCGCGCTGGGTCTCGTCGGCCATGCTCAGCAGAGTGTCTATGATGTCATTGGCATATGTCATGTAAAATGGTTTTTGAAGTGTGATTATGTGTGAGATTATGCAAAAGTATGGAAATTTTTGCGAAGAATTGAAATTATATTTGTACTTTTGTAACTGGTAGCAGGACGGTCGTGTCGCTTGCCGAGTGTGCCATCGGGCACTGAGCGGCAAGAGGAAAGTCCGGGCAACACAGAGCACCATACTCTTTAACTGGGAGCTGTCGGTGACGGCAGAGTAACGTGACAGAGAATGACTGCCACTCGCCCCCTGCGGGTAGAGGTGGTGATGGTGAAAAGGTGGGGTAAGAGCCCACCGGGTGTCGTGGCGACACGGCATGCCGCACGTCTTATGGGTTGCAAGGCCATGTATACCGGCACGCGGACAGTACTCCACCAGCTGGAGTCGCCGCAATGGGTTGCTCGCCCATCGCCGGGGGGTAGGCTGCTCGAGCGTCGAAGCTAAGCGAGACGCCAATTAGATAAATGACTGCGACCGCCGCGGTAACCTGTCAGTCAAACATACGCCTGACGAGAAGTCCCGCGACGACATAACCCGGCTTATAGTCCTGCTACCTTTTTTTATTTTTAGCCGATTGACGGTTCTTGAAAAGGATTGTTGAGGTGAAATCGACCTAAAATTGGTTGAAAACTCGTAAAAATAAAGTTTTTTGAAAATTTTCTTCCGAAAAACTTGCACAGTTCTGAGAAACTGCCTACCTTTGCAACGTCAAAAACGAAATGGTCATAGCGATGACCGCCAGAGTTGATGACAAACTGAGGAAATTGCCTTGTGGTGTAATGGTAGCACGTCGGATTCTGGTTCCGCCTGTGAGAGTTCGAATCTTTCCAAGGCAACACGCAACCAAAAGAGCCTGAGATTAATCTCAGGCTCTTTTGGTTGCGTGTTGCCTTGGGTGTGTCTAATCGGGCTACAGGATCTTGGGTGATACGGATGCAAAAAAGAGAGGGTGTCTCACGACAGCCTCTCTCTCCATTCATCACATTATGCTTATATTGCTTGTCTTTTTTGCTGTTATTCTTTGTATATGGTCCTCGTATCCCACATGTGAAACAGTGGGGGAGGGGATGAGTTTTGCTTTAGATATATCGGCTTGCAATGATGTCCCAGTCGACAATCTTCCAAAGTTCGTTTAAGGCGTCGGCGCGACGGTTGCGGTAGTCGATGTAATAGGCATGCTCCCACACGTCGAATGTGAGTAGCGGGGTGAGACCCTGTGTCATTGGATTTTCGGCGTTTGAGCCCTTGGTGATGAAGAGCTTGCCGTCTTTGTCCTTTGATAGCCATACCCAGCCGGAGCCGAAAAGTGATACTCCGGCGTCGACAAATTCTTTCTTGAAGTCATCGACCGAACCAAATTGTTCCTCAATAGCTTTTCTTAAGTGTCCTTCCGGTTCATGATTGCCATCGGGAGAGAAAGTGAAGAAATAGAATATGTGGTTCCAGGCCTGGGATGCGTTGTTGAAAAGCGGTCCGGAAGCCGAGCGGATAATATCTTCAAGCTCCATGTCCTCATATTCAGTGTCTTTGATGAGGCGGTTTAGATTGTCAATATAGGCTCGTTCGTGTTTGCCGTAGTGATATTCAATCGTCTCACGCGAGATAGAGGGCGCGAGGGCATCGGATGCGTATGGGAGTTCGGGGAGTTCGTAAACCATTTTGTAAAGTGTTTAGAGATTACTTATTTTATCCTTAAAACACAGACGGGACTCGTAAGGTTTACGATTGAAATGTTAAGCTGCGGTTTCAGAGTGTTAAAAAAGCATCCGAGCGATCTGATTTAATCGGATCACTCGGATATTGGAGGTTCCTAGCAGAATCGAACTGCTGTAAACGGTTTTGCAGACCGGTGCCTAACCACTCGGCCAAGGAACCAAGCTTTTTGGTTTTGCTCTGCAAAGGTATGACTATTTTTTGACATACGCAATAGCCAAGGCGAAATTTTTTGTAAAAACGGTTCTATTTTCGTTCTTTTCGGTCAGACATTACCACGAGATGTCCTGAATCTGTCGGAGTCCGGTATACATCCTGGAGACGTCTTCATAGTCGATGAACGATACTCTATCTTTTATCGTATTGAATATGGAAGCATTTATTTTATCATTATACTCTGTCTCACGCTCGGATGATGCTACTATAAAAAATCCGGCAAAAAAGTCTTGTAGCTCGTAAAACTTTGACAAAGAGTTTTTAATATCGGTGGTGTGTTCTACTTCATAAAAATGTGAAGGCATCATACGTTCATTAAACCATATGACGTCGATGGTCTTGGCTTTACGCAAGATGGCCTCGTGGGTAAATTGCGGCAAAATGATCGAGTCGGCCACTTCTTCGAGTCTTCGGTCAAGAAACAGGCGGTTTTTATCCTGTGCGGGTATATAAGTGATCTTATGCCGGTATCTGCCTATCTCGGCCAGCAGGCCTTGATAGTAGCCGTGATTAAACTGTTCTTCGCTTTTTTTATTGCCTAATTTGAGATTAAACTTTCTAAGGACATCCTCGCGGCTTTCCTCAAGAGCCCATAGTCCGGGCTGGATTTTGAAAATGGCATTGCTGTTTTGGACTATGCGGTTGACAGAGCTGTGGGGTGTCTTGGTTTTCCATGAGGAAAAATCCAATGTCTGATAAAGCTGTCGGAGCGTGGCATAACCACCCCTGTTTCTGAGTGCTTCGATCACTTGTGATTCTTGAGTCGCTTGTTTTTTCATGCCTGAAGTGCGGGTTTAGGAGAGGTGTAGCGATGTGCGGTATTGGGTCGGGGTCTGGCCGGTGAGGCGTTTGAACATGCGCGAGAAGTGGGCGGGATAGTCAAAACCGAGGTCATAGGCTATGACGCTGACGTCATCGTTGCCTGTGGCGAGACGGTGTTTGGCGATTGATATGAGGTGGAGTGTGATTAGGTCTTTGGGTGTCGAGCCTGTCTCTTTGCGTATTAGGTCACCGAAGTAGCCGGCCGATAGGTTGAGGCGCGAGGCGAAATAAGCTACGCTCGGGATGCCTCCGCGATGGGTATCGTAGTAAGATTTAAGTTCATGCTCAAACCGTGTCACTATCTCCGAGTTGACTTTGTGGCGTGTGATGAACTGGCGGTCGTAGAACCGGTGGAGATATTCGAGCAATACCTGGATGTTGACCGACAGCAGTGCGGCTGAGTGATGGTCGACAGGATGCTCGGATTCCTCTTTGATTTTAGCGAGACAGTCGAGAAATTTTGTTTTCTCGTCATCAGACAGGTGCAGGGCCTCCATGTTGGAGTAGTCAAAGAAGCTGAACGATGACATTTTGTCGGCCAACGGAGTGCCGTAGATGAGGTCGGGGTGAAATATCAGACCTATGACATCGGGGGTGGCAGTGACTTCGTTGTCGTCCATATCAATGTCGATTATCTGGCCAGGTGAGAAGCTTACGACGGTGCCTTCCTGGTAGTCATACTGTCGGCGTCCGTATTTGATGGAGCATTGAACGCCGTTTTTTAGGAACAATGCATATACTCCATAGTTGATTCTGACGTGGTTGACGATGCTTTTGGCATGTTTGAGATCGACCACCGATACGAGGGGGTGGGTGGTGGGCAGCCCAAAAAGTTTGTTATAGGCGTCTATGCTGTCGATGTTTACTATATTACTTTGCATGTAGCAAAGTTATGTGTTATTTTTTAATTTTTGATGATTATATACAATTTTGGTATGTAACACCGTAAAATTGGATAAAATGATATGGATTTACATATGTAACTTTGCAGAAAATAATTATTGACCATTATGCGCTCATCTTTCATAATCATTTTATTGACCACTACATTTATGGCAAATTCACAGAATCCGACACGACTTACGTCTGCCCCGTCGGAGATACGTCAGACGGCCGGGCGAACTCAGCTCGGTGAGTTTGCTCCGAAGTTTGCGGAGCTTAACGATGACATACTTTTCGGTGAGGTGTGGGGCCGCACCGACAAACTGTCGCTTCGCGACCGCAGTGTTGTGACCGTTACGGCTCTGGTGAGCAGCGGTATTATAGACACGTCTCTCAAGCATCATCTTCAGATGGCCAAAGATAACGGTATGACGCGCACGGAGATAGCCGAGATGCTCACGCAGGTGGCTTTCTATGCCGGCTGGCCCAAGGCGTGGGGAGCTTTCCGTATGGCTACCGAGGTGTGGAACGAGACGTCGGATGCTGCCGACGCCCGTCAGCGTTTTGAGCGTGAGATGATATTTCCTGTGGGAGAGCCGAATGATGCTTATGCCCGGTATTTTATCGGCCGGAGCTATCTCGCGCCGATATCGTCGGAACAGCTAAATATCGCCAATGTTACATTTGAGCCGGGATGTCGCAATAATTGGCACATACATCATGCCTTGACAGGCGGAGGCCAGTTGTTGATATGTGTGGCCGGTGAAGGCTGGTATCAGGAGTGGGGCAAGCCGGCTCGCCGTCTGCGGCAGGGTGATGTGGTCAATATCCCGGCCAATGTCAAGCATTGGCACGGTGCGGCCGCTGACAGTTGGTTTGCCCATCTCGCTATGGCTGTGCCTGGCGAAGGGTCTTCGACCGAATGGCTTGAACCTGTGGCTGATGAGGCGTATGCCGAACTGGAGAGGTGAAATAGTCTCTAAATAAACACACGTATGGATTGATAATCGAGGGGTCCTGACATCGCGTCGGGCCCCCTCGATCCATATGTATATTATGTGTTATTAGCGTATGAAGAGCAGCTCGCGGTATTTGGGGAGCGGCCACATTTCATTGTCGACGAGAAGCTCGAGCTTGTCGATGTGATAACGTATAATCTCGAGGCAGGGAGCGACGTTGAGTGAGTAGGCGAGGGCTTTGTCGCGCTCGTTGTCGATCTTGTTGGCCGCCTTGCGGGCGTTGACCATCTTGGCAACTTCTTCTTTGATTACGGAGCAGTGGCCCATGATCTTCTCGACAGTGACGGCATCCTGCGATGAGAGTTCCACGCCCTTGTTGCCAGAGAAGAGTTCGCGTATCTTCACCATGTTGTCAAGCAGTATGGAGAGGTAGCGTGTGGCCACGGGGATGATGTGGTTGATGGCGAGATCGCCGAGCACACGGGCTTCGATCTGAATCTTCTTGGTGTACATCTCCCATTTTACTTCGTTGCGGGCTTCGAGCTCGACGTGGTTCATCACACCTGTCTTGCGGAACATCTCGACCGACGAAGGCTTGAGATATGCGTCAAAGATGAGTGCGGGATTGGTCTCGCAGTCGAGTCCGCGGCGGGCGGCTTCTTCCTTCCATTCGTCGGAATATCCGTTGCCGTCAAAGTGGATAGGCTCGGAGTAGAGCAGCAGCGACTTGATTTCGGCCAGGAGAGCGTGTTCAAGTTCTTCGCCAGCCTCAAGGCGTGCGTCAACTTTGGTCTTGAAATCGGCGAACTGTTCGGCTACTGCGGCGTTGAGCGCGATCATGGCCGAAGCGCAGTTGGCACTTGAGCCTACGGCGCGGAACTCGAAACGGTTGCCGGTGAAGGCGAAGGGTGACGTGCGGTTGCGGTCGGTGTTGTCAATCATCAGTTCGGGTATCTGGGCCACACCGAGATTGATTTCCTCCTTGCCTGCGAGCGCGATGAGCTCGTCCTTGTCGGAGTTCATGATCTTGTTGAGCACTTCGGCGAGCTGTGAGCCTGTGAAGATTGAGATGATCGCGGGGGGAGCTTCGTTGGCACCGAGTCGGTGACAGTTGGTGGCCGACATAATGGAGGCTTTGAGCAGACCGTTGTGACGGTGAACGGCGGCCATTACGTTGGCCACAAATGTTATAAACTGTAGGTTGGCCTTGGGAGTCTTGCCGGGTGCGAAGAGAAGCACGCCGGTGTCGGTGCCGAGGCTCCAGTTGTTGTGCTTGCCCGAACCGTTGATGCCGGCAAAGGGTTTCTCATGCAGGAGCACGCGGAAGTTGTGACGGCGTGCCACCTCGTTCATGAGTGACATGAGGAGCATGTTGTGGTCGTTGGCCAGATTGGTCTCCTCAAATATGGGTGCGAGCTCAAATTGGTTGGGTGCCACCTCGTTGTGGCGAGTCTTGCAGGGTATACCGAGTTTGTGGGCCTCGATTTCGAGGTCGAGCATGAAGGCCTCCACACGTTTGGGTATCGCACCGAAGTAGTGGTCCTCAAGCTGCTGGTTTTTGGCTGATTCGTGACCCATGAGAGTGCGTCCAGTGAGTACGAGGTCGGGACGGGCTGCGTAGAGAGCCTCGTCGACCAGGAAGTATTCCTGCTCCCATCCGAGGTTGGAGATTACGTGCTTGACGTTGGGGTCGAAGTAGCGTGCTACGGCAGTGCCGGCCTTGTCGACGGCGGAGAGGGCACGCAGCAGTGGGGTCTTGTAGTCAAGCGACTCGCCTGTGTAGGAGATGAATATCGTGGGGATACAGAGTGTGTTGTCGATGATAAAGGCGGGCGACGAGATGTCCCAGGCCGAGTAGCCGCGGGCCTCGAAAGTGTTACGTATGCCGCCATTGGGGAAACTTGATGCATCGGGCTCCTGCTGAACGAGAAGTTTGCCTGAGAACTCCTCGACCATGCCGCCCTTGCCGTCATGTTCTACAAATCCGTCATGCTTCTCGGCGGTGGTCTCGGTGAGAGGCTGGAACCAGTGGGTATAGTGGCGTGCGCCATTGTCGATGGCCCACTGTTTCATACCCTCGGCCACGCTGTCGGCGATGCTTCGCGACAGGGGTTCCTTGTTGTCAATAGCGTTGATGAGCGCGTTGTAGGTCGAAAGCGGGAGATATTCAAACATCTTGGCACGGTTGAATACCTTGCTGGCGTAATAAGCCTGCGGACGCTCTTTGGGAATCTCCACTGCAACGGGTTTGCGGTTGGAGGCTTCCTCAACAACTTTGAATCTTAAACTTGACATAAAGACGAAAGTTTGGTTTATTAATGGAAATGTATGAATTTTTATAATATCGGATTATCTTGTCAGGCGCGACATGGCCTTGACTGTGTTTTCGAGCGTATTGAAAGCTGTGAGTCGCAGATAGCCCTCGCCCGAGGGGCCGAATCCGCTGCCCGGGGTGCCGACTATGTGATAGCGGTTGAGCAGGAGATCGAAGAATTGCCAGGAGGTCAGTCCGTCGGGTACTTTTATCCACACATAGGGAGAGTTTATGCCGCCCACACATTCATATCCGGCTTCGCAGAGACTCTTGCGCATCACCGCCGCATTGTTGAGATAATAGTCTATGGTCTCTTTGATCTGACGCTGGCCTTCCTCGCTGTAGAGGGCTTCGGCTCCGCGCTGTGTAAGATAGCTTGCGCCGTTAAATTTGGTGGTCTGACGTCTGCGCCACAGCGGATTGAGAGCTACTTCGTTGCCTTGGTCGCCGCGACCTTTCAGTTCCTTGGGCACTACGGTATAACCCAGTCGTATGCCTGTGAATCCGGCAGTCTTGGAAAAGCTGCGAAACTCGATGGCCACTTCTCTCGCACCTTCAATCTCGTAGATGGAGTGGGGGACGTCATCCTCGCGGATAAAGGCCTCGTAGGCTGCATCAAAGAGCAGTAGAGCTCCGTGTTTGCGGCAGTAGTCGACCCATACTTTCAGTTGGTTGCGGGTGAGTGTGGTGCCGGTAGGATTGTTGGGGTAACACAGATATATCACATCGGGATTGCCGGCGGGGAGTGTGGGGACGAAACCATTTTCGGCCGTGCATGGCAGATACTCTATAGCACTCCAGCGTCCGTCGATTCCGAGTTGGCCGGCGCGTCCGGCCATCACGTTTGTGTCGATATATACGGGATATACAGGATCGGTGACAGCTATACGGTTGGCTGTCGAGAGTATATCGCCGATATTGCCGGTGTCGCTTTTGGCACCGTCGCTGACGAAGACCTCATCCGCGGCTACATCTATGCCGTGGCGTCGATAGTCATAGTCCACTATCTTGCTGACGAGAAAATCGTAGCCTTGCTCGGGTCCATAGCCATGGAAAGTCTCACCGTGAGCCTCGTCGTCGACCGCGCGGTGGAGAGCGTCGACAACAGCCGGGCAGAGTGGGCGGGTGACGTCGCCGATGCCCATGCGTATCACTTCGGCTTCGGGGTGAGTCTCCGTATAGACTCTGACTCTGCGTGCCACTTCGCTGAACAAATATGACGATGGCAGTTTTGTGAAATTGTCGTTTACCTTAAACATCCTTTTCCTTAAATAATTATAGTTTAGTCCGCGGCAGAAATGTAGACTGACGTGGCGTTATCAACTTGTCTTATCCTCTGACGTAGTCTCCCTCAAACACTTCGGTGGCAGGGCCTGTCATGAGCACATGGCCGTTTTCAGCCCATTGTATGTGAAGATCACCTCCGCGCAGACGCAGTGTGACATCATTGCTGGCCCGACCTGTCAAGACGGCGGCCACAGCGGTGGCGCATGCTCCTGTGCCGCAGGCAAGAGTCTCGCCCGTGCCACGCTCCCATACTCTCATGCGTATGAGTTCCGGACCGAGCACTTGAGCAAACTCTATGTTGGCGCGGTCGGGCCACATTTCGTGACACTCCATATAGGGGCCGAGCTCGTCAAAAGGCACATCCTCGATGGAGTCGACAAATATCACTCCGTGTGGATTGCCCATTGATACGGCTGTGACCTCGACAGTCCCATAAGGAGTGTCGACTTGTGTCTCAATCACTCTGTCGGTGGCTGCTATTACTGGAATGTCCTCTTTTTCGAGCGACGGGCATCCCATGTCGACTGTTACAGACTCTACTTCGTCACCCTTCATATTTAGAGATAAAGCCTTGACACCCGAAAGGGTCTCAAGGCTTATCTTATCATTGTGCGAAAGGTTATGGTCATGAACATATTTAGCGATGCATCTGGAGGCGTTGCCACACATCCGGGCTTCAGACCCGTCGTTGTTGAACATCCTCATTCTGAAGTCGGCGACGTCGGAAGGGCATATGAGTACGATTCCATCGCCTCCCACACCCGTGTGTCGGTCGCTCATTTCCCGGGCAAGCTCCGGTAGGCGTTCGGGCGTCGATTCCATACAGTCGATATATATGTAATCGTTGCCTATGCCGTGCATCTTGGTGAAATGTATCACCTCTCTATCTTTGGCACTGTTTGTCATTTTGTCCAATTGTTGCCGTAGTGAATAGATGTTTAGAACTTATTTTGCTGCAAAGTTAAACATTCTGACACAAACCGACAACAATATCACGGCTTTTTTCTAAAAAAATGTTACGCGTCCTTATCTGAGGCGGTTGTAGGAGTTGAGTAGCTTGATGTCCTTCATGATGCCGCGAATGCCGAGTAGCTCAAAGAGTGCGGCGGCGGGCAGAAGTATGTCCCATACGCTGAAATGGGCATCCATGCCTTCGGCGCGTGCTTCCTTGAACAGAGTGAAGCATACGGTGGCTATCACAGCAAGCGTAATCATGAAGCTGATGACCAGCACTGTGCGCTGAAGAGGCATGTTGCGGAAGAGAAACATGTCGACAAGCAGCAGGATGATAACGGTGGCCACGGGTATCAGTATCCCATACTCGGCCATGGTGTAGAGCTGTTCGGCCTCCACGGGAGTCTGGCCGAGAGCCACTACCTCGCCATAGGGGACAACCATAAAGATGGCCATGGCAACGATGGCCAGAAAGATGTAGACAGTCTGAATACGTTGTATCTGCATAACTTTACTATAATTAATTAAGGTGTAAAATATGTTTACGTGATTTAGAGTATGTAAAAGTAGTAAAAATTTAACAATTTCCGGTCGCAAAAAGTTATGCTGTACGGCAACTTTCATTTAATGCGGTGACAGTCAGTGATTATGTCATGTCGGGATAATTACATTACGAAAGTTATGTGAAAACTGTGTAAAACAGTGTCAAAAAGAATGCTGTCGTAGGAATTGTCACGGAAATTTCTTACCTTTGTATGTTTACGCAACGCGCATTATAGAATATGCAATTTCAACTGACTTCGCAATATCAGCCTACCGGTGATCAGCCGCAGGCCATAGAGCAGCTTGTCAGCGGCATCAAGGCCGGTGACAAAGCTCAGACTCTGCTTGGCGTGACCGGTTCGGGCAAGACCTTCACTATGGCAAATGTCATAGCGCAGGTCAACAAGCCTACGCTCATTTTAAGCCACAACAAGACGCTTGCCGCACAGCTCTATGGCGAGTTCAAGAGCTTTTTCCCGAACAATTCGGTGCAGTATTTCGTGTCATATTACGATTATTATCAGCCCGAGGCCTACATTCCGACGGTTGACAAGTATATCGAGAAAGACCTCATGATCAACGACGAGATTGAGAAGCTGCGTCTCTCCACCGTGTCGGCTCTGCTGTCGGGACGGCAGGATGTGGTAGTGGTCTCGTCGGTGTCGTGTCTTTACGGCATGGGCAATCCCGAGGACTTTGACAGCAATGTGATAAAAATCAAGACCGGCCAAAAGATAGCGCGCAATAAGTTTCTGCGCACGCTCAACAATGCTCTGTATTCGCGCAACGAGATAGAACTGTCGCGCGGCACATTCAGGGTGAAAGGCGACACGGTCGACATACGTCTGGCTTATGAGGAAATCATAGTGCGCGTCACATTCTGGGGCGACGAGATAGAGTCGATCAAGACACTTCATCCGGCCGACAACACTTCGCTCGGCAGCCATGACGTTTTTCAGATATATCCAGCCAATCTGTTTGTCACTTCGCCCGAGCGCATGGGTTCGGCCATAGGACAGATAGAGCTTGACCTTGGCGAGCAGTACAATCAGTTTATGCGCGAGGCCAAGGAGATGGAGGCCAAACGTCTGCTCGAACGTGTGACCTACGACGTGGAGATGTTGCGCGAGCTGGGTCACTGTTCCGGTATCGAGAACTATTCGCGTTATTTTGACGGGCGTCAGCCCGGCATGCGCCCATTCTGTCTTCTCGACTATTTCCCCAATGACTTCCTGACCATCATTGACGAGAGCCACGTCACGCTGCCTCAGTGCAGGGCCATGTATGGCGGAGATCTTTCGCGAAAACTCAACCTTGTGGAGTATGGTTTCCGTCTGCCGGCCGCGCTTGACAACAGGCCGTTGAGATTTGAGGAATTTGAACGTCTCACTCCCCAGGTGCTCTATGTGAGTGCCACGCCGGCCGACTATGAGCTGGAGAAATGTGAGGGTGTGGTTGTGGAGCAGATAATACGCCCGACCGGACTGCTCGACCCCTTGATAGAAGTCCGTCCGTCGCTCAATCAGATAGACAATCTGCTGGAAGAGATTCATATACGCATAGAGCGTGACGAGCGTGTGCTTGTCACCACTCTGACCAAGCGCATGGCCGAGGAGCTCAATGACTATCTGCAGCGTCTGCGCATAAAGACAGCCTATATACACAGCGATGTCGACACGCTCGACCGCATCAAGATACTCGACGGCCTCAGAAGCGGGGAGTTTGACGTGCTTATCGGTGTCAATCTGCTCCGAGAGGGTCTTGACCTGCCCGAAGTGTCGCTTGTGGCCATACTCGATGCCGACAAGGAAGGTTTCCTGCGTTCCCACCGTTCGCTGACCCAGACAGTTGGCCGCGCCGCCCGTAATCTTAACGGCACAGTGATAATGTATGCCGACAAGATTACCGACTCCATGCAGCAGACTATCGACGAGACAACACGCCGGCGCGCGATGCAGCTCGCCTATAACGAGGAGCACGGCATCACGCCTCAGGCCATTGTCAAGGCCCGCAACGCCATCATCGGCCTCGACACCGACGAACTGTTGCCGCAGGGCAAGCCGGGCACCAAGGCCGCTAAGGCCGCCAAGGGAGCCAAGCAGCTCAAGAATACACAGCCCATACCGTATGCCAACGAGTATACGGCCAGGGTCGACATTGCAGCCGACCCCGTGATGCCCTATCTGTCGGCCGAGGCTCTGGGCAAGCTCATCGACAAGCGACGCAAGGAGATGATGGAAGCCGCCAAACAAATGAACTTTATCGAGGCCGCACAGATGCGCGACGAAATCATCGCAATGGAAGACCGCCTCGCCAAAATGACTACCGAAGAATGACACATCGCCCCGAAGCATATCTGCCCACATCAGTCAAGGAAATGAAAGCCCTGGGATGGGACACGGTCGACGTTGTTCTCTTCTCAGGCGACGCCTATGTCGATCATCCGTCATTTGGGGCCGCGGTAATAGGCCGCACGCTTCAGTCGGCAGGCTACAGAGTGGCCATAGTGCCGCAGCCCAACTGGCAGGATGATCTGCGTGACTTCCGCAAGTTTGGCGCGCCAAGGCTCTTTTTCGGAGTCTCGGCCGGAGCTATGGACTCGATGGTCAACCATTACACCGCCGCACGCCGCCGTCGCAGCGACGACGCCTACACCCCGGGTGCGCGTCACGGAGCAAGGCCCGACTATCCGACCATCGTGTACAGCGGCATACTCCGCGACCTCTTTCCCGAAACTCCGATAATAGCCGGAGGCATCGAGGCCTCGATGCGCAGGCTGTCACACTATGATTATTGGCAGGACCGTCTGCGTCCGTCGCTGTTGCTCGACTGCAAAGCCGACCTCATATCCTACGGCATGGGTGAGAAAGGCATAGTGGAGATTGCCCGTATTCTCGACTCCGGCGGCCGCATCGCCGACATCACCGATCTGCCTCAGACGGTGATACGCTCCGTTGCCGCTCCGGAGGGAGTGGAGTGTGAGGAGGGCAGGATATATGTCGGAGTGTCTGACATAGTGCTCCACAGCTATGAACGGTGTCTCAAAGACAAGCGGGCCCAGGCTGAGAACTTCAAGCATATCGAGCAGCAGAGTAATTCGATGCACGGCAAGACTCTGTGGCAACGTCACGGCCGGCAGTGGATAAAGGTCAATCCCATGTATCCGCCTATGACCACCGCCGAAATCGACGCATCGTTTGACCTTCCCTACACACGCACGCCCCATCCGCGTTACAAAGGCAAGCGCATACCGGCTTATGAGATGATACGCCATTCGGTCAATATACACCGCGGCTGTTTCGGCGGTTGTTCATTCTGCACCATATCGGCCCATCAGGGCAAATTTATCGCATCGCGCAGCAAGGAGTCAATACTCCGCGAGGTGCGTTGTGTCACGCAGATGGACGATTTCAAGGGGTATCTAAGTGACGTAGGAGCTCCGAGCGCGAATATGTACCGCATGGGAGGTAAAGACCTCACCATCTGCGGCAAGTGTCTCAAACCGTCGTGTCTGCACCCCTCGGTGTGTCCCAATCTCAACACCGACCACCGTCCGCTACTCGACCTCTATCACGCTATCGATGCTGTGCCGGGAGTCAAGAAGTCGTTTGTTGGCAGCGGTGTACGTTACGACCTGTCGATGCACCACACGGGTGATGAAAAGATTGACCGCGCCAACCGTCAGTATAACGAGGAATTGATAACCTCTCACGTCTCGGGCCGTCTCAAGGTGGCTCCCGAGCATACTTCGGACGTCGTGCTTGACCTTATGCGCAAGCCGTCGTTCAGGCTCTATCATGAGTTTTCGCGCTTTTTTGACCGTGTAAATTCCGCCCATGACCTGAAACAGCAACTCATACCTTACTTCATCTCCTCCCATCCCGGATGTCATGAGACCGACATGGCCGAGCTTGCCGCCGAGACCAAGAGTCTCAACCTTCATCTTGAGCAGGTGCAGGACTTCACTCCAACCCCCATGACCCTATCCACGGAAATATATTACACAGGTTTTCATCCCTATACGCTCAAGCCGGTATTTACAGCCACATCGCCCGACGAGAAGAAGGCACAGCGCAAATATTTCTTCTGGTATGATCCGGCCTATCGGGCCGACATCACAGCCTCGCTCCACAGGCTGCACCGCAGTGACCTGCTGGCCAGGCTTTTTCCCCGACAGGCATCCTATCCTGTAAGACAGGGCCGCCCGTCGCCATCGCGTGAAGTACGCAACAGGCCAAAGCCTAAAAGGCATTGAACCTAATAATGTTAAGACTTGTTATAATTGCACATTCAACTCCTTATTTATGAGAAAAATCTTGTTTTGTTCGCTGGCCACGCTTGCGACGCTCAGCGTCCAGGCGCGCCAGCTTACTCCCGCCGAAGCTCTGACTCGTGCCATCGGCGGTGAGGCTGTGTCGTACACCTCCCCCTCGCGCGGCGGTGACATCACACTCGCTTACACATGTAAAGACGCTTCGACAGGCAACAACGGGCTTTATGTATTCAACCGTGCAGCCGGTGACGGTTTTCTTGTTGTCAGTGCCGACGATGTCGTGCAGCTGCTCCTTGGCTATGCCGATGTCGGAGAGTTTGAAGCCTCCGACATGCCCGACAATCTGCGGGCATGGCTTGAAGAGTATACCGCCCAGATAGCCTGGGCCTCGACCATGACGGCCACCTCTTCGCGCGCTGCCGGAGAGGGACGTCCCTCGCGAGCGTCCATCAAGCCCATGTGTGTCACAATGTGGAATCAGGACTCACCCTATAATGACCTGTGCCCGCTCTATCAGGGCGATCGCAGCGTCACCGGCTGTGTGGCAACAGCAATGGCGCAGGTATTGAAATATCACAACTATCCCGTACACGGCACAGGCTCGCACAGCTACACTACGGATTCACTCAAACTGTCGGCGGGGTTTGACTTCGCCAATACTGTGTTTGAGTGGAGCAAGATGCTTCCGTCATATACCGATGATGCCAAAGCAGATGAAAAGACCGCGGTGGCTACACTAATGTATGCCGCAGGTGTGTCGGTCGACATGGATTACATGCCTGAAGAGAGCGGAGCATCGTCGATTTCCGTCGGTAACGCCCTTATCAACTATTTCAACTATGATAAAGGAGTTTCCTATCGTGACCGCAACTGGTATGGCATGTATGAGTGGGAAGACCTCGTGTATGAAAGTCTCTCGACCTGTGGCCCCGTATTGCTCGGAGGCGACAGCGGCAGCGGAGGCCATGAGTTTGTGTGTGACGGATATGATAAGGATGGATATTTTCACATCAACTGGGGTTGGGGTGGCATGAGTAACGGCTACTTCCTGCTCACGGCACTCGACCCGGGTCAGCAGGGAATAGGCGGAAGTGCCGGTGGATACAACTTCAGTCAGGATGCTATTATCGGCATCCGCAAACCTGTGGCCGGATCGAAATATGTAGAGATAATGGCTGTAATCAATGATCTCAACGGATCGGGAGGCAATGCGAGTGTCACCGTAGCCGGTGGTTTCGTCAATCGGTCTTTCGACACATTCTCTGAGGGATGGGGTCTCGGACTTGAAATCAACGGGGCTTATTACCAGTCTTCGAGCCGCTTTGGGTCTTTGCCACCGAGTTATTATGTGCCGGGATACACAGTACCGCTCTCCGGACTTCAGGCCGGGACATACAAGGCTTATCCGGCATTTAAGACGGCCACAGGAGGCGTGCAGCGTGTCAAGACCGGCATATCTTCGACCGGCTGGCTCAATCTCACCGTCAGTGCGTCGGGAGTAGTGACCGTGTCGCAGCCTCAGGCTCCATCAATCGACATCACTGACCTTAAACTCGAGACTCCGATGAGCCCGGGCAATCTTTACCGCATCTCGGCTACGGCTGTCAACAATGGTAGTCAGGAGTATGTCAATACTATTTATCCGATACTTGTAAGCGGCAGCGGCGAGGTGCTTGAACTGACAAAATATGCCATTGATGTTCAGGCAGGTGAAAGTTCGTCCATCATAATCCAGGCTACATTGCCCACAGGTGTCACTCTCGGCAGCTATACACTCTATCTCGCAGAAGTTTCGGGTGAAAGCGCGGAGCCTATCAGTGTCGGTGTTCCTGTCACCGTGGAGCAGTATGTGGCTCCGGCGTTGAGTGTAAGCTCGTTTACCATTGATGATGCCGGTGCGGTCGATGCCGAAAATATCACCGTTCACGCAACAGTCTCCAATACAGGCGGATATTTCTACGGACAGTTGAGGGCTGTGATATTTCCCTATGTGGTCAATCAGACTGTTACGAGTGTAGGCGCAATCACCTCGCCGGTCATTGAGATTCCGGCCAATGCCTCGGCGCAGGAAATTACTTTCTCCGGCGCATTACAGGCTGGGGAGGTAGGTAAAGAATACTTTATGATGCTCTATAACGGCAACACACAGATATGTGAACAGCAGCCGCGGTTTACCATCGGCACTCTGACAGGTATTGAGGGTGTCGGTTGCGACAGTGATATCTCTTCGGTAGAGATCTACAATGCTTCAGGTGTGAAAGTCGCCGTCGGCACTGACATTGACTCGGCCGAGTCACTCTTGTCGTCCACTCTCCCGAGCGGTATATATATTATGGTGTATGTCCACACCGACGGCCACCGTACCTCTCAGAAATTCGTCAAACGATAAGAGACGATACAAAAAGACAAAAGAAACATAAGTTTTCGATATCCCGGAAACTTATGTTTCTTTTGTCTTTTGTATCGTTTATATCTCCTCATATTGTTAAAATTTTAACGTTCGTCGCGAGTGTCGCATCATATCTCGTAAAAATTCATTACTTTTGTCAAAAATTTAAAAACCAGAAATAATTCTATTAACCCACAAACCAGTCATCAATCATGATTAAGAGACACCTCCTGACAGCGGGAGCCGTATGGCTCAACTGCATGGTGGCGTTTGCCGCCGCTGAAGATGTCAAGTGTAGTGGCGTGCTGGTCAACGAAGAGGGCGAGCCTATCATCGGCGCGACCATCTCGATACCAGGCACCAAAATCGTAGCTACGACCGACATTGATGGTAACTTTACCATTACCGCACCCGCAGGCAAAAAGGTACACATCAATTATATCGGCTATAAGCCGGTAGACCTCGATGTTGCTGCCAACCTCGGCCAGATAGCACTCGACTTAGAGTCTCAGATGCTTCAGGACGTAGTAGTGACCCAGTCAATAGCCCGCACACGCCGCACACCGGTGGCTGTGTCGGCTGTCGATGCCGCAACTCTCGAAATTAAGCTCGGAAATCAGGAGCTTCCCGAAATCCTCAAGACCACTCCCGGTGTATGGGCCACAAAAGATGGCGGTGGCTTCGGTGATGCTAAAATCAATATCCGTGGCTTCAAGTCAAACAATACTGCCACGATGATCAATGGTGTCCCTGTCAACGATATGGAGTGGGGCGGTATCTATTGGTCAAATTGGGCCGGCCTCGGCGACGTGACCGCTTCGATGCAGGTGCAGCGCGGCCTTGGTGCGTCAATCATGTCGACTCCTTCGCTTGGCGGTACAATCAATATGGTAACCAAGGGTCTTGACGCCAAGAAGGGTGGCACTGCATGGTATGGCCTCGGTAACGACAATTCCATGAACTATGGTATCAGCTTCTCGACCGGTCTCATGAAGAACGGTTGGGCCGTAACATTCCTCGGCTCGCACAAGACTGGTGACGGATACATTCAGGGCACAAGCTATGACTCGTTCAACTACTTCCTCAACGTGTCAAAGCGTATCAACGAGAAAAACCAGATTTCACTTACCGTTACAGGTGCTCCTCAGGACCACTACAAACGCAGCAATCAGGATGGTCTTACCATCGAAGGTTGGCAGCAGGTGGCCAATTACATGCCCCGTGGTCAGGCTTATCGTTATAACCCGACATTCGGTTACGGCCTCAATGGTGAAAGAAAGGCTTCGCAGTTCAATCATTATAATAAGCCCGTGGCTATGCTCAACCACATATGGCAGATTGACCAGAAATCATCACTTTCAACTGTTGTCTATGCATCAGTAGGTTCCGGATATGGCTCTGGCGGCCAGGGTGCGACTTCGACATATAAGAACTATTGGTATGGTTCAAGCAATGGCAATCTTAATTGGAATAGTGCGACCGTTGATGGTGTGACTTATGAGTTTCGTCACAAGAACGGTCTCTTTGCCTACGATCAGATTCAGCTCATGAACCAGGCCAGCACTACCGGTTCGCTCATGGTAATGTCAAACTCCATCAACAATCACCAGTGGTATGGAGCCATAAGCAACTATAAGCGTGAGATTACTGACAATCTCAATATTACAGCCGGTATCGACATCCGTTACTATCGTGGCGAGCACCGCAATGAAATCTCAGACCTTTATAACGGAGAGTATTTTATTGATATGTATCGTTCGGCAAATAACAACTACCGCACATTTGCAACCGAGGCAGACAAACTCGCTTATCAGCGTCAGAAACTCGGCGTTGGCGATGTAGTTTATCGCGACTGGAACAGCCGCATCTGGCAAGAAGGTGTATATGCACAGGCCGAATATCAACTTTTGGACAAGAAACTCACACTTGTGCTCTCCGGTTCGGCCAATATGAACACATACAACCGTTATGAAAACTTCTATGTTGATGCCGATCAGAGCAAGTCGCCCACAAAGTCATTCTTTGCCGGAACAATTAAGGGCGGTGTTAACTACAACATAGACCGTTACAACAATGTGTTTATCAACGGCGGTTACATCACACGTGCGCCTTATCTTCAGAACGGTGTGTTTGTAGCTCCCGTCAACTCCAATGCTGTCAATCCCGATCCGCGCAACGAGAAGGTTGAGGCTATTGAGCTTGGCTATGAGTTCCATTCTCCCAAGTTTACCGCCCAGGTCAACGCCTATTATACCATGTGGAAGGACAGGACTCTTGTTTCGACCAGCACACTCGAGTATGACGGAGAGCGTTACTCTACAACCATGAATGGTGTTGACTCACGTTACATGGGTGTTGAGTTAAACTTCAAATACATCCCCACACGCTGGATGGAGGTAGACGGTATGTTGACCGTAGCTGACAATACATGGCAGAACGCTCCGGTTGGCTACTATTACAACAGCCAGGGTCAGGCTCTCGCAAGCCTCGGTGACCGTGACACTCCCTGGACCACAACCACTCCGCTCTCACCCGACCATCTCTATGCACAGATTGACCAGAAGGGTATCAAGGTAGGCGGCTCGGCTCAGCTCACAGGTTCTTTGGGCGTACAGTTCAAGCCTTTCAAGGGCTTCCGCATTGGCGGTGACTGGACATGCAACGCTAATAACTACAGCGACTTCGCACTCAATGACCGCAATTACTTCACTCTTGAACCCGGCCAGACCCTTAAGATTTCCGAGCCCTGGAAGATACCTTTCGGCAATCAGCTCGACCTCAATGCAAGCTATAACTTCCCCATTACTGACGGTGTGCGCTGCACATTCTCAGCCAATGTGTATAATGTGTTCAACAACTATTATATCATGGATGCCTTTACCAGCGACTCACAGGTGGGCACATGGGAGAATGCATTCCGCGTATTTTACAGCTATGGCCGTACCTTCAATGTCCGCGCCAAATTCTATTTCTAATCAAGCATCCCACTCATTTTTATTATGAACAAAAATATTCTTTATGCCTTCATGGCCGGAGCTACCGCCTTTGGTCTGGCAGGCTGTAACGAAAATAGCTGGAACAACCATTTTCTCGATGGTTTTGAAGAGGGAGTGGACTATACTGACAGCCCTAAAGGCTCGTATACATTGACTGCCGACGATTATTCGGCTATCGCCAAACTTCTGCAGAAACAGGCTTCGACTGATGCTGAAAAAGCTGCTGCGAAAGCTATCGGTGACAACGCTTATTTCAATAAGACAAGTGTATATCCGGCGTCGGTAGCAGTGTTGCCGTTTCTCAACACATCCTCATTTCCTTACTATCTAGGCGATGACGGCACGACTGTCGACGTGATATTCAACGAGGCCTCTTCAGTGCCTGCCGAGCTCACCGCTCTTGCAGGTGCCAAGACCTATACTGTCACCACTGACGACTATAAGGCAGTGTGGGAAAGCAATGAGGATTTCATCAAGGGATTCGCTCCCGTGAAGCCGGCTTCCGCCTCACTTCCCGGTCTCCTTGCCGAAGCTCTTCCCGAAGCGGTCGAGGGCAACTATGCAGTTGTGACTTATCAGGAGGCTTCGACCAACCCTATATTCAACACAGTTGATGAAGGTCCCAAGGTATATTTCGAAGAGACTTTTGCCGAAGGTATCGGTGACTTTACCATTGATAACGTCAAGCTCCCCGGGACTTCCACCCATGTATGGAAACATGACACATACAACGGTGACTCGTATATGAAGGCAAGCGGATTTGTAAAAGGTTGTTTTGATTCAGAAGGATGGCTTATCTCACCGGAGGTAACTCTTTCAGCAAAAGCCAATGCCGTACTCGTATTCGAGCAGGCATGGAAGAACTTCAAGACTCTTGAGAATGCCAAGCAGGAGGCTACTGTTAAAGTGCGCGAGAAAGGCGGACAATGGCAGCTCCTTACACCTCAGTCTACACCCGAGAATACAAACTACAATTTCTATCCCTCAGGTGATATCGATCTTTCAGCTTATAATGGCAAGACTATCCAGATCGGTTTCTGCTATGTAAGTACTACTGAAAGTGCCGGAACCTGGGAGGTAAAGAATGTCAAAATCCAGGAGACCGGTGCAGCCTCACGCAGCCGTGCACTTGCTGCTGAAGTTCCTACCGAGGGCAAGAATGCCGTTTACTACTTCAATGGTAGCAAGTGGGCTGTTGCCGACGGTGTGGTTGCTCTCAATCCCGCCGACTATACAGCCATGGGTGCAAGCAACAACAATCTGTCAGACCCTGAACTCTACCTCCCCTCTTTCCTGAAGATCAAGCTGCCTTACGCTCAGGTCGGAGATCAAGAATTTGTGGTTTATAACGGCACTACCGCAAATCTCTACGTATATGACGGTTCGGCCTGGACTCTCAACGAAAATGGTCTCGAGACTGTGACCGGTCGCTTTGAGAAAAAGAACGGTGAATGGCGATTTGTTAAATATATCGGCAAGGCCATTTTCGATCTCTTTGAGGAGCAGGAAATCATGCTTGAGCGCAGTTATATTATCGTTGCAGACGGCTTCTGTGCACTTCCCATCAAGAAAGGTTCGACTTATGGCTATCCGGAGGTAACCAAAGTGTCATCCAGTGGTACTCAGATTGTTGCGCCATCTGATGCAAATGCCTTCATGTTTACTGCTACCTATGAGAGCAATGGTAAGATTATCAATGCTCCCGAGGGTAAATTCCTGATGCTTGACACCAACGGTCGCTACCTGTTTATGGGTGGTTCTACCCGTCAGAATATCAATGTGTCAAATGCTCCTGTCATTACTGATGACGTCATTGAGGAGACTTATCTGTGGACTGCGACACCCAACGGTGACGGTTCATGGTCGGTGACCAATCATTCCGATGACCTTGTGCGCACATGGATGTATTCTCCCGATCATACAAGCTACGGAGTATATCGCGAATTTACCTCCGGCCGAGTATATCCGTCGCTCTATATTCTTGCCGAGTAATGACATGACGGGTGGCGGGGCTGATACCTGTCAGCCGTTCTGATACAGCAGCGAGACGAATGTCTCGAATCATATAAAGACCTGTATAATCAATGCAGACAATGGTGTTGCAATGGTTATATAGGTCTTTTTTCAGAGATACTTTTGTATCTCCTGATTATTGCCCGAACATGTCATAGTCAAGAATTGTTGTGAAGAAAGGATAACATTTTATAAATCCTTCCGTTAATTAATCAGATAAACTCATTATTTAACCTGAGCCTTTCCATCGGGTGATTGTGTCCGGTGATATAGGCTTGGGGCAAAAATTTCACATTATGGCTATTCAGGAAGCTGTGGGTTATGTAAGCGGGATACTTACCGATTATGTCATGGTGAGTGTGTTGCTGGTTGCCGCGTTATTTTTCACGTATATCACGCGCGGCGTGCAGTTCAGAATGGCTGGCGAGATGCTGCGTCTGCTCATGATTTCGGGGCGTCGCGACAACGACACCCGCAAGGACGACTCGCCCGCCCACGGCACCATCAGCTCCTTTCAGGCGTTCGCGCTGTCGATAGCCTCGCGCGTTGGCACAGGTAATATGGCCGGTGTGGCCACGGCGATAGCTCTCGGCGGTCCGGGTGCTGTATTCTGGATGTGGGTCATCGCACTGCTTGGAGCGTCGAGCGCGTTTGTCGAGTCGACACTCGCGCAGCTTTTCAAGGTCAAGGGCGATAAGTCATTTATGGGTGGTCCTGCCTATTATATCCAGAAAGGTTTGCACAAACGCTGGTGGGCTGTGACATTTGCCGTGCTCATAACGCTTACGTTTGGTTTCGCCTTCAATTCCGTGCAGTCCAACACCATCTCTGACGCTTTCAACGCTTGTTTCGGTTTCCCGCGCGAATGGATGGCCGCGTTGCTTGCGGCGATGACCCTTGTGATTATATGGGGCGGAGTACAGAGAGTGTCGCGGTTTAGCGAACTCGTGGTCCCCGTCATGGCAATCGCCTATATATTGCTGGCTCTTGTCATTGTGGTGATGAATATAGGCCGTATCCCCGAGATACTCGGTCTGATAGTCAGCAACGCATTCGGCTTTGATTCAGCCATGGGCGGCACTATCGGCGCGGCTATGGTAATGGGCGTCAAGCGCGGACTTTTCAGTAACGAGGCCGGCGAGGGTTCCACGCCCAACGCTGCTGCCACCGCCTCGGTGACCCATCCCGTGAAGCAGGGTCTGATACAGGCTCTTGGCGTGTATACCGACACACTCATTGTGTGTAGTGCCACAGCTTTCATAATCTTGTGCAGCGGAGTGTACATAGAGGGGCATGACGGGATTGTGCTGACCCAACATGCTATTGATGCCGAGCTTGGCGGTGGTCATCGTTACGGGTCGATATTTGTGTGCGTGGCAATATTTTTCTTTGCCTTTACGAGTATAATCGCCAACTATTATTATGGCGAGACCAATATCCGTTTCATCCGCAATGACGACCGTCTGGTCAATCTTTACCGTCTGCTTGTTGGTGCTATAGTCTATGTCGGAGCCATAACGTCGCTCGACATTGTGTGGGGTTTTGCCGACATCACCATGGCACTTATGACTCTGTGTAACCTTGCGGCAATCTTTGCCCTCGGACGTTATGCCGTGATGCTGCTCCGTGACTACACCGCCCAGCGCGCCGCCGGCCGTAATCCGGTCTACACTGCCGACACTATCCCAGAAATCTCATCCGAGACAGATTGCTGGAAATAAAGAGATACAAAAGTTTTCTTCTGTCCTTATGAAACTTTTGTATCTCCTGTATCTTTTTTATCTAAAGTAGGGATGCAAAAAAAGCCGCAACACTTTTCACAAAGGACTACGGCCCATTACCTAAATATTATATTCTATTGCTATTTTAGAATGCTGGTACAAAATTAGCAATTTATGCGCAAATAACAATTGGTTTTTAGCTATTTTAACATGTATTTGTTTGCTTAATTTCTATTTCTGTATGCTAAAATATTATAATACAAGACCGAAGAATGCAGGTCAGGGGGGAGATACCTGCATTCTTCGGTCGTATTGTGAAAAGTATTTTAACAGTGAGGCTGTAAGACCTCGTGAAGGGTTACTTTCTGCGCTCGCGATAGGTCACGTCGACAATGTTCTCGCCAAAGCCTTTATACTCTTTGTAGAGCGACATTTTGCCGGCAGTGTCCACGTTGTAGAAACGTACTATGCCGCTGTCCTCTCCACCTGTTGTCGAGCAGACGATGAGCTTGTATTGCATGCTCTGAAATTCCTCGTCCTCCCACTTGTTGAGGTTGGTGAGTACCATATTGCCGTAGAGGTTAAACTTGATCAGTGTCGTAGTCTCTGAGCCGTCAAGTGTCAGGATGTCTTTGACCGAATTGTCGACAAGACCGTAGGAGTAGACCTTGTTACCCTTGCAGTAGAACATATATGGAAACTGTGAGTGGAAGGCATAGTCGGTAGCCGTGTCAAAATTCTCACCGGTCAGGTTGTCATAGGCCGACTCCTTCTTGATGCTGTTGTAGCCCGAGAGGTTGATGCCGTAGACGTGACGGTGGCCTGTGTTGTCCTGAAGTACGGTATAGACAAGGCCATTGGAGAATCGGGTGCTCTCCATGTCGACAAAATCCATGCCTGTGTTGAATGAGAAAAGACCCTGGGGCTGGTTTTCATCATTGTCGTTGAGCGGAAAAAGGAGCTTGTTGTTGCTGGCATAGTAGCTCCAACCCATAAAACGCTTGTTGGTGATGTCATAAAACAGAGCCGACGATGAGTTGCCTTGACGTACCATACTTGTGCCGATGGCCTGGGCAACCTTGTAGGAAGGCTTGTCGCCGACTTTTTCGGCGTTTAGTGGATATTCATATGAGGCTCCGGCTCCGGACGATGTAATGGCATAGGCATCGCCTATGTCGGTGACACATGTTGTGGCTGTTGGTCCGTAGCTTCCGTAATACATAATTTGGGAAATTTGGGTGGGAGATCCCTCGGTAGTGGGCATTACGAAATCAAGTAGCTTGAGGTCACTGGATGCGAGTATCTGCATATCGTCCCACACGCGATAGCTGCCCGATTTGGTAAGGATGTTGACACATTCCTTGCCGGCATACATGCTCGGGAAATACATAGCCTGGGTACCTTCGGTCAGACCTGTAACCTTAGGACCTGTGATGTTCTTGGCTATGAGTTCACGGCCTTTGGAGTCGGTGAAAATCATGTCAAGACGCATTGTCTTTTCTGCTCCGCAGTTAGCCATTACCATCCATCCTTCATAAACTGAACTGATGAGACGGATTGAGCCTTTGGCATGCGACTCCACGCCTGTCCGCTTGTTTCTTGCGGTATACCAGAGGGTGTATGTTCCGGCCGGAGCCTCGACAAAAAAGTCGACAGCCATGGTTTTGTCGGGATTGATATCATACCATTTTTCAGAGATGCCGTCAATGGTACGCGTGTAGTATACACGACATTCATATTCATAGTTGGGGTCGTCGGGCGAAATCTCCTTACCGGTGGTGGATGAGACTATTGTGGGTGAAAACTGAATGTTTTCTGCATTGGCCATGGCCTCGATTGCCGAGGGGAGCGTTATGGTCAGTTCCTCGATCTCGGTATAGTCATAATTGCCCTTGTCTTCATAGCAGCCGGTCAGGACCATTGAGGTCGCAAGCAGACCGAGCGTACGGAGTATATTGAGTTTCATATTTTTCAGAATATACGGTTTGATTGTTACTCATAAGCTGAATAGTCGACTGCGTAGGAGCCGGGGAGCTGCATCAGAGAGCCGTCATCCTCGCGGGCTGGAGTCCCAGCGTCAGCAAGTTCCTGAAGATGCTTTTGGAAAGCCTTGGCTGCAAAGTCCATACGGCCATACTGTACTTTGGAAGAGCCAGAGCCTCCGCTATTCCAGTCTGCGTATGTCCAACCCATAGCTTTCTCCAATTCAAGCATCTTGGTGGGTGTGAATGGTCCAAAATAACTATCGCCAAACCAGGCCCAATAACTGGGTTCATTATACTCTTCAGTGAAACGTATTGCATAGGTAACAGCAGACAGAGAATCAGCGGGGATTTCCCAAGAGCCTGAGTTGCGATAAGAATCGAAGATGATATCAAAATTCTCGTTGGGTTGCAGACGCAGTTTCAGTACTAAAGAAGACTGACGTAATGCCGGAGTGCGAATGAGTGTGACGATACACGTATCCATGGTTTCTCCCGGATGGATAATGAAGTCGTTTCTCGACAGCGAGAAGTCAACACCCTCCACGGCGGTAGTGACAGCCTCGTCGATAGCAAGAGCGTAGCGGCGCGGATAGTTGGTTACTCCGCCAATCGTACGAACATAGAAGCGCAATGGTATTTCCGTAACATCGGCTGTATATGATGCAAACGAGAATGTGGTGGAGTCCATGTAGGACGACACGAGACCGGTGGTCATATTGGTGCCGGCTACCTGCTGGATAAATATGCCGTTTTTGGGGCCGCTGTAAGGCTCGATTTCCTCATGAGAGCATGCAGCGATAGACGGCAGGAGCAGCGAACCTGCAGCAAGATATAATAGATTTCTGAGTTTCATAAGTAGGGAATATTAATAGTTTTCACCTGAGGGGATGGGAACATTGTAGCGTAGCGACACTTCGGGATTGTCGCGGTTGGCTGCCTCATGGCCGTTGAAGTCGGAATTGGTGGTCGCGAACGACTGGTTGAAATGTTTGTGGAGGAAGAATATCTGACCCTCGCCTCGCATTTCGCGCAGAAACTCCATTTTGAGCTCTTTGAGTAAGTCTGCCGGTGAGTCGGTGTCAAGAAGCTCGATACCTCGGGCGGCTTTGACCTGATTGATGTAGCCGCACGCACCCTTGGTGTCACCAAGTCCGTTGAGAGCTTCGGCGGCTATATAGTAGGCCTCGCTCTTGCGCATGAGTCCGTAGAAGGTAGCCCAGAACTCGGGATTGGTAGAGTTGGTGGTGAAACTTTTATACTTGATGAAGTCAAGTTCGCCGCCGCTTATGGATGTCGAGCCGGTCCACTGCGACTGTCGACGATAGTCGGCCGTGTTGGGGAAGAGTATGTCGGTGTATCCGTCGCGAGGTTTCATAACCACAGCGGGGTCGAGAGTGCCGTTGAAGTTCTGGGTAAAAATCTCCGCCATCTTGCTGTCGTAAAATCCGAAAAGACACTCGGTGGAGAATATGCGGTCGGGATTGCTGCTGTTGGCGAGAAGTTTTACGGGGTCGACCCACGGGAAACATGACTGAGCATAGGCGTCGTCGGTGATTTTGCGAGCTTCGGCAAGCGCGTTGGAATAGTCCTGCACCCATATGTAGGCACGAGCCTTGAGCAGCGTGGCCGCATAGTAGTTGAGACGCAACTGACGGTAGCGAAACCAGTTGCCGTCCTCGCCGCCGTCGGAGCTGAGCACGCCTTCGGTCAGTATGGGGTCGCAGTCCTTGAGAAGATTCTGTGCTTCGGTCAGATCGGGAATAATCTTATTGTAGATTATGTCGCCGAGAGGCATGCGCTCGCGCTTGATGATCTCGGATGCGTCGGCATAAGGCACTGTCAGTCCGTCGGGATTGACGACGTAGACGGGGCCGAAGATACGCACGAGGTCGAGATGGAGCATGGCGCGGGCGGCAAGCATCTCGCCGCGTATCATTGTGGCGTCCTCTGGAAGAAGCACGCCCTGCTTCTCGTCGAGAGCCTGGAGAAGCACGTTGATGTTGAGCAGAGTATTGTAGGCTGTCGACCAGATGCTGCTTATAGTACCCGAGGCATAGGTGCCTGTGTAGGCCGCGGTGCACAACTCATATTTTGAAGTGCTGGAGTTGGTAATTTTATAGCAAAGACCCATGATGTCGAGCGCGCCGTATGACAGGTTGGAGCCGTAGAGGGCTGAGCCGGTCATTGTGTTGTAGATGCCGTTGACTGTGGTGTGAAAACCTGTGCGGTTATTGAACTGCTCGTCATATGTCTGCTTGTCCTTGGGGGTATAGTCGAGCCAGTCGGAACACCCTGTTGAGGCGAGACCAAGCGCAATGAGAGCTGCTGCGGTGATTGATTGGTATATTTTCATAATCTGAATCTCTTAGGATGGTTAGAATGAGAAAGACAGCGCGAGCGTGTAGCTGCGGGCAAACGGGTAGGCTGTACCGCGCTCCTGCTTGATGGTCGACCACCAGAAGAGGTCGTTGCAGTAGAACGACAGGCGGAGTGACTCGAGCTTCAGACGCGAGGCCACGTCATAGAAGTCATAGCCAACGTTGAGCGACTGGAGTGCCAATACATTGTTGCGCTGCACAAAGCGCGATGACATCGGGGTCGGTACCTTGTCGGCGATGTCCTTGAACTGTGCTATGTCGCCTGGTTTCTGCCAGCGGTCATAGAAGGCGCGCTTGTCCTGGTTGTAGATCATCTGAGACGAGGAGATGTTTTCAACCTTGTTGAAGAGAGCATCGTTGAAGGCCTTGCCTCCGAGTTTGTAGGTGAAGTTGATGCTTACCGACAGGCCCTTGTAGTTGAAGTTAGAGCCAAGCGAGCCCTCGATTTTGGCGCGGGTGTTGCCTACGATGGTCTCGTCGTCGGGATTATAGTCATAGGTGTAGGTGCCGTCGCGCTTGATAAACATTTCTTTACCGTTGGAGGGGTCGATACCGGCCGAGGGTACGGCCCAGATGGCGTCGGGGTCAGCTCCGTCAAAGTAGCGTTTGGTCGTGGTGTTCTTGCCTATCTGGTTGAGGTCGTCGAGAATACCGTTGAGTTTGTCGAGCTTGATATCCTCGTGGCGGAGTGTACCGCGTATGCTCCAGGTGAGACGGTTTTTGAGATTGCGGAGTATATAATACTGGGCCGAGGCAAGCACGCCGCGCGACTTCTGGATGCCGAGATTGGTGTTCCACAGGCCGGTGATACCGGTCGAGAGGGGCACTGACACTCCGATGAGCAGAGGGTCGGTGTTCTTGTCATAGTAGTCTACCTCGAGGCTTACGCGGTCGGTGCGGAAGTCGAGACCGATGTTACGGTCGATGGTGGTCTGCCACTGGAGGTCGCGGTTGCCAAACTGGCCTATGATGGTCGAGTTGCCGAAATAATTGAAGCTGTTGTAGAGAAACTTGTAGGTGATAAGCGAGCGTGCCGAGTCAAAGCCCTGGTTGCCTGGGTTGCCTATCGAGGCGCGGATCTTGAGCATTGACACGCTGGGGAAAGCCTCGCGGAAGAATCGCTCGTTCATGATGTTCCAGCCGAGGCCCACCGACCAGGTGTTGATAAACTTCTTGGTCGAGCCGAATACCGACGAGCCGCTAAGCGCGTAGTTGGCATCGAGAAGATAGCGGTTGTCATAGGCATAGTTGAGGGTGGCGAGCAGGTTGGTCGAACGCTGTGTGTCCTCGTAATACTGGGGCACACCTCCCTCGGGATAGCCGTTTGAGAAGGAGGGATAGGTGTAGTTGCCCTCGGGGAAACCGACTACGTTGTAGCCCTGGGTGAGAGTCTTGTTCTGCGAGGCCTTGAAGTCACCGGCAAAGTTGATGCGGTGGTTGCCGAACACGTCGGCATAGATGGCTGTGAATGAGGCGTCGTAGCGTGTCGACTTCTGGTCGGTCGATGTAAACGAGCCCTTGCGGGTGCGGTCATAGCTGTCATAGCGGGTGTCCTCGGGCGAGATAAAGTTTTCGCCGTCGTTGGTGGTGTGGGTCAGACCCAGCTTACCGCGCAGACGCAACTGGTGTATGGGATTATACTCTATGATGAGGTAGTTGGTGAGAAGAAGCTGCGATTTTTCCTTGCGGCTGTTGAGCGTCGCGTTGTAGAGCGGATTGGCCGCGCGGGCAAAGTCGCTGTTCTCGAGCCAGCGGTTTACGTCACCGTTCTCATCATATTTCTTGTAATAGGGATTGGCCTTGGCATACTCGCTGAACTCTACCACGGGATCTTTGGTAGAGGTATATGAGGCCGAAAACTTGTTGGAGAACTGGAGCTTGTCGAGACGATAGATTAGGTCGAGCTTGCCTCCGTAACTGTCGCGCTTGGAGTCCTTCATCACACCAGTGGTGCCGGAATAGTTGGCTCCGATGCCAAACATGAATCCGTTGGAGCCACCGTCGACATATACGTCATGCTTGTGAGTCCATCCTGTGCGCAGAGGCACCGACAGCCAGTAGGTGTCGACACCGCTCGCCACAGCAGCGAGATATTCGTTGTATTTCTGGCTTAGAGTGATATAGTCGTTGGGGCCGGCTGACCATCCGGGGGTGTAGCGTCCGGCCAGACGCTCATACTCGAGTTTCTCTGTCGCGTTCATCAGATTGTAGGATGTGAGGTCAGGAGTCGACACTGCGGCAGAGCCTGAGTAATTGAATCTCAACTGTCCGGCCTTGGGCTTGACAGTCTCCACTACTACCACACCGTTGGCAGCCTTGGAACCATAGATGGCGGTCGAGGCGGCATCCTTGAGGATGGTCATGGACTCGATGCGGTTGACATCCATATTGAACACAGCCTCGAGGGTCGACTCAAAACCGTCTACGATAAAGAGCGGCTGATTGGGGTCGTTGACGGCGTCATCACGCTCGCCGATTACCGACGACTTGCCGCGGATGTTGATGTCGGGCATGTTGTTGGGGTCGGAGCCGGCAAGATCGTTGGTGAGCATATTGAACGCAGGGTCGAGGGCGGCGAGCGACGCGAGGGGGTTTTGCACGCCTACTGACTTGAGCTCTTCGGCCGAGAAGGTTGACGCCGAACCTGTAAACGAGTTTTTGTCCTTGTTGACGATACCTGTCACCACCACTTCGGAGAAACTTTCGGTGTCGTCCTCAAGAATGACACGCATATGGTGGCCGATGACGGCTTTTATTTCGACAGGTTTTTTGCCGATATAGCTGAAAGTGACAATATCGCCTGTGTTGCCATGGATGGAGAAGGCACCGTTGATGTCGGTGACTGTCGCGATGTTCTTTTTAGGGACTTTCACGGTCACGCCGGGAAGCGGCTCCCCTTCGGCGTCAAATACGAAACCCGTGATCGATGACTTGCTCGTCGCATATCCTGCTGTCCCTGCGCCGGTCTGCTGGGAGTAAATGTCCGGCGACCCTGAGAACAAAAACAGGACTAACAACAGGAATAGATGAAGTCCTTTAGCTTTCATAAAAGTTGGGAATTGATAAATGATTGGTTAATGATAGAGATTATTGCATTTTTAAAAAGCCCCGACGAAGTAGTTTATAACTGATAAAAAGAGAAACATGTCAGACGTGACGACTACTGATGTTAGCGACTTTTTGCAAATTTATACAAAAATTTACCCCCCCAAATTTTTTAACACTCATTAACTCTTATTAACAGCACCGGAAAGCGAAACAGGGGTACGGGAGTTAAATCAAAAAACTCCCGTACCCCCTAATCTAAGAAAAATCGTGTATCTATTGTTTCGGGCGTATGCTGTGCCTGTCGGGGATGCGAAACTTGTTGAGTTCGGCGGCCGACAGCACGTGTGCCCCCGGCAGATCGGGACACTTTATCTGTTTAATCTTTTCCATTTTCAAATTTTGGCAATATCCTGTTGAGTATTAGCAGGACGGTGAGATAGGTCATTCCGAGCACCACTGCATCAATGCGCAGCGGGAAGATGCCGTCAAACCATCCGCCGCCCAGATAGCAGAAAAACAGACACCATAGCGTGCATTGCACACTGACACACAGTGTGCACCAAGCTCCGGCGCGGAAATGCTGATACCATATGCTCCACAGCGTGTAGGGGAGACAGCAGGCGTTGAAGAGGGCCAGGCAGGGGAGACTCTGCGGGAAAACAAGCAGCGCGAGCAGATTGACGGAGAAATAGGTGAAGCCGATTTCACTCCATCCGAAAAATCCCATCAGCTTGGATGCCGAGGTCTCGAGAATGCTGTCACATCCGCCCTCCTGAAGCACCTTGCACACCTCATCGGCCGCCCGGCTGTGAATCCTGAGCGATTTCTGCACGAGCAGGTATGTGAAATAGAGTCCGGCGAGGTTGAAGAGTGTTAGCAGGATTGTCGACACATGTGCGTAAATATGGTTGCTTACAAACAGGTAGACAAAAAGCAGCAACACACCGGCTACTATGCCCTTGTCACGCAGACGTGTCAGCAGTTTCACACGCCGGTGGGCGGCATAGTCAGGCTCGCATGCGTCCTCGTGTGGAAATCCACAGAAAGCCACGCCGCTCCACGCTTCGGTCCACTTGTCGCGCGGAGTGCTCTCGTCTGCTCCCTGCGAGAGACAGCTGACACTCTTGTCGTCGACCGAGGTCACTATCACGAGGCCGCTGTCGGTGGGGGCTATGAACGGCACAGGGAGCTGTGAGAGCTGCGATTTGTCGGCCACACGATAGGCGCGGGTGTCCACGCCATACTTTTCAAGCAGCTTGGAGAGTCCGAAGAGTGTTCTGAACGGCATGGATGCCATTTCGTCGGCGGCATATTCGTCAGTATAGGGCACGCCAAGCAGTCCGAGATAATCCGACAGTATATTTCCCATTTTTAGTTGCCCTGTTTAGTTGCCCTTCGGGCAAAGGTTATAAGGTTATGAGTAGGGCTTTCTATTTCTTTTTAAGCTATTCCTTTTTTTGCTGTTCCTCTTTAGCTTATAAGGTTATGAGGCCAGGGCCTCATAACCTTATAAGAGTTTTTGCCTATGGCTGTTGTTCGACTTTGCTCAGTAGCACGTCGCCCTGTATCTCGCCGCTGTGACGCCACACTTCGGTGCCGTTTTTGTAGACGATGAATGTGGGCACCGAACGTACTCCGGCTTCGTCGGCCTCGGCGGAGTTTTTGTCAATGTCGAGCTGTACTACGGGTACGCGTCCGTCAAGAAGCTCTTTTACCTGCGCGACAACAGGTTCCATACCGCGGCAGTGGGGACACCAGGTGGCAAAAAATTCTACGAGTATCACCGGGTCAGTGTTGATCAATTCATTATAAGTCATAATTTCAATAGTTTGAGGGTTGAATTTTCATAACTCAATAACACTCCGGCCGATATAATGGTTTATCGGGGTGAACACTTTTAACCGCCTGTCGTTTGTATATGTGAGGAATAAACCGTAATTTTGCGGACTCATAATCATTATTTTCAAGACGTTTCAATGAAAACTGCTTTAATAACAGGTATTACCGGTCAGGATGGATCATTTCTCGCCGAATTCCTATTAGAAAAAGGTTACAACGTACACGGTACAATTCGCCGTTCAAGTGTTGACTATCGCGAACGCATCGCACATCTTGAAGGTCATCCTAACTTTCACCTTCATTATGCCGACCTCGGCGACTCAATGTCGCTCCTTCAGGTCATCGGCAAAGTACGCCCCAACGAAATCTACAACCTCGCGGCCCAGAGCCACGTACAGGTATCGTTTGACGCGCCCGAGTTTACAGCCGACGTTGACGCCACTGGCGTGCTCCGCATTCTTGAGGCCGTGCGTCAGGTGGGTCTCACCGATACTTGCCGCATCTATCAGGCTTCAACTTCAGAGCTTTACGGCAAGGTGGAGGAGGTGCCTCAGAACGAGAACACACCCTTCCACCCCTATTCACCCTACGCCGTGGCCAAGCTCTACGGATTCTGGATTGTCAAGGAGTATCGCGAGGCTTACAATATGTATTGCTGCTCGGGCATCCTCTTCAACCACGAGTCGGAGCGTCGCGGCGAGACTTTCGTAACACGCAAAATCACTCTCGCTGCCGCCCGCATAGCTCAGGGCAAGCAGGAGAAACTCTATCTCGGCAATCTCTCGTCGCTCCGCGACTGGGGCTATGCCAAGGATTATGTAGAGTGTATGTGGCTCATACTCCAGCAGGATAAGCCCGAGGATTACGTAATCGCCACAGGCGAGCAGCACTCGGTGCGAGAGTTCTGCCAGCTTGCTTTCCGCCGTGCCGGCATCGAGCTTCGCTTTGAAGGCGAAGGTGCCGACGAGAAAGGTATCGACGTGGCTACCGGCAAGGTGGTCATCGAGGTGTCGCCCGACTTCTATCGTCCTACCGATGTGGTCAACCTTTGGGGCGACCCCACAAAGGCCAAGGCCAAACTCGGATGGGATCCCTCAAAAAAGACCTCGTTTGAGGAGCTCGTCAACCTTATGGTCGACGCCGACATGGCCAAGGTGGCTATCGAGCGCGCCGGCGAAAAGGTCCGCACCAACCTCGCCGAGTATCTCGAGAAGGGTATCGTTAAGTAAGTATAGAGTATACAAAGTATAGAGTATAGGGATTGGCGTCGATGTCGCACTATAAGTCGGCATCATGGCCAATCCCTATACCTATATAATATATGGTATGGCATGTTGCGCATCGGTCATAATATTGCGGCTAAGATTGCGTTACTACATTAGTAAATTTATCGCTAAAACGCTATGGGAGTGTTTCGTTTCAAACAGTTTTCGGTCGACGACAGCCGCAGTGCCATGAAGATTGGCACTGACGGGGTGCTTCTCGGGGCCTGGGCCAATTGTGGCGGGGCGGCGACAGTCGTGGATGTCGGTACAGGCACCGGCCTGATAGCCCTTATGATGGCACAGCGATATGCCGACGCTCGGGTTTTGGCCATAGATGTCGACAATGCCGCGTGTGAGGATGCGCGGGCCAATGTCGCCGCCTCTCCGTGGACCGGTCGTGTCACGGTGATTGAGGGCGATGTGCTCGGTTGGATTCCCGACGACTCTACGGGGCGACCGCTATGCATAGTGTCCAACCCTCCGTTTTTCACCGAAGCGTTACGTTCGCCCGACACTGCCCGCGCGCTTGCGCGCCACGGATGCGGGCTGGGGGTGGAGTCGCTCATTGAGTGGGCTTCGGGGGTTATGACCGGTAGTGATGACTCGCTGTCGTTTATTGCTCCGGCCGGCCGCGACGATGAGCTGCATTTTCAGTTGTCGCTCCGTCGGCTTGCCGCAGTCAGGACTACCGATGTCGTGTCGCGCGAAGGGCGTCCGCCTGTCAGACGGCTCTATGAGATAAGGCGAGAGGATGCCGTTACCTGTCCGTGTCTTCACGACACTCTCGTGATTCGTGACCGCGAGGGTAAATATACACCCCGATACGTCGGGCTTACCGAAAATTTTTATCTTGACACCACCTTTAATAAATAATACATCACTTATGCACTCCAACACTCTTCCGGCCATGCGTCACAGCTACGCGGTGAGGATATTCTACTTTCTTATCATAACGTTTGTCGGACTGATGGTCGCGATGGTGGCCATGGCACTAATATTGAAGGACGGTTACACCACTCTGACGCTACGGCTCGGCACGGTGGCGCAGGATGTGTTGCTGTTTATCTTTCCTGCGGCGGCCGCGTCGGTCATGCTCTCTGACAACGGCGGCCGTCTGCTGTGTGCCGACCGTGTGCCCTCGCTCTTTGTTACGCTTGCGGCTGTGGCCACACTCGGCTGTGCGATGCCGTTAATGAATATGATAGTGATGTGGAATGAGTCGATGTCGCTCCCCGCGGCTCTCGCTCCGATGGAGGAATGGATGCGTCAGGCCGAGGATGCAGCCCGCGGGCAGGTGGAGATACTCCTCGGAGGCATCTCGTTGGGCGACCTTGCGGTCAGCCTGCTTATAGTAGCCGTGCTCGCCGGCGCGAGCGAAGAGCTGTTTTTCCGTGGAGCCATGCAGCGCATCCTCTCTTCGGGACCACTTGGCCCTCATGCGGCGATATGGCTGACGGCCGTGCTGTTCAGCGTGTTTCACATGCAGTTTTTCGGATTCTTCCCGCGTCTGCTGCTCGGCGCGTTTTTCGGCTATCTGCTCTATTGGTCCGGGTCGGTGTGGCTTCCGGCCATAGTCCATGCGGTCAATAACGGACTGGTGGTATACGCGTCGTGGCATAGCCGCGCCGTGGCCGGAGGCGATGAGTTTGACATCAATTCATTTGGAGCGGACTCATGGGTGTTTGTCACCCTGTCGGCCTTATTCACAGGGATAATGATATGTGTCCTTAACAATATAACCAAATCCCGAAAAAGTGTAACGCGCTGACCCCTCAGGATACGTAACTTTGCAGAGTAATTTTCAAGAGTTATGTATCTGCAACATTTTTTTCAGTCACTGTGGGCGATTATCAATGAGATGTCGCCTTATATACTTCTCGGATTTCTTATAGCCGGACTGCTCCACGTGTTTGTCAAGCCATCGGCCATGTCGCGTCATCTGGCTGGCGGCGGACTGAAACCTGTGGTCAAGGCCGCGCTTTTCGGCATACCGCTCCCGCTGTGTTCGTGTGGAGTGCTGCCTACTGCTGTGGCCTTGCGCCGTCAGGGTGCGTCAAAGGGCGCCACAACCTCTTTTCTCATAGCAACGCCCCAGACCGGTGTCGACTCCATAGCCGCCACATATTCGCTGCTCGGGCTCCCGTTTGCCATACTGCGCCCGGTGGCCGCGCTTGCGGGTGCCGCGCTCGGAGGTGCTGCTGTCGACCGTTTTGCCTCACGTCCCGACGGAGAGACCGATACCGTGGCGGGTGACTCGTGCGGTGTGCCCGCCGATGACGAATATCGCGGCATGAGCTTTGGCCGCAAGCTCGTCGAGGCCGTGCGCTACGGTCTTGTCGACATGGTGGCGAGCGTGGGCAAATGGCTCGTGATAGGGCTCATAGTCGCCGCGCTTATCACAGTGCTCGTGCCCGACCAGCTCTTTGTAAGCCTTAGCCGTTATCCGCTCCTGGCAATGGGAGTGATGATACTCGTGGCGGTGCCGATGTATGTATGTGCCACCGGCTCGATACCCATCGCCCTGTCGCTTATGCTCAAGGGCCTGAGTCCCGGAGTGGCCTTTGTGCTGCTCATGGCCGGCCCGGCAGCCAATTTTGCCTCAGTGATGATACTCTCGCGCACCATGGGTCGGCGTGCCACACTGATATATGTCGGCTCGGTAGTGGTCACGGCCATAGGATTCGGTCTGCTTGTCGATCTGCTCTTGCCGGCCTCGTGGTTTACCCCTGCGTCGTTTACGGCAATGGCCTGTCACGGTCACGCCCATGTGTCGGTTTTCGCCACTCTCTGCTCGGTGGTGCTCGCAGGTCTGCTAATCTATACGGCCATAAAATTTCGTGGCCACACTCACTCGCATAATCACACTAATAATACAACTGAAATGGAACGTAAATATCGTATCGCGGGCATGTCGTGCCCTCATTGCCAGGCTACCGTCACCAAGGCTCTCTCTGCTCTTGACGGTGCCGAGTCGGTAACAGTAGATCTCTCGTCGGGCATAGCCACCGTGCGTGGTGAAGTGTCGCCCGAGGCTGTCAACGCCGCAGTCTATGCCGCCGGCTTCACAGTCGAGAAGTAGGAGATACAAAAGTCTCAAAAAGACAAAAGAAACATAAGATTTCAGGTTAAAGACAGGAGTACAGGAGTAATTTTGACATTGCAAAAGCTTGTTCTGCAAAAAAATTTAACTCCTGTACTCCTGTCTTTAACCTGAAATCTTATGTTTCTTTTGTCTTTTTGAGACTTTTGTATCTCAGTTTTGTTTGTTGTTCATGACCATTGACCGGATATCGGCCGGGGTGATCGCTCCGGAGATGAGTATTACGGTCAGGCCTGCTTTTTCCGACACTCTCACCACATATTCAGTCTTTCCTCCGTCGAGCGATTTCATGAATATGTCTACATTTTCGCCGTTGTCGGTCACTTTCATGAGCTGTTCGTAACCCTTGCCGAGCGATAGGGGCTCTTTACGGAGCGTGGGGAGGAGTTTATTGTTTTCGCAAGTGAGTATGCGTATATTGTCGAGTTTTGACGCTATCGGACCGATGTTCACTCCGTTGGTTTTCATGTCGGGCATCATGCTGAGCATGGCTTTGGAAATGTAGACTGTAGTGACACCTTCGGTGTCGGCATAACGGTCAAAAATAGTCTGGGCGTATGATGCGATGGTGCATATGAGGGCGAGAATGGCGGTGATATAGAAGCGTTTCATTGCGGGTGATTTTTTGTAGGGGTTATAAACTGTAATATTTTTAGTTAAACGTTCTCCGGATTCAGATGATTGAGCTGGCGGGCTACTTTGTCGTGGATGTCGGCTGCGGTGGCCTCGGCCATCTCCACCTGGTTGATGCCCTTGTCGATGGCCGACGAGAATATCAGCAGAGCCTTCCGGGCTTCGGCATATGCCTCTTCGGGTGTGGCGCATGTGTCAAGCGGGGTGGGAGAGACCGGTGCAGGTGTTGCGGTAAACAGGTGCACTCCGAGGGTGATGATTACGGCTACCGCCGCGGCTATGCCGGTGATGACGCGCAGCGGAGGTATACGGCGGCTGTGCACCGGAGTTATGGCCCGGCGGGTCAGGTCGGTCGCGGCAAGGGTGTCGATGGTCTCGGCCAGTCGCTCTCCGAGCATGTCGGGTATCTCCGGTTCAGGGAGCGAGGCGAGCCTGTCAATGAGGCGTTGCTGCTCCGCCTCGGTGATTTCGTCAGAGGCAAAACGGTCGAGAAGTATGTCTAATTCCTTGTCATTCATAGTCGGAAGTGGCGTTTGATTAGTTCTTTGATTTGTCGTCGGGCACGAAACAGTGTGATGCGTACATTGCCTTGGGTCATGCCTGTGAGCTGTGTGATGCGGTCAAACGGCATTTCGTCGATGTCGCGCATGGTTATGATTTCGCGTTGTGGCGACGGGAGACTGTCGATGAGGCTGCGCACCGTGGCCGCTGTCTCGCGACGGTCTATTTCGGTGTCGGTGTCGCTCTCGGCCGGAGGCTCAGGCACCGAGCTGTCGAAGGTGACTATCATCCCTTCGGGCCGACGTGAGCCGAGCGCGTCGTAACATACGTGGCGCAGAATGGTGACTGCATATGCCTGATGGTTGCTGACCGATGCGAGTCTGTCGCGCTGTTTCCACAGGCGTATATAAGTCTCCTGCACCAAGTCCTCGGCATCGGGCGGACTGCCCGACAGGCGCAGGGCTATATTGTAAAGCAGCCTTTGATGAGGCAGGAAGACGCGCTTAAACTCACTTGCCTCCATGGTTGCCGGCCGTCGTGCTGTTTACCACGGCATTGATGTCGTCTTTGGAAAATTTGCCATTGACACTTACGAGCGTGCAGTCGGAGCTGTCGGTGCAGAGCACCACGAGGCGGCGTATGGCCGAGTCCTTGTCCATGCGGGCGAGCACACGCACCTTGTTGCCGTCACTGTTGACGGTTATCAGGTCGTCATAGCCGTCGGTGTTGAGGGCCGAGATGCGTTGGTTAAGGCGGCGTTTGTCATTGTCTGAGGCCTTGTCGAGCGAGAGCACCTTGACCGAGTTGATTTTGCCTGTGATTCGGGCTAAATCGGTGTCGGCAAACAGTGTGGCCATGCCGGCCATTCTCATCATGAATGGATTGACGTTGATATATTCGGCATCCTCGACTTTGGAAAATTCTTCAAACAGGTCGTTGACGGTCGCGTCACTCTTGCTGCGCGCACATCCCGAGGTGACGGTAAGCAGCAGGATTAAAATGGGGATAAAATATCGTTTCATTTTTCAGAAATTCGGTTATTGAAATGGTCGTCTGAATGTACATTCATTTACAAAGACCGGGGTGTCGGCTGTTTTGTTACAAAAAAGGAAAACTTTTTTTCAAAAAAAGTTTTCCTGACGTTTCCGAAGAAGTATTTTTATTTAGCCTTGCTCGACTGATGCCGAGAGCTGCTTGGCGGCTTTTATGCCGAGGGCTTTCAGATCCTGGGCACGCTTCACGAGGTTGCCGGTGCCGGTCGAGAGCTTGGTCATTGCATCGGCATGAGCCTTGGACGCGTTGGCGATGGCCGAGGATATGCGGTCCATGTCCTTGGTGAAATCGGCAAACTTGTCATACATCTTGCCGGCGTCCTCGGCAATCTTTATGGCGTTTTTGGTCACCTTGTCGCGGCTCCACAGTTGCTCGATGAGGCGCAGGCCCGACACCAGGTGGGTGGGTGAGACTATGAGCACCTTGCGGTCATAAGCCTCCTGCCACAGCGACGGGTCGAGACGCATGGCGGCTATGTAGGCCGGCTCGTTGGGGATAAACATCATCACAAAGTCGAGCTTGGCCTCACCGATATAATCCTGATAATTCTTACGTGCGAGCTCATCGATGTGGGCGCGCATCGACTTGAGATGTCGGGCCGAGGCTTCGTTTTGGGTTTTCTCGTTTTCGGCGTTGGCATACTCTATAAATGCAGTCAGCGACACCTTCGAGTCGATAATCACACAGCGGCCGTCGGGATATTTCACCACCACGTCGGGCCTTAGTTTCCGGCCGGCCTCGTTGCGCAGGGCTGAGCCGTGCTGGTCGTTGGTGACCTGCATGAAATATTCCTCGCCCTCCTGCAATCCACTTTTCTCGAGTATGGTCTCGAGCACCATTTCTCCCCAGTCGCCCTGCACCTGATTGTTGCCGCGCAGCGCGAGTGTGAGTTCGCGGGCTTCACGCGAGATGGTGTTGTTGAGCTCTACAAGTTCGCGTATGCGCTCCGTGAGCGAGAACCGTTCGCGGGCCTCGGAGCTGTAGGTATCTGTGACAGTCTTGCGAAACTCGTCAAGATTGGTGCGCAGCGGAGAGAGCAGCTCCTCGAGACGTTGCTCGTTCTGGGCCTTGAAGTCGGCCGAGTTCTGACGGAGTATATCGTTGGCGAGATTTTTGAACTGGGCCGTCATCTGCTGTTCGCGATTTTCGCGCTCTTCCTCAAAATGAGCGAGCGAGGTTGCCAGGCGGGCATTTTCCTCGCGCAGAGCGGTCAGCGACTCCAGTCGTTGTTGCAGCTCGGCGGCCAGTAGGTCGACCCGTCGCGCATAGGCTTCCTCGGTCTCGGCCTTGGCCGCGCGGAGCGACTCGAGAGCCTGACGGGTGGTGGCCAGCTCTACGGCATCGGCATTGCGGGCTTTTTCGAGGTCAAGTTTCAGCGCGGTATTTTCGGCTGTAACGGCAGCGTGTGACTTGGAGAGTGACAACACACGCCACACTGCAACCGCCGCTATCGCAGCCATGGCTATAAGGGCTATATAGTTCATCCGTCAGTGTTTGATGGTGGTGGATGGGGACTTAATCAGTTGAGAATGACACCGCCTATAGGACCGGTCTGTCGAAAATATACATACGAGCGGGCAAACTGGCGTATGCGGGCCAGCGTGGCGGCCGATGGTGTCGACTCTGTGGCCGGCTGTTTCCGGCACGGCTGTAGAATAGATGTAGGTGATGGAGTAGAATTTTTATCCATAGGCAGGTTTTAAATATAGGTTGTGTGATGAATCGATATATCCATCTAACGCATTGTGGCGTGCTGTTATTGTTTTATAACATAAGAAAATGTTTTGGATTTATCAGTCAAATATTGTTACTTTGCAAGGGTTAAGACACCTTGAATATAATATCAAATATAATATCGTTATTAACCCATAGATTCTCATGGAGCTGGTATTACCATATGACGACGCCGTAAGGCCGCTGCCGTTCTATCTCGCGCAGGAGGAATGGCTTGCCGCGAAGTTTCCCGATCGTGATTTTTTCTTTATATGGCAGGTCCATCCGACGGTTATCATAGGCCGTAACCAGTTGCTCGACAAGGAGGTCAACACCGCTTATTGCCGCGACAAGGGCATAAAGATAGTAAGGCGGCGTAGCGGCGGAGGTGCTGTGTTCGCCGATATGAACAATATCATGTTTTCCTACATAACGTCATCATCGAGCGTCACCACGACATTCTCGGCCTACACTTCCATGGTAGCCCGTTCGCTGAGACAGCTCGGCCTCGATGCCACCGACAATTCACGCAACGACATACTCATAGGCGACCGCAAGGTCTCGGGCAACTCCTATTACCATATGCCCGGCCGAAGCATCGTGCACGGCACCATGCTCTATGATTATGACGCCGACATGATGATGCACGCGCTCACGCCTCCGGCTGTCAAATTGCAGTCACACGGCGTGGCGTCGATACGCTCGCGCGTCACGACCATACGTGAGCATATCCCATCGATGTCGCAGGCCGAGTTCAAGACCCATGTGCTGGCCACTATCCCCGACGGCGACGAGCCTATACTTTTCACCGCCGACGACGTGAGAGAGATTGAGGAGATAGAGCGTCGGTATTACGCTCCCGGGTGGCTCGAAGGCCGCAAGCCTCACGGCACGCTCAGCCACAGCGAACGTATCGACGGAGTGGGCACGATGGCTGTTCACATGACCGTGGCGCGAGGTGTGATCTCAGAAATATCTCTTTCGGGCGATTATCTGGAGACGGCTGATGCCGACGCGCTGGTAGGCAAAGCCCTGTGCGGCGTAAGCTATGATGCCGGAGAGATTACGCGAGCTCTCGAGGCGATAGGACTCGACAGTATTGTACCCGGTCTCACGCCTCAGAGATTGACCCACCTGCTTATATAGAAAGAATATACAACCTATATCTACAATCATGAGTGAAACTAAACTAACATGTCTTCATGACCGTCATGTGGCTCTCGGAGCACAGATGACGCCGTTTGGAGGTTTTGACATGCCCATACAGTATGAGGGCATAGTCGAGGAGCACAATGCCGTGCGCAATGCCTGCGGAGTGTTTGACGTGTCACATATGGGCGAAGTGCTCATCACCGGATCTGATGCCGGGCGATATGTCAACCATATATTTTCCAACGATGTCAGCGCGATTGTCCCCGGCCAGATTCTTTATGGCATGATGCTCAACGAGGCCGGCGGAACTGTCGACGACCTGCTGGTCTACAAGCGGGCCGACAATGACTATTTTCTCGTGATAAACGCAGCCAATATCGACAAGGATGTGGCGTGGATTATGACAAATGCCGAGGGTTATGATGTGACTGTAGAACATCTTAGCGACAGTCTCGGCGAGCTGGCCATACAGGGTCCCGAGGCCGAGGCTGTGGTCGAGCAGGTGCTCGGCATACAGTGTCGGGAACTGGAGTTTTACACCTTCAAGGAGTCGCTTCTTGACGGCAAGCATATACTCGTGAGCCGCACAGGTTATACGGGCGAGGACGGATTTGAGATATATGCCGACCATGATACTATCGTGGCTTTGTGGGACGCTCTCATGGAGTCGGGCAGGGCCAAGCCTTGCGGTCTCGGATGTCGCGACACTCTGCGTTTTGAGGTGGGATTACCGCTCTATGGCGATGAACTTGCTGATGATATTTCGCCTGTCGAGGCAGGGCTCTCGATGTTTGTAAAACTTGACAAACCCGAATTTATAGGCAAAGAGGCCGTGCTCAAGCAGAAGACCGAGGGCGCGCCTCGCAAACTTATAGGCCTCGAACTGCTCGACCGTGCCATTCCTCGCCACGGCTACGAGGTGCTCAATGATGCCGACGAGGTGGTGGGCTATGTGACCACCGGCTATCGTGGCATATCGGTCGACAAGAGCATTGCAGCGGCTCTTGTGCTGACACCCTATGCTGTCAAGGATACGGAGCTGAAGATACGCATACGCCGCAAGACTTTCCTCGCGCGCGTAACAGCCAAGAAATTCTATAAAAAATCATACAAGAAATAGTTTATAAAGTTTAAAAAAGTCAAAAGAGTTTAGAGAGCCTGAACGGCTTGTAAAATTCAATCATCAACCATCAAAATCATTAAAAGTTATGAGCAAGATATATTATGCCCCCTCGCATGAGTATGTAATCGTTGACGGTAACATCGGCCACATCGGCATCAGTGACTATGCCCAGAAGGCTCTCGGTAACATCGTGTATGTCGACATGCCCGAGCAGGGCGACGACGTGACCGCCGGTGAGGAGTTTGGAGCTGTGGAGAGTGTGAAGGCCGCCGAAGACCTCCTCTCGCCCGTGAGCGGAGCCGTGCTCAATATCAACGAGGCTCTTATCGACAATCCCCGTCTGCTTAACGAGGATCCGATGACCAACTGGATTATCGAAGTGGAGCTTACCGATCCGGCCGAGCTTGAGGAGCTGATGGACGAGGAGGCTTATGCCGCACACTGCGCAGCCGAGCAGCATTGATTATTATTGAGTGTGCCGGAGCTTTGACGGAATAAGGACATGGCCCGGCACACCCGTAACTCCTCTAAAACAACTGTAGAAAATATGATTCACAGATATTTCCCGCATACTCCCGAGGACATTGCGGCTATGCTGGCCAAGTGTGGCATGGAGAGCCTCGACGACCTGTATGCCGACGTCCCCGAGTCGCTCCGGCTCAAGCGTGACTATGACGTGCCTTCGGCCATGAGCGAGGAGCAGGTGAGAGCCTGTTTCCGGGAGCTCGCGAAAGCCAATCTTCCGCTCACATGTTTTGCCGGGCAGGGCTTTTATGACCACTATGCTCCGGCTGTGATAAGCCATATCATATCGCGTTCCGAATTTCTGACAGCCTATACCCCTTATCAGCCTGAAATTTCGCAAGGCACTCTGCAATATATCTTCGAGTATCAGACCATGATGAGTCAGCTCACGGGGCTTGATGTGTCAAACGCATCGATGTATGATGGTTCTACCGCTGTGGCCGAAGCCATGATGATGGCTGTGGCCCATGCGCGCAAACGCAATCGGGTGTTGGTGAGTGCGACGCTCAATCCTCTATATATAGAGGTGGTCAACACTTATGCCCGCTATCATGGCGTGACAATCGACCTCATACCCGAAAGCGACGGCATAACCGACCTCGACGCCATGACCTCGATGCTTGCCGACGGCAATGTGGCCGGAGTGATACTCGCCACGCCCAACCGCTACGGTATACTCGAGGACTATACTGGTGTGGCCGACAAGGTGCATGCAGCCAAGGCTCTGCTGATAATGACCGCGCCGGCCTCGGCTCTCGGTGTCATCAGGAGCCCGGGAGAGTGGGGAGCAGATGTGGCGGCCGGTGAGGCTCAGTCGCTCGGCATGCCGCTCAATTTCGGTGGTCCGTATCTCGGTTACATGTGTTGCACATCGGCCCTGATACGCAAACTGCCGGGTCGTATAGTAGGAGCGACAGTCGATGCCGACGGACAGCGTGTGTTTGTGCTCACGCTTCAGGCTCGCGAGCAGCATATACGCCGCGAGAAAGCTACCTCCAACATCTGTTCCAACCAAGGGCTGATGGCTCTTTATGCGGCCGTATATCTGTCTCTGATGGGGCCCGACGGCTTGCGTGAGGTCAATGAGATTTCTGCCGCCCGCACGCGCAGCCTTGCCCGCCGTCTTGAGGAGTCAGGACTATTTGAACTGAAATATCCCGGCCATTCCTATCTGAATGAGGTGGCCATGCGCTATCGCGGCCAGGCTCCGCTCGACATACTTCTGTCGACAGTCTGCGCCGACTATGAGATGCTGCCCGGTGTTCAGATTGACGAGGACACCGTGGTGTTCTGCGCTACCGAACGCCGCACGGCCGAGGAAATCGAGGCCCTTGCCGCGGCTCTCATCGCAGCTCATGACGATATAAAGGATATTGACTCACAACTTGAAGAGAAATGAACAGAAAATTATATGGGAAAGTAATATTTGACCTTTCCAAGCCCGGCCGTCGTGGTTATTGTCTCGCAGAGTCAGGTTGTGAAGACGCCCTGGCCGACATCCCTGCAACCCTCTTGCGCTCGACTCCGCCGCGTCTGCCCGAAGTCGATGAACCTACAGTGGTGCGTCACTACACTAATATGTCGACCAACAACTTTGGTGTCGACACCGGTTTCTATCCTCTCGGGTCATGTACGATGAAGTATAATCCCAAAATCAACGAGGAGATGGCCTCTTTGCCCGAGTTTGCCGCCCTGCACCCTCTACAGCCGATATTTACTGTTCAGGGTGCTTTGGAAGCTTATTACAGACTCCAGCGTCTGCTCAGTGAGATTGGCGGCATGGCCGAGTTTACACTCAATCCCTACGCCGGAGCCCACGGTGAGCTGACAGGTCTCATGGTGATACGTGCCTATCACGACAGCCGTGGCGACAAGGCCCGTACCAAAGTCATAGTTCCCGACTCGGCCCATGGCACCAATCCGGCATCGGCCGCTGTGGCCGGACTGCAGGTGGTGCAGGTCAAGTCGCTTCCTGACGGCACAGTGGATGTCGACGCCTTGCGTCCGCTCCTTGACGAGACGGTGGCTGCGGTGATGATGACCAATCCCAACACAGTGGGTATCTTTGAGCATAACATTCCAGCAATAGCCGAGATGGTGCATGCTTGCGGCGCGCTGTTGTATTATGACGGAGCCAATCTCAACCCTATGCTCGGTGTGGCCCGTCCCGGCGACATGGGCTTTGATGTAATGCATATCAATCTGCACAAGACATTCTCCACCCCTCACGGCGGAGGCGGTCCAGGTGCCGGTCCGGTGGGTGTGCGCGCCGGACTCGAAGAGTTTCTTCCCGATCCGCGTGTCAAGGTGCTTGAGCATGAGGGCGAGAAGCTGTATTACACAACCGAAGATCCGACTTCGCTCGGGCGTGTGTCTTCATGGCTCGGCAACTTTGCCGTAGAGTTGCGTGCTTTGGCTTATATCCTTTCGCTCGGACGTGAGGGATTGAGAATGGCCGGCCCGCTTGCCACACTCAATGCCAACTATGTCAAGGAATCGCTCCGCGACCTTTATCTGTTGCCAATCGACAGAGTGTGCAAGCACGAGTTTGTTTTTGACGGACTGGCCGACAAATCGACAGGCGTCACTACACTCAATGTGGCCAAACGTCTGCTTGACCACGGCTTCCATGCACCCACCATCTACTTCCCGCTGCTGTTTCATGAGTCGCTGATGATTGAGCCAACCGAGACTGAAAGCCTTGAGACACTCGACGAGTTTATCGCCGTGATGCGCGACATCGCCCGTGAGGCCGCCGAGACCCCAGAAGTGGTCAAGGAGGCTCCGCATCTCACCCCTGTGCGCAAGCCTGACGACACAACTGCGGCTCTGAACCCCGTTGTGTCATATTTCAGTGAATAAAGTCAACCTCTAAGCCAGATAACTGACATGACTCATGATATTATAATCATCGGAGCCGGCCCCGGCGGCTATGAGACCGCTGTGGCCGCTGCCGGTCGCGGACTTCGTGTGGCTCTGATAGAGCGCGGAGAACTTGGCGGCACGTGTCTCAACCGCGGATGCATCCCCACCAAGACACTCTGTCGCAGTGCCGAGATCGCCGTTACTGTGCGAGAGGCTGCCGTTTATGGAGTGGAATTGTCCGATGACAACCCGGTGATAAATTATGCTGCTGTGGCCGATAGAAAAGATGCTGTAGTGGCACAGTTGCGCGAAGGTGTGGCTCAATTGCTCAAGGGTGTCGATGTGGTCAAAGGTGAAGCCTCGTTTGTGTCACAGGCAGAGATTTCAGTCGAGGGAGCAATCTATTCGGCTCCTCGGATTATTATAGCAACCGGCTCCGCACCCGCGCGTCTGCCTGTTCCCGGAGCCGAACTGGCCATGACGAGCGACGAGCTCCTATCCATGACATCGCTCCCCTCGTCAATCGTGATTATAGGAGCCGGAGTGATAGGACTCGAGTTTGCATCGGTGCTCAATGCCTTTGGTGTCAAAGTCACGATTGTGGAATTTTGTCGCGAGGTGCTTCCTCCGTTTGATGCTGAGGTGGCCAAGCGTCTGCGCATGTCGCTAAAACGCCGTGGCATAGACATACTCACTGACACACGTGTGACTGCTATCGAAGCCGGTATGAAAGTGACATGCGAGGCCAAGGGCAAGGTGAAGACTCTTGAGGCCGAGGCCGTGCTCATGGCCGTAGGCCGTTGCCCAGTATTGCCCCCCGGACTCGAATCGCTCGGCATAGTGCTTAACCGCGGAGCAATTATGGTGGACGATGACATGAAAGTGCAATGGGATGGCAAGGCACCTGAAGATGTCACGGTTTATGCCATCGGAGATGTCAACGGCCGTTGCATGCTCGCACATGCGGCCACCGCACAGGGCGAAATCGTGCTGGGCGAAAAGCGTGCTCTTGATGTCATCCCGTCGGCGGTCTTTACCATGCCTGAGTGTGCTATGGTCGGACTTACCGAGGAGCAATGTGCCGCACGCGGTCTTGAGATAAAAGTCGGTAAAGCCACGTTCAGAGCCAACGGCAAGGCCGTAGCCATGGGCGAGACCGACGGTATGGTCAAAGTGATAAGCGACGTGTCGACAGGCCGTCTGCTTGGCTGTCATATCTGCGGTCCGCATGCCGCCGATCTCATACAGGAGGCCGCGACAGTAATGTCGGCCTCACTTCCGGCAGCGGCCATAGCCGACGCCATCCACTCCCATCCGACACTCGGCGAGACACTCCGTGCAGCCATCCTGCAGTGAGACGTGATCACCTGGTGATTACATTTGGACGTCCAACATTATAATATCCCGACAGGTCGCGGCCACTCCGCCCCCCCCTGTCGGGATAATTATTGTAAAACCATGGCATATATAATGGCTTGGGTGGAAATTTTGCAATAATATTCGGGGAGATGACAACTTTTTAAATGGGGTGAAGTGTTGTGAATGTATATGGTTTTTATTTATGGAAGATATATCCACACACTCATTAGTTGTCGCGTTGATGCTTACACTTGTGGCCGGAATGGGCACCGGGGCAGGTGCGTTATTGTCGCTGTTGCCTCAGGCCCGAGAGACACGTTTTCTGGCCGGAGCACTTGGTTTTTCAGCCGGTGTGATGCTTTATGTTTCGTTTCTCGACCTAATGCCACAGGCTCTTGCCGACCTTGGCGAAATCTATGAGTCACGCCTGGCTGATATGTATTGTGTGCTGGCATTTTTCGGTGGTATAGCTTTGATCGCACTGATAGATTTTCTTGTGCCTGAGGAGGATAATCCACACGAATACAACCATGTGGAGCATCCTGTGGCTCCGGCTTCGCGTTCAGGTCGTACAGGCATAATGCTTGCTTTGGCCATCGGCATACACAATTTCCCCGAAGGCATGGCAACGTTCATCTCGGCTCTTGACGGTGCGGCGGTGGCCATACCTATTGTCGTGGCGATTACGTTGCATAATATACCCGAGGGCATAGCCGTGTCGGTGCCTGTATACAATGCTACCGGCAGTAGGCGAAAGGCTTTGGTGTGGAGTATTGTCTCCGGACTTGCCGAGCCTCTGGGGGCTGTTGTGGGAATGTTGTTTTTGCTGCCCCTATGGACTCCGATGATTAATGCGATATTACTTGCGGGGGTTGCCGGCGTGATGGTCTATATATCGCTTGACGAACTTTTGCCCGGAGCAGAGAGCTACGGCCATCATCACATCACTGTGACATTCCTTATACTCGGCATGGCTCTGATGGCTGCATCGATGCTTATGGCCTAAAAAATGCGTTGTTGGATAAAATAAATCGTTGGTTTGCTTGGATAATAGGGGAGATTGCACTAAATTTGCAGTGCTACAATGCTATTGCCATGAAAATCAAACACTGCGTCACGTTATTATTTCTATTTGCACTGATGAGCCCATATGCTATGTCGGCAGAGCGGAGCATGACTTTGGCCGATTCGATTATGGCCGACACTACGTTTGTATTGCGAGGCGTGATGTCAAAAAAGTGGAACGGCGTGATTAAATTTGCTGTCTCCGATCCTATTAAAAACAAGTCACATGAGTTGCGTGCCGCCGGAAACGGACGGTTTGAAATGACTGTCCCGATGCGCGGCATGATTCAGAATATGTATCTTTATGTCGGCGATGCGGTGACGGTGCCTGTGTGTGCGGGTGATACGATTAATATAATATTTGAGGATGATGACATGCGGCTTACTGCCCGCGATCCAAAGGCGCAACTGGATCTGCAGCTTGCCGAGATTATCTATAACAAAATGCGTAAACGTTATCTTGACATCAACCGGACCTATAATTCTTACAATGACAAGTCAGGTTACAAAAGGCTCAAGACCGTTGAGAGTGACTCTATTTTTGCTTTGGTAATGAGTAAAACAGATTATTACCATGAGCGTTACAAGAATATTGTTGACACTTTCATCGCCAATCACGGCACTCCCCGTCTGGAGGAATATTTCAGAGTTGCGGGTTATTATGGACCTCTTCGTTTTCTGGCATATGGAAACGGTGACATGAAGGTGACCAGAGGGGCTTATATGTCGGAGATGCGTAACAATATACCGTTCAATTTTTATCAGGAGTCTTTGATGAAATATCCTGAATATGCCGCGTTTATGCTTTACTATCTTGGTCAGGTGACAGAGCGAGTGTCATGTACATTTTTACGCAGAGGTGATTATCACGATAAGGTCCAGCACGCTATGGATGTGTCAAGATTGATTTCTCCATCACGATTTCTTAATGAACTGTCGGAGGTCAGAATGATTGACGCCAACATGCTGTTGGGTGTGGACGATAATTACAGAAAGCATATGATATATGTCTACGACAATCTGCATACAGCCGCTCTGCGCCGGGAGATGGAGAGACGTATGGCGGAGGTGGACAGGCTTGCGTCCGGACAGCCGGCTCCAACATTGGTTATGAAGGACAGCGATGGCCGGAAGTATACGCTCGATGATTTCAAGGGCAAATATGTCTATCTTGATTTCTGGGATTTCGGTTGCAGCCATTGTATAACCGAGTTTGGTGTCGTACCCAGGCTGCGCGAGTATTACGCCGGACGCATGGACAATGTGGAGATTATCACAGTGTGTGCCTCCGATGCATCAAAAAGCAAGTTGGAAAAATTTGTCGAAAAACATAAAATGAACGAGCGCAATCTCATACTTGATGCCCGAAGTTCCGACAGCGTGTATAACATAACTTCATTTCCGACTTATATCCTGATTGATCCCCAAGGGCGCATAGTGGAGTTTTACACTGACCGTCCGTCGGTAATATTGTTTAAGGCAGACGCAGGCGTTGCCACGACATTTGACAAGGCTCTTACACCTAAATAACTACATGATATTGAATCTATCACCTTTGTTGTTTACTTTTATAATGTCTGTATGGCTACTGTTGACAGCGTTGTGTGCCACAACTTTCATCGCCTGCAGATACGCTATGTTCAGGCATAAATATCCGCAGAGTAGTTGAGTGTGAAAATCCGTCAGATATGTCGGAAAATGCCAAGTCGTTGATATTTAAGATTGACGGAAAGCTCGAGCGGGCCTATGACGGCATACGCCGTATCCAGCCACCGTTTTACAATCATACTAAGCATCTGTGTGAATATCTTCTTGCTCCAAACGACAAGATGACCGTCACGATGGATGATGAGGGTGACACATGGCTCGTAAAGGCTGAGGTGCGTGAATGGCAACAGGTGTGTTCATATGATGAGATGCAGCCCGGGGCTTTAAAATCATTAGCCGAAAGGAAAAACATACGTTTCCCGTTAGCAATGGATAATGGCCGGTTTTATACACATTTCTTCCCCAGTAGTCACTTGTGGTAAGCCGTGACAATAAAAAGGTGTTGTGGCAGCGAGGTATGGACCATTTCAGAATTGATAAAGCCGAGAAGAAGATACGTGAGGCTATAGATAAAGCGTTGCTTTAGAGTTTGCGAGTCTATAGTTTAAAGTTTAGGGATTAGACCGGCCTTCGTGACCAGGATCTAATCCCTAAACTTTAAACTCTAAACTCGTAAGCTTTTATTTGCGTAGTCAAGCACGGTAGGGCTTTCGACATCCACGCCATATTCTTTGGCGCGGGCGAGTATGGCACGTGCGAGTTTTGGTTTTAGCTCTTCGGGACAATAGCGGAAATATGCTTCGGCCGCACGCACGTGGGCGGCATCAGGCATAGGATATTCACGCCGTTCGGGGAGTCCGTACACACTGTCTGGAAGCTCCTCGCGTTCTTTATAAGAGATGCGGTCGCTCATGTGTTTCTGCTTGTTAAAGGTTGAGACGGAAACCGACCTGCATGAGACCTTGTGCGCCGAAACCGAGTTCGCCAAACATCGAAGCTACGCGTGAGAGTCCGACTTCGGCACCTAACGGTGACACCTGAAATGCGAAATAAGACTTGTTTTTGCTCCAGTCGTCATGTGTCATATGGGTGATGTCGACGCCGACGGCTCCGTGGGCATAGAGTTTGACGATAGAGTTACGCCAGTAGTCATACTTGCCGTTAAGCATCACTACATGATAGTAGGCGTTGGCATCGTCGTGGTGTTTATAGGAGGCAGAGGAGAATGTGTAAGTGAAACCGAGGGTAAACGATGGCGCAACCTTGAAGTTGATACCGGCAGTCAGCGCACCCCATGCGTTGTTGATAGAACCGCCGTCATGCATGTCGGTACAGTCCATCTGTGTGTAGCCGCCATAACCGATCTGGAGTTGGGTTTTCTGGGCACTTGCTCCGAATGCGAGGCCGAGCACCGCGCACATAACAAGTAGAAACTTTTTCATAACGTAAATAGTTGTTAGGACGAATAAAAAAATGTTACATCTTAAATAACATTAATAGTCGTGAAATAGTTTACTTTGCTTCGCAAAAGGTTATGAGTTTATGAGATTATAAGGTTATGTAGTTGCGAGGTTGTAAGAAAAAATTCTGATTTTGCAAAGCAAAATCAGAATTTTCAATAAAGTGAACGAATAACTCCGCAGGCTAACCTCATAACCTTTTGCGAAACAAAGTATCTTACCAGCGGACACCGTTGCTTGATGAAGAGCGTTTGTCATATTTGAGGTCGGAGAGGAGTGATGACTTGACTGAGATATGGAAATTGTAGCTCTTATATGGTCCTACAGGCACGAAACTTGCACGCATCGTGAAGCAGTGCATGTCGCGTGAGATGTTGCAGTTCATATAAGCGATCTTGTGGGTGTCGAAGTTGTAGGAAGCAGAAAAACCAATGTTCCAGTTTGTGGTGGGGCGTATGTTGCCCGAGAGTGACAGGTTTTGGGTTATCTTGCCCTTATATTCGAGTTTATTATAGTCAAATTCTCCGTATCCATAGTTGACCGAATAGTTGAACGATAGGTTCCACGGCACATTCCATGCCATGTAGCCGTTATCGCCTATCTGTATGCCGTTCTTGTTCTTTTTTGTATCGTTGGCATTGGTCGGGCGCGCAGGGTCGTCCATTGGAGTGCGGTCAGGGGTATTCTGATTGTCTTTATTCTTGTTTTTGTCCTTGTCATCGCCTCCGCCAAACCATTTTTTGAACGTATCGTTGTTGAACGTGTAGCTGAATGACGTGCCCGTACTCGACAATTTTCCCCAGCCCTTGCCGTGGGTAAGGCGCAGCTTGTTTATGCGTACCGGGTTGCCGTTGGCGTTCAGACCATACATATATACGTCCCAAGTGGCCGAGAGGTTGAGGTTGAAGTTTTTGGTGAGACGCAGCATTATCGATGTGTTGAGGTTAGACCAGTTCATCGAGTCGGCCGCGAAATTGTAGCTTTGCGATAGGGTGAAATTCTCTATGAGCGATACTTTTTTCTCACCGATAGAGTCGTTGTCATCACGCACCTTCATCTCAAGATTGTTGGCGAGTGAGAATGATACCGAGCCGTTGCGTCCGCTGCCGGGAACTCCGAAGAGGCTGTTGGGAAACATCGAGTATTGCTTCTTCTGCAGACGTCCCTGCGCGTCAGTGTATTCATAAGAGCCGTAATAACCGAAGAATGGCGACGCGAAGTCGGGTGAGCCGGAGAACGATATGGTTGGCGTCATGACGTGACGTATCATCTTGACCTTGTTGCCAAGGAATGGAAGTGGCTGGAAGAAGCCATATATCTTGGTGTCAAGCGATACAGAGCCGGAGAAGTCCCATACGTTATAGAAGCTGTAGGTGGTGTCGAGCACCTCGGCCGAAGCGTTGGGGTCCCACTGACGGCGCACCTTGGTGGTGTACATACGGTCGGTGAGGCTCACGGAGGGGGTGATGTTGAAATACTTGAATACGTTGAATGTCGCAGAGATAGGCACTGAGTGCTTCATGCCATTGCGCCAGTCCTTGATGAGACTTTTCTGGAAAAACACGTCCTGCTTGGCTGTGAGCGAGTTGTTGAACTGACCCGAGTAGGAGAGCTTGATTTTCTCATACCATTTCTCCGCTCCGACAGCCTTCTTGCGCTTGAAGGGGTAGACCTGCGACATGGTGAGCGTAAAGTTGGGGAACGATACGGCAAGCGTCGAGTCCTGTGTGCGTTGCGAGACGTTGGCGGTGGTTGACAGCGACCATTTCGAGTTGGGGAAACGGTAGGTCATGTTGATGGTCGAGCTTTTGGTGTTTTCGGTAAACGCGCTTGAGTAGTATGAGTTGAGATCGTTGCGGGTATATCCGCTTGTGGTGAAGTTGACGCTTGCCGAGAAGCTCATGTTGGGGTTGGCCTTTGAGTCCTGAGAATGGCTCCAGAGTATCTGGAAGTTGGTCGACTTGGTATAGTCGGGCATACCCTTGTCGCCTGTGATGGTCTTGAGATAGGATATGTTGAAGTTGCCAGAGTATTTGTAGCGTTTCAGATAGGCCGACTGGGCGCGCAGACCCCATGAGCCGAGAGTGTATATCTCACCTGTGAGAGCGAGGTCCATGTTTTGGCTTATGGCGAAATAATAGCCGCCGTTGCTCAGATAGTATCCGCGGTTGTAGTCGTCACCGAAGGTCGGGAAGATAATGCCCGAAGAGTATTTTTCAGAGAAGGGGAAGTAGCCGAAGGGCACGGCAAGCGGAAGCGGCAGTCCTGCCAGCACCATATATGCGGGACCTGTCACCGCATCCTTTCCGGGACGTACCTTGCCTTTGGTGAGCTGCATCCAGAAGTGGGGATGTTCGTGGTCATCACAGGTGGTGTAGCGGGCGTTCTCTATATATATGGTGTTCTCGTCAATCTTTTTGGATTGTCCGCCGGTGAGGTATCCTTCGCCTTGTTGCGTGATGACATCGGTGATAAATCCCTTCTCTGTCTTGAAGTTATAGCGCATGGTCTTGGCCTCGTAAGTGGTGCCGTTGTCGTCAAACACTGGCGAGCCCTTGAGGTCGCCGACCGAGTCGACCGTGCCGACAGCATAGACTGTGGTCGAGTCAAGATTCATTTCGATCTCGTTGGCGTCGAGTTTGATACTTCCATATGTCACTTTGCCGTCGCCATACATGTAGGCCCGGTTTTGGCCAGTCATCACCATCGAGTCTTTGGCCGAGAAGTCAACGGCATTGTCGAGGTCGACCTTTGTACGTACAATCTTTGAGCGGGTGTCGTTGTCGCCGGCCGAGATGCGGCGGCGGCTCAAGCGGGGTCGGCGGGTGGAGTCGGTCGACATCTCATGACGCTGTAGCACTGAGCGCGGGGCTTCGGCAAGCGAGTCGGCCATGAGCGAGTCGGCCATGAGCGAGTCGGGCATAGCGATGGAGTCGGGCATGAGACCGGCTGAGTCGACCGGCAGTCGGGTAGAGGTGAGCGCATGGCCTGTGCCCGTCGTGGTGTCGTGCGTCTCGACTGAGACAACGGTGTCGGACGATTCGGGTTCAGACGTGTCGCCTATCAGGCCTATGATACGTCGCGCGCCAGCCGACACTGAGTCGGAGTGACTGTCGGAGCGTGTCGCGGTGTCGCTGTCGACGGCGGTTGAATCAGTATGAGCGGCGTGGGGCAGCCCCGCGTCGCTGTTCACCGGCCGTGATATGGCACCTACTGAAAGGGCACACAGCAGTACAATCGCTATTATATATAATTGAGTTTTCCTCAAAATTTCAGATAAATCTCTGCAAAGTTATAACATTCCCTCCAATTAGCCAACAACACGTGTAACATAGTCATAAAATAATTGTTAATGAGCACTTGTTTGAAGAAAAGGATTAAAAACTGAGCCGAAAAGGACGAATAATTATAGGTTTTTTCGTATTTTTGCAGTGTTTTATGCTGGATTCAGTATAAAATTAGAAAAAATTAATCACTGTCACACCATCTCATAACAAAAGTTATGCCGCGTCAACATTTTGATTCATTGGATATCAGAATCCTCGAAATGCTCTCCAACAACGCCCGAAAGCCATTTCTCGAGATCGCTCGAGAGACACACATCTCGGGTGCAGCCATCCATCAGCGCATCCAGAAGCTCACGGCTGCCGGGGTGATACTCGGATTCCGCACCGAGATAGACCCTGCCTCTGTCGGATATCAGACATGCGCATATATTGGTTTCATACTCAACGACTCGACCAAGTTCAATGAAGTCGTAGAGCGTCTTCGCGAGATTCCTGAAGTGGTCGACTGTCACTTCACCACAGGCACTTATGACATTTTCGCGCGGATATATGCCCGCAACAACGCCCATCTGCTCGAAATAATCCATAAGAAACTGGGCCTTGGCCTTGGCCGCACCGAGACCTTGATTTCATTCAAGGAAGTGTTCAAGCGTCCTGTGCCCATACATGCCGAAAACGTTGAATAACCCCACCGCATTATATCATACATTCGGCTGCAAGCTGAATTTTGCCGAGACCTCCACAGTGGCTTCACTGCTGGAGGCCGAGGGCATTATGCGTGTGGCCGAGGGCGAGGTGCCCGACTATATAGTGGTCAACACATGCAGCGTCACCGAGATTGCCGACAAGAAATGCCGTCAGGCCATACGCTCGTTTGCACGCCGCTATCCTCATGCCAAAATTATTGTCACCGGCTGCTATGCCCAGCTTAAGCCTGAGGAGGCGGCTTCGCTTCCCGGAGTGGCTGTCGTGGCCGGTAATGACCGCAAGTTGCGCATCATCGACTATGTGAGAGGGTGTGAGTCATCCCGTGGTGTGGTTCACCATACGCCTACGGCCGATATACGCGAATTTTCTCCGTCATGTTCGCGCGGAGACCGCACTCGCTATTTCCTGAAAGTGCAGGACGGTTGTGACTATTACTGTTCATATTGCACCATACCGATGGCGCGCGGCCGCAGTCGCTCGGGTACTATCGACCAAATCGTGGCGCAGGCCGGTCGGGTAGCTGCCGAAGGTGGTCGTGAGATAGTGATAACAGGCGTGAATATCGGTGATTTCGGCAAACGCACCGGTGAGAATTTCTTTGACCTGTGTCGCGAACTTGACACTATTGAAGGCATCGAGCGTTACCGCATATCGTCGATTGAGCCCAATCTGCTCACCGACGACATTATCAATTTTGTGGCTTCGTCGCGACGTTTCATGCCTCATTTCCATATCCCGCTGCAGAATGGCAGTGACGCAGTGTTGAGACTGATGCGCCGGCGTTATGACACGGCTTTGTTTCGCCATAAGATAGAATGTATACGTTCGGCCATGCCCGATGCGTTTATCGGAGTCGACCTCATAGTAGGTGCGCGTGGCGAGAAAGAAGAGCTGTTTGAAGAGTCTCGTCGTTTTGTCGAGAGCCTTGACATCTCGCGTTTGCACGTATTTACTTATAGCGAACGGCCCGGCACGCGAGCCCTTGAGATAACACCTGTGATCAGCCAGGAAGAGAAGCATCGGCGCACCCGCATAATGCTTGACGTGTCGGAGCACAAACTGCTCGACTTCACCGGGCGATATATCTCTACGGTGCGTCCGGCCCTTATCGAACATCCCCGCAAGGATGGCTCGATGGCCGCGTTTACCGATAATTATCTGCGTGTCAATATCCTTAATCCCGACCCGTCGTTGGCCAATCAGGTGGTGCCCGTCCGCATCACCGGCATAAGTACAGATGATGTCGAAGAGTGTGAGGGTGTTATTGAAGTATAGAGTATATGGTTCAGGCGTCATTACCAGACATTAATCGTGTGGCTGTGGTCATTCTCAACTGGAACGGCCGCAAGTTGCTTGCCGACTATCTCGGCTCGGTGGTCCGACACACCGATGCCTACGTGGCCGATGTGATTGTGGCCGATAACGGATCGACCGATGACTCTGTGGAATATGTGCGCTGCCGGTTTCCCTCGGTCGAGATAATCGCTTTCAGTGAAAACCTCGGTTTTGCCGAGGGCTACAATCAGGTCATAGACATGATTGCCGCCCGATGTAAATATAAATATTGTGTGCTGCTCAACTCCGACGTCGAGGTCAAGGACGATTGGCTTACGCCGTTGTGGCGGTTTATGGAGTCACATCCCAAGGCTGGAGCCTGTCAGCCTGTGATACGTTCGGTGATTGAACCTGACAGGTTTGAGTATGCCGGTGCTGCCGGCGGATTTCTTGACCGTCACGGCTATCCCTATTGCCGCGGTCGCATATTTGATACCGTCGAGACCGATTGCGGGCAATATGACACCCTTATGCAGGTGTTCTGGGCCAGCGGGGCGGCACTGATGGTCGATATAGAAGTTTATCGCAGATGTGGTGGTCTCGACAAAGAGTTTTTCGCACATATGGAAGAGATAGACTTGTGTTGGCGCATACTTCTGAGCGGACGCGAGGTGTGGGCTGTACCTGATGCCCGTGTCTATCATCTCGGTGGAGGCTCATTGCCTGCATCCAATCCGCGCAAGACTTATCTCAACTTTCGCAACAACCTCTTGATGTTGCATAAAAATCTGCCTGACTCATGTCGTCGCGGTCTCCTGTTTCGCCGTCGTCTGCTCGATACGGTCGCATGGGCTAAATTTGTGCTGTCGGGTGACAGAGAGAATGCCTCGGCGATACTCCGTGCCCATCGTGATTTCAGACGTATGCGCAAAGCCTATACCTCACATCCCAAGCAAAATCTGCTTAATGTCGACACTAACATTCTCTTTGACTATTTCGTCCGCAACCGCCGCACTTACGCAGAATTGAAAAACTGATAACACTTATACACAAATAAGACGTTGTAAAAAATTAAGCTGCGTCTGTCCTGTTGTTGGTATGACATTATCGAGACGATCTATTGTTCTTACGGTTGTAAGCACATGCATGAATGGAAATGGTAGCAATTCAACGTATTAATAGTAGAAATGAATTTAATCGATAAAATATACAGGCCATTTATTTTTGCTCGATACTCTCTTTTCTTAAAAAGCAATAAAAATGTAAAGAGTATATTTCCTATTGATGAAGAATACGGAATGCTATCTTTTTTTAATATTTCAACGCCCCTGTGGAGTGAAGTTGCCATAGTATTATTGCTTTCAAACATTATAACTATTTCCTATAATGAACGACTCTTTTTGATTGGACTTCTTCTCGGTCTTAACTATACAATATCCAGAATAATCATACGGCGGCTAAAAAAGAGAGATTATGTCAATCGAATTATTATAAAATTTGATTTATCAAATAATTCAAAATACAATAGTTTCTTGTTCTGTTTATTTCTGCTATTTGCGTATACTGTTACTCCAATCGCTCCTATTGTGCTATATTTCATCTTACAATGAAGAGTCTCTGTTCATAACCGTACTTCATAAAAAGCACCCCAAAAGTTAGACTAAAAACTTTTGGGGTGCAGTGCATTTTGACACAGCCCCTTATCTGTGATGTCTATGTTTAGAACGGATATCCAATGGCGAGGTGGAAGGCGAGTGATTTGCGGAAAGATTCCATGTTGTAATATCCTCGTTTGCCGGTATCATAGGGGGCATGTATGCCTATGCCGAGGTCGGCACGGATTATGAGCATGGAGATGTTGAACCGCAGTCCGGCACCTGTGCCGAGGGCGAGGTCGCGCAGGAATGTGGATGCGCGCAACTGTCCGCCAGGACGGCTCTTTTCGTTTTTGAGAGTCCAGACGTTGCCTGCGTCAAGGAATACGGCACCGTGGAGCGGACCGAGTATCGGGAACCGCAGTTCGGTATTGGCAAGGAATATGAATGTACCCGTCTGATCGAAATAGCCGTTGATCTGGTTGGCCGGAGCGCGATATGAACCCGGACCTATGGAGCGGACGGTAAAGGCTCGTACAGAGTTGGCTCCGCCGGCATAAAACTGTTCGCTGTAAGGTACCTGGCTTGAGTTGCCATAGGCATAGGCCGCGCCGGCTGCAACACGGTTGACAAGCCACATGTCGCCCGAGCCTATGCGCCGGCCATAGACTATCTGGCCGTAGCCTTTGATAAACTGAGAGAATGGTGTGCCCAGCAGCTTCTTTTCTTTGTGCGCGCCACACAGTTCATACACCGACCAGAAGATATTGCCGGCCTGTTGCACCGAAGCCTGTATGTTGATGGTGTTGTCGCGGTTCATGGCCCGGTCATACACCATAGAATAAGACATCTGGGGTATGAATTGGTTCATGAAACTGAGAGCAATTGCCGAATTGGCTTGCATGATGGAGTCGAACACCTCGGTAGTGTTCTGTAGTTTGGTGTATGTGAGTTTGAAGAGAGTGAATGAGTTTGAAATGTAGCGTGACGAACGCCAGTCGTAGGATATACCTGTATTGAATTGTGACATTTTGAAATAGTGAGGGCGGTTGAGCACATCTACACCGAGAGATATGCGTGTCCAGTTGATGTCACGGCGACTTCGCGGCACAAATTTCGGTGCGAGCAGACGCGGGAAAGCAAGTGTGGATTTCAGACCTGCCTCATAGGAGTTGAAGAGGCTGCTGCGTCCCGCGCCTGTCTGCCATTCATATGAGCCGGTGAGGGTGACCGATAGCTGTTCGCCGCCCCCGAAGATGTTGCTGTTGGTGAGTCCGAGCGAGAGCCCCGGGCCGAGATAGGAGTTGGACTTTGATGAGACATTTGCTTCGATCGAGGCTTCCCACGGGCGGTCGAAAGTACACTCAATAGCCACATTTAGCAGCCGACGGTCTCGGTGGACGGTGTCGGGCGTAACAATAATATTGATATTGTTGAATATGCCCATGCGTGACAGCCGTTGTTGCGTGAGATCCATCTGGCGCACCGAAAATGTGCGGCCGGGACGGAATGCTATGCATGACGGTATCAGTGACTTGCGCAGACGTGACGGTCTGAACTGTATGACGTCGCCTTTGGAGGTGTGTATGGTGTCAGGGGTGCCTCCGCCTTTATTGCGCATGACCACAGTGGTAATCTCTCCGGTCGAGAAGTGGTCGAGTGTCCATGGATGGACGTTGTCGGCAATAGTGAGGCGCATGGCTATACGCCCGGGTGTAATGGTCGAGTCGGCGAGATACTGGATGTATTCTGGTTTGAAGTAATAATATCCGCGGTTGCGCACGGCATTGGCTATCTGCACGCGCAATGATGACAGTGAGTCGGTCGAGTAGCGTGTGCCCGGCTTGAAGTATGCCGAGCGGAGTGCTACCGAGTCGATGAGATGATAGAGGTGGGTAGAGTCGGGGAGCAACTGTATGGAGTCGATGAGATAGGGGGAGCCTGACTCGACGGTGTAAAGTATGGATGCCTTTTTCTTATTTTTTTTCTGGACGAGTTCGTAGGAAGAACGGCCAGCAAAGTAGCCGTTGTCATCGAGTATGCGGTCGAGCATGTGTGTACGCACTTCGGGGCGCACGTCGCTCACAAGCACCGGCTCTGACACAAGTTTCTCGTATATCCAGTGTTTGAATCCATGAGGCGGGTTGGGCCAGTTGTTGTAGACCCACAGGCCGATGGGGAAAGGTGTGCGGTAGGAGGCTGAGCCGAGCAACGGATTGTTGGGCTTGACCGACACAGCCTCGGTCAGAGTTGACTTTACATCGGCGGGAAACGGAGTGTTGTCAGGCGTATTGATCTTGACTCCTTTTAGGCCTGTGTAGAGAATTTCGTCCTGAGGCAGACGACGGGTGGTGGAGCAGGATGTCGCAAGCATAAGTGCTAACGAGACCGCCGACAATATGTTGATATAGCTTCTGACAGACATAACTAACTTTAATCTCTATACTTTCAACTCTATACTCTTATTTCAGTCTCTTCTGATGCCAAACAGTTCCCACAGGGTGTTGAGTTTTTTCTTGAGCACGAAACCGACACCGGTCTGCGTGATTTCACCCTCGAGAATGCTCTCGAAACCTGTGTGGCGGAACACTCTGACATACATCGAACCCGAGGCGTTGAGCATATATTCAAATGATATGTCATTGATTAGGTTCTGAGAGAAGTTTTCGTCCGAATCGGCATCGGTGGAATAGTTGCCGCCGACGACAATCTTGAACCGATCGTTAAACAGGCTCTTTGACACCCGATAGCTGTAGGAGGTGGCAGTCGAAGTGTTTCCCTCATAGGTGCGGTCATACTGGTCGATACCAAACGAGATGTCGACGCCGCGTATGTTGTTTGCGGCCCAGGTGTTGAGCTGAGAGGTAAGGAACGAGAATAGCGGATTGCCGCTCAGACTCGTGCCCTTGGTGTTGGCTCCTGTGTAGACGTTGTAGAGGAGCAGGTTCATGGCCTGGTTGGCCCGCTGTTCGGCCGACATAGATGTCAGTTCGTTCTGCACGGTGATGTCATCGTTGGTCGAGAGGTCAAAGGCCACGTTCATGTTGTCAAACGTGTTGGTTATGGAGAGCATCACGTCAAAGTTGACCACTCGGGAGTTTTGTCCGTCCTGTGTCACATTGGCGCGCACCACATCGACAGCCTGGATGTTGAGCACGGGATTCATCATGTTGCCGTTAAATGCGATGTATGAGCCGTCTTTAAAGGCAAAGTTTTTCTCGCTCATCAGCGGCGGTGTGTAGCGTACAAATCCACTGTTGATATTGACACGTCCTGTGAGGCGCGAGCCGTTGAGAGGCGACATGGAGAAGTCGAGATCGCCCGAGGGCATTATCTGCACACGGTTGTTGCCGTTTGACGACAGGTCGACATTTACAGTGGCTCCCTCGCGCAGATGCAGATCGGCATTGAAGTTGAGCGACATTGCGGTCGACGCGATAGAGTCGGCCGAGCGGGTCGAGGTGGTGTCGTTAAACTGTATGAAGTGTACCATGTCCTGGTCGGACTGTCCCGATATGGTCTGTTCGGCGTCGGGCATCACATAGGTGACGTTGGTGCCTTCGAGCAGCGAGATGTCGGCGTTGACATTGAGCCGCTGCATGTTGCCCTTGACTCCGGCGAAAAAGTCGAGAAACGCTTTGCCGTAAACGTCGGCTCCGCCTCGGGCGCGGTCTGACTTGACCACCTGGATGTTGCGTGCGGCCATGTCGAGGTCAAGACGCAGGTCGGTGAGATGGCGGGCATCCACGGTGCCGTTGAGCGACAGCGGATTGGCATTGCATGCGAGGATGTTGAAGTCCTTGAATGTTATGACGTTGCTGTCGACGGGTATCTTCTCGTCAGAGAATGTGAACGATGTGCCGAGCATGGTCACTTTGACTGCTGTGGTGTCAAAGTTGATATATCCGTCAAATGTCGGGTTGGCCATGTCGCCGGTTATCTGCATAGAGCCGTTGAGCTGGCCCGACAGTGAAGCCATCTTGTCGGGGATAAACGGGTTGACGATATGCAACGGGAACTTAATCATGCGGAAATCGAGCAGAAACGGTGTCGCAAGCGTAGAGTCGTTGAGTACACCGCGCGCAGTGATGGTCGGGATGGAGTCGACCATGAGTGTAAGGTCGGCCATTAGCTTGCCGCCTGCCGAGTTGGCCACGTTGACGTCAAGATTGAAATCGCCCACACGGTCGCGTCCGTAGTAAAGGTCGGCCAGCGAGATGGTGCCGTTGCCCGTAAGGGTTGGCTTTTCATATCGGAAGCTCAGGTCGGCCGAGACCTCGCCCTTTACAGGCGGGGCAAAAGGATTGATCGCAAGCCAGTCTTGCAGACATATGCGTGACACCTGCACTTTCAGGTCTTCCTGCTCGCCGTGGTATCGGTCGTGGTGATCGGCCGAATCGGCGTGTGCCGTATTGCCCTCGGGATGAGTGGTGAATATGCGCACGAAGCTCTTGTCACCGGTCAGTTCGAGATTGGCGTCAATATGTTGTGTGGCGAGATCGAGACTCAGGAAGTTGTCTTTGTTGAGAGACCAGGGCTTATAGGCGATTGTCGGAGAGAGGGGGACAAATCTTACGGTCACGATGCTGTCGGCTATGTCGGCATTGAGTCCGAGGTTGAAGCCTTTTTCGCCCTTGATATTTTCCTGCTTGAGAAATGCCGAGGCCCGTGTGTTGCCGGCAAAACCGTTGAGAGTAACATGGGCGAAGTTGTCAAATGTGCCCGGACGGTTGTTCATCGAGGCATTATATACGAGATATTCGCCGTGCTGCACGGCGTTGACACGTATTGTGTCGAGACGGGTATTGTCGATTGACAATGTGTTGAGCAGAGCGTTGAATCGCAGCAGCGAGTCGTTTGACACCGAAGCCGATAGCTGTCCGATGTCAATGCCTGATGAGGCCAGATATTGTGCGGCAACATTGGAGCGGCCCATGTCGGCATGCAGGGCAAATCTCGGTATGGCATTGCTGAGCACCGGGACATCGACACGCATGCTGTCCATCTGCGACTGTATGGCGGTCATGGCGGCAGGCATACCCGAGATGAATGACATCAGCGGACCGGGAGTGGTGAGCAAGAGGTTGAGGTCGCCGTTTGTCAGTGAAGTGCGCGAGCCGTCGCTCTCGGAGCGGGAAGTCAGTGTGATGGGTGAGCCAGGCTCGATGGTTATGCCGGGAAGCTGCCATTTGAGCGAATTGATGTCGGCCTTGACATCCATGCCTTGTGTGGCTATATTGTAGAATCCAGATGAGGCTATCTGCATGTGTCCGCCGTTGAGCGAGTCGGAGAGATGCAGAGTCATAAGGTTGATGTCGCGCAGGTCGCCGCTGATGTCATAACGTATGCTGTCGCCTTGAAGCCAGGCGTTAAATCCGAGTGAAGCGTCGGCTCCGGGATTGTGGCTCACCAGTGTGCCTGACGCCTCGCCGGCATGAAGCGAGGTGTTGAGTGCTATATCCGAATAGGTCTCTTTGAGATAGGTTATCTGCTTAACCTTTATGTCGGCATCAATAGACGTGTTTTTGGCCATAGGGTTGTATCCGCGTCCGTCGACTGAGACGCGGGCTGTGACGTAGCCCACGCCGAGCGACGGCATGAATGCGTCGACCGGAAATCGGTCGAGAGCTATCGTTGCGTCATAATCCTGCGGTCGCGCACGCCATGAGCCGTCGGCTGCCAGACGTCCGCCTTTGGTGATGACAGTTATGTCTCCCGAGGCCTGTCCGGGATGGTAGTCCACACTTCCGTTCAGACTGAGTGAGGGGACCGACGCTATGGGCAGGAAAGAGAACCTGTGGTCGGAAAGTGAGGCGAGAGCTCCGCTGAATGAGAGGTCTCCGCCGGCTTTGACGGGATCAAACGGATGGTCGATGGCTCCGTTGCCTTTGAGCCGGAACACGCCGGGCATGGACATGTCGAGGCTGTAGACATTAAGGTCATCGGCTGTGCCGTCAATGTCGGTAGAGAATGTCAGCAGCCCCATAGGGGCGAGCATTGCTTTCATGTCGGGAAATGCCAGAGTCACATCGGCTGGCGATACCGTGCCGTTGCCTTTGAGCGATAACGGCAGGTCGGGGTCGGCGGTGAGGTCGCCTATGCCCATGGATGCGTCAAATCTGAGCATTGAGCGCAGAGTCGATATGCTGAACGCATCAGCTTTCATCATTTTGCCGTCCATGGTGAAAAGTCCGTCGGCGCGCAGGGGCAGACCGCAACGTTCGGTGGCTATGAATTTTCGCAGAGGCACACGTATCGAGGAGCCGCGGTTGTAGAACGAGTCTACCTCGATGGCAATGTCGGTCGCGGCGATGTAGGACGGGTCAAAACCGGCTATCGGCGTGACACCGCGCTGGGCATACAGAGCCTCGCGGCCTGTGAGGCGCAGAGTGTCGGCTGTTATGGTCCACATCTCCGAGTCGGGAGTAGGAACGGTATCGGCTGAGTCGGACGGAGCGGAATTTTCGATGGCCGGATATATATATGTGGCGGCTACGCTGTCGATATGCAGCGAGCGTCCGAATATCTTTTTATTACGCATGTCGATAGTGGCCATGTTGAGCGACGCGCGGTCGATATGACATCCGAGTGAGTCGATTATCGGCATCATTTCCATAGAATAGTCGACGTCGGAGAGAGTGATGCGTCCGGCTCTTATGAGCCATGGTGTGGTCGAGGCTGTATCTGTCGGAGTCTCAGTGCTGTCCTCGAGCATCCTCAGGGTGACTCGGAGACCAGAGATGTCGGCACGGTCGAGATTGATGGTGTTTTCTTTGAGCAGGATGTCGGTCGCCGAGATGTCGCCTTTGGCAATGTTGGCGCGCAGCCACAGAAGCGAGTCGGCATTGCCAAACTGATAGAACGCGCTGTCAAGCGACAGCCCGTCGACATCTACATGTCCGCGCAGCAGCGGGAGTATTTTTACGGCTACCGACGCGTTGCGGGCGGTCAGCATGGTGTCGCCGGCCGCTTCAATCACGGTCACGTCATCTACACTGAGACTGAGGGGAAATCTGAGCCGCAGCCGCCCGACGTGTACATCCATGCCGGTCGAGGCGTTGACCTTGTCGGTAGCGAAGCCAACCGCCCAGTCCTGAACCGGAGGGATATAGAGGAGCACCGGGACGAGTATGACCAATACCACCGGCACCAATACAATCCAAAGAATTATTTTGCCAATCCTGCGTGCCAAAATGTGAGAATTTATTTAATAAGTGTGAATGAATGAAAATCTATATAATTAACAACCACGTACAGCAGGAAAAAGTTTAACATAATTAGGAGGTTGTGACAGAAAAACTCTCGTCGCAGGCGTATGGCGTAAGCGGCGAGAGTAATAGGCTGAGGGGGAGTAATACCGACATCCCCGACGGGAAATGGCTTATTTGTCCTGAGCAAGTGAAACAAGGAGTTCCTTGCCGTCTTCTGAAGGCTGGAATACGAGTTTCCCCTCACGGGCAAGCCATCCGAGAGCGGCATAGACCTCTTTCTCGTTTTTGAGCTTAGCCATTTTCTTGATCTGCTTTGTGTCAAGAGTCTGAGCTTCATTAAGGACAGCCCACACGAGGCCGGCATTCAAGCCAATAGTTTCGGTGTTCATTGTTAAGTATTTAAAATGGTTAAAACTGTTCACAGTCCTATAATCCGTCGGTCTGTGTTAATCAGCATGAAAATCATGCTCATTGGAGAATGAGACACGCAAATTTAATAAAAATTTGTTAAACGGCTCATATCTTTTCAACAAAAATAGTATGCCTTTGGTTCGTTTTGCTACAAAAATAGTTTTTATTGTGAGAAAAAACTGCGATTTACTCAATAGTATTCAATGATTGATTATGGATTTAAATCAAGATATTGACAGCGTGTAAAAACGAATTTTTAGTTAAAATTATGGTTAACTAATGTTAAATACAATCGGGGGGGGTAAAATTTTGTTTAAATTTGCCGAAAGTCAATAACAAAAAGAGTGTTTAAGTGGTGCTATTCCTTCCAAATGTGTTTTGTTAGGGCTTTTTCAGTGATGAAATTTCAGTTATTAACCAATCATTATCAATCGAAACATTTTTTATGAAAGCAAAAGGACTTCATCTATTCCTGTTGTTAGTCCTGTTCCTGTCCTTAGGGGCTCCGGAGGTCTACTCCCAGCAGACCGGCGGAGGGACAGCCGGGACAGCGACGAGTAACTCGTCAGTAACAGGTGTAGTATTAGACTCAGAAGGATTACCACTGCCTGGTGTCACTGTCGCTGTGATGCAAGACGACAAGATGGTATCGGGCACAGCCACTACCATCGACGGAGAGTTTGCAATCAAAGTACCTGCCGGAGCGATGCTTCGGTTCACCTACATCGGTTATGCTCCTCGGGAAGTAGCCCCTGTTTATGGCAAATCGATGGAGATAACAATGGAAGAGAGTGCTGAAAAAATGTCGGAAGTAGTGGTCAACGGCTACTTTACCCGCAATCGCAACACCTATACAGGTGCGGCCAAATCGTTGTCGGGCGACGAGCTCCTGAGCGTCTCGGCCACCAACATACTTTCGGCCCTCAGCTCGCTTGACGCCGGTCTCAACATCACTCAAAATAATGCCATGGGCTCCAACCCCAACAGCATTCCCGACCTTGTGATACGCAGTACCACGTCGCTGGCTACCAATAATGAAGTAGGTCTCAATGCTCCTCTTATCGTAATAGACGGTGTTGAAACGAATCTTCAAGCTCTTTATGATATGAATATTCAGGACATCGAGCGTGTCGACATTCTCAAGGATGCATCGGCTACGGCACTCTATGGCGAGAATGCTGCCAATGGTGTTATTGTCGTTGAGCGCAAGCGTGTGTCGCAGGCTCCTGTGCGTGTGCGATATACATTTACTCCTGAAATGAGTTTTGCCGATCTTTCGAGCTATGACTTATGCGATGCGGCTCAAAAACTCGAACTTGAGCGTATGGCCGGACTCTATAACAGCTATACCGGTGCGCTTGACCAAAATTATTACGACAAACTGGCTCTTATCAGCGGAGGCCGTGATATTGATTGGATTTCAAAGCCTGTACGCAATAGTTTCTCCCACACCCACTCGTTGTCTGTTTCGGGACGCGGCTCAAGCCTTGACTATAATTTCACGGCCGACTATTCGGACGTTAACGGTGTCATGAAAGATGATGGCCGCGATCGTTACGGTCTCAATATGTATCTCAGCTATCGTGTAGGTGAGAAGGCCATTGTTACTTTGCGTGCCAAGCACACCAATCTTACCACCAATAATTCAAAGTATGGTTCTTTCTCTGACTATATAGCCGCCAATCCTTATGATTCACCCTATGACGAATATGGTAATTTGCGAAAGAGCCTGTCATATGATATGATAAATCCTATCTATGAGGCTACACTTGGCAGTTTCAGCAAGACCAATACACGTACTCAGGAAGTATCGCTTGATATCCGATATAATTTCCGTCCGAATCTTTACCTTACAGCTCAGGGTACATACACGACAGCTAAGGGTACCAGTGATGAATTTACTTCTCCCGATTCAAATAAATTTTCAGATGAAACTCCGATTAACCAGCGTGGAACATATACGCTTGGTAACCTCGGCACTGATAACTGGAGTGCGAAAGTCGTAGGTAACTGGATCCATAATTTCGATAAGGAAGGCACCATGTTTACTCTCAACCTTGGATGGGAGATAAAGCGTCAGAAGTCAACAAGCAGCTATCTTACTGGTAGCGGATTTCTTTCTGATGAGCTTGCTGATATTTCTTATGCTACAACTTATTCGACATCATTGCTTCCACATGGTGGAGAAGATCTTGCTACTAGTGTCGGTGGTTTTGCAGCAGCCAACTTTATCCTTAGGAATCGCTATGTCATTGACGGCAGCTATCGATTGTCAGGGTCGTCTAAATTTGGAGCCGACAAGCGCACCGCACCATTCTGGTCTGTAGGTCTTGGCTATAACATGCACAATGAGAATTTCATCAAGGACCTCGGTTTTGTTGACATGCTTCGTCTCCGAGGCAGTTATGGCCACACTGGTAGTGTCAAGTTTGATTCCTATCAGGCTGTATCAACATATTTCTACTCCATCAACTATCTCCATTACGCCGGAGTCGGTGCGGTGCCTATTGGTATGGCCAATCCCGATCTTACATGGCAGACCACCAAGAAGTTTAATGTCGGTCTAACTTCCTCATTCTTTGGAGACCGTCTGAATGTTAATTTTGACTATTATACAGAAAAAACCGATGATATGCTCATCGATGTGTCGCTTCCCCCGTCTTCTGGTGCGACGTCTGTCAAAAACAACTACGGTCGTCAGGACAGCAATGGTATAGAGTTTTCTGCATGGGGCAAGATTATCCAGAACCGAGACTGGATGTGGAGTCTTTCGGTTAATGGTTTGCACTCCAAGACCACTATCCGTGAAATATCGGATGCTCTTAAGCGTAAGAATGATGAGAATGGAGCCAAAAACGAAGATACCGCTCCTCGTTTGCAATTTCGTGAGAATGAGTCACCGACTGCTATTTATGCTGTTCGTTCGGCCGGTGTAGACCCTGCCTCGGGTAAGGAAATATTCATAAAGAAGGATGGCACTTATACATATGAGTATGATCCTGCCGATCAGGTGGCTTGCGGTGATAAAAATCCCAAACTACAGGGTACATTCTCCTCCCTTCTCCAATATAAGAATCTTTCGCTCAACATTGGTTTTTCCTATCGCTTCGGTGGAGATATGTACAACTCGACACGTATGTCAAAAGTTGAGAACATCAACCCCCGTTATAATGTCGATGTGCGTGCGTTTACCGAGCGATGGAAGCAGCCAGGTGACGTGAAGCCATATCTTGCCATTTCATCCAACGGTGGGTCGTCATTTCAGTATTCCGACCGTTTTGTTGAGAAAGACAATGAGCTGTGGCTTTCGTCAATTACTCTCCAGTACAATATGCCTCAGGAGTATATCAAGTCTCTCGGACTCCAGCGTCTCTATGTAAGTGCGGGTGCAGAGGATATATTCCGCATCACATCAGCCAAGTATGAGCGTGGCACTTCTTACCCCTACAGCCGTAGTGTCAATCTCTCGCTTAGCCTGACATTCTAATTCCCTCACATCAACATAGAATATTATACAATGAAAAAAATATATCTGACAATCCTTTCCATGATGGCTCTGGCCACTACGGCATGCAACGACTTTCTCGATGTGCGCCCCAAGGGAGAGAAGGTCGAGAACGAGCAGTTTGAGACCGCAAAAGGTTTTGAGGACGCCATCAACGGTGTTTACGGTTTCATGACATCCACATCGCTTTATGGTATGGACTTTGTGTGGGGTATCCCTGAGATTCTCGGTCAGAATCTCCGCAGTGACGACTCCGGTATGACTGACCTTGCACGCTATAACTATGCTGATAATAGTGACTTGACCAGACGCTTCTCCGATATGTGGTCTGATGGTTACAAGGCCATCGGATATGCCAATAACGTGCTTCAGAATCTGGATAAAAAAAATCCAGATGAGTTTCCGCTTTATGGTGCATATCGCGGTGAAATGCTTGCTGTGAGAGCTATGATGCACTTTGACATTCTGCGACTTTTTGCTTCGGCCGATCAGTCAAAGCGGGGCATTCCATATGTCAGAACTTTTGATTTTTCGGTCAAGCCGTTCTATACAGTAGGAGAGTGTTTGGATTTTATTATAAACGATCTTACTGAAGCTGAAAACCTGCTTGAGAATGTTGAGACAATAGCCTATCCACGTGATGACAGCCAATATGATAAATTTAATTGCTGGCGTGAAACACACCTTAATTATTATGCGGTGCAGGCTCTGCTCGCTCGAGTATACTGGTATAAAGGTAATAATGCCAAAGCAGCCGAATATGCTGAAAAAGTGATAAGCAGCAATATTTTCCCGCTTGTTGATGTGACAGAGGTGCAGACTCATATTGCAGGAGTACTTTCTCCTAAGGAAACCATCTTTGGATTATATTCTCAGACATATCTTAACACATCGTCGAGCTATCTTTACACATGGCGTTCTTATCACTCCTATGTCGCTTATGATAATACCAGCGGCACCAACTATCTTCAGGCATGGAGTGTGCTTTATGCTCTTGATATATCGAGTACCGAGCAGGATTTTCGCAAGAACTATTTCCGAGTGGAAAGTTCTATCGCTAAGTGTTTGAAGATGGTCGATTATCCAACAATTGAAAATAATAATGTGTCGACACGCCCCGATTTGATAGCCGGAGTGAGCTTGATAAACGTCTCGGAGATGTATCTTATTGCGGCTGACGCCTTGTTGGCAACCGGTAATCATGATCGGGCTTTAAGATATTTCAATGACGAAATTATCTCGCGTGGTCTGACTCCGCTTACCTCAAGCACAATGCTCACTGCTGAGCGAGTATATAACGAATATCACAAAGAGATGTTCTGCGAGGGCCAGCATTGGTTCAATATGAAGCGTCTCAATCGTGACATTCTGTCAAATGCTGAGAGCCGTACCATACCTGCAAATGATGAAATATATGTGCTCCCCATACCTGATGAGGAGATGGAATATCGTCCCGAGGGTTCAACCAATATTTAAAGTGTGAAGTTATGAAACTGTTTACAATTAAGAATATAGCATTGTGTGCTCCGTTGGCTCTCGTTTTCATCGGGTGTACGGAAGAAGATTACAAGCTCTACGATACAACTCAGAAAGACTCGGTATTCTTCGAATATCGCAATAGCAATAACGAGCTTGTCGATGAGGTGTCATATAATTTTGGCTATGACATAGCTACAGTCTACACTATTGACATTCCGGTCACTCTTATGGGAGTACCTAAGGAGTATGATCGAACTATAGATATTGTGGTTGTCGAGGACGGCACCACAATGGCTGAGGGTGTAAATTACACAATCACAGACAATGTGATACCGGCAAACGCTGTAAACGGCACTGTACATGTCAATCTGCTTCGTGAGAATGACCCGGATATACGTCAGGAAGCCAAGACTCTTGTGCTCACAATAGGTGAGAATGATGATTTGAAATCAGTCGGCGAGAACTCTATAACTGTGACATATTCGGACTTGCGAGTTGAAATACGCCCAAGTTGGTGGACCACATATTCATGTCTTCCTGTCTATACATTTGAGAATGCACAGTTGTTTTTTCATTATTTTTATGAGAGAGCACCAAAGGCCGATATAAGTGTATTTAACGAGATGGTTGCAAAATATGATAATTATTTCGTAAAGGCGAGCAATATAATGGGGCCGATGGCAATGTATGAGCCATTTCTCAGAAATTATGTGCTTATACCAATGTATAACGAGCATCCAGAACTGTCGTGGCAGGCTTCACCACTTTTCTAATACACCAAGTGTGAAAAATTAAAAGAAGACAAATATGAAATATCATAATATATTGAAAATGGCATGTGCGGCCATACTCTCGGTCAGTGTCGTGTCATGTATCGACGATGAAAGTGCTTATGGTGGTGATGTATTGCCGGGACTGACAGTAACTGTGCCCGGTGATGCCGAAATGCCTGTGTATAATTTCAGTTATGGAGAAGAGTGCGAACTCACGCCTGATATAAAATATGATGGGCCTGGCACTCTTACTTATGAATGGAGTGTCGGTACGTATAATAATGGAGTGAAAGGGGCGTTGGAATTTGTCACTAATGACAAGACTTTCAGATATTCTTTCCCCTCTGGCGGAAGATATTATGCCCATCTTGTTGTGACTGATGGTTCTGTCGGGATTGTGCAGGATTATGAACTGAGTATCAATCGTACTTTTGAGCAGGGATTCATGGTACTGTCCAATAAAAACGGTGTAGGAAACCTTGTGTTTATAAAGGATCCGACCCGTGAGGAGATTGAGGACGGAATTCCGGTGACAGTAATGGAAAATTGTCTGCAACGTGTCAATGACAATGTTGCGTCAGATCCTCTTGTCGGTGCTCAGATGATTTCATGGTATGATTGGAATGGGTCTACTTCTGTGGGAGTCAATCGATTGGTGTTGTGCACTGAAAAGCAGGGATTGTACCTAAATCCGAATACGTTTGTTATAGTTTCGGCAATTGACTTTGACGATGTTACTCCCGGATTCAAGGCTGAGAGGCTCATCCTTGACGCAACAAGTCCGGTAGCATGGAACTCGTCAGATAAGAGACATGTGAAGATGAATAGTAAGTATATGTTTGGCCTTGAGGATAGCGAGTGGAAGACTTTTGACTTTGACTTCATTTCAAGCAATACATATATGTCGGGCCTTAACCAGACTACTGACAATTATTTTGTCAAGCGAGATCCTTTGGCACTTTATTCCAAAGCTCTTGATATGGCTACATGGGAATATAGCTGGGTAAACTCTTCGCAACTCCGCGACAAGAATGATAAGCCTGTGATGGACAACTGCGAGCTTATTGTCGCGTTTCGCGGTGAAGGCATACCAACACAGTATGGCACTAATACCTATCCTTGTTATATAATAAGTCGAAGCAAGTCGGATGGCCGACTCTTTGCTACAGGTATCTCTGGTTTTGGAGGTTATTCTACCGGCCAGGTCCTCGAGAGTCACGGAGAGATTGCTTGTAATGCTTCTACGGCAATTCCTGCTGCCGATTCATTTGTAGTGCCCTCCGACATGTATCACCGCACATATTACTATAACGGCAACTGTGTGTATGTGATGCTCAAGAGTGGTGATACCTTTACACTACCATCGGAGAGCGAAAGCTGTCTACGTTATTCCTCTGACGAAGAGGTGACCTACATGGGAATCAACCAGACTCGTCAAGGCTCTCAGACTTTAGCCGAGGATCTTCTGGTAGCTACATACAATAAGACTACCTCACGTGGCAGTGTTTATATTTACAATATGGCCGATGTCCGCACAGACAATCCAAATCCGACACCCAAGGCATCATATCTTAATTGTGCCGACCGCATATCATTTATCATGTATAAGTCGCGTATCGCAAACTAATAGACTGTAGTTAACACAAGGGCTCCAGACATTCCTCCGACAAATTATGCAAATTCGCCCTGTCGGAGAGATGTTCTTGGAGCCCTTGTGCGATATTATTGGAAAAAATGCATTATTTTTGTGGCGTATATCACTTTTTAATACCATTTATGAAAATTCATTCAACAATGTTCGCGCTGATGGTAATGTCGAGTGCGTGTATGTATGCCGACAACCTGTCAGTCAAGATTGATCTTTCGGATAATCCCTCATGTGAGGAGATGAATGTCAATATGCGCCCGGTAGAAGATTACAGCTCGGCGGCATCTGTGACGCTTCCGCAAGCCAATGCTTCATTACGTGTCGGCGAGGTCGTGAAGAGTCCTTCGGGTCTGTATTACCTCTATTGTTATACGCCGAAATATCAGACTTCGATACCTGTGAGTCTTGATGCCGAGAGCGTCAAGTCGCCTATTAAGGTTTCTGTAAAGGATTATGTGGTCACGACTTCTCTTTCAGGGCCGGCCAACAATGCTCTTGTCGATGCCAACACTCGCTTTACCAACCGTGCGCGCACAGTTGGCAACAGTGCGGCCGACATGACTTCCGACGAGCTACGAACCGCCCTCGCAGGATTTATCTCTGACGGGGAGACTGTGATAGCCGGCGAGCCGTCGCTGTCTGCCTCGACGCAGGAGTTTATACGTCTCTGGGCCTATACACTTGCTTCCGACTCCTATAGTATGGCTCTTCATGTGAGAGGTCGTGTCGGGAAGGAAGTCTCTTTTAATGTTTCCGATATTCTTCCCGCGCCGGCAAGTGTGCTTGACACCCCTATGGCCGCCGGATTTCCGTCGGTCACCGGAGCTGTAGTCTCGACTCTTCCAGGTAAAAATGTTGAGGAGAAACTCTCAGCTCTCCATGAGCTTTACAATACGCAGACCATAAAAGACAATGTCACATCGATGCTTGTCAGAACTTTTATGTCGGGATTTGACTATAAAAACGATTTTGAGTCGGGAGTGGCACGTCTGCAGGCTCTTACAGACAAATACTCATTGCCGGCAAGCTATCTCGATAATTTCCGTGCCCGTCGGGCCACGGTGCCGGGATTGCCGTTTCCCGAGGGCGTAAAGCTCCTTGATCGCGCCGGCAAAGTGGTAGACTTCTCAACATTCCGTGGCAAATATGTCTATGTCGACCTCTGGGCTTCGTGGTGTGGGCCCTGCTGTAAGGAGGTGCCTTATCTTCAGCAGCTCGAGAAAGATATGGAAGGCTCGAATGTTGTCTTTGTCTCTATCTCATGTGACTCGTCGACCGCTCCGTGGCTTAAAAAGATGGAGCAGCTCGGCATGCACGGCAATCAGCTCATCGATACCACTAACGAGCTTGGCAACAAACTTAATGTCCGCGGCATCCCCCACTTCCTGATTTATGACCCTGAGGGCAATCTGCACACATATAACGCTCCACGTCCGTCATCGTCACAGATACTCCCCCTCCTCCGCTCGCTTAAGTGACGTTTATGCCCACTAAAAAACGCCAGTCAGTGACAGGAGTGTCTCTGACTGGCGTTGATGTTATTCCACATTAATGTGCCGGGGATGAGTATTGCAGTCCGGATTATCTAATGTAAATCTTGCTGACTTTATTGCCCTGGCGGCGGATAAATATTCCGTTGGCGGGATTGTCCACGCGCATGCCGTTGAGGTTATAGTATTCGACAGGCATGTCATTGGAGTCAGTGCTTATGTCTTCGATACCGCTTTGGTCGACTGTAATCAGTGACACTTTTGTGACTGTGACGGCAAAGCCTGAGATGACCAGGCCGTGAGCCTTGAGTTTCTCGAGGTCTGTCACATTTATTTCATATACGGCATCCTTGGCTCCGCGCTTGAAATTGCCGGCCGAGTCCATGTTGGTGCCTTTACCGTTTACTGTGAGGTCTACCATGTCACCGCTCTGCACTTTGACGATTCCTTTGCCTTTACCGGCATTGATGGTGAGATTGATTTTGAAGCGGTCTCCCTCACGGGCGTTTTCAAATTTGTCGGCCGCTACTTTTACCGACTGAACCCATTGTCCGCAGTTGACATTGCCGCTCCAGATTTCAGATTCAATGCCTGGTGTGGGTGTGTCGGGATTGTCGGGCAGCGGGTCGCCTGACGAGAGCTGAATACCTGTAACGATGATGTTTGCACCTTTGACACGCAGACCGTTGGCCTTGAGTGACGCAGCGTCGTTATTAGTTATCACATAGGTGAGTTCGGTGACGTCGGGCTGTATGCATCCATAGCTGTCAAGATTTGCTGAAGTCCTGTCGGTCTCGAGCTTGACATAAGTCTGGTCGTCAAGTTCGATATTTCCATAATCATTACCGGCGTTCACATTCAGAAGTATTTTCAGTATGTCGCCGCCCTTGACATTTGAAAATTTGGGAGCGTCTACCGTTACATCGTTCTTCCAGTTGCCTGTGTCGACGCTACCTGTCCATATTGTGTTTTCAGTGGGAGTCTCTACGCCCTGTCCGCCGATAAGCTCCACTTTTGTAACAGTGATATTTTCGCCTTTTATTCTGAGGCCGTTCGATTTGAGCAGTGCCGCGTCGTCCGCTCCGATTTCATAGGTCACTTTAGTCACGTCGGGCTGTATGCATCCATAGCTGTCGAGGTCGGCCGAAGATCCGTCGGTGTCAAGTTTGGCATACTTCTGGTCGTCAAGCTCAATGTTGCCGTAGTCTTTGCCAGAATCTACGTTGAGATATATTGCGATTTTGTCGCCGGCTTTGATAGCCGAAAATTTAGGAGCGTCAACAGTTATATCGTTTTTCCAACTGCCGGTCGAAGTGCTACCTGTCCATATCGTATTTTCAGCGGGAGTCTCTACGCCCTGTCCGCCGATAAGCTCTACCTTAGTAACGGTGATGTTAGCACCTTTAATTCTGAGACCGTTTGATTTGAGCAGAGCCACGTCGGCTGCCCCGATTTCATAGGTCACTTTAGTCACGTCGGCCTGTATGCATCCATAACTGTCGAGGTCGGCCGAAGATCCGTCGGTGTCAAGTTTGGCATACTTCTGGTCATCAAGCTCAATGTTGCCGTAGTCTTTGCCAGAATCTACGTTGAGATATATTGCGATTTTGTCGCCGGCTTTGATAGCTGAAAATTTAGGAGCATCTACCGTAATATCGTTTTTCCAGCTACCGGTCGAAGTGCTACCGCTCCACAGCACACCATCCCCCGGAATGTTGGGGGTGTCGGGCTTCTCGGGTGTTTCGGGAGAGGTCCCTCCGTCGGTGAGTGTGACTTTGGTTATTGTAACGTTGCGGCCTTTGAGCTGTAGTCCGTAGCTCTGTAGGCTCGCGATGTCATTGTCGTCATTAATCACTGTCGAGGTTACCGTGGTGGTGAGTGCAAACTGTCCGTCTTTCTTGACATTGGTACGTCCGTCCTGACATTTGAGTTTGGTATTGTTGGAGTAGATGTCGACCTATGCGTATTGCTGAAGGGTGCCGGTGGTGAAATGTATGGTCAGAGTCTGGCCTTTTGTCAGACCGAGAAATTTTTCGGCACCGAGTTTGAAATATACTTTTTTCATGTCGGGCACGGCTGTGCTTCCTTCAAAAAGCACAGGATCAATATCGAGCTCGTCGACCAGTACAGCCTTTGTTATATTGGCCGAGCCGGGCTTGGCCGACAGGAGCGCAATCTTTGTGATTTCGTCTTTTTTGTTGTTGTCAAGTCGGAGCACAATCCGGGTGGATGTGGCATCGGCCTCGCAATTGCTCGAAGCATTTGATTCATCGGAGTAATAGGCTTCGAGTTTGAATTTGGCTGGGGTGGGCTGCTCGAAGTCCATAACGATGTAGTTGTATTCGGAGTAGTCCTTGTTGTCAAGGTTGAATACTATGCCGCCCCAGCCTTCGGTCCAGGAGGCGGTGTTGCCGCTCATTGCCGCTCCGCTCCAGCAGAGCTCGGATGTGTAGAGAGGCATGATGTCAAGTTCGGCGGCCGATGAGCCCAAGGCCATCAGGCCGGTCGCCAGGCATACTAAAATTTTTCTCATAGTTCTATAATTTTTAAGTAGTTAGTGGTTGAGGATTTTCCTTACTGTAGAGCCTTGCCGCAGTATGTATATGCCGGGGTTGGTCATATCGCTGACACGGCGACCCGTTATGTCAAATATCTGATAAGGTTGTGTGTAATCTATCTCCCGAGTGTTGTTGGGGCTTATGTCCCGGATGCCGGACGAGCCATATATCGAGCACTCTACGGATGTTTCGCGGATGCCGTTTCGGCCGAGCACGGTATTGGTCCCGTTAGGTTTGTATATCGAGTCGTCATAGCTTCCAAACATATCGCAGTCCTCCACACCGCCGCTGTTGCCGGTCCATGACCATACGAGATAGCCCACTTGAGTCTGTGCGGTGTAGTCGAGTATGCTTTGCCATTCGACATAGCGGCCTCCGTGTCTGTAGGCAAACTCCCCGATTATTACCGGGTAACCTGTGGCCAGCGCGTTGTCGATGTTTTTCTTGACAGTCGAAGTGTTTTTTCCTGCAACGTCATACATATGTATCGCGAAGACAACATTCTGTAACGGGTCGGCTGAGGCTACTTCCGACGCTCGTTCAAATATGCTTTGAGGCCATTGGCCCCAGCCTGCTGCATCAATTATCAGAGTGTTGCGTATGCCTCCGTCACGGATGATTTTTATGGCCTGTTTGTAACCGTCGGCCCAAGCTGCCGAGTTGCCTGACGCGCCAAACCATTCGTTGGCTATGTTGACGATTGTTGTTGCCGTGTGGGCGTTAAGCATGTCTTTCATATCCACCCAGAAGCGTGCGGCTTCCTCGAGGTCGGAATATTCGTTGCTTCCTGTCGCGTCATGAGTGTTGAATACTGCTATCAGATGGTTTTCCTCACAGAGAGTGATGAGTTTTTTCAGTTCTCTTACCGAAGGGCGTGAAAAACGTCGTCCGGTGCCGAGTTGGATACGGAGCGTGTTGCATCCGATACGTTTGGCCGCCGGGATTACGGAGTTTTCTTTGCCTTTTTGCCAGCACCATGAATAGTTGGCCCCGCGCATTACAAAATTATTGCCGTTGGCATCAAGCAGTCGGGTCCCTGATACTTTAAAAGAGCCTTCATATTGTGCCGAGGCCAGCAATGGTAAGAGAAGTATTAGAATCTGTAGGATTGCTTTCATGTGATTGATTGTTATTTCGGTTATATATAGCAATAGGATATGATGAGAGAAAACGTCTCAAGTTGTGACATCGCAAAGTTATGACTAAATAATCGGGATGTATGTTCTGATTTTAACCATTGTTGTTACAACTGTTTTTGATGCAAAAAATAGATAAAATCAGAACATTGAGAGATGCTCCTTTATGAAGTGTGTGGTATAATATGTTGAAACATAGTAGGTTAATAGGGGGGGGTAAAGGTTAAGGTTTAATGTGTGTTCCGTGTAGTGGCCTGAAAATGTAATAATGTCGTTATATCAAGGACTTGCGGAAGGATGAAATGTGTTAAATGGTTATACATGAACTATGGCGAATTATTTTTTTGTATATATTTGCACAAAAAATGAAAATTCAGGACCTTGTAATATGAGAAAAATTAATTCGGAAATCATTACTGAAATAGCTCCTGTGCAAGAAAAGTATGGTTACTATATTGTAGAGCGTAAGAAACATTCTTTTGATTATCCGGTACATCGTCACGACGCATATGAAATCAATTTTTTGTATGGATGTAAGGGTGCGCGGCGCATAGTAGGCGACTCGATTGTCGAGCTTGATGATTTTGATCTGGTGTTTGTAGGCCATGGCATCGAGCACGGGTGGGAACAGCACAATTGTCAGTCGGGCGATATGCGAGAGATTACCATCCAGTTTTCGCCTCATTTTTTCGTAGAGGATTATCTTATTGACAATAAGCTCAATTCAATGGTGCGTCTGCTCAAACTCAGTGCCAATGGCATAGCTTTCGGCACCGAGACCGTGTTGAGGGCTTTTCATGCGTTGGATGAATTGCCGAAGATAAAGGATAGTTTTGAGAGAATGTATGCGATTCACCGTCTTGTCAGGATGCTGTCGGAGAGCAAGGATTATGCGATATTGTCGAGTTCGACATTTTCAAGCATGTATGCTACAAGCGATTCACGCCGCATAACCAAGGTGCAGAATTATATACGTGAGCATGTGATGGAAAAAATCAGGCTTGTGGATCTGGCAGCCCTGGCCGGGATGACAGAATCGTCGTTTTCGCGCTTTTTCAAGTTGCACACAGGCTACTCGGTAAGCGATTACATCACTAATATGCGGCTTGGCGTCGCTACGCGTAAGCTGGTGGATACGAAGATGTCGGTCTCGGAGATATGTTATGAGTGCGGTTTTAACAACGTCAGTCATTTTTGTCGGTGTTTCAGACAAAAGAAATGTTGCTCACCTACCGAATTTAGAAATATGTATCAAAACAAGATTAAGCCGTAATGAAAATATATCGGATGTGTCTGATGAGAATATAAACAATACAGTTCCTGTCTATGCTTTTAATATAGCATAAATAGGAACTGTATTGTTTGGAGATGGTGACGTTACCTTCTTAATTTTTTATCACATCCTCTTATTTTATCAGAATTGTTGAGGTGTAAGGGGCGAGATGGCCGATGACGTGGCCTGAGGCAACGGTGAAATTGCTGTTGTGCACAGAGTCGGTGTAGTCTCCGTCGGGTAGTGATGTCGTGATGTCGATGTCTTGGGGCATAGCGGTGAGATTGATGAGTACAAGGCCTGCGTTTCCACGACCTATGGCTATGACAGCTCCGTTATTGGCCTGAGTGATTGTTTCGGGTTGCCCGTGCATGGCGCGGCGAAATTTGTTGACAGCCACGACTTCAGGATGCTTGAACTCGTCGTTGCCGCGTGCGCCTACGCGATTGTTGCCCCAGTAGTTATCACGTGTGCTTCCGGCCGGGCGGCTGAAGAAGAGAGGGGTGCCGTTCTGACGGGCGGCGAGAAATACCCAACCCATGCGTATCTGGTCGTCGGTAAGTCCGGCCGATTCGTGTTCGTTGGCATATGTGTCGTGCGATTCCACCCATGTCACGAGATGCTTGCCGTCGACCGGGTGATGCCAAGTGAGGAGCGAGTCGGCATTGAAGTCGCCTTTGTCAAGCACGGTGCGGAGGGCATGGCCATAGGCCGAGGCAGTGAGGTCCATGTATTCTCCATATTCGGCTTCTTTCACATTACGGTCCTGGAGCACTTCGCCATAGATGAAGAGCGAGTCGCGGGGCACGCCGAGGCTTATGCCTTTGACGGCTTCGCGGCCGGTGGCAATGTCCCAGAAGTTGTTTCGCTCGGCAAGACTGTCAAGAGGGTCGGAGGGAAGGCCAATGTGCTTGGCTGTGTCGTAACGAAATCCGCGTACTCCGAGGCTGAGCAGATCGTTGACATAGGCCATATAGTAGGCCTGGAAGTTGGGATTTTCGGTATTTACGTCAGGTAGGCCGCCCATCTTGCCGGTGGTGCACTGATAACGGTCGTTGTAGTCGGTGATGTCGTTGAATCCGTTGGCGTGAAACAGTTTTTCGTGACCGCCTACGGCATTGTCAAGGTCGGGGAGCACGGCCGTGTGGTCGACGGCTGTGTGGTTTGGGAGAACGTCGACGATGACTTTTACATTATATTTGGCTGCACTGTCCATCATGGCTTTGAATTGGTCGCGCGAGCCGAGCAGATAGTTTCCGATTTTCCAGTCAGTGGGTTGATAGTAGTAATACCACTTGCCGCGCACCGAGTCGCCGGGCTGGGAGTAGAGGGCGAGGCCTCCGTCTTCACCGACAAAGCAGGTGTTGGCGGGCGATGTCTGTACGTAGGCATATCCGGCTTCGGCGATGTCGCGCATGTTGGCGGCGATGGTGTCAAATGACCATGACCAGGCGTGGAGGATTACGTCGTCGTTGGTGTCGGCCGACGGTGTCTTGGCGGTGTTGCCTCCACATGACACGAGCATGGTGCCTGCAGCAAAGGCAAGAAGAAGTGATTTGTTCATGAAATTGTTTGATTTATGTAAGTATGATTATGATATGCTGGCGGATGATACCGCTAAAGGAAGAGTGTAAGCGTGATGAGGTAGAAAAGTGAGGCGGGGACTACGAGCAACAGTGAGTCGATGCGGTCGAGTATACCGCCGTGGCCGGGGAGAAGATTGCCTGAGTCCTTGACGCCGAGTGTACGCTTTAGGAGCGATTCGACAAGGTCGCCCCAGGTGGCGAATATGGCTACTGTGACTCCCATGAAGCACAGCCCCGATGTCGAGATGCTTTCAAAATATGTCGGGAAGAAGTATTTCATGACGAAAGCCGATGCGACAACAAATATAATACCTCCGAAAAATCCCTCCCATGTCTTGGCCGGAGATATACGCGGAAATAGTTTGTGGCGTCCGATGAGCGAGCCTGTGACAAATGCGCCCGTGTCGCTCAGCCATATCATTATGAACATCGCCAGCAGGAGAGCTTTGCCGTCAGAAAGCGTGTAGTACATTGACACGATGCCGAGCGGCAGGGCTATGTAGAGCTGGCCCATATAGGAGTATGCGAGATTGGCAAGCGGAGAGTTTTCGTGATTGTAGAGCTGCATTACGAGCCTGATGGTGAGATACAGGAGGTAGAGCAGGAAGAATGTGCCGCCGAGTACAGCCGTGGTATGGGGCGACAGAAGTCCGAGATTGACGCTGCCAAGCCCTACCACAAGGATGAGTGCGCCGGTCATGTCGGTGATGAGTGTAGTGATGTTCTCACCGCCCGAACCTGTGTTGCAGAGTACCGAAAACTCATTCACTGCAAGAACTGCAAAGAGCGAGAATAATGCTACAAACCACCATCCGCCCGACAGGACGGCTGCGACGATAAGGGCTACATATATTATACCTGTTATGGAACGTTTTATGAGATTTTTCATTTGTGTCTTTTATGCCAATAAACAATATTTCGCAAAAATAATGAAAAATTTTTATAGAATGCTAAAACGGACCGCTTAAATTTAGGCGGTCCGTTTAAAATGAGTGTTTTTGGATGCGTTTTTTACACGAGATGTCCGATGAGGTTCTCGCGATCGCCGGGCAGGAGATCGATGACGGGGATTTCCACCATCGTGTAGGCTCCTGGAGCGAGACGCATTGATGCGCGGGCCACTCCTACGAGCAACTGGGCTGTGAGGGCGGGGTTGTTGATGCTCATGCTGAATTCAAAACGCTGGTTTTGGGTCTGTCCCGAAACGCCTTTGCGCACCATGTGTACCCCGTGACCCATATCCTTGACGGCGTCGACGCTCTCGACAGCCATCACATGAGTTTCGTCAGAGGCGAAGTAGGGGTCTTCCTTTACGGCTTTGGCCACTTCTTCGAGCGACGCACCGGGGAGAAGCTCTACATACACCATGCGGCGGTGCATGCCGTCGCCCTTGGGCATGGTCATGGAGAGGGCGTTTTTCACGCCGGGTTTTGACTTGACACACACAGTGTGGCCCATGCTCATGCCGGGGCCGAAGTTGGTGTGGGTAAGGCCTTTTGGAGCGGCTGCCTCCATGAGAGTACGCACGATAGAGTCGCTGCCCGGATCCCATCCAGCCGAGATGACGGCTACTTTGCCGGCCTTGACTGCGGCCTCGTTGAGCGAGCGGCGCAGTGATACTATCTGTGTGTGGATGTCAAAGCTGTCGACTGTGTTTATACCCATGTCAAGATATTCGAGGGCATATTTCTCTACTTCGCGGGTAGGGGTGCAGAGGATGGCTACATCGACCTGTCCCAGTTCGCGGATGTCGGTTACTACGGGATAGGGAGTGAGTTCGAGGGGTTTCTCACCAACGTTGCGGCGCACTACGCCGGCAATCTCCATGTCGGGGGCTTCTTCAAGGGCCTGGATTGTAAACCGGCCGATGTTGCCGTAGCCTACTACGGCTGCGCGGATTTTCTTATTCATACCTATTGAACTTATAAAATGAGCAAGCAAAATGTCATTATAAAGCCATGAGGCTATAAGGTCATGGAATGATTGCGCATCCTCTTAACCTTATAGCCTCATAATATGATAGACTTCAATTTTCTTGAGCTTGCGGAAAAATTGAAATTATTTCTTTACGATTGCTTCGGTGTCACGTGCTATCATCAGTTCCTCGTCGGTGGGGATAACCACAACCTTGACCTTGGATGCTGGGGTGGAGATTACTTTCTCCTCGCCGCGTACTTCGTTGGCCACGGGGTCGATTTCCACGCCCATGAATGCGAGGGGCGCGCAGACGTCACGTCGGAGCGAGCACTGGTTTTCGCCGACACCGCCGGTGAAGACGATGATGTCCACGCCGCCCATCTCGGCAGCATAGGCTCCGATGTATTTGAGTATGCGCTGCTGATACATGTCGAGACCGAGTGTGGCGCGCTCGTCACCGTTGTTGACGGCTGCCTCAATCTCGCGCATGTCGCTCGAGATACCGCTGATGCCGAGCATACCGCTCTCCTTGTTGATGATTTTCTGGAGGTCGGCGGCCGAGAGGTTGTGCTTGAGCATGATGTAAACGAGGGCTCCCGGGTCGACGTCACCTACGCGTGTGCCCATCATGAGGCCTTCGGTGGGGGTGAGACCCATCGAGGTGTCGATGCTCTTGCCGTCAACCACGGCTGTGATTGATCCGCCGTTGCCGATGTGGCAGGTGATGATTTTCTGACCCTTGGGGTCTACACCGAGAAATTCACACACGCGCTGCGATACGTAGCGGTGGCTTGTGCCGTGGAAACCGTAACGACGCACTCCGTCTTCCTTATAATATTTGTAGGGGAGGGCATACATGAACGATTTGGCGGGCATTGTCTGGTGGAATGCTGTGTCAAAGACTGCCACCTGAGGTGTGCCAGGCATAAGGGCTGTGATTGCGTCGATACCGGTCATGTTGGCGGGATTGTGGAGCGGGGCGATGTCATAGCACTGCTTGATCATGTCCTTGACCTCGTCGGTGATGAGCATGCTCTCGCTGAACTTCTCGGCACCGTGCACCACGCGGTGGCCTACGGCGTCGATTTCGTCATAGCTGCTGATGCAGCCTTCTACGGGGTCGGTGAGGAGGTTGAGGATAGCCTTTACTGAGCCGTTGTGGTCGGTCTGGCCAAGCTCGATGACTGCCTTGGAGCCGTCGGCTTTTTTGTATTTGAGAAATCCGTCGGAAAGACCGATTTTCTCAACACCACCCTCGGCGAGCACAGCGTCGGTGGCTGTGTCGATGAGTTTATATTTTACTGAACTGCTGCCGCAGTTAAGCACAAGAATTTTCATGATATATGTGTGTTAAAACTTTTATATACTCTGAGTTTTTGATAAATGATTCATCAATTGTCGCCCTTGAGGCCGATGGCCTGGTTGCAGGTAATGATGATAGTCTTGTAGATGTCGTCGGGCGAGCATCCGCGGGAGAGGTCGTTGACTGGAGCGGCGAGACCCTGAAGCACGGGACCTACGGCCTCAACGCCGCCGAGACGCTGCACGAGTTTGTAAGCGATGTTGCCCACCTCAAGGTTTGGGAATACGAGCACGTTGGCACGACCGGCGATGTCGCTGTGGGGAGCCTTGCTGCTGCCTACGCTGGGCACGAGGGCGGCGTCGGCCTGGAGCTCTCCGTCGAGCGGGAGTGTGGGAGCCATTTCCTTGGCTATCTTGGTGGCTTCGATTACCTTGTCGACCTTCTCGTGCTTCGCGCTACCCTTGGTCGAGAAGCTGAGTATAGCCACGCGGGGTTCCATACCGGCGATGTCGCGTGCGGTCTGGGCTGCCGATACAGCTATCTGGGCGAGTTCGGCTGCGGTGGGGTCGGGGATTACGGCGCAGTCGGCAAAGATGAGCAGGCCGTTGGTGCCATAGGCTGAACCTTCGGGGAGCACCATGACAAATGCTCCGGACACGACGTTGATGCCGGGCTTGGTCTTGATTACCTGGAAGGCGGCGCGGAGCACATTGCCTGTGGTGTTGAGCGCGCCGGCCACCTGGCCGTCGGCGTCACCGTTCTTGATCATGAGGCAGCCGAGATAGAGGGGATTGGAGGCTGTCTTGCGGGCATCTTCCATGGTGATGCCTTTGCTCTTGCGGAGCTCGAAGAAGAGGGGAGCATATTTGTCAAGCACTTTCTCATCGTTGGGGTCAATGAGGGTGGCCTTTTCGATGTTTGTGAGTTTGAGCTCATTGGCCTTTGCATTGATCTCTGCGGGGTCGCCGATGAGTATTACGTCGGCAATGCCCTCAGCAATGATGCGTGCGGCGGCTGTGAGTGTGCGCGGTTCGGTTCCTTCAGGGAGTACGATGCGTTGGCGCGAAGATTTGGCTTTCGCGGTAAGTTTTTCAAAAAGTCCCATACTGATTTGGCGGTATTATAATTTGGTTGTTGTTTGTTGTGTCGATAGATTAGAATCAATTACGGGGCAAAGTTACAAAAGTTTTCCCCCAATGACAAAAAAACTTTTGCCATCGGGGGATTTTTACTTGTTTTTGAATACCATTTCAGAGCCTTATGTCAATATCAAGATTGCCACGCATGTTGATGTCAAAGCGCAGGGTGTGTGTGGCCGTGTCATATCTCCATCCTTTGACGTTTTTGCCGCCGGCTGTCACTGATGTAGGTCGTGACATTATGCGGTGCACCACAAAAGTGAGCCGTTTGTTGTCGGCCGAACCGTCGATGTGTCCTGTTGTCGCCACCTTAATATTGATATAGGTGTCCGAGGCCTGCCCCGAGAATGTCACGAGGCGATAGTTGCCGCTCTCGAGCGATGAGGGCGAGGTGAGATCGTCTTCATATAGATTATAGGTCGACAGGCCTGATGTCGGGTAATAGTTTATGGTGTATCGGTCGGTGCGATAGTCGCCAGTGTTGTCCATCTTGTAGTCGGCCATGGGGATGAAAGAGCCGGCCCGCACGAAGAGCGGCAACACGTTGAGCGGAGCGGGATAGATGATTGTATCGCCACCGTAGTGGATGTTGTCGGGAGCGGTGATGTCTAGCCATTCGCCGTCGGGGAAGATTACCCTGCGCTCAGTGGCACCTTGTGTCAACACCGGGGCCACAAGAATGTCGCGCCCCCACAGATATTCGTCGTTTATGTCGTCATAACGGGGGGTGCCGGGGGTATAAAAGTTGAGCGGGCGCACAAGCGGCAGACCCTGCGAAGCATTCTCGTAGGCGAGTGTGTAATTGTAAGGAAGCCAGCGGTAACGCTCCTTTATCAGAGGGAGTATGATGTCCTGTTGGTCGGGATAGCAGTATGGCTCGGCTGTGCTTTGAGAGTGGGTGCGCAGCACAGGTGAGAATGTGCCGAGCTGCAGCCAGCGAACATATAGCTCGGGGTCGTAGGGCGCGGCCGGGTCGATGGCAAATCCGCCCACGTCGTGGCTCATATATCCGAGACCGCTCAGGCCTGAGTTGAGCATGATGGTGATTTGCGGAGCAAGCCCGCCCCAAGAGCGTGACACGTCGGTAGACCATGGAAACACGCTGTAGGACTGTAGGCCCGTAGTGCCTCCGCGCATCATTGTCATGAGTCGTCGGTCAGGGAAGTCTTTTTTGAACAGGTCATATATTATGCCGCTCCAGTCGTTGCCGTAACGGTTGTGATATTGGCGTGTGGTGAGACCATTGGCATGCATACCGCTTTCGGGATGCACCTCCGGCTCGCCGAGATCGCCCCACCATCCGCCCACGCCGTCAAGAGTGAGCTGCTTGTAGCGGTCGCTCAGCCATGCGCGGGTGTCGGGATTCGCTACGTCAAACATACCTCCCTCTCCGACCCATATAGTCACTTCCTGGGGCGAGCCGGTGGTGTCGGCAAGCAGGAGGCCTTTGTCGCGAAGCGTATTGTAATTATCAGATCCACGGCCGTTGCGCAGTATATAGGGCTGTGAGATGATTACGGTATTGACTCCGCGTCGTTTCAGTTCGGCCATCATCTTTTTGTGATCGGGCCATTGTTCCGGGTCCCATTCGAGGCGTCCCATATCCTGCTCCTTACCATACCAGTAGAGGTCAAGGACGATGCCGTCAAGAGGATAGCCTGCGCGTTTGAGAGTATCTATCACACCTATGGTCTCACGTTGTGTGCGGTAGCCGTATTTCGATGTTATATAGCCGAGCGACCATAGCGGTGGCAAATCCTGCCGGCCGGTTATGGTGGTAAGTTTAGTCGTGAGGTCGGCCAGTGAACCGGTGGAGTTGACAAAATAATATGACACCGGAACAGTCGACTCAGTGGTGTAGACGATTGGGTCGGACATCACCATGGAGGCGGCGGCATAGTCGTCAAACATTATGGCATATCCGTTGGAGCTGAGAAATAGCGGCATGGTGATGTTCATCTGGCGTATGCGCGGGTCTCCGGCCGTGTAGCCGTAGTTCTGTCTGTTATACATCACCAGAGTATCGCCTGCAAGGTTGAAGCTGTAGCCGCGCTCGCCCGCTCCGTAAAACGAACCGCTGCCCAGAGTGGAGAGCGATATTGACTGACGTCCGTCCGACAGCGTGCGCAGTCCGTTGTCGCTTACAGCTCTGTTGCCGCCGGCGTTGATGTCGACCGCTCCCGTGGTCGAGTCGATGCGGACGGTGACGCCTGTCGGAGTGGTGAATATGCGCAGCGGTCCGGCCGACGAACTGATACATTCTATATCGGCAGCTTTGGGGGCGTCGGGAAGTGTTGCCGAAGGTGTTTGTCCGTGAGCGAAGTTTTCCACGCGTATAATGTCGGGAGTGATGGTTGAGACCGTCACACAACGTCCCCGTGACGTGCTGACACTGATGGTCTCGGCTGTTGCCGGTATGGACATGAGTGTGGCCGACAGCAGCACTGACAATTGTGCTGGTATGATAAATCTTGACATTTAGGGAAAGAAAGAATGTAAGATGAAAAATAAAAAATACTTTTACTAATTGGTCACAAAGTTAATAAATATAATCCTGGTTATGAAATTTTTCGCCTCCAAAAATGGCCGTGCCGCGACGGTGAAAAATACGGCAAATGTTAAACTTTGGTTAAAACACTTGACAAAGGGGCTGTATGGTTGTAATTTTGTGGCGATTTTATCATAATATGCCTAAGAAGCGTTTACATCATATCCCCTTGTTCAGCACTCGGGCCACCGCCACCGTGTCGGTCGCATTGGTGCTGGTCATACTCGGCATAGCCGCACTTGTGGGGTTGGCCACACACGGGCTGTCGCGCTCCGTAAGAGATAACATGGGTTTTGTGGTGATATTCAGTGAGAATGTCACCGCCGCCGACATTGCTCAGGTCACCGATAAGCTCAAGGCCGGGGGCGGCGTCAGAGACATCCAGTATTCTTCACCCGATGATATATTGGCGCGTTGGCAGAAGATGGTCGGTGAGGATGAAGACATAATGAAGCTTGCTGATGTCAATCCATTTACATCCGAACTTGAAGTCAAGGTGACTGATACCTACGCGTCGACCGACAGCATCATGACCCTTGCAGCTCCTGTGATGCTCATGCCGCAGGTGAGCGATGTGAAGATTCACAATGAACTTATCGACAGCGTAAACTCCACTCTTCGTAGCATATCGCTGACACTTGTAGCTGTGGCCGTAGCGTTGATGATAGTCTCGTTTGTGTTGATATTCAATACTGTGCGGCTTTCGGTCTATTCACGCCGTTTCCTCATCAACACAATGCAGCTCGTCGGAGCGACGCCCGGATTTGTGAGGCGTCCCTTCATCCTCGAGAGCCTCGTCAACGGAGCTGTGGCCGGGGTGCTGGCATCGGCGATAGTAGGGGCGATGCTCGGTATGGGCATGCATATAGATGTATCGGTGTCATCGTTACTCAACTGGCCTCAGGCCATAGCCGTGATGGCCGCAATGATTGTGACCGGCATGCTTATATGTATGGTGGCTGCATTCTTTGCATGCAACAGGTATCTCTCACTCACGTATGACGAACTATATAAATAAATAATGGAGCCATTGATGACACCGCCAAGCGTGTTGTCAACGGCTCTTCCATACAAAAACATATTGATTATGGCTTATAAATCAGACCGTCGTTCCGACAAAAACGATGTGCTCGAGAAGGAAAACGACAACGAGCTGCCTCTCCTCCGTGCCAATTTCAGACTGATGGCTGCTGCCGGAGTGATGATAGTGCTCGGCTTTCTGCTGATGGCCGGCGGTGCCACCGACTGGGGCGAGTTTAATCCCGATATATTTTCTGCCCGCCGCATAGTGGTAGGGCCGACCATTGCCTTCCTTGGGTTTATTTTCATGGGTGTGGCTATAATGTATTCACCTAAAAAGAAATAAGATATGGATTGGTTAGACGCGCTTATACTCGGTGTGGTGCAGGGCTTGGCTGAATATCTGCCTATAAGCAGCAGCGGACACCTGGAAATCTTTCGTGAGATACTCGGCCTGGAGCTCTCAGGCGAGGATGCTCTGGAGTTTGACGTTGCTCTTCATGTGGCCACTGTATTGAGCACTGTCGTAGTGCTTTGGCGAGAGTTTTTGCCCTTGTGCAAATCGTTCTTCACATTTGCCCGCGACGATAATTTTTATTATGTGTGTAAGATATTGCTCTCATGCATCCCTGTGGCCATAGTCGGTCTCTGCTTTAAGGATTTTGTTGAGAGCTTTTTCGGCGGAGGCCTCACTGTGGTAGGTATCTGTCTGCTTGTGACAGCATGTCTGCTTGGTTTTGCCTACTATTTCCGCAACCCGGCCCGCGAGGCCCGCAATCATGAGCGCGGACACGACATCACATGGATGGATGCGTTTATCATCGGTTGCTCTCAGGCCATCGCCGTGCTCCCCGGTCTTAGCCGCTCGGGCACAACGATTGCCACAGGTCTGCTTCTCGGCGACAAGCGCGACAAGATAGCTCAGTTCTCATTTTTCATGGTAATCATTCCTATACTTGGCGAAGCCATGCTGAGTGTCAAGGACTTGATTGGTGGAGAAGGCATGGGTCAGAGCGTGGGCGTGCTCCCGCTGGCCATCGGTTTTATAGCCGCATTTGTAGTGGGTTGCATCGCCTGCAAATGGATGATTGACATTGTAAAGAAGGGCAAACTCGTGTGGTTCGCTCTCTACTGTCTTGCCGTCGGTATTTTGTGTATAGTCTGGTGATAGAACTCATAGCCTATGGATTTCATTAGCGGAGAGACACTTTATATAGACAAGCCGTTGGAATGGACCTCGTTTGACGTCGTAAAGCGTCTGCGCGGGGTGTTGCTCCATCGCCTTCATCGTAAGAAGATGAAGGTAGGCCATGCCGGCACGCTTGATCCTTTGGCTACAGGTGTGATGGTAGTGGTCACCGGCCGCTCGACCAAACTCATCGAGAGTCTCCAGGCAGGAGTGAAGGAGTATGTGGCCACCATACAGCTTGGAGCCACTACCCCGTCGTTTGACCTCGAGACCGAGATTGACGCCACATATCCCACCTCCCATATTACACGCGAAGCCATCGAAGCCATCCTTCCCCGCTTCCGCGGACGCATCGAGCAGGTGCCCCCGGCATTCTCGGCCTGCAAGGTCGATGGCCATCGTGCTTACAATATGGCCCGCAAGGGGCATGAGGTGGAACTGAAGCCCAAGGTGCTTGTCATTGACAGCATTGATATCGAGAAGTTTGATGAAGAGAAGATGAGCCTGCGTCTGCGCATCGTATGCAGCAAGGGCACATATATACGCGCGCTTGCCCGCGACATAGGCGAAGCCCTCGGCAGCGGCGGACATCTAACGGCCCTGCGCCGCACTCGTGTGGGCGATGTGGGCATTGAGGACTGCCTCACGGTGGAGCAGGCTGTCGAACTCATACGCACGACCGACATCGTGATTCCTGACGAGGAGTCATGTGACGGCAAGTGAGATAAAAATATAGAAACAATCAAGTGAAAACAATACATACTGAGAGAGGATGAAACTTTCACAATTCAAATTCCGTCTGCCTGAGGAACTTATAGCCCAGCAGCCCGGCGGCGAACGTGACGAGGCCCGTCTGATGGTGGTCAACCGCAAGGACGGCTCGATAGAGCATCATGAGTTTAAGGAAATTATCAACTATTTTGACGATGGCGACCTGTTTGTCTACAACGACTCCATGGTGTTTCCCGCACTCCTTTACGGAAACAAGGAGAAGACTGGCGCGCGCATCGAGGTGTTTTTGCTGCGCGAGCTGAGCGCGGAAAACAAACTTTGGGACGTGCTCGTGGAGCCGGCCCGCAAGATACGTATCGGCAACAAGCTCTATTTCGGCGATGACGAGTCGATGGTGGCCGAGGTGATTGACAACACCACCTCGCGCGGCCGCACTCTGCGCTTTCTCTACGACGGCCCCCATGAGGAGTTCAAGGAGGAGCTTTACAAGCTCGGTGCGACCCCTCTGCCCTTCTATATCAACCGTGAGTCGACCACCGAGGATACAGACCGCTATCAGACCATCTATGCCAACCGGGAGGGTGCCGTAGTGGCTTCGGGTGCCGGTCTGCACTTCTCGCGCGAACTCATGAAACGTCTTGAGATCAAAGGTGTCGGCGAGGCTTTCATCACCATCCACAGCGGTCTGGGCAATTATCGCGAGATCGACGTGGAGGACCTCACCAAGCACCGCATGGACTCCGAGGAGATGGAGGCATCGCAGGAGCTTGTCGACAAGGTCAACGCCACCAAGGACGCTGGTCATAAGGTGTGTGCAGTGGGTACACAGGTGCTCCGCGGCATCGCCAGCGCAGTGAGCATGGGCGGACACATGAAGACCTACTCGGGCTGGACCAACAAGTTTATCTTCCCTCCCTACGACTTCACCGTCACCGACGCGCTGGTGTCAAACTTCCACCTCCCTTACTCCACCATGCTCATGATGGTAGCCGCTTTCGGTGGCTATGACCTCGTGATGGAAGCCTACAAGAAGGCTGTCAAGGATGGTTACAAATTTGGTGTCTACGGCGATTCGATGCTGATTATCTGATGGCGTTACCCGGAGGTACCGATCTCTTGAAATGGCCAAATATCTGACCATACCAAAATCAGGCGAAGGGATTTATCGCGAAAAGATGAGCCGCTTCCTGGCCTTTGCACTTCCGGTGTCGTCGGTCGACGAGGCCCGGGAGTGCATAGCATTGTATGCCAACGAGTATCATGACGCACGTCATGTCTGCTGGGCCTACATGGTCGGGGCCGACCGTCTCACATATCTTTCGAGCGACAACGGAGAACCTTCCGGCACTGCCGGCAAACCGATACTCGGACAAATCAACTCTCTTGGCCTGACCAATGTGGTCGTGATAGTGGTCAGATATTTCGGAGGCATCAAGCTCGGCACCTCTGGACTTATCACAGCCTATCGCGAGGCCGCACGTCTGGCTCTTGATGACGCCGGCACGGTCGAAGGCCGCGAAATGACTCAGATGAGCGTGACATTTCCCTATCTTGCTATGAATGACGTGATGAAGATTATCAAGAGCACTTCGGCCTCTGATGCAGTGAAGATTACGGGACAGGAGTTTGACAATACCTGCACTCTCTCACTGTCACTTCCGCTCGACATTGTGCCCGTCATAGCCGCACGGCTTGATGCTGTCTCCGGCACCTCGCTAAACTATTGACGTGTCATTATTGTTTAGAAAGTTGAGCGATAAAAAACGGCAGAACGGACAATGTGTTATGAGCAAAAATGACTACCTTTGTGACTTGACGCCGTTAATATTCATCCACATTAAAAGTTTCAACTAAGAAATATTTTCAGACAACCCCTATAATTCATGACAGACAACACTACTGACCTGCTCCCGATGATAATCGAAGGTATACAGGACCGAAAGGGCAAACATATCACCGTCGTGGATCTCAGCGACATAGAGAGCGCGGCCGCTTCGCGCTTCGTGATATGTGAAGGCACCTCGTCGCAGCATGTGGCCGCAGTGGCCGACAGTGTGCGCGACTATCTTTTTGAGCACGGCCGCATCAAACCATACAACTATGACGGATATACCAACTCTCAATGGATTGTCATAGACTATGACGACACCATGGTACATGTGTTTCTCCCCGAGACACGCCGTCTCTATGATCTCGAAGGGCTTTGGAGTGATGCGCGCATCACTGAGATTCCCGATCTTGACTGACGTGTCATCTTTTTTCATATTCATCGACCTCACCTAACTACAGCATATGATGAGTACCCCCGATAACAGACCCAAGAAGGGCGGCATACGCTTCAGCATGTACTGGGCATATGCCATAATTATAGTTTTCCTTGTAGGAATGCTGTATATTGACGACAATTCCTTGACCAAGGACGTGAGCTACTCCAAGTTTGAGCAGTATGTCGCGTCGGGAGGAGTCGAAAAGATTACAGTCTTTACCAACACCGATAAAGCCGAGGCTGTTGTCTCCGACTCGTTGGCCCGTACCATATTCCATGAGAGCCAATACAAGCCCGATGGCGGTGTGGTGGCCCATATTGTCACCGACATCCCTTCGGCCGACAAGATGAAGGATCAGATTGATGTATGGAAGGCCGAGGGCAAGTTTCACGGTGAGGTCAATTACGAGAAAACATCCGACTACTCCTCAATACTCTGGACTTTTGGGCCTATCATCCTGCTTGTCGCTTTCTGGTTCTTCATGATGAAGCGCATGTCGGGCGGAGCGAGCGGTGGCGGACCCGGTGGTGTGTTCAATGTCGGTAAGTCCAAGGCCAAGGTCTTTGAGAAAGGTGAGGCTACAAATGTTACGTTCAAGGATGTTGCCGGACTCACCGAACCCAAGACCGAGATACGCGAGATTGTCGAGTTTCTTCGCAACCCGCAGCGTTACACCGACCTTGGCGGCAAGATACCCAAGGGCGCACTGCTTGTAGGCCCTCCCGGAACTGGTAAGACCCTTCTTGCCAAGGCTGTTGCCGGCGAGGCCAACGTGCCTTTCTTCTCGATGTCGGGCTCCGATTTTGTCGAGATGTTTGTCGGCGTGGGTGCATCGCGTGTCCGCGACCTCTTCCGCCAAGCCAAGGAGAAGGCTCCCTGCATCGTGTTTATCGACGAGATTGACGCCGTGGGCCGTGCGCGTGGCAAGAACCCCAACATGGGTGCCAACGACGAGCGCGAAAATACGCTCAACCAGCTCCTCACCGAGATGGACGGTTTCGGCACCAACAGTGGTGTGATTATCCTCGCCGCCACCAACCGTGCCGACATTCTTGACAAAGCCCTTCTGCGTGCCGGACGCTTCGACCGTCAGATTACAGTCGACCTCCCCGAACTCAAGGACCGTATAGAGATTTTCAATGTCCATCTGCGCAACATCAAGAAGGACGATAGCGTGGATGTCGAAGTGATGGCCCGTCAGACGGCCGGATTCTCGGGCGCGGATATAGCCAACGTATGTAATGAAGCCGCCCTTATCGCGGCGCGCAACAATAAGAAGACCGTCGATCGCGACAGTTTCATGTCGGCCATTGACCGCATCATCTGCGGTCTGGAACACAGTTCCAAGATTATATCGGCCGACGAGAAAAAGGCTATCGCCATCCACGAGGCCGGACACGCTACAGTGTCATGGTTTCTGGAGTATTCCAACGAGATGGTCAAAGTCTCCATCGTGCCCCGCGGCATGGCTCTCGGTGCGGCATGGTATATGCCCGAGGAGCGTCAGATTACACCGCTGCAGGCTCTGCTCGACCAGATGTGTATGACCCTCGGCGGTCGTGCGGCTGAAGAACTCACCTTTGGACAAGTGTCGACCGGCGCGCTCAACGACCTTGAGAAAGTCACCAAGATGGCCTATGCCATTGTGGTCTATTACGGCATGAGCGAGAAGCTCCCCAACGTATGTTACTACGACTCCACCGGTCAGGCCTACGGTTTCTCCAAACCCTATGGCGGTGAGCGTGCAAAGCAGATTGACGACGAGGTGTCACGCATCATCAACGAGCAGTATGAACGCGCCAAGAGCATCATCCGCGAGCATAAGGACGGACACGCCCGTCTGGCCGAGACCCTTCTCACCAAGGAAGTGATGTATGCTGAAGACCTCAAGGAGATATTCGGCCCGCGTCAGTGGCGTTCGCGCACCGAGGAGATAATGCGTCTCCAGGCCGAGCGCGACGCAGCCCGCGAGGCAGCGCAGCAGACACAGCCCGAATCGTCTGACGACAATGCCGACGACACTCCTGCCACACCATCGTCCGATGCTCCTGAAGACGTCGAGGCGGTGGAAGTAGCTTCTCAGACCACACCTCCTCCGTTTAAAGGAATAGAAAAACAGGATAATGATCAATAGGTAATTTTAAATACACTATATTGTAAAAGGCTCAGAAAACTTCGGTTTTCTGAGCCTTTTACAATATAGTGTATCTTTATCTCAATTCTCAACTTTTTCATACTCTTCTTCGGCTTTCTTGAGAGCGGCTTGTGAAGCCGGATCTTTCTGCCAGTGGAAGGGGACGAAATTGCTGCCAGGCTGTACCCACGACGGTTTGCGGAACGCAAGTATGATAAACGGCAGTATCACAAACAGAGCCACACCTCCGAAGAGCACTGCATACCATACGGTTGTCGAACCCATGGCTACCTGGTCGGGAGGGAAGAAACTCAGCACAAATGCAAGCAGCGAGCCGAGAAAACCGACTCCGCCCACAACCCACATCAGCAAGTTGCCGCGTTTGCCTATACGGAAAGGCCGCTTGACATTCTTCATATTATAGCGAAGATAGATTGCGGCTGCAAACATTAGCAGATACGCTATAAGATACAGCAGCACGGTAAGCTGTGACAATATCTGGTAGAAACTCTGTACCGACGGCATGACTACAAACAGCAGTGAGAGCAATGTAACGGCAAGACCCTGGACGAGCAGTATGTTTTTCTGCACACCGGCCTTGTTGGTCTTCTGGAAAAATTTTGGCAGATAACCGGCTTGCCCGACGGCAAAAACTCCCTTTGAAGGGCCGGCCACCCAGGTGAGCACTCCGGCAAGCACTCCGAATGCAAGTGCGATGGCTATGATAGGTGTGAACCACTCCATGTGGAATGCCTGGAAATAATTGTCAAACCCCACAAGCAGACTCTGCACGAGATTTATATCCTTGGCCGGAATAATGACGCCGAGAGCATACGTGCCGAGCACGAATATCAACACCGTCACAAGCGCGCCACCAAACACGGCTTTTGGATAGTTGACTGCAGGATTGGATATGTCTCTGACGTGCACGCCCGACATTTCCATACCGGCATAAAATAGAAATATCGAGGCTGCCAGCACCACGTTGTCAAAGTTGGTAAGGTCGGGCCAGAAGTCTCCGTGAAAGTTCATCTCGGAGTGGCCTCCGCTTGCAAGATATATGACTCCACACACCACCAGCAGGATTGCCGGTATTATGGTGCCCACCATGCCGCCTATTTTTGATATTTTGCCCACCCAGCCGAGCCCTTTCAGCGATATGAGCGTGGCTATCCAGTAGATGGCGAGCACTACTGCGATTGTATAGAGCTTATTGGCGGCGAGATGCGAGTCTGCCACATGGTCCATGCCGATGAAAGCCAGTGATACGGCTCCGAAGGTCAGCACGGTCGGAAACCATATGGTGCTTTCGACCCATTGAAGCCATATGCCCAGAAATCCGAGTTTGCTCCCGAAGGCCTCGCCTATCCAGCGAAACATTCCGCCCTGCTGGTAAGGAAACATGGCGGCAAGCTCGGCCGCTACGAGTGATACGGGTATAAGAAATACCAGTGCGGCGAAAAGATAATAGAAAGCCGAGCTCATGCCGTATTCTGCCTCGGCTGGAAGTCCTCGCAGCGATACCACCGCCACGATATTCATGATCATAAGGGTGAAGACACCCAGTTTTGCCGCCTGCTTCACCTTGGAAGTCTTGGCGGGAGCCGTTTGAGTTGCCATAATGTAGAGGGTCTTGATAGTTGAATCCGTCTGCTCGGAGCTGTGTCTGTATAAAGAGACCGGCCGGTTGCCACAGTCACGCGACAGGGGCAGCCGGCCGGTCACATCAGCTTCGATACTTATTTACCGGTGTGGTTGAATGTCTTGGCCACGAGAGGAGTGTTTTTCTCCATGGCGATACGTGTCGGGGTCGGATATTCGAGCTTGTTGAGCTCGTCGACGGCAAACCGTATGTCGGCCAATAGCTGGTCGGCCATGTCGCGGCTGAAACCCTGCTTGCACAGCACGCGCATCACCACCATCTTTTCGATATTGGCCGGCATCGCATATGCAGGCACCATCCAGCCCTTCTGGGCCAGTTTGTCCTGAAGGTCATAGAGTGTCCATTTGGCCGACTTCTGAACCTCGGGCTTCATAAGCCATACAAATATCGGGTTGGGCACCTCCGGGGCATAAGGCTGGAACTCGGCCATCGACCCTATCTGCTCGTGGAGATATTTGGCCACCATGAGCGAGTTGTACTGCACGTTCTTGTAGCCCTCAGATCCGAGGCGTATGAACTGATAATACTGTCCGAGTATCTGTGCGGCCGGACGTGAATAGTTAAGTCCCACCTGTGTCACCTCGGCTCCGAGATAGTCTACCGTAAACGACATGTCATCGGGTAGGTATTTCTTGTCTTTCCATACGACCCATCCGAGACCGGGATACACGAGGCCGAATTTGTGGCCCGATGTGCTTATCGAAAGCACCCATTTGAGTCGGAAATCCCACTTCTTTTCCGGATTGAGGAACGGCAGTATGAATCCGCCTGACGCTGCGTCGATGTGTATGCACACCTCGTTGCCCGTCTCTGCGTTATATTTGTCAAGAGCCGCGTCAAGAGCCTCTACGTCATCGTTGAGACCTGTCCATGTGACACCCATGATAGGCACGACACAGATGGTGTTTTCGTCACACATCTTGATTGCGGCGTCAATGTCAAGTGTAGGATGCTCTACCGAGAGTGGCACGCAACGCATCTCGATATCCCAGAACGATGCAAATTTCTCCCATACTATCTGATAACCGGTCGAGATTACCATGTTGGGTTTGTCATAAGGTTTGCCCGCCTGTTTGCGGCGTTCGCGCCAACGCTTGAGGGCAGCGATGCCGCCGAGCATACAGGCCTCTGACGAACCTATAGCCAATGCGCCGGCTTTCCACTTGTTGGTCTCGGGCGTGTTCCACAGGTTGGCCATGATGTTGATACATTTCTGACACATCACGGCTACGCGCGGATATTCGGTCTCGTCAATATAGTTGATGTTGATAGCCTCGTTCATCAGACGGGTCGCATACTCGTCCATATATGTGGTAACGAATGTTGCCAAATTGAGTCGGGGCTGTGTCTGGGCGAAGGTTTCGTCCTTGACCATCTGATAGGCTATTTCAGGAGTGGTCGGGCCGTCAGGGATTTTTTCAACGGGTGCTGATTTCAGCATGGCGTCAGAGCCGAATACATCGGTCTTGGCATCGCCTTTGCGGAAGTTTGTGTCGAGCATAACAGTAATATTTTTTTGAATAAATATGTTAGGATAAATGTTGACAGACCGAATACTGACGTTGCCTTGTAGCGGAATATCAAGCCTGACTCTATTATAACACTCCCGACTATCGATTATATCTTGCCCGATGAGTTAAATGAATATAAATTATTTGAAAACAAACGTTTATTAAAGATATAGAAAATCGGGAGCCGCGATTTGTGTCGCGGCTCCCGATACCTGAGATTTATTTATAATGATGTGAGGCTATTGTGACTCGGATATTTTTATCCGGCTATCTCTTTGATTACAGCCTTGATGCTCTCAGCCAGCTCATCGGCTTCGGCCATTGTGTGGGCCTCGCTGTAGATGCGGATGATAGGCTCGGTGTTTGACTTGCGCAGGTGTACCCACGAGTCGGCAAAATCTATCTTCACACCGTCGATGTCGGTGATGCGCTCTCCGGCATAACGTTCTTTCACAGCCTGGAGTATGGCGTCGACATCAAGGTCAGGTGTAAGTTCGATTTTGTTTTTGGCTATTTCATAGGCCGGATATGTAGCGCGGAGTTCGCTTACTTTCTTGCCGCTCTTGGCCAGCAGGGTCAGGAAGAGAGCCACGCCTACCAGTGCGTCGCGTCCATAGTGGGCGGCGGGATAGATGACTCCGCCGTTGCCTTCGCCTCCGATGATGGCGTTGGTCTCCTTCATCTTGGTCACTACGTTGACCTCGCCTACGGCGGCTGCGTTGTATGTGCATCCGTGGGCGGCGGTTACGTCGCGAAGGGCGCGTGACGAGCTGAGGTTTGACACTGTAGAGCCGGGTGTGTGCGACAGCACATAGTCGGCTATCGATACGAGGGTGTATTCTTCGACAAACATGCGGCCATCCTCCATCACGATAGCCAGACGGTCAACGTCGGGGTCTACCACAAAGCCAACGTCGGCCTTTCCGTCGGCCATTAGCGACGAGATCTGGGTCAGGTTCTGCGGAATGGGTTCTGGAGTGTGGGCAAATTTGCCTGTGGCCTCGCAGTTGAGCTCGATGATATTTTTCACGCCGAGAGCGCGGAGCAACTGCGGGATTACGATACCGCCAACCGAGTTGACAGCGTCGACGGCTACCGTAAAGTTGGCCTTGGCTATGGCATCTGTGTCCACAAGCTCAAGAGCGAGCACCTGCTCGATGTGACGGCGGTTGTAGGTGTCGTTTACATATTCATGTCCGAGATTATCGACTTCGGCAAAGGTGTATTCGCCGCTTTCGGCTATGCGCAACACCTCTTTGCCTTGTGCGTCGTTGAGAAATTCGCCTTTCTCGTTGAGGAGCTTGAGGGCGTTCCACTGCTTGGGGTTGTGGCTGGCTGTGATGATGATGCCTCCGATCGCGCCTTCCTCCACTACAGCTATCTCTGTTGTAGGAGTCGAGGCCAGACCGATGTTGACCACATCCATGCCCATGGCTGTGAGGGTGCTGGTGACGAGATTGCTGACCATGGGGCCGCTCAGACGTGCGTCGCGACCCACTACGATGGTGCGCGAGTTGCCCGTGGCATTACGGCTGATAAGTGTTGCGTAAGCGGCTGTAAACTTTACAATGTCCAGAGGAGAGAGGCCTTCGCCGGGTGCGCCGCCTATGGTGCCGCGTATACCGGAAATAGACTTGATGAGTGACATTTCTTTACGTTGTGATTAATGTTATATCTATTACTATCGTTTAATTTGTCGTGTAGGTTACATTGCGGGCTTGTAATAAGCAATTTCATAGAGATAGGGCACCACATAGCTCATGGTGGATGTCGGACCTGCCTGCGACTTGATTATCACATTGACTTTGCAGTCATATCCGAGCAGTCCGACGGGTATCTGTATGCCTGTGCCATACTGCGATGACTGTTCGATGGTGAAGTCGTCATACAGGAAATAGGTGGGGTTCGAGTTGCCGGTATTGTTGAGGTTGCCGGTGCCGATGTTGTCATCGCTCCCTACCACATAGTAGTTGAGGTCATAGCTCAGATAACGGAAATACACGCGGTCGCCGGTCTCGGGAAATACTCCGTCACCTTTTCTCAGTACCTGCATATACACGTTGCCTTCGTCATCCACGCGATAGTAGGGTGCGTTGGGACCCACTTCACACTCGTCCACACCGGGAAACTCTTCCAGCACCCTGTGTTCGGCAAGAAATGCGTTGACCAGCTTGTTTTCGTCATTGAGCAGGTCGGCATAGCTTTTTGAATCGCTGCACGCGCTTGTGACAAGGAGGATGGCAAGGAGAGAGAATATGGATAGGATATTGCGTTTCATCAATCGGTTGGTTTAAATTCGTGGGGGATTATTGTGTTATTGATATCGGTTTTCTTGAAAAGGTTTATTCAAGCAGGTTTTCATATTGAGGTATGGTCTCGAGCAGATAGGTGATGGCCTGTGACAGAGAACCGTGATATTCTCCGCCCGAGGCGTTGACGTGACCTCCGCCCGAGAATCTCTGTTCACACACAAGGTTGACGGGAAATGACCCTTTGGAGCGCATCGACACTTTTACATAATCTTTAGCGTCCTCGCGCAGATATACCGACCACTGCACTTCGGGGATTGAGAGCGGCACGTTGACCAGTCCCTCGGTGTCTCCTTTGGAGTAATCGAAATCCTTAAGTTCATCGCTGCTGAGAGTGATTAGGGCCACGCGTCCGTCACACAGATATTGTGTGCGATACTGTGCATATCCGTTGATGCGTATGCTTGTCTGGGTGGCGTTGTTGTGGATGAGTTTATACAGGTTGTCTTTGTCGATGCCATTGCGCAGCAGGTCGTGGACAATGAGATAGAGGTCAGGGTCGTTGGAGTTGTAGGAGAAGTTGCCCGTGTCGGTCATCATGCCTGTGTAGATACAGGCGGCTGCGCTGCGGCTGAGACGTCGCGCCCATCCGGCCTGCCACATGAATATATACATCAGTGCCGAGGTCGATGATACTTCGGGATGCGAGATAAGTATCTCGCAGTCTATCACCGGGCCGAGATGATGGTCGATGACGATGCGTCGCGCCTGTGACTGCTCAAACTTTTCACACAGTCGGTCGACGCGCTTCAGGTCGTTGAAGTCGAGGCAAAACACCAGATCGGCGTCGGCGATGAGTTCGGCGGCGCGTTCGGGAGTGCGTGTGGCGGTCACGATGTCACGTATGCCCGGCATGAACTGCAGGGCCTTGGGCGGGCAGTCGGCTGTGACCACCACTGCGTTTTTGCCCAGCGAGCGGAGCGTCGAGCACAGAGCAAGGCTTGAGCCGAGTGCGTCTCCGTCGGGACTTACATGACAGGTTATTACCGTATTGCGCGAGCCAAGCACGAGCTGCTTCACCCGCTCAACAATATCGGGGTCGATTACGGTATTGAACCGATTTCTTCGCTGTTGAGGTGTTGTTTCCATAATAGCAACCGCAAAGTTACGAAAAAAACGGAAATAAGCCTCATTTTTCGAACCTCTCACAATAATAAAAATAGTGAATAATTACGTCGGCCACCTGTCTGATACACTGTCACAGACGCTTCATTTCCGATTCGTCCGCTGTTTTGCCCTTATATTTGTTCTTGCGCGGGTTGAACTGATATATGATGTTGAGTGTCACTCCGCGGCGGTCATACTTCTGACGTTTGTCAACAAATACGCCATACGTGTTCATTGTCCAGTCATTATTGGCTGTGTTGAATATGTCGGTGGCAGTCAGTCTTATGTTCAGTGATTTGTTTAGGAATGTTTTCCCGACCGATAAGTCTGCGGTGAGCCATGTGGAGCCGAATTGGTTGGTGTGCATGTCACCGCGGCTTCTACCTCCGATGTTGACCGTTGCCGACCAGCCTCGCGGCAGTGCGAATGTGTTGTTGATATCATATGAGAATATTGGCCTGTCATAGCTTGTGCCGGCAATATCGAGCCATTGACGGTAAAGACCGAGAGTGATGTTGGGAGTCCAGCATCCTATCCTCCTGCCCCATACGAGATACATGCTGAAAGCCGTGACATCTATGTTGACTGGATGCATGAGCAACTGTAGATTGTCGGCCGGATAGACTTGTTTGACAAATGCATAGGAGTCGATGCTTCTTGTTATGTCGGCTTGAAGCATGAAGTCGTCATATATAGCCATCAGTTGCAGGTCGTGCATATGCTCGTCGCGCAGAGCCGGATTGCCCCCTTCGATTTCATGCAGTCCTGTGTAGGAGAGCGAACCGGTGAGATGTGAGTACGGAGGCTTTACCTTAGCCATTTTATAACTGAGGCTTAGTTGTGAGCGGTCATTGAATGAATACCCGAGGGAAATGTCGGGGGTAAGGAGGTGGCTGCGGCGGCTCATGTCATCGTCGCGTATGCCGTTGACCTTAAAGATATAGTCGACATATTCGTAACGTGCACCCGCAGTCAGCCTGAATCTGTCCGTCATATAGGACCATGAAGCGAAGAGGGCGGCCGATGTCTGACCGGCATCTGTGAGCGACGATGGGATGTATTGCCCGACCGTCGCGTTGAGCATGCGATAGTCGAGTGTGGTACGGGTATGGCTGTCCTGCGTGCCTATTGTGAAATCACCGTTGAGTAAGGGGAAATCGACATATAGTTTCCCGGCCCATAGCGTTGACCTGCGGATGTCGGTGGAGTTTACGGCTTCGATGTCGGAGGCGGGATAAGAGGTCGAGACACTGTTGTCGGTCATAGAGTGTCTGAAATCGCCGTCGAAATGTATCAGGTACCTGCCGTCGACACTGTTTTCATAATAAGCTGAGACGAGATGGCTGTGTGTGCCGGTAGATTTATATATATCGCGCGACAGGGGTGTGCTGTTGTCTGTCAATTCCGAGCCTGAGTTGTACAGGCTGCTTTTTTGGGGATTATAACGGTAATAGGTACCGAAACAGCGGTTGCCTTTGGCATAGTTCAGTCCTCCGCGGATTGCACCGGAGTTGGATGGATAACGGTTGTGCTGTGAACTGCCGACGACGGTCTCTTTTCCGTCATGAAGGAGTGTGTTGGTAGTCAAGCCGGTGATAATCTTGTCATCATGACTGAAAGTACCGTCAATATATATGTCCCAGTCACCCGTGTGGTAGTTGAGACTGAGATCTTCAGCGATCGACCATCGGCGACGGCGTTGCAGGGCCACACGGTCGGTCAGTGACAGCCCTTGTGCGAAATTGTGGCGTGTCGTGATTTTCAGTACAGCGTCGGTGGTGCTTTCATATGCCGCACCCGGAGCCATCAGCAGCTCCACTTTGCGGATGTTGGACGATAGGAGTTGCTGTAGCTCCGTCTCTTCGCGCATTGGCCGGCCGTCAATCATAATCTTGACATTGCTTTTGCCTGTGACGCTGACTGTATTGTCCGTGACATTTATCATCGGCAGTTGAGCGAGCACATCAAGAGCGTTGCCGAGTCCGGCAAGAGTTGTGCCTGTGATTGTCGAGACGAGTGTGGTGCCTACAAGTTTTGTAGTCGGCAGGTTGGCCGTCACGACGATTTCTTGCAACTGTCGGGTGAGGCTGTCGGTCGGTTCGGTGGAGTGGGCGGTCACCGAAATGGCGCAGGCGGCAACTGTCATGAGCGGGGTGATGATTTTTACATTCATGCGGGTTGTTTTTGTGCAAAATTACGCATGAAAGTATGCTCAATCCAAAATAAAAGTCTGACCGATTGGATTGTAATAGTTTGTTATACAATGATATATAGACTTGGATTCTGTAAAAAGTCTGACAGCCGGATTTTAATGTCAGAAAATGCTCTCAAAATCACATCTGTCACAGTCTGTGGCGTTGAGAAGTCGCTTTTTTAACCTTGATTTTCTCTTGTAGATTACATCGGTCGACTCGTCGAGCAGAAGACTTATGGTACGGGTCGAAAGATTGCTTGCGAGATACACGGCGAGCTGATAGTCTTCGGGCTTGATGTCGGGAAGAGTCTGCCTGACGCGCTCAAGTATGTTGTTACGGCAATCATTGACCACTCGCTCCATCTTGGGGAACGAGTCGGTGCGTACCGCCTCGATTTCGGCTTTGACTTTTTCGGCGATAGCTTTGCGCTCAGTCCTGGTGCCTTGTGATTCATAATAAGTCTGACACAGCGCGTCGATTAGTGAAAACCTGTTGTCAAGCAGACTGTGGAGAGTGTTTTGCAGTCGGCTCACGTCACAGCTCCGGGCCTCTATTTCGGTTTTCAGTCCCGAGGCTTCAGCCATCAGCGCGTCATTTTTTGCCGATTGCAGTCTGATCCTCTGGCGCATCAATATGATTGTCCCGGCCGCGAGCATGATGACAATTATCGTTATATAAAACAATTTCTCCCGGGCGGCACGCTCCTTGTATAGCATAAACTCTTTCTCTTTCTGCAGATAGAGAGCCGTGGCAAGTTCGTCGTGGTTGCCATAGGTCTTGATAATCGCTTTAAGACGCGATGCTTTCTGAAACTCGTCGCGCAGATTGTGTCCGCCATAATAATCGACAGCTATATTAATTATGGTGTCGGTCGGAGCCGTAAGTCGGTTAGCCACCATCGCCTCGCTGTAAAGCAATGCCCATCTGGCTATAGTCGCTGAATCTTCAAGCTCCGAAATATCCAAGCCGTTAAGGCACGACAATGCGGCTTGCGGGTCTTCCGTCATAAGACGCTGAGCCTCGTCGAGTACTTTGGGACGGGAGGCAGTGTAGCTGCATCCCGTAAACAGAAGTATGACTATGTACAATAAGTGACGCATGTTGCTATATGGCTGATTGGTTGGATATGGTCAGTCTATCTTCCGGGCAATGAGAGGCAGAATCTGGCTCCGGCCTTGTAGGTGGTGTCGAGCCAAAGGTCGCCGCCGAGATGTCGGGCTAGCAGACGCGAGATGGTGAGGCCGAGTCCCGCGCCCTGCGAGTCGTGGTCAAGCTTGACAAAGCGATCAAAAATCTTTTCCTTGTTCTCGGGATTGATGCCTATGCCTGTGTCGGTGACTGTGAATGTCATCTCCTTACCATCACGTCCTGTGGCGTATGACAACACTATGGAGCCTGTGGCGGTAAATTTGGCTGCATTGGTGAGAAGATTGTTGAGTATCTGCTGTAGTCTTATCGGATCGGTGAAAAAGTCGGCATTCGGCACATCGTGGTCAAGCGAGAGCGTTACTCCCGGCGTGACGCGATGTCTCACACTTGCGATTGTGGCTTCACACAAGGCTTTGACCTGCACCACCTGGGCCTGTATCGGCAGCGGGTTACTCTCTATCTCCGACAGTCGCAACACATCGTTGATGATGGTGCTCAGCAGCTCGCTGTTCAGCTCGAGCAGGTCGGCAAACCGTGCCAGGTGTCGGGCCGACTGGTTAGGAGATGCGTCACCTTGTGTTGACGGGGCGTTGGCCACACAGTCGGCTATCAGATGGGAATATTCGGTGATGGCCTGTAGCGGCACTTTCACCTCATAGCTCATATTTTTGATAAAATCGCTTTTGAGATTGTTGGCTTTCTGGGCCTGGTCGCGTGCGCGGATGAGTTCGGCCTTGGATTTGCGCAGGTTCTCGCCCTCGGTTACGAGGCGGTGGTTGGTCTGCGACAGGTTATGGGCGAGCTGGCGGTTTTTGCGGTATTGTCTGAAGAATACTATTACAAAAATCGCGAGCACAGCAAGGGCACATAGCGACACAGCGATAATTATGCGCTGCATGGCAGCCACCGATTCGCGGCGTTGCAGCTCCATGACGCCGAGATTGTGTTTCATCTCATATATCGCATAGGCGGTCTGCAACTCGCGGTAACTTTTGCCGGAGCGTTCGTCAAGCTCTGTCCGGAGCGCGTCGGCATAGCTGAGGCTTGCCTTGAGCAGAGTCTCCTTATATCCGAGAGCTTCGGCACACTCCATCATATAGTGCAACAGCCGGAGGCGTTGAGGAGCGGCATAAGGTTCGTCAATGACTTGAGTCAGAAGCGGCAAGGCCCGTCGGTAGTCTTTGTGATACATCGCATGATATATCTCGGCCATCGGGGCTTTGTCGTATGTCTCGCGTATGGCCGGGTCGGAGGCGAGCAGACCTGTGGCCTTGCGGTAATATTCCTCGATCTGTGAGGGTGAGAGTATGGCGAAGTTGGAGAGCAGGCGGGTATATATGGTATAGTACGACGTATTGTAGTTGCGGTATATACGTCCGTTGTCGTGATAGTATTTCTCGAGTTTGGCAATGTCGGCAAGCACTTTCATGTCGGCCGCGACAGATTTTTCCGGGCGGGATGAGGCGAATATTGTCGCAGCGTGGACATTATAGGCATTGCGCAGTGAATAGGCGGTCGGGGGTAGCCGGTTGATCATCCTGTCGAGCGAGTCCATGTATGTCGCAAGTATATCGCTCGAAGTGTCATCGGAGAGTAACAGGCACACACCGTGAGTTAGGGCTATATGGTCGTATAGGTTTGTGCCGGGCACACTTTCTATTTCCTCGAGATATGCCTGGAGAGAGTTGGCGCGCTCCACGCTGTCACTGTAGCGGGCACGGCGCATGTTGTCCATGAGTCGTATGAATGTGAGCGTCTCGCGCCGGTCGTTGCCGTTGGCACATGCGAGAGCCCATTGTGTGAGTTGTTCGAGCTTGTCTGACTCACGGATGCGGCGGTTTGCCTGGTTGCGTATGATGTCAAGGGCTGTACGTTGGTCGCCGGCCCGCATGGCGGTGTGATAGAGTGTGTCGCCGATGGCTGTCGACTGCTCGCGCGGCAATATATCGTAGAGATTGCAGAGTATGACGGTGGAGTCGGATGCCGTGCGGGCGGCGCGCAGTTCGGCACGGAGCGAATCGACCGCGTGACAATGTTCGGACAGCTCACGGGAGTAGGTGAGTCCCGGCAGCAGTACTGTGATTATGGTTAATATGTATGAGAGTCGGGACATCGGATTGCCGGGATTATGTGTTGTCAGATCTGTTGTGTTATGAATTTGAAACGAAAGTCTTACACATCAAGTTCGAGGCCGGGCCGACGCACTATGGTGATGATTTCATCGGGTGTGTTGACGATATTGTCGGCATAGGTCTCGCGCAGTTCTTTGACGGGGCGGAATCCCCATGTGACCCCGCATGAGTCGACACATGCGCGTCGGGCTGTCTCCATGTCCACGCCCGAGTCGCCTACATAGAGCACCTTCGACTTGCGTGTCGGCACTTTGCCGAGTATCTCAAACACTATCGAAGGGTCGGGCTTTACGGGCACTCCTTCCTTCTGTCCCTCTACCGCACTCCAGGGGATGTCGGGGAAGAAACGGGCTATAAGCATCTCTACGGCCTGCTGATATTTGTTGGAGGCTACGGCAACTTTCACGTCCATGCCGACGAGTGTGTGGAGCAGTTGTCGTATGCCGGGATATGGTTCGGTCGCGTCGGCCATATGCTCGTCGTAATACTCGCGGAACTTCTCGCGCATGGCCTCGATAATTTCGGGTGTGCGCACATCTTCGGGCAGTGCTCGTTCTATAAGCCTGGTCACGCCGTTGCCCACAAACATCGGGTAGGACGCAAGACTGTGTTCTGGATATCCGCTCTCTCTGAGTGCGTGATTGGTGGCCGAGCCGAGGTCGGAGATGGTGTTGAGGAGCGTACCGTCGAGGTCAAATATTACGAGTCGTTTCATAATGCTTGTTTTTTTGCTGTGGTTATGTCAGAAAGGATAGCCCACCGAGAAGTGCACGGCTGTGTTGCGGTGCCAGTTGAAGCGGAACAGTGGCCAGCGTTCCTGTCCCTCGGCCGGATTGTAGGCCTTTATGCCGAGGTCGAGACGCAGCAGGAAGTAATTGAAGTCCATGCGCAGACCTATACCGTATGACCATGCTATCTGTTTCCAGAAGGTGTCGAAGTGAAACATGCCTCCGGGCTGGTTTTCGTAGTTGTGGATGGTCCAGATGTTGCCGGCGTCGATAAACGCGCCCCCTTCGAGCACCCAGAATAGTTTGGCCCTATACTCCACGCTCATGTCAAACCGGATGTCGCCGCATTGGTTCATGAAGTAGGTCACGGAGTTGTGGGAGTTGTAGCTGCCCGGACCGAGTGTGCGCACGCCCCATCCGCGCACTCCGTTGGCTCCGCCGGCATAAAAGCGTTTCTCAAAGGGGAGCACGCGCGAGTTGCCGTAGGGAAATCCGATGCCTGCGCCCACGTGGAATGCAAGCGAGTGGCGGTGGTCGAAGTTGCGTGTGAGTGCATAGTCGACCTCACCCTTTACATATTGCGAGAAGCTGGTGTTGAACACGTCATACACTCCGTCGTCGGTACGGTGTGCGAGTATTCGCGAGCCGAGATAGAGCAGGTTGCCGGCTGTCTCGGCCGAGGCACGTATGGTGTAGACCATAGGCTGTATGCCGCGTGTGCGTCCGACGGCCGAGGGTATGCGCTTATTGGAGTTGTAATATCGGTAACCCATGCTCATGATGAAGTGGTCTTCATAGCTGTAGCGGAGCAGGGGATTGTCGGGCGCGATGGCGTCGAGAAAATCGTTGGTGCGCTCAGGCAGGTAGACATAGTTGATGTCAATGAGGTCAAACTCGTGACGCCGTGTGTTGGTGCGGTTGACCCACTTGTATTTCCACGCCGCGCCCGAGATGATGCGTGTGTACTCGGGTCGCTCCTGATAGTTGCCCGATATGGCCAGTTCGGAGGTCACGTTGAAACGCTGGCGCATGCTCAGCGGCGCGAAGGGAAATTCAAAGCGCGGGAATGTGATGCCGACCTCACCGGCATATTCGGTGTAGCGGTCGTTGATGAGTCCGTTGAACGAGCCCGACAGGCTCTCGTAGTTCATGCGTAGACGGGCAGTGAAGAGCTGTGAGCCGCGGGCCAGATTGCGGTGCTGATAGGTGGCTCCGACACCAAATCCGAGATCGCCCTCCGAGTTGGTGCCCTCGACATCGAGGGTGATTGACTGTTTCTTGTTGCGCGACAGCAATATGTATACGTCGAGCAGCCGGTCGGCAGTGGCAGTGGTGTCGGCCGTGGCTACCTCGGGCACCAGTTCTATGTTGATTGACTTGAGTATGCCCAGACGTGCGAGTGACTCATATGTACGGTCTACACTGTGGGTATTGTAAAGCTGTCCCGGCACGAGAAAACATTTTTCCTCAAGAGTACCCGGAGTGAGATAACGGTCGGGGCCGTAGAGTATCTCTACATTTTTATAATGTACGGTGTCGAGTTCGGTACGTGTGCGGTCGATGTCGGTGATGAATATCACACGGCCTATGCGGTAGAGCGAGTGAATTGCGAGCGAGTCGGCCCTGGTGTCGGCTCCGGCCGGTCGCTGCGGCGGCTTGACTGTCATGGTGAGGATGACGTCGTGTGACATCTCGGCCGTGTCGGCGTAATAGGTTATATAGTCTTTGTTGAACGCATAGTAGCCGTGGTCGCGCAGACGGCGGGTGATGAGAGTGCGCTCCGCGTCAAGGTTGTCGCGGTCAAACTTGTCTCCTTTTCTGACCGTGAAGCGTGCCGAGTCGGACATTATGACCTGTGCCACCGACGTGTCGGGTATCTCATAGTTGATGGCCGATATGCGATGGGGCTCGCCTGTGACTATCCTGTAGTTTACGTCGATTTTTTTCTTGTCGGGCCTCATCATCGTGTCCACCTCCACCTGCGCGCCGAGATACCCGCGGTTGATCATCGCCAGTTGCAGTTGGCGCGCCGAGGCGTCGGTTAGTGTCTGCTGATAGAGCACAGGGGGCTGACCCATGCGGCGCACCCAGCGGTTATACCATTTGGTGGTGTCGTTGCCTGAGAGATTATAGGTGCCGAGCTGTAGTTTCCAGAATCCGAGCACACGGTGGTTGGGGGTCTGGCGCAGGTAATTGTATAACTCGGAAGACGACACGTCCCTGTCGCCCTCCACATCAATCTCTACATTGTCGAGCAGGAGATTTCCCTCCGGCACATGGCGCGTCGCGCTGCATCCGGTCATCATCAGCGATGCAACAGCTACGGCTTGTAGAGCCACTCTATGTAGCCATTCTCTCATTGCTGATACAAAGGTACTCCTCCCGCGCCAAATTCACAAATCGTAAGGGATAAAAATTTGCGAGATACGTGTACGTTTAGTAATTTTGCACCTATATTTTTATTCGGGCATTTATTTGTGCACTAATCAACGGACAAATCTACGAATTAAACTCACGTAATCATAGAAATGAAAAATAAGTTATCACCTCTGATGATTGTCGCCGCCATTCTCGCGATATTGTTACTGCTGGCGGTAGGTTTCGGTGTCACACAGGTCGCTTCGCTGAAGTCGCAGGTGCAGCAGGCTCAGTTGCAGAACGAGGAGTTAAAGCTCGACAACGAGCAGTTGCAGCTCTCCAACGAGTTTGACCTTCTCAACTCCGAGTTTCAACAATATGAAAATCAGGCTCAGCGTCTGGCCAACGATACTATCCTTGCAAAATATACCGCTGCCAAGACCAAGGTGGAGCAGCTCATGAAAGAGCTGAAAAACGAGAAGGTGAAGTCGCAGGCCCGCATTAAGGAACTGCAAAATGAGATTTCGACCCTCAAAGGTCTCCTCCGCCATTATATAGCCCAGATTGATTCGCTCAACAAGGAGAATGCCGGTCTGAAGGCTGAGAACTCAGAGATAAAGGCTCGAAACGAGCAGCTAAGTTCAAGGGTAATCGAGGAGACTCGCCGCAATGAGAATCTGAGCGAGCGCATGACTCTCGCCGAGAAACTCAATGTCACCGGAGTATCGCTCACCGCGCTCAAGAAAAACGGCAAGGTGGAGAAGAATGTCACCAAGGCCAAGCAGTTGATGGTGAAATTCACAATACCTCAGAACAACTCGACACCCGTAGGCGAGAAAACTATCTATATGCGTCTCGTGAGCCCCGAAGGACAGTTGCTCGGCGGCGGGGCGTCGTTCCAGTTTGAGGGCAAGAGCGTACCCGCATCGGCCCGCAAGAACATCGAGTATGCCGGTGAGGAGATACCCGGTATCACCATCTACTGGGATGTCAACACAACACTGACCCCCGGTGAGTATACCGTCGAACTCTTTACCGACGGCTATCGTCTGACCTCGCGTCGCTTTACTCTCAAGAAATAATATGCAGCAGTTCTGGCATCTCATCAACGAGGTTGAACTCACCTCGACCACGGCGATAGTGCGTATCGTACTTAGTCTGGTGCTCGGGTCGCTTGTTGGCATAGAGCGCAAGCGCAAGGGGCAGATGGCCGGACTGCGCACTTTTTCGCTCATATCAATGGGTGCGTGTATCGCCATGATGTTGTCGATATACGTTTGCCAGGAGACGGTGGGACTGCTTCGCGGCGACCCTTCGCGCATAGCCGCACAGGTGCTCTCGGGCATCGGTTTTCTCGGTGCCGGCACCATTATCCAGATGAAAGGCTCGGTGCGCGGACTCACCACCGCCGCCGGCATATGGATTATAGCCACGATAGGTATGGCGGTCGGATGTGGCCTCTATCTCATCGCGGTTGTTGCCACTCTGCTGGTGCTTATCGTGCTTACTCTGCTCGAACAGCTTGAGCATCGTGTCAATGTGGGTAATGAAGCCCGCACCATACGCCTCAAGGTAAATGGTATAGTTAAATCGATAGCTCCTTACCGCGAGGTGCTCGGCCGTTTCGGCATACATCTTTCCAAGGTCTATGTCGAGTATGATTACGACACACAGGTGACGCGCCTCAATCTGTTGATACTCATCCGTGAGCACAGCGACTTTATTGACGTCTTCGATGCTTTGCACGATGTGTATCCCACCATAACCATCTCGCTATCCAACCAGGCCGACCTCTCATAGCCCGGACTGACTGTGGGGTAGGGTATTGCTGTGTCGGGACGACAATAAAAAAAATTAGTGAAACCTATGCTTAACATGATATTGGCTAACGTCCAGGCCGCCGCCGAGGCTTTTAATGTCGAGGGTCTGATCAGCGACCTTGCTTTCATTCTCATCCTCGGGGCTGTCACAACCCTGCTGTTCAAGTGGCTCAAGCAGCCGGTGGTGCTTGGATATATAGTGGCCGGCTTTCTCGCAAGCCCTCATTTTACCTATCTTCCGTCAGTGACCACCGAGGCCAATATCGACTTCTGGGCGCAGATAGGCATCATTGTACTGCTCTTTTCGCTCGGTCTGGAGTTCAGTTTCCGCAAACTTGTCAATGCCGGCGGCTCGGCCGTGGTTACGGCCATGTTTATCGTGTGTGGCATGATGACGGCCGGATTTGCTGTCGGGCATGTACTCGGATTCTCCAACATCAACAGTCTCTTTCTCGGCGGCATGCTCTCGATGTCATCGACCACCATTATTATAAAAGCATTTACCGACCTCAATCTTCGCCACCGCAAGTTTGCCTCTCTGGTGTTTGCCGTGCTCATCGTCGAGGATCTTTTTGCCGTGTTGATGATGGTGATACTTTCGTCGATAGCCATCAACAACAGTGTGGAGGGTGCAGAGATGCTCTTCAGTGTGAGCAAACTGGCGTTTTTCCTCATCATCTGGTTTGTGGTCGGAGTCTTTGTGCTGCCGTCGCTGCTCAACTCTCAGCGCAGATATCTCAATTCGGAGACGCTGCTCATCGTCTCGATGGGCCTGTGTCTCGGCATGGCGGTCTTCTCGGTGGCTTGTGGATTTTCGCTCGCGCTCGGGGCCTTTGTCATGGGCTCCATACTTGCCGGCACGAGTTTTGCCGAGCGCATCGAGCGTCTGACCATGCCGGTCAAGGACCTCTTCGGCTCGGTGTTTTTTATCTCGGTTGGCATGATGGTCAATCCGTCGATTATCGTTCAATACTGGCTGCCGATACTTCTGTTGTCGGGAGTCGTGATAGTCGGCATGATATTTTTCGGTACATTCGGTATGCTTCTCACCGGCCAGACTCTGAAAGTAGCCATCGAGAGCGGATTCTCACTCACTCAGATAGGCGAGTTTGCCTTCATTATAGCCTCGCTCGGCATGGGGCTGGGTGTGCTTGACCCTCAGATTTATCCGATAGTGGTGGCTGTGTCGGTAGTCACGACATTTACCACACCTTATTTTATACGCATGTCGTCGCCGGCATATGACTTTGTGGAGCGTCATCTTCCCCGTCGTCTCCATTTTCTCATCGACCGTTATTCCGAGAGTGCCACGGCCGAGCAGAGTGTGGTCCGTGAGTTGTGGACAAGCCTGCTGAAACGCTATCTCTGGAGGGTAGTGCTTTATTCGATAGTGCTTATAGCAATGTGCGTCATCACGCTCCATTATATAGTGCCGTTTGCCGTGGAGATGTTTCCGGCATGGGGCCGTCTGCTTGCCACGGTGGTCTCGCTCGCAGCCATGGCTCCGTTTCTCATGGCTCTTACATATCCGGCGTCCAAAACCACCGAGCGCAAGCGTCTGCGCGAGTGCAACGCGCGTTTTGACGTGCCGCTGATTATTATGACGGTAGTGCGTCTGCTTATCGCCATGATTATAATGGTCTATCTGCTTAGTTCCATCTATTCTATGGCCGTGGGCTGGACCCTGGGCGTGGCTCTGTTCATAATACTGCTAATGACCTTCTCGAGGAGTATCAAGGAACGGTTGTCGCGAATCGAGACCAGGTTTATTGACAATCTCAACGAGCGCGAGCTGCGAAAGACGGGTGCTAAAAACTCTCTTGTTCCCACCATGCATCTTGCCTATATGACTGTCGGATATGACTGTCCCTTTGTGGGCGAGCAGCTCAAAAATTCGGGGTTGCGCTCGCGCTACGGGGTGTCGGTGTCGTCGATACAGCGTGGCAACAACGTCATAATGGTGCCGGGAGCTGAAGCCCGCATATTTCCGGGTGACATACTCGGAGTCATCGGCAGTGACGAGGAACTGCAGTCGCTGATACCCGTTGTCGAGGCCAACAATGACACAGAGTCCCCTCAGGTTAGCGACGTGCGCCTTACCAGCGTGCGCCTCTCTGACCATTCGCCCGTGATTGGCAAGACTGTTGCCAAGTCACGTATACGTGAAGACTATGAGTCACTGCTTGTGGCAGTGCAGCGCGATGACAAGTATATACAGCCCGAAGCTTCGACAGTCTTCGCACCCGGCGATGTGCTGTGGCTGGTGGGTGACGTCAACCGTCTGAAAGCACTCTCTGTCTGAAGAAAATAATTCTCAATTCTCCAACCGTCATGATGCCTGAAAAATCACTTACGCCCGGCACTGTCATCCGGGGCGAGAAATATACTTACAAAGTGGTGAGCCTGTTGCGAAGCGACGGGCAGGGCTACACCTATAAGACTGCGGTCAAGGTAGGCACCGGCTCGCATGTCAGGGAGGTGTTTATGGTGGTCAGGGAGCACATGATGGCTCGCTGCTCCTGCCGCGGAGCCGACGGCATGACTGTCGAGACTCCCGACGACATAGCCCCGACCGTTTCCGGCTGTGTGGAGGCATTTGCCAGAGCCAGCCGCGAGCGTGCCAAGGTGACCGCCGGCTCACCGTGGCTGATAAGGGTGATAGAGACCTTTGCGGCAAACAATACATATTATTATGTGGTCGAATATCTCGACGGCCAGACCTTGCGTGAGTATGTGGAGTCGCACGGAGGACATCTCTCGGTCGAGGAGGCCCGAAAGATCCTGTCGCCGATATTCGATGCCGTGCGCACGCTCCACCATCGCCACGTGATGCATACCGATATACACCCCGGCCACATAAAGTTGATCAGATCAGGCAAGGAACTGACCCCGGTGCTTTTCAGTCTGTATTCGACGCTGCATTTCAGTGACGACGGACTCCGGGAATGGATTTTGCCGGCCATGAATTGTGAGGAGGGCTATGCTCCGCCTGAGCAATATGGCGCGATTGACCATTTCTATCCCCAGACCGACGTTTATGCCATGGCTGCCACGTTGGTCTACGCGCTCTCGGGACGCTCGCTTCCCGACTCGCGTACCATCACGGAGGAGACGATACGCGACACACTGCCTCCGGCTCTGCCCGAGACTCTCGCCCAGGCTATAATCAATGCCCTCGACCCTGATGTGAAGCAACGCACATCGTCTATTTCGAATTTCCGCGAGGAGTTGCGCGAATTTTTCCGCAATATGTATGACGTGACGACGCGCAAGACTTCAGCCGACCCGGGGCCCTACGATTCGCAGAGTGTGATGGAGCCGCTCATGACCATGTTTAGAAAAGTTTTTGCAATCTTTGGTAAATGAGGTGTCAAATGATGCTCAAAATGTCTTGACGGGCAAATAAAATGACATATTATTGGGATAGCTCGAAGTTTTTTTGTAAGTTTGTACGTTATCTATAAGGATAGTGTGATAATCAATTGTCTTGACTGGCGCGCTTCGATGCGGACGGCCCGGTTGTTTGTTGACACATTCCTTTATGACAATTACCCTCACGATTATAATCGTCAATTATGAAAAAAAAGACTCTCAACATCCTCAAGAATGACCCGTGGCTCAAGCCGTATGCTTCCGCCATCATAGGACGACACAATGATGCCGTAAACAAGGAACTGGAATTGTGCGGCCCTGACGGCAAGCTCGAATCGTTTGCCAACGCGCACAATTATTTCGGGCTCCACCGCACGGCCGACGGCTGGGTGTTTCGCGAATGGGCTCCCAATGCCACCGCGATTACGCTCATCGGTGATTTCTCCAAATGGAAAGAGCTTAAAAAATATGCCCTCAAGCCCAAGAAAAACGGTGTGTGGGAGTTGAAACTCAAAGGCGATGCCATCAGCCACGGCGATTTCTACAAGATGATTGTCACCTGGGAGGGTGGACGCGGCGAACGCATCCCCGCCTATGCCACCCGTGTGGTGCAGGACGAGAACACTCACGTGTTCTCTGCTCAGGTATGGGCCCCCGATGCATACAAATGGAAGGTGAAACGGTTTCGTCCCGACACGCGTCCGCTGCTCATCTATGAGTGTCACATAGGCATGGCCCAGCAGCGAGAGGGGGTGGGCACATATATAGAATTTCGCGACAACGTGTTGCCTCGCATCGCGGCCGACGGTTACAATGCCATACAGATTATGGCTATACAGGAGCACCCCTATTACGGGTCGTTCGGCTATCATGTATCGAGCTTCTACGCGCCTTCGAGCCGATTCGGCACTCCTGAGGAACTCAAGAGTCTCATTGACCGTGCCCATGAGCTCGGCATTGCAGTGATTATGGACATCGTGCACAGTCACGCTGTGAAAAACGAGGTCGAGGGTCTCGGACGCCTTGACGGCTCGTATGACCAGTATTTCTACGGCGACGGCCGCCGCGAACATCCGGCGTGGGATTCGCTCTGCTTTGACTATGGCAAGAACGATGTCATCAACTTCCTGCTTTCCAACTGCAAATATTGGCTTCAGGAGTTCAGGTTTGACGGATTCCGCTTTGACGGCGTTACCTCCATGCTCTATTACAGCCACGGACTCGGCCAGGCTTTCGGCTCATATGACGACTATTACAACGGCTCGCAGGATACCAACGCAATCACCTATCTGACCCTTGCCAACAAACTCATACATGAAATCAATCCCTCGGCCATAACCATTGCCGAGGAGATGAGCGGCATGCCCGGACTCGCCGTGCCTTTCAAGGATGGCGGCATCGGATTTGACTACCGTATGGCCATGGGCATTCCCGACTATTGGATCAAGACACTCAAGGAGCGCAAGGACGAGGACTGGAAACCCACATCCATATTCTGGGAGCTGACCAACCGTCGCGCCGACGAGAAGACCATCTCATATGTCGAGAGTCACGACCAGGCTCTGGTGGGCGACAAGACTGTCATATTCCGCCTCATTGACAAGGAGATGTACTGGCACATGATGGTCGATGACGACAATATGGTCGTGGCCCGCGGCATGGCTCTCCACAAGATGATACGCCTCGTGACGGCTGCGACCATCAACGGCGGCTATCTCAACTTTATGGGTAACGAGTTCGGACATCCCGAATGGATTGACTTCCCCCGCGAGGGCAACGGCTGGAGCTACAAGTATGCCCGTCGCCAGTGGGATCTTGTTGACCGCGAAGATTTGAAATACAAATATCTCAACGCGTTTGACAATGATATGATACGAGTCATATCGGACGTGTACAACTTCCAGGCTCTGCCTGTCGACAAACTGTGGGAGAAGGACAGCGACCAGGTGCTCGCATTCCGCAGAGGAGACCTCGTGTTTGTATTCAACTTCAATCCCGTCAAGGCGTTTACAGGTTATGGCATACTCGCCCCTGCCGGAGAGTATGAGGTGGTGTTGTCGACCGACTCGCCTGAATATGGCGGCTATGGCAATATTGATGAGAGTGTAAGCCATCTCACTCAGCACGACCCTCTTTTCGCGCCTGCTGGACGTGAATGGCTGCGTCTCTACATGCCGCCACGCTCGGCCCAGGTGCTTCGTCTTAAAAGATAATAAGAGGTTGTTTAATAACAACCTCTAAAGCAAAATCATAACATAATTTCAGCTTAAAGAAAGCAGATGTCAAAGATTTCATTTATGCTTGGCGGTGCGCTCCTCGTGATGAGTGCCTGCTCAATGGAGGCTCAGCCCAACTACACCGTGACGTGTCCGGCCGGAGCCGACGCAAACAACACTATGGCCTATCTCATCGACTGGGATTCGGCTCAGAAGATGGACTCGGTAATAGTCACCGACGGGGTGGCACGGTTTGAGGGGCATGTAGACGTCCCGATGATAGGCCGTATAATGCTTAACGGTGCCCGCGGTCCTATATTCTTCATCGAGAAGGGTGATGTGACCATCGGTGAGGACAAGATGCCTTCGGGCACGCCGCTCAACGACAAGTTTGTAGCTTATCAGAAACAGATGGCCGACATCGTAGCCGCCTTCCGTCAGCTCGACTGCAATGATAGCACTCAGATGGCCAAAGCCAAGGAGATCGAGATGGAATATATGGCCATTCCCTCCAAGGCTTATAATGAAAACAAGGACAATGTGCTCGGGCTCTTCTTCTACATGCAGAATGCCTATGAGAAGTCTCTTGCCGAGATGGAGGCCGACATGACATCCAATCCTGTGCTGGCCGCGTCCAGGCAGGCCCAGGCTCTTCAGAAAACTCTCCGTGTACAGTCAGAGACAGGCGAGGGCAAGCATTACAAGGATTTCAGTGTGGAGTATGACGGCAAGACTGTTAAATTCAGCGACTATGTCAAGCCCGGCCGTTACACTATCGTAGACTTCTGGGCCAGTTGGTGTGGCCCATGTGTGCGTCAGCTCAAGGTCATCAAGGAACTTTACGCAAAATATAAGGACAAAGGCCTCGACGTGGTAGGCGTGGCTGTGTGGGATAAGCCCGAGGATACTCTTGAGGCAATCAAGAGTCATGACCTGAAATGGCCCTGCATCATCAATGCCCAGACCATTCCGACCGACCTTTACGGCATTCAGGGCATCCCTTGCATCCTGCTTATAAATCCCGAAGGCATCATCGTGTCTCGTGACAAGCAGGGCGAGGCTCTCGTCAAGGATGTCGAGGCGGCCATGGCTGACTATCAGCCCGCTGAGGCTTCAGTACCGATGACTCCCATACAGTCGGCCGACACTGTGGCAGCGTTCTGAAAAAATATTGAAAATTAGAATACAAAATGGAAAATGAAGCTCCCGGAAGCCCATTTTCCATTTTATATTTTCTTTTATTTTACATGTAAAAGCAATGACATCCAACGATCTTAAGGATTTGCTTGACTCCGAGGCGGCGCGTATCAACTCGCCCGGTTTCATATCGGAAGACCCGGTGCAGTTTCCACGCCGTTTTGAAGATGTGCGCGACATTGAGATTGTGTCGCTGCTCACCTCCTCGATAGCGTGGGGCAACCGCCGCATGATATGTCGTGACTGCGACCGCATGCTCTCGCTCATGGGGCATCACCCGTATGCCTATATGATGGACGAGGGTTATGAGGATCTTGATGACAGCGGCAACATACACCGTACATTTTTTAACCGTCATTTCAAGTATTATCTCCGCGGATTGCGCCGGATTTACTCCAGACACGGTTCACTTCAGGAGTTTGGTCGTCATGAAAATATAGGTGCGGCCGAATTGCCGTCGTGGAAGCTCGTCGAGGGCATTAACCGCGAGCTGGCCGATGCCAACGGTGATGGAGCCGACTCCTCGCTGGCATCGCGCTGTCTGCCTCAGAATCTTTCTACCACGGCCCTCAAGCGTGTCAATATGGCTCTTCGCTGGCTTGTGCGAGACGACGGCATTGTTGACATGGGTGTATGGGATGTAATACGTCCGTCGCAACTCTTCATTCCGCTTGACGTGCATGTCGGCAACGTGTCGCGTCAGTTCGGACTGCTCACCCGCAGGAGTGACGACAAGCGTGCGGTGATTGAACTTACCGACATGCTGCGTCGCTTCAATTCCGATGATCCCGTGCTCTATGACTTTGCCCTCTTCGGAATAGGCATGAAGCTCTGAAAAGGGGGGCAAAAGTTTCAAAAAGATAAAAGAATCAGGTTAAAGACAAGGAGCACAGGAGTAAATTTGACATTGCAAAAGCATGTTCTGCAAAAAAATACTCCTGTGCTCCTTGTCTTTGACCTGATTCTTTATCCCTTGGTTGTATCTATTCGGCGACAGGGTCGGGGAGAACGGTTATGCGGGTGTCTTTGTCGACCATCTGCTTGACGCGTACTATGTCTTCGTTGTGCATGCGCATACATCCGTGGCTGCGTCGGCCCGGCACGGAATATGGCGCGTTGGTGCCGTGGATGCCTATGCCGTAAAACGGCGGAGTCCATAAGGCTATGAAAAACGGTCCGTAACACTTGTCCTGAGTGTCCTTGTAGGTCCAGTCGGTGGAGTTGTATATGCCGTAGACCTTAAATGAGCCTTCGGGGGTGCGCCAGTCGTCTTTGCCGGTCTTCTGTCCGCGCTCCTTTGAGGCGCACACGCGGTAGCGCGACAAGGTGTCGCCAAACATATTCATCACATACAGGCGTGTGTGAGGTTTGTCGACCACGATATGTTTCATGATTCTCATCCGTCCCGGAGCGGCCGAGCAGGGCGAGTCAAGCTCATCCCAACCATCTGGCTCGGGCAGATCGGGTGCGAGAGTGCGTTTATAGTTGCCTATCATTTCGGCCACCGGAGCCGACAGCCGATAGCCGTCGTCAGTCACGATGTCGGCAATCTCCTCGCCGTCAGCCGTTGCGGCATAAACGACGGATGCGCATGCAAGCAAGATATGAGCCAAAATCTTTTTCATAGTGCAAATCTACACATTTTATTGTAGATTTGTGGCAGAATCATTGCATATAATTTGAGGAAAATTGTTAACTTTGCACGCAATAAACTTAGTTCATATGTCATTTATTGCTGATCGAGTAAAAATGGACGGACTCACATTTGATGATGTCCTCCTTATTCCGGCTTATTCGGAAGTATTGCCCCGCGAAGTCAATCTTTCTACCCGTTTCTCACGCAACATCACGCTGAATGTGCCCCTTGTCTCCGCTGCCATGGACACAGTCACCGAGGCTGCTTTGGCCATAGCCATAGCGCGCGAAGGTGGTATAGGTGTGATACACAAGAATATGCCGATAGCCGAACAGGCCCGTCAGGTACACGCTGTGAAGCGTGCCGAGAATGGTATGATATATGATCCCGTGACAATACGCCGCGGCTCCACTGTGGCCGACGCGCTTGCCATGATGAAGGAATATCATATCGGTGGCATACCTGTGGTGGACGATGACCGTAAACTGGTGGGTATCGTCACCAACCGCGACCTGCGTTTCGAGCAGAACCTTCAGCGTCCTATCGACGAAGTGATGACTTCGGAGCATCTCATAACCACCAACCAGTCGACCGATCTTGAGGAAGCCGCTCAGATACTTCAGCGTCACAAGATAGAGAAACTTCCCGTAGTTGACAGCGACAACCGTCTTGTCGGTCTTGTCACATATAAGGACATTACCAAAGCCAAGGATAAACCCAACGCCTGCAAAGACCGTCTCGGACGTCTTCGCGTGGCTGCCGGTGTAGGTGTGACCCCCGACTCAATGGAGCGTGTCGATGCTCTCGTCGAGGCGGGTGCCGACGCTATTGTCATCGACACCGCCCACGGACATTCGCGTGGCGTTATCGGCGTGCTCCGTGCCATCAAGGAGAAGTATCCCCATATTGACGTAGTGGTCGGAAACATCGCCACAGGCGAGGCTGCCCGTTATCTCGTTGACAATGGTGCCGACGGTGTAAAGGTAGGCATCGGCCCGGGTTCAATCTGTACCACCCGTATCATCGCCGGTGTGGGTGTGCCCCAGTTGAGTGCTGTCTATGACGTGGCCAAGGCCCTCAAGGGTACAGGAGTGCCCCTGATTGCCGACGGTGGCATACGCTACTCGGGCGACATTGTCAAGGCTCTTGCTGCCGGCGCGTATTCCGTAATGCTCGGCGGTATGCTTGCCGGAGTCGAGGAGTCACCCGGCGACACCATTATATATAACGGACGTAAATACAAGTCATATCGCGGCATGGGTTCGCTCGAGGCTATGGAGAAGGGTTCAAAGGACCGTTACTTCCAGGGCAACGAGACAGATGCCAAGAAGCTCGTCCCCGAAGGCATCGCCGCACGCGTCCCCTACAAGGGCATGCTCTTCGAGGTGGTATATCAGATGCTCGGCGGTCTGCGTTCGGGCATGGGATATTGCGGCGCGGCTGACATCGAGCGTCTCCACGAGGCCAAGTTTACACGCATCACCAATGCAGGTGTGGCCGAAAGCCATCCTCACGATGTGGCCATCACAAGCGAGGCTCCCAACTACAGCGCATCAAGCAGATAATCCTCTTGCTAAAATATCAAAAGGACAGAAGTTTCTTATGAGGCTTTTGTCCTTTTTTGTATCTTTTTGTCGTCGTCCGGTAAACATTCTTTTGTGTCGGACTTTCATAATTATCCGCACAATAATATGTCATTATGTACGTTTTTTATACGTATTTTATAATATACCGATGAAGAAACACCTCATTCCGGTGGCAACTGTCGCGGCAGCCATACTGTCAGCCACCGCAGCCAACCGCCAGGCCGATCCCATAGTGATGACGGTCAACGGCAAAGACATAAAGCAGAGCGAGTTTGAATATCTATATAACAAGAACAATCTCCAGCAGGCGACTCCGCAAAGCCTTGAAGAGTATGTCGACATGTTTGTCGTCTACAAGCTCAAGGTGGCCGATGCCGAAGCCGCCGGGATTGACACCACAGCGACATTTCGTGACGAATATAACGGATATTGCGCCGAGCTCTCGGCTCCCTATCTGCGTGACTCGCTTGTGGAACAGCGTCTGGTCAATGAGGCTTACGGCCGCATGTCGCGTTCGCGCTGTGTAAGTCATATCATGGTGCCCCTCGGAACGTCAAAGGCTGAACGGGAGGCCAACAAGGCTCGTCTCGACTCGATACGCAAAGCCATTGTTGCCGGGGCTGATTTTGGAGAGATGGCTGTGAAATATTCGTCGGACGGCTCGGCCGTGCGCAACCACGGAAGCATGGGCTACATAATGGCCAACCAGTTTCCCTATCCGTTTGAGAAGGCTGCTTATGAAACTCCTGTCGGAGAGATTTCCGAAGTGTTTGAGGACGCTCCCTACGGCTACCATATAGTCAAAGTCTCCGATGAACGTCCGGCCACCGGCGATGTCTCGGCGCGCCATATACTCAAACTCACACAGGGTCTCTCGCCCGAGGAGGCTGCTCTCAAGAAGGCGCAGATTGACTCCATAGCCGTATTGCTTAAAAACGGTGCCGATTTCGAATCATTGGCACGGGCCGAGAGCGAAGACCCCGGGTCGGCGCGTCAGGGCGGTAATCTGGGATTTTTTGGCCGTGGTGTGATGGTGCCTCAGTTTGAAGAAGCCGCCTATTCGCTCAAGCCGGGAGAGATTTCCGAGCCTTTTGCCACAGCCTACGGTTATCACATAGTCCAGACACTCGATTACAAACCGCTTCCCACACTCGACGAAGCCCGTGGGGTGATTGATGTAAGCATGCGTCGTGACGGTCGTGCAGTGCTCCCTCACAAAGAGTATCTCGCCAATATCCGCAAGGAGTGTGGCGTCACCCCCTCGACCTCCGTGCTTGACAAGGCTTATGCCATAATTTCCGGAGCGGCCTCACAGCCGGAAGCTCTTGCCGCTCTCGCCTCCGATAACGACGTTATCGCCTCATTCCCCTCGGGAGATGTAAAGGTGAGTGATGTGGCCAAACGCCTCGGCTCAATGCCTATGGGCGACCTGAGTCTTGCGTTTGAGGAGATGACAGCCGTATGTATCGACGAGTCGACTGTTGCCCTTGCCCGTACACGTCTTCAGGAGACCGATGCCGATTACCGCAACCTCGTGAACGAATATCGCGACGGCATACTGCTTTTCGAGATAAGCAACCGCAAGGTGTGGGATCGTTCATCGACCGATATTGACGCCCAGAAAGCCTATTTTACCGTTCATCGCGGCAATTATACATGGGATACCCCCCGTTTCAAGGGCTATGTGGTATTTGCTACCAGCGACTCCGTGGCCTCCGAAGCCAAAGGTTATCTTGCCTCCGCATCAATAGCCACCGACTCGCTTGCTCACGCCATGAACGAACGTTTCGGCCGCGATGTCAAGGTGGAGCGCGTGCTTACAGCCAAGGGTGACAATGCCATCATCGACCAGATAGCGTTTGGAGGAGAGAAAGCTCAGCCTGTAGGCAAATGGGTGGCATGGTTCCCTTACGGTCACAAAGTTATAGAATCGCCCGAAGAGGCATCTGATGTCAAGGCCGCCCTCGCCACCGACCTCCAGCAGCAGCTCGAAGCCGAGTGGGTAAAGGAGCTTCGCGGCAAATACAAAGTGAAAATCAACAAAAAGGCGATTAAGAAGCTAAAAAATAAGGATTAAAAGTCCGGAAATATAAAAAAACAAAAGACACAAACAAAACAGAAGTTTTTAAGATGCTGCCAAATAAGCATTTTAAAAACTTCTGTTTTGTTTGTGTCTTTTGTAATTTTTGTTGTATCACTATGTCTCAGAATACATAGCTGATGCCGAGGTTGAAGAGGCCGGTGTTGTGGTCTTTGATCCAGTTGAATTTTCCTTGGAGTGAGAGTTTGAGTGTCGGGCTAACGTAGTAGTCTATGCCTGCTCCGAAATTAAGGCCGATGCGGTTGACACGCGTGGTCACATCGTCATTGATGTCTGTACCTGTTATGCCGGCGGCAGGGTCGGGTTTAATATATGTGCTCCATGAGGCATAATTCACGCCGAGTATGTGATAGAAATACCATTTGCCATTCCTGTCAAGTTGCCATGGACCATGATAGTCAAGATTGATCATCAGTCCGTCCATGCTCTCGTTGCGAAACACATAGTCGATGCTCGGGGCGAGTACAAAGTGTCGGCTGAAGGCATATTGCAGTTCGATTCCCGCAGTGGCAGTCTTGTTGAGAGTGATGTAGCCGGTCTTTACTCCTAACGATTTACGGCCCTTGGCCAGTTGGGCCGACATATCCTGTGAGCCGATGGCCGCCAGGAGCAATATGGAGCAAAATGTGATGAGTCTTGTCTTCATGTCGTGTGATGGAATGTGTTGCAAATTTAACAAAATTTATTTAACTTTTGTTCACCGACTGAATGAAATGATAGGCTATTGATGTTAAAATGGCCAAAAGTCAACCAGAAGTATTGATGCGTCTGTTGCTATCTGTGATCATGAAGTGATTTAAATTAGTTTCAAATGTCTATTTTGTCATTATTTTGACCAACACTAATATAAGAAATATTTTCGATATTTTTGTTTCGTTATTTGGAAACAATTTGTAATTTTGTAGTGTTATACTAACATAATAATGGAAGCAAACAAAGTAAATATCTTTTTGAGTGATGAAGCCAAGGCATTTGTCCGCTCTCTCCCCGAAAAGGCTAAAAAGAAGGTCCTCTTTAATATTCTTAAGGTTGAGGGTGGCGAGATGGATAAAGAACTTTTCAAAAAACTCAATGATAATATTTGGGAGCTTCGTACATCTTATAATGGCATGTGCTACCGTCTATTGGCCTTTTGGGATAAGGAACGCCGAGCATTGATTATTGCCACTCACGGATTTGTCAAAAAAACGTGGAAAGTACCTCAAAAGGAGATAGATAGAGCGGAAGCATATATGAAACAATATTACTGCAACGAGTAAATACTGATATGGCAAGAATGAATTTAACCCCGGCAAGTGAACTTGTTGATGAAGTTTGGGGTAGAGTCGGAACCCCGGAGCGTGACGAGATGGAAGCGCAGTTAAAGGAGGAACTCAACGCCTACTTTATCGGCGAAGCCATCAAAAGAGCTCGTTTGGCACAAAACCTCACCCAAGAGGAATTAGGAGAGCGTATAGGAGTACAACGTGCTCAGATATCAAGATTGGAAAAAGGTAAGAGTGTGATTACTTTACCGACAATGAGCCGTGTGTTTCGGGCGTTAGGTATTAAGTCCGGTATTCTTGATTTAGGAATAATTGGGAAAGTGGCTCTTTGGTAATGATTCTGTAGTCACTAAGTTAATAATCTTATTACCGTTGATTGTGCTCTGTCAGTCTTTTAGCAGACGCCTTATTGCTGCGGTCAGACGCCAGACGGCACGGTTGGCGGAGAGCAGGAGTGTGATGCGGTTTTTGAGCGAAAGGGGGATAGATTCGCGATGCAGCAGGTCGGACACAAGCTGCCGTCCTTCGACGGAGTGGCTGACGAAGTATTGCATGATGATAAATTGCATCACTTCGGCATAACATCCTTTAAGCTGTGAGTTGTCGATGTCGAGAGCCTCGGCAAGCCGTGAGGTGAGTGCTATCACACCCGAATAGAAACGTATGGTCTTGACCGGGTTTTCAGATGATGAGACCGACGGTGAGCCTACGGTATAGTGGAGCACTACGTCGGGGGTGTAGGCAATCTTGCCCGCCTGCGACATCAGTACGTTGATCTGCAGGTCTTCGCATGTAAGGGTCTTGTCACGGAACAGTCTCGGATAACGCTGCATGAAGCCGGTGAGTGTCTCACGCCTGTACATGGCCGAGCAGAGGTGTATGAAGTATTTGTCTTTTTCGTGGCGCAGCAGCGTCATTGTCTGTGAACCCGCCGGGGCAATGCTTGCAGTGTCAGGGATTGACCACGGCGAGTGGTCGGCAAAGGTGCCGTCGGGATAAACGGGCCGCCAAGCTGCGTGGCATAGCACTATATCGCTGTCGTTGTCCATTATCTTTGCCTGGCGGGCGAGTTTCTGCGGGTCGGTCCACATGTCATCGCCGGCCAGGTCGGCTATATATTTTCCACGGCAGGCCTCCACGCAGTCAAAGTAATTGTCTACCACCCCTTTGTTGCGCTTGTTGAGAAATGGTCGTATGATGTCGGGATATCGTCGGGCATAGTCGGCGCATATCTCGGGGGTGGAGTCGGAGGAGCAATCGTCGGCAAGAATGATTTCGTAGGGAAAATCTGTCTTCTGGGCGAGTATCGACTCGAGCGAACGGGCTATGGTCTGCTCCTGATTGTAGGTGCAGACTATGACAGAGACTTTGGGCGTGGCAGACATAAGGTAGTAATGGTTGGCTCAGAATGAGAAGTGAAACATGAATCGCAGGCCCCCACGACACGCCTGCGGATTGTCGCGATAGGTGAGACGCCAGGTGTAGTCGATGCGCAATACTTTAAATACGTTGTCAAGTCCGATGCCAGTTTCCATGTAGGGCGTTCCGCTCATGAGTTGAGTGTGAGCGTCGGCCGGGAATGAGAAGAGCGACGGATTTTCCCAAGGGCGGTTGCGGTGGCTCAGATGGCCGTAGATGCCGCGGAAAAATACGGCTTCGCGCAGCTTGAGCTTTTTGAGCAACGGTATATAGTTGAGTATCGCACCGTTGGCCCAGTAGGTGAGATCCCACTGCGCATAGCTGTCGTTGATAAACTCCATGGGGTTGAGACACGAGAACGATTCAAGCTGTATGAAGTAGGACAGATTGGCGTTGGGGATGAGCAGATTGGGGTAGGGCGAGCGGGTCCACACGTGGCCGCCTTTCATGAATACGTCCATGTAGCCGAAAGCCGAAAACCAGAAGCGTTTGCTAAACGAGGCCTCGGTGCTTGCCACGGCAAACGGATTGCCGGCCAAGCCTTTCGGAGCCCATGTGTGGCTGAGTGTGAATATGGGCGCGTCAAAGTTGATGGGCACTCGGCCGGTCTTCATCTGATAGAACTTCTCGCCCGGAGCATAGCGCAACTGGAGTGTGGCCGAGGAGAGTGTGTAGTGGCCGAAGCTACGTCCGTAACCGTCGGTAAACGGCATGTAGCGCGTGGGCTCCTGCCGTTCGTTCTGGAGACGGAAGTTGATCGAGAAGTTGTTTTCCATCTCAAGGATATACTCCAGTTTGGTCACACGGTGATAGGTCATCTGTATGTCGTCCATACGTTTGGCCGACATAAACATGTTGTCCTGATTGTTTGACACGAAGTTTTGCCCGAGCATATCCATGTCATAGAGCTGTGTGGCTCGCAGGGAATGAACGGGAAACTCGCGCGAGTGCTGGCGTTTGTCACGGAAGGAATATTCTACCTCTCCGCTGTATTTCCACTTGTGGTCCTTGAATCCGCGTGCCACATAGCCACGCGCAAACCATCGTGGCGACAGAGCGGCGGTGGTCATCCCTCCGACTCTCAGACGGAAACCCTCGACCGTGTTGACCGAAAATGTCGATGTGAGCGGTCCGAAGTCAAATTTTGAAGGATTACCCGTCGTGATATATCCCGAGGCAAACGTCTTGACGGCCTTTTCGCCCCAGTAATACAGGCGGTCGGAGCGCAGGCGTGCCATCATCGCCTCGACTGAGTTTTCACCGTGAGATATCGGTGTGATGCGGTTGGATTCCCAGAACTGTGTGTCACGCACATATGCTCCGGGGGCATATACCTGGGCCTGTCCGTGCTCAAATATCGACGGGTCGGAGGCTGGCCCGAAGTCGTGGCCGGTGTAGACAGTGTTGCGTCGGGCATACATGCCAGGCATTCCCGGCACAAGTGTGGCTTCCATTATCATGTCGTCTTTAGTCTTAAGACGTGTGCCGTCGGGCAAACGCTCATAATCCTGAGTGATGAGCATGCCTTTGATAAAGTTGAGGTTGATGTCGTGGGGCACGCGCATGACCACACGCTTGATAAACATTGTAGAGTCGCCAAGCGGGACGTAAAAACGTCCGGTGAAGCCGAGAGTGGCGGCGTTGCGCGGCACGAACGTAAGTTCCACACACCTGACCGAGTCGATGTCGACGGTGTCGGTGAGATAAAACTTGTAAAAGTCGGGGGCGATGCGCGACAGCGGGCTTACAAATCGGGTCTGGAGTATGGAGACATCGTTGCCATATACGTCCACCTCGCGCATCACGTCCTCGTAGAAAGTCTGCATGCTCTGCTGGTCGAGAAACTCGTCCATGCCGGCGGTGCGCAGACCTCTGACATATTCACGCTCACTCTCGGGCGAGTGGCGGTAATGCACTTCCGAGGCTTTTTCACGCAGAGCCACGTTGAGGATGGGCACTCCCGTAAGGGCCGATGTGTCGATATACTCCTTGATGAAAGAAAATTTTTTGTCAAATCCGCTTTTGGCCGAGTCGTTGAACTGATAGTTGTTGATGGCCAGCGTTATGCGTTCATACTTGTCGTAGTTGTAGTTGTCCTTGCGTCGCGGGTCGCCGAGGTCCTGGGCGGCGCGTATGCGCTCCATAAACTCGACGGCTGGATTGTTTTTTTTAGAGTAATGCTCACGCTTGGGCTTGGCTATCACCGTGTTGAGCAGCAGGCCTGTGGAGTGAAGGTCAAAGTCGATGCGCATCCTGTCGCCTTTTTTAGCCGGGAGAGTCTTGGAGTCATAGCCCATCGTCGAGGCCTGGATAGAGTCCCATCGTATGGCTGTGGTGATGGTGTAGCGTCCGTCATCGTCGGTGAGGGTGCCACGGTCGGTGCCTCGCAGCATGACTGTGGCAAACGGTATCGGCTCGCGTGTGAGCGAGTCGCGTACGACACCTGTCACAGTGACCGTCTCGGCCATGGCAGATGCATAGAACAATGTCAGAAAAAGTGATATTATCGTGCGCAAGCGCATAGGGTATATTGAAAATTTTTTTGAGGAGAATCGTTAATTGGAAACTCAAAAATTTTTAATTTTGCAAAGTTACTCAAAAAAGGCGAGAGAAACATCCCCCGTCTCTATAAAAAGGCACTATGGCAAAGGAAATAGAACGTAAATTTCTTGTTAAAGACAACAGTTTCGACAATATGACTACCGTCCGGCGGCACATACGTCAGACTTATATCTCCGACCGGCCCGAGGCCACGGTGAGACTCCGGGTGCTTGACGACCGTGCCTTTCTCACTGTCAAAGGTAAAAACTCGGGAGCCGTGCGCGATGAGTGGGAATATGAGATACCTGTAGCTGAGGCCGAGGAGATGGCTGTGCGTCTGAGTGGAGGATGGAGCATCGACAAGGTGCGCCATATTGTGACTTATGCCGGCCGATGCTGGGAGGTGGACGTGTTTCACGGTCGTCATGAGGGGCTGGTGCTGGCTGAAGTGGAGCTTGAGGATGCAGACGCTCATGTAGAGTTGCCTCCGTTTGTCGGTGATGAGGTGACCGGCAATCCCGCCTATTATAATTCGGTGCTTGCCCGCCGATGACATTTCGGTGGCCGCGAAGGCCTGTGACAAGAATTTAAATATAATACAATATCATGAAAAGATTTTTATTAGGGCTGCTTGCTGTGGCCGCAGCCGGAGAGTTGGCCACAGTGTATGGCTCGGATGTAGTGCCGGGACCTATGGCGGATGTCAACGGTGTGATTGACAATACGCCCGACAGTCTCGAATTTGCCCGCATGGCCCGCCCTGTGGCCGGGTCGACAAGACGCGGCGACAACCCGGTGTTGTTTCTGGTGGGCAACTCCACAATGCGAGCCGGCACTCCCGGCAATGGTAATAACGGTCAGTGGGGCTGGGGCCATTTCATGCAGAATCATTTCGACATATCTAAAATCACAGTCGAGAATCACGCGCTCGGAGGCATGAGCAGCCGCACATTCTACAACCGTCTGTGGGCTGATGTTGTCAAAGGCATACGTCCCGGCGACTGGGTGGTTATCGAGCTGGGACACAATGACAACGGACCCTATGACAGCGGCCGTGCGCGTGCTTCCATACCCGGTATCGGTGCCGATTCGCTCAATGTGACCATTCAGGAGACCGGGGTAAAGGAGACAGTCTATACCTTTGGCGAATATATGCGCCGCATGATTGCCGATGTCAAGGCGCGCGGCGGACGCCCGATGCTTTTCTCGCTCACGCCACGCAATGCCTGGGATGATGCCGACAGCACGATTGTGACACGTGTCAACAAGACATATGGCCTGTGGTCCTCGCAGGTGGCCGAGGCCGAGGGCATACCGTTTATCGACCTCAATGATATCTCGGCGCGCAAATATGAGCGTTTCGGCAAGGAGAAAGTCAAGGCACAGGTGTTTTATCTCGACCGCATACACACGAGCGAATATGGCGCGCGTGTCAATGCCGCCTCGGCCGCCGAGGGCATACGGGCTTATCCCGGTCTTGAACTTGCGCAATATCTGCTGCCGTCTGTTGCTGATACTATGCCGGGCATCACTAACAATGCCGACGGTCCTACAGTGTATGTGGTGGGACGTGATGAGAGCGGTCCTACACCGAGAGCGTTCATAGAGTCGGGCCGATGGGACAGGGTGTACAATTCGCTCCGTCCGGGCGACAAGGTGTGCATCTGTTTCACCGAGGCATGCAACACCGATCGTGAGAGCGACGAGGACAGTTTCATGCTGCCCGGCTCAGGCGAAGAGAGCAAGGTCTATAAAATGTCGCGCTCGGGACGCTACCGCGTGGTCTATACTTATGGATGGTATATACGTAAAATCATGCAGGACTGCGTTGAAAAAGGCGCGGTGCCCGAACTGCGTTAACTCTCGATTTACAATATTCAACTCAAAAGGGTGCGACATTATCGCACCTTTTTTGGTATAGGCGGATGTTAACTTTGTGGTGTCAATTTTCGCACTGATTTTATGAAAAAGTCCACTATCCTCCGTCCTGTATCCGCCAAGGCATATGCCGGCTTTGTTGAGCGTATCAACCTCGTGTTTGCCGATTCAGACCGAAGAGCGTCCATGCTCCTTGCTCTCGGCAAATATCTCGACGGCGACAGAAACAATTATGCCGCCGGGCTTACAGTCGAGTGTCGTGTTGCTTTCGAGATGCTGCGTTTTGACATTGATCTTGCCATCGCGCGTTCAGCCAAAGCCCGTATGCGTCGCTCTCGCAGAGCCGAAACAAAGCCTGAAGACCATAGAGCCGAGCCTATGGCCGCCCGTATTTCCCGCAAGACTGTGGAGGCAGATGAGACAAGCCCGGCCATGAGTGACCGGGCTTGTGGTGAGGATTGCGCTAATAAAGATGGAGAAAATGCCGATGAGAAATCCGCGCCAGTGATTCCTCGCCGGGTGCGCCGTCTCGCCAAGCGTGCGACACGTCCCAAGATGCGCTGGCGCAAACTTTAGAGTGTCATTTTTTTGTCGGATGTGGCATAGACACCTATAGTGCTGCCGGTGAAGCCGCCGCGCTGCGTTGCGATGTATTCGGCATCGACTTTCTCTATGAGGGGAGTCCAGTCGCCGCCTGACGGGCGGTAGTAGAAGCTGTAGGTGTCACCGTCCGATACTGTGCGCAGCCCTATGGGTGAGCCATCGGTCTTGAGCGGCTGAGATGCCAGGACATTGTTTTTGCCTTTGCCTACCTGTATGAGCGATACCTCGCCCTTTCTGACGGCGAGAAACAGTTGTCGCTGTTCGTTCTTAACGAGCAGCATGCCGGCGGCTTCGGAGTCGTCGGGCTTGAATCTCACTTCAGTCTCGGCCGTAAACTTATGGTGCTGCATGCGTCGGCCAAGATAAGCCGGCACGCGGCCCGACTTGGTGTCGACAGGCGCGCAGGTGAGTTTCAGCCCTTTGCCGGTCTTGTAATATCGGGTGGGCATGCCCCACAGCGAGAGCCATTCGGGACGCAGTGATTTTGAGGAAAAATCGTCGGTCCACACGAAGTTGCCGGCCTGACATGATGCCTGTCGTCCAGACATGCCGGGAATGTTGAGGCGCAGCCCTACAGTGTCGATACATTGTGTGATGTAGGGAAATCCGTCGGCACTCCATTTGACAGGCATGAGGAATGTCTCACGTCCGAGATGGTCTTCGCCGTCGTTCCACGGACGGCATCCGAGAAACACCGCATACCAGTCACCGGCCGGAGTCTGCACAAGATCGGCGTGGCCCGATGAGGTCACCGGCAGCTTGCGGTTGGGTTTCAGAAGCCGTTGTGTGAGCATCGGGTTACGACTCCAACGCTGATATGGCCCAAACACCGAGTCGGCGCGGTAACACACCTCGGAGTGTACCCAGTTGGTACCTCCCTCGGCCGCCAGCAGATAATATTTGCTGTTGATTTTATAGATGTGCGGGCCTTCGTTGCGCTCGAGCCGTTCCTCGGGACCTACCCCCTGCTCGAGAAATTTTACGGGTTTGCCTACAGTGCGGCCTGTCTCGGCATCGAAACGTATTATGGAGAGGGCACGGTGATTGCTCCATTTAACGGGACTGTGCTCCTCTGACTTGTGTACAATATATCCCGAGCCGTCCTCGTCAAAAAAGAACGAGGGGTCAATGCCGTCGACATCCTCGAGTATCACTGGATCGCTCCACGGACCAAGCGGATTTTTGGCCGTGACATAGAAGTTTTCAGAGCTTCCGTCGCGTCCGTTACCCTTCATGACACAGGTGGTGATCATGTAGAAAGTCTTGTTGTGCGGATTGTAAGTGAGTGCGGGAGCATATATGCCGCCTTTGTCAATCGACAGGCCCGGCAGCGAGGCGAGCTGCGACTCACGGTCGAGCACATTGCCGACATGTTCCCATGACACAAGATCCTTGGAGTGATACATCGGCACACCGGGAAAGTAGCCGAAAGTCGATGTCACCAGCCAATAGTCGTCGCCGACACGGCATATGCTCGGATCGGATGCCCATCCGCTGATTACGGGATTGAAATAGTCGCCGGGAGCAGTGAGGGGATTGTCATTGTAATAGTCGTCATTGCCTTCATATCTGAAGTGGCTGAATGTGGCCGTCGATTGGGCCATGGAGCAAAGCGAAACGGTCGTGCCGAGTATCGCTGTCAGCAATCCGCGTCGTAGTGTGTGTCTGTCAAGCATGTGGTTAAGGTTATGTCAAGATTGATATAGAAAAGTTTAGAGTCGGAGAGATATCCACCCCAGACTCTAAACTCTTAAACTTTAAGCTCTTAAGCTTTTATTTGTACAGATAGCGTTTGATCGAGCGTTTGGGGGTCTTCTCAAACTCCTCCTGCTGTATTCTGAACGACTGCACCTGAGAGTAGGCCGGGAGCGAGGAGTTGAGTGTCGAGATATTCTCGTCCATGATGCGCTCTATGTCGGCGTGGGAATATCCCTGAGTCTGCGCGCTCTCGAGGTCGGGGAATATCAGAGCCACAAGGCGGCCTGAGCCGGAATCGACAATAAGAGACTCTGACACATAGGGGAGGTTATTGAGTTTGTCCTCGATTTCCTCGGGATAAATGTTCTGACCCGAGGGGCCGAGTATCATGTTCTTGTCGCGGCCTCGTATGTAGAGAAAACCGTCATCATCGAGATTGCAGACGTCGCCGGTCGACATCCATCCGTCCTCGTCGACAGCTTCGGCGGTAGCCTCGGGATTTTTGTAATATCCGAGCATACAGTTGTCACCCTTTACATAGAGTATGCCGGGCACGGAGGCTGGATTGGGCGAGGCAATCTTGGCCTGTACGCGGTCGACGATACGTCCGCATGACGCCATGCGGTTGTCGGAGGCAGAGGCGTAGGATATGAGCGGTCCGCACTCAGTCATGCCGTAGCCAACCGTGTAGGGGAAGCCGCAGCGGCGCAAAAACCGTTCTACATCCTTGTTGAGAGCCGCGCCGCCGATGATAATCTCCTCAAGATTGCCGCCAAAGGTCTCCTTGAGTTTGTCAAGGATGCGGCTCAGCAGTTTGTCATCGACAAAGGGCACCATAAGCATGAGTTTCATGAGCGGCTTCTCGAGCATCGGGAATACGCGTGTGCGGATAATCTTCTCAAGAATGAGCGGCACAGCCACGATGTAGCGTGGACGCACCTGGGCAAACGCGTCCATGAGAATGCGGGGCGACGGAGTGCGTGTGAGTATGTTGATATGACAGCCGGTCACGAAGGGGCGCAGCATGTCGATGGTAAGACCATACATGTGGGCCAGCGGGAGCATGCACACCACGCCATCGCCCGGCTTGGCCTTGATGTTTTCAAGACAATATTTTACGTTTGACCACAGAGAGCGGTAGGGGAGCATTACACCCTTGGAGAAACCTGTCGAGCCGGAGGTGTAGGAAATGAGGCACAACTCGTCGCGGTCTTCCTTGTAATAGTCAACGTGGTCGGGAGTGAAACGGTCGGGATAAGCCTGGCCGAAAAGCTCGTTGAGGTGTGCGCGCACATGGGTGAGCTGCTCGTCATTGGAGTGGAGCAGCGAGAAGTCGCGTGTGCACAGCGCGCCGGCTATGCTTGTCATTCCATCGGGATTGAGAGCCTCCCAGATGTTTTCGTCAACGATAGCGAGGCGAGCGTCGGAGTGATTGATGAGGTGCTGGATATTGTCGGGCTTGAAGTCGGCGAGAATAGGCACGATGACAGCTCCATAGGTGAGGGTTGCTATGAAGGCCACACACCATTGTGACGAATTTTTGCCGCAGAGGGCTATCTTGTCACCGGGCTTTATACCTGTCTCTTTATATAATATGTGTAGCTTGGCAATCTTACGGGCTACATCCTTGTATGACATCGTGGTCGAACCAAGGTCAGTGAGGGCCGGTCGGTCCCAGTTATTGCGTATCGAGTCTCTGAAATATTCGTTGAGGCTTTCGCGTTCTGCCATGTCTTTGATGCGTAAAAAATTAGTTAACAAAATAATTGCACAAAAGTAGTGATTTTATGCCAAAAATCCGCGCAGACCACACGTTTTTTGCCGAGGTGACTTAATTTTGTCTATGTAATCTTCAATAAATTTTATATTTAAAGAATAGTGTATATGACATCAGTTAAGTTAAAATTTCGTCCCTCTCCGGTTGAGGACAGGGACGGTACTCTGTTTTATCAGATTATACACCGGCGGCAGGTGAGGCAGGTGTATACGGGACTCCACATCAGTTATGCCGAGTGGGATGCTCGACGTTCGGCAATAGTGCTCCCTGAGAAGTGCGGGTCGGGAAGGGGCTCGTTTCTTGCCGAGGCCGTTGACAGAGTCGTCTCTGATATGGCCCGGCTTGAGGATATTGTGGAGAGGCTCGAGCGGTCGGGGCGTCCGTATTCGTCAGACAATGTGGTGGCGATGTTCAACAGGTCTGAGGCCGAGGGTGGTGTTGTGTCGTTTGGCCGTAGGATTATAGAGGATATGCGCAGGATTGGCAAATTGTCGATGGCCAGGCGTTATGAGGTGGCTCTGAATAGCTTTCTGAGGTTTACCGGTAATAAGGATGTGGCGTGGAGCGATTTTAATTCCACGCTTGTGGCGGGCTATGAGGAGTTTCTGCGCAAGCGTGGTCTTTGCCGTAATTCGACTTCATTTTATATGCGTAATCTGCGGTCGATAGTCAATCGTGCGCAGGAGTGTGACTGTGAGGTGCCCCGCTCGCCGTTTCGACATGTGTATATGGGTGTTGACAAGACGGTTAAGCGGGCTGTGACTCTGAGGGCTATATGCAGGATCAGGGATGTGGATCTGAGCGGGAGTCCGCATCTGGATTTTGCGCGCAATGTGTTTATGTTTGCGTTCTATACCCGCGGGATGTCGTTTGTGGATATAGCCTATCTTAAGAAGACCGATGTGGTTAATGGTGTGATTACGTATAGCCGCCGCAAGACAAGCCAGCAGATACAGGTGAGGATAGAGCCTCAGACACGTCAGATTATGGAGCGGCTTGGTGAATGTGGTTCGGCTTATCTGCTGCCGCTCATCACCAGTGATGCGGAGGATGCCGACAGGCAGTATCAGAATGCTTATCACAGGGTGAACCGTAATCTGCAGATAGTGGGGAGGATGCTTGGGTTTGATGCAAAACTTACGCTTTATGTGGCGCGCCATGCCTGGGCAAGCATTGCTCATCATAACGATGTGCCTCTATCTACAATAAGCAAGGCTATGGGGCATGATTCGGAGACGACGACTCAGATATATCTCAGTACGCTTGATACTTCGGTGGTCGACAGGGCCAATCGGAAGATTATGGCTCTGATGAGAAATTGTGGAGACGGCTGACTTGTCTTCACTATTTCGGTCGAAAAAAATCCTTTGTTGACTGATAACTCTCTTGTAAAGAGACTTATATGATGGTGCAAAGATAGCGGTTTTTATTGAAATCCCAATACTTTTAGCCTATCTTTATTCATGACTTATGTGGAATAATATATCTGAGATATAAAATATGTTTGGTAAAAATGTATGTGTAATACCCGGTAAATACTTGACGTCCATTGGAATATCCCCGCTACGTCAGTTTCTTTACAAGAAAAGGACACCGGGCGGAGTCGCAGGATAATCCTAAGGGTGCACACTTTTTTTGTGTGGAATGAAAAATATAGGTAGGTAAAATCCGAAATGGTTTTGCAAGCTGATAAGATTCTCCGCAAGAAACTTGTATGACAATTCAAGTTATTGTAAATAAGGCACTCTTAGGGTTTTCCGGCGACCTTTTGCAAAACCAAAGTCTGACATTCGGTCGGAATAGAGGGCAAATATACTTGGCATTGCAAAAAATATTTGCCGACAAATGCCGTTATTTCCAATAAATTGAGTAACTTTGCAATATCATAACGTCAGTCTCTTGCGGAGAAACTGATATTATGAGCTACTTAAACGACTAATAACCGACATGTGACAAATAATATAAAGACACGAGGGTGGTCAATCCTCATCCAAGACACTTACTTTTTGATTGATTGTGATAACTGCTTGATGATTAACGAAATATATTGTTAAGCGGGACTTGGAGGATTGTCTTTAATTCAACTGAAACACATATGCGGAGGTCAGAAAAACAATGGTTTGCAATGCGCGATCTGACGCGTAGAAACGCAAACGTGATGGCTCACCACTTGCTGAGAGAAGCCGGTCTGGAGGTGTTTACTCCGATGCAGCAGACTATAATGACTGTCAGAGGCCGCAAGCAGCGGCGCGAGGTGCCGGTGATACAGGACCTTCTGTTTGTCCACGAATCAAAGGAGGTGCTTGACAGCTATGTGGCCCGTTATCCTAATCTACAATATCGTTACAGCCACGGCCGTACGATTAATGAGCCGACCACGGTGAGAGATGCCGACATGGAACGGTTTATATATGCCGTCGGCAATTCCGACAATGCCCGCTATTATATGCCCGGTGAATTCACCAAAGCCATGTATGGACGGAGAGTGAGGATAGTGGGAGGTGTGTTTGATAATTTTGAGGGCAATCTTTTGTCGGTTAAAGGCATGAGGACTCGTCGCCTGATAGTGGAGATACCCGGTCTGATGGCCGCGTCGGTTGAGGTCAACCCTGATTTCATACAATTGGTGTGATTGCCTTTTCCGGCTGTGAGCTGTGAAAAACAATAATGAAAAAAGAAATCATGATTATAGCCGTAGACTTCGATGGGACTATTGTCGAGCATCGATATCCCGAGATTGGCAAGGAAATACCCTTTGCTGTTGCGACCTTGTGTCAGCTACAGAAGGATATGCCCGGGCTTCATATAGTGTTATGGACTGTCAGAGAGGGCCGGCTGTTGCAGGACGCTGTGGAATGGTGTGAGAAGAGAGGCTTGAATTTTTACGCGGTCAACTCCAACTATCCCGGCGAAATAAGCAGCGCGGCAGATCAAGGCTGCCGCAAAGTCTCGGCCGACCTCTATATAGATGACCGTAACCTCGGCGGTCTCCCGTCATGGCCGGAGATATATAAAAAGGTGTCAGGGCGAGAGCAAGGCAATATTATCGGAGATAAAGTTGATTCATCATTCATCAGCCGTCTTTTCAGTCGCCGGTGAATCTAATGGAAAATGGATACAGACCATAGAGGACATACCAGTCGCATAGCCAAAAATACAGTATTGTTGTATGGTCGCATGCTTATAGGCATGCTTGTGTCGCTATATACGTCGAGGGCTATACTTAATGCTCTTGGCGTAGAGGATTTCGGCATACAGAATGTCGTGGGCGGATTTGTGGCGATGTTTTCTTTGATTTCCAGTGCGTTGTCTTCATCAATAAGCCGTTTTATGACATTTGAGCTTGGTGCTGGAGACATGGCCCGTCTGCGTAAGGTGTTTTCAACATCATTACTGATACAACTGGCTTTGATTTCGATAGTCCTTGTTGTGGCTGAGACGGCTGGTGTATGGTTTGTCAACAATAAAATGGTGATACCGTCTGGCCGACTGTTTGCTGCAAATTGTGTATTTCAGGCCTCGGTGGTATCATTTGTGCTCGGACTGTTCAGCACGCCTTATAATGCTTGTATTATAGCACATGAGCGTATGAACGTGTTCGCTCTTTTTGGCATACTGCAGATTTGTATCAATCTGGGGATAGTTCTCTTCATTGTCTATGCTCCGTTTGGATTTGACCGACTGATAGTATATTCCATATTACTGACAGGTACATACCTGTTTATGCAGATACTGTATTTCAGATATTGCCACAAGCATTTCACAGAAAGTCGTTGTATGCCACGCTTTTATCGTGACTGCTGGAAGGAAATGAGCGGATTTGCCGGATGGAACGCAATCGGATGTACAGCCGGCATACTTAAAGATCAGGGTGTAAATGTGCTGTTGAACCTATTTTTTGGGCCGGGAGTAAATGCTTCGCGAGGGCTCGCAGGATCAGTGTCGGCGGCGGTCGGTGCGTTTGTCGCCAATTTTATGACGGCTATAAATCCTCAGATTACAAAGTCGTATGCCTGTGAAGACCGACAGTATATGTTTTCGCTTGTGGAGCGTGGCTCGCGTTTCGGATTCTATACGATGATGTTGTTTGCTGTGCCTATTATATTGGAAACTCCTGCTGTGTTGAGTCTGTGGCTGGGTGCGTATCCCGACATGACAGTAATTTTTGTCCGCCTGGTGCTACTTAATTCATTACTGGAGGTTTTGTCAAATACTCTGATTACACTTCAGGCGGCTACAGGTAAAATCAGAAATTATCAGATAGCGGTCGGAGGACTTCTTCTTATGAATTTCCCTGTATCATATCTCGCGCTTAAAGCAGGAGCATCTCCCATGAGTGTTTATGTCATCGCGTTCGTAATAGGTGTTGGGTGCCTGCTTTTGAGGCTATGGTTTCTGAGAAATATGACAGGGTTGTCAATCGGCTGTTATCTGAATGGAGTGGTACTGAACGTGGTTTTGACGTGTGCATGTGCTGTAATATTACCGGTTATGATTCATTTTTGGCTGCCGGAGGGCCCGGTGAGATTCATATCAATGATAATTTCCAGCATAGTGTGTGGGGTATTGTCCATATTGTATGTAGGATGTATGGCGTCTGAGCGGTGTTTTATATTGGGTAAAATATCAAATCAGATAACTCGGCTAAAAACGGTCTTAGTATTATGATTGATATAACCGATAAGGCAAAATGTTGTGGATGCGGGGCATGTGTCCAAATATGTCCGAAACAATGCATAAGCTTCATCTCCGACAAAGAGAGCTTTGATTATCCGGTGATGGACGTAAGCCGATGTATAGGTTGCGATATGTGTGAGCGCGTGTGCCCTGAGCTGAATATAAGCCTACCGAGCCGTCCGCAAGCAACGTATGCGGCTATAAATCGCAATGAGGCTGTGAGGCGTGAAAGTTCGTCGGGAGGAGTCTTTACCTTGTTGGCAGAGGCTGTAATTGCAAGAGGCGGTGTTGTGTTTGGCGCGCGTTTTGATAGCGACTGGACAGTGCGGCATGACAAGGCGGAGACATCAGAGGAGCTTGTTGCGTTTCGTGGTTCAAAATATCTGCAAAGCCGCATCGGAGAAACTTTCATAGAAGCCAAATGCCATCTGTCGGAAGGACGGGAGGTCTTGTTTTCAGGAACACCCTGTCAGATAGCCGGATTGAAAGGCTATTTGAATAAAGAATATGACAATCTTCTGACTGTTGATTTCGTATGTCACGGAGTGCCAAGTCCGGGTGCATGGAAGAAATATCTCGAGGAAAAATCGCGCGCGTTAAGCGCGCCGGCTGGAAAAAATACGGATTCCACCTCTCTAAAAACGGAGAGCCATTGGAAAAGTATCTCGTTTAGAGACAAACGTTTGGGCTGGAAAAATTTTGGGCTGCATATCTCGAATACTTATATGCCGGCTGGAAAAAATACGGATTTCACCTCTCTAAACAATGATAATGAGGGCATATATGAACCGTTTACCGATAATGATTATATGCGTGTGTTTCTGTCAGATCTTGATTTGAGACCATCGTGCTATAAGTGCCCGTCAAAGGGCGGCCGTTCAGGCAGTGATATAACTTTGGGCGACTTTTGGGGTATAGAGCATGTAGACCGGTCGATGGATGATGACTGTGGTACCAGTCTTGTGCTCATTAATACCCCAAAAGGAGCAAAGTTATACGGAGAATTGGCCCTTGAGTCGAAGTGCGAGTCATATGAAGACGCATTGCGCTACAATCGGAGTATAGAGAGTCCGGTCGTAAGGCCTCCTTACAGGGAGCTGTTTATGTCGAGTCTTGAGAAGTGTGGTTTTGAGATCGCTTACAACCGCGTATTCTCTCAGTCACTTCCGGCTAAAATCAGACGCCGCTTGTGGCTTAAAATGAACAAGTAGATGAAAATAGGGATACTTACTCAACCGTTACAACGCAATTACGGGGGAATCATTCAGAATTGGGCTCTGCAAGAGACGCTTCGTCGTATGGGCCACGAGGCGGAAATGATATTCCGGGAGGCTGACGCATCCCGGCCTCAGCTTGGTATAACGATACTGCGTTGCTGCTCGTTGGTGAAATGTATTATATATAAGATATTGTCAGGCCGACAGGATATCGTGTTGCGTAATCCCTTTGACAGAACCTATAATCCCAGACAGCCGCGTTATGCGGATGGCAAATTTATAAAGCGTATACAGCAAAGCCGCATATGTCATTCTGACCGTGAATTGCGCGAGGTCGTAGCGAAAAATCGCTATGACGCTTTTATTGTCGGCAGTGATCAGGTGTGGCGACAGGAGTATTCGCCAAGGATAGAGACTTATTTCCTCGATTTTTTATCAGACAGCGACCACAGAAAGAAGGTGGCCTATGCTGCGTCGTTTGGTGTGGACACAGAGTATATCGATGAGGATAAGATGCCGCAATGCAAGACTCTGTTGTCTCGTTTTGATGCAGTCTCAGTGAGAGAGGATGGCGGCCTGAGAATTGTCAGAGATGATTTCGGCCGTAATGATGTGGAGAAAGTGCTTGACCCTGCATTGTTGCTGTCAGACTCGGATTACCGTTGTCTGATAAAAGCGTCTGACCGGCTGATAGGAGAGAAGTATGTCACGAGTTATATACTTGACGATAGCATGGAGAAACAGCGTATCGTACATGATGTTGCCACTCGGCTCTCTTTGCCTGTGAGGTATCTGTCGGGTGACAGTAATAACGCCAATATGGCGACGGTGTCGCAATGGCTTGCATCGTTTGCCGATACATCATTTATCGTGACTGACTCCTTCCATGGATGTGTATTTTCCATTATATTCAATAGGCCGTTCATAGCCATAGGCAATGCCCGGAGAGGCCTTGACCGCTTTACATCTTTATTGGAAATGTTAGGTCTGGGCAAACGTCTGGCGGGTGGAGTGGAGGATTATTGCAATCGTATGGACAATCTGACATCAGCAATAGATTATACCTGTGTAAATAAGGAGCTTGACCGAATGAGACAATCAAGCATAAATTTTCTGAAAAATGCCCTTGCCTAAGATCTCGGTAATCGTACCGGTGTACAATGCCGAGAAATATCTTAACCGTTGTATTGACTCGATATTGGCGCAGACATTTGGTGATTTTGAGTTATTGCTTGTCAATGACGGGAGTACTGATAAAAGTGGTTCAATCTGTGATGCCTATGCTTGTCAGGATTCACGCGTCAGAGTATTGCATAAAGTCAATGGTGGTGTCTCATCGGCAAGAAATAACGGTCTTGACAATGCTAAGGGTGAATGGGTTATATTTGTTGACAGTGATGATTGGATTGATTCACATTTTGTTAAAAAGATGCTTGCCAAAGCCTTGGATGAGAATGCAGACATTGTGATGTGTGACTGTTATTTTGTAACTAAAGATAAAAATGTGTATCATAAAATGTATGCCTGGGGAAAGCAGGGGGCACAAGGGGTAAGCGAATACATATCGACAACATGGACAGCAATGTGGGGTAGTCTGCAGAAAAGATCTCTTTATGTAAAGAGCGGTTACAGATGTCCGTTAAACATAACTTATTGTGAAGACTTCCATTTAATGATAAGGATATGCTGTGAGGCAATGGTAATAGCAAAAATCGATGAACCGCTTTATTACTATTGGCAACAGGATGGCAGCATAGTGCATAATCAGAATAAAAAGACTGAGGCTGACGAGCAGTGGGTATATCTTGACATAATTCGTTTTTTTAAGGAACGTGGATTATATGACATAATGAAGAGGCCGATGGCCTGGCGTTCATTAAAGGCTTGTGGAGAATTGCTGCTTGACCAGAACTTGTTTGACCGATTCATAGAAATCAATCCGGATAAAAAGGAGTATATATTCAGTAGTCCGACAATAGGAATAAAACTCAAAATCATGGCCTGGTGTCTTACGCATGGCTTGCGTCCGGTGACATCCATGATTGTCAGAGTAAGGAATATTTTAGGAAGATAGACATATGATATCAGTCATTATACCTGTATATAACGTAAGGGCTTATCTCACAGATTGTCTTGAAAGCGTCGTTGCCCAAACTCTTGCAGACAAAGAGGTGATACTCATAGATGACGGCAGTACAGACGGGTCGGCTGAGATATGCGACTACTATGCATCACTTTATTCATATTTCAGAGTTATTCATAAACCAAATGGCGGTCCCTCCTCGGCACGAAATCTTGGGATTGGGGAGGCTAAAGGAGAATGGCTTATATTTCTTGATTCAGATGATGTGTGGGCGGATCATGATTGCCTTGCTTCGCTACATGAATATGTCACCTCATTGAATCTGGATATTGTAAGGTTTGAATACCAAGCAGTGGATGAGAATCTCAAGCCAATCGAGCCTCGGAGTTTTGACAAGTCACTTGTTACCGGACGAGTTGTCGATAATTTTGAGTTCGTCAAATATGCAATTGCCGGAGAATGGTTTACATGGTTAAGCATGATGCGAGCCTCGGCTGTCGAAGATCTGAGATTTAATGAACGTATAAGGTCTCAGGAAGATATCGATTTCTATTGCCGTTTTTTTGCCAGACAGGAACTGCGGTGTGGATACATTGACAGGCGAATGTATCTTTATCGAAAAAGAGTATCTTCAATAACAATGACGGTGCAGATAGATAATCTTGAAGGGTCATTTGCTCTTTGCAATGTTTTTTATCGTGAAAGCCAAGTGACTAAGAATGCTCAGCTTAGGAAGTTATACATTTATTATTCTGTAATGATGTATTACTGGACTTTGAGTACATTGTCAGAGGCTTATTATCATAAACGAAGAGATGTTATAGAGGTCCTGGGCTTGATTGAGTTAAGAAGGAAGACTGCCAAAAGATTGTCTCAGGCATCAGTAAGCAAAAGGTATTATCCATTTATATTATTGACACCTGATGTCTCAGTCAGATTGTTAAGAGCTAAGAACCGAATAATGATAGCGTTAAAGGGTTTATGAAATATACGGCAGTAATACGCACGCTCGGTAAAGCCGGTGTAAAATATCAGGCTCTGCTTGACTCTTTATGCGCACAGACCATACAGCCGGAGGCAATAATTGTATATCTTGCCGACGGTTATCCTATACCGAAAGAGACATGTGGCAGAGAGCACTATGTTTATGTCAAGAAGGGTATGGTGGCACAGCGGGCTTTAAACTATGACGAGGTATCTTCGGAATATATACTGTTTCTTGATGATGATGTTTATGTAGCTCCCGACGGAGTCGAGAAACTGTTTGAGGAATTACGACTTAATAATGCCGATGTCATATCTCCGGATGTGTTTGACAATGCCTCGCGAGGATTAAAGGCCGAGCTGATGATGACTATATCCGGCAGGATGCGGGCCCGTCGGGGGGATAGCGTGTGGGGTTATAAAGTCATGGCAACAGGAGGGTATTCATATAATAAATCTCCTCAAAATAAATCGTATCTGTCTCAGACAAACGCCGGACCATGTTTTTTATGTCGGAAATCAGATTTCCTAAGAATCCGGTTTGAAGATGAGTTATGGCTTGATCGGACTAATTATGCAATTGGAGATGATCAGGTAATGTTTTATAAGATGTATCTTGCCGGCTTAAAGCTATTGACTGTATTCGGGACAGGGATAAAGCATCTTGATGCCGGAGAAAATCTTGGAAACAAGGCGAAGGAATTAAAGATAGTGGAAGGTGATTATTTCTTTCGTAAGATTTTCTGGCATCGATTTCTGCATGTGCCTGAAAGAAATAAATTCAGACGTATATGGCGAAAATTATGTTTATGCTATTTCTATGGATTTGGGGTATTAATGGCAGTCGTAAAAGGTGATAAAAATGGGCTATCGGCAAAATGTGAGGGCATGGCACGTGCGAATGCTTTTCTAAAGAGTAAACAATATTCCGAACTGCCTTTAATATGTAAGCAAGTGTAAATCCCGGATACAATGGCATAGACTTGTAATTATTTATTCGGTATAAAATGAGTATTAACATCAGATGGCTTCAGTTTAAGGTCAATAAAGGCCGTAATTTAATCAGTTCAATCATTAATCGGCTGAGATTCTCAATGTATGGAATCTCCTATGGTCGTAATCTCAAAATACATGGGAAATTATATCTGAAATTATTTCCGGATGTAAAGGTTACTATTGGTGATAATTTCTATTGTAGCTCCGGGAGATATGTTAATGCGCTATGTTCTAACAAAAGAGGTATATTTTATCTGGTACATGATGCCGAGCTCATAATCGGAAATAATGTAGGTATGAGTAGCCCTGTTATTTGGTGTAATAAACGTATAGTTATCGGAGATAATGTTAAAATCGGAGCCAATACTATAATTTTAGATACGGATTGTCATGCCCACTGTTTTATGGATAGAAGAAATGATATTACTGATTGGGCAGAGCCACAGGAAATAAAAATAGGGAATGATGTGCTGATAGGAATGAAAACTACCATATTGAAGGGTGTCACTATCGGAGATAGAGCTATTGTCGGGGCATCATCGGTTGTGACTCGAGATATACCGGCAGATAGTGTTGCTGCAGGTAGTCCGGCCAGAATTATAAAAACTATAGACAAATAAATGAAACAAGTCCCTGTCGTATTTGCTTTTGACAATAATCTGGCATTTGAAGCCGCTGTGTGTATTTCGTCACTCTTTGATAATGCAAGAGAGAGTACGATATATGATGTATTTATTCTTTATCCGGATGGCCAGGATTTGAACAGGATGGATATTGATGTAGTAGCAAGTAGCCATCCACGTCATAAACTGACATATCTTCCGGTAAAGGATCAGTTTGAGCAAGCATATGAAATCAGAGGTATAAATACGTTGACTTACTATCGATTGCTTATACCGGAATTAATACCACAATATGACAAGGTTATTTATTCGGATGTCGATGTAATATTTCGTGATGATTTATCAGAGATATATGCGATTGAATTAGGTGAAAATTATCTTGGGGCAGTAAACTCGTTGGCACATCTTGACCCGGACCGAGGCAAGTATTACACCCATCTTGGTCTTGATGCCTCAAAAAACTTTTATGCCGGAAATATAGTCTTAAATTCAAGGCTGTTGCGAGACGATGCAATGATCGGAAGATTCAAAGAGATGGCACGGAAAAAATACAAGTTTCAGGATATGGATATATTGAATATTTCATGTTCTGGTCGGGTTAGATATTTTCCACCGAGTTTTTGTGTCACAACTTACTTTTGCGAGTATGCCAATCGACAACGGTCTCAGTTGGCGGAGATATGGACAGACGAAGAGATCAATCATGCATTGGAAAAAGGCATAGTGCATTACAATGGCCCTAAGCCATGGAATAGCTGGTGCCCTAATTTTGACATATGGTGGGAAACTTATCGAAAGTCCCCGATTTATGATCAAAGAAAATATTTTGAGTTTTTCTATTCCAAAGTGGACGTTCTTGACTCATTGACATTATGGAAACGAATCAAAATATTGGCCCGCTATTTTATAGTTGGAAAAAAGTAGAAAATGATAATCAGGAGACATCCGGTTGTCTCACAAAGTAAGATCAACGAATGAGCATTATTGTCAATATGGCATGTGGATTGGCTAATCGCATGTTTCAATATGCCTATTTTCAAAATCTTCTGAAACAAGGTGTAGATGCAAAAGTGCATTATTTCACATCGACAAAGCTCGCACATGAGGATGTCGCATGGAATCGCATATTTCCTAACGCAGAGTTGAAAAAGGCGTCAACATTAGATGTGCTGATGACTGGCGGCCATGATGACATTGTGTCTAAATTGGTCCGTAAATTTATGCCTTGGATGACTCGAGTTACAGAAATGCCAACCGCATTTTCTCTATATGAGTTATCAGACGATGTGAAAGATAAAGACCGTTATCTGTTAGGGGTTTTTCAGAGTGCCGGAGTTGTGGCTGCGGTGGAAGATATTCTTCGTCAATCATTCCAATTCGATGATTTTACCGATGAACGAAATATACGGATATTATCGGAAATCATGCTGACTGACTCTGTTTCCATACATGTCAGAAAGGGTCTCGATTATCAGCGTATTAAATGGTATCGGAACACGTGTGATATCGACTATTACAGGCGGGCTGTCGCATATGTGAAAAAGCACTGTCTCTCTCCCACGTTTTATGTATTTACAGATAATCCGGAGTGGGTTCATGATAATTTCACGGACTTTGAATATAAACTTATATCCGGTAACCCGCTCTCAGGGTGGGGTAGTCATTTTGATATGCAATTGATGAGTCAGTGTCGGCACAATATAATTTCCAATTCGACTTATAGCTGGTGGGGCGGTTTTCTTAACAACCATCCTGACAAAATTGTGGTGATGCCAAAGTTATGGTTTAACCCGGATGTTACTCCCGAGCCCTCATCGGCTCCATTGCGCTATAAAGACTGGATTGCATTATGATTTATAAAGTATCTGTTATAGTCCCCATATATGGTGTAGAGCGATTTATAGCTCGAGCCGTAGACACAATGATGAGGCAGACATTAACGGAGGTGGAATTTGTATTTGTCGATGACTGTACCCCGGACAATAGTATTGACATATTGCAGGATGTCATCAGCCGTTATCCTTCACGGAAAAATGATATACAAATTATCCGCAACGGGCATAATATGGGGCTTCCCGCATCGCGTAATATCGGACTTAAGGTTGCACGAGGTGAGTATGTGTTTCACTGGGATAGCGATGATTATGCGGAGGTCGTAATGCTCGAAGAAATGTATGATTTCGCAAAGCGGTATAATGTTGATGTCGTCTGGACTGACTGGTTTCTGACGTTTGAACGGTCGGAGCGTTACATGCGTCAGCCTTCTTATCCAACAGCCCATGAGGCACTCAGAGGTATGCTTGGTGGTGCTATGAAATATAATGTATGGAATAAACTTGTCAGAAGATCGATATATATTGATAATAATATTGAGTTCCCGTCGGGTTTCGGAATGGGTGAGGACCTGACAATGTTACTGGTCTTTGCATTTGCGCGTGAAGTCAGGTATTTAAACAGAGCATATTATCATTATCTGAAAATAAATGCACAAGCATTCTCTCATAATATAAAACCGGAGCATTTCGGAGCATTGAAACGAAATGTCAGTTGGATAACCGCGCAACTAAGAGAGTTAAAGGGCGAATCAATTGATGATGAACTGGCATTCCTGAAATTAGAATCGAAATATCCGTTGATCGCTGCTTCCGGAGATTTTGCAATATACAGACTTTGGAATGAATGGTTTCCGGAGGCAAATGAATACATCGGGAAAAATGGCAATATAGGTATGCGTAGTCGTATCCTTCAGAAATTGGCATATAAAAAACAATATTGGGCGTTGTGGATACACTATCAGCTTGTCATTAGGTTTATATATGGGGTGATATACAGATAATATGATTTTTTAGATGAGAATTATATTATATATTTTAGGTGTAGTAATAACGAGCTGCTATTACTTCCCATTTGAATTGTCGGCATTACCGGGTATGAATTCAAAGTTGGTCTTGGCTGTTGTTAGCCTTCCATTGATCAGCCTTGAATTAACCAAAAGTAACAATATAGACAAAGGTCTCATAAAGCTCGCGTTATGGGCTTTGGCCTTGTCGATAGTGGCGTTATTTGCCAGACTGATTAATAATACGCAGGATACTACGTTTGTCACATACTTTGTGTCAATGTATGTGTGGTTGGGTGGTGCATATACAGCCATAAAATTATTGAAATCGATATATGGCAGAATAGATGTTGGGATTGTAGCTATAAATCTGGCAATAGTATGTGTACTGCAGTGTGTTTTGGCACTGGTATTTAAATATAATAATGCAGCGGAATTATGGTCAGGACGAGTGTTTGGAGGGGAAGCCTATATGGGGGCGGACACAGATGATCGTCTTCATGGAATAGGATGTGCGCTTGATGTTGCAGGATTTAGATTTGCTGCTGTTCTTATCATGCTTTCTTTTCTTGTGTATATTGAGGCTGAACGAAGCAGAGAATGGCGAGTGGCTTTATATCTTGGCATGATGGCAATAATAACGGTCATTGGAGATATGATATCACGGTCTACCGTCATCGGATTAGGCCTGAGTATGGGATTGTTTGCTATCGTTGCATTTAAGGGTGGCGTAGGGAAAATATTATTAAAAGAGATAACGTTACTGATAATTCTTATTATCCCGACAATCATATATTTCTATAATTCTAATGATGTGTTTCGTGATGACTTGAGATTTGGTTTTGAAGGTTTCGTCTCGTTATTTGAGAGTGGACGATGGGAATCAAATTCCAACGAGATATTGAAGAATATGTGGATATGGCCAGATAATGTTAAAACTTGGCTTATAGGAGACGGCTATGCCGCAAATCCGTGTGATTCCAGTCTGCCTTCATATGATCCTTATTATATAGGACCGACATATCATGGATTTTATATGGGGACTGATATCGGATATTGCCGTTTTGTCTTTTTCTTTGGTCTTATAGGTTTAACTTGTATTATCGGATTAATTACAGAAGCTGCATTGATATGTATCAACAGATTTCCTCATTGGAGATTAATGTTCTGGATGATTCTTGTCTTGAATTTTATAGAGTGGATGAAAGTCTCAACGGATTTGTTTATGGTATTTGCCATATTTCTATGTATATATCCTGAGGAAAATACTAATTACATATCTGAAAACAAATCAGACAAGATAGTCTGATAATATGAGATAACAGCATATTATGAAGATTGTCTATTGCCATTGCTCGGTGTATAATCCCGGGGGGATGGAGCGGGTGTTGCTCAATAAGGTGCGCTGGTTGAGCGAACGGCTCGGGTGGGAGGTGATTGTCGTCACCACCGATCAGCAGGGACGACCGCCTTTTTACGGATTTCCCGCGGAGGTGCGTTTCTATGATCTGGACATCAATTATTCTCGGGATAATACGTTGCCGACACTTAGGCGGATTCCTTCATATTTGCGTAAACGCCGTTTACATCGCCGCCGTCTTTCGGAGTTGCTTATGAGAGAGAGACCCGATGTGACTGTTTCGCTTTATCCGTCGGAGTCATCGTTTATTCCCGACATAAAGGATGGCAGCCGTAAGGTGCTCGAACTTCATTTCAACCGCTATTTTCGTCTTCAGTATGGCCGTAGCGGACTTGCGGGACTTATTGACCGCCTGCGTAGTCGTCAGGATGTGGCGTTGGCTTCTCGTTTTGACCGTTTTGTTGTGCTGACTGAGGAGGACAAGGGTTATTGGGGCGATATGTCTAACATTTCAGTGATACCAAATGCTGCTCTTCCGATGCCGGAGGCCAGTGATTGCAGCCCTAAGCGCGTAATCGCGGTAGGGCGTCTTGACTATCAGAAAGGTTTTGATCGTCTTGTCGATATCTGGGACAGGGTGTGTCGTGACAGCCGGGCCGATGGTTGGCGTCTTGATATTTTCGGTCAGGGCGAGTGGCAGGTTATGCTGGAAGGTATGATTGCTGACAGGGGGCTGTCGGGTCGGATGGCTTTAAATGCTCCGACTTGTGACATTGCGTCGGAATATGCCGCAAGTTCGATACTTGCCATGACATCTCACTACGAGGGATTCCCTATGGTGATGATCGAGGCTATGTCGGCTGGATTGCCGGTGGTGACATTTGACTACAAGTGCGGACCGAGGGATATTATCACTTCTGGCAAGGACGGTGTGATAGTGGCATATGGTGATAACAATGCGTTTGCTGAGGCTCTGCTGATGTTGATTGCTGACGCTGATTTGCGCAGGACGATGGGGCGAAATGCCGTGGAGGTGACGGACAGATATTCCGAGGACAGGGTTATGGGCATGTGGGCCGACCTGTTCGGACAAATTGTAAAAGAATGAGTGTAAAAGGACGTATTGTACAGATCAATCCCGTGGTGCGTACCAACACTTCGACCGGTCGTATCATGCAGGAGATAGGCTCTCTGGCCGAAAGTAACGGTTGGCTTAACTGGTGTGCTTACAGTAAGGGGCGTGACGGTGAGCGTGAATGTGTGACGGAGTCTATAGCTGTTGGAGACCGCTGGAGTGTCGCAGCCCACGGAGTGCTTACCCGTCTGTTTGACCGTCACGGTCTGGGATCGGCCGGAGCTACACGCAAGTTTGTAAAGCGGCTTAAAGAAATCAATCCTGACATAATACATATACATAATATCCACGGTTATTTTCTGAATTATCCGTTGCTTTTCGAGTATCTGCGTGAGAGCGATGTCAAGGTAGTCTGGACTGTTCATGACTGCTGGCTATACACAGGACATTGCTATTATTATTCGGCGGCAGGGTGTGACAAGTGGCAGACCGGATGTGGTGACTGCCCGCAGCGCGGGGCGTTTCCCCGGAGCTTGTTTGTAGATCGTTCGTGCCGTAATTTTTCAGACAAAAAGAGTGCGTTCATGTCAATACCGCGTGACCGTATGGTGATAGTGCCGGTGTCGGAGTGGATGCGCGAAGAGATGTCGAAATCTTTTTTCAGGGATTCCCGTTTTGAGGTAATCCATAATGGCATTGACACATCGGTGTTTCATCCCTGTGAGGGTCTGGAGATGCATCGCCGTCTTGGTGTCGGGGCCGATAAAAAAATCATACTCGGCCTTGCGAGTATTTGGAGCAAGGAAAAGGGGCTGGATGATTTCATCAAACTTTCACGACTTATAGGACCGGATGAGGTGATTGTCCTTGTGGGTGTGGACGATAAGACTGCCGGGCAGCTTCCGGACACAATCCGCAGTATTCGTCGTACGGAGAATATAGAGATGCTTGCACAGCTCTATTCGGAGGCGACAGCGTTTGTCAATCCCACCTGGCAGGATAATTACCCGACTGTCAATCTCGAGGCCATATCATGCGGCACACCGGTGGTGACATATCGTACCGGCGGTAGCATCGAGTCGGTGACAGATGTGACCGGGAAGGTTGTGGAGCAGGGTGACGTGGCCGGTTTGCTCGCTGCGGTAAGGGAAATTGAATCGCTCGGAGCCGATTGTTTCAGACAGCCCTGTCGTGACTATGCGCTTGCCAATTTCAGAAAAGAGGACAGGTATCGCGACTATCTGCGTCTTTATGAAAATCTGTTAAAATGATTATTGTCAGATGAAAATACTTCAGATCGGTAAATTTTATCCGATAATGGGTGGTGTTGAGAAGGTCATGTATGACCTTACGTCCGGACTATCGTCAAGAGGCATCGAGTGTGACATGCTATGTGCTTCGGCTGACAACACGTCAAGGATAATCAGACTCAACAGTCATGGACGTGTGATTACCACGCGCACGTTACTCAAGGCTAACAGTACGATGATCTCGCCCGAGATGGTCACGCTGCTGCGCTGCATTGCCTCAGACTATGATATAATACATATACATCATCCTGATCCTATGGCGGCATTGGCGTTGTATATGAGTGGATATAAGGGTCGGGTGGTGCTTCACTGGCACTCCGACATCCTGCGCCAGCGTATGTTGCTGCATGCGTATCGTCCGTTTCAAAACTGGCTTCTGCGCAGGGCCGATCGTGTGATATGCACGTCGCCAAACTATGCTGATGGTTCGAGCGCGCTGGGCAGGGCTTATAACAAGCTGTCATGTGTGCCTATCGGAGTTGCTCCTGTGATACCCGACGTGGAGAAAGTAAGAGAGCTCCGCGAGACCCTCGACGGGCGTCATGTGATATTCTCACTCGGACGGCTGGTGTCTTACAAGGGATTTGACAATCTTATACTTGCCGCCCGTCATTTGCCCGACAATTTCCTGACTGTAATAGCCGGGGCCGGCCCGTTGGATGGCAGATTAAGGGGCCTTATTGGCACTAACGGTCTACAGCACAAAGTAAAAATGCTCGGTCGCATAAGCGACAGCGAGCGTAATGCCTGGATGGGTGTGGCGTCGGTATTTTGCTTGCCGTCGGTGGAGAAAACCGAGGCTTACGGGATTGTGCTTATCGAGGCCATGTCGACAGGACTGCCTGTGGTGACTACCAAAATACCTGGTTCGGGCACCTCATGGGTCAATGCTCACGGAGTCTCAGGGCTGAATGTAAGCTGTGGCAATCCCGAAGAGCTCGCCGAGGCTTTGACTGAGGTTATAAGAGTCGAGAATGAGACCGGAAGCTATGGCCGTAATGCCCGAGACCGTTGGGAGAAACTCTTTACGGTAGAGACTTCCATCGACAATGTGTCCTATATCTATCGCCAGCTTTTGGATCTGCGGTAACAGTATCTTGGAGTCAAGACTACCTTAATCATAAAACGCATTTATTCCAATCATTATCAGTTTAGTACAATGAGAATCGACAATTATCCCACTTTTCAGCCCCAGTTTAGGAGCAAAGATGAGAATATGCTCTGTGGCTTTGATATAGAGGCACTGGACATGAGTGGAGCGACCAACGTCAGGGATTATCGGCTTTCGGCCGGTCAGAAAACCGTTAAACGTGTTTTTGACATCCTTATATCACTCGCGGGAGTCGTAATATTCCTGCCTATAATCATTCTGATCGCTCTGGCAATATGGCTGGACGACTATCACAACCCGATATTTTCACAAAAACGTGTAGGGCTTGGCGGCAAAGTGTTCACCATATATAAATTCCGCTCCATGCGCATCGACTCGGAGAGCGACGGAGTCCCACGTTTGTGTGAAGAGAACGATTCGCGTCTTACACGCGTTGGTGCGTTTCTGCGCAATCATCATCTTGATGAGTTTCCGCAGTTGTGGAATGTACTCAAAGGCGACATGAGTGTGGTCGGTCCGCGTCCCGAACGTCCATATTTCACTAAAAAAATCATGGATGAGTATCCCGATTATCGCATGCTTTTCACACTGCGTCCGGGGTTGTTCTCTGAGGCCACATTATACAACGGCTACACCGACACCATCCTGCAGATGGTCAGGCGTGCCGAGATGGACCTTGATTATCTCAAGAACTACTCGCTGGCTGTCGATGTAAAAATTATCTACAAGACCACGATGTCGATAATTTGCGGTAAAAAGTTTTGAAGCAAATGAAACTTAAAGCTAATCTGAAGTTACGTAAAGTCGGCAGAAACTATATGCTTGTCGATGTCTCTGATGCAGATGCCAATATCACGGATGTATATACACTCAATGAAACGGCTGCATTTGTGTGGAACGCGGCAGCCGAGCATGGCGTGCATGCTGAAACTCTTGCATCGCTCGTGTGCGAGGAGTATGATGTGAGTAATGACACTGCTCTATCCGACATCAGGTCAATCCTGCAGACATGGCGTTTGTCAGGACTGATTGTCGACTGACCGCCCCGGCTCCTGCGTCATAAAGACACAACTTTACACAATTAATGCAATCGACCATATATAATTCACCTGCCGAGGAGGCTTTCATGGCTCTGGTGAGAAGCGGGCTTAGAGATACGGTCCCGGCTGAGAGCCTTTTTGAATCGCTCAGAGCGGACGAGTGGGAGGAAATCTACAGAATGGCGCGCCGCCAGACCGTATGTGGCATCTGCTATGCCGCCTTCTGCCGGCTTCCCGACCGATTGCTGCCACCTCACACGCTGCTCACCCGGTGGGTGGCGCGGGTCGATGCAATAGAGACGGCCAATAGGGCCATGGCCCACGCCACCTCCTCGCTTATCGCGACTTTACGCCTGGCAGGGCTGCATCCGGTGGTGCAGAAAGGTCTCTCCGTAGCGCGTCACTATCCCAATCCCGAGTTACGCGAGTGTGGCGACATCGACTTATGGCTTCCGGGCCCTGAGTTTGACAAGGCAAAGACAGTCGTAAGCCCGTCCGCCGGGCTCAAGCACAATCCCGACGGTAGCGTATCGTTCAGCTATCGCGGATTTGTAGTCGAGTTTCACCGCCAGCTTATCAATGTCAGCAGCCCGATGATTTCGCAGGATCTCGACTCGTTTACCAGAAGAGCGTGTGCGGCCGAGGTAAGTCATGATGACCGGTACCCCTCGCCGCCACCGCTGTTTGAACTGTTGCTCGTTTCGATTCACATCATGCGTCATGCGTTCGGCACCGGGGTCGGGTTGCGCCAGATATGCGACTACTATTGTACAGTCAAAGCACTGTGCGATTCATATGATCCCTACAAATTTGAAAGAGCATGTCACCTCACAGGCATATCCAAATGGATAGAGATACTCAACGGGTTTCTTGTGAGATACCTCGACATTCCGGCCGAAGAGTTGCCATCATCGGGTTTTAAGGGGAAAAACAACGTGTCGCCCGACGTTTTGATGCGCATCATAAGAGAAGGTGGCAACTTCGGACTCCATCAGCAGGAACCTGGTATTTGCGATAAACCGCGTGTCAAGGGCAAGATGCACACACTTGTGATGTTTTTCAGAAGGAGTCGTTTTGCCGCCTCAGTAGCACCCTTCGAGGCCTTCTGGTGTTTTGTCAGGCTGCTTTTAGGTCAGTTGCGATGAAATAACACTTGTAACGATGGATTTTACCTTAGATATAGGCGGACTGAATATGAGCATCAAGGGTGCACCCTGGTCGCTCGCCACTCTTCCGCCCAACTTCCGCCCGTTTCTCAGCACTGCCGGGCTTATGCGCGGTGACGGGGCTGTGATGAAGATAGAGCATACGGCTGTCAAGCCATCGCTCCATGGGCTCAGACCACTGTCGACATCGTGCAACGACATCGGCCGGGCCTCACTCTATCACGACGGTGACCGTTGGCTCGTGTCGCTCATCCCGGGTCACGGACAGCATCCGCGCGTCATGGCCATTGACCGAGACCTGCGCCATGCCAGTGTCAGTCTGCAGAGCGACGACCCCTATGCCGGATTTGTCATCGACTCCATGTCCCGTATACTTTTTTCACAATATGCCGCCTCGTGTGGCTCGCTGATGCTGCATGCCTCAGTCGTGGAGAGTGACGGACGCGCTTATCTTTTCATGGGCAAGAGCGGCACCGGCAAGAGTACCCACTCGCGGCTGTGGCTCGACAATTTCAGCGGTTGCTCATTGCTCAACGATGACTGTCCGCTTGTTACCGCCTCGGGCGATGAAGCCTTTCAGGCCTGTGGCACTCCTTGGAGCGGCAAGACCCCCTGCTGGCGCAACGCCCGCTATGAAGTGGGAGGCATAGCGCGTATCAGACGTGCCGCCGTCAACCGTTTCATCCCGACCGAAGGTATCGAGGCCTTTGTGTCATTTATCCCCGGCATGTCGGTTATGACCTCCGACCGCGAACTTTATTCCGACGCCTCGTCGACAGCCCTGCGTCTGCTGGGCAGTGTCACCACCGGCATACTCGAATGTCGCCCCGATGCGGAGGCCGCCGCCGTGTGTCGCCGCGCGTTTGGCATTATATAAGAGGTTGTTTAAAAACAAATCTGACCATCCAATAATATAATTCACATATGCATATGAAAGTAACAAGACCAATCATGGCTGCGTTTGCATCTCTGCTTCTGCTCACTGCGATGAGCGGATGCAAGTCGCAGAAGGACTATCTCTATCTCTCCGATATGACTGACGATCAAGGCTATGCCATAACCCACCGTTATCAGCCCCGCATACAGCGTGACGACCGTCTGGAGATTACCGTAAGCTGTAAAAATTCCGAGCTCGCCATGCCTTTCAACGTGACATCCGGTTCGGTCAAGGTGACCGAGGGCGGCAAAGTGTCGGGCAACGTCAACGAGCAGTATTACAGGGTCGACAACGAGGGAGATATCAATTTTCCCGTGCTTGGCAAGCTCTATGTGGCCGGACTGACGCTCTCCGAGGCTTCCGGCATGATACGTCAGCGCATCATCGACGGAAATTACATCAAAGACCCCATAGTCACGATGGAGTTTAAAAACTTTCATTACACGGTGCTCGGCGCGGCCAACGGCAACGGCACTCACACATGTGACGGTGACCGCATCACTATCCTCGAGGCCATAGCCCAGGCCGGTGACCTCGCAAGTAATGCCGACCTCGGCAAGATAGCCGTAATCAGGGAGGAGGGCAACACGCGCAAGGTCTATACCGTCGACATACGCAAGTCGGACATCTTCAATTCGCCGGCGTTTTATCTTGCTCAGAACGACATCATTTATGTACGTCCCAAAAAGCCCAAGAGCGAGGAGAAGACCAACTTCCTCCAGTGGCTCACCGTCGCGCTCTCCATTGTCACAGCCACCACTTCAGTAATCTGGGTAACAAAGTGACTTAGCCTTCGGCTAAAGGTTGTAAGGTTATGTGGCCGCTGCTCCCGAGCCTCAGTGTCAGTGGCATAAGTCACTGACTTGTGCCTCGACATTATAACCTTTAAATTTTGCATCACCTTTAGCCGCAGGCTAAGTAACCACAGCATCACCTTATAACCATATAACCTTTAGCCAAAGGCTAAGTAAAAAAACATACAATGTCAATAGAAAATCAGTCGAGACAGCCTAAGGGCCCCAATCTTATCGACATACTTCTTTATCTGCTCTCCAAGTGGCCGTGGTATGTGGCGTCACTTGCCTTGTGTCTGGCATTTGCGTGGTATCATTACGCCACCGCCCCTATGGTGTTTTTCGCGCAGACCAAGGTTATAATCAAAGACCCCTCCAACAAGACGTCGACCGGTGGTTTTGACCGTTACGAAAACTCCATCAACCGCGTTAACGTAACCAATGAAATCCTCCAGTTCCGCTCCAAGCGGTTGCTGCAGGAGGTAGTGGCCCGCACACGAGCTGATGTGCGCTACTTCACCCGTGAGGGGCTGCGCAATGTCAATATATATGGCGAGTCGCCCGTTGAGGTGATATTTCCCTCCATCCGTCCGTCGGCCTCCTTCACGTTCTCGCTTACGCCGGTCGACTCTGTGAGTGCGCGCCTCTCGCTCCGTCAGGGCGAGAAAGAGAAAGACCTGCGTCTCGCCTATGGCAAGCTCTACAAGGTCAACGGTCAGCAGATCATGGTCCAGAAGACCGAGTCCATGTCGCCCGCATGGTATGGCCGCGAGATCAAGATAGTCAAAGTGCCCGAGCTTCAGGCAGTCAACGAGCTTGTGAGCCATCTGGGCATACGCCAGGAGGAGAAGGACGGTACAATCATCAACATTGCCGTCACCTCCGGCTCAAAGGAACTCGACATCGATATTCTCAACACCATCATCGAGGTCTACAACCAGGAGTCGATCAATGATAAAAATCAGGTGGCTGTCAACACGGCCAACTTCATCAACGAGCGTCTGCGCATCATAGGCAGCGAGCTCGGCGGTGTCGAAAACGAGCTCGAGGCCTATCGCCGCGACAATCAGGTGGTCGACATCGGCTCCATGACCTCGCGTTACATGGGCGAGTCGGCCCGCTACAATGCCGATGCTCTCCTGTATGACACACAGTTGCGCATAGCAATGTTTATCAAGGAATATCTCACCGATCCGGCGCGCAACAATGACCTCATACCCACCAATCTCGGCATCAACGACCAGTCGATAGAGAGTCAGATATCACACTACAACTCTGTCAAGCTCCAGCGCGACCGACTCATCGACGAGAGTTCCGAGGCCAACCCGGTCATCGAGGAGCTGACAAACACCATGCAGGTGTTGCGCAAAAACATCCTCAGCGGTGTCGACAACATCATTGTCTCATTTCAGGTCAAGCGCAGCGACGCCCGCGGCTATGAAAGCGCGGCCGAGTCGCGCATAGCCTCCATACCGCGCAAGGAGAGGGAGATACTCTCCATCGAGCGTCAGCAGAAGATTAAGGAGTCGCTCTATCTCTTCCTGCTCAACCGTCGGGAGGAGAACGCTCTCTCCCAGGCTATGGCCGACAACAATGCTCGCATTATCGACGGACCCGAAGGCAGTGTGGCCATGATCTCGCCCCAGCGCAACCGCATACTCGCACTTGGCCTCATGGCCGGTCTTTTCGTGCCTACCGTGGTGCTGCTCGTGCTCTCGTTCATGAACACCAGCGTGCGCGGACGCCGCGACATCAAGGAGATGATCTCGGTGCCGTTTCTCGGCGAGGTGCCCTACAACAAGGAGCTCAACCGCCGACGTCCCGTCACACAGAGCCGCAAGGCCTATGAAGGTCGCCAGGCGTTCATGAAGTCACTCATCGACGATGCCTTCCGCATAGTGCTGGCCAATATCACCATGATGACCAAGTCCTCCGGACGTGATGCCAAGGTGTTGATGACCACATCATTTCGCGAGAGTGCCGGCAAGACATTCTCGGCTATCAACATGGCCGAAGCCCTGGCTGCCGGAGGCAAGCGCGTAGCCCTTGTCGACGTCGACATACGCAAGGGCACACTGACTCACCGCGAGGGTATAGATCATATGCAGACAGGCATCACCAACTATCTCTATGACCCGGAGGTGACGCTCGACGACATCACCGTCAGGCGTGACGGACGCCCCGACGTGGTGCCCTCGGGCGTGGTGCCCCCCAATCCTGTGGAGTTGCTCAACAGCCCGCGGTTCGACAAGCTCTTCGAGGAGATGCGCCGTCGTTATGACTACATCATAGTCGACTCAGTGCCTGTCGGCATGGTGGCCGACGCCACCATCAGTAGCCGCGTGGCTGACATAACCCTCTTCATAGTGCGCGTGGGCTCGCTCGACCGCCGTCAGTTGCCAGAGATACAGTCGCTCTACGATGACGGCTCGCTCGGCAACCTCGCCATCATACTCAACGGCGCGGAGCTTCATAGCGGTTATGGCTACGGTTACGGCTACGGTTACGGCTATGGCTACGGTTATGGCCACAAACACAAGAAACGCCGACGCTTCCGTCTCTTTTGAGTCTGTCGGCCGACACAATGCTTACTAAAAAACATTATAAATAACCTAAAACCATTTAACAATCATGAAAGGTAAAAAATTTTATGAACAGCCCGCGACTGCGGTAACCCGCGTGGAGCTCGAAAGCTCCATCTGCGGAGGCTCGGTCCAGTTTGGCGAAGATGACAGCCAATCAAAGGGAGTAGACATTTCCGCACAAGGAGTTGCGGATACGAGTAATAATGATTTCTCTGCAAATCCCTGGCAGATTGACAATTAACCAACCAATCTCATATTTAACAATCAGCTAATATGAATTACAAATTTATTATGGCATCAGCCTTTGTGCTCGCTTTGACGACTTCGTGCAGCGAGGACAGGATGGAGGTTACTACCCCCACTGCGGCAAAAGGTGATGATGTGGAATTTTCAATCGCATCACGGAGCCGCACGATGTATCAAGATGACTGGGATGCGACTGACGCCCAGTCGATATACTGGGGCAATTACATAAATACCCAAGAGGATAAGATCAAGATTTACTGCAAGGCTGCGTCCAACCCAATAGCTGAATATGTGGTAAATCCGACTACAACCGGCAATTCCAATGTAGCCGAGTCTGTGGTTAAGGTCGGAGAGAAAGGCATACAGTGGGGCCCCGAAACATCTACTCACAATTTTTATGCTTTCTACCCGGCCAGTGCTGCGGGTGGCGAATTTCTTAACGGTACCGACAATACCATCCGCGCCACGGTAGACCCCGGTCAGTCTCCTCTGTCATATAAGGCTATTACAGCCGGAGGTAATCAGTATACTGACCTCAAAGGGGTGCTCGGAAATAACAAGTCTGATAAGAATGATCAGACTACAATCTATGGAGAGCCTGATATGGCAGCAGCCATTATGGTCGCCAAGACGAAGATTTCCGATGCCCAGTGGGGACAGATGGTGCCTCTGAATTTCCAGGTCCTGGCTGATGTGCTTGACATAACCATAAATGGTCCTGTAACCCCCAATACTCTAAATGGCAATGAAGCTCAGGCATCACGAGATTATATCAATATTCAGACTGTAACCGTCGAGCCTATTGACGCGAGTGGTAATATTGATGATACCAAGAAGATCTCAGGCACATTTGACCTTGATATGGAGAATGGTACTGTAACGAATATTGATGGTAATTCATCTGTGCAGCTTCAGCTTTCACAGATTGTTGATGGCACTCAGATTTTCCCGACTCTATATATTCGTGTCAATACTGAAACTCCGAGTGTTGATGACATTGACCACCTTCGCCTTCGTGCATTTCTTATTCCTGGCCAGATTACAAATCTGAATCAACTCCGCATACGTATTATGACCGACTGCGGTGAATATATTCAGAATCTTGGTGACAACGATATGGTCAGCGGTAAAATCCATCCTGTAAAACTCGGATATTTCCACGTACGTGGTGCTGAGTTTGATTTTGCCCACTGGATCGGCCAGCTCGACCCCAATATCTATATTTCCGAGCTTTCAATCCCCGGAACATGGCACTCGTCAAATTCAAATAATCAAGGTTCGGCTTCGCTTGCCGATCAGTACAATGCTGGTATCCGTGCTTTTGAGGTACACACTCTTGGTGGCACGATTCCTTACACAGATGTGAATTTCCAAACTCAGCTGACATCTGATAATGCAAGCACTATGGATTATTATGATGAGCATATGAATGAAAATACGGAAAACCCAAAAACCGAAGTCTCAGGCGGAACGCAAAGTGATGATTCCTGGTGGTCGCATACTCTGACTAATGCGACAGTCACACAGACTCGTACTACAACTTATCAGCAGATGCCAAAGGTGGCATTACGACTCTACCGTACAAGAAATGTGACATCAGCAACAAGTAATCCATCCGAATCTTTCTCGGATGCTCTGATCTCTCTTGCCGAGACAATGAATAAGGAGGGCTTAATGTTCTTTGAATTTGGTTATGAGTGTCCTTATGCACGAAATGTTACTGTGCCGTGCCGGACTGTCACAATTACTGAAACCCGAACAAAAACAGGCCAAACTCTTAAAGGAAACGGTTCTGGATCTAATATCGCATGGGAAACCAGTGGAGTATTCAGTGAGGATGATCAGTGGACATCATCCGAACCGGAGGTAACATATACCGGCTCAATGACATTGACTACTGCTCAGGCATGGGGCGTTGCGGTAGAATCGTGTCTTGCTCGACTTGCGGCTACAGATAATAAGACGACTGGAAAGAAGGTGCTTTATACAACCCCTGTAACAGCTAATACAACGATTAGGGATGTCCAGGGTCAGGTAATTGTAAAGATAAATACCAATGATACTAACAATAATGAGAACGAGGGTTTCGGTTGGTCAGGCAATACTCCTGCATTGTTCTCTCGTTGGATGTCAGGTAGTGGTGCACAACCTCTTACGGTCAATCTGCAATGGGGTAAACCTGTCGCACCTTATGGCGATGGCACTACTGAGCCGACAACCGAATTGAGATGGTGCTATACCGAGCTTGAAGGGGTAAGTAACAATTCAGTACTTCAAGGTCGTAAAAATGCCATTGATGCTATGAATGCTCTTGCATATCAGAACTATCAGGGTGGCTTACACCGCACTTTCTATGAGTGTGCGATTGGCGGTTACTATATTAACAATAATGTCAGCGGCTGTCAGAATCTTGCCAAAGAGCTTAACCCTTACCTTCTTACAGCAATCTCAAAACCAGACCGTATGCCTTGTCCTCTGGGCCTTGTATTTATGAATTATGCTATCCCGCCCACAGGTGAGGGTGACACATATAAATCGGCCGACCTGATTCGCGCTATCATCAACAACAATGCGGCATTCATGCTCAACCGTGCATCGGGCAGCAGTGCCACTCCGTCAAGCAATGTGCAGGACAATACCAATTCATCATTTTCTAATAGCAAAAACGGACTCAGTCCTCTGAAATAATCATTAATTTATCGGGTCACGGCTCCCGTGAATACAGACTCCGTCGGAGTTGTGACCCGATTCTTACCTACCAATAATACCAATAGATGAAGAATCTAAAATATATCACATTATGCTCGGCAATGACGGTAGCATTTATCTCATGCGACAAAACTGACGAGATGTCAAGTAACGTATGCGGCAATGCCTCTACTATCATAGCCAATATAAACGGAACGTCTGATAATTCGCGTACAGCAATTGATCCTACAACCTATACCGGCGGTCATGTCGGAATATTATGGATGCCCGGAGATGCCATAGGCGTCTATGGCAACGGTGTCAATAACAAAAAATTTACATCAAACTCAACGCAGCCTTTAGGTCGCACGACATTTACGGGTGACTGTGATGCTCCACTGTTGGCCTATTATCCTTATAGCCCTGATAATGATGCATGTCAGTCCACTGCGGTAAAAGGAACATTACCGTCAGTTCAGCACTACGACTCGCAGACACGACGCATAGAGGGAGACTATAAGTATGGCATTCCTCGTGAGGGTGCTGATAAGGAGTTTGATTTCAATCACATATTTTCACTACTGTGTGTCAATGTCAATGTCACGGGGACAACGATTGAAAACGAGACTCTCAGAAGTGTGACAATTGAACTGCCGTCACAAAGAGTGTTGTCCGGAGATTTTACATTTGATTTGAATAACGGCAAGTATGGTTTTACAGGCGATATGTCCAATAGCGTGACACTCTTATGGACAGATACGCCGAAATTGGAACGCGGCAAGACATATAGCGCGTATATGACGTGTGCCCCTGATTTCAAGGAAGACGATGAAGTGAAGATAATCGTGACCACAGACAAACATACTGCTAAAGTCACCAAACATATAGCATATGACTTTGAGTCCAATTCGGTATATACATTCAATGTTGACCTTAGTCTCTTTGGTGACGATGTTGTGATAGATGAGATACCTGTCGAACCGGAAGAAGAGACTGCCAACTGCTATATGGTTACTTCGGCCGGTGTTCATGACTTTAAGGCTACGGTGATAGGCAATGGCCAGAAAGGCATTATCCCCGGAGCAGGATTTCACACGGATGACGCGACAATAACACCTCGCTCGGCGAGCCTGTTGTGGGAGGATGTGCAGGGATTTATTTCAGATATTGAATTGCGCGACGGACGTGTGTATTATACCACAACCGGTAATGTTGGCAATGCGGTAATTGCAGTTTACAGCGGTGCTGATGCGACTGGTGATATACTTTGGAGCTGGCATATATGGGGTGTTGGAGACACACTTCCTAATGATGTAGAATTAACTAATTATAAAGGACACAGGTACACGGTAATGAGTCGCAATCTCGGTGACCGCTCCGATAAGTCTGCATATGGTGTTCTGTATCAGTGGGGACGCAAGGATCCTGTATCTTCTGATTCAATAATATATGTGAATGGTCAGGAAATAACAACCGATGATGCCGCCACACGCTGTTATCGATTTATCAATCGTTTTACATCGGCCGATAGAGGCAAAGCTACAATAGAATATGGTGTGCGTAATCCAATGCAGATGACTACGATTGAAAGCTGTGATGATTGGCTTAATATTGAGAATCTTTACTTGTGGGGAAATACCAATTTTGCCGTAGAGCAGGCTTCTGATGAGAAAAGTTTCACGGATGTAAAGACTATCTATGACCCGTCACCTGTCGGCTATCGTGTGGCCAATAGCCAGACATTCACTTATTTTGTAAAAAATGAGAACGGAAGTAACACCAGTGCCGTCAATGCGGCCCGTCTTGATCGTCTGAACTATATCAAATATGACAACGGTTACTATTTCATGGCCAATGAGTCTGATACCGAAGGCATTTGGTTTCCGCAAAACGGTGCCCGGGACGGATATTATTTGCCTGTGACAATATATACAGGCAACGGCAATAAACGAGCATACTTTTCAAGTGTGACTAAAACAGGCCGATATTGGTACAGTAATCCTGCCGATCCGAAAAGTGGAGAGCGCAGAGCGTTGTGCATTAGCATGTCGTCTTATGTGGAAAATAATAATTCTAATATTTCCAATAGTTACAATCAGGTTCAAGTTAACAATATTCTGAAACGTAGCTCTGCTCTTGCGGTAAGATGCGTAAGAGAGTAGGGGGGGATACTACATATATGACATTTGATTCATTTAACCATTATAATTATAAACCAAATGAAAAAGTACATTTTGACAGCGGCGGTTTCGCTCGTCGCTACGGGCGTGTATGCGCAGAGTGTGGATGAGGCCATGGTGGCCGAGTCTTACAGCGAGACCATCACGGAGATGAAGACCGACTTCAAGAGCAACTGGTTTATCAGTGCCGGAGTGGGCGGTCAGATATTCTTTGGCGACCATGACCGTCAGGCCTCGTTTGGCGACCGTCTGTCACCGGCTCTCGACATAGCCGTGGGCAAGTGGTTCTCACCCTCCATCGGAGTGCGCCTCATGTATAGCGGACTGTCGGGCAAAGGTGCCACCCAGACATGGGGCGACCCCAACGGCGGTATCTACAATACCGGCAAGGAGGTCCCCGGCAAGTATACCAATCCTTACGGTTTCCTGTGCCAGCAGAAGTTTAATTTCTTCACCCTGCATGCCGACATGATGTTTGACCTGACCAATATAATTGGCGGCTACAAGCCCACACGAGTGTATGGCTGTGCCCCCTATATCGGTGTAGGCTGGGGCCATGTATATGACAATCCCCATCAGAACACTGTGATAGGTAATGTGGGTGTGTTCAACATGTTTCACGTAGGCAAGGCCATCGATATCAATCTCGACCTGCGCGCGATGATTACCAACGATGATCTTGACGGAGAGATCGGACGCCGCACTTTTGATGCCATGCTGAGCGTGACAGCCGGCGTGACATATCGTTTCGCACCCCGTGGCTGGAAGACCCGCGTGCTCAAGGTGGTGGAGTATGACAATGCGGCTGTCAATGACCTGCGCCGTCAGGTGGCCGAACTCATCGCTGCCAATGAGAAACTCGAGCGTGAGAAGGCCGGCCAGATCGTGCAGCACAACACTGTGGTTAATGCCAACGGCAATTATATCATCTACTTCCCCATCAATGTCAGCTCGCTGTCAAACGCTGACCGCGCACAGCTCGAAATGGTGGCCGAGATGATCAGAAAGTCTGACAGTAAATCGCGCTTTTCGGTGATCGGTTATGCCGACAAGGCTACGGGCAATGCCGATATCAATGAGGTGTTGAGCCGTGAGCGTGCACAGTCAGTAAGAGACTATCTTGTAAACGAATTTGGCATCGCTGCCGATCGCCTCGAGGTATCTTGGAGTGGAGGCGTAGGCAACATGTTTTTCGATGACCCATCGCTGAGCCGAGTGGTTATCATTACCGCAACAAAGTAAAGCCCATCATAAGTTAGGTTTTATTTTGATTATTGGAAGGTGCGGCATTCTTCCCCGGGAGGGGCGGGGTGCCGCTTTTCTTTTGTATCCCCCTTTTGTATCTGTGAATTTTGTTGTACTTTTGTATTATGGCAAAGTTTCAGGTCAATATATTGGGCTGCGGGTCGGCTACACCGTCGACGCGCCATCAGCCTTCGTGTCAGGTGGTGGACTTCCGCGACAAACTGTTTATGATAGATTGTGGTGAGGGTGCACAGTCGTCGTTCCGGCGTATGGGGCTGAAGTTTTCGCGTCTGGGCCATATTTTTATCTCGCATCTTCACGGAGACCATGTGTTCGGGTTGCCTGGGCTGCTGTCGACCATGTCGCTCCACGGTGTGCAGGGTAAGGTGACGATACACGTGTTTCGCGAAGGTGCCGCGCTGCTTAAATCGTGGATGGATTTTTTCAACCGTCAGAGCTCGTTTGAGATAGTCTATGACATCATCAGTCCAGGCGAGCGGAGGGTGATATATGAAGATTCGGGGCTGACTGTCGAGACTTTTCCACTCTATCACCGCATAGCCTGCACGGGATTTTTGTTTCGCGAGAAGCCCAAGATGCGTCATCTCAGAGGAGATATGGTGAAGTTTTATTCCATACCTGTATCTCAGTTGGCGTCAATCAAGCAGGGGGCCGACTATGTGACTCCCGATGGCACGGTCATAGCCAATGAGCGTCTGACCACACCTCCTGATCCGAGCGTAAGCTATGCCTATTGCAGCGACACAATGTATGATCCACGAGTGGCGGCCGACATCCGAGGTGTCGACACGGTGTATCACGAGGCTACCTATCATTCGTCGCTTGAGGCTACAGCTTTTCAGCGCGGCCATTCGACGGCACGTCAGGCTGCCGAGACCGCGCGCGAGGCAGGCGCGGGGAGGCTTGTAATCGGTCATTTCTCCAAGCGTTATTTGCAAGGTGAGCAACCCCTCCTTGACGAAGCTGTGGAGGTGTTTCCCGCCACGGTGCTTGCCAACGAGGGGTTGCGCATAGATTTGTTGTGAAAATTCGAAATATCAGTCGTAGCTCGAGAGGAATGTGCCGTCTTGAGTGAAGATGAGTTCCAGGCGGTTAGTGAGGTCTACTTCGTAGCCCGAAGGGATGATGCGTTCTATCTCGTTGATAGCCGCACCGGGATAGTAGCCCGAGACGTATTGGTCAATGGCCGGGAGCACTATGCCCGTCGGGATGGCTTTGCCTCTGGGGGCTGAGACATCTGTCCAAAGACCAGTGGCGTCAAACTCTACTTCGGCTCCGTCGGTAAACTCGACGTCGTAGGCTGTGGTGGTTACGGTGCCTTTGCGGCCGACATGTGAAATTTTTGCTCCAGGATAGTATTTGGCTATGAATTCCCGGGCTGTGTCCGGAAGCTCTGACAGTCGGATTGAGGCGTCGTAACGGTCGTCACTGTCGTGGTCGGTTGAGCAACCCCACGCCATCACAGCCACGACGCTCATCATCATGGATATAAACACCTTTTTCATAACTGAGAGAATTAAAGTTTAATGTAAGACGCCGTGAGAAGGATGATTGTTCGATAATAATTCGGCCGATTTTACAATTTAAGGGGGGGCGGGAGCGTTAATTATTTGTAAAGTCATGTCATAACGGATGAAACGTATTAAACGCATATCGAATATATCCTACATATTATATGTATTGGCCCTCGGGCTGGTCATGAGCTCGTGTAACGGGGCAAAAATGAGTGTGGCCGACGAGCAGATGGAGCGCGGAGAGTATTTTGACGCGGCCAAGACTTACAGGAAGATTTACAATAAACTCAAGCCTCGCGAGCAGCGTGCGCAGCGCGCGGAGGTGGCATACAAGATGGCCGAGTGTCACCGTCGGCTGGGACAGGATGCCCGCGCCGCGGCTGCCTATCAGAATGCTCTGCGTTATGGTTATCCCGACAGTTCGATAGTGTTGTGCCTTGCTCAGTCGCTCCATGGGCAGGGGGCCTATCCACAGGCTGTCAAGGCTTATGAGGAGTATCTCGCGCTGTACCCGACCGATGCTAACGCTGCGCGACAACTGGCCGGCGCACGCAAGGCTGCCGAGCTGAAGAAAAATAAGACGCGATATGTGGTGCGCAACGCCTCTCTGTTCAACTCGCGACGCGCGGACTTCGCGCCGATGTTTAACGGCGATGTGCTATATTTTACCACAACCAACGAGAAAGTCAAGGGCACGGCCCGCAGTGAGATTACGGGCATGAAGCGCGGCGACATATGGATGGCGCGTAAAAATGAGCTTGGAGCATGGCAGCGTCCCGAGCCGGTGGAGGGTGAGCTTAACTCGGAGTGGGACGAGGGGATATGCTCTTTCTCGCCCGACGGTTCGACGATGTATCTCACTCGGGCCATACGCAAGCCCTCGTCCAACACAGGCACGGAGATCTACACCTCGCGCCGCTCTGATGCGCAGTGGAGCGCGCCTGTCAAGCTGGAGATTACAGCCGACACATTGTCGTCATACGGACATCCGGCGGTGAGCCCGTCGGGCGAGTGGCTCTATTTCTCCTCCGATATGCCCGGATGCGGGGGCAAAGACCTGTGGCGTATCAATCTGCACGAGCGGGCCGGCAGTCTCGAGAATCTCGGCGAGGCTATCAATACGCCGGGCGATGAGGTGTTTCCCTATATGCTTACCGATTCGATAATGATGTTTGCCTCCGACGGGCATCCCGGTCTGGGAGGGCTCGATATATTCCGTGCCACGCTCACCCCGTCTGGCGGCTGGCTCGTTGAGAACATGGGTGCGCCCATCAATTCGGAGGGCGACGATTTCGGCATCACTTATGCCTCGCCCTCACGCGAGTCGGGCTATTTCAGTTCCAACCGCGGCGACGGTCGAGGCTATGACCACATATATTCTTTCGAACTTCCCGACCTGAAAGTGCAGATTTCGGGCTGGGTGCTTGACAAGGATGAGGAACCGGTGGCCAATGCCATCATACGTATTGTGGGCAATGACGGCTCCAATCAGAAGGCTTTTGCCAAACCTGACGGCTCGTTCTCGTTTCCTCTCGAACGCGGAGTGAGCTACGTGATGCTCGCCGGGGCCAAGGGGTATCTTAACGCCCGGCAGGAGTTTACGTCCGATACAGCCGAGGAGGATGCCGAGTATGGCATAGACTTTATACTGGCGTCGATTTCCAAGCCAAATATACTTGAGAATATATTTTATGATTTCGATAAGGCAACGCTGCGCCCCGAGTCGCGCACGGCACTTGATGAACTCGCGGGTATGTTGCGCGATAATCCCAACATCACCATAGAGATGGCGTCGCATACCGACCGTCATGGCACAGATGAGTATAACATATCGCTCTCGCAGCGCAGGGCTAAGAGTGTGGTGGATTATCTCATAGAGTCTGGCATAGCTCCCGAACGTCTGCAGGCACAGGGATACGGCGAGTCGCGGCCAAAGACCGTGACCAAGCGCATAGCCAGGGAGTATCCGCAGTTTGCCGAAGGCCAGGTGCTTGACGAGGCCTATATCCTCAGTCTTCCCGAAGCTGACCAGGAGATAGCCGACCAGATCAACCGCCGCACTGAATTTCAGGTACTGACGTTTGATTATCAGATGTATTGACGATTTTTCTTTTAGATTCGGGATAAAATGCGTAACTTTGCACCCTAAATTAGAGAAAAAGACGTAAAAGATGCAAAAGATTCGTAATATTGCCATCATCGCCCACGTAGACCATGGCAAGACCACTCTTGTGGACAAGATGCTTCTTGCCGGAAAGCTGTTCAGGGACAACCAGAGTACCGGCGAACTGATACTTGATAATAATGACCTGGAGCGTGAGCGTGGTATAACGATTCTTTCCAAGAACGTTTCAATCAACTATAAGGACTATAAGATCAACATTATCGACACTCCGGGACACGCCGACTTTGGCGGCGAGGTGGAGCGTGTGCTCAACATGGCCGACGGCTGTCTGCTGCTGGTAGACGCGTTTGAGGGCCCCATGCCCCAGACCCGTTTTGTGCTCCAGAAAGCCATTCAGATGGGCCTGAAGCCGGTAGTCGTAATCAATAAGGTCGACAAGCCCAACTGTCGTCCCGACGAGGTGCAGGAGATGGTGTTTGATCTGATGTGTAATCTCGATGCCACCGAGGACCAGCTTGATTTTCCCACCATATACGGTTCGGCCAAGCAGGGCTGGATGAGCGCCGACTATATGACTCCTACCGATAATATTACCGCGGTGCTTGACGCCATCATCGAGTTTATCCCTGAGCCCAAGACTCTCGAGGGTGACGCCCAGATGCTTATCACTTCGCTTGATTACAGCAGCTATGTGGGACGTATCGCCATAGGTCGCGTTCATCGCGGCGAGTTGTGCGAGGGTATGGATATAGCTCTCTGCAAGAAAGACGGCTCGGTAGTCAAGCAGCGTATCAAGGAACTGCATACTTTTGAAGGCATGGGCCGTAAGAAGGTGCAGAGCGTCAAGAGCGGTGACATATGCGCACTCGTAGGCATAGAAGGTTTTGAGATCGGCGACACAGTTGCTGACATCAACAATCCCGAGCCGCTGCCGCGTATCGCCATCGACGAGCCTACGATGTCTATGACATTCACTATCAATGACTCGCCTTTCTTCGGAAAGGACGGTAAATATGTGACTTCGCGTCACATCGCCGATCGTTTGGCCAAGGAGCTTGACCGCAATCTCGCGCTCCGTGTCACCAAGGCCGAGCATGAGGACACATGGATGGTGTTTGGCCGCGGTGTGCTCCATCTTTCGGTGCTTATCGAGACTATGCGTCGCGAGGGTTTTGAACTCCAGGTGGGACAGCCTCAGGTTATCATCAAGGAAATCGACGGCAGGAAGTGTGAGCCTATCGAGATGCTCACGGTCAATGTGCCCGAGGAGTATTCGTCAAAGATTATCGACATGGTGACACGCCGCAAGGGTGAGATGGTGACCATGACCACTCAGAATGACCGCATACACCTCGAGTTTCTGATACCTTCGCGCGGCATCATCGGTCTGCGTAACAACGTGCTCACAGCGTCGGCCGGCGAGGCCATCATGGCTCACCGATTCCATGAATATCAGCCCTGGAAGGGCGACATCGAGCGTCGCACCAACGGTTCGCTCATTGCCATGGAAGCTGGTACAGCCTATGCCTATGCCATCGACAAGCTCCAGGATCGCGGCCGCTTCTTCATCTTCCCGCAGGAGGAGGTCTATGCCGGACAGGTTGTAGGCGAGAACGCCAAGGATAACGACATCGTTGTCAACGTCACTAAGTCTAAGAAACTTACCAATATGCGTGCGAGCGGTGCCGACGACAAGGCCCGTATCATTCCACCTGTGGTATTTTCGCTTGAGGAGGCTCTTGAATATATCAAGGAGGACGAGTATGTGGAGGTGACTCCCCATCATCTGCGTCTGCGCAAGATTATACTTGATGAAATCGAGCGCAAGAGAGCCAATAAGTAGTTTAAAAGAGTTTAAAGTTTAGAGTTTAGCCTTCGGGCTACTCTCAGGATAAATGAATAGACGGTATCGTAATCGATTACGATACCGTCTATTCATTTATCTATTTAACCTCTTCAATTACTTGAGTGTTATTTCGGCTCGGCGGTCCTGTGCATTGTTGGCATATGCGTGTGTGGGGCCATAGCCTTTAGCTTTTATATGGCTGGAGGGTACTCCGTGAGCCACCATGTAGTCACTGACCGATTTGGCCCGTCGTTCGGAGAGTCGCCGGTTGTAGTCAGCGCGACCGGTCTCGTCGGTGTAGGCTTTGATCACTACGGTCTTGCCGGTCTCATGTGCGGCTCGTGCGACAGCGGTGAGTGAGGATGTCTCCGGTATGCTCGAACTGTCGGTGTTAAAGAGGTATATCACCACGGCGTCGGGTTGGGTTGTGCCTGCGACAGTTGTAGCCAACTGTATGGTCGAGTCAGGGACAATTGCGTTAACAGCGGTCGGAATGGCAGCTATGACGGTTCCCGAGCGGAGAGGATAACCTCTTGTCGACGAATAAGTAGCGGAATCTTGGGCCTGAAATGATGCTTTGCGTGGCCACAGGCATGCGGCGACGACCATCAATGCGAGTATGGCGAGAGCAATCCATCCGGCTCCGCGGGCTATACCGGCAGTCTCCTGAGCGTCGGCTGTGGCCGGGACTTTTCCTGACAACGGGGCCATGACGGGAGTAGCGTATTCCTCATGAACAGGTAGGCTTTCAGGCTGTGGATGACCCTCAAGGCGTTGTGCTTCAGGGTGGGGGTCGAGGCGGTGCATCTCGGGATATCCGCCCAGACGTTTGGGGTCATTATCTGTCTTTTTCATAACAGTAGGCTTTAGTGAATGCTTACTTAAACAACACTCAGCCAATAATATGAGTTCTGACAGGAATGTTTCTGTGGCGTTAAAAAATAAAAACAGGTCAAAATGACGAAGACACCACGTGACTAAATAAATAGTTTGTGTCGGCTATAAAAAAGCCACACCAGAGTAAGATGATGAAACTCCGAAAGACAGGATTTGAGCGCTCCGTCGACCTTTGTAATCCTCCGGGCAATGCTTGCCTCCCCGCGAGGGGATGAGGCCCGCCATTAGTCGGCTAAGCTTGTCTCGGTATTTCAGAATAAATTGAAGAGTTTCCCAATCGTCTCTGATGTGGTGTATTTTTATAATGCAAATTTACGCGTTTTAGTTTGATTTCGCAAGAGTGCGATCAAATTTTTTTACTTCTCTCGAGCGAGTATCAGTGCCGATGTAGGAGCAACAATGAGTTTGCCTCCTTTAGATGTGCTGAGCCCTGAGGCATTTAAGCGGCCATCTTCGGCAAGAACGGTCCAGTTGCCTTTGGCCACCTTTATCTCGCGATTTTCAGTCGAACCATTGAATATGACTTTGATCTCCTTGTAGGTGTCACCATTGGCGTGGTCGATGAGGGAGTAGGAGATGAGTCCGGGAGCGGTCTTGTCAAACTTGATGTGGCGAGCCACCTGTCCGGCCGTTGTCATGCGGAAAGCGGGGTGCTCTTTTCGCAGTCTGATAAGTTGCTTGTAATATTCCATCTGCTCGGCGTTGGTGTGCTTTAGGTGCCAGTCGATGGCGTTGATGGAGTCGGGCGACTTGTAGGAATTGTGCACGCCTTTCTTGTCGCGAAACAGTTCTTCTCCAGCAAACATAAAGGGTGTGCCCTGAGAGGTAAATACGATGGTCTGAGCGAGACGGGCCGCGCGCTGCCGTTGAGCATCGGTGGCTTCGGGCATTGATTTACGCAGCTTGTCTGTGAGCATGAGGTCGTCGTGGCATGACACGTAATTGATGATCTGGGTCGGAGATGACGCGTAGGCAAATTTTGAGTTATTGCCCTTGGAGTAGTCGACCTGAGGGTGGGCAGTGGCTCCGACAATGCCGATTTTCACTGTCTCCTCGAGGCCCGGCTTGCCGGTGGCGAATCCGCGGTCGGCGTCATCGGAATAGTGCCCCTTTATGGCATCGCGGATGTCGTCGCTGAACACGGCTATCTGAGGCATTTTTGCGACATTCTCCTTCAGTGCGCGTTGCTCGACGGGCAGAGGTGAGTCGCCGGCAGTCCATCCCTCGCCATAGACAAAGATGTCAGGATTGATTTCTTTGAGTGCGGCTATGACTTGATTCATCGTTTCGATGTCATGTATGGCCATAAGATCAAATCGAAATCCGTCGATGTGATATTCTTTGGCCCAGTACTTAACGGAGTTGATGATGAAGTCGCGCATCTGCTGACGCTCCGAGGCTGTCTCGTTGCCGCAGCCTGAAGCGTCGCTATAGGTGCCGTCCTCGCGATGGCGGTAGTAATATCCGGGAGCTGTGAGCGAGAAGTTGGAGCCGTCGTTGTCGGCCGTGTGGTTGTAGACCACGTCCATAATCACACCAATGCCGTTGTCATGAAGCGATTTTACCATTTGCTTCATCTCTCTTACACGTGTGGCTGGATCGGTCGGGTTGGTTGAGTATGAGCCTTCGGGGGCATTGTAGTTAAACGGGTCATAGCCCCAGTTGTACTGGTTGGCCGGGAGATTTGACTCGTCGACACTGTTATAGTCATAGGAGGGAAGTATGTGCACGTGTGTGACACCAAGTTCTTTTAGGTGATCTATGCCTGTTGACTCGCCCGTTGGATTGGAAGTCGACGGCTCGGTCAGGGCAAGAAATTTGCCCTTGTTCGCTATGCCCGACGAGGGGTCGACTGAAAAATCGCGGTGGTGCATTTCATAGATGACTGCATCGGTGATGTTCTTTATGGCAGGGCCACGGTCGGAAGCCCATCCTTCGGGGTTGGTGGTCGAGAAGTCGATGATGGCGGCGCGCTCTCCGTTGATGCCGACGGCCTTGGCCCATACGCCCGGTGTCTCTTTGAGCCATTTGCCGCCCTGCTTTATGGTGAAGGTGTAAAATTTTCCATAAAGTCGGGTGGGGGAGGATGCGGTCCATGTGCCGTTTTCTCCGCGGGTCATGTCGATGGTCTCGATAGGCCGGGTGTTGAGACCGGATGGATAGACGGTCACTCTGACTGCTTCGGCTTCGGGTGACCACAGCCTCCAATGGGTGCCTGAACTGTTGACAGTCAGTTCGAGATCGGAGCCGTTGTATGTGGGATAGTAAGTATACTTTGAGTCGGGATTGGCGGCAAAAGCCGGCATGGTGCAGCAGATGGCAAGAGTTGTCAATGCAGGTAGGATTTTCATGTGAAAAGATAATGAGTATGTAAGTATGATACAGGATGTTGAATAATGGAATACAAAAATACAAAAGTTTCAAAAGAAACAAAAATTCTTTAATCTAAATAATGTTTTTTTGACAGATTAAAAGAGATTTTGTTTCTTTTGAAACTTTTGTAATCATGACATCTCTCAATGGGGAGAGTGTCAAGTATTGTGGAGAGGACTTAGTCGACTTTTACGACAAGGAAGTTGGACATCTGCCAAAATTTGGCGGGGTCGGTGATTTTGATGACTTTCTGACCGTTGATGTCGACAATCTGATAGGAGTCCTTGGGCTGTGAAGTCATCACTTCGGCCTTCTTGCTGTGAGTAGGTATCTCGGTAAGAGTACGTTTGTCGGCTGTCTGGAAGTAGCTCATGTCAAAGTCCCCCTTCATAACCTTGGTCTTGCGGAGGAAGCCTGACGAGAGTATGTCGCGCTCTTTGAGTTCCTTGTTGTTGCCAATGGCATAATAGCAGGTGTTGAGCTCTGCAATGGCTTTGTCAGCCTCGGCCTGAGCGGCGTCTTTGAGTTCGCGCTCGTTGGCTACATCGGTGCTGAGTGAATCAACCTGAGTGTTGAGAGTCGAGACGGTGCTGCTCAGTTCTTCAATCTTGATGTTGGCCGATGCAAGCTGATTGGTGAGAGTCGCGATTTCGGTGGTCTGGTCGGCTATCTGAGCCTTGAGGTTGGAGATTGTGCGCTTGAGGGTCGAGTTTTCGCCACCGGTTTTGGTAAGTTTCTCTTCGAGCTCGGCAAGACGTTCTCGACGTTCCTGAAGAGCCTGCTGAATGGCAATCATGTCGTTGCGTATCTGCTCTTTGCGTGAAGAGGATTCGGCACCGAGCCCTCCGGGAGTGCTGATGATTTTTTCGAGGTCTTTTATCTGAGCCATGCCGTCAGAGATGTCGTTGACAAGCACAAGCAGGCTGTCCTGAGTGGCGAGGGTCTCGCTGAGATCGCCTTTAAGCTGTTGGTTCTGAGCTTCAGCTTCACGGAGTTTGTCGCCGTTGCAGCCTGTGAGAATAGCGGCTGCAACAATTGCGATGGATGCAATCTTTTTCATATTGGATGGTGTTGAAAAGTGAGCTAATCAGTTGATTTCGTTAGATGTTGCTATGAATTGCTAAATGTCCTTATATTTGTTTTTGTGTACTTTTGGTGCAGAGTCTTCGGGAGCTCCCACAATTACAACAATCTCACCTCGCGGATTGTTTTCGGCAAAATAAGCCTGAAGCTCGCCGAGTGTTCCGCGGTGGGTGGTGTCGTGAAGTTTCGATACTTCTCGCGACACGCTTGCCGGTCTGTCGGCACCGCAAGTCTCTATAAGTTCTCCAAGGGTTTTGACAAGCCTCAGCGGCGATTCATATATGATGCTTGTGCAGTCGTTTGCGGCTATGCGCTCGAGGCGAGTGCGACGTCCTTTCTTTGGGGGGAGAAAGCCCTCGAAAATAAAGCGGTCGGTTGGCAATCCTGAGTTGACAAGTGCTGGAACGAAAGCCGTTGGGCCGGGGAGTGTCTCTACCTCGATGTTTTCGCGGCGACATTCGCGCGTCAGGAGAAATCCGGGGTCGCTGATGCCTGGGGTGCCGGCGTCGGAAATCAGTGCTATGGTCTCACCCGCAAGCAGTCGGTCGATGATGGGGCGCACGGTGGCGTGTTCGTTAAACTTGTGGTGGGATGCGCATGGTGTGTCGATGCCGAAATGGCGCAGCAACACTCCCGAGGTCCGTGTGTCCTCGGCATAGATTAGGCTGCACGTTTTCAGCACCTCGACGGCCCGTGGTGTCATGTCGGACATGTTGCCCACCGGGGTGGGGACTATATAAAGCTTGCCTGTGGTCATAGATGATCAGAAATGTTTTGCCACTACGTCCATAAACGCCTTGACGTCCTCGTTGTCGGGGTCCCAGCAGAGGTCGTCATAGATGTATTCCTCAGCCTCGGTGATGGATGACATCTGGGAGATGACATTGAGAGTGTCGTCAAATTCGTCCTGTGAGTTGCGAAACAGTTCGCGGCGGAAACGAAACTTGTCGTTGAGTGTAAATGCGCGGAAAATGTCTCTCGCGCGCTCGCGGGCGAGTTTGTCTTCAAGTGACTGTGGTGTCTCGATGGTTTCGTTGACCATCGGTGACTCGGGTGCGGCAGCCACATGGGCCTCCGGCTCTGCGGGAGTGTGTTCGACCGGCTCAGTGGCCATCATCTCTTCTTCAGCCAAAGCCGATGCTGCGGTAGCCTCGCGGTCGGTTGATTCTGCTGCGGGGCATCCGGCCGGCTCTTCTTCCGTGGTAAGTGTGTCGGGACAGAGGGGGAAAGCCTTGGCGAGAAGGGCTGTTTTCTCGGCAATCATGTTGTCGACAGCCGACACTGTGTCGCCGTCGGCGCGCTGTGACTGCAGCAGGAGAAGACCTTCGATTTCATAGGTCAGTCTGAGGAGGTCGTTATAGTTGCGTGACATAGTATATGTAATCTATTCGATTGTTTCTTCGTTATCAGTTTGCAAACTTACATCAAATAATTCTAATAACAAACGCTGGATGTCATTTTTTAAGGCCTGACGGCTACACTTGAAGCCGTTTGCCATGAAAACGAGCAGATGAGTGGGGCGTCCTTCTTCGTCAAGAAGATAACCGCTGTAGGACTGCACGCCTTTCATCGAGCCGGTCTTCATGGCCACACGTCCTTCGAGCGGGGTGTCGGCGAGAAAGTTTTTCATTGTGCCGTGAAGTCCGGCGAGCGGGAACAGTGACAGGTAAGTATCGCCAAACTCATCGGCCAGCATCTGGCGGTTGATGTTACCGAGAAAACGGGCAGTTAGCCTGTTGTCTCGCGACAGTCCGCTGCCGTCGACAATGTTGACCCCGTGCGCGCTGATACCCCACATAGTCCATACGGCATACTCTTCGGTTATCGCCTGAGCCCGTGTGCCGCCCGGCACTATAGCGCGCAGGATTCCTTCGGCCATAAGATTGTCAGAGCGGTGCATGAGGCTCTCCATGATGTCGCCGAAACGCGGCGACATGTGAGTATAAATCTCGGTCTCTACCGCCGATTTAAGCGGTGAAGTCCGGTTTACGTTGATGCCTCGGTCTTTAAGCACGCTTATTATTTCGGCCCGCATGGCTTTATGCGGATAAGGCATGGAGAATATCTCGCTGAATCCTCGGCGAATGTTTCCGCTCACGGTCATGGTCTCCGAACCGTCCTTGCGATCGACCTTGACACCTCGCCGCTTGGCGTTGACAAACTGAAATTTCAGGTCAGGCACTTCGGGTACAGTCTTGCGGGAGGGGAGTGTGAGACGAAATTTATTGTCGCTGAAGTTGGCACCCTGCAGCCGTGCGCCATAATACCACGGGATGTCCTCGGCCATCCATCCCTGTGGGGTTGTGGCGTCGGTAAAGAGGGTCTCGTCAATGATGACATCGCCGGTGACGGTGTGTATGCCTGTGCTCAGGAGCCGAGAGGCAATGCTGTCGGCAAAGCCTTGGGCTTGCGGGAAGTATTGCGATTCGATGGTCGGGTCGCCAACGGTGTGGACAATTATGTCGCCATGAAGCGTAGAATCGCTGACGGTGCCGCGGGCCGTGATACGTGTGGCAAAACGTTCGTTGCTGTCGGCAAGGTTGAGCAGCGAGGCGCAGGTCACGGTCTTCATCACCGAGGCCGGCACTAGGCTACGGTCGATGTTGGCATTGACCACGTCGTAGTCCCATCTCAGGTCGTAGATCCATACGGCTGTGCGGGTGGTATCAATCCCTGCGACAGTAAGCGGAAATGCCGCCATTCTCGTGACCGACAACAGGAGTGAAAGTGATAATATGAGTCGCAACGGCTTCATCAGTCCGAGGCTAACAAATCTTTAATGGCAACAATTTTGTCGGCTGCTGTCTGGTCGGGGCGAATGGGGACTATGGTGCCATAGCGGCGTGTGAGCCAATATTCGTCAGTGTCGTCAGAGTCGGGCTCATCGTTGTGAAATGTGCCGGTGAGCCAATAGAACGGCCGTCCGTGGGGAGTGGCATAGTCGGCGTATTCCTCGGTCCAGTAGCCTCGGGCCGCGCGCACCACTTTCATTCCGAGCGGCTCATAGCCGGCGGGGAAATTGACGTTGAGACATATGCCCTCGGGGAGTCCTTTGGCCAGGACATTGCCGATAATCTCCGAGATAAAGGGAGTCAGCGGTTTGAAGTCGGCGTTCATCGAGTGGTCGAGCAGCGAGAAGCCTACTGACGGAATGCCGATGATGCATCCTTCCATCGTGGCACCCATTGTGCCGGAATAGATATTGTTGACAGCGGCATTTGAGCCGTGATTGATGCCTGAGAGCAGAAGGTCGGGCTTGCGGTCGAGTATGGCATGCATCGCCACTTTCACGCAGTCGACGGGTGTGCCTGTGATGCTGTACACCAGAGCTCCGTCAATAGGCTGATGGGTGTGGACTTCAAGAGGTGCGTTTACAGTAAGGGCCGACGACTTGGCCGACTGGGGTGAGTCAGGAGCACCTACCACCACATCGCCGAGAGTCGCGGCGATGTGTATCAGATGTTCCAGACCGGGGGCGTGGATGCCGTCGTCGTTGGTTATAAATATGAGTGGACGATTGTTCATGCGTATTTTGTTTTTCGATTATATCATATAACAAAATTACGTATTAAAAACGACATGGCCAAATCATAAAGATTATGATTTGGCCACATCCGTTATGTGTGTGTTGTCAATCCGGAAGGGTCAGAATACGGGGAGTGTGGTCGGATTGAGGACGTATTTCTGCTCAAATTGTGACTGAGTCATGGTGAGCATGACTACACCTTGGATAAATGTTACGATGCTCCATAGTCCGCATGTGACAAGGCTTAGCAGGATGGTTATCAGTCCGGCGGAGATTTTACCTATATAAAAATACTGTATGCCGAGTCCGCCGAAAAGTATGGCGAAGACTCCACACAGGATTTTGTCTTTGCCGGTGGTATTGACTTCGGCCGCATTGCGCACTGCATTTGTGTCGGAGAGCAATTCCATCAGGTCAGGGAACGAGTAGAGCGGTTGCCATGCCTGATTTTCCTCGGTGCAGACCGGAGTGTTGGGTGTGACCGGGTAGGCGAATATCTGTTGTTTGCTCATTGGGCCGACGGTCTGCCCGTTGTAGGTTATGAAGTAGTTCATTGTAGGGAGTTATTTAGAGGGTGTTTGTTTCGGGTTTTACCACCACGCCTGTGCCTTTGAGGCCGTTGATGCCGATGATGAGAGGGGCATCGAAGGTGACTATGCGCAGAAAATCACTCTCGTAGATGGCCGGAAGCGAGTCAAGATAGGCTACGTCGTAGAGGTCGGTGACAGGGTCGCCATCCTTGCGTTTGGCATTGGCCGCTGTGTCGATGGTGAAGTAGGCCACGCCAAACGAGGTGAGATTCTGGAAGAAGTGTGTTCCCTGGCTCGGCTCTATACGGTAGTTGGGGAGCGATGACTCGACGATGAGGCGTGCGGCCGAGATGGCCGGCCATTTCACTGGGATGCCGAGAGCGGAGTCGGACGAGCCCCAGCGGCCAGGGCCGATGAGCAGATAGCGTTCGTCTCGTTCGAGAAAACTGCGGTTGATTTTTTCCATCTCTCGTGCTATCAGCGAGTTGTTGGACGATGAGAATTTGTCGGGTCGTACATACACGATGGTGTTGACTCCCTCGATAGTGCCGTGGCCGAGTGCGGTCGACGATTTGAGCAGCAGGTGCTCGTCGGGCGTCGACATGACAGCCTCATCGACATTTTCCTTGCGGTCGACGATGGGGCGTATCTGAAGCCAGTAGAGACGGCCTTTGGTCTTGCCGCCCGGCTCGACCATGCCTGCAAACTCTATCTCGACGGGCCGTTGCATCTCTTGCTGGCCTTTCTTAAGCATAAAGTCGACGGCCTCGGCGAGAGGATAGACATTGTGCTTGAGAATGTTGTTGAACGTCACGACTTTGCGTCCCATGCCCTTGTCGTTGTCGCGTATGATATTGTCGCGGAAGTCGTAGGTCGACACCATGTAGGTGAGCGCGCCGCGCTCGGCCACGTCCTGCACGCGGAGTTTGGCGACGTTGTATCCGTCCTCGACCTTAATCTCGTTGAGCGACTGTGACGGCTTGGAGAGTTTGCCTCCGCCGAGAGATGTATCGCGCTCGTCGCCTATCATGTCGAGGGCATACATGCGGGTCTGTGTGTCGCGCAGGGCAAGCTCAAGTTCTGAGGTCTGGAGCACGTTTTCGGGATGAAGCGGAGAGAATCTCAGCCCGACACCTCCGTCCACTATGTATTTTCCGAGTCCGACAGCAATCTCAGCCACGCCGTCCTCTGGTTTTTCATCGCCGAGCGGATAGTAGTTGAGGGAGCGGCCGACGCCCGAAAATGAGGGGAAGTAATAGCCCTCGAGGTCTTTGCCGACTACTTCCTGAAGGATGACGGCCATTTTTTCCTGGTCAATGACATTGGATGTGGCTGTCATGTAGGCCTTGGAGTCGGAATAGAACACTGAGGCATACACGCCTTTGATGGCGTCTGTCAGCATGGCCAGCATCTTGTCGGGGTCGGAAAACTTGGGTACCATATAGGTGGAGTATATGCCGGCAAAAGGCTGATAATGGGAGTCCTCGAGCAGGCTTGACGAGCGCACTGCTATGGGGGTGTCGACTACCTGCAGCAGCGCGCGCAGGTCCTCGCGTATGCGCATCGGGAGCTGGGCTCTCAGGAAGTGGGCGAGAATCTCTTCGTCGGGCATGTCGCTCAGAGCTATCGGATAGAGCTGGTTGGACTCCATGAATTCGTCGAAGATGTCGGTGCACAGTACTACGGTGCGCGGGATGGATATTGTGATGCCGTCAAAACTGTCGCAGACGGGATTTTTCTTGATGATCGAGTCTATGAAGGCCAGACCGCGGCCTTTGCCTCCGAGCGATCCCTGGCCTATGCGGGCAAAGTTGGAGTACTGGTCGAAGCGGTCCTGGCGGAATATGGCCACGACGCCGCGGTTTTTCATCTTGCGATATTTGACGATGAGGTCAAAGAACAGTTGCCGCACCTTGGGGGCGTCGCTGATGTCGCTGAACCGGTGTTGCTTGATGACCTCGGCTATCGGGAAGAGTGCGCGCGAGTAGAGCCAGCGCGAGATGTCGTTGAACGACGCGTGCCAGTAGAGTGCCTCGGCCGGGATGTCGAAAATTGATTTCTGGAGTTCCTTGAGATTGTGTATGCGGCATATCTCCTCGCCGGTCTCGGGATTACGCACCACAAAGTCACCGAAGCCGAAGTTATTGATGATGGCTTTGCCGAGGTCGACGGGAAATTTTTTGGAGTTTTTATCAATGAATGTGCACCCCATCTCGATTACATCGTGGGCATTCTCTGGCTCGGAGCTCTCGATGATCAGAGGCAGATAGGGGTCGCGCGACCGTAGCTCGCGGGCCAGTTTTATGCCTGCTTTGGGGTCCTTGATTCCTTCGCGCATGAACGAAACGTCGCTGATGACGCCGAGTATGTGTTCAGAATACTTGTCGTAGATTTCGAGAGCTTCCTCGTAGTCGCGTGCGAGCATTACCTTGGGACGTCCGCGCATACGTAGCATGCGCTCATGCTCGTTGAGTGCTTCGGTCGAGAACAGGCGTGACTGTGTGAGGATGAATTTGTAGACTATCGGGAGCACCGAACTGTAGAATCTCACTGAGTCCTCGACGATGACTATGAGCTGCACGCCCACATTGTTAATGTCATTGTCGGCATTGAGCTTGTCCTCGAGCAACTTGATGATGGCGAGTAGCAGATCGACGTTGCCAAGCCATGAGAACACGTAGTCGATGCCGGTGAAATCCTCGTTGGACAGACGGCGCGACACCTCCTTGGAGAATGGCGTGAGCACGATGATAGGCTGCTCGGGATGAAGGTCTTTGATGCGCCTTGCTCCCGAGAATGTCTCGGTAATGTCGTTGCCCGGCATCATTATCACGAGGTCGAAACTCTTGGAGGCCATGACTTCGATGGCTTCGGCCGAGTTGAGCACGCGAGTCACTCGCGGGGGTGAGGATAGGTTGAGGGAGATGTATTCAAAATAGAGCTGTTCCTCCACACGGCCGTCCTCCTCCATCATGAATGCATCATAGGTGGAGGCGATGAGCAGAACGTTGAATATTCGTTTCTGCATCAGATCCTGAAAGGCTGTGTCCTTGAGATATAGTTGGCTGAGGGCGTCTTCGTTCATGGCTGGGTCTTAGTAGGTTATTGGCCGTGGGGCTATGATATAAACGAGTCTTTGAAACCGAGGAAATAGAGCACACCGTCGAGACCTATCGTCGATATTGACTGCTCGGCGTTGGCCTTGACTTTGGGCTTGGCGTGGAAGGCTATGCCGAGGCCGGCTGTCGACAGCATGGGCAGGTCGTTGGCACCGTCGCCTACGGCTATGGTCTGCGCTATGTTGACGTTCTCGACCTGGGCTATGAGTTTGAGCAGCTCGGCTTTGCGTCGTCCGTCGACAATATCGCCGAGATGACGGCCTGTGAGTTTGCCGTCGACAATTTCCAGTTCGTTGGCATACACATAGTCAAATCCGTATCTCTGCTTGAGATAGTTGCCGAAGTAGGTAAATCCGCCCGAGAGTATCGCAGTCTTGTAGCCGGCGCGCTTGAGCACCTGCATCATGCGGTCGACCCCTTCGGTGACGGGGAGGTTCTCGGCAATCTCGCGCATCACGCTCTCGTCGAGCCCTTTGAGCAGAGCCACGCGCTCGCGGAAACTTTCGCAGAAATCAATCTCTCCGCGCATGGCGCGTTCGGTGATGGCTTTTACTTGATCGCCTACGCCGGCACGCATGGCCAGCTCGTCTATGACCTCGGTCTCGATGAGTGTCGAGTCCATATCGAAGCATATTAGCCGTCGGCAACGGCGATAGAGTGTGTCTTCCTGCATCGAGATGTCAAACTCGTCTTCCTGCGACAGTTGCATGAAACGCTCCTGCATGGCGTGGACGTCGGCCGGAGTGCCTCGCACCGACAGTTCGACACACGATTTGGAGCGGGGCTGCTCTTCCTCGCCAAGCGGCATGCGGCCGGTGAGACGCTGTATGGCGTCGATGTTCATACCCTGTTTGGCCAGCTCGGAAGTCACGTTGGCTATCTGCCGTGCGGTCAGGCGTCGGCCGAGCAGGGTGATAATCCATCGGTTTTTGCCCTGACGGCCTACCCATTCCTCATATTCCTTAATAGATATAGGTGTAAAGCGGATGTTGACATTCAGTTCTGAGGCTTTGAAGAGCAGTTCCTTCATAATGTTGCCTGACACAGCCGCATCAGTCTTGATGAGGATACCGAGCGAAAGGGTGTGATGTATGTCGGCCTGGCCGATGTCGAGAATACCGGCATCGTATCGGGCCAATATCTCGGATAGGGCCGATGTGACACCGGGATGGTCCTGGCCCGATATGTTTATAAGGATAAGTTCGAGTTGTGATTTTTCCATGCTTGTGAAAATGTACCTTCAATAAAATGCAAAGATATTAAAATTTTTGAAAAATTTTGTACATTTGCCGTCAAAATCTCATGTTTAGCCTACGATGGAATACAATGAAATCCTTACAGCGATAGCGGCCGAGATAGCACCGTTGCGCGGCGTCGGCCGTCAGGCCGATTACATACCGGCTCTTGCCAAAGTCAATCCCGACCGCTTCGGTATATGCCTCACCACCACCGATGGCAGCGAGATAGGACTTGGTGATATTGACGAGCCATTTTCGATACAGAGTGTCACTAAGGTGTTTTCGCTCGGCATGGCGTTGTCCCATATGGGCGAGGAGCTATGGCGGCGTGTGGGCAAAGAGCCGTCGGGCTCGGCGTTCAATTCGCTCATAGATCTTGAGCTTGACCACGGAGTGCCGCGCAACCCGTTTATCAATGCAGGTGCCATCGTGGTGAGCGACATACTTATGTCTTGCCTGGCCTACCCCGAGGCTGATTATCTGGCGTTTGTCAGGTTGCTTGCCGGTGATGACAGCGTTGACTACAACCGCGAGGTGGCATCGTCGGAGCGGGAGAAGGGTTATGTCAATGCAGCTATAGCCAATATGCTGAAATATTACGGCAATCTTGACAATGACATAGAGGCTGTGCTGAGATTTTATTTCCTCCAGTGTTCGGTCGAGATGAGCTGCCGGCAACTGTCACGGGCATTTCTTCCGTTTGCTGACCGACACAAGGAGTTTGTATATGGCGACGTGAAACTGAGCTATTCGCAAGTGAAGCGCATCAATGCCATCATGCAGACATGTGGTTTTTACAACGATGCGGGCGAGTATTCCTATCTTGTCGGTCTTCCAGGCAAAAGCGGTGTCGGAGGTGGCATCGGGGCCGTATACCCAGGTCGTTATGCCGTGGCCACATGGAGTCCGCGTCTCAACAGCAAAGGCAATTCGGTTATGGGCATGAAAGCTCTCGAACTCCTTACCACCCACACCCACGAGTCGATATTTTAGGCTATTGGTTTTGATATATAAATATTTGTTAAAATCAGATTAGCCCGGATGTAGCCGGTCAAAATACAAAGCAAGAGTCTCGACATTGTCGCAATGTCGAGACTCTTGCTTTGTCATATGTGTAATATCTTGAGCTTGTTAAAAAAATGATTGTGAATACAAAAAAAGAATATCGGCCGAGAATTCAGGCATTTTAGAGGGCGTTTGATAACAAATATTAAACGTCTTCTAAAGCTTAAGTCTACCAGTCTATATATTCTTCTCCGAATTATATAAATGCCAGGATGATGAGCTGAGCGATGATGACGCGGCAAAACATCGAGAGGGGATAGACGGTGGCGTAGCTGACGGTAGCGTAGTCGTTGGGCACGATGTCGTTGGCATAGTTGAGGGCCATAGGATTGGCCATGCTGCCGCACAGCATGCCACAGGTGAGACCGAAGTCAATGTGGCATATCTTGAGTGCTACAAAGCCCATTATGATTACGGGCACTATGGTTATGAGAAATCCGAGCAATATCCACAGTAGTCCTTCGGGGCGCATTATTGTGTCGATGAAGTGGCTGCCGGCTTCAAGGCCGAGACATGCGAGATAGAGTGATAGTCCTATGCCTCGCAACATAAGATTGGCACTCCGGGTGGTGTAGGTCACGAGGCGGAACTGTGGCCCGAACCGGCCGATGAGGATGCCTATGATGATGGGTCCTCCTGCCAGACCGAGTTTTATCGGTGTGGATATGCCGGGTACCATGATGGGTATCGAGCCGAGTACCAGTCCGAGCACGATGCCTAAGAATATGGCTCCGAGATTGGGATCTTTGAGTTTTATTTCGATGTTGCCGAGGGTCTGCTCCACTTTCTCGATGTCGGCCGCGCTTCCTACGACGGTGAGAATGTCGCCGAGCTGCAGCACCAGTTCGGGTGTGGCGAGCAGATAGAGGCCTGAACGGCTGATGCGGCTGATGTTGATGTGATATTGCTTGCGCAGGTGTAGCGAGCCGAGCTTTTTGCCGTTGATTGACGGTCGGCTCACGATGATACGGCGCGATACGAGCTGATTGTCGATGGAGTTCCAGTCGATGTCTTTTTTATTCCAGTCGCGCTCCTCCTGATGGCCGAAAAGGACTTTGAGTCGTTCGTTGTTTTCGGGAGTGGTGATTACAAGCAGGTGGTCGTCTTTCTGAATCACTGTGTCTGACTCGGGCAGGCTCACGGTGTCGTCGCGCCACAGGCGTGAGATGACAAATTTAGTACCGGCCAGAGCTGAAATCTGACGTACGGTCATGTCATAGATGGCCGGATTGCATACTCGAAACTCGGCAATGAAAGTTGTGTCGGAGTCGTCGTGAGGTGATGACAGCGGTGTGCCCGGGCGAATGAACATTTTGCGCATGAGGATTATGGCAAGTATTACTCCCACCACGCCGAGCGGATAGGTGACCGCACAGCTCAGCGCGGCACCGTTGGCCGACAATCCCACCTGTTCGAGTGCCTGCTGGGCGGCTCCGAGAGCCGGGGTGTTGGTGGTGGCTCCGCACAGCAGACCGGTGGCGTCGCCGATGGGCACGCCGAGCAGGAGTGTGTAGAGTATGGCCATGACTGTGCCGATAATCATCACGCCGAGGCCGAGCATGTTGAGCTCGAGGCCACCTTTGCGGAAAGAGCTGAAGAAGCCGGGGCCGACTTTGAGTCCAAGTTCGTAGACAAACAGTACCAGGCCGAGATTTTCGGTGTAGTGGAGTATGGTCGGGTCGATTGACAGGCCTATGTGTCCGGCAAGGATGCCGGCGAAAAACACAAAAGTCACCCCCAACGAGATGCCCCACACTCTGATTTTGCCCAAGGCAAGACCGATGGCTATAATTATCGAGATGATGATGACCGCCTGTAGAGCCGTGTGGCTGAAAAATAAATCAGTTAACCATTGCATGGTGCAAAGGTACGAAAAAATATCGTTTGCGAGAGTTGAATTATTTTATTAATTTTGTCGGTAATATCATTAGATTACGCATCAATGAATTTTTCACGGTTTACAATTGCTGCAATTCTCATGGGGGCGGCCTCGGTGTTTGCCCTGCATGCCGCTGTCAAGGACCTGCCTGTAAAGACGGTTAACGGACGTTTGTATCACTATTACGAAGTTCCGGCCAAAGAGACAGTATATTCGCTTTGCTATAAGCTCGATATATCCAAGGACGAGATGATACGTCACAATCCGTCGGTGGCCGATGGGTTGCGGGCGGGTATGACATTGTTTTTCCCGGTAGAGGAGAGTGTTGAAACGGCTGTACAGCCTTCGGCCGCCCAGGGACGTGTCATCAGTCATCATGTGCAGAAGGGTGAGACGATATTTGGCATAGCGCATAAATATGGTGTCAACACCGAGGCGGTTATTGAACAGAATCCGGTGCTTAAAAACGGTCTTAAAGCCGGGCAGACGATTCAGATAACCGTATCCGGCTCTGTTGTCGAGCCTAAGGTGGCAGAGCCCGCTCCGGCTCAGCCCGCTCCGAAGCAGACTGCCGGAGTGAAGGGATATATAGTCAAAAAGAAGGAGACATTCTATTCGATAGCTGTGGCCAACGGTCTGTCGGTGGCCGCGCTTGAGGCTGCCAACCCCGGAGTGACGTCGCTCAAGGAGGGACAGGTGCTCAATATCCCGGTGCGCGAGGTGCCGGCCGAGATTGTTGCCGATGCATCGGCCGCGCCGACCGGAGACAAAAGTGTGGCCGAGGCTGCTGCCGACAGTGTGACGGTCGCTTCCGCCGATAAGTCGGTGTCGCTGGCCGTGATGCTGCCGTTTATGCTCAATGAGGAGTCTCCTAGCAAGAATGCATGCCGTTACACCGAATTCTATAAGGGGCTCCTGCTTGCCGTTGACAGTCTGCGTAACAACGGAGCTCCGATACATGTTACCGCTTATGACACCGAAGGGTCGGTGCTCAAGGTGCGCGAGGCCCTGACCGACTCGACATTCCGCAGGCATAATGCTATTATCGCTCCCGACAATTCCGCCCAGATGGCCATACTTGCCGAATATGGCAAAAATAATAATGTCAAGGTGGTCAATACGTTCATAGTCCGTGACGATTCCTATCTTACCAATCCTGACATGGTGCAGGCCAATCTGCCGAGCCAACTGATGTATCGCAAGGCGATTGATGCGCTGATGGAGCGGTTTGAGAATGCCACTCCTGTGTTTCTTAACATAAAGGGGACGACAGGCGACAAGGCCGATTTTGTGGGCGAGTTGCGCAAGAGTCTTGACGCCAAGGGCAAGACCTACATGGAAGTCGAGGCAGACGGACGTCTTACCGTGGCTGATCTGAAACCGCTTCCGGCCGACGGTAACTATGTGTTTGTCCCTGCTGCCGGCCGTCAGGCTGATCTCAATAAACTTATGCCTGGCATCATCGAGTGGCGTGATCAGGCTGTGACTCCTACGGTGCAACTGTTTGGCTATCCCGAGTGGACCACATTCCGCGGCGAGACTCTTGAGAATATGCACAACCTTAACACCACAGTCTATTCGCGCTTCTATACCGATGAAGAGTCGGCCCGCACCAAGGATATTGATGCCAGATACAAGCAGTGGTATGGGACGCGGATGGAGAATGCCGTGCCTCGTCTGGGACTGCTCGGATTTGATACCGGCATGTTTGTGATACCATATATGCTTAATGGCGGAGACAAGTATGACGGCGTGCAGAACGGATATTATCTGGTAAGGTCAGGTGAAAACGGCGGAGCCTATAACGACGCACTCTATTTCGTGACGTTCCGTCCCGGTAACGTAACCGATAAAACACGTATCTGAAGATGAGGATGCGAGTGTTGTCAGTGTTGCGTCTTGCGGCCTTGGTCGGAGTGATGATGCTGTTGCCGTCTGTGGCCATGGCACAGCGGGAGTATTCTCCTAATTTTTCGGTCGGAGTGCGTGGCGGAGCCACACTTTCCAGCATGGCGTTTACGCCCGAGGTGCATCAGAGCATGATTCAAGGCTTGACCATGGGAGTCACCGCCCGTTACACCGAGGAGAAGTATTTCGGTCTTATCGGCGAGGTCAATATCACCCAGCGTGGATGGAAAGAGGATTTTGTCCGCGATGAGGCTCCCAAGTTTGAGTATTCGCGCACGCTTACCTATGTGCAGATACCTTTGCTGACGCACATCTATTTTGGCTCGCGCAAGGTCAAGGGATTCTTCAATCTTGGTCCTGAGGTCGGATTTCTTATAAACGATAAGATTACGGCCAATTTTGACTATAATAAGTATGATGCCATCGAAGGTTTTCCTCAGGGCTATCGCACAAACGAGCAGTTGAGGATGGAGGTGCAGAATACATTTGACTATGGCATTGCCGGAGGTGCCGGCATAGAGTTTTTTATCAACCGTCGCAATTCCATACAACTCGAAGGCCGATATTATTTCGGGCTCGGCAACATTTTCAAGGCTACCAAGAGAGATTATTTCGCATCGTCGCGCAGCACCTCCATAGAGGTGACGCTATCTTACCTTTTCAGAGTTCTCTGACCGGGTGATGGATTTACGAGACGGTTTTACGTTCTATCGTCCAAGTGAATTGTTGCGCCGTTATGTCCGCTATTATTGGGTGTTGCGGAGTAGTGCGGCTTTTGATGAACTGACATTTCCGATAGGATGTCCACAGCTTATATTTCATAAGAAGACACCGTTGTATATTCCCGAACTGCATGCAAGCCAGCCTGCATTTGCAGTGAGCGGGCAGGTCAACTTTCCGTCTCGGCTGCAGTCGTCGGGCGGACTGGAGATGATAGTTGCTGTGTTTCATCCTCACGCACTTGGTGTGATATTGAGGATGTCGGCATCGGAGCTATATAATATGGAGGTGTCGGGATATGACCTTCCCGACAAGAATCCGGCCGAGTTGGCCGATCGGGTGTATGACACGGCTGATGACACGGAGTGTGTTAAACTTATCGAATCGTGGTTGTTGTCGGTGATTTACGGCTGTGGTCTGACTCTTGACAGCCGGCGAGTCGAGGCGGCCATAGGTATGTTGTTGGCAGATACCGGGACGAATGTTGAGACTATGGCGGAATGTGCATGCCTCAGTACACGTCAGTTCAGCCGGGTGTTTCGCTCGATGGTAGGTATGGGGCCTAAGGAATATGCGAGGATTGCGAGGTTTCAGAAATCTTTATGGATGATGCAGGCCGGTGGCCGGGATTTCGCGTCCATAGCCTATGCCTGCGGATATGCCGACCAGTCACATTTCATACGGGAATGCCGTATCTATAGCGGGCATACGCCATTATCATTGCTTGAGACGACTGGTGGGGTGTATTCCGATTTGTACTCATCGCCTATATAGTAGGAAAAGTCAGAAGGGAGTTATTGGATATTTTGCGATTTTTTATTTTGTCTGCTAATCAGATAGTTGGCTAATTTTGCATTTGCGTTGATTTGGGGCTATTTGATGAAATTTTCACATTCAGTACACATTTTGTACGATTCAGTTGTTAATAGTTGTATGGGGCGATTTTTGCGAATGATGAGTTCGTACTAACTTTGCGTATATCCACAAAATTAGTCACTTATGGCAAAAGTCGAAACAAAGAACAAACAGAATCCAAAACTTGTACAGACTGTCCTTAAAGACGGTCGGGCGAGTCTTGCGCTTGAGTATTATCTCGGGCGCACAGAGACCCCGGTCATAGATGAAGAAGGGAATCATGTTCTCTATACTGAGGGGGCGATGGCTGGAAGACCTAAATATAAAATCAAGCACAATCGCAAACGGGAAAATCTCAATCTCTACATCTGGCTGCATCCACGTTCCCAACAGGAGAGGACACAGAACCGCAACACTCTTGCCCTTGCTGAGAAAATCAGATTCGAGCGAGAACAGGAATTTCTTGAGGACAGAGAAGGATACCGACTAAAAAAGGAGAAGGAGGTAGACCTGCTACGATATTTCCGCAAGCATCGGGACGACGAGATTTATTCACGTCCCATCCGGGTGGGATTCGGCACAGCTTATCGCCGATTCATAGCATTCCTTTCAAGTGTGCCCAAATACAAGAGGTATGCCGATTTCCTGCGCATGGATTTACTGACGCCTGAAATTGTCAGCGGATATGTAGATTATCTGAAAAAGGTATCTGTCGGTGAAGGTGGTGCCCGCTGTTATGGGCTGTTCAAGAAAGTCGTCACCACGGCCGTTGAGGAGGGACTGATGAAAAAGAATCCATGCAAGGGAATAACCATGCACAAGGATTTCCACGCAATAAAAAAGCCCGTTCTCACTCTTGATGAAATAAAACGACTTGCCGATACTCCATTTACAGGAAGTTATCACGATATCAGAAGGGCGTTCCTGTTCAGTCTATACACCGGAATCAGATGGTGTGATGTCAATCAGCTTACTTATGAGAATGTAGATTTTGCTTCGTGTGTCCTGAAATTCGAGCAGAGTAAGATTGCAGGAAGGAGCAAAAACAGTAATGTGGTAACTCCGTTAAGTCCGATGTTGCTTCGCATTATCGGTGAGCCGGAAATAGCAGGTGATTACCGACAGCGGATTTTCAACCTGCCGACATGGGCAACCTGTGTAAAACAACTCAAGGCATGGGTTAAGGCTGCGGAAATCGGCAAGAATATCACATGGCATTGTGCCCGCCACAGCTTTGCTGTAAATATTCTTAATGGCGGTGCCAACATCAAGACTGTACAGTCACTGATGGGCCATGCCAGCATTGAGATGACAGAGAAATATCTCCGTGTAGTGGATGAGTTGAAGCACAAAGCAATCAATAGTCTTCCGGATGTCTATGTATAGAATGCCGGGGTGGCACTATTATGGCGGACATATGACATGATGTTGGCAGGGCATTGATTCTCTTTCGTTGTTCTATTTCTGAAATCGCCCTATTATAAAAATATTTCTCCGATATGAATAAGAACAACAGTCCTCCCATATAGGCACAATATACTTTCCTATAAGTTCCGTCCAATCTTCGTTATGGCAATGAAGATTGGACGGTTGTGTTTTCTCTATGCTATAAATCAAGATGAGAAACAATAATATAAAAATCAGAGTGTGCAATCTATAGGGAAAATCGGCATAACACGATAAAAGATAATAGCAATGATTTTCAGCGATTTATAACCTTGGAGTTTGTCTTGATTTTCTAAATTTTCTATCTATTTTCGCATTAAGTACAACTTTAGTACAACCCTGAGTGTTAAGGGATGTATAGTACAACTTTTGTGTTTGGGAGGATTGACATACCTTTGCCGACACGACAAAAAATTAAGAATATGCCAATACCTAAAACCCTTGCTCGCCAGAATCCAAAGCTGGGGCAAAAGAAACTCCAAGACGGACGGGCGAGCCTATTTCTTGACTTCTACCTCGGTCGGCATGAAGTCCCGGTACTTGACGAAAACGGCAAGCCCGTTCTCTATACCGAGGGGCTCATGGCGGGTAAACCGAAATCCAAAATCACCCACGAGAGAAGACGCGAAAGCCTCAATCTCTATGTATGGCTAAATCCTCGCAATGCACAAGAGCGGTTGCAGAACAAGAACACACTCGCACTCGCCGAGAAGATAAGGTTTGAGCGTGAGCAGGAGTTTTTGGAATACCGTGAGGGATACCGATTGCAGAAAGATCGTGAGCAAAACTTTCACGAGTTTTTTCGCAAGCTATACCACGAGGACGCGACCTACACCAAATCCTCCAAACTCTCGTTCCGGCTTATCCATAACCGCTTCATCAAGTATCTGGAATCAATCCCCCGATTGCAGAAATACGCCAAGTTCATGCGCTTCGAGTTCGTGACAAACGAGCTTGCCGCAGGATTTGCCGAATGGCTCAAAGGGGTATGCGCCGGAGAGGGAGCGAGAAAGTCATTCTTCTATTTCAAGAAAGGCTGCACCATCGCAGTGGAGGAAGGTGCGATGAAGAAAAATCCCTGCAACGGTATTGTAATCCGCTGTGACGCGAATGTTTTGACGAAGAGCATACTTTCGCCTGAGGAAATAGAGAGGCTGTTATGCACCCGTTACAAGCAGGAACGCCCCGACATCCAAAGGGCATTTGTGTTCTCGCTCTATACAGGGCTGCGGTTCTGCGACGTGAAGAACATCACCTATGCCAACATAGACTTCGCCACCAAGACAATGCGTTTCAACCAAATAAAGAGCGAGGGAAGAAGCGCGCACAGCCATGTGGTAATGCCGCTAAGTAAGGACTTAATGGAGTTGATAGGCTTTCCGCGCGACCCCGAAGATATGTCGGAGAAAATATTTCCTTTGCCCGATACATCTATTTGCAGCCGACATCTAAAACGGTGGGTAAAGGAAGCCGGGATAAACAAGCACATCACATGGCATTGCGCGCGTCACAGTTTCGCTGTAAATCTTCTAAATGCCGGAGCGAACATCAAGACGGTATCGGCATTGCTCGGACATTCAAGCATAAAGATGACGGAGAAATATCTCCATGTCATAGACAGTCAGAAGAAAGACGCAATCAACAGCCTCGGACGCATAAGTTTCAAGCGCGATATGGTCTATACGGTTGCGACCGATGATGATTTGGAAGAAGATATTGAAGCTGACGCCGTATGATATTTTGAATATCGGGCAAATAGGCTTAACTTTGCATACGAATCGCAGTCATAAATTTATTTTGATTGTGGATTTTAGTGGTGGGACACTGGGAGGGATACCCGGTGTCCTTTTTCTTCTCGTTGCCGAAATTCACACCACATTTGCAAATCCCGAAAAATTTTAGTAACTTAATATAGCAATCCGGGCAAAGAATTAGCCGATTTCAGTTAACCGTTAGTCAATGTAAGTCGCAAGGTGCTGAAAGTTTGGATATTCCGTGCCGGGGTTGTAATTTCGTTGCGTCGACAAGGAAACGACCGCCGAAAAGAAAAAGCAGGACGCACTGCGGAACATTTCGGACAAAGCCGGACACGGCGAACCATCGCGGAGATTTCCTTGTTTGAGTAACGGAGCATTGGCAGCCGACGTGCCGGACGCACCGATTAAAACCGCTACGGAGATTGTAGCGACACCGGTGTGACCCCTCTGCCACCGCACCCTTGCGAAAGGGCGAAACACTGATATGCCCGTATAAATTACACCGTTATCAATGGCGATAGCCATTGCCGATAACCGGTAAGCACCGTTATTGCCTTATATCCCGGGGCGATATCCGTGCATTGGAGTAGAAAGTATATCATTCGGTTTCGCCGTTTGCAGATTAGAGGACAGTTGTCCGAAACATTATCAACCGCCGACCAGCCTTATCCCTCCGGGTGTAGTCATGGGCTGCGAGGCAAAATTATTATTAACCCAAATGACAACACCCCAACATCAGTATGATGATACCGTTAACGTTCTCAATCCGTAAAATCCCATGCCCGATGCGCTAAACTTCATCCAACCCACTAAAACATCCACATCCACAATGAACATGACTGACTTTTTACACCTCCCCTTCGTCGAAGTCCTCAAACTTCTCGTAAAGGGGTCGGTAGAGGAATACCTCGCCGAGAAAGAAGCAACTACAAATCAGACCACAGCCCAACCCGACTGTGAATCGCTCGACATGAAAGGTGCGTTGGAGCTGCTCAACGCCAACGGCTATCCCATAAAGAGAGGGCAGCTCTACAAGGAAACGAGCGCGGGAACAGTGCCGTTCCAGAAATTCGGGCGAAAACTCCATTTCAAAAAATCGCAGCTGCTTGAATGGGCTGAATCTCGGCTGATAGACGGTAACGCCGTAGGTGTGCTTGTACCCGCCAACGTAGCGCAGAAAGGGGGTAAGCGATGAAAAAGGAAGAAACCGCCGAAAAGAGGAACACACCCGGCAACCCCTTTCCGCTTGACGTGCTGCCCAAGAAAATGCGCGATATAGTCACTGAGGCAAACACTGTACTCGGCTTCCCGAAAGACTATCTCGCAATGTCCATGCTCACGGCTATGGCGGCTGCGATAGGCAACACCCACAAGGTCGAATACAATACCTGCTGGCAGGAGTATTGCATTCTTTTCGTCGCTCTTGTCGGTCGTCCGGGAGCGAACAAGAGCCACCCTTTGAGTTTCGCCATGCAGCCGTTGATTGATTTCGACGCGGAGCAGTCGGCAATCTTCAACGAGGCGATGAAACGCTACGGAGCGGCAATGGAACTGCCGCTGAAAGAGAGAGCCGCCAACGGCTACGACACCAACCCCACCGAGCCGAGGCGCATACGGTTCACCATGCAGGATGTCACCCCGGAGGCAGTCCACCGCATACTCTCGGAAAATCCGAGGGGGCTGTGCCTATATGCCGACGAACTCGCCGCATGGTTCAAGAACTTCAACCGCTACAACAACGGCTCCGAATCCGAGTTCTGGATGTCGGTGTTCAACCACAAGGTAGCCATGTCCGACCGCAAGAGCAGCCAGAGCGGTGTGTTCATCGCCAATCCGTTCCTATGCGTAATCGGTACAATCCAGCCCAAAGTGCTGGGCGAACTCGCCGCCGGCAACCGCAACGCCAACGGCTTCATGGAGCGTTTTCTCTTTGTCGTGCCGGACGACCAATCAAAGGTGAAATGGAGCAGCGAAAGAAAAACGCCCTCGTTCGACATCGTTGCGGCATGGCGTGAGATAATCTCCAAGCTGACGGATATTGTTCCGGCAACCGACACCAACGGCAATGTAATCCCGGAGAACGTGCTGTTTGCACCCGAAGCCTTCGACCGCCTTGTAAAATGGCAGAACGACTACACCGACAAGTGCAACGCCGAGGAAAGCGACACGCAGACCGCCATAGCGAGCAAACTCGAAATCTATGCCGTAAGGTTCTGCCTCCTGCTGGCTATTGCTGACTGGGCTACCGGGGCAAAGAAGAAAAAGGCGATAGACACCGCCGTTGTCGAGCGTTCAATCCGGCTGACGGAGTATTTCCGCGTGACAGCCGCAAAGGTGCAGGGCATAATCGGCGAGGACGGTTTGACCGATGTGCAGCTTGCCGTGATGTCGGAACTGCCCGACACGTTCACCACCGCCGAAGGTGTCGCGATAGCCGCCAAAAACGGAATGCCGGAACGGACATTCAAGCGTTTCCTTCGTGAAAAACGGGGCGTTTTCTTCTCGCGCGACAGTCACGGCACATACACCAAATTCTAAATTTACCCTTGACATTTTTGGCACTTTGGCATTTTCACCCTTACGGGCGATTGTGCCAAAATGCCGAAAGTGCCACGGGGTTATCCCTAAATTTGAAATGATGAAATCAATGTTTTTTCTCGGTGTACCACTATACCTGTTACAGTGGTGTACCGCCCTGCGACCCTCGTTTGGGGAGCAGTTCCATCCGTGCTGCCGCGCACGGAAATTACATCCATGCGGGAAATTCCTTAGCATATTAGGGAATTTTTCGAGCCGCATTGTCTGCGACAACGCTAAAAATATCCCCAATATGCCAAAGGGTGACATCCCTTTGGAAACCCCGGAACGGCTTAATGTGAAGCCGTACACCACGATTGCTCCGCAACAAAAACTCGTTCGCCTATGAGCTACGCAGTGCTCCACATCATCAAGGCGAACTCGTCTTTGAACTCGATAGCCAAGCATATCGAGCGCACCTCCCATCCCGACAACGCAGACCCGGAGCGGACGCACCTCAACCGCTACGGGCTGGTCGAATATCCCGACGGGATAACCGGGCTTGCGGCGGCTGTCGAACACCGCATAGCCAATGCCGGGATAACCCGGAAAATCTCCGACCGGCAGGTACGCTGCCTCAACATGGTGATGACCTCCGACAACGAGGGTATGCAGAAAATCATCGACGCCGGAAAACTCGACCAATGGATAGCCGACAACATCAAGTGGGTTCGTGACACATTCGGCAGCGACAATGTTGTCGGAGCAGCCCTGCACATGGACGAGCGCACACCGCACCTCCACATAGCGGTCGTTCCGATAGTGACCACCGAAAGAAAGAAGAAAGCGAGGGAGGCGGCGGTGAAGAAGCGTTACCGCACGAAGCCGACCAACCGCCCACGACTGTGTGCCGATGACATAATGGAGCGTAAGGCGATGAGCCGCTACCAAGACCTCTATGCCGAGGCAATGGCGAAATACGGATTGGAGCGAGGCGTCCGAGGCTCCGAAGCCCGCCATATCGACCAGCACGAATACTACCGCCAATGCCAGCGCGAGAAAGCCGTACTTGAAAAGGATGTAGCCGAACTCTCCACCGAGAAAAAGAAACTCGACAAGGAGAAGAAATCATTGGAGAGCAAGGTCGGTCATCTTGAATGCAGCGCAATCGCCCTTGACGCTCAAAAGAAGCAGTTGAGGCAGGTAAACGAGGAAATCCGGCAGACAAACCGCGAACTCTATTCCGAGAATACCCGGCTGACCGAGGCAAATTCTTCTCTCGCCGCCGAAAACAAATCGCTTGCCTATACCAATGCCGGACTTTCGGAAGAAGCCACAAGACTTTCGGCACAGCGGGAGAATCTTGCAGCGGACAACGAAAGGCTGACCGTCGAGAAAAAGGCATACGAGGCACAGACCTCCGAGGCACGGCAGGAGGCAGAAACCGCCATGCGTGAACGTGATGAAGCCAAAGCCGAGCGTGACGCACAACGGAAAGAAGCCGTCAGCAACATAGCCAACATCTTCACCGGGAGCAAGACCAAGCGGCTTGAAGCCGAGGTTGCACGGAAGGATAATGAAATCCGGGAGCTGAAAGACCGTGCCGAGGCAAGGGAGCAGGACTTTCGCCGTGAGATGTCCAACCTATCCGACAACCTCCGCAGACAAAAGGAGAGTGAAGCCTCCACTATCCGGATACACAACTATCTGGAAACCGACCTCAACACGTTCTTCCCCGATGTGCTCCCGATGTTGGAGGCGGCGAGAGAATGCCGAGAGGTCGGTTTGTCGGACACTGTAACCCGTGCATTGCTTGACCAGAAGCCGCGATATTTTAAGGAGGGAGCAACCATACATTCGGAAACATACCGTCAAGATTTCGATGTGTCCAACGCAGAGGTGCAAATCAAGCGCAATCCAACCGACAACAAATTTCACCTCCACATCAACGGTACCCGTGTGTTCCAGTGGCTCAAAGAGCAATGGCAGAAGCTGAAACAAACTTTCAGCCGAGGTATTAGACGCTGATATAACAAGACCGCCGAGAAAAATTCATTCTCGGCGGTCTATGACAATAATTTAGAACCTTTTTACATACGGCTCTTTTCATTTTCTCCGGCTCCCGTACCACGATATTTAGAACGGGTGGTATTGAATTTATATCTTACAGCAAATCGTATTGAGCGACTTTCAAACTGATTGTAGGTATAAGTCATTATATCTCCGCTATACATTGTAGTTCTGTCTGGATAGTTGTTCAACAGGTCAGTTGCATACAAGGTAAGAGAAAGATTATTGTTGAGGAATGATTTACGCACCAACAAATCAATTTTATTAGTTGGTTTCATAAATGTATTTTGTCCATTGCCAGCGGTCGTGAATTGAAAATCCGCTCCCAAAGTCCAATTCTTCGGCAAAGAGAAAAGGTTTTCAAGAGTGAACGAGAAGAACGGTTTTCCGAGGGATAATTTCTCGCCTCGATATGTTGTGGTATAAAATTGTTTCATCATACCGATGACAGGTTGAGGCTTCCAACACCCGATTGTCGGTTGTGCGCCAATTGCTACTTGCAGTTGCGTGTAATGGGGCACATTTTCAAAAGACATCACTTTTACAGCAGGGTCATCTTTATATGCGCTTGTTTTCCAAAAGATAGCGTCAGTTTCGTGATTGACCGATACTTGGGCGAAAAAATATTTCCACATACCCATCAATTGGAATAGATAGATTTTCGTAGGCTGCAACTTGGGATTGCCGCATTGATAGGAAAAACGGTTGATGTATTCGATACCACCATCAAGCTGTCGGTAGGTTGGACGGCGCGTCTTGTTGGTAAACGAGAAAGAAAGATTTACTTTATTGATTGGTGCGCTCAAAGAGAACGTCGGAAAGAAATTGTTGTAGTTTTTCGACTGGTCTTTTTGAAGCTGATTGTTTTCAAAGTATTTATAATTAACGTGCTCATATCTTAGCCCTGCCGAAACATTAACTACTCCGAATGTCTGCGATAAGGATGCAAATGCAGCTATGTTATCCTCGTGAATGTCAGTCAATGAATTGTCAATTGGCACGCCTTCATAAGTGTTTGCATAGTTCAATCTGGAGTTGGTGTATTCCTCGCCGACCTCAATACTTCCTTTCCAGACCGGATAGGAAAGGATTAGTTTTTCCGCCAACAATCGGCTTTTCTTCAATCCTGCCGATACTATATGTCGGTCATCATCCGGATTATTTGCATTGGTTTCAAATTGATCATCGCTTCTATCACCTCTTGATTGTGTGAAATCAGCATTAAAATCCACATCAAGTTTGCCGAAAGAGCCATTGTAATACAAGTTTGCTTCCTGCACAGGTCTTACAATGCCCTTGTTCAGCCAATCATAAGATATTTCATCGGTAGATGTCAATTCCGATTGGGTATAAAGGCTGACATTGGATATTCCGTAGGAGTGAACATCATCCCTCTCTCGGCCTATGCGGTAGTAGGCTCCTATGGAATGGTTTTCCAAAAATTGATAGCTGAAACCAAGTTTACCATATAAATTATTTGCCTTTACATCGCTTTCCGCATTTATAAATTGATGAAGAGTATTATCCCCATAGGTCAGCATTTCAGCCTCATTTTTATTATTTCTTTTGCCGAAATAAAAATATCCATTACCAAATATTTCCAATCCGTTATGACGATAATTCAGAGATATGTCCGTTGTATTCCGGGCAAAATGTGAGGCTGAAATTTGGTCATAGAGATTTGCGCCGAAGCCTTCGCCTTTAGGCGGTATGGTCTTGATTCTTATAACGGATTGCACTTCCGATGAATATTGTGCGCCGGGATTCGTTACCACCTCGACGGAACGTATATTTTCAGAACTTAGTTGCTGCAATTCAGTCGAACTCCTTACGAGTTTACCGTTGATGTATATAAGTGGTGTTCCTTTTCCAAAAACGGTAAATGAACCATCAGATTCGCTCACCAACGGAAGATGTGACAGAACATCGTTTGCGGTTCCTAACTTGGACAGCACACTATTCTCCACACTTGTTACCATTGCGTTTCCTTTGAGGCGCGTTGTCGGCAGATTGGCTTTGACAACTACCTCGTCGAGCATTACGGAAGATTCTTTCAGCGTGATTGTTCCGAAATCGCCTGTCAGTGCAATCGGCGCAAGATAATCCTCGTAACCCACCATAGCTATTTTAATCTTATTGGCGGAAGAATACGGCTGTTCAAAGACGAATATGCCGTTATCATCAGTTACGACCCCACTGACAAATGTGCTGTCTTTGAGAAGAACCACGTTGGCAAACGGAAGAGGCTCTTTATCCGTTCCTACGACTAAGCCCTTTAATGCTTGAGCCGATACTGACAGCGACATCAAGCAAAGAAGAATGAATGTGATTGATTTACGCATATTGTGATGTACTATTTGAATGCAAAAACGTGAGCCAACTATGCCACGTCGTAATTGGAGGTCGTAGGAAACCTGTCGTGCAGATGTAACAATAGTGACCCACGCATATGCGTGAGAACCACTATGCTATCGTTGCACGCTTGAAAAGTTCCTACGTTTCTAATTACAAGATAAGCATATTGCTTCTTATTTTACCAAAATGTCTGGACTGACCGCAGCCAATCCGACTGCAAAATTAACGATTTTTTCTCAATGCCCGCTGTTTCCAAGCCTCAAATCTTCGGAAAATCCATCGAAAGAAAGTCAATTAAATAAAACAAACACCTCTTAAAAATCCGTAAATTCACTATCAATCCTTTCGTTTATCTCCTCAAACAGTACAACTTTAGTACAACCTATAAATTGTAATATATTGACAATCAATCAATATATGCCATTATCTTAAAGCAAGGTGTGAAATGGGCAACGGGGATTGCGACTTTGGAGCAAGACCAACCAAACACACGGCAAGGGTGATGTGCTGCAAATTCTATTTGGTGCAGCATGTCACATAACTTGCCATGTCCATATGGACATCTGAATACGAATATCCGTCCGGTGAAAACAATGAGCCTTTGAGTGAAGCCTGAACCCCGTCTGTGTGTATGCCGGAATTTGGGAGTGAGCAGGATGTCGGTCTCGGAATGTTGCACCCGGTTGTGTGGGTGTCATATTTGAGAGGCATATTTGAGAGGCTGACGAATGTGTTGCGTGTATCTGCGAAACGCCCGAACAAGGAGTTTTGATTTGCCGTGACTGTGGAATTTGCCGATCCGGCAATGTTCGGCAATCCTCCGGCAATGTTCGGCAAATTGAGAAATGGTGAAAATCTTTTATGACTGATGTTCTGATTGCTGATACAGTCAGTTGTACGGCCGATCATTCACCCGAAAGGACGGATGAGTGAACCGATGGATGGATTTATGTGTGGATTAAATGCCTTATTGTCGGCTATTCAGTCAGACGTATGGATACTGTTTCTTTGAGTGTGTCTGACGCCTGCCACTAAAAAAAGGACCAGTCAAATTTTGACCGGTCCTGGCAAGTTTGTAATTTTAGGTGACCAAACTTAAAATTCAAACTAATGGATTTGACAAAATTACAACTTTCCGAGCTGATGTGCAAGCATGCAGCGAAAGGAAATGGTCTTCACGATCTGATGGAGATCATGATCGAGAGTATGATGGTCGCGGAGCGCGGCGAGTTTCTGGCTGATAATCCGGGAAATAAAGGTAATGGCTATCGTCCCGGCTCCACTTATGGCCAGGGGAGAAAACTTGAGTTCCGTATCCCTCGAGACCGCTACGGCAACTTCCATCCACAAATACTCGCCATACTCCGCGACCAGGAAGAGGAATGCGATCGGCTCGCCGGAGTCCTTTATACAAAGGGGCTTACTCAGGAACAGGTTAGTGACGTATTCGACCAGATATACGGCCGGCACTACTCCAAGTCGAGCATCAGCCGTATGGTGGAATGTGTTCGCACTCAGGTCAATGAATGGCTTGAACGCGGTCTCGAAGAATATTACCCAGTCGTGTTCGTTGACTGCGTGCACATCAAGATACACCGCAAGCGATCGGTGGCTTCCGAGGCGTTCTATGTGGCATTGGCCGTAACCGAAGAAGGCACACGCGAGGTTCTTGGCATCTTCAACATGCCGCAGGAAAGCACCACGGGCTGGGGTGATATCTTTGACAGGCTGAAAGAACGTGGTGTTCAACGGGTCGGTCTGATGGTGGCGGACGGCATCAAAGGACTTGACACCGTAATCGGAGAGAAATTCCCCGGCACACCGTTGCAGCGTTGCGTTACCCACCTGAAACGCAATATGTTCGCCAAGGTAAGGCATGGGGACAAGGCTGCCTTGGCCACCGACCTGCGCGATGTGTTCCGCACCGGCCAACGGGACTACACAGTAGAAATGGCATGGGAGAAGTGGCAGGCAATGTGCGACAAATGGGGCAAGGACTATCGCACTATAAAGCTGCTCCGAAACAACGCCGACTACAAGGTTTACATGACATACCTCAACTATGCGCCTGAGATTCAGGCGATGATATACACCACAAACTGGATCGAACGGCTCAACCGCGACTTCCGCAGGGTTACACGCATGAGGACAGCCATGCCCAACGAAGAATCGGTGCTGACCCTGATGGGCAGTGTGGCAATGGATCACAAGGCATTTGACAGAGCCCTGCCGAACATAACAGTCGACAAAACACTTTTCCCGGACTGAAGGTAAAGGTTTTCTTAGCGGAGAGGCCATCCTGGTGAAGTTGAAGCCGCCCCAAACGGAACGGCTCCCATATTCAACTGTCTCCAGTCTTGGTGCAACCATGTTGCTGGCGAGTTGCTCCTCAGCAGAGCCCGTTTCCTCGTCCGGCTGCACTTCAAAATTACTATTTTTTTCATCGAATAACGAAACAATGAGAAAAAACAATTAAATTTGCATCGTCATCTGAGGTCTACAGGCTTGAGGGAACTCGCCTCAGACACACTCAGTGAAACACTACCGACGTATGTATTAATGTCTGAATGTCTAAACTGCATGCAGGCATTCTTATGGTTCAATGTGATGGTTTTGAGGAATAAAAAATAGCCGTCCAATCGGGCGGCTGATAAATGTAATTGTAGCGAGGGGTGATGTTTCGATATGTCATGAGATTAATGCTTCGGCGATATTGGTTTGTTTTATGATTGACTCCCATGAATGGATGTTCATGCTGAATGTCAGTTTTTGTGGTGGTGTGAGCATACGCCCGATTTTGGTCAGGGAGTCGGCTATCTCGGTTCGTGCTGTGGTGTAGGAATACATCCATTTCCGTTGTATGATCGGGAATAGATATTCTTTATCATTGTCACTGTATTTTCTGACTATTGACATGGACCTGTCTCCGAGTGTTATCGTGCGTTCTTTGCCCTTCTGCCGGCGTCGGTAGGTCAATGTGTTCCCGACCAGGTTTTCCTTTCGGAGCATGGCTATGTCAATGAGCTCCATGCCTCGGTTGTAGAATCCGAACATAAACATATCGCGTGCGAGCCGGAGGGTCGGGTCGGAGGATAAATCCATCCGTTCGATCATACGGATTATATTTATATCAAGTCCGGTCGGCAAGGTTTTCATATTGCTTCGGGGCATGTTGGTCTTTATAGCTTCCGGCCAGGAATAGTCCGGCGACAATAGTTGCTCACGTTCCGCTCTGATTAACGCCGTGCGGAGATTGCGGAGATAGAACGATACCGTCACAGGAGTGACACGGTGGTCAAGATATGCCTTATAGTCTGTGATAAAACGTTCAGTAACATCCTTTATGCATATATCTTTGCCGTCAAGGTATCCGTCAAGACTCCGCCGAGTGCTGCGGAGCGATTTGGAATATGGCTTACCCTCGGAAACGTATTCCTGAATCAATGATGAAATATAACCCTGCAATGTGGATTTGTCAAAATCTGTTGGCGGTTTCTTTTCGTGTATGAAAAATGCGGAGAACAACTTGGAGATTCCTGCGACATTATTGTCTATTGGATATTTTCCGTCATACAGTCTCAGACGTTCCTCGTATGGATTATGCTCCAGTATGGCTTTGGCTGCCGCATCGGCTATCACGTCAAGCGTGGCATCGTTGTTGTCTGCAATCCGAGTCTCTATCACACAGTAAACGGTCATCAGATCAAACGCTATCCTGGCCTTCTCCTCTGTCATGACCGATTCATCCATGCCCCTTACACGACCGGTAATGTCCCGTTCTTCCTTCCCCTTTCGGATTACATAATACACCGAGCCGGGAACACCGGCAGTGCGTGATTTTCGGAATCGAGCGGATAACGAGAACATTATTTGAATATCACTTTATGTAGGGCTCTGTCGTGTATCGACAGGTGTCAGTCAGTTTGTCCTGACATATCTCAGATTACTGTCAGTTTGCCCTTTTCACGGGAATATTTCCATTCTTTATATAAAAGGACGGGGAGGGTGCGGACGATGTGGAAGCAGCGTCTGATCTGTTTTTTAGGCTCCTTGGTGAGACGATGTACAAATTCGAGGTGGTTGCGCACCATCCATCCCGGAGCCCGCGAGGTGTCGACTCCGCTGTAAAATTTAAATGCGGCCCCGACGGCTATCATGACTCCGTGTTTCAAATGGGGCTTGAGCATCGACATGAAAATTTCCTGTTTGGGAGCTCCGAGTGCCACCCATACGATGTCAGCTCCGTCATCTTCGATCATTCCGGCGATTTCGGGATAATCAAACTGGCTGACGGTGTGAAACGGGAGCTCTACGAACGCCATATTCTCGACATCCGGATTGACTGTTGTAAGATTTTTCTTCAATCCGTCAAGAATGTGTTGTTGGGTGCCGAGGAATATCATGCGATACTTGCGGCTTGACACTATGTCCATAAATATCTCACTGCCACAATACTGTTCGTATTTTTGACCGTAAATCCATCTGATGTACAGCGGGACATAGCTGCTGTCGCAGATGGAGAACATGCCGCCATTTACCACATCAAGATACTTATCCGAACGGTTGGCCGTATTCATAATCACACCATCAGCCACACAGATATAATCCGAACCGTCCTCTTCCAGTCGTCGTGCAATGTGTTTATGAACTTGTTGACGATCAAGTTCATAACGTATGTTGAAAAAAGTTTTCATAAATTAGTCATGAATGGTACATAGCATGGCATGCCCATCCATATAGAAAAGCCAAAAATAACATTAAATACTAAATCAAAATTCTGACAGATCTCTCCAAATATGTGTTCTTATATAAAGAATGGCAAAATAGTATTTTCAATAACGAAATATCCTTGATAGAGTTGAACTGAACTCTTAAATAAATCATTTTTGACTGATAATTTGGTCATATATCGAAACTACTTTCTGAATCTTTGTATCCCAAGACAATTCTTTCTGTCTGGATGAACAATTGATCCGCATCTGATGCAACTTTTTTCGGTCATTTATCAAACTAGAAATAGCCCTTGCAAAATCTGACGGACTTTGGGTTGCATTACTCAGTGGAATTTTTATTCCGACAGAATCATTTACCACATCTCCCTGACCACAAGTATCAAAACACACTATTGGAAGATTATTTTGTATGGATTCAAGAACAACATGGGGGGTTCCTTCATCGATACTTGTAAATAAAAAGATATCTGATTCCTGCATGAGTTGATGTACCTTTTTATTCGGAATCTTTCCATGCCAAACGACATTGTGCTCTATATTGAGTATTGAGCATAATTTTGAAAGTCTTGAATAAGTGGAATTATCGTTATCACCAACTATATTTAGTTTTATAAACGGATAAGCACCTCCGAGTTGAGAAACAGATCTGATTGCCAATTCTAACTGCTTTCTATAATCAAACTTTCCGACCCAAAGAATATTAAATTCCTGATTATATTTTCTCTCAGAAAGCGGCACGTTTTTCTCATAGCAACCAGTCTCATTAAGCAGTATTACATCCTTTCTGAAATTCTCTTTGATGTACATGTACACATTAGAATTTGCAGCCATTACACACGATGCTCGCTTCATCGCATTGTTTGAAAGAGGATATATCTTGCCTTGAATTATGTTGATGATATTTTTGATTGTCGACTTAAACTTTACACCGAGTGGCTGACCTTTCAAATATTTTAATGTCGTCCAACCGTATCCACCTACCGGGCCCCATATAAATGGAATTCCTTCAATCTTCCATAAAGATCCAGGCTCCCGAAATCCAATCATATTGAGTTGGTGTATAATGTCAATTCGATTATCAGAAATTATGTCCTTAGCAATATCTAATGCTTTTTCCTGCCATTGTCGATAGTATTTGTAAAATCGCCAATCGCCCTGATCCCAGCACATATTTCTAATCTTGGGAGATACCGGATTATAGTAAAAGTGTATATTGTCACACTGAGGTAAATTCTGAATAGCTTCCTCTATCTCATTTTTCCATTCTCCTTCCGTAATAACAAACACATTGCAATATTTGGAAAGATTCACAACCCAATTCCAACCGAGCCCGGGCTCACTTCCCCAGTTGGGACTGACGGCATAGGCGTTAATAAGAACATTTAGCATTGCTGAGAAATGAATTACTTTAGTATAGATTTGTAAATTAGACCAAGCTGATGTGAAATTGTTTTGATATTAAAATTAATAGTTGCAAAGGTTTCGGAGGCAGCCTGAAGCCTAAAACAACAGTCATGGTTGCAGATTAATTCATCAAGTTTATGAGCCAAACCGTTTATATCTCCAGGGCTAAATAATAAAACATTTTTGCCATCAAGACCCACATCTGGAATACCACCAACCGGAGTGGTCACAACTGGAAGATGATAGGCCCATGCGTCAAGTACACCCATCGGGAAACCTTCAGAATAACTGGGCAGACAGTATACCGAAGCGTGGCGGAATGCATTATCTTTTTCTTCTCCATTAACCCAACCAAGAAAATCAACTTGATTTTCAATACCGAGTTCACGTGTTAGAGCTTTACCCTGCTCAATCTCTCCGTTGCCGGCAAGTTTTAATCGCCATTTTGGATATTTTGATGCCATTCGGGCAAATGCTTTAATGAGATCATCATAACCTTTGCGGTGTGTCAGAGTCCCGGCAAAAAGGATATATGCCTCTCGTTCTTCAATAGATGACGGCTTTACTACAGGGCACGGGTTATAGAGAACTACCATTTTATCATCAGGCAAATGGAACGCTTTGATTGCCTCTTGTTTCCACGTGTTTGACAAAAGTATCACTTTGTCAGCATGTGTAAATGAATACTTGTATAAATCACGATACATACCACCTATTGAAAATTCAGGCCCGGAGGAATGGAGATGAACTATGAGTTTTTTGCCAAACAGTTTAGTGAGCTTTGCAAATATTCGTTTACGTTTCTCTGTGCCATAGTCGGCTGTGTGGATATGTACAATATCGTAAAATGGTAATCTTATGAGGAAATCCGCCATTCCCGTAATAAAATAAAGTACCTTTCTCCAAGCCGGACCATCACGATGAGTCTGCACCCAATGACAATGAAATTTCTTCCACTGCTCACCGGTTTCATGAGCTTTGATAACAGAGGTAATCCCTCCGCGAGTCTTGCGAGAAGTCGCAACTACTAAAACTCTTGACATTATATTCAAATAAATTTGAAAAGATACTTTAACAGGCAATAGTTACCTGATAGCATTATATGAAGCATAATTCGATGTTTTAACGGCATTATTTTCAATGGATACTTGCGAGCAGCTATTTTTAGATGTTCATTGTTGGTCAGCTCCGTTATAAGGAGTCTTTTCCGAACTGTTGATTCGTTGGAATTTATGATTAATCGAGCCTGCATCCTCGCTTCTCCAATTATAAATCTGTGCAGTCGAGTCTCGACATCAGCTATTTGGTTGATATTGTATTCTCCAACAATGGTGCGAATGAGTTGTACCGACCGTACAATCTTATCAAATCTATCTTTTTTAAGTGTGGTAGTAATGGAATCGTCATTTACAAAATAATTGTAAAAGCAAGAATTGAGGACAACGGCTGTTTTTGCACAGTTTAGCACAGATACATTGAAAATCAAATCTTCGGAAGGATATTCCCGTTCTGACACAAATTGAAGATTATTGGCTAATAAATGACTCTTCTTATAAAGCACAACCTTAGCTGAAACCTGAATGGCATGATCGTAACGCTCGCGAGGTTCAGAGCAAATTATATCGCAAACAAGCCTCGAGACCTCACCACCTGAATACACACATTCATTTGACGGATGAGGCATCCACCCAAGAATCTTGCCGTCTGCATTTACTCTCCTTAACCCGGTATAAACGGCATCGGCATCATGCTTGATGGCCGCGTCATACATTGTTGCATACATTTCCGGTTCTATCCAGTCATCACTGTCACAAAATGCAATATATTCGCCGGTCGCAACTTCAATTCCTGAGTTACAGGCCATTCCCAAACCTGCGTTTTTCTTGTGTACGACTTTGATTCTTTTATCAATTTGTGTGTATCTGTCGCACTTAGCTGGACAATTATCCGGACTTCCGTCATCGACAAGAATAATCTCGAGATCTTGTAATGTCTGATTACGTATTGATTCCACACATCGTTCAAGATATCGCTCTACATTATAGACAGGAACAATAACTGAAACTTTAGGCATTGTGTATAAATTTTTTTCCAAAAGTTATATCTGAAATGAAAGGTATCTTTTTTATAAAATATGAAAGGAGTATACAAGTGTAACTAATCGAAATAACAATAACTCCAGTAATCATGAACTCTGGGAAACTTAATGATTTCCCACCAACGGATAATTCTTCAAAATATTTACCAAGAGCCAAAGGCAATGGAAACAACAGAAAATAATGTATGAAATATATCTCAAGTGTGTATCTACCTAATGTCAACAATCCATTTTTAATCGGGCTTATAAAATCAGGTGCTTGATTTTGACCATATATGGTCTTCATAAGATAAACCACAACAATAAGTATAGATATACTCTTTAGAACTGATGGAATATAAATTATATAACTTGACAGCATGAGTATTGATGCAAATGCGATAATTGTGCTGCCATAATTGGAAAACAGCCTTCTGATCAAGGGCTTATATTCGCGCGTAACTAATCCAAACGAGAAGTATATAAAATAATTAGATAAATTGCCAAAACAAAAAATGTCATATATTATGCTTATATTATAGCCGGATCTATTGGTCAAATAAAGAACGACTGCAATCAAGAACAATATACCGTTAGCAATCCATGATTTTGATATTAAGCTTGATAATATGCAAACGACGTAGTATATGGTAAACATTTCAAAAAGAACAAATGTAAACCAATATCCATATTTTGCATCGTCAAAGAGGAATCTTACAATTTCAATATTATGTGTTACAGCATATATAATGCCTACAGTAAAAGTTGGCACCAGCAACTGTCCTATTTTATTGAACAATTGGACAACATAGAATCGAGCAGATTGTTTCACCGGCTTTATGCAACAAACCCCCGAGATAAAAAAGAACGCATTAAGAAAATATGTCCGTAAAAAGTCTATTATGACAGATGGCTCGTATGCCGGTAAACAAAACAAACATATATGACTATATACAACAGTAAAAATAGCTAATCCGCGAGAGGCATCAATATAATCAAGTCTGACACTCATAAGTTAAACCATTTACGTTGGTATTTATGGAAGAGAAATATTTTATAAGTTGAACTCTCAAATGTTTTTCCGGATGCTTTGTATATATCCCATCCAGTATTTACAGCTATAGTCACACAAAAAAACAAAGTGGCAATCTGACGTCGGCCAATATTGACATAATCACACCAAAGAAATCTCAGCAGGCCCGCGGCGATGACCATCTGGAAAAGACTGAAGTACATAACCGGACGGATAAAATAATGACCAATGTTACATACAAGGAAATATCCGCATGCATATAAATAGGCAAAATTGAACCACAAATTAAAATATGGTATCTTTTCACAGTACTCTTCTTCAAGTTCTGATCCGTACCAAATAATACAAATGGGAATTAACAGGTATGACAACATCATCGGACCAAAACTAAGGGATTCATCTGTTTCCCCGGATGTAAGTAATTCGGTCAGACTGTCAATTTTAGCGTCATAATTCGATGCACCCGCAATAATCTGAACATAATCGGCTATTCCTTGAAAAGCAGGAGCCTGACCGATGACAACACATGCAAGGAATATTCCAATCAATAGTAACCGTTTATCTGTAACCATTAGATTGTTAGGCATAAAATAAAATGGCAACAATATAACCGCAGACTGGTGAACCATAGCTCCGACTGCAATGAACAGGATATACTTGAGTAATTTTTTCTCATAAATGAACCTTGAAGCCCATAAGAAACCGCATGCTACTATCATTTGGCGAACAGCTCCCATACAGTCTATCCAATATCTGCCGCCGAACAAAACAAACGGTAAAAAGACTAACAGACACCGATATGGCATTGTTGTTTTTGTTATAAAATAGATCTGAATAAAAGCACAAAACGCCAGGCCAAATGTCCAATGAAGATTAAGAGACTGAAATGAGTATACTAATAATTTCCACAGTATTTCCCTGTTTTCTTCAAAATCCAGATCTGCATGATTGAATATCGCAGCGTAGGAAATGCTGTCAGAACCAACATTCCATCTTATACCTCCTATTATTGTAAAAAAGACCACAAACCAAATAAGATATTTATCCCATTTGTCTGATGACAAGTCATTTTCTCCAATGTAATTTTCTGACTTCTTTGCCAATGAAGAACTGAAGAATGCAAAAAACACATATATGAGTATATCAATTATGAACATGGTTCAATCCTTCACTACATTTTTATTACTTCTTTCATCCGATTGTATGCAGTCTCCATAGAATAAGATGACTGCATTGTCTCAACTTTGGAACTTTGAATTGCAGATATTGCATCAACCCAATCACTGACTGAATTGACTACACACATATTATCGTCAAAAGTCCGAGGTCCATGATAGGGATTTTCAGTAATAATCAAAGGTTTTCTTAATCCTTCCGAATCAACAATTGTTGACAGACCGACACAATAAGTAAGTTTGTCCTTAAGTAGCGGACAAACTAATGCCCGAGCAGCCCCCATCTCATGTATCATCAGCGGATAGTTGGCTGGTGTATTTTCAAGAATAGTAACCTTTATATTATGTATGTTCTCACATTTTCGTTTCAAATCATCATAATATACCCCATTGTGACTTTTCGCTGTGATTATATGTAATGGCGCACCTGTGATCCGAAACGCTTCTATAAGAGTCTCAAAATCTCTATTCTCCTTACCGGTGGAGACAAACCATCCGTTATCGTCCAGATCAACTTTCCCATAAAAGTCCATATCAGGTCCCCACCCCGGAACCGAACATCTGTCTCTTGACACAAGACCGGCTTTGACAGTCTCTTCAAGCGTCAGTTCTGAAAGAAAGAATATATGACTTAGAGCCCCAAGCAGCAACTTGTAAAGCTTTGATTTGACCCCTTTCTTAGCCGACGGTTCATGATGCAGATAGGCATATATTGGTCTTCTATAAAGTCCTATGGCAGACATAAGTAATAGCATCAGATGATTATGAAGGTTAAGATTAGGAATAAACACAATGTCATGCTCATGTGTTCGAATAATTTTCATATCATCAAACAAACCAACTCCTTCTTGAGCCCATATTACTTTATGTCCGCCATGTTCCATCTCTATGGCTCCATAAAACCAATGTGAAGGGACATTACCTTTTTGGTATTGCTCATGAGTTTTTGTTTCTCCAATATATAGGACTTTCATCACCTCTTAATTCCTAAAATTTTTCGTATTTTATTCGCATAATATCCTTTTCGCATCTTGAACTTATCAGTCCACGACATCCAAGAGGCAGAATAGTGATGTATAGTTCGTGTATTTTCAGTAATCTCAAGCTTACTGCTCAGAAATTCAATCGGGCAAAAATAATCCCAGGGATAAATAGTTATACCATCCACTTTGACAGGGATATCCGAACGGTTGAGGCCTCGTTTTTTCAAGATATCCGTAACTATTTTTACTATAGTTATTTGCTCCATGTGTCCATCAGGATATATATAATGATGGCTCTCATAGAAATCAATGGTCTCCCGTAAAATCGGATTATGGGGCTCTACGGCAAACCCTAGTCCAACTGCAACATTCAGAAGTTCTCCTTTACGGGCATTAGAATCCTTCTCGAATGCCATAAACGGGCCATCGGCAATGATATCGTCAAGGGGGCTGATAACCTCTACATCTGTGTCAAAGTATATACCTCCATACTCATAAAGTAGTCTGAGACGGGCATAGTCACTGACATAGGCATATTTGCCCACGTCATAAGCTTCTGCCGAGAATGGGATACAACGCACATCATAGTTGGTCTCATCCCAACGTCTGATTTCATAATCGGGCAAATATTTTCGCCAGCTCTCAATATAGCGTTGATATTCTTTCGGAACAGGAGCCCCTCCAAACCAACAGTAATGTATTATCTTAGGAATCATTATTAATACATTTTTAGAATTTACCCAAAATCCACCTCATATAGCGCATATTTAAAACATATGCTAAAATGCAGCATGAAATTATATTAACTGAAATTAGTCCCAAAAACAGCACTACAGACATTAATACAGATCCATTAAACCACCCGGCAACCAATGACAGATAGGCTCTATAGAATATGAAATGTGCGAGGTATATCACTAATGAGTTTCTTCCAAGGAATTCAAGCATACTACAGGCTCCAATTCTGCGGCTTGCAGCAAGAATCATGAATGTCCCTGTAACAGCAAGAATAAACACGATAGGAATCTGCCACATGGTAACACAGACCCTGTTTGTAATATATGGCACACAACAACCGGAAAATATCACGACAAGTAACAATGGCCAATAAATCCAATTCAGAATCTTCGGGACTGTAATGTTATCAATTTTTACGATATTACCCACAAGCATGAAAATAACAACCATCAATGCGTGCTTATATGCCCATATTTCGGGGAGACATGAATAATCGTACATCCACACACCAACTATCAGCAACAGAAGCGAGATGAGAATTCGGACATCCGTTCTACCAAGCCTTACCAATCCCCATACTACAAGACGAGAGATGAACATTGACGGGATAAACCACTCTCCCGCACATTTAAGCAGAAAACTTTTTCCGATAGTTTTGATAATCCACACCGGACTCTCACCCCACGACAGATATTCAATCAGGCTTGTACCATAATTGATAACAATAGCAGGAATCAGAAGTGTTTTCAATCCGGCAGTAAAAAATGGGATGAATGGCTTTCTGAAATTAGAGCATAAGCCGGAGATAAAAAAGAATGCTGGCATAAAGAACGACACCCATAGCATCTCCACACTGTCAAGCCGGTCGATAATCGGATCTTTTATCCCATAACACAATCGGCACATCAACTCATAGTGTCCCCACACAACCATCAGGATCAACAGCCCCTTAGCTACATCAATATAATGAAGACGTTCTTTAGTCATAAATGAAATGATATAAACAGGAACGGGGTGATGCATACTCGGTCCAATAACGTCGACTACCCTCCTCAAGTCGTCCTTGGAGTCTGGAGTCAAGGACAATCTCTTTTATTGACTGGTAAAGAGACTCTTCATCGACTTCGGAAAAATAGATATTGTTTTTATGCTCCAAGGCATGGGGAAGCTCGTTTACAAATGGCGTGGAAAGTATGATTTTTCCAGTCGCTAAGTATTCCGGGAGTTTCCATCCATGACAATGGTGATAGGCCGGGGTGTTAAACACCAACAGGGAGTCACGCATTCCGGATACATATTCATCAAATGGAATCTCATGAGGGAGGATTACATCGATTGGGCATTCATTCTCTTTATGATCAGGTACCATGCCGCCAGTAAAATTAATTACGCCTTCACTCTCCAGTCGGCGACAGGCCCTAATAAAAGCTATTCGAGCATCGTTTACCCAGGGCTGTCCATGCCAATACCGCGAAACCATAAATATATTCTTGAGGCCTACCCGGCTCTGTTGTGGCTTCCAGCGGATTGATGCTCGTTTGTATAACCAAAGATATGCGCTTAGATAGCTACCGAAACCATAGTCAAGTCGGCGATAGCTCTTCAGATAGTTTTTAATGCAGTGCGCAGTGGCTGACCATTTGTTGGCTCCGAAGCATCCTATACCAAAATTCGCGCCTACGGGCTTGATCTTATTGCGCCATTTTTCCGGTAGCATATCGGAAAGATAGTTTACCTTACCATATACATCAGCCCACTCCAAAAAATGGTTATAAAACAGCGCGTTGGAATCAGCACAGTCAATTACATATTTTGTATTGTCAATTCTGAATGCTAGATAATGGCTGTCTGTAGTATAATGCAGCGATTCAAATCCCCTTGATGTGAGAATTACATTGTCCTTTCCATACACATCCCACAGCCCTTTGATATAAAAGGAGCAATAATTAATATTACATGCAGGGTCTACGTAAATTTTCATGATATTCAAGCTCCTATTATCCACTTGTAACGCGGATGGTGGTCAAAAAGCAGACAGATGGCGAAACTGACGAGGATTGATGTCGCAGCCCCTATCCACTGAATCAGATAATCATTAAGCATGTGCCGAGATAGAATATCTCTCACAGCGAGTGCTATGGGGACATGGCATATAAGGAAAACCATGGAATTCCGGCCAAAAAAAACGAATGTTCTTATATGTAAAAACTTACAGACTGAGAACAGCCAATTTACTAGCATTATGCCGCAAACAGAGCCAAAGATCGCCAAAAAGTAATTGCCATACAAGGCGGTATTTCCCCAGATATCAATAGCTGTTGGCACAATAAATACCGAGGCCGTAAACAATATGGCAATAGTAGCAACTCTTGCATACTGTAGAGTCCAAAAATTGGATTTATAACCGATAATATAAAATATTACTGCAAGAGCAGTGTTTCCGATATAATTGAAACGGTCAGTTATTAACCAATGATGTGATGCTGCGACAGCCAATGCAGAAAGTAGTATCATGGCAGTGGAACCATTTTTACCGGAATATGTCACAGTCAGCATCTTGACTATAAACAATGTAAGCAAGAACCATAGCGGTATATTATACCATGGAGAACCATAATGCACAATCTGAGCAACCATGCCATAATACACTGTCACTCCACAGTCGCTAACTAACATCTGTATGGTGCATCCTGCAAAAGAAAAGATAATAAACGGCACAATAAAACGTTTGAAACACCTGACGATAGTTTCTCCGTTGAACTTTTGCTGGCGATGAAACATCCCGGATTTGAAGAAGAACCAACTTGTATTGAACATAAATATATGTCCGATTGTAAATGGAGCTCGCGTATTGATGTTAAAATGCTGGAACATCATCAACAGGATGAAAAATCCTGCAATCGCATCTAATGAAAGATTACGACTCTTATGAGAATCCTTAGTCATTATAGTCGTAAAAGCTTTCGTGCCAAATGCATCAGATGTAATTCAATCATTATGTATCCAATTTTCCACCTGATGGAGCGTGTGTCAGACCATATAACACGGCGAAGCCGTTTATATTCGGCCCTTGATTCATTATCAGAAACAAGTCGATTTTGGAATGCATATTGGAATGGTGCTATTGGAAGAGTGGCTATATATCGCTCTATGACAGCATTTCCTCGAGGCAGGCTTTCGGCCATCTTTTTAGTAAACAATCGTATGGCCTGTAACATTTTGACAGATCCTTTTCTGGTAGCACTATTGTAGTTTGTCACATAATGATAAAAAGCCTTATTGACATATGTTGTCTTTACATTCGGATGTTGAAGCAATTGAACCCATATATGAAGATCTTCGCAATAGTTCAATCCCTTGGGAAATCTTATACCATACTTAAGAAGCGTAGTCCGTCTGACCAACTTGTTCCAACAACAGCCAAGCAGATGGCCGGACAGCATTGCTACAAGGGTTTCTTCGGACGTGTTCAACGGTTTTTGGATTCGCAAACCGACCTTGCCATCGGATTCATCGACAAAATAATCGCAGAATACGACATCGGCATTCTCTTCCTCCGCTTTAGCATAAAGCCTCTCAAGCATCATTGGCTCAACATAGTCATCGGCATCAGCATGTATAACATATTTGCCACAAGCAGCATTCAATCCCGTCTGCCGGGCAGCACTGACCCCGCCATTGTCCTGATGTATCACCTTGATTCGTTTATCATGAGCGGCATATTCATCACATATCATACTGCTACCGTCGGTAGAACCATCATCGACTATGATAATCTCAAAATCATCCAACGTCTGCTCCTGCAGACCCTGTAACATCCTGTCCATTGTAGACCGTGCATTATGCACAGCCATAATTACAGATATTTTCATATGTGATATCTTCTAACCGACCCAAACGATTCCGAGCGGAATAGTTTTGATCGTGACGAGTCTTTTCATCTGTTTTTTTATAATTCCGAATAGTCTCATTTTATGCTAGTTATTCTAAAAGCATAGACGTTCCCAGAGCTTATGTCCATCTTATATATTCTCAGAGGCTACCAATCAATTTTCGTGCATATTCCTCTTTCTCGACTGTCCGTTCATTCAGCATAAAAAAAACATCAAGGCCAAGTTTCTTTTTTGCATCCTCATCCCCCATATCTCCATATCCACGAGCTTGTTTCACTTTAATCCACTCCCCAATGGTTTTGGTATAATAATGCCTGAAATATGCAACATCGAAATTATATGGATTATACGGCGAACGCACATTACATTCTTTACCCTCTCCATTGCAACACTTGTAAAAACACCATGGCGTATGTGTAATATACCTCCAGTTGATATGCTTCAGACCACCACGAACAATACTTTTTATATGATTGTTCTCAGGAAAATCTTTGAAGCGACGTGTCGTATAAGGCAACGGGATGGGAAAACGCTCCTGACAGCTACGTCCGTCGGAATCAAGCATGTCATTATCGCCATAACACATCCAATTAAGATGAATTACCTGAAAATCAGCATATCTTGAATCATATAGAAACGCCTTGATATCGGGATGCTGTTTAAGCGTAAGAAATTCGTCAATATCAAACACTGCAATCCAGTCATAATCATGATTGTTTTTCAGATAACAGTCATGATAAGCCTCCTCCTGACAGCACTTACGTCCTCTGTAATCTATGATTTCACATTTACCAGACTTCACATAGTCTCCAATAACATCTTCAAAACGTTCGCCATCAACATCATTATTGTCGTAAATAAAAATCTTGTCAAAGCCCTGTGCGATGTGATATTCCACCCATTCATTTATATAAGCGTTTTCACACTTGCCCATACAACACAGAGCCAGCTTTCCGGTCTTATTATATCGTATGCCGATACGTGACACCATCGTCAGCAAACACTCCCAGATCAAAGTCGCAATCTTCATAATCAGATATTTTCAAGTATATGTTTGATTTTATCGCTCCATCTCTTCCAGTTCAGATCTATCTCATACTTCTTTCTTGCGGCCACTGACATCTCTGCAAGTCTGCCGTTTCTTATGCTGTTGTCAATCATGTCAGCAAAATCTTTTCCAGTCGCCGACAAAGGCAACATGACACCGTTCGTATTGTTTTCGACGTAATTGGCTGTTCCGCCGGTGTCATAGACGAAACAGGGTAGAGCGAATGCATTAGCCTCGCATAATGCAATGCTTGAGCATTCAGCTCTGCTCGGAAAAAGGAATAGATCTTGTTTAGACATTATGTCTATGAGTTGGCGATATTCGTCAGGATTGTTTTTGTCGAGGAAACCATGGTTGTGAACCCAAGATAATTCGTAAATCTCCTGAGACAGTTGGCGCATGCCGGTAATGTGGAACTCTATTTTATATCCGCGGCTTATAAGTTCTTTGCAGCAGTCAAGAGCGACGTTTCCGCCTTTGCGTTTCCAATTGACACCGCTCCAGTAAATCCGTAGCGGTTTTGTACATTCATATTGTCGAGATATTGCCGGAATATCTTTCATATCGATATTGGCTCCAAACTCTATAACTTTTATTTTTTCGGGATTAATACCATATTGCTTAATTGCATTCTGTCGACACCATTCACTTGATGCTATTATCATTTCAGATCGACGGAATGCTCTTTTCCCAAGAATATGTGCTTCCCAATAGTTGTGAAACCACAAGTTGGAAAATTCTGTATAATAGCCAAAAAGAGAATCAACTGTAGCATCAACCAGATGGACAATCTTGGCTCTGATATTTTTTGGCAGTGCATTAACTATTGCGATATGCGTCGGAACAAAAATCACATCATATCTCGAATAATCAAAACTATTGAGCGTATGTCTGAAAATCCCGACAGAATAAAATGATTCATCCATTCTGGTCTGCTTGCCAAACTTGCCAGGGACACGCAGCCAATAAGTACAAATAAGTTTATCTCTGAATGTCTGCTTGTAGTCTCGCATCGCCGATAAATAATCGACCTCGAATCCGGCTCGCTCCAGCCCTTTGAACGCTTGATAGACCGTCCCAGACCAGGCTCGGCGGTCATCAGATGTTGGAGATGTTGATATGAACAGAATTCTCATAAAATTAAACTAATGCGTTTTCAAGATATCGCATAGATTCATCTTTTAATGACGAGAGTTTTTTCAAGACGGCTCCGAAATCAATCTGGTCATTATACGATATAGAAGCATCACCGACAATCAGCCTGTCTGTAAGCCCCACTAGCGAAAGAATATTCATCATCCTACTGTCAGTTTCATTTGATAGCAAAATAAATTCACGCAAAAAAATAAGAGAGAAAGCCAACAGATGAAACGAATTTCCGATGCAAAGAGTGGCATTTTTTATAATTGATAGAAATTCCCGTGGCCCACAATCAAGCATCTTGACAACATTGTCTCCACAATACTCTTCATATGATTGAGTCACCAAAATCTTAATCCCTTGCTTTTGCGCAAATTCTCGAGCTTTTCGGAAGAATCCTGATTCTTCTCTGGGTGTATAATAAAAAATATATGGTTCTTTTACAGGAATTCTTACATTTGCGATCTCCATATAATCGGTTTTATCCAATAGCATGGTCGGATCCAAAACGGCCTTTATCTCTCTATTTATAAACTGTGAAAGAAAATTCTGTCCCCGAGATTCCCGCGTCGACAGAGAATCATATCGTTCTAAAGCCTTGATTAGCCTATTCATATCATTATTTGTGATATCCTCGGGATGGGAGCCTAACGAGGGTGCATATGCAATACGCTTGCCTCCATAATCAAAATCAATCAGATAACTCATATCAAAATCCCAGCAGGCCGGATTCCATATTTGGTCGCTCCCGGTAATGATTGCATCAAACTGCCTAAGACGGACGTAATCCTCAATCTCTTTGGCTGAGTGGAGTTCTTTGCTGGTATTAAGAAATGTATTCAGAAATTGCTCAAAACGATGATATTTCTTTAACAGCATCCATGTGCGTGTAGGATTTTTGAGACACGTCAACGCAGATGATCTCGGGTGAGACAGTGAAATCGGAGGAGGTGTTAAAGACTTCTGAATATCAGTTCTAAAATTTATAATCTCGTTGTCTACGCCAATCTTATCCAGTATACGTTGTAATGCGTAAGCCTGCAGCATTGACCCGTAATTATGCGATGCATGAAAAGTAAGTATGCCGACATTCATAAACCTAATCTTCGTTTTATCGGTTTAATCACCTTCAATAAGAATATGTTATCAGTTTCACACAACAGGTATGCCCGTTTTATTCCAACTGTCCTGTATATCGCCCTGAACAATTTGATTCTGCTGGTTTCAGTTTTGGGAGTACGGAGCTGCGCATTTCCATTTATAGCTTCATTGATCGATCGCTCATGTAGTTCAAGTTCGGAACTTTTCACAAGTTCCAACCCTTTTTCTGAGATAGGCAGAATGCAAGAGCAACCATTTATGTTGTCATGTTTCAAATCCTCTCCAAGTCCCCAGAAATCTCCTATTGTAACATCCGAACATCTTTTAGGATTTGCATATCTACATCTATAACAGCTATCTCTGTATGTATAACCGTCAATAAACGTGTTATAATAGGTATCCTTAAATCGTTCATACCAGACATTACTATAATATATCAGCCTGTTTTCATTATCAAAAATCCTTAACCCCATGTCATTCCCTTTCCGGAATGACACCAACGCCCCTCTGCTCATAGAAACATCTCTGACATGAGATTTAAGAAGTTTTTGCGATGGAACGCCATGACATATCAGATCAACACAATAGAGATTCTCATATATTTCCTTAAGAAAATTTTTAAGACCCGCACACTGACAGGGAGTACCGATAAACAAAACTCGAAGATTCCGATTAAGATCCTGTCTGATCTGTTGGTAGACATCTCCGATGAAACTTTGCACATACTTACTACCTTTAAGTAACGCCACATCTACAACAGATCCGATTCTTACATGTTCGATATTAAGACCTTTTGACGATGCACAACCATATACCACCCCTCCGGATTTCAAAATATATTGGGCGAATGCAGTTGCGGCTCCTCCGGATGTGCTGGAGAGATAATCCGATTCCACTTTATGCCATGCAGCGTAGGCCGTCAATGGATATGAAAGATTCACAAATCCGTTATTCTCAGGACAGATTTTATAACATAACTTGCAATCTATACATTTACTCTGATTTACAACTGGATATAAATGTCCCAATATCCCGGGCTGCATAGAAATACACGACTTAGGGCAAATATTTACACATGCCCAGCACCCAGTGCATTTTTTATTTGAGCAAATCTCTCCGCCAGTCATCTTTTTAATTTTAACCACTGAAACCTATTGCTGATTTTATCAATAAACATCTGTCGGGTAGCTTTATTCATACCTAAAGTCCAGATTGTGACAAACGTACACATAACTGAGACAGTGCATACCACCAGAAATCTCAATAAACCAGGCCCCATAAATCTCTGAAGTATAAATGGCACTATTGCTGACAATACTATCAGCCCCGTGTTTTTCAAGAAAATCTCTGTAAAGAATTTCCAACCTGGGAAAATCGAATATTTAGACAATAGTATCATGTTTATCATAAATGAAATTAACGGGGGGATACTGCCAACCCAGTAAGCAGCAATAGGACTGAAGCCAAGTTTAAGCACCCCCCATACCATTGGTATTGACAAAAGATACACTGGGACTGAATACATATTGTTTTCCTTTACACGACCGATTGCTTGCAACCCGTTTTCCACCATAGAATTACTGCGATAAATAATCCCACAGAACAATGTTATTTTAACAAATCCACATGTATACGGGGGAATATCGCTCCCAAGCCACAAACCTATCACATAATCGATCTCAAGTAGACAAGGGACAACGATTAATGCCAGCAGAAACAATGTATATTGAGTCACATTGAAAATCAGCCTCACAAACTTATCCATCTCTCCTGATCCATAATATTTAATCAACTGTGGCTGTGCAGCTGTAAGAAAACCCACTACAAACTGTGAGATTACAGCATTCACAGTCTGGGCCAACCCTCTGGCGGCATTCATAACCGTAGAAAAGAAGATGTTAAGAATGATTGAAATTCCCTGACTGTTTGCTACAGTTATCACATGACCTAAAATGCCCCATCCTGAAAATGAAAGCATTTCTTTAAGCAATGGCTGTTCAACTTTAAGAGACCATTTGCATTCAGGGAACTGCCTGACACAATAAATCCTGTATATTACCAATCCTATGAATATTACGGCAGTCTGAAGGACAGAATATATTATAAGCTTGTCACCAGGAATATATATGAGCATATATATAACAGCAAGTTTTGCAACTACATCAAAAATGCTCATCGTGGCATATAGTGTAAATTTCTCATGCGCTGTCACTGCCGCCATATATGGGGTCTGCACAATATTGAAAAACGTACTAATCATAGCGAGCTGGAATACCCAGTTGGCAGCATACATCCTGTCAGATGCAATATTCAGTTTTGAGTTCAAAAACCAAAGTCCACCGGTTTCAAGCGCGATTACCACGACAAACGCAATGACAATATGTATAACTAAAGCAGTTGAGAACGTCAGCGTGAGTTTATCATTCTCCCCCTTGCCGATATATAGTGCAAGAAAACGACGCGTACCGGAACTCAGAATATTGTTAAGTACAGCAAAACTTGCCACAAATCCAGCAACCAGATTATTTATACCATAATCAGCCGCACCAAGTTTCTCCAGTACAACTCTCGTAGTTATAAAACTGAGAGCCATGATTGTAATTTGCCGAATATATAGATAAACCGTGTTCTGGGCTATTTTTTTATTATTCTCATTCATAAATCATATATTATTCAGCAGAAATGACCTTGAACGGGCTCTCTCCTTATCGACTATTGCTGCTATCTCATCATGATTTATCATTTTGTGTGAAAGGGTTGCAAAATCATCTCTCAGACCGATGTCAAGCAGATGATCCAACAAACCTACACTATGTAACAGATCTTCTATCCGAGAACCGCGGATATTCCATGGTGCTATATATGTGAAGAAATTCTCAGTGCCCAATAGGATTGAGAAAAGAGTACAGTGAAACGAATCAGTAAGCACCATGTCTGCATCTTCTATGAGTCCCAGCCACTCTTCAGGTGATGCGTCCCTGATAACTATGTAACGATCATCATCAGGCTGTACCATATTGACTGAAATAAGTTTCTTGCCGCTTTCTTCTGCAATCTTTAGACCATATTCAATCATAGACTGATCAAACGACAGCGTAAAAACCATGATATATTCTGAAAACGATGGTGTCACGGCAAGCTTTTTCCAATATTCAATATCTAAAAGAAATGTAGGGTCTGACACCTGTCCAATTTCTACTCCACTGATACTCGACAGTAGCTCCTGGGCTGATGGTTCTCTCACCGAAACTGCTTCATACTGCCTTAACCATTTTGAAAAATCATTTTTTTCTTTTTTAGTAAGAGTCTTAATGCCTACGCTTGATGCATATGAAATTTTACGGCCATTCTTTGCAAATGTAAGAAAATATGGCTCAATACAATATGACTGTGTCGGATTCCAGACCTGATCGCTTCCCGTAATATATGTATCATACACAGGTGGATTGGCATAAAGCTCATCAATACCATAATACGGTCTGGATAGCGATATTTTGGTGTTGAACTTATCAAATGGAGTTAACTCATTGTGGAGGGAGAGAATTATAGGTTTATTTCCCTCCTTTCGCATAAATGACACGGCAGAATGCAGAACTCTCTTGATACATCTTTTGCATTTCTGTGTAAATGTTTCGAAACGATTTTTGTAGGGCACATATTTCTTCGACGGCTTATAATCATAGTGATATGGACGGTGAAGATCTATAATCGACACATCATATCCCTGCTGACGAATATATTCATACAGCGCGAAACTTTGAAGACAAGCACCATAGTTCGGAGAATTATGTATTGTTATGATACCGACTTTTTTCATCAATTGCAAATATGACAGATACGCAAGATTTTCTTAACAACGCGTTTGGGTAAAGAATAAACTCTGGTTGCTGCTTCACGCTGTTTTTGATTCTTAAGAACTTTTGTTACTGTCATCTCGAAGTTTCCGTTATATCTTACGATATATTTCTCGAAATCATATCTGAACTTTGATTTCAACGTTGGATGTCGAAGTTGGGAATCTCCCTGTATTGGTTCTTCGACAGGACGTTCGTAGACAGCAACCAATTCTGCATCAATCAACCTTTTCAACAGTTCATTTCCTTTATCGGTATTCGCCAGAATCACTGATACATTGTCGTTGTCAAAATCGCATGGTTGCAATTTCCCCAGACCATGATAATCTCCGATTGTAAGATCTGAACATCGCTCAGGTCTCGCATAATGACAATGGTAGCAATTCTCACGATAAGAATATCCTCTGTGAAATGCTATATTGTAGTTGTCTCCATCAATAGACCGTTTGGCATAACTGATTTTGCCATCATTATCATATAACGTGAAATAATAATTGGCAGTGCCCATTTCTGGAGCACGAAACGACATTTCTGCCGCTCTGACACCAACTTTTTGTTCTATCTTCGAGATATGCTGACGCAAATATGAATTAGGAGCCACTCCATGACATACTAAGTCGACATAATAAAGATTATCCTTATTGCCAAAAGTTTTTTTATAACCTGCGATCTGACATGGCAACCCTATGAACACAACAATTTTTCCTTCCTTGATATAAGGCCTTACCTCTTCATATATCTCAGACGGATCGCTATATGAATATTTTGAATTACTCAAACGATCGAAACTATCACCAGGCCTGAATATACAAATCTTAACTGACCAGTCACTATCAATAAATGCACCTGTTGATATCCCACCTATATTCTTAAGCCACATATAAATTGCGGATGCAATGCCTCCTGATGCGCTTATATTTCTTTGAAATGGTGATGTATTCCATGCCGCATAGACCCTTTTTGGATAATTAAATTTAACTGGATTCTGTGCCGGACAAATCTTTTCACATGTCTTGCATTCAATACAACATGACGCATCAATCTTAGGCAATACTACACCAGCGTCATTTTCTCGCATTTCAATACATCGTTTAGGGCATATAAACTTACAAGCCTGGCACCCTGTACAATCATTATATCCGGCTAGTTCAGGCATATTTATAATTATTTTTTCCTAGAAAAATCACACTCAATACATCAGACGTTGAAATAACTTTCTCGACCAATATACACAGATAGCATACCAATACCGACATGAATACACATAATCCAATCAACAACAATGAATTGCCACCAATATCAAGTATCTGCATAAATGTTTTCAGATCAATCATTCTAAAAAAGAAATACTGAATCATATAAATTGACAATGTATGCATCCCGATTCTTTTCAAAACACGGTCTATATAAAGGGATATATCGTGCCGCGGATTATTATCCCACAGCATAAAACAAACATACAGCATCATGATTCCGGCAATCCTCAGAATGAATTCTGATATTGGCAAGTAAATATCTTCCATCCAAAGATAATAAAATCCAGATATGCCCAACAAAAGAATTGTCATAACAACATTTCTATGTGAAATCAAAACCTTTTCCACATCATAGTTTTTTATGAGTACTCCTGTGAAAAAGAATGGATAATACTCAAGTATTTGAAAATAACTTGTAAATGACATTGCCAGATCTGGCAAAAAACGTGAAACGGCACGAACAACCAGATAGCCGACAATTATACTCCCAACAAATATCACATTGCTGCTTTTTGCTGACTTCCCAACTTTCTGTGAAAACAAGCTAATTGGTATGTATATTAAGTAGAATTCGAACAGAACTATCAGATACCAATATCCAAATTTCCAGAAATGGAACAGAAAGTTAATATAATTTTCTCCTTTATAGAGCGTTATTACTAATCCCCATGCAAGAAACGGAATTAATATTTGACAAATCTTTTTTCTTATATACCATAGCCCATTTGCCATGGATGGTTTATTAACTACAAGTCCGTTGAGAAACAAAAACAGGGGCATATTGATAAGGACTATATTATCCATATAGATATTATTATATCCAATACCGCAAAAAGCAATAATGTGGCCTGCCACTACCATGATCATCGCAAGCCCTTTCAATCTGTCGATATACTCCAGACGCTTTTTCATAACAAAGACAGTGCTTCAGACCATTTTTCGATAGTTTTCTCAGAAGTAAAACGCATCGCCGATTCAAGAGCGTTTATTTGCATCTTTCGACGTTGTTCATCATCTGAGATCAACCATATAACAGCTTTTGCAAATGCCTTGACGTCATTGTCAGGAGTGAGGATGCCGTTATATCCATTCTGAATAATATCCGAGTATACCGGAGACGAATCCATCACAACTGGAACCACCCCATTCTGAAGCCCCTCTGTAATTGCAAGGCCCCATCCTTCGGCACTTGAAGCCATCAACAGAATCGCCCCATTTTCATAAAATGATTTCGGAGACTGTTGTCCTAAAAATTCAATATCAACAATTCCTCGTTTCATAACCATCCTTTTATAACGAGGTAAATCATGTCCGTCTCCGATAATTTTAAGTACCCAATCGCCAGCAATAGGACAACGCTTTACCAGTTCCCAAGCTTTAAGAATTAATGTAATGCGCTTGTGATATTCTGACATACGTGCACATACCATAACTGTTTTTGATTTCGTTTTGAGAATCTCAGTCTCAGCAACATACGGAAATGTAAGCATATTGCCTATCGCATGAAGTTTCATATATTCGTTACGCTGCATCACCTTTTTCAAGTATGGGAAATGCGTCTCTGAAAGGGAGATCATCATATCGGAGTTCTCATATATGTAATTATAGATTTCTCCTTCTGATTGTTGTTGCTTGTTCCGATAATATGGCTTAAGCATATATTGCCGTATCAGCGACACGTATTGCTTTAACGAAAGATGCTCATATGAGCGCAACAGGTGTATATATGACGGATTACACGGATCAAAATGCAGACACGAGATTATTCGGCCTCCTTCGGCATGCCATCTGGCACCACCGCGTGAAAGGAATTCAGATAATAACCATTTTGCATATGCTATCTGATTGATTACCACATCAACCTCTTTCTCTTTAAGAAACATATACAAATCTGATAATGGATTTCCTTTATAAGTCATCGAACCGTCCTCGGTCAATACCAAGATATCCAGGCACTTGTGGCCACGCTCCGAAAGCCCCTTTGCCACAAGTGATGTTATTCTTTCGGTTCCACCCGCCTCAGGCTCAAGCGGCATATTATAGATCCATAGAATTGTCATATATCTCATGATTACTAGCTGTTTGAGATCTAATGAACGCTGAAATCAATCATTTTGACGTTATGTCCGATGACATTTTCGGGAAAATGCCAGAATCACCCATAATAATTTCAATAAATCTAAGCCGGTCGCTTTCTATCATTTTTGTAAACAGATCATATATCAGGCTGGAATGTATGTATTATTGCCCACATGAAGACCGGGGATAGCAATATGGTAACAAGCATTCGTTATCAAGGTACAAGGATTGACTGCTTGAGTGATGATTGCCCTTTCTCTCCAAACAGCCATTTGGCCAATGTCGAAGAGCTCCGTAGAATTGTACTTATAAACAGACATAAGGCAATATTCAGTACAGCACCTGTAATACCAACAGTCAACTGCATCAATAACATGCCGCTCTCTGACAACAGCGGTTTCATAAAGAGAAGATTGGGAAGAAAAAACACATGCAGCATGTAAATATCAAGAGTGCGTCTCCCAACAAATCGCAGCCAGCGACAAGGCTTTTCATCTCCGGCAAAATATGTACTGTTGTTATAAAATAGCACGAAAACAGTAGACAGGCCGGCATATCTAATCAATACCATGCTGAATATATTGTAAACGGCACTGTTGTAATTTGCAAACGCCTTGTCAAACCCATATACAGCCAGCAAAAGAAATGTGTAGCTTACTATAACTATTGTTCTAAATGAATTTGATAACAACAATTGTTCAAATCTGTGATAATACTTTCTGGCAAGTATCCCAAATGCAAAAAACTGGAAATACTCTACAAGATAATACCATGATAAAATTGTCCACATCTTATTGTCATTCCCCGAACATTTTACAAATATGAAAAAAAACAGTATTGACAATATTACAAGCCCCGGAGTTACTACAATCGGTTTTCTAAGCACCTTTTCAACCGCAGCAAGTATCATATAGATAAGAAACATCTGGAAAAGTACGATTGTAAACCAAAACCAGGAAAAGCCGTCTGTAAGAAATAATAATGGTGTCTTCGAGTGACATAACTGATATAGTGAATAGAAAACTATCGTGCAAATTATCTGAGCTTGTATTTTCCTTTTAAGTATCGATTTTAAAAGTTTGATTGTCCACTTGTCCATTACTCTGAATGCAAAGAATCCACTAACAAAAAAGAAAAGCGGCATCCTGAATGTAAGGAGTATTGAACCAAGTATCGTACTGTCTGTGGGAAACCCCATTGATAACAGCACATGACCGAATACAACAAGAATCATCGAAAACCCTCTCATTGCATCGATGTATCCGATTCTTTTACCCCCCCTAGTCTGTATGTTGCTGATACTATGCATGTTGCTGATGATTATTCTCCTCACCATAATTATAGCCATATCCATAACCGTAGCCGTATCCATAACGGTATGAATAGTTGTAGCCATAACGCCCCTGATTATTACGAGTGCCATTGAGAACAAAAGCCATGTTGGCATATTTCTTCTCTTCATAGAGACGGTCAAGTTCTGAAAGCATTGAACGTTCAAACAAGCCTGCTCTAACGATGAAGAATGTACGATCGGCATATTTATCGATAATTTGAGCATCAGCCACAACCTCTATTGGCGGACAATCGACAATTATATAATCATAATGAGGCTTGAGAGCAGCGATGAGTGTCTCAAAGCGTTTTGATTCAAGTAATTCTGTTGGATTGGGCGGAATAGCTCCGATAGGAAGTAGATTGAAGTCATCACATGTGTCATTTTTGACTATCAACGCATCTATGTTTGTGTCAGCTCCGCTTAGGTAATTTGATAAGCCTTTGGATGGTGAACCTACATAAGTCGATGTAGAACCATGACGCATATCACCGTCAATCACCAAAACTTTCCGGCCTTTCAAAGCTAATGACATGCCAAGGTTGATTGAGATAAATGACTTCCCAGATCCGGGATTGAATGACGTCAACGCAATAATCTTATGTCCCTCGCTTGTGTTACACATAAATTCTACATTTGTTCGCAACACCCTGAACGCTTCGTTTATAATATTGCGGGCTCCTTCTTTGACCAATATGCCATTGGCGTGAGTGTATGACTTGCTTTTAGCTGACTGTGAACTTAGTGTGTATTGGGGAATTTCCCCTAAAAATGGGACTGCAAGATGCTCTACATCCTTACGTCCTCGTACTTTGGTGTTGTTTGTCTCAAGCAGAAAAACAATACCGAATGGGATGGCAAGTCCCATAAAAATGCTGACAAGAACTATTTTCTTGCTGTTAGGAGCTGTAGGGCCCCAGCTTGCAGGTTTTCTGATCACACGAGTGTTGTATGCAGTAAATGCCTGTGACAACTCATTTTCCTCCCGTTTCTGAAGAAGAAAAAGATAGAGTGATTCCTTGACCTTTTGCTGACGCTCTACTGACAACAGATGTTTGGCTTGTGTAGGACTTGATGCAATCTTAGATGTTGTCGATACCTGTGCGCTGTTTAGTGAGTTGATTTGCGCTTGGAGTGCGGTTATCGAATTATCAATCGACTTGAGTATAACACTACGAATCGAGGATAGTTGCGCATCGATTGAGACAACTAGTGGATTTTTATCAGATGATTTGTCCACTAATGAGTTACGTTGTAGTATAAGATCATTATAATTTGTGAGCTGAGACTTCACGTCTACATTCTCAACCTCCGAAGGTATTGGTAATAACTTTGTATTATCATTGTCTGCTGAAAGGTAATTGCGTATATAGCGCGTCATCTGTAGCTGATTTCTCAGTCCCATTATTTCTTGTGATATGCGCTGACTCTCACCCATATACAATGTTGACGCAGCATCAACATCAGGTATGAGATTTTCACTCTTATAGGATGATATATCAGAATCGACATGACCAAGCTCTCCCTCTATCACCCCGAGACGTTCGTTGATGAAATTAGAGGTAGATACGGCAACCTGGTTTTTATCACTAATCCAATATTCATTATATACACCTATCAGTGTGTTTAGTAAATCCTGGGCTCTTTGGGTAGACCGGTCATTAAGAGTCAAATCTATAACAGTTCCTTCCTTATTATTAAGTGACACCATAAGATTACCTAAGTATGTTGCCACAGCCCATCCGAGAGGCTTCTTGTCGATTTCAAGATCAATTAAATCTCCGGGCTTATAATAATCAGTGGGTAAGATAACTATCGGACCGGCATCTGTTTTGATAGTATCATTTAGTTTACCTGAGAAATCCGCTTTTATAATATCTTTTTCTCCGATCTTCATGCCTGAAATTGTGACATTCCCATCTCCGTTTACCATCAAATCAAATTTTAAGGTCCCATATGCTGAAAAGTCTATTAGTTCAGCACAAATCGGAAGTGTATAACCATAGGCAATTTCTTTATGGAATGTCCCGTCTTTAAAATAATTCATGTCAAGTTTGAGCCGTTTGACAACCTCCGTCATCAAATCGGATGACATGAAAGTGGTCATCTCGTTCTGTATATTGGTCTTGTTTTGAAACAGCCCCATATTAGCAAACTCATCCCCCCCGACACTCATTGATGGAGTATTGCTTTTGGCATTATCTTTTATCAGAATCGAAGCTGAGGTGGTGTATATTTTGGGGGTACACAATAGATACATTACAGCTGCACCTACACATATAAACAATGACAAAAGCACCAATGGCCAATAGTGTAGTGTGCGATAAATAATGTCAGAAAGAGGAACTGCACCTGCCGCTCCAGACTTTTTGTTTGATTGGATTTTATTTACTTCCGCCATGCTGTTACTTTGTCAATGTTATTACAAGAGTGGCTATAGTCACGCCAAACGACCCCATGGATACCCAGAACGAGGGGGTGTAGGGAGTGTTGCCGTTGGGTGTGGTCTCGCGCTTGGCTTTGTCGTTGGGCTCGACATATATCACGTCGTCCTGCTGGATATAAAAAGCCGGTGACGATGCGAGCTCCTGAGCGTTAAGCAAATTCACGCGATATGCCTCTTGACGACCGTCACCGAGATTTCGCATCACCAGTATGTTCTCTCTCAGACCGTTCATTGTCAGGTCTCCGGCCATCGCTATGGCGTCGATTATCGTCAGTTTGTCTTTGTTGAACTCATATCGGCCGGGTGATTTTACTTCTCCGATGACCGATACGCCGGTGTTGACATACTCCACTGTGACAATCGGGTCTTTGACAAGATCGGCCTTGACCAGATCATCCTTGATGGTTTCCGCCACCTGCTCTCTTGTCAGACCGGCTATATGTATTTTGCCTATTACCGGAAAATTGATGTCGCCGTATGAATCGACGGTATAATAAGCCACCTGGCCGCCGCTGTTGCTTGAGGAATTTCCGACGGTAGTGGTCGACGACGTTGTCTGTCCAAGACGGTTTTGCGCCGTGACAAGATTAAAGAGATTCGACAGGGCCGGATCCTGAGTGCTGACCACTATTGACAGCTTGTCCTCAGGCTTGACACGTATGTCAAGCACCCGGCCGGTCTGAATGGACGACCTGTTGCTGAGCTCCGGAAAGTATGTTATGTTTTTGGGGGTGGAACACGCGCCAAGCAGCAGGGTTGCTGATACAATGCATGGCGTGATGAATTTTATGCTCATAATTTTTGGTTTATCTGACCGGTTCGATGTCAATGGTGTTTATTGACATTCTTGCACAACCGAGTATGTCAATCCTTACGATGAGTTCGCTTTTGCCTTCGGCGGTCTCGAGGACTTCGCCTTCAAGACCTTTGAGGCTACCGCGTACTATAACGATGCGGTCATGCAATTTATATGGAGTGTCAACAAGAGTTACTGGTACATCCGACTGGCCGAGCATAAAGCGTAGAGTATCTATCTGCTTCTGTGGTATGACGGCAAGCGGTTTAGACAGGCCGTTAGTCAAGCCTCCGGCCTTGTTGGTCATAAATCTGTTGATATAAGGGAGTGTGACAATCTCTTTCCTCTCCTGCTCGGTACACTTCACAAAGACCATCGACGGAAGCACCACCTTGTCGACTTTGCCCTTGCGTCCGTTCTTCCATATTCGGACCACCCGCTGTTTTGCAACATACGACTCATGACCGAGTCTCTCAAGACGTTCCTGTACCGATTTTTCGTGGTTGTTGTTCACAATCGCAACATACCATAGCCTTTTTTCCACGCCTACGGCGTCGCCAACGTTATTCAACACCGACGTAACTTCTTTGGAATCAGATTTATCACACAACATTTAGGTTAAAAAATATCGCGTTCGAAAGTTCTCTCTTGGTAAGAGATGATTATTTGGTGCGCAAAATTAAGGAATTTTTTTCGAACTATCACAATCTTAGAAATATAAAATAACAATAAAATAAGGAGAAATGTTCAAAATAATCTCATTGTAACAGGTCTTGTTTAGCAAATATCGGCAATAGAACATTCTATCATATTGATTTTCAACGCTTCTAAATTATATAATTTCTCTTACCAAGAGATATTGATTGTCGCTAAACAAAATAGAGAGCGTTATACAGATTTTCATATCGTCAGAACGTTTTTTCTCACACTCTCTTCATTCCAAAACAGCAAGATTTGCTGTACCTGTTCCTTGAACCCAAAGACTTCATGGAGGCGGTAAGTGTCACTGATTTTCCGATAAGAGACAAAGAAGAAAGGACACCGATAAAAATGGAGCATGAATATGAACGGAATTATTCAAGTTGAAGCAAACTGAAAATGAGTGCTAATTATTTTCACTCCGCCCTTCCGTATTCCAGCAATTATCGTTACTTTTGTGCGCAAAATACAGTTTTGAAATAGGAAAATGACTAAAATATCTTCGTAAAATCCGCCTCAGTCCGCTCCGGTTTTTCCATCCAAGTACGACATAATAATAAAACATGATAGCTTGGACCATGAATAAATGCAAATTGGGACAATAAAAATAATAAACGACAGTTAATAAATTTTAAAGCCATTTGCGTCCATCTTACTTGATTATCTAATTAAGTACAAATTTAGTACAATTACAACCGTAATACCAAATGATATTCAGCATGTTAATTATGACTACTGAAAACAGAGGAAGTTTCACAACAAATGTCCGAAATCTTCTATCGTCGTTGTGGGCCGGAGTGTAATTTTGTGGCAAAAAAGCCATGATGCAACAAATCGACCCGATGGAGACTACCAGGGCTTATGCCTGGGAAATGTGGATGAACGCGCCTATGCCTATGGTGACATTTTTCAAGACGCTTGATGTGACTCGCGTGCTCAGAATGAGCCGCCGGCACGGATTGAAATTCAATATGTTGATATGCTGGTGTATAGGACGCGCCGCTTCTCAGGTAAGAGAGTTTTATACATTACCTGTTGACGGTAGGCTTATGAAGTATGATTCTTTGGCTGTGAATACTATTGTTGCCAATAGTATGGGGGAGGTGTCATCGTGTGACGTGCCTTACAATGACAGTCTCGTTGACTTTTCAGCCGACTATGACCGTCTCACGCGGCAGGTGGCCGAGAGCTGTGAAAACCATGACTTGACTGAAAGCATGGTCATAGGCACTTCGGCTCTCGTGAATTATGATATAGACGGAGCGGTCGGTATGTATAGCGGAATGTTCAATAATCCGTTCATGATATGGGGCCGCTACAAGAGACGGCTGTTCAGGACGCAGTTCACGGTGTCGTTTCAGTTTCATCACACGCAGATGGACGGAGCGCATGCCGCCCGTTTTCTCGATCTGTTGCAGAACGAAATTTCCGTCTTGAGGATAAATTTTTAATCGCGATGCAATCTCTCAGCGTCATTACACGTTGAGGATACATAATATATAATGACATTATGAGAGATTTTGTAGCGATAGATTTTGAGACAGCCAACGGCAGCAGATCAAGTGTGTGCAGTGTTGGTGTCGTGATAGTGCGAGACGGAGAGATTGTCGATAAGTTTTACAGCCTGATACGCCCCTATCCCAATTATTACACTCACTGGACCACGGCGGTGCATGGTCTGACAAGATGTGACACAGATGACGCGCCGCCGTTTCCCGAGGTGTGGGCTCGGATAGGTCCTAAGATTGAAGGCTTGCCACTCGTGGCGCATAACCGTCCATTTGACGAAGGTTGTCTCAAGGCTGCATTTCAGGCTTATGGAATGATTTATCCGTATTATGAATTCCATTGTACGCTGAGTGCCTCGCGCAGATATCTTCGTCTGCCCAATCATCAGCTTCACACCGTGGCGGCTGAGTGTGGGTATGACCTGCACGACCATCATCACGCGCTTGCCGATGCTGAAGCCTGTGCGGCCATCGCAATGTGTATATTATAATATATTAAGGTGGCGAGGTGGAGTTGAGTGATTAATTAATGGGGCTTGTCGGTCGGATGTCGAGCTGAATCGGCTTGATATTTGCATAGTATAAAATAAATTTGTAAATATTTGCGTAATTAATTACGCAAATATTTACAGATATGGTGTTCTTTGAAAAATCCGGAATATTGGCAATGGGTAGCCGTCTTCGTTGGCTTGCCGATATTGTCACACGTGACGCAGCAGAGATTTACAGGATGTATGACATTGACATCAAGCCTAAATGGTTTCCGGTATTGTATATGCTGTTTTATGGTTCGGACTCATCCGTTCATAGCCAAGGCCATCGGGCAGACACACCCGTCGGTGAGTAACATAGTGAAAGAGCTTAAAGCCGCCGGGCTTGTGAGCGACGGCTTGTCGGACGAAGACCGCCGGGTTACGATAGTGACCCTGACAGATAGGGGGCATGAGCTTAAGGACAGGCTTGGCCATGCGTGTGAGGATGTCGAAAGTGTTGTGCGCTCAATCGAGTCAAAATCTCCCGACAAATTATGGCTCGCTATCAATAGCTGGGAAGAAGCTTTGTCGGAAAAATCACTGTTAAAGCGTGTGATAGAGGAAAAGGCGCGGCACGATAGCCGTAATGTCGAGATAGTTGACTATCGTCCCGAGTATCTTATGACATTCAAGCGGCTTAACATCATGTGGATAAACAGTCATTGGTCGCTTGAACCGCATGACCTTGAGGTATTGAATGATACTGATGGCTCTATTTTGTCAAAAGGCGGCCATATATTTGTGGCACTTGTTGACGGAGAGCCTATGGGTGTCGTGGCACTCTGTCGAATGGACGGGACACAATATGATTTCGAACTTGCCAAACTGGTTGTCGATCCTGCATCGCGGGGCACAGGCATAGGCGAGAAGATGTGTCGTGCAGCCCTTGACCGAGCCGTGCAGTTGGGCGCAAAGAAGATATTTCTTGAAAGCAATACCATGCTGAAACCGGCCATCGGTCTTTATCGCAAGCTTGGATTTACCGAACTCAAAGAGTATCATCCCGCCTATGAGCGCGGCGATATACAAATGGAATTATCCCTTTTTAATTAAGGATATAGAGATGTAGAAAATAGTAGTAAAGAAAACTGACGCCTTGAAGCGTGTGTTTAAAGGTGTAAGCCTCGACTCGCTTGCATTAGGAGAAAAGTCGATGGTTACGAAAATGAATTATGTGAAAGGAAATTATGCCACAACCCACCATCATCCACACGAACAGTGCGGATATGTCATATCGGGCCAATATCGTCTGATGGTTGAAACGCAACCACGGATTGATGCAATCCTGACTTCTGGAGATTCGTATGCTATTCCGGGCAATATTCCTTATTCATTCGAGGTGCTTGAAGGGGGGGAGGTCGTGGATGTATTCACGCCCCAGCGGGAGGATTATCTATATCAGCCGCTTTAATCGGGATATACGTTCGTTTTATTATGAGTCTGATTCGATGTCATGACATTTGCCAATGTCGTGACAAATAGGTAAATTTGCATCCGAAAAAATAATACCATGAACAGACACATAATTACAGCATTGTTTATAGCGGGTGTGATGTCGGCAGGAGCCGATGATGCTGTGCCGGCATTTCCCGGTGCGGAAGGTCACGGACGATATGTGACCGGCGGACGTGGCGGTCAGGTGATTCATGTGACCAATCTTAACGACTCCGGAGCCGGCTCATTGCGCGAGGCTCTTGACAAGACCGGCAAACGTATCATTGTCTTTGATGTGTCGGGCGACATACATCTTAAATCCAATCTGACTATCAAACGAGGCGATGTCACCGTGCTCGGTCAGACTGCACCTGGAGGCGGCATCACCATATGTGACCAGACGGTCGAGATCAAAGCAGATAATGTGATATTGCGGTTTTTGCGTGTGCGTCGCGGCGAGCTTGTCTCGGCCGATGACGGTGCTGACGCGGCATGGGGCCGGAATCGAAAGAATATAATGCTTGACCATTTGTCGCTCTCCTGGAGCACCGATGAGGTGGCATCGTGGTATGACAACCGTAACTTTACGATGCAGTGGTGTGTGCTTGCCGAAGGCCTTGCCTCGGGGCATACAAAAGGCACTCACAGTTATGGAGGCATATGGGGCGGTAAAAATGCCTCGTTTCATCACAATATGATAGCCCACGTCAACAATCGTGTGCCCCGTATCAACGGAGCCAGATATGCGTGGACAGGTTATGACACATCAGAGTATCCCAATGTCGTGGAGGCCGAACGTGTTGATCTGCGTAATAATGTGTATTACAACTGGGGCAACGGCAACGGTTGTTACGGCGGACCGGGTGGCGGATACTGCAACATAGTCAACAATTACTACAAGGCCGGCCCGGCTACCAAAAACAAGACACGAGTGCTTCAGGCAAGCGTGTGTAGCTCAAGCAACGGAGATAAAAAGCATCCCGAGCTATATGGCTATGCGAGCCGATATTACATTGACGGCAATTATGTGACTGCGGCTTCCGTGCCCGACAGCTATGACTGGAAGGGTGTGATATACGACTCGGGCCACGCTACATTTAATGGCGAGAAATACGTAAAGGATGCCAACAATTATTATGTGGCCGATGAGGCGGATGTGTATAATGCTTCAGGCGTGCGTTATGTCAAGATGAAACTTAGCGGTCCTATAGATGCAGGGGAGGTGACAACTCACTTAGCCAAGGCTGCTTTTGAGAAGATGCTCACATATGGCGGGGCTTCGCTCATGCGTGACGGTCATGACGTGCGCTATATGGAGGAGGCGCGCACCGGCACTGTGTCATTCAAGGGGTCACTCAATGGATGGCAGGGTATTATCGACAAATGTATCGATGTGATTCCCGGATATGTAGGGACGCCTTATCCCTGGTCGACTCCCGAGTCGACATTCGCTCCTGTCGACTCTGACGGTGACGGTATGCCCGACGAGTGGGAGATGCTCAACAGTCTTGATCCGAACAAGAATGATGCGTCGCTCTACACAGTCGATCCAAAAGGCTGGTATACTAATATAGAGGTGTATGCCAACTCTCTCGTAGAACATATAATGAAGGGCGGCAACAGTGACGCCGAGAGTTTGGTGGAGGAGTATTATCCGGAGCATGTCCAATCGGGCATTGATGATATTGACGGTGGGATACGCAGTGAGGTTGTAAGAATTGAATATTACAATCTCAACGGAGTGCGTCTTGCCGAGCCGACACATGGCGTGAATATACGTCGTCTCTATTATGCCGACGGGCATGTGGAGACTGACAAGGTGGTGAAGTAAGTATAGAATAGAATAGAGTATAGAGGCGAAAATTATGAGAACATCGTTTTTACTATCGTTGATAGTGGCTGGAATGTTGTTTGTTCCGAGCCGGATTGCGGCTAAAGCTCCCGAAGTGCCGCGTGACACATCGTTTACCGTATGGTCTACCAATAAGAAGGTGATAAAAAAGCATCCCGAAGTAACAGTCATGCCGCCGGTTTTGCCCGAAGGAGTGAAGGTATATGAAAATGTGGTGTATACACATTTCAACAAGACACCTTTCGGCCCCAGGGATCTGCATGTCGATATATTCCGCCCTGACAATGACAGCATATATCCCGCCCTGTTGATGATACACGGGGGCGGATGGAACTCAGGCGACCGTTCGCTGCAGGTGCCGATGGCCCAGCAGATAGCCAAGGCGGGCTATGTGACCATACCGGTGGAGTATCGTCTCATACCCGAGGCTCTTTATCCAGCCGGCCTTCATGACATCAAGACAGCAGTGAGATGGGTGCGCAAGAATTGCAAGAAATATGGCATAGACCCTGACAGGATAGCAGTGTCGGGATGCTCGGCCGGAGCTCAGCTCGCGACACTTGTAGGTGTCACCAATGGCTCGGCCCGTCACGAGGGCAAAGGCCAGTGGGGCAAGGTGTCAAGCCGTGTGCAGGCGATTGTGAGCATGGACGGCATCGCGACATTTGTATCGCCTGAGAATATAGCCGATTCGGAGGATTATTTCAACAAGCGCGGCAAGCTGCATGTCAACGCCACATGGCTCGGGGGATTGTATAAAGATTCGCCCGACAACTGGAATGAGGCATCGGCCGTCAAGTGGGTTACTTCTGAATCAGCCCCGGTGTGCTTTATCAACAGCGGATTGCCGCGCTATCATGACGGACGCGACGAGTTGCGTGCGCTCTATGACGGTTATGGTATATATTCCGAATGTAACGAGATAGATGTAGATGTGCATCCGTTCTGGTTTTTCCATCCGTGGGTTGACGAGACGCTTGGCTATACGATAAAATTTCTTGACAAAACTTTGAAGGAGCAATAATCGGGTTATTAGCGTATTACACATGTCGGCTTTGGCTGAGCCCAAAATCTTGTTTGCGTAACGACGGAATTATTGCTAACTTTGCAACATGATTGACCTTACGCCTCACATAGAATATCTGTTGATGAATCACGACTGTGTCGTGGTGCCCGGACTTGGTGCATTTCTTGTGCATGAGACCTCTTCGTTCTATGACTCGGAGGCCTGTCGGTTTATGCCGCCGTCGCGCTCTCTCGGATTCAATCAAGCTCTTACCATCAATGACGGTCTGCTTGTCGAGAGCGTGGCCCGCAAGCGCGGATTGACTCTTGACTCGGCGCGTGTCGAGGTGGAGAGTGTAGTGGCATCTTTCCGCCATCAGCTTATGGCTGTAGGTTCGCTCTCTCTTGGCAGTCTTGGCGTTATGACATGCAAGGATGACACTCTCATATTCGAGCCGTCGTCATCATCGGCCGTGACCATGCGTTATGCCGGTCTGATGCCACTGGCTGTAAGTCCTCTTGTCGAGGAGAGCAATGAGGCCGACGATAGGATTGCTGTTGTTGGACGACGCGAGGTGTCGGTGCCCGTTCCGCTCAAGATTGCGGCCTCCGTTATCATCATACTTGTGGCTTGCGGGGTGTTTTTTACAGCCGACAGTCTTATAGGAAACCGTCAGACGAATTATGCATCGCTTGATTCGGGCCTTAGGGCTCAGGTGGACTATCCTGTTATGTCGGCTGATGAGAGCGGACTTGCCGTTTCACGTGAGATAGAGCTTAACATTGCCGCTCCGCGTCAGGAATCCATAGCAGAGATTGCTCCTTCAGCCTCTGCACCTGTGATTGAAACTCAAAAGCCCTCGGCTCCGGGACGTTATCTGCTTGTGGTAGGTTCGTTTCCCGCGATGAAACAGGCTCTTAAGCACATAGGCGGTGACAGCCGTCTGGCCGTCATGGAGATGGATGGCAAGTATCGCGTATATGCGGCTTCTGCAGCTACCAATGCCGAGGCTCATGCCAAGGCTGATGCTTTGCGTGAAGAGTTTCCTTCCGTCTGGATCTGCCGCAGATGATTTGTCTTTCAGACAAAGGTTATAAGGTTATAAGGCGCGGCCGTTTTGGCCGATTTTTTACCTGAGTTTGTGCGATATTAATACAATATACCGATTATGGATTTTCATGAACTGATTATCAACCGTCGTTCGATACGTAAATATACCGACGAGCCGATTTCGCCCGAGGATGTGAAACTCATACTTGAGTCGGCCCTTCTGGCTCCCACCTCCAAAAGCGCGCGTGCATGGCAGCTTGTGGCAGTCGAGGATAAAGCCACACTCGAAGTGCTTGGCGGATGCAAGCCTGCTGGTGCTGTCTCGGTGACGCGATGCCCGTTGGCCATTGTCGTGGCAGTCGATTCGACTAAGTCGGAGGCCTGGATGGAGGACGCTTCGGTCGCTGCGTCATATATGCAGCTTCAGGCCGCATCGCTCGGACTCGGCTCTTGCTGGGTGCAGGTGTATGGCCGCTTTACGGCTGACGGCACTCCCGCCGACCAGTTCGTGCAGGAGACACTTGGCATACCGGAGACTTGTTCGGTGCTCTGTATAGTTACTTTCGGTCATGCTGATGAGATAAGAAAACCGCAGGATACCGAGAAACTGAAATGGGAGAACGTTCACATAGGACGCTGGTGAGAATCGTATTCATCGGGGCCGGAAATGTAGCCTCGCATCTTGCTCCGGCTATGGAGGCATGTGGAGTGGGCAGAGTGTGTCAGGTGTATTCACGCTCTGAAAGTTCGGCCGTTGCACTGTGCGACAGGTTGGCCGAGGCAACTGCGATTACCGATGCCTCACGCATAATCACCGATGCCGATATATATGTGGTGAGTCTCGTCGACCATGCTGTTGGCGAAGTGCTCGCGGCGGTCAAGGACGCGGTAGAGCGATGTGGCATCAGGAATGATGCCTTGTGGCTTCACACGTCAGGCTCGTTGCCGATGGAAACTCTGGCAGGGATGTCGGAGCGGTATGGTGTGTTTTATCCTTTACAGACTTTTTCCAAACGTGTTGCGGTCGACATGGCTCAGGTGCCGATATTTATCGAGGGGAGTTCTCCCGAGACGACCGCGAGCATAAAGGCTATGGCCGAGGCAATGTCGCGTTCGGTGCATTATGCCGACGGAGACTTGCGCAGACGCATGCATATCGCGGCTGTATTTGCATGTAATTTCACTAATTATATGTTTACGGTGGCGGATGATTTGCTCAAGGCCGACGGACTGTCGCTTGAGGTGCTCTATCCGCTCATCCGCGAGACCATGCGCAAGGCGATGGAAGGCTCGCCGGTGGTAGGGCAGACCGGGCCTGCTGTACGTGGCGACCGTCAGGTGGTGGAGCGTCATGCCTCAATGCTTCCCGACGGGCTGGCCGATATATACAGGCAGCTTTCGGATGCAATATATAAAAGGAGTTTACAGGTTTAGAATTTGAGTTCAGGCATGAGCAGGATAGACTATGACCTTGCGTCGATTGACGGTGTGGTGTTTGATATGGACGGAGTATTGTCAGCATCTACAGTTGCCGTGCGAGAGGACGGCACATTGCAGCGTCACTCCAATGTCAAGGACGGCTATGCCATACAATATGCCATCAGGTGTGGCATCAGGATCGCTGTCATATCGGGAGCACGTGACCTGTCGATGCTTCCGGCTTATCGTTCATTGGGCATCGAGGATGTCCATTTTCACGTTGTACATAAAAAGACTATGCTCGAAGAGTGGATGGCGGCGCGAGGACTGACACCTGACAAAGTGGCTTATGTGGGCGATGATATACCCGACATTCCTGCAATGCGTATGGTCGGATTACCTTGCGCTCCGCGTGACGCGTCGGTCGAAGCCAAGGCCGAGGCTCGTTATATATCGCCATGCTGCGGCGGTCAGGGAGTGGCGCGTGACATCCTGTCGCAAATACTTTCGGCCCGAGGGGAATGGATGGGAGAGAAGGCCTTTGAATGGTAATTTCTCGCTGTATACGTCAAGGCTGAAGATAGAGAGGCAGACAGCGTGTCATATATTCCTTGGCTTTTTCCCAGGGTGTGTAAAGGTCGCTGCGACCCGGAATGAGCGGAACAGGCACTTCGTTGAGATCCACGCGTACATAGTATCGGCCGCTCTTTGATTTAAAGAGAAACATCTGGAGGTTTGAAGCCATCGGCACCACATGGAAGTCACGCCAGTGAAGTCCGACAGTGTCGAAAAAGTTTGTCATATAGTAGCATCCCGGCAGGCGCATTAGCGCGAGCAGCGGCATCATGGTCTCGGCGTGTCCGAACCGCAGCATCACAGCATATTCGTTAGACCCTTTGACTGCCTGGTCCATAGTCTCCATCATGTCGATGAGGAGTGCCGAGGCCATGTCCATCGGGGCCTGAGAGAGAGTCGAGGCTGAGTGGGTGAGGTAGTGATGCAGATTCTCTATGCTCCAGAGGGCGTTATATTCCTCGATAGTCATATATTTCGAGGCATCGGTCGGAATCGCCATCGCCGCACATCCAGCCACCACTTTATATACTGCAAGCGAAACGTCCTGAGCCTCGCCCGGAGCGAAGGGGTATTTGTCGCCGAGAATTTTTTTAGCGACTGAAATAGGTGTGGTGGCATCTACAAAGCTGTCATATACTTCATGCCACTGCTTGCTGTCGATATACTCCTTATAATCCTTGTCGTGAGTCCACGGGCGGACGAGCGGCGAGTTCTGACGGCCGGAGGCCGAGTAGATTTCCACGCGGTTGTTGAGTCGCGTGAGCTGATGGGTAAATTCATCCATCGATGCTACACATCTCGGTACGTATGACGATATGGCATTGACTTTGGTGTCGATAAACAGTGACGGCACCAATATGTGCAGACGCGAAGCTATGCCTCTTTGTTCGGCCATGCCGAGCGAATCGAGCGCGCCCCATCGGCCGGCAGTGTTGCGCACTATGGTGTTACAGAGCTTTTGCAGTTCGCGGCCGGCCGGAGTGATGGTGTGGAGGCTGTCGGCCCGGCCAAGATAGCGAGAGAGAGTTGACGTGTATTTGCTTGACGACAAAAACCTCGCTCCATGACGGCTCATGTGATTGACAAAGACCGGAGTCAGTGAGTCGGGAATGGCGCGCGGAGCCTGGTCGGGGACAGGGTAGGGCATGGCCGAGCCCTGACACTCGGTGTAGCTGTAATGGGTAGCTGTCGGGTCGGCGGCTGTGGCTGCGAGACCAAAAGCAACTGAGCAGAGTATAAATATTACCTTATGCATTGTATATTACGAGGTTTTTGTTTAGTTTTGTATTAAATATCAGCAAATATGCATAATCTCCAAGATATAGAGCGGCTTGTCTCTTCAGGCCGTCTGGATGAGGCTGTCGGTAGGCTTTCGCTTATGATGGCCGATGTTGACGCTACATCCGATAGCAGGTTGCTTTCCGACCTTTACTTCCGCCGTGGTAAGCTTTACTGGCGACTTGGCCGTCGTGCCGATGCGACATCCGACTATACCAAGGCTTCGGCTCTTAACCCAGGCGGGCCTGCTGTCATCGCGTTGGAGCAGGCTCGTGAAGTGGAGGCGTTTTTCAATCCGGATCTTTACAATCCCTGATGCCGGCTGTCGGACTATGAGACTGACGCTATTATATCAGTTATAACCTCTTATGTGCATGTTTCGTTCAGCAGACTTGTGATTTGCCGGCTGTCGCGATAAACAGGCATTCGGTATTGAAGTATTTTTCGGCCATCTCGGCAAGTCTCTCGGGTGAGAGGTTTCGAGCGGTCTGCTCCTGTATGGCAAAATATCCGGCGGGTGTGTTGGCGGTAATCCGGGTCTGAAGGAAATCCATTCGCGAGAACGGGGTGTCAAGAACTCCGGCCAGTTCGGATAGCATAAAACGGCTCAAACGTGTTACCTCGTCGGGTGTGTATGACGCCGGATTTTTCATGCGTTCGATTTCCTTGACTGTCTCCTCGATAAGCATGTCGACTGTCGACGGGTCGGTCTGGGAAGAAACGGATATGAAGCCGCTGTGTTTGTAGCCAAGCAGTGAGGCTGTGATGCCGTAGGTCAGACCTTTTTCTTCACGAATGTTGAGCATGAGGCGGCTTCCGAAGTATCCGCCGAGTGCTATGACCGCCATGCGCAACGGCACATAGTCGGGATGGATGCGTCCGATAGCTGGGATGATGAGTCGCACGCCGCTTTGCAGCGAGTCGGGCATCTCGACATGCACGCGGCCACCCTCAGTGTGTACAGGAAATTGCAGACGTGGGAGCGTAAACTCCTCACGCGCCGGAATTGTAGAGAACATTCGTTCGGTATCGCTGATCATGCTGTCGGAGAGCCGTCCGCTAAGATATATATGTATGCCTTTTGGATCGAGACGTTTTTCGTGAGAGTCTCGCAGTGCGGATGGCGTGATGTCGAGCAACTGTTCGGGGCGCGGCACTGTCGAGAGCGGATGGTCGTGGCCGTAGACAAGGGTGCGTATGGCGCAAGCGGCGCGATAGGCCACTTTATGGTTTTCTACATCGAGACGAGCGGCCTCGGCACGGAGAGCGTTGGCCACCGTCTCGCCTTCAAAAGCAGGAGATGTCACCATCTCTCTGACGAGGGGGAGTAGTGTGTGGTATGTGTCGTTAGTGCAGTAGAGGCTTAGCGACGAGTGGTGGGTGGAAGTGTCTACGCCGCTCCATGCGCCGTTATATTCGAGTATGTCGGCCAGTTCATCGGACGGGTGGGTGTGTGTGCCCTCGAGCAGCAGCGAGTTGGCCATCTGATAGAGTTGCGGAACGGGCGACTCGGCTATGCCTCCGGGCAGGAGTATCTTGATGCGGCTCACCTCGGCGTCACCTCCGCTTAGCAGGTGAAGGCTGATGCCGTTTTGGAGGGTGACAATTTCGTCATCGGGAAGGGTGAGAGGACCCATGTCATGGACAATAGGAGCTGTGGTGCGGTCGATGGTTTCGCTGATTATGTCGGGATTCATGTAATTCAAGGTGTGTGAATATTGTAAGAAGTGATTCTGACGCAAAGTATGATGTTTCGTCAGAGGTCTTTTTCTTTAATGGCGTTGAGTACGGCGGCGCGTGCCTCCTCGGGTGTGGGCTCTGGCTGCGGGTCGGCTGACACTGTCACTACTTTGACCGGTGTGGCGGTGGCGGTCGTCGAGGCGGTTGTTTTGGTTGCTGCCGTAGTGGTTGTAGATGCTGCTGTCGTTGTCGCGGTAGTCGTGGCCGGGACGCTTGTTTGTTGCGAAATGGTGTCGGCTTTGGCTGGAAGTTGCTCAACCGGCGTGAGTGTGTAGCCACTTCCGGCAAGCGATTCGGACTGAGAAATATGTATCACAGGGCCCTCCTGTGACTGATGCGGCCTGTCGGGCTTCTGTGGTTTTATGCCTTTTCGCGGATTGCGTGAGGGAGTGCCGAGCATGGCGTGATATTGGTCGACTATACCCGAGCCGGCATAGGTGCGGGAGTAATATTGTGAATTGATGTCACTGAGTATTACCCCCTTGGATGATGATGCATGTATCATGAGGTTGTCGCCGATAAATATGCCCACGTGTGACACGCGTTTTTTGTCTTTACCTGTGGCGAAGAATATAAGGTCGCCTGGCGTGAGGCTTCCCTTTGCGATGGCTGTGCAGTAGTCGTGCTGTTCACGCGAGTTGCGTGGTAGCTTGATGCCGAGTGCGTCTTTGTAGACCTGCAATACCAGTCCCGAGCAGTCGATGCCCTTGCGGTCGTTGCCACCATATCTATAGGGGACGCCGAGCCATTCGTGTGCCGCCGACAGCAGGGCCTGTGACTGCGGGGCCATGGCGGTGGTTTCTGATTTGGACGGCCATGACAACTCGGCCGGCTTGTAGCTGCCTGTCGAGCCTGTCGACCTTGATGAGCCACATGCTGTCAAAATGACCGCTGCGACTGACACTATAAACAGATGTGTGACGGACTTCTTTAACATAATAATGCAAAGTTAAACATTTGTTTCGGGAAAGAGATAATCTCGATTACACACTTCTCGTAAATATTCTTTAAAATGGGATATATCCTATTAAAATTGTTTAAACTCGCTGTCCGGCGTGTAACTTTGCACTCCTTTTGCCGTCATAAGAGTGTAAGGAGTCATAAGTTCACCACATCTCCTAACCAAAATAACAAACGAGAAAAAAATACGAATTTTACCAACCACTATCATTAATAGGACACCATTATGAAACTTCCAAGCAAGATTATCCTCCTCGCAGCAGGAACAGCAGTGCTCAGCTCGGCTGTCACAGCCGGCGTAATGAAGGAGGCCTTTACATCTCGTGGCGACGATTTCTCATCTGCGGCCACCGAAGCCGACTATAACGGCGGTGCGGGTGGAAGGCTATATACAGTGGGCATGTCGCCTGCGGCTGCAGCAACCGATTTCACACAGGCGGCCGAAAGCTCAATCAACGGTGTGGTCTCCATAAAGAGCTATGCCACCCCACGTAACAGTTCCGGCGGCTATTCGGGCGGAGGAGGATTTTTCAACGATCCGTTCTTTGAATACTTCTTCGGCTCGCCCGGCGGCAACAACCGTCAGCAACCCCGCCGTCAGCAGCAGGAAGAGCAGCAGATGGGACTCGGCTCGGGTGTCATACTCAGCTCTGACGGCTATATCGTGACCAACAACCACGTTATCGACGAGGCCGAACGTCTGGAGGTGACACTCAATGACAACCGCACTTTTGACGCGACTGTCATAGGCAAAGACCCGGTGACCGACCTCGCGCTCATCAAGATTGATGCCACCGACCTGCCCATAATACCAATGGGCGACAGCGAGCGGCTAAAGGTGGGCGAGTGGGTGCTCGCCGTGGGTAACCCGTTTGGCTTCACATCCACTGTGACCACAGGCATCGTGTCGGCCAAAGGACGCAGCATCCACAGTGGCGGACCCCAGCCCAAGATGGGTATCGAGTCATACATACAGACCGACGCGGCTGTCAATCCCGGCAACTCGGGCGGCGCGCTCGTGACTCTCAGCGGCGAACTGATAGGCATAAACACAGCCATATACAGCCAGACGGGCAATTATGCCGGTTATTCGTTTGCTATCCCCACCTCGATAGTCAAGAAAATCGTCAGCGATCTGCGCCAGTATGGCACAGTGCAGCGAGCAGTGCTCGGCGTAGCCATCGGTGACCTTACGTCAGAATTGGCCAAAGAGAAGGGCATAACAGCAGTGACCAAGGGTGTATATGTAAGCTCGGTCAACGACCGCTCTTCGGCCAAGGAAGCAGGTATGCTCGAAGGCGACGTGATAACTGCCATCAACGGCGTGAGCACCGGCAAAGTGGCAGAGCTTCAGGAACAGTTGGCCAAATATCGCCCCGGCGATGTGATAAAGGTGACATTTGTGCGCGACAACAAGACTCAGAACGCCGACCTTAAACTGCTCAACAACCAGGGCACGACCACGATGACAAAAGCGGCAGAGTTTGCCGACCTCGGATGTGCGTTCAAAAAAGTGTCCGCCGCCACCCTCAAGCAGCTCGGACTCTCGGGCGGCGCACAGGTGGTAGACCTCAAGGACGGATTCATGCGTGATGCCGGTGTAAGATCGGGATTCATCATCCGATCCATCAACAACTACAGCATTAACGGTCCCGAGGATGTCGAGAAGGTATATGAATCACTGATGAAGAGACGCGAAGGCGATCGTGAGATGATAGTCCGCGGAGTGTATCCCACAGGCAAGCGCGGCATCTATGCCATTGACCTCGCTGGCGAGTGACGCCTTACCACACACATCATTCTCTTCCCTCCCGTGGCTCATTCTCCTCTCTCCTCGACAGAGTAATGACCACATGAGTACTTTAATGATTGATAATGTGATAAATTAAAGTAAAGGTTAAATAATAGATTACACAAACAAGAGCCGGGCCGGTCGTGATGACCTCTCCCGGCTCTGACTATTGTTGCATATGGCATTGTGTGTGAAAAAAGTTGTCGGGCAAGACTGTTAGAATCAGCGATATAAGAAATAAGTGTTGCAAAATCCGCACAATTTGCCTAACTTTGTGTGCGTTTAAACGTTAATTCCATTGAGCGTGCAAACTCACGCACACCTTTCGTTTCAATGAACCGGGAGATTTATAATAGAGGGAATATAGGTCTCATAGAAAAGCCAACTTTTGTGATAGACCTGCGTAACTGCTTGACAACGCGAATGATATACCGTCGGGCAGGAGTCAGAAATATATCCGGCCCTATAGATTGATGGAGCAAAACCGAGCCAATTCATCCCAGCCGCAATGGTACGTATTGCGCGACATGCGCCGTGCCAACGCCCGGCAGACAGCCTACGAGCAGCTCCTCGAAGCCGGTTATGAAGTCTTCACCCCCATGCGTTGGGAAGTAGTCCACCATCATGGCGGCACCCACACGCGACGCCGTATCCCCATATTGCCCGATCTCCTGTTTATCAACACCACACGCGAAATCTTCGACCCCCACCTGAGCCGCATCCCTTCGCTGCAGTATCGCTACGTGCGCGGCTCGCAGGCCACTCCAATGGTGGTGAGGGAAGCCGACATGCGCCTGTTTATCTCGGCCGTATCCTCATCGGCCGACCCCCGCTACTATATGCCCGAAGAAGTCTCGGCCGACATGTGCGGACGCCGCATACGCATTGTCGGAGGTCCCCTCGACGGCTATGAAGGCAACCTGCTCAAAGTGCGCGGCTCAAAGACCAAGCGTCTGCTCGTCAATCTCGCCGGCCTCATCACAGCCGCTGTAGAGGTAGAGCCCGAATACATTCAGCTCGTCTGAGTATGTGACATCGCGTCTGCCACACCACCGACCTTCCGCACTCTCTCCCCCTTCTTCCAATAACTCTTGTCTTAAAATCCCCACATCACTTTATGGAAAAATATAATATAGCCGTAGCCGGCACCGGTTACGTAGGCTTGAGTATAGCCACACTTCTGGCTCAGCACAATCATGTTACAGCCGTCGACGTAATCCCCGAAAAGGTTGAGATGATCAACCGCCGTCAGTCGCCCATCCAGGACGAGTATATCGAAAAATATCTCGCCGAAAAGTCGCTCGATCTCACAGCCACCCTTGACGGAGCGTCGGCCTATCGCGACGCCGACTTTGTAATCATAGCCGCCCCGACCAACTACGACCCCGTGCGCAACTATTTCGACACCTCGCATGTCGAGGAGGTCATAGACCTCGTGTTGCAGGTCAATCCCCACGCCGTCATGGTCATCAAGTCGACCATTCCCGTAGGCTATTGCCGCTCGCTCTACATGAAATACGCCTCACAGGGCGTCAAGGAATTCAACCTCCTCTTCTCGCCAGAATTTCTTCGCGAGAGCAAAGCCCTGTATGACAACCTCTTCCCCTCGCGCATTATCGTAGGCTCGCCCAAGCCCCTCGAAGGCCCCGAGTTTGCAGCCGAAAACCAGGTCATCGAGAGCATATCCGACCTGCCCCGCCTGCGTCGTGCCGCCGAGACCTTCGCCTCGCTGCTCCGGCAGGGAGCCATCAAGCAAGACATCCCCACACTCTTCATGGGCATGAAAGAAGCCGAGGCCGTCAAACTCTTTGCCAACACCTATCTCGCCCTGCGCGTGAGCTACTTCAACGAGCTTGACACCTATGCCGAAGTCAAGGGCCTCGACTCACAGGCCATAATCGAAGGCATCGGCCTCGACCCACGCATCGGCACACACTACAACAATCCCTCCTTTGGCTACGGCGGCTACTGTCTGCCCAAAGACACCAAGCAGCTCCTCGCCAATTATGCCCACGTGCCCCAGTGCATGATGTCGGCCATCGTAGAGAGCAACCGCACACGCAAGGACTTCATCGCCGACCGCGTGCTGCGTATGGCGGGATATTACGACTACACCTCGCAAAACGCCTACGGCACAGCCCCCGAGCAGGAATGCACCATCGGAGTATATCGTCTCACGATGAAAAGCAACTCCGACAACTTCCGCCAGTCATCCATCCAGGGCGTCATGAAACGCATCAAAGCCAAAGGCGCGACAGTCATCATCTATGAGCCGACCCTCGAAAACGGCACCACATTTTTCGGCTCACGCGTAGTCAACGACCTCGCTGAGTTCAAACGCCTCTCCCGCGCCATCCTCGCCAACCGCACCTCCCCCGACCTCGAAGATGTAAAAGACAAAGTCTACACCCGCGACCTCTTCAGCAGGGATTGAAATTTGAATAGGATTTGATTCATGATATTCCGAAGATTCGCTATAATGCTTAATTTCAGGATTGTAACAGAATGAAAGGATTCACTTTGAATAACGAGACGAAGCAACGTATCCATTCCGTTACCGGTATGGATGCTCACTGCATCTCGACAAGTGATGTTGGGGAAGTGGATTCGTTCATTGAAAGGCATAAAAAGAAATTATTCATTACGTCAATAAATATTGGAGACTTATTTATGCGAGGCTCGGTATATCTTGCTTTCAGGCGTTTCATTAATATAAAAGATATAGACAGTCAGATAGACCGAATAAAGTCTTGATTGAGTTGTAAAAAGCACTCTGAAATCATCAATGCGAATGGATATTCGTAAATTTTTTAAAGGAAGCGAGCGAACTGCAAAAGTTAAGAAAAATGCAATCGGTTCAATCTTGATAAAAGGTTGGAGCATACTGATTTCGCTGATTCTTGTTCCGATGACGATGGATTATCTATCTCCGGAAATATATGGTATTTGGCTGACTGTATCATCTGTTATTGTATGGTTGAATTTTTTTGATGTCGGATTTACCCTTGGTTTAAAGAACAAATTGGCAGAAGCCCTTGCCGAAGGAGATTATGTAAGAGGTAAAAAGCTGGTCTCAACCACTTATGGCATGATGTTTGCAATATTTGTGCCACTCACAATTATTTTGGAATTGTTGGTTCCGGTGGTTGACTGGAGCGGTTTTTTGAATGTTTCGTCCGAGTATAATGGACAGTTGATTGCTGTAATGCGTATTCTTGTCTTTTGCTTTGCTTTGCAAATGATATTTAATACGATTACAGCCATTTTGGCAGCTTATCAGAGAACAGCGATATCAAGTCTTTTCCCCGTACTTGGAAATACCTTATCGGTAATTGTAATTTTTATTCTTACAAGGACTGTTCCGCCCTCGCTTATAAATCTTGCAGAAGCGATTTCATACATTCCTGCTATCGTATTGATAATATCCTCCTTGATATTGTTTCGCACTGACTTGAAGCAGGTGTCACCTGCCCCGGGTTATTTTGATAAAAGTTGTATCGGCCATCTTTTTAACTTGGGCGCAAAGTTTTTCATAATACAGATTCAGGTTGTGGTTGTATATCAGGCGACAAATATATTGATTTCCAATGTGTCATCGGCTGAACAAGTGACAGCATATAATATCGCATACAAGTATTTGAGTGTCGGAACTATGCTGTTGAGTATTCTTCTCGGACCGTTATGGCCCGCTTACACTGATGCATATGCAAAAGGAGATTACGATTGGATGAAGAGGACATATCGTAAAATGAGTAGAATGGTCTTATTGATGATGGCCGGTGTCGCATTAATGGTGGCCTTTTCTCCTGTTGCCTATAAAATCTGGATTAAAAATACATCTCTTGTTCCATGGTCAATGACTATTTCGGTCGGGATATATCTTATAATACATGCTTGGGACAGTCTTCAAGTTATTCTCATAAATGGAATTGGCACGGTAAAAGTCCAGACATATGTAACGCTGTTGGGCATGATACTTCATATCCCGTTGTCACTGTTTATTGGCCGATATATTGGAGGCATAGGTGTTGTATGGTCTATAATTCTTATAAATATTGGTTATGCCATAGTGTTTACTACACAGATAAGAATGTTGCTAAATGGTGTGAGAAATACTGTTTGGAACAAATAAATATCATTTAATCATGAGTCTAAAACGGTTTTTACGAAATCATTGTCCGTCGGTTTTAGCATGGATTTTGTTTTATAAAGATATAAAGCGAAAATATATAAATCCGTATGTGAAAATTAGGGCTAACAAAGATAGATGTCATGAGTCGGTCATATTTGAACTGCCTGTTGATATTTCAGATTATTCATTAATAGAGATTGGCCCGTATACAAAAATTCGTAAGAATTTTACTTTTTTGGGTGTTAAAGGTAAGTTTCATTTGAAGAAATATTCGACTATAGCGATGAATTGCACAGTCGTTACAGATGGGCATATACCGACTGTCGGATTACCGCAAATAATATCCGGAACAAATCATGTAAATGATAAATGTCGTGATATAACAGTCCACGAAGCGGCATGGATAGGTGTTAATTGTACTTTGTTGCCCGGTGCTGAAATAGGACGTGGCGCGATAATCGGAGCCGGAAGCATTGTGAATAAAAAAATACCGCCATATGCGATAGCGGTGGGTTGTCCGGCTAAGGTTATAGCTTCTGCTTTTACCATTGAACAGATAATAGAGCATGAAAAAGCTCTTTATCCTGAACAGGAACGAATGTCTCGTGAACAGCTTGAGGAACTTTTTACTCAATACTACAGCGGGAAAAGAAGTATAGGTATAGCAGGCATGCCCGACAGCCACGCAACTGAATATAAAGATATGTTGGTCCGTATGCGTAAAGTTGCGGATTGCTGCTCAATAAAAGAATAATAGATGCGTGTACTCATTTTCGAGCCGTCCTTGTCGGGACATCATCTGGAATATCTGCAACACCTGTATAATGGTGCGGTGGGTAGGCTTGACTGCGAATTTGTCTTTGCTGTGCCTCAAGAGGAATGGTCGAGGATGAAAGGCAAATGTTCATGGCCTGAAGCTCGAAACATAAGTTTTTTGATGCTTGACGATTCGGAGTGTCAGGGACTTGGTGGCGGCTCAATGCTTGCGCAGTCTTGGAAAGTATCGCGATATGTCAGGCGTATTGCGCACCAATGCGATGCCGACCGAGTGTTGCTGATTTCTCTTGCCGGAGCAATACCGTTTCTTCCTATTTTATTGCCAAATCGTGTAAAACTGTCAGGAATCATTTACAAGATATATCTACGTGCCCCGAAGCATGGATTGAGAAGATGGCTTGACAAAGTCAGATATACTATTATGGCTCATGGACGCTCGATGGGAAAAGTGTTCATTCTCAATGATTCAAGAAGTGCTAAAGAGTTGAATCTCAGGTATAATTCCGACAAATTTATATCTCTCCCCGACCCGGTCCCGAATATTGATGTATCCGCGTTATGCAATTTGCGTCAGGACATGAATATACAGCCCGATACAAAGATGTTTTTGCACTTCGGTGCGATGGATGAACGTAAAGGCACGCTCGAAATTCTTAAGGCTCTGTGCTTGATGACTGAAGATGAGCTTGCCGATAAAGTATTTGTATTTGCCGGCCGTGTGGGGCAAAAGATCAAGGCTGACTTTTACCATCTTGCCGATAAGGCCCGCTCTACAGGGGCAAACATCATTGTAAGGGATGAATTTTGTGAATATGGCTATTTGAATGATTTGTGCCATACTGCCGACTGCATACTCATCCCTTATCTTTTTACCGACTTGTCGAGTGGTGCGCTTGGATATGCCGCAGTTCATCATACTCCCGTCATAGGACCTGCATCCGGCCTTATTGGTGAACTGATAAGTGACAACAGTCTTGGAGAGTGTGTCGACAAGATTTCAGCCGAGACACTTAAAAAAGCCATTTGTGAGTTTTCGTATAATGCAAATGACTGTTTTTCAAAATATGCCGAAGATAATTCTTCCTTACAGTTTGTAAATACAATTATTGACAATACGTTGATATGAAACGGACATGAACAGCTTTCGCCAAAGGGAATGAAAATGGATACTATCCGGCAGAATTTAGTTACCTTTGCCACAGCAACTAATAGCATACCCTATGGCGAAACAGAAACAAACCCAAGAAGTATCCTTCGAGGAAGTCGTGGAACGTGGATGCGGACTCGATGTTCACAAGAAGGAGATAGTGGCAACCGTCAGCGGAACTGGCATTGAGTCCGAGACTCGCACGTTCCAGTCGACAACGAGATCTTTGACAGAACTGAAAGAATGGCTATTGGCACTGGGAGTGACCCATGTTGCCATGGAAAGCACGGGCGTGTACTGGAAGCCTGTGATGAATATTCTTGAGCCGGGCGGTTTCACGATTATGGTCGTGAACGCACGCCACATCAAGTATGTTCCGGGGCACAAGACCGACAAAAAGGACTCGGCATGGATATGCAAACTTCTCCGAGCCGGACTCCTGAAAGGGAGTTTTGTTCCGGGTCGGAATCAGCGTGATTTACGCGACCTGACACGTTATCGCCGAAAACTTGTCCAGCAGCAATCGGCGGAACACAATCGGATGATACGCATCTTTGAGGATGCAAATCTGAAGTTGTCGAGCGTTTTTTCAAATATACGCGGAAAGATGTGCACCAGAGTAATAGATGCGGTCATCGCAGGAGATACAGACCCACAGAAACTCGCCGCGCTTTGTACTCACAGGCGCTTGAAAGCCTCAAAAGAGGAAATAGCACTTGCCGTTGAAGGATGCTTCACCGAGCATCATAAATTCATGATACGCGCCATACGCACAAGCATATCCAATATCGAGGCTGAGATAGACCACCTTGATAAGGAAATAGAGCGGAGGATGCAGCCCTTTGAAGCACAGATACAACAGCTATGCGAGATACCGGGCATTGATGTGACATCTGTCAACGAACTGCTTGCGGAGATAGGCGTGGATATGGAGGTATTCCCCACAGCCGAACATCTCACATCCTGGGCAGGACTTGCTCCGGGGAACAACGAGAGTGCGGGTAAAAAAAAAACTCACACACCAACCACGGCAACAAAGCCACAAAAGCGATAATGACAGAATGTGCGTGGTGTGCGACACGAACCAAAGGAACCTACTTCTCGGCCAGATACAAGAGGCTTGCAGCCCGCAGAGGAAAGAAACGCGCGTTGGTCGCGATTGCCGCAGAGATGCTAAAGGTGGTATACCACATGCTCAAAGACGGCACGGTCTATCAGGAGTTAGGTGAGGATTACATGGTGACACGTCGCAAGGACGCGCAGATAAAGTATCACCGCGAACAGCTCAACAAACTACTCGGAGAGGATTCGCCCGAGGCTCAAAGCGCATAGGGCGCACGAATCCTAAGGCCGACTTTTACTGGGACTCTGAGCCTGAATATGAAACTGGCCTAAACGACTGAGAGGCAAAGATTGTTGCTGCGAGCACGCGAATGAAATTTCCTGACCATCCGGTCGTTTTAAAACCTAAACGCCTACCCAATAGCCGCATGTAGCCCCAAGCCACGTGCTAATCTTTCGTTGTGTCTAAAAACATATTATAAACACGAAGTGTTGGAAATCAGCACTTCACAATAAAAATATTTTCGAATGAAAAGCCTCGATATAAATTTTCATACCGTCCGTCAGCAGACAAGAAATGTCGGATTTGCCGTCTTGATTGTCGGGATGCAGATAGGTATGTTTCTCAATTTGTTTGTTGCCAATATCGGATGGAACAATATATTGCCTCCATTGGCATTATTGGCTATAGTTAATGTCAATAATATAAGTAAACTGCGTTTCCCATTGCTATCACGTAGCCTTGTTGCGGTAATCTTTTTTCAGATATTAGTCCTGCTATATATTTTTTATCAAGGATATGATGGCCCGGATGTTACATTATTTACTTTGTTTGTAACTGCGACACTGCTATGTTTCGCTTCACTCAATGTCCGGCAGTTGGATTATGCCGGAATCATCAAGGCCGGTTGGTGGCTGTCGTTTGTATGTTGTTTGTTGGGATTATATGTAACCACGCTTGGTCGAGCATATGTCAAACTCGCTACTGCCGGAAATGACTTAATGGTCGATGGATTGACATTAGGTGGCGGTGGGGTCATCTGTATTTTGTTCTCACTGTTCTATAAGCCAAAGACCAGGATAGTGAAGACATTGGTTATGCTTGGTATATTTATCGGTATTGCAACAATCGTATTTTCCGGTAAAAGGTCTCCGCTGTTGGTTGGAGCTGCAATGTGTTTGTTGTACTGTTATAAAATTAAAGGTTTGAATTTTGTGCAGACTGTGAAGATTGGTATTTTGTTATTGATAGGTGGTGGTATCTTGATATCGATCTTCAATACTGAGTTTAATATTGTTGAACAATTAAGCAATAGTATAGAGAGAACTGTAACAGGTATTGATGATATGCTTACAGGCTCAAGCAAATCCGGACAGTCTGCCAGAATGAGATATTTTGCCAAGCAATGGGCCTATGATTATATTGATATAAGATTCACGGCTATAAATTTTATACTCGGAGCTGGTGTTATGACACGATGGCTTGATGTGCCTATATTGCAGTCATTTCTTGATATGGGTATAATTGGCTTTATGTTTTTTGTTGTGTTCGTTATCGCATATCCGATACGCATATTGTTGTCACGGCTTTCAAACAATCCTCAGATACTGTTTGCATGTCTATATTGTCTGCCTAATATTGTAACAACGTTTAATTCCGGTACGCCGTATGGTATGGCCCGATGGATTCCCATTGGTTTTCTACTTGTTGTATTAGTGGCTTTTAGAAAAACGCAACGAGCCAATATTATGCAGAAAAATTGTCAAACGGACTTTACATCAGATTATTCAACTATAAACAGAGTCAATGTCTAAACTTTGTGTAATATATAATATGGCGGCTAAGTATCGGGCTCCGATATTCCGACTTATGGATAAGGAGTTTGATATAGACTGGCATTACGGCCATCAGATTGGTGACATCAAGGAGATGGATGCTTCCGAGTTAAAACGTGTTGCTCGTACAGGCCGTAAAAAGCTTGGGCCGTTCATCTGGCAGACAGGAATGCTTCACTTGTTGTGGAAGTCTGACTATGATACGTATATAATGACCGGCGAGCCTTTTACACTCTCTTCATGGGCCTTTTGCATATTAAAGCGCATCTTCCGCCCTAATAAAAAAGTATATTATTGGAGTCATGGATGGTATGGCCGTGAAGGTCGGTTTAAGAAATGGCTTAAACGCGGTTTTTTCGGACTTGCTGACGGTACTTTCCTATATGGTAACTATGCTCGTCAACAGGCTATAGCGCAGGGTAATAACCCAGACAAACTTTGGGTCATACATAACTCTCTTGACTATGACAGTCATCTTGATTTAAGGCGTGGAATGAAACCGTCGGACATCTATAAGGAGCATTTTCATAACGATGCTCCGACGCTGATATTCATAGGTCGTCTCACACCTGTAAAACGTCTTGACATGGTGATTAAAGCAATGGGGCTGCTAAAAGCCAAAGGCATGGAATATAATCTCGTAATAGTTGGAGACGGCAGCGAAGCGGAGAGTTTGAAATCATTGGCTGAGGCCGAAGGAATCAAAGCATGGTTTTATGGCAGTTGTTATGATGATGCAGAGACAGCGTCATTGATCTATAATGCCGACCTGTGTGTCTCTCCCGGAAATGTAGGGTTGACTGCAATCCATACAATGACTTTTGGCACACCGGTGTTGACACACGATAACTTTAAGAATCAGATGCCGGAGTTTGAAGCGATACGGGATGGCGAGACCGGTGCGTTTTTCAAGGAAAATTCATCCGAAAGCCTTGCTGATGCTATTATGCAGTGGTTTTCTTCAAAGTCATGCGCGCGAGATAAAGTGAGAGAGGCTTGTTATCACGAAATTGATAATTACTGGACTCCGGAATTTCAGATTAAAGTGTTGAAATATCAGTTAAATTAAACTTTGATGTCAGTATTAAAAGAATCACTATGTGACCATGTGAGAAACTATAGAAATATATCGTTTCTTAGTCATTGCTGGCGTTATTTTATAAATCCGTCTTATCGGATTATATGGCTGTTTCGGTTGACAGGTGGCTGTCGAAATTCTTTGATAAGACGATTGTTGAATACCTATTATATGAGACAATGTAATAAGTTTCAGATTGTGCTTGGAGCAGAGGCTAAAATTGGAGCAGGATTGATCTTTGGTCATAATGGACCGATCGTTATCAATGCCAATTCCGTAATAGGAGAAAATTGCATAATACATCCGTGTGTATTGATTGGAGGGGATAGAGGTTCGGGAAATCCTATAATTGGTGATAATGTTTTTATTGGACATGGCAGCAAAATTACAGGCGGTTGTCACATAGGAAATGATGTATTTATAGCTCCTGCTGCAGTCATAACCAAGGATGTGCCTGATGACAGTATTGTTGGAGCCGGATTGAATAATATAATTCGAAATAGCGGTGGCCGACAGGCTAATATGAAGTATCGTAAATACTGATTCAATAAAGAATATTTTAATTGGCGTTTTTCAGCGAAAATCTAAGAACTGATGCATAATATACATTTCTATACTCTACTTTATATAGATCCAAACGAAACTCGGCAGCTAAGGGGTAAAAATCGCAGCGGTGATGAGAGAATTAAAATCTTTCTGCGTAATGCAGCTATGCTTAATAAGTCATTGATTGAGTTTGGCCGTATTGCTAATCCGTTGACTATTCTGACAAACGAGCATGATTTGATTGCAAGACTGTCGGATGAAATAGGATATCAAGATTACGATATTTTGGAAATTCCGTTTAGCCTTAATGTGCCCAAGGGAATAAAATTTTATTCGGCACACTATAAAATAGATGCCTACAAATATTTATCGACATTGGATTCCGAAAGATATTCAGTGCTTGTTGATAATGATATTGTATTGTTGAATGATTTCCCTCAGGAGTTTTTCAATATTGCTGAAGCAGGGATTCCAATTTGTTATCGTCTACAAGGATATGATATTGACAGAATAATGAAAGATACTCGTAAAATATCACCTGATACATCCGTTGTCGAATGGTGTGGAGGGGAGTTTATGAGCGGAAAGACCAAATTTTGGAAGGAATTATATGAGCGTTGTGTAAATATTGCTCCATCATATTTTAGCAGTTTGGATAAAGATCTTTTTCATGTTGGGGATGAAATGTTGACAAGTCTTGCCATTGCCGAGATGACGGATAATGGAATGCGTTTACTTGATGCGGGAACTATGAATATAATCCGTCGTTTTTGGGGAGCAAACGAAGACGTCTCGATAAAAAAATTAAAGGCCTCATTGATTCATCTGCCTGCTGATAAAGTATGGATTGCATCAAAGCCGTTAAATTCACAGTTTACCCCCCCGAGTTTATAAAATCGTATAGTAGATATATGCGAATCTTTAAATTTATAAGCAGATTAAAATCTTTATTGCACTAATAATCAGTTGCCGTAAAATTAAAGTATCATGCCCAAGTTACTCCAGATAAATGTGACGGCCAATCAAGGGTCTACCGGGAAGATAGCCGAGCAGGTTGGCCGGCTTGCTATCAGCCAAGGGTGGGATTCTTGGATTGCGTATGGTCGGGGATTGCCTCAGAGCCAGTCTCAACTGATAAGGATTGGCAATGACCTTGACATGCGCATACATGGGGTGCAGTCAAGGCTGCTGGACAATCATGGCCTCGCATCAAAAGCGGTGACGAGGCATTTTATAGAGGAGGCAAGACGCATCAATCCCGATGTCATACATCTGCACAACATTCATGGTTATTATCTGAATTATCCGTTGCTCTTTGACTATCTTAAAGAGTGGGGAGGACCTGTGGTGTGGACTCTTCATGACTGTTGGCCCTTTACAGGCCATTGCGCTTACTTCATGATGAGTGGATGTGAGAAGTGGACTGAGGGGTGTCACGACTGTGAGAATCTGCGGGCCTATCCGGCCTCTTTGCTAAAGGATGGCTCGAGGAGAAACTATGAATTGAAAAAAAATATATTCACATCGTTGGGCGACAGGCTCACACTTGTGCCTGTGTCACATTATGTGGGTGATTACATAGGTCGCTCATTTTTTGGCAATACGCGATGTGAAGTGATACACAATGGCATTGATATTGACGTTTTCAAGCCTTGTGCGCCAAAGGAGAAGCTTGTTCTTGGTGTTGCGAATGTATGGGAGCAGCGTAAGGGGTTATTTGACTTTTATAAATTGCGCGAGCTTTTGCCAAGGGAATATAAAATATTACTTGTCGGATTGACCAAAAAGCAGATTGCCGGATTGCCTGATGGTATTGACGGACTGTCGAGAACTGAAAACCAGACGGAGCTTGCAAAACTGTATTCCAAGTCGGTCGCATTGGTTAATCCTACATATGAGGACAACTATCCGACGGTCAATCTTGAGGCCATAGCGTGTGGCACTCCTGTGATAACTTATCGTACAGGTGGCTCTTCCGAATCGATAACTCCCGACACTGGAGTTGTTATTGATCAAGGAGATGTCAGAGGTGTTGCCGATGCCGTATTGCAGTTTGAACGGTCAGGCTTGCCATCGGTCGATAATTGTCGCGCTTATGCCGTGGCGCATTTCGACCAGCGAGATTGCTTTAAGGCCTATCTCGAAATGTATGATAGGTTGCGAAGCCGATTATGTTAGAGTGAGTTTTTATTTCCGACTTCCAATAATTCAGCTATAGACGTTATACAAAATATTGTGTGTGGTATAGTGTGATATAGCTTTTTCTACAAATCTGACACTGTTATTTCTCACGACTAAAACATCAATTTATGAAAATATCTATCGTCACTGCTACTTACAATAGCGGTGTGTCTCTAAGGGATACTCTGGAGAGTGTCTTGTCTCAGACATATGATGATTATGAGCATATTATTGTTGACGGCGGTTCGACTGACAATACTTTGGACATACTCCGTGAGTATGAGCCTCGATATAAAGGGCGGTTGAAGTGGCATTCCGAGCCCGACCGCGGCATATATGACGCGATGAACAAGGGCATCATCCGCGCTACCGGCGAGCTCGTGGGGCTGCTCAATTCTGACGATTTCTACACCTCTGATGATGTATTGGCTTCTATCGCAGAAAGTTATAAATCGGGGGGGGGGATGCCGTGTATGGCGACGTGTGTTATGTCCATCCCAACGACCTCAAAAAGATGGTGCGACGTTACAGCTCCGCATCGTTCAGCCGCTGGAAGATGCGCCTCGGCTTTATGCCAGCCCATCCGTCATTCTACTGTCGCAGAAGTGTGTATATGCGTCTCGGCATGTTTGACCTGCGCTTTAAGATTGCTGCCGATTTCGAGCAGTTGCTGAGGCTGATATTTGTCAATCATATCAAGACCAAGTATATCCCCAAGACTTTCGTGACGATGCGCACAGGCGGAGCCTCGACCTCGGGTCTGAGCAGCCACAGGCAGATATATCACGACCATATGATGGCCTATAAGGTCAATGGTGTGTATTCCAACTGCATGCTTGAGTCGATGCGCTACATGTGTAAGATCTGTGAGCGTATCAGAGACAAAATCGCGCTCTGACCGAAATCATAAGGAGGGAGATACATAAGGACAAAAGTCTCACAAGAAACAAAAGTTTTTTAAGTTGTCAGGGCAACCGTTTATTTACCCCTATAACTTAAAAAAACTTTTGTTTCTTGTGAGACTTTTGTCCTTATGTATCTCCACTCAGGGGGTTAAATCTTCCCGAGGGCACGGGCTTCGCGGTCGCAGTCTTGCTGCAGGAGGGGACGGAGCAGGGCTGCGCGTTCGGGCGAAATCATGTTGAGGTCGATATAACGGTCTTCCGCGTCAGTGTATTGGCGGGTGTCGCCTACAGGCTCGGAGGTCTTGAATGATGGTGAAACCGTGGCCGGGGTCGAGCCGTTGGAGCCGCTGTTGTCGGGCCCGGGGATAGGGCGGTCAATGGTGAGCGGTTCTTCCCCGCGGGCATAGGCCTCGGGGTTGAAGCGATAGAGCGGCCAGTAGCCGGCTTGGACGGCGCGTCGTTCCTCGATAATGGAGTGGCCGAGCCCCGGACGTATGCCGTGGTTGATGCACGGACAGTAGGCTATGACTATGGCCGGGCCGGGATAGCGTTCGGCCTCGACGAGCGCGTCGATGGTCTGCTGATAGTTGGCTCCGAGAGCTACCGAAGCCACATAGACGTTGCCATAGGTCATCATCATGCGGCCGAGATTCTTTTTGGAAGTCGACTTGCCGTCGGCCGAATATTTGGCGATGCATGAGCGCGGTGTGGCTTTGGATGTCTGGCCGCCGGTGTTGGAGTAGCACTCGGTGTCCATGACGAGAATCTTGATCGGTTCGCCCGAAGCAAGCACATGGTCCAGTCCGCCGAAGTCGATGTCGTAGGCCCAGCCGTCGCCGCCTATGGCCCATACCGATTTTGCAGCGAGCATGTCGGCACACTCGAGCAACTCGGCATATTGCGGGGCGGCGTCGCGCACCGGACTGAGCATCGCCACGAGCTGAGAGGCTGTCGAGGCTGAGAACTCGGGGTCGTCCTTGGCGTCATACCATGCCTGAAGCGGGGCCCTGAGATAGGGCATGGTCTTGTCGGAGTCAATCATGTCGCGCACCATCATCTCGACGCGTGCGCGCCGTTGCTTCATGGATACAAGCATGCCGAAACCATACTCGGCGTTGTCCTCGAAGAGCGAATTGCCCCATGCCGGTCCGCGGCCCGTGCGGTCGGTGCAGTAGGCGTTGGATGGATAGTTGGCACCCCATATGGAGCTGCATCCGGTGGCGTTGGCTATGAGCAACCGTGGCCCGAAGAGCTGGGTGAGCAGCTTGACGTAAGGTGTCTCGCCACATCCGGCACATGCGCCCGAGAACTCCAGACACGGTGTGCGCAATTGCGAGCCGTTGACTGTGGCCGCCGGCAGCAGCGTGTCCTTGGGTGTGACATTGGCGCGGAGCCATTCGAGATGCTGACGCTCCGAGTCGGCCACCAAGCTGACGGGTGTCATGGTCAGGGCGTGACCCGGACATATGAGCGAACATGACGAGCAGCCGAGGCAGTCGTCGGTATAATTCTGTATCCTGAACTTGCAGCCCGACAGTGCGGGTGAGCCGTGAGCATCCTTGCATGTGAGTCCGTCGGGTGCGGCTTCGGCTTCGGACTTGTCAAGCAGGAAGGGGCGTATGGCTGCGTGAGGACACACAAGACTGCACTCGGTGCACTCAACACATTTGTCGGCATTCCATACGGGCACCCGCGTGGCTATGCGCCGGTGTTCATAGGTGGTAGTGCCCATCGGCATGGTGCCGTCGGGCGAGAAAGCCGAGACGGGAATGCTGTCGCCGTGTCCGTGGATGCATGGTGTGTGGATGTTGAGTATGAAATCCTTAAGCCGAGGGTCGGAGATGTGTGGGGTGGGGGATGGCCGCGAGTCGTCGGTCGTGGTCCATCCATCGATGGCTGTGTAATCGATCTCCTTGAGTGCGTCGACTGCCATCTCTATGGCTTGCAGGTTGCGCTCCACCACTTCGCCCCCCTCGTGTATGTAGGCCGTCTTGATTTTTTCCTGAAGTTGAGGATAGGTGATGTTAAACGGGATTATTTCACTCAGATATAGCAGCACGGTCTCCATCGGCATGTTGATTCTCGGCAGCATGCCCACCTTTGCGGCTATGGCGTCGGCATCGATGTTGTAGAACCTCACATGTCTCTCAGCCATCTGCCGGCGCATGGCGAGAGGCAGACGTGATGTCATCTGTTCGGAAGTCCATGGCGAGTTGAGCACAAATACTCCACCGTCGCGTATATTGTCGAGCATGGAGAAACGGTGTACGTATGACGCCTTGTGACACCCCACATAGTCGGCGTCCTTGATGCTGTAGGCCGAGGTGACCGGTGAGTGACCGATGCGTAGCTGGGATATGGTGTAGCCGCCCGACTTCTTGGCCGAGTAGCTGAAATAGGCCTGGGCATACACGCCCGGAGTATTGCCGAGTATGGAGGCTACCTGCTTGGTGCCCCCAACGGTGCCGTCGTTGCCTATGCCGTAGAGTATTGCCTGATAAGTGCCGGCGGTTGCCGATGTGTCGATGTTTTCGGACACGTCGAGCGATAGATGGGTCACATCGTCATTGATGCCTACGGTGAATGTCTCTTTGGGCGTCGGCCGGGCCATTTCGTCAAATATGGCTTTTACCATCGAGGGGTCAACCTCTTTGCTCGACAGGCCGTAGCGTCCGCCGATGACTTTTGGCTGCACTCCCTGCGGGACATATCCGTAGAGGGCCGACTTCACGTCCTCGCATAAAGGCTCGTGCTGCGCGCCCGGCTCTTTGGTACGGTCCATGACGGCGACTATCCTGACTGTCGTAGGTAGTGCTGCACGCAGGGCTTCGGTGGGGAAAGGCCTGTAGAGCCTCACTTTTATAATGCCTGTCTTGTAGCCCCGCTTATTGTTTAGATAATCGACGGTTTCGCTTACCACATCGGCTCCCGACCCCATGATTACAACCACTCTGTCGGCGTCGGGCGCACCGTGATAGTCCACGAGATGATAATGACGTCCTGTGGCATTGCCTACACGGTCCATCGCAGCCTGGACGATGGCTGGAAAAGCGTCATAAAGCCCGTTAGCCGCCTCGCGGTTCTGAAAATACACGTCGGGATTCTGGGCCGAGCCGCGCAGGTCGGGATGCTCCGGGTTCATGCCCCGGCGGCGGAAACTCTTGACTTTATCCCAGTTGACCAGCGGGCGCATGGTGTCATAGTCAATCACCGAGACTGTATTCATCTCGGATGATGTGCGCCATCCGTCAAAAAAGTGCAGCACCGGGAGCGAACCGTCGATGGCGGCGAGGTGTGCCACGAGCGCGAGGTCCATGGTCTCCTGCACCGAGGCTGAGGCAAGCATGGCAAATCCGGTGGCACGGCATGCCATCACATCCTGATGGTCTCCGAAAATCGACAGCGCGTGGGTGGCAAGCGAGCGACACCCCACATGAAACACTGCGGGCAGCAGTTCTCCGGCTATCTTATACATGTTGGGCACCATCAGCATCAGTCCTTGCGAGGCGGTAAAGGTCGTGGCCAGAGCACCGGCCGCCAGTGCTCCGTGGACTGCACCGGCCGCTCCGAGCTCACTTTCCATCTCCCTTACTTCCAGTGCCTGCCCCATGAGGTTGCGACGTCCGGCCATACCCCACTTCTGGGCTGTCTCGCCCATCGAGGCGACCGGAGTGATGGGATAAATGGTAGCCACGTCGCTTAGGGCGTAGGCCACGTGTGCCGCTGCGGTGCATCCGTCAAGTATCTCTTTTTTCATAATGTCGAATGTGTAATTTTGTTGAAGATAAAATGTGGAATGTCGAAATGGACACGGCTGCTATCCAACGGCCAATCCATTCAACATTCCACAATCTATGAATCTATGTCGGTAATCAGAATCCGCCGCCCACACACAGGTCGGTTATCCACAACCACAACGGGCAGAATCCGATAAACAATATTACTGAAAGTGTCAGTGAAGACGTGCCGGTAGCAACATAGGTGTCGTACTCGTCGGCGATGATAATACCCGAGAATGCCGGAGGAAGCGCACCTGCTACAACGAGCATCTTGAGGTTGGTCGGATCCATGTGGAATACGAGACCGAGTATAAGAAGGACGGCCGGCATCATGACCATCTTGAGTATAGAACCGAGCACTGCCTGCCAGTTGATCTGAACCTTGATTGACGACAGTGTTATACCCGCCGAGAATACGGCCATTGAGGCATTGGCACCTTTTATAAGGTCAAATGACGGACTTGCCCAGGCCGGCCAGGGTATGCCGACGAGCACCCATGCCACAGCGAGAATAGGAGCCCAGGCTACCGGCTGTTCGAGAGCGTGGAGCACAGGTATCCACGCGCTCTGCTTCTTGGTCGAGCCGGGCTGCTGCTTTTCGAGCGATGCGTTCATGAGCGACAGACCTACAGGGATGCCGACGGCATTGACCACGATGCTGACAATCGCAACCACGAGAGCCACCGAAGGTGTGGTGCCGAAGATAGGTTCCAGAACGGCAAATCCGAGGAAGCCGATGGTAGGCGAGCCGCTGATAAGGGCCGAAATGGCTGCATCGGCACCCGTGTTTTTCTTAAACATTTTGAATACATAGTACACGACCATAAAGCAGGCCATGATACCGAACAGTGAGATGAGCGACAGTTTGATGTCGCGTGCCAGCATTTCGCGTGTCGACTGCACGATGGAGACGAACAGTGCGGCAGGAAGTGCATAGTCAAGTACTACCTTGTTGAATTTTTTCGAGTCATCGCCCGTAAAAATTCCCTTCTTTCCCGAGATGTAGCCTGCAAGCATGACTACGATGATAGGAACGATTGCATATAGAATAATGTGTTCCATAATGTAGGGGGTGATAAAAAATGAATAGATGGAGAGAATAGGAGAGAGGGCGAGAGTGACTGACGTCTGCGGTTATTGAGAAGATGGCGTCGGTCAAAGGGAAATCTCGCCCTCTTGTTGTAAGGGCCTATACTGTGATGTCCTGGAGCGGAGCCGGGTTGAGATATCCGATGTGGCCGGATTCCTTGCCCGAATCGGCTGCAAGCTGCACATCTATCAGACTCGGCTTCTTGCTTGCGATACTCTCGTTGAGAGCCTGGGTGAGCTGTTCGGGGGTGGTGACATAATAGGTCTTGGCTCCGAAAGCCTCTCCGAGTTTGTCGTAGCGGGCATGTATGTCAAGAGTTGTCGGTGCCGGGTCGGATGTCTTGTCAAGAGGCTCGCCGATACCGTTATATATACCGCCGTTGTTGAGTATAACCACTGTTACCGGCAGATTGAAGCGACATATTGTCGAGAAGTCCATTCCCGAGAATCCGAAGGCCGAGTCGCCCTCGACAGCTACTACCTGCTTGCCGGTTGCGACGGCAGCTCCGATGGCCGAACCGATGCCCATACCCATGATGGCCCATGTGGCACAGTCTACTCGGTGACGCGGCAGCGACATGTCTACAGCATCGCGGGTGTCGTCAAGTGTGTTTGCGCCCTCGTTGACAAGAATAATGTCGGGATTGCTTTCAAGTATAGGCTTGATGGCTCCGATGGCAGTCCAGTGATCCATTGGCGAGGCATCCTTGTTGGCTTGGAGTCGCGCGCTGAACTTGGTGTTTTTCTCTTTGGTTTCGGCCTGGAGCGAAGTGAGCCATGTAGGATCGGTGCTCATGGTCTTGCCCTCGAGTTTGGCAAGGATTGCATCGAGTGCGAGCCCCATGTCGCCGACCACAGGTGAGGCGATAGGCACGTTCACATCGATTTCCTGCGGCTCTACATCAAGTTGTATGAACTTTATGGTTGGATTCCATTTGCCCTTGCCGAATGATAGCATCCAGTTGAGGCGTGCTCCGATTACCATCACCACATCTGCCTCTTTCATTATAGTCGAGCGGCATGACAGCGCGCTCAGCGGTCCGGCGTCGGGCATAAGACCCTTGGCCATCGACATTGGCAGATAGGGAATATTATACTTCTCGACAAGAGTCTTGATTTTGTCATCTACCTGAGCATATGCCGCACCCTTGCCGAGCAGAATGGCCGGACGCTTGGCTGAAGACAGTATCTCGACGGCACGGTCGACCGACTGTTGGTTGGGGGCTACGGGCGAATAGACGTCGACAGGTTGATAAAGCAGCTTCTCGGCATCCTCGCGGTTCATTACCTGGCCGAGAGCCGGGGTGGTCATGTCAATATATACGCCACCAGGGCGGCCCGATACTGCCGCTCTGTATGCACGGGCTACGGCTGAGGGGATATCCTCGGCCTTGCTGCAGCGAAATACGGCTTTGACCACCGGCTTGGCTGTATTGAACTGGTCAAGCTGTTCGTAGGTGCCCATATTCATGTCGACCATCGTAGGATCTGACGCGCCTGAAATCTGAATCATAGGGTAACAGTTGACCGTGGCGTTGGCCGTAGCTGTAAGTCCGTTCATGAATCCGAGCGAAGACACTGTCATGAGCACACCGGGTTTCTTTGTGAGAAATCCTTCGGTAGCTGCGGCCATGCCGGCCTGTTGTTCGTGACGAAATCCGACAAAACGTATGCCTTGGCCCTGTATGAGATAGGCGGCCTCAGTGATAGGAATACCCACGAGTCCATACACATTTTCTATGCCTACATTTTTGAGTGCGCGTGCCAGCACATACATACCGGTCACTTGATCAGGATAGTGGGGAGCCTGAGCTGCAGGAGTCGGAGTGTTATTTGGTGTTGCCATTGTAATCTGATTTTGGATGAATATGATATTTAATGATAATAAAGAGAGGACAACCGTCAATCCCGGTCTCGGACAGCGAGACAATTGACTGATTGTCCCCTCTATAAAGTCAGGTGGTTTTGAAGCCTAAACTTTGTTACGTTGATATAAGCGGTTTGACCTATTTGGCTACAGGGGCGGTAGTGCCGTTCTTGGCAAATTCGGCTATTTGCTCGTCAGTATATCCGTAAGCCTTGAGCACTTCGGTAGTGTTGCCACCAAGCTCAGGGCACGGACCGTAGACCGGCTGGTAGTTGCTCATTGTGAAAGGCACTCCGACAGTGACAAATTCGCCGATTTTGCCACCCTGGTCGATTTTTACCAGCGTGTTGCCGTCATAGAGCGACTCGTCCGACATCAGCTCCTTGGTAGAGAGCACCGGACCGACAGGCACACCATACTTGCCGAGAAGTTCGGTGACCTCAAATTTGGTCTTGTCAGCCGTCCATGCGCCTATACGCTGATATATCTCATCCTTGTGCTTGTCGCGGGCATCGGCCGTGTTGAAATCAGGATTGGTGAGCCAGTCCTCAAACCCGAATGCCTGACATGCCAGCTCAAAGTCCTTGGCTCCGCGCTGAAGGATGATGTAGACATAATTGTTTGCATCAATGGCCGAGTCCAGATCGCCGGCCGGCTTGCACTTGTAGGTCCAACCGAGCACACCGCCGCCCTCGATGTTGCCCGAACGAGGCACACAATCACCGAATTTGCCGTTGGGATACTGCGGGAACTGGGTGAGATATCCGATTTTATCGAGAGTAAGCTGATCACGTGTCTTGATACGACACAAGTTAAGGCAAGCGTTGTGCATGGACTGATATACATAACAACCCTCGCCGGTCTTTTCACGCTGCACAAGTGCGGCGAGTATACCTATGGTAAGATGCATGCCGGTGTTGGAGTCGCCGAGCGCGGCACCGCTCTGGGTCGGCACATTGTATTCACCGTCATACCAGCCTGTGGTCGATGCTGCCGCCGCAGTCACCTGGGCAATAGGCTCATAGGCTTTGAGGTCTTTGTATTTGGATGACTGCGGGAAACCCTTGATGGTGCCGTATATGCACTTAGGATTAAGCTTATGTACAGTCTCCCAGTCAAAGCCGAGTTTATCCATGGCTCCGGGGTGCAGGTTTTCGATAAAAATATCGGCTGACTGGATAAGTTTGGTCAGAATAGCCTTGCCATCAGGAGTTTTTGCATCAAGTGCAAGAGACTTTTTGTCGGAATTGAGCTGTAGGAAGTAATAGCTCGGGCAATCAGGGGCAAATTGCAGCTCCTTACGTGTGGCATCACCCACGCCCGGGCGTTCAATCTTTATCACATCGGCACCGAGCCATGCGAGTAATTGTGTACAAGAAGGTCCAGACTGGACTTCGGTGAAATCGATCACCTTGATTCCTTGGAGAGGTGCATTGTTCATAATAGTAACAAGTTTTTTTAAGTTTCCTGCATGCGGGAGAGCAGGAGTGATATGTTTTTGAATTGATGATACAATCTTATCGTCTGTCGAAACGGGCAGTCTAGTCCGATTTCTAATGATAGAACAATATGCATGCGAAAAAGTTGACAAATAGGTATTAATGAACTGATATAGTATGTGTAACTGATAAAACTCGAATGAAATATTAAGTTAACGACTGTTAAATGAGGCTCGTGCATTTGGAGAATTCAAAAAAACTGTCTACCTTTGCAACGCAAAAAGGGAAAGCACCACAGCAAAGCCCTAAATGACGCGAAAATAGCTCAGTTGGTAGAGCACAACCTTGCCAAGGTTGGGGTCGCGGGTTCGAGTCCCGTTTTTCGCTCAAAGAGGACATTCATATCAGAAGCCGACGCATTTTGCCAAGGCTGACAATCGCGAAAATAGCTCAGTTGGTAGAGCACAACCTTGCCAAGGTTGGGGTCGCGGGTTCGAGTCCCGTTTTTCGCTCAAAACCACTCGCATTCTCCTAATAGGAAATGCATCATCCAAATGTCCGGGTGGTGGAATTGGTAGACACGCTACTTTGAGGGGGTAGTGGCCGAAAGGCTGTGTGAGTTCGAATCTCATCTCGGACACCTTAGAAAATTCCAAGTATTTGAATTTCAAATACTTGGAATTTTCTCTTTTTATTTTTGTTCCCATTTTGTCTCCCAAATATCTTTCTTTATTAGCGAGTTGACTCAAAATTCGAGCCAACTCGCCGATGAGTTACATGCATGGAATTCCGATTTATGGATTAATGCAATGCAAAATAATATGAGGGTAACATACGTTCTCTATGTATTACAATATTTGAGCCTTATAATAAGGCAAGACGGATAAACAATAGAAATCTAAGTCATAAAATATGAATTTTGAACTAATCATGATTGGTACCGGGAGTGCGTTCCCCAAACATTCATACAATAGCTGCTATGCCATTAAGAGTCATGGTGGACTTATGCTTGTGGATGCCGGAGGTGGTAATGGCATATTCAATGCCATTAATGATTCGGGTATTAAATTCTCTGATATACATCATATATTCGTTACTCATACACATACTGACCATATTCTTGGCGCAGTATGGCTTATCAGGGGTATTATCAATATGAGTAAAGATGGAGAATACTATGGGGGCTTACATGTATATGGGAATAGTTCTGTCTGCAATGCGTTACGGCTTATATGTCAGTTGACTTTTCTGACTTCGGATTACGCCTTTTTTACAAAAAACGTCGAATTAGTGGAAATTTCTGATGAATCTTCATTGGCTATAAACGACACTCTTATAGAATGTTTCGATGTCTGTTCCAAAAATGTCGTTCAGACCGGATTTAGGATGGCTTTTGGCTGCGGAGAAAAACTGGTTTGTTTGGGTGATGAATCTTTGACCGAGGATAATCTCAAAAAGATTAAAGGTTGTGACATTCTAATCTGCGGTGCTTTCTGCCGATATGAAGATAAAGAAATATACAAGCCATATGAGAAGCACCACCATACGGTGCGTGATGTGGCTATTTTAGCAGAACAGGCAAAAGTGAAGAATTTGGTTCTGGTACATTCCGAGGATGATAATTTGGAAAACCGACAGGATCTTTACAGGACTGAAGCTTCAAAATATTATAGTGGTAATGTATTCATTCCTGTGGATGGCGAAAGGTTGATTTTCTGAAATTATTGTTTATTCCCTTTGGCAAGGTTGGCTCTTATTCGGCTCAGGCTTACTTGTGTTATTCCCAAATATGAGGCAATACACCCCAAAGGCAGTCGCTGTAATAGTTCCGACTGGGTATCCACAAAGTCTTGATAACGCTCTGTCGCAGTCGCAAGTAGCAGGGTTATAACTCGAATTTCAGCATCAAGAAGTTCAGTCTCAGCAAATCTGCGTCCCCAATTGGCAATATTTATATCCTCCATGTAAAGTCGGGTTAACACCTCCCTTTTGATGACATAGAGTATAGAGTCTTCCATAAGTTCCATAGTCTCATAGCCGGGTTCATTCCTCACATAGCCCATCATTGATACAATAGTTGCGCCCTCCTTGCCAACCCAAAATGTCACGTCCTTGCCGTCAACGAGTGTGAATGCCCGCACTATGCCTTTGGCTATAAAGTAAACATCTCGCTCAATCTTACCAATTTCAAGGACATGATGGCCCTTGGGATAATGAACCAGTTCCATTGACCGGCAAAGAAGAGCCAATGATTCATCGGGAAGTGTATGTCTGCGGTCTATAATTTCTTTTATATCCATACCTCATGCAAAGGTAATAATAATCCTATAAGCAGGCATTATTTATCAAATGTAAAATTTTAGCTGATGCCGAGTCAGTAACTTTGCGCTCAAAATTTTGAGTTATGATGACACGATTGATAAATATATTATTTCCTGATTCAGCCGGGAATCGAAGATTTGACATTTCCCTGCTTTCGTTCAGGCTCTTATCCGGACTGCTCTTTATGATGCACGGACTATACAAAATTAACGATTTCGACCAAATGGCACTGACATTTCCCGATCCATTGGGTATCGGCAGCGAATTGTCCCTAATACTTGCCATATTTGGTGAAGCATTTTGCTCGATGATGTTGATATTGAGATTGCTGACACGTCTATCGCTCATCCCTATGATGTTCACGATGTGCATTGCATTTTTGGGGGGATTCATGCTGGAGGCCCATTTTCAGCAAAAGAGCGATCCTTTATTTATCTGGCAATCTTTATTATGATATGGGTATCTGGTGCCGAAAAATATTCGTTGGACTATATGATTAGGGTAAAATTGATAAAATCTTTAAACCAAAATAAAAAATGAATTGGATATTACTGTTTCTTGCCGGATTGTTTGAGGTAAGCCTTGCCTTCTGTTTGGGAAAAACCAAGGCAACAACCGGAACAGAGTTTTATTTATGGGGTACCGGTTTCCTTTTGTCCACGGTGCTTAGCATGTATTTACTTGCGAAGGCTATTCAGACCTTGCCCATAGGTACGGCATACGCCGTATGGACAGGAATCGGTGCCGTTGGTACAGTAATCATAGGCTTTTTGTTTTTCAAAGAGCCGGCCACACCTTTGCGGTTGTTCTTTATCTTTACTCTTATTGCATCAATTATAGGACTAAAACTCGTTACAAACTAAGAATAGATGTCCTGTGTTTTAAAAGAAAACGAAGGGATACCAAAAATCCTTCTTATTATCATGGCATTGGCTACCGGTTTCTCGGTAGCCAATTGTTATTACAACCAATCGCTACTGGGCAGTATTGTTTCCGACTTCCACGCTTCTGAGTATGATGGAAGTATAATCAGTGCTCTTACTCAATTCGGATACGTGGCAGGATTATTTATAATCATTCCACTTGGCAACACATTGTCAAAAAAGCGCATCATAACAATTGATTATTTTTGCTGTTCTATGGCACTTCTATCAGTTGCCATAACTGAAGACCTGTTTGTTATAAAATTATCGTCTTTTATAATCGGAATCAGTTCGGTAATGCCTCAATTTTTTATACCGATGGCAGCTCTTTATTCCGAACCTAAAAACAAGGCTCTGAACATAGGTATAATTCAGTCTTGTTTATTGATTGGCATTTTAGGCTCCCGATTTCTAAGCGGAATCATATCAGAAGCCATTTCATGGCGTTACGTTTATTTCTTTGCATCCGTTGTGATGCTTTTATGCCTGATAGCAATAGCGATAACTTTACCCGGCGATAAGCCGTTGCCAGCATCCAGCTACAGAGAGACTCTAAAATCAATGTTCAGTTTATTGAGGCATAACAAAACGCTGCATACTTCAGCAGCAAGATCTGCAACCGCCTACGCCTCTTTTTTCGCCCTGTGGAGTTGTATATCGTATCGGATGAAAGCCTCTCCGTTTTTTGCCTCAGATGATATAATCGGCAGTCTTGGGCTCTGCGGTATAGCAGGTGCTTCATGTGTGATAATATTAAGCAAGCACACCCAAGCCTGGGGTAGTCGGAGATGTTCGATTGTAGGGGCGGTATCAATGTTATTCGCTTGGTTTATGGCACTTGTATTTGATGGATATTTCGTAAGCATAGTTATCACAGTGCTGATTATTGATGCCGGCATGCAATGTATACACCTTTCCAATCAGACAAAAGTAGTGACAAGCAACAATGTTAATACAAATTCCCTAAATACATTGTATATGATATTATATTTTATCGGAGGAACCTTAGGAACACTTACAGCCGGCATATTATGGGTAAAATATCAATGGATAGGGACTATTGCCATCGGAATATCATTTACACTGATTTCATTATTTATAAGCATATTAACTACCGATTGAATTGTAATGACACTAAAATCAACGTAACATGAACAGGATTCTCATTATAGATGCCTCCGAATCAGACCGTCGGTTTATGGCGGGCTTGCTTGTCAAGTCCGGCTATGAGCCGATTGTCGTCGAGACGATGGAGGCTGCAAAAGACGAGGCGGAAATATCTCCACTTCGTCTTTTGCAGCGTCAAAATCCGCCACTGTCACGGAGGCATAGCCGGCCTTCGGAAGCAAGCCCGCCATTATCCGGCAGTCGGAAGATGACGCTTCAACAAGTAGTGCCTTGTTCATTGCTAATGTTTTGTATATGTTTGTTTTTGCCAATAACCCCCGGCATATTTGCCGAGGGTAAAGTTTGGATTTATTTAGTCGTTGATTATAATTTCGATTTGATTAGTATGGTATGAGTATTTTGCAGTCCGTCTTATTTATTAGCCCTTCATATTTTGGAGATGCACTGTCATAATTGCCTTGTGTGTCACCATGATATATTTTCAAAATTAAGTCATTTTTAGGCATATTTTCAATGGTGAACGATGCGTCTATCTCGCAACGGCAGTCAGCCTTATCGGAGGAGGGATATTCAATTATTATCATAATCCCTTCGTTATATGTGATTTTGACATTCACTTGTTCATAATCACACGGATATTCAAGCGAAGTGAATTTGCATTTGGCAACCTGTTCCTCAAAAAGCATCTCAAACGAGCCTTTATTGACATCACTCCGACTCTCAGCGTTGTCGGTATCCCAATGCGACAGACAGCCAGTATTTCCAAGATTGGAAATATACGGATTTTGAATGGCTACATCTTCCATGCTTGAGCAAGAACTCAACGCAATAGAGCCCAATGTTATAGCCATGAATTTAATGATTAAATGTTTCATATTACCTGATTATTACCTTTTTATGATTGATTATATAGACTCCTTTTTTCAAATTAGAAATCGCGTCGGCCACGTTTTCATATTCCCCGATATAGACCCCTTGTAGGTTGAATACTTTTATCGGAGTTTTGACGGCAATTACTTGAATAGAGGGAATTGAGGCGTATTCGCTTATGGGCAGGTGATTGTTGAACCATTCGATATTACACCTTAAAGCGTTCTTTATTCTGTCAGCCCTGAGTTGCGCTGTCTGCGTCGGATCTTCACTCCATCTTTCGCAATCTTTTTTCCAAGCCTCGGCAAGAGGCAGGACGGTTGCGTCTATGTAGTCGTATATTTCTGAAAGACTATTCGGGTAAACTTCATCCCAAACCGATTTTACCGATTGGCAGAAGCTGTCATATTGGATAATCTCCCCAATCCAATGGGGAGTAAAACCATAGTGTACTTTCATTTTGAATGTGTAGTCGGTCTTTTCACGGTTGTAGCACACCAAATCCCAAATGGGACCTGCAATCCATTTGGGATTGTCACCCATATCCTTATGAAGATAAAAACTGCCGTGAAAACCGTCCGGATTATCCATAACTTCCTGCAATATGAAGAAACGGGCCATACTTTCGACATCAATATATTTCTCCCTTTCAATCGAGGTCTTATCCGCCGAATATATAGCTGCGTTTATAGCTCTGAACTCGTTTGTAAGCCATTGCAACTGAAGATTAGACAGATTTTCCGGTGAGTGGTATCGGAGAGTCAGGTTCCATCTACTACATTCTGGAATTGTAATCTGGCACACATCGTGGTAGTTGTCAACCTCCACAAGCCAGCCTCCCTTTATCAGTTCGGGATTAGTTTCCTGATCCTGCTGTTCATAGATATTCATACGGTTTTCATCTATGCGGATTGTTTCGGTAAGGAAATATAATCCTATATAATCTCCGTTCAATACGACTTCGACCGGGCGAAAACTTGGAGTCCATGCCATGCCCATCAGTTTGCCCAGTTGTAATCCAGCAACAGTGTTTTCGGTTGGTTTGAGCAATGCCCAATGCTTGTTTTTAGGCATACCCATCAAAGCTGTCTTTTTACCGAGTTTTATTTTGTATGGCTTTTTAATGCCTTTCCATGACGAATGCCCCCTTCCTCGGATTTGCATAGGCAATGGGGCTATTTCGGAGCCGAGAGGCTCAATACCCTCTACACCCATCGGATCAAGCCAATATGAGGCAGCGAGATATTCTTCTTTGGATATAATGGGCTGATTGTTTTCCGTTTCAATATACAAGACAGGCAAAGTGCCTGATACCGATACGGCTGATTGAGATGGCGGCTCGGTCGCATATATGTCATCCACGCATGAAACAAATATAAGTAGCGTTAAACAACACCCGATTACGTTGATTAAATTCTTCATATAGATTACTTTAATGATGCCAATAATTTATATGTACTTCGCATACTTGACAGTGGTGACAGGTTTTCGCCCGAATGTTCCACCATGTCTGCAAACGCTTTGATTTCTGGAAGGAAGCCTTGTGTATAAAGTTGATTGTTGGTTACGAGTGGATTAAAGTTGTTTCTCTCTGCAAGCACCTGTTCGGCTGCTGTGAAAAATCCGAGCTTTTCAAGCGGTATGCCGGCTATTGTTTTAGGATGTGGGTAATGGCATAACCGCTCCATCTGTTCAAGGCTGTATTCTCCTATAGGGGTATTGATATGGAGTGTTTCTTTCGGGTTAGTCCACGAGTAAGCGGTGGATAATTCTATGATACCTTTTACATCACTGTGAGAAAGCAACGCCTGAACAGTCGTTGTTCCTTTTCTGTCAATCTGTTGCGCACCCTCTATCTCAGCGTTGCCAAATAGGAACAAGGCCAAATCCACCGGATGGATGAAAAGGTCTGTGAACGGATTTCCTTCGGGGTAAGCACCTGTGTGATATAACAAGGTATAGCTTATCGGTTCAGCTTTCGCCAACTGTTTTTTCAATGTCCGAATTAAGGGCGAATACCGTTTCTGCATCCCTACCATTGTCACTTGTCGTTTGTCGGCGGCAATCAGATTTTCAAGTTGTTCGAGTGTCTGGCACGGAGGTTTCTCGACAAACAGGTATTTGCCGGATGCTATGACTTTGGAGCATATTTCATAATGCGATTGTGGCGATGTACATACAAATACGCCTTTAACCTCGCGGTCATTCAATATCGTGTCTAACGATGTTGAAGCGGTCGCTCCAAAACGTTGTTCAATCAGCGCCAATTTGTCCGGGCTTTTGCAACAAATGTATTTAAGCCTTATTCCGAGATATTGCAGAACCGGATAAAGATTTTGCAGGGCGTGGCTACCAACGCCCACAAAGGCGTAACGGGCTGAATATGCCGATTGCAGCGTTTTACGGTTGCGTAGTGAACGCCAGCGTAGTATGCCGCTGTCTATGAGATTTTTCATTTCTTTGTGCGTTTGAGATAGTTATGATACGTCAGGCGGCTGTCCGCACACCATTGGTATTTTCCGTAGAATATTTCAATAATCCTCTTGGGCAAGACTTTTTCAAGATTACGGAGCAAGATAATATCATATTTCCGATGGAAATTGATCCAGCACCCGTTGCACTCTTTCGAGTAACAGCATTGTGTGTCAATACTCTCGGCCGAGTTGAAAATATCGTCAAGAGATTTTTCCTTGATATTTCCGAGTATGACATCAAGATTTTGGCATAACGGCACATTCCCGTCAGGATGGATAACAAGCGAGTTGGTGATTGACTGGCAACGGAGTCGAAGATGTCCGTTACGCCATTGGTCATAGAGTGCCACAAAATCATAGTTCTCCTGTGTGTCGTGGATGTTGGCGGGGATCTGCGAGATATATTCCTCTCCCTGCGCCTGCAACATTTCGGCTTTTGTGTCGAAATATGCCATCGTACCGTATATGCCTATGCGAATGTCAATCCCATAGTGTTTTGCTATGTCAATGGTATATTCCATGTCATTGAAGCTGTTGAACGGCGAGAGGCAGAACATAAGCGATATGGGGATTTCATCTTTAAGCTCCTCAATTACCCGGATTACCTTGTCGTAGCCGTCCACCCCTCGCATATTTTTATATGTGTCGCGGTTCCCGTCAAGCGAGATGTAAAGATGCTTGGGCCGGTAGCATCTTGTCAGGTCTATCACCTTTTGTGGCAGGAGGCAGTTTGAGAGCAGTGTGTAGTTGGGATGGTTCGCATGAAACCACTCCAATATCTCTGCTGCCTGTGGATGTAAAACGAACTCGCCGCCTTCGAGTCCGACAGTCGTATGGCGACTTATGCACTTGCTTGACATAAACGACACGATTTCGTCTTTTGAAAGCGTATCGTGCGGCTTCTGCCATATCGAGCAGTGGCGGCAACGCGACTGACAGCGGTTGGTGGCGTAAATCATCAACTGTGCCAGCCTCTTGTTGCCGGGAAATATGGTGTTGCGTACAAAAAGAACACCATTCCGAATATAGTCTGTTGCCTTATACACGTCTTTGGGTTTGTTAATTTTACCGTATAGATGAAACTATACCCCAAAGACTGCATAAGAAACTCTGACTTTTATCAAATTACCAAGTCAACCTTAGACCTATCGGTATGGTAAACTCAAATGGTTTATCCTGTCGTATCGTCTTTATGTCGGAGCCGGGATTGAAATAGTATTTGAACGAGGGCTCGGCGTATATGCTTAACGATAGCGTAAAGTGATACTGTATGCCTAATCCACCCTCCACTGACCATTGCAATGGCGCATGGATATGGATTGTGGTGTTGCTGGGATTGCCCCATTCTGGCGAATATTCCGATATTGACTGACTGCCGTTGACTGGAATATCAAGTGCGCCGCCTCCATGTCCGTACAACGAGAATCCATTATACGTGAGTATACGGTAGTTGAATTTCAAAGGTACGCCAATATAGTGTATGCGTTGGACTGTTTCCTTGTTCATCACTTTGCTTTGAGAAAGGAAGTCAGACCGCAGTAAGGAGTAACGCAACCCCGTTTCCACGCTCCAACGCGAGGAAAGCGACTTGTTGACGGACAGACCAATTACCAACGGCATATAATGACGTGTCTTTTCAGTGACTTCGATTTCACCATCCGGGCCTTCCACATCAGGATGATCAGGATTGGGAATTCGATAACGGTTTAAGTCGTTTTGTTCAAGACTACCTGCGTATGCCAAAGACAATGACCAATCTTGTTTTTCGGATTGTTGGGGGGGGTAATTTTCTTGTGCAATAAGTTCTTCTCGGTTTATGACATTCGGAATTACCTTTATTGTGTCATTGGTAATACTGTCACTCTTAATAGACGGGATACTGTCGGCTGAGATTGTCACCTCGGCTATATTCTTTTGCGTTTCAGGATGCTGTATCGCCCTGTAAATCATCTTTGATCTTGGCACGATACTGTCATTCCCTGAATTAGTATCTACGATTGAGTCTGCGACAAGAGGCGTTTCCTTATCCGTATTTTTGCTTATAACCGGAGTTGACGGAGCATCTTCCCGATTTTTGAATAGCCCGTGCCAGATAAGCAATATAATTCCAAGAATAGACAGGATACCCATCTCAACGCGATATTGCGTGATCATACGTCGCAACATGGCTTTTGCGTGTGTGAGTTGCGAAGATGAAGAATGTGGGGCGATACCAAGTAACGCGGCGATTTCTTTATGTGCAAGCCCGTCAAGAACCGCAAGCCGAAAGACTTTGCCGTACCCGTCAGGTAATTTGTTGATTATTTTGTCCAATTCTTCCCACGTCAGTTCGCGCGCATTATCAACGGATGCCACGGCATTATCAGCGATTGCGGTATCCGACATGGGGACAGAAATGTGGCTTGACTCATCTTTCAGGTATTGGAGCGACAAGTTTTTCATTATAGATGTGAGCCAAGCCTCAATTCTTGCTCCATTTCTGAGAGAGCCTATTGATGTAAAGGCAATCAGAAAGCCGTCATGGAGTATATCCTGCTCTATATCAGCATTATGTATGTAATATGCCACAACCTCACGCATAGGCGCAAGATAAGTCTGATAGAGAATTCCGAAGGCTTCTCTATCTCCCGATTGGCATTGTTTAACAAGCGATACTTTGTCCATTGAATTAAATATACTAATAATAGATGGAAAATACCCCAAAAGACTGCATCAAATAGCAAGAAAAATTTTTAGCTGTGTTAATGTTATGTTATACTAAGAAGTAATATATCTGTATGGGGATGCGCCTATTTTGCCACAGCCTCCTTTTTATTTCTGGCAATCGTATGTCTACCGAAATCGGGTCACAGGGGCTGTAAACATATTAAGTTGTTAATATTTGTTAAATACACACTCTGGCAACAATCAGCCGAGGGTATATTTATAACTTTGCATTGTATGAATGTGCAAAAGATAAGAATACTGATTGTAGATGACGAGGAGGCTATTAGCGAGGGCCTTCGCTCCTATCTCGAACTGGAAGGCTATGAAGTGGATACGGCTCCAAGTGCGGAAGCGGCTCTTGAGCTTGACCTTATATCATATGACCTAATGCTTCTCGACATAATGATGGACGAAATGAGCGGCATCGAACTGGCTGAAAGGCTCAAGTCTTCACGTCTTACTGCCAATATCCCCATAATATTCCTCACTGCCAAGGATTCGGACGACGACATGGTGTCGGGGCTGAATCTTGGAGCCGATGACTATATTGCCAAACCATTTTCGATGAAAAATGTCCTGGCCCGTATAGGCGCGGTGTTACGACGTACGTCTGCCCGACACAGACATGATGGTGTGAAATGTGACCGCCTCACACTGACATGTACGGTCGACGGAAATCTTATCAAGCTGCCGCGCAAGGAGTTTGAGATTCTTGCCCTGCTGCTCGAGCACCCTGGCCGGGTGTTTTCGCGCGAGGAACTGCTCAGCCGCATATGGCCTGAGCGGGTGGTTATAACCGACAGGTCGGTTGACGTGCATGTGACACGCCTCCGCAGCAAAATCGTGCCGTATGACAAACATATTTTCACCCGTTCGGGCTACGGTTATGGCTGGCAGGATTAAGATTTCGTTTCACTCGCGCGTACTTATAATTATGTTGCTGATATGCTGGATATCGGCAGGCATATTCATGATATTTCAATACCGGCGAGAGAAGGAGTTCAAGGCTCAATTGCTTGACACCGAATTGCAGATGCACAATGCCCGTATTCTTGACGACTTGCAGCAGGGCGACAGCATCGGTGACATCATACGCCGCATCGGCGCGCCTCTCGACCGTCTGCGCATTACCCTTATTGATATCGATGGCAATGTAATATATGACAACAACGACACGACTCCCTTTCCGGCCACAAACCATAATTCGCGTCCCGAGATACAAGAGGCACGTGCCACTGGGACCGGTCATGCCGTGGCACGCTATTCTCTGAGCGACGATGCGACATACTTTTACTCGGCCATGCGTGGCGACAACGGCACGGTCATACGCTCGGCCGCTCCTTACGACCATCCGCTCGAAGAATTTTTGCGTGCCGACCGAAGTCTCATATGGATTACAGCCGGGCTTACAGTCATAATCAGTTTTATCGCCTATCTGGCCACCCGCAAGATTTCGCTGAGTATCACGCGCCTTAATATTTTTGCCGCAAGAGCCGAGAAAGGCGAACAGATATTCAACGACCAGGCGTTTCCCGACGATGAATTAGGCAGCATCGCCGGACACATTGTCAGACTTTATGTGCAGCGTGACCAGAGACATAAGGAGGCCTTGCGTGAGCAGCAGGATAAAATTAGACTGAAAAAACAACTTACCAACGATATCAACCATGAACTGAAAACTCCTGTAGCATCAATACTCGTGTGCCTTGACCTGCTACGCGATCACCCCGAACTTCCGGAGGACAAACGTAATGAATTTATAGGCCGAATATATGCCAATGCTCAACGTCTCAGTTCGCTGCTCAAAGATGTGTCAATAGTCACCCGTATGGATGAAGGATCCGGCATGATTGAGAAATCACCCGTCGACCTTAGCGAACTCATTGAATATATAGCGGCCGATGCCCGTCTGCGCACCGATATGACCATTACTGTGATAATGCCGCCGGCCCTTATTGTCAACGGTAACCGGCCTCTGCTCGAATCGATATTCCGTAATCTCATCGACAATGCCATCGCCCATAGCGGAGGTTCTGAAATCATAATCTCGGCTGATGATAGCGGGACATTCATTGTGCGTGACAATGGCCGGGGTGTGTCTGCCGAACATCTACCTCACATATTTGACCGCTTCTATCGTGTTGACAAGGGGCGTTCACGAGCGGCGGGTGGCACCGGGCTGGGCCTCTCGATAGTCCGTAACGCCGTTGCCATTCATAGTGGCGTCATATCTGCGTCAATTGACAACGGGCTCAGATACGACTTCCGTATTCCGACAATTAACAAAAACGCAACAAAAAATCAATAAATAGTCAATACGTTTTTCTGAATTTTGTGTTATAAATTTAATAACAGACATCATAAACAAATTCAGAATTACATGGACATACTATTTCTTGGTATAGTAATATTTCTCTTTCTGCTTGCAGTCTTTGACCTCTCGGTGGGCGTGAGCAACGATGCCGTCAACTTTCTTTCGTCGGCAGTAGGCTCGAAAGCTGCCTCATTCAAGCGAGTCATGATTGTGGCCGCAATCGGAGTGTTTGTCGGCGCGGCCATGAGCAACGGCATGATGGATGTAGCGCGCCACGGCATCTTTCAGCCTGAAAATCTATCTTTTTATGATGTCATAGCCATCTTCATGGCTGTGATGGTGACCGACATTATTCTGCTTGACATCTTCAACTCTCTCGGCATGCCCACGTCGACCACAGTTTCGATGGTGTTTGAGCTACTTGGAGCCACATTTGTAGTGGCGTTGTTCAAGATTTCCGCCCCCGAAAGCACTCTTGGGATGGGCGATCTGCTCAACACAGAAAAAGCTCTTTCGGTCATTCTCGGTATATTTCTGTCGGTGGCCATAGCCTTTGTGTTCGGCACTGTCGTACAGTTTATTACACGACTTATCTTCACCTTTGAATACAAAAGTAGACTCAAATGGAAAGTAGGCATTTTCGGAGGCGTAGCCTGCACGGCCATCATATATTTCATGCTTCTGAAGGGCATCAAAGATCTCACCGTAATGACACCCGAGCTCAAAACGTGGATACACGACAACACTACTATTATATTGCTCGTGTCATTTGCGTCATTCACATTGCTTACACAGTTGCTCTATCTGCTCAAGGTCAATGTGTTCAAGGTTGTGGTGCTTCTCGGCACATTCTCTCTGGCCATGGCCTTTGCCGGCAATGACCTTGTCAATTTTATCGGAGTTCCGCTCACGTCGCTTGCCTCCTATCAGGATTATATGTCATCGGGCGGCGGCAATCTTCACGGATTCATGATGGACAGCCTCAACGGCCCGGCGTCAACCCCGTTTTACTATCTGATTGGAGCCGGTATGATAATGGTGGTCTCGCTCGCGACATCCAAAAAAGCCCGTCAGGTGACACAGACAACGGTCGGACTGAGCGCACAAAGCCAGGGCGACGAGATGTTTGGCTCATCGCGCATCAGCCGTTCGCTCGTACGCCGCACTCTTGCCATACTCACCTGGATCAAAGAACGTACACCCCGAAGCGTCAAGCGTTGGATGGCACGCCGCATGGATGCCACCAACGCCCAGCCCGAGGATGGAGCGGCATTTGACCTCGTGCGCGGCTCGGTCAATCTGATGCTGGCAGGTGTGCTTATCGCATGTGGTACATCAATGAAGCTGCCTCTCTCCACAACTTTTGTCACCTTCATGGTGGCCATGGGCACATCGCTTGCCGATCGAGCCTGGGGGCGCGAAAGTGCAGTGTTCAGAATCACGGGAGTAATCTCCGTAATCGGCGGATGGTTTATAACCGCGGGCGTAGCCTTTATAGGTGCCGGCATAGTGGTGTGTCTCATGCATCTCGGCGGAGTGCCAGTAATGATAGCCGGAGGTGTGATAGCACTGACTCTCCTCATCCGCAGCAACATCCGCTTCAAAAACAAGAGCAAGGAAACCACCGACGACACTCTTTTCCAGACGATCCTGTCGACCGAAAATTCTGCCGATGTATGGCCGCTCCTGCGTATATATATCAATGAAAAGGAAAAGATGTTTCTGTCTTATGCCGCCGGAGTATATGGCGATGTGGCCACCGGATTTATGAAAGAGGATACAAAAATGCTGTCGCGTGCCGAAAAGTCTCTCTTGACCGAGAAAAATGTGCTCAAAAGCCAGCGGCGCAAACTCACTCTGTGTCTGCGTCAGGCCAGTCCAGAAACGGCTATGGAGAAGAGCACTTGGTTTCATCTGAGCAACAACATGGCGACTTCAATGACATACTGTCTGATAAGAATCAACGAGATATGCAAGGAGCATGTCGACAACAATTTCAGACCGTTGCCGCGGGAACTGTCCGCCACACTCGAAAATCTCAAAGATCGGATTGTCTCAGTGCTGCACGACTCAGAGGCGGCGGTCGAGGAAAACAGTCCCGACACTATCGACATGCTGCGTCGCCGATGTGACGGCATAAAAGCCGAATTGTCACGACGTTCTCATGAGGTGTATGACAGGATAAGCAGCGGCGATGCCGCCAATCTGACTGTAACCTATGTCTACCTCAACTTTCTACAGGAAAGCCAGGAACTGGTGACATCGCTTAGAAAAATGCTTCGTGCGGCCGGCAAGCTCAACCTCGCGCCGAGAGTTTACCGCAGCTTCTCAGCGACATCTTCCGAAAAGGCGTCGTAAACTTTATGCAGATTATTTGTTTTATATGATGTATGGGGGATGTCGCGCAGGCCGTACATCTCCCCATACTATAATCACAACGTTTCTACTATGAGTCAACATCGCATCACAGGGCTGTCATCAGCCGAAGTGTCAGAAAGCAGAGCCCGGCATGGAGCCAACATACTGACGCCGCCCGAAGGCACTCCGCTCTGGCGTAAATTTCTTGACAAACTCTCCGACCCGATGATAATAATTCTGATTGTAGCCGGAGTGCTGTCACTGGGTATATCATGCTATGAGTATTTCGGCCTCGGACATGGCGCGGAGACATTTATCGAACCCATCGGTATATTCATCGCCATACTTCTTGCCACAGGTCTTGCCTTTTATTTCGAGCATAAGGCCGACAAGGAGTTTGATCTGCTCAATCAGGTGAGTGACGACGACCCGGTGCAGGTGATACGTGACGGTAATGTCACCGAGATACCCAAGCGTGATGTGGTCACCGATGACTGCGTGATGCTCTCGACAGGCAATGACATTCCGGCCGATGGTGTTCTGCTCGAAGCCGTGTCACTGACAATCGACGAGTCGACCCTGACCGGCGAGCCGTCATGCGCCAAGACCACCGACCCGGCACACTTTGACAGCGAGGCTACATTTCCTTCCGACCATGTGCTCCGCGGCACTCGTGTACTCGAGGGTCACGGCATAATGAAGGTCACGGCCGTCGGCGACGCCACCGAAAACGGCAAAGTATACACCGCAGCGCAGATTGACAACAGCGTGCGCACTCCTCTCAACGAGCAGCTCGACCGGCTGGGCGGACTCATCTCAAAAATCAGTTACCTGCTGGCGGCAATCATCATTGTCGGACGTGTCATTATGTATTTTGTCAACAATGATTTCGACCTTCTGTCGTTTATCACCTACCTGCTTCAGTCAGTGATGCTGGCCGTGACGCTTATTGTCGTAGCGGTTCCCGAGGGATTGCCGATGGCGGTGACACTTAGCCTGGCCTATTCGATGCGTCGCATGCTCAAATCCAATAACCTCGTGCGCAAGATGCATGCATGCGAGACCATGGGTGCGACAACGGTGATATGTACCGACAAGACCGGCACGCTGACCGAAAACCAGATGAGAGTCTTCGATACCGATTTCTTCATTCCCGAGTCTGACAGTACACACATATATCTTGACATGGCGGTTAACTCGACGGCCGAAATCGATTTCTCGGGCGATAAGCCCAAAGTGTCGGGCAATCCCACCGAAGGGGCTCTTCTGCTCTGGCTCAACAGCAAAGGTATCGACTATCGCACGTTACGCGAGACCACCGACACCATTGCCGAACTGCCGTTCTCGACCGAACGTAAGTATATGGCTACTGTTGTGCGTCTGTCCGACGGACGCGAAGTGCTCTATGTCAAAGGTGCGCCGGAAATCATCTTCGCGCTCTGTCACAATTATCCCAAGGGTGTCACCAAAGAGGTGGTCGACAGCATGCTTCTCGGCTATCAGTCCCAAGCCATGCGAACACTCGGATTTGCCTATCAGGAGCTGAAACCGGGTGATGCAACATTCAGCGATAACAGGATTACGGCTGACAATCTTACATTCATCGGTCTCGTAGCCATCTCCGACCCGGTAAGAGCCTCCGTACCGGCGGCAGTAAAAGAAGTGCTCGACGCCGGTATCAAAGTGAAAATTGTGACAGGCGACACTCCCGGCACAGCTACCGAGATTGCACGTCAGATAGGACTGTGGGACGACTCGACCGACAATACCGGCAATATAATTACAGGCGAAGAGTTTGCTCTCATTCCTGATGATCAACTGCCTCGTAGAGTAGACGGGCTCAAAATTATAGCCCGAGCGCGCCCGATGGACAAAAAACGTCTTGTCGAGGCTTTGCAAAGCAATAACGAAGTAGTAGCCGTGACAGGCGACGGTACCAACGACGCACCGGCTCTAAAGGCGGCCCACGTGGGCCTGTCGATGGGCGACGGTACTTCAGTGGCCAAAGAGGCAAGCGATATTACGATTGTCGACAATTCGTTCACCTCGATAGGCCGGGCCGTGATGTGGGGACGTTCGCTCTATCTCAACATCCAGCGATTCATACTGTTTCAGATGACAGTCAATGTAGTGGCCTGCCTGATCGTGCTTGCCGGCTCGTTTATGGGCATGCAGTCACCGCTTACTGTCACTCAGATGCTGTGGGTTAATCTGATTATGGACACCTTTGCGGCCATGGCTCTCGCCTCGCTGCCTCCGTCCGAGTCGGTGATGGATGACAAACCGCGGTCTCGCTCAGCATTTATCATAAGCCGCTCCATGTGGCGGTGGATTATCGGGACTGGCGGCATCTTTTTCCTGTTTTTGCTCGGATTGCTCTATTACTTCGAACACACCGACATCACAAGCCTCTCACAGATTGGTCGTGCGACATTCGGAGCCGACCGTGGTCTGACCCCCTATGAACTGTCTCTGTTTTTCACCATCTTCGTATTTCTCCAGTTCTGGAACATGTTCAATGCCCGAGCCTATGCCACAGGACGCTCCGCTCTTCATCTCGAGGGCTGTTCCGGCTTTGGACTTACGGCACTAATTATTGTCATCGGGCAGATATTGATTGTCACAGTCGGTGGCGAATTTTTCAGCGTGGTGCCTTTACGCCTGACCGACTGGCTCATCATCGTCGCAGGCACATCGGTCGTGCTGTGGGCGGGCGAACTGCTCCGACGACGACACTGACACCATTACCCTCTCTCTAACACAACATCTCGTCAACCTCTATGAGCGACATTATAATCATCATTTTTCTCATATTGCTCAACGGCATATTCTCTATGTCGGAGATAGCATTGATTTCGGCGCGCAAGTCAGGGCTTACATCCGACGCACGCCGCGGTAGCAAGTCGGCGGCCACTGCGCTTAAACTTGCCGCCGATCCGGACCGTTTTTTGTCAACGATACAGATAGGCATAACCCTCATCGGCATACTTACCGGTCTGTATTCAGGCGCGGCATTGGCCGACGATGTGGGGCGGCTTCTTCAGGAGTGGGGGCTGCGCCCGAGTATTGCTCGAAATATCGGGCAGGTGCTTATAGTCGTTATAGTAACCTACCTGTCGATTGTTGTCGGAGAACTCGTGCCCAAGCGCATAGGTCTTGCGGCGGCCAATATTGTGGCCAAGATAGTGTCACGGCCTATGCATCTGCTATCGGTCATAGCCATGCCGGCGGTATGGCTTCTGTCCAGGTCGACAAGCATACTCGTAAGTATACTCGGACTAAAACGCGATGCCAATCCGGTGACCGAAGATGAAATCAAGTCGCTGATTCAGGACGGCACTGATGCCGGTGAAGTGCGTAAAGTCGAGCAGGACATCATGGAGCGTACACTTATGCTTGGCGATCTGCGCATATCGTCCATCATGACACCGAAGGTCGATATTTCGGCTTTATGGCTCGACATGACAGTCCCAGACATCAAGCATCGCCTTTCGGAAAATCTTCACAACTCCTACCCGGTGTTCTGCGACCGTGCCCAAGGCTCTGTCTGCGGAGTGGTATCCCTGAAGCAACTGATACTCACGCTTGACTCTCAGGGGTTTCAGCTCAGCAATGTCATCAGTGAGCCGGTATACTTTCCCGAAAGCATGAGCGTGTATGACGCTCTCGATCAGCTCAAGACCAAGAATGTACATTTTGCCCTGGTCACCGACGAGTTTGGCGATGTAGCAGGCATCATAACCCCGAGCGACATTCTTGACGGCCTTGTAGGTGAATTTTCAGCTCCCGCCAAGACTCCGGCCATCGCACCTACCGATGTCGAAGGAGTGTGGAGTGTCGACGCACAGATTTCGTTCTACGACTTTCTGCATAACTTTGATCTTGACGAGCTGTATCGTCCTGCATCCTACTCCACACTCGGAGGATTTCTACTTGAGGAGCTACGCCACATCCCGGCTGTCGGAGAGTGCTGTCAGTGGCATGATATCACATTTGAAATCACAGACATGGACGGAGCCAAAATCAGCCGCGTACTGGTCACACTGCCCGTCGGCCTGTCTCAATAGCGAATTTGCCACGACAGAAGTATGCCAAATAAAGTATTGCGGATATGCGGTGAACCTTTTTTGTCTTAAGATGGGCCGGCAGGGCGGCAGGGGCTGTATGAAGTCGAACACAGCGAGACGATCACACTTTCGGCCGAGCCGCAGTAACGCGCGTCGGGACTGCGGCAGCTCTTATAATCTTCCAGTTTGGGATAACTCTGAGACCAGGTGAGGGTTGTGGCGGCGGTATAGGCTATACGTATATGGTTGTGATGGCCGTTATAGAGTATGTATTTGGTGTCGTTGTTAAAAGCGAGCATTCTATAGCTTCATGCCGGTATCTCTAAGTCACCGCCATTCTGTCCGGCCAACTCGTATCGCCATATTCTTCCCTCTTGCCCGGCAGATATGGATATTGATCCGGTTATGTAGAAATAACACACCGTGTGATGGTCCATATTATGGTCAGGGAGATTGCGTTATCAAGGTGCCGGCCCTACAGGTTTATGACATCGGTGCAATAATCCAGAGCCGCTTTACGGTGAGTCACCATAATCACAGTGCTCTTTGGCGAGAAATGCTGCCGGAGACGCGACAGGAGCTCTCTTTCTGTAGCAAGGTCAAGTGACGATGTCGGTTCGTCCAATAGTAATATGTGTCCTTGTTTCAGTAATCCGCGGGCTATGGCTATTCTCTGGGCCTGACCTTCGCTGAATCCTCCGCCCCCCTCAAAACAATTGGTATCGAGACCGTCGGGAAGTTCGAGCACAAAATCGGCCGCAGCCGTAACGAGTGCATGCCGCATCTCTTCATCAGTCGCCATCGGATTAGCCATCAGTAGGTTGTCGCGTATGGAGCCACACATCAGAGTATTGCCCTGCGGCACATACACTATGTCGCGTCTTGCTCCGGGAGTGATGACCGATGCCTCCTGCCGGTCATCGTAATATATCTCCGCACGGCCAGAAGTGGGTTCCACGAGGCCGAGCAGGATTCTGAGCAAAGTGCTTTTTCCCACCCCTGTCGCACCTGTCACGCAAGTGATACTTCCAGGCACGAAGTCATGGGTCAGATGATTGAGTATCATTTCCTCTCCGTCGGGATAGCGATAGCACAAATCAGTCAGACGCAGGCCCGGTGTGGAATTGATACTGACCGGAACAGCGGAATAATCTTCGGTGGGGCGTGACAGTATATCATCGACACGACCTATGGCTACAGAGGCATTGATGAATGACGGCACACGACGTGCGAGGTCAACGACCGGCCTTTGCACCTGAGAGACGAGTTGCAGAAACGCGGTCATCATGCCAAATGAGACTGCCTCGGTAGAGAGCCCATAGGCACACCATAGAAATGCGACCGTATAACCTGTCATGAATCCTGCTGTCACGGCACTGTTGGAGTATATGGATATATAAGTGCGTTTTAGCAGCTTATCAGTCAGGCCTGACTGCATCTCGCTAAATTGGGCCGTGCGCCTGTCTGCCCCCATTATGGTCGAAATCAGTGTGCGATGACGCAGACTCTCCTGAAGATATGAGTGCACATCGCTCTCTGCGGCTCTGATTTTTTCAGTAAGACGACGAGTCCTTCTGACATATGCTTTGCTCACGAGCAGGGCCAGTGGCATAATGAGCACTATCGCGGCCGCCATCCTCACATCAAGTATCGCCAGAAACACAAAGGCTCCGGCAAGCTGCAACATCACGGTAAGAATCCCGGGCACTGTGGCGCATGTCAGCGATGCAAGAGTTGCCACATCGTCGTGCAGACGACTCATAGCATCACCGGTCTGCATGGCACCACGTCCGCTCCAACGTTCACACAGCATATGGTACAGCAGCCTGCGGCGCATATTATCGGCATATCGCGTATAGGCCATACTCTCAAGCCGGCGTCTCAGAGCCGGCAACAGCAATTGCGACAAAAGACACGCCACAAGCAACATCACAAGGCTTGTCGGAATAGTATGGGCGGGAGCTACAGTTGCATCGACTATCGACTTGGTGGTCCATACAAACAGCAGTGACACTCCGACGTTGACACATCCGGCCAAAGCCGTGGTCGCAACACGCAGTCGCGAGCCGCTCGATTCCTGCCATATGCGTCTCATGGTGTGGCGCATGGATGCCGATCGCTTATCTGCCATAATGCTCGATTTTCAAATACATATTCAAACACTTTACATACAAACGTCTCATCGGTGCCGGCATGCGTTGCATAAGTGCCGCCAGTCGGCTCATGACCGACCCTGACACCTCATATCCGTCGCGCTCAATGCCCACTATTTTACCGATCACATCAGCATATCGGCACCTTTCGGTCTGATACAGATTGGTGTCACCCATAAGTATCACACCATCAGGCAGCACCTGCGAGATACGATGGAGAAACACACCTCGCGGATGTTCGCAAAAAGCAAGCACAATATCTGAACGGCTATATTCGGCAGTTCTGCTTATATATACAGTGTCTGTATCAGGCCGGATTACAGGCCACATGCTAAAACCTTTGGGCGAAAATTTAACAATTCCACCTTCTGAAAGACGCAGATTCACAGCCTCAAACCATTCGATAGCGCGGGCACGGGCAAATCCGTCAGTAACACCGGCCCGACAATGTGATATTGATTCCGATTCTTTCATATCCGTCTTCAAGGCTTATATGACAATTACGGCAACTTGATTGTAACAAACCTTGACGAAACAAAGATAGTAAGAATTCGCGAGACTATGGCAATAAATGGGGAATAAAGTAATGTGTTGAGAGTTAGGAGAGATTGGCGTTGTTCGTCCGAAGGGTGCTTTCGGCGGAAAATTCGGTTTTTGGAAGGGTTAGGAGATTGAATCGCTACCTATCCGTTGCCTTTTTCCTGTCCGAAATTCCGGTCTTGAAGACGGTTTTGCCGATGGATGATTATCCCTGTCTTATGTCATAGAACCCGCTTGTAAGGCATCTTTGCTACTGCAAATTTAGCGATTTTCTCTGGCATTGCGAAGAAATATAGGCTCCGGGATGGCATCTGTGATTCCTATTCGTGGTTCCGCTACGTTTTGCATACCTACAAATTACTCTATATCAGTTAATTTTGCAAACAAAGAATAGAGTTATGAAACAGAGCGGATTAAAGGTTTCGTTCTACCTTAAAAAGAGCGAGATGTCGGATGACGGTCTGTGTCCGGTGATGGGGCGTATAAACGTAGGCAGATACTCCGAGGCAGCTTTCAGCGCGAAACTCTCGGCATCACCTAAGGTATGGATGCTCGGCCGTGCCACGGGCAAGAGTGCCGCGTCAAGGGAAATCAACCGCCAGCTTGACGAAATCAGGGCAAGCGCACTTTCCGTCTATCAGGAACTGTCGGCTGTCCGCATGGGCGTGACTGCCGATGATGTGAAGTGCCAGATACAGGGGATGGCTTTCGGACAAGAAACGCTGATGGGATATTTCAGAACGTTCATAGAGAACTTCGCTAAGCGTGTCGGTGTGAACCGGGTTCATGGCACACTGAAATCATACAATTACACCTACAAATGCCTGGCAACATTTATGGAAACGGAGTATAAGCTGTCGGACATTCCGTTTACGGCTATCGACCGTTCCTTCATAGACAAGTATGACATCTACCTGCGTACACAGCGCCGACTCGCCACCTCCACCGTGGGCTTTCATACAACACGGTTGAAGATGATAGTGTCGGAGGCTATCACCGACGGCATCATAACCGCAGATCCTTTTGCCGGATATGAGGCAGAAAAGCCGCAGCGTGAGCAGAAGTTTCTTACTTCGGAGGAACTCCACCGGATTATGACGACACCGCTCCACGACAGCCGTCTGTACCATGTCCGCGATCTCTTCCTGTTCTCCTGCTATACAGGCATTCCATACGGCGATATGTGTCTTCTGACGGAAGATCATCTTGAAACTGCCGAGGACGGTACGGTCTGGATCAGGTCCTCGCGAAAAAAGACGAAGGTGGAATATGAGATACCGTTGCTTGAGCTGCCATTGAGAATTATCGAGAAATACCGGGGAATGGCACCTGAAGGTAAACTCCTGCCGATGTACAGCAACTCCACCCTGAACGCATATCTGAAAAGGATTGCCAAGATATGCGGCATAGAGCGCAGGCTGGTCTATCACGTGGCAAGACATTACGAATTGTCTTTATCGCTGAATTTGAATAGTTTGCAAAGATTTATTTCTTGATGGGTAACGATTTAGAAACAAGCGAAGTTCTGTATTTTACCTCGTTTTGCATTAAATCAAAAGAACACTTTTTCTAAATGCAAATATAATACTATTTTTTGAAAAAACATACTTTTGTGGGTAACTAAATTCAGCGAATTATGGACTATGATTGCTGAAATTTATACTTCAATCCATATTCTTCCAGTTTGTTGTACAGCGTCGTACGTCCTATTCCGAGCAATTCAGCGGCAACCTTGCGGTTCCCGTTCGCCTGTTTCAACGCGCGTAAGACACGCTCCTTGTCTTCCGCATCGCTGCGCAGGGCGAAGCTGACGGGTGAGGTCGCCCTCGTCACGTCAAGTTCTAGATGCTCTTTCGTTACAAGCCCGGTCTGTGCCTGCAACACCGCACCCATGATTTTCTGACGAAGCTCGCGGACATTGCCCGGCCATGAATGGGTCAGCAATGTCTTGCGGGCTTCTCCGTCAAAGCCGATGACATCGCATTCCAGTTCCCGGTTCGCAATTTCACGGAAGAACTCAGCCAGCGGCATGACATCCTCCTGACAGTCGCGCAACGGCGGGACGGTTATCTCGAAGTCATGCAGGCGGTATAATAGATCCTGCCGAAAACGCTTCTCATTGACCGCCTTTTCCAGATTCTCGTTGGTAGCAGCGATAATACGGACATTGAAACTTCTATCCGTCCTGTCACCAACGGGGCGGTATCGCCGCTCCTGTATGGCACGCAGAAGCATCTGTTGGGTTTCCGGTGCGAGATTACCCACTTCGTCCAAAAACAGCGTACCACCTTCCGCCTCATGGAAATAGCCTTTCTTGGCACTGTCCGCACCCGTGAATGCGCCTTTGACATGTCCGAAGAAAGCAGACGGCGCAAGCTCTTTGGTGAGTGAACCGCAGTCCACAGCCACGAATGGCTTGCCGAAACGTTTGCTTTTATCATGCAGATGGTGGGCGATATGCTCCTTGCCCGTGCCGTTCTCCCCGAATATCAGCACGCTCATGTCGGTTGGGGCTACCAGCCTTATCCTGTGCATGATTTTCTGAAAGGCGGAACCGTCACGGGCAAACACGGGCATACGGCTTCGCCCGATATTCCGTTCTTTCAGTATGGTACGGAGCAGAGGCACGAGTTTGTCCTCCACGAGTTGTTTGGGTATGTAGTCCAGCGAACCGAGTTTCATGCTTTCAACCGCCGTATGCACTTCGGCATAGTCGGTCATGATGATGAACGGCTGCGTCATACCCTCCTTGCGCATCCAACGCAACAGATCGATGCCGTTGCCGTCTGGCAGGCGCAGGTCGGAAACCACTATGTCCCCGTCAGCGGCTTGTTGCAGAAGTTTCCTCGCTGTCGAGAGGTGGAAAGCCTGCACGGTACGGAATCCCTCGCGTGCCAGCAGGTTGCAGACAAACTCGCAATACACGATGTTGTCCTCCACCACGATGATTTTTGTCTTATCCATTGTTGTATTTCTTCCTTTCTTCTTTTGCCAGACGGATTATCTCCGAACCCTTATCCAGCACGGCTCTTACGGCATTGCCTATTGCTTTGTCGTCAGGTGTGCCATTGTGATGAATCAGTTTATAAAGTTCCCTCAACGGTCTGTCGGCACGGAGTATCTCCCAAGAGCTACGCAGGTGGTGTGTTAGAGTGTCCAGTTCCGGAAGGTCTTTCTGTTGTTGGTCATACCTGAGCGACTGCATTTCCTTTTCGGTTTCCGTTATCAATTTCTCCAGCATGACGGCTTCATTGCCGTATGACAGCAGAGAGGTGAAATCTGGCTTTTCATTCTGTTTGCCTTTTATGGCGCACTTGTCAGAAATCTCCATCAGTTCCGATATGGAGAACGGCTTGAGCAGGCAGCCGGCAAATCCACGCCCTATAAGTTCCACCTTGCTGCAACTGCCCGAAGCGGTTATCACGACTACCGGAATAGTCTTTGAATTGCCAACGTTGGAGGTGCGCAGCAATTCCAGCAGCTCGAAGCCGTTGATTTCCGGCATGTTCAGATCCGTCAGAAGCAGGCTGTATTCTTTCCGGCGTATCATTTCCATCAGCTCCGCAGCATCAGTGCAGGTGTCGCAGTGTGTCCCTTCCTGTGCATACATTTCTTTAAGCATAAGGAGCAATACCTCGTCATTGTCGATGGCAATGACATCATGGAATGTACGGTCATGATGAATCCGTGTCTGATTTATCCTTTCCGGTAGTTCCCCGGCTGTCTGCATAGGTATTTCCACTGTGAAGCGGCTTCCTTTGCCTTTATCGCTCTCCAGCCGGATTGTGCCGCCGAGCATTGACACGATACGCTGAACGATGGAAAGTCCCAGTCCGAAGCCGTCTTTTGCGGCGGCGTTTGCCAGACGCTCGAACGCAACGAACACCCGTTGCTGTTCTTCCTCGGTCATTCCCGTGCCCGTATCTTCGACGATAAGTTTCAGGACGCCGTTATTGTAGTCCGTTGTCAGAGAAACGCCACCGTTCTCCGTGAACTTGATGGCGTTTGACAGCAGGTTGTTGCCGATTTGCAGGATACGTTCCTTATCGGTCAGGACAATAGTATCCGTTTGATTGGTTATGGTCAGAGCCAGCCCCTTGTTCATGGCAATTGGCGTAAACTCCGTTTCAAGAATGTGTGTGATTGCCGAAATCCGGTAAGGAGAGAAATTCGGCTGTTCCTTGCCGTTGTCCAGACGGAAGAAACTCAGCAGGGTGTTGAGCATTTCGCGCATACGGTCGGAGGATTGCTGAATATTTTGGATATACATCCCGGTTTTATCCGTATTGCAATCTTTCCGCATCAGTCTGGCATATCCGGTTATTGCTGTCAGCGGTGTACGCAGTTCGTGGGTGATGGTATGCACGGCTTTCTTTCGGGAGGCAATCAGTTCCTCGTTTTGTTTGATAGACCGTTTCTGCTGTTTTATTAAATCTGCTGTTTCTATTTTGTACCGTTTGATACGGGTGATATTTCGGTGGATGATTATGTAAGAGATCACCAATAACAACACAACGAATCCTGTCAAGCCACCTATCTGAATAAAAGAACTGTCACGCATGGTGGCTATTTCCGCTTCCCGTTTCTGTAAGTTTGCTTGAACTTTCTCGTCTATTTGAACTACCAGTCCTTGCAGTTGTCTGTTGAGTTCCGCATTTTGTGCAGCAAGACTATCGGCGTATTCTGATAAACGGCGGCTTTGTGCCCGTTGTTCAGCTATCATATTCCGGTTAAGGGAACGGAGCATCGTAGTAGTCACAGTTGGTTTCGTTTCTTCCTTTTTGCTGAAGATACCCAAGAAACCCTTGCGCTTGGACTTTTGGGGCTGTTCCTGCACACTCTTCTGTACGATTATAGGTACTTGACTGGTTATCTTATCATTGATGGCTTGTTGCTGTTCAAGTACCTGCACGATTTGGCATATCTGCCGTTCCTTGTCTTCGAGAAGATGGCGTACACTGTCTATGCGCTCTGCCGGATATATAGCTTTGAAACGGCAGAGCATACTGTCTATTGCCATACGCTGGACATGGTAATGTTCTAAATCTTCATCATTCCATTCCAATATCGTTTCACCCAATAGGGAAAACTCTATCAATTGAATGTGGATGTTGTTTATGTCTTTTCGGAATTCGTCAATCTTATGGTTGTCGGATTCTAATGCCTCCACTTCTTGCCATTCATTGTACCAAGTGTAGGCAATACAGCCAATCAATAACGTAATTAACACATATCCGTGTAAAATTATTTTTTGGATATACTTCATCTCTTATATTAACAGCACATATCATTCAACACCTGCAAAAATCAAAGTAATAGGTGTTGATTATTGCACACCTATTACTTTGATTCACCTTTTAATAAGTCTACATGACTCCATACAAAGGAATCCGCTGACGACAAGTATCACGGGCAACAACGGTAACTGAACTGCACTAAACCCGGTAAACAACTCGACAAGATGGAACAGATTGAAAAGGAACATAAGAATCGCCAATACTGCGTTTCCTATATACCACGACCGACTGCGTCCATACAAAGTACAAAGAACTCCGATTACAGGTATCAGGTAGCTTACTGTCATCATGAACGTAAACAATCCGACAGGCGCATTGCCTGTCGCTTCAACCGTAATGCTTTCATCCCAGAACAGAGGCAGCAGGTCTGCTAATGTATGCAGGGCGAACCCGCAGATAACTGCTACCCAAAGAACGGTGATTCTAATTTTTGATGTTTCCATAATGATTTAAACAAACGATTAAAAACTGTATTTCAATTTCACCCACACCTCCGAATTATGGTCATACATGGCAAACTGCCCCTTGTCGGCATGAAAAAAATCGTAGCCTGCAAAAACATGTATTTGGTCGGTCAATGCATAGTCTGCACTCAAGCGGTTGTAAATTCCACCGTTCGCTACATCCACGTATGCGAAAGTGGACAGATTGAGTGTATTGCGCAACAAGTCTTTGGAGATACGGACAGTTGCCATTCCGGAGTTGCGATACGAGGATATTTCCGACAAATCGCCACTGATATATTTGTGAGAATATTGTATTCCGAGTTGCCAGTCATTTCCGGCATACCAGTCCAAACCGATAAGGGCATTGGTGCTGTTGCGGGTAACGACAGGTGTATTGATAATAGGATCTTGTGCTTCACCAAAATATTCCGCAGCTTCTGCACGGACTACAAATTTGCCCAATGGAATTGATAGGTCAGCTCCCACCATCGTCATTCGGCGGTATTCACCATCACAGTACAACGAACCGTTTTCTGTTACGGTTTTGCGAAACACCGGCATTTTGTTCCATGTCCGAAGAACACTGACGCTGAAATCACCTCCACTAAGATAGGCTCCGATACGTCCGCCGTACTCGATACTTCGGAAGCGCTTTTCCGGTGTATTGTCTATGTTGATAGAATAAGGCATGGACACTCCCGGAAGCGTGAGAGCCCAAGGATTATTCCTGTCAGTAGATAACTCATAAAAAGAACTTACCGGAATCATCACCGCCTCGGCATTCCACTTGGGATGGGTGTATTTAAATCTTACGCAGTTCACCGGAATGCGGATATCATCATAGTCCTGTGTCAGGAACTCGGTAAAATCCATAGGTGAAACAATATCGGTAATACGCATGGCATCCGCCACGCCCCATGTGATGATTTGTCGCCCGGCGCGGATATCCCAATTCGATTTACCGTAATACAAGTAAGCCTCACGCAGAAGGAACCCACCTTGGCTTTTCAGCAAACTGTTATAAACCGCATTCGCCGACACGAACATGCCCGCATTGCCTTTCTCCAATGACAGTTCACCTCTCACACGGCTGCGCGATGCCATCCAGTCATTGGGTCTCTCAGTACGAAGGGCATGATAAGTATCCATGAATCCTTTAACTTTTACACGTAGTTGTTCGTTTTCTTCCTGCGCCAAGGCAGGAAGAAAAACAATACAAAGCAAGAAAACGAAAATTGCAATTCTTTTCATAGTCCTTTCTCTAATTTGGATACTGTAAACATCGCAGCATCTAATTTCATGTCATATTTCGGATTCTTCATCATGATAATGGTTTTGTGCCCAGTCTGGACATTATTCATCTCCATGCGGTGCTTCGTCCAGAAGCCCTGTACTTTGGTAATCTCCGAAACGGTCAGTATGCGATGAAGCTTGTTCAACTTGTCGTAATACTCCACACGTATGCCCATCAGACAATCCTGCGCTACCCATGTCAGTTTACGCGAGTAAATTTCATGCTTGTCTACAGGAACGGATTCCACCACCCAACATTTCTTGCCATCCCGTGTTTCTGTGCGCAATAGCTTGTGTTTGTCCTCGTCGATATTCCGGTCACCCATATCGTCGTAGGTAAAATCTGTTCCCATAAAATAGTCCGTCTTGGACGACGAGCCGCTGATGCGCCGTGTTTTCTTCATTGCCGGCAGATAAAGCCATTTGTCATCCTCTTTCCCTATCCGGTCATAGTCCCATGTAAGGAATCCCGTACCTTTTACGTCACCGGGATATGTAAAGTACATGATTTTTTTCGTATCCTTGCCGATATCCATCGCCCACGATTCCACCTTGCGCTCACGCTTCGAACCATTCTTTTTCACTAACGTAAGTTCCATTTGTGCATAACGAGTGTCTCCGTCAGGGCGTTCATCTATCTTTTTCATGATGTCTCGTCCGGATAATTGCTGTGCCTGTAGTGCAACTGCGACAAGCGCAAGTGCCAATGTTAAAAATACATTTCTCATTTTTCTATTTGTTTTGAATTATTGATTTTTTCTTTCCCGAATACATGAAATCTTTCTACTAATACCGGAGTGATGAACAAATCGGAAATCAAGGCTGTCATGATTCCAATTACAGCCAGCCAGCCGAAATTGAAAAATTGCAAACAGCATGAATCCATAAATCCGGCAAATACGGCTGATGTTATGACTGATGTCGTGACGATTGCCACGCCGACAACACGGAATGTTCGGCGAATAGCCGTTTGATAATGGCTTGTTCGGTCATATTCCAGTTTGGCATGGTTGATGAAATGTATCGTGTCGTCCACTGCCATACCCAACATCATTGGAATTATGCAAGCTGTCATCATATCAAGGGGTATGCCCGACCAGCCCATGTAACCACCCACGCAGATTGCAGGAAACAGGTTTGGTATTAAACCGATTAAACCAATCCGTACACTTTGGAACACTATCATCAGTATCATGCCGATGATGAGTACCGAAATCAGAAATGACTGAATCTGTCCGCGCACAAGATATTGCATCATGGTGGTGAATTGCGGAAGGTTTCCTACTGCGGTTATTTTTGCACCGGGAAACAATGCGGCTGCGCGCTGTTCTATGTCGGCAAGTTCACGTTCCGCCTCACCTGAATTATAGTCGGACATCTCCACCATCAGGCGCAGACGGCGGTAGTCGTAATCCATCCAGTATTCCGATTCCGTGCCACCGGCATTCTCGTAGAGCAGCATCATCTGAGCCACCTCGTCTTCCGTATCCGGGATGCGGTAATATGCCCTGTCTCCATCATTAAGCGTCTGATTCAAATCCTTCAGAATGTCGAGGATAGACGTTGTCCGTTTGGTCAGCGGATATTCCTCGGTCAGTTTCGTAAGTTGTTCCAACCGGTGGAGATTTTCGGGCAATTTAGCCTGACCGTCTTCGGGAAACTCTACCATCAGGTCATACGAATAAAGCGAGCCGAGTTCAGAATGGCTGACTTCCAACAGCTTGTTTACATACGGTACTTTCTCTCCCATGGTCCGCTCCATGTCGAAAGCCGGTTCCATACGCCATACGCCGATGCCAAGTGCTACACAACAAAGGACGAATACGCTCAGGATCATTTTAGGATTATGCAGGTCAAAAGCACTTATGCGCACCATGATTCCCGACCATCGAGTATCACTATTGTCCGTGAAGTTTGGTTTGGGTTTCTTGTCGCGTCCGAACGATAGCAATACTGGAGTAACGAGCATAGTTGTAAGCATGACAAACAGCACGCAAAGCGATGTATGGATACCGATGTAGGCTACCGGACGTATCGGCACGATAAGGAACGAAAGCAACGACACGATGGTTGTCATGCCGCAGAAGAATACCGGCCAACCCGTTTCGGTGAATGTTTCCACTACTGCTTGTTTGCGCCGTCCGTGAATCAACATCCGCTTGCCGAAAAACGAAAACAAATGAATATTATAGGCTATGGATACGGCAAACGCCAATATAACGGGAATAATACTCGTTGCCGAATCTACATATAATCCCAAGGCTCCGGCAATGCCGAATGTGACGAGCAATCCACCGAATGTACCGATAAATGGTGCCACGACACCGCGCATGGAACGTGTCATAATCAGCATAACAACGATGGAAATAAGTATGGCAAACTTTGCCAATCGTCCCATTTCCGCACCAATGAACACTACCTTTTGCTGGCTGACATAAGGCATGCCGGTTGCTTTCGGATGAAGTGAAGCATATTGGGGTTTGTGTATGATTCTGTCCACTTCTTCACCGGTCAGAATATCAGGCGAAACCGTCGTCTCTTTTTTCCATATAGAATCGGCCGGAAAGGGACGCAATTTGATGACAATCCACGACAGTTTCCCATCTTTAGAGATAAGTTTACGAGCCACCTCCGGTTTGCTGTAGGCCCGTTGCTTCACTGAATCCAGCCCGGCTTTATCCTTCGGAATTACTTCCGGAACAATCTGCGCAATAGCCATTCCCTCTTCGTTGCCCGCAAGAAACTCTATATCGGTAAGTGACGTTATTTTGTCTACATACGAAAGGCTGTCAAGCAGTTCGTTGGACAAATCCCGTAACGTTTCGAGATTTTGCGTCGTGAAATGGTTGTCACACTCTGTCAATACACCTACAAAATAGTCGTTGCCGAAGTGCGCCTTGAACTCGTCTGTCTTCACCAACATCGGATCTCCTTTGATGAAATAATCGTCGAAAGAAGTTTGCACCACCATTTTCTTTACACCCATTACCGCTAACATCATGACTGCGGCAAACACTGCAAGCACCCACCAGCGCACCCGCAGCAACCATCCGGCAAATAAGCCGAACTTTTCATTGATTCTTTCTATTTTCATGTCTTCTATAATTGAATTTATTGTTATTCGCTTGATGTCATGTTGTAAAATTTAATCGAGAAGTGCGCCATGAAATCTAACCGAGAAGTGCGCCGGTTCAAAGGAGAATTTTAACCGGGGATTTTGAGTTATATTATAGTAATATCAACTCGGTCCCACAAAATGAAAACTATGGTAGAAAGAAACGAGGTCCTGACACGTTATCATGTCAAGGGTCAGTCGAAGCGCCAGATTGCGGGAGAGATGCACATCAGCCGCCACACGGTAGACAAGATCGTGTGGGAGTATGAGCGTGTGTGTCTGGACGCCGACGGTGTCTGCGACATGAAGGCGTTCGCAACACTTTTAGGTTCGGAGCCAAAGTTCAACACACCGGCACGGACATGTCCGGTGGTGACGGATGAAATCAAGGGGATTATCCGCAAGTGTCTTGAAGACAATCGTGTGCGTCGGGCCACAGGCATGCGCAAGCTTCAGTGGACGTGTCGCAGCATCCACGCGATGCTTCTGGAGCGGGGCTTTACGCTCAGTTATCCGAGTGTGTGCAATCATGTCAGACGCATCAGTGCGACCATGGGCACCAGGCCGCAGAAGGAGGTCTATGTCAGGCGCGAGCATGATCCCGGGCAGGAGTGCGAGTTCGACTGGGGAGAGATCCCTCTTGTCATAGGCGGCCGCCGTCAGATGGTGCAGATGGCCGTGTTCACACTGCTGCATTCCAACCGGCGCAGTGCATGGCTGTTCCGTCGTCAGGACACGCTGTCGCTGATGGAGGCCCACCGTAATTTCTTTGATGAGATACAGGGTGTTCCTCAGACCATGGTGTACGACAACATGAAGGTTGCCGTCACTATCCGCACCGGTCGTCAGGGACGTCCGGCTGTCAAGTACCCCACAAAGGCCATGCAGCGTCTTTCTCTGTATTATAAATTCGAGGAACGGTTCTGCAATGCGCGTTCGGGTTGGGAGAAGGGCTCGGTGGAGCGCTCGGTGGAAATCGTGCGCCATGCGGCGTTCGTGTCCCGCCAGTCGTTCGAGACTCTTGATGCGGCTCAGAACTGGCTTGACCGTATTCTCCTTAAAATCAACTCCACTTCGGGTATCACCGGCATCAGCGACAGTCAGAAGCAGGAGCGTATCCGCGCCGATTTGTACTGCCTGCAGCCGGCTCCGCAGCCGATGGGCTGCTTTGAGGCCGAGGAGCATACCCCTGACAGCTACGGCACGATAAACGTTGACTACAACAATTATTCCGTGCCCGAAGGACTCGTTGGAAGCAGTGTTCTGGCCCGCGTATACTCCGGTCATATAGCCATATATCATCAAGGACGCAGAGTGGCAGACCATGTAAGACTGGAGGGCAAGGGCGGCTGGAGCATGCAACTGGAGCACTATCTCGGCACTTTTCTTCGCAAGCCGGGCGCTCTGGACAACTCTACGGCCATGCGTCAGGTTCCGGCGGAACTTGCCGAACTCTACCGGATCCACTTCTGTCCCGGCCGGCAAAGGGAGTTTATCCGGTTCATGATGTATGCGCGCGACAACGGCATCATGCAGTCCCGGATTACCGCCGCTGCACGCAGCCTGCGCCTCAAAGGTGTCAGACACATGACCGCAGACCATCTCAAAGTGGAACTTGACTCCATGCTGAAAACTGATGTGTCTGAAAATGATGCGGATGCCATTGCTTCCGTATCCTCTCTTGACATCCATCCCCGCCAACAGAAAACCTCAATCGAAGAGCACGCGGTGACTACACTCGACTCGCTTACCGCTGTCCTGTGCAGCCATCCAAAGTTACACGCAGGAAACATCAACAACTGATTGAAAAATGGAAGAAAACAAAGACATTAAAATAATACGCAAAGCGGCCACAGAGCTTAAACTCCCATTGTGGCGCGATGCCCTTGACGAGTATATAAGCCGCTTCGCCGCCGAATCATGGAGCGTGCAGCACCTCATGGCCATTATGATGCAGGACCAGCTTAAAATGCGTGCCGACAACCGCCGCCGCACTCTGATAAAGCGTGCCGACTTTCCGCAACTCAAATATCTGGGCGACCTCATTGTCGACGAACTCCCCGATGACGCACGCACCGCTCTGCCACTGCTGCGGTCGCTCGACTTCGTCCGGCAAGGACGAAACCTCATCCTGTACGGCAATCCTGGAACAGGCAAAACGCACATTGCCACTGCTTTGGGTATCGAAGCCTGCACTCAGGGCATGACCGTAATGTTTACCTCCGTGCCACGGCTTATAACGCAGATCAAAGAGGCACGGCAGGAACGCGCACTCCGTTCTCTTGAAAACAGGTTCATCAACTACGACCTTGTGATATGCGACGAGTTCGGATACGTCTCCTGCGACAAAGAAGCCGACGAATTGCTCTTCAACCATCTGTCTCTCAGAGCCGGAAAGAAATCAGTAATCATCACTACAAACCTGGCCTTCAACAGATGGAGCGAGATTATCGCCGACAAAGTCCTCGTGACAGCAATGGTAGACCGCCTGACCCACAAAGCCGTGCTCATAAACATGACCGGAGAATCCTTCAGAATGAAAGAAACCAAGAAAACACTCCAAAATCAACTATAATTGTATCTAATTTTTTAAATTTGCATGTCCTATGAAACGGTGCACTTCTCAATTAGAATCTGGCGCACTTCTCGATTAAATTTTACAGTCGGAATATCTTACCAAAGGACGGCTGCTGCTCATCGAGGGGACACTCTCGGCATCCTTGTGGAAGGACAGAAACGACGAGTCCCAAATCCAGTTCTCCATAACGGCGGATGCGCTGGAGTTTATCAATACAGGAAAGCGTGAAAACCAGAACAACGCTTCCGGTGCGGTTGGTCAGGACACGGATATGGATGATTATCCTGAGCCTCCTGCCGATATGTCGCAAGACGTTACGGACGATTTGCCGTTCTGATATTGTTCCATATATCGCAGATAATCATGCGATACTAAGTGTAGTATATACTATTTGTAGTAAATTAGGACATCTGCCGATTGCTCCTTATAGTATATGCTGCATTTAGTAGTTTAGTAAAGTAGTATAGTAGTAAATACTCAGATACTATATTACTAAAATGATTGAAAGTAGTAAAATAGTATATACTAACAGTAGTATTTACGAATAATAGTATTATCTTTGTGCCATCAATAAAAGCATCTGACAATGACAAAAATAATTGCAATACTGAACCACAAAGGCGGGGTGGGGAAAACCACTACAACTATCAACCTTGCTGCCGCCTTGCAGCAGAAGAAAAAGCGTGTGCTGGCTATCGACATGGACGGTCAGGCAAACCTCACGGAATCTTTCGGCCTCTCTATCGAGGAAGAACAGACCGTTTACGGAGCGATGAGAGGCGAATATCCGCTACCGGTTATCAAAGCCGAAAACGGCATCTCCATTGTTCCGGCCTGTCTCGATCTGTCGGCTGCAGAGTCGGAGCTTATCAACGAACCCGGACGCGAGCTTATCCTGAAAGGGCTGATAGCCCGGTTGCTCGAAACCTGTAAGTTCGACTATATACTTATCGACTGTCCCCCCTCATTGGGACTGCTTACGCTGAACGCCCTTACTGCGGCCGACTACCTCATTATCCCTGTTCAGGCACAGTTCCTTGCCATGCGTGGAATGGCTAAGATTACAAATGTGATCGAGATTGTCAGGGAACGCCTGAACCCGAACCTGAATATAGGCGGCATCGTCATAACCCAGTTCGACAAGCGCAAGACACTGAACAAAAACGTGTCGCAGCTCATCAGCGAATCTTTCTGCGACAAGGTGTTCAAGACTGTCATTAGGGACAATGTGGCACTGGCCGAGGCTCCCATAAAGGGCTTGAATATTTTTGAGTATAACAAGAACAGCAACGGAGCCAAAGACTATATGTCGTTGGCGCAGGAGGTGTTGAAACTGAAATAAACGGCTATGGCAAAGAAAGATTTGACCGGAGATATGAAAAGCGGACTGGACGGATTGTTGTCCTCTACCAAGAGAACCGTAAGCGAGAAGCCGCAGGCAGCACCGGTGGCCAAAAAAGAGCCGGCGGTGCATTGCAATTTTGTGATAGACAAGAGTATTCATACCCGGATGAAATACCTTGCCATAGACAAAAATATGTCCCTCAGAGACATTGTGAACGAGGCTATGAGGGAGTATCTGGAGAAGCATGGGAAATGACCCGGCTTATCCCCCCCGGTCTCCCATTTTTATGTGCGTGGCGTTGCCACAGCCATTTCCTGTTACATACGCCGATGCGCCTATCGGCACTGTACGCTTGGCCGCTTAATCTTTTCTACACATTATAAACTCAAATCAAAAAGAAAATATGTATTATGTATGGTGTATAACAAATAAGTACCCTAATTCATATTGGCTTAAATATGACTGGAAAAATAATCCCGATTATCTGATGTTTTTGGGTAATACGGCTATCAGTATACCTATTGAAGATCGAATAATATTTGAACTCAATGATAAAGTAAGTCTGAATTCATTTTTAAGATACGACTACATCATGAGTGATGCAGTTCCATTAATAAGCAAGAAATTAGCCTCTATAATTCGTGACAATAATATTGATGGCTTACAGTTAATCGAGGCCGATGTTTATTATAAAGGCTCCATCATCGGAGAATATTATATTCCGGTATTCTTGAACGTTGTTGATTGTATTGATGAGAACAAATCAATATTCAACAAAGAAATAGGCGATTATACACTGGTCTCATTTAAGCCAAATAGTTTGAGCGATAAGATGATTGTCAAAGCCAAAGGACTTGAATTATGGTGGCCTATTGTTCAAGAAGAATTTGTGAAAATATGCCGTAAAAATAAGATTAAGGGAATTGACTTTCATAAAGAACCCTATATAAATACGTTATACACAACATAAAAAGCCTATAACAAACGGATAAATTACCCTTGAAAGGTTGGTTAGCCGCCGTACATTCTTGGCGGATTATTTTTCAAACAGAGGTCATTTCCTGTAAATGGCCTCTTGCTTTTTTACCGGCTTCGTAAGGTTGACGCCAATCACTCCGTCGTTCGTCAGAACCGTCGGATCGGTGCAGGTTTTGTTTCACAAAGTGTCCCGATACTGTTTTATCCGTCCCGTCTGCCCCGGTTATACCGCTTATTCTCCCCATTCTAAGCCTCCTTCTGTCGGTATTACCCTTTCTATCTGCTCTAAATTATCGCTTGTTCGTCCCATTCCTGCCTGCTCCGGTTGGCTTTATCAGACGCAAAGGTGGGCCGCCGCGCTTGATTCCATCGCTTTGAAGTGCATTTCCTGTAAAATTCTTCCTTGCCGTGCAAGAGTAATTTTCCGGAAAAAGCGTTGGAAATCGCTTATTCGTCAGCCCTATACCGCATCTGTAAATCCCAAACGGTTCGGCAGAAAAAAGAACCGAAAAGAGGGAAAATAAAAAACAGACATTTAATATAAACAATTTAAATCAAAGGAATTATGGCAACAGCAACTATTCAGGCAGCAGAGAGAAACAACGTATCGGTAGCATTGGCGAATATTCAGCCGAGTAATTATAACCCTCGCAAGAACTTTGACGAAAAGAGCCTTGCGGAGTTGGCAGACAGCATCCGTCAGCAGGGAGTGTTACAGGCTATCGGAATACGCCCCATTGCGGACACAGACCGCTTTGAGATTGTTTTCGGCGAACGCAGATACCGTGCATCCCTCATGGCAGGTTTGGAAGAAATACCTGCCGTCATATTGGATGTGTCGGACGAGACAGCCGAAGAACTGGCAGTGACCGAGAACCTGCAGCGCAAGGACGTTACACCCATTGAGGAAGCGAATGCCTACCAAAAACTCATAGAGAGCGGTCGTCACGATGTGCATTCTTTGGCGGTGCAGTTCGGCAAGAATGAAACCTATATCCGCACACGTCTCAAATTCGTGTCGCTGATACCCGAAATAGCAGCACTTTTGGACGCTGACGAAATTACCGTCAGTGTGGCAACCGAGATATGCCGTTATGGGGAAGATGTGCAGAAAGATATATATGATAAGCATTTGAGTGAGGAAGTGAGGTATAACAGTTGGCGTGGCTTGAAAGCTGCCGAGGTTGCAAAGAACATCGAGCGGAGCTACACCACCGACCTCAATAGATATTCATTCGACAAGACCGTCTGTCTGTCATGCCCTCATAATACTAATAATATGATGTTGTTCTGTGAGGGTGGTTGCGGAAATTGCGCCAATCGGAAATGCCTTGAGGATATGAATACAGCCTATGTCGTGGAGAAAGCCGTGCAGCTTATGGAGCAGCACCCCGAAGTGCCTTTGTGCAAAAATATGTACCAATGCAATCAGGAAGCTGTAAATAGCTTGACCGATATGGGGTTTGAGGTCGAGAATGAAGTCCATTCAAATACATATCCCGAAATGCCCGAAGCCCCCGAAAAAGAAGATTATGAGACCGCAGAGGAATACGAGAAAGCGCAAAGTGAATACGAACGCAAAGTGACCGATTACAATGCCAAATGCGAGGATATCCGATGCAAAAGCGAGGCAGGAGAGATAATCCCATATATCCGCATTGATTATTCCGATGCTGTTTGCTGCTATGTCAGAAAAAATCTGCTTCTCGCCGTAAAGGACAAGGAGAATGAAAAGAATGTCTCACCAATCGAAAAATTGGAGAAACAGGACAAGCGCAATAAGGAGATTGCACTTGAAAAGACCGTGGAAGATACCAAGTCCGAGATTATGGAGATTGATATGTCTGAAACCAAGTTTGGCGCAGACGAGGAAAAAATGATGTACTTCTTCCTGCTGTCGTCACTCCGTAAGGAGCATTTCGAGGCTATGGGTATCGAGAATGACGAACGGTATTACTATCTTGACGGTGAAGATAAGATGAAGATAATAGCCAATCTTACAGGCAGACAGAAAGCCATTATCCGCCGGGATTTTCTGCTTGCCAATTTCAAGAACGCATCAGGTGCTAATGCCACAGCATCCCTCTTGCTCGATTTTGCCAAAAAGCACATGCCCGACCGACTGGCTGAAATCCAAAACGGACACAATGAGGTTTACGAGAAGCGACACCAACGCATCGAGGAAAAGATTGCCGTCCTGTCGGTACAGGAAAAGGCGAAGCAGGAAGATGCACCCACCGAGGACAGCCAGCCCGAAGCGGTGGAGCAACCCGAAGAACAGCCACAGACCGAAGAAGTAGCAGCGTGATACGCCACAATATGACAAAGGACGGATTTTCCGTCCTTTGTTGTTACCTCGCTTTTCTGTAAGACAGACGGCGAGCCTATCCCTTTTTATCTTTTCCGTCCAGACACTCCACACGCGCCGCGATTTCCTGTTCTATCATTACTTTTTCCTCCTTACTCTTTTAGGTATCAGTTTCTCTATTATTGCTGTCCGATAAAACTTTTTGAGGCAAAACAAAATTAGGACTGGCACCTATTGCAGGAGTCAGTCCTTTTAGTTTAGTTTGTGTTCGCCAAAACATTTTCTAAACTATGCCCAAAAGTAGTCATTTTAGCGGACAGCCGCTCTATGGTCAGGTAATAAAATTGCTTGACAAGTCGAAAATTCTTCAGTTTAGCCGCGAATACGGAGGAGAGAGATATACCAAACGGTTTAACAGCTGGATTCATCTGGTGGTAATGCTCTATGCCGTGATAATGCGATTCGACTCATTGCGTGAGATAACAGCCAGTTTGCTTGCCGAGACGCGTAAACTGTCTCATATAGGTATTACTTTCAAAATCGGGCGCAGCACACTCGCGGATGCCAACAAGAGGCGCCCCGAAGCTATATTTGAGGCTATATATCGCGATTTATATGCCACTTACCGCCACGTTCTTTCCTCGGACAGCCACAGCCGCAAGACTCCAAAATGGATGAAACGACTGCAGATTATCGACTCCACGACTATTACTCTGTTCTCCAACCTGCTGTTCAAGGGAGTCGGACGCCATCCAAAGACCGGAAAAAAGAAAGGCGGAATCAAGGTTCATACCGTCATACATGCCAACGAAGGTGTGCCGTCGGATATAAAGTTCACATCAGCGGCTACAAACGACTCATTCATGCTCAAGCCAACAACATTGAGTAAAGGCGACATAATGGCAATGGACCGCGCATACATCGACTATGAGAAATTCCAACAACTGACGGAGCGTGGCGTAACATACGTGACCAAGATGAAGAAGAACCTGAAATACAGTATATTGTCGGACACTATGTATCAGACTCCTGACGGACTGATGGAGGTCAGGATACAGCAAGTGGAGTTTGTAAAGCAGGTTAAAGGCGGAGAGGTCATTCGACATAAATCACGCATAATCACTTATGTGGATGTCAAAAAGCGCAAACTGATATCGCTGCTGACCAACGATATGGAGTCTGACCCGGAGGAAATCATCGCGATATACCGACAGAGATGGGAAATTGAGCTGCTGTTCAAGCAGATGAAACAAAACTTTCCACTTAAATACTTCTATGGCGAGAGCGCCAATGCCATCAAGATACAGATCTGGATCACACTAATCGCCAATCTACTGCTGATGGTGATGCAGAAGGGGCTGAAACGCCAGTGGAGCTTCTCCGGGCTGGCAACAATGGTCAGAATTACCCTGATGTACTACGTTGACTTTAACAGCCTGTTTAACAATCCGGAAAAAGAGTGGGAAATCATCCTTTCCGAGGCCTCCGGAGCGCCTCCCGAACCGTCACTGTTTGACTGAGGGGGCTTGTAAAGTAAAAAAGAAGACTCGAACACCGTAAAATCAGCGTTCGAGCCATACTTTATTGCGCTATTTGAGTTTTATCGGACAGCAATATTTTTCTATCTGCCTGAGTGCCATAGGTGGCATCGGCAGTTCCGGCAGCAGCTCCACGATACGTTGCTCCATACCGAGGGTACGCAGTAGCGAGATAAAGTTGCTCAGCGTCAGGTTACGGTTCACACCCTGTTCAAAATGGCTGATCGTCGTCTGGCTCACACCCGAGAGGTCAGCCAGCTCCTTTTGGCTCATTCGTGCTGCCAGCCTGTAATCCTTCAGCCGCTTTGCCAAAAGCAGCAGGATGTCGCTGTTCGTCGTATGCTCCGTCTGTTCCATATTTATATATTGCTATTTATCTGCAAAAATAGCAGTAATTATCCATATATAGATACCTCACACACTTTTTTACTGAAATATTCTCCGCTACCGGCATTTTCCGCCGTTACGTTCACCATGTCGCCGCCGGTCGGCTTTTATTCGATGCAAAGGTGGGCTGACGCGCCTGATTACGACACTTTGAAGTGCATTTCCTGTAAAATTCTTCCTTGCCTTGCAAGAGTAATTTTCCGGAAAAAGTGTCGCAAAGGGCTTTTTCGTCAGCTCCTTCATGGCATCGTAAAACCCGAAAGGCTCCGACAAAAGGTTGCCGAACAGAGGGAAGAAAAAACAACTTTTAAAATTCAAGACAATGCACAACATCAGAGAAAGCAAAGAGTATCAACTCGCAAAAGACTGGGAAAAGGCAGTGAACGATTACGGTTTCAACCCCAAACGCTTTGCAGCCGCTATCCCCGATATGCACCCCACATTGCAACAGAGCCTTTACAGGCTGATTAAGGAGTGTATCGTGGTAATGGCTGACGAGACACGCCGATACGATGACCGTAACCGCGCATCGCACGAGGAAGCGAAATGCATCATGGAGTATCTCAATGCAAACGGACGGAATATCCCTTTAAGATAACATCAATAATACAATAGCGTATGAGAACACAGGAAATCCGATTTGACGGCAAAACGTATGTATGCCGCATCGTGAAATCAAACGAGGGCGAAGACCTCCTGATAGGTTCTACAAAGCTGCTCGATGCTCTGCATCCCGGCAGTTTCGAGGACGAAAACGAAGGTTTTGCCGGTAAGGAGGCTGAACGGCTCTATGACGGGATTTTTTTCTTCACGGACAGCAACACGCTTGCGTTGCCGGACAATGCCCTTATCGCAGAACTCCAAAAGAGCAATCCCGAATGGTTCAACTGAAATTAATAATCATCTAAAAGTTAAAGCTATGAATGAAGAATATGTAATGCAGACTGCACAGACAATCCGACAGCAACTATGGGCTATGACCCCTTTTTCGATTCTCATGTCGTGGGGAATCACACAGTTGGTCGCCACCACATTCCGCAATTTACCAGCGTTGCGGATGAAGGTAAACGGACGCCTCCATTCCGGTTATGTAATTATCGCGCTCAACGGCTCCGATTATTACGAGGTGTATCTGATGAAACAAAAGGACGGTGAGGCGGAATGCGTGCATAATGAGGTCTGCTTCGACGAGCTGGGAGACGTTATCGACTGTGCCATCGAAAGCGGAACGGATAAGGAGGAATACGACCGGTTCTGCAGCCGGCAAATCGCCGTATTGGTGAAAGCCCAAAGTGTCTGATAGGTTGGCTTACGAATGAACACTGCCTGCATCATGAAGATGTGGGCAGTGTTTTCGTGCGGTTTACCTGTTATAGCTTTCTACAAATGAAGATAGTGTAGTGTGATACACCTTATCGCTGTCGGCGAAAAGGTTGCACCATACGATTATCAGCGTGGAATCCTTGCGGAAAGCTATGCACTTTTCAGGTGCTTCCGAAGGAATGTCTATATCGGCATAGCCTTTTTCCGGAATATCAGCAAACCATTTGATCTGCGTGTCGCTGCTATTCGGGAATGTAACACGGTCAATGCTTATACTTGTAGAATCATCCATCATTAGACCGCTGTAGGTGTTGCAATAGTCTATGGCGGTTATATCTGCCGATGGTACTGCATATCTGAGAAAATCGCACACTACGCGGTTGCGCCATTCGGCTGTCATCATAGCGGAACTGTCGGCCTCGATTTTGCCGTCTGTCCGGCAAAACACAGCCTGTTCCGTCACCTCCTGCCCGGACATCGAGCCTACAACTACGGCAAGCAGAAGAAACGTTATAACTATATGTTGAAATTGCCAGCTCATGTCAACGTAATATAATAACCAACCCCAATAAGACAAAGTTAGTCAGAGTTATAGTTAATGAAAGCCACCACACGGTGTTAGCACTGATATGTTTCCGTTGGGGATGGCTACGGAAATATGCTCGCTCTCGTTCAGGTGTGAAATGGTATTTTTCCAGAGGCCAGTCATATAAAGAGATAATAATGTAGAATATACCGAGCGTGTAAATGGATTTCAGAGGATCACTTTCGTGCCAAAGTATGACATAAAACGCCACTGGCCATATAAGTATCGAATTTACCGACACATAGAATGGCGTAAGATGACGCCAATTTAAAGGCATTTCATCATTACCCATTCCAAAATAATACAGGTAATCGAGCCAGTTGAATTTGTATTTACGTCTTTTGTCGGTCATCTTGATTATCCTCTCGTCTTGAATCAAGCCAATTTGAAAATCCGGTATTGGGAGTTCCGTTGTCAACGGATTAAGTTGCGTATTCCAATATTGTGCTGTTTGCCGGCTGATTTTAGGACATTAGTAAAATGTCGGAACTTATGGTAGTTCATTCCTCCGTCCACATCCACTGCAAAACGGATTAACTTCAGTTCCTTTGTCATACCATTCTTACTGTATAGAATATCCACTTCAAACACCGGCTTTTCCTCGGTTTGCCGCAAAAGCCAGATTGTCTTTACACACGGAACGGCGAAATCTATAATCTCAGCCTGATTCTCCCTGCGGCGAATCTTGCCGTTTTGCAGTTCAGCCTTACATACAAGCATTTGCTCTGTGTCGTAGGCCACGGCACAGGGCTGATAATCCTCCGACAAAGCCCAAAGCAAATCCTTACCCGACATTGGAAATGCCGGGTAATTGGATTCTATGAATGTGGCTATGGAATGTTCCGATGAAAAAACGTCGGTGTCAAAGTAGTTGCCGAAACTCTCTTTAACTTCCCTGTGTTCTTTGGCTAACCGCCTGACAAGGAATCGTTGAAAGGCTACACCTGCAACCAACGTTCCTACTCCAACGAGAATCACACCAACCATAGGCAATAGCTATAATGTCAGCGGAAGAAGAAATACCACACAGCACCGGCAGCGATAAGAGCATACATCACATACTGCATTATCTGCATATATTTCTGGCTTCCTTTTTCTATGGCATTTTCAGGAGCTTGCGGATCTCCCTCGACAGCCGTGTCCGGTATATTTGAGAAGCCCTCTTTACCGCATCCTTTTCCGAGAGCTACATTCTCTATCGGGAGTATTGTGTAATCTTTCCATTTAAAGAACCCTGTTCCGTCCCATTTGCCAAGTACGGCATAATCGCAGTCAAGCTCTGCGACACTGCCATTGGAAACAGCCATCGTAAAGATGATAACACCATCGAAGTGGTTGCTGATTGTTATGACATCATCGGCTTCATTCTCGTCCTGGATATACTTTCCTGTGCCATCCTCAAACTCGACATCCCGGCAACCCGATGATTTGGAATTATATCTTATACTTCCCACAGGGAGTGTGTTGACCTCTTCCTTGATTGCCTCAAGGGTTTCAATGTCGATGCTTTCACTGTTTACCGGCATGGCGAACACACGGTAGGTTGTATCGTCGTAACGACAGTCTCGCACCGTATAAAGGTGTACGAACTTGGGATTTACAATATGCTCGTACTTTTTAAGAAGTTTCTGGAACTTCTTGGTATTGGCTCCGGAGGGTGCTGTTCCGGTGCTGAACGCTTCTTTTAATACACTAAGTTCGTTCATATAGTATTACTTATTGGTTTGCAGGAATATTCCCTACGACAAAATTAACACTAATTCGCCATACAGCAATAGTTTACATAAATGTTTTTCAGCACAAAGTGGTGATAGTGTGCGCTAAAAGTGCTATTTTTGCGATTGGAATTAAATTTCATCACATGGCTATGACTATTACCGGCATATACGAGACTCTGAACGGCAAGGCTGAATCGTTTTTCGAGTGGGCACAGGCTCACCCGAAATTCGGGTTGCTCTTTGCAGCCCTTCTGCTTGCCCTGTGGCTCATGGGGCTATTGTTCCGCTGGAAGTGGGCGTGCCACTGGCAGTTTGGCGGCAAGCTGTGGTTTTTCGACGACTGCTCGCCCGAAACACGCCGCCGGATTCAGATTGTGCTAATCGGTATGGCGTTGGCCGCTTGCCTGACAATGTTCTTTGTGTGGAGTTGACGGCATGGAAAAGGGTAATCGCAAATATCGGATCTGCTTCATCGACTATCTATGGTATGTGGCCGAGAGATTCAGCGAAAGTGAGCATAACAACCTAAACGGAGGTATGCTGCTTTTTCAGTGCTGGCTCTTTGCGATACTCATACCTGTTGTCATACCGATGGCTTTTCGCTATCTCGGTTGGGCTATTGCCCTTGCCGTAGTGATTCCTCTATGCTTTCTGCCTTCCTTATTCTGTAAACTGCGATATACCGCCGGACGGCGCACGGCACTCCGCGAACATTACCGTGATATGAAGCGTCCCGGCAGGAAGCTCATCACAATCATCCTTGTTGCCTTTGCACTGACGATTGCGGATTTCATATTGATGTTCCACCTCGGATTTATACATTGGAGCAAATGAAACGGCAGGAGCATAAACAACGGTTCTATCTCTGGGATTACATTTGGTGGTATGGAGAGCGATGGGGGCAAGTGAGACGGACGAGCCGTATGGATGGCTCCTTTTTGTTGTATTGTTACATTATGTCACTAATCATTTTGCCATTGATGGTCTTATCCTTCCGGATTTTCTCTGACATCGCAATGATACAGCTTTTCGTATGGATCGCCATCGCTCTTGCAGGACATAGCTGGGTTCAACGAATATACCGCAGACGCGGAAAATCCGTGCTGAAACACTATTACAACCGCAGTTTCTACGAAGCCGTTGCCGTTCTGTTGTTCATCCTCTCGACAGTCATTCAGTGTTTTCTGATGTATTGTTATGAGTATTATATTCCGAAACCATAAGCTGCGATAATGGTTTGCAACTTTCTACGGTCGGAACAATAAGTGTATGTTATAAGCTGATTTGCAAATTCGTAATACAGCCAAGACGGTGTAAAGCTATTCACGAACATTGTCATGAGGTATGAAGCGTCTCGGAACAAGGCTCTTTCTTGTCATTCTTTCAGCTTTACTAATCAATATGTTATATTCCCTGATTTAATATCTAACAGAATCGGATTTCTTATTGTCACTCCGGAGAAAAACAGCACCTTCTTTACCGCTTCAAAGTTTCTAAGGTTTTCTTTAAGTTCTATAATCTTATCTATATTGTCAACAATGTAAAGATTATAATTATATACAAACGCTCTTTTCATGAATGTGAATTTTCCAACGACACTTTTATCCATAAGTTCATAAAAAGTACGTTTATCATACTGATACAGATTTATATAATCCAGTGGATTAAAGAAATAATAGCCATAAATATCCATATAACGATATTGAGGCATGAACAGTTCTTTGCCAGTGAGGTAGCTATATGCAACACTCAAGATTTTATTAATTTGACCTATTTCCGGTTCATCAATATGTTTATTGATATCTGACAAATGGGTTATTTCATATACCGCCTTATCAATATTCACTTTATGATAATACAATAATCCTGTAGGAGATATGCGAGTGCCACATACAATATATTCAGGCGACGGAGTACAAAATAAAAAAGTCCAAAATAACTTGTCTCGCAAAGGCTGTTTATTCCTAATTTGTGAACGGTTTATATTTATAATATTAAGGAACGCATATAAAAGTGAATACTCATTCTCGTATGAGTTGTTTTTAGGAGATGAGTAAATCAATGCCTTAAGCCCTAAAATACACTGTAATGCTGCAAAATACTGTGTTTCAACACAACCGTTATACATTTCATTAATTCGTTTATGTATGGTTGCATACCACTCGTAACAATAATATGTCGGATCAAAGCCAAACAATATTTTAAATTTTTGTCTGGACAGTTTAAAGCTACTTGAGTTCCTATTTATCTTGCAGTACAGAGCTTCTATTATATTAGATTGGGTGATTTCCATCTTATTACTTGGGTCGTTGATAATGTCCGGCAGCGTTCCGCTTTAAGCGGTAGTGCTGTTTGTTGCTAACATTTTATTGTGTCAATTCATTATTAGTTTTACAACAGACCAATGACATTTGCAATAATAAATATTGTCGCTATGTTGTTGTATACCATCTATATCTATCATTGGAAGTTGTAATATCTTTCCTTTCATCACAATTTCAAACTCATTGAAATGCCAATCTTTAAGTTCTTGTTTTTCTATTGTGAAGCCACAACTCTGTAAAAGTGTTGTAAGCTCTATTATAGGATTGCATATTGATTTGTATTGACACATATTATTTTTTCTTTGTTGATAATGTCCGGCGGATTATCGACCTCTCGGATGTTAAGTTGATTGTTGTCAACTAAATTCTATAATGATTATAACTTTATTGTATGCCCTTTCAAAGTAATTCCGTCAGTGAAAACTTGCTTTAAGGATAGTTTAATACTACTTTCCACATAATCTGTCATATCATTAAATTGAGCATAATCAACGGGGATTATTGTCACGCCCTTGTTTGATTTTCTTTTGGCATATTCATTGAAACGGTGTTTTTTATCAATACCCCAACTTATTTCTTCTTTTATTGGTAAAGATATTTTGATGGCTATGATCTTTTCCTTATCTTTCAAATAAGTGACACCTCGTTTTCCAATACAAATTTCCTTTTCTCCAATTGCTCCGCCAAGAGAAATTTCAATAGATAAAGTCCAATTAGTTATTGAATCATCCACTTTAATTTGTCCTGTCAAATCTTGAAAATAAGTTTCAATAACATTATAATCAAAGCAACTCATTTCTGGATAACCACTTGAATAATCAAAATTCATATGTTTTTGATATTGATTCTGACAATAAAGTCCCGATCTAACCGTTATTTTAAATTTCATATTTCACTATTTGCACTGTTGATAATGTCCGGCAGCGTTCCGCTCAATCAATCGTTTTGCTGCTTATTATAGACAACTTTTTATTCTGCTGTTTTTTAATTCTTGATCATATATTATTTCTATGTGGTTAAGACCTTTTTTATCATGTATGCCACATACAATTAGATTGTTATATATCTCAAAATAGTATCTGGTAGTATCTTCAAGTATATTATCTTGATACGAATACAAACCTAATAATTGTGTCAGAGCATCTATTTTCATGCCTGCTGATAAGGGCAAATCTAAATCTTTGAATATTTCTGCACAAGTATCTTTTATTGGAAACGTATCAATTTCATCCATGCTAATAGCACTTATATTGTCAGTAGCAGCTCGTCGAAACATGACAATTTGCCATCCTACGATCTCTGCATTACCATCAATGCCTGCATAATTGAATGGTTGGTAAGCAATATTCTTATTCTCAAAATAATTTGCTAATTTTATATTTGTAGATTGTTTCATTTCTTTGTGGTCTATAATGTCCGACAACATTCCGCTTATTCAGACTGTTTGTTGGTTGTTAGCAAACATTCTTAATTTATTGTGTAGATAATATGGAATAGAAATTATTAAATTTCTCAATCAATTCATCAAACGACGTAAACTCGTATCTTTCGCAAAGCAGGTAATTCTCAGTTTTAATGTTAAGAATTTCCATTACACAAGAATTGTCATCCCATAATGTTACACGACCTAAATTAGTATCATTATCAATATCAACATACATACTATGTACATATTTCGTGTTTTCATGTAGCGTGTATGTATATGATTGATTGTTCAGTTGCTTTTTTATATATGAAATGAATTTTCGTATCATATTATTTTAATCGGTTACTAATGTCCGGCGGTTTCCGTTTTATTCAGTCAGTCTGCTGCTTGTTACTAATGGATTCAATCATTAATTGATGCTTTTATTCTTTCTGCAATTACATCAATATATTGTTGTGGAATGTTTTTATTTTTATAGTTCTCAATAGCGTCAAGAATGCTTTGTTTCAATATTTCAACGCATTGAGAATCATTTGCTATTTCAAATTTATCGAATGGGAGTAGAATTTCCAATTCTATCCGATTGCTTTTTTTTGAATATCTACTTAATGGCTTTGTAGTAAATCCTTTTAAGCAGAATACATAGAAACTTAGTTCATTAATACATGAAATATCACATAGACAATTCATATATTCTATTACAGAGTTTCTTGCTTTACGAAACTTATCAGAAATACTATGTTCCAATTCGCCTCCAATAAAAACTTTCATACAAATTTGTTATCGTTAGTAATGTCCGGCAGCGTTCCACTCAATCGGTCTACTGTTCGTTATCTGGGTGAAATTCGTTGATTACTGCTAAGATATTACGTTGTATATCATTTAAGTACGGCTTTTCCGAATAAAATTGATTTATCCCCTTTATAGAACCGAGTTTATCTAATGTCGGAAGGCAATAATCTTTCAATATATGGATAATTCCTGATTCTCGTTCATTGTCATTTATATCAGTTTCCAAATCTGTTATTTCATGATAATTCTCTCCGTTTATCCCTTGCTTGGGTATTCGGGTTCTTACATAACAGCATGGTTCTTTGGGATATAGTTCACCATGTGCGAATTTTTGCGGCATACAAGCTAAATTTATATAGTACAAGCTACTATACAAAGAATGTTGTAGGTTGAGAAGAACTATACACTCATCTGTTGATTTGTACCATGAACTTCCCTTTCGGCGGAATCCATTTTCTTTCATCACCGAATGAACGATTTTTTTAAATTGTTCTTTATCCATATATATTTTTACACCTATAATTAATGTCCGGCGGATAATCAACCTTTCGGGGAGATTGATCCACTGGTTAGTTATCAATTATCCTTCTAATATTGATTTATATTCCATTTGATTATGACTTTTCTTTATGTAGCAACATAAAACATGGTCTGAAAAATATTCTATATTACTATCAAGATATACCATAATGGTAGGCTCATCTTCAATATTTCCTATACAAAGTCCTATCTCAAAGGGATAAAAACTTTCCAAAAACTGTTCTCTTGATATAGGTAAAGAACTCTTTGAATCTTGTGCCCATGCTTCTGCTGTTTGCAAATATCCTTCGTCTATAATATTTTGAAGAACTAAATCTTTGTCTCGATTAAAGCATATCAACCTATCTTTAATTTTTTCTATGAATGGGGTTATGTCATGGCTTTCACCATAAAAATAAATATTGTCTGGAAGTGAAACATCTTCATTCCATATTTCTAATGTTATATCCCCATTTTGATCAGATGGGTTGAAATGTTCTGGTGTTAAATCTTCAATTCTCATAATTAAATTTATATATGGTAGCTAATGTCCGGTGGATAACCGACCTTTCGGGGAGATTGATCCGCTTGTTAATCGCTTTATCCTTTCATATCGGAAGTGTTTTTTCATGTGACACAAGTGCTTCCCCTCTATCGCTATGAAGAGTTAAAAGCCTTCTTGTTTCAGATAAAATCATTTCTTCAAAAGAGTTCCATTGCAATAACGAAGTCGCATCCCAGCGTTTGCAAAAATGGACTGTGCCATCATCTGAATTTATATAGAGTTTGGATAAGTCACTATCATATCCTCCAATGAAAAAGTATGACTCTTTCGCATTTTTAGGCCTTTCGAATCTATTAAGTTCGGATAAAGAAAATGGTTCAGGGGTAGCATCCAAACTCCTACAATACGATTTTCTCAACCCATCAAAACATAGGGTAGTATTAAAAAGATTCAAGCCATTGGCATTTTTCATTAGAAACGAACGATATGCAATAGGGATTTCTCGGTGCATATCTTGTTCTAACTTAACGATTTCTTGTTCGCTCACTGGCGAAAAGATGCGAAAATTATATGCTTTGGGAGCGATAAAAGGTGCATGACCATATAATTTCGTCCCATTTTCGTATTCTTTACATCCATACTTTTCAAAGGCTTGAATGTATTTCATTATTTCTATAAATGCACTCATATTCTTTAATGTTTGGCGGACAATCGACCTTTAAAGTAGATTTATCGGTATGTTCTAAACTCAATTTTAATCTCCTGTAACCAAAAAATAATAACCACCTTTAGTTATTGTTTCCAAATTTCTAATGAATGATTGGATCAAGACACGAGTATTTTTATATGTTTCTTGATTACCAAAATCAATAGCTATGTTTTTAATCAAGGAAAGATTATCAATGATAAGTCGTGTATCACCATACTCATCTATTGAAAGTCCTGTTTTTCGATGAAATTCATCAAATATAGGTTTCAATATATCAAACTCATTATATTCCAACGAGAATGATATTCCCAATTCTTCATTATAGAAATCTATCATTTTTGTTAAGTTTATAATGTTTGGCAGCGTTCCGCTTATTTGGTTGGCTTGCTGTTTGTTATCAGAATAAAATAAATGGTTTTATAAAAGCATAAATTCACTTGCTTCCACGTCAATGGCTCTGCAACTCCAATACGAGCATAATTGTTTCACGAAGTGCAAGATTGTTTCTTCATTTTCACCTCCATGAAAACATAGGTGTATATTTTCAATACTTTCATTATCGTCCCAAGAAATCTCCACGCCACACTCGTTGTCTAATTGCAGTGTCATTTCGCTATCTGACAAATTATCATCAGAAATAATAAAAGTGTTCTGCATCCAATCCACGAACGCGTTTCTATCTGTTATAGGCAGTGTCTCATCCACATCCGACAAATCTGATTCATCGTTCAAGGGCGTTTTTATTAAAATGATAGACCAACTCATATTTTTTATTTAATTAGTTCATGCTCTATTTTTTATGTCCGGCGGATAATCGACCTTTCGGGGAGATTGATCCGCTGGTTATCTGCTTTTCAACTCTCCCATGTTACATAGTTGATTTTGCCTGTGTTGTCAGTATTGGCAACCACCAACATATCTGCAATCTCGCATCCTATGGTATAATCCCATACCGCATAGTTCTCATTGCCTGGATAGAAACCGATGCGGACTAATTTCAAGGCAGAGAGTAACCTTTCTTCTTTGGGTTTGGAGGCATCTGTACCTGCTAAAGCCTTATCTATGACAGAAGCATCCAATTCTTCAAAATGAAAATCGACATACTCCTTTACATCACCTCCATCTTCGTAATCGGCACGAATGGCTGCTTCCACATCGGCTTTATGTTGTTCCAAGTCCTTGATATAGTCCTCATATTCAGCTACCCAATTATGTTCCGGCACACCATCATAGAAATTCAAATCCAATTCTATCTGGTTATTATCAATTGTAACCTTTCCTTCAGTTGTTTCTTGGGGAGAGTTGATTTCCACTTCTCCAAAGTAAGTAATGTCCTTTTTCATATTCGTTCTTTTTTAGTGATTAATGTTTGGCAGTCCGCCTTATTCATTCGGTCTGCTGTTTGTTAGCAACTTATTAATGTCTGATAACGCCATGCTCATAGCCCAGCCCTTCATACTCTTTCTCCATATTGGTCAAAAATTCTTCAACACCGTTCAACGAAACTTTCGGTGGTACATTTATTGATATGAACGAAGGGAGATTGGAAATCTCCACCTCGCATCCCATATCAAGCAGCTTGGTTCTGACAATCTGCATACGTTCATCGTTAAAATGCACCCTTAATGTGCTGTTCCCGGAGGGTTGCACTATGGATTGGAAATGATATTCGCCATTTTCTTTTGTAATGCGTATCTCATCACCCAGACTGATGCCATAGGTATAGAATGGAACATTATCAACGATGTATGTATCGTTTCCCTTCTTTTTGCACCACAAACCTTCAATGGAAAATGGAGGGTAGCCATCTTCATCTTGTTCCAGATGAAATAGCACTTTTATATGTTTGCCCTTTTTCATTTTATATCATTAATATGTTGCTGATGGGATGCAGCTTACCACCGTTAAGCGGAACAGGTGCTTGTTATAAGCTAAATTTCGTACTCAATCTTGTAATCTTCATATACATTGAATACCGTTTCACAATCAGATAAAATACTTTCAAGTAAAGGTTTGACCTCACTATTCCAATCCAACTTACCCAAACCTGCACCTATTTTCGGGAGCGACACAGTTTTGATACCTCTGCTTTCGCACACTTTTTTCAAGCGTTTCAAACCTTTATTCAGATATGTAAGTTCTGCATGATACATATCGGGTTGTGTAGCGATGTAGATTATACCCGGAGAGAAACCTTTGATTTCTCCTATAAACACATCGCCAGCCTGAAACTTAGTGTTTCGTGTATGCTTCTTAAAGAGTTTTTGGATTTCAGGGAATTGACTTGACAGCTTAAAGGCAAGCCCAGTTCCTAATCCTTCTTGTGAGCCAACAGCTACACCTTGTGCTATGTACTCATCTTTACTCTGTAATATATCTCCCGAAATGTATTTTATCATATTGTTTTCGTTTTTCAGTTGCTTATAATGTTCGGCAGCGTTCCGCTTATTCAGTCAGCTTGCTGTTTGTTATAATTTTCTGCAATCAATGGTTCTCCAACTCCTTTCTTAAAGACAATAAAACTTTCTTGATTATCAAATTCTTTAGGAGACGTTAGAACCGTGAATCCTTGATTTTCAAGTTCTCTTAAATAGCCAATTAATGGATTTTCTCTTGAGCATATAATCCCCAAAGTGTATTTGATGGCTTTATATGGGAAATCAGAATGAGGATTTGGTGTCTGAAAAAATAAGGCATCTTGTCCGCTATCTCTTGAATTGAGGATAGCAAACATTTGATAAGGTCGCCTTTGATTTTTCAAATAATCTGCAATAATCGAAAAGTGTTTGAACAAGACTGCTAAGTGAACTTTACGTTCTTTCCAACGGATATTTCCGTATCCTTTCCAATCAAAATGCTGGTGAGAAAAATTGCACCATGCCGTTGGATCGGATAAATACTTACACCACGAAATCCATTCATTACGTTGGCTGAGTTTATTATAGTATCTTTTTAATCCTCTTCTTTTTTTCATTGTAGAAAATTATAATGTGTTTCAGCTAACAGAGTTAGCTATTAAGTTGATTGTTACCAATGTTTTGTTTTGGGAAATAATATAAGCTATCAACTTTGTTTTCCTCGAAAAACAGTTCTATATTACCAATTCTTATAGAACCATTCTTTGAAATATTATTCTTGAATTTATCTTTTACACCATCTATATGTTGTCCAAGAATGAATATATCGTCAATAAATTCAATATTGATATTTTGCTTTTCTCTATTAATGTCGTTTCTTTCAACCATAATATATTGACATATATTATTTACTTTATCAAAAGAGAACTCAATTTTATATTCAAGTGAGTAAGCCGCCATAAGATAATGATGTTTAGTTTCACACAAATCATCAGATATGTTTTTGACAACTTCAATACTTGTCAATTCTTCGGCTATATCTTTTCCAGAAAGTAGTTCTGATGTCTTTATCTTATACATAGCTTATTTTATTTTCAATTGGTAATAGTCTGGCGGATAATCGCCCATTACGAGCGATTCATCCGCGTGTTATAAACCTATTTGAAATTTGTAAATATGTCGTTCTGTTCATTAAAAGGCAACAATTGGTCGGATATTCGATTGACTATCCAGCAATATTGGCATCGAGAATGCCTTTCTTCAAAGAACCATGAACCTCTATGGCATGCCTCCAAAACATATCATCATCGTTGTAATAAGCAGTAAAGCTACCGCCTGACGTGATGGAAATTTCCGAGAGTGCAATACGCTTCGCAAACGTTTCTTCAGTGATTGGCCCGGCACCCTTGCTTTCCCCATCCTCAGCCAACCAGTCGTTGGCAAGCGCAGTGAGTTTCTTTGCGGCAAATTTCCGCATGGTTTCATCCCATGTTTCCTGCTCGGCAACCAATTTTTTTGCCGCTGTGCGGGCACGGCTCCATGAAGATTTGCTCTCCGGGTTAACCTCAAGCATGAAAGAAACCTCATTGCCGTTCCATAAGAAGGTAGTCTCAAACATATCAAACTCCCGATTTAGAATCAGTGTTCCCAGCACCTTGTCCTCTATGACCACAGGCTTATTATATTCCTCCAAAACCGCCTCTAACTCCGGGCAGGAAACCGACTGTTCCAGCACCTCTGTAACAGCCCAACTGTTGAATTTTTCAGGGGTGGTATGCTTCGGCACATACTCATCCAACAGTTTCCTGACCTTGATCCGGCAGATTTGTTCTCTCTCAAATCGTTTCCAACCTCTTTCACTATTTTTTTCTTCCTCGGTGACGGGCCATTCCAGCCGGCCCTCTCGAATATTGACTTCACCGGTGGCACAAAACACCATACCCAGAGATATGACGGTCATATCCCAAAAGCCATTATTATCATATCCAGCACCCAAAGTGTGTTGAATCAAAACGATTACTTCCTTTTCCTCTGGAGCGTATCGCTCATAAAATTTCTCAAACATATCGCTCATACATATTTGTTTTATTGGGTTTATAATGTCCGGCGGATAATCGACCTTTCGGGGAGATTGCTCCGCTTGTTAGCAACCCGGTTCAGAATACATCATTTTCCCACCATTTATCAAAAGTTCGTGGACAAATCTTGCGTATAGATTCTTCATCGTCCTCTTCCCATTCAAATTCTATTTCTTGAATGTTCTGGGGCAATGAATAATTGTCTTCTACGATGTAAAGGTAATCTTCATTCCCAGTTCGTTCTTGAAGGACTGTTTTAACGGCATAAGCCAAGTCCTCTTGTTCCGGATAATCTTCTCCTTCCGGATCTTCAAGTTCCGAGAATACCTCACACAAGGTATCCGCATTTTCCAATGCGTTGTAAAACACCTCCCGTCCTTGTGCGATAAGCCAAAATCGAAAATAATCGAATCCGTCATCGCTACATCCCCCAAGCACGACATAGGCCACAGCCCATAGGTCTTGCTTATAGGATAGATTGCAAAAATAAGCCCACCAATATCTAAACCCAAACAATTCTTCTTCGGAAAGAGGGGTAAGGCACTCTTTGAGTTTTCGTCCGCGATTAGAATTTTCGATGATTGTCCAGAACTTTTCTTCTGACATCAATTTGGATGCGTCTTTTTTCATGTTTCTTTTTTCTTTTTTAGGTTGCTAATGGTTTGGCAGCGTTCCGCTTATTCAGTCGGTTTGCTGTTTGTTATCGGTAATCAATTCATTATGAAATTCCGTACATAAAAGTTCCATTACATCATCGTATGCAATTATGATTATGTGATGAAGTCCCTTTGGGGAATAGGTGGACTTAACAATCTCTCGTATAGAGGAAACAGTTTGCCCTTTACCTTTAATATTATTTTCAAACATTTCGTAATCGTACAACTGGAATTTCATTACTCCATTGAATACAAACTTCAGATTAATAGCACTCATAGAATTGTCAACAAAATCACATAGGCTATTACGCGAAACATTAACATACACTTCGATAGTTCGAGAATCTATAATATTTATATGTTCAATTATTATAGCATCTCGTCCACCAATAAAGCCTATGCTTGTTATTATATCTTTTATTTCCATTCTTTTGAACTTTACCGATAATGTCCGGCGGATAATCGACCTTTATGGGAGATTGATTCGTATGTTATTCGCATTTTTAGTCTCCTACGAGGAATAAAGTTGTTTCTTTGGAGATTACAGGCTTAAATTTCTCGTATAATTCTTTTGATTGGTTATATTCTTTATCATAACAAAATTGCCGTTCCTTATTTTCCATCATAATTTGAATATTATCGCAGATGAAATTTATATGGTCAATATAAAGCATTGTATCGCCATACGGATCAATATATGGTAATACTCCTTGTGACAAATTATTTATTACCTGTAATTCTTGTTCAGTAATACAGAACAATGGATGCTCCAATTTATGTCTATCAGTTATGAAATATACCTGTATCATATTTTATCATTTATGCGAATAATGTTTGGCAGCTAATCGCCTTTTGGGGCGATTGAGGTGCATGTTAGTTGTCTATTCGTAGTTTCCTGATTCACCAATGGATTTTACTTTACCATCAACAATCTTTATTTCCATCCCATGTTCCTCATCAAGTGAATAGTCAATCGGAATGATAATAGTTTTGCGAGGCAATACACGGATATGATTACACGGATTGTAAGTCATGTATCGTAGATGTTCCGCTGGAGTTGTTATACATAGCGGAGAGTGCAATTTTGAGTCAGCCGATGGCATTACCATCTCATTAGGAAACAGTACCTCAAATTCTTTTTCGTAGTAATGTGCGTAATTCTTTTTGTAGTACTTATATGCCTTTTCCATAATTTGGCTTACAATCAAATCTGTATTATCAAGAAATTGCCGTAAAGTTTGTTCATACTCCTCCAGCTTCTTCATTGTTGGCGGTGTCGTTATCTCTTCTCCATTGTCGTTATACGCTCTGCCCACATATACGGTAGCATCCATATTTAAAGCAAGAACTTCCGCTTTTCGTTCTGTCTTAAAACCCTCATATTTATCATACACTACATTTCCCCAAAAATCAGTATAACGGCTTTCAGGTAAAACTTCAACTTCTGGATATTCATTAACTGTAACAGACAGATGAAGTATAAATTCAGAGAACGATTCTGCAACAAGCGTTTTATCACCCAAATAATATGCCTGTTCACTCCTGAATGGCTCTGACGATGTACGCCAGAAATTATCGGCTTGTTCATCATATGTACTTACATCAAAGAAAATCTGTCGTCCCTCTTTGGTATAATACCATTTGATTTCCTTATGCTTGTAATTGTAGATGTTCCCAGTTTTAACATCAATCACAAAACGAGAATGATCTTCCGCTATGGCGAATACAAGCAGATTGGATGCACGGTTTTCTTCAATGCGAGCGATTGATACACCTCCGTCTATGGTAAATTGTGCGCCACCATATTTAAATGAAATAAAATGTGAAATTTCATAATCTAATCCAGTTATCGGAGAGTGGAACATACATTCTACATCCAAGCCTAAGACACCTGTGCCATTAAGACAAAGATAAAAAGCCTTCATATCATCAGGAATGACTATCCCCAATTTATTTTCTATTTGTGACATATCTTTATTTGTCACAGGTCGCTTATTTCCTGCCAATGACAATTTGCGTATTATTTCATTCATTTTTAATTCCTTTTTTATTTGACAACTAATGTCCGGCGGATAATCGACCTTTCGGGGAAATTAATCCGCTTGTTATCAACGAGCTATTAGTAATATTTTTCTATTTTCACCATTTCATTTCCATTATCATCCCAAAACAATGTCCCACAATCATTACAACTTTTTCCTGCCAGTTCTTGTGGCTCTATGTCTGTATCTAACCCGAAAAATTGTATATTACCACATTTAGGGCAGTTTGCTACATAAAGCGGAGAGTTGCTTTGAAAAGAAACACGCTTAAACCTCCAAAAAGTTGACTTTAACTTTGTTAATCTATTAGAGTCAGCTTTAGATGCAACAAGTACATAATATGTATCATTACCCATATCTAACAAGGCTGCTTTCAACCCAAGTGATTCAAGATGTTTGTCAAAATATTCAAGTGCGAAAGGGACGAAATCACCTCTTTGTGAACGATTGGTAGATTTATCAAACTGTTCGTATATCTCACTGCTTGATACATTGAGTTGTTTTCCGGTAAGAGAAACCGATCTTTGATTGAAGAAATTGAATAAATCATTTTCTTCATCTTCTCCGCTCCAATCGACGACAAGAACATACTTTTTACAAATCAATTCTTCAAGGAGAACCTCGTCCTCTTTGAACTTTTTTATATCCATATCTGCAAGTTCTTTCTCTGAAAGAATCTTAGCAAGCATTGTTTTATAATTCATACAGTCTTTGCTCGTTGATAACGTAATGCTAACAGCGGATTTGGCTGTTATTTTCTTTAAGTATATTCATAGTCCGTCCTCCTCCAGAATGTCGTCCAACGGACTTTTGATGTTGCTTTTGAACGTGTCGGCGATATGGACATATATCTCGGTTGTCCGGATGCTGTTATGTCCCATAAGCTCCTTCACAATCTTCAGGTCTGTGCCTTGCTCTATAAGGTGCGTGGCAAAGGAGTGGCGCAACAGGTGGGGATAAATCCGCTTTGTTATGCCGGCTTCCTGTGCCGCAGCCTTCAGACGCTTCGACACGATGCTTTCAGTGAACTGTTCGCCCGACGTCCGCTCAAAGAGCCATACCTTCGGCTTGTACAGTTCACGGTATTCGGTCAGTTTCTTTATCAGTGGTTTTGACAGTAGCGTGAAACGGTCTTTGCGTCCTTTGCCTTGCCGTACACGGATCAGCGAGCGCGACACATTGATGTCGCCGGGTTTCAGCGCAAGCAACTCGCTTATGCGTAGCCCTGCCGAATACAGCACGGAGAACATACACCAGAATCGCAGGTCTGTGACGACAGCCGAGAGTATAGCTCGGACTTCCTCTTTGCTCAGCACGTCGGGCAGCGTTTTTTCGCGCTTGGCACGGCTGACGGCGTAGCACCGCCGGGGTTGTCCCAGCACTTTCTCGTAATAAAACTTTATGGCGTTTATCCTCTGGTTCTGCTGGCAGGTGGATATTCCTTTCTCATTGATAAGAAAGACAAGATAGCCGTTTATCTCTTCGGGCGTAATCCGGCCGATGTCGCACCCCTCGAAGTATTCCTGAAAGTCCCTGAAATACGTCGTATATACCCGGACGGTATGGTCGCTGTAACGCACCTGCCGCAGTTTCTCCATGAAGCCCGGAGGCAGATCGGGACGCGAGGGCTGCGCCGGCTTTGGCTTCGGCTTTGGCGGAGATTCCTTTATTGCCGAATAGTCTATGAAAGCCTCGCCCACATAGCGGTCAAAGAAGTCGGTCAGAACAAATCCGTCGGCAGGGATATAGACCGTGCCGCCTTTGGCGACAGCTCCCGGCTCGTCCGACAGCCTCCTGCGTAGGGAGGCGTCGCCACCGTGGGCAACCGCTATGTAGTCACGCCCTTTCCATCCGGCGAAAGAGAGCGTGATGCGCCGTTTTGGATGATATGCGTCCATATATGTTTTTCATTTTCAAGAGGCATGATACCTCCAAATGCGAAATTACATAAATTCTGCCATAAAAACGAGGCTTTTACCCTGTTTTTTTATTTCGCAATCAGCATTTTACAAAAAACACCAACATTGCACTTGCCAATGTCCTGTTCAATGGCTGTATTCTCCTTTTTGCATTATCTTCCCTCATATTGAGGGCTGGTACTTACTCGTTTACGCTTCACCATGCGTATCCGCTTTCGCCGTTGCCTGAAAATGATGATACCTGTAAACAAAACCGCATGATTCCATTCCGCGCTCCGGCTTTCTCCCATATAAGGTGACAGCCTCCGGAATATCGATTCTCCGCCTGCCGTAGCTCTCTTTTTGTAGAATTACAAAGAGGGGAACAAGACTGTTCTCCTCTTTGTATTGTTTTTCCTCATATTGAGGGCTTATGCTTACTTACGCTTCATCATGTGCCTCCGCTTTCGCCGTTACATACATCTGGTTACGGCTTGTAGGGTTGTCCGGCTCCGTCATTTCCAACACACCTGCGCCAATCATCGGGTTAATATAGACATCCATGAGGTTCTCCCTGTTCTTTAGTCCCAAATGTTGCAGAATATCCGATAAGGATTTGGGAGCCATGCAAAATTCCAAGATTTGCTCTTTCCTCAAATCCTGCTTGCCGGGTTTTCTTGTCGGGTTTTCTTGTCGGGTTTTCTTGTCGGGTTTTCTTGTCGGGTTTTCTTGTCGGGTTTCTTGTGGGGTTTTCTTGTGGGGTTTTCTTGTGGGGTTTTCTTGTCCCAACTGCATGGTCAGCACCACGTAGTCCGGTCGCGTTTCCTCTGTAACGGTAGGAAGCGGCCAGCCCAACGACTGCCATCCGTTTACGATTTTATCCACGCCGCTGCCGGCTTTCTCGGCACGTCCGAGCAGCATGAACATCTTTTGCAAGGTCGGATTGCGGCAGATACTACGCCCGCCCTCGAAATACTGTTGTCGGGAAACCAGCATCATGCCTTGATTCATGAATACGAGGCTGTCGTCGGTACGCTCCACGATAATATGCCCCTGCGCATTGACGTCTTGGTGGACGATGCAGTTGATAAGGGCCTCTCTTACGGCGTCATGGGCAGGCGTCTCTTCCTGACGCACTCCGTCTTTCATCATGAACGGACGTGGCAGCGACTGTATCAGGCGGTTATACACCCTTACATAGAACTGGTAGAGGTTGGCTTCCCACAAACCGTCCGGATAGATACGGTGCGTCCACCTTATATCGGGGTTGTCGGTCGCGACACGTTCCCGATAATCCACGAAATACATCGGGTCGCCCGAACGGTTGATAATGCTGTCGTACTTGCCGAACATCAATAGACCGGCCAGCGTGAATCCCTCTTTCCCGGTCTCATATTCCGTGGCGTATGCCCCGGTCTTTCTCAGGAAATCCATGTCGCTGATTCCCACCCATGGATGGGTGGGCTGCAGGCTGGCGAGTGTCTGACGGTACTGCTGCAAGGATTCCTTGTCTATGTCCCGCTCGAACTCAAAGCCCACGAGAATACGCCCGTCCTGCGGATGACGGTCGTGATCGGCGTCCGCGAACATACGCCTTACCTCCGCATCGTTACAAAGATAATCCCCCTCGTGATTCCGTCGGTAAGTATTCCCGAATGGGTTGGTGGTGATGTAAACGGGGCGAAGCTCGTAGCTCGCGCGGGGGATGTCGCATATCAGGATGTACGACTCCTCGATTTGCTCGATTCTTACATCCGATTCACGGGGCAGGCAAACGCTTACTTTACCTCTGTTATGGGCACAGTCCCAAAAATTCTTCTTGTAGCGGATAATGGTCTCTTCCGTCAGTCCGTCAAAGAAGAAACGGTTGTTCTTCTCCACCACACCAAGCACGATCGTGCCGCCGTCGGTGTTGGCGAAAGCCGAGTAGCTTTCCCAGAAACTGCCGGGAAATCCACCGCGTGCCGATTTGAACTCCACTTCCGAAGTCTCGCCACGGCTTATCAGGGCACGAAGTCTGCCCTCTATATCTGTTGTATGTTCTGTCATGATGAATATAGATTTTAAGGACGCAGCAGTTCTCTGCGGCTCACATTGAGTAATTCCGCTATACGGGAGATGGTGTGCAGGTCTGGCTGGCAGGTATTCGTACACCATTTCGATACCGTGGTCTGATTTACACCCAGTTGCTCGGCAAGCCACAGGTTTGTCTTTCCGGCTTCCGCCAATACGGCTTTTATTCTGTTTATTTCCTTAGTCATTTATAATAAATCTGTTTTGATTGCAAATATAGTGCTTTTGGGCGATAAAACCGCTGGAGATGATGACATTTATTCATATATCGGGTTCACGTTGCTCATTCTTATGTCCGAAAAACCGCCTGCAATAACATCATGATTATTGCAGGCGGTTCTCGCTTTTCCCTTGCCTTTCTATGCAGAGAAATGCCAGGATAAAAAACTTGTACGCAGCGTACAAGAAATTTATTTACTCTATTATCTTATCTCAACCTCGACCGCTATTTCGCGCCGCGCTTGTTCAGCACGTCCTTTATCATCTCTTTTACATCCTGTCCCACCTGAACGAAGTTCTTATACAGGATGCGCTCACGCTCATCCCTCGACTTGAAGGTGTAAAACTTCGGTAGCGGCACATAGCTCGCTTCCTCCTGCTTTATTTCCTCCATGTCGAAGTCTGTCTTGCAGAAGAACTTGGAGGTCTTGAACTCCTCCGATTCCTGAATGTTCATCGAACCGCCTGTGCCGGTCTTTGTCTTGGTGAAGTCCCTCGCCGTCTGGCCGCAAATCCATCCTGTCGCCATGTCGGAGATTTTAGAGGCAGGCACAAGGCTATCCATGTTTTCGTTGAGATTGATACTCGTTTTATCCCGGTCGATCGTCACACCCTTTTTGACCTGCACCACCTTGCCGTAGATGTCATTCGACAGCCATTCCAATGTCTCTTTCGCTCGGGCCGAACCGCTTACCACGTTACCTACCGTTGTGATGATTTTTTGCATCCCGACTTTTCCATAATCCGCCTCAAGCTGCGGAAGCTCCTGAAAACCGAGCGTTACGCTCACTTTGTTGCTTCGCGCCGTACCAATCAAACGATCGATTTTATGAAAATAAAGTGTGGGCAGCTCATCTACGATGATGCTCACCGGTATGTTCTTTCCCTGCCCGGTATTCACTCTCGTAACCAGTCGGTTCAGAATCAGTGCGTTCAACGCGCCTATGATACTCTCCATTTCCGGGTCATTGGCTATCAGCAGGTAGCTCGGGTTCTTCGGGTCAGACACTTTCAGGTCGAAGTCGTCACCGTCGCGGTGAAATACCCAATAACTCTCTTTCGTTGCCAGTCGTGAGGTATAGACGCGCAACGTACCAATCATACCTTCCAATTGTTCCATTGCCTTGTTCTTCAGAGCGGTTTGAAACGGGCCAAGCAACGGCGCGACCTCGTTGTCGGTCTCCAATACCTCAAAGATAGTCTGGTAACTCTCATTGAGGAACGACAGGATATGCGGCATATCCGAGTATTTCCCTAACCAGTAGGCTGGCTCCACGATGTTGCCCCCCTCGCGGTCACGCACCACGCCGGTCGGCTTCCAGAATTTTGTTTGCGGATCTTGCCGCTTCTCTGCATACAGCCGTTTGCCGTCGGCATCGTATGGCTCTTTCTCGTAGTTGACGAAATAATAGATACAGGCTGCAAGGAAGTTGACGGCTGATGTTTGAAAGAACTGGTCGCTACCGCCGCCTCCCTCTTTCTTCCCTTTCTGCAGGGATTCCAACAGCGTTTCCGCTGTCTCGCTCGCCGCAGCGAGGTTGTTGATGTACTTCGCCTGAATCGGGTTCACCCTTCGGCTATACTCTACGTCCACAAAGTTAATGACGTTGAACTTGCACCCTTTGGGCACTTTTCCGAGCTTCTGGTTCTTCTTGTAGTGGTAATAGAGTTTCGTCGCAAGTGTCGGAAATTTATAGTCGTATACTACCATCGAGAAGCCCTTGGCACTGTGCTGGCGTATGAACGGTTCGATAATCGAGAACGTCTTGCCGCTGCCCGGCGTTCCTACTACCCATGTGCCCCTGAAACAGTTGGTTATGTTCACCCATCCCTTGCGGAATTTCCCCTTGAAATAGTATCTCATCGGTATATTTACACTGTACTGGTTCTCCTGCAATTCCTCGCATTGCTCAAAACTTTCGTTTTCGAAGTTAAAGCGGTCTTTCCCCAGTCCCTCCTTGATGAACTTCGAGATATTGTCCAGTGCGATATGCACCAGTATCACGCCGGCAAGCGTGGCTGCCATATAGAATATGATATTCAGTGGCAACGTATAGAACCTCGTTTCCATAGGACGGTGGAACAGCCATACCGACAGCACGATAAGGAACAGTCCACTTATCAGCGGATATAGCACCTGCCTGCGTGCGTCAAATTCCAGATGCTTCTTGTTGCGCGTACCTATACAGGTAATGCAAATCAACAGGAAGGTGGCGACCTTGCTGTACACAAGGTTGCCGTCGTTGTATATCATCCACCGCTTGATGCGTCCGTGCAGGTCGCAGAGTATGCCGCCCCAGTGATCGAGCATGGCAGGGTCGATGGCGTACTCGAAGAACTCCATCAGAACGGAGACATAAATTACCGCACGGAATATCTTGTAGAACCCTTGTAGCTCCTTGCTTTCTTCCATTTTTTTGTCCTTTCCCTCTGTTCGTTACTATTGGTTCAATGTGATAATCGGCCTTACCCGGTGCGCCTGTGTCTTGGGCGTTTCCTGTATCGCTCCGCTCCCCAGCGAGTAGAGCCACGCTTTGGCGGTCTGCTGCCCCTTGACCTCCGTCGATGTCCAGTACCAGCAGTCTGCGTCAGACTCCGACGGCAACGGATCACCGCCGCATTTCGTCACGATGGGATTGACCGCCTCCCGGATGGCATACAGCAAGCGCATCTGCGCTACCGACGGTATATAGGCACTCTGTCCGTACCGCCACAGGTCGAAGACGGCTTCTGCCATAGGCGAAGCCGTCTCCTTTGTATCATACAGCGCAAAGGTGTTCGTGTTACCGTCGTAGGCCTCGATGTCGGCCGATGTTCCCTGTTCTATACCGAGACTGTCCGCAAACGCAGCCGGAGCAATCTCCCACAGGTAAACCGCATAGCCGTTCCCTTCCGTACCGTCACGCTGTCCGGTATCGAAGACAACCGCTATGGCACGCTTCCCCGATTGCTCATACTGTCCGTAGGGCAGGGTCGTACCGCCCTCACAGAGAATATGCCCCGGGCGTACAGCCGTGTCGGGCACGTCGATATGGGCGTCGCAGGCAGCGCACAGCACCGCCGCCACGGCCATTACTGTCAAATGTATCTTTCGTATCATCATCTTCATTGTTTTTTATTCCCTTATTTTATAGGTAGTTTCACGCCTAACACGACACCTGTCCGCAGCAGATCCGCGCCTTTTATCATCACATCCCCCTTTACCTGCCAGTACAGCGTCCATCCCGACCGCAGCACATAGTTGTGTTCATAACCTACATGAACTCCGCCGAGAAACTTATTCGTATCGCTCCCGGCCGAAGCTCCGATACGCAGGTTGCCGTAATGGTTACGTCCGCGCACAACGCAGGGCTTGTAAGCCACGCCGAAGCCGTAGCTGCGGTAGTTCCGCCAGAAGGATTCCGGACAGATATGGCCGCATGATCCGCACTCTGCCCATTTCACATAGCCGTTGGCGAAAAATTCCCATGCGTGTCGGTAGTTCATCTCATGTTCGTAGCCGAGCGTCACGTCCATACCGTTCTCATACAGTGCCCCCACACCGAGCGAGAGGCGGCCGCTGCCTTGCTGGGCGTTCGTGTTTATGGCAAGGCATACACACGCAATGATAAGGATTACAGTCTTTTTCATCATCATTCCTCCTCCAATAAAGTTACGTTGAACGAATCGGCGGACAGCACATCCTCATAGTCTATGTTCAGGCAGATATTCCGGCCGCTTATCTGCTGCTCCGTCATTTCTATGGTCAGGATTTTATCATTGGGGAAGGTCATCTTCTTCACCACAATCACATTGCGGTAGCCGTGCCTGAATGTCTTGCCGTGTTCCAGCACTAAGGCCGGCGTCAGTTCTATGCTCTGCGCATTGGTCGCCTTGGATAGCTTCTTGTCCGCGAGCTTCACCCTTATCTCGTCAATGTCGAACCGTATGTTCGTCCTGTTGTCTATCGAGAAGTCGATGAAGAAGTAGTCGCCCACGGCATAGATGTTGTTCAGGCGCATCACCATACGGTGCGCTTTGGTGGCGACATTCCTGATTTTAGCCGGAGAACTCCATACGCGTCTTGCGAAACGCACCATATCTGCGGTTGACATTGCCACTGCCGGATTGTTGTACGCATCCTGCTCTCGCAACAGCACTTCTTTATCCGTCACCGCTTCTTTCATCCGTGTGGTATAGATGAGAGCGTACTGTGTGCGGTATCGCTCCGTTACTATGGTCACGATAGCCAGCACTTCGCCGTCCTCGTGTCCTGTCTCCTTCGGTTTCAGTCGGATAATGTTGCCTATGGGCTGGTCGCCGGCCACCTTGTCGGTGGAGATATCCACCATGCGGATAGGCTCTGACGCCGTAATGACGGTCGTCACCTGTTCATTGACTGTCAGCCGCTCCATCTCCTCGTAGGTGCGCTGGGCCTGTGCATTATGGGCGGCAAACACTCCTGCCGTCAGAAGCAGTGCCGTCACAAATCCTTTTTTGCTCACATTAATAATATTCATATCACTGGTTTATTTGATTTTTCTGATTACTTTTTCTCTATTTCCCTTCTTTCGTTCCGTTTCCGCGTTCCAGTTCCTCCCTGATTCGCTGCCGGGCAATGTCGCAATACGCCGGATCAATGTCATATCCGATGTAATGCCGTCCGGTGCGTATGGCGGCAACGGCCGTCGTGCCCGAGCCTATGCAGTTGTCCAGTACCACATCCCCCTCGTTGGTGTATGTGCGTATCAGGTATTCCATCAACGCCACAGGTTTTTGCGTTGGATGATAAAATGCGCCTGTCTTGTGTTCTTTGGCTACGCTGATGACCGAAGTCGGATATTTGTCATCCGCCACACGCACCGGAACAAGTTTCATGTTACCGTAGCAACGGTTCTTGAAATCGTTGCCCGATTTGCGCCGTCCGTGATTCCGTTGCTCCGGAGGACAGGGTGTCATCTGCGGATGATACACCGGTTGCCGGTCATAGAACACGATGATGTCCTCATGCTGCCGCAACGGCATACGCTTGGCGTTCAGGTGTCCTGTCACACGGTCTTTCCGCCAGACAAGGTTATACTGCCACATTCGGGGCTGCGACAGCATGAGCCTTGCCGAGAAGATACCCTGTGCGAACAGGATGATGGGGCAGCCGGGCTTGGCAATGCGCCGGTACTGCTCCCACAGGGCATCAAGCGGTATCTGCCTGTCCCATCCGGCCGAACCGTTTTTGCGGTTCAGCACACCGTATGGCATATCCGCTATCACCGCATCTATACACTTGTCCGGAAGCTCTTTCATCCCTTCGAGACAATCCTTATTATATATGATGTCGACTTTCAGCATACCGTTTTACTGTTCTTTGTCAGATAATATCCGCACTTAAACCCTTTCCTCGGCGAAAAATCGGCGAAAGAGCAGGACTTGAATATCATCGGTTTGTTTACATATTGGGCGAGGTCTTTTTCATACTGGGTCGGAACCCTGGCATTATCAAAATCACGGTAAGGCATCACGAACGGCTTTATTCCCAGTTCACGAAGCCGCTCGATACGGTACATATCCTGCTCGATGGTCGAATCATAGCCGACAAGCACATAGCACATCAGTTTGTATGGCTTGATGTATTTTGTTACTTCCCTCAGTTTGTCCGTGAGGTCAATCTGCGGCAGATCCCATGCGATATGTATGCTCTTGTGCAACGGCAGTCTGTTGAGCCAGTACGCCTGTTCCTCATTCATAATCCTTATATCGACACCGTGCAGGTTGACTTTCTGCTTGGCGTTAAGCAGGTAATCCACGGCTTCCTTCCACGCAGGATTAGCAAAAAAATTATTGTCGAGGACTTCTATGTGCTTGCCGTTGGGATTGAGGTTGACCGGAGTAACCGATGCGATATATCCCTCTTTCTCACGGACGAGACAGAAAGGACATCTTCTGATACACCCCCTTGAGAAAAACTGGACGGAGAACGGATATTGCGGATATAGCGCATAATCCATACCTGCGGATTCCTCTATTTCCTTTGGCAGTCTGGTCCCCACGTCGTAGCCGGTTCCCCCTTTTAGCATAATACCTGCCTCTATGCCGGTATAGTCATAGTCGGGAGTAAATGTGAATATCTTGCTTGCAGCAACGACATCATATTTTTTCGACGGAACAGCCCGCTCCACATCATAGCCTTTGTTCTTGTAGTAGGCCGAGACACGCATCAGCGCGAAGTTCGGAAAGTTATGGCTGTCCACATCTATTATTCCTATATTCCTCTGCTTCATACTATCTGCCGTTGTTGGTTTCCCTGCCGTTTACTAAATACACGAACGTGCCGTATTTCAGCTTCACCTTGTTCTTCTTGATGGCCTTGCCGATGGCGTTGCTCGTTTTCTGATAGGCGTTGGTGGCGGCCTGCATTCCCCATTGGGCGAGGCTGCTGCCGGTTGTGCCTGTATTCATGTTCATATTTCCCGACACCGCTCCGCTCGCCACATCCTTGCTCGTCTCGCGGAAAGAGGAGTTTGGCACATACAGCCCCTCCATACCGTCCGTGTCATACAACGACAGGCTGACCTTCACCAGTTCGTCATTGACCAATATGCTGCTGATGTCTCCCTTCACGCGCCCCGACGAGAATCCGCTTACCGTGGCATACAGGTACGAGCCTCGTTTGATTACACACTCATTTATCTCCACATCGTCGAGCAGACGCAGCCTGACGCGCGAGCCGTCCACCGCCTTGATGTTTTCGTCAATGATGGCCTTGATGAGCTTCGGCTCGTATGAATCTTTCGCCAGTGTGTTGAAGTAGTCCGATGCGGTCTTTACCTTCCTCACGACCTCGCTGGGAGGCTCGTTTTCGGACGGGACTTTCACCGACCGGCTCTCTTCCTCTATCTTGCCCTGTATCTCTATGGTAGCCGCAGGAATCTGTGCCGATGTTGCCGTGTCCGTTTCTGCTGGCGTCATTACTCCGTTCTGTCCTCTCAGCCTCGCTTGTGCGAGGGCTTTTTCCAGTTCCGCGAGGGCTTCTTGTTCGCGTGTCTTGGCATCGGCAGTTTGCGTTGCCGCAGCCTTCTCTTGTTGTTGTTCGTCGAGCAGGGCGATGTCGTCCTGCGTGTATTGCGATTCATATTCTTCTTTTTCTTTATCGGGTTCGTCTCGTTCTATGTTGTCCACAGCGGAGTAGTCCTGTATCTTACCCCACGATTTTGCCATGTTCTCATACTTGCTGCCTATTCCGTCGCCACCCTTGATTTGGGCTTCCGGCAGGTCGGGGTTCAGGAACTCCGTCGTCTGCAGCGTCTTATCCTGTATCTCCACTGTCTTCGTATGGAACAGGTCGAAGATGAGATATGACGCACCGAGCAGCGGCAGGTAGAGAATGGCCGGAAGCATATACTTCGGTTCCCTGAAATTGATTTTATCCTGTAAAATTTAATCGAGAAGTGCGCCATGAAATCTAACCGAGAAGTGCACCGGTTCAAAGGAGAATTTTAACCGGGGATTTTGAGTTATATTATAGTAATATCAACTCGGTCCCACAAAATGAAAACTATGGTAGAAAGAAACGAGGTCCTGACACGTTATCATGTCAAGGGTCAGTCGAAGCGCCAGATTGCGGGAGAGATGCACATCAGCCGCCACACGGTAGACAAGATCGTGTGGGAGTATGAGCGTGTGTGTCTGGACGCCGACGGTGTCTGCGACATGAAGGCGTTTGCAACACTTTTAGGTTCGGAGCCTAAGTTCAACACACCGGTGCGGACATGTCCGGTGGTGACGGATGAAATCAAGGGGATTATCCGCAAGTGTCTTGAAGACAATCGTGTGCGTCGGGCCACAGGCATGCGCAAGCTTCAGTGGACGTGTCGCAGCATCCACACGATGCTTCTGGAGCGGGGCTTTACGCTCAGTTATCCGAGTGTGTGCAATCATGTCAGACGCATCAGTGCGACCATGGGCACCAGGCCGCAGAAGGAGGTCTATGTCAGGCGCGAGCATGATCCCGGGCAGGAGTGCGAGTTCGACTGGGGAGAGATACCTCTTGTCATAGGCGGCCGCCGTCAGATGGTGCAGATGGCCGTGTTCACACTGCTGCATTCCAACCGGCGCAGCGCATGGCTGTTCCGTCGTCAGGACACGCTGTCGCTGATGGAGGCCCACCGTAATTTCTTTGAAGAGATACAGGGAGTTCCGCAGACCATGGTGTACGACAACATGAAGGTTGCCGTCACTATCCGCACCGGTCGTCAGGGACGTCCGGCTGTCAAGTACCCCACAAAGGCCATGCAGCGTCTTTCTCTGTATTATAAATTCGAGGAACGGTTCTGCAATGCGCGTTCGGGTTGGGAGAAGGGCTCGGTGGAGCGCTCGGTGGAAATCGTGCGCCATGCGGCGTTCGTGTCCCGCCAGTCGTTCGAGACTCTTGATGCGGCTCAGAACTGGCTTGACCGTATTCTCCTTAAAATCAACTCCACTTCGGGTATCACCGGCATCAGCGACAGTCAGAAGCAGGAGCGTATCCGCGCCGATTTGTACTGCCTGCAGCCGGCTCCGCAGCCGATGGGCTGCTTTGAGGCCGAGGAGCATACCCCTGACAGCTACGGCACGATAAACGTTGACTACAACAATTATTCCGTGCCCGAAGGACTCGTTGGAAGCAGTGTTCTGGCCCGCGTATACTCCGGTCATATAGCCATATATCATCAAGGACGCAGAGTGGCAGACCATGTAAGACTGGAGGGCAAGGGCGGCTGGAGCATGCAACTGGAGCACTATCTCGGCACTTTTCTTCGCAAGCCGGGCGCTCTGGACAACTCTACGGCCATGCGTCAGGTTCCGGCGGAACTTGCCGAACTCTACCGGATCCACTTCTGTCCCGGCCGGCAAAGGGAGTTTATCCGGTTCATGATGTATGCGCGCGACAACGGCATCATGCAGTCCCGGATTACCGCCGCTGCACGCAGCCTGCGCCTCAAAGGTGTCAGACACATGACCGCAGACCATCTCAAAGTGGAACTTGACTCCATGCTGAAAACTGATGTGTCTGAAAATGATGCGGATGCCATTGCTTCCGTATCCTCTCTTGACATCCATCCCCGCCAACAGAAAACCTCAATCGAAGAGCACGCGGTGACTACACTCGACTCGCTTACCGCTGTCCTGTGCAGCCATCCAAAGTTACACGCAGGAAACATCAACAACTGATTGAAAAATGGAAGAAAACAAAGACATTAAAATAATACGCAAAGCGGCCACAGAGCTTAAACTCCCATTGTGGCGCGATGCCCTTGACGAGTATATAAGCCGCTTCGCCGCCGAATCATGGAGCGTGCAGCACCTCATGGCCATTATGATGCAGGACCAGCTTAAAATGCGTGCCGACAACCGCCGCCGCACTCTGATAAAGCGTGCCGACTTTCCGCAACTCAAATATCTGGGCGACCTCATTGTCGACGAACTCCCCGATGACGCACGCACCGCTCTGCCACTGCTGCGGTCGCTCGACTTCGTCCGGCAAGGACGAAACCTCATCCTGTACGGCAATCCTGGAACAGGCAAAACGCACATTGCCACTGCTTTGGGTATCGAAGCCTGCACTCAGGGCATGACCGTAATGTTTACCTCCGTGCCACGGCTTATAACGCAGATCAAAGAGGCACGGCAGGAACGCGCACTCCGTTCTCTTGAAAACAGGTTCATCAACTACGACCTTGTGATATGCGACGAGTTCGGATACGTCTCCTGCGACAAAGAAGCCGGCGAATTGCTCTTCAACCATCTGTCTCTCAGAGCCGGAAAGAAATCAGTAATCATCACTACAAACCTGGCCTTCAACAGATGGAGCGAGATTATCGCCGACAAAGTCCTCGTGACAGCAATGGTAGACCGCCTGACCCACAAAGCCGTGCTCATAAACATGACCGGAGAATCCTTCAGAATGAAAGAAACCAAGAAAACACTCCAAAATCAACTATAATTGTATCTAATTTTTTAAATTTGCATGTCCTATGAAACGGTGCACTTCTCAATTAGAATCTGGCGCACTTCTCGATTAAATTTTACAACCAAAGCGTACATGGCAATGTCAGCGTATAGAAGAAATTGTTGGCTACGGAGATAAGGCAATCAACATGGCCTGTCTTAACCAATTTCTCACGGATTGTCCTATCCTTGCTTTGCGAGTCAGTAGCCGATGACGCCATGACGAATCCGGCGCGCCCGGTTTCGTTTAGATAAGCGTAGAAATACTGAATCCAAAGATAATTGGCGTTGCTGATTTCTTTGTCTTTGTTTACAGCAGGGAGACCGAACGGCAGACGGTTTGAGCCGGAGACAGTCGCCTCCTCGACACCATTAACATTGAACGGTGGATTTGCCATCACAAAGTCGCACTCGCCGACGAGGTTGTGGGCATCCTGAGTGTATGTGTTGGCCTCGTCGCCGCTTTTGATAATGGCATTGAGTCCATGGACGGCCATATTCATAAGGCATAGACGGGCGTTGAATGTCACCTTTTCCTGACCGTAAAATGTAAGGGCTGAATTGGCATTCATGCCATGATTGTTAACGAAGTCGCCAGACTGTACAAACATACCACCACTGCCACAGGCCGGGTCAAGGACTGTGCCGTGAGAAGGTTCGATTATATTGACAATCATCTGCACCAACGACTTTGGCGTGAAAAATACACCGTCGTCATCAGCAATGGCCTTAGAAAATTTGCCTGTGAAATATTCGTATATGCGTCCGATAACATCGCCGCCAACTTGTTCAAGCTTGTCGTTGTTGAAAATGCGAAGCAGTTTGGCAAGAACTTCATCGTTGATAATGTTGTATGTATCGGGGAGTATGCCTTTCAATTGGTCGGTCTGTTGCTCAATAAGTCGCATGGCGTAGTTGACCACATCACCGAGGCTCGTTAATTGGCGTTTTTGCTCATCAACGATATTTGCAGAGGCGATATTGCCCGGCAGATTAAGCAGATAATCATATTGAGCCTCGCGGGGAAGATAAAGTGCGCTCTTGGCGCGGAAGTCCTGTGCCGTGACGGGCATCTTCACACCTCCGCGTGACGGACGGTTTTTCATCAGCTCGACCTCGACTCTCTTGTATCGCCCGTAGGCATACTTCAAGAACAACAGGCCCAGCACCGGCATACAATATTGATTAGCATTCAGATTCGCACTTGAACGCAATACGTCAGCCGCACTCCATAGGTCGGCTTCAAGCTGCTTTATTGAGGATTGGTCTGCCATAAATCTAACTAAATTTTAGCCATGATGGAAAATGTAATCATTCAAAGTTTTTCTCTACCAAAAGCTCCCGAACATTCACTCGCAGGACTTCGGCAATTTTTACAAGCATATTTAAGTCTGGTTGAATGGTATTTGTACACCATTTAGAAACCGTTGCCTTATCACGCCCGACTTGATCAGCAAGCCATTTTCCGGTATATCCAGTTTCTGCAAGAACTGCTTTGATACGGTTAATCTTTTCCATATAGATTCAAACATGTTGATATGACGTGCAAATTTAGTGAAATTTTACGACACAATCACAATATTTTTAGTAAATTTGCACTTTGAATACCGACAGAACATAAATATGAAGCATATTTCGATAAGAGTGCCATGGCACGACCATAAATGGGACGGTAGTGTTTGCCAACGACCCGGCGACAATCCGTTTTGCCGCACACTTCCCCGCATAGCCGAAGTGAAGGACGATGAAGCGGAGAATAAGTGTGCCGGCATGAAGTGGTGCAAATTGTGCCCAAACAATCTCCCCGCGTGTAAAGGAGAAAACGGAGCATTTATGAGCCCTGAAGGTTATAGCCGTGAATTCAATCATGTTTATGCTAAGAACCGAAACCTTCCACACAACGCACTTCTGCCAACCACAGTATATGTGGCTCCATACTCTTTTATGGGGGTGCCTTTCAGATATATGTCAAAAGACAATGAGGAAGAGATTACTGCTCGTTGTCCTCATTTTGCGGATGATGAAGATGCTCCATTCAGGACATCATGGGTGTTCGGAGCCAGAAGACAATTGGACATTCTGAATTGGTTTTCTTCTGAAATAAGCCCCGAGGGTTCGCTGGCCGTGTTCTATTGCAAGAATGGCAATCCGGTTGATGAGGATTGCCACCGACTTATTGTCGGAATGGGCGAAGTCACAAAAGTGAATGGCATAATGACATATAATTCTCGGTCGGAGGTTACTTACCCAATGTGGGAACTTGCTATGGAGCACTCAATCCGCCCGAATCTGTCGGAGTCAAGGGGTTTCTTGTTGCCATATCATGAGTATCTGGCTCTTAAAGATGAATATTTCATTGACAAGCTTGGTATTACAAAATTCCAAGCTATCGACCAGATAAAGCTGTCACTTGATAAACTGGGAAATAGCCAAAGAATTTTCAATGAGCTTTCTTATGGATGCGAATATGTCAGCAATCATAGTATGCTGATAATTCTCAACGCTGCATACGAATGTCTCAGAAACGTGAAAAGTCACGGGCTGGTTGTAGGTGATTGGGACAGGCAATTGCGCTGGATCGATGAGCAAATTTCCAAAGTGAAGTCGATGATTGGGCCCTTCCCTGCGTTTGCGGAATGTTTGAGAGCAATCGGCATAAATTACGCATATCTGATAGAGCAGGATTTACGGCGTGAGGGGCATTGTGGCTTAAAGGACAATCCATGGATTGCTTTCTCTAAACTTGTTAAGGGAGAAATTCAGATACATAATGCAGTCTATAAATCAGAATTGGCCCATTACAAAGCTACATGGATGAGTACGAGCGAAGAAGGTAAAAAATTACTTGAACTTCTCTCTCGTTTTGAAATTAGCCAAGAGGTAGTGGAAAAATGGTATGATGATGATACTTCATACTCACGAATCCTTGAAAACCCCTATATCATCAGTGAGGAAAGCGAGCTTAACGATAGTCGGTATGTCACCACAGAGATGGTAGACTTAGGAGTTATTCCAGACTCCGAAATCCAAGGTGATTGGCTTCCGGAACATCCGTCACGTATCGACACAAGGATTGACGAGCGTCGAATCCGCTCATCAATCACGTTCAAACTGAAGTGGCAGCTTTCGGAAGGTGATACACTGCTTTCAATCACGGAGATTACAGATTATTTGGAAGAATCTTTGAAAGTATACGATGTAAAACTGCCGAAGAATTACATTGCGAACAAGCGAAATTTCATGGAAGAAACACTGGCCTTCGTTGACGGTGTTTCAGACCCAGAAGCGAATGCCTGTGATTCTGCACTCCAATTGAAGGAGTATTTTGAAATTGAAAAATTTCTTAGAAGCAAATTCAAAGCCCGTGCCGCTAAATCAGTCAAGAATCCCATAAAGGAAAATTGGGAGAGCATAGTCAAAAGTTCAATCAATGGCTTTGACGAAAACAATCCACGAAGTGTTGCCGCTGTCAAAGATCAGATTAAGGCTCTTGAAATGTTCTGCGACAAGAGACTGTCTGTACTCACCGGTCCTGCCGGTACTGGTAAAACGACTGTCGTGAAAGCATTCCTTGATTCTTCCCAGATAAGAAATGAAGGTGTTTTGTTGCTCGCTCCAACTGGTAAAGCAAGAGTGCGTCTCGGGCAGATGGCGGATGGTGTCACAGCGTTCACAATTGCGCAGTTCCTAACCAAGAGGGGTTTCTTCAATTGGGATAAAATGGAATGCTGCTTACCGTCGAACTATGAAAACAAAAGGTGCTCCGAGTACAAAAACATCATCATAGATGAATGTTCGATGCTGACAAGCAAAGAGTTTTTTATCCTTTTGAATGCTCTGGACCTAAAAACGGTTCAAAGAATTATTTTGATTGGAGACCCTTATCAGCTTCCTCCTATTGGAGAAGGCCGTCCATTTGCCGACCTTTACAATTTCCTTAATAATCCAAAACAAGAGGCCAATCTGAGGTTAGCTGTAACAAGACTTGAAACGGTGGTCCGTACTATAAAATCTGGCGATTCGGATGTTCTGACTCTTGCCTCATGGTTTTCCGGAAGTAAGCCTGCTAAGGATTCTGACAAGATTTTCGACAAAATCGAATCAGGAAATTTGAGCAATGATCTGATGGTCTATACTTGGACAGACGAGACTCAACTTAGAACATCGCTGAACGATGTTTTGAAAAAAGAACTGAAGGCTGATGACAACACGTTAAGTTCTGCTTTATTACGAAGGCTCGGACTTGACGACATTGACGCTGCATATAGAAAACCAGAGTTGGTTGAGAGATTCCAAGTGCTCACACCGGTGATTCACCCTATGTGGGGCGCATTTGAGCTCAACAATATGTTTCAAGAATGGGTTGGTCATGGCAAAGCGCAATATTCCACTGAAATGTCCACGGAATACATATGCTACGCCGATAAGGTTATTCAGTTGGCCAATACTACTAAGAAATCTAATAAGGGAGATAAAAAGCAATTGTCTAATGGTCAAATTGGCTTCGTAAAATTTGCCAATGGCAAGGAAGCAAGTGTTGTATTCAGTGGCTATCCCGAGTGCTTTTTCAAATACAATTCTATAAAGGGAGACCGAGAATCTGAATTGGAGTTGGCATATGCTATCACAATCCACAAAAGTCAAGGATCAGACTTTGATACCGTGTTGGTAGTGCTTCCCAAAACAGGACGAATTCTTTCTCGCGAACTCATATATACTGCATTAACCCGTGCCAAAGCCAAGCTTATTCTATTTATAGAAGACTCTCCATCTTGGTTGCGGGAATTTACCAAGCCGCAGTATTCCGTGCTCGGACGTCGAAACACAAATCTATTCGAATATTCGGTGCGAGAAGAAAAAACGAAAATACCCTATGTTGAAGGACTCATACATAAGACACTGAAGGACGGCTTGATTGTTCGGAGTAAGTCAGAAGTGATTATCGCCAATATGCTACATCAACGTGGTATTGAGTTCGAGTATGAGCGCACACTTGAAGAAAATGGAAAGCGTTGTATCCCAGACTTTACATTTGAGGATGCCTCGGGAGATCCCATAATACTTGAACATCTCGGAATGCTCAACGTACCTTCTTATGCTGAAGCATGGAAAAGAAAACTCGAATTCTACAAGTCTATCGGCTATGAGGAGGGTGAGAATATTTTTACCACACGCGATGACGATAACGGCAGCATAGATAGTATCGCAATCAAGAAAGTTATTGACGAGATTGAGGATTTAATTTGACAATTATGGGTAACAGCAAAAAGAGTGAACAAGCAGCTGTAAAGGCTCTATTTGAATATTTTATCGATTCCAAACGAGTAGACTGCAACATCCCCACAAATGACAAAGGTCTTTTGTGGGATGACAGCCTACATTTTCATTCTGCTGAACCTTTCAGTGCTGAAAATCTCATTGCTCGTATCCCAGTTCAAGTAAAAGGTCGATCTTTGCGATGGAAGAAAAGCATCAATGAATACTCTATAAAGAGGGCAGCGCTTGAAAACTATGCGAAAGAAGGTGGAATTGCTTATTTCGTGGTTGACACTGCAAATAGGAAAACTCCAGTAATATATTACAATCTCCTGACACTTGTAGATATTCGTCATCTTTTCATGAGACAAGATGGAGAACGGGAATTACGAGTTATGTTTGAACGTCTCGATTTACCTCTTGAGGAGTTTGAAAGCAGACTGCTTGAGTTTATCGGTGACAAAGAAAAACAAAGTAGTTTCGCTCATCAACCAATGGCTACCAGAGAACTATTATTATCTCAGGAAGCGCCTACCTTAGAATTCTCCATCCCAATATCCAAAGGAATGAACCCGATGCATGCATTAGCATTAGGCGGTTACCACCACATCTATATGAAGACCAAGGAAGGAATTTCGTTACCTATTCAAGATGGGCCCTTCCAACTTCAAATGGGTACAACTGTTTATCAACCTGTAAAGGTAGGTGATACAATCTATTATTCAAATTATTATTCTACTATAGGGAAAGGAGAAACTGAAATTATAATTGGGAATTGCTTGTTTTTATCTGGATTTGTGACAAAAGATACCATTGGATTCCGTTCTTCTCGTTATACTATGCACAATGGGACACTTTCTGAAAAAATCACAGAACTATCTTTTATAAAAGACTTGATTGAAAAGAAGGACTTGGTTGTTGGAGAACATCATTGGCGATCCGTACAATTTGATAAAGAAGGTGAGATTCTTGACATGATTAAAGCAAGCTTACCTTTTTGGAAGAGGATTAAACAAACCCTTGATGGGCTCGGAGTTAAGAAAGAACTATCTATAATTGATATGACAGATGATGATTTTGAATGGCTAAGATGGTTAGACAATCTTTTCAATAAGAATCACGTGGTCTTATCAAAAAAAGAGCAAAAACTATTTCAGCGAACAAAAATCGCGAATCTTGAATTACTTTTTTCGTTTGAGAAAGTTCGTGATGGAGAGTATCGCGTGGGAAATGCCTTTGAGGATAAAGATGAGTTCAGACTGCCATTAGTTGCGGATTCATCGGTAACAATGCCTATTTACTCTTGCTTGCCTGTAGAAGCGTTTGTTTCTCTCGATAATATTCCTTACGAGGATATGGTCAAGTCTTATGAGAGAATACAAAAGCCTTTGCCAGACGCATTAACAGCCGCCAATTTTGACGTATTGCATATGTTGGAAGCCTACGATAAAACCAACTCTACACGACTTTTTTCTGCAATCAAAGAAATTGCGGATTGGCTATATTCTCATGAGAGTTTTCCTAGCGAGATAGCATATCTTAATCGTATGCAGATTGTCAAACGAGAACGAGTGTTAACAGATTCGGAGATAGATGAACTCCTAGATTTTGCTGATGAGATGACTGACAAGCAAATGAAATTAGGCGCTTTGATTTTAGCCGATGAACATAAACAAGCAAAAAGAATCTTCAATAGGCTTAACGCTAATGAACAGAAATACTTTATGAGCTATCCTATTGCAAAGTTTTTTCATACCAGTTAATCTATTGATGAGTTCCTTTGGATATAAGATAGTTGTATGAGCACAAATTTTACTAGCGGAAATCGGTGGTATACAATTTATTTATATGTGTGGAAGTGGAGAATAGTAAAGCCCCTCGGTAGGGTTGATTTACCGAGGGGCTAGATGGGGATTAAGGGATTACGCGAACTTCATGCAGGGGATGAGGGTGTTGGGGACGGCGACTTCTTTGGTGAAGGTGACAATAGGGGTCTCGACTGCGAGGTGTTTGAAGCCGTGGCGGGAGCCGTGCTCGAAGATGAAGTGGCAGAGGGCGAGGAACTCGTTTTTGTCGTGGGAGTTACCGCTCCCGGTCACGAAGTCGGAGAGGACAATAATGTCGTCGGGGAGGGTGTTGTGGCCGTTGCTGTGTTCCCAGACTTTGAGCTGGATGTGGATGTTGCGTCCGAAGTAGCGGAAGGTTGCGCCGACGCAGTTCCAGTCAAGGATTGCATCATCGTAGCTGGCACCGTAGCGCTTGGCGACGTAGATACAGAAGTCATCAAACAGGTCTTCGATGCGGTGAGCTGCGATTGTCGAGAGGGTTTTGTTGGTGTTGGATGTTGTCATTTTTTTGAGTTTTTGGGTTGTGTGTTGAGTTCGTTGATTTTCTCTTCAAGGCGGTGCTTCTGATCAAGGACCCGTGCTGTTTCTTGCATTCTTTCTTCATAGGCTCGGACTTCTGCATCTATTTGTTTCACCTTCTTCGGGTCGTTAAACCAGCTTTCGATGCTGTCGAGTCCTACTGTTCCGACACCTCCATTCATCAGGATGTAATGGTACTTGATGTCGGATATTCTGCATTGCTCTATGCGTCCTTCCTGCCAGAAGGTCATTGCGAAAAACAGTAGCGTTGAGAATATGGTGAAGCCAAGGGTGAGATACCACTGCCATGATTCACGTGCGATACGGATAGTCTTTTCGACTTTATGCACAGGAGGATTAGCCCTGAAGTCATCAAACTTTTGGTTGAAGTCATCCTTAAATTCTGTGATTGAATCGCAGATTTGGTCGGTGGATTGGTTGACAGCTCCCTCGCAGTTCTCAGTTGAAGTTCTAATCGCGTGAGTGTAGAGCACGAGGTTATTGTCAAGCTCATCCTTGAACTTGGCGAGGTCATCGGTGGTGGCGCAGTTGAGTTGCGCTTCCTTGATTTCGTTACAGGTGCCGGAGAGTGTACCTAATTCTTCGGCGATATTACCGAGGAAACCCTCGGAGGAATTTTCATTTTCGTTGGTCATTTTTTCATTTTTTTGGGGTCGTTAAATACTACGGCCTTTGCGTTTGGCCTTTTTGCGGCGGCGTTCCATCTCGTTGTTCATGGCTTCCTGTTCGGCGTCGTAGCCGGGTCCGAGTTTGAACAGACCGCCAAGTCCTTCGGCGAGATTTTCTCCGATTTCAAGTCCGGCTTCAATCACCTTTGATGCGATGCTTGGCTCCTGTTTTGGAGTTTTTGCGACTACGGGACGGGGTGCAGGAGAAGAGGTAGATGCCGTTTGAGAGCGACCGTTTTTGTTTTCGTTGAGTATTCGGTCGATGTTGGCGAAAGAGAATTTTCTCTTCTTGGCAACCTCCGAAGCCTTGAACTTATGCTTGCCTTTCACGAAAGAAAGACCCTCGACAATGGTGGTGCCACGACGGTATTTCTTACGGAGCGATACTCCGCTTTTGGCAAGTTCTCGCTGAAAAGTAGTCCAGTCTTTGGCGACTTTCAGTGCATCGCGCACGGCGATATACACTTCTTGTTTGGCCCGGTCACGACCTTTGAGGCGATTGGTTTTCACCTTGTCACGGCCCTCTCCGAATGTCAGGCCGTACTTCAATTTCAGTTCCTTGCAGATTTCGTTGCTGCGGAAATATTCCCAGCTGTCGCTGACACATTTGCCATCATTGTCCACGCGGTTGAACACGATGTGGCAGTGCGGATGATCCTTATCGAGATGTCGGGCGATGATAAACTGGGTGTTCTTGATACCCATCCGCTCCATATATTCAAGGGCGAATTTCACCATTTTATCGTCAGTGAGTATTGCCGAATCTTCAGGAGAATAGGACAGCGAGATGTGGCCAACCCAATGTTGAACACGTTGGTTGAGGTGTCGCTGACACTCAAAACCGTTGATAATATCCTGAGGCGTGTCGGCTAAAACACCTTCGGCATATAACAGCCGAGCCTCTTTGCCGGGTTCATCCACGGCGAGCGCATAGCGGACGCATCCGCTAAAATCGCTCCCTTTAGTTATGCTTCCAATCATTTGACAAGTTGTTGTAAAGGGTTTTCAATTCCTTGCTGCGGGTCTGCACTTCCCAGCTCACGAGTTTGAAGTCTTTAGTCGCGTTGGCTACCGTAGCAAGTTGATTCAGGTTGTTGCTCATGCTCCCAATCTGACGAAGTATCGCCATATCTTCGGGTGTGGCGAGTGCCGTTATCTTGACGTTGAGCAGTGCCCGTCGCCAGAAATCCGACAATTTTCTGCCGGCTTTGCGGCAATTTTCAACTACCTGCTGATACTCTTCTTCTGTGAGTCGGACGCTCACAACCCGGAGTTTCTTGGGCTTATCAGCCGCATCCTTTGATGCGGATTTTCTTTTTGTAAAAGTCATGTTGTGACAGAGTTTTGAGATGAATAAATTAGTTGACTGTGACCATCGGGAGCGAAGTCGGTCACCCGGTAACGGAGGGTGCAAGGTCGGCAAAAGTTTACGTTGCCACTACCTTGCTACCCTACGCTTCTCTCCGGGTAACGCTTCGCGTGGTGCTCCGATGGCTATGCCATTTAGGAAGTGCCCGCTCAGATTAATCGCATACCATCCTGCGTGCATCTGAACGCCTGCCTTCGTGTCTTATTCTCAGTTACAGAGTAGTTACTATGCGCCATCGAATAAGACGCAAAATCAACCATCCATATACACACATTATAGCACGTGATCAATCAGAGCGGGCACTTTTAGTCGCTATGGCGATCAGAACGACTTGCTGATTATTGCGAACCAGCTTCCGTAGTTGTCGGCGTTGCCGTCAAGGTGCTCGTTGATGATGTGCTCAACGAAGCTGCTGACGCTGTAGCCCGAACCGCCGAAGATGCGGGCAATTTTGTCCACGCGCTCAAACGTGTCATTGCTGATTGCCACCTGATGCTTGTTGTCCTTTCCGAGTTTAATCGGGGCGAAGAAAGCAGTGCGGTAATCTTCGAGGTCGAGCTTGCGCTGCTTGGCGTTGGGGCGCGACGGTTTGGGTTGAGTGACCGCGCCAATCTCACCGGATTGCTGAGTCTCGGGAAAGATAGAGTTTTCCATAGGGTTCTCAATTTTAGAAGGGTTAGACATTTGGGGATTTTTAGGTGCGTCAGTCATTTCAGATGACTGACCAGCGGGATTTTTTGATGTTGCCATATCTATCAGTTTTGTTGTGGACTTTCGTCCGGTTGATAATCTTAGTTATGTGAATACCTTGTACTCTTTAGCTATTCGATTTCCCTGTGACATCTCTTATTCGGGGATGACTACCGCGCATAGTTGCGGCGACTATTGAGTTGTCAAACTTCTCCATCGGCAGTAACATTATTAGTGGAGTAACACAACATCTTACGATACCAACCTTGGCGGATTCTCTTGAACAGTGTGTTCAGATTGCGAGTGAGAAACATCTTGAACGTGTGGTCTTTCATCCCAAAGCGTTCGGCAGTCTTGATGCCATCGGCGGTTGAAAACTCATCGGTGAGATGGTCATATACCGTGCGGTGCAAGTCGTTCAATTTCTCTTCGCTGACGCATGTGATTACTGCGAGGGCGTTTTGACGGAAATACTCAGTCAACCGGATAGCACCATCAACATCATCAGCCTCGATAATCTCCGGACTTTGACTCTCGTCAGAAACTGCCCAACGTGCCATACGGAGTATCAGACAGAACCGAAGCACGTAGATTTCAAGTTTGCAAAAGAAGCTGATAACATTATCGCTCATTTCATTGTCGCACAACTCGGCATTGTAATGTTGCCACGCATAGAGTGATTTCTTCGCATCGTTGTCAAATCGAATGATTATCGGCTGCGGCTCCTGATTCTCGTTGAGATTACAGGACACAGATAGAAGTCGGTTGAGGATACGTTCCCAGTCACGGTCAAGGTCTTCGCGCACCTCCTCTTCATTCCATCTCGGCTTGCTGGTTGTCTTTGTCATAGCGAACAGTATGCGGTCGATGAAGCCGTTGGCAGCACGTTCACCGTTGGCAAGTTCAGTCAGCAGACGTTTCTGAATTGTGCCTACCACCGAGATGAAAGGACTTTTGATGAAGATGGAATTCTGAGAATTTTTGCGGTCTGACATTGTGGTGCTACCATTGAATGCCGACAACCAGAATTGTTCCTCCGAACCATTGTTGTAGCGCGTGAAGTTTTTGAACCAAGAGGCCAATTCATCAACCCAAAGGCAGAGACCTCTCGGATTGTGGGAATGAATAACGCTCAATCCCTCCTGCGTCACATCCGATACCAGATAACGCAGACGTTTAGGCTCCTTCGGGAATTGGTCATATCCAGCATTGACTCTCTCCTTGCGGCTCATGGCGATGGCTTCCTGATATGCACGAAACTGTTTCTGGTACTCTTGATTATTCTTCCAGTCGGCGTTGACCAGTGGGCGCATTGCAAAGTTGAGTGGATGAGATTTGTTTGCTCCGGGACGTCCTACGATAGCCATGTAGATTATGGCTGATTCCCGCCAGTTGCGTTTCACTTCCACACGATGGGTATTTCCGGTTGCAACAGAGATGGCCGCAAGCATTGCCGAAGCAGTGTAGTCAATTGGGAAGCCGCAGCTTGTCTGCAGTTCTAGAACTATGCGTTGCAGTTTTGCCGGAAACACATCAATGGGAAAGTCTGATGCAGTGGCAGAGGTATGGCTTGCCAAGGCACTGATGACTGTGTCGGGAGTAATATTCTTTTCCATAGCCATCAGAAATTATAGCCTCCACGCGGGCGGCGTTTCATACCTGCGGTGACAGCTGCCACCTGTTCTTCAAAGGAAGGAGCAACGGCGTGTTTGCGTCCGTTTTCAATCCATGTGTATAACTCATCTTCATAAAAGTAGAGGAGCTTGCCGCGCTTGTAGCTCGGAATGGGGTCATTCGGAGCCTTGATGGCGCGGTAGAGAGTCGAAAGTGACTTGCCGATAATCGTGCAAGCCTCTTTCGCGTGAACGATTCTCCGGGAGGGCTTGTGTTGTTTGAAAGGGTTGGCCGCGCCTACCTTTTCAAGTAACTCAAGCACCCGGTCGAGTTTCTCTGAGAGACCGCTTACCACGTGTGGCAGCTGGTCGAAGGTGATTGTGGATGTTTCCATATCTAATTATTTTGAGTTTGTTTACGGAAATAAAACCGCACTGAAATAAAGTGAGTTGTCGGTTAGAAAAATCACTTTCATAAAACTCAAAATAACCGAAATGTTAAGGCTAACTTATTATCTGTTAGGGCGTTTATCCGAGAGGAAAATGATATGATTAGAAACTCGATGAAGCAGTTATATTCAAGTGGCGATGCTTTAACTGAAACTCTGATGCCCAAACATAATCAAAAACTCATGAGGTTGTCGTATTAGGTAGCTGGTGTGGCAAAATAGTTGGGTAAGAACATAAAGAAAGCGGATAACTCTGGATCTGAACCAGTGTTATCCGCAATCAGTATTGGGACGAAATAATTATTTCTTCGATTTACCTTTGTTTTCGACAACCTTCAGGTTGATTGTCTTATAACGTTTGAAATGTTCAAACAATGCATCCATCTGCTCTCGCGACAGGAGGGGTATTTTATCCTTGTCCGGATTTGTGTCCGTAAGTTTTGAATTTATGCTTTGTATTTGAAGATTACTGAAAGGTTCATAGAACACAGTCTTTACAAAGGTTGCAATGACTGGTCCCTTCAATCGGAGAAACTTTCCGATATTGTAGCCGAGATGTTTGAGGTCTTCTTTTGATAGTTGATGTTTTTTCCTGAGTTTTACAGCATTAAAATCCGCTAAAGGCTTTTTAGTCCACAGTCTTGCGTTAAGGTGCAACTTGTCAAGTTCGTGCGATTCCATGAATCCTTGCATGGTATAAGTGATGTAAGCGCAGATGAATGTAACCTGCTCAGTATTGTATAGTTCCTCGTTACGCAGCAGCTTCTCGTAGGCTTCATCGCATTCTTTCTTCTGAGTTATTATTTTCTCCGCGGTCTCCTTGTGCTCGTTATAGAATTTTATCATCTCGTCCAACTGGTGAAGGAAAATAACATCCCCGTTTGCCGTTATGAATACTGTGCTTTCGTATTCTTCAATGGTTGTCGTGCCATCACGGTTGTCTATAACATTCTGTTCCGGCACAGATGCAAAACATCCATACTCATATTCTTCATTTGATTCAATTTTTTCCCTTTTGATGTTGTTCTCATAGTCATATTTCTCTTGCGCAGTCAACCCGCTGATAAAGTCTTGAAATATTGCGTCCTCATCAAAATCTGGACAGTTGTTTTGATATTCATGCTCAAAGAGAATTTCCTCATCGGATAATCCTGCACTGGCATAACCTTCTGAGCCATCGGCAAATCTGATATGGCGTGTGCCATCGTCCATTATATCAATGACTTCATAAGGATGCTCATTAAGATTATTGGAAAATTCGACATCCTCTTCCCAAACTTCACAGTCAGTTGTTGTCGCTTCGGAACAGTAATCCATTTGTTGCGGTTCAGACATCGCAGGAACGGCAATCTGTTCGCCAGATGTCGTTTCGGCGATTACAACGGCTTCCTTGCGACGGAAGAAATTGGAGATGGTGCGGGAAAAATCTTCAATAACGGATTGTAATCCGAGGTATAAACCAACGAGAAGAATGAAGATGACACCGAAAAGAACATTTCCGGTAAAGGTATCGGTGCCAAACCGATAGATGGCAGCGTGACGAACGAGCAGAGCGAGAAGTCCGGTTCCGGCTATTACAGCACTCCAGAGAATAATCGTGTCCCGGTTTGGGGCATTTTTCATATTGGGTGGGGTGTTAAATGATTAAACATCTATAAAGACAATTTAACCCCTCCGATTGTTCGCATCCAAAATGTTAAAGCGATACCAAATGAAGAATGGAGACCACATCAGTGACCTCCATTCAATAGCATAGTTGTAAAGTATCCTGTTAGAGGATTGTCAGCGATACTCGTCGGCCTAATCCCTCGAAGATTCGGAAAAGGGTACTTAGTTGGATATCAGACTTTCCATTCTCCAAGCGAGAGATATATGTCTTTTTGGTGCCAATTCGTTCTGCAAGTTGTTCTTGGGTAAGTCCGGCGCGAAGCCGTTCCTCTTTAAGTGTCTCTGCAAGACAGAAAGCCGCAGCATCAGCATCAAACTGGTCGCGCTCAGGTGTTCCGGGATTTCCGTATTCGGCATCGAGAAGTTCGTCGAAAGTCCGAGCCTTCATTATTGCTTCTTTCTTGACTTTATCCATTTTCTTTCTCTTTAAAATATTCTTTCATAATCTTTTTTGCTCGCTCCAACTGTAACGGTGGCGTCTTTTGTGTTTTCTTTTGGAATCCATTGAACAGAATCACCAATGAACCCTCATCGAAACAGCAGAATATGCGAAATATGTTGCTTCCTACCTCGACTCGAATCTCATATAGACCATCCGTATTTTCCATGCTCCGGAGTATTGTTTTCGGAACTCGGTCAACACTGCGGACGACATTTAGGCAGTAGTTAATCTTTCTTCTTACTGCATCTGTCTGAGCCACATAAAACTCGTTGAAGTAGTCTTTGTATATTTTTATCGTTCTATTAGCCATACTCAATTATACAACTGCAAAGTTAACTAAAAAGTTTACTCCATCCAAATTCTGATGGATTTATTTCAACGTAATGCTGTTGGCGGCGTCACGTTTCTTTTGATTTACGACTTCGGCGTAAATCTGGGTCGTGGCGACGTTTTTGTGGGTGAGCATCTTTGAGACTGTGTAGATGTCGGTGCCATTGGTTATCAGCAGCGTTGCGTAGGTGTGGCGCAGACCGTGGAAGGTGATTTTCTTGGTGATTCCGGCGGCTTTCAGCCAACTCTTGAATGGCTCGCGGGTATGGGCACGACTCAATCCTTTGAATACGAGTCCACGGCTTGGTTCTCCGCAATATGATAATGCTTCCTCGTTAAGAGGAAGGGTTGCCTGTGTCTTGGTTTTCTGAGTGCAGATGCGCATACAGTGGCCGCCATCAGGTGATACTTCGATATTGTCCCATTTCAACTGGAGGATGTCGCTGATTCGCAAGCCGGTGAGACAAGCAAACAGCGATGCTCGTTTCAGTACATCTACTTTGCAGGGTGTGGTAGCAAGTCTTCTGATTTCCTCAATTTCAAGGAAGTTGATTTTCGGCTCCTCCCAGTCGATGGATTCCAGATGGTCGTTGATATTCTCATTGAGCAGTCCCTCTCTGTATGCCATTTTGAGCAGGGCGCGGAATGTTGACCAATATCCGGCGGCGGAGTTGGTGGCGATTTTAGCATACTTCTTTTTCTTGACGCGCAGACTGAGGATGTGGCTCCGGAAGTCGTTGCATAAGCCGATGGTCACATCTTTCACGAGGCAACGCCCATTGGTGAACTCGCAGAAATGCTTATATACAATCTCCCACTTTTGATATTTCGACTTAGCCTTGTCCTCGAAGTAGGCGAGGAAGTCGGCATGTTTCTTGGTCTTGTCGATGAAGCCGAACTCCTCATTGATGATTGCCATCTCGCGTTGTGCACGTATGCCACGCGCCTTTATTAAGATGGCTTCGTTGTAGTCCATCTCGAATTTATCCTGCGGTTCGGCAATGAGATACAGACCGAGGAATTCACGGCGCGACATTTTTTTGATATTCGGATTCCAGATAGGTGGGTAGAAGTCGAGGTAGAGCGACAATTTGCCGCTTTTTAGGTTCTCCTGACGAAGAGTGACTTTAGAGATACTTGATGCTTTCATATTCGTTTTTCTGATTATAATTCACAAATGTAGATGGTGGTTGTTCGGTGACCAAAATCACCGGATTATAACTGAATCTTAGGATTGAATAACTCGGCTAACTCTCTGGCGTTCAGTTTAACATACTTTCCACAGCGGAGTTTGGTTATCTTATATGTCTTGACGTAGTGATACAACTGGTCACGAGTCAGAGAGTATTTCTCCATGGCATCAGCAACCGAAATAAACTCAACATCCTCGGCCGACTTCGCACCTTTGGCAACATCGAAATGATATTTGGAGTAATACACCTTCGGCCCATCCTTACGTTTTGGAATACCGACCTTAGATACCAGCGAATAGATTGCCGACAGCGTCATACCATATTTCTGTTGAATATCCTCGACCGAATACCACTCCGTGATTTCCGGATTCTCATTCCTTGCCGAGAAAAGCCGGTTAATATGCGCCTTGCTGAAATAAGCCTTTCCCCGGAGAATAGTCTTCGGCACATTATTTTCGGCCACTACCTTATATATCCATGAATCCTTCACGCCAAACTTCTCCCGAATCTCAGCACGGGTATAAAACTCCGTGATGGTCTTATCCTTCTTCTCAACGGGTTCTGGATTTTCTTCTTTCGGTGGAAGAAAATCGAACATAGCCATCAAATCAGCTTTGCAGATGAGCGTCTTTCGGTCAAACCTCTTGACCTTTATTTTCCCGGCACGAATATATCGATAGATGGACATGCGACCAATGCCAAGCACTTCCGCAGCTTGCGTAGGTGTTAGAAAATCCTTGTCACGCCACTTGCTGCCATTGCCTGATTGCAGTTTCGTTTCTTGATTTGACAGAGCGATTTTTCGCTGTCGCATTCTCTCCTTGTAGGAATGCTCCGAACAACGCTTCGAGCAGAAGCGTGTCACTGTAGTCTGGGCGGTAAACTTGTTGCCACACCACTCACAAACTTTCTCGATTTTAATGTTACTACTCATATCATACGTGTTGATTTCACCAATTTTTGTATCGTGGCGTATCACAACGTACCGTGACGTACCACATCCTCCACCACCTTGCTGACGCTTGGGGTGGAGATGGTCAACGACGTACAATATCCGTACAAATAAGTGCGTAAAAACGCCTAATACTGACCGTTATCAGCATTAGGCGTTATGCGATGTCTTCAAGTTTTTCCGCTCAATGACAGTCAATTATCGTCATTGTATTTCATTGTGTATCAATGAATTATTTACCGATGCAGAAGCGGTTAATCTATTGATATACAGATGGGTATAATTCTAATCCGTACAAGTGACGTGCATTTTCTACGTTTGTAAGTAGTTAACCGTCTGCTGCTTAAATTATTACAAGCCGCACTTGCCAAACCGACAACAGTGACTTAATGCAAATTTAGCTATAATAATCCGATTATCAAAGGGATATAGCAACTTTAACTTTTTGCGACATACAGATGCGCGTACAAAACCGGCGAAAATCAGCTTATCTTGAATCTCTACAATAATCACTCCGATTCTCTGATAAATCGGGTTATTCGCTCGTTGACGATACGGGTGTAGTTGCGCTTAGCTTTGTCTGGGAGGTAGCTTTGGGCAATGAGTTTTATTGCGCCATCGGGTAGAGAGGTGTACTTGTTGAGGATTTTATCCATACGTCTATTTACCAAGCCGATTTTGTTGCCGAATCTCTCAAAGTCAAGACGGCAGGGATGACCGGTTCTTTCAAATACATCACTTTTCTCAATGTCGGGTGATAGTCCTCCGTCAAGCCCAAGATCATCTCCGTTCACATGAAGGCTGGTGTTCAGAAGGTCGTATGCGGGAGCTAAGCGGTAATCTTGCCCATTAAGAATCAGTGAGAAATTTTTAAGGTGAGCATCGCCGTTTGCATAAATATAGTTGAATACGACTAATTCAAAGAATCGTTCCATATCAACCATCCATGCGGCAACGTTTGCCCGAATTGCCTTGGCAATATCCTCGTAGCTACCATTATATTTGAAATGAAGGCCGGCGGTCTGTTCGTTTTTGCCGACTAACGAAGCGAAATCTTCCATCGGCAGTTTTGAGCTGTCGGGCAGAATATCGAAACGGCGTGTGATATATACCGGCTGACCTTTGGATGTGAAACACAATCCATTAGCTGCTGTATGTATGCCATAGACCTGCGATGCTATCTGCATGGTCAGATGCTCATTAGCTGGAATAAGTTTGCGATCACGAAGCGTTTTATCCCAAGGTGCAGGTTTCAGGATATGAGTAGAGCGTTCATCGTTCCCCGCAATTCTGATTTCGCCCGATTTAATTATTGCAGGGAATTTTTCTTGCACACCGGAGACAGAAATACGGTGCATCGCATCGGCAATCTCACCGGCATTTCTAAATTCATCAATATCAAAATTGAGAATAGGATTTACCTTTACTCCGTTAAAGAGCATTTTTGTCGCTTTGGGGCTATATGTATTAAAGCCATCTAAAAGTAGGGACGGACAGTTTTTTATTTCAGTCATTGTTAATCCTCCTTATATTTACCGCTCCGATGAAGTCTTTGTCGGCCATAGCTTCAAGAATCCCGAAAAAATCATTCTCATCAATTCTTAGCGAACGGCATATAACCCGTCGATTGGCTCCTTCAGGAACCATATTAGAAAAAAATGGGAAAAGATGCTCGGAATTGAATGCGGTGCTTTGCTTGGGTAAAGTCGCTGAAATCGGAGGCAATGCAGAATTTATATAGTCTTCTTTGTACTGGAACGTATAGTCTGCACCGGGATATTTTTCAGTAAGTATTCCGGCTTCTGTATCATTGTAATATACTGCTAATTCTCTCATCTGTCAACGGTAATTATATAGTCTGTCGTACCTTATAATCTATCTCAATACCAAGCACTTCAAGAATCTTCTTTACGGTGTTTAGTGCAGGATTTCCCTTGCCACGCTCAATATCCTTGATTGTGGCAACTCCGACCTGCGCCATTTCAGCGAGATCCTGTTGTGTGAGGGATAGCGTTTCCCGACGTTGCTTCATTATATCTTTAAGCTCCATAGTATGACATAATAAACTTTTGTGCAAATATAGCAAGAAATCCTGACGCAAGCAAATAAAAGTACAATAAAGCATACTTTTATGAATACAATTGCACAGTAAAAGTCTTTGGAACGAATAGAGTATGATATGTTGTACTTTTATGAACGAGATTAGGCGTAAAGTATTCATATTCTAAAAATAATTTGGTTGAATTGTGAAAAAAGTGTTAACTTTGCGCCCACAAATTATGAAACAGATGTTTAGACAGCACTATAATATACCAACAACAACAGCCATTCAGAGCTTAAAACGCTCCGAAAGCATGCCTTGTGTGCTGTCAGCAAATACTACATCATTACGCGGAAATTCCCGACTGCGTTGTTTCAGTGGCCCTACCGAGATAAATTAATCGTCAAAACAGACGAACTGAAATACACCAACTGTCGGAAAGTCTTTACCAACTTCCCGACAGTTGTTTTTTTGTGTTCATACTGGTATAACCTTCTCCACCACGATTAGCTGCGGACACAGTAAGTACCAACGTTTCAACAACTAAACAAAAGAATGTATGAAAATCCAATATGCATCTGATTTACATCTGGAGTTTCATGAAAACAGCAGATGGCTCAAAGATAATCACTTACTGCCCGTTGGCGACATACTCGTTCTTGCCGGTGACATCGGTTATCTCGGAGATGAAAACTACGAACGGCATCCGTTCTGGGATTGGTGTGCCGAGAACTTCCGGCAGACAATAGTCATTCCCGGTAATCACGAACTCTACAAGAGTTTCGACATCAACGAGCTTCATGAAAGGTGGGAACTCAACATTCGCCCAAATGTAAAGGCGGTCTATAACTGTGTTATTCCCATATCTCAGGATATAGAGCTTATAGCATCTACTCTTTGGGCAAAAATTCCTCCCCATGAGGAATTCCAGACTGAGCGAGGTGTAACCGATTTCCATAGAATACGCAACGGACAGTTCCGACTTTCTGCTCAGCGTTTCAATCAGGAACATGATGCGTGTCGTGAATTCATTGAGCGGAGTGTAGCTGAAAGTAAGGCTCGGCACGTGATTGTCGCAACTCACCACGTGCCGTCTTTTGCACTGATGGCTGATGAGTTCAAAAGAAGTCCAATCAACGGCGCATTCACCGTGGAATTGGGCAACTATATAGCCGACAGTCGTATAGACTATTGGATATACGGTCATTCACATCGAAACATAAACAAAATAATAGGCAATACCCGGTGTATCTGCAATCAGCTTGGCTACACATTCCACGGAGAGCAGACCAGCTTCCGCCAGGATGCCATAATAGAAATAGAAGACAATGAACTATAAATTTGATGGTGATAAGGTGTTCTTCACATCTGACACCCATTTCAATCATACCAATATCATCCAATATTGTCAGCGTCCATTCAAAAGCACTGATGAGATGAACGAGGCGATAATAGACAACTGGAATAGTGTTGTCGGTGAAGAGGATACAGTATTCCACCTCGGAGACTTTTGTCTCGGAAGCTCAGCCGAATGGAATAAAATCCTCAATCGGCTCAACGGCAAGATTTATCTGATTCTCGGTAATCACGATCTCAAAAACATCAGGCAGGGCTTTATCGAACGCTTTGAACACATTGCAATGGCAATGCGCATAGACATAGGGAAAAAGAAAATCTACCTCAGCCATTATCCATATCTTTGCTTTGAGGGCGGATACAAGGATGATGTGTGGCAGTTGTTCGGACACGTCCACACTCGCCCTTCCAATACCGGAATAGATGCCAGTCGTCTCCAGTATCTTTATCCAACGCAACTTGATGTCGGAGTTGACAACAACAATTTCACTCCTCTCTCATTCGAGCAAGTCAGTGCAAAAATCCTGAAACAAATCGAAACTACGAGGAAATAAAACTATAAAACGCTCCAGGTGGCTATGCTTGGAGCGTTTTAGTTTAATGATTGTCTGTTATTTATCAGATATTCCAATACTTTACGCGGAAATTGGCTAAAGTGTCAAATATCTCATGTAAATCCATTCCCATATATGGAGACTCTTGTTGTTCAATTCCTTCAAATACCTTTCTTCCGGCATACTCTCCAGAAGGCTCGGTATAGCGATTGTTGATGTATATTACCTCAATGACTTTCCCCTTATAGCACCCAAGTATATGAGTCGCAACATCAAAATTTCACTCCTTGATCGGCCAATACTTTCTTGTGCAATCATAAAGACTACTGCGGTATAACGGATGCTTTCTATCATTTCGTTGCATAGCCTCGTATGAGTTCTTTATGTTGACAAAAATCAGTTTTTCAGAGGATTTTCCCGACAAAAGTTCCTCTCTCTTTCTCTTCTTATCAAGTTCTGCGTATAGAGTAGGGCGAAGCTTTCGGTTGTATTCTTCGATTTCCTTTATTCTTGGAGAATCGGGAGGTATGATTTCGTAATCTCCATCTAATCCGTGACTGCGCTTTGTCTCATCCTTCGGCATATTGGCGTAATGGGCGTTTAACAACTGACAAACTTCGTCACGTATTATTTCGCCCTTTACGTTTCTGATTGCCAAATCAAGCATAAACGCTGAAACCTTCAGCTCTGCTGCACCCTGAAGTCCGATGCCAATAAGCCACACATCAGCCTTCTCCTTTATCTCCGTGTTATCGCTACGTGACAACTCCACAAGTCCTCTATATTTCTCACTATAATCCATGTATTTATTTCTTATTTAGCATATCAATTATTTTTTGCTCTTCACTATGACCAACTGTTGAGAGTCGCAGTAGAGGAAGACCATATAATTCAAGGATTTTGTCTTTCATGCGGTCTCTTTGAAACTGTTCGGTCTTTTCATTATGGAAGCTATAACCGTCTGTCTCAACCGCAAGAAGAGGCTCTTTCGTAACTCGGTTGATGACTAAAAAGTCAATATGCGTTGATGGATGCAGAGCATATTTTCTCTCCCGTTCTGATAAGCCCTGTGTATCGTTTATAAGATACCGCATAGGATAATGACAAATAGCCTTGATGTGAGACAGGTGAGGATAATTTGTTCGGATATTCTCAATTAAATCAAAGGTCAGATTTTCCGAATCGTATTCAGATACAGGCTCATTATCGCGATTATAAGCCTGAATTTGAGAAAAAAGATAATCAAAGATTGAACGAAGTTTACTTTGGATGACAATTCCTTGCTGATATTTTATGTAATTGATTAGATCATGAATATTGCCGTTCAAGTCCTGTGGATTACCGGTTACAACAAGGCAAAATTTGTTTTTAGCTCGAGAGACTGCTACATTCAGAAGGTTAGCGTTATCGGCAAATTCAGTAATAGAATCATCCGTAACACTCATAATTATGGTATCTTTTTCTCGCCCTTGATATTTATGCACTGTCGCTACCTCAATTTCGGGAATCTGAGAACGAAATTGATTAACTTGACTATTGTATGGTGCGATTATACCCGTATCCTCGAAATTATCAAGCAACGGCATTAGCTCAATTTTCACTGCATCGATTTCACGTTGGTTATAATGACCTCTGCAATGCTGTCCGGGAGCGGTCGTAAGAACTAACAGATGTTTCTCGACATCGCTCCGCTTTGTCATGATGAGCAGATTTCCGCCATAGAATTTCTGATTGCAAAAGTTGATTATATCGGGATGACAACGATAATGTTCACGAAGCAGCGTCTCCGGAACATTTGGAATTGTCGCTAATACAGAGCTTAAGAAGCTGTGATTGGAGGCATCATATGAATCGGGGATATTTGTTGATTTCCTAATCTCATCCAATTTTAATCTATCATCTTCGGTAATAACGTTCGGTAGTTGCATGATATCTCCTACAATAACAGCATTTCTCGCGCATGTCAGAGCCAATAAGCCTGTTTCTACTGAAACCTGAGATGCTTCATCCATAATGACATAGTCAAAGATTGTGTCACTATTGAAGCAGGTCTTTGATGAGAATGTGGTACTAAGTATAATAGGATAATCGGCTAATACAGATTCCCCATTGTTGAATAAATCCTTTACAGAATCTATGATTGGTCGTTCCGCCTTATATCGGTGGGCTAAAGAGGCTTTAAGGATTTCCATTGAACTTTCAGTCAGAGACTTCATTAAGGCCTCAGCATTAAGTTGAGATAGATTGGTTTCTAAATAATCAATTTCAGATCTAAGTTCATGGACTCTACGTATATAGAACAGCCAGTTGAGCAGTAAGATAATCCGGGAAATTGATTCTGCTGTCAATTCGTCCTTTATGTCAAATGATAATCTAAGGCGTAGTTTGAGACTGAATTTATCAAAAAGACGTTTGAAACGATTCAAAAGGCCATTTGAGTCATGTTGATATTTAATTGAGAATGTTTTTATTCGACTTAATATTTTGAGAATCTTGGATGAGGATGTCTTGACTTCTTTATTGCTGAATTTATCGGGATGCTCTTGTTTATAATGAGACATTTCTACTTCTACCTCAGCTAATTCCTGACGGCATATTGCCAGCCTTTCCTGCATATCGAAGATGTTTTCGACTTTCTCAAGGCTGTCTTTGACTTCTTGATATGCACGGTTTGTCTCCATTGTGGTCTTGTTCCACGTTTGAATTTGCGGATTCAACGGAGGTTGATTTGCAATAAAAGCTTCTTTATTCTCTTTTTTGCCTAATGAAGCAACCAGAAAATCGAGCCCATTTTTAGCGAGTTTTTCCAATACATTCTCTGTCGCGGAGTTATTATTGGAAACCACTAAAACAGATTTCTTATCTTTCAACAGGTTCGCGATAATGTTGAGAATCGTCTGAGTCTTACCTGTTCCCGGAGGTCCTTGGATAACACTTATCTGATTGGTTAGAGCTGCTTTCACAGCTCGCATCTGACTTGCGTTGCAGCCAAAAGGGAATAATGGAGTTTCAAGATTAAAACGTTTTATACCCTGATTGGGGTTAATATAACTGGATGCAACGGTTGATTCATCAACAAAATCAATTCGGGCATAAACCGATGATAATATTCCTTCTGACGATTCATCCTCCACATTAATCCCAAGAGTATTTATTCCCGCACATTGTTTAAGATAATCAAACACGTTTATTGCCTCACCGGTCAAACATGAACGACGAATGTCAACCTCGCTTCCTGAGTAATGTTTGACAAAACCTTTACTATAAGTTATAGCATAATATTTAGTTGTATTTTGGGCAAACAAATGAACTGCCTGAATATTCTTTTCCTTTATGCCATTGACAAAAATGTGACAGTTCTCAAAATCTATTGTGATCGGATTTGTCAGCCACAAAACATTGTCTCTTGAGTGAGAATAGATTTTATCAGTATTCTGAAATTTGATGGCGTATTTATAACCGTCAAGTCGGATGGAATCAACCTGATATGTCTTGTCCACCCCATTGATTATTATGATATGATTTTCGAGATTCATCTGTTACTATGCCTACAATGTTACTTGATACCGTTCAAAAACAGAGGTTATTTCAGGATTATCCATCTGCCAGTCTTGTCAGAACCCTCGCGCCCTAACAATCCGAAATCTCTCAATGCTTTTGTGGCTCGTTCAGCTGTTTTAGATGTAACGGAAAGAGCTTTTGCCATTTCAGAATGGGTGATGCTTTGATTTGCCTGTATCAACTCATATATCTTTCTTTGTGTGTTGGTAAGTTTTACACCGACACCATTATTGTTTACACCGACATTTACACCGACATTGTCATTCATCAAGCCATAGCCTTCTTGATACTGTAAAACCCGACGTTTGAGGTTCGATATATGATGACGAAGCATCATGTCCTGCGCTATGGTAGAATCGCCATTCTCACGGCTATCAACTAATGACTGGATATGCTCTCCCTTGTCTTCTTTTCTGACTATGGAAGGAACAAGTCCTAACTGCCGTTGAATCATATTCATCACCAGTCGAGTAGTTCGTCCATTACCGTCTACCCAAGGGTGGATGGAAACTAGCCGAAAGTGAGCTTCAAAACTTAGACGGTAACATGCCGCAATATCCGTTTTGTCAACATTGGCAATCTCTTTGTTTAACCATTCGCAAAAATCATCCACGGATTGGGGAACCTTATTATATGCAAGATAACTCCTGCCGCCAATACCAGCACTGACATTGCACAACCGGAACTCACCCTTTGATGAATCGAATTGTCCGGCAACGGTGGAGTATTCGCTTCCGGTACGGCGCATCACGAGGGCAGACAGTTGTTGCAATAACTGAGGGGTATATATGAGATTCTCGGATGCTATTTTGAAAGCATAAAGATAAGCATCTTTCAGATCAACGTTCATCATCTGCTCGGTCAAAGAGCGCCCCTTTGCTGCAATACCTTCATCGAAAAGAAGCTGGTTTTCTATTTCAGTGACAGTAGAACCCTCGATGGCTGTGGAATGGGTCACGATGGAGTAGAGGTAGAACTTTTGATAGTCCACCTGATCCTCAACTCCCGAAGCCAAATATGCTTTCAGAGTCTTTTCAATTTGTATGTCAAGGTCTTTATCCATAATTTAGATTGTCCTTCATTTGATTATTTCCCACCAGCCGTTACGACGACCGTTGCGACGGACAATGATTCCTTTCTCGACAAGGGATGATGTAATGGTCTTGACTGTGCGCTCTGATTTACGGATTGTCGATGCCATTTCTTTTTGGGTCATCTTGGGATTGGATTCGATACAACGGAGTATGGCTGTTTCCTCCAAAGTGCAGTCTAAAGAGCAAATATTGCTCTTTGGACTATCTTCGGTTACACTTTGAATCGCAGGAGTAGGAAGGGATGCACCAACAAGCATATCACGGTTGCGGAGTTCATTCTTTTCGCCGAGAATCACATTGCGTAGGAATCGTTCCACAAACTCAGTCGTAGGCGCGATATTTAGCCCTTTATAAGACGCTCTTACGAGGGCATTGCGGAAATACCATGAATGTTCCTTGAATGTAAAATTTAATCGAGAAGTGCGCCAGATTCTAATTGAGAAGTGCACCGTTTCATAGGACATGCAAATTTAAAAAATTAGATACAATTATAGTTGATTTTGGAGTGTTTTCTTGGTTTCTTTCATTCTGAAGGATTCTCCGGTCATGTTTATGAGCACGGCTTTGTGGGTCAGGCGGTCTACCATTGCTGTCACGAGGACTTTGTCGGCGATAATCTCGCTCCATCTGTTGAAGGCCAGGTTTGTAGTGATGATTACTGATTTCTTTCCGGCTCTGAGAGACAGATGGTTGAAGAGCAATTCGCCGGCTTCTTTGTCGCAGGAGACGTATCCGAACTCGTCGCATATCACAAGGTCGTAGTTGATGAACCTGTTTTCAAGAGAACGGAGTGCGCGTTCCTGCCGTGCCTCTTTGATCTGCGTTATAAGCCGTGGCACGGAGGTAAACATTACGGTCATGCCCTGAGTGCAGGCTTCGATACCCAAAGCAGTGGCAATGTGCGTTTTGCCTGTTCCAGGATTGCCGTACAGGATGAGGTTTCGTCCTTGCCGGACGAAGTCGAGCGACCGCAGCAGTGGCAGAGCGGTGCGTGCGTCATCGGGGAGTTCGTCGACAATGAGGTCGCCCAGATATTTGAGTTGCGGAAAGTCGGCACGCTTTATCAGAGTGCGGCGGCGGTTGTCGGCACGCATTTTAAGCTGGTCCTGCATCATAATGGCCATGAGGTGCTGCACGCTCCATGATTCGGCGGCGAAGCGGCTTATATACTCGTCAAGGGCATCGCGCCACAATGGGAGTTTAAGCTCTGTGGCCGCTTTGCGTATTATTTTAATGTCTTTGTTTTCTTCCATTTTTCAATCAGTTGTTGATGTTTCCTGCGTGTAACTTTGGATGGCTGCACAGGACAGCGGTAAGCGAGTCGAGTGTAGTCACCGCGTGCTCTTCGATTGAGGTTTTCTGTTGGCGGGGATGGATGTCAAGAGAGGATACGGAAGCAATGGCATCCGCATCATTTTCAGACACATCAGTTTTCAGCATGGAGTCAAGTTCCACTTTGAGATGGTCTGCGGTCATGTGTCTGACACCTTTGAGGCGCAGGCTGCGTGCAGCGGCGGTAATCCGGGACTGCATGATGCCGTTGTCGCGCGCATACATCATGAACCGGATAAACTCCCTTTGCCGGCCGGGACAGAAGTGGATCCGGTAGAGTTCGGCAAGTTCCGCCGGAACCTGACGCATGGCCGTAGAGTTGTCCAGAGCGCCCGGCTTGCGAAGAAAAGTGCCGAGATAGTGCTCCAGTTGCATGCTCCAGCCGCCCTTGCCCTCCAGTCTTACATGGTCTGCCACTCTGCGTCCTTGATGATATATGGCTATATGACCGGAGTATACGCGGGCCAGAACACTGCTTCCAACGAGTCCTTCGGGCACGGAATAATTGTTGTAGTCAACGTTTATCGTGCCGTAGCTGTCAGGGGTATGCTCCTCGGCCTCAAAGCAGCCCATCGGCTGCGGAGCCGGCTGCAGGCAGTACAAATCGGCGCGGATACGCTCCTGCTTCTGACTGTCGCTGATGCCGGTGATACCCGAAGTGGAGTTGATTTTAAGGAGAATACGGTCAAGCCAGTTCTGAGCCGCATCAAGAGTCTCGAACGACTGGCGGGACACGAACGCCGCATGGCGCACGATTTCCACCGAGCGCTCCACCGAGCCCTTCTCCCAACCCGAACGCGCATTGCAGAACCGTTCCTCGAATTTATAATACAGAGAAAGACGCTGCATGGCCTTTGTGGGGTACTTGACAGCCGGACGTCCCTGACGACCGGTGCGGATAGTGACGGCAACCTTCATGTTGTCGTACACCATGGTCTGCGGAACTCCCTGTATCTCTTCAAAGAAATTACGGTGGGCCTCCATCAGCGACAGCGTGTCCTGACGACGGAACAGCCATGCGCTGCGCCGGTTGGAATGCAGCAGTGTGAACACGGCCATCTGCACCATCTGACGGCGGCCGCCTATGACAAGAGGTATCTCTCCCCAGTCGAACTCGCACTCCTGCCCGGGATCATGCTCGCGCCTGACATAGACCTCCTTCTGCGGCCTGGTGCCCATGGTCGCACTGATGCGTCTGACATGATTGCACACACTCGGATAACTGAGCGTAAAGCCACGCTCCAGAAGCATCGTGTGGATGCTGCGACACGTCCACTGAAGCTTGCGCATGCCTGTGGCCCGACGCACACGATTGTCTTCAAGACACTTGCGGATAATCCCCTTGATTTCATCCGTCACCACCGGACATGTCCGCACCGGTGTGTTGAACTTAGGCTCCGAACCTAAAAGTGTTGCAAACGCCTTCATGTCGCAGACACCGTCGGCGTCCAGACACACACGCTCATACTCCCACACGATCTTGTCTACCGTGTGGCGGCTGATGTGCATCTCTCCCGCAATCTGGCGCTTCGACTGACCCTTGACATGATAACGTGTCAGGACCTCGTTTCTTTCTACCATAGTTTTCATTTTGTGGGACCGAGTTGATATTACTATAATATAACTCAAAATCCCCGGTTAAAATTCTCCTTTGAACCGGTGCACTTCTCGGTTAGATTTCATGGCGCACTTCTCGATTAAATTTTACACTCGGCAAGCAGATTGTCGAATATCTTCTTATAGCGCACTGCCGACGCGCGGCTGTCACTGACGAACATTGCCTTTGCCTTGCCTCCGATTTTGTTGCGGGTATGCTGCATGAAGTAACTGAGCGCGAGCCTTGCTTTCAGGGTCATGTTCTCCGGTTCGGAGTTGAGTTTCCTGAGAATCAGCGCAACCGATTTCTTTTCGCCATACAACTCTTCCGGCTCTTTGGCGACACCTTCTGTGGTCATTGCCATTGTGGGGTGTGCTGTATTCTTTTCGATGTATTCAAACATCGTCTTGTAGGTCGTATAGTTGCGGAGTACGTCAAGGATGAATTTCTCATCGATAGCCTGCTTCATCGTATAATAGTCGTGCGCCACATATCCCTCCGGTGTTTTCTTCCCGAAGAGGGCGTATGTCTTGTCTTTCGGTGTTGCCGTGAAAGCGAAATAACTGATATGGCTCATCTGCTGACGCTGAGTCTGCATATATGCCATGAGAGCATCCATCTGATCTTCATAACCATCGGCATCCGCCTGAATCATCGCAACCTGTATGTCGGCTTCGGTTGAGAGTGCCGCAACTATGTCCTTGGCGCTCTCGTTGCCTATTGCTGTGTGCGCCTCGTCGATGATTACGGCATAGTTGCGGTGCTTCTCGCGCTTCAGTTCACTGAGCGCATAACTGAATTTCTGCACGGTGCTGACGATTATGCGTCCACCCTCATTGATCGCCTTGGCAAGTCGCTTGCTGCCCCGGCGTATATCCTTCACTACACCTGCCTCCGTTGCGAATGCGTTGACGTCATCCGCCATGTTGGCATTGAGCACGATGCGGTCGGTGACCATGATGATTGAGTCGAATACAGGAGTCTGGTCGGGATTGACAAGGTTGACAAGCTGATGTGCGAGCCATGCCATTGACTTGGTTTTGCCACTGCCTGCCGAGTGCTCGATCAGGTAGTTATGTCCGGGGCCATCCTCGCCGACCCATCTGATGAGGTTGCGCACCACGCGCAACTGATGATAACGGGGAAAATAGGTCACGCTCTTGCCATCGGACTGAACATTCTTTATAAAGTGGTCGATTATATTGAGCAGAGAATCTGCCTGCCATATATCACGCCAGAGGTAACTGGTGGCATAGTCACCCTCAACCTGCGGATTCACGGAATCCACATTGAACGGCAGAAAAGCGGTATCCTCACCGTTAAGGTATGTAGTCATGAAGGCATAGTTGTTGTCTACGACGAAATGCACCAATGCCGAGCGTAGCATCGGATTCTTCGGATCGCGGTGGTTGCGGTATTGCCAGATGCCGTTGGTATAGTTCTGGCCTGTGCCTTCGTTTTTCAGTTCGGCGGTGATTATAGGAAAACCGTTGAGAAGGATACAGAGGTCGAGTTCGTTCCCCTTGTCAGCCTTGTCAAGCGAATAACGCATCTGTCTTACCACCGCAAAGCGGTTGGCAAGGTAAAGCTCATGCAAAGCGGAATCCTCGCCGGCAAGTGTCGGCTTGGTCTGCATCAGTTTTACGGGAATGCCTTGTATCTTCAACCCTTTGCGCAGAATATCAACCAACGAATGACCGTTGTCGAGCTTCGAGTTGTAATCCTTTATTACTGCGTCGAGAGCGGCATCATCGCTTTTGAAACGCTTTATCATCCGTGCCCATGTATCAGTCTGCGACCGTAGGAATTGGTAAAGCATATCGGCATCAACACGACGCTTGATGTCAAAATCCTTAGGATTTCGCTTGATGTAAAGAGGTGAGGCCAAGAGGACGGCTTCGATATGCTGTTCAAACTTCGTTTCGTTGTCGATGTTCATGGCTTAGTCGTTTTTATCAAATTCTGATGAATATGTATCAATGATCCTCCCGAGCTCAGACTCAGATGGAAGCAGCTTGGCGACCTTTTCGGAAATCAATTTGTATTCGGCAACACCAAGAGGCTGGTTCATTCCCCGCAATGACCACTCTACAACGGTGTCGTCCTTCGATTTGCATATCAGCAGACCGATTGTAGGGTTATCATCATCCTGACGCATCAGTTCATCTACGGCAGATACGTAAAAATTCAGTTTTCCGGCAAAGTCAGGTATGTATGGAACTACCTTTAACTCGCAGACTATATAGGCTTTAAGCCTCGTGTGATAAAATATCATGTCCGGAACGAAAACCTGACCGCCCGGCATTTTGAGTTCCATTTGCCGTCCGACGTATGCGAAGCCGCTGCCGAGTTCAAGCAGAAACCGGGTTATGTTTGATGCCAGTTCGTCTTCAAGCTGACGCTCAGATACTATTTTCTTGTCGATGAAACTGAAATCATACGGACTTTTGAGGATTGCCTTTGCCAGACCGCTGTAGGGTGCCGGAAGTTTTTCATCGAAACTTGTTACGACACGGCCTTGCTTGGCATAAAGGTCATCATCAATCTCAGCGGAAAGTTCGGGGCGACTCCAATTATTCCTAATGGTTTGTTCGATATAAAATAATGCTTCAGGAACTGATTTACATCGAGTGAAAATATCTATATGATGACCCCAAGGCACTAATCCAAAATCAATGGGCATTTCAGAATCGTCAACGAGCCGTTGACGATTTGAAAAATCGGAGCTACTGAAATCGTCACCAAGCTGGTGAAGATTTGGTGAATGGTCAGTCTTGAAATCTTCAACGACTCGTTGAAGATTTTCATTATCCTGATTGTAAAACTCATACCATCGCTTTGCGTATCGGATGTTTGCTGATGAAAAGCCTGTCTGACCGGGAAACTCCGCTTTCAGATCGAGGCTGAGACAGTCGAAAAACGCACTGCCATATTTGGCGTTAGCATACAGACGCGAGATATCGCGGCCCATTTCCCAGTAATATTCAAGCATGGCTGAGTTAACTCTTACAGCCGCTTTTATCTGCGATCGACGGAACCGGTCTTTAAGTTCGCCCAACAAGTGTGCATACTCCTTGCCAGACACGATAGCGTCACGTTTTACAAATGCCGGTTTGGTATCATTTTTAGCCATATCCTCGATTCATTAAATTACTTTTCGTTTGCCGGTAACGACCTCAGAGATTATGGATTGACGCAGCTCTTTAAGCGTCTCGCGCTTCTTGCTCAGTTTCGCTTTCAGTCCGTCAATCTCAGCACATTTCTTGTCAAGATAGTCTGCGATTGCCTGCTGCTCGGTAAGAGGTGGTAGTGGCATCTTGAAATTTGCAAAATTCGATGATGATATTTCTAAGAATGTCGCTCCTGATCCTAACATCTCAAACTCTTTAGTGGCAATTCTGCATGAATAATAAAAAAAATTGCTATTAGTCGCAGATTTAGGCACACATGATATGCATCCCTGATTTGTACATAATGGCGTTTTTGCAAGAGATACAGTGCCGATGGGTGCTCTTTTAGAAAAGATCAAACTATTTATTGGGACAATCTCAGTTGCACATGATGCCAATCCTTCTTTTGTAATATTTTTTCGACCTTTACTTATATAGTGATCATCGGTTTTATAATCTGCAGGAGTTATCCAGATAATTTCACCATCCCAATAAATCGCTTTCTCAGTTTTAGGTGTAGCTCCTGCAAATAAATTGAATGAATATTTAACCGGAGCAATTTCCCAATGACTCGGAATATTGCCAATCCAGTCGATGCCGGAGGGGCGGAGGGAAGCGTTGGGGTTGAGGCCACGGGTGACTACGCGCGAAATCTCACTCTGTTTCAGTTCATCAATAAGCTCAATCTCACGGTCAACCTTTGCAATCGCTGCATCAATCTCTCCACACTTTTCATCCAGCCATGCCGCTATCGCCTCCTGCTCAGCAAGAGGGGGAATTGATACACCGAAATTTCTTAAATCGGTCATATCCATAGCCGGAAAAGTCGTGGTTTTTGTAGTTGACTTGCAAAATTCGTCTATAACAAAAAGATAATAAAAGAAAAACTCTTTTGTAACCGTATGGTTCAACGATTTACGAATCTTTAGATTCGTAAATCGTTGATTCGCAAGCGAATCAACAATTAGCATTGCATGCTCTCCTATTGTAGCCGTAGTAGCAAGAATAAAGCTACCTGCTTCAAAAAGTCCACATCCTTTAACTGCGTCTTTGCTAATACTCTGTTTGGATTCCTTTAAAAATCTTCCAAACTCACGAATATCTTCCATCCGATACCATGGGATTGTACCGTCCGCCCAGTACTCACCGTTTGCTTTAGAAGGGGTGTAACCATTTCTAAATTCGCATACATAACGAAGTCGTTTAGATACCCAATGGCTCGGAATATCTCCGATCCAGTCGATGCCGGAGGGCTTATATGAATCGTATTGCTGTTTCATCGGGCTTCGGAGATTAGAGATTGGAGTGCGGATGTTGTGTCGGCCTCAAGTCCCATGAGGTCGGCGAGTATCTCGCTGCTGTCGCGCAGTGGGGTGTAGCGATAGAAAAGACGTGTCAGGGGGAACTCACAGCCTACCTTGTCCTTACTCGGATCGCGCCATGCGTCGGGAACAAACGGCAACACTTCGCGGGCGATATATTCGTCGATATTCTCCTTCATCGGTATGGTCTCGGTGTCGGTAAGTGCGGGGTCTATCACAAAACCGCTTTCCGGTTTGCCGGGAGTGGCCCAGACAGCCGGTGCATCAGGATCAGTGGTGCCGAGAGTACGCACAAGTTTCACAAAACCTTGTGTGAGCTTCTTGCCGAAGTGTTCGCGCATTATAGCAAACATCTCTTCGTCATTTATCTTTTCCTCGGGAAATGTGATGGCGGCAAAATGTTCAAGAGTCTCCTTGTCGGCTTTCTTAACCTTCTCGCCTTTGACGACTTCGGTGGCTTTCTTGGCAATGTCGGAATATATCAGGCGCAGGGGACGATAGATTGTGACTGTGGTGTAGAGAAAATCCTCAACATCCATCAGTCGAGCCACCTTTATGTCCTCGCGGTCAGGGAGTGTGGCGTCGGTGAAATCTCCATATATACCTACAATCTCGTCTATCGCCTCGTCGGGTATCTCATAGCGTTTCTTACCGAGACTGCGCTGGAGCAGACGGGCATAACGTGGATGGGTGGCATCGACCATCAGAACTTTACCTTTCCGTTCAGCAGGTTTATTGTTGTCGAGAATCCAGAGATAGGTGGATATGTCAGTTCCGTAGAAAAGATTTTTGGGTAAAGCTATGATTGCGTCGAGCAAGTCGCGGTCCATGAGCATCTTACGGATTTCGCTCCAGCCGCTGCCGGCTGCGCCGTTGAAGAGCGGCGAACCGTTGAGTACAATACCGATGCGCGAACCGTTGGGATCCATCTTGCTTATCATGTGGAGCAGGAACAGCAGCGAACCGTCGGACGTAGATGGCAAACCGACAGAAAAACGTCCGTCGCTCTTGGCGGCATCCTCTTTGACCTTACCCTCGATTTTCTTCCAATCGACACCAAAGGGTGGGTTCGCCAACATATAACCGAAATGCTCACCCGGGAACTGGTCGTTGGCGAGAGTGTCGCCGAGGGCTATGTTTCGATCCTTGTCAAGGTCGCCCTTTATTAGCAGGTCTGATTTGCAGATGGCGTAGGTCTTTTCATTCAGTTCCTGACCGAAGAGATACACCTTCATGTCGGTACGGTCGGTCATTGACTGGAGATAGCGTTTGCCTTCGGTCAGCATACCGCCTGTTCCGCAGCAGGGGTCATATATTTGAAAATGTTTGCCGAGAGTATTGACCTCGGCTTCACGACCGTGCATCACGAGCGAAACCAAAAGATGCACCACCTCGCGGGGGGTATAGAACTGGCCGGCTTTGGTGTTGGTGGTTTCCTTCGACTTCCGGATAATAATCTCAAAGATGGTACCCATCATGGCATTGTCAACCCTATCGGGATGAAGGTCGGCATTGTTCACAAAGCTCTCCGTGACCTGAAAGAGCAGGTCGTTGCGGTCGAGGCGCGAATATATTCGGCTAATATCTCCGTTCTCGCCATCTTCCTGAGTGAAAGCCAGGAGGATATTGCGCACATTCTGTGTGAAACCGTCAAGATATGCCTTAAAATTGTCGGCAAGCATTTTTGGCTGTGCCAACAGCTTGTTGAGCGACAGACCGGAAGTATTGAAGAATGTCAGACCATTGCGACGCATCAGGGCCATGAGCATTACCTCCTTCTTCTCATCCGGAAAGTCACGGTACTGCTGATAAAGCTCATCGTATTTATCCTGAAGCACACAGTCCAGACGCCGCAGCAGAGTAAACGGAAGTATCACGTTCTCCACTTCGGTGTCGTCATAAACACCACGGATAATCTCCTTGATGTTCCATATCATTCCTGCAAGTTCCTGTTCGGTCATATCTTGAAAAGGGGTATTAGTCGTTTATATGCAAAGTTACAAAAAATATGTTCATTCTTCATGAACTGAATTATAATTTTTAATCGAGAGTGCCAATTTAGACTTAATCTTGCTCCGCAAGTCTGCCGGAGACACCACACTCAGACCTTCCCCATAGGAAAGAACCAGCTGTTCAAGCTCAAAATTCGGCCGCACTTCAATCTCTATTTCATAGCCGCTTGTATCTGATTTCTTCAGTTTCTGAGTTTCGTGTAATGGTTTTGTCTGGATGTAAGGATAAAGCGATGGAGATACCCATAGCGTTATTTTCTGCGGCTCTGTGTCGAGGTGCTTCGTAACTCCTATAATATCGGCGAAATAATCGTTATTGAAATCATATTCATGATTTTCGATATACGAGACCCCTGTAACGTTGTTAATATGTTCAATACGGTCGAACGCAAGATGTGAGATTGAATCATAACCATGTTCCTTCCCCAACAGAAACCACCGCTTGTTATACTCCTTGAGATAATAGGGATGCAGAATTACCTCCTTTACAGCACCTCGTCTAAAACTTTTATAGCCGATGGCCAGCACTCTCTTATTGCATATCGCCGAAAGAAGGGTGGAGAAGTGTTCTTTACCCCTAAGATATCGACAGTCATCGAATCCGACAACTTGTCTGCCATCGACATCAATGTTCAGAGACAATTTGAAACGCTCTATAAATGAGTGCATCCACTCCATCTGAGGGGTTCCATCAAACCGTGAGAGAATAGCCATACATTGGGAAAGTTGGGCAAGTTCATCATCATTGAACGGGAGTTTGAATATTGAGGACTCCGGATTCTCGTAAGAATATGTCACGTTGCGCCCCACCTTCTTATCCACAATACAGATTTCCGGATATGAATTGACTATGTGGTCCATATCCTGTCTGATGGTGTTCAATGCTGACACCGTGGGGAAACCTTGTAGCTCCAGTTCTTTATTGACCTCATCCATAAGCTCGGATGTTGAGTAACCGCCCCGCCTTAAGCAGCGGTCGAGCACCTTATATCTTATATCAGAACTTTTCGTATTTGGCATATCAATAGATTTTCGGTACGCAAAGATAAGCTTTTTCTATCAATGGTGCAAATAGAGTGAGCCTATCTTCTGTAATTTTGCGGCACGAGGATTAAATCCACCTCGTTCGTAGCAATGAAAAAATTATTTTCACTGATGTTGCTGTTGGCAACATTCATGGTGTTCTTACCAGCGTGCTCGGATGATAAAGACGAGCCGGAAGACATCAAGTCGCAAATCATCGGCACATGGGATGCCACATCGGTAAAGTTCAGCGATACGGACTGGGTTGACATCTCAAGTTACCCCAGCATGGCACTTTCCATCACATTCAACAAGGACGGTAGTTACTATGGCCGTGGCGCACTCGGTAATGGCGGTGGAACATATACGGTTTCCGGTAAGACCATCAAAACATATATTGATGGTGAACTCTACGGAACATATTATGTGAAGAGCCTTAACGGAAATAGTGCTGAACTTTCTCTCACAATGGGAGCATCAAGCATGGAAATCCGTGCGGTAAGACGATAAACAACAAAAGCATTGAATCATGAAAAAGATTTTCGCCATCTTGCTTGTATCTTTTCTGATGTTCACCTTTAGTTCTGTAGCATCAGCAGAAGAACCGACTCAGAGAGTCTATGCCGAGTTACTTGGAACAGGAACAAATTTTCTAAACCTCAACAAAAATGTAAAAGTGTCGGTCGATCTTGGGCAATTCCAGTCCGCTACGAAGGCGTACACTCTTCTTGATGAGAATGGGAAGGATATTAAATTCAACAGTATGGTTGCCGCTATGAACTACATGGGAGAACGAGGCTGGAAATTCGTTCAGGCTTATGTAGTGACTGTAAGCAATCAGAATGTGCTTCATTGGTTGCTCTACAAAGACATCACAGACCCCGCTCAAATAAAAGAAGGTCTAAACGTCAAAAATATGGATTAACTAAAAAATCAGATTTGACATGAAAAAGATATTTCTACTTTTCGCAATGATGACAGCTTTTATCGGTTGTTTTGCACAGACAAATAGCGGTTATCGAGGTTTTGCAGACTTGGGCTATACAATCGGTGTCGGCGACTATGACTTTGGGCGTTTTGAGATAAGCACCACTCACGGCTATCAGGTAACCCCATACTTCTTTTTAGGTGGCGGCGTTGGATTCCACTTCATGCAATCATATGAAACAAAGGGTATGGAAATCGCTCTTGACAAAAGAGATTCAAAAGTAAGTATTCCGATTTTCGCAGATTTTCGTGGCACCTTCTCAAAACGGAAATTTGCACCGTTTGTAGACCTGAAACTCGGATATTTCGTCACAAACAATGACGGTTTCTATGGAAATATCTCCGCCGGTTGTCGTATGACCGTGAAAGGCAATCAAGCCGTTTCGCTCTCCATAGGCTACACCTATGAGAAACTCGAATTTGAAACATTCGGGCGCTTCACCAGCTCTACGAGCATGAACTATACGCGCGATCCCCGCAAACTCGACTGCGAAGGTGTCTCCATCAAACTCGGCTACGAGTTCTAATCAATACCGCCAAAGCATTTGTCATGTCATACTGACAGACAGATGCTTCTGGCACGATATTTGATTTGTTTAACATTGCCTCTCTTCGCCATCGGCGTTAGAGTTTTCTTGTAAAATTTCAACTATGGATTCAGAAACTTTTAAAATTCTCAGCATTGATGGCGGTGGTATTCGAGGTGTCATCCCTTGTCAGATACTTGCCGAACTTGAAAACGACATAATTGAACGCGATGGTCCTGACGCGCGGTTATGCGATTATTTTGATCTCATAGCTGGAACCTCTACGGGGGGTATTATCGCCATAGGTATAGCTCTTGGAATTAAGGCACAAACAATATTGAAACTTTATTTAAATCATGGAGATGAGATTTTTCCATCTCGTAATCAACGAAAGATATCAAAAGCCATCAATATTCTCCATGGTAACCCATTTTATGAAAGAGCGCGTCTCAAGGAACTTCTAAGGGAAGCATACGAGAAGAATTCCGGAATCTCAGATGTCCGTATTGGACATGCAAGGACTCGGTTGTTAATCCCGACATATTCATTAACGAACAGGGAAATACATGTACTAAAAACCGCTCATTCTCCAAAATTACAGAGAGATTACCAAATCCCAGCTGTTGATGCAGCCTTATCAACTGCCGCAGCTCCTGCATACTTTATTCCATATGATTTTCAGTATAACAATATAGGCAAGGATGGTGATGGAAGTATGAGTAAAATGGTTGACGGAGGGATTGTCGCCAATAATCCTGCTTTTATGGCTTTATTAGAAGCGACTAATTGCCTTAATATCCCACTTGAAAATATCCGATTGTTATCCATCGGAACTGGAGAGGAAAAGAAGGTTTGTCCAAAAAAATCTACTGAAATCACTCCGTGGTTTTGGGTAAATCCAACCAACGGCCCCATGCTTTACGAAATAATGGCAGAAGCACAGTCAGCGCAAGTCCATAATCTGCTAAATTTATATAAAAACGGTATAGGCGGTGAAGTCGATGATAGATTCTTATATGTAAGACTTCAACATAGGTTTGTCGATAATGATCATATTGATTTAGATTCCACCTCACCTGAAAATATGAACTTGATGAGAGAAGTGGCGACAAGAATCTATCGTCACGAATGTGCTAACATTAAAGATAATTTTACCTCTTTGAGAAAACCGGAATTTATTCCACACTTTAAAATATAAAAACATTATGGCAAATTGTCAGAAACTATTTACAATATTTCTCGAAAAGCTTGACATAGTTGACTCCAAAACTGAAAAAATGAGGAAGTCAAAGGATAGGCTTATCAGCCGAATCGAGGACTATTTTAAGACTTACCGCCCAACCTATACGCCTGCCTTCTATATTCAAGGCTCTTACAAGATGGGTACGTCTATTAGAACCAAAGATGATGAGTGTGATCTGGATCTTGGTGTATACCTTACACCAAAACCAGATGTAACTGCTGTCACTGTACAGCAGTGGGTTTATGACGCAGTTAATGGGACCACAGATGCAACCCCATTAAAGAAAAACAAATGTATCCGAATTAAATACTCTGCGGGATACCACATTGACCTTCCGGTTTATGTAAAAGAAAAGGACTCTAAAAAAGTACCTGAGTTAGCTATAAAATCGAAAGGCTTTGAAAAGAGTGATGCTCGTGGAGTTATCAACTGGTTCAATGACGCGAAGAAAGATAAGCCTCAACTTGTAAGGGTTGTGAAGTTCCTAAAAGCGTGGGCTGATAATGTGAAATCGTCTATGCCACCCGGCCTCGCTTGGACAATACTTGCCGTTAATAATTTAAAGGAAAAATCCGACAGAGACGATATCGCAATCAGAGATACGCTGAAGGCAATTTTATCTTCTCTTAAACAGAATTTTGAGTGTAAGGTCCCGGCTGAGCCCTATGATGATATGTTCTCTGATTATTCGGAAGAGAAGAAACAAGTAATAAAAACAGCAATACAGAAGTTTATTGATGACGCGACTATTGCCATCAATGAGCCGAACGAAAGAAAATCTAGCCATACTTGGCAAAAGCTTCTTGGTTCCAGATTCCCAGAAGGCGAGGACAAGGAGGATACAGCTCTATCAAAGTTAAACGAACTCAGGGATTCGATTATATCCAAGAATGCTCGGCTAAGTTCAGCGGGAGTGTTAGGTACATTTTCAACCGGTGTTTCGGCGGCTGCGCATACTAATTTTGGAGACTAATGCCTAAATTTCAAGGTAATCGATTAAAGAATACAAGAGGGGCAATAGCCTCGTCACGCATACATGCTGAGTTTAGTTTACTAAAGAAAGTATATGATACGTCTTTTGTTAATCCACAAATATTAGGGACGTGGGGAAACAACAAGTTAGTTTGTACTCTTAAATTCAATATTTTAGATACCGAATGTAATGCGAAAATCATATATAATGGTTTAGATGCACCTAAATGCTGGCTTATCAATCCGGTATTTAACGATCCACAGCATATATATAAGGACGAAGGTAATTTATGCTTGTATGATCCTAAAAATAATGAGTGGACAAGTGGAAGTCATATCTTTAATACCTTTGTTCCGTGGTCTGTGGAATGGGTGATTTTCCAAATGCTATATGAAGAAACTGGGGAATGGCAGCATCCAGAGCGCCATCCAGGCTCTATGTCGGATTTGGAACTGAAGGAATTCTGTTCTAAATATGGTATTCCATACAATGAAGAGATTAAGAGATTAGTAAGAGGAACCTAATAAGAAACACCCCGGCAAGAGCGTAGAATCTTGCCGGGGCGGTGATTGGGATTAGGGATTAGTAGAGGCGGAGGCAGGTGACGTCGGCTTCTTTGACGAAGCGTGGATCGTCACTCTCGGTCTTGTCGAAGGCAAAGGCGAGGTGCTGGATGCGATGCTTGGGGCAGAGTTGCATGAGGAAGTTGGTGAACTTTCTCAGTTCGGCGGCGAGCCATTTTACATCGTTTGTCGAGGTGACTCCACCGAGCAGCAGCACGTTGTCGGGGAGTTTAAAGGCTCCGTCCGCAGTCGTCAGGATTACGAGCGATACGGCAAAGGTCGCATCTTCGGAGGTCAGACTGGCCCCGTTGGTGTACTCCTTATATTGCAGCTTCGCGGTCGGAGTGCCGAAGTTGTTGGCGAGATATTTCTCGATGTCGGCGAGTGCTGCTTTCAGTCGAGGGTCGCTTATGACCGATATGTCGGTGGGCGGTTCTGCGCTTGTTGCAACGTTGGTAGCGGGTGTAGCCTTGCGGCCGAAGATGTTTTTTACACGCGAGATGAGGTTGTTGAGTGCTGTCATTTTCTGGAATTTTTGTTGTTGGTTTTGGAATTTAGGTCGTTGATTTTTTCTTCGAGACGGTATTTTTGATCGAGGGCGCGGGCGGTTTCCTGCACACGGTCTTCGTAGTCTTTCACCTCTTCTTCGATTTGCTTGACGCGCTCGGGGTCGCGAAACCAGCTCTGAATGCTGTCGAGTCCTTCGGAATTGACCCCTCCGTGCATCAGGATGTAGTGATACTTGATGTCGGAGATACGGGCTCGTTCGATGCGCGACTCCTGCCAGATAGTGGCAGCTCCGAAGAAGATGAAGGTGAACACCGAGATGAACATGGCGAGATAGACTTGCCATGATTCCTTGGCGATACGGATTGTCTTTTCAATCTTCTGCACCGGCGGATTGGCGGTGAAGTTGTCAATCTTATTGGTGATTTCAGTCTTCAGGGCATCGACAGATGTAGTCAGATTGCTTCCTATTTCGCTGACCGTCTGCGTCTGGGTTTCGATGGATGTCTGCATCTCATCGACTTTCTCTGTGACGGCTGACGTTATGGTGATACCCATGTTGTTCAGGTCGTCGGCAGTGGCGCAGTTGAGTTGCGACTCCTTGATTTCGGTACACGTACCGTTGATTGTGCTGAGGTCTTCAGCGATGTTTTGGAGAATATTCTCCGAGAAATTTTCAGGATTTTCTTTCATGCTTTTTCAGTTTTTGAAATTACACACTTCTGCCTCTTTTTCTCTTTTGACGGCGTTTCATCTCGTTGATAAAAGCCTCTTCTTCCGGGTCGTAGGCGGGACCGACTTGGAAGAGGCCACCGAGTGCGTTGCCGAGTCCTTCGACCATATCGGCACCGGCTTCGATGATTTTTGCTGCGGCACCCGGTTCCTGTTTAGGCTGCTGCCGCATCGGTTTGGGCGAGGGCGATGCCGGCTGGGACTGCCGTTTTTTGTTCCAGTCAAGAGCCTTGCAGATGACATCGTAGGAGCATCTGCCGTTGCGGTCAACCTGCGAAGCCTTGAACTTTTGCCCGTCTTTGAAATAGGAAAGACCATCGACTTCGGTAGAACCCCGCCGGAATTTTTTCCTGACGGTAATGCCTTTTTGTGCGAGTTCGCGCTGAAAAGTAGTCCAGTCCTTTGCCGATCTTTTGGCGGCTTGAACGGCGAGATAAATCTCCTGTCGGATTTTCGGCCGTCCTTTCAAACTTTGGGCTTTCACATTGTCTTTGTTCTCGCCGTAGGTCAGACCATACTTCCTTTTCATCTCGTCGCAGATTTCGTTGTTGCGGTAATACTCGAAACTGTCGCTTACACATTTGCCGTTATTATCCACCCGATTATAGACGATGTGGCAGTGCGGATGCTCCTTGTCGAGATGCCGGACAATGATAAACTGGGTGTTTTTGATGCCCATTTTATCCATATATTCCAGCGCGAGCTTCACCATAAATTCATCGCTCATGCGCTCGGCATCTTTAGGAGAATAGGACAACGAGATGTGTCCGCACCAGTGTCTGACCCTGCTGTTGAGGTGCCGCTGACACTCAAAACCGTCGATAATATTTTTCGGAGTGTCGGTCAACAGACCCTCTGAATAGAGCAGACGGGCCTCTTTGTTTTTCTCTTTCAGCGCGAGAGCATACTCCACGCAGCCCGAAAAACAGCTTCCTTTAGTTATGCCTCCAATCATAAGACAGCCTTGTATAAAGAGTTTTTATCTCCTTGCTCATACCTTTGAGAGACCACTCCACGAGTTTGAAACCCGCTTCGTTGGCTTTCTTTGCAAGCTGATTCAGATTGTTCGCCATGCTCCCTATCTGCCGTAGAATCGACATATCTTCGGGTGTGGCTACTGCCGTAACCTTGGCGTTGAGCAGAGCGTGACGCCAGAAGTCTGATAACTTTCTGCCGGATTTTCGACAGTTTTCCTGCACGGTATGATATTGTTCTTCATTGAGCCTGACACTGACAACGTATGATTTGCCAGACTTCTCGGTTGCTCCCGGAGGAGCTTTCTTTCTTCTTGTGAATGTCATTGTCTTGGGATTTTGAGATTCGACATTGTGACCATCGGGAACGGACTCCAGCCGCCCGGTAACGGAGGATGCAAGGTCGGAAATGTTTACATTGCCACTACCTTGCTATCCTCCTATTCCTTACAGAATATCCGGATACCGGCGTTGCCGATGGCTTCGCCATTTTCACTGCCTTGGGGCAGTGGTCAGAACGATTTACTGATTAGGGTGAACCAGCCTTCATAGTTGGCGGCGTTATTGTCAAGATGCTCATTGATGATATGCTCGACAAAGTTGCTGACGCTGTAGCCGGGACCACCGAAGAATCGGGCAGTGCGCTCGACACGGTCAAACGTCTCATTGCTGATGGCTACCTGATGCTTGTTGTCCTTGCCGAGTTTAATCGGGGCAAAGAAGGCGGTGCGGTAATCTTCGAGTTCGCTCTTGCGCTGCTTGGCGGTGGGACGGGTTGATTTGGACTGAACGGTTTCGCTCTGTTCGGCGATTGGCTGAACTTCGGGATTGGTAGAATTTTCCATAGTTTCAGAGAAAATTGAATTGTTAGACATATCAGTCATTTCGGATGACTGAGGATTCGAGATTTTTGATTGTGCCATTTCATTCAGATTTTAGTGAGCTTTCGCTCGGTTTGTATTCTTCGATGCCTACGAGTTCCAGCTTTAGCGCGTCAACGAGTTGCCGCAGTGCCGGATTACGTTGCATCATTTGTTCAAGGATTCCGTGTGGAGTTTGCTCGGCTATCAGGAAGTCGGCAATGTCAAGACCTTGTTCACGCTGCTCATCAGTGGCCATCTGTTCAAGCGATTCAAACAGAGTTGCCTTTATTCCCGAATCATCGAATAGCGTCAGCTTCTTGCGCCAATCGTCAGTAGCGTTAAGGTCGGGCACCAACATCACCTCTCTGCCTCGGAGTGCTTGGATTGCCTCGCGGTTGAGACAACTGCACTTGCCGCCTGTGGCGAGCCACAGATATTGCGGGAGGTAATGTGTTGCGAGTATTGCCGTCTTCTCACTCTCCACAATGGCAACCGGCTTGTCGCGGATGTATGGGAGCAGATGCTCACCGAAGAAACATTGGGTTAACTTGAAGTCGGGCAATCTCAATACCGAGTGTACCCAGTTGATGTGTGGGAACGGCTCCTGCACACGATGTCCGGTCAATCGGTCATACAGCATAATCTTTCCGCCACGGACTTCACCGTCAGCCGCGATTTGCCAGAACACCGTGGCACCTTGCCAATGCTTTGATGTGCCTACGCGATACATTTCCATCAATCGCCGTGCTTCATCACTTCCAATTATCGCCGCCACGAAAGCGAAGAGATTGTTTCGGTCGTAGCCACGCATGGTGGCCGCCACCATTGCATCATCAATCCTGCTCATCGGTAGTAACTTTGTTAGCGGAGTAACACGACAGCTTCTTATACCACCCTTGGCGTATTCGCCGGAAGAGAGTGTTGAGATTGCGGGTGAGAAACATCTTGAAGGTATGGTCTTTCATCCCGAACCGCTCGGCTATACGGATGCCGTCAGCGGTTGAAAATTCCTCTGTGAGATGTTCATACACTGTGCGGTGGAGTTCATTCAGTTTCTCCTCGCTGATACAGGTGAGTACACTGAGCGCATTGCCCCGGAAATATTCAGCCAGTTCAATTGCTCCTGCCACGTCTTTATCGTCGATGACAGAGGGGCTAGGCTCCCCGTCGCTGACTGCCCAGCGAACAATACGGAGTATCAGACAGAACCGGAGTACATAGATTTCGAGCTTGCAGAAGAAACTGACCACATTGTCGCTCATCTCATTATCGCATAGCGCGGCGTTCTCATGTTGCCACTCATAAAGTCTGCGCTTGGCATCCGCAGTGAACCGCATGACAGTGGGCATAGGCTCCTTCTCCTCGTTGACCACACACTCCACTGAAAGAAGCCGGTTGAGTATGCGCTCCCATTCACGGTTGAGGTCGTCGCGTACTTCATCCTCGTTCCATCTCGGTTTGCCGTTGCTCTTGGTCATTGCAAAGAGTATGCGGTCAATGAAACCGTTGGCTGCTCTCTCACCGTTGGCAAGTTCGGTGAGAAGACGTTTTTGGATTGTTCCGACCACCGAGATGAACGGACGCTTGATGAAGATGGAGTTCTGACAATTCTTGCGGTCTGACATTGTAGTGCTGCCGTTGAAAGCCGAAAGCCAGAATTGTTCTTCCGAGCCGGTGTTGTAACGTGTGAAGTTCTTGAACCATGCCGACAACTCATCAATCCATAGGCATAAGCCACGAGGATTGTGGGAGTGAATGGCACTGAGACCCTCCTGCGTCACGTCCGACACGAGGTAGCGCAGACGCTTAGGCTCTTTCGGGAATTCCTCCAGTCCGGCACTGATGCGTTCTTTGCGACTCATCGCTATAGCCTGCTGATACTCGCAATGCTTTTTCTGAAACTCTTGGTTGTTTTTCCAGTCAGCATTGACTAACGGGCGCATCACGAAAGTAAGCGGGTGCGATTTACAATCTCCGGGGCGTCCGACAATCGCGATATACACGATTGCCGATTCCTGCCAGTTGCGTTTCACCTCGATTCGGTGTGTATTGCCGATTGCCACAGATATGGCGGCAATCATAGCCGATGCCGTGTAGTCAATCGGAAAACCACAGGTGGTGTTGAGTTCGAGGATAATCCTTTGCATCTTGGCGGGGAACACATGTACCGGGAAATCACTGTCGGATGTCTTGGCGTGATTCATCAACGCGCTGATCACAGAGTCCGGGGTAATATTCTTTTCCATAGGCTCAGAAATTATAGCCCCCGCGGGGACGGCGTTTCATACCAGCAGTGATAGCCGCTGCGGTTTCGGCGAGGGATGGAGCGGCGGAGTGTTTGCGACCGCCTTCGATCCAGGCATAGATTTCGTCCTCATAGAAATAGAGGAGCTTGCCGCGCTTGTAGCTCGGAATGGGATCATTCGGAGCCTTGACCGCACGGTAGAGGGTAGAAAGTGACTTGCCTATTATCTGGCAAGCTTCTTTCGCATACACGAGTCTGCGTGAAGGCTTGGACTGTTTGGAGTGGCTGGCGATGCCTGCCTTTTCAAGTAGGTCAAGCACTCGGTCGAGTTTCTCGGAGAGACCGCTTACCACATGTGGCAGCTGGTCGAAAGTTGGTGTTGATGTTTCCATATCAGTACGGTGTTGAATTGTTTTTGGAAATAGAACCGCACTGATTGAAAGTGAGTTGATGGTGAAATAAATAACCATGCTCACTTCCTAAAATAACCGATTGGCAAGTGTTAACGCTTTGAAAATCAGACGATATTTCTTGGAAATATTTGTATGGTGATTTAATCAAAGATTAGGTGAATTTGTGGTTATTTTGAGTAATAACCATAGATGACTTTCGCCAGTGTGAAAAGTTGAGTAATTTTGTACCATAAATCGAACTCATTATGATATATATCGAAACTGAACGACTTATTTTACGTTCATGGAAACCGGAAGATTTGCCTTTGTTCATTGCAATGAACAAGGACGTTCGCGTTATGCGTTATTTTCCGGCAATTCTAAATGATTCCGAGACGGAGGCATTTTACAGACGGATACAGAATGAGTTCAGTCAAAAGGATTGGGGGCTCTATGCTTTGGAAATAAAGTCTACAGGGGAGTTTATCGGATATGTTGGACTGCATGAGATTGGTTTCGATGCAGACTTCACTCCCGGAGTTGAAATAGGGTGGCGTCTTGCCGCTGATTATCACAATCAGGGATATGCAACCGAAGCCGCCAAAGCTGTGCTGAGTCTGGCAAAGAGTGCGGGAATTGAAAGGCTGTTTTCTTTCACTGCAAAGATAAATGCCCCGTCAGAGCGTGTGATGCAAAAGATTGGAATGGTAAAGGCCGGAGAGTTCAGGCATCCTAATCTGTCGGATGATTCTCCGCTGTGTGTTCATGTGCTTTATAAGCTTGATTTATAACAAAAGGGCGAATAACCATGACAAAAGTCACGGCTATTCGCCAATACTATACCGGAAAGTTCCCTTGTTATTTCCTATTCTTCTTTTTAGCAGCCTCTAATTTGGCTTTAACCTCTTCCTCTGCCAATCTCTTGGGGATAATGTCGAGATTAATGGTCTTATAGCGTTTATAATGCTCGAAAAGATAATTCATTTCTTTGGCAGAGAGTAAAGGAATGCGGTCTTTCCCCGGATTCCTATCGGCAAGTTTCGCAATAATAGTTCCTACCTGCACGGTGCCGAAACTTTCAGCAAATACATTCTTGATGAATAAGGCGATGTTTTCGCCTTTCAGTTTCAGGAATTTCCCGACATTATAGCCAAGATGCTTCAGGTCTTCTTTTGACAGGTGATTGCTCCGTAGCTGAACAGTATCGAACCGGGCTAACGGATTGACTGTCCAGATTTTTGCATTATTGTGTAGTTTGTCCAGTTCGTGAGACTCCATGAACTGTTCCATCGTATGTGTAATATATGCACAGATAAACGACACTTGTTCAAGATTATATAGTTCTTCGTGACGTTTTAGTTCGTTAAACGCCTCATCACATCGCTGTTTTCGTGTCATTATCTCCTCATGCGATTCGATATTGTCTTTGTGTTTCTCATAAAAATCACAAATTGGACCCATGTCCTCAAGATAATACACCGAACCATCGGGAGTAACGTAAACCTCTTGCTCTGTTTCCTCTATCAAAGTGGACCCGTCCGGATTCTTGTGAACATCCTGAATGCATACCGATGAGAAGAAACCTACATCTTCATCATATTCCCGCTTCTTTTGAATGCGGGTAACTCCGTGCTCATGGTCATAACGCTCCTCATCTGTCATAGAGTCAAGATATACGTTGTATGCTTCCTCAAGTTCAGCATCATAGTCTCTCGAATCATTATATGATTTCTCAATCATAATCTCATCGTCAGATAATTCCATGCCTACATAAGCCTCTTCTCCATCAGGGAAACGTATATGACGCATACCGTCTACAATTTCCAATACCTCAAACGGTCGGTTTTCATTCATGGGAATGGCGACTTTCGATTCTCCTTTGTTCTCTGCTACACAAGCAGTTTCTGGAATCGGCGTTGAGCATTGCTCCTGTATTTCCGGCACATCTGTCGTGGATACCGAGACCTTTTCACCGGTCGGTGTCTCGGCAATAGCCATGACTTCACGGCGGCGAAAAAGAGTCGAGAGGCGGTTGAACACATCTTCGATTACCGATTGAAAACCGCAATAAAGGCCGATTGAGAGGACAAAGAAAACGGCAAAGAGTATATTGCCGGTAAATAGGTCTGTGCCAAAACGATGAATGGCGGCGTGACGACCAAGTAAAGCCATGATGCTACATCCGGCAACAACGGCACTCCAGATAAAAATTTTGTCCCGGGTAGGGGGAGTATAGCTCCTCGTGCGCTGGGGCGTATTTCTCATAAGCAAACAGTGGATTAAAATTTTATGTCTTTATAGACAATTTAATCCACTGTTTTGTTCAGCACTCAAGAGTTAATATGAAATCAATCCCACCAGCTTCGCATAAAGTAAAGCCTGAGTGTATGGTAGATATGCCATGCCTTTTCAACTCTCAGATGTGATTGCCACAGTGCGCCATCTTTACTATCTGTATATCTGGACAATTCTATCTTACTAAAACGCATGGCATTTTTGTAATTCACATAAACCGGAATTGTGTAGTATGATTCAGGATCGTCTTCAATTTCATACAAATTCTCCTTGCTTTCACTTTTTACTAAGTTAAAAGGCTTGCCGACACGTTCGCTACATCCGTCCTCTTCTATAATGTCCAACAACCTTATAGCAAGATTAAGGCGTTCAATATCACGCTCGGCGTACAGATGATTATGGAAATGAGCTATTGAATCGCGCACTCGGCTTATCTGATGCCGTTCAACAGCGAGAATGCTTGAATAATCAAAGTCATAGATACGACGTGATATATTGAAATAGGAAAACCATCTTCCGATATTCTCCCAAAATCTGCGGACGCTAAGATCCTTGGCACGATAGTATAGTCGTATAATTCTATTTCTCATTTAGTTATGGTTTAAGAGCAGCAAGTGGTATTACTTTTACGCCATCATTGCGGGTATAGGCCATTGTGCCTCCTGTGAGGATAATCAACAGATCCGGTTCTCTAATGGGCATCTGCTTTTCTGCCTTGTTTTTCTCACGGATGAGTTCTTTGATTTTTAGCAGGTGTTCTGCACCTTTTTCAATTTCCATGCTGCCAAGTTTGCATTCTATCAGAGCATATCTGCCATCTGGCAGATGAAGGACTACGTCAGCCTCCAGTCCATATCTATCACGATAATAGGAGATTTGACTGTCAAGGTCAATCGTATATGCACGAAGATCACGAATACACATCTGCTCAAAAATGAAACCGAAGGTCTTTAACTGCATTTTCAGCGCATCCGGAGTTAGACCAAGTGCGGCTACCGCAATAGAGGGATCACAGAATCCCCGCTTGGGCGCACTGCGAATAGTCGTTTTACTTCTGATTGCCGGACACCATGCCTCTATATCTTGAATTACGAACAAACGTTCCAGAGCTGTGATGTAATCATCAAGAGTCGGAATACTGCAATTGATATCTTTAGATGCCGTTATGTCTTCAAGCATGGATGTCTTCTTAGCCAAAGTGGAAATATTCCGGGCATATGATTTCAAAATTTGTCTTGATAGCTTTTCATCACGATTCTTTCCATCAATGCGAGAAATATCTTTAGCACAAACACTATTGATGTAGTTACGGGCTACCAACAGCTGCGCGGCAGGAGTATTGCCATTGAGAGACGCAGGCCATCCCCCTCGGCAAGCCGCAAAAATTAAATCTTCAATTGACAGTTTTGATGTTGCGCCGTCAAAATCATAATCAGCATTGTTAAACAATTCCGAAATTGACACTTGTCCAGATGACTCTTTAGACTCCCATAAACTCATGGGTAGCATTCTGAGAGTAGCAATACGTCCCGTTCCTGAATGTTTGATTTTGTCTTGTGGCACGGTGTTAGATCCTGTAAGAATGAACTGTCCCGGTTTACTGCGTTTATCAACCATCGTACGTACTGAATCCCAAAGGACAGGTATGTCCTGCCACTCATCGATAAGACGAGGCGTTTCGCCGTTAAGCAAAAGCGATGGTTTTGATTGAGCGGTGACGAGATAGTCTTCTTGCATATCCGGATCTTGCAATTTTATAACGCTCTTAGCCATTTGTTCCGCGGTTGTAGTCTTTCCACACCACTTAGGCCCTTCTATCAAAACTGCTCCAAAAGCGTCTAATAGAAGATGTAATATTGGGTCCGCGGTTCGAGATAAGTATTCCATAAACTGTATTTTGCGCAAAGCTACTAATAATTAACGATATTCGCAAGAGATTTGGTGTTTTTGGGGTGATTTGTTTGGTGTTTTTGGGGCGATTCGCTTTTATTATTTGGGATATTTCACTTGGAAGTTATTTCAGCGAGATGGAATTAGCGGCATCGCGCTTCTTTTGGTTCACGACCTCTGCATAGATCTGGGTGGTGGCCACGTTTTTATGCGTTAGCATTTTGCTGACAGTGTAGATGTCGGTGCCGTTGGTAATCAGGAGTGTAGCGTATGTGTGGCGCAATCCGTGAAAGGTAATCGTCTTCTTGATACCGGCATCTTTGAGCCATTTCTTGAACGGCTCACGGGTGTGGGCGCGACTCAGTCCTTTGAATACCATGCCGCGACCTTGTTCGCCGCAATAAGAGAGGGCTTCATCGCTCAACGGTAATGTTGCCTGAGTCTTGGTCTTTTGGGTTCGGATACGCATACAGTAGCCGCCATCGGGTGACAGCTCGATGTTCTCCCAACGGAGTTGGAGAATGTCGCTGATGCGAAGTCCTGTCATGCAGGCGAAAAGTGATGCTCGTTTCAGAACATCAACTTTACAAGGTGTAGTTGCTAACTTCTTCACCTCCTCGATTTCGAGATAGTTGATTTTCGGTTCTTCCCAGTCGATGCGGTCGAGATAGTCATTGACATTTTCCCGTAGCCAGCCTTCTTTGTATGCCAATTTCAACAATGCTCGGAAGGTGGACCAGTATCCGGCGGCAGAGTTGCGTGAGATTATGTTGCCCGTTTGTTTCACCCGGATTCTGAGAATGTAGGTGCGGAAGTCGTTACACAGTCCGATAGTCACGTCTTTCATCAGACATCTGCCATTACAGAAATCTTTGAAGTGCTTATATACGATTTCCCATTTCTGATATTTCTCTTTGGTCTTGCTCTCGAAGTATTCAAGGAAGTCCGACTGCTTCTTGGTGCGGTCGAGGAACCCGAACTCCTCATTGATGATAGCCAGTTCGCGGGTGGCACGGATGCCACGGGCTTTAAGCATGATTTCCTCGTTGTAGTCAAGTTCAAACTTATCCTTAGGATTGCCGATGAGATACAGACCGAGAAACTCTCGGCGAGACATCTTTTTGATGTGCGGATTCCAGATGGGAGGGTAGTAGTCAAGATAGAGCGACAGTTTGCCGCTGCGGAGTTTTTCTTTTCGTAGGGTCACTTTGGTGATGGTTGCAGATTCCATATTTCTTTGTTTTAGATTTATAATGTGTAAGGGAAAGAGGTGGTTGCCCGGTGAGAGAAATCACCGGATTATAACTCAATCTTTGGGTTGAATAACTTGGCTAACTCTTTGGCGTTCAGTTTGACATACTTGCCGCAACGGAGTTTGGTTATCTTGTATGTTTTGACATGGTGATACAGTTGGTCACGGGTCAATGAGTATTTATCCATGGCATCAGCCACCGAAATAAACTCTACATCCTCGGCTGACTTGGCACCCTTGGCTACATCAAAGTGGTATTGGGAGTAATAGACCTTCGAACCCTCCTTGCGCTTCGGAATACCGATTTTGGAGACAAGAGAATATATTGCCGAGAGAGTCATGCCATACTTGGACTGAATATCCTCGACAGAATACCACTCCGTAATTTCCGGATTCTCCTTTTTCGCCGAGAAAATCCGGTCGATATGGCTCTTGCTGAAATACACCTTACCACGAAGGATTGTCTTAGGCACATTGTTCTCAGCAACGACCTTGTATATCCACGAATCCTTCACTCCGAACTTCTCACGAATTTCGGCACGGGTATAGAAATCAGATATTGACTTCGGTTTCCTTTCAGTGGATGCAGACAGATCTGTTTCTTTCGGAGTAAGAAAATTAAACATCGCCAGAATATCGGCTTTGCTGATAAGAGTCTTTCGTCCGATTCTCGTCACTTTGATTTTACCACGGTTGATGCTGTCATAAATATATGTCCGGCACACACCGAGAAATTGCGCCGTTTCTGTCGGAGTCAAGAAATCCTTATCACGGCTTTTTCGGTCGGGATTACACTGGCTGGTTTCCTGATTGGAAAGAGCCATCTTCTTTTGCCTCATGCGCTCCTTATAGGAATGTTCCGCGCATCGCTTCGAGCAGAAACGTGTAACCGTTGTCTGAGCCATAAAACGGTTGCCACACCACTCGCAAATTCTTTCAATTTTAATGTTGCTACTCATTTCGTTGGTGTTTATTTCTCCTTAGTTTGTTCGTGCGCGTCCGTTGACGTCCGTCCACGTCCGCGAACCTCCACCACCTTACTGACGCTTGGGGTGAAATGAGTCGCTGTCGTACAAAATCCGTACAAAATAGTGCATAAAAACGCCTAACACTGACAGTTATCAGCATTAGGCGTTCTTGTAAGATTTAAGTTTTATCGTTCAGTAACAGTCAATTGCTATCAATATAACGCATTGATAATCAACTAATTACTTGCCGATGCACACTATATAATCAATTAATAAACAGTGAGTCAGCCTCTTGAAAGGTACAGATGGTGGATGTGCTAAGTTGCTTACTTTCAATGATTTATTGTATGATTGAATTTTGAAAGTGCAATTTGCTTGCAATCAGCATTTTGTGGTAATTTGTCTGTACCGCTATGTTCTTGTTTCCGAAAGCAAAGTTATACAAAATCACAGAAACTACAAAAATAATCATGGTAAAAATTTGAATTATTCTCCGTAAATTTAAGGAGAATATTTGGTGTTTTAGCTGCAAATGACTAACTTCGCGGTATGAGAAGAACCGTAAGACATGGTGCCTATATATGGCAACGGAAGGATTGGCCTGAGTTCCGCTGGGACTCCGAAGCGTTGCTTGAGCCGTTGAGTCGGCTCAGTCAACTGCATGGACTCCTGAACGGCAGGATGTCGATGCTTGGATTCAACGAGAAGTGTCGGTCGCTGTTGTCGGCCATGACCGAGGAACTGATAAGTTCTTCGGAGATCGAGGGTGTGTTGCTAAACCCTAATTCGGTGCGTAGCAGTATCGCCCGACGGCTCGGTATCGAGGATGACGGACTATTGGTTGAAGATCATTATGTCGAGGGATTGGTTGATGTGATGCTTGATGCCGTGCGTAATTGCGGGGAGCCATTGACCGATGAACGATTGTTCGATTGGCACGCAGCTCTGTTTCCGTTTGGGCGAAGCGGTATGCACAGAATCACCGTTGCCGATTGGAGGAAGGGTGAGGAGCCGATGCAGGTAGTGTCCGGTGCTTTCGGGCATGAGAAAGTACATTATGAGGCTCCGCCATCGGATGCAGTTCCGGTTGAGATGGAGCGGTTGATTGAGTGGTGCAACACTTCCGATCAGTCACCGTTCATTATGGCTGCTGTGGCGCACTTGTGGTTTGTGACCATACATCCGTTTGATGACGGCAACGGTCGCATCAGCCGTACTCTTGCTGATATGCTACTTTCCCGGCTTGATGAGGATTCGGCGCGATATTACAGTATGTCGGCTGAAATCAACCGCAACAAAAAGGCATATTATGAAGTTCTTGAAAGGACGCAATCATCGACGAAGTCGCTTTGCACCGATAAAAATGATAAAACCGCAAAGAACGGAGGTCTTGATATTACCGAATGGATGCTGTGGTTCTTTGGCTGTTTGGAAAATGCCATTGTCCGCGCTTCGGGTATAATCGAGCGGACATTGCAGAAAGCGGCATATTGGGATGAGTTCCGCGATGTTGACATAAATGAGCGTCAGCGCAAAGTTGTCAACCGCCTTTGGGATGGCTTTGAGGGAAAACTGACATCCTCAAAATGGGCGAAGATATGCAGTTGCTCGCAGGACACAGCATTGCGCGACATCAACGACCTTATAGCGAAAGGCATGCTCCGCAATAGTGGTGAAGGTGGTCGCAGTGCCAACTACCTACTGCCGGAATAATCATTTGCTATATGTAAGATTATATTGGTAGTCTCCTTTCGGTTTATCTAATGTTTATTCTTTGCTTGAACTTGTGCAAAAAATGCACAAGTTCAATTCTGAGCAAGTTCCCCATATTGGTAAATCCATTTGATGTGACGTTGTGTAATTGGGCATTAAAGTTGAAACAACTCTGAAAATTGACCGAATATCAGCGAAACTATCTATCTCAAAATTACGAAAATCACAAAGATATATCACTTTTAAGACCCTGAAAGCCATATATCTTGCGAAAATTCACTAACTTTGCATATTAAATCCCTAATGTTAGCAATTAAGGAAATGGCAATACAGAGCGAGGCTGCATTGGAAGCAGGGCTTATCGAGGCTCTTCAAAAGATGAACTATGAGTATGTTCAGATAGATGAAGAGACCAACCTTAAATCTAATTTCAAGAAGCAGCTTGAAATACATAACAAGAAGGCTCTTGCCGAAATCGGCAGGGAGCATCTGACAGACGGTGAGTTCGAGAAGGTTCTGATTCACCTTGAAGGCGGTACGCGCTTCGAGAAAGCGAAGAAGCTCCGCGAAAAATTTGTTCCATTTGAGTTAGAAGATGGACAACGCATTTGGTTGAATTTCCTAAATACACAGCAGTGGTGCCAGAATGAATTTCAGGTTTCCAATCAGATTACAGTTGAAGGACGCAAGAAGTGTCGCTATGACGTGACCATTCTCATTAACGGTTTGCCGTTGGTGCAGATTGAATTGAAGCGTCGCGGCATTGAACTGAAACAAGCGTACAATCAGATTCAGCGTTATCACAAGACTTCATTCCACGGGCTATTTGACTACATCCAGATATTTGTCATTTCCAACGGTGTCAACACCCGCTACTTTGCCAACACTCCAAATTTAGGCTATAAATTTACATTCAATTGGACTGATAGAGCAAACAACCCGTTCAACGAACTGAGTCTCTTTGCCGCTGATTTCCTTGCCAAGTGTACACTTGGCAAGATGATCAGCAAATATGTGGTGATGCACGAGGGCGACAAGTCGCTTATGGTGCTACGCCCATATCAATATTATGCCGTTGAGGAGATTATTGACAAGGTGCAGAACACCAACCGTAATGGATACATCTGGCATACAACCGGAGCCGGAAAGACTTTGACCTCTTTCAAGGCCGCCCAGCTCGTATCTGAACTTGACGGCATTGACAAGGTAATGTTTGTTGTTGACCGTCATGACCTCGACACTCAGACACAGTCGGAATATGATGCTTTTGAGCCGTGTGCGGTTGACAGTACATCCGACACAAGCGAACTTACGCGCCGACTTCAAAGCGACTCCAAAATCATTATTACGACCATTCAGAAACTCAATGCCGCAGTTACCCGTCCGTGGTACAGCAGCAAACTTCAGGAGATTAAGGATAGCCGTATTGTGATGATCTTCGACGAGTGCCACCGAAGCCATTTCGGTGACAGCCATAAAAATATTGTCAAGTTCTTCAATAACTTACAGATATTTGGCTTTACCGGCACACCAATATTCGCAGAAAACTCTACCGATAAGCATACCACAAAAGAAATTTTCGGCGAATGTCTCCACAAATATCTCATCAAAGATGCCATTGCCGATGAAAATGTGCTTGGTTTCCTTGTCGAGTATTATCACGGCAACGCTGATGTGAACAACGGCAATCAAAACCGTATGCGCGAAATTGCGCAGTTCATTCTCAATAATTACAACAAATCCACCTACGACGGTGAGTTTGACGCTCTGTTTGCCGTGCAGTCAGTTCCGATGCTTGTTCAGTACTACAAGATTTTCAAGGAACTGAATCCTAAAATCCGTATCGGTGCGATATTCACATATACAGCCAACGACAGTCAGGATGACGAGACTACCGGCATGTCGAGCGGTTCATTCGTCAGTGACCGCGTTGCCGGAGCCGATGACATGGAGGACATTATCAATGACTACAACAAGATGTACGGCACCTCTTTCTCATTGCAGAATTTCCGTGCCTATTACGATGATGTTAACCTTCGTTTGAAGAAGAAAAAGCCGGATATGCTCTCGCTCGACCTCTGTCTCGTTGTCGGCATGTTCCTCACCGGTTTTGATTCCAAGAAACTCAACACGCTCTATATCGACAAAAATCTCGAGTATCATGGTCTGTTGCAGGCATTCAGCCGCACCAACCGTGTGCTCAACGAGCGCAAACGCTTCGGCAAGATTGTCTGCTTCCGTGATTTGAAGTCCAATGTCGATGCCGCCATCAAGCTATTCAGCAACGGTGGCGAAGAAGGTATTATCAGAGAGCCGTATGATAATGTCAAGAAAGAATATGTCGATTTGACAAAGGAATTTCTTGAACACTATCCCGACTCGCGTGTGGTGGACTACTTGCAGAGCGAGGAAGACAAACGAAAATTCATCTTGGCGTTCCGCGACATCATCCGCAAACACGCTGAAATTCAGATATACGAGGATTTCAACGATGAAGACCCGGATTTTCCGATGGATGAGCAGTCATATATGGATTTCCGGAGCAAGTATCTTGACATCCACGACACCTTCATGGATTCAAAGACTGTGAAGGATTCCACTCCGGCAGATGATGCCGATGAATCAGAGCCGACACTTGATGATATTGACTTCTGTCTGGAACTTCTCCACAGCGACATCATCAATGTGGCCTATATCCTCAGTCTTATTGCCGACCTTGACCCGGATGCAGAGGATTATCCCGAAAAGCGTCAGGAGATTCTCGACACTATGATCAAGGATGCGGAACTGCGTAGCAAGACACAACTAATCGACGGCTTCATTCTACAGACCGTCGATAACGATAAGGACGGCTTCATGCGTGATAAGAAAGCCGATGGAAGCATCGACCTTGAAGAGCGGCTCAACCAATATATCCGTCAGGAGAAAGGCCGTGCCATTGAAAGAATAGCACAGGAGGAAGAGATACCGGTTGAGGTTATCAACCGCTATATGTCGGAGTATGACTATGTACAGAAGGAGCAGACCGAAATTATTCAAGAAGCTCTCAAAGACAGGAAACTTGGTCTTGTGGCCCGTCGTCGTACCATTAAGCGTATTGTTGACCGTCTCCGTAACATAATAAGAACATTCAGCTGGGATTGATATGAAAGCAACGAAAAAGACATGCGCTAAAAACATAGACCCCGGCTATGTCTATATCCTGACGAATCCCAGTTTCCGCGAGGACTGGGTGAAAATCGGCAAGAGTAGCCGTCCGGTTGACATACGTTCAAAGGAACTTGACAACACGGCTGTGCCCTTGCCGTTTGAGATTTTCGCCACAATGCAGACTGTGAAATTCAACGAGGTTGAGAAACTGGTTCATAAAACCATTGACCGCCTGACAGATTTGCGAATCCGTCAGAACCGCGAATTTTTCAACGTACCGCCCCAAGTGGCACTCGATATATTCAACGACATCGCCCAGACCATTGACGATGCTGTAGTTACCGAGTACCGCGATAACAAGCCTATCATCAAGGAAGAACACAATCCGGAGCCAACGCCCCACAAAAGAGAGGTTAAGCGTGGGCGGTTCAAATTTTCCATGGTAGGCATCAAAATCGGTGACTACATCATATTTGACCCTACCGGGGTGAGCGTGAAGGTTGCCAGCGATGACTCCGTTGAGTATAAAGACCGCATTTACAAACTATCTCCGTTTGTAGGAACTTTTATGCCGGAGGAAAGGCGCAATACCTCTGGGGCATACCAAGGCTCTAAATACTTCTCTTTCAATGGGAAAGTTTTGGACGATATGCGCAAAGAATTAGAAACGACATCCGAAGAAATATCAGAATAAGATCATGAGCGAGGAACTCCAACAGAAACTGCGTACCCAACTTTGGGCGGTTGCCAATAACCTGCGTGGCAACATGTCAGCCAACGAATTTATGTATTTTTCGCTTGGCTTCATCTTCTATAAGTATCTGTCAGAAAAGATTGAGAAATATGCCAACCAAGCACTTGAAAATGACGAGATAACATTCAAGCAGCTTTGGGAAAGTCAGGAAGAGGAAGCCGTTGAGCTTCAAGACGAAGTGAAGAAGCAGTGTCTGGAAAATATCGGCTATTTCGTTGAGCCACAATTCCTGTTCACATCCATTATCGACGGCATCAACCGCAAGGAGAACATTCTCCCCCAGTTGGAGCGTTCACTGAAACGTATTGAGGACAGCACTCTCGGTCAGGAGAGTGAGGAGGATTTCGGAGGTCTTTTCTCGGATATTGATTTGGCATCACCAAAGTTGGGCAAGACTGCCGATGACAAGAACAACCTCATCAGCAGTGTACTCACCGCACTTAATGGCATTGACTTCGGTGCTGACGAGGCAACTCAGATTGATATTCTCGGTGATGCGTATGAATATATGATTTCGCAGTTTGCCGCCGGTGCAGGTAAGAAGGCAGGTGAGTTCTACACCCCGCAGGAAGTTAGCCGCATTCTCGCTGAGATTGTGACACTTGGACACGCACGCTTGCGCAATGTCTATGACCCTACTTGCGGTTCCGGCTCACTGCTTATCCGTGCCGCCAATATCGGTAATGCGGTCGAGGTTTTCGGTCAGGAGAAGAATCCTACCACCTACAATCTTGCCCGCATGAACATGTTGCTCCACGGCATCAAGTTCAGTAATTTCAAGATAGAAAATGGTGACACCCTCGAAGCCGATGCTTTCGGAGAACGTCAATTTGACGCAGTTGTCGCAAATCCTCCCTTCTCCGCAGAATGGAGTGCTGCCGACAAGTTTAATAACGATGACCGTTTCAGCAAAGCCGGACGTTTGGCTCCTCGCAAAACCGCAGACTACGCATTTATTCTCCACATGATTTATCACCTCAACGACGGTGGCACAATGGCATGTGTCGCTCCTCACGGCGTGCTGTTCCGTGGAAATGCCGAGGGTGCAATCCGTCGTTTCCTCATTGAGAATAAAAACTATGTGGACGCAATCATCGGACTTCCGGCAAATATCTTCTATGGCACCTCAATCCCGACCTGCATCATAGTGATGAAGAAATGCCGCAAGGAGGATGACAATATTCTTTTCATTGATGCGAGCAAGGAGTTTGAAAAAGTCAAGACCCAGAACAAACTCCGTGAGGAGCATATTCGTAAGATTGTCGAGACTTACCGCGACCGCAAGGAGATTGAGAAATACAGCCATTGCGCCACCCTTCAGGAGATAGCCGACAACGACTATAATCTCAACATTCCCCGTTATGTTGACACATTCGAGGAAGAGGAGCCTATCGACATCAAGGCTGTTATGGCTGAAATAAAGGAACTGGAGGCCAAGCGCGCCGATCTCGATAAAGAGATTGAGGGCTACCTCCGTGAACTTGGAATAGTTGAATAACCTCAAAGACAATCTCCATGGCACAAGATAAAGACCTCAAAACCCCTAATGTTCCACCTTTGCGCTTCCCCGGCTTCACCGACAAGTGGAAACGTATAAAGGTTTCCGAGCTGTTAGACTTTTATTCAACAAATTCTCTTTCATGGGATATGCTGAATTATGATGGCGGAGAAATAAAAAATTTGCACTATGGCCTGATTCATTCAGGACTTCCTACATTGGTTGACGTTAGCAAAGATTCTTTTCCATTTGTTAATGAGGCTTCCACTCCGAAGAAATACACTCTATGCAAAGAGGGTGACGTAGCATTCGCTGATGCCTCCGAAGACACTAATGAAGTCGGTAAGGTTGTTGAATTTCTGAATACGAATGGAGAGAATATTATAAGTGGTCTTCATACGATTCATGGAAGAGATAAATCAGATATGACTGTTACGGGGTTTAAGGGTTATGCTTTTTCTTCAATGCCGTTTCATCATCAAATTCGTCGAATAGCACAGGGTACTAAGATATATTCTATCTCAACCAAGACGTTTGATGAGGTATATATCGGCGTGCCAACCAAAGACGAGCAAGCTAAGATTGCCAGACTGCTTCAACTATTAGACGAGCGTATTGCTACCCAAAACAAAATAATTGAGGATTTGAAAAAATTAAAGTCCGCAATTATGGCTATTACTTTCGGAAAATCTAATGTTACTAAGAACCAATGGCGCGAGGTAAGATTAGGCAATATATGTGAGCGAGTAACTCGACGCAACTCTAATAATATATCAAATTTGATTCTTACAATAGCGGCTCAATATGGACTTGTAAGTCAAATAGATTTTTTCAATAAATCAGTAGCAAGTGCTGATTTATCAAATTATTACTTACTCGATAAAGGAGACTTTGCATATAATAAAAGTTATTCTGGCGAGTACACATGGGGTGCAGTGAAAAGATTGGACTTATATCCACAAGGAGTGCTTTCGCCGCTATATATTTGTTTCCGACCTATGGAGGGTATCATTGATTCTGATTTTTTGGTAATATTTCATTTTCGTAAATTGAGAAAGTATCAGAGATTTGTGTGGAGGAGCACGGAATCACGGCTTCTCAATGTTTCGGTAGTTGACTTCTTCAATATGAAACTACATCTTCCGGATCTATCTGAGCAAAAGCGAATAGCAGAAATGATGAATGCAATCAGTGATAAAATAGAACATTCAAGTCGGCTTTACGCGCTATACAATAATCAAAAGACATATCTACTATCCAATATGTTCATATGAACATATTGGATAGTAGAAACTTCTTTTGCTCTTGATATTTACTCAGAAGTAGTTCATCCAGCTTTATCTTTCGATTGAAGGATTTGAGTATAGAGGCTATTTCTTTCTGTACTTTGAGAGGTGGCAAAAGCGCTTCTATGCGCGAAAAATTTGGATAGAACAAATAAATGCGTACACCTCCTTCTCCAAATATTCCATACTGATATATCTTCTTAGCAGATTGTAGATAATACAACAGCCAGTCAGAGTCCACCTCTGCCGTAGGTCTGAAAGACAATATGACTATTATATGACTACATGTATATATGGCGATGTCTTCTTCGTGAATATATCTTTACCAATAGAATTACTTGTTGATTCCATCTTTTATTTCTTTGCCCTCGAATACTTCATGTTGAGGTGAGAAACCTGACGTATTTGTGACAGAATACATAGGATAAGAACCCGAATTCTTGTTGCGGATACTGAAATTTTCTGTGATGTCGCCAAGACGAACAATCTTCCACCCATTAGAGTTGTCTGTGATATAGTGGCCCTCATATAACTGAGCCGAAATTGCGGACATTGATGTGGAATAGTCCTTAATCAAGGGACTTATACAGCGTTTGAGTCAAGAGGGATTAGCAAACGGAAGTTGGCATAGAATAATGCTATCTGAGATTCTTACCGAAAGGAACGAATTGAATGCCGCTTATCATCCAGTGCATTCAGTTTCGGTAAGTGCTGGCGTAATCAATCAAGTGGAATACTTGGGTAGATCTTTCGCCGCAAAAGACACCGCCCATTATCATGTCGTCTATAATGGAGATATTGTCTATACAAAGTCTCCTACTGGCAATCAGCCTTTTGGCATCGTCAAACAAAGTCATTGCTTGACTCCAGCTGCTGTTTCGCCATTGTATGGCGTTTACCAACCTTGCTCATTTGAAATTGGGAATTATCTGCATTACTATTTCCTCAATCCGCTGAACACCAATAACTATCTATCTCCCTTAATCCAAAAGGGCGCAAAAAACACTATCAATATCAGTAATCAGAGATTTCTTGAAAATAGAGTTCCATTGCCAATTGATGATATGGAAATACAACTTGTCTCTGATTCTCTGTCGGCCCTTGATAAGAAGATACAGTTTGAGTACGATGTATTAACTTCGTTGGAAATACAGAAAAAGTTTCTATTGGGCAATATGTTTATATAAATATCTGTCTCAGGAGATATTCCTTTTTAGCTATATACAAATCTTTTAACCGCTTTTCATTTGCCAGCTGAGCATTGATAGCATCAAGAGTAGTGGCAATCCTACGTTGTTTTTCAATTGTAGGAAGAATGAATTTCTTTTTCATAAAATCATTCTTTTGAAGGTTGAAGCGAGTACTACCTTGTGCCAACGGATAAACGAATTTCCGGAATTTAGTGGAGGATACAAGGTGGGCTAAATATGGGGGATAAATCCTGTCTTTATTGGGTATTGATACACCGAAGCAGAAGCTATTGAGATAGAATTTATCCGACTCACCCAAGTAAACAGATCCAATGCCAACTTCATCGGGAGTCTCAGATGAAAGAGTGAACAGCACATCACCATGAGATATGGTGTGCTGACTCTCATTTGCTGCAATAGTAACCAATCCAAAATCATCTTCATTGATGACATTATTCTGATAAACATTGAGATAGGTAATAAAAGGATACCCTTGACCAAAATCATCACCGCTTTTCCCGGAAAGTCCGGAATAAGCGATCCCTATTTCCGAGAAAGATACTAATTCTCCTTGTACTTCTTCATGGAACTTATCATTCAGTCCCTTGATTAGGGATTGCAGGTTGTCAATTATTTTGTTTTGAGTGGCAATGCGTTCGTCAATCAATGATAGTAAGCGAGATATTTTATCCTGCTCGGGGGATAGTGGATATTTGAATTTTATCTTCTCAATAGTAGCCTTCGACAGACTTGGCACTCCTGATGCTTCGTTATACTTTTTCCAATTGATACGTTGAAATATGCTATATAAGAATTTAGGTATTACTCCATTGAAATCATAGGTGTAGAATAGCGTGTCAACAGTCCAAAATTTTCCAGAAAAATAGAAAGGCTTGTCAATAGAACCCTTCCTTCCAATAAAAACCGTCTCACCATCATACAGGTAATCATCAACAGATGTCATATAACCACCAGTCCCGAAAACAGGTATACTTCCATTCCCTAAATGTTTGTAATCTCGTCCATTCCCAATTTTAACTACGTTACCTATAGTTGACTCCTTCCACTTGTCGGTGAAGCCGGGGAAGCGCAAAGGTGGAACATTGGCTATATTATTTCTCTAATTATCAGAATTACCAATAATATAAAAATTATGACGCATCTGACTATCAGAGAAATCGCGGACGCTTGGAAAGATGAAAAGCGTCCGTATGTCAAGCGGTCAACATTCGCAGCCTATATGCTGACGCTTGAAAACCATCTGTTGCCATATTTTGGCAACATGACCGAACTGAGTGAACCAACCGTTCAGGCATTTGTGCTTGAAAAACTCAATGCCGGATTGGGTGTCAAGACCATCAAAGACATTCTCATCGTGCTGAAGATGATAATGAAGCACGGAGTTAAGAACAAGTGGATGGAACATGCAGAGTGGGACATCAAATATCCAACCAATACAACCCCGGCAGACATCGAAGTATTGACAGTAGCCAACCACAAGAAAATCCTCGACCACATAAAGGCTAACTTCTCGTTTAAGGCTTTAGGAATCTACCTATGCCTCACCACTGGCCTCCGTATCGGTGAAATATGCGCCCTGCGCTGGGAAGACATCAATACTCAAACTGGCACGTTGCAGGTAAAGCGTACAATCGAACGCATCTATATCCTTGAAGGGGAGAAAAAACACACCGAACTGGTGATTAACGACCCAAAGACTCCCAACTCCATCCGTGAGATACCATTGAGTGTGGAAGCTCTCTCGCTCATCAAACCGCTTATGAAAGTGGTTAACAGCGGATTCTACGTTATCTCCAATGACGGTAAGCCCATAGAGCCGCGTACCTACCGCAGCTACTACAAGCGGTTGATGGAGTCACTCGGTATTCCTGCAATCAAGTTTCACGGTCTGCGTCACTCCTTCGCCACCCGTTGCATCGAAAGTAACTGCGATTACAAGACTGTCAGTGTCCTATTAGGCCACTCCGACATCTCCACAACCCTCAATCTCTACGTTCACCCCAACATGGAGCAGAAGAAGCGTTGCATCTCCAAGATGTTCAAATCCCTCGGTAAAAACTAATCCCCAATATCAAAATAAGCCTGGCAGAAGTAATAAATTCTGTCGGGCCTATTTTGAAATTTATAATTTACAGGAAAAGTATTCGATATCAAATCAGAAATCGAATGTGGGGAGGTCGATTTTGCAGTGCGTATCACGGAAATAAGTAGCACTACATTGTGAGCTGGGAGCCGGATTGTTGGTTGTCGATGTTGTCGTAGTGGGATTGTTTGCCGATTTCCCATTCGCGGTTGGTGGAGTGGGTGGATGAGGTGTCGCGGGGTATAAGGCGAGCGAGGACGGTGCAATGATGAGCGGTGAAGGCTTTGGCTTGTTCCGGAGTGTAGTCGGATTGACGGAGAGGGAGAGTGATGCTTCCGGTTGATTTGGCGGTCAACTCTTTGATGCGGTTTGTCAGTTCGGTAGCGTCCTCATGGGTTATGCGCATGATTGCGAGTTGATGCAGATAGCTGTTTGCGGCTACACCTTGCAGTCTTGCATGGCAACGCAATTCTTCCGTGGTCATCTGGTATGTAGCAGAGAACCCATCAGATGATACAACGCGGATTGCCCTACCACCATCGCGCATCTTGATAATGTTGACGCTTGCTATCCTTGAACGGATGTCGCTTACCGGATATTTCTGCAATACGGATTCAAATATTTCGGTTGAGAACATGGTGGCGGCTATCCGGATTGCTACATCTTCTCTTTCACTTTCGGGCGAGTTGAAGTACCATGCCGATTGTCGAGGTGACATCTTGCGAGTATGTTCTGAACCGTCGAACAACCGGATTGACATTATGCCGTCCATGCCGGATTTCCGTACCTCCATAGAGAACAGATCGCGGTATATATCCAGCGGGCATTCCTTGCGCTCCTGCTTCTTCGCGAAGTCTATCAGTTCTGACAGCTTCATCACCGTGTTGCCGTCAAGTGCCATCTTCCGGTTATGATCAACGATGCCGTAGCCACGGATCTCACCATTGCGGTCTTTCTGAAAATGAATGTCTATGCCGAATTTGGTTTTGAGAATGTCCATCAACTCCGACATATGCCGCTGTTGCTCCTGGGATAGTGTCTTGCCGTTCGAACCCTTGATTTTACGTATGTCGTGGTTGGCTTTCCGGCGCACATATTTTTTCTTCTGACCTTTGTGACCCTTGACATTTTCGACATTTTGAACTTTTCCCTCCGCAATTTCAGCCTTATATTTCCTGATAATCGCACGGAGTTGTTTAGCCCGTTCTTTCCGGGTGTCGTTTCCTTGCGAAATATGCCTCCCTATCTCAGACAACGAGATTGTCGTGGCCTTGACCCCTCCGCGAAACAGTACATAGCTGTCATCTACGCGCTCAAATTTATATCCATGTGAGCGGATTATATTGGCAAACTGTCCTTCGGTGAGATAGCCGTAAGAGAACATACGCTGAATGTCGCAGTTGATGTCCGATGAAAGAATACGATTTGCGGCGGCATTGAGTCGTGCATAGTCGTGATGATCGGGTATCGGAAAACCGTTTGGCTGTATGCGTGTGGAAAGTATATGCACATGGTTGTTGTCGGTGTCGTGGTGGTAGTACACGAAATACGGCTGTCTGCCATATCCTGCTTCCGCCATGAGTTGACGGGCAAAGTCGGTCATCTCGTCAGCGGACATCACCTGCCCCTTTACCGATGCGGCGATGTGGAACTGAAAGCGCGTGGTCTTGGTGTTGCCGTATGTCCTCGACCGCTCCTTGAGGTATCTCTCAATCTCTCCGGCGCAGTCGAACCCGGCTTCATGCAACAGCTCCACCTTATGGCGCATGGCAGCATCGACATTCTCCATCGCCATGAGCCGTGCCACACCCTCGGCAACCTTGCGTTCATTATATCCGGCGCCGGGGAAGCCCCCACCGGATACCATGCCAAGTTTCTTGACTATCATAGACGCTCTTTGATTTGGTTCAGATGCTCCCAGATGGCTGACAGGTCATTGCGGAAGAATACAAACGGTTGGATATCCGAGGCAGACAATCCGTAGGGCGACACCTTCATACGCTCGTTAATCTGACGGGCCGTCTGATTGACATTCGTCCCGATTTTCTTCAACTGACGCAGAATAGCTGTCAGCACTGCTGTTATCTCTGAATCGGCTGAAGATGTCGTAACCTTTCCGTCATATTGCAACGTGGCGCAACGGATACAGGCACTGATGTTGCCGTTGAAATGGCTGTCGGCTTTGGCGCGGATTGCATTGGCTGTCGCCTCATCCACGCGAAGCCGTAGTATGATGTTCTTATTATTTGATGACATGATGTTACTATGTTTTGATGCTCTGATACTTTGATGCTCTGATGCTTTGATGCTTTGATGTTCTGATGATATTATGTTTGGAAGTCATAATGCATAAAGACTATATGTCTTGATGATTGCATATCTTGATTTCATTGTCACATGACATTTTCATCCTTATAAAATACTGCGAGTTTCGAGCGGGATTGACCCAACTCTGCGAGGTGGCGGGATTGCCGTTGTGGGAACAATCGGCATATCTTGCACAGCAAGATTTATACACCAATGATGTCTGACAAACTTGCTCTCTTGCCTCATTCGATGGGTCTCATGTAAAATGTCAAAGTGTCGAAAATGTCAAGGGTCACATGACATTTTTGTATAGTGTCCGTGTTCTTCTTTTCTGAAAAGGGCAGAGTTTTTCAGGAAACGTTTTACCGTTGACTCCGACATCCCAAGTGACCGTCCGATGTCGATGGCATCCGAAGTCCGGAAGTCGTAGGGCAAAGCGTCGAGGAGTTCAGACTGCCGTTTATCGAGATTGCCGGATAAGGATACACGAATAACGCGGTTTTCCATCTCACGGAAATACTCAACCAACTTGATAGCAGCCTCCGCGCTCCCGGTATCTATCAGTGTTGCCGACTCTTCGGTGCAGATATTCTTCATTATCCGGATGATGAGGCAGAAGCGCATGAGATAGGTTTCAAGTTTACCGCACACGGCTTTCTCAGCGTCTGACTCGGTAGCTGAATATATCGCATTGTTAACGCTCTCCTTCCATTCGCACAGTTTCCTATGGGCTTCACGGGAGAAGGTCAATTCCATTGGCTGTTCTTTTCCCTTGAAGTCAAAAGTGGCAACCTTGCGGATTATCCGCTCCCATTGCTCTATTATACCATCGGGCATACGGTCAGTCCCCCATGTCGGCATATCGGTAATGTCGGGATAGACTTTCAAGAAGCGGGATGAAAAGCCGTTGGCAACACGCTCGCCACCGAATTGCTTTGCAAGGCGTCCCGGTTGGGTGCTACCGATGATGGAGCAATATGGATTCGGTAGGAAGATATGTTCATCGGCCGATTTCCGGATATATTTGAATGGGGTGCCGCTGAACGCGCTGAGAAAATAGCTTTCATCCGAGCTGTTGTAGCGATTGAAGTTGGCAAACAGGCTTTCAAGTTCATCACTGTAAAGAATCACGCCCTGCGGATTGTCGCGCATTGCCCCGATTAATGCCTCGATGGTCGCGTCAACCACCACATGACACCTGCGACTCGGTCGCACCATATCCTCCGGCAAAGAAAGTGCTACACGCTCTTTCGGCGATTTGGCTTCCCATTGCTTGTATGCTTTGAGTTGGACGGAATATTCCCGGTCGTATTCATGGTCAAGGTTAAGCAACGGCGACAGAGCGAGCCTGAGCGGAGGTGTCTTGCCGCAACTCGAATAACCGACAAGTGCCACATACATAATCGGTCGCTCAACCCATGTCGCCGAGAAGCGCACCGTCCAGCGGTTGCCCATTGCCGCCGCAAATGTCGTGAACATGGACGCGGCTATGAAATTGACATTGAAATGCTCATACTCAACCAATGCCTCCACGATATTACGTATAGCCATAGGAAATACACTTAGAGGGAAAGAGGGCACCTCCTTTTGCGGCTTACGTTGAGGTTCTATCGGATCATCCTCATGCAACCCACAAGCCGGACGCAGTGGCATCCTGCGGTTTTGATAATAAGAAGCCATCACCATCCGGATTTGGGTTTGCGGCGCATGGTTGATTTCATCTCGGCAAGAATCTCGCCTGATGATTTGGAACCATCGCAGGCGTGCTGTTCCTGCCAAGCGATAAGTTCCGAAGGGCGGAATTCCAGCATCTTGCCTACTTTGTAGTGAGGCAGTATGCCATCGCGCACCATGTGATACACCGTCGATTTCTTACGTCGGAGAATCTTGCAAGCCTCGTCGATGCCAACAAGACGGTTGTCATGCTCGGACGGTTTCATGCCGATTGCCTCTTTCACGAGGGATTTCAGTCCCTCGATCTCATTAATCAGACTGCCTACCAGATGCGGGAGCGAGTCAAATGAAGGATTTGTATTTTCCATATTTTACGTTTTAGAATTTGTCGCAAAATTATGGGTATCGGCAATGGTGAACCGGTGAGGGAAACGGTTATTTTGCTGATTGGCAGAGTTTCACCGAAATTTAACAGATACTGAGTTTCTTGGCGAGAGGAAAAGGTGCCAGAGGCAGACGTGGCTCGACTTTAGGGAGAGTGAATGCACCCTCATCCGAAGAAAGTTTTTTGGCGATGGTACTTATCTCGACATCAGCGAGTTGCCACGGAAATTGTGATTTCAGAAATTCGGCCATCATGGTATTGGATACTTTTAGCCGTTTGGCGATATTCCACCCGAAATGATACACGTCATGTGTGCGGAATTTTGAGATACGGCGATTTACTGCGGTTTGCGTTGTCGGCTCTCCAAGAATAAAGGCTTTCAGATTATTGTCAAGAGACATCAGTTCCTCGTTAGTCAATACTCCGGCAAAAGTCCCTAAGGTATATGCTATCACTTCCTGTGCTTTTGGAGTGTCGAGCGGTGATACTTCTTCGGCAAAAGTAATCGCCATTTCCTCTGATTGTTCTACAGCTTTATCCTTTCTGCGCTTGAATGATATAACACCTAATGGCTCTCTAACAAGAGGAATAATGAAGAATCGTATGCCATATTCTACGGAAAGATAGCATAGCGTGAACATAAGAAAAGTGGTGAGCGAGGAACTGACCGATGCTGATAGAGTTGCATTGCCAGAAGCGAAGCCAACGGAAATAGCCTTAGCAGCGATGCAGACAAGGGCTATTGTGCGGATTGAATTCAAATGTGTATTCATGCGGATAAAATCTATTGTTTTATCCTGCAAAAGTATAGTGTGCCGATTGCTAAATTCGAAATTTTAGACACAATTATTATCCTGTTATGTCCTTTTTTAACAACCGTTTTGCTAACATGAACTAAAATGGAATAATTTGGAAACCAATGGCTTATTATTGAACAACCGTGTCACCGGATAGAAGTCACAGGATGTGAAAATAGCAACCGTGGCCCGGACAGAACCACGGTTGATGTTGATGAATTTATGTCAGTTTTATGCGGCCAACCGTGTCGCGTTTGGTGGAGTCAACTAATCGGGCGTAAATTTGCGTCGTGGTCACGTTGGCATGATCGAGCATCTTGCTTACCGTGTATATGTCTGTTCCGGCGGCGAGCTGTAGGGTGGCGAATGTATCGCGGAAACGGTGGAATGTTATCCGTTTAGTGATGCCTGCGGCTTTCAGCCATTTCTTCAACGGCTCTTGCGTCATAGAGCGGTTGAATCCTTTGAATACAATTCCTTTGTCCCGCTCACCGCACAATGCCAGCATCTCCGGACTGAGAGGGTGGATAGATTCTTTCTGCGTCTTTTGAATACGGATGAACATAGCCATCTCGCCGTCGGCATCAGGGCGTATGTCCTCCCACCGCAATTTGATTATGTCGCTTATTCGCAGTCCCGTCAGGATAGAGAACAACGAGGCCGCTTTCAGTATCTGCTTCTCGCACGGTGTGGCGGCAAGCAATTTCACTTCATCAGCCGTAAGAAAATTTTTCTTGACCTCTTCGTATTCAATATCCTCTATGAAGTCGTTTAGATTCTCTTTAATCAACCGTTCCTTGTACGCCTCTTTCAGCAAAGCGCGGAATGTTGACCAGTATCCTGCGGCTGAATTGCGTGTGATGGTCAGCTTAGGGTGGCGGAGCTGTTTGGCGGTAAGCAGATACTCCCGGAATTTGCTGCATAACTCTATGGTGATATCACCGAATGAGCATTTACCGTTGACGAATCTCTCGAAATGGCGATAGACAATGACCCACTTGTCATAATGCTTCTTCGCTTTCTCCTCAAAATATAGTAGGAAGTCGGCTTTCGGCTGTTCGCGGTCGAGGAAACCGAACTCATTGTTTATGACCGCCTCCTGACGGCGGCAACGTATTATCTCGGCACGCATCAGTATAGAGTCGTTGTATTCGCGCTGATATTTGTTGCGCGGATTTGCGAAGATGTAGAATCCCAGATATTCACGACGCGACATCTTCATTGTTCTCGGGTTGCGTATGGCCGGGTAGTAGTCGAGGTACAGCGACAGGCGGTCGTTCTTTATCGGACGCTGGCGCAGACTGACTTTTGAACAGGTTGATGGTAACATGGTTGTATTTCTTGTTTGTTGATTATTCGTGATGCAAAACTATATAAAAGGCTGATGGTGAAATGGTGATGGTAAAATCACCTGTACCGCTCACCGATTTTTAACCAATTTTCGGCGGGGCGAACAGAGCATCAAGAGCCTTGCGGTCGATTCTCACATATCTGCCCTCATAACTTCTTGGAATGTCATGTGTCCGGACGTAATGAGAAATCTGGTCACGGGTCATGTTATACCGTGCCATAGCTTCCGGCATGGTGTAGTATTCCGGCTTCAACTCAGACTCAATACCCATAGCCTTGTCAAACTGACGGCGCGAGTAAAACACCTTGCACTTGTCCTTACGCTTGCCAATCTTCCGCTCCGACACAAAACGATAGACAGCCTCCTTCGACATGTTGAACTTGGCACATACCTCCTCGACGGAATACCATTCTCCGGCTACCGTCTCAGTAGGCTGCTTATCGGCAAGATTATTGTCGATATGTTTACGGCTCCATAGAGTCTTTCCACGGACAACGGTTTTCGGAATATTTCGCTCCTTTGCCATCTTAAAAAGCCACGAATTGCTGATACCGAACTTTTCAAGAATCTGCTTGGTCGTGTAAAACTCCTCGATAGGCTCAGCCACCTTCTTCTCCCTCTTGATATATTCCGGTGGATTCTCAAACATCTTGTCAATGCTTGCTCGGCTGATAAGCGTCTTACCTTTCAGGCGTATGCATGGTATAAGATTTGCTTCAAGATGATAATAGACAGTTCTAACACAAAGGCCTAGTAAAGATGCGCACTGACGTGGCGTCATATACTCATTATTACCAGACTGTTTAACCTTCTCTGCTTCCACTGTCTTTTCGTTGCATCGAGCAACATGTTCTTTTCGTTTTTTCGCTTTGTAAGCATGTTCGCTACATCGCTTACAACAGTACTTGGTGGAGCATTTTCGAGCAATGAACTCTTTACCGCACCAACCACAGATTTTTGAGATTTCGATTGTACTACTCATAGTTATTTCTGTTAAAACGGTTACTTTTTTATGCAAGCGCGTGCAACTGTGTGCAAGCGTGTGCAACATCATCCACCACCTCGGATGAGGCAGGTGGTGAACCACGGAAACGGTACAATCGCGGTACAGGAAATCGCCAAAATCGACCAAAATGCGCAAAAATCGGCAATTTTGACCAATAAAAAACGCCCCTGAAAAGAGGCGTTTCGTATTATTTATTAGCTAATTATGTGATTATCAAGTGTTTACCTATTTTCCGATGCAGAAATTCTTGAAGATGGTGTTGAGTATTTCTGAGGAGGGGATTTCTCCGGTGATGGTGGCGAGATGGGCGAGGGTTTCGCGGAGGTGTTGTGCTGCAAGGTCGGTCTCAAGACCGTGTTGCAGACCGTCAATAAGCGGGTGAAGAGAGTCGAGGGCTTGACGCAAGGCTTCAGCCTGACGGAGATTGGTTATCATTATGTCAGAACGTTCGCCAGTGCTGTTGTCGTTCTTGGCTGCAATGTTGTGGATGGCTTTTTTTAAATTCTCTATTCCGAGTCCTTGTGTGGCAGACAAAGGTATGACTGTTATTTTTTCGCTCAAACTGTCGACATTGTTTGAAATAATCAGGCCAAATCCATCAATATAGTCTGTTACTGACTCTTGTCGGTTGAGCAGGTCTATTTTGTTAAGTCCGATAATGATGTCGGTGTCCAAGCCTCTTATCTCCAATGGTAGAAGAGATGAAAGGGATTGTCTTTCTGCAGTGGTTGCGTCGGCCAATGCGATAATTATTCTTGCCTGGCTTAGAGCTTTGCGGGAGCGTTCGATGCCAATGCGTTCTATCGGGTCGAGTGTGTCGCGCAGACCGGCGGTGTCGATAAACCTAAACAGGTAGTCGCCTATTTCAAGGGTTTCCTCTATAGTGTCGCGCGTAGTGCCGTGAATGTCGCTCACGATGGCACGGTCTTCATCGAGCAAGGCGTTAAGTAGAGAGGATTTCCCGGCGTTGGTCGGGCCGATTATTGCTACGGGAATGCCTTCTTTGATGGCATTCCCGCGTCTGAAGGAGCCGTGTAGCCGTTGCAGTTCGCCGCGTATTTCCATTGCTGTGTCAATCAGTTGGGTGCGGTCAGCAAACTCGACGTCTTCCTCGGAAAAATCAAGTTCGAGTTCAAGCAGTACAGCCAGTTGCAGCAGACGTTCTCTCAGAATGGCGAGCCGTTGAGAGATGCCGCCTTTCATCTGGCGCATGGCTATGCGATGGGCGGCACGCGATGTCGAGGCTATCACGTCAGCCACGCCTTCGGCCTGAGCCAGATCCATACGTCCGTTCATTACGGCCCGGCGGGTATATTCACCTGGGGAGGCGAGTCGACAGCCGTTGCGCAGCAGTAGAGCCAGGGCTTCGCGTTGAATCCATTTCGACCCATGTACCGACAGTTCAACGATGTCCTCGCCTGTATATGACCGAGGTCCGCGGAATATTGTCGCCACACATTGATCTATCGGTTCACCGGCTTTTTCTCCCAGCTCGCCCAAATGGACTGTATGGCTGTTTGCATCAGTGAGATTACGGCCTTTCCATAGACTGTTCACTATGGTAATGGCATCGGGTCCGCTTACTCTTATCACAGCGATGCCACCGATCCCGGAGGGCGTTGAAATGGCGCATATAGTGTCGTTGGTGTTATTTATAATCATAGCCTATTTGCGCATTGTACTCCATTGGTGAAAATTGCACTGGCTTTCCAGCTCGTTCTCAAGGTCGTCGGGCAGAGAGGCGAAAAAGTCGTGGCCTGTCACGCGTTCCACCTCGTCAATGGTTACGGCGCAAGCCTGCATACCGCCTACTACTTTCCCGTTAGGCATTATGAAACCGATGCCGCGTGCCGGAGTGGAGTAGGGGGCTATGATTACCTTAAAGAAGCGTTTGGGGACCCATACTTTCGATTCGCCGATTAGTTCCAACGGTTTGTCGTCAATCACCGGGCCGCACACGATATAAATTCGGCGGTCAATCTGTGCCCATAACCGACATTTTTCCTCGAGGTTTTTCCACGAGCCTGTGTTGAGTGATTTTACCTGAGGACAGATGTTGGATAGAAAAAAAGTCTCTTCCATAGCTTTGCTATCCCATTTCATGTCACCGGCCGGAGCCATGTGGCCGCGGTCATAGCCTGAGTTGGAATAGTCCCATGAGTCGGGACATCCCTCAATCTCGGGATCGTTATAAAACTTATTCGTACGGTCAACATCGCCGGTGGTCTCGTCGGCGGTAAGTTCCCATGACACCCAGTTGGGTATGTGGCATCTGGAGTTGAACGACAAGTCCATGCCTGTATAGCTCTTGAATTGTGACGGCACACTCGGATTGGTCACCACTGCCATCAGATTGCCATACTCGCCTTCTTGTGCAATCGGTTGATCCTGCGGATTGTCGCAGCCGTTTAGTGTATGCGCAGCCCAAAGTATGGACAGCAGAACCAGCGGGGTGATTAAGGATCGCAAGGTGGGGATACGGCTTAGTGTACGCCGGGATTTATATCTTCTTTTTTTTGCCATTTTCGTGATGTGTCAGAGTGTTATATGATTGATTATTTCGCCTATTTCGGCGGCGTCTTTTACGGAGGTGCCGGTGCCGATTGGGAGACTGATTATTTCATCGGCAAGAAGCTCGGTTACAGGGAGTGAGGCATGGCCAAGACCGGCATAACATGGTTGCATATGCGGTGGGGTGGCATAGTGTATATCGGTCCCGACTCCAGCCTCGGCCAGCAGTTGTCTCATGCGGTCGCGTTTGCCATCGCGCACACGTATCACATATTGGTGCCACACGTTGTCGATTACAGCTTTCGACATGAGTGGAGTCACAACATCGGGGTGAGAGATGGTGCGTGAATAAGCTAATGCTCGGGCAAAACGGTCGGCGTTTTCGTCATCGGTGTGTGTCAGTTTGACATTGAGCATTGCCGCCTGTATGGGATCCATCCGGCAGTTGTATCCCTGATAGATGTTGTGATACCTGCGGTCGCTGCCATAGTTGGCCAAGGCTCTAATGGTTGAGGCGAGGAGAGTATCGTCGGTAGTCACTGCACCTGCATCGCCGAGTGCACCAACATTTTTTGTGGGATAAAAGCTGAAAGCACCGGCATCACCGAGTGCGCCCGCATGCACTCCGCCTCCGAGTCCGGCAGTCACTGCCCGCGCGCCTATGGCCTGGGCACAGTCTTCAATGATTTTCAGCCCGTGGTTACGTGCGATGTCAACAAGAGTGTTGTCCCATGCCACGCGACCATACAGATGGACAGTCATGATGGCCTTAGTCCTTTCGGTTATGGCATTCTCAATCAGGCTTGTATCAATGTTCATGGTAGAGTCATCGACATCAACAAGCACCGGCTTAAGCCCTGCATCGCTGATGGCAAGCACCGAGGCTATGTAGGTATTGGCAGGGACAATCACTTCATCACCCTCCGACATAGCTCCGAGCACAACATAAGCCCGCAGTATCAGTCGCAGAGCATCCAGTCCGTTGCTCACACCTATGGCATGACATGAGCCGGTCATCGCTGCGAGCCTGGACTCAAGCGACTCCACCTCTTCGCCTCCGATATATCGGCCGCTGCGGATGACACGTATGGCGGCCTCGGTCATTTCGTCCATATAGGGGCGGTTGACTTCGCCAAGGTCAAGAAAAGGGTATTTCATGCTCATATCACCGGTCCTCTTTTTTTTGCCAAGGCGACAAACTCGTTGTAGTCTCTCACATAGTCCTCTTCGTCATACTTCATTGAGACGATTGACAGGCACACGCTACCCGAGGCGAAGTTGTCGATGGTGCGCCATATGCCGGCCGGAATATAAAGTCCCTCAAACGGACGATTGAGTGTAAACGTCAGGCGGGTGAAACCGTCGGTGACATTCACGTCAAAACTTCCGCTTGTGGCCACGAGCAACTGTTGCATGGAGTGGTGGGAATGTCCGCCGCGCTCCTCGCCGGCGGGAACGTCATATATCCAGTAAGTCCTTGCTATTTCAAACGGCACCTGGTCACCGTCCTGCACGAACGTCAGATTGCCGCGCGGGTCGCATATCTTGGGTAATTGTATTATCTGTGGTTTCATTATGTATTCTATTATTGCAAAAGTAGTAATTCTTTTACAATTTCAGAGCTGGAAAACGCGAAAAATAGCTTATCTTTGCCTGGAATCAATATATAAACCTATGAATTACGACAACCCATCGGCCGGCTATCAGGTAAAGCAATACTCCGGCCCTGTAAAACGTTATTGCCAGACCCTATCACTTCGCGATGACCCGCAGTTGATTGAGGAATATTGCCGTCTCCATTCCCCCGAGGTGCAGTGGCGAGAAATCCGCGATGGCATCCGTGCTGTGGGTATTCTCGAGATGGAAATCTATATTCTCGACACCTCGCTGTTTATGATAGTGGAGACTCCGCTTGACTTTGACTGGGACGAGGCCATGGCCCGTCTTGCCACTTTGCCTCGCCAAGCCGAGTGGGAGGCGACGGTAGCAGCCTTTCAGCTCTGTCGACCCGGCTCCACCTCTTCAGAGAAATGGAGACTGATGCGTCGCATCTTCCACCTCTATAAATAGGAGGGTGGAGAGTTTTTTGTGAATATGTTGTAAAACACATTCCGAATGTGTCGATTTGTGAAAAATTATCACTACTTTGCGGTCGCTTTATTACGATAAGGCGTCTTCTTACTATTGTTTAATACCTCAAGACCCATTCGGATCATGAAAGTCTATCAAACCAACGAAATTAAAAACATAGCCCTGCTTGGAAGCAAGGGCTCCGGTAAAACCACGCTCGCAGAGGCAATGCTCTACGAGTGTGGAGTGATAAAACGCCGTGGCACTGTTGAGGCCGGAAACACTGTTTCCGACTCCTTCCCTGTTGAAAAGGAGTATGGTTACTCGGTCTTTTCAACAGTATTCTATGCCGAGTTTCTTGGAAAGAAGCTCAATGTGATAGACTGCCCCGGAGCTGACGATTTTGTCGGCAACGCTATCACGGCTCTCAATGTCACCGACACGGGTGTCATTCTTATCAATGCCCAGTATGGCGTGGAAGTGGGCACACAAAATATCTTCCGCACCACTCAGAAACTCAAGAAGCCCGTTATCTTCGCTCTAAATCAACTTGACGGAGAGAAAGCCGATTATGAGAACGTAATCGAACAGATGCGCGAGCATTTTGGCAACAAGATTGTCACCGTGCAGTATCCCATACAGTGTGGAGCTGGTTTCAATGCCATGATCGACGTGCTGCTTATGAAGAAATACTCCTGGGGACCCGACGGCGGAGTCCCTGTTATCGAGGAGATTCCCGCCGACCAGATGGACCGCGCCAAGGAGCTGCATCAGGCTCTCGTGGAGGCTGCTGCCGAGAACGACGAGACTCTGATGGACAAATTCTTTGAAGAAGGCCATCTTACCGAGGACGAGATGCGTGAAGGCATACGCAAAGGCCTTATCGACCGTTCGATATATCCGGTGTTCTGCGTTAGCGCAGCCAAAGATATGGGCGTGCGCCGCATGATGGAGTTCCTCGGTAATGTAGTACCATTCGTAGAGGATATGCCCGCGCCTGTCACTGCCGAAGGAGTCGAGGTCAAACCCGACAGCAACGGTCCCCTCTCTCTATACTTCTTCAAGACCACAGTTGAACCTCATATCGGCGAAGTCAGTTATTTCAAGGTGATGTCAGGTGCGCTAACTCCCGGTGTGGACCTCGAAAATGTGACCAGAGGCACACGTGAGCGCATTGCTCAGATGTATTGTGTGTGCGGAAACATCAAGACTCAGGTTGACAAACTGTGTGCTGGCGACATCGGTGCTACAGTCAAGCTCAAGGATGTGCGCACAGGCAATACTCTCGATGCCAAGGATTGCGATTACAGCTTTGATTTCATCCGCTTCCCCGAACCGAAATATCGTCGAGCCGTGCGTCCGGTCACCGAGAGCGATTCCGAAAAACTCATGGCTATTCTCACCCGCATGCACGAGGAGGATCCCACTTGGGTCATCGAGCAGAGCAAGGAACTCAAACAGGTAATCCTTTCGGGTCAAGGTGAATTTCATCTTCGTACTCTCAAATGGCGCGTGGAAAACAACGATAAACTTCCAATCATATTTGAAGAGCCGCGCATACCTTATCGCGAGACCATCACCAAGGCCGCGCGTGCCGACTATCGCCACAAGAAGCAGAGTGGTGGTGCCGGACAGTTTGGCGAGGTGCACCTTATCATCGAACCATACACCGAGGGTATGCCGTTGCCCGACACCTATAAGTTTGGCAATCAGGAGTTCAAGATGAGTGTTCGTGACACTCAAGAATTACCTCTCGCATGGGGCGGCAAGCTTGTGGTGCACAATTGTATTGTCGGTGGAGCCATTGACGCACGCTTTATCCCGGCTATTCTCAAGGGGCTCATGGACCGCATGGAGCAAGGCCCGCTCACCGGCAGCTATGCCCGCGACGTGAGAGTGTGCATTTATGACGGAAAGATGCATCCGGTTGATTCCAACGAAATCTCGTTCCGCCTTGCCGGACGCAACGCTTTCTCCGAGGCCTTCCGCAACGCAGGTCCCAAGGTGCTTGAGCCCGTCTATGATGTTGAGGTGATGGTGCCGGGCGATGTCATGGGTGACGTCATGAGTGACCTTCAGGGCCGTCGTGCTATCATCATGGGCATGGAGAGCGACAATGGATTCGAGAAGATTATCGCCAAAGTCCCACTCAAGGAGATGAGCTCCTACTCGACAGCTCTCTCGTCGATTACCGGCGGACGTTCGGCCTTCACCATGAAGTTTGCTTCATATGAACTCGTGCCCTCTGACGTTCAGGACAAACTCCTGAAGGAGTATGCTGAAAAGGCTCAGGCTGACGATTGACATTAGATAAGAGACAATAGGACAAAAGTCTTAAGAAGCGACAGGAGGTTTTATAATCACAGCAAATATTGTTTGCCAAGATTATAAAACCTTTTGTCGTTTTTGAGGCTTTTAGTGTTTATGGATTTATCGTTGTGTCGTTCAGTTGCGGGGCGCAGTGCTTCGTAACGTCAGGGCCCATACAGTCGCATAGGATGTTACCGAGCAGATGGCCACAGGAAACATCATGCCGTAATAGCCTGTCATTTCCACAACTATAAACATGGCCATAAGCGGGGCTTTTATTATTCCTGCCATAGCTCCTGCCATGGCTATCAGGGCGCAGTTGCCAAGTGGAAGTGAAAGCCCGAAAAGCATGTTGAGGATACCGCCGAAGAAAAAACCTGCCATACATCCGGCAAAAAGTGTCGGAGCAAAGTCACCGGCTACACCGCCGCCACTGTTGGTGGCGGTGCATGCAAACGATTTGACCACCGCGACACCTCCGCATACGAGCATTATCGTGTCGAGTGTAGGCCGGCCGTCCATGTGCCAGAAACTATAGTCGGTCATGGCTGTCAGGTTGCCGTCAATGAGTCGGGCCATAGTCTCGTAACCCTCGCCGTAAAGCGACGGGAATACAAATACAAGCACCGCAAGTATCACGCCCGAGAGCAAAGCCTTTAGCCACGGTGAACGGCACAATCCGAGCAAACGCTGTGTCAGCACTCCGACGCGTGAATAATAAATCGAATATAATCCACACAGTACTCCGAGCACTATAATCCATCCGCTCATGTGAGGGTCGAAATACTGGGGATGGTTCAGCGGGACGTCAAGTGAGAAACCTGTCATGCCATAGCTCGTCATGCCGCCTATCACACATGCGATGGTCAGGGCTATCACCGCTACCGTAGTCATCTCCATGCCCATGACTTCGAGTGTAAACATCATGCCTCCCACCGGGGCTTTGAAAATGCCGGCGATGCCAGCTCCGGCTCCGCAGCCGATTATAATCATCATGAGTCGTGGAGGCAGACCTACCCATCGGCCCAACTGGCTGGCCAACGCGGCTCCGGTTGATGCTATAGGCCCCTCGGCTCCGGCCGAACCGCCAAACCCAAGTGTCAGCGTCGAGGCCAGCACGGGGCCATAGGTGTATGTTGCGGGAATATTGTACTGACCGCGTCTCACCATGTCGCCGATTTTGTCGAGGCCGTGCTCGATGTTGCGTTTCAGACCGTAGCGTTGCAGGGCCACGGTGAGCAGAATGCCGACGAGTGGTATAGGTAGCAACGCCCAGTTGACACCATGCTTGTGAAAATGTGACACAAGCAGAAGCGAAAGCCATTTTATAGTCTCTTTAAGTACAAATGCCCCCAGTCCGGCCAAGAGGCCAACGAGTGCGGCAAGCACAAACAATGATATGGAGGGAGGCAGTGATCCAAGATGCCACTCCTGAGAGGGCGGTGGTGAGGATGAGAGACGGTTGTTGTCTGGTGATATAGTTGACATCGTGACGGAGCAAAAAGACGATTATACATTGTTTTTAACAAATACCTTCCGTCAAGAGTTTTACAGTATAATATAAGAGGGTGAGGCTTGAATGCAGATTTATCGAAATATTATGCTGAAACGTGTCAGCCGGTCGTTCCCGGAGGTCTGGATATTGAAGCGGCAACCGTGTTGGGTGAGTACATCGGATATTAATATCAGCCCAAGCCCCTGGCCGTCGGGTTTGGTTGAATAGAAGGGGGTGAACAGATGGGATGCGGCTTCGTCGGAGATGCCTGAGCCGTTGTCAGTCACGGTAAGCAACTTTTCTGGTGACGCGTGTGTTTCTATGGTTATTTTGCCGTTGCCTTCCGGAGTGATAGCCTCAATGGAGTTTTTGATGATATTGATTAGAGCCTGTTCAAATAGCATGGCGTCAAGCTCGACAATTACAGGAGCGGGAGCCTGAAGAATCTCCAGACTCACATCGGCACGGCTACACATGGATTCAAGAAAACCACGCCATTCATTAAGTTTGCAGTTGAGGTCAGTAGGGTGTAGGCGGGCTTCGGGTATCTTAACCACATCGGCATAAGCCGATATGAATTTGCTCATGGCCATGCATCTTGCCGCGCAAGTGTCCATGGACTCGGTCGTATAGGCGGCATCATCCATATCTGACTCCCGTATTATGCTGCCGACAGTCTGTAGCATAGACGTGATGCCGGCTACCGAGTTATTTACTTCGTGTGAAATTATGCGTATCACTTTCTCATAAGCTCGCTTTTCGGCTTTGACCACCTCCTGTGTCAGTTGCTCTATAAGTATAAACGGGTGAGCATATCCGTTGTCCATAAACGACAATCGCGAGCAGCGATATATTTTCGAGTCGCTTAGTCGCAGGGTCTCTGTCTCGCCCTGTTGCAGCCGAGCTATGCCGGCAGCGAGCGGTGAGTCGATATCTTCCGGGCGCAGACCTTTAAGATCTGGCCGGCTTAGAAATTCGCCGGCCGCCGGGTTGTGCATGGTAATACGGCCGTAGGTGTCGAGTATCATTATTCCCATCGGCGAAACAGAAATGAGCAGGTCGAGAAAGTGATTTTGCTCGCGTATGCGCAATCGCTCGGTTTTCAGCCTGTGCATCATGGTGTTGAACATGTCCACAATTCTGTCGGCCTCGGGTTGCCCGACCTTGGTGAGTCGGCTGCTGAAATCCTGTGCGCGTATCAGATCCATGCCGTTGGCTATCCCGCGCATTGGCAGGATTATTTTGCGGTAATACCATATTGCAATAATCGTGATGACTGCAAAAAGAGCTGCACCGATGGCGAGAATGAGCTGATGGATGGTCATAGGCGGGGGTCAGTTGAGTCCGTATTTTTCCATGCGCCTGTAGAGTGACTGTCTGGTGATGCCGAGTGACAGGGCTACTTTCGACAGGTTGCCTTCGTGACGGCGTAGGGCATCCTCTATGGCCTTGCGTTCCACCTCTTCGAGCGTCATGCCCGCGAGACGGTCATTTATGTTGTCGGTCTCGGCTGTTGGCGTGGCCGTAGTGTGATGCTGAGCCGCGAAATGTTTTGCTGTGTAAGTTCCGTCGCTGCCGACGATGAGCGTGCGCTCCACCAAGTTGCGTAGCTCGCGTATGTTGCCGGGATAGGGCAGTGAGGCAAGATAGCGCATGGCATCAGGTGTGATTTCGGCTTTGCCGTCAGTGTGAGATTTTATGTCGGCAAAATGTCGTGCGAGAGATGGTATATCCTCTCGTCGTTCCCTGAGCGGTGGTAACGTCACGGTGATGAGATTGATGCGGTAATACAGGTCTTCTCTGAAGCGGCCGTCGGCCACCATGGCCGGGAGGTCGGCATTGGTTGCACAGACTACGCGAACATTCACACGACGCGTGCGGCTGTCGCCAAGCGGCTCGAATGTCCCTTCCTGGAGCACTCGAAGCAGTTTGACCTGACACGACATGTCAAGGTCGCCTATCTCGTCAAGAAATATGGTGCCAGTGTCGGCCATTTCAAATCGCCCCATACGGTCGGCTGTCGCGCCTGTGAACGCTCCTTTTTTGTGGCCGAACATCTCGCTCTCAAAGAGGCTTGCTGGGACTCCGCCGAGGTTGACCTTGACAAACGGTCTGTCTTTGCGGCGACTGTTGCGGTGAACGGCTTCGGCTACCATCTCCTTGCCTGTGCCGTTCTCGCCCATAATCAGTATGGATGCGTCGGTCATGGCTGCGCGTCCTACAGTATCGAGTACACGTGCAAGCCCGGGACTTGAACCGATTATGCCTCCTCGGTCAAAGGTCCCGTCAGTTTCAGTCGGAGCGTCGTGAGACGAGTTTAGTTCGAGTGCCGTGGATATTCGCGATAATAGCATGTCGTTGTCCCATGGCTTGGTCACGAAGTCAAATGCTCCACCCTGTATGCCTTTGACTGCAAGAGGTATGCTGCCCCAGGCAGTCATGAGTATCACGGGAGTGTCGGGCCGAAACAGTTTCACCTGTTTCAGCAATATGAGACCCTCGTCACCGGATGTCGACAACGAGTAGTTCATATCCATAAGTATCAGTTGAGGTCGGCGGTCGCGCACGATGGCCATTGCCTCCTCTCGCGACGAGGCTGTTACAACCTCATATCCTTTGCGTGTGAGCAGAAGCCTTAGCGACATCAACACCGTCCTGTCATCGTCAGCAATCAGTATCATGGTGACAAAGATAGTGAAAAAACGGCTGAAATGTATTTTTATTTTTACGTGTCCGTTTTCGGTTGTCCGTTTTTGTAAAAGTGTCCGTTTTCGGACAGATATAAATCTGGGTAATTTTCTATAAACCAATTATTTGTGAATTTGGCACGGTTGATGCTATATATTCCGCAAAAAATGTTTTTCATCACAACATAATACCAATGGACAGAGAGATACCACAACATGAGATACGTCGGGCGCGCCGTCGCCGCATCGTTATCGGAGCGGGCATATGCGTGGCTTCGGTCTTGGGCGTTTTTGCTTTGGGCACGCTGACGACAGTCGGTGTGAAACGCGACAGCATCACAATAGGTGAGGTCACTACGGGCACGATTGAGACATCGGTCAACAGTTCGGGGACGGTTGTACCAGCTTTTGAGGAGATTATCACTTCGCCTATATCATCGCGCATAGTCGAGGTGTATTGCCGTGTGGGCGACAGCATCGAGACCGGCACTCCGCTTCTGAGACTCGATCTGCAGAGCGCGGAGACCGAGATGCGCAGACTTTCCGACCAGATGCGCATGAAGCAGGTGGAGCTTGACCGTGAAGACGCCACATGCTCGACATCACTTGCCAATATCGAGATGCAGATTAAGGTCAAGTCCATGGAAGTCGACCGTCTGAGAGTTGAATTGTCAAACGAGCGTTATCTCGACAGTCTTGGCTCGGGCACCGGCGATAAGGTAAGAGAAGTGGAACTGGCATACAATACCGGATGTCTGGCTCTTGAGCAGTTGCGACATCAACTTGATGGTGAGCGTCGCACCTCACAGGCCGACAAACGGGTTAAGGAGTTGGAGATAAGCATATACAACAACAGTCTTGTCGAAATGCAACGTACTCTTGATGATGCTCGTGTGCGTGCTCCTCGCACGGCCACGCTTACATATATCAACGATCAGGTAGGGCAGAAGGTGGCTGAGGGAGAGCGTCTGGCAATTATCTCTGACCTTTCGCATTTCAAAATCAAAGCTCACACCCCCGACACTTATGCCGAACGTATAAAAGTGGGTGCCACGGCTGTAATCAAAGCCGGGAAAAACAGGCTCAAAGGTAGGGTGTCGGGCATTGAGCCGCAATCGCAGAACGGAATGATAGCCTTTGACGTTCTCATCGACCGAGAGGCCATGTCGCGCTTGCGTTCTGGACTTAAAGCCGATGTATATGTGATGCACGACATTATGGAGGATGTTGTGCGCATACCCAATGGCCCGTATTATAAAGGCCCCGGAGAATATAGGCTGTTTGTTGTGTCGAATGACGGGAAGTCGCTGTCACGCCGTACTATCAGGCTCGGTGACTGCAACTTCGAGTATGTCGAGGTGGCCGACGGGCTGCGCCCGGGCCAGCAGGTGGTTGTCTCTGATATGTCGGAATATAAATCGTCGAATAATCTAAAATTAAAATAAAATACTACTATGTCAATTATCACACTAAGCGGTATCACAAAGGTGTATCGTACAAACGAAATCGAGACTGTGGCTCTCGATAATGTGAATTTGTCGGTAAGAAAGGGTGAATTTCTCAGTGTCATGGGGCCGTCAGGTTGTGGCAAATCTACTCTGCTCAATGTCATAGGGCTGCTTGACAGACCGACCGAGGGATCTGTCGAAATCAATGGCACGCTCGTAGGCTTGATGGGTGACAAGGCTCTATCGTCGTTCCGCAACCGCAATCTCGGATTTGTGTTTCAGAGCTTTCATCTCATCAGTTCGCTCAATGTTATGGACAATGTGGAGTTACCTCTGCTTTATCGTGCCGACAAGGGTGGTGGCGATGTGCGCAAGAGGGTGCGCGATGTTCTTGACCGTGTAGGCCTCAGCCACCGTATGCGTCACATGCCGTCGCAGCTATCCGGCGGACAGTGCCAGCGTGTGGCCATAGCCCGTGCGATAGTCGGAGATCCCGAAATTATTCTTGCCGACGAGCCTACCGGCAATCTTGACTCAAAGATGGGGGCCGAGGTTATGGAGATACTCCACAGTCTCAACAAAGAAGAAGGACGTACCATTGTGATGGTGACTCACAATGAAGAACAGGCTCGTCAGACCGATCGCATAGTGAGGTTTTTTGATGGGCGACAGGTGTACTAATATCTATGTTGCAATGGTCTATTCACCTAAAGTAAAAGTAAAACATGAAAATTGATATAAAATCTATTTATTTAAATCTTCGCCGTCAACCTGTCATAAGCATCGTCACTATAATCGGCACATCGCTCGCGATATTTCTGATAATGATAGTGGTGATGCTTGCCGAGATAGGCACTGCGCCGATCACACCTGAGAACAACCGTCCGCGCATGATGCATCAGACTTGGACTTCCATAAAATCCACCGACCCGAATAATGGAGGCAGCTGGAACGGAGCCATGAGTTACTCGACATTCAAGGGCGTTTTCAGGGTAATGGAAACACCCGAAGCAGTTACCGCCTATAATTCATGGCCAATGAAAGCGTTGTTGCAGGAGCCCGGAGGCATAGCCGTACCAGCCGTGATGAAGGGGACCGATGATGCGTACTGGAAGGTGTTTGACTACGATTTCATCGCCGGACAGCCTTATAACAAGGCTGAGTTTGATGCCGGAGTGCCGGTTGCAGTCATTACGGCTAACACTGCACGCGATATATTCGGCACAACTGATGTGGTAGGCCGTGAGATGCTGCTTAACTATGTGCCTTATCGTGTGTGTGGGGTGGTTAAGGATGTGTCGGCCGCAACAAGACGTACATTTGCCCATGTGTTTGTCCCGTTTTTAAGTAACAGAGAGTGTAATCTTTCTCTTTGTAGCGATTTGATGGGCTCGTTGGCGGCAACTATACTTGCACGTTCTTCTGACGATTTCGACAGGATCCGTGACGAATATAATGCTTCGGTGGCACGATATGATAAGGAAATAGCTTCGACAAATTGGAAAATGGATATCAAGGGTCGACCTTATGTGCAGGAAAAGGAAGCCGCAGGTAGTTATTCCCAAATAGAGCCAGATCTCGATGCGACGCATCGTCAGAGGCTGATTATATATATGATACTTCTACTGGTGCCGGCTATCAATCTCAGCAGTATGACCGAGAGCCGTCTGCGGGGGCGCATGTCGGAGATAGGTGTAAGGCGTGCTTTCGGATGCACACGTTTGGAGACAATGTTGATGATTCTTGCTGAAAATCTGCTTGTGACAGTTGTTGCCGGTATCATAGGATTGGTATTAAGCGTGATATTTGCATATTTTGTGCAGGATTCTCTGTTTGTCTCCGATATTATAGCGATGGATATTCCGCAGGCTAAGATTGCCATCTCGTCGCTGCTGCATTGGTCTACATTTATTTGGGCACTCGTGTTCTGCTTTATTCTCAATCTGTTGAGTACGGGTATTCCGGCATGGAGGGCCTCGCGAGCCAATATTGTGGAGTCAATCGCAGGACACAGAAAATAGTTCTTATGCAAGCGAAACTCATAACCTTTAAGCGAAGTTTAACTAATGAACAGAAAACTTATAAGCCAGACTCTCAATGACTGGCGTTCAAATCTGTGGCTCGCTCTTGAGCTGCTTATTGTAAGCGTGGTTGTCTGGTATACCGTAGACTACTGCTACATCACATATATAAACTATAATTTACCGATGGGCTTTAATGTAACCCATTGCTATAAAATCAATTTCAGGTCGGTAGAGGACTCAAGCCCTGATTATGTGAGGCGTAGCTCTAAGGAGAATATGGCCGACAAGCTCGAACTTATCGACCGTCTGCGCCGTCGTCCGGAGATTGCTTATGCCTCTTTCAGCAATGTGGCACATCCTTATAATTCAAGTAATATCGGGAATAGTTTCCGTTACGACTCTATATGGAGTCAGGGAGGCATGTTGTATAACAGACGTGTGACACCTGACTTTTTCAGGGTATTCAAACTCCGTGGAGCCAGAGGAGAGTCGTCGGACGAACTTGCCTCGGTTATGGAAACGGATGGAGTGGTGATTTCATCCAATATGTTTGACGATAAGCTCAATCCGTATGACATCGTGCGCGATTCCATACGCAACAACTGGGAGGCCTATGAAGTCAAGGGGGTGATGCAGCCTATGCGACGCTCGGAGTATGACCAGAAGGATGTGGCGGATCACGGCATAATAATCAATATCGACCTCGGAGCTGACGATGCCGATAATGTTACTGATGAATTGTGTGTGCGTGTGCATGACAATATGGATAAGGATTTTATACGCAATCTGATGGCCGACGCTTCGCGTCACTATCGTGTTGGTAATTTATTTATTAGTTCTGTCGAGTCATTTGACAGTCTTAGAGAGCAGGTGGTGGCCGCAGACCGTCAGCGAGTAGTGTGGATGGCGGCAGGCATGGCGTTTCTGCTTGCCAACGTGTTTCTCGGATTGTTCGGAACCTTTTGGTTCCGAACTCAGCAGCGTGTCGGCGAGATAGCCATACGCAAAGTCAACGGAGCCACGAGGGGCGACATCTTCCGTCGTCTGATAGGCGAGGGACTCGTCATTCTTTCGGCCGTCACGCTTCCGGCCATAGGCATTGACGCTATATTGGTGCATTTTGAGTTCAATCAGAGTCTCGTGCCTGAGGCACCGGTGTTCAGTCTGGCCAATCTGCTTGTATGTGTGTTCATCACTTACGCGCTTATCGCACTGATGATTATTGCCGGCATCTACATTCCGGCCCGTCACGCCATGAATCTCGATCCGGCGGTGGCATTACATGATGAATAGTTTTTAATATTTTAGATTAATCCATTGAAAGCAATTATTTCGGCTTGTTTCGTAATTGTAGCGGGTTTTGTCCCGCTACAATCGCAGAACGTGCTTCCCATCAGTCTTGACGAGGCCATCTCACGGGCCCGCAGCAATAGTGTAGATGCCACGGTTGCTCTTAACCGTCTGCGCACTTCATATTGGGAATACCGTACATTTCGCGCCGATCTGCTCCCTGAGGTGACGTTTGACGCCACGCTTCCGTCCTATCAGAAGAGCTATACACCCTATCAGTTGAGCGATGGCTCCTATACCTTTGTGCGCAATAATTACATGCAGCTCAACGGGGCGGTGTCAGTAACTCAGAGCATATGGGCTACAGGCGGCACGCTATCGCTCGATACGTCGCTCGACTATATGCGTCAGCTATCCGGCACCGGCACCTCCCGCTATATGTCGATACCTGTGGCCTTGACGTTGAGTCAGCCGATATTCGGCACCAACCACACCAAGTGGAATCGCCGCATCGAACCGGTGCGCTATGCCGAGGCCCGGGCCCGCTTTCTATCCGATACAGAGACCGTGGCCATGAATACAATAAGTTGTTATTTTAATCTTCTAATAGGCAGGGAGCTGATGAATATCGCCCGCCAGAACCTCGAAAATTCTGAAAAGCTCTACGAGATAGCCCGCGCCAAGCGTGATATGGGGCAGATAAGTGAGAATGAATTGTTGCAACTCGAGCTCAATCTGCTTGACGCACGTTCGGCGTGTACTTCACGGCTCAGTGACATGAAGAGCCGGATGTTTCAGTTGCGTTCATTTCTCGACATTGACGGTGATGTGGAGCTTGAGCCTATGCTTCCTGCCGAAGTGCCCGATGTTACGATACCTTATGCCGATGCTCTTGACAAGGCTTTGGCCAATAATCAGTTTGCCAAGAATGTCCGTCGTCGTCAGCTTGAGGCCGACTATGAGGTTGCCAAAGCTCGCGGTGACCGCCGCCAAATCGCGCTTTACGCCCGGGTGGGGCTCACCGGGGCGTCGGATGTGTTGCGTGGCGCCTATGCGCCACTGAAGGACAATCAGGTGGTGGAGCTCGGATTTAAAGTGCCACTGCTTGACTGGGGCAGACGTAGCGGCAAAGTGCAGGTGGCCCGCAGCAACCGAGAGGTTGTGGAAGGGCAGCTCAGGCAGGAGAGCATGAATTTCCGTCAGGATATTTATGTGCTTGTAGAAAGGTTTAACAATCAGCGTGAGCAGGTGGCAATTGCTGCCAAGGCCGATGAGGTGGCTCAAAGACGCTATGATACAAATGTCAAGACGTTTATGATAGGTAAAATCTCTGTACTTGATTTAAATGACTCGCAGGTGAAAAAAGATGAGGCCCGCCGTGAATATATCGAACGGCTGTTTGAGTACTGGTATTATTACTATCAGCTTAGATCGCTTACTCTTTATGATTATCAAAAAGGTGAAGACATTGTGACAGAGGGGGGATTAAAATTTTAGGTCTATTTTTTACGTTCGGGCTGTCGCATGAAAACCGAGAATTGATATAGCTTGTCATCCAGGCTATCAATTCTCGGTTTTCAATTTATATTAAGTGTTATGCCGGCTTCGATATTGAAGTTGAGAGGGCGGGTAGTGTAGAATGTTTCATGGCGGGAGCCGTTGTCGAAATAATAGCTGATGCCGGGTTCGGCATAAATGCCGATGGAGCGGGTTATGGCATATTGGATTCCTGCGCCGATGGTCGCTGACCATTGCAGCTCGCGCGGACGAAAGCGTTCACTGTTGCTTTGTGTCACAATACTGTTGTTGATATAATCAGTGTCGAGACGTCCTGACACACATTTCTCCACGCTCGCTCCGGCCGAAAGATAGAGTGAAAGCCTGTTGCTCTGTAGCAGGGTATAATTAAGCCCGATCGGTATGCCGATGTAATGAAGCCGCTGATTGGTCTCGAAGCGGTAACTGTCGCTGCCCGAAGTAGTCGACGAGGTGAGATAGGCATATGTCACACCGCTCTTCAGGGCAAGTCGTTCGGTGAGGCTGTAGCATATCGAGACGCCGGCTTTGACGGGTTGGTGATGTCGGGTTTCAGTATGAATCTCTTTCCCCATATTGTTGCGCATTAGTTCGCATAAAGGATCATCGGCCTGGGGAAGTTTGTCAGGGGCAGTCTCTACTGCCGAGTATCCGGCTATAAGTCCGCTATAGCCGTGTCTTGACGATGAGGCTCCGGGACGGTTGGATATGCCGGCAGAAGCAGTGAGACGTCCCGCCCGTTTGGTGGATGTGGTGACGGCGAGAAGCGTGTGGCTGGAGGATGTGTGTCGCTGATTGGGCTGATGAGGAGGAGTGGCCGGAGCGGATTGTTGCAGCGGATTGTTGTCGGCAGGTGTTGAGGTTGTGGTGGTGTCACATGTCATGGCTGGTGAAGGAAGATTGCAAACGTGTCCTTGTGAGCCTGTGGCATGTGGCGGCCGAGCCTTGGCTCGGGCCATTGGACGAGAGTCAGATGCAACAGGTAGGGACGGGTGTGATATGTCAGGGGTGGGGAGTACGGAATTGGATGATGAATAGGCCGGTGTCGGTATGCCGGTAGTGTTGGTAGAATCTGACAGCAATAACCATCCCGAGACGAAGATGATAAGGAGCATGGCGGCTGCGGCAGCTGCATAACGCCACGGCATGATGAAACGCCGACGCGGAGCGGATTCATGTGCTGCACCCCCGGTCATAGTCGACTCTATGCTGTCCCAGACCCCTTCGGGAGCCGGAGTCTCATAGTCGGCCATGCGTATGCGCAATTCTGAAGTCCATTTGTCGTCTTTCATAGTCTTTTGCTTTGGAGATTATGCTCACTGATCATCTGCGCCAGCATCTTTTTTGCCCTGTGATACTGCGAGGCGGATGTCGATATACTTATGCCGAGAGTTTCAGCTATTTCTTTGTGGCCGAGGCCTTCGATGGCATAGAGGCTAAACACTGTGCGGTAACCCGTAGGCATGTCGCGTATCATGCGGTGTATGGTATCGGTCGGGATGTCGTGCAGTGATATGTCTTCGTTGTCCTCATTGTCGTCAGCTATGTCAGGAAGCTCGTCGGCATATTGTATGAAATTGAGGTCACGGCTCTTTTGCAGATAGCGCAGAGACTCATTGACTGAGATTCGCGTCATCCATCTGCGCAGAGAGCCGTCACCCCTGTAATCAAAACTCGTAATGGAGGAGAATATCTTGATGAAGCTGTCGTGCAGTACATCCCTGAGACAAGAATCTGGCACATAACGCGAGCATACGGCAGTCAGATAGCTTGCGTGGCGATTATATAGCTCACGCATGGCATGCATATCTTTCCGACCTACGAGTCTGACGAGTTGTTGCTCGCTGTATTCTCCGTTATGTGCCATTAATTGGGATGACGGGCTGTGTGACTGCTTTATTCCACCGATGTGACTATTCTCTCGGCCGGGAATGAGATTTTGCCCGAAGACTTGTTGGTGCAATAGTCAAACTCTACTGACTTGGGGCCGGTGAATGAGGTCCATTTCAGATTGAGCTTCACCGTCTCGCCCTGAGTGTCGGGGAGTGCGTCGAGCGAGAATGCTATGAGTGCGTCTCTTGTCACGCCGGCCAGGTCGCCCTTGGCATCGTGACGCAGTTCTAACTCATAGGGATTGTCGGGGTTGGTGCCGGTGAGAAGATTGACGTGATGGGGGATTGCGGTGTTGCCCCAGATGGTACGGAAGCGGAGAGTGATATATCCGTCTTCGACGATGGTCACCCAGTCTCTCACGATATCGACCGGGTCGTTGCCATAGGTGATGTTGTTGCCGTCGGGCAGAGAGGGTATCGTGGCCTTTGTGCGGATGCTGTCAATCCAGTTGACATACGCGGCCTTGGAGTAGTCGCCGGCGGGCTGGTCGGTGATGCTGATATTGGCCAGGGCTCTCACCTGCTTGCCGTCAAACAGTCCTGTCTTGAGATTGGTCGGGAGCAGGGTAGTCTTTTCGTCAAGCTGCAGATAGGGTGTTTTGTCAGGACTTGTCTTGACTGTCACGAGTGCGTTGGGATAAACTGTGCTCCAGTCGGCGTCATTGTCATCGTTGTCACATGATGTGAATGCCATCGAGGCAAGGCAAAGGCCGATAGTGGCAGGGATGAATGTCTTTCTCATTTCAGATTATTTTTAGCTTAAATAAATAGTCGTTTTATCCCTTAAATCCAGAATAAGCCCAAATCTTGCATTTGGAATTGTTAAATACTATTAAAAATAGACGGCGGTCAGTTGGTCTTGAAGAATTAAGCCCCGGCACACTTTACAATGCGGGGGCTTAATTGAATTTTAAATTCTTAATTTACAATTTACTTGCTTGTCATAATCTGGAGCACAAGACGGTCGGTCTCGTTCATGGCCTCGCGACCGATCTTTGTGAGATTGTGGATTGTGGCGTCGACATCATCGCTGACGATGCCTTCGGATGCGGTGACACACTTGCCGTTTATGGCGAGCATGGCAGACATCATGGCTGTCGAAACGCCTGACGAAATTTTCATGGCGCACGAAGGTTTGGCTCCGTCGCAAAGCATGCCGGTGAGGTTGGCCACCATGTTTTTGACGGCTGCGCATATCTCGTTGAATCCTCCTCCCATGAGATATACGAGTGCCGATGACGCGCCGGTCGATGCTACCACACATCCGCAAAGTGCGGAGAGGCGGCCGAGACTCTGCTTGATGTATATGCTCGTGAGATGGCTAAGCACAAGGGCTCGGATGGTCTGCTCTTCGGTAGCTCCTGTATCCTGGGCAAAACTTACCACCGGCATGGTCGCTGTAATACCCTGATTGCCACTGCCCGAGTTGGACATCACGGCGATAGGCGCACCTCCCATACGGGCGTCGCATGCGGCTGAGGTGTAGGAAATCATATGTTCCACGGGAGTATCGCCATAATATTTCAGGCCATATTTGCGTATTGTCGCTCCGAGTGAGTGGCCATACTCACCCGCAAGAGCTGTCTGCGCGGCATGCATATTGAGGCGACGAGCCTCGAGTATGAATTCGAGTTCTTCTATAGGTGACTCGATGGCGTATTCATATACGGTTGCGAGGTTAAGCTCCTTATCATCATGGCTCGAATCGTTTCCACCTGACACCTGCTCGTCAAGCATGATTTCACCGTTGCGTTCGAGGCGTATGAATCGGGTATGTTCGCACGAAATTACTGCACGTGCCGAGTCGTCGCCGTCTGAGACGGTTATGTCAATGTGGAGTATGGAGGGGGCATCAGGCATATGGCTGATGTTTATGCGTCCCTCGTTGATATATTGGCGGCCGCTCTCCACGGCTTCGGGACATACATCCTTCATTACCTCCAGCCCGTAAGCTGACTTGCCGATTAGCGCGCCGAGGGCTATGGCTATTGGCAGACCTATCATTCCGGTGCCGGGTATGCCGACTCCCATTGCGTTTTTGATGATATTGCCGCTCAGACAGGCTTCGATGTGCGAAGGCCTGCGTCCAAGGAGTTCTGTGGCTTTGGCCACAGCCAGCGACACGGCTACAGGTTCGGTACAACCCATGGCCGGCACCACCTCACGCTTGATGAGCTGTGAAATAGTTTCTCTTTCCGAATGACTTAACATTGTAGATGTGATTGGTTATGATTGAAGGTAATATTGATGTCGCAAAGGTAAGGTATAAAAACTAAAGGTTAATAAAGCTAAAAGTTAATAAAGGTTAACATGAACGGGCCTGCTTGTGAGATGTATTTCATAAAAGCGGAGGATACAAACCAGACTTGTGTTTGTATCCTCCGCTTTTATGTAGTGTGTTTGGATTATGATTCTGTCAGTGAGGTGGGCAGTGTGGGCATGGCACCCTGCTGAGTGCATACGAAGGCCGAGGTCTCGACTGCTTTCTGATGGGCCTCGCTTACGGATTTACCCTTGAGTATGCTGGCGATGAATGCTGCGGTGAACGAATCACCGGCTCCTACAGTGTCGGCTACCTCTACCTTTGGAGTAGGTTGGAATGATACGTTGCCGGGAGTGAATACATAGCTTCCGTTGATACCACAGGTCAGTATAAGCATCTTGAGGTTGTATTTGCCAAGGAGTATCCAGCACTTGTCCTGAAGGTCGATGCCTGGATAGCCAAACATGCGGCTTACTGTCACAAGTTCCTCGTCATTGATTTTAAGGATATTGCAGCGCGACATGGAATTGCATAGAATATCCTTGTTGTAGAAACCCTGACGCAGATTCACGTCAAAGACTATTAGAGGATTGTTTTGCTCGGGGATGGCGTCGAGAAAGCGGTTGATGGTGTTGCGTGACACTACATTACGCTGTGCAAGTGATCCGAAGCATACAGCCTTGGTGCGTTCGGCAAACGATTCGATTTTGGTGGTATAGGGGATATTGTCCCAGGCCACGTTTTCCTTGATGTCATACTGAGGGATACCTGCCTGGTCGATTTCGACCTGTACGGTACCGGTGGGATAGGGCACAGTCTCAATGCTGTGTTTTACACCCTTGCTGTTGAAGTTTTCAAGCAGTTCAGCTCCGAGTGGGTCGTCACCGATAGCACTGATGGCGCAGCTATCGAGGCCAAACTGTGACACATGATAGGCGAAGTTGGCTGGTGCGCCACCTATTTTTTTACCTTCAGGAAGTACATCCCACAGGGCTTCGCCCATGCCGATAACGATATCATTCATGATATTTTAAGGATTATTTTATGGTTTTGATTTTCATTGTATAGTACATGAGATATATGACTCCGACGGTCATCACGGCCACGGCACCGGCCTGGCCGATGGCATCGGCGGCAAAGCCCATTGCGAGGGGGAAGACCGTACCACCGAAGAGACCCATGATCATCAGGCCCGACACCTCGTTTTTCTCTGACGGTGATGACATGAGTGCCTGGGAGAATATCACCGAGAACACGTTGGAGTTGCCGAAGCCGATCAGTCCGATGCCGATGTAAAGAGCAGTAAGTGAGTGGCATACAAAGAGCATACCCATGGCCACGAGCATCATCAATACGCTAAGGCCGAAGAAAAGGCGTGGTGAGATGGAGCGGAGGATGAATGCACCGAGAAAACATCCGGCGGTGCGGAATATGAAGTAGATGCTTGTGGCGAAGCCGGCTTCCTCAAGGGGGAGGCCGAGGCGTTCCATAATAATTTTGGGAGCGGTCGTGTTGGTGCCGACATCGATGCCTACGTGACACATGATGCCGAGGAAGCAGAGCAGGATGAAGGGGCGGCCCAGCAGACGGAGACACTGGCCTACGCCCGAGGCTTTGTCGGGACGCTCCTCCTCGATGGGAGTGGCGGCAAGCAGTGAGATGGAGAGTACGCTGATGATAGCATAGGTGGCGAAGAGCACACGCCAGCCCAGCCCGAAGGTCGGGAGATAGGTAGTGGCACCCCATGCTGCGAGTATCGGGGCGAGGAACGATGCAATGGCCTTGACAAACTGTCCGAAGGTGAGTGTTGAGGCGAGCTTGTCGCCGCTAATAAGGTTTGTCACGAGCGGATTCAGCGACGTCTGCATAATGGCGTTGCCGATACCGAGCAGCGAGAATGCGGCGAGCATTGTAAGATAGCTATCTCCAGCTACCGGGATGATGAGTGATACGGCTGTGACCACAAGGCTGATAAGCACGGTCTTTTTACGACCTATGCGGTTCATGAGCATGCCGGTGGGCACGGAGAATATCAAAAACCAGAAGAATACGAGCGAGGGAAAGAGGTTGGCCTGCGAGTCGGTGAGTCCGAGGTCTTTCTGTACGTAGTTGGATGCGGTGCCGACGAGGTCGACAAATCCCATGGCGAAGAAACATAGCATCACGGGGACAATCTGCATCACAAGGCCTTTGCGGCCATATGTCAATGTCTGTTCCATAGAATTAAGCTGCGCTTAAAGGTTGTGAGTTTATACAATTATGAGAGAGGGCCATAGCCGGAGGTCTCATTATTGAGAATTAATCAGAATTTAAATACCGATTGAATAGATTTTCAGATTTTTGATTTTTGCATTGCCTCCGTCTGATTTTAGCGAAAGAGTGGAGTAGGGGACAGTGGGAAAAACGAGGTTGGTCATGACTCCGCGACCACCGTTGGCGAAAACTTCAATGCTTGAACGGTCAATAAACAGGCGCAGTTCCATATGGCCGTTTCTGCCGAATACAGGGGTTGTGGTCACGGCTGGGAAATCCTGACTGAAGTCGGTGATTCCGCTCTCGCGACGGTCGAATGACAGGGTGTTGGCTGCCACGTCATAAGTCAGGGTGACGTGTTCGCCCTCCTTGTTGCCAAGAGTCATGGTCACGTTTTTGCTTTTGGGTGCCTCAATGTCGAGAAGTATCTCACACACGCCGTCATTTGCCGATGGGAGTGCATAGGAGCGGGGCTTCTTGCCGATTCCGGCTCGGCCGACATTCTGTGTAAGTTTGCCTCGCAGAGCTTCGGTCTCGGGTGATGGAACCGATGCGGCATACACCTGGCCATCATCGGCAGTGAAGAGTTCTATTTCACGGGGTAGAGTGTTGGCACTTCTGAACTGGCGTGTTGGCACTTCGGCCGCATACTGCCAGTTGCTCATCCAGCCGATTACTGTGCGGCGCGAGTCAGGGGCATCGCTGAAGCTGACGGTGGCATAGTTGTCTTTGCCATAGTCGAGCCATTTGGTGGGCACATTGCCCTCGGCATCGGTGTCAGGCGTAAATGTCTTGCCGTCAAAGTCACCTGTGAAGTATTGTGTCGCACTTCCCCCGAAAGGACCGCCGGGGTTGATGTTACATAGCAATACCCACTTTTTACGGTCTGAGCCGTCGACAGGCAGCTCGAAGAGGTCGGGACATTCCCACACACCGTCCTGTGCGCCGAGACCGCGGCCGAAACGGCTCTGTAGGGTCCATTCCTTCATGTCGGGCGAAGTGTAGATGAGCATCTCATGGTCGAGTGCATGGGCGAGTGTGAGCACCCAAATGTTTCGTTCGGCATCCCAGAACATGTTAGGGTCGCGGGCCTCGCTTTCGAGGGTGAGTACGGGATTGCCAGGATATTTTGTGAAAGTCTCGCCGTTGTCGTGGCTCCAGGCCAGACTTTGCACCTGACTTGTGGCCGCCGATGTATACATGGCTATGACGGCGTCTTTGCCGAATCCCGCGCTCCCGGAGGTGTCAACGGCCGAACTGCCGCTGAATATCATGCCGAGCCCGTCGGGGGCGAGTACGGCGTCGGGACGATGCTCCCAGTTGATGAGGTCGCGGCTAACGGAGTGTCCCCAGGAGAGATTTTGCCACTTGGAGCCATAGGGATTCCACTGATAACAGAGGTGCCACTCGCCGTCTTTATAAAACATGCCGTTTGGATCGTTCATCCATCCGTAGAGCGGAGTATGGTGATAGACAGGTCGGTATTTCTCGCGGTTTGTGGTGTCAATTGTATCGGTGAGTGTGATATTGCTCCAGCAGGCATCCTCCTTGGCCTCGCGCACCGATGCGCGGTTTTGAGAGGTGACGATATTGAGCACAATGTCGTGGCCTTTGTAGGGCGAGAGGTCAAAGGGCACGGAGTAGTCGGTCTTGGCTTTGGCAAGTCGTACGTTAATGGTACGGTCGAGGCGTCCGTCAACGAGAACGTTGATGATGGCATCATCATTGGATTCCTGAACGGGCAGCATTAGGTAGCGTCCGTCTCCTTCCACTCTCACAAGTGTATTATTGGTGCCGAGATGTTCAATCTTGATGCCTCCGTCGGTCGCGGCAGCGGTTATCGATGCGCTCATAGCCAATGGTAGTGCCAGTGTGGCCATTGTCTTGGGGATTGATATTTTCATTGTCAGATGGTATTAATTATCGGTAATTTTTTTGACATTGCAAATCTACGATATATAATGATGCGGTGGCTATAAAAAACGGTGCAAACACTATGACAAATGTCGCAATGCGCGATTTTTTATATCAAATACACTGTTATTCATAATATTAATTATTATCTTTGTGAAGCCAAAGTAAAAACTGATAGCCAAATGAAACGGGTAGTAATACGTTTAGTATTGTTATTGTCGCTTGTGCTCACATTCAGTGGTTGTCGTGAGCAGAAGCATTATCGCATAGGAGTGTCGCAATGCAGCCGTGATGACTGGCGCAATAAGATGAACGATGAGATATATCGTGAAATTATGTTTCATCCCGAGGCCGAGGTGGAGATACGTTCGGCCGATGACAGCAACGAAAAGCAGATTGCCGACATCCGTTATTTCAAGGACAGCGGTTTTGATATCATAATCGCTGCGCCTAACGAAGCCGAGGCCATCACGCCTGTAATAAAAGAGGTGTATGAGTCGGGCATGCCGGTCATAATCTTTGACCGTGACATCAACGGTGACTATTACACGGCATCGATAGGTGTCGATAATGAGGAGATAGGTCGCTCGGCCGCTCAATATGCCGCCAGCCTCACGGGCAAAGGCGGCCGTGTGATAGAGATACGTGGACGTTACGATTCGTCACCGGCCACCGGCCGTCACGACGGTTTTGTCGCCGAGGCGTCACGTGCAGGACTCGAAATAGTGGCTTCCGCTTATGGCGACTGGAATTATGAGGATGCTACTGTTGCGGCCGATTCACTGTTTAATATATATCATGATATTGATCTAGTGTATGCCCACAACGACCGAATGGCTATCGCGGCCTCGGAGGTGGCCCGTCGTCATGGCCTTGACTTGAAAGTGATAGGCATAGATGCGGCTCCCGAGATTGGAATCAGAGCTGTGGCTGACGGGGTGATTGATGCTACATTTCTTTATCCCACTGAAGGCTACGGATTGATACGTACGGCTTTGGACATACTTGAGGGACGGCCTTATGAGCGTAACGGCCGTTGGCCGTTATCGTCGGCCGTCGACAAGAGCAATGCTGACATACTCCTGCTTCAGAGTCAGGCACTCAAGGAGGAAACTGACAAAATCAAGTTGCTTAAGACACAGGTGGATGATTATTGGGACCGTCATTCTGTCCAGACCTCTCTTTTTTATGCAGTCATAGCCATTCTCGTATTGCTTTGCGGCATTATTTTTATGATGTTGCGGGCTTTCTGGCTACATAAGAGGCATCAGCGCGAACTTATGGAACAGAATCATCTGCTTGAGCAGCAGCGTGATACTGAAAAGGCTCTTAACGAGCAGCTTAACGTGGCCACGCAGTCCAAGCTCATATTTTTTACCAATGTATCACATGATCTGCGCACTCCGCTCACGCTCATAGCCGAGCCTGTCGAACAATTGGCCGAGGCCGACAATCTCACTCCTCAACAGCATACGCTCATGAAGATTGCCAATAAGAATGTTAAGATACTGCGGCGGCTTATCAATCAGATACTTGACTTCCGCACCTATGAGAATGGCAAGCTGAATGTAAATCTTACCGAGGTGCATCCTGCTCCGCTCATGGCTGATTGGGTCGGCTCGTTTGTCGCTGTGGCCCGCAAACGCAGCATCAGGATTGCTTCCGACATCACGGTGCCCGAAGACTTCACGATGGCGGTTGACACGGAGAAAATGGAGCGAGTCGTGTTTAACCTCATGTCCAATGCCGTGAAGTATACTCCTGACAATGGGCGAATACGCTTCGGATGTCGTGAGGAGAGTGGCTCTCTTGTCATCACTGTCGATAATAGCGGACATGGCATTTCGTCTGAAAATATAGCCAATATCTTCGATCGTTTCTATCAGGTTGACAAGGTTAATCCCAACGGGTCAGGTATAGGATTGTCGTTGGTCAAGGCTTTTATCGAACTGCACGGCGGCACAATCGGAGTGGAAAGCGAGGAGGACAAAGGTTGTCGTTTTACAGTCATTCTGCCTGTGCGTCACGTCGATACGCCCGTTGCCAATGAAATCCACAGAGTGATATCCGACAGCGACGTAGAGGTCGAGCTGGGTGAAATAGAGCCTGAACTACTGTCCAATGACGATGACCGTCCGCTGCTGCTTGTTATAGACGACAATGAGGATATATTGAATATGGTGGGCGAGCTTCTCAAAGACACTTACCGCATCATTACGGCCTCCAATGGTAAAGACGGCATACGCATGGCATCGAAATATGTCCCTGACCTTATAATCTGTGATATGATGATGCCTGTCATGGATGGACTGGAGTGTTGTCGTCGGCTCAAAGGGGAGATGTCAACATCTCATATCCCAGTGCTTATGCTCACGGCATGCTCGATGGACGAGCAGCGCATACAGAGCTATGAGAGCGGTGCCGATGGCTATGTGGCCAAGCCGTTCAACAGCCGGCTGTTGAGCATGCGGTGCAAGAATCTTATTGACAACCGCAAGCGCATCAAGGAAATCTGGGCATCCTCGGCTACAGCCAACTCTGTAGTGCAGACCTCTTCGGCACAGAATACGGAGCATGCTGGTAAGAGCATTCCCGTTGCCAAAGATATTGATAGTGAGTTTTATGCCCGATTTCTCGCTAATGTCAAGACCGGGATGGTTAACCCTGACCTGAGTGTCGACATGCTTGCGTCGGAGATGGGTATGGGCCGCTCGCAGCTTTACCGCAAGATAAAGTCTCTGACTAATTTCTCTCCTGTGGAGTTACTCCGAAATCTGCGTCTGAAACAAGCTCGCGAACTCCTGACAACAACCGAAAAGTCAATAAGTGAGATTGCCTATGAAGTAGGTTTCACGGCTCCGGCCTATTTTACCAAATGTTATCGTGAGATGTATGGCGAGACTCCTACCGACGTGCGTGCCCGGCTCGGCTATTAGGTGGTAAGAGAATTGTTGCCTTTACTATGAAAAAACGTGCAAGGGGTTAATATTCATACTTCTTGCAACATATATTATAGACACATAGTAGGTTTCTGGCATATCTTTGCGTCAGAAAACCAAACCAATTAAATTAATAACATGAAAAAATCAATCCTTAGTGCGGTTTTATTGTTTATAATGGCAATCGCTGCACAGGCCCAGAACATCACGGTGCATGGAACGGTTGTTTCAAAGACCGACGATGAGCCGCTGATTGGGGCAAGCGTCGTTCCCGACGGCAATGCCGGAGCCGGCGTCGCAACCGACATTGACGGCAACTTTACACTTTCAGTTCCCGAAGGCACCGGCCTTACCGTTTCATATGTGGGATTCAGATCTCAGACAGTCAAGGCTGCCCCACAGTTATCGATTATACTTGAAGAAGATGCCGAGATACTCGACGAAGTGGTAGTGGTCGGTTATTCATCAGAAAAGAAATCCGATCTAACCGGTTCGGTGTCGGTTGTCAAAATGAAGGATGTGTCTGACACTCCTACCGGCAATGTCATCCAGGCATTGCAGGGTCGTGTGGCCGGTATGAACATCACCACCGACGGCACCCCCGGAGGTCTCAGCACCGGCACTTCAATACGCGGTGCCTCCTCGTTCAGAGGCGATGCCAACGGTCCGCTTTATGTGATTGACGGAGTGATGACACGCGAGAATCCCGGCACAATACTCAACAGCAATGATGTAGAGTCAATTCAGGTGCTCAAGGATGCCGCCTCGGCTGCCATTTATGGCGCGCAGGCTGCCAACGGCGTGATTATCATCACAACCAAGCGTGCCAAGCAGGGCGAATGTCGTGTGACTTTTGACGCAACCCTTACTCTTCAGACCTATAACAGCGGTCTTGACATGCTTAATGCCGACCAATGGGGCGAAGTGTACTGGTCGGCCTACAAATATACCTATGGCACCACACCATCATCAAGTGAACTTTATGGCAACGGTGCTACTCCTCAACTCCAACCTTACACCAACCTTAACGGTGTCATCGTCAATCCGCAGAACACCGACTGGGAGAAAGAGATACACCGCACAGCCCTCATGCAGACCTACAGCGTAGGACTCTCCAAGGGTTCGGAGAACGGTGCCTCGTCAATGTCACTGAGCTGGCTTGATCACGACGGTATTATCAAAGGATCAGATTTCCAGAAAGCCAATGCCCGTTTCAGCTCCGACTACGGATATCTTAACAATCGTCTGCGTGCAGGTGGCAATGTCACACTCAACTGGTGGCGTCAGCACAATGCTCCCGGCGGAGTGGAGGAGAATGCCATCAAGATGCATCCCGCCCGCACCGTCTATGACTCTGAGGGCAACTATAACGACCAGGTGGCTTTCGGACTCAACGATACACCCAATCTCGTGCGTCAGATTGAGGAACAGAGTGCCAACAAGCATGAATACTGGCGAGTGTTCGGCAACGCCTATCTCTCCATCGAGCCTGTAAAAAATCTTATAGTAAAAACCAACTTCGGTATCAACTATCACAACGGGGCCGACAAGGAGTTTACCCCCGCCAATCTACGTGACAACACTAATACGCTTTATCAGTATTCGAGCAAGACCGTCGACTGGGTGTGGACCAATACCGCACAGTATAATGCCGACTTCGGCAAGAGTTCTCTCATGGCCCTTGTGGGCATCGAGGCCAAGCGCAATCATTTCGAGAGCATGTATGGCAAAGGAAAGGGGCTCGAAATCGAGGATGAGAACTATTGGTATCTTGGCAATGTTACTTCGGCTCAGGAAGTAGGTTCGAGTGCGTCAAACTACTCGATGTTCTCTGTGTTCGGAAAGATCAACTATACCTGGGACAACAAATATCTCGCATCGGTGACACTGCGCCGCGACGCATCGTCACGTCTCTCTACTCAAAACAACTATGACTGGTTTCCCTCCTTCTCGGCCGGCTGGCGCATCTCGCAGGAGCATTTTATGGAGGCCACACGAGGCTGGCTCACCGATCTCAAGATACGCGGAGCCTATGGCGTGAACGGCAACGACATCATAGCCAACGACGCTTTCTATGCCAAGTATGAGATGGATATGAACAAGGCCGGTTATGCCATTGACGGAGGCAACACTCTTGCTCCAGGAGCATATCGCTCGCGCAGCACCAATCCTGACCTTACATGGGAAAAGACTTATCAGACCAATGTCGGCTTTGACGCTTCGCTGCTCGGCGGACGTCTGAATGTCTCGGCCGATTACTTCCACAAGAGGACAAAGGATATGCTTGTCGAGAAACCCTATATTGCTACGATCGGCGAGGGTGGCTACTGCTGGTATAACGGCGGTGAGATGGTCAATAAAGGTGTTGAAATCGTGCTTAACTGGCGTCAGGCCGTCAACAAGGATTTCAGCTATGAGGTAGGACTTAATGTCACTGCAATGAACAACAAGGTTACCGATCTCATGGATGACATCTATTACACCTGGGGTGGCGGCAATGGACGTGACAAGAGTATTGTGGGCCAGGCTCTCGGCTCATGGATGGGCTATAAGACTGACGGCGTGTTCCGTACACAGGAGGAGGTTGATGCCTACAAAGCTCAGTATAAGGTCAACTTCGGCAATCCCGGTGTGGGTCGTGTGCGCTATGTCGACACAAATGGTGACGGCGAAATCAATGACCGCGACCGCATATGGCTTGGGACCGACCTGCCCAAAGCTCAGTTTGGTCTCAACTTCGCGGCCAACTATAAGGATTTTGATCTTAGCCTCTTCTTCAACAGCATCATTCGCGATGCCTGGAACAATTCGAAGTATTACACCGACTTCTTCCCCCTCTGGACCGGCAATCACGGCACTCAGCTTCTCGATGCCTCCAAGGCCTATGACCGCTATCTGGCTACAGGTTACTATGACAGCGACGTCCCTGCCCCGACCATAGATAACTCCAACAGTGAGGGTGACGGCTCGGACTATTACATTGAGGACGGATCGTTTGTGCGTCTCAAATCACTTTCACTTGGATACTCGCTGCCCAAGCACATTCAGAGCAAGCTATCGCTCAAGGGTGCGCGTATATATTTCCAGGCTCAGAACCTCTTTACCATCACCAAGTATAGCGGAGCTGACCCTGAGGGTCTCGGTTATCCCTATGCAATGCCCCGACAGTACACCTTCGGTCTGCAGTTTGGTTTCTAACACACTCATCTTTAAATCAAGAATTACATGAAACTCAAAAATATATTCACTCTCCTCGCTGCCTCGGTCGCACTCGTTTCGTGCAGCGATGAATTTCTCGAAAACAAACCGCAGGGGCCTCTCTCTGAAGGTAACATCAATGATCCCAAGGCGGTGGACATACTTGTCAACAGTGCATATGCGACCTTTGGCTGCCGCTACGCCGATTCCAACGACCCACATCTCTATCCGCTGACCAACTGGAGCTATGGCGAAGTGCGTGCTGACAATGCCTACAAGGGAGGAGGCGGTGAGACTGACCTTTGGGAGGTACATGATATGGAGACCGCCAAGATACAGCCCAACAATGGATTTCTCGACGGCAAATGGTTTAACGTATATTGCGGCATCTCGCGCTGCAACACCGCTATCCGTGCCATCCGCAAGGCCGACGAGTCGGCCGTACCGGCCAAAAAATCGCGCATAGCCGAGATGCGGGTGATACGCGACCACTGGTATTTTGAACTGGTGCGCCTCTTCAACCGAATCCCCTATATGGATATAGATCTGCCTGAAAATGAATATCCATTTGTGCGCAACGACGAGTTTACACGCGAGGAGCATCTCGACCGCATAGCCGACGACCTTCTCGAAGCGGCTGCCGATCTGCCCGAGACCCAGACACAGATAGGCCGCATCAACAAGCGCGCCGCCCTGGCATATGCTGCAAAGGTAAAACTCTATCGTGCCTACGAACAGGATGCCACGACCAACGCGGTGGTTAATATTGATAAATCCATTTTGCGCGAAGTCGTTGAGATTATCGACGGCATACATGGCTATGAGCTTCTTCCCGACTTTCAGTATCTTGACCTGCTTGAGTATGAAAATGGTCTCGAATCGGTGCTTGCCGTGCAGTTTTCCAAGAATGACGGTACTAATGACGGCGGACGTGTCAACTGGAGCATGCTGCTTAACTCTATGACCGGTCCCGGTTGTCCCTGGCAGGGTGACGGATTTTTTCTCCCCTCGCAGGACCTTATCAATGCTTATCAGACAGATGCCGACGGTCTGCCCCTCTTTGACTACCAGTCACGTCCGGACTATGGAGTGGTGAAGTTTGACGAGAACGACAACAATATATATAGACTTGACAATGTTGACGGCAACGTCGACCCCCGTCTCGACTTTGTGACAGGCCGTCCGACCATCCGTTATAAAACCTATGAGGTGTCATCTTGTGGACTCTGGGTGCGTAACCGCGATGCTTATGGCTATAACAACACCAAGCGATTCTGGCTATCGCCCGAGTCGGCCGACGCCAACCAGGGTTGGCCTTGGGGCGCATCGGCTCTCAACTGGCAGATAATACGCTATGCCGACCTTTTGCTCTACAAGGCTGAGGCCCTGATAGAAATCGGAGGGGCCGATAATCTCGACGAAGCGCGCCGCCTCATCAACCGTGTGCGTGACCGTGCCGCCAAGAGTGCTTATGTGAAGGATTTCAACGATCCTTCCAGATATGCCGCCAACTATAAGATAGCCCTTTATCCCGAGGGTGGCTGGACACAGGACTATGCGCGTCAGGCACTCCGTACAGAGATGCGTCTTGAGAAGGCAATGGAAGGCGAACGCTTCTATGATCTCGTGCGCTGGGGAATTGCCAAGGAAGTGATGAATAATTATTTCCGAGCCGAGAAGGACAACCGCATCTACTATCAGAACGCCAGCTTTGAGACCGGCTACGAATACTTCCCCGTACCGGTGGCTCAGTACAACTTCTCGGGTGGTATCTATGTCCAAAATCCAGGCTACCCCTCATTCTGACAGACATTTTAAGCGAAAACTTTCATAAATAGAACTTTTTAAGGTAATAGATTGTATAATTGGGTAAAACCGCATGGATGGTCGGCCTGTAGAGGGGTCGACCATTCATTGTTAATATCTCCATTTTTTCATCTTTCCGCAGCTATATGCAGAATATTTTTTTGCAGATTAAAGTTTTATTTATAAATAGGGTGTTCAGTTCTATGTTCCAAAATTAGCTCGCTTTATTGAGTGTCTTGGAGCGCAGAGCCACCCGATTCGGAGATAGATTCTCCTTGGCCCAGAGATCTATGTCCTTAAGTTTAACATTGGCCAAGCGTACTTTGAAATTTTGTATTTTAGCGTCAGAATAGACAGCGATTTTTGGATATAACGGCAGCATCAGAATCATTGGCGTGAACCCATACAGTTTGTTGGGTGACACTTTTGATTTCAATATGCCGAAATCAGATTCAATTATGTCTGAGGAAATGTTGCGTATCTGCTTGCTGCCATTGAGTACAGCTGCCTGCGCCTTGAAGTAATCCAGCATCCTGAGTCCGACACAAGCCCGCCTGTTGGAGGCGTTGCCGATTAGATTACGGATGATATAGTACTGACAAAGTGCATTGGTTCTGAGTCCGAACCCTTCACACTTGCAAAGAGTCTCAAGATAGGTTACGGACTCGACGCAGACACCAAGTTCTTCAATGAGGTCTCTATACTGAAGAAGAAAGGAATATGCTTCCTTCGTGTCGTCATCCAGGGAATCAAGACAACCAAGCATTTTCTGACCCCACGTCACCCATTCACGAAGATTCATGAACCGTGCCATGGCACGCATATTGGGAGGCAGAAGCCATGCCTTGTCGGTGAGATGATATTGCAGCCTGATCTTGCCGAGTTTTTCGGTAAGTGACACAAACTCAGGATCATTCCCATAGACGTGTTTCATGCAGTTGCCCAATGTATGGCTTATGTCAAGATGATGGTCAATGCCGGCATCCTTAAAGCCGCCTACAAGATTGTGCGCACCGTCGGATATTCCGTATTCAGGAAAACTTCCGGTTTTTTCAGCAGCTTTTTCATTAGCCTCTTTGACATCATCCCGCTTGAAGCATTCTCCAACGTGCATTCCCAATACGATGACATCATCATGATTCAGTGGTTTGCCTGTATGTTCGGCAGGAACACCCAGCACTACAAGAAGTTTCTCCTTGTTGATCATGATGCTCTCATCGATTATGTGGGCATACTTACCGCCTTGGGGAGCATCCTCCTCGTAGACGGAGAGTCCGAGCTTGCGAACCCAGTTGGCCACGGAGTTGTAGCACGGAATCTTCCCAAAGGAATCTCCGAGGACCTCCTCAAATATCCCGATTATGGATATTACAGTTCGCAGTCCGCATCCGGTCCGCACATAGATCAGCACGCAAAGCATTATCAACTGAATAGAGAATCTATGTCCGGGAACAGGCTCGAAAGTAACTTGCGTTGTTCTTCGGTCACGGTTATTGTCGGCACGTCTTTTTTTTTGAGTTCTTTCTTCAAGTCTGAGATTTTGGCTTTATCGGCTTCCTTCTGCGCCTTGAGCTTTGAGTTCTCTTTACGAAGACGTTTCAGTTCCTCTTCCGGGGTTTCTTTGGGAGTGTTTGAATCTGATTTTTTCATTGCTTTTTAGTTGATTATTAGACTATAAAATTACTAAAAATCAATGAATTATCCAAATTTTCAATGTACTCTTTTGCGCTAAAAATCAATATTTTTAAGCACGTGTTTTTATTAATTTTTCAGGTGTTTTGAATGACGTTTTTTTTGGAACATCAAACTGAACACCCTAATTTATAAATTTGCGCTAACAATTTTGTTAAACCATATTGATAAACATAAATGTTATGCGAAATAAGCAAGAAGAAAATCCGCATATAGATACTGAGCAGAAGATTATTCTGGCAGCCAAACAAGAGTTTATAACCAAAGGATTCGCCGGAGCGCGAACGACATCAATAGCTGAGGCGGTAGGTGTGACCCACGCCATGCTGCATTATTATTTCCGCACAAAAGAGAAACTTTTTGACAGGATTCTTCAGGATGTTATAGCAACACTACGACAGGCTCTCTTTACACCATTGGAGGATATGTCTCTGCCATTTGATGTGATGATACAAAACATAATCGAAAGACATTTCGATTTTCTTGCCGATAATCCTGATTTACCTCGCTTCATAATTTCAGAAGTCTACAGCAATCAGAATAAGGCCACTCAATTTACCGAGAAGTTGAGAGAATATGCTCCTATATTTATATCTGCCATGCAGAGTAAAATTGACTATGCTGCTGAAAAAGGTATCTGCCGTAAAGTGGATGCCGGGATGTTGCTTATTGACATTGCGTCCCTTAATCTGTTCACTTTTATGGCCTCTCCTATAATAAAGACTGCATTTGCCGGCTACTATGAAAGTTTTGAACAGTTACTTGCTTGTCGCAAGGTGGAGAATTACGACACAATAATGAGAAAACTCAAGCCATGATTTATGAAAACGAAATTGCTTAGTCTTTTACTCGCAATGTCGAGTTGCTGCGGAGTCCACGCTGCGGTGACAATTGAAGAATGTGTCAGCAAAGCAATGGAAAACTATCCGCTTATACGCAAGTATGGCCTGCTTGAAACGACCACGGATATTGAACTGTCGGATATAAACAAGGGATGGTTGCCGCGAATCGGTTTGTATGGCCAGGCATCCGGACAGAATATTGTCCCATCTTTCCCTGACGTTCTGTCCGGTGTATTGCAACAGATGGGGCAGGAGGTTAAAGGAATAGACCGATTTCAATATAAAGCCGGGATTGATTTTTCTCAGACTATCTGGGATGGTGGCGCATCGAGAGCCGGACGGGAACATGTCCGTGCGCAGGAATCGGTGAAGCAAGTGTCACTTGATGTGGAAATGTATGCAGTGCGTCAGCGAGTGGAAAATGTATATTTCGCTATATTGCTCACAGAGGAACAGATCGCACAAAACCACATTACCTATGACCTCCTTACAGCAAATCTTGAGAAAATGCGTGCAATGCTGAAAAACGGGACCGCAATGCAAAGCGATGTGGATATGGTTGAAGCGCAGGCTCTTGCTCTCAAGCAGGTCATACGGCAGGCTCAATTTACTACCGAAGGTTACCGTCGGGTGTTGGGCATATTTATAGGGGAAGATGTGATTTCAGAAGTATTAATCATGCCTGACTCAACTATGCCGTTGTCAGATAATTCAAAGCGTCCGGAGCTAAAACTATTCTATAAACAGGTGGCAGCCAACAATGCTGCCGACAAAATGGCTAATGTATCACTTATGCCACGCATCGGATTGTTTGCACAGGCATATTACGGTTATCCCGGATTAGATTATTTCAAGAGTATGATGAACCGTAATCTCTCATTCAACATATTTGCGGGAGTGAAAGTGTCATGGGATATCGACTCATTCTATACACGTAAGAACATCCGGCGGCGTACATCGGTGAACAATGCCGGGATTGCTACCGACAGAGACCTGTTTTTATTCAACAACCGACTTCAGGCTACATCTCAGATGGTTAGCATAAACGGTATGCAAAGTATAATCATGGATGACGCAAGGATTGTGGAATTAAGGCAGAATGTCAGGAAAGCAGCAGAATCACAACTTGACAATGGTGTGATTGACGCCACCGCACTTCTCACCAAAATAACTGATGAGAATGTTGCCAGATTGACATCAAGATACCATGATATACAGCTACGTCAAGAAATATATAAACTGAAATACATTCTCAACCAATGAAAAAGATATTATTTCCGACCGTGCTCGCCACGCTGATGACGGCCTGTAATTCAGCCCCCGATTATGATGCAACCGGAATTTTTGAGGCAACAACAGTTACAGTTTCAGCAGAAACATCCGGTAAAATTCTCTCTTTCCCCATCAGTGAGGGTGATAGCGTTATTGCCGGACAGAGACTGGCGGTAATCGACACAGCCATGCTTATGCTCCAGCAAAGGCAGTTGAATAGCCTGAGACAGTCCACAGAAAGCGCGTCACCCGATATTGCGGCACAGGCTGCCGCATTGCGTTCGCAAATCTCTCACCAACAGCAGGAATGTGATCGTTTCGACCGACTGTTGTCTGACGGAGCAACGACTCAGAAGCAATATGACGACGCTCAGGCTCAGTTGAGAGTGATGCAGGCTCAGCTCACGGCATTGCTATCCACTCTTGGTAATAATCGCAACTCTATAAGTGACAATGCCGTCGCCATACAGTATCAGACGGAACAGATAGAGGAGCAGATTGCAAAGAGCAGTGTCAAATCTCCTATCAGTAGTACTGTACTTGCCAAATATGCCGAGCCAGGTGAATTTGCAACACCAGGCCGACCACTATGCAAGCTTGCTGACCTTGACAGGATTTATCTTCGCGCCTATTTCACAGCATCTCAACTTGCCGAACTTAAACTGGGGCAGATTGTAACTGTGATTGCTGATTTTGGCGGTGATAAGCAGTATGAATATCCGGGTACGATCTCATGGATAGCCCAGGAAAGTGAATTTACTCCGAAATCCATTCAGACCAGCGACAGCCGAGCCAATCTGGTCTATGCCGTGAAAATAATGGTGAAGAATGACGGTCGGTTGAAACTCGGCCAATATGGAGAGGTCAGGCTATGACATATCCTATTGACATATCAGGTGTGACCAAGCGATATGGAGATATCGTAGCTCTCGACAATGTGGATATCATGGTGGAGAAAGGTGAATTGTTCGGTCTGATCGGTCCGGATGGAGCCGGTAAAAGCAGCCTTTACATGATTCTTGCCACCCTGCTTGCGCCGGACACTGGGACAGCCACCGTGTGTGGACTTGATACGGTGAAAGATTTCAGACAGCTACGTACACGAATCGGATATATGCCTGAGAAATTCTCTCTTTATCAAGATCTCACCGTGGCAGAGAATCTTAAATTTTTTGCTAATATTTTCGGCGTTTCGGTCAAAGAGAACTATGATTTTATTGCTCCCATATTCGGACAGCTTGAGAAGTTTCCTACTCGTTTGGCCGGAGCTCTTTCGGGAGGTATGAAGCAGAAATTGGCTCTTGGGTGTGCTCTGATTCACAAGCCCGACATCCTTCTCCTCGATGAACCGACCACAGGTGTCGATGCCGTGTCGCGCAGTGAACTTTGGGATATGCTGACAGTTCTTAAGAAGAAAGGAATCACAATAATGGTATCAACATCATATATGGATGAGGCTTCACGCTGTGATCGCATAGCCATGATGAACCATGGAAAGATTCTTGCGACCGACACGACTGCAAATCTATTAAAGCAAGTCGGCGGAAATCTGTATGCCGCCGTGGCATCCGACATGTTCCGACTTCTGAGATTACTGAGACTGCTTCCACAAGTAATCGATTGCTACACATTCGGTGCGACACTTCATGTGGTCGGCAGCCATGATTTCAATTCGAAGTCTATTATGACCATACTTGAGAAAGAAGGCGTAGCGGATGCAAAAATCTATCCAATCAAAGGAAACATCGAAGATTTATTCATAAAACTGACATTCAATGGCGGATAATAGAGATAGAGTAATATCAGTAAGGAATCTGACAAAATGTTTCGGCACGTTTACTGCTGTTGATCATATTTCATTTGACGTCGGCCGAGGTGAGATATTCGGTTTCCTTGGAGCCAATGGAGCAGGCAAGACCACGGCCATGCGTATGCTGTGCGGACTGAGCTATCCGTCATCAGGGACAGGAGTAGTGGCCGGTTGTGATATAAATGGTCAGGCAGAATATATAAAAAGAAAAATCGGATACATGAGTCAGAAATTCTCACTATATGGCAATCTTACAGTAGACGAAAATTTACGGTTGTTTTCGACCATATACGGTATGGACAAACAAAGTTTTCGCGAGGCGTCAGAGCGTATATACGAACAACTTGAAATGACGGATATGCGCAAATCGATGGTCAAAAGTCTTCCCATCGGCTGGAAACAGAAACTCGCGTTTGCCGCTTCCACCATTCATCATCCGGAGATTGTGTTTCTTGACGAGCCTACCGGTGGAGTCGACCCTGTGAATCGTCGCAGATTCTGGGAACTTATATATAGAACTGCCTCAGAGGGGATGACTGTGTTTGTCACTACACATTATCTTGATGAAGCGGAATACTGTAACAGAGTGTCAATAATGGTTGACGGACGCATAAGTGCGCTGGATACACCTGCCGGGTTGAAAAAGGAATATAATGTCACCTCTATGGATGAAGTGTTTTGCATAGTTGCAAAGGATGCAATCAGAGGATAGTAAAGCCATGAGTATATTACGGTCACTTGTAAAAAAGGAAGCCATACAGATTGTGCGTGACAGACGCACTATGGTCATAACAGTAATCATGCCGGTTGTGCTTCTGCTCCTTTTCGGCTTCGCAATATCCACGGAGGTCAACAATGTAAGATTAGCCGCCGTTGTCGATCGACATAATGATATGACGCGTGATATTATTGAGCGGTTCAGCGTAAACGAATATTTCTCATTTCAGGGTCTTGTTTCTGCCGGAGATGCTGACCGACTCCTGCGCAAAGGCGAGTCGGATGCAGTCATGTTTTTAAGGACTGTCGAAGGTCAAGTCAAAGCGCAGATTGTGATCGATGCCTCTAATCCTGTCATCGCACAGGCCGTTGCCGGCTATGTGCAAGGGGTATTGGGATTAGTCAATTCGGCGATAAGTCCGATATTGACATACACTCTATACAATCCGCAGATGAAGAGTGCGTATAACTTCGTACCCGGAATACTCGGGATGATTTTCATACTTATATGTGCTATAATGACATCCGTGTCTATAGTTCGCGAGAAAGAGACAGGCACAATGAATCTTCTTCTTGTCTCACCTGCAAAGCCCTACACCATTATTCTCGGGAAGCTGATACCTTATTTTATATTGTCGTGCATTATCCTGCTGATGATGCTGCTGATTTCATATACAATACTCGGGCTGCCTGTATCAGCGAGCATATTTAATGTCGTGTTAGTCTCGCTCCTGTATATTGTGCTTTCGCTGTCAATAGGACTATTGGTGTCTACACTTGTAAGCAGCCAGCTTACGGCCCTGATTGTATCGGCTGTAGGATTCATGCTTCCTGTCATAATGCTGTCGGGTATGATATTTCCGATTGATAATATGCCACAGCCTCTCCAGTGGCTGTCTTGTGTAATACCTGCAAGATGGTATGTCGATGCTATGCGGAAGTTGATGATCCAGCAACTCGACCTTAGTCTCGTCTTTACAAACGTATGTGTCATGGCCGTAATGACAATAATATTATTGGCACTCTCAATAAAGAAATTCAATTCGTCGAAGTGATATGAATCCGCAGATACTGAAGGCTCTACTTCGCAAGGAAATCACTCTGATGCGTCGCAATCCTATAATACCGAAAATAATTCTTGTAATGCCTCTGATGGTGATGCTTTTCATTCCGTTGGTGGCAAATCTTGATGTGAAGAATGTGAATGTCGCTGTCATCGACAACGACCATAGCCTGTTGTCACGACGCATCATCGCAGATGCCGACGCTGCGGATGCAATAACTGTTGCAGTGATATGTAACTCACATTCTGAGGCAATGGATGCTATTGAAAACGGTTATGCCGATGTTTTGCTCACAATTCCATATGATTATTCCAAAAAAAATCAGGGGAATGGCTCTGTGGTAGATATAGAGTCCAATGGGGTAAATGCCACCAAAGGTATGCTCGGAGCACGATATGTATCACAGTCGGTGATTGAGACGTTAAGGCAATGGCAAACTGAAAATGGTTTGTCAGCAATCTCTTCTGAACCAAGTGTGATAAACCGATACAATCCGACTCTCGACTTCCGTAATTATATGATACCGGCCCTTATGGTAGTGCTTCTCATTATCATCTGCGGATTTTTGCCGGCATTAAATCTTGTCAGCGAAAAGGAAGAAGGTACTTTGGATGCGATGAACGTGACCCCGGTGAGTCGCCTCACATTCGTTTTGTCGAAGCTGATACCATTTTGGATTATCGGACTGATAGTCGTAACTGTCGGAATGCTTGTCGGGTGGCTTGTATATGGACTCGTGCCGGAGGGCAACATCGGGGCTATTTACCTCGCCACCATATTGTTCAGTCTCGTCATGTCAGGGTTGGGAGTATCTATCGCAAATCAGTCGGCCACAATGCTGCAAAGTATATTTGTGATGTTTGCCTTCATTATGATTTTTCAGTTGATGAGCGGGCTATTCACTCCCATAGGATCAATGCCTCCATGGGCGCAGGCTATAACATATGCCATCCCTCCACGCTATTTTATAGAGATAATGAGAGCGGTATATCTTAAAGGTGCAACAGTTATTGAACTTGGTGCCCAATACCTGATTCTTGCAGCCTTTGCTATTATATTATTGCTAATAGCATCAGCTACTTATAAAAAGAGGGTGTAGCCGGTTTAACATTGTTACATTAAACATGGAGCCGAAGATTTGTTTATTGCTCAACGTCCTAACTGATACGTAATCCGTTAGGACGTGAATTTGCTCAGGTAATCAAATTTTAGTAATTTTGTGGCGCGTAAAACGATATTGCCAGCATTATGAATAGACTCTATATGTTTGTGATGGCCGTGAGTGTCATGGCCGTGACCTGTGTGGCTGCTCCCCGCATGGTGAAGTATACTTCGACCACTGATCCTGTGATGGCTGTGGTGGTCGACAGTGTGGACTATCGCTCCGATCTGACACGTGTGTACGGAAAGTTTGTCGGGCGGCCGCACACCTCGGGACGTGTGGATGCCGCCTCTCTCTTGTCGGGCAAACGTTCGCTCTCGGCCACTGACATCGACGGAGTTGACTTCAAACGTTACTTCCAGTGGGAGGATGATGGCGAGATTCCTGTCGAGATAGACTTTCCAGCCGTCAAGCCTCTTAAAGCCGCGCAGCTTATCCTCACTACTACCCGCGGCGAGTCGGTCACAACGATAAAACGAAAGTAGCTCAACAATAAACCAGTCTGTTAATCACGAAAAATTGAAGCTCTGTATTACCGAGAAACCGAGCGTGGCCAAGGATATAGCCAAAATCCTTGGAGCCGATGCTCCCCGCGGGGGCTATTTTGAGGGGTCGGGTTACTGTGTGACCTGGACTTTCGGCCACCTGTGTCAGCTTAAGGAACCACACGATTACACTGAGGGATGGAAGCGGTGGTCGCTTGGCGTGTTGCCGATGATTCCTGCCAAATTTGGCATAAAACTGATACCCGAAGAATCGTATGAAAAACAGTTTCATGTCATAGAGACACTTGCCGCCCAGGCTGAGGAGATCATCAACTGCGGTGATGCCGGCCAGGAGGGTGAACTTATACAGCGGTGGGTGATGCAGAAGGCAGGCGTGAAATGTCCGGTCAAGCGGCTGTGGATTTCATCGCTTACCGATGAGTCGATTCGTGAAGGATTTGCCAAACTGGAGCCGGAGGAGAAGTTCAACAATCTCTATCATGCGGGCCTCTCTCGTGCCATAGGAGACTGGATACTCGGCATGAACGGGACGCGCCTCTTCTCGCTAAAATATTCTTCGCCCGGCAATGTGCTTTCCATCGGTCGTGTGCAAACTCCGACACTCGCACTCATCGTGCAGCGTCATTTCGAGATAGAGCGTTTCAAGCCCGAGGATTTCTGGGAATTGAAATCTACCTATCGCGACGTGACATTCAATGCCACTTCCGGTCGCTTCACCTCACTCGAGGAGACCGAAACTGTGCTTGAGACTCTGCGTGACAAGCCCATGACCATCAAGGATGTCCAGCAGAAGCAGGGGCGCGAGTCTGCCCCGAGGCTCTTTGACCTCACATCGCTACAGGTGGAGACCAACAAGAAGTGGGGATGGACGGCCGAGCAGACACTGAGGCTTATACAGACTCTCTATGAAAAGAAGGTCACGACCTATCCCCGCGTCGACACGACCTATCTTAGCGATGACTTGTATCCCAAAATTCCCGACATACTCGGTCGCATGACGCCTTACTCGACCCTCACCACCACATTGCTTGGCGGCAAGATCGAGAAGAGTAAAAAGGTGTTTGACAACTCCAAGGTGACCGATCACCATGCCATCATACCTACCGGCCAGTCGCCCACGGTGCTGGTGGGTGACGAGCGCAAGCTCTATCATCTCATCGCCCTGCGTTTTATCGCTGTGTTTTACCCCGATTGCCGCTTCATGACCACTACGGTGCTCGGTGAGGTGGAGGAGCGTCAGTTTAAGGCCTCCGGCAAAGTAATCACTTCACCGGGATGGCGTGAAGTCTATGCCGGAACCAATGAGCCAAAAGACAAGGAGGAGACCGCTCCTGACAGTGACGACAAGATATTGCCCGAGTTTGCAGTGGGCGAGTCGGGCCCACAGGAGCCATCTCTGCTCAAAAAGACCACACAGCCACCTAAATACTATACTGAGGGAACATTGCTGCGGGCGATGGAGAGTGCCGGCAAGACTGTCGACGACGAGAGTTTGCGTGAAGCCATGAAGGAGAACGGTATCGGACGTCCTTCGACTCGTGCCTCGATTATAGAGACCCTGTTCAAACGGCGTTACATTACCCGTGTGCGTAAAAACATTATGGCCACTCAGGCCGGTATCGACCTGATAGGCACCATCAAGGAGGAATTGCTCAAAAGTGCGAAACTCACCGGCCTGTGGGAAAACAAACTGCGACGCATAGAGCGAGGTGACTATTCGGCAGCGCAGTTTATCGACGAGCTAAAGACGCTGATGAACGAGATAGTCATCAATGTGCTAAGCGATAATAGTTTCAGCAAAATCAACACCGGTGTCACAGAGGCCAAGAGTTCGGGCAAGGGTGGGGCGTCGACCGGTCAGACTTCTGCTGGAGGAGACAAGCCCAAGCCGACCAAACCGCGTGCGCCGCGCACGACCAAATTTGAGCAGGTGACATGTCCGCAATGCGGTCAGGGGCATATTCTCAAAGGTCGCACGGCTTTCGGTTGTAGCCGTTACAAGGAGGGATGTACCTTGCGCCTCAATTTTACCGACTATCCCGAGACTCTTACCCCGGCCAAACTCGCAAAAAAACTTAAAAAGTCGTAGAAGGATATTGAGAGTTTAAAGCTTAAAGTTTAGAGTGGTCGCGCCATTGTAGGATAATTATACCTTAAGATACAGACCCACGGTCAGAGTAAACGCAATAACTCTGACCGTGGGTCTGTATTGTATCTAAAAGTTGCATTGATCGTTTTTTTCTTGCCGAATATCATTGAGTTACAAAAAATTGTTGTAACTTTGCGTATGGCGACTCTCTCTAAAATACTGATTATGTGTGTTGGTCTTGTTCTCTTCGGTAACTTGTGGGCGCAAAGTTGCTTCTTTGCCCTATGCCCATTTTTATGGGGCTGTGCATATAATTTTGAGCGGAAAGGAGGCAAGCAATGAATAAAGGTTTTAAAATATCGTTTTGGATATTGTGCGGATTGGCTTGCGTCTTAATTGCATCAATGTGCCTCATTGGGTTATTCTCATATTTCACTCATAATTTCAAAAAAACACAAGATGGCTACTTTGCAAAAGTAGAATATTCTATCGAAGGGTATATAACAGACAAACAAATCGTTGGTGGCCCTTACTGCCTCATAGAGTTGGAGCTAACAAAATTTGAAATAATGAAAAACGAAATCCATTCATCAGATGATTATGTAGGAGTCTTTGCCTCAGACACATCCAAAGTGTTTATAATAGCCCCATTGCCTGAGAATTTTTCATCATCATCATTAGATAGAATCGAGATAAATACTCATAACAGACAATGCGTATTTAATGACACGTCTGTGTCCACATTAAGAACGGCATCACTTTATAAGCATAAATTGCCCAATAGTAACGGCTATATTCCCTTCTAAATATGGAAGATACTTTAAGATACATATTCATTGCCGTCATAGTCTATGCTGTTGGTATGGAGATATATAAGGCTGTTCGTTCGCGATCGACTGACTATTCTCTTTGGGCGATTATTGTGCTTATGGGTGCAGTGTTATGGATTTCAAGAGGATTTCTTATCTCCAGCCGGATATATGATTTCCTGATGATTGCCGTATGGCTTGTAGCAATCGGTTGTTTTGTTCTCTCGCGGAAATCCCAATACGGAAAGTATCTGAAATCTATTGCCATTGGTGGACTTTCAGTTTTCCTTGCTGTCTTTAGCTATTGGAATATAAAGGCGCAGTCCATCGTTCCAACAACCTTAATAACTTCCCTAAAGGGATATTCAACACATCGAATAGATGAGGTATGTTTCCGTTATAACGGAATTCCTTTTTGGAGAAGTTACAATCTCAACAACTACCCCAAATGTAAAGCTACTTCCTGAACAGTACGATGTAAGTCTGACAGTCAAGCCGATTTCACCCAATGTTGCCAAACTTGAATCAATAACCCTAATTCCAAAAGCAAAGATATGAAAACATCCCTCTTATATAAGATTGTGCTTTGGATGGTAATGGTGACAACATCAATACTGTTGTGCGCTGCGGCGATTCCGACAAGAACTGCCGAGTGCAATGATATGTCACGCAAAATATTATGGGTGGTTGATGGTGTGGCTCTCCATGATACCATATTCACATACACTATTGACCGGATGAGGAGTGACAGCGCGATGGTCTATACGGCACAGTCGTTGAGCTATGTTTATCCATCCGACATTGAAAGTATCTGTGTCATGGATTCGGTAGAGGCTGCGGATTATGGCTTCGTGAATTGTAGCGGGGTTGTGAAAATTCAGACCTTCTTTCGTGAACCTTTGTTGATTGTTGTGAATGGCATCCCTTACAAAAGCCATGTCAAAATGACAGCCGGAGAAATGTTGGGAGGTATGGACTGTATTAGTCGAATTTTAGTGAGTGAAATACATGATTTGCAGGATTACGATGTCAAGAGTGTGGATATAATAAAGGATCTTAGTGTTACCTGCCATAAACAGCGGACTCCGTTTGTGGTGATAACAACTGGGTTGCCTTATTATAGAGTAGATGACCTTGCCGGAGCTTATTTTGCCAAACATGGCAAGCAGAGTTATACACTTCACCTAAATAATGATTCGACATATGTTTTCACGCAAAAAAGACTTGATAGGAGAGCTATAGTTCCGGAGATTCGCAATGCCGGTACATGGAGCATATCGAGAGGCCGAATAGTTCTGAAATCAGGCAATAATCCTGAAGATTTATTATCATCCGGATACATGACTCATGAGGGAGTGGTTCTTGATGTAAAGAATCGGGATAAGCTCACTATGCCGAAGCAGGCGTGGCATAACAGCAAAATATTAACCTTAAAACGCCAACGAAAATGAAACAGATTTGGCCCATAATAGGTGTGGCGTGCGTCATGATTTCGTCAATCGGGAGAATGGCTAATTCCCTTACGGATGTGCTGATTGCTGTCGGTGCAATTGCTGTTGTCGCATTGGTTATATGGCTCTTCGAGACCGGGAGATTAACGATTAACGAGCGTCTTGGCAAAGTATTGAAGAAAATCTGTTCTTTCATATTGGTGGCGGTCGGCATAGCCTACCTCGTGGCTATGGCCGTTTTTGTTACATACAAAGTGGCGACGGAGGGAGATATGCAGGGAATTATGTTTTTGGTTATCGCAACCGTGGCATTCGGCATTTCATGGTATATCAGCAGATGGCGCAGACGGTGGGTGAAATTCCTGAAAACTTTTATGTCCAAAGACAAGATACGACATGGCGACTGGAAGATGCGCGAAAAGTATTTCCAGACATTTGACTATGCCACCAATGCCCTGTATGGACTGCGAACCGCTGGCGGCATTTTTGACGGACAGGCGAGAGTATGGCTTGACCCGTCAGATGTTGATAAAGATGCTTCCGTACGATTGGATTCATTTGAGGCAATGTTGGCGAGGCGTGGCATTAAAGCCAAGTGTGCTATGGCTCACATTCCCGGATGTATCTACGCCGATATAGTCGCTGAAACCAATTACAAATCAATGAAAGGCAGCAGTATGACTGCATTTCGTGACGCGTTCCACGAACTTGACGGCATGAACTATCAGGGTATATATTATGCCGAGTATCATGGAGAGTTGGGCACAATCTTTTTTGAAAGTAACGCCGGAAATGTCATAAGCCGTGCGATAAGGACTGAGCCGAGAGAAGAATATTATATTGACAACGATTGCGGATTTCAATCTGAAGAAGCCCATTATTTCATTGAGCGCGGTGTCGATTGGACCGAGGGTACATACTCGTTGATTTCAGCCAAGGAGTTTTTCGCGCTTTGGCGTGAGCGACTTGAATATGACGATAAAGACGACGCATATTCTTTCTTTGAGCAAGCATCGCTGATGTATTTTGCTGCGGTAGCCAATGGCGACAAGAAAGAACAAACCAATAGCCGATGGGATATTGAAAACGCCGCCAAATATCTCATAGCCCATGACGCGAAAGACGAAATGATTGAACTCATGGCAATTTATGAACAGTCGATGTATTGGGCTTCACGACTGTTTGTAGATGTCATTCCGGAATACGCCCATGATACAGCCAATTGGTTGGTTGAATACAGCGACAATCCTGTGATTGTCTCACGCACCAAAAGACTTTTAACCCAATGGAAGAAAGGAGGCAAGCTATGAATCCGATATTATCTGATTATCTTGCAATTTGCAGCAGTTTTCGAGAAGATGGATTAAGCAAGTCGGAAAGGAAACAGCGACATACAATGCTCTCTGAATGGGAGAAAAAAGAGTATGACAATGAACATATTACCATCGGAGAAATTCGGGATTTTTGGACTAAGCATAGTAAAATTTGTTGGAACAATCAGTTTATCAACAAGATTATATGTCCTCAAATTGCCATAGATTTGGAGAATGGCGGTTTTGAGGGGCTAAAATTCTTGTTCCATTGTTTTTGCGGTCATGAGGATTCTTATCTGAATACCAATAGTCCGCTTGAACTATTCTGTAAGTTTTGTAAATATAAATACGAACCGTTTCAACTTGCAGATATGCTGCTTGAACATGATGAGGATAATGTTGATGCGCTCAGATACAAATATCATGCACTCAAGTATTTTCTTGAGTTTTCCATTCATGAAATGCCGACGGGCATATTAAATGGCATGAATGGAGCAGGTATAACGGATATTCCGGCAATGCTGAAAGATATAGAAGAATTTGAGTATCTATCAAAAAAATTAGACACGCCACTTTGTGAAACTCTGATCAACGATTGCCGCAGATTCTATCCGGCATACAAAGATTATCTCCAAAGTTTCCGTCGTTATAAAAACTTTGTGGAATATCTGAAAATGAACAACATCCAATACCAATCATACACTTCACGTTATGACTATGAATAGGTGGCAGAAGATATTTGTGTGTTATTACCGTTTTCAGGAGCGTATCGGAAATGGTGATATGCCCGTATTCATTTCTATGGGCATGATGTTATTCGCATTGTATCTTTACTTATTCAGTATTACAACAGTTGTTTTATTCTCATTTGGTAATATTATAGGCTCATCTGTATTGTTCGGGCTAAAAAGCCTGACACTATTCAATATCATGTTATGTTGCTTGACGGGAACTATATTTTATCTAAAATATCTTCGAGGCGACAGATTAAACGATACGCTGTCTATTGAAATTTCAAGAACTGACAAGTTTTATGCGGCTGTATTCCTCATTGGCGGCATTTTCAGCATCTGTTGCGTTTTTATTTTCATGTGGGCAGTTAATAACGGATTCATATTGGAAGGAGGCAAGCGATGAAATCACAAGATTGCTATACGGCAAAAGAGGCTTTTACGTTTCCTCTTTTCTGCCTTGTCTGTTTGGCTTTCAACATCTATTGGGGTTGCTCAGACGTTTGGCCTGTCGGAGCAATCGTTGGTGCATCGTTTTTCGGAATATTCACATTTGTGTATGTCTTCAAATATTCCCGATTCGGTCGTGACTACCTTAGAATTGATGCCAATGGGATTACATCTAAAGAATGGAGCAAAACCGCGACGCTGAAATGGTCTGAAATAGCGAAATGCACAGTATGCTATATACAGTCCTATGGGAGTGGAAGCCTCTTTTATAGAGTGCTGGACATAATATTATTATCCGAAGCTAAACGTCCAAAGAGTTTTTCGGTAAGACTATCCGGGAAATATTGCCGCAACAAAAGTGTTATCACTGCCATTGAGCAGTTTGGCGGCTCAGAAGTCTATGACAGCCAATCATCACATGCACAAAACATGTATCTCGGCAGGATAATCCTGTTCGCTATTGGTTTGTTTGTACTATTCGCACTATTGTCCTGCAACAATCGTCATGACCTGACTGAGAATTACTCTGTATTCACTTATGGTGAGGGATTATATGGAGAAAGTGAGGAAGGTTACCCTGTATTCGTTTCAAAACTCGGTTATAAAGATGCACCGCCATTCATTGCAAATATCCGACAAGTATGGTGGAATGATTCTACAATAATCATTGAGCAAAACAATGATTATTGGTGGATAGTCACAGCAGTTGATAGCCGGTTGAGTTATGGAGATAAATATGTAGGCCCGCTTTCAGCCCGGGAAAAAGACAGCATTATGGTTGTCGAGAAAATCCGTATTAAACAGATGAAACATTGGAGTTATGAATAGGTGGCAGAAAATAGCAGGAGTTATCATTGGAGCTATAGTTATATTGTTCCTTACTGTTCTTACAAAGATGGGGTTTAGTGTCAAACGATATAGAGAGGCTGAACAATCCGAGATTGTTGCAAGAGTAGACAGTTACATCAATAAAAATGGACGTTTGCCTGCATCTTTGTCGGAATTAGGGTTTGAGCAGACACCAGGATTATACTGTTATAAAGGAAATAGTTTAAATCTCATAAGAACAGATTATTCTAACAATGAATATATATTGGAGTGGTGGGATCAGACTCACAAAATATGGCAATATTCATCGGAAGATAAGAAGTGGTACGACTACGAGCTTTGGGAATTTGAGCCACCTATTAATGTTGATACTATTAGAGGAATTTACAACGTCTTTTACAGCTCACGAGCAAATATGCAAATAAAAATAGATAGTCTACGAAAGAATGATAATGTTATATTACTCTTGGACAATGATATTGAAGTTAAAGGAGATTCCATGGCATATTTGAAATTCTTATCAGGCGATACATTGAGGATGGAAGGATGGGTAGCCGTTAGGTCTCATCAACTCCCTGCATATTTGAAAGAATTTGGCACTTGGAAATACTACGATCAGGTAGGCAACTGCTACCGTAAGTTTTGGAATTATAAAGAAAACGACAGATTGATATATGAAGCTGACAGATAAACGATTTTGGATATTTGAGGCATTTGCCATACTGTCAACGGCTTTGACAGTCGGACTGATGGAATTATTTTACAAACTCAGGTTGGATTCTGATGTCTTACCCATTTGTATCATAATTCTTATCACATACCTAATCGGGCACGCTGTGGCTTGGAAGAGCAATAGGTCTTGCGCTTGGTTAAAACTTGGACTCACTACTTATTTGTTCTCCGCTGTCGCCTTAGCGGTCATTTTTGCAATCATATTTGTTATAGATTGGCTTGCACCAACTGAAGTATCTGACGATGTATCTGCTGACGAGCATGTAGGTTTTTCAGCTTTAGATTTAACATTGGTAATAATATTGATATGGGGTATTATTTCATTTATTCCGACTATGGTTACCGCTTTTGTAGCCTCACTTTGTTTTAGAGCAAAGACAACGGTGGCAACAGGTATGAAGTTAAGGAGTATTTCACTTGAATCAATTGGTGTGGATGGAATTGCCTATACCAAGAGTGAAGCACTGAGAATAGCAGAGGAGTATTACAATTCAAATATACCTATTCTTGGTGGAGACGTGTATCTCTTTAATAATGGTAACATTAAACCCACATACGACAATTGGTACTGTAATCGGAATAACTCTGAAACTTCGTATGAGTATGTTGCCCGAAGTTATCAAGTTGCCTGCGACTATATCAAAAAATATCCGGACAATGCTAATATCTTTTTCAGTATCGTTAAAGGACATATAGACAAATGAAATCTGACAGCAAAATATATCGGTTTTTCTTTGGACAGCGGGGTGAGAGGCACTTGCCATTTGGTGCTATGTTGCTGATTCTCGTGCCTTTTCTTATTGGAGGTCTGTATTTCCAGAATCGCAAGTACAATGCTTTGTCGGCAAATCCGGAACATACATCGACTGTAATTTCAGATATTGGCTATATAGGCACAAGTGGTCCTATAATATATTACAACTTTACAGTGAATGGTGTAACATATAAAGGTGGTATGCATGCCAATGGTTTTGCCGTTGGCGACAGCATAGGTGTGGTATATCAGAAAGATAACCCGGAGAATAATATGACGGTGTTTAAATATTATGATGGCCCGTCGTATGGTTCGGTCACAATATTCGTCCTCGCTGCGATTGTTCTGGCACTATACCGATGGCGAAAAATCAATCGAAAATACAACGAGAGCTGCCCGGAGTTGGATGGCACTGGAAGGTGTCGTATTTACCGCATTGACAAGGAATATATATTTGTTACAGTATATAATGTCACTGCGAGTCTTCCGATTAAATTCCTCCCCATAGACTGTAGTAACGGAGAATTTGAGAATACTCTCATGGAAATATTCCACGCAAGTCTGCATGGCAAATATGTGGAGCTGAAAAACGCAGAACTGATCAAAGCCATGAAGCAACGCTCATGGCGACAGCTTTACCAATACTCCACAAGCGTGCTGCTGAAACACGACAGCCGCACTCTGGAGATTTTGCCAACCCGGAAAGCCACCGATGGCAAAGGTCTTGACTGGGATTATTCCCGCGCCCTGTCTTTTGGCCTTGGCGGCGCGTCATGGAAAGACATCATAAACTCAACCCGAAAACTCCTTGAACAAATATGAAACTAACCAATAAACGATTTTGGAACTCGCATACTTATATGGTGCTGTTGATTGTCGCGGTGTTGATTGCGATTGTTATTTCATGCAAAAGAACTATGGTTGTCAAAACCGCTGAAATAGAACGAGTCGGCAATGAAATCATTGTAAAAATTGAAGATTTCCAAAATAAATATGGGAAACTCCCTGTGAACCTCCATGAGTTGGGAGCTCCATTTGAAGACAATAAAGAAACATACGATTATCAAGGCTATATTTTATATTATGAGCCGACTAAAGACGGGAAATATTGGCTTACTATTACTTTCGGACCTGATGAGGATTATATCTATTATTCACAACGAAAATACTGGCGGTGGAATTATGACACAGAACTGTCATCAGAAAAACGTGAATAACTGTTCAAAGAAGTGTTCCAGTCATATAGACCGGTATGGAAGTATGATAGTCTTTGTGCAAATTCCGACAGTGTCAACACGATCTACCCATCGGCTCCGGATTCGCTGATTTATTGTCGTCAATACTATAAGGATGGCAAACTTGCAGCCGAAGGGTGGATGCTCCATGATTGGGATAGAGAAGGAGACTACACCGACAATATCGGAACGTGGAAGTATTACACACGCGATGGCATAATGATAGAAAAGCGATGGCCGTAAACGGAATAAAGATATGAAACTGACCGATAAACAATATAGCAATCAGATTTTTAAGCGCGTCTCATTCTGTAATGGAGGTGTTGCCGTGTGGTGGACTAAAAAGAGATTTGAGCGATGTCAATTTCTTGGATGTGATTTTTCCGATGTCCTTGCAAGAGGGTGTCGATTTATAGAATGTATTTTCAAAGGAGGTAAGTTACAACATTTCTCTATGGGTGGACGGACTTCTGTCTTGTTGCAGAAAACTGTCTATATGGGTTGCACTTTTGAAAATGTCAAATTAAGAAGTCTCGGAATTGCAGATTTCATTGGTTGTACGTTTATTAACTGCGATTTCAATACCACATTCATTGCTGCCTCATTTTCAAAGTGCAAATTTGTCGGAAAGATTTATGGATGCGTGTTTTGCGGGCCGAAGTTCGACAGCTATTATTATGGAAATAAATTATCATTTTTAGTGTCTAATAAAGGACGATTGGAGGAAGTTGACTTTTCCGAAGCAAGTTTTACTGATGTAGATTTTCGTGGAGGTATTGATTTATCAAAGGTTCTGATGCCTCACGCCATCATAAACAGGATGTGATTATGAAGATACAGGACGTTAAAAAGCATATTTTCTCCACCTTGGAGCCATTCGCCGCTGCTAACGGTTTCAAGATTCTCAGAGGTCGATTTGCGTTGAGTCGAAAAGTCGGCAGTCGTACTGATGGAATATTCTTTACTTATTGTTCATGGGGTTTTGAGGTAAACATATTTCCGTATGTCAGAGTGGACTATGGAGAGATAACCACAATATGCAATGACTGTGGTTTCACTCTGAACCATTCTGCATTTATAAACCTTTTATTGCTTCAAAGAATAAAACTGCAAGGATTTAATCCGGATTTAAGATGGAAAATGCAGGTTGCCAAAACAGACCGCTTTATTCTTTTAGACAATGAGTATGACGACTACAATCGGCTTGATATGGGGCTGTCTCCATTACTTCCTATTGCATTGGATTTTCTCTCTCAATATGACAGTATCGATTCAATAGACCGGCTATTCAATACTATGCCAATAGAACAATATAGTCCATATTGTTCCGGTCTTGATACTCATTGTATGGTTGGACTAATTTCTGCCAAACTCTCCAATAACGCTGATTACGAAAACGTTAAACGAATGTACCAACGAATCGTGAAAAAAGAAGATTTCACAAGCGAGATGAAATCATCTTTTTTACGAGTTGTTGCTTATCTTGAACAAATATGAAACTGACCGATAAACGATTTTGGAACAGATGTGGAAACGCGGTCAATGAGCTATTCTTTTGGCTCTTTATTGCGTTTGCCGTGTTGCTCGCCATTGATTTATGGTGTTTGTTGGCGACTGCCATAGTATGCTTGTTCGGGGAAATGGGTAAATCGTTGACATTGTTGAAAATATTTGGAGCATTTGGGATAATTCTCATACTATTCTCCAATTTTACATTATGGCTGACAATGTATTCGCCAAAGATATACAAACGGCTTGTGCCAGTAGTCCGTAGTAAACGACTGAGACTATTGTATTTCCTGACATTAGGCTATGTGAACGTATATCTGCTGAACCTCTATTACATCAGATTCAGATATAACCAGTATGAACTGACACAGTATCGTGTAGATGTGTCATATTCGGTTTTAGTCATGTTCCCAATCATAAATATCCCGGTCTATGTAGCGGCCATTCGTCGCAACGATCAGCCAGTGCCCTTAGGCGATGCGGCTAAGTTATATATGCATGGAAGATTGGCGACGTACCTGATACAAAAGGATTATTCATCATTAACAGAGAATCAGTGATGAAACGATATTATCTGTTTGATTACATCTGGTATATTGGCGAGGCTTTGAGGGAAAAAGATGGCAATCCGTCAAGTGGGAGTCTGACTCTTAACTTTGTATGGCTGTTTGGAATTCTTGTTCCGTTATTGCTGCCAGTGATGTACCGGCTCTTTGGAAATCCGGCAGCGATAATATGCGGACTCGCCCTGTTATTTTTGCCCGAAATCTTTTGCAGACTGCGCTATACCGAGCAACGCCGCAAGGAGATAATGGAGCATTATTCCGGTATGAAGAGGCTGTACCAGCGGTTGTTTGTCATCTATGGCTCAATAATTCTGTTTGCGGCTACAGTTTTAATCATAATGTTTAGTCTTGGGTTCATTACAAAGAAGCTATGAAACTGAAAAATAAACAATTTTGGGTTTATATCGGCATAATAGTCCTAATGCCGATTATGATGAGCGTCTTTACAGGGCTTGTACTTATGAAAGGTAATTTCGTGGAATTGTTCCATAGTATTAATGCAGAGCTTTTCTTAATTTGGGAGTTTGCATATATCATTGGCGGACTAATTTCATATCGTAAAATTGGATATTTGAATTGGATTCAATATTCATTTCTTTGTTGGATAGTTGTATGTCCTTTTATAAATGTTTTATCCTTTATATGGGCAGGGCTAAGAATCCAAGACGGTTTTACAGGATTGGCATACTTCATGATTTCCCTGATTTCATGGGGATTCACTATTATACCGCTATCAGCAGGAATGTGGCTGTATGTAAAACATTATAACATTAAAGCACAGTAAGATATGAAACTCAGGACTATTGTAGTCTTAACAATATGTGTCATGATAACCTGCACATATGCCCTCTATAATTTTATCGCTGTCCCTATCCTGTTTTATGTATGGATGACGATTGCATTCCTTGTCACATCAAAGAAAAAACAAATAAAACTTAACTGCATAGATTTTCTGAATAAATACAGTTGGTCTTATTTGGGTGTATCTGTGTTACTTGTTTTATTAGCCACGGTTAACTCTATCGGGTATCAAAATAGAACAAAAGAATATCAGAAATGCTTTGATGCAGAAGTCAATGATACGGTTGTAAGTTTAGAACGTTGGGGTAAGATGGGGAATAAGGTGCGACTATCCAATGGAGAGTCATTTGGGATATTTATCGACCCATTAACTAAAGTTATTGAATTAGAAAACGTAATACAGAAAAAGAAGAATATAGTAATTCTGCAAAAGAAAGCCCAAAACGATACTATTATTTTCGTGGATTCATATGACTACGAATGGACTTTTGAAATTGCTAATCCATCATTAAAAACTATTTTTGAAGATTAAGGTGTTTTGTCATAACTATATCATTGTTAATACAATGAAACTAACTGATATACGATTTTGGATGGCATGGCTTGTACTTCTCATCTTGGCGATTGTGAGTTGTATGGCAGGAGGTTGGAACGAGGATACAGCGTTGCTCGGTGCGGCTTACGCGCTGTCGCTGCTATCGACATGGCTGTGTCACAGGGTCAGACCGAGAGCCGCGTCAGGCAATCTGATTGTGATGATAGTATATAATGCCATATTGAGTTGCAATCTTATCTTCAATAGCCGTTATGGAGCCGGGCTGACATGGTGGTTTTATGCGTTGCTGCTGAACTCTATCCATTCAATTGTATTGCTTGTTTATTGCCTTGTTATACGATTTGCACCAACCGGGCAACAGCAATAAACACTGCATGGCCCACTAATTTTGCTCAGAGTATCGGGCTGAGGAGGCGACAGAGTGATTCGCGGGCTTTGAGAGCACGTTGGCGGCGGTTCCACTCGCTGAGTTTGACGAGAGTACAGTCCTCCTGGTCTTTTTTGAACAGTCGGGCTATCTCAGCATTGACTTCGGGCGAGTACATCACGATATTCTCCTCAAAATTGTGCTCGAAACTGCGATAATCAAAGTTGGTCGAGCCTAATGTCACAAAGTCATCATCGACCAGTAGCACCTTGCCGTGGAGCATTCCAGCATTGTAGAAGTATATCTTCATGCCGGCCAGCAGACACTCCTCCACATAGCTTGTCGAGGCATGGGTGAGGACGGCTGAGTCGGATTTGTGCGGAAGCATCACACGCACGTCCACGCCCGAGAGGGCGGCACATTGCAACGCTGTCAGCAGTCCTTCGCTCGGCAGGAAGTAGGGGGTCTGGATATAGATGCGGTTTTTTGCTCCGGATATAGCTTTGATGAAAAGCATATGGGTGTTGCCCCAACGGTTTGTCGGGCCCGAGGCTATGATTTGCACGAGCACGTCGTCGATAGTTCTCTCTCTTGTTGCCATCGGATAAGAATCGGCCGGCTCATCGGTTATGAGGTCATACCCCATGAATTTCCAGTCAATGGCAAAGTTGTGTTGCAGGGCGAGGACTCCTGGGCCGGTGAGGCGCACGGCCATGTCGCGCCAGCATCCGAATGAGCCGCCGTCGACATATCTTTGTGCCACATTTATGCCGCCGATATAGCCGATGAGTCCATCTATTATTACGGCTTTGCGGTGGTTGCGCCAGTTGAGTCGGCCGAGCTTTTCGGGAAACTGTATGCGGAAAAACGAGTGTACCTCTATGCCGTGGGAGCGCAGACGGTTGAATAATATCTGGCTGTGCGAGCCAAATGAACCCACGTAGTCATATATGACCCTAATCTTGACTCCGGCCTTGGCGCGCTCTATCAGTATATCGCCGAGTTGTCGTCCGAGCGGGTCATTGGCTATGATGTAAAACTGCAGGTTGATGTATTTGCGGGCGCGGCGCAGATCGTCAAACAGGGCCTCAAACATACGGCTTCCGTCATTGATTACCTCGACACTGTTGGGTGAATAGACCATTGCCTCGGCTACCGAATAGCCAAGCATGATGCGGCGTCGGTTTTCGGGCGAGAGCTGTCGGCTGAGTTTAGGCATGGGGCGGTGTGACTCGGCATTGAGAAGCCGTCGGCGGTTGCGGCGCGAGATCATCTTGACATTGCGCATGCTGCGCCCGAACACAAAATAAAGCACAGCCCCTCCCACTGGAAACAGCAGCAGGGCCATGACCCATCCGAGAGCCTTGAGCGGATTGCGGTTTTCGCTCAATACGGCTACTATGAGCGTGGTAATCAGCATGGCATAGGCCGCGACAAAGGCCCACATCAGCGCATTGATGTAGGAAAAAAGCAATGGCATATGCAGGGGTGTAGACACAGCAAACGGAAGTTTTATGTTTTACAATCGCAAATATCGCAAAAATTTCGTTAACTTTGGGATGTTTTATGGAATAAATCGACTTGTGTAAGTCAAAAAAACATATAGATATGCATAACGGATTTCTGCGTGTGGCCTCGTGTGCACCCCGGGTGCGAGTGGCCGATGTGGACTACAATTTGTCGGGAATCATCTCGATGCTCGACAGGCTGGTTGACAGCAAAGTGGAGCTGGCTGCGTTTCCCGAGATGTCGCTCACGGGCTATACGTGTGCCGACATGTTTCATAACCGCACGCTGATTGATGCTGCTGCCGACGCGCTCGCCCGTCTTAGGGACTACTCCATGAGCCATCCCATACATTTTGCCGTCGGACTGCCGGTGGTGCATGCCGGGGCGGTCTATAATTGTGCCGCGTTTTTGCGCGACGGTTCGGTCTCACTCGTGGCCAAGAGTTATGTGCCGAATTATAACGAATTTTACGAGCGCAGATGGTGGCGTCCGCTGCCACAGGGCATGTCGGCCGACGTCACTGTCGGTCGTGTCGTGTGTCGCATGAGCAACGACTGCGTGTTTTCAAGCCACGGAGCCAAGGTGGGCATAGAGATATGTGAAGACCTGTGGGTGCCTGTTCCTCCATCGTGCCGTCTAGCCATGGGGGGCGCGCAGGTGGTGCTCAACCTCTCGGCCTCCGACGATCTTATAGGCAAATATGATTATCTGTGCAAACTTGTGGCCCAGCAGTCGGCCCGCTGCCTGTGTGCCTATGTCTATGCAGGCGCGGGGTGGGGCGAATCGTCGACCGACCTTGTGTTTGACGGCAAGGCCATGGTGGCAGAGAACGGCAGCATGCTTGCGGCCAACAAGCGTTGGGACCCGGCTGACAACTATGTTGTAGCCGACGTTGACATTGAGGCCCTTGAGCGTGACCGTATGCACATGACCACCTTTGCCGACTGTGCCGAACGTGAGGGTGCGGCTTCGATAAGCGTCGACTCTTGCGGTAAAAGTTCTTCGGGATATCAGTGGGGACGCACCGATCGGCTCATGCGATATGTCGACCCTCATCCCTTTGTACCCGCAGAAACGTCAGCCAAACATGAAAGATGTGACGAGATACTCAACATACAAGTGGCAGGCCTGGCCAAACGCCTTGATGCCATCGGATGCAAGTCGCTTGTGGTGGGCATATCGGGCGGACTCGACTCCACGCTCGCATTGCTTGTGGCTGTCAGGACTTTTGACCGTCTCGGCCTCGACCGCAAGGGCATCGCCGGTATAACGATGCCCGGATTCGGCACTACAGACCGCACTCACAACAATGCCACTCGTCTGATGGAAGCTCTCGGAGTCACTTCGATGGAGATACCCATCGGTGAGGCGGTAAGCCTTCATTTCGAGGCCATAGGTCACGACCCGGCAGTGCATGATGTGACCTATGAGAACTGTCAGGCACGCGAGCGCACCCAGATACTTATGGATATGTCCAACCGCCTCGGAGGCATAGTACTCGGTACAGGCGACCTGTCCGAACTGGCTCTCGGATGGGCTACCTACAACGGTGACCATATGTCTATGTATGGTGTCAATGCCGGAGTGCCTAAGACGCTTGTAAAGCATCTTGTGGACTATTATGCACATCTTGACTCGACTTCGTCCACCGTCAAGGAGCTTCTGCTTGACATCATCGATACTCCAATCAGCCCCGAGCTGGTGCCCGCGGCTGCCGACGGCGAGATATTACAGCGAACCGAAGACCTCGTAGGGCCCTATGAGCTTCACGATTTCTTCCTGTATTATATGCTCCGCTACGGATTCACTCCGGCTCGCATCTATTATCTCGCCATCCATGCGTTCAAGTCAGAAGAGTATGACGAGGCTGCCATACGCAAGTGGCTCGACACGTTCATGAAGCGTTTTTTTCAGCAGCAGTTCAAACGTTCATGTCTGCCTGACGGTCCCAAGGTCGGTTCGGTGTGCCTCTCTCCGCGTGGCGACTGGCGTATGCCTTCTGATGCATCATCCAATCTCTGGCGCAAATGAAACGGCTTGGACTTCTCCCTCGTATAGCCATAGCTATCGTGGTTGGCATACTGATAGGTCACATTGCCCCGCAGTGGCTGGGTGAATTATGCGCTACTTTCAATGCCATCTATTCGCAGTTTCTCGGCTTTATGATACCCATGATTATCGTGGGATTCGTTGTGCCTGCCATTGCTGACATCGGAGGGCGCGCTGGGCGTCTGCTTGTAATTACAGCATTACTTGCTTATGGTTTTACTGTCATGGCCGGACTTATTTCCTATCTCACGGGCTCGGCCCTGTTTCCCGGTCTTGTCGGAGGTGAGACATCACTCTCGGCAGCGGAGAATATGAGTAAGCTCACACCATGGTTTACCGTAGAGATGCCTCCGCTTATGGGCGTCACCACTTCGCTTGTGCTCTCGTTTGTGCTTGGTCTTGGCATAGCTTTCTCCTCAAGGACCGCGCTTCGCAGAGGCATGAGCGAGTTTCGTGATATTGTCAGCAAAACCATCAACACGGCCATCATACCGCTGCTTCCCGTCTACATCTTCGGCATATTTATGATAATGACCGTTGAGGGTGAAGTAGGGATGATATTACGCGGATTTATCAAGATAATTGGTGTGATATTTGTGTTACACGTGTTTGTGCTTCTGCTCCAGTATTGCATTGCCGCATCCTTTGCGCGCCGCAATCCGCTGAGTATGCTCAGGACGATGCTTCCGGCCTACTTCACGGCCTTGGGCACACAGTCGTCAGCCGCCACAATCCCTGTGACTCTCCGTCAGGCTGTCAAAATGGGTGTGAGAGAGGATACGGCCGGATTTGTGATACCGCTCTGCGCTACTATCCATCTCAGCGGCAGTACGCTTAAGATTGTGGCATGCGCACTGGCCATCATGATTATGCACGATCAGCCTCATGACCTGCCACTGTTTCTCCATTTCATAACTATGCTCGGCATCACTATGGTGGCGGCACCCGGCATCCCGGGCGGTGCCATAATGGCGTCGCTCGGTCTGTTGCAGTCAATTCTCGGTTTTGACCAGGAGACTGTTGCCTTGATGATAGCTCTCTACATTGCGATGGACTCGTTTGGCACAGCCTGCAATGTCACTGGCGACGGCGCTATCGCTGCAATTGTCGACCGTGTAGCGTGAACGGTTAATAAATGAGACCTTTATATAGAGATAAAAATAAGAAAATGGAAGTATTATACGAAGATAATCATATAATAATAGTCAATAAGCTGCCGGGAGAAATCGTGCAGGGCGACAAGACCGGCGATGAGCCGCTTGTCGAGACGCTCAAGCAATGGATAAAGGAGAAATACTCCAAACCGGGCAACGTATTTTGCGGTGTGGTACACCGTCTTGATCGTCCTGTTGGCGGACTTGTTGTGTTTGCCAAGACCTCCAAGGCCCTTGCAAGAATGAATGAAATGTTTCGCACCGGACGCGTCAGCAAGACCTATCTTGCCATTTCGCGCAACCGTCCGCCTCAGGATGAAGAACGTCTTACGGGTTACATATCATCGGTCGAGCGCAACAACAAGAGCTATTTTTCTCCCATACCCAAGGCCGGAGCCAAAGAGGCCGCGCTCTCGTATAAATATCTCGGAGCGTCTGACCGCTACCATCTGCTCGAGGTTCATCTCGAGACCGGACGAAAACATCAGATACGCGTGCAGCTCTCATCAGTGGGATGTCCTGTCAAGGGCGATCTGAAATATGGTGACAAACGCTCCAATCCCGACGGCTCCATCTCGTTGCGCGCCCATCGCATCCGCTTCGAGCATCCCGTGTCGGGCAATATGATAGACGTTACCGCCCCGCTGCCGGCCGACCCTTTATGGCAGGCGTTTGGTGAAATAATCCGTGAGCATGATGCGGATTGATATTGACAAGGTGTTGCGGGAGCGCGTGCCGCGCCAATATCGGTTTATACCGCGCTGGCTCATAAACCGTCTGGCCGACATGATATGTCAGGACCGTCTCAACGAGCTGCTTGAACGCAACGCCTCGCTCGTCGGGGCCGATTTTGCCGAAGCGGTGGTGAAGGACCTATCGGTGAGCTACGATATGCGCGGATACCGTCCCGACCCTTCGCGTCGCAGGGTGATACTTGTGTCCAATCATCCCCTCGGCGGGCTTGACGGGCTGGTGCTCGCGACAGTGGCCAAGGAGATATATGGAGGTGGAGCTGTGTCGGCAAGGTTTGTGGTCAATGATCTGCTCGATTTTGTTGAACCATTGCGGCCGATATTTCTCGGTGTAAACAAACACGGTTCGCAGTCGCGCGGAAAGGTCAGTGACATTGACCGCGCGTTTTCAGGAGACGATCCGATAGTGATGTTTCCGGCCGGACTGGTGTCGCGGATGGATAGCAACGGAAAGGTTGCCGACCTCCAATGGCGCAAAATGTCGGTCGTAAAGGCTATTTCATCGCAAAGAGATATAATTCCCATACATTTTAGTGGTGAAAATTCCCAGTTTTTTTATAAATTTGCACGTCTAAGGACACAGCTTGGACTGCGGTTCAATATCGAGATGGTGCGTCTGCCCAAAGAAGTGTTTCTGAGCGAGGGTGCGCATTTCACACTCACTTTCGGCAAGCCTATATCTTGGCAATCGCTGAGAGGGGGTAAAGATGCATTGTCGCAGGCCGCAGAGCTAAGGTCCATTGTTTACGAACTGCCCAGTCAAAAATAGAATCATGACTCAGCCCATCATCGACCCGATAGATCCCTCATTGATAGAACCGGAACTTACCCCCGAGCGTCTGCTGCGCCGCTCTAACAAAGGCGGCAACCTTATATACACGCTCGACGGCCGTGAATGTCCGGCTACGATGAGAGAGATAGGCCGTCTGCGCGAGGAGTCATTCAGGGCTGCAGGCGGCGGCACAGGTAAAAGTGTCGACATCGACGAGTTTGACACTATGGACCCTCCATGTCGTCAGCTTATAGTTTGGGATCCTGAAGCACGCCTCATACTCGGGGGATACCGCTTCATCATAGGCCGCGATATCAGGATTGATGCTCAAGGGCGTCCGCGTATAGCCACAAGCCACATGTTTAACTTCTCCGAGCGATTTATCAGTGAACTTCTTCCGAGCACCATCGAGCTTGGACGATCGTTTGTGCGCCTACACTATCAGTCATCACAGGCAGGTGCAAAGGCTCTTTTCGCACTTGACAACCTGTGGGACGGACTTGGTGCTCTTACGGTGGAGCATCCTGAAATCAAATATCTTTTCGGCAAGATGACCATGTATCCGAGCTATGACCGCACGTGTCGCGATCTCATACTTTATTTCCTTCAGAAGCATTTCCCCGATCCCGAGATGCTTGTGTGGCCTATCCGCCCACTTGACACATCGATTGATACCGAGGCTATGGAGCGGCTTTTTGACGGCGAGACATTCAAGGAGGATTACAAGATACTCAATCATGAGGTGAGGAAACACGGCTTCAATATCCCGCCGCTTGTCAACTCCTATATGAGTCTCTCGCCGACAATGAAGATGTTTGGAACGGCCATCAATGACGAGTTTGGAGATGTTGAGGAGAGCGGTATATTCTTTGCGATATCTGATATATTTGAGGAGAAAAAACAACGTCACATAGGCACTTACAGTCCGCGTCATCCCGAACAAGAAAGCTGACAGTGATGTTAAATCTAACAGGTTATAACGACAGATTCCAACAGCATACAATTTTGACATAAATGAAAAAGGAACGCATCCTCGTGACCGGTGGCACAGGCTATATCGGTTCACACACAGTGGTAGAGCTTCAGCAGGCAGGTTATCAGGTGGTCATTATTGACAACCTGTCCAACTCAAGTGCCGACGTGGTCGAAGGCATAGAGCGTATCACAGGTATAAAGCCCGACTTTGTTGAAGGTGATTGCACCGACATGGCCACGCTTACCCGACTTTTTGCCGACTATCCCGACATCAAGGGCATTATTAACTTTGCAGCATCCAAGGCTGTGGGTGAGAGCGTGGAAAAGCCCATCCTCTATTACCGCAACAACCTCAACACTCTGCTCAATCTTCTTGACCTCATGGGATCCAACGGAGTGAAAGGCATCGTATTTTCCTCGTCATGTACTGTCTATGGCGAGCCTGATGTCAACCCCGTTACAGAGTCTTCGCCAATCAAGAAGGCTACATCGCCCTATGGTAACACCAAGCAGATTTCAGAAGACATCATCACTGACGTCATCAAGTCGGGCGCACCTTTCAAGAGCGTAATACTCCGCTATTTCAATCCCGTCGGTGCGCATCCCTCGGCCGAGATAGGCGAGTTACCCAACGGTGTGCCCCAGAATCTCATCCCTTATCTGACACAGACAGCTATCGGCATCTGTAAGGAACTGAGCGTGTTTGGTGACGATTACAACACACCTGACGGCTCATGCATTCGCGACTATATCAATGTGGTTGATCTTGCCAAGGCCCACGTGATAGCTGTGGAACGCATGCTCACCGACAAGTCTGACGACAAGATTGAGATTTTCAACCTCGGTACAGGCAACGGAGTCTCGGTGCTTGAGCTTATCAATACTTTTGAAGAGGCAACAGGTGTCAAGGTGCCCCACAAGATTGTAGGACGACGCACCGGTGATATCGAGAAGGTATGGGCCAATCCCTCCTACGCCAATGAAGTACTCGGCTGGAAAGCCGATTCCACCCTTGCCGATACACTCCGCTCGGCCTGGGCATGGCAGCTCAAACTCCGCGAGCGCGGCATAATGTAATTCTCTCAGGGAATACAAAATACAAGAGACTCGGAAGAAACATTTGTTTCTTCCGAGTCTCTTGTATTTTGTATATATAGGTTTATTCCTTGTTGACAGGCTTCATGTCGGGAAGGAATGTCGCGACTATGCCAAGAAGGGGGAGCAGTGTGCTGACGCGGAATATGAACTGGATACTGGTAAGCTCGGCAAGCCAGCCGAAAAATGCAGCTCCTATGCCACCGAGGCCAAACGACAGCCCGAAGAAGAGCCCTGCAATTGTGCCTATATGTGCCGGCTTGAGCTCGGTAGCAAATACGAGTATGGCCGAGAATGCCGACGAGATAATCAGGCCCACAAGTACAGCAAGTATCACAGTCATTGCATATCCGGCATAAGGCATGAAGAGGGCAAAAGGTGCCGCGCCAAGAATTGAGCACCATATCACGTATTTGCGTCCAATCTTGTCGCCAACATATCCGCCGGCGATAATGCCTATGGCCGAGGCGGCGAGAAAGGCGAAGAGGCATAGCTGTGCGTCGCGTATCGATATTCCGAATTTGTCAATCAGAAAGAATGTAAAATAGCTCGTCATACTTGCCAGAAAAAACTGCTTGGAGAATGTGAGCAACACGAGCACTATCATCGCCCATCTGACCTGACGTTCGGTAAGATGCAGGGCCTTGCGGGCACGGGCCACCTGAGCTGTCATACGGGTGGAGATACTTCGCTGATACCATCGTCCTACCCATGTCACTACGGCTGCACCGAGCACGAGGGCGAAGGCAAACCATATCACTGCGCCTTTGCCGTGGGGCAATACTATGAGTGCGGCCAGCAACGGGCCTATGGCCGCACCGCCGTTACCGCCTACCTGAAAGATTGATTGAGCGAGGCCTTTACGGTAGCCGGCGGCTATCTGAGCCACGCGTGAGGCTTCGGGATGAAATATGGAGGATCCCATGCCTACGACAGCCACCGAACCGATGATTAATGCAAAACTGTCAGAAAATGCCAGCATGAAGAGTCCGGTCAGCGAGATGCACATACCTATAGTCAGTGCGTAGGGGCTTGGATGGCGGTCGGCATATCGGCCGACAAAGGGCTGGAGTATCGACGATGTCATCTGAAAGACAAATGTGATTATGCCTATCTGTGTGAATGTTAGTCCGAAATCGTCTTTTAGTATCGGGTAGATGGAGGGGATGACCGATTGCACGGCATCGTTGAGCAGATGGGCGATGCTTATGGCAAAAAGTATTGAAAAGGCGGTCTTGCCCGAGTCAGTTGTTGCTGTCATGGTTACTTGCTCTTCGAGCAAAGGTTATATGGTTAATGGTGTGATGTTTCGTGAAGGAGCAGCCGGCGTTTCACCTCAAGGCCGCCTCCATAACCAGTAAGAGAGCCGTCCGAACCGATCACTCGGTGACAGGGCGAGAAGATTGAAATTGCGTTGGCTCCGTTGGCATTGGCCACAGCCCTGACTGCCGACGGCCGGCCGAGCAGTGCGGCGAGTGTGCCGTATGATATTGTATGGCCATAGGGTATCTCCATAAGTTTGTGCCACACAGAAGTCTGAAACGGTGTGCCGATAAACAGTAGTGGCATATCAAACACCTTGCGTTTGTGCGCGAAATATTCGTCAAGCTGTGAGGCGGCCGCCGCCGTGACATCGGATTGCTGAAATTTCCATTCGGCATGCAGTCCGCTCACAATTCGTGCCAATGCCGCGTCCGGATGTCGGCTCGACTCCCAGTCGCAGAGACATAGACGGCCGTCATAGGAGCCTAATGTGAGATTACCGCACGGCGTGTGATGGGTATGGAGCAGTATCTGCGGAAGGTTCATGAGAAGGATTCAAATTCAAGCGAAGCAAGTTCCCAGAGCGACATGGCATTCTCGAGCTGCTTTGTGGCAGCTTCGTGGCGGCTGTATATGTCGGCCGGAGGATTACCCGCGGCGATTATTGCCTCGATGTCGGACACCTCTTTCTCAAGACGTCCCACTTCAGCCTCGGCTTCTTCCACTTTCTTGCGGGCCTTACGTACGAGTTTTTCATGCTCTCTCTGTTCGGCATAAGATAGTTTCCGTTCTTCACGGGGTGAAGCAGACGTCTGTTCCTTGGCTTTGGTGGGCTGTTGTGGTGCGACCGGGTTGGATTGCTGGTTTTTTGCCGGCTGAGCCTTAGGTAGTGTACGCTCAAGCTCGGCGAGCGATGCGATTTTTTTCTTTTCAAGAAACTCATATATGCCACCGAGGCATTCCCTGACCTGTCCGCCTCCGAATTCATAGACCTTTTCGACCAGCCCGTCAAGAAATTCGCGGTCGTGGCTCACCACTATGACCGTGCCGTCAAACTCCTTGATGGCGTTCTTGAGTATATCCTTGGTCTTCATGTCAAGGTGGTTGGTCGGCTCGTCGAGTATGAGCAGATTGACCGGTTCGAGAAGCAGACGTATCATGGCCAGACGCGTTTTCTCACCGCCTGAGAGCACTTTTACTTTCTTGTCGGAAGCCTCGCCTCCAAACATGAAAGCTCCCAGTATATCACGTATCTTGGTGCGGATGTCACCGACAGCCACGCGGTCGATGGTATCAAATACGGTGATTTCGCCGTCAAGCAGTTGAGCCTGATTTTGTGCGAAATATCCGATTTTGACATTATGACCGATTTTAAGTGTGCCGGTGTAGGGTATCTCGTTCATGATACATTTTACGAGAGTTGATTTTCCTTCGCCGTTCTTGCCTACGAATGCAACTTTTTCTCCACGTTTTATAGTGAATGTCGCATGGTCAAATACCTGATGGTCGCCATATGCCTTGCCTACATTGTCGGCTATCACCGGATAATCGCCCGAGCGTGGTGCCGGAGGGAATTTCAGATTGAGATGCGAGGTGTCCACCTCGTCGACCTCGATGCGGTCTATTTTGGCCAGTTGCTTGATACGGCTCTGCACCTGCACGCTCTTAGTGGCTTTGTAGCGAAATCGCTCGATAAAGTCTTCGGTTTCCTTGATCATCTTCTGCTGATTCTGAAAAGCTCTCATCTGTTGTTCGAGACGTTCCTGGCGCAGAGTGACATATTTGGAATAGTTGACCGAGTAGTCGTATATCTTTCCGAGTGAAATCTCTATGGTACGGTTGGTCACATTATCAATAAACGCGCGGTCGTGGCTCACGAGTACCACCGCGTTGGCCTTGGTTACGAGAAAATTCTCAAGCCACTGGATTGACTCGATGTCGAGGTGGTTGGTCGGTTCGTCGAGCAGGAGCACATCGGGACGGGTGAGCAGTAGTTTGGCCAGCTCGATACGCATGCGCCATCCGCCTGAAAATTCCGAGGTGGGACGTTTGAAGTCATCGCGCACAAATCCGAGACCCAGAAGAGTCTTTTCCATCTCGGCCTCGCAGTTGTCGCTTTCCTCCATGGCTATGCGGTCGGTCAGAGTGGTCATGGCCTCGATGAGTTCCTGATAAGAATCCGATTCATAGTCTGTACGAGAAGCCAGCTCCTCGCTCATACGGTCGAGTCGCTCATGCATCTCTCGGATGTGGCTGAATGCAGTGCGCACCTCTTCGATTACGGTGGCCGAGTCGCTTATGGTCATGTGCTGTGGCAGATACCCGATTGTAGTGTCGTTGGGTATGGCCACGTTGCCCGAGGTCGGTTTTTGGATGCCGGCAATAATCTTGAGCATTGTCGACTTGCCGGCACCGTTTTTGCCCACAAGGGCTATTTTGTCCTTGCGGTTGATTATATAAGATATATTGTCAAAAAGGCATTTTGCCGAAAATTCTACCTTGAGATTGTTTATTGAAATGCTCATGAATGTCCGATGATAATTTTGCGGGTGCAAAATTACACATTTTTAATCATCTGAGCAAATTAGCTGACAGGTCGATTTGTGTATGAACGGGCGGATGTTCCGGTCTGGCCTTAAACTCATTCAATAGAGATGCTGACATTGCAGGAATCGGACTATGTCCTCTTTCTCGGGTGCTCCGAGTTTCTTTCTTATTGATGATTTCCTGACATAGATTGTTGCGGTGGTCTGCCCCGTGATCACACTTATCTCTTTGGTCGAAAAGCCGGCCACCATAAGCACGATTATCTGCTCTTCTTTCTGACTGAGCATACTGCCATATGTGGTGTGTAGTTTCTTGTAAAATCCGGAATAGAGATTGTCGATTATTTCAAACACTTTTCCCCAGTCTACGAGTTCTCCGTTGGTTTCTCCATCAATGGAGGAGATTTTACGTAACATTTCGCGATTCTGTTCGGTGGGAGTTTCCGCTACCATCTTGATAATGCCGAGTTGCTTGAGCATGATGTTGCGTAGCGTTGACGAATCTGCGGTCTCTGTGACAGGCATGACCGGTGAGGATTTATATTCGTCGATCATTTTTTGAAGAGCCTCGATACGCTCTTCGTTTTCACGTTCCCGTTGGCGGCGGATTACTATAATCCAGCATGTGCCGGTCAGGGCCATTAATGCAATGATACCGATTATCAGTATTATCACAGTCTTGTGCTCGCTCTCGGCTTTGAGAGTCAAAGCCTTGTTCTGCTCACGCAAGGCTCCGCGTTCGGATTCCCATTGCGAGGCCTTCATACGGTTGAAACGTTCACTCTGACGGTTGTTCAATCCGTTGATATGTCTCAGTTTGATACGCCCGGTCTGTTTGAAATCAATGATAGCGTGAAGAAGGTTGCTATAACTGCGGAAATAAGCGTCATCATCACCTCTTAATTTGACGGCGAGACTATCAGCAAACGCGAGGTGTCGAGAAGCCCGGCTGATGTCTCCGGAATTTAAGGCATTTATCGCATATTGGAAATGGAGTAGGTCTGCCGCACCATTGTCGGGGCCGGCCTTTCGGAAGATTTCATCAATTAGAACGTCACTTTCGGCATTCTTCCCTTGTTCGGTAAACAACTGTGCACGTTCCATCTCAAACTGAAAATGCTTATCGCCCCAGTTGTTATTGCGGGCAAACGCAATAAGTTCATCCAAGATATAAAGTGCGGAATCCGGTTCGCCGGCATATTCGTATCCCGTCAGAAGCATATATTTTGCTTCAATTTTTCTCAGAGAGTCTGTCTCAAGCGATTCAAGCCTTTTGGCCAAAGACACCAGTTCCCGGCCTTGATACTCTGACGCCCCAATCAATACGCGAGCTCTTAAAGTCTGTACCATGATTGAGTCGGGCTCATTGGGCAAAGTTGTAAGGGAATCAAGCATGGCCATGGCACCGGGAGTATCGCCGACCCAAAACTTATACCAGGCAAATGTCATTCCGCTTCGGATGTCTCTTGCCACGTCTTTTCCTCGATAATAATCATGAGCGAATGATATAAGAGAATCCCCGATCATAGAGCGGTTGTGGCGCATGTGACCATACGCCATAAGAAAATGATATTTCGCACGCAACGAGTCGATCTTGAGTTCCGAGGGGTCAATTGTCTCTAATATTGACAACGCACTGTCTATATTGGATTGCATTAGATATTCGGCTGTGCCTAAATCTCTACTATATTGCGAATCTAACTTTGTGCAAGAAGTGATGGCAAGTGCAATAATTGCCGTTAATACATGTATAATTTTATTCATTATAATCTCTTGTTTTAATCATGTAGCGTGCCTATGACACAGATTATTCCGTCTAATCATACGGCCTTGACATGATTTTTCTCCCGAATTATTAAGCGTTTCGCGAAGTTACAACAATTTTTTGTGACTAAGGCCGTTTTTACCGGGTTATTATGCCGGGGAAATCCATATTTTTTGACAGTGTTTCCGGCATGCTTGTGGCCGGATGTTTTGTGATGTCGGCTAAAATAGTTAATTTTGTAGCACATTTAGTCAAAAAAGCATCAGTTAAGACAACCATTCATCATTTAATACTATGAAAATAAAATCACTTCTGGCATCATTCATGCTGTTGTCGGCTGTGTCTATGACAGCCGGAGGCAACGAGTATGCCCACCTGTATGACAATCTTCCGTTTGAGATGCCTGTAATAGACCGTCCTGCGATACCTTCGCGACAGGTTGATCTCAAAGAATTTGGCGGAGTAGGGGACGGTATTACTCTTAACACCAAGGCTTTTGCCGAAGCCATCGATAAGCTTTCAAAGCAGGGTGGCGGCACACTCAATGTACCCGCAGGCATATGGCTCACAGGTCCGATAGTGTTGAAATCAAATATCAATCTTCATCTCGACGCAGGGGCAATGATAGTCTTTGCCGCCGATGAGTCGCTTTACGATACGGTTTATGTCGTGTATGAGGGTTTTGAGGCATGGCGCACTCAGTCGCCCATCTCGGGTGTAAATCTCGAGAACGTGTCCATTACAGGCGACGGTATAATTGACGGTAACGGAGGCATGTGGCGTCCCGTGAAGAAAGACAAAATGAACACTGCCGAATGGAAAAATCTCATAGCAAAGGGCGGTATCGTCAATGGCAACGTGTGGTATCCTTCGCAGAGCTATATTGACGGCGAGGAGATGGCCAAGGGCGACCGCCGCGCAAAGCTCACCAAGGAGGAGGCTCAGAGCATCAAGCGTTATCTGCGCCCTGTGATGGTGCAGCTTGTAGGTTGCAAGAATGTGTTGCTGCAGGGAGTAACATTCCAGAACTCACCCGCATGGAACGTACATCCGCTCATGTGTGAGAATCTGATTGTCGACGGTGTGTTTATCAAAAATCCCGATTATGCACAGAACGGAGACGGTCTTGACGTAGAGTCTTGTACCAATGTTATCATCTATCGTTCGACTCTCGACGTTGGCGATGACGCTATATGTCTGAAGTCGGGCAAAGACGAGGCCGGACGCAAGCGCGGTGTGCCTACAAGTAATGTTATAGTAAGGGACTGCCGGGTGTTTCACGGTCATGGCGGCTTTGTCGTAGGTAGCGAGATGTCGGGCGGTGTCAACAATGTCAGCGTATCGGACTGCCAGTTTCTCGGCACAGACATAGGTCTCCGCTTCAAAAGCTGCCGTGGACGTGGAGGTGTGGTCCGGAATATCCATATCGACAATGTCAATATGCTCAATATCTCGGGCGATGCCATTACGTTTGACCTCTATTATTTTGTCAAGAACGCTCCCAAGGAGATACCTCCCGTCGATGAAACCACACCGCGTTTCTGCGACATATTTATCAAGGATGTGACTTCGTTCAACTCGGGCAAGGCTCTCAAGTTTAACGGTATTCCCGAAATGCCTATTGATAATATACAGATAAGCAACTCGGTATTCACAGCACGCGAAGGCGGCCTTTTGTCCGAGTCAAAGGATATCAAGCTCAATAAGGTGACCATACGTCCCGATTCGGGCGCGGCCATGACAGTCAACAATGTGAGCAATGCCACATTTACCGACTGTACTTTCGACTCTGCCACACCGATAGAGTATACCGGTGACAACAAGGGCATAAAAGTCGATTGAAATTAGAATTTTAAAGTTTAAGGGTCCGTGGCTTAAAAGTTGTCACGGACTCTTTATTATTTATAGAAATATGACTATCTTTACGGTGAAAAATTTAACCTTAGATTTATGAATCCGTTTGTGAAAATAGCTGTCGGCTTTTTGCCGATGTTGGGGGCGGCATTGTCGACCGGAGCTGTCGAGAATGATATGGCACAATTTGACATCCGTGTCAACAAGCCCGGAGCCGATATTGCCCCGACCATGTATGGCCTCTTTTTTGAAGATATAAATTATGCTGCCGACGGCGGACTTTATGCCGAGATGATCAAGAACCGTTCGTTTGAGTTTCCCGACCGTCTCATGGGCTGGCGTTCGTTTGGCAAGGTGTCGGTTATGGATGACGGCCCGTTTGAGCGTAATCCCCACTATGTGAGGCTCATTTCGCCGGGCCATAGCGACAAACGCACCGGCCTGGACAATGAGGGATTTTTTGGCATAGCCTTTATGCAGGATTCTACTTATCGTTTCTCGATATGGGCTCGTCAGGTCTCCGACAAGCCGTCGCGTCTGCTCGTCGAACTGATTGAGCCCGATGCCGACGGAGAATCTCAAGTGTGTGGCAGCGTGAAGATAAAAGTGTCATCGAAGGAGTGGAAAAAATACACGGCAACATTGAAGCCTGACAGGACCGTTGCCAAGGGAGGACGTCTGCGCATATTTCTCGACTCACCCGAGGGGGTAGATGTCGAACATGTATCGCTCTTTCCGACCAATACCTGGCGCGGTCATGAGAACGGACTGAGGGCCGACCTTGCGACACTTCTTGCCGAGACAAAGCCCGGTGTGTTTCGTTTCCCGGGCGGATGTATAGTGGAGGGCACTGATCTTGCTACACGCTACCAGTGGAAAAATACTGTAGGCCCGGTCGAAAACCGACCACTCAACGAGAACCGCTGGCACTATACGTTTCCGCGACGCTTTTATCCTGACTATTATCAGAGCAACGGACTCGGATTTTATGAATATTTCCTGTTGTCGGAAGAGATGGGAGCTGCTCCGCTCCCGGTGATAAGCGTTGGGCTCGCCTGCCAGTATCAAAACCGTAATCCCGAGGCGCATGTGCCGGTAGATAGTCTGCAGCCCTATATACAGGACGCTCTCGATCTCATAGAGTTTGCCAACGGTGACACCACAACTGTCTGGGGCGCGCTACGTGCGGAGATGGGCCATCCGGCTCCGTTTGGCCTCAAATATCTTGCTGTTGGCAACGAGCAGTGGGGACCGGAATATGTGGAACGACTCACAAAGTTTGTCGACGCTCTCCGCTCGGCACATCCCGAGATTGAAATCGTCGGTTCGTCGGGACCACAGTCCGAGGGTGAACAGTTTGACTATCTATGGCCCGAGATGAAACGGCTAAAAGTCGACCTTGTCGACGAACATTTTTATCGTCCTGAGGACTGGTTTCTATCTCAGGGCGCGCGATATGACAGCTATGACCGTAAGGGGCCAAAAGTGTTTGCCGGAGAATATGCATGTCATGGCAAAGGCTATAAGCGCAACCATTTCAACGCCGCTCTCTGCGAGGCCGCCTTTATGACCGGACTTGAGCGTAATGCCGACATTGTGCGCATGGCAACCTACGCACCGCTTTTTGCCCATGTCGAAGGGTGGCAGTGGAGGCCTGACATGATATGGTTTGACAATCTTCGCTCGGTGCCCACCGCAAGTTATTATGTGCAACAGCTTTATGGTACATACAAGGGTGCGCGTGTGCTCTCACTCACAATGGACGGCAAACCGGTTGCGGGAGCCGCAGATCAGCACGGACTCTTTGCATCGGCCGCTCTTGATGAATCGGGCCATTATATCATAAAGGTCGCCAACACATCGTCGGAGCCACGTGAAGTGAAATTCAACTTTGTGGGAATGAAGAAGAAAGCATCTCTTTCGGATGTCCGTATTATATATCTCCGCGCGGCTGACAAACGTGCCGAAAATACTCTTGACCGTCCCGATGCCGTGAAGCCTTACGAGACCTCCTCCAAAATATCGGGCCATGACTTCAGTGCTGTAGTGCAGCCCGAGTCATTTGCCGTATATATAGTCAGGTAAATCATAAGGGATACATAAATACAAAAGTCTCAAAAGTTTATATTGCTTTTGAGCCTTTTGTCTTTATGTATCTTCTCCGTTAAATTCAGTAGACTATCTTGGCGAGCAGGCCTGTAAGGTGAGCTATGGCTATGCCATAGTTGGTCATAGGCACCTGTTGCGATTTTGCTTTGCGCACACGGTTGAGGATCAGGCGGCGGTTAAACATGCATCCGCCACAATGGATTACGAGCGAGTAGGGTGACAGGTCTGTCGGAAAGTCGCGTCCCGACACTATGTCGACAGTCAGTGTTCCGCCGGCCTTTTTATTGAGCATGGCGGGAATCTTTACACGTCCGATGTCTTCGCTCTGAGGCGCGTGGGTGCATGCTTCGGCTATGAGCACACGATCGCCGGGCCGCAGAGAGTCGATGACGGCGGCACTTTCGGCAAAATAATGAATGTCACCTTTGAATGCGGCCATCAGCACTGAAAATGATGTAAGCCGACATCCATCCGGCACCTGCGGGCCGACCTTGGCAAATGCCTGGGAGTCGGTGATAATCAGGTCGGGTATCGAGCGGAGTGATGCGAGCGTATCTGTCAGACCCTCGGGAGTGGTGCACATGGCGTTGCAGCCGCGGTCGAGCAGTGCGCGCAGAGTCTGTACTTGTGGCAATATCAGCCGTCCTTTCGGGGCCTGGGCATCCTGCGGCATCACGAGCACTACGGTGTCACCTCGTTTTACAAGTCCGCGGAGCAGATCTGGTTCTCCGAAATCAGAGGGAATGGCACGTGATATGGCTTCGAGCAGTTCATCCCTGCCTGTCGCTCCAAGAGCAGAAACCCCCGTGGCGTCAGCGGGTATGTGACGCCCTGTGTCGGTCTTGTTGACAACCTTGACCGTAGGTATGGAACGTGCGACGAGGCGTCCGGCCCAGAGCGATTCCTCCGTTTCGTTTTCACCGACAAGCAGCAGAGCGATGTCGGCCTCGTCAAGTGCCTTTTCAGTCATTGTTATGCGAGCTTGTCCGAGTGTTCCGTCGTCATCAAAACCGGCAGTGTCGATAAATACGGCCGGACCTATGCCGGGCAGTTCCATCGCCTTGCGCACAGGGTCGGTGGTTGTGCCGGCGATGTCAGACACAAGCGATACTTGTTGCGAGGCAAGAAGGTTGACGACTGACGATTTGCCGCTGTTGCATGCTCCGAGTACGATGATGTGTAGCCTGTTGGCCGAAGGGGTGTCGTTGAGTGTCATGAGATGTCGATGTCAGAAACGGAAGTCGCGGTGACCGAGACTTATGCGCCCGAGGTTGTGGAGTGTTAGCTCTTTGACTCGAGAATGGCTGATTTTTTCAATTTCAGATTGGATGAGTCTTTCACCTTTTTCCCTGACACACGGTGAGGCGTAATCCTCGAGATACTCCTTTAATGTCATTATGGCGTTGGGTGCGCAGCAGTTGGCGATATTGCCTGTCTTGACAAGAGACATGAATCGGTCGCCTGTACGACCTTCACGATAACATGCTGTACAAAAGCTCGGGATGTGGCCTGTGTCGAGCAGCCATTCCACCACCTGGTCAAGTGTGCGGCGGTCAGAGATGTCAAACTGGGCCGAACTCTCGTTGTCGGCATCCGCACCGGCATATCCGCCCACCGAGGTGCGGGAGCCGCCGCTGAGCTGCGACACTCCGAGGTCGAGCACGCGGGCACGAGTGGCGGCTGACTCGCGTGTGGATACTATCAGCCCTGTGTATGGAACGGCCAGACGCAATACCGCGACGATGCGACAGAAGAGACTGTCTGATATGGCGTCGGGAAAATCTTCCTTGGAGATGTCGTCGGCCGGGCATATTCTCGGCACACTGATGGTGTGGGGGCCTACGCCAAAACGTGCCTCAAGATGCTCGGCATGCATGAGCAGACCGATGAAGTCATAGCGATAGGTATTGAGTCCGTAGAGCACACCGAGGCCCACGTCGTCAAGGCCGCCCTGCATGGCGCGGTCCATCGCTTCGGTGTGCCAGGCATAGTCGCTTTTGGGACCTGTCGGGTGGAGAGTTTCGTAATTGGCTTTGTGGTATGTCTCCTGAAACAGTATGTATGTGCCTATTGCCGCATCGTGCAGATGACGGTAGTTGTCTACTGTAGTAGCTGCGATATTGACGTTGACACGACGTATGGCTCCGTTGCGGTGGCGGGTGGAATAGATGGTGTCGATTGACTCGAGGATGTATTCCATCGGGTTGTTGCGCGGGTCTTCGCCGGCCTCGAGGGCTATGCGTTTGTGCCCCATGTCCTGGAGAGCGGTCACCTCGCGGCGTATCTCGTCCTGCGACAGCTTGCGGCGCGGGATAGCCTTGTTCTTGAGATGATAGGGACAGTAGACACATCCGTTGACACAGTAGTTGGAGAGATAGAGGGGGGCGAACATGACTATGCGGTTGCCATAAAACCGTTGCTTGATTTCGTTGGCGGCCTTGAAAATACGTTTGACGGTGTCGGAGTCATCACATTCAAGCAGCACTGCGGCTTCGCGGTGTGTGAGACCCTTGTATTCGAGACTTTTGCGTATCAGTGAGTCGACATATGGTACGTCTGAGGCTTTCAATCGGGCATACTCTATAGTGTCGAGTATCTCGTCATGGCCGATAAATTCTGTGGCTATGTCGGAATTTGGATTATACATAATTGTTGTAATCTCCTTTTTCGGTTGTGATTTCCATGCCTATGCGAGCCAGTTGTTCACGCAGCAGGGCTATACCCTCGGCTGCCTCGGCTCCTGTCGAGGCCTTGTTGTCATAGAGTGAATAGGCGGCTCGGCACTCGGGAGGTGTGAGATTGGGCATCACCACGTTTGCCCCGGCCATAATCCCGCGGTTGCGTCCCTCGCTGTCGAGAGTCGCAAGTGCTGTGGTCGACGGTATGTTGGCGTTGGGAAACATGAGCCGCAGTATGGATATGAGTCTGACGGTCAACTCCAGATTGCCGGGCTGACAACAGCCGAACGGGGTGGAACTGTTGGGCAGAAACGGCCCGATGCCTATCATCTCGGGCTGTAAATGGTGCATGTATTCGAGGTCTTCGATTATATGAGCCGTAGTCTGGCCCGGTGAGCCTACCATGATGCCGGTGCCAGTCTGATAGCCCAGACGCTTGAGTGTGTCAAGGCATCTCAGGCGGTTGTCAAGACTCATGTCCGACGGATGGAGCTGACTGTAATGACAGCGGTTGTGTGTCTCGTGGCGCAACAGGTAGCGTGAGGCACCTGCCTGTCGGAATGCCGCATAGGCCTCATCGGGCCACTCGCCGAGCGACAGTGTGATCGCCGCGTCTGGATAGGTCGTGTATATGCGCCTGACGGTCTCGGTCACACGTTCGACTGTCAGAGCCGGATTTTCGCCACCCTGTAACACAAATGTGCGGAAGCCTGCTTCATAACCTCTGCGGCATGAGTCAAGAATGGTGCCGGTGGACAGTGTGTAGCGTGGCAGGTCACGGTTGTCACGGCGCAAGCCGCAGTATAGGCAGTTGTTGCGACACACGTTGGTCACCTCTATCAGACCGCGTATTCTCACCTTGCGTCCGAATATACCGTCAGTCCGCTCTCTTGCTGCCGCGGTCAGGTGCGCGGCAGCTTTGGGGTCAAGTGACGGCGACAAGAGCACGGCATACTCCCGGGGTGTAAGATGTCGTGTCTCCGCAAGCCGTCCTATGATGTCTCCGGCAATGTTCAATAGTGCTCCTCCTCTTTCGAGAGACCTTTGTTAAACCGTATTTTGCTCTCCTTGTTGGTGGTTGCCGAGCCCGGGCCCGTGATGCAGCCTCCTTCGCAAGCCATAACTTCGATGAATCGTCCGGGAGCCTTGCCCGTGCGGGCGTAGGCCGAAAGGATGGATATGTTTTTCTTGTCGAGGTTGGTCACCTGGAGTGCGTTGATTTCCTGTTCGCGTTCGGTGGCGAGACGCAGATAGGCCTTGACGGCTCCGGCCACACCTCCGGCAGCGGCAAATCCGTGGGCTTCTCTTACTGCTGTGAAGCCCATTGTGTAAGGCTCGGTCTCTTTGAGCTCGATGCCGTAGCCGTCAAACACAGACCCGATTTCCTCAAAGGTCATCACGAAGTCCACCTGGTCGTCGCGACGGGCCTCGCTGCGCTTGGCTAGACACGGGCCTACAAAGACAATCTTGGCATCGGGATATTTCTCCTTGGCTATGCGGGCGGTGTAATACATTGGCGAACCTGTGGTGGACACATACTGCTTCATGGCCGGGATGTGTTTGTTGACAAGCTCGATATATGACGGGCAGCATGATGTGGTCATGAATGGCTGTCCCTCCTCTATTTTCTCAAGAAGCTCATGGCCTTCGGTCTCGACAGTCTTCATCGCGCCTTGAGCCACTTCGATGACGTCGGTAAAACCGATCTGCCGGAAAGCTCCGTAGACCTGCTCTTTGGTGGCGTCAAACTGGCTGAGTATGGCCGGAGCAACAATAGCTATTACCTTTTGACCGTCTCGGATGGCCTTTAGCACGTCAAATGTCTGAGAAATTTCAAAAATCGCACCAAACGGGCATGCGTTCAGACACTTGCCGCAATATATACACTTGCTTTCGTCGATGTGCTCAATGCCTTGTTCATCCTTTGAGATTGCTTTGACAGGACATGCTTCCTCGCAAGGCACAGGGATATAGACGATTGCATGGTAGGGACAGCTTTCATGACATATGCCGCAGCTTATGCACTTGTCGTGGTCAATCTTTGCCTTGCCGGTCTCTGAGTCGAGGCGCACGGCATTTTTCGGACAATTGTGCATGCAGCTTCGAGCCACGCATCCGCGACACAGGTTGGTGACTTCATAATTGGTGTGCACACACGATGAGCAAGCCTCGTCGATGACACACATTATATTATCTTTTACAGCACTTGACGCATCGCGTCCCAGAGCCATTTTTACATAATCTGAAAGCGGAGTGAGTTCGTCGGTCTCGTCATTCATGTCGAGGCCGAGCAGTGGAAGCGACTTGTAACGCCACACGGCGCGCTCCTTATGGATGCAACAGCGGCCGGGATGTTTTGAGCCTTTGGGACTCAGCTTGATTGGTAGCCTGTCGATTTCTTCTATTAATGATCTCTCTTTCCATAGTTTTACCAGCTCTTTAAGCAGCCTATGGCGGACAATCATAATATTGTTCTTGGTTGCCATTTTTTATGTTGATGATTGGTAGTTGAAATAACGGGTGCAAAATTACTGAAAAACATCGAATCAATGGCGAATATTGTGGAAAAAATGGCGAATAAAAAATATAGTGGTGCATTTTTTGAACTGCACCACTATACGGTTTTGACTCTTGATACAATAGATTTTTGAATCTATTGTGTAATAATTATTGTCCTATTCTTTTTTTACTTTCACTCGGGCTGAGGCGAAGACATTGAGGTCGAGGGTTGTGACAATCTCACGCATAGCCATTGCTGCCTTGAAAGGCACGTGTCCGTCAATTAGTTCAGGCGAGAAGGCGGCGATGGAACCGAAGCCCGGAATAACTGTCATAAATCCACCTCCGAAACTCGACATGGCCGGCACGCCTGTAATTGTCATCCACGGCTTGCGCATCTTTTTTGGTCCCTTGGCAGCCATCATGGCCACGATATTCTCTGACAGTCTGCCATCAAATACCGGCACTCCCGACATGGGGTTTACGCCGTCGGCCGCAATAGTCGCGCCCATTTGGGCGAGCTGTTGGGTTGTAACGAGCATGGAGTGGAGTTTTGTGGCGATGTCAATAGCTACAGGTGCATCGTCATAAAGTTCATAGTCATTGGTCGCAAGCATGTTTTCAACGCCAAGTTCGCAGTTCTTCTTCACAGCGGTTTTATACAGATTGTCGTCAAGCATAGGCGACGAACCCATTAACGAAATCATAAGTTTTGACAATATCTCCATCTTCCCGTCTGCATCGCCTACAGGCTGCACGAGGCTAACGAGTCGGATATTTTTGGCATGTATGCCTTTGGGCTTAGACGAGTGGCATGAACAGTGAGAACACCCGCATTTGCCCATCTTCTGCGCCAGTTGCATAGGAGACATCTGGGTATAGAGCTGGGTGTAGAGCGGGATTCTGAGCAGCGAGCCCATGGCAAAAGGTGACTGCGAGTCACCTACATCAAAGCATGTGCCGTCGGTAAGACATACCGAGATGGCCATCTTGTCTGCGTTCATTCCGGCTACGCGAGGGTCGGGGGCCGCACCGTCGGCAGTCTTGGTCCTATACTTTTCAAAAGCGGCAGTCACGGCCGATTTGACATCTGACAATTTGACGAATCTTTCCATGATAATAATACTTTAGTCAATCATGTGGTTATAACCGCTGATGTCGATGCAATGTTGGGCGGGTTAATTCTTATTTCGCCAAATTTCAACTTTTTAACCCTCTCGGGCGTTTTAGTGAAAAGAGATTAATCACTAACCAATAATCAATCGGATAATATATAGTTATGAAAAAAAAGATGTTGAATCTGTGGTCGCTTATAGTTCTGGGTATGATTATAGTGTTTGGAGCGTGCAGCAATGACGCGTCGGAAGAATTGCCGTCAGCTGTATCGCAGTTTATCACCCAGTATTTCCCCGGGATGAGTGTCAAGAGTTATAATGTATTGTCTGATAACGGGTGTGTTGTGCAACTGGCGTCAGGCCCGACACTGCGGTTTGACAGCGAAAACCAATGGATGGACATCGATGGCAACGGAGCCAGACTGCCTCAGGTGCTGATGTATGACCAGTTGCCGACCGAACTGTATGAATATCTCCAGGCCACGGAGCAGCAGGCTGATGTATATGTGATGAAGCGTGATAAGTATTACTACAAACTCACGATGCTTGACACCGTGCTCACTTATGACATAGCCACCGGCAAGGTGACATATCCCGGGATGTCAGCCTCTTAGCAACTGCCACATGAGTATGATGGCTATAAGTATCGGTGCTATCCATCTCACGATGAAATAAATGATGCTCAACGCACGTGAGCGTAAGGCTCCATTGTTGGTAATTTCGCGACGGAAAAACGACTTGGGTGCCACCCATCCCATGTAGATGCACAGGAGTATGCCGCCAACAGGCAGCATGATGTTGGTGGTCACAGTGTCAAGAAAGTCAAAGATTGTGAGGCCGCATATGGTGTATTCGCTCCATGGACCTACCGAAAGCGAGCATATCGGACTTAGTATGAGCAAAGGGAGAGTGACGGTGAGTACGGCCTTGGCTCGTGACATGTCTGCGCGTTTCTCCATAAACGCCACCGACACTTCGGCGAGCGAGATGGTTGAAGTGAATGCTGCGACTGTGAGCAGCAGGAAAAACAGTGAAGACCATATACGAGTGCCACCCATCTGGGCGAATATCTCCGGCAGGGTGATGAACACCAGGGCCGAGCCTGCAAGATTGCTGTCCTGCAAGCCGAATGTCATTACGGCCGGAAAGATGATGAAGCCCATGAATATGGCTACCATGAGGTCGAGCAGCGAGACTGTGACGGCCGTGCGGGTGAGTTTTGCATCAGACGGAAAGTAGCTGGCATAGGTCACAAGTATGCCCATGGCGAGACTCAGTGAGAAAAACGACTGGCCCAGAGCGTTGACAAACGTAGCCGGTGTGACATGGCTGAAGTCGGGACGCAGGAAAAAATCAAGACCTTCGGCCGCCTTGTCAAGCGAGAGCGATACCCCGCAGAATATCACGAGCAGCAGGAAGAGTACCGGCATCATGATGTTTGACATCTTCTCGATGCCTTTCTGCACACCGCGTATGAGCACATACATATTAGCCAGAATCATTATTACTGTCATGACGATAGGACGGTAGGTGCCTGTGATGAAGCTGCCCATTTTATCGCGGAAAGCCGCCTCGCCCGTGAGTGAAGACGAGTAAAGACCACCCGTGACAGACTGTACGAGATACTCGAAAGTCCAGCCCGACACTACCATGTAGAATGACAATATCAGATAGGAGGCGAGTATGGCCATTACGCCTGCCGCACCCCATGCCTTGTGTCCGGGAGTGACACGTGAGTAGACACCCGATGCGTCCGATTCACCTCCGCGTCCGAGTGCAAATTCGGCAGTCATGACCGGAATGCCAAGCAGAAATATACACAGAATATAGATGAAAAGAAACACTGCGCCGCCGTTGGCCTGGGCCTCGGCGGGAAATCGCCACACGTTACCGAGTCCGACCGCCGAACCCACTGTGGCGGCTATCATTCCTATCTTTGATGCGAATTTTGTGTTGTTGGCCATTGAAGTGTCAGGTTGAGAGTAGGAGAGAGGTGAGATGTGTCACGGAGAGAGAATCGCTTGGGGTGTCCGATAGGAGCGTCAACCGTATTTTGAAATCTTGCGCAACTGCGGCTCGTTAAGAATCTTTATCTTACGGCCGTCCACTACGATGAGATGGTCTTTGACAAACTGTGTGAGTGTGCGTATGGCGTTTGAGGTAGTCATGTTTGACAGGTTGGCCAGATCCTCGCGACCGAGATATATCTTGAGAGTCATGTTGTCATCCTCTTCCACTCCATAGTTGTCAAGAAGCACTATCAAGGCTTCGGCCAGACGTCCGCGTATGTGTTTTTGCGTAAGATTCACTATCTTTGTGTCGGAAGAGCCGAGATTGCGCGAAAGCTCGTGGATGAAGAACATGGCTAGCTTGTTGTTGTTCATGATCAGACTCTCTACAATCGACATCGGAATGGTAGCGAGGGTCGATGTCTCGAGTGTTGCCGCGCTCGAGACATAGTGCTCGCCGGCAAAGTAAGCACGATAGCCGAAATATTCCACGGGTTTGATGAGACGTATTATCTGACATCTGCCTCCTATGCCGTCCTTGTACTTTTTGACCTTGCCTTCTATGAGACACCAGAGAAACTCCGGCTCATCTTTTTCGGCATACACCACCTGGTTTTTCTTATAGTGGTGTATTGTGAAGTTGTCGGCGATGAGACGCTTTTCCTCTCCGCTCAACAATTGCCATATCTCGGCAAAGTCTTCAGTCAAAAGTTGCGCTATTGTGCTCTTAATCATGTGGCGTGCTGTGAAACTATGTTTTATAACACGCAAAATTACTTAAACTTTGTGTACTTTCTTAAATACACACGTTAAAAATTATTAAACTCAGGGCCTTGTAATGTTTATGAATGAAAGACTATGACCGTCGGAAATATCAATATTTTTGTGAATCCTAAGCTCGGGAGCAGTGAAATTTTGGAGGTGTGGAGTAATTGTGGTAAATTTGGGGTATGATTTACGCTGAAGTCTTGCTGCCGGTGCCTATAGCCGGTGCTTTTACTTATAGAGTCCCGGCCGACATGGAGGGAAGCATTGCTGTCGGACACAGGGTGATAGTGCCGTTTGGACGACGCAAGTCCTATACAGGCATAGTGACAGCTCTGACTCCTTTTGAGCCCAAGGGCTACGAGGTGAAAGAGATAAGCATGCGCATTGACGACCGTCCCATAGTGCGCCATCCGCAGCTCAAACATTGGGCGTGGATAGCCGACTATTACCTGTGCACTTCGGGTGAGGTATACAGGGCTGCAGTGCCGGCCGGTCTCAAGATTGAGAGTGAGACTTTTATCTCGCCGGTAGCGGGGTTTGAGGAGGACGAGAACGACCGTCTCTCCACTCGCGAGCTCTCTCTGCTCGAAGGATTGCTCGAGACCGGCGAGAAGCGTGTGAGGCTCGATGTGTTGTCAAAGAAGACCGGTATATCGGCTGTCGGGCCTGTGGTCAACTCGCTTCTGGCCCGTAATGCGGTGATGATTTCCGAAAATCTTGTGGAGCGTTATCATGCCCGCAAGGAGACTTATGTCCGTCTGACGGCTGTACGTGGTGATAGCGATGCGCTTCATGCCGTCTTTGATACTGTCAGGAAGGGTGGCAAGCAGGAGACGGCTCTGTTGACTCTGATAGAGCTGTCGGGATTTATGCGTCAGGGCCTTGAGGTGCCGGACGAGGTGACACGCTCCGCGCTGATGGAGCGTGCGGGCATGACATCGTCGGTGATAGCGGCAATGGCAAAGAAAGGTATTGTGGAGGTGTATACACGCAAAGTTAGTCGGTTTTCCTATGCCGGGAAACCTGTGCGCGAGTTGCCTGAACTGTCGCAACATCAGCATACGGCTCTTAGGGGGATTCACCGTTCATGGCTCGAAAAGGATGTGACACTGCTCCACGGAGTCACATCAAGCGGCAAGACAGAACTTTACATTCATCTTATAGACTATGCCATGAAGCAGGGTCGTCAGGCGTTGTATCTTGTGCCTGAGATAGCTCTGACCACTCAGTTGACCACAAGGTTACAGAGAGTGTTTGGCAACAACGTGTTGATATATCACTCCAAATTTTCCGATAACGAGCGTGTGGAGATATGGAACCGTCTGCTTGACGACTCCTCGCCCAAGGTCATTATCGGTGCGCGCTCGTCGGTGTTTCTGCCCTTTGCGTCTTTGGGACTCGTCATTGTCGACGAAGAGCATGAGTCGGCCTACAAGCAGCAGGATCCGGCTCCGCGCTACAATGCCCGCGACGCAGCGATAGTGTTGGCTCGCATGCATGGGGCCAAGACATTGCTTGGCAGTGCGACGCCCGGAGTGGAGACCTACCGGAAGGCTTGTACAGGTCGTTACGGACTGGTGGAGCTGACCCATCGTTACGAAGGAGGTGAATTGCCTGAGATGAAAATTGTCGACATGACCGAAGCGAGAAAGAAGGGAAAGGTCAAAGGCATATTTTCCGACGAACTCCGTGCGGATGTGGGTGAGGCCCTGAGTCGGGGGATGCAGTCGATACTTTTTCTCAATCGTCGCGGTTATGCCCCTGTGGCACGGTGCAAGCAGTGTGGCTATGTGCCTAAGTGTGACCATTGTGATGTGTCTCTTACCTATCACCGGCGCATTGACAAATTGTTGTGTCACTACTGCGGGACCCCTTATCAAGTGCCGGAAGTGTGTCCGGCGTGCAAGGAGCCCGGCATTGAGGTGCTCGGCTATGGAACTGAACGCATAGAAGAGGAGGTGGATGCTTGTTTCCCTGGTGCAGTGATAGCACGTATGGATCTCGACACTACACGCAACAAGGATGGTTATGAGGGCATCATTGAGGACTTTTCAGCCGGCAAGTCACAGATACTTGTAGGCACGCAGATGGTTACCAAGGGCCTTGATTTCGGCAAGGTGAGCGTGGTGGGAGTAGTCAACGCAGATGCCGTGCTCAATTTTCCCGACTTTCGGGCGGCCGAGAGAGCTTTCAACATGATTGAGCAGGTGGCAGGACGGGCCGGACGCCGCAGCGGTGACGGCAAGGTGGCTATTCAGACTTACAGTCCGTCACATCCGCTTTTCCCCTATCTGGTAGCGCACGACTACAAGGGATTTTATGAATATGAGCTTGCAGAGCGTCAACGCTACAATTATCCACCGTTTGTAAGAGTGATATATATATATGTCAAGCATAAAGACCCTGTGGCTGTGGGCACTGTGGCCTCGGAACTTGCTGGCCGTCTGCGCGAGCTACTCGGCACAAGAGTGTCTGGGCCTGAGGAGCCAACGGTTGGCCGTGTGCAGACGTGGTATATACGTCGCATCATGCTCAAAATTGAGACTAACGCATCAATATCGAAGGTGAAGACTCTGCTAAACGATGTCCGCATCGATATGACCAATCGTGGACGCCTTTCTGGAGCGAGCGTCTATTGCGATGTCGATCCGATGTAAACCAATTTAGAGGACGTTTAATAACAAATGTTAATCCAAAGTAGGCGTGTTTTTATTTAACTTGCTCATGATCAGATGATGCATGCGGTAGCTTTGGCCGTGAGCCGATAGTCCCATAAGTTATTGTTATTCGCAAGTCCCTTCAAAATGATATACGAGCTGTTGGAACGGCTCATATTTTTTATCTCCGAGCCATAGCTCTTTCGGAGACAGGTTAAACATTATGCTATGATAAAAGGGATCGGCACTGCCGCCAAAAATTTGATCGAAAACGATTTTGACTGTTTCAAGATCACTATCACCAGGACAAATCACATTCTTAGGCAGCAATACGAAATGATACATTTGCTCATCCATTTGGTAAAATTCATAAGCAGCTTTGACCTGGACCACGCCAATGTCACGAAGTCGGGATGCAATTATTTCATCAGTAATAGACATTGCCATTAGTGACAAGTCCATGTTGACTGTCAAGGAATCCTTTGACACCACCTTGCACGCATTCCCTACTGATATTGTATTTCCATGATAATAGGACGCCCTCATTTCGCCATGATACGTGCCTTTCATTTCAAAAAGAGCTCTTTGAATTTCAGATGATGAAAACTCTGGCTCGTCCTTATTGCAACTTGAAATGAACACCAAGGCAATGAACAGAATAATTGTGGCTATTTGTTTCATACTTTCTTATTTTTTCAAAAAAATGCTGTGATGTTACATTCCCAGCCATTTGCAAAGTTACAACTTTTTACATTGCAAATCAATAGACCGGACAAAAAAGGTAGGCTTAGATATATACATCTATTCTGAACCAAACCAATAAATCAGAAACTAAAACAGAGGTTATCTTTCGGCTGTGAACACACCGCCAATTATCATAGTCGTACCGACTACAGTGAACAGTGTGAAAGGCTCGGCGAGAAATGTGACAGCAGTCAGTATCGTCATCATCGGAACGAAATAGATATAGTTGGCCGCCTTATCGGCTCCGAGAATATTGACCACACTGTTCCACAGTATGTAGCATATCATGGATGCGAATACTCCGAGAAACAGGAGGTTACCGTATACCTCTGGGAGTAAAAGCATCGAGGTATCGATCGACTGCTGATTGTATAATAATGTCAGAGAGGCCGATAGAAGTCCGTAGAAAAACACCTTGCGGCTGATGAAAAATGTGGAGTAGCGTCGGGCAATGACTTTGAGTATGATACAATACATGGCCCACAGCATGGCTGCTGCTATAGTGAGAATATCGCCGAGCGGATTAGTGCCTAAATTGAATGTGCCGTCAAACACTACGAACCCCACACCGCAAAGAGCGATGAGCGAACCGCCAAGCATACGTGGTCGCATAGGTGCGTGAAATAATATTCGCTCAAGAATCATGGTGAAGATTGGAGCTGTGCATATGAGAAGCGATACATTGGAGGCAAAGGTCATGCCGAGGGCCGTGTTTTCAGCGATGAAGTAGAGCGAGCCGCCACAGAGTCCGGCCAGACACATTGTTATTTCGTCTTTCAGATTGTCGGCCCAGAGCTTTTTGTGGGAGATAGCTAAGATGCATATGTAGGCTATAAGAAACCGATAAATGAATATTTCGGTAGGATTGAGCCCTGTGTTTATGAGTATTTTTGTCGATACAAATGTCACTCCCCATATGCTTACGGTCATAAGGGCGATGAGGTGATACAATAGTCTGCCGTGGATTGGGAGAGAGACATGTCTTACATTCATAGTCTGTGTGCTGATTTTTTTGACTGCAAAGGTATGTTTATTTAGAGATTATTCCTATATGCTGTGTGTAATTGCGCGAATATTCCTAAATTTGCGTCTGAACAAGTCCTAAATTCCCGATAGGGTAGAGTGTAGATATATAAAACAGGAAAATAGACTATGACAAGATTGGATGAAACTGATGTAAAACTGTTGAAGGCTCTTCAGAAAGATGCAAAAGTTAACACGAAGGAACTGTGTGACGAGCTTAATCTCTCAAAGACTCCGGTCTATGAGCGTATCAGGAGACTTGAAAATGATGGTGTGATTACCGGCTATACGGCTTTGGTCGACAATAAGAAAGTTGGGTTGTCGCTTGTGGCGTTTTGCAATGTGTCGCTTGCTGTGCATGACGACGAGCATATCAATTGCTTCAAGGAGGACATAGCCGGGCTGGAGGAAGTGGTAGAGTGTTACTGCACGGGCGGAGTGTTTGACTTCCTGCTCAAGATAGTGTTACGGGATATGAATGAGTTCAATCACTTCGTGTTTGACAAGCTGACCAAGGTGCACGGCATAGTGAAGATGCAGAGTTCGTTTGTGCTTAGCGAGATAAAACACACGACTGCTCTCAACGTCAGAGCGCAGGGTTGACAGGTGTATCGGCGAATGTCAGTCGGTGGTCCATCTCAGCCACCGGCAGACGAGCACAGCCGTGAAAGCTCCGAGAGTGTTGGCAAGGGCATCGTATATGTCGTTGCCGGCACGGCCCATCTGCATGGCATATTGCAGATATTCAACAAGCGCGCCGAGCATGGCCGAGACAAACGCGGCCGTCAGTGCGCCTCGCAGTGAAAGGGGGCGCGATATACGGAACCTGTCAAATACAAAAGTGCCTGTCAGACCTCCGAACATGATGAAATGCACCATCTTGTCGGCACCGTCAAACAGACTAATATCCTCCTCCCCCAAAGGCTGGGGAAGGAGGGTGAGATAAAGTATGGCCACCAGCACGGCGGCTGTCGGCTGGTAGGCCGGTATAGTGTCAATTATCTTGCGGCCCACAGTGAGTTGTCGGCTTGAGCGCGATAAGCGAGAAGTCCTTCTTCGGTGAGGTCGACAATCATGCCTTTGCCATCGGCGGTGGGCATCTTTACGTGGTTGTCGTCAACATATGTCATGAAGTCGTAGTTCTGACCGTCAGGCATGGCCACCGACCAGGTCTGCTCGGCAACATCAAAGTCGAGACGCACCTGCGAACCATCATTCTCCGAAGTGATGGTATAGCCCTTGCCGTCACATTCCACCAGATAACGGCCGTCGTGTCCGTCAATCATTTTCTTTCCGCATGCCATGGGGTTGGAACCGCTCCAGAATTCGATGGAGTTGATGACAACTACGTCGGCAAGAACTGACACTTCGTATACGGGAAGAACCCAGAGACCGATAAACACCAGTTCGTTGACGATTTTGCTGCCGATAGAGTTGTTCCATGACAGGAGCTTGTTGGTGAGAGCGAAGCTACCGATGCACGATGTGAAGAGCGGCGCGCTGATGGCTGCTACGAGCGCGACGGGGATGAGACGTTTTTTCATATTAGCAAAATGTTTGTTATGAATTATATTAGGGGAGTTGATACGTGTGTGTGAGAATGGAGGGGACTATCCGTATATCTTTGACTTGGCATAGTAGGCATATACACGGTTGACGTAATCGAATGTCTCGCGTCCGCGCGAATAGCCGAATTTCACCACCGGATCTTTGTAATATCTCGGGTTGGATTTCCAGAGTATCGCTTTGGCTACGTTGTCGTCCCACTTTTCAGGGTTGAGTCCGTATTTTTTTGCGAGAGCTATAGCGTCGAGCACATGGGCCAGTCCCGAATTGTAGGATGCGATGACAAACTTTTTACGCTCCTCTGGGTCTGGAACTCGCGAAGCCAACTGCTTGTCAAGGTCGCGCAGGAGTCTGAGCGACGTCTCTACGGCCACATCGTTTTTCATCACACTTTTGGCCGACTGTCCGTAACCTTTGGCTGTGCGTGGCATTATCTGCATCAGTCCGCGTGCTCCGGCCCACGACACTGCCGTGGAGTCAAACTTGCTCTCGACATAGGCCTGCGATGCCAGAAGTTTCCAGTCCCATTCATATTTGTCGGCATATTTCTTGAACAGGTCGTCAAACGGAGAGACACGTCCGGCCGACGATACAAAACCATTGCCCGGTTCGTTTTTGCTCAACTCGAAGTAGCGTTTGAGCAGACGGGCCTGTTCGGAGCGGGGCTTGTCGGTGTTGAGCCACGCATCGATACTGTCGCCAAGCCATTTGTGGTCGGGAGCCACAGCCCAGCCCGAACGCTGTTCAAAACTGAGCTGCGTGTTGATGTCGAGATCGTTGTAATAAGTCTTGTTGATGTGCGCTATGTCGCTGTCGACCACCGTAAGAGGTATCTTGCCCTCGCTCACCATGGCTATGAGGTCTTCAGTAATCATGGTGTCGCGGTTGACGGGATGGATACGGATGCCTCCGCCCAACTCCTGGTTAAGATTGTTCATGCGTGCCTCATACTTTGACTCGGCTTCAACATATACATCCTTGCCTACGAGGCCTGTCACGTCGGTTATGAGCTCCTCCTCTCCTCGCTTGGGCTGAACAAGCACCTGGGTGGTGATGTTTTCCGGCCCACAGGCTACGACTTTTTCCTTATATTCGGCCGTGATTGGCACCTCATAGGCTATGAGGTCAACCTTGCCGGAGTCGAGCATTTCGATAGCTCGCGAAAGTGAAGGGGCAATGTCGACTTTCAGTGTCAGACCTTTGTCGACGGCAAGGGCGGTGACAAGTTCATAGTCATAGCCCATCTCCTGTCCTTTGTATATAAAGTAGGATGCAGGGCTGTAGAGAGTGACTACATGGAGTGTGTCGGGAAAGTGTTTGGCCGATGAATCGGAGCCTGATTTTTTATTGTCGCCGTTGCCCGAGGTGCAGCCGACGGCTGCGGCCAGGAGCAATGTGGCGGCGATGAGTGCTGGGAGGAGTGTGCGGGTACATTTCATAATCAGGAGTTGACAGGAGAGTTGAGGAGAGAACGGGGTGACGGCCGTTTGTTAGAGATTGTTTGTCGACAGTCTCTTAGTATTCAAACGTGCCGGCCTCGGTAGTGATGGTGAGGCGGTTGGACGGAGCGTCCTCGACACGGCCTACGATACGAGAGTCTATGCCGAAGCTCTGGGCTATGTCCATCACCTGCTGTGCATGCTCGGGGGCTGTGTATATTTCCATACGGTGGCCCATGTTGAACACCTTGAACATTTCGCTCCACGGTGTGCCGCTTTCCTTTTGGATTAGGTCAAAGAGCGGGGGAATGGGGAAGAGGTTGTCCTTTATGACATATTTGTTGTTGACAAAGTGCATCACCTTGGTCTGAGCACCGCCTGTGCAGTGAATCATGCCGTCAATGGCTGGACGCATCTCGGCAAGAAGTTTCTTTATTACGGGAGCATAGGTGCGAGTGGGGGAGAGCACGAGTTGACCGGCATTGACGGGAGAGCCTTCGACAGCATCGTCAAGATGTTTTGAGCCTGAATATACGAGGTCGTCAGGCACAGCGGCGTCGAAAGTCTCGGGATATTTTTCGGCAAGATATTTGGCAAATACGTCGTGGCGTGCCGATGTGAGTCCGTTGCTGCCCATGCCGCCGTTGTATCGGTCTTCATAGGTGGCTTGTCCGAATGATGCGAGGCCTACGATTACGTCGCCGGCCTTGATATTGGCGTTGTCGATTACATCGGCGCGACGCATGCGGCAAGTCACGGTCGAGTCGACGATGATGGTGCGCACGAGGTCGCCGACATCGGCAGTCTCGCCACCGGTCGAATAGATGCCTATACCCATTTCGCGCAGACGGGCGAGGAGCTCCTCGGTGCCATTGATGATGGCAGAGATGACTTCGCCGGGTATGAGATTCTTGTTGCGTCCGATAGTCGAGGACACCAGGATATTATCGGTGGCACCAACACACAGAAGGTCATCTATATTCATGACGAGTGCGTCCTGCGCGATGCCGCGCCATACGCTCAGATCGCCTGTCTCGCGCCAGTAAGCATAGGCGAGCGATGATTTAGTGCCGGCACCGTCGGCGTGCATGATATTACACCACTCGGGGTCGCCTCCGAGTATGTCAGGGATTATTTTGCAGAAGGCCTGAGGGAAGATGCCTTTGTCGACATTCTTGATTGCGTTGTGCACGTCCTCTTTAGAGGCTGAGACTCCACGCAGGTTGTAACGACGGTCGCTCATGAGGTATTTTCTATGAATATTGTATAGTTGAAAAGTTTTTGGCAAAGTTACGAAAAATTGGATGAAGTATCAATATATCGTGACTATCCTTTTACGGGTATTGACATGAGCGGGGTGTCGGACCGGAAAAGGAGCCTATGGGCGAGTGATGGATTGAATAGTCGCGAGAATATGTTTTTGCGTCTGGTTGCCACGACTATAAGGTCGGCCGGATGGTCGGCTGTGATTCTGTCAAAGTCATCAATGGGATTGGTGAACGAGAGAGGCGAAGTTTTGAATGTGAATGCCGGATAATTGGCGCGGCAGTAGTCGAGCAACTTGTCGAGCGACTCGGGGCCGGCTTTGGACAGGCGGCTCGGCGGGACGGAGACGAGTGTGACACATAGCGGAGTGTCGGGAAATGTACGGTAGAGAGTGTCGAGTGCGATGATGTCCTCCTGACTTGCAGTCGTGAAGAATACAACTGCACCGGGCATTCCTGATGCGGCCCACGGAGTACTCTCGGGTACGGTGAGCGTGACTGTGCGGCAACTGTCGAGCACCTCGGCCGCTACACTGCCGACGAGTTGGCGTGAATGGCTGTCTGCTCCACGAGTGCCCATGATTGTGAGTGGATTTTTGTTGGCCGTGCAATAGTCATAGATGGTTTCTTCCGGCAGGCCTTCGGTGACTTCCGACGTGAAACGTATACCTGGGATTACACCGGCACGAATCTTATCGCGTATCTTTCCTTCGAATTCTGACATTTGTTCCCTGGCTACTTTGTCGAGGTCACGGTCGAGTCGCACTTCGTCGACAGTATCGACCGTCGGCGTGTCAAAGGTCAGCGAGTCGGACAGTTGCATTACCGACCGGCCCGAGAAAGCAGGATCAACGTAAGTGTGGAGCAGATGTATGTCCACCTTTAGTGAGGCGGCTATCCTGAATGCCACAAGTGCTGCTTTGAGCGAACTGTCGGAGAAGTCGACCGGGACAAGTATCGAAGGGTGAGTCTCATCGTGGAGAGTGCGTACGGCTTCTGGGGCGAGTATTTCGATATTCTCTATTATGCGTAAGGCCTGAGGCAAATCACACTCTTTGATTCTCACACGTATGCCGGCCGATATGGAGGGATTGGTGAGATTGACGTTCTGAAGGGTGACGGCTATGCCTTCGCTCTCCAGGAGTGTCTTGAGCTGGTGAGCGCGGTCATAGGTGTGTATGGCTACAGTGATGAGTCGGTCGGAAAGCATAGGCGTGTTGTTTTTGATTTTGGCCGGGACAGCCAGTTTCACATATATTAAAACGGACAGGAGGACGAAAAGTTGGCTTATATATGCCGCTTTTGTCCTCCTGTATGGTTTAAAATAATAAAGACGTAAGTTCCCGCAATGGGATTTACGCCTCTTTCTCAAGGCCCTGGAGTATCTCCACAGCCATGTCATAAATGGTAGTGTCGTCGAGCACTACAATGCCTCCGTCGGGTCCCGGTTCGATGTGTACACCACAATTTTTGCCAAACTCATAGTTTGTGCCTCCGAAGTAGTTGCGTACTGTCTGGGGGGTGACATTAAGACGGTCGGCGATCTGGCGGATTGAACCGTCGGGAAGACTGTCCTTGATGCGGCGGAGGTCGTTGAAGGTGATAGTTTTAGTCATGATTTAGTATCGGGTTTTGAGGGTTAGAGTAAATTGGGTTTGTACAAATTATAATAGTTGATGCGGAGGGGTGGTTTTCCTTATCGCGTCACTAAGTTATGATTATATAACGAAAAAAGCAAATATTTGTCGATGAAATAAAGATGTTATATAACATCTTTATTGTAATTTGCTGATAATTTGTAATATATAAGGATAAAAAACAGGACCGATACTTTATTTCTGCCGTATGACTATATTTTCTGCACGGCAGCGGCGTTGATCCAAGCACGATGGGCGTTGTCTACCTCTACGTCATACCAAAGCGAGTGGATGGAGTCTGTGGTGGAGCGCACGGAGTCGAGTATTGTGACTTTGGTCCCTTCGTGAAGGAGCATTGCTTCCTGAGTCCTGTCCTGAGGCACACGAGGGGTGGTGCTTAGGATTGTGGAGGGGACAGTCACTATGGCAACATTGTCGGCCGAGGCGATTGATGCCGCACGGAATGAGAAAAACAGGCAGGCACAACAGCCTATAACGGTGAGTATGCCACCGAAAAATCCGATTTTTCTCACAGTCACTACCCCTGAAAACAGGTAGGTGAGAACACCAGCAAGAGTTAGCGCAAAACAGGTGAAGGCTATCCACGCCCAGGTGTTGGAATGGGCGTAGGCCGAGATGGCATCGAGTGCATTGCCGAGAAATGTTCCGCGTTCGCCGGGACGGTCGGTAATGCGGGTGTTGACAAAGTCGAGATTGTTGCGTGCATCCTTGTCGGACGGATCGAGGCGCAGGGCGCGCTCATAGGCAATAACTGCATTGCCCATCTCGCCGAGGCGATAATAGGTGTTGCCGAGATTGTAATATAGTTTAGCTGAAGGGCCTTCTTGCTGTATCACGTTGAGATACATGTCGGCGGCCTGACGAAAATCGTCTGCATTGTAGGCCGAATCGGCCTGAGTGATGAGCTGAGACTCGGCGCGGAGAGCAAATGTGCCCAGCAGTATTATTATGGTGGTCAGTATGACGTGTTTCATCGTTTTTCGAGATTATTGATTGCTTTTGCGCCTTCGCTGTACACGGCGTCCATGCGTGAGGAGCTTTCGGGGGTGTAACGTGCCATCTCGCACTCGTCGAGCACGTTGACGATTGACGATGTGGCTTCGGACGAGTAGCCCTTTTCGGTAAGTTTGTCGACAATGTTCTGACGGGTAAGCTGCGAGAGTGGTATGGCGAGCTTGTCGGATAGGTAACCCCATAGCGCACGGAGCATCTCTTCGTAGAATTTGTCGTTGTCGCCCGCCGACAGATATTTCCCGGCAGTCTTGAGTCGCTTGGAGGCAACTTTGCTTGCCTTGGCGGTGCGCATGCCCGAGACGTCGGCATTGCGGCGTGCGCGTGCGCGGTTGGCCACAATCACTGCGCCGGTGATTATAATAAGGACGATGTAGAGTGTCCAGTATAATGCCGAACGAATGGTGAGCGAATGGTTGTGAGAGGGATTCTTTTCACCAAGATAGATGTGGCGTATGTCGGAATTTTTATTCTCGATGGCTTTCTGGTCCTCGGTTGGAGCTGGTGTCGAGAGACCCTTGGCCACTTTGATGGGGTAAGAGGGCGTTGTGAGTGTAACATAATCGCGTTTGGCCGGATCGAAGTATACGAATTTGTCACTGCCTATGGTGAAGTTGCCGACGCTCTGGGGCACGAAGGTATATTCGACAGTCATTGTGCCAGATACTTCGTTGCCCGACACCGAAGTCTTTATGTCGCTCTTGGGGGTGTATTGCTCAAACTCGGAGGGGAAATCAATCTGCGGCTCCTTGAGATACTTGATATTGCCGGTGCCGGAGATTGTGTATATGAGAGTTGCGGGGTCGTTGGTGCGGAACGAGTTGCCTACGAGACGAGAGTCGATGGTAAAATTGCCGACAGCTCCATTGAATCCGTCAGGCTTGGGCGAGGGGAGTGGCAGGATGTTGATAGAGCCGGTGTTGGAGCTGACCTTGATTTTGGTCTCGCGTGGCTGGCGCACCTGAAACATACCCATATTCACGTTGTCATACTGCACGACCGAGATGTCATAGTTGCCGGAATTGATGGTGAGCTTGCCGCTCTTCTGTGGGAAGATGATGCAGTGTTTGAGCACGGCAGTCATGTAGTCCTGTCCACGATAGTTCTCAATCTCGTTGAGTGCAGGCTGCACGTCGAGTTCCTGTATGAGAAATCCGTCAAACGACGGCTGACGCGTAGGCATGAACGAGGAGATGGAGTATTTTGTATAAAGTTTAATGGTACAGCCGATTGCTTCCTGCTCATAAGCCGAAGAGCGTGAGAGGATGATACGCACAAACACGTCGTCGGCATTGACTTTGCGTCCGGCTGTCTGTGTATCTACATCGTCAACCGCCACAGGGCGTTGTGATGCGGGAGTGTCGCGCTCAGCCCGCTCATGGATTGTGAGGGTTGCGGTCTGAGTGGTGAGTCGCTTGCCTCCTGCTATGATTGATGCAGCCGGTATGGTGTATTTGCCGGCCTTGTCAGCCCGGTAATAATAGGTATATTCTACGGCCGATGACGATTCGGCGTGGCCGTTGACCACCGAGTAGCTCTGAGACGTGGATGTGGAGGGGCCGAAAAGAAGTGTACATCCGTCGATGGCCGAGACTTTTAGATCAGAACCCTCGGCATTGGAGAGCCGGAAGGTAACGGGAAACTTGTCGCCTTCATAGACCCGTCCGGGAGCTTTGACGGTAAACTTCACATCACCGGCGGCATATACGCAGGTAGTGAGAAGTGCTATGATGATAAATAATATAGAGAAACGTTTCATACTCGCAATTTGAATTGACCTGTGGTTGGGTGGGGGCGGGAGCTAAGAGATGTTTTTGGATTGATAACCCGCAGTCTGTTACCAGGGATTTGTGACCTGTCGGCGTGCCGGCGCGCCGTTTTTGTTGCGTTCGGCATTGACTCGCTGGCGTGTGGCGTTCTCTTCGTTTTCCATAGCCTTGAGTATTTTCTCGGCATTTTCTTTGCTTATGCCCGACTGGCGTTGCTGCTGGGGCTGTTGTTTCTGGTCCTGAGACTGTTGTTGCTGCTGTTGGTCTTTGTTTTGGTCCTGGTTTTGGTCTTTATTCTGATCTTTATTTTGATCCTTGTCCTGGTTTTTATCCTGGTTCTGCTGGTCCTTGTTCTGATCCTGATTCTGGTCCTGCTGGTCTTGCAGACGTTTTTGTGCCAGACGCAGATTTTCACGGGCCTTGTCGTTGTCTGGATTGCGCCGGAGAGCGTTCTTGTAAAGCTCGATGCTCTTGGCATAATCCTGTGCGTTGAAGGCGATGTTGCCGAGATTGTAAAATGCTTTTTCGGCTATCGCCACATCCTCTGCATCGGTAGCAAGTTTACCGAGTATCTGTGACGCCTGCTTCTCGTTCTCGCCGGTGGCTGTGCCTTGCCGCAGCAGAGTAGCGGCAAGATTAAACTGTGCAATTTCGTTCATCGCGTCGATTTCGAGAGCCTTGCGATAGGCTACTTCGGCATCGGTGTAACGTTCGTCATGATAGAGTTTGTTGCCCTCCACGATGAAGTTGCGCTCGCGACGTGTGGAATTGTCACCGGTGGCCGAGGCCAAAGCCGGAGTGGCTAGAGTGGCGGAGAGCAACAGATATTTCAAATAACGTGTGTTCATTTTTCGCCTCCTTCCTCTTTGGTGAAGAAACGATATTTTTTAAGCCATGAAATCTTGCGGGTCACCACAAAAACGTCGGCGACGAGAAGTATGAGTGCTATCCATGCCACGATGGGGAACTGCTCGCTCTGTGGAGAGAACGATTTGCGTTCAAATTCTTTCTGCTCGAGTTCATCCATCTTGGTGTCGACAGCATTGATTGCCGAAGTTGAGGCTCCGTTGACATATATGCCCTTGCCGGCTTTGGCTATCTCTGCGCCGGTTGACTCGTCATGGCGTGTAACGACTGCCTCACCTGTCATTGGATTGATCATATAGCGGCCGTTACCGACGGGGATGCGGGCTCCGCGTCCGGTGCCAAGACCGATAACATCGACTTGGATGCCGGCTCCGGCAGCTCGTTTGGCAGCATCTACGGCATTATCCTCAAAGTTTTCGGCATCGGTGAGCAAAACAATGGCCTTGCCCATATCGTCGGTGGGTGTAAACGAATTCATCGCCATCTCGAGGGCTGCGCCAATAGCTGTACCCTGGGTCGGAACCATGTCGGTGGTGATGGAGTTGATAAACATCTTGGCCGAAATGTAGTCGGAGGTGATTGGAAGCTGGGTATAGGCGTCTCCGGCAAAGACGATGAGGCCTACCTTGTCGTTGTTCATCTTGTCGATAAGTTTCTCGAGGATGAATTTTGCGCGCTGCAGACGGCTTACACCAGCCTCGTCGTCGGTCGAGGAGGCGAGCATGGAGTTGGATACGTCCATGCATATCATCACTTCAATACCGCGCGTGGTCTCGGTCTCGGCTGCGTCAGCGTCAAGGCCTGATGTGGCGCGCGGACGTGCGAGGATGATGACAAGTACGGCTATTATAAGCAGTGAGAAGGTGAGTTTGACCCACGGCATATAGCGCGATACTTCGGGCATCAGAGTTGCGAGAGTGTCGGGGTTGCCGAAGCGGCGCAGCTTGCGCATGCGGGCGTAGCGGGCCAAAAGGAATAGACCTGCAACTAAGGGGAGCAGCAGCAGGAGATATAGCAGATGGGGATAGGCAAATGTAATCATACCTTGAAAATAGGATGCTTATGGGGTAGCACGTAGGAGTGTGTAACGGAGCAATACGATAAGACCGAATAGCGAAAGGGCAGCTATGGCCCACGGCATATAGTCGTCCTCGGTCGAGGAGAAGTTGCGCAGATCCATCTTGGTCTTCTCGAGACGGTCGATTTCGGCAAAGATGTCTTTGAGTACATTATTGCCTGTGGCGCGGAAATACTTGCCGCCAGTGTTGTCGGCTATGGTGCGAAGCGTGGCTTCGTCAATCACTACAGGAAGCGGAGTGTAGACTATGCGCCCAAACTCGTTTTCCTGAGGGTAGGGGGCTGTGCCGTTGGTTCCGATGCCTATGGTGTAGACCTTGATGCCGAGCTGTTTGGCTATCTCGGAGGCTGTTATCGGGGCCACGGTGCCAGTGTTATTGGAGCCGTCGGTCAGTAGGATTATACTCTTTGATTTGGCCTTGCCTTCCTTTATGCGGTTGATGGATGTGGCCAGACCGTCGCCGATGGCAGTGCCGTCCTGGAGCATACCCATCTTTATGTCGCTGATGTAGTTGGCTATCATGGAGCGGTCGGTGGTCATAGGAAGGGATGTGAAACTCTCGGCGGCGAAAATTACCAGTCCGATGTTGTCGCCTTCACGTCCGGCTACAAACTTGGCGGCAACCTCCTTGGCAGCCTCAAAACGGTCGGGCTTAAAGTCCCGGGCAAGCATGGAAGTGGAGATGTCAAGGGCAAGGACTATGTCGGTGCCTTCGACGCTCGAGGTGTTCCATGAGTCGCGGGTCTGTGGGCGTGCGAGAATCACTATCACACACGCTATGGTGCCGAGCTGGAGCATAAACACAAGATGCATCAGCCATGCGCGCCAGGGTGTGCCGAGTCTGGCAAAGGGGCGCGTGGAGGATATTTCGAGCGATGGATGCAACGAGCGGTGCTTATAGAGATACCATCCTATAAGTGGCACCAACACAAGAAGCAGCCATAGATAATGGGGATGAGCCAGTTGCATATATCTTATTTTTCTTTTTCAGATTGAGGTGTCGTGGTGTCGTCGCCGGTGGGTTCGGGGACGGGCTGAGGCTTGGTGTCTTCGACAAACTGCATGGCTGAGTTGAATGCCATGATGTTGTCGTCGGGCAGGGGACGCACTTTGGCAAACTTTACGAAGTCGGCTGTCTCGAGCACGCGATCCATATTGCGTTTCGACAGACGTGTCTCCTCGTTGGCCTGAAGAGTATGGCGTATCTGGGTGGATGTCATCTCCATGGCGTTGATGCCGAAGCGTCCGTTGAGATACTGACGCAGAATGTCGGTGAGACGTGTGTAGAACTCTTTCTCTCGTCCCTGCTCGCACAATTTGTCGGCACGGAGTGACTCGAGGGCTGTAATGGCTCGTTCGTAAGGTGGTATTACAATCACCTTCTCGGCGACGGCTCCCTTGCGTGAGGTGAGGCGGCGCAGGGTGAAATAACCTAGCAGAAGCACTATGATGACAGCAAGAATCCACAGTCCGTAATTGGCAAGGAAGTCGGGCAGATAGTCCACGAGTCTGCGGTCGACATCGGCCACATCGGCATAGTCGTGAATGGTGGTGAGAGAGTCGACCGGTGCTGGTATTACCTTGAGCACAAGCTTGTTGGATGCTATTGTCTCATTGCCCTGCACATAGCGTATCGGGCTGAGTATGTAGGTGCCTGAATCAAATGATTGTAAAGTGAGATCCTGACGTATCTCGACACGACCGTTGCGTATGTCAGATGTGTCGGCTTCAAGTGCGCGTAGTATTTCGACCTTGTCGGAGATGGTGTCGGCCGGGATAATCAACGCACCCTCGGCATCGGCCGGTTTGATCAGCTCGATATGCAGAGGGGTGGTTTTGCCCATGAGCAGATAGGCCGAGTCAAGCGAGACTTTGAGTGTGGTCTGCGAGATGGCCGGCATAGAGGCCGCAATGGCGAGCGTGAGGGCTGCGAATAGGATGCGTAAGTGTCGGGTCATATAAGTTGAACGTTTATCTGACGCCACGGTTTTTGAACAATGCCATAAGAGCTTTGGCGAAATCCTCGTCGGTGGCAATCGAGGCCAGGTCGACACGGCTCTTGCTGAGAGCTTCGGTCATAGCCTGCTGACGCTCATACCACCATTTGCTGTAGGCCTGACGGGTGGAGCGCGACGAGGTGTCGATCCATCCTGTACTGCCGGTCTCGAGGTCCGTGACACGCATCAGTCCGATGTCGGGGAGCGATGTGTCACGTTTGTCATAGACCTGGATGGCTATGATGTCATGCTTGTTGGATGCCACCTGAAGCTGGCGCGAGTAGTCATGACGGTCGATGAAGTCGGATATGAGAAATGTCGTGCAGCGTTTTTTGAGTGCGTCGGTCATATAACGGAGGGCAACACCGATGTCGGTGCCCGGGTTTTCGGGCGTGAAGTCGATGAGCTCGCGTATGATGAGCAGGATGTGTTTCTTGCCTTTCTTCGGAGGGATGAATTTCTCGATTTTGTCAGAGAAGAATATCACGCCGATCTTATCGTTGTTGGTAATGGCCGAGTAGGCTATGGTGGCGGCAATCTCTGCTATCATCTCGCGTTTGTCCTCGCCGACGGCTCCGAAGAGACGGCTTCGCGACATGTCGACGAGTAGCATAACCGTAAGCTCACGCTCCTCCTCATAGACCTTGACATAGGGACGGTTGTGACGGGCGGTGACATTCCAGTCGATGTCGCGCACATCGTCGCCATACTGGTACTCCCTGACTTCGGCAAAGGTCATGCCTCGGCCTTTAAAGGCTGTGTGATACTCTCCGGCAAAGATATTCTGGGAGAGACCGCGAGTCTTTATGTCGATTTTACGTACTTTTTTCAGGAGTTCGTTGGCTTCCATGAGTTATAGCGGTGGTGTAAGAGTCTTGGAGATGGTGGGGCGAGGAGAGAGGCCTGTTGTCATCAGGGCACCTCGACTTTGTCGAGTATCTCCGAAATAATCTGGTCGGTGGTGATGTTATTGGCTTCGGCCTCGTAGGTGAGTCCGATGCGGTGACGGAGCACGTCGTGACACACTGCACGCACATCTTCGGGGATTACATAACCGCGCTGACGCAGGAAAGCGTATGCGCGGGCGGCGCGGGCCATGCCTATTGATGCGCGAGGCGATGCTCCGAAGCTGATCATGCCGGTGAGGTCTTTCAGACCGAAGTCGCCAGGATTACGTGTGGCAAACACGATGTCAACGATATAACGCTCGATTTTCTCATCAAGGTATATCTTTTCGACAATCTTCTGCACTTCGAGTATTTCGGATGGGTGGAGCAGGGATTGTACCTTCTTGCGCTCACCGCTGATGTCCTGGCGGATGATTATCTTCTCTTCCTCCTTAGTGGGATAGCCGATTATGACTTTGAGAAGGAAACGGTCAACCTGCGCCTCGGGCAGAGGATATGTGCCTTCCTGCTCGATAGGGTTTTGGGTTGCCATTACAAGAAACGGCTCCTGAAGGGGGAATGTGTCGTCACCGATGGTGACCTGACGTTCTTGCATGGCCTCGAGTAGCGCGCTCTGCACCTTGGCGGGAGCACGGTTAATCTCGTCGGCGAGTACGAAGTTGGCAAATATGGGGCCTTTCTTAATCTGGAACTGCTCCTTCTGGATGCTGTATATCATTGTACCCGTGACGTCGGCGGGAAGAAGGTCGGGAGTGAACTGGATACGGCTGTATTTGGCATCGATTACCTGTGCGAGCGTCTTGATGGCAAGGGTCTTTGCAAGGCCCGGCACGCCCTCAAGAAGTATATGTCCGTTGGAAAGCAGCGCGATGAGCAGCGAGTCGACGAGGTGTTTCTGGCCGACAATGGTCTGGTTCATTCCTTGTGTGACCAAGCTGATGAAATTGCTCTTGCCTGCCACGAGGTCATTAAGCTCTCTGATATTAACCGTTTCGCTCATAGTGTGGTGAGAATAGGTATGGTGTTTGTTATTATTTGAGTCCTTATTTTGATTACAAAGTTATATATTATAACAAATAATATGTGAAAATGGTGTGTTAATTTTAGCTATTTTTTCTTTACTTACGTGTAATGTATAGCATAAAATAACGGTGTGCCTGACCTCTGAGTCGGCACACCGTCGATGTTTTCTACGCTGATGTCATGTCATTTTGGATACTTCGTTAGTATCTTTCCGGCCTTTTCGTTGGCAGCTTTGATGCTTGCCTGGCTGGATGGATTTATACCATATTTTTCTGCCGGCGGAATCACGAGCACGAGGCCGGGGCCGACGCGGTTGGGATTAGCTATCTTAGCTTTGTTTTCTTCATAGATATATACCCAGAAGCATTTATTGCCATAGTGTTTCTTGGCCATGTCGTTGAGCAGATAGCCGGGACGCACGGTGTCTTTGACCATAGGCTCGGCCTGTAGTGGAGCGGAGGCCTGTGTCTCGGCGGGCTTAAGAGTATCGACTGCGGTGGCTACCGGAGCTGTCGATGCTTTAATTGAATCGTCGGCAAGCGGAGTGGCCACACTGTCGAGCTGAATCTCCTGGACGAGCTCGGCTTCCTCGATATTGTTGCGCTGCGTCTGAGGCATAGTCGGGAATATGTAATCGATGGCGAAGTACACGCCACATGCTCCAAGGGCGAGGCCTACAAGCATGCCTATTACAAATCCCCAGCCAAATCCGGCTCCTGATTTCTGCTCAGGCTCACGGTAATACTCTTCAGGCTCTTCGTCGGGGAACACAGGAGTGGCCTTGGGAGTGACAATGGGAGCGACAGGGGCAATAGGTTTTGCTGTCGGTTTCACCTGAGTTGGCTGTGTTGTAGGTTTTGCGGGCACAGCTTGAGAGGGGGTATCAGCTTTCGGCTCGGACTGTACCGATGTGTCATGCTTGGTTGCCTGAGGTGTTGTAACGACCAGCTCGACAGTCGACTCGGATGTCGGATGCATGGTTTCTGCCGGTTCATCAGCGTGTTCCTGTTCGGAAACTGGTTCAGCAACTGTTTTAGTCGCAACTTCCTCAGCGGGTGTCGATTCGGCAATATGCTCTGTCTCGGTTGTTGATGGCTGCTCTGTGAGCGATTGAGAGGCTTCTATGACAGCTAATTGTTCTTCTTCCGCAATCGGTTCGGCAGATGCGGGCGTGGCGACTTGCGAGTCTTGTTCTTCTTGTGGTGTCGAGACCTCCAGATTAGCAAGTTCTTCGCCTTCGGGCTTTTCGCTGTCGGGTTCTTCTGTGGCGTCAAGCTGACTGAAAGCATCATCGGGGAGAGAGTCACTAACCTCCTCAGGCTCAAACATGGCAAAGGGAGCATTGATGGTGTCGGCTATCTCGCTGTCGGGGATGAACGAGACCGGCACCTCAGAATCGCCAGTTGGAGCGAAAGTGCCGATACCCTTGATTTTCACAGTCTCTCCCTCGGTTAAAGACCGTGTGAGTTGGTCGAAGAAGCTTTTGATGAAGTTTTCGGCCTCGGCCGGAGTGATATTGCAGTGTCCGGCCAGCATAGCCGCCAGTTCGTGATAAGGTATCTTACGGTTCATCGCGTCATTTTTTTACGAAGTACGACACTGGGCTGAAAAATCATTCTGATACTCGGGGGTACGAGGGTGCGACGGCCCGACTCGGCATCGGTGACAATGCTTTCGTCAGTCTTGACTGTGGCGAAAGTGCCGAATCCGGGGATGGCTATCGAGTCGAGTTCCGACCCTGTCTCGACCAGAAGTTTGCCGAACGCATCGATGAGAGTGGCTGTCTCGTCGATGGAACGATTGAGCGTCTTGGCCAGATGGGAATTGAAGGTCTTGCTGTCCAAAGCAAATAGTAATTAGCGATTAGAAATTAGCGGTTATGCAAGTGAGGAGCGGTTGTCGCGCTGTCGTGACGAGAAGGTCTTGAATATTGCAGGCGAGGCGTAATAGCACGCCTCACCTAACAAAATACGTTTATAAGACCCTTTTGGTTCAGTCTGTTTAGTAATTACGGGCGAAAATCACGCGCTGTGCCGAGGGCTTGCCTGTGACCATACATACACCGGGAGTCTTGTCGCCATCGAGGGGTATACAGCGTATGGTAGCCTTGGTCTCCTCCTTGATTTTTTCCTCTGTCTCGGGAGTGCCGTCCCAATGAGCGAGGATGAAGCCGCCTTTTTCGATTTCGGTCTTAAATTCGTCGTAGGTTTCTACAGTGCGGGTCATTGATTCGCGGTGGGCGAGAGCCTTATTGAAGATGTTTTCCTGAATCTCTTCAAGAAGGTCTTTGCAATATTGAGCAATGCCTTCGATTGGTGCGACGTGCTTTTTGAGAGTGTCGCGGCGCATAACCTCGATAGTGCCGTTCTCGATGTCGCGTGCGCCGATGGCCAGGCGTACGGGTACGCCCTTGAGCTCGTAGTCGGCAAATTTGAATCCGGGACGCTTATTGTCGGCATCGTCAAACTTGACGCTTACGCCGAGAGCGCGGAGTTCGTTGACGATAGGAGCGACAGCGTCGGCAATGAGCGAACGCTGGTCGTCGTTTTTATAGATGGGTACGATTACCACCTGAATGGGCGCGAGATGGGGAGGGAGCACAAGTCCGTTGTCGTCGGAGTGGGTCATGATAAGCGCACCCATTAGACGGGTCGACACGCCCCATGAGTTGGCCCATACGTATTCGGGTTTGTTTTCCTTATTGACGAATGTTACGTCGAAAGCTTTGGCGAAATTCTGGCCGAGGTTATGCGATGTGCCCGATTGGAGAGCTTTGCCGTCCTGCATCATGGCCTCGATGGTGTAAGTGTTGAGCGCGCCGGCAAAACGCTCGTTGGCACTCTTTACACCCTTGATTACAGGCATGGCCATGTATTTTTCTGCAAAGTCGGCATAGAGATTGATCATCTGCACTGTACGGGCCTCCGATTCTTCGGCCGTGGCATGGGCGCAGTGGCCTTCTTGCCAAAGGAACTCCGCGGTACGGAGAAACATGCGTGTACGCATCTCCCAACGCATCACGTTGGCCCACTGGTTGCACAGCACTGGCAGGTCGCGGTAAGAGTGTATCCAATTTTTATATGTGCCCCAGATGATGGTCTCGGAAGTGGGGCGTATGATCAGCTCCTCCTCAAGACGAGCATCGGGGTCGACAACCACGCCGGTGCCGTTGGGGTCGTTTTTCAGACGATAGTGGGTTACTACGGCACATTCTTTGGCAAAGCCTTCAACGTGCTCAGCCTCACGACAAAGGAAAGACTTGGGTATGAGAAGAGGGAAGTAGGCATTCTGTACGCCGGTCTGCTTGAACATTTCGTCAAGAGTGCGCTGCATCTTTTCCCAGATGGCATAACCATAGGGCTTTATCACCATACATCCTCTTACAGCCGATTGCTCTGCGAGGTCAGCCTTAACCACGAGATCGTTATACCATTGTGAGTAGTTTTCACTACGTTTTGTGAGGTCTTTGAGTTCTTTAGCCATTGCTTATGATAGTAGTTTTTTGTTATTGCAGGTTTCGGTCTGTTAAACTTTTAACTTTAACCATTAAGATACTTATTTAATAAGCCCCTTATGGGCATTTGTTATCATCTTCGGGCCGGGGATCAGATATATCTCCACGCGGCGGTTTGCGGCGCGCCCGTTGCGTGAGTCGTTTGGCTCTACGGGGTCGGTGTCGCCCATCTCATAGGGGATGACTATGAGGTCTTCGCTCACCTGTGTGAGCAACCAGTCATATATCGAGTTGTTGCGCTCGTGTGACAGGTATGAGTTATATTTGGCCGAGCCGGTGTTGTCGGTATGCACAGCATAGACTACCTTGTACATCTCCGGGTCGCGGAGCAATGCTATTACAGGACCGAATTTGGCTGGGGCCGAGGGAGAGAGTAGTGTGTCATTGGGGAGAAAGAGGTCATCGGTAGGGATGGTTACGAGCACGACCTCGTCGTCGCGCATCATGTCGACGATATATCCCTTTTTCGCCAATGAATGGCCGACGTTTTTCATATATCGGCTTATGGCGGCATGTTCGCCCGAAGCTACTTCAGGCGTCAGTATATTTTGCTCAAGGTCCATGTCCATATAGACAGTCTCGTCATAACCCTTGTAGGGATCGGTGTATTTGTCCTTGGCCTGCAACGTGGAGGCAGGCAAGAGTACTGACGCGAGCAGGAACGATAGCAGTAGGCGTTTCATACGGTCGGTTGAATTGATGTGTATTAGTCGGCCAGCGGGTCGAGCGACTGTTCGTAACGCAGTTCGGCGGCCACAAGCGGCTCCACCTCGTCGGGGCGTATCGGCGAGAGTTTGTCTTTGGCCAGCATTTTCCTGACATATGCGTTGAGGGCGTCGGTATTGACATCTTCGTCGTCAGCCTCTGCATCAATGTCGAGCAGGCCGCTTTCCTCATACCAGTCCCATATGATGTCAATGACGTTGAGCAATTCGTCATCGCTGCAACGTTGGGATGCTTCGGGCGACAAGGCCTGACGCATGGCCTTGACGGCCTCTTTTTCGTCAAATTCTTTCATGAGTCGGATGATTGTCGGGTGTTGAGATCAATAATCCCCGAGGGGAGAGTGGTGTGGAGTGTCCGGGTATCGGTGTCCACTTCGTCAATATACTCGTCGGCCACCGGGATATACACCTCCTCGCCATCGGGGGTGGTGACGATGAGCAGCAAGTTGGCTGTGGCATCGTTGTAGTCTGTGATTTCGCCAACGGTGCCGGCAATGGAGTCAGCGAGTGTAAAGCCGATAAGGTCAGACAAATAAAACCCTCCCTCGCCATCAGCGTCATCGGGCTCCGGAATGTCGCTGTCAAGCAGGTAGAAGGGACGGCCTGTGAGGGTACGTGCCTTCTGTTCGGAGTCGATGCCGTTGATGGTGATGAGGACGGTTTCGGATGTCTTTGGTCGCACGGACACTATGAAGAAGGGCACGAATATCCCTTCGACATCCAGGACGATACACTTGACATCTGAAAGGTCAATGTCAAAGTCGAGGGTGGCCGAGATTTCACCCTTTATGCCGTGAGGTTTGTTGAATACTCCGGCTTCGGTAATGTCAGTGCGCAATATCATCAGCGTTTCTTCTTTTTCTTGCCTGTGGGGGGCGGTGCGATTATCTTGAACTCGTGGAGACGGGTGGTCTCTGGATCGATGCGAAGCATGCCGTGGGAATATTCGGCCAGGTCCTTGAAGATTTTCGCATCGTCCACACTGTCCTTGTTTACTGCGAGAAGCAGCTTCTTCATGTGGTTGGCTACAAGATTGACCAGCTCGTCACGTTCAGGGCCTTCAGGCATCTCTATAGCTTTGGCTATTATGAGTTCCACATCTTTGCCATAGTGGCGGTAGCGGATGTGGCGGCGCGGGTAGGGCACCTTCTCGGGACGGGAGGAATGCTTGTCGGGCGCGGACACCTCGACGGGATAGTCGATGTCAAGTTTAAAGCCGCTCATGTAGGCCAGGTGGTCCCAGAGTATCTGTTTCCAGTCCTCCAGCTCTTTCACCTTGGGCTGTATGCGTGCCATCGCGCTGATGATTGAGTAGGCGCAACGGGTACGCTCCTCTCGGTCGGGGATGGTGATACAGTGGTCTACCATACGCTGTATGGCTCTGCCGTATTCAGGCAGGATGAGACGCGGACGATGTGTGTTGTAAGTTAACATTCAGTGGGGTTGGAGGGGGAATGATTACATGTTCATGCCACCGTCGACTTCGATTACCTGGCCCGACACGTAGCTTGACATGTCGGAGGCAAGGAATGTGGCGACATTGGCGATGTCCTCGACCTGACCGGCACGACGGAGGGGAATTTTCTGAGCCCACTCCTTGCGCACCTCGTCGGAGAGGGCTGCTGTCATGGCTGTCTCTATAAAGCCGGGGGCGATTGCATTGGCGCGGATGCCGCGTGAGCCTACCTCCTGTGCGATGCTCTTGGCAAGAGCTATGAGGCCTGCCTTGGACGCTGCGTAGTTGGCCTGGCCGGCATTGCCGTGTACGCCTACTACCGATGCCATGTTGATGATGGAGCCGTTGCGCTGACGCATCATTACGGGGATGATGGCGTGGATGAAGTTGAACGCGCTCTTAAGGTTGACGGCAATGACAGCATCCCACTGAGCCTCGCTCATCTTGAGCATGAGTCCGTCCTTGGTTATGCCGGCGTTGTTGACGAGCACGTCGATGTGGCCGAAGTCTTCCTTAACCTTGGCTACAACTTCTTCGGTCTGGGCAAAGTCGGCAGCGTTGGATGCATATCCTTTGGCTTTCACTCCGAGGGCTTCGATTTCCTTGACTGTGGCGGCCATGTTTTCGTCGTCAAACAGGTCGGTGAAAGCTATATCTGCGCCTTCAGAGGCGAATTTGAGGGCAATACCTTTGCCGATGCCGCGTGAGGCACCGGTGATGAGAGCAACTTTTCCTTCAAGTAGTTTCATTTCAAGAATAGTTTTTTAATATGGTTATTTTAGAATTGATTTTATGGCTGTTTTTCGGTGTGTTTCAATACGATAGTATTGGTGAGAAATCTTACAGTCTCCTCGCGCAGTGTCGATGGGTCGACGCCAAGGCCGTCATAGTTGTCACACAGATGGCAGTAGTCCACTCCCTGAAAAAACATCTGGTGAATGGCTGGAATGAGTGCGCCCTGCTCGGGGTCAAACACGCCACGCGCTATGCCGTTTTCAATCATGGAGTGAAAGAGACCGCGTTCCTTCTCCACGGCCAGCAGACGTATCCTCTCGAGTCGCTTGTGGTCGAGGGTTATGTAGGATATAAGCTGGCTTGTGGTCGAGGCTTTGATGGTCTCGTCGACCACGTCGAAGCGTGCGCGGATGTAGGCCTGAAGCATTTCGACCGGTTCGAGATCGGAGCATACGATGTCGCGAAACCGTTTGACTATCGCGTCGGCCTCACGTTCGATAACGGCGTCATATATCTCCTTTTTATTCTTAAAATAGGTATATATAGTGCGCCGCCCTTTGTCGGAGGCCGTGGCTATATCATTCATGGTGGTACGCTCCACGCCGTTGGAGGCGAAGAGCTGACGGGCCACATCAAGAAGCCGTTCGCGGGTTTTAGAGGCAATCGCAGTCATCTGAGACGGGTATTTCAAGATGCAAAGGTAGTAAAAAATCCCGTGCCGTTATATGCCTATGCCCTGATTTTTGAGAAATTCCTTCAATACGGCCGAGAACTGCTCGTTGGCCGTGCGCGGATAGCGGATGTCGGCATAGACTTGTGCAAGATTGTCTTTATTGTTGTCAATGACAAACTTACGGTATGATTCCATGCTCTCTTTTTCGGCATACATGGTGTGTATTTCATCGGCCGAGGGGTCGTGGTATGTGCCTGTGTGGAGAATGGCATCGATGTCGAGGCGTTCGGGCAGTTCGGGCAGTTCGGCCGGATAACCGATGGTAACGGTGAGCAGTGGCACTACACCTTGCGGGAGCCGGAGCAGGTCGGCAATCATGGGTGCATTATAGGTGGTGGTGCCGAGGTAGCAGGTCCCGAGTCCGGCCAACTCAGCGAGAGTGACAAACTGCTGGGCAAATATGGCTGTGTCCATTACAGCCCAGGTGTAGCCCTGGAGATTGTTGAGTCCTGGCCGTGCTCCCGACAGTTCACACCATGTGTGGTATCTTCTGAGGTCGAGGCAAAAAGTCAGCACCGCCTTGGCTCCTGTGATGGCCGGCTGGGAGAAATGGGCGGGAGCCAGTGCGCTAATTTCGTCGGGGGTGGTGGTGAGTATCGCGCTGTAAAGTTGCATGTTGCCGGTATTGGGGGCGTGGGCTGCCTTGGCGATGAGCGAGCGGATGAGTGACGGGTCAATCTCACGGGTGGGGTCATAGGCCCTGACCGTGCGCCGTGTGGCGAAATAGGTGTCGATGTCGTGTGTGGTCATAATCTGATGATATGTATTTTGTGTGCGGCCCAGCATGAGGCCGCGCAATTACTCTGCAAGTTACGACAAAATATTCAAATGTTAATAAATTGAGCGCGGAATTTTTGGTACATCACGGAAATTTCGTCATCTTTGCACTCGCCAAATTTTGACTCTGCGAGTTTCTGATCACTATTGCATATTATGGAACACAATACATATACTTACGATGAGGCATATGAGGCCTCGGTGAAATATTTTGATGGCGACGAGCTTGCCGCTCGCGTATGGGTGAGCAAGTATGCCCTTAAGGATTCGGCCGGCAATATCTATGAACTGACTCCCGAACATATGCACCGCCGCATAGCCTCGGAGATAGTGCGTATCGAGAATAAATATCCCAATCCCATGTCGGAGGCCGAGGTAATGGAACTGCTCGACCACTTCCGCTACGTGGTGCCTCAGGGTAGCCCCATGGCTGGTATAGGCAATAATTATCAGGTAGGCTCGCTGAGCAACTGCTTTGTGATAGGCCTTGACGGTCATCCCGATTCCTATGGCGGCATAGCCAAGATAGACGAGGAGCAGGTGCAGCTCATGAAGCGTCGCGGAGGCGTGGGACACGACCTTAGTGACCTGCGTCCCAAAGGTACACCGGTAAAAAATTCGGCTCTTACCTCGACAGGCCTTGTCCCCTTTATGGAGCGATATTCCAACTCCACACGTGAAGTGGCGCAGGATGGCCGCCGTGGCGCACTGATGCTCACGGTGTCAATCAAACATCCCGACTCGGAGCGTTTTATTGATGCCAAACTCGAACAAGGCAAGATTACAGGCGCGAATGTCTCTGTCAAGATTGACGATGAGTTCATGCGCTGCGTAGAGAGCGGTGAGGTGTATCGCCGCCAGTTTCCTGTGTGGAGCGACAAGCCCGAGGTGAGCATTGACACCGATGCCCGTGCACTTTGGGACAAGATTGTGTACAATGCATGGAAATCGGCCGAGCCGGGCGTGCTGTTCTGGGATACAATCACTCGCGAATCGGTGCCCGACTGCTATGCCGACCTCGGTTTTCAGACTGTTTCTACCAATCCTTGTGGCGAGATACCTCTCTGTCCATATGATAGCTGCCGCCTTGTGGCTATCAATCTCTATGCTTATGTGAAAAATCCGTTCACATCTGAGGCCGAGTTTGACTATGAACTGTTTGCCACGCATGTGGGCAAAGCCCAGCGTATGATGGACGACATCATTGATCTGGAGATGGAGAAGATTGATACCATAATCGCCAAGATAGAGAATGACCCTGAGACTTCAGAAGTGAAGGAGACCGAACTGAATCTCTGGAAAAAGATAAAGGCCAAGACTCTCAAAGGCCGCCGCACCGGACTCGGCACTACCGCCGAGGGTGATATGATAGCAGCACTCGGCCTACGTTACGGCACTGCCGAGGCTACTGAAATGTCGGTCGACGTGCATCGCGCGCTTGCCGTAGCTGCCTTCACCTCGTCGGTGCAGATGGCCAAGGAACGTGGAGCGTTTGAGGTGTATGACCCCGAGCGAGAGCGCAACAATCCTTACATCTCACGTCTGCGTGAAGCCGCTCCGTCTCTGATAGAGGATATGGAGAAACACGGTCGCCGCAACATCGCGTGTCTGACCATCGCCCCGACAGGCACCACTTCGCTCATGACCCGCACCTCGTCGGGTATAGAGCCTGTGTTTATGCCTGTATACAAACGTCGTCGTAAAATCAATGCCAACGACGTGGAGGCCCATGTGGATTATGTCGACGAGTCGGGTGATAAGTTTGAGGAATATGTCGTGTATCATCCAAAGTTTGTCGACTGGATGAAAGTCAACGGCATAGAGGTCCGCAATGACTATTCTCAAGCCGAAATAGAGGCACTTGTGGCACGCTCACCTTATTATAAGGCTACGGCCAACGATATCGACTGGCTTGAGAAGGTGAGAATGCAAGGCGCGGTGCAGAAATGGGTTGACCATTCAATCTCGGTGACCATCAATCTACCGGCGGATGTGGATGTCGACCTTGTAAACCGTCTATATCTCGAAGCTTGGAAAGTAGGATGCAAGGGCTGTACAATCTATCGCGACGGATGCCGCTCAGGCGTGCTCATAGCTGCCGAGAACGATAAAAAGAAAAAAGACGCCCGTAAGGCCGAGGCCGACGGCTTGGAGCCAAAGAGTCATGATGGCGGACATCCGCTCATGCTCAAGCGTCCTATCGAGCTTGAAGCCGATGTGGTGAGATTTCAAAACAATAAGGAAAAATGGATTGCTTTTGTCGGACTCGTCGACGGACATCCCTATGAGATATTTACTGGTCTGGCTGACGACGAGGATGGAATTTTCTGTCCCAAATCGGTCAACAAAGGTAAGATTATTAAGGCAATCGATGAAAATGGGGCGAAACGTTACGACTTCCAGTTTATCAATAAGCGTGGTCTCAAGACCACTATTGAGGGATTGTCGGATAAATTCAATCCTGAATACTGGAACTATGCCAAACTCATCTCCGGAGTGTTGCGTTACGGCATGCCTATCGATCAGGTGCTCAAACTCGTCAACGGTCTTGAACTCGACTCACAGAGCATCAACACCTGGAAGATGGGAGTGGAGCGCGCACTGAAACGTTACCTCCCCTCTGGCACACCGGCCAACGGACAGAAGTGTCCCCACTGTGGACAGGAGACTCTTGTGTATCAGGAAGGATGCCTGATATGCACCTCTTGCGGCAATTCGCGCTGCGGATAATGAGTCGTCTCTGGCGTGGATATTTTTAAGGTTATATGTAACCTAATTTTAAACGATATAATAATGAAAATCAAGCTGATGTTTCCCGCTTTGCTTTTGACGTTATTAGCGCAGTCATGCAGCGGGCTTAGCAGCGAGGCCAAGAAGATAGCCGGCTGCTATGTGATACCCGAAGTGTCGCAGCAACAGCCCGTCATGGAGCTTAACAGTGATGCGACATGCGTAATCAGAGCCATCAAGCCGGGAGTGCTCACCTATGCGGTGGAAGGCTTATGGAATGTCGAGAACGACTCTCTTGTGATGGTGCTCGATCCCTCGACGCTTAAAGTGGAGGAGGGGGATGCATCGCTTGTCGGGAATATTCCTGTGCGTACCGCGCGCAAGGTCGCCGGATATACCGATCTGAGCCTTGAACTTAAGAGTGGTGACGTGATTTATTATTATAAAAAGGTACAGTTATGAAAAAAACGTGGTGTGCGTCTGCGGCAATGATTGCATTGGCTCTGGCATCATGCGGCGGTTCGGATGTGAGCGAACGCATATCGTCGGCCGAGATGGCTTATGCCACCGAGGACGCTGATGTCTCACGGCGCATATGCGACGAGATAATGAACGACAACTGCCGTGACAACAGCCTCACCGCGATGCAATTGGGGCGTATGTCAATACTCTACATGCAGCTTTATGATCGCACTGACGATGCCGATGCTCTCGATATGGCCACACAATGTTATCGCTCGGCCTTTGAGACCGATGCCGACTCGGCCACATATTTTTACACCCATCTGCCTGTCGAGCAAGACAAGTATGGCATGTCGCTGACCACACTCGTCCAGTCGATTGACAATCCGGCCGATGTTTCCGATACTCATGACTCTCATGCGTCCGGTGAGGCATATAGCATTGACTCAATTTTATAACTATGGATTGGAAAGACCTTCTGGCAAGTAAAGTCAACGACGGCACACTCAGACGAGAGGAATATGTGCCCGAGGATAACACTCCTGCACGCACACCCGATACTCTGCGTGTGACTATCGACCGTAAAGGTCGCAAAGGTAAGACCGCGACTATTGTCGAGGGATTCACATGTCCTGAGGATGAACTGCTTGAAGTGGCTGCAAGGCTCAAAACCAGGTTTGGCACAGGCGGTTCTGCCCGCGGGGGTGAGATATTGATTCAGGGCGATGTGGCCGCCAAGGTCAAGGCTCTGCTCACCGAAATGGGCTACAAGGTGAAATGATAAACATCTACAAGGCATCGGCCGGCTCAGGAAAGACTTTTACGCTGGCACGTGAATATATCAAACTGATACTCGGTCACAAGGACGAGGAGGGTCGCTATGTGCTCAATCGTCCTGGCTCACGCCCGGGCCATAAGGCTGTGTTGGCCATGACGTTTACCAACAAAGCCACCGAGGAGATGAAGTCGCGTATCATCCATGAGCTTGCCGTGCTTGCCGGATGTGAGAAGGATTGGGATGAACCGAGTCCGTATGAAAAAGACCTGTGTGCCACCTTTGGCTGCGACGCTGCGCGGCTCGCTGTTGCGGCCAAAGATGCGTTGCTCGGACTATTGTATGACTTCAGCCGTTTCAGCATCTCGACTATCGACTCGTTTTTCCAGACGGTGCTACGCTCGTTTGCCCATGAGGCGGAAGTGTCGAGCAACTATGCCCTCGAACTTGATGATGAGGAGGTGATAACCATGAGTGTCGACCGTCTGCTGCAGTCGCTCAATCATGGACGCCCCACAAAACAGTCTCACGAAATAGAGACGTGGATCACTGGCTACATGAAAAGTCTTATTGAAGACGGTAGCCAGTTTACGCTATTTAACCGTAACGGTAACGTTCAGTCAGATCTTATAAAATTTATAGCCAAGATACATAACGACACCTTTAAGGACAACGAAAAGCGTGTCATGGACTATCTTAATGACGACTCTAAGTTTCACAGTTTTTGTGACACTGTGTTTACCCGGATGCGTCGGATCAAGGCCGATACAGCGGCCATATGCGCAAGGGGTAAGAAAACTATCGAAGACTCTAAAAAAAACAAACTGTTCAACAAGAACGTCATCAATATACTCGAAGACTGGAGCAGTAAAGGATGGAAAAAATATACCAACTCCATTTTGCCAAAAACCATTGGCAATGTGCTTGATGATCCGCAGCAGATGTGGACGGCTGATACCTGTAAAAAGGGACAGACTGACTCTATGCTCGAGGCGGCGGTGTCAGAAGCCATGAGAAGCATCGTCAATTGTCACAATTCAGTGACGATTCTCAATGTCATAAAAGAAAACCTCTACCAATTGGGACTGCTGAGTTCGATTATGGAACTTGTCGACCATTTCAGACGCGAGAATGTCACACTATTGTTGAGCGATACTAATTCGCTGCTCGCCAAGATTATCGGTGATGAGGATTCTCCGTTTCTATATGAAAAACTTGGTGTGAGATTTCAACATTATCTCATAGACGAGTTTCAGGATACGTCTTTGAGTCAGTGGGCCAATATGCGTCCGCTCCTGCGCGAAAGTCTCGCCTATGATTATGACAATCTTGTCATCGGTGATGAGAAGCAGTGTATCTACCGTTTCAGAAACAGTGACCCGTCGCTGCTTCATAATCTGCATGCCGAGCCGTGGGCCGAAGGGCGCACAATCGTGAGAGGTGACAGTGTGAGCGAGAATACTAACTGGCGGTCATCTGCCGACGTGGTGCGTTTCAACAATTCGCTATTTACCTCAATCGCCCGCCAGTGGGGATTTGAAGATGTCTACTCCAATGTAGAGCAACAGGTGTCGTCAAAGCACGTCGACCATCGAGGATACGTGTTGTTATCTTGTTTCGATGCCTCGAAAGAGCCGGAAGAGGAGGCTTTGGGGCAGATGGCGCGCGAGATGCGTCGTCAGCTCGAATCGGGATATGCTCCCGGCGACATAGCCATACTCGTGCGTCAGGTCCGTGATGGAGAAAAGGTGATACGCTATCTTGAAGAATTGAGAAAGGCTGACCCGACTTATCCGAAGTTTGACATTATATCCGACAAATCGCTTCTCATATCACACTCTGATGCCGTAACCAATGTGATAAGCCGTCTGCGCATGCTTTCGAGCGTGGATGTCACCACCGACCCTCGTCGCAAAAGCACACGTGAGGTGGCAAGGATAATCAACGATTATGAGACGGCATTTACTTCAGGAATGTCGCCCGATAAAGCTCTGCAACAGGCCATTGATATGATGAGCAAGCGTGCTGCGGAGGAAGACGGGCAAAACACCAACCTTGAGGATGCATCGCTCCATGGTGTAGATCTCATATCGCTTGTTGAGTCAGTAATAAATACCCATGTTGATCAGCGTCTGCGTGAGAGTGACAGCGTGTATATCGCCGCGTTCATGGATCTTCTTACCAAATTTGTATCGCAGGGCAAAGCCGACATCCGGTCGTTTTTGCAATGGTGGGACGATACAGGCAGCAATATGTCGATAGCAGGCGGATCAGACTCACGCGCACTCAATATTCTTACGGTACACAAGTCAAAGGGCCTGGAGTTTCATTGTGTCCACATACCGTTTGGCGAGTTTACCACCTCCGGACGAGGCGATACGGCATGGTTTGAGTTGCCGGCCATCGAAGGCATCCCCGAAGATATAATACCTCCGATGATGCCGCTCACAATAAGCAAAGCACTGTCGTCGACTCCGCTTGCCGAGCAATATGAGGAGATAAAACGTGAACGGGTGCTTGATCAGTCCAATCTGCTCTATGTGGCATTTACGCGTGCGGTCGACGAGTTGATAGTAGGTGTAAAGCTCTCTAAGTCGGTACGTACCGAGGCTCTTGCCACCGGAGAGATACCATCCGTAGCCCGTACCATATATGAAGGAGTCAAAGGTGCCGGTACCTCGCCGCAGCTGCCTCTCGCCTTTGATGCCGACATGCGTCTGACTGTCGGGGAGCCTACCGTAAAAAAGGCTGAAAAGAAGGCCAAGGGCACGGCTATGCGACCGTCTACTTCGGTGAGGATGCCTGCCTATGAGGCCACATCGACTGATTCGGTTTGGGAGAATACCAATGTGGATACCGATCGGCTCAACCGCATACAGGTTGCTCGTGAACGAGGGCTTATACTGCATGCGCTGATGTCGAGGATACGCCATAGAAATGATATTGACAGGGCAGTCATACTGCTCAAAGCTTCGCCGGATTCACGCACGCTTACCGAGGACGACTATGTAGCCCTTCGCGAAGTGGTCGAGACGAGAGTCAATGACCCTAAGGCTACAGAATGGTTTGACGGTTATAAGAAAGCTTATCTTGAACGTGAGATTCTTACAGCCGACGGTCGGCTGCTACGCGTTGACAGGGTGGTGTGGACTGCCTCCGGGGAGCTCCATGTCATAGACTATAAGACTGGTTCGCAGGATCCGCGACGCTATACAAAGCAGATAAAGGACTACATGCAGTTTTTCCGGTCCATAGGCTATCCTCAGGTGCAGGGCTATCTCTATTATCTCGATTCAGGTGAAATAATAGAAGTTTCATAACACACAAAAAAAATGACACGAGCTGCGATTTTGGTCGCAGCTCGTGTCATTTTTTTTGTGTGTGAATTTTATCAGTTTAGTGATTTATCGAGATCTTTAGTGGTGACGATATGTTTGACTCCCGGTTGCAAAGGTACTGTAGCCATGACTCTTTGTCGGAAATGTCGGTGCGGTCCCAAGCAAATCCCCAATAATAACGTAATGTGCTGTTGGGGAGAATGGTTGATGTGGCAGTGATATGATTGTCGACAGAGAGTGTGCCGTTGGCTCCAGGCATTATGATTCCCAGAAGAGCCTTGCCGTTGTCGGGGCCTTGTGTCGGGTCGGCATACACGACGATGCCTTTGGACGGATCGGTCAACGGAGTGTTTTCGTCACGAATCGGGAATCCGGCCACTATGGTATGCGGAGCCGTCAGTCCGGCATATGTCACGTCACAACGATTGAGATGAGATCCTGCATCAAGAGTGATGACTCGTGACTCGGATACACAGCTATCTGACCCAATCACGACGGGGGCGAAGTCCATTTTGACTGTAAATCGCAATGGGCCGTTGTCAAGTACCCGGGCGTCTTTGTAGCACCATGCGTAACATATAGTGTCGTTGTCAGTCAGAGCTGCGACTCCGGCTCCGAGTGTCGGTCCGACAGCATAGCAGTCCATGCCCATGCCATGGTCTATGTGGTAGGATATGGTATTGACAAAAGAGTCGGCCAATTCTTTGCTTATACTGAGCAGAGAGTCGCGTATCTCCCATGTGCGTGGATTAGTCTCAGGCTCGTAGAGCTTTTCAAGAACTGGAGTCTTAGTAGAGTGCTTGAAAAAAATATCGTAGCCAAACGCTTTTTCTCCCTTGGCTTGAGTGGTAGGACCATAGGCGCGAAATCCCACAAATTCGTTTTCCCACGCTATGTCATCGGCTCGCTCTGGATAGATGCGGCCGACGGCAACAGGGCTGTAAACAGGCATTGTGTCGGACGGATGTATCGAGTAGGTGGCACTTCCGTTGCCGTCTACATCAGCCTGAAATATGAGTAGTCCGTCGTGAGTGATCTGAGATGGAATCTCTTTGCCATCACTATCGGTAACATAACAATGGGCCGTACCGAGCAGATCGAGTATGGAATCTGACGGGAGTTCCACCATTTCGTATTTTCGAGGGCCCGACAGCTGATTTTCGACAGTCACATCAATGGCTTTATCGCTCACACTGCATGAACAGAGTATGCCGAGACTTGATATTAAAATTGATATTCTCATCAATATTATAGATTGGCAAGGACACTGCGTTCCTGATTGAGTTTCTTGAGACGCAACAGGGCCTCGATATAATAATAGTCACCATATATGATAGAGGCGTCTATCTCGGAACCGGCCGGCATATGGCCGACACAATGGTCGACAAGTGAGGGACGTTTGTCGCCGGAACGATAGTTGTCGCTGCTGAGTGACGTAAGCATTCTGACAGCGGCATCCTTATAAATCTTGGCTTTGTCTGCATCGCAATACTCCTGCAGCTCGAGCAAAGCTGAGGCTACGATGCTTGCTGCTGACGCATCACGTGGAGCGTCAGGGATGGCCGGGTCGTCGAAATCCCAGTAAGGCACATAGTCGTTAGGCAGACGTTTGAGATAGACATCGGTGACTTTGCATGCGAAATCGAGAAATTTCGGATCCTGCGTTTCGCGATACACTATTGTATAGCCATAGATGGCCCATGCTTGTCCACGAGCCCACATTGAATCATCGGCATATCCCTGATGAGTCATGCCCTTTAGGAATTTACCCGAAACGGAGTCGTATACAGCCACGTGGTAGCATGTGTAGTCGGGGCGGAAGTGGTGTCGCATCGTAGTCTCGGCATGTTTTACAGCAATGTCATAAAGACGCTGGGAACCACCGTTTTTCGAGGCCCAGAAGAGCATTTCGAGATTTATCATGTTGTCCATGATAGTGTTGTGGCCTCCGAGCATTACCGTGTTGCGTGGCCACGAGAGGATGGTGCCGACGTTGGGGTTATAGAGAGTCGCAAGAGTGTCGGCGGTAGCTATGATAATATCGCGGAATTTTGGGTTTTTGGTAAGCCTGTAGGCGTTGCCATAGCTACAAAACATCAGAAAACCGAGATCATGGTCAAAAGCCGGAGTTCTTGACAGATATTCGAGCGAGGCTGTAAACTGTTCGGCCTCTTCCCGGATGATTTCGTCGCGTGTGGCCTCGTAATTATACCACAATACTCCGGGCCAGAATCCGGCACACCATTCATCGGGTGTGGCTTTGCGCAGATGCCACACGCTGTCGGTGGCGGCGATGTTGCGCGGCATCATTGTATAGTCGATGCTGTCGTGTGACGAGAGCTCGCGCAAGGTGCGTTTGACCTGACGGTCGCAATAGGCCAGAGATTCCTCTACGTCGAGAGTCTCGGTGGTTGTGGCCGCGCACGATGTGAGAAGCAGTGCACCGGCAAGTATTCCTAAAAATCGCATGTTTTTCTCTTTTTAATCCTGTTACACGTACCTGAGGTGTACAAACCAGACAATCTTTTTTACCTTAGAAGTATCCTTATTTATCAATCGTTTCAATCATTATTCATCTCTATATACGGAGACTGCGGTATATACACTCAATCGGGTATCAGACGAATTGCAACACCTCCGCGCGGGGCGAGGTCAAACCTTAGAGTGTCTTTTGCCGAAACCTTTCGAGATGAGACCTTTACATGGGTATTTGTCTTGACCTTTTCTCCCCCGTCGGTATAAATTTCAGCATGATATTTTTTCCCGGGGTCGAGAAATGACAGTGAAATTTCCTCGGTCGAGCCCTCGTTGTTAGTCATTGAGCCTATCCACCATATGTCACCTTTGCGGCGTGCCATGGTGATGTTGCGGCCGGGATAACCAGAGAGTACGCGAGAGTCGTCAAATGTGGTCTCAAGATCCTCAAACCATTTCATTTCAGGCTCTCTGTTATAACGGTCGGGTGTGTCATACCACAGAATGGTCTGTAACGGGCTGTAAAATATGAGCGAGGCAGCAAGCTGGTGAGCATGAGTATTCTTCAGCCGATGGTCATAATAACATATGGTGTAGTCGGCAGCACCGTTGAGCATACGGGTGAATGGAAGAGTGACGTTGTGTGTGGCGTCGGGCCATTCCTCGTTACCGCAGATGCCCTCCTGAGTGAGCAGGTTGGGACATGTGCGTGAGAAGCCCGAGGGACGAAACTCGTCATGGATATTCATGAGCAGTTTATTGTCGGCGGCTTTACGCACCATGTCGTGCAGCCATGTTGCCCAACGGTGTGATGCATACTGTACAAAGCCCGATTTCACACCAGCGATGCCCCATTTGTGCAATAGCGGAAAGAGTTCGTCCATCTGCTTCATAAGAGCATGCTGATTGACATAGAGCCATACGCCGACACCTTTGCTCTTGCCATAGTCGATTACGCGCTGCATGTCGAGTCGGTCCACCACTTTGGTGGCGTCACCGTCATGGCTCGTGCAGGGGAGATACCAGAGCCAGTCAAATAGCATATATGGAATATTGTGCTCGGCGCAAAAGTCAATGTTTTTGAGTCCGGCCTCGGTTGAAATGGTGGTGCAGCGCATGATTTTACCGGGTTTTACCCATGAAAAATCGTTTTCGGCCCGAGGATTGAGATTGAGCACTATGTCATTGTTTTCAAGCAGGCGACCTGGGGTGTCGGCTGTCATGATGATTTTCCACGGAGTGGCGTAATATGTCACTATGTCGACAGGAGAATACATTACCGACGAGAGAGTGCTGGGCCGGTCTTTGCGGGCGAGGAGTTTGGTCAGGCACCAATCGTCTACATCGGCATCAAGCAGAGCCACCCATTGGCCGGAAGGAAGTTCGAGAGTCAGAGCTCGCTCTGCCGGACGAGTGATGCTGTCGACAGGAGTGTAGTCAAACGTGGCCTGTGCCCATTGTTCGCTCCATGCCATGGTTCCGGATGGAAAAGTGTAGTCGGTCAGATCACAGGTTATTTTGTGGAATATCGCAGCCGGGTGCTCCGGGAAGAAGTAACGGAATGCGATGCCTTCGTCATAAGCCCTTACCTGCACGTCAAGACGATAGTCGCTCTTGTCTTTGCGCGACATGTGAAGCGTGGCCGAGTTGAAGCGGTCGCGTACCGTAGATCGTTCGCCATACAGCGGATTCCATGTCGAGTCGACCGCCGCATGATAGGTCACACTGTCCACTTTGAGAAGGTCCATCCAGCAGTCGGGCTGCACGAGGTCGCGTTTGCCAAGAGCCATTTCCCACACGCGGTTGTCAATGTCAAGACCGGCTCGCGATGGGAGTATCACATCCTTGCCGTCTACTTTTACCGAGTAGGTAAGTTCTTTGCCGGGTTTTGAGAAACTGACTTCGTTGCGTCCGTCGGGTGAGCGGAGGGCAAGAGAGTCGGCCATTGCCGATGATGTGATGGCGGGGAGTATGGCGAGTGATAATATTATACGTTTCATGTCAGTGATAGATAGTTGGTTATTCGATTCCTTTGAGGTGGATATTTAGCTCCTGTACGGCCGATTTGTAGTTGTTGTCACCGTCAGCCTCGATGCAGAGAGTGATGCCGCTCCACAATCTTTTGGGGTCTTTACCGAAGTAATCGGGGTCGTAAGTGAAAGTATTGTTGCCCAAGTCGATTACAGGACCTGAGATAACGGTTACTTTGGGCGTTGATGTTGCATGGTCGTCACTGACCGCCTTGCGGTCGGCATCAACAAACACCGGTGTGATTGTGAAAGTCGGCGTGTCGATTGTGACATTGAGCTTGATGTGGCTTTCGGCATTATAGGGGAGTAGTCTGCCGTCAATCATGGCCGATATATATTGCATCTTCTTACCGCGTGATGCTTCATAGCGAGCCTTTGTTCGATCGGCCATGTCATGGTCGTGATACCAGAACTCATCATGTGTATCATCGCTTTCCGAGCCATCCTCAAGCCAGCGGGAATAGTGCACACCGCCTTCGGGACGAGGGTCGGCAAGAGATTTTTCTATAAATCGGGCTATATAGTCCTGCGTCTCTTCACAAAGATCAAAGTGTCCCTTGCCGGCGTCGCATAGGAACGATATGCGGCTGTCGGGATACATCATTCTGAATGCAAGAGCCGGGCGTACGCGGGCTTCCCACCATTCATATTCTCCCTCGATCATAAGTCCGGGTATGCGGTCGATGTTGCGGGTGCGTCCCCACTCGATGTTCTCTCGACCATAACCGCAGAGATTGGTGCGCGGTGCGTCACCATGAAAAGAGATGATGCATAGAGTGCGGTCAGGATTCCATGCCGCGAAATTCCATGGGAAAGTAGCCTGGGCCGAGTGGCCGAAAGGTATCACCATAGCATCGGCTATCTCAGGGTGCTCGGTGCCGGTGGCAAAGTCTGCCATAATCTTTTCAAATCGTTCCTGGCATCCTTGGGTTACGTCCCAGTTCTGCGAGCCACTCTGCACAAAAGCCATAGCTACTCCGAGACTGTCCATGCGGCTGCAGAACAACGGGCTGCGAAACAGCACTTCCTCGGTCATATTCTGATGACAATAGAGGACAGCTTTAACCTCTTTGGCTCCACGTGGCAGCCGCAGACAGGCACGCTGTCCCTCCTCACCTGAAATATAGTCGAATGTCGCGCGACGCGTCTGGAGTTTCACGCGGTCACGGATATAATCTGTGAGAGCGCGCACCGAGTCTACATCGGCGTGATTGCGGTCAAAACGTGTGCCGAACGGTCCCATTGTCAGCGGACGGTCATCCCTGTCCTGATGAGCGACACAGTGAAACACAAAGTAGTTGACACCTGCACCGCACAGTTTGTCGACATCATCTCTGAAACTACCGAGTGTGGCAGGAATGTCAGCATCACCGGGATATGCGGTGAATGATTCACAGCCGATAATCTCACGGCCTGCCGAGTGACCGTAACGCGACACAAACAAGGGTCGTTCGATAGAGCCGTAATGACATCTTGCCCAGTATTCGCTCATCGGCATATCAAATGACATACCATACTCCTTACGGTCAAAATCTCCGTTACCATATGGTTCGCCGGCAAGCTTCAAGCCATAGGGGCGGAGCATCTCTTTAAGCGGCAATAAGAACTCCGTCATGAATAACTTATGTTTTGTTGGATTGGTCTGTCCGATACCTCCGTACAGATAGTTACGGCCATCGCCTTGAGTCAGATAGTCAATGTCGAGTGATTCGGTCCAGTCCTGTACGCCGGCTTCCCAACTGTCAATGAGGATATAGGCTAGAGTATTGCCGCAATACTCTTTGAGCTCGTCAAGCAGAGGGCGGAGAAAACGGTTGAAATGAGCCTCTATGCCTTTGCGGGAAAGTTTGTCACATTCAAGTCCGATGCCGGCCTCGGAAGCTGCGGTGACCGTCTGACCGTTGGTGGTGTATCCAACACGACGATAGGTAGTGCCAGAGCCGGGAGCGGTCAATATTTCGATGCGGTCGAGATTGGTGCCGCGGTCGGGTGTGAGGCGCAGATAACGGCTGTCGATGCTATTGCAGGAGAAGTAAATGGGTATGTCGTGAGCTTTGAGCTGTCGGCCTGACGCATTGCCAACTTCCTTCCATGTATTGCCGTCATCGCTCACCTCTACGCGCAGACGCGGAGCGTAGTCGCGAGGGCCGTCAAAGGGATCAAGCGGAGTCTCTCGTTCTCCGCGCCACAGGTTGAAGCCTGTAAACGGTTTGGTGCGGTTGAATTTTACCACAAGCGGTGTGTCGGGACTGATGCGCCGGTCTATGATTTGCATCTCGTCATCACAAGTGGTGCGGAATATCTTGATATCACGATAAAAATTCATTTTATGTGACGGTATGGCCGGATTTTTCTTTGATGACACGCTCCAAGTGAGCTGTTTCATAGACTCCTCGGGTTTGATCCATGGGCCGCCCACAGCTGTATAGCCGGGAGAATTGTGCAACCCAAGAGTAATGCCGAGCCTTCGGGCTTCCTTGCATGCATGTTTCACGGCATCGATCCACTCGCGGCTGCCATAGTCGACAGGACCGCGGTCAACACCTACCCATGCGTCAAATATGAAAGCTGACTCTATGCCGGCGGCTTTCATATATTCAAGATCTTTGGTTATGCCCTCTTTGGATATATTGCCATTCATCCACTCCCAGTAACACCCCGTGACAGGATGACAGGATGTCTCTGCCATAACTCCGATAGTGATCGCAAGACATAGAATGGACATAATGAATCTGTTAAACATAATTATATCTTTAGTTTAGATGTAAACACTTTATTTTAAATCCCAGTAGACCACATAGCGGCACCTGTGTGTATCGTAAAGCGGCCGGATGTCAACTCCCTCTGATGAACGGAAATGTAATGATCCGGCAGTGCGTTTGATAGTACGATCCGGTAGGGCCGGATCGACGGCCAGACAGGTCGGAAGCCCTTGAGGTATATTATAATCGTATGTGTAATAGTCGTTACGCACGGTCGGATCAGAAAATGGTGCCGGTGCATTCATACCTTCGGTGCCGAGATTGCCGGCAAGTACTATCGGGCCGTAAAGCAGCGCGCCTCGTGAGGGATTGTCGGGTGTGGTCTCTACACGCAGACTCATGGGGTACGTGACCTCTACAGTATCGCCTTTGCGCCATGTGCGACGGAGTGATATGTATGACGATGGTTTGCTTTTGACATTCACACGCTTGCCGTTTACCTTAACAGTGGGACGGTCGCTCCATGCGGGATAACGCAATGAGAGTGTCAGTGTCTCGGACGGAGCTTCGTCAATGGTCAGGACTGTCACTTCCGACTGAGGGAACAGAGTGTGCTGGCTCAATACGAGGCCTTTTTCCCTCCATGTCAGCCTGGAGGGGATGAAAAGGTTGACATATAGTTCGTCGTCACTGTGGTAATATATACCTTCGGCATACTTGGCATGGCTCTCGAAGCCAGATCCGACACAACACCAGAAAGACTGTTCAGGAGTACTGTAGACTTTGTAAGCCCCGCTGAGAAGCGGTAGGAAATAACACACCATACCCGAAAGAGTGTCTTGCTGGGCGAGTATGTGATTGTAGAGAGCACGTTCGTAATAATCGGCTACCGAGGGTGACGCATTGCGGCAAAACATATGGCGCGCGAGTTTTAGCATATTGTAAGTGCAGCATGTCTCGCCTGTGTAACCGTTGATGTTCTGAGATAGTTGTGTCGGGTCAAAATAATGTTCCTTTTGACTGAGTGAACCTGTTACGAATGTGTGATGGCAAGTCATTTCATCCCAAAAAAGCTGCGATATGTCGCGGCTGTCACTTTCGCCTGATAGTTCATAGTTGCGGGCCTCGCCTATGATTTTGGGGATAAATGTATTGGTGTGCTTGGTGCCGAAGTCGGTACATCCCTTGGCCAACGGGTCGATGACATCATTGTGATAGAAGTATCGGGCTAGTTCGCGGTAACGCTCGTCGCCTGTGACGGCATAGAGGTTATAGAACGCTTCGTTGATGCCTCCAAACTCGTTGCGCAGCATCAGGCGTCGTGTCTCCTCTGGCTGTCCTATCAGTTTGCCGTAGGCCCATTGACCCATCTTGCATGCTGTTTCAAGAGCTTGAGCGTTGTCGGCATAAAGATACTGGTCAATCAGTCCGGACAGGAGTTTGTGGAGAGTATACCATGGAGCCCATACGCTCTGACCGCGGAGATTACGCTCGATAAGCTGTTCGGGGAACGCGCTGAGATAACCGCTCTTGCCGAGAGCGTCCTGCACTTCTGAAAGCCCGGCAACAAGGCTGTCGCCTTTGGCTTTGAAAATGTCCGAGCCTGTGGCTGCATACATGAGAGAATAGGCTGAAAGAAGATGCCCTGTGGTGTGGCCGCGCAGGTCGCAGTCGAGAGATTCCCATCCGCCGAGTTTCTTCACGCTTTCATAACCTCCCTCAAGCCCGGCATACACTCCGGCATTGTTGCGGAAACTATGTAGCAGACGTGAGACAGGAATTGACATTATCCATGCCGAGTCTCTTTCCAGATTGTCGCGCACACGTCCCGACAGCAATCTTATGTCTTTGAGGTCAAAACAGCTCGCTTTGCGGGGGACAGTGGACTCTATCTTTATTTTACCGGCATGCTGTCCGGGATAGACCGACTGGGCGGCTATGGTCATTCCTGCCGCGAGTGGCAGAAATGAGAATATGATACGCAGAGGGTTCATAAGACGTTTACTCATGATATTTTACTTTGATTATATTGCCGTCACGCTCGATCTTTGTAGCTTTACCGTTGACATTGAGCGAGGCAGGAGATGCCTTGTAGCGTAGGTTGACACGGGGTTGGCCGGTGACATTGAGGTCGAGCGAGCGACCGTTGCCGCGGGCTATGAGGTTGAGTTTGGAAAGTGATGAATAACGCACGTCGTCACCGCGTCGCAGCGCGCTTCCGTGGCCGATGAATATCTCGCCGGGATTGGTCATGTCGTCACCCTCGTGATAAGTCACCGCAAGCATATAGGCGTCAGTGGCCCATCCGTCGGCCTCTATCCACGAGTTGAGATGCATGAGTCGGCCGTCAGCAAGCTGATTGATGTAAAGGTCAGTCACTTTACCTTTATAGGTCATGTGTATGCCTATCCAATCCTTACCTTCACGACACTCTATGTGCGGAAGTTCTTTTTGCTCAGGAGAGTCTTTGAGTATTACAGCAGTCACGGCCTTGACCTGATTGGTAGTGGCCGGCAGATGAAAAGAGTAGTATTCCTCGTTGCCGCTCAGATCCTCTTTGGGCCCCTCTTTCACTTCCCAGTAAAGGTCGTCGGGATAGTCATGTACAAAATTGCTGTAAGCAAGTCGGCGGGGATAGAGCGGACGCACGGCCACCGATGCATTTCCCTCGGTGACTTCGAGGTCAAAACCTCGCTTTTCGGCCTTGCCTCCGGGGTGCCAGAGCCATTCGAAGTGGCCGGCTTCATGGCTGTGCAGGTCGTCGATGATGAATATTACATTGTCAATCCACAGGAAGTGGCGGAAGTTACGGTCGAGCCATTGCGACATGGGTCCTGTGCCGTCGGCAAGCACATATTTGATGTTGCCACCGTCCACAAGGTTGCTTACCGAGCCCGGAAGCATTGTGCCGTGATATTGCTGATGAGTTGACTGCCCTTTGCCATTGAATTTGACAACATTGTGAGCATCGGTCTGGAAGAAATAATTGCGATACTCGGGACGACCGTAGCTACAGTTGCCTGCGTCCTTGATTATGTCGACTCCTTTGTGGAAGATAATGAACGAATTGGCATCGGCATGAGAGTGGTTCCATGTCATGCCCGACTTTACGGCAAGCATTGTCGCATCCTTGTCCCAACTGTCGCGCATGGTGGCCCAGCCGAAATCTTTCCACAGGTGGGATGTGGGAAGTGACGGTGTGGCCGGAGCCTTGGAGGTATCAGGTGTGTAAAGAAAGCCCATCGGGAAGATGCGCGGGAAACCCTCGCGGTGTTGTCCCGGCTCGACCTGGTTGACATACCACAGGACTTCGTCTGACTTGGCACCCATTGCGTAGGCAAGAAGCATGGAGCTCTCGCCTGTAACATTCTTGTGGCTGTCACCGAAATTTATACTGTGAAGCTGGCCGGTGCGTGGATAGGCCACATGGCAGAAGAAAGGGGCGAGGAGATGCATCTGACGTATATCTTCAAGCTTTGAACCCGGATGGGAGTTGAGCCATGCCATACGGAACAGCAGGGCTTCGGCCGATCCGAAACTGGCATAGTTAATGCTTTCATACATGCCTCCGTCACGGTCAAATGTGCGTGGCTTGCGTTGCAGTATGTCGCCATTGAAATCAAACCACTCCGGCAACACCTCAATCAGAGCTTCCGCACCCTTACGGGCTTCGGGAAGTTCGTTGCTGATCGAGAGAGCGAGAAGGCCGCCCATTCCGGCACATGAGGTCCACCAGTTGTGGCCCATGGAGTTGAGCGAATGTATGCGTGTTGGCTCGAGCACCCAGTCGCCGAGTAGCGGCTCAACGGCCAGGTCATACATGCCGCGGGCTATCTGCATACGTTCGGAGGGTGTGAGACGGTCATAAATAACATCATAGGCCACGGCTATCTGAAAACTCCTGTGAGCCATCTGCAGTTCGCTCCGCCAGGCCGGACGACGTGCAAGCATTTCGCGGTAGCCCCATGATTTTGTTTTTGCCGTCGAGAGCAACACCTCTTTCAGCCTGTCGGCATATGCGTCATCGCCAGTCATCATATAGGCGAGTGCGAGATATTCGAGTTTCATGATGTCGGTGCGGCTTTCGAGCTGCTTGTCTGCCACACCCTTGATGTGTTGCCATGCATTCTGCATGACGGTGTCATTGCGCATCGCGTTTTTGGCCGCGCTCACACGCTCGGGGGTAAACAGCAGCGAAGGATGCTTGATTTTCTGAGCCTGTACAGCGGTCGCGCTGATTAGGATTGCAATAAGTGCAAGAGTGATTTTACGCATAGTTACGCTTACTGGATGATGGGGTTATTTGAATATGACATTATTTACATGTTCGCCGATGTATATGCGGGCCATGTCGCCCGTCTTATACCATGCGGGTTTGCCGGGCATAGTGTCGGAGATATGCTGTCCGTTGATTACAAGATTGTCAAACGTGATGTCGCTCACGGTGCGTGTCTCGTCATATCCAGAGATGATTGAAAGACCAGTGTTTTTTCCGTTATAGGTTATATCTTTGAAAAGTACATTTTTTACACATGTGCCCGGAGCGGCGCAATATTTCTTATTGAAGAATATGCGTATGTTTATGAGCTGTCCGAGCCGGAAGTCTTCCACACGGATGTTGTCAAAGGTGATGTCACGCACCACATTGTTGTCACCGCAGCTTATGCCGAAGCAACCTTGATAGTCGATCTGTTTTTCCTGGTGGTCAAGGATATCGATATTGCGGTATGTGATGGCGGTGATGGTATCGGCCGGAGCGTCGGGGCCGATTTCAGTCGCACTGCCGTGCAGACCGATCATGATGGGATGAGCCACATCGGCCCAGAGTGTGGAATTTTCCATCGTGATGTTGCGGCATCCGCCGATAAATCCCTTGCGTGTGGCATAGATGGTGGAGCAGTCGTCGCTGTTGCGGCAGAACACATTGTTGTAATGCACGTTATCGCTTGAGAATACATTCATGCCGTCACCCCAGCCGTAATAGCTGATCGACTTTACATTATTGATGCTCACCGAGTCGCTGCCTCCGACGGGTATCTGGCTGACAATGATGCCGTCGGCTTTGATATTGCGTGAGCGTTTGATATATATGCCTTCGCCGCGACCGCGTGGATGCACCTCGCCGCGACCATAGAATTTTACGTCATGCACGCCATCGGCTATGAGCTGGACATACACGCGTGCGCCACCGTCGATATATACTGTGGTGCCTGAAGGAATGCGCATTGTGTCGCCGGGCAGAGTGTGTGTGCCTGGCGCGAAATATATGAGATTTTTGTTCTTTTTAAGATTCTTGAGAGTCTTGGCCGACGGACGGTGGGTGTCAAGAGGATTGGCAAAAAGATGGAGGTTGTGGAATATGTCACCGTTGACTTCGACTGAGAGGTTGCGCGGACGGTCGAGGGTGAATGTCAGTGTGTCTCCGCTGACAGCCGGAGTGATTTCGTAGGATAGAGGACGTATGCTGGCCGTGTTGACCGCATTTTTATTGGATATTACCTCGACTTCCACATTGCCGTCGAAGTCAAAATAGGCCATCGAAGCCGTCTCGGTATGATGATTAGTGTCGCGCACCTGGTCAACCTTTACGGGGTAGACGGCTACCTGTCGCCATTCGCCGCCATTCTGACGCACTCTTACAGTAAAATCGTCGAGAGTCTCCACACCCTGTCCGGCTGGATAGGTCACGAGTTCGGAATGGCCTGTGAGGCTAAGTGCGAGAAGTGAGGCTGATAAAAGTCTGCGATACATGATTGGTAAATTAAATTGGATGTGCTGGTTAATAGTGAGAAAGTTGGGGCGGACACCGGTGCGGTACCGGTGTCCGCCCCCTGCTGAAGAATATTAAATCAAACCTATTGGGTAAAGCAATAGCTTATTCACGATGGTGCATGAGTGTGGAGAATCCGAGCTGGTCAAAGCCGCCTGAGCTACCTCCGTAATGACCGCCTCCACCGTCAGGACGATAACGCTCGGCAAATTCTGTCACATAAGTGGCTTTTACGCCATGGCTTTTGCAATAGCCGGCCCAGATGTCCCATCCGGGGCGAACCGAACCGCGGCCGTCATTAGAGATTTTGGTCATGAAGTTACCGCTGTAAGTGTATTCCTTAAACGGCATGGAGCTTTCAGGATATTTGAACGATGCGTCAGTGCTGCCGGTAGATATACCCTCCTTGAGCAGATTGTATTTGGCGATATACTGGGCGAAGGCTATGGCACGTCCGTCCTCAAAGGCAAAGAGGTCTTCGCCGATGCTGTAGGCCATCTGGCAGAAGGCTCCCACCATTGCGGCACAAAGTGTGTTGTGCCCCTGGTCACGGCCGGCCTCGTTGCCTTGGGCGAGTTTCTCGCCTGTGCCTGAGGGGTCGTCGAATACAGCAATTACGCCTTTACGCATTATACAGCCGGGGCCATCGCCTTGCTTGAAATGCAGTATCGCCTCATTGACCATATCCTGGTCTTCGCAGAGAATGCCCATCGAAAGGATGGCTGTCATAGAGGCGAGGTCCCAGTTCATCCACGCATGGTCAGTGGTGTTGTTTTTGATGAACTTGGAGCAGAACGGATAGAAATGGGTGGTCATCCATGTGGTAACTTTCTCAAAACCGGCCGATTTGTCCCAGTTTTTGTAGTCGCGTACAAGTTCGGCTGCATTGGCTGCCTGATGTATCTGAAACATGATAAGATACTCGTTGGGGTCGATGACCTCATCTTTGTAGTTCTTGCGACCGAGGAGCAGACCCTGATTGACAGTGGCCCAGTCCTCAAGGATCTCGATTGCGTTTTGTGCTGCTTCGGCATCGCCTGAGAGCTGCCATTTAAGCCCCAACTGATAGGCGGCTGCACAGTCACGGAAAAAGTTGGTGTAGTTGTTGTGTATGCCGGGATAGTATTCGTCGCGCAGACCTGCGTCATCCCAGCGTCCGCCTCCGTCACCCCAGTTGCCGGCGTCGAGACGGGCCAGATATTTGACCGGACTTGCTTTGTAGCCTACATTGCTGTAGCCGCTTGTCTGTAACATCTGATATGCCTCGGCCCATGGAGACTGGCCAAGATGCTGCTTCACGTAGTCGATGTCGGCACGGGTGTGGAGCATACAGGGGTGCTGATTCAAGACGTATGTCTGAGGGTCGTAGGTGGGCAGAGGTATCTCCCATGAATCTATGTCGTTTACTCCGTCTTCAATCTCGCTGCATGCTGTGGATGATGCGAGAAGCGCGGTGGCCGACATGAATATTGATAAAAACTTTTTCATTGTTGTGTGTATCTGATTGTTTGGTGATTCATGCACTATGGTGGAGGAGAGTCACCATAGTGCGGTTGTCAGATTATTTTCCGTTTGCTACTTCGGCTTCGGCAAATTTTTGCATTTCTTCAACAGAGCGGAAGGTGCGTATCCAGTATACGGTATACATCTTGTCTGCCGGAACGTTAGCTGCGGGAATATCGGCTACCTTGAACTGGAGAAGTGACATATCGGTATATCCTGTTGTCGAATATTTTGTGCGTGCGCCCATGTCGATGTACACCAGTTTGGTGCCGTCAGCAAGTATAATCGGGGGTACGGTGTTGTAACGGCCTTCATTACACTGCGGGTTACCGGCGTTAACACCGTCTACGCTCACACCGTCAAGAGTGTTGCGCCCGTCTGCGGGAATGGTGCATCGCATGGCGAGTACAGGATATTCTCCGAAGTGGAAACGTACGGGATTGTTTTTATCATTGACCAGAATGAGGTCACCGCGCCACTGTCCGCCGGCACTCATCTCTGACATTTTCACTTTCAGGCGGTCGGACTCATAGATGAAGGTGGCGTTGGAGCCGGCATACCAGTGGCCAAACTTGTTGGCTGAGTTCCAAATGTACCATCCCGGCTCTACAGTTACTTGTACTGACTGTACATCTCCGGTGGAGGGGCAGGTGGCAGTGATATTACATGTGCCGAAGCCTACGGGTGTCACCTGGCCGCGGTTGACCTTACAGATGCTCTCATCGTCCGACTCCCACTTGACAGCTCCGATAGTGGCACCGGCGGGGAAATAGGTCACATCAAGATCAAATGTTCCGTGAGTGATGCAGACGGGGCCGTCAAGAGGCTTGATTTCGGTGCGCTCTGCCTCCACGAGTTCATAGAAGTGGAAGTTGATCGAGCCGGTGGTGTTGCTCTTGTCGAGAGCAATAGCTTTGATGGTCACATCTCCCTTGTTGACCGCTGTCACAAGTCCGTCAGCGGTGACGGTAGCCACGGATTCGTCGGAGCTTACCCACTTTATGCGGTCGTAGGTGTGGTCAACCGGAAGAATCTCGGCTGAGAGCTGGACTTCGTCGGTCACATAATAGAAACCTTCTTCGCTCGGCGCGGTCTCGCATATTATGTTGATCTGTGAGGCCTGGATGAGTTCGGGGATTACGCAGACTCTGAGCACGGCCTCGGCGTCATAGACTTTGAATCCGAGTGCCGAGAGGGCTGTGATTGTGGTCTCGCCCACGCTCACGGCGTGGATTGTGCCGTCGTCATCGACTGTGGCGATTGACTCGTTGTCCGACTTGAAATAGACACGCGGGTCGGTGACATCTTCGGGACCGTAGGTGTAGACGAGTGTCGAGTCCATGCCTACGGCAAGTTTGAGTGTCTCGCTGCACTGGAAAGTGATGCTTTCAAGCATGCGGGCTTCCTCGGCATTGAGGGTAAGCTGCTTGTCATCGTCACAGGCTGTAAACATGCCGGTGGCGAGGACCGCTCCAGTCAGCAGGAATAATGATTTGCTTATATTTTTCATTACTTTAGTCTCTTTTTAGTGTTGTTTTCAAAAGCCTAAAATTTAAACTTCCTAAACTTTTTTAGACTCTTAGGAATCACCATCCGGGATTCTGACCGAGATTGGGGTTGAGCTGCAACTGGTCGATGGGCAGCGGATTGAGATAGTTTTTCTCGGCCCATCTGCGGCCGGTCTCGATAATGTTGTTGCCGTCGGCATTTTGGGTGTAGGAGCCGGAGAGATTGCGTGTGCCGAGGAAGTCCATAGGCATTTCGGTCTCGGCTGTCTTCCATCGCTTCAGGTCGTCGAGACGGAAACCTTCGTTGAAGAGTTCGACGGTGCGCTCGCGACGTATCTCAGTGCGCATGTCCAGTCCGTTGGCACTTGCGAATGCATTGGAGAGCAGGGGCATCTCCTTATTGAGACGGGTGCGTGTGAGATTGAGCGATATGTTGAGATCTTCGTCTGAAATCTGTCCGTCGCGCTCATATACGGCTTCGGCATAGTTGAGAAGCACTTCGGCATAGCGTATGATGGGGAAGTCATAGCTCTGGTCGCCGTCGATGACCTCACGTTCGGTAGCCCATTTCTGCGGGAAGTAGAGTGCACCCGAGTTCCATGAAGGCTGATATTTTGCGCGGGCGAGTTCGGCGTCAGATCCGCTCCAGTCGAGGCGGCTGTTTTCGGCCGAATTGGTGAAGTAATACTGGCCGGGAGCCATGAGGGTAGTCTTCATGCGCAGATCGCGGTTTTGCCACTCGCTGGTCGGTTTGTCATACCCTTTGAACATGCCGTTGGAGTTTTCGATAGGCAGACCGTTGGTGCAGAGATACAGGTTGGCAAACTTGGCCGAAACATACTGTGCGTTGGCGAGCACTTCGGTGTTGACGTTCTTGCCGATGGTCTTGAGAGTGGGGTGAAAACAACGTTTTACGATATACTCTTTGTTGGCATCCTTTTTCAGACCGGCGGGATTGCTCTGAACGTCTTCGAGAATGAAGAGATACTTGAGTGAAGTCTCACCGAGAGTGGTGTTATAAAAGAGTTGAAATTTGCCTCCATCGATAACAGCTTTTGAAGCCTTGGCCGAGATGTCGAGCAGGTCGGTGGCGCGAGCGGTGTTGCCGCGGAATTTCTGCCATGTGCCTTCGAAGAGGGCTACACGTCCGAGAAAAGCCTGTGCGCCTTCACGGCTGATGCGGCCTTCCTCAAGTTCTGCTGCCGGTTTCAGACAGCTGATAGCGTTGTTGAGGTCACTGATGATAAAGTCGACTACTTCGCTGCGGTCGTTGCGCTGTGAGTAGAGCAGGGGATCATCGGTGTCGAGCGAGTGATTGACAATGATGACATTCCCAAACTTCTGCACGAGATAGAAATAACACCATGCACGGAAGAAGTAGGCTTCGCCTACGGACTGGGCTATCTCGGCCTGATTGGCATATCCGGCAGCTTTCTCGAGAAGCAGACAGCAGCGGCGTATGTGGTCATAGTTGCCTGTGTAGTCACCATCGCTCGCAGGGACGGTGTTGATGCCGGCACTGACTTCGTCGGGGGTGGAGTTGCGGTCGCGGAGTATGTCGGAGTGTTTGTCGGCATGAATGGTACCGCTGTAGACCATGTCGAAGTTGGGCAGCCAGTCATAGAACTTGTTGGAGAATGCCTGGAAGTCTCCTGACTTGCTCCACAGGTCGGGATCGGCAAGCTGCTCCTTCGGGTCAAGCTCGAGACACGACACAGAGGCGAGTGCCACGGAGACTGCTGCTATATATCTGAATATCTTTTTCATTTCTATAATTGAGATTCGGGTTGATTAGAAAGTAAGGTTGGCTCCGAAAGTCCATGTGCGCAGGAATGGATAGCGCGAGTTGTTGGAGGTGTTGGATGCAGCTTCGGGGTCCCATCCGTCGTGGATGTTGCATGCTTCCCAGAGATCGGTGCCAGTAACATATACGCGGACGTTGGAGAGGAAACGGGTCTTCTTAATCAGCGACTCGGGCATTGTGTAGCCGAGAGTTATGTTTTTGAGTCGGAGATAGCTGCCGTCGCTCACAAGCCACGATGATGGCTGGTAGTTGTAGCTCATGATACCTTGCTGGAATGTGATGGGCGGGTAGCGGTTGTCGGGAGTCTCGGGACTCCATACGTTGCCCACCCAATGGTTTGAACCGTTGTTGTACATGTTGCGCATCGGTATCTGCCAGGGGTCGGTGGCTGCGGCCTCGTTACGCTCGCGGCGGTAGACTGTGCGCTTGGTTGCTCCCTGGAACACTACGTTGAGGTCAAAGCCCATCCACTCAAGTCCGGCGTTGAGTGAGAACTGTATCTTGGGATCGTCGGTACCGAGATATACGATGTCGTCCATATCGAGTTTGCCGTCGCCGTTGACGTCTTCAAACATGTTGTCGCCCACACGCACCTGATCGATGTTGCCGTTACCTGTGGCATAGGTGCTGCCGTTTTTGTAGCGGGCCTTGTACTTGGCGAGCTGTTCCTCGTTTTCAATTTTGCCTATGTAGCGCAGTCCCCAGATAGAGTTGAGGGGATAGCCCTCCTGGTCGCTGCGGAGTCCGAAGCCCTTTGCTCCGCTACCGCCGTTGTCCACGAGCTCATTGTCGGCATAGGTGAATGTGCCGCCTACGTGATAGTTGACATTGCCTATACGGTCGTTCCATGTCACATTGCCTTCGTAGCCCCAGGCTTTGAATTTACCACGGTTGGCTGTCGGAGCCTTGTCACCGAGGATGCCGGGATAGATTACGTCGATGAGCATATTGTTGGTCTTCTTCCAGAAGGCGTCCACCGCTCCGCTGAGTCGGTTGTTGAAGAATCCGAAGTCGAGACCGATATCATAGTTGTGTACACGCTCCCATGTGCGGTCGGTGCTGACAAGCTTACCGTTGGTATCCATTGTGTTGACCAGATTGCCGCCTATGAGGTTGCCGCCTTGTGATGCCACGTTCCAAAGCATTACGCCCGAGTAGCGGTCGATTCCGCTCTGGTTGCCCACGTTGCCGTAAGAGGCGCGGAGCTTGAGGTTGCTGATGATGGGGCTGAGTGACTGCATGAATGCTTCCTCACTGATGCGCCAGCCTGTAGAGGCTCCCCAGAAGAATGCCCAGCGGTTGTCTTTCTTGAATTTCGAGCTGCCGTCGTAGCGGAACTGGCCTTCGAGCATATATTTGCCTTTGTAGTCATAATTGGCACGACCGTAGTATGACATGATTGCCTCTTCCCAATTGTTTGCGCCGGTGATGGTCTTTTCGCCTGCACCGTTGATGATTTCAAGTTCGGGCTGGATGTCCATGGCCTTGAATTTGCTGTACTCGTACTGTTTCATGTTGTACTGCAGACCGGCCATGAGGCTCAGATTGTGATTCTGCTTGAAAGTATGGAGCCAGTTGAGATAGGCCTGGGCGGTGTAGAAGTCGGTGGTTGAGAAGCTGTTTTCATAATATGTGTCCTTCTGAGCCTGTCCCTTGATAGGCTCTGGAGTTACACCGTCATACTGATAGAAGTCTACGGCCAGTTGCTTGGTGTCGCGTGTGGCTGTAGAGTGGTTGTAGCCGAGCACGGCATTTGCTGTGAATCCCTTGAATATCTCGTAGCGGAGAGTCTCGCTGATGTTGAGGGCGTTTACATTGAGCTTGTTGTCACCGCCAAGTTCACACTTCCAGTTGGGAGTGGCCCAGTCGCTTCCCCATCCGTAAGGCTTGCCGTTGATGGTCGAGGAGGGAAATCCCGGCTGCTGGGAGTTGACGGTGAGGGCAGCTCCTATCTGAGTGGGGGCCACCTGGTCCTGTCGGTTGTAGCTGATTACGCTCTGGATAGTGAAATTGTCGGTAATCGAAAACTTATTGTTGAGTCGCAGGTTGATACGCTGGTTATTGTTGTTGCCCCACTTGAGGTTGGAGTCGTCATACATGTATCCGAGCGAGAAGCGATAGGTGTTCTTGCCGCCGCCGGCCACCGAAAGCTCATGATTGGTGCTCCAACTGTCACCCCACATCACATCCTGCCAGTCGGTGTCAAAGAATGTCATGTCATCGACATTACCCATGTTGAGGGGGTTGCCGTTTATCCACTGGTTGCGGTATTCCTTGGCCAGAGTGGCGTATTTGTACCATGTGTGGTTTCTCGGATCCTCGGAAGTGAATCCCATGTTGTAGTCGTTCATAAGGCCCATGATGATACCCGAGCTCCACTCGTCAAGACTCATTACTTCCGCGCTCAGACCGATACGCTTGTATGTATATGAGCCGTTGTAGTCCACCTTGACTTTACTGTCGCCCTTGGCCTGCTTGGTGGTGATGAGTACTACGCCACCGGCGGCCTTGGAGCCGTAGATCGATGCAGCCGCATCCTTGAGAAAGTTCATCGACTCGATATCGGAGGGATTGATGAGCCGCAGGTCATTGACGCTTTCATACTCCACGCCATCGATAATGACGAGCGGTGACGCACTGTTTTTGGAAACAGCACCGCGTAGTGACATCGACCAGGACTCGTCGCCGGGGGCAGAACTGTTGCGTGTTATGATTACACCCGGCACCTGACCCTGGAGAGCCTGCACGGGACTTGAGAGGTTGCCTTTATTGGCGAGTGCATCGGCTCCGACCACAGATACCGCGCCTGTCATTGTGGCCTTTTTCTGTGTGCCATAGCCCACCACCACTACTTCGTTAAGCATTTCGGTGTCTTCGGCCAGTGTCACCATGAGGGGCTGACCGTCATATTTCACTTCTTGGGTCTTGTAACCGATATAGGAGATTACGATTGTAGAACCTACGGGAGCCTTGAGGGTAAATTTGCCGTCAAAGTCAGTGGCTACTCCATCGGTCGAGCCTTTGAGCATTACTGTAGCTCCAATCAGAGGCTCACCATTGCTGTCGAGCACCTCGCCGGTTACGGTCGAGGACGCTGCTTGGGCCGCTACCGCCTGGGATGCCTGTGAAGGCACCGGCGATGTGGCTGCGAGCGACGCAACAGCTGCTACGCAGAGGCATTGGCTCCACGTTGGCAGGATGTCTGAGAATCTCTTGCGCATAAGTGTAATTTAAGTGGTAAATAAGATTATTAGTAAAATTGGTTCTTTGCAGGTAAGGCGGGGTCAGGCTATTGCCGCGATATATTCGCGCACGTCGCGACGTCCCATTCTCAAGTGATTTTCCACGGTGCGGAGCGAGAGTGACAGCTCGTCGGCTATGTCACCGACGCTTTTTTCCTCATAGCGGCTCATTACATATATTATACGTCGCTGGGCCGGAAGCCGTTCAACTCTCTTGTGCTCATGACGGGCTATCTCATCGGCTATCATCAGGCTCTCGGCATTTACCGCATCGATGTCGGTAGCGGTGCGTGCCATCTCGTTGCCGGCCTCCTGCGCGCTATAATGACTGCGCAGATAGTCGTTGACAAGGTTGCGTGCGATAGTGTAGATGTAGGATAGGGCGGTCTCGGGCGATATTTCGCTGTTGCTTGTGAGCATGCGTAGCCACACGTCCTGAGCCAGATCTTCGGCACGCCAGGCATCATTGATGCGCGAGCTGATAAAGCTGAGAATCTTGGTGAAATTCTCGTTGTAAAGCCGGGCGATGTAGGCGTTGCGTCCTTCTCTTATTGTTTCCATGGTGCACTGCTTATTGTAGTGGGTAAGGTTTTGGATATGACCTGACGTCACAGTGTCGTGAGGTCGGTGTCACAATGCAAAGTTACTACAGTAAGAAGTGCCTGCAAAGATTTTTTCAGTCGTTTACATCTCGCTTCATTATATTAGATATTTGGTTCTATATTATATTGATACTATGCTATTTAAGAATTTGAGATTGTGAGTTTCATAATAAATTGAGACTCTAGTTACCTCTTTAGGTATTCGGACGGGGTGATGCCGGTTATGGATTTGAAGTGGCGGAAGAAGCTGGCGCGCGAGGAGAATCCGCACATCTGTGACATTGCTGTCAATGTGTATCGCGATGTGTCGATTTCCTTAACCAATCGCTTGAATTCGTCAACGCGATAGGTGTTGATGTAGTCATAGTAGCTCTTCTGCATATATTGATTAAATAGGAATGACAGAGCGTGGGCTGATGTGTCGGCGAGCTTGGCGAGGTCGCTGATTTTTAAATCGGGATTTTTGTAGGGATGAGATGAGCGCATTACTTGGTCGAGTGTTTTCGACAGGCGCTTACACTCTTCATCAGACAGACGTGTGGTTTTGTAACGTTGCTTGCCTGCCTCATTTTCGGCCTGAGTCCGGTTGTTGTCGGAAGACGCCGCAGACGCGGCAGTTGCGGCGGCATGACGCAGACGCAGGGTGCGGTATATCAGGAAGCCTGTGCAGAAGACAGAAAGCACTATTATAATATAGGTGGCGATGCGGCCGACTCCCGCACTCTTATGGACGCGCATTGCGGTCTCGGTCGATGGGTCGCCAAGCTGGCGCACGCGCAACACATATTTGCCGGCCGGCAGACCGAAGTAGTGTATAGGATTACGGCCGTCGGTGATGCGCCATTCGTCGTCGTAACCCTCGAGGATGTATTCTACCGAATGATATTCAGGCGACGTATAGCTGAAGTTGGAGAATGACACTTCGAGGTCATTTTCCTTACTGTCGAGTTGTAGGAGACGTCCGTCCCGGTCATTGGAGATGCGTGAGAAAATGCTCCGGCCGTTTGACGCCATATCTGTGAGATTGATGCTCGGGCGCAACTGGCCCGACATTTCTCGAAGTTTATGGAAATCGAGACGCAGCAACCCCTTGGTATTGCCCATCCAGATGTCACCGTTATTGTCCTTGTAGGGCGGACAGAGCGTGAATATAAGACTTGGCAATCCTGAGGCGATATTGAAGTGCTTTATCCTTCTTGTCGTAGCGTATCAGGCCCTTGTCGGTGCCAAACCATATCCATCCGTCGTTGTCTTCAGCGATAAATGTGGTCATCACATGTAGCCCCTTGACATTCATGTTGACCGGGCCGAATTGGGTCAGTTCGAAGTTGGTTTTGAACACATCGCCTCGGTCTGGGGCGAAGTAGAGGTTATGGTCGCGGTCTTCAAACACATCACGTATCTTTTTACTGTTGATAAATCCGCGCGGAAATCTGTCAGTGCGCAGTGTCGTTCCATCCCATATAGCCATGCCGTTTTCGGTTGAAATCCATCCGCGCCCCGCGCTGTCAAAAAATATGTCGTAGACATTTCCTTCAGGCAGACGTGAATTGGTGGAGTCATAGCGGGTAATCTGTGTATTCTCGGAGAGTCGATATAGACCTGATGAGGAGCCTATCCACAGATTGTTGTCAGGTCCGACTGTAATACTGAATACTATCTGCCCATCAAAAATTGTCCCTCTCGATTGGGTTGATAATTTCCTTATGCTTAAATTTTTAGGGTCCAAAACGTAGGCTCCTCCGCCGTAAGTGCCGATGTAGTAGAACCCATTCCAACGGGTGATGCAGAATATGAGATTTGAATCAATCTGAGGCTTTCTAAACACGGCGGTGCGTCCCGATGACTCGTCGATGTAATATAGGCCGTCGCGTGTACCGATGAGTTTGATGTTGCCGTCCATCAAAAGCGAGCGCACCTCGTGGAGATTGGTGTTGATGACTCCGGGAAATGTATATGTCTCAAACAGGTCATATTGCCAAGGTGTGTAGTCCACTCCGTTCTGGTAATATCCTATCCAATAAAGCCCGTTGGAATCGGAATAGATGGCATAGACCGAGTTGGAGCGCATCTGAGAGTTGGCAACCGAGCGATGGTCGATGATTTTGTGTCGGAGTACATCATATTTGAATATACCTTCACCGTCAGTCACGACTATCAACGCTCCGTCGCAGCTCGAGCAGATGGATGTGATGATATTATTACCAAGTTCTATTGGTGAGAGAAATGCTTGCTGTGATATTACAAACGGTATCACTCCGCTACCTCGAGTGCCGAGATAAAGAGTATCGCCGATTGCCGTCATCCTCATTATGGGGCCCTGTACGGGCGAGCGAAAGTCGGTCACGTTGTCGGTGGCGGGATTGTAGTGATGGAGTGTAAACAGCGAGGAGACCCATATGTCGGAGCCCTGAGGGCTGACCCATATTCCCGATACTTCATTGTCCTGCGAGAGTATGTCGGCTCCAAGCAAAACCGGGCGTATCGAATTACGGCGTGTGTCATATCGGAATAGCCCCTGGCGGGTGCCTGCCCACAATGTCCCTTTGCCGTCATGTGCGAGTGCATTGACCGGAAATGTTATTGAGTTGGCACACACACGCTCAAGCTGCTGTGAGGAGCCCGACAAGCTAAACAGGCCCTGATGATTGCCCACATATATGTGTCCCTGCTGAGTCTCGGTGATGGCGTTGACTCTTCGCAGTCCTTTGGAGTCGTCAGGAAAACAAAATGTCTTGATGTTGTTACCGTCATATCGGTCAAGGGCAGTCTCGGTGCCAAACCATACGAAGCCTGTGGAGTCTTTGTATATCACATTGACAAGCATGTCGCTGAGTCCGTCAGAAGTTGTGAGCGATTTTACATCCCGGGCTTGCAGCGTAAGGTGATTTATAATCATGACGAGCAGTAATGCCGTCGTATATTTAATAGAGAGCCGTATCATTTATATATTAAGGAGTGCGTTAAGTGTTTTAGTTTGATTCAAGGTTGTTGCGTTAGTTGCCGAATTATGCCGTCATGCTGACGGTATATGCAAATTTATAACATAATTTGGGATTAATCAAACACATGGATGTTAAATGTGATGGAAAATATTTTTTTGCAATTTTGTGTGTTTTCCATTGAGTGGATGTGCGGAAACGGGAGTATAAAAAGCTAAAATCCTTAACCAAATACTTGATGTATATGAATAAATATTTACTTACCTTTGCGGCCGGTCTTACTCTTTGTGCTGGCCAGGCTTTCGCACAGGATGCGGTTGAAAAGACTTTTGTCTGCACAGGCGACACATGGATTCGTCAGAATAATGAAAACTATTCGGGCTCATCTGCTACCAATCTGGAGTTTCGCAAGGATGCCATCAAGGATGGTGATAACAATGTCATCGGTTATGCTACTTGGGTAGCTCTCATGGGCTTTGATTATAATGTGCCTGCAGGAATGAAGGTGTCAAAGGCGACTCTCAAGGTCGTGACAGAGCGTAACAAAGGTGGCGAGGTTTCTGTCCGCGGATTTTCCGGAACAGTAAGCGATAATTCCACATGGGCTACCGAGGGAGCGACTGTCGAGGCAGACCTTAAGAACGCGCCTATTTCTACTTTTGGCCTTGCCGGACAGTATAACAAGGCTTTGTTTGACAACGGAATCGCAGAGGACAATCAGTCACTCACCGCATGGACCAACGATATTGATGTAACGGCTTATCTTCAGAGTCTTGGCGTAGCTGCCACACATGCCGATTTCATGTTCTCGCAAGACGGCGAGTCACAGGTAAACGACAATCGCGTTTACAGCAAGGACAATATCGGTTGTGAGACAAAATGGGGCGTGACTTTTGACTCCAAACAGCTTGTCCCTCAGCTTATCGTGACTTTTGTCGACGAGGCTGCTGCCACATATGTTATCAAGAATGAGCGTACGGGCCTTGAGTATGCCGACCTTGCCTCGGCATGGAAGTCTGCCGAGTCGGATGATGTGTTGCTTCTCAATCAGGATGTAACTCTCGCCGAGCGTCTCAATACCGATGCCCGAAACATCACCGTGAAAGGCAATGGTAAAGTGACCATCACACGCGCAGCCGGATATAATGGCATGCTTTTCCTTACCTCCAAAAGCGGAGATGTGATGATCCTGAGCGATCTCACCATTGATGATGCAAATATCGCCGTAAGTGGCCAGACCATTGAGGTCGGCAATAGCGGCATCGCTTATCTCAATAATGTAAATATTGTGAACAGCTTTACTACAAGTTCGCTCGGTGTGATCGCAATGAAAAGTGGCGGTAAGCTCAATGCAACCAATCTTAATGTCTCCAATTACGTTGTACCCCAGGGTATGGGTGCAATCTTTGTCGGTTCGGGCGGTTCAAGCGTTTCAGGCGACTGCGCATTCAGCCTGTTTGCCGAAAACAACAATAATGTCAACGCCGAGGGCCTTGTCGGCGGAAAGATTACCCTTTGTACAGGTGACGGAACATTCAAACATAATCCTGACGCAGCTGTCGTGACCGGTGCAAAGGATCTGGCTCTTTTTGCTACAGAGAACAACGGTTATTTCCTCCAGCTTGAAAATGGTTCCATTACATTCACCGACACTCCGACAGGCATTGACGATATCATGGCAGGTGAAAATCAGCTTGTGAACGTTTACAACCTACGCGGTATTCTCATCCGTGCCAATGTGGCTGCCGGAGAGGCTACCGTAGATCTTCCCGCCGGTCTCTATATTGTGGGCGGTAAGAAGGTGTATGTTAAATAAACATTCGGAAGAAACATGAAATAAGATCTCTATCCCCTATGCCGGACCTCTACATGCCGGCATAGGGGATGGTTGTTTTGCTGAAATAATTTTACGCCCGGCATAATTATTAGATCTCGTATGCCGTTATTTTATAAGCGAATTATTAAAATTTAACATCAGTCCTATGTATATACACGATAACCGAATCGTAATCACACTTGACGCCGGTGGCACCAATCTTGTGTTTGGAGCCATGCGCGGATGTGAATATATCACCGAGCCTGTGACCCATCCCTCCAATGCCCATGACCTCGACCTGTGTCTCGACACTATGGTCAATGGATTTCGTGAAGTCATAGACTCGCTCGATGAAAAACCTGTAGCCATAAGTTTTGCTTTTCCCGGTCCGGCCGACTATCCCAACGGCATCATTGGCGGATATCTGCCCAATTTCCCTTCGTTTCGCGAAGGAGTGGCCCTCGGTCCGTTTCTTCAAAACGAGTTAGGCCTGCCGGTGTTTATCAATAACGACGGTGACCTTTTCGCCTATGGCGAGGCTCTGTGTGGTGCGCTTCCGGATGTTAACAAACGTCTGGCCGAGGCCGGCAGTTCGCGCAGATATAAAAACATGCTCGGCTATACTTTCGGCACCGGCTTTGGCATCGGCATGGTAATCAACGGCGAGCTCAATCGCGGAGATAATTCATGTGTGGAGACTTTCTGTCTGCCTCACAGGACCAAGGAGGGGATTATCACCGAGGAGGGAGTCTCGGTGCGAGCTATCAAACGTGTTTATGCCGAGGCCTCCGGCGACTTCTCCCACAGCTATGAACCAAAGGAAATCTGCGAGATAGCCGACGGCAAGCGTGAGGGCAATGTCGAGGCCGCCAAGAAGGCATTTGCCGAGTTTGGCGAGACGGCCGGTCATGCCATGGCCATAGCGGCTCAGCTTGTGGACGGCATTATCGTGATAGGCGGAGGCATCACAGCTGCCCGTCATCATATACTCCCCTCGCTGCTTGAAGTATTGCGCTCTAACTACGCTACACTCGGGGGAGACAAGGTAAAACGTGTGCAGATGGAGGTGCTTGACCTCGACAATCCGGCCGAATTTGAGACCTTTGTACGGGGCAACAAACGTTCGCTCACTGTGCGCGGCACCAACCTCACTGTCGAGTATGATGACATGAAGCGCATCGGTGTCACGTTCTCCCGCCTCGGAGCCAGTCGTGCCATCTCGGCCGGAGCCTATGCCTTCGCGCTATCTCAGCTCGACAAGGCCTGATAAAATTCAAGAGCCTCAAAAGGACAAAAGAAACAGAAGTTTTTTAGCTTAACATGTGTTATATCCGTCATATGACATGTGAAAAGTAAAAAACTTATGTTTCTTTTGTCCTTTTGAATCTTTTGTGTCCAATCTCTGTTTGCATAACGCTGAAGAATTTTATAATTTTGTACGTTATTTTTAAGGCGCGTCGCCAATCGGTGCGCCATGCGTTATATAAATGGACAAGGACATTACTATCCGCGGCTTGCAGTTGCACTACACCGACAATGGTGACGGCCAACGCGTCATAATCCTCATGCATGGATGGGGATGCGACCATTCCACGCTTGCATCGGTCGAGCGTACAGCCTTGCAGGCCGGCTACAGGGTTATAAATGTCGACTTCCCGGGGTTCGGACGGTCGCAGGAGCCGGCCGAAGTGTGGGGTGTCGATGACTATACCCGCCTGATGGAGGAGTTTATCTCTACTCTAGGCATAAAACGTCCCACGCTTCTCGGGCATTCGTTCGGCGGACGTGTGGGCATACTTTACGCCTCGCGTCACGATGACGTCGAGGCCTTGATACTTGTTGATGCTGCCGGTATCAAGCCTCACCGCACGCTGAAATATTATTGGAAAGTCTATATTTTCAAGGCAATGAAGCGGCTGATGTATCTTGTGTATGGCCGCGAGGAGGCCGAGCGGCGACTTGACGTCCGTCGTGCCAAGGCCGGCTCAAGCGACTATGCCTCGGCTTCGCCTATGATGCGTCGCATACTTTCGCGAGTGGTCAATGAGGATCTTACCGACAGGCTCGCGCTAGTCAAGGCTCCCACACTTCTGGTGTGGGGCGAAAATGACACTGCTACGCCGATTGCCGACGCTCGTAAAATGGAGCGACTGATACCCGGGGCCGGGCTCGTGTCGTTTGCGGGATGCGGTCATTACAGTTTTCTTGACAATCCAGGTCAATTTGCCGCGGTGCTCCGCAGTTTTCTCGACTCGCTGAAAAAATAGGTTTATAATAAAAATATCACCATATACATTCAAAATTCAAGGAATGATACCAAGTATACTCGCCACGCTTCTGGCCGTATGGTGTTACGTCGTCGAGTTTCGCCGTGACCTCATGATGCTTCAGCAAAATTCTTATCGCAACGAACGTTACAACCGTTGGCTGCATGCGTCGCAGGACACCACTTCGGTGATGCGTCTGGTGAGCGGGGCTGTAGTACTCGCGTCAATGTCGACACTTTCGGTGTCTTTTGTGGGCATGATTCTTATCTCTGTTGTGTCGTTTGTCAACATCGTGACACTCTCACGGCGTAAATATAAGAAACCGCTTGTGATGACGCAGCGTGCATGGCGCATACTTTTTACCATGCTTGTGCTGTCGTTTGTCGTTGTAGTGCCTGCTGCTGTCATCGGTATGCGTGTCGGTCATGCATTGGAGTATGCCGCTATAGCCGCTCTGCTTGTCTATTGTTTCTCTCACTTGTTTGCCTTTGTGGCCAACTGGCTGCTGCGACCGGTCGAGAAACATATCAATGACCGTTATTATCGCGATGCCGAGCGCATACTCCGCTCCATGCCCGATCTTAAGATTGTCGGCATTACAGGCAGCTATGGCAAGACAAGCACTAAGCATTATCTAAACCGTATACTCTCCGAGCACTTTGATGTTATGATGACCCCCGGCAGTTACAATACCACAATGGGTGTAATCCGCACCGTGCGCGAATATCTCAAGCCCTACAACGAAGTGTTTATAGTCGAAATGGGGGCCAAGCAGATCGGTGATATAAAAGAGATATGCGACCTGGTGCACCCCGCGGTCGGCATTGTCACAGCCGTAGGAGAGCAGCATCTTGAGTCGTTCGGCTCGATTGAGAATGTGCAGCGCACCAAGTTTGAGCTTGTTGACGCTCTCCCTTCCGACGGCCTTGCTGTGGTCAACGATGATTTCCCCTACGTAGCCTCGCGCCGGGTTGACAATGTAGAGTGTGTGCGTTATGCAGTATCGTCTGTCGACAATGCCGGATATATCGCTACAGACATCACTTATTCACCTTCGGGCACCCATTTTACAGTCAAAGGCCCCGACGGGTTTGCCGAGGAGTTTGACACACGTCTGGTGGGTGAGTGCAATGTGAGCAATCTGCTTGCGGCAATCATCGTTGCCTTGCGCCTTGGCGTGCCTGTCGACAAGATTCGTTACGCGGTGTCGCGCATTGACCAGGTGGAGCACCGCCTGAGCATGAAGCGCACGCCGGGAGGCGTTACAATTATCGACGATGCGTTCAATTCCAATCCCACCGGTTCACGTATGGCTCTTGATGTGCTTGCCATGATGACCGGAGGCCGACGTATCATCGTTACCCCAGGCATGATAGAACTTGGAGAGCGTCAGGAAGAACTCAACCGTGAGTTTGGCCGAAAGATTGCCGTATCGGCAGATATTGCCATCGTGGTCGGTGAATACAACCGTGATGCCATAGTCTCCGGCATAGAGTCGGTTGAGACACGCACAGCCGACGTGCATACAGTAGCAACGTTTGCCGAGTCACAACGCCTTCTCTCTGGCATGCTGCATGCAGGCGATACCGTACTCTACGAGAACGATCTGCCTGATACGTTCAAGTAATCGAGAACTAAGAGTGTAAAGTTAAAGTTTAGGCCGGAGAGGAGACAATATCCTGTCCCGACTTTCAAAAAAACAATATAATAAAGATGAAAACCAACATCGGAGTATTTTTCGGAGGACGCTCCACCGAGCATGAGATTTCCGTAATATCGGCTTCGCAGGCCATGCATGCCATCGACCGCGAGAAGTATGACGTGACACCTATATATATATCCAAGCAGGGGCGTTTCTATACAGGCGACGCGCTTTTTGATGTAGCCAACTATCGCGACATCCCCGCATTGCTCGCCAAGTGCACGCAGGTGTATATGGAGCCATCTTATGGTGACTACAACCTCTATCGCGTCAAGAAGCCTATGTTTGGCTCGGCTGTGCTTACCACCCTTGATGTGGTTATCCCTGTGCTTCACGGCTCTAATGTAGAGGATGGCATCTTTGAGGGTGTGCTCGAGACAATCGGCATCCCCTATGCCGGATGCAACACGCTCGCAAGTGCCAATGGCATGGACAAAATCACCATGAAGATGATACTTCGCGAGTGTGGAGTGCCTGTTATTGACTATGTATGGTTTACTGACAAAGAGTGGTTTAAAAAACGTGATGAAATCATCGCAAAAATCGAGGATAAAATCGGCTATCCCGTCATTGTAAAGCCCGCCAATCTTGGTTCGAGCGTTGGTATAGGCCGTGCTGCCGACCGCCGTCAGCTCATAGACAAGATAGAAGAGGCTGAGAAATATTCTTCCCGCCTCATTGTAGAGCATATGGTTGACAATCTCAAGGAAATCAACTGCTCGGTACTTGGTGACTGCGACGAATATCAGGCATCGGTGCTTGAGGAGCCCATCAAGAGTGCCGAAATCCTGTCATACGAGGACAAATACATGGGTGGTACCAAGGGCGCGAAAGGCATGCAGGCTTCACAGAAGCGTATTCCTGCCGATCTGCCCAAAGAGATGACCGAACGCATACAGTTTCTTGCCGGCGAGACATTCCGTGTGCTCGGATGTCATGGCGTGAGCCGCATCGACTTTATAATAGACGATGATACTCAAGAGATATTTGTCAACGAAATCAACACCATTCCCGGTTCTTTGTCATTTTATCTTTGGGAGGCTACAGGTTTGAAGTTTGACCAACTGATGGACCGTCTCGTCAAGCTCGCCCTGAAACGCAGCCGCGAACAGGGCCAGAAGACGGTGAGCTATGATCAGAATATCTTCTCTCTCTCAGGTGGAGTGAAAGGCGGCAAGCTTAAATGAACCGATTGACAGGTATTTATTTAAAAATGCCTGTCAATCATGATGGTATGGCTCGCCGCGGAGAATTGTCATGGCTCGATACACCTGCTCGGTGAAAAATAGTCTCACCATCTCGTGGGTAAATGTCATGCGAGAGAGCGACAGTTTGCTGTCGGCCCGGCCATACACCTCCTGCGAGAAGCCGTAAGGGCCTCCGATTACAAATACAAGCCGTTTCAGACCCTGATTCATGCGGCTGTCAATCATCGAGGCAAATTCGCGCGAAGTCATCTCACGGCCACGCTCGTCGAGCAGACACACATGGTCGCCGGGTTGCAGCATACTCATGATGCCGGCACCTTCGCGCTGTTTCTGCATCTCCTCGGTGAGCCCGCGGGTCGACTTCAGGTCGGGCACAGTCAATATCTCCATAGGAGCGTATCGGTTGATACGCTTCACAAACTCGCCTATGGCATCAGCAATATATTTTGTGGATGTCTTACCCACAGTTATCAATACGATTTTCACAACGCAAAGATACGAATAAAAATGAAAACAAAAGACCAACTTATCGACGACCTTCTCACTCTCGCATTTGCTGAGGATGTAGGTGACGGTGATCACACCACACTCAGCACTATTCCCGACACTGAGCGCGGCACTCAGCGTCTCATAATCAAGGAGGAGGGTATCCTCGCCGGAGTGGAGATGGCCCGCAAGGTGTTTGAGAAATTCGACCCCGAGCTCAAGATGACAGTGTATATCAACGACGGTGCCCGTGTAAAGCCCGGCGATGTGGCCTTTGAGGTAGAAGGCAAGGTGCGCTCGCTTCTGCAGACCGAGCGCGTGATGCTCAACATCATGCAGCGCATGAGCGGTATAGCTACCGTCACCGACAAATATCAGCAGCGTCTCGAGGGCCTGAAGACCAAGGTGCTTGATACGCGTAAGACTACCCCAGGGCTTCGTATGCTTGAGAAGGAGGCTGTGCGCATCGGCGGAGGCTGCAACCATCGCATAGGTCTTTTTGACATGATACTTATCAAGGACAATCATGTAGACTTTGCCGGAGGCATCACTCAGGCTGTCAATGCGGCCAAAGAGTATTGCAAGGCCAAGGGTAAAGATCTCAAGATTGAGGTGGAAGTGCGAAATACAGATGAAATCAATGAGGCTCTCGCAGCTGGAGTCGACCGCATCATGCTCGACAATTTCACGCCCGAACGCACCCGCGAGGCAGTGAAGCTCATCAATGGACGTACAGAGGTCGAGTCGTCAGGTGGTATTACCATCGATACACTCCGAGCTTATGGCGAGTGTGGCGTCGACTTCATATCGGTCGGTGCGCTCACACACTCGGTCAAAGGTCTTGACATGAGCTTCAAGGCTGTCAAATAATTGTTTGAGAAGCTTCGATGAAACAACAGCCCCCGGCGGTAGGTATGCTATCTCCGGGGGCTTGCATTCTTCGTACTTAACGTCGTGGATGAATGCCGGTGGTATAAAAAAACTATACCCAATAAATGTGCTTCCATATTAAGTTGTAGGATGTAAATGCGTTTTTATGTATACAACTTTATTGATTTGGAATTAATATATTATTAAGTTTGGTCATTGCAAATATACAATAAAAATTACCCCCCCCAATAATTAACGCTTGTTTGCAAAATTCGGGCAAGATGAAATATATTTTAACTTTTATCAGATGCCGGTTGAGCAAAACACGCACACCGATTGTTTAGATGTATGATGAAGAAGACTGATGTTAACACCCTGTCGCCTTACGTCTGGATGCCCGACATGCTTGGCGACGGTTATGAGATGACATATGTGGCGCACCCCGATGATTACAGCGGACCGGTGCGCAGCACCGTCATACGCAAGATTGCCAAGCCGTCCAATGGGCTGTCGATAGTCTATGTGCACGGATTCAGCGACTATTTCTTTCAGAAAGAGATGGCCGATATGTTTGTCGGTCAGGGCTATAGCTTTTATGCCGTAGACTTGCGTAAATATGGTCGTTCGCTTATGCCCGGCCAGCACATGTTTCAGGTAAGAGACCTGCACGAATATTTTGCTGACATAAACGCCTGTATAGAAGTGGCATTGGCTGACGGCATGGCATCGGTCGTGCTGCTCGGTCACTCCACCGGCGGTCTCACGGCCTCGCTCTATATGTCGGAATCGCCGTCCGATAAGGTGAGAGGTCTGATGCTCAACAGCCCGTTTCTTGACTGGAATCTGCCCGGATGGATGAAAAGTTTTGCCATACCCGCTGTCAGCGCGTTGGGTCGGTTAGTGCCCCGTCTGCTGGTAAAACAGGCTCCTGATGACGGTTATGCGCGTTCGCTTTTGGCCGACTTTGACGGTGAGTGGACATATCGCCGCGATTGGAAACCCGATGTGCTTCCCGAGCCGGACGCAGGGTGGGTGAGAGCCATTCACCAGGCTCAGATGCAATTGCGTCACCGCGCAATAAAAGTGCCGGTATTGTTGATGCACTCGGCTGAATCTGTACGACATGGTGATCCGAAGGAGAGATACAATTGTGCTGATGCCATACTCGATGTATCATCAATATCGCGTTATGGCCGCATGCTCGGACCGGATGTGACTGAAGTCAGCTTTGCCGGAGGTCTGCATGATCTCGTACTCTCACGTCCGGCCGTGCGCCGTCAAGTCTATGCTACGATGCTCGACTGGTTGAAAGATAGAATGATATAAATAAAAAGGATACAAAATGGAACTTTTATGCCATTTTGTATCCTTTTTATTTATATGTTATGATAACTTATCCTCCTATCATTTCGAGAAATTGCTGCTCGTTGATGATAGGTATGCCGAGTTTGCTTGCTTTTTCAAGCTTTGACGGTCCCATATTGTCTCCGGCCAGCACAAAATCGGTCTTTTTGGATATGGAACCGACATTTTTACCGCCATTTTTTTCAATTAGGGCCTTGTACTCTTCACGCGAATGGAGGCTGAACACACCGCTTATCACAATGCTTTTCCCGGCCAGCAGGTCGGTATGGTCCGAGAGGTCTTCCTCGGGAAGTGACATCTGCACTCCTGCAGCGCGCAGACGCTCTACCAGTTTGAGGTTGGGCTCATAGGCGAAAAATTCGATTATTGAGTCGGCTATACGTGGGCCTACATCATCAAGTGCTACAAGCTCTTCGCGGCTCATCGTCATCAGATTGCCGATGCTTCTGACTGCACGGGCAATTTTGCGCGAGACGGTCTCGCCTACAAACGGGATTGACAGAGCGTAGAGCACTCGGTCAAAAGGTACGTTCTTTGATGCCTCCACGCCGTCCACTATGCGTTGGGCTGTGCGCGGACCGACTCTTTCAAGAGCCTCGAGGGGTGGGGTGGTGAGTGTGTAGAAATCGGCTATGTCCTTGACAAGTCCTGCATCATATAGCAGTGAGCAGTTCTCGTCACCGACCCCTTCGATGTCCATCATGTGGCGGCCTACATAGTGCTCAAGCCGGCCGATTATCTGCGGACGACAACCATATTTGTTGGTGCATATCCACGCGGCTTCGCCCGGCATACGTGTCAGAACTTTGCCGCATGAAGGACATGTCTCCACAAACTTCACCGGCTCGCTTCCGGGCTCGCGCTTGCTTACCTCCACACCTGTGATTTTAGGAATGATTTCGCCGCCTTTTTCTACATAAAGCATGTCATGCTGATGTATGTCGAGTGACTTTACGATGTCCTCGTTATGAAGCGAGGCGCGTTTCACGACTGTGCCCGACAGCAATACCGGCTCGAGATTGGCCACAGGTGTGATGACACCCATGCGTCCCACCTCAAACGACACCTCGACAAGACGTGTCAGCGCGCGCTCGGCGGCAAACTTGTAGGCTATGGCCCAACGGGGTGACTTGGCCGTGTAGCCGAGGTTAAGCTGTTGGCGCAGATTATTGACTTTGAACACGAGTCCGTCCGTAGCCACCGGCAGGTTACGACGCTCCACGTCCCAGCGGTTGATGAAATCGTCGACCTCGGCCGCGCTGTGGAGCAGTGTCATGACTTCACTGACCTTAAATCCCCATTGGCGCGCCTTGAGCATATTTTCATAATGGCTGTCGGAAGGCAGGGAGTCGGACAGCAGATAGTAGAAATAGGCATCGAGCCCGCGACGTGACACTTCGGCAGCACTCAGCATCTTGAGTGTGCCTGAGGCGGCGTTGCGAGGATTGGCAAAGAGCGGTTCCTCGTTAAAAGCCCTCTCTTCGTTCAGCCGGTCAAACTCTTTCCACGGCATCACTATCTCGCCTCTGATTTCAAACGATTCAGGCCAGTCGCCATCGGCAAGCACGAGCGGGATGCTTTTGATGGTCTTGACATTTGATGTTACATCATCGCCTTTCTCTCCGTCGCCTCGCGTCACAGCTCTGACCAGACGTCCATGCTCATAGGTTAGCGAGATGCTTGTGCCGTCATACTTCATTTCTCCTACAATGGGCACCGACAGGAGTCCGCCTGAATTTCCCAGAGTGTCATTGCATCGCTCCACCCACTCGTCGACTTCGGCAGGCGAATAAGTATTTCCGAGCGAGAGCATAGGGCGGGCATGCACTACTTGAGTGAATCCGTTGGTCAGGTCGGAACCTACGCGCCGGCTTGGCGACAGAGGGTCGTCGAGTTGTGGATTCTCAAGCTCGAGAGCCTCGAGTTCTTTCATGAGCATGTCATATTCGCGGTCGGAAATTTCCGGGTTATTCTCCACATAGTAGAGACGGTTATGGCGGTTGAGCTGATCGCGCAGCTCCCCGATGCGTTGTTCTGGGGTCATTGTGGCGGTAGTGTTTTGCTAATGGGTGTTAATTCAAAAAAAGGACACAAGGACTGATGATGTCTGTCCGGGATATGTCACTTGTGTCCTTTTTTTATGAATCGGGGGGGATTATTCAGTTTGTGATGCTTACCCGCAGTGGAAATACTCCTTGACGAGTGATTTCACTTCTTCGGGATTATCTTTGAGATATTGGGCGAGATTGCGGTCGTCATAAGCACGAAGCTTGCTGACGGCAGCGTCAATCATCGAGGGCGAGAATACACCGCGGGCCTCGAAATATTCACGCAACTCCTCGAGCTTGTCGGCCGACTCCACACAACATGTAGGCAGGGTGGTGAGTCGGGAGAGACGTGCGGCATTATCGGCGGCGTGTATATTGACGTCGACATATGTATCCTTAGCCACCTCAAGAGCGTTGTCCATCTCAAAGCCGATGCGTGCGGCCACACACAACGAAGCTATCAGAGCATATACATCGGCCGAGCAGTCGGGCGAACGCATCTCAAATGTCTGCTTGCCGTAGGTCTCGATGCCGCAAGGGTCGCCGGGGTTGGTCTGCACACACATATCCTTGCCCGAAGTCCAGCCGAGAGGCACACGCACGAGCACCGATCGGTTGCGGTCGCCCCAGCATACGGCTGTCGGAGCTTCCTGGTGAGGCACGAGGCGCAGATAGGAGGTGGGGTTGCAGTTGCCGAACGCGGTGATGGCCGGGGCCATTTTCATGAGTCCGGCGATGGCGCGCTTGGCGTCGTCACTAAGAGTGCGTTCGGCCGTCTGGGTGACATTTTTGCCGTCTTTCATCAGGCGCATGTGTATGTGGAATCCCGAGCCGGCCTTGCCAACAGAGATTTTGGGAGCAAAGGTTACTTCAAGACCGTGTATAGAGGCCAGATTGCGTATCACCCATTTGGCGAGCATCAGATGGTCGGCCGAACTGAGTGCCGGTCCCGGGAGAAATTCTATCTCGTTTTGTTCATAGATCATGCCGCCGAGTGTGAAGTTGCCCACCTCGGAGTGACCATACTTGATGTGTGCGCCAAGCGATGCTATGGTATGCATGGCCTGAACGCGGAAGTCGTTAAACTTGGCAAACGGGGCTGACTCGTGATAGCCTTTCTGGTCTGTTGCAGGAAACGAACCGGGGTCCGGGGCTATGACGTAATATTCGAGTTCGCCCATACATTCAAACTCCATGCCGGTCACTTCGGTAAATTCCTTGCAGGCGCGGGCCAGCACTCCGCGTGAGTCACTATCCATCGGATTGCCGTCCTTGTCAAAGAAGTTGCAGAGCAGTGAAAGGGTGGGGAGCGGAGCGAACGGATCGATGAAAGCTGTCGAGTAGCGCGGTATCACATACAGGTCGCTGCGTGAAGCCTCGATGAAGGGAAACAGGCTCGAACCGTCCACACGCTCGCCGGTCGAGAGTATGGTCTCAAGATATTCGAGCGAGTTGACCACAAAATTGAGAGTCTTTAGACGGCCGTCGGCTGCGGGATACATGAAGTTGACCATCTCGATGTCGTTGTCGCGTATATACTCGATGAGATCGCTGCGAGTCCAGCCCTGCGGGTCACCGAGGGCGCGTACGAGCGGATTGCGGCTCATGGCAAAACGACGGTCGGGGGTGTTGCTGTTGGTGTCCATGACTGTTAGCCTTTGAAGTATTCGATTTTGCCTACGGCTTTGCGGCTGGGCACGGCGGGGTCGGAAGCGGCCACTGAGGGCTGGTGCATGTCGCAGGGGAAGTAGAGGAAGAAGCGGTCAGGTGATGCAGGCGAGTACGTGATCTCCTCGTCGGTGGTGTAATTGGCCTTGTCCTTCACGGGATCATAGTCACCGGTGGGGATCACATGACCGGCCACGCCCATAAGCTCTTCGCCTTCAAATGTATACTGAAGGTCGATGAAGTCCTTGTGTGACTCTATCTTGGTGGATTGTGCGTCTTTAGGTGTATATTCGAGAATGTTGACCCACACGCGACCCTCTTCAATCACATGTTTGCCGGCAGGCAGGGTGGAGAGGTCGGTGTCACGCAGGAAGGTGAAAAGTTTGTCCCACAGCTCCTTGTTGGCTGCATACTGTGTGGCAAATTCCATGGCGTTGACCGAGGCGTCGGCGTTGACGTCCCAGCCGTTGGCCCATTCGCGGCTTTCTACCCAGGCCTGTGCCTTGGCAGGTGTGAGTTGTTTTTCGTTTGTCATGATACCTTATTAATATATATGTTACATTGGCTCGAAAGGAGCCGTCATTGATGATTTAACAACGCAAATGTACTCAAATATTCGCAGAAAAAAAATTAATAAATGTTGACTGTGTGATTAGTTGAAAAAATTGATGCGATTCTGCCTGTTTGTGCAAATATTTTACCCCAAAATATTGCATATGTCGGAGAATGTGTGTAATTTTGCTCACATAAATAGAATAGTGCTATAACTTGGATTCCGCTATAAGAGTTTCCACCTGACTATATAATTGCCATCTCTCATAAGTAAAATAATGGTCACATACAGCTTTATAGCTAACAGATTACAGCTTGCGAATACCGAAAGGGGAGTAGAAAATTTACCCCCCCCAATTCCGCATTTAATCTGCTGACCGTTAGGGTATTAGGTCTTATATCATCAAACATTTGCTCCAATCTCATTCCGCAGGTAAACGTCAGCCCTGTCGGCTCTCATGTATACAATAGTCTGCGGGCACGAAGCCTGTCAGGCTCAAAGGTCGCCACAGATATTGCGGCTTGTCGAACCAATTATGGAAGTTCTATGAAAATCAAGTGCTTGTTAACGCTGTTTTTATGTCTGCTCACATGCCGGGCCGCACATTCCCAGGATGTGGTCGTCAAGACTAATCTTCTTGATGATGTTACTCTTACACTTAATGGTGGGGTAGAGGTCAAGACCGCACCAAAGTGGACTGTCGATCTTAGTGGCAATCTTAACGCCTGGACTGTAGATAATCGTCGGTGGAAACACTGGCTTGTGCAGCCCGAGGCCCGTTATTGGTTTTGCGACGCTTTCTCTGGACACTTTGTCGGCGGGCACCTGCTTGGAGGCCAGTATAACTGGGGCAATCTCAATCTGCCATTCAAATTCCTCGGCACAGATTTTAGCGAACTGAAAGACTACCGTCACCAGGGCTGGATGGCGGGAGCCGGTGTGGTCTACGGTTACTCCTGGATCATCAACCGTCACTGGAATATTGAGGCCGTGATAGGACTCGGATGGGTCTACACTCGTTATGATGTTTACGAGTGTGCCGACTGCGGCAAGAAAGTAAAGTCGCGTCAGCCCCACAATTATGTAGGCCCAACCAAGGTGGCTATTGACTTAGTATACACATTCTGACCTCCCGCTTACAGCTATGAAACATAATAATATCACACGTTTGCTTGCCGGTATGCTGCTCGCTACGGCCACCCAGGCCATGCTTGCCGCCGACGGACATCTTCTTAAAGTGACCGATATAAATATTGATCGTCTTGGCGCGGACGGCAACCGTCTTGCGGTGGCTATTACTATTGATCCGCGTTCGGTCGATCCGGGACGCGACCGCGAGGTGGTGTTCACACCTCTTATTATATCGGTAGCCGGCACCGACACTGTAGCTCTCGACCCGATACGTGTGGCCGGACGCAACCGTTACTTCTCTCATTTGCGCAACAAAGACTTGGCCGCCGGCGTGAAACTCTATCGTGCCGGCTCGGGCGAACTCATCGACTATCGTCGTGAAGTGACATTCCTGCCCTGGATGGAGCATTGCCGCATAGAGATGGAGGAGCAGATTGGACACTGCTGCGACCCTATACTCCCCGCCGGAGATACTCCGCTGGCAGAGATAGATTATACTCAACCACCTTTCACGCCCAATCCTCGCTTTGTCGACCTTACGGGTGATGCGGCTGTGGAGCGTGTAGCCGAGGGAAGCGCATATATCGACTTTATTGTCAACCGCACGGAGATACGCCCCACCTATCGACGCAACACAGTCGAGCTGGCCAAGATTATCGAGAGTATAGACCTCGTGAAAAACGACCCTGACGCTGTGATAACACGCGTGACCATCAAGGGTTTCGCTTCGCCCGAAGGCTCTTACACCAACAATGTGCGTCTCGCTATGGGTCGTACGCAGTCTCTCAAGGAGTATGTGCGCGAGCACTACAATTTTGATCCCGCCATCATGAGCACCGATTATGAGCCTGAGGACTGGGAGGGACTGCGCCGCCGCATGAGTGACCTCGAGATGTCCAACAAGACCGAAATTCTCGGTATAATCGACTCTGACATGGAGCCCGATCCCAAGAATGCCGAGATACAGCGTCGCTATCCGCGCGAATATAAGTTCCTGCTCGACAGCATATATCCCGCACTGCGTCATTCCGATTATACTGTCAAATATCGCATAAAGACTTATGTTGACATTGACGAACTCAAGCGCATCTTCTCGCAGGACCCCTCCAAACTGCGACCCGTCGACTTTCAGCGCATAGCAGCGACCTATCCCGTAGGTTCGTCCGACTATGAGAACGTTTATCTCAAAGCATCGGAGATATATCCCCTCGATCCCGAGGCAGCCCTCAATGCCGCCAATATATATATGAAGCGCGGAGAGCTCGCCAAGGCTACAGACCGACTGCGCTTTGCGGGCGACCGTTCCGAGGCCGTCTATTCGAGGGCCACATTGGCCGCTCTCAACGGCGACCTAAATCGGGCGCGTGAACTCTTCAGCCTTTCGGCCGCCGAGGGATTCGGTCCGGCCGCCGATGAAGTAAAGCGTGTCGACGAGATACTTCACCGCACCAAGGTGACCTATCTGATCACCCCGACTCCGGCACAGTAAGATTACTCTATTATATATTGAGTGGGCCATGGGCCCGCAATGAAGTGATGCGGTTGACACATGGCCGCAACACATCTTATCCTCGCTCCTTCCGATAGCAACGGCTTTTCTACACACCACACATAGCATAAAACACATACATACTATCTTTCAATAATTTAACTAACGAATCCAATAAAAATCATTAATTTATAAAACAGTTTTTATAGAAAAGCTATGAACAAAACAAGTAAACTTTTCATGGGTGTAGCCTCGCTCGCCATGCTTGCTGCATGTTCCGACGACGCTCCCGTGGTAGACGGTGGCAACACCGGTGTGGTACCCGGCGATGGTACAACCGCTTACATGTCAGTGGTTCTCTCAGCTCCCGGCGACTTTGGCCGTTCGACTGACTTCGAGGATGGTGATGACAAGACCGATGCTCTTAAGCCCGGTGATGAGCACGCCATCAAAAATGCCAAATTCTTCTTCTTTGATGAGAATGGCAACTTCGTGCTCAATGCCAAGCTCATGACCCCCGACTTCGGAGAGTCTACACAAAAGCCTAACATCGAGTGGGAATCAAAGTCAAATGTGCTTGTACTTGAGGATATGACCGCCAACAACTATCCCTCCTACATGCTCACTGTCCTCAATATGGATGATTTTGAGGCTGAACCTACCCTTCAGGCTACTGCCGAGAAGCTTGTCAGCTCTGCCTATACTCTTAATGACGGCAAATATGACAACTTTGTAATGTCCACATCAAGCTATGACCGTGGTGCAGATCAGCTTACTGCGTCTAAGTATGCTGTCAACAAGCTTGAGACCAAAAACTTTGCTACTACTCCTGACCTTGCTCTCGCTACGGGCACTCCTGTAGAGGTATATGTAGAGCGTCTTGCAGCCAAAGTTGAACTCGCTGTAAACGCTACATCGACCACCTATACAGAGAATGGCGTGGAGCACACTATCTATAAGCTCAACCAGACAGTAGCAGGCGAGGGCAACGACAATAACGAGCCCATAAACGGTGACCAGACTGCCAATACTGAAATCTATCTCGAAGTGCTTGGCTGGAGTCTTAATGCTACTGCCACACAGTCACACATGTCTAAGCAACTCAAGGACGCATGGTTCACAACCGCTCCTTTTGCCGCATGGGAAAATGCCCGCTACTTCCGCAGCTATTGGGCTTATTCATATCCCTACACTCTCGGAACGGACTGTGAATCAACTCTCAACTATGTAAAGTACACTGAGATCAATGCCGACGGTCTTTCTCCCAAGCTCGGTTCTGATTATCCCCAGTACTGCATGGAGAACACTAACGCCCCTGCAAACATACTTGACTTTGCAAGTGGTCTGAATAACACTACCAAGAGATATGGCGTATATAACTCGCGTGTGACACACGCTGTGCTCAATACTCGTCTTTGCGACAAGAATGGTAAAAGCATTTCGGCCCTCAATATGCGTGGTGTGCTCTTCACCGAGGCTGCACTCAAGAGCTATGCTCTCAACGCCCTCAAGAATGCCGGTAAGCTCAACTACTACATCTATACCGGTTCTGCTTCCAATGAAGATAAGACTGAGATTAAGAACTATCGTGGCGTTGATGTCAATGACATCAAGTTTGTAGGAATCGAAGGCTCTATCGGTGGAGCAGAATTCGCATATGCAGGTGAACAGCTCTATAAGAAGGTAGTGGAAGAGGACGGTGCGACCAAGATGGTAGAGACCGATTCCGAGCAACTCGTAGTTGACCTCAATGCCCTTGCCGATGCCCGTGACATAGAGTGGTACAACACCCGCAACATCTACTATATACCTGTTGAGCACAACGCTTCTAACTCTGCTACCGACAATAGTGCAGAAGGTTACTATGGTGTTGTCCGCAACCACTGGTACAAGATTGAGATTAACTCGTTCAGCAAGGTGGGCCACGGTGTGTATGATCCCGATGACACTACTATCGAAATCAAGCCCGGTAAGCCTGATGACCCCCTCTACTATCTCGGTGCACGCATCAACGTACTCTCTTGGCGTGTTATCAACCAGAGCGTAGACCTCTAATCTTTTTTGAATTAAAGTTTTAACAGTTCTCTCATATTTTTCAGGAGCCGGGGCGGTAGCCGTCTCGGTCTTCCCGCCCCCGGCTCCTATCTTTTTTCTCGCCTCACTCTCTCGTCAGAAGCCGCACAACATCTCTCTTCCATCACACCCCAAAATTGCAACAACAAGCTCCTGCCACGACAGGAGACATCATATATCCGCAACATAACCATCCACCCATCGCAAAGACCAAGCAAGATGAAACTGTTCAATCGTCTTTACTCCATAACCGCACTTCTCGCTTCTGCGTTCGTCTTTACAGGCTGCAACGGCCTCATATATGACGACGAGGGCGACTGCGATCCTTACTACAAGGTCAAGTTTGTCTACGACACCAACCTCAAGTTTACCGACGCATTCTCTGCCGAGGTTTTTGAGGTGACACTCTATGTGGTAGACCCCGCAACTGGCCGTGTGGTGTGGCAGAAACATGAGTCGGGCGACGCTTTGCGACGCGACGGCTATCTGATGGACGTCGACATAGATCCGGGCCGCTATACTCTGCTCGCATGGTGTGGCGAAGGCCACCGCTCGTCGTTCAGTGTGGTTGATACCGACATACACACTGATTTGCGTTGCCGTCTTTCCGACCGTCAGATACTCGATTCAGGCCACGAATCGTCATCCGAGCTCCGCCGTCTTTATCACGGCAAGAGCGACAATGTGGAGTTTGAGGACGAGCAGGGTACCCACGTCAAGACAGTGCGTCTCATCAAAGACACCAACACCGTCCATATCGTGCTCCAGCACCTCTCGGGCGAGAATATTGACCATCGCGACTACTCCTTCACCATTGAGGGCGACAACGGACATATGGACTATGACAACTCTCTTATCTACAATCCCGCCGAGCGGCTCACCTATCGTCCTTATGACGTATATTCCGGTACTGCTGGCATCTATCTTCCAGGTGATGAGAACCGAGCCGCTGTGGTCGACGTGAGTGCGGCCGTGGCCCATTTCTCCGTGAGCCGTCTCATGGAGGACAAGCGCAAGGAGGACGTCTTTGTGAAAATCTATAACAAGGATGGCGAAAAGATAGTCCAGGTGCCGTTTATCGACTATGCTCTTCTCGTCAAAGGCAAATATAAACGCCCCGACGGCACACCGCTCACCGATCAGGAATATCTTGACTATCAGGATGATTATTCCATGGTGTTTTTCCTTGACGAGCACAACCGCTGGCAAAATACCCACATATATATCAACTCCTGGCGTGTGATACTCCAGAATACCGACATCTGATTGGAGAACCGAAACTCTGAGATGCTTCCAATAACCTATTGACATCCTCTCAACTCCACACACTGATAAATGACAACTTTAGCCAAATACCTGACTCTATTAACCGTAGCGGTGCTGTCGGTGTCATGTTCGTCCCATGACATCGACACAACGGTGACGCCTCAGCCAGGGCTGTCGGCCGGCGGTTGCATGGCCGGCTTTACCATCACCCTCGACTCGGGAGGTGGTGACATAAGAAGCCGACTGGCATCGCGGGCACCTTCGGAGGGCGATTATGAGGCCGGTACATATGCCGAAAACTATATCGACATAGACGGCAAAGACTTCATGATACTCTTTTTTGACAAAGAGGACAGATATATAGGCGCGCTTGACAATGTGCTTGTCATCATCGAGAGTTCAGACGGCTCGATGAAACGTTACCGTGTGAGCGGAACGGTGCCTGTCTCGGTGGTGGACGACGCCGGACAAGAATTTAAAATGATGATGCTCGCCAACTGGAGACACGATTACCCGCAGCCCGAAAAAGGCTCTGCCCTTCAGGATATAGCATCCTCAACCCTCGCAGCTTACACATTTGATTACTCTGACGACCAGCGGGTGGGTCGGGAGCGGCCCATACCCATGTTTGGTGTATCGAATCTTATCAGCGGACAGGAGTTTGACCCCGGATGGGAAACCGATCTGGGCACTCTCCATATGCTTCGTGCATATGCCAAGGTGAGAGTGCGCGCCCATGGGGACGGGCTGCCCATAACATCTGTCTCGCTCACTCGCGGCAACTCCCGCGGCTATCGCGCACCTCTGGGTGTGAGTCGTCAGGACGATTATGTCCATGGCAGCTATGCCCGCGACTATTACCGTAAACCGTCAGTCCCGGCTGATAGCGAACAGCTTACCGATATTCCGTTTATTCACAGTGACAACGATGACCTCTGGACTCTCTATCTGCCCGAGTTTGCCAATCTCGGTCTTGACGCCGACGGCCGTCCCGACCCGAGAGCTCCGCTTGCCGACGATTCGCGCGCACGTATCAGGGTGACTTTTGACGGACATGTGGGATATGAATACGTCGACTTTAAATATTATTCCGCTCCGCCTGCCTATGCAGGGGAGGATGCCCGCGAAGGCGATTACTTCGACCTGCTTCGCAACACTGTATATGACTTCATTTTGCGCAAACATTCGGGAAGCGCGGAGGTGGATGTTGAAGTCGACGTTCAGCCTTATGCCGAGCAGGTGCTCCGTCCCGGTTTCGGACTCATGCGCGACGAGATGGGCGACCTCATGATTTTGCCGGAGAAAGATGTCAACGGCAATGACTCGCTTCCGGAGTTTTTCATGGACTATCTACATCGTTACGGTAAAGAAGACATATTGAAAGAATTTCCGCTTGAGTCGCTCGTCGAAGGTGACTATTATGCCATACATCGAGGTCAGGATGGCGAGATGGCTAATGCCGAGGTCTGGCTAAAGGATATTGACGGAGCACGCGTGCTTGAGAATTTCCGCCCCAAGGATGACAATGACGAGAATTGCAGCACACGTTATGTGGAGCTGTACTTTGGTCTCGACAAGTATTATTATCATAAAGACCGTGATGGCGACCGCCGTCTCCACCATTTCCAAAACCATTGGACTGTAGTGCTCGACCGCAAGGACTATACAGTGTTCAAGTCGCCCGACAATCTCTGGCGATATGAAGTGGAATCGTTTGACGCAACTAATCCCGACGAGCTCTACATTGTGGCCGACCCGCCTGAGGATGCCGATAACTATTATTTTATCAAGGTGACAAATGGCGAAATCACCAATGAGAAAGTCATCATACCGAAAAATCCTTAGATAATAACAACCAACCGACATGTCACGATATAATATAAGACTTAAAACTCTTCTCTCATGGTGTGTAGCCGCATGCTCGGCCGCACTCATGACCGCGTGTGTCGATGAGATACCCGGCTACGGACTTAATGACATACCCGAGGGAGAGGTTACGGTCGATCTGCAGGCCGCATTCTCACCTTTCACCGAGTCGATACTGAGCCGTTCCACCACCATCCCCGGCAAGGCCATGGCTGACATTTCAGACCTCTGCCTCCTTGCCTACGGCACAGATGGTCGTCTCATTGACAACGAATATTTTCCCGGCGGAGTGATGCAGATTGATTTCGCTCCCTCCGATGTCAAGGACGAGCCGCGCGATGACCATGACGCGAGCAACGGTGACAAGGCCGAGGCTTCGACCAAATGTCTCCAAAAGACCCTTACACTCCCCACGGGACGTTATTATCTCATTGCCGTAGCCAATCTCGGGCAATATACGCGTAATGAGGACGGTAGTGTCAGTGTGGTCAGCTCTACCTATGACGCGCTGAAAGCCGGAGGCCGATATGCGGGCATGTATGATACTCTTGACGAGCTGCGGGCCATGACCGTGGGGTGGGATCTCGAAAATGATGCCAACAACCGCGAGATGCTCGGATTTTTCACAGGTTCAAAGGACAATGTTCCGAGCCACACTTCATCGTTCACTCCTGTGACAGTCAATCGTGCCGGGCTCAAGTTTCACACTTGGCTGCGACGCTGTGCCTCAAAGGTCACCATCGACTTTGACGGCTCTGAGCTGCGCGAAAATGTTCGCGTATATCTCAAAGAAGCCCGCATATATGATATACCCAAGGAGTGTACACTCGGTTTTGGGCTGAAGAGCGATTCGGACGGCGGTAACTATAACAATGCTGCCGGCAAGGACGGTATCTTCACGGCTTCTGAACCTCGTCTTACCAATGCCATAATCTATGGCGAGGGGGATGACCATAAGGCGTGGCCGGCCATCACCAAGGGTACACCCTATGGTGCATATATAGAGGATGGAACCAAGAGTGCCGACTATGATTACAGCCGCCTTCACAGCGAGACGGCCGACGCGCTGTTTTTCTATGAAAATATGCAGGGCGACGCTCCGCGCGACAAGTTTCAGATAGCCGACCTTGACAACGGAGGAGTGCAGGACGCGGATGAAATCAAGGATGGCATCCCCTACGGCACATATATCGAAGTCGTCGGCCATTATTACTCTACGGCCAATGGTGCGGTGTCGGAAGGTGACATCAGATATCGCTTCATGCTCGGCAAGGATGTCAAGCGCAATTGTGATGCCGAACGCAACTATCACTACAAACTCACCCTCCGCCTCCGCGGCAACGCCAACGATTATGACTGGCATATTAATTATAAAGAAGCTGATGGATTTGATATACCTAATCCTTGGTATATCTCATATCTATATAATCATGATGCCATAATGCCTTTTAAATACACTCCTCCGCAGGGATGGAAAGTAACCAAAATTGAGGCTAAGATAGTAGAGAATCCATGGTATCCGACAGAAGTGCCGAGTGATGAAAAGGACGCTCCATTCAATCAAGTGTCCAACAGGGCTCTTGGCAACGGATTTCTATCTTTGCATGCGACTGAAAAAACAGTTATAACGTGGGATGAAGCCGGAGGTGTTGTAACTAATTCGAGTGGTTTGTTTGATTATACTGCTGCCGCTAATGAAAAAGCCAACGACAAATATTTCTATGGCGAAGTTTCAGATGGTGATTTGGATCGTTCTTCTCGAACATATTATTTTGACGGGACTGACGATGTAACCAATAATGGTCGGGGTGCATATTCCTATCAGAAAGATGGAGATAAATATACTTTTAACATACCGCTTTTTACGAGAGCAAAGGTCTTGATAAAAGAAACCGGCTATTCAGGCAATAATCCATATGTAGGATATGAACGTCATGCGAAATTAAAGCTGATAGCTCATCTTGAGAATGAAAGCGGACAAACAAAGTCGGATGAAGATGAGACTACCGTGATTCAAGTGAGACGTATTGTCAATCCCAAAGGTGTATATCGCAAATCGGGTAACAATGAGGATTTCAACGTCACGTTGTTACGTCTTCCTGGTGACGATGCGGCTAATTTCGTGGAATTTAAATCTGACGGTCCGTGGCTTGCTGAAATAGTCGGAGATAAGAATTTTATCACTCTTGACGGTAAGCAGATTGTGACTGGGTCGACTCAGACACCTATAAAATTTACAATAAAATTCAACAAGTTCAATAATGATAAAAAGATTAGAAACGCTGTAGTGCGCGTCAAATACCATAACTACACCTGTTATCATCTTATATTTGTGAGACAGGGTTATGACGCCCAAGCGATATCACCAACGGGCAAAAATCTTGACGGAGATAATGTTACTGCTACAAAATGGAGTACATTTAACAATATTACGATGTCTGCCCCCGCTACGGATCCGCGAGATGAAGGGTCAATGTTTAAATTCGGAAATCCATGGTGGCCTATTGATGCATATTGTAATGTGTATACAGATGCCAATGGCAATGTAGACTGCGGTTTTCCGAAAGATACAGAATTTTCGACTCCTCCTCCGGTTTATTTTGCCAATGATGATGGGAGTTGGTATAAACATGAGACTAATGCGTGGAATATCGGTTCTAATTCCAATGGATTTGGTGACAAATATCCTATCGCAACAGCCCGTGACTTTGAACAGCTTTACCTGACGCCACATATTCAGTTTGGATATGGTGTATTGTATGCCGATGGAGCTACAGAAACTCAAATGTCGGTTAACGATGCATATGGTTGGTACAGGCGAGATATAGACGGTGAAGTTCCTGATAATCGAAAGGGTATGCGTGGCATGTTTGCTTATTACTGGAATGTAAATGATCCGAATAATGCCTATACTGCTAAAAATGTATTTTTCCCTATCGGTCGTTCAGGTTATGGCCATCGTAAAAATACAAGGTCTACAGCCTCAAATAATGAAAAGGCTGGAACATTGCGATATTCATGCGGTCGTTCAAGTTATGCTGATGTATTTGAAAAAACAGCTCCACTATTTTGTTCGCTTTATCGTCGTCCAGGAGCCATCTATTGGGCAAGAAATGCCGAACGTATATATAAGTCGTGGGATGATTCAACGACTGATGTAGATAAGGATATTCCTAATCCTGATAATAGACCGGGGGCGCGAATGTTTGGCCTTGACATCAATTATTTTACATTTGATGTTAATGCCATTCAAGGTAGTAATATGGACAATGGAGCAGACGCCTGTTTTATTCGCTGCGTGGAATAGTTGAAATAAGCATATACAAGACATTGGGAATCAAGCTGAGTGAAGTTTGATTCCCAATGTCTTGTTTTATCTAAGTTTTGATAAGGCGAGAGAGTAGACGCTGAGTCGGGCGGTGGGGACTGAGGTGTGGATGGTCTCGAGCGCGGAGAGTATGGTCGAGCCAGTAGTGATGACATCGTCCACTACAAGTATGTGAAGAGAGTCGAGTTGTTCGGGATTTGTCACGCGAAATGTGCCGATGGAATTGGCGCGACGCTGTGAGGCATTTTTGCGGGTCTGGGTGGAGTGGGGGCGCGAGGCCGTGAGATTGTCTCCGATTGGCAGACCGGTCACATCACTCAGACCGCGGGCTATTTCGTGTGACTGGTTATAACCCCTCATCCATAGTTTGGTGAAATGGAGCGGGACAGGCATCAATACGTCGATGTCGTCAAAAAATCCTGCTGTGGCAAGCTGTCCGGCATGCATGCGTGCGAGTTTGCGCCCTATAATCGGGCGACGGTTGTATTTTGCGTCATGTATGAGCCTGACGTGAGGTGTGCCCGACATGTGATAATATAGCGAAGCAGCTTTTTCTATAGGAGCTCGCAATGATGCGAGCCTGTCGGCAAGTTCATTGTCGCGATAGTCGTCAAACTCCACCCGGGGCAGTTCCATCAGACATCCGAGACACATCAGATCCTCACCCTCGACAAGCGGGGTGTGACACACAGTACACACTCTCGGGAAAAAGAGGTCAAGAAGGTTGCCGCCCCAGCGCAGGAGTGTGGAGGTCATGAGCGGTCGTCCTCCTCGCCGTCGGCTATGCTGCGGGCCGTAGCATTGATTATGTTTGTGGCAAGTCGTGCCTCAAATCCGCGCTGCATGGCAAATCGCAACACTTTCAGCTTGGCCTCATATGTACGGATATCATCCTTTGACTGTCGAATCTTGGCACGAATCACTCTTCGGGCCACCGAGTCATATTCCTCCTCGTCAATCCCGTCAAACGATTGGTCAATATTGTCGCGCGAAAGACGTTTGGCCCACAGCCCCTGAATAATCTTTTTGCGTCCCCAGCCTGAAAACACCAGTTTGTCATGAGCATAGGCGCGGGCAAAGCGTGAGTCGTCGACAAAACCGAGTTCTTGAAGCCGACCTATGGCGCGACAGATGTCGGAGGCGGATAGTCCCCAGGAGTCCATCTTGCGGCGCAGATCGGGGGTGCACTGCTCGCATTTGGCACAAAGGGCGGCCGCACGCGACAGAGCTTCGTCGTAAGTCAGCGGACGTGAGCGTTTCATGAGGGATGTATAGCTGTGACAAATCTGTCCTTGCCGTGTATATCCTTGACACTCTGTACATCGGCCCATCCGTCAGCCTCAAGCATGGCGCACAGGCCGGAACAGTAAAGCGGATTGATTTCGAGATAGAGCCTGCTGCCGGGACGTCCTGCCTTGAGGGCGTTGGCCGAGATGGATCTGTAGAACAGCAGCGGATTGTCGTCGGGCACAAAGAGCGCGCCGTGAGGCTCATAGTCGAGCACATTTGCCTCCATGAGCTTGTCCTCGCTTTGGGCTATGTAGGGTGGGTTGGAGACAATGATGTCAAAAGTGGAGTCGGGGAGCGAGGTGGGTTGCAGGGCGTTCTCGATGACGAATGATACTTTTGTCTTACACGCTGCGGCATTATCACGCGCCACCTCCAGAGCATCGGCCGATATGTCGGTGGCTGTTACAGTTGCAAATGGCAGACTACGGGCCAAAGCTATGGCGATGCAGCCCGAGCCGGTGCATATGTCAAGCACGTGCAGGTCGGGGGTGTCGCGATAGTCACGCTCGATGATATCGACCAGTTCGGAGGTTTCCTCGCGCGGGATCAGCACTGCGGGGGTCACTTTGAGTGTAAGGCCATGCCAATAGGTAGTCCCGAGTATATATTGTATCGGCTCGTGGCGCAGCAGTCGGCCGATGATTGTATCAATGGCGGTGATGAGCTCGGGGGCGGCCTCACGGTCAGAGTTGAGCATTATGTCGGTCTGCGACCAACCCTTGATGTGCTCGAGGATGATGCGCATGAGCCATCGCGACTCCGACTCCTCATAGACTGGCGCGAGCTGCTGCATGCATTGTCGGGTGTATTGTGATATTGTCATTCTTTACGCAGTGGTATCTCTATGGTGAACGTCGAACCGGCTCCCGGCTCGGACTGCTTTACGTAGATGCGTCCTTCATGATACTCCTCGATGATACGTCTGGCCAGGGTGAGACCGAGTCCCCAGCCGCGGCTCTTTGTGGTGAATCCGGGGTTGAAGATGGTCTTGAGATGCTTGCGCGAAATGCCTTTGCCGGTGTCGGTGATGTCGACCACGGCATTGTCTTTATCAGCGTAGATTCTCACTGTTATGGACCCTTTTCCCTCCATGGCATCGACAGCATTCTTGATGAGATTTTCCATCACCCACTCGGTGAGCGGTGCCGAAAGCCTTACAGGCAGTGGGCGGTCGGAGGGAATGATGCTGAAGCTGATGCGTTGCGATATGCGGGTCGACATGTATTCGGCCGAACGTATGGCCACTTCATTAAGGTCTTCATCATCCATCGACGGGCGCGAGCCGATTTTTGAAAATCGTGAAGCTATTGTTGACAGACGTTTGACATCCTTATTCATCTCGGCCACTGTCTCGCGGTCAACACCCATGTCGCCAAGCAGCTCCATCCATGCGAGCAGCGAAGAGATAGGGGTGCCAAGCTGATGAGCGGTCTCCTTGGAGAGTCCTACCCACACTTTATTTTGCTCGGCGCGTTGGGTCGACGAGACGGCGTAATACACGATGAGTATAAACGCCATGAGCACCACTATCTGTATATATGGATAATAGCTGAGAGCCTTTAGCAGACGTGAGTCCTCATAATAGAGATACTGACATCCGGCCTCGTCCATGTCGATTTTGATAACATTGGGAGTGTGGCGCATGTCATCGAGCTTGCCTTTGAGAAAGTCAAGATTTTTTTCGCTGATGTCGAGAGGCGAGAGTGAGTCGACTGGCTCCGGAAGCCGAAAGTTGCGGTGCATCATTATATTGCCCTCGTCATCGGTGAGCAACACGGGTATGTTGCTGTTGCCTTCGATGATTGAGAGCAGAAAGTCGATTGATGATGACGCGCCGCCGCTGTTGTCGGCCGAGGCCTTGACTATCTCGCGTGTGGCGTCGGCCCATATCTGCATCCTTGACCGCTCTTGTTCGGAGAGATCTTTGACGAGCGAGTCGGAGAAGTAGAGAAACACACCTACGACTGCCAGCGACACCACCATAAATATGATGGTGCCGTAGCGGCGTATTTCGTAGATGTTGAGTTGCATCGTATTTCGGAGGAAAGAGGATACAAAAGTTTCATAAAGACAGACGAAACATAAGAGCTTGTGTAATAATTTCCGATTATGAAAATCAGGCTTATATTCCCGTCTTTATGAAACTTTTTTGTATCTAAAGCATATCGTTACTTACCGAGAGCGCAGCCTTTGCACTTTTCGGAGATTTCGGTGAAGAAGTCATTGCCCTTGTCATCGACAAGAATGAAAGCGGGGAAGTCCTCGACCTCGATTTTCCAGATTGCCTCCATTCCGAGTTCGGGATATTCGAGGAGTTCAACTTTCTTGATGCTGTTCTGGGCGAGGATTGCTGCGGGGCCGCCGATCGAGCCGAGGTAGAAGCCTCCGTGCTTGTGGCATGCGTCGGTCACCTGCTTGCTGCGGTTGCCCTTGGCGATCATTACCATCGAGCCTCCGGCTGCCTGGAACTGGTCAACATACGAGTCCATGCGTCCTGCCGTTGTGGGACCGAATGAACCTGAGGGCATGCCTTCGGGAGTCTTGGCGGGACCGGCGTAGTAGATGGGATGGTCTTTGAGATACTGGGGCATGGGTTCTCCCTTGTCAAGACGCTCTTTGATTTTGGCGTGAGCGATGTCGCGGCCCACAATGATGGTGCCGTTGAGCGACAGACGGGTCGATACGGGATATTTTGTCAATTCCTGGAGTATCTCTTCCATGGGGCGGTTGAGGTCGATTTTTACCACTGCACCCTCGCCCTGCTTGCGATATTCCTCGGGGATGAGTTCGCCGGGGTTGGAGTCGAGTTTTTCAATCCAGAGACCCTCGCGGTTGATTTTGGCCTTGATGTTGCGGTCGGCCGAGCATGATACGCCAATGCCTACTGGGCAGGATGCACCATGACGAGGCAGACGGATGACGCGGATGTCGTGGGCAAAATATTTACCGCCAAACTGTGCGCCGAGACCGAGCTTTTCGGCCTCAGCCTTGAGCTGTTTTTCAAGTTCGCGGTCACGGAAAGCGTGGCCCAGTTCGTTGCCATGGTCGGGCAGCGCATCGAGATATTTCACCGAGGCCTTCTTCACAACTTCGAGATTTTTTTCAGCCGAAGTGCCGCCGACCACGATGGCGATGTGATAGGGAGGACATGCGGCTGTGCCGAGGCTCTTCATTTTCTCCACAAGGAAGGGGATAAGAGTCTGAGGATTGAGTACGGCTTTGGTCTCCTGATAGAGATAAGTCTTGTTGGCCGAGCCGCCGCCTTTGGCCACGAAGAGAAATTTGTATTCGTCACCCTCGGTGGCATGGATGTCAATCTGCGCGGGGAGGTTGCAGCCGGTGTTTACCTCGTCATACATTGTGAGGGGGGCGTTCTGCGAGTAGCGCAGGTTGTCAGTGGTATATGTGATATAGACGCCCTCCGAGATGCGCTCCTCGTCGTCACAGCCTGTGTAGACGTTCTGGCCTTTCTCGCCGTGGCAGATGGCCGTGCCGGTGTCCTGGCAGAAGGGGAGCTGGCCCTTGGCGGCCACCTCGGCGTTGCGGAGCATGGTGAGGGCTACAAACTTGTCGTTCTCGGATGCTTCGGGATCGGAGAGTATCTTGGCCACCATCTCGTTGTGCTCGCGACGGAGCATGAATGCGTTGTCATGGGTACATGCCCGGGCAAGCACGGTGAGAGCCTGTGGATCTACTACGAGAAACTCATGGCCTCCCCAGTTTTCGACCTTTACATAGTCGGAAGTGAGTTTATAATATTCGGTTGTGTCGGGTCCCAGAGGGAACATCGGTTGATACTTAAACGGTTTTGTAGCCATTATGCAGAATTTATGTTATTGTTGATGATATATTATATTTGGTGTGACAAAAATACGAAACATTGTTTATTTATTCAACTCCGACATACCGGAAAATCTGTGGATGCGGGAGTTTTTTAACACGAATTTTCGGTTAAGGCCTGTTATCGCAGTTCTACCACTGTGATACCGGCTCCGCCGAAGCGCACATCTTCGTCGCGGGTCGAGAGTATGCCGGGCACTGTGGCAAGATAATCGCGTATCACCTGACGCAGCACACCAGTGCCGGTGCCGTGTAGTATGCGCACACGCTGTGCACTGAACCGTATGGCATCGTCAATAAAATATGTGACTGCTTGGATGGCCTCGTCGGCACGAAATCCACGCACGTCGATTTCCTGTTTGAACTGTAACTGACGCTGGTGGCCGGCATCGATGGTCGACATGCTCACTGTTGCTGTCTTGGCCTCTTTGGGTTTGGCGTCGGTGGGCACGAGACGGTCGGTTTTGACATTGGTCTTGAGATTGCCAAACGCTACGATGGCGTTTTTGCCATTGACTTCAAGTACGGTCCCGACAGTGCCTTGTCCGTCGAGACGTACGTTTATACCCGGTTCGACAGGTCGTGAGGCTGCGGGCTGGGCCGATGTGGAGAGGTGTGACTGACGAGCTTTTTTATTTTTTGGCGCACGGGCCAGCAGAGAGTTCTCCTTGCCTTTGCCTGCCGACTCGATGGCCTCGCGCTCTTCTTTAAGCCGACGGCGGGCTTCAAGAGTCATTTCGCGTTCGGCGTTGGCTTTCTTGATTTCGGCAATGGTGCGCTCGATGGCGGCATTGGATGACTCGAGAATCTTTTTTGCTTCGGCGCGGGCTTCGTCGATGATTTCACGACGGTGGGCGCGCAGGGTGTCGGCATCATCAGTGTAGCGTTGCAGACGCTCTTCGAGTTGCTTCTCCTTTTTGCGTATCTCGGCACGTTTGTTTTCCCAATAACGTTTGTCGCGGGTAATGTCGAGGAGATATTTGTCAAGGTTGATGTAGTCGCTGCCCACTATCTGCTCGGCCGCGTCGATAATCTCATGCGGGAGTCCGATTTTACGGGCTATCTCTACGGCAAACGAACTGCCGGGGCTGCCGATGGAGAGCCGGAAGAGCGGTTGCATCATCTGACGGTCATAAAGCATCGAGCCGTTCACCAGTCCGGGGGTGCCGTCGGCCATCTGCTTGAGATTCTGATAATGGGTGGTGACGATGCCCCACATGCCCTCGGCGTTCATCTGCGCGAGAATGGCCTGGGCCAGCGCGCCACCTATCTGCGGCTCGGTGCCCGAGCCCATCTCGTCGATCAGGAAGAGCGAGCCGCGACGACCGCGCAGAAGCATAAACTTCATGTTGCGCAGGTGTGAGCTGTAAGTCGACAGGTCATCTTCAAGCGACTGGTCGTCACCTATGTCTACAAATATGTCTACAAATATGCCGAAGTGAGAGTTTTCATACACAGGCGGGAGTATACCACACTGGGTCATGTATTGGAGTGTGCCGACAGTTTTCAGACACACTGACTTGCCTCCGGCGTTGGGACCGGAGATTATGAGTATGCGTCGCTCGGATGTCAGGGTGACATCAATGGGCACAATCTCGCGTCCGTGTTTCTCGAGCGATAGCTTCAGCCCGGGGTGGCAGGCGTGATACCACTCCAGCTCCTGTCGATTGTGGAGATGTGGCATGAGTCCGCCCACAGCATCGGCATACAGGGCTTTAGCCTGGATAAAGTCGAGATGATAGATGATGCCGGCCGCCTCGATGATGGCGGGGATGGATGGACGCAGCGAGTCAGCTATGACTGTCAGTATGCGGATGATTTCGCGATGTTCCTCCATTTGCAACTCGCGGGTGAGGTTGTTGGCCTCGACCACTTCGGCTGGCTCTATGAACACAGTCTTGCCAGATGCCGACTCATCGTGTACAATGCCTTGGATGCGTCGTTTGTGCATGGGGGGGACGGGTATCACCAATCGGCCCTCGCGCATGGAGGGCACGGTGTCGGGCTCGAGCAGTCCCTGCGATATGGCGTTGGAAAGCACACGGCGCAATATGGAGTTGACACGCCCCGACATACTGCGCAGTCGTGAGCGTATCTCGGCCAATGCTGGCGAGGCGTTATCCTTAACAGTCGAAGTGGTCTCGTCTATGGCTTTGTCAATCGATTGGGCTATGACCGGAGACACTTCGGCAAGTGGTGTGGCCAGCGCGTCGAGATGCGGGTAGGGGGTGTGCCCGCCTTCGGTTCGGTGGCGCGAAAAGTATGATGCTACTGAGACAAAACACTGTAGCATGCGGCGCACTTTTACGAGGTCTTTTATCTCCAGGAATGTGCCGGGGATGCGTATTAGTGACAATGGTGTGTCTATGTCATGTAGCCCACTCAGAGGTATCGCCTCGTCGGAGTGAAGCGACGCATTCATCTCGGCTGTGGCCTTGAGTGCCGAGAGTATCGACTCAAAGTCAGTCATAAAGGCCATGTCAGCACACCTGTCGAGTGCGCCCTGGCAGTGACAGCGACGGGCTATCTGGGACCTCACGCCGTCAAATCCAATTTTTTCTTCTATCTTGTCAGGAAAAATCATAGTGCAAATTTAGCACTTTTTCATGAGATTTTTGTGTACTTTTGTGTCGGCTGATATTAAAGCGGCTGAAAGAAGCTATGAATATAGAAGAATTTAGAGAATATTGCCTGTCGCTTGGTGAAGTGAAGGAGAAGATGCCGTTTGGCAAATTTGCCCAGCGGTTTGATTCGCTGCTCGTATTTTATGTGCTTGACCATATGTTCTGCTTTGTCGACATAGAGGATTTTACATATGTCAACGTCAAATCGAGTCCAGAGGAAATTGCACGGATGAAGTCATTGTATGCGTCGCTGGGTGTGCCCGGTAACAGTGCGTTGAAATATTGGCTGCGGCTCGACCTTGACGGTGATATTCCCGAGGCTGTCGTGCGTGATGCTGTCGCCATGGCCTATCGTCTGGTCAAGGAAAAATATATGGGGAAGTCAACGGCACGACGTACACGAAAAGGAGAAAAAGCAAGAAAGGTTTTCCCTATTGAGTAAATAACGAAGCGTGCAGTCAATCGCGATTGACTGCACGCTTCGTGTCATTGAGCGGTAAACGAGGCTCGAACTCGCGACCCTCAGCTTGGGAAGAACTGAGCTGCTACGCCTTTACACCGCTTCGCGGCGTAAAGCAACCAACTGAGCTACTGCCGCTTATGAGCGATATAATTCGTACAACCGCTATCTGACATCCGATTGGTTTAACTCACGGTTTAACTTTGTGGATAAATCCAAAAGGATTTGGTTAATAATATCGTTAATGTTCTCGGTGTGCAAAGTTAGCTATTTTTCTCGGAGTGTGCAAGTGTTATAAGAATATTTAGCTTAATCAACGTGTTTATTTTAAGTATTTTATAATGTGATAGGCTTCATGTTATTATACTAATTGAACCTGGTAGTGTTTCACTGAGTGTGTCTGAGGCGAGTTCCCTCAAGCCTGTAGACCTCAGATGACGATGCAAATTTAATTGTTTTTTCTCATTGTTTCGTTATTCGATGAAAAAAATAGTAATTTTGAAGTGCAGCCGGACGAGGAAACGGGCTCTGCTGAGGAGCAACTCGCCAGCAACATGGTTGCACCAAGACTGGAGACAGTTGAATATGGGAGCCGTTCCGTTTGGGGCGGCTTCAACTTCACCAGGATGGCCTCTCCGCTAAGAAAACCTTTACCTTCAGTCCGGGAAAAGTGTTTTGTCGACTGTTATGTTCGGCAGGGCTCTGTCAAATGCCTTGTGATCCATTGCCACACTGCCCATCAGGGTCAGCACCGATTCTTCGTTGGGCATGGCTGTCCTCATGCGTGTAACCCTGCGGAAGTCGCGGTTGAGCCGTTCGATCCAGTTTGTGGTGTATATCATCGCCTGAATCTCAGGCGCATAGTTGAGGTATGTCATGTAAACCTTGTAGTCGGCGTTGTTTCGGAGCAGCTTTATAGTGCGATAGTCCTTGCCCCATTTGTCGCACATTGCCTGCCACTTCTCCCATGCCATTTCTACTGTGTAGTCCCGTTGGCCGGTGCGGAACACATCGCGCAGGTCGGTGGCCAAGGCAGCCTTGTCCCCATGCCTTACCTTGGCGAACATATTGCGTTTCAGGTGGGTAACGCAACGCTGCAACGGTGTGCCGGGGAATTTCTCTCCGATTACGGTGTCAAGTCCTTTGATGCCGTCCGCCACCATCAGACCGACCCGTTGAACACCACGTTCTTTCAGCCTGTCAAAGATATCACCCCAGCCCGTGGTGCTTTCCTGCGGCATGTTGAAGATGCCAAGAACCTCGCGTGTGCCTTCTTCGGTTACGGCCAATGCCACATAGAACGCCTCGGAAGCCACCGATCGCTTGCGGTGTATCTTGATGTGCACGCAGTCAACGAACACGACTGGGTAATATTCTTCGAGACCGCGTTCAAGCCATTCATTGACCTGAGTGCGAACACATTCCACCATACGGCTGATGCTCGACTTGGAGTAGTGCCGGCCGTATATCTGGTCGAATACGTCACTAACCTGTTCCTGAGTAAGCCCCTTTGTATAAAGGACTCCGGCGAGCCGATCGCATTCCTCTTCCTGGTCGCGGAGTATGGCGAGTATTTGTGGATGGAAGTTGCCGTAGCGGTCTCGAGGGATACGGAACTCAAGTTTTCTCCCCTGGCCATAAGTGGAGCCGGGACGATAGCCATTACCTTTATTTCCCGGATTATCAGCCAGAAACTCGCCGCGCTCCGCGACCATCATACTCTCGATCATGATCTCCATCAGATCGTGAAGACCATTTCCTTTCGCTGCATGCTTGCACATCAGCTCGGAAAGTTGTAATTTTGTCAAATCCATTAGTTTGAATTTTAAGTTTGGTCACCTAAAATTACAAACTTGCCAGGACCGGTCAAAATTTGACTGGTCCTTTTTTTAGTGGCAGGCGTCAGACACACTCAAAGAAACAGTATCTTGAACCTTAAACTAAATCTTGGACTTAAATATACAGTACATTTTCTGAATCCTCCCTATAAAATGAAAAATCCTTGAAAAATGTACCTCTCTGAATTTATTGGATAGGTTGTGGATTTATTTGTATCAGAGTGTCGATTATCAGAAAATCTTCACCATCGTGTCGAATATCGCTGAATTTGACTTTTAGGAAGTCTTTGTTTTCAGACGGTTGTAAAATATCGTCCTTGCTAATGGTATAATATAGGCTGTCTTGTGGGTCTATGTGTGGTAGCCATATAGGGGTCGGCTCGATGATGTGTCGCCATTCTCCGTTGACATTTGTAAAGGCATGATAAGCCATCCAATTAGAAGTAATCCACTCTGTAACATAGCCCCATCCATCCGTGCCGTCACGGTCTAAATCCCCCTCAAAAACGAAGTGTATGCCTATTGTATTTCCGATTATAATGTCTTTGACAGAGCCATTCTTTGTGTAAACTATCCAATTGGTATAATTCCCGTTGTCTTTTTCTCCAATCGGTTCTGCAATAAGGGTATCAAGCTCCAATCCATTAAAATTCCCCACCAACGTATCTCTGTATTGAGCCAAAGGGTCAAATTCCACAGATTGATGTTTGTTCGCACAACCAAAAGTGCAGTGTAATATCAAACTGATTAAGAAAATTGGCAAGTGCTTCATCGGTTAGAGTGTTTTTTTGAAATTTAGTGCTTGATTTAATTGATTCCCACTTTTAACTGGTGCATTTTTCAGATGTACCCTATAAAAGAGAAAAATCACAAAAATGTACCTTTGATTATTTTCTCCGTGCAAATATCTCTATTGGTTCTTTTTCTGTATTTAGGGTATCTCCATTGAGAACAACGGTTACTTTTTTAGGAGCTACCACCAATGAATCAGGAGTGAGTTTGCAGAGAGACCAATATTCGTTCTTTGATTCTTTAGTGTATGCGTCAGGATAGTAGTTGTAAAGCACCAATGAATCACGGTCAGAGAAATAACGGTATTTCACTGATTGTTCATACTTGTAACCTGCATCAACGTATTCATAATGATATTTGCTGTTGTTCTTAAAAATTAAGTTCACGTTGGGTTGCTTCCATATCCCTATAAGGGAATTGGGTCGTGAGCTATCGACCTTATAAGAATGGCAAGCCGTCAGAACTATTGCCATTAATGCCGTGTATAGAATCCTCATACTGTTGGTTATTTGCGAATGAATTTGAATGTTTGAGATTCACCGTCACTGTATTCCGTGACTACCTCTTTACCGTTATCTTCTGTATGGAATAAAGATTCAGTCAGTTCCATAATAAGGAAATCACTTGAAAGAGTAAGTATCTTATATTTTTTCCTCATAAGCTCCATGATGATAGAGAATCAATGAATCAGGCTCGATGTATTTATAATTCCATATTGCATCATCAGAGCGTGAATCTGTATATTCTCCATTGTACATTATAGGATATGTCTATTGACGGCTTATCTCCATTCCAATCAATCATCTGCCATTCTCCAAATAGAGGAGATTCAGATTGTCGATTGGAACAAGCAAGTAAAAACGCACACAGTAGAAAGCCACCAATGATAAACTTATTTAACCTTCTTGACTTTCCCATCATAATATCGTACTCTATTTAGATTGATACTATATGGCTCATAATTATCCACCATTGGAATATAGAATTGGATTCTCTTTTTTGACATTGCAGGTATGATTATTTCGACAATCTGGTCTCTTGTTGTATTTCTACGAGGGTCTTTAGTCAAAAAAATTCTACCAACGTTTTTCCATGAATAAACAATTCCAAAGTCGATGCTTGTTATATCCGTAAATGAATCGTTAGTTACAGAAATCTCGACATAAGGGCGAAACTGATTGTCATGTTTTAGCTTGCTGTCATGGATTGATTGTCCCATAATGGCTAATGAACATAATAAGCCAAATATAGTGCAGATTAGTTTCTCATTCATTATATCAGATTTTGAAAGAACGGAATTATGTGAGTATGTTCGTAGGGCATACCTTTATAAGTTGGTACAACCGTATGAATATCTTTAGAGAATTTATCAAACTCATCTAATAAAATTTTTACGGCTCGTGGCTCGTCAAGAATATTTGGATTTAGTCGAGGATTAGCCAATTTACGGTCAAAATGATTTATCCTCTCCAAAAAGGACTGCAAATTGTCAATGGTGGGAGTTTGTAAGTTTAGCTCTTTGAGTTGTATTAAACGCCCTATAAATTTACAATAGGCACCAAGCAAGTTTGCTCCAATAAGTTGTGGCGGAGTTAATGCCAATTCTCCCTCTTTATATTCTCCCGTCGCAACTACATATTCAAGGTAATCGCTGATTATACGGAATCCTACCGCGAAACAATTGTAGATGTCTTGTGGCGTGACTTCTTTTAGAGGATTTGAATGGTAATAACCGTAATCTCTTTTATCCATATTTTCTATATAGCCCTCAATCCACAAAGGAACAGTAAGTTTACAAAAAAAGGTGTGAGGATTGTATCTGCTTTATCCCATTGTCAGGCTCTCGCATTGCCCTCAGCTTGGATAAAGCAATAGCCCCACACCGATTTGCTATATAGATACTCTGTTGGAGTAAGTATATGCCAATCAATGCAGGTGCTATCGCCAATCATCTTCAAGCTGATTCAAATTTGCGAGATTTGACAATAGAAGATAATTTCAATAACACCTTTCGTTATTATGTCTGATTCATAAAGCCAACTCTTTAGCTTGTTGCGAATCATGTGCAAAATTAGCGAAAAATATTATTGTTGGGGCTATTTCAGAGGATGTTTTTTAGCATGATTGCGTGAAATAGGCTTAGTCCAATAGGAAAGTAGAATCATCAGAAACCACACTATACAGAGGGTTATAAATGGAGCAACGCAGATGCCTATAATAAAAAATAGGATGAACCACACGCTACCTATCCACCAATTGTTGTCATTTTTATTTGCCATACTGTTAAATGTTAAAATGTTAAGGGGAACATCCAGTGCTGAATGTCCCCCTGACTCGTGTCAGTCGATAAACCAAGAATAACGGCTATCGCCATGAAGAGCGGAATTGATACCCAATGCCATTTCAGTTGCATTTAGAGAGCGGTCAAGAAAGCTATCAATATAGCTACTTTTATTAGCTCCCGTAAGGAGATTGTAGAATTTCCACATATCAATGTCAGAACCGTAAGAGCCAAAATCAGGGTCGCTGATATAGGCTTTCGCCACTGAATTGATTTGCGTGTCCGTGATGAGCAACCGCGGAATTTCACGCTGAATCTTTTGTGGCAATGCCTGATACAGTCGCATTTTTCCGAGAATCTGACAGAATTGGTGTTCCGTCATAGTAGTGTTGCCAAGTGTCTGCATCAAGTGGATATGTCTTGCAGGATTGTAGTTGTGAAGCATATCCAACACGCTACGGAATAAATCCGTTGTGTTGGAGACTTCCAACTGTCCCACATATCCGTCAGATGAAACACAGAGATTGCAACACACAAGATTGCGGAAGCCCACAAACACCTTGAACTTCTCCACCGTCTTTTTAGAATAGAGATTCATTGTGTTGTAGGCTCTGACACCGCCAACCGTGAGCGTGAGTTTGTTTCCGTCTATCGTTTCATAGATAGTTGGAATCTCGATACAGAACATCATACGCTCATAGTAGATTGTCTTGTCGCTTTCCAAAAGCTGGTTTGCAGGCTTGTGGATGGCTTCGGGGATTCTCCCTTTGACGATGTGCGACACACGAATGTCAGGCGATTCAATGGATTCACCATTGTAGAACATACTGACAGCTTCCGCTACCGTTTCGATAAATGCAGTGTGGGATATTGTCAGCTCATTGTCTTTGCTGAACACAGGCACAATGCAGTCATTCGTAAGATGCGACAAGTCCACTTCCTTAGTATTAGCTTCGATGAATGGATTGTTGCGTTTCTCTCTTTGCGGAATGTCCGTGATAACTTCTGCATCTGTTGCGTATTCGTTGAGCCAACTGAATCTTTTAGGCTCAACCGCAGGCAAAATCATTAGATTTTCCATAAAGCGATTTTTATTAGGGATTAATACTGTTGTTTTTTGTTTTTACTCAATAGTGGTGGGGGGACTGTTCAGGTGTGGTATAGTCGCTCGTATGGAATACTCCAAAATTTTTCAGATTTGATTATTTATGTTTATAGGATTAGTGGGGATGAAGTTTTCATGTTTTTTATTCCTTAATGTCGATATTCAGAAGTGAAATTGCGAAGTGCTATATAAGCCTATATTTATGGTGGAAAATAATAATAAAAGAAAAAACTCCATATTTTGCGGATATGGAGTTGAAATGAGAGTTATAATTATGAGGACATTTTTCTGACACCCCCCTATAAATAAGATAATTTCAAAAAAATGTCACTTTGTCAGATTAAGGGTTCTAACAACATATAAGCTCGTTGTTCGTTCTGCTTGGTTTTCCTCACAACGAAAAATTCTTTGATTGTTTCCGATGTGATTGCTTTCTTTGGTTTAATGCCGAGTAAATCATAAAGGCGTATCAATTCAGCCTTAATATATTTACATGAATAGACCTGTCCACTCCTGAATGAGTTTTTCAGAAGTTGGACAAACTCTACTCCCGAAGTCTTTACACGGAAGTCTTTGAGTATCATTGCTTCTTTTATTCTTTTTGGAGTATAGTTATTTAGCTCAATTACCTCTTTGCCAACGGAGAAATAAGCCTCAACTATAAAACTGTCAAGTCTTGTCAGCTCCTTTATATGGTTTTGAACAAGAGGAGAAGCCATGTCATTTTTTAGTCGGTCAAGTATCGAGACTATCCGCTTCCGTGAATCTTTCAAAGACTGTGATTTATTCTCCAATTTCAGTCTGTCAGATTCGCCAATCGGGTAAATCAACCTTGTAACATCTGAAATCAGCAATTTTTCAGATGAGTTGTACCGTGCCACAATCGCATCAAGATTGTTATATGCCGATTTCACCAATTCTTCATCCATATAATTGTCGATAGCGAAATAGTCCAACTCGCCATTCTTTAGCATCCGTTTGAATGGAAGCACCTCCAAAGCATTTCTGAACGCATTACGAGTTTCAATTGTGGTGGCACAGTTATATAGGTTCTGTATTGTCTTATATGCGTGTGCGCTTGCTTGCAGATATTCTGTTATACCCTCTTTTGTCCTCATTGGGAATCCGCTGTTCGTATTGAGGATATGCAATATTGATGATATTCCGTTACGGAATCTTCCAATAGCTTGTGGTACATCCGTATTAGAGTCAATGGCCGTGTATTCAGAAAAATACGGCTCCGTGACAAATACAATGTCGGGCTTTTCCATAAGCTTTATATCAAGAGCGGTATAGAATCGGCTTGTAAAAAAGTTATATTGTTTCATGTGAGCCACGTCCCAATTTTCATAAGCGCACTTGAAACCTTTGCGTTTGAGCTTATCTACGCTCTTTGAAGCACAGAATACGGCTGAATCTTTCATAATCCCTAACTTCTCCATAAGCTGATTAATCATGTCTGTGCTGTTCACGAACAAACATATACTTCGGGGTTCTGTTTGAGCTTCCTTAATTTTAGGTAGAGTTACTTTTAACGCTTCAAGCACATTGTTTGTGTGAACAATACGAATAGATTTGCGATATTCATAGTCTGGTTTGATTTGCACAAGTGAAAACCCTTGTTCATCAAAGCGTGGGTCGGAGGGTATAATCGGTGTCGCTGATACCATTGCCTTTCTGTCGAAACGGAAGAAATCTTCTATCGGGAGGGTTATATCTTCCCGATAATCGTTGTCCTGAACATACTTCTGACATTCATCTAAAAGCATGAAGCAACGCACATAGATGTTTTCCTCAATTTCTTCAAAGGCATTTTTGACTTTGTAGAAACTTTCAGGAGTGGAGAGAATCTTGATATGTTTTTTCTCGGATATGGTGCGTTCAAGATATTCCACGACATCATCAATCGAGACCTTTTGCATGACACCAAATAGATTGTCGTTTTTGTGAATTTTGGATTTGCACTTGCCTACGATAGCAGGTTGATTCGGCTCTATTATGATTGAATCTCGTTGTGCCTCTATCTCGGAGTAAGTCGCTCCAAGTCCGGTGAGGGTCTTACATAGAATCGTGTTTGATTCTATCGTGCAAACATCTGACAGATGTTGCCCCTCGCAGATTCTTATGTCTTTAACTTCCATAAAATTGAATTTTAAAGAGTGGAGATAGGGAATCCTACCTCCACTCTCATTTTAGGATTCTTGCGATTTAACGGATAAGCCCTTTTTCACGCAGGTAGTTCGTGATTTCCTCGTCTCGCTCCACGAAAAAGAGTATTACACCGTTCTTGAATGTGGCTGTGGCAGTCAGTTTCCCTTGACGGTCACGAAACTCAGGCGTGAACTGAATGTTGCCGATTCCATTTTCGACAAAGAGTTTGAGCATATCCCTACGGAATTTGTTGGCATCAGTTTCTTCGGATTTGACTACTTCATCAGGTTTTACAGTCAAGTCCTCCGTTTCACCATTCATCAGGTACTTCATAACCCAGTTGAATGATTCCTGATTGAGCTGATAGGCGAAATTCTTGGTGGTCTTACTCTCTACCCGAATTGCCTCACAGCCGTATCGGTCTATGGTAAAGTAGAGTTGTACTCTTTCGCCACGAAGCATCATGGCTTTAAGCTCGTTATGAGCTTCTGTATTGTTATAGTTCTCAGCTACATTTGGCATAATGCCATTAAGATTAAAATTCATTTTTCTTGAATTTAAGGTGATTATTATGCAACCTACCCACAAAAGCTATGCTGCATCTCGCTTTGGTTTTGGATTACACTGCAAAGGTAGTATGACCTTAAACAGTCTCTCGGGTGTAAAATTTTTCACAATGTTACTCCCCCTGATTATCATAGGCACATAAAAAGAAAATCCCACCTCTCATTATAAGAAGTAGGATTCATTAGTCTTAAAATTATTAGTCGTTTAGCAAGTAGGATAGACAGAGGATATGCCTGAAAGAATCTTCCCCTTATACTGTTTGAAAAAGCCTTTTAAGGATTCGACATCAGCTAAAAAATTTTTGTTGGTGGATAAGCGAGTATAATAGACAAGCTGTGATATTAGGAGATTCTTGTTGAGTGAAACACCGTCACCTTTCTTGGCTCTACCACTGAATTGAGGATTAATTTCAAAAAAGTATTTCAGCAATGATGTGAAGTACCATATCAGAACTGATATTGATTCCTCTTTTGAATTGAATATGTCTTTGGCTTCCTCTACCGTATAACCTTTTATTGCTTCCTCGTCACGGTCATAGCCCTGCTTTATCCATTTCATCAGGATAGAGATTGTTCGACTGTCCTCTATTTCCAATTTACCATTAGTGGTAGTAATGGATAGCTTCATTTCTGAATCTTCATCGTCAGGAGATAGCTTTATCAACTTCTCTATCCTGCGTTGTGCGCTGTCCTTGATTGTGAATCCTGAAAGACAGATACTATAAGCATAATCAAAAAGAAACATAATAAGCAACCAAAACGCATAAGCATCTAATTTCAATCCGCTTATAGTAGCTTGCAGGTCGCTATCCTTTATATAATCCTCATATTTATAGGTGCATGGTATTTTGCCTGAATTATATCGTTCCTCAAAAATATCCATTGCTTCAAACGGCATAGTGAGATAAACCATACTGTTATAGATAGGCAAACCATCAGGCGTATAATATGGCTCTCCTTGACCTCTTATAATATTATAAATGTATTTGAAATGACTTTCGTTGTTCGCATTTATCTGATTTCCCATAAAGTGCTATATTTTAAGTCTGTAAAGTTACGAAAAATCCGCCTATCTGTGAATAAGCGGATTCTGCAATTAGAGGGAAAATGTATCAGAGCAAGTTTTTCATGGCATTGTCTATCTGCTCATTGTCGAAGCTGTCAAGGTAGATTTGGGTTGTGGTGAGGTCTGAATGACCCAGTGCTTCACTAATAATTGCTATACTTGTACCTGACTTTTTTAATACACTTGCAAATGAATGTCGTGCAACGTAGGTCGTCAGATTCGCTTCGATACCTAATTGATTTGCTAAGTATTTGAGATTGGCATTGACCTTAACCAATATCTTATGAATACGGTTCTGCTTCTGCTGTGCGGTCTTGTGTACTCCCATATCAAGAATAGGGAATAAGTAACCATTTGTTCCATTCTCATATTTAGAGAGAATTACGGCTCAAGCCGAAAACCCAGTGCATGAATTTAGAGAAAAGTGTTAAATTTGTGGCATGAAAACCGCAGATGCAATATGGATGTGTCTTCCCGAAGGCATGGATGAACTCTTCGAGATGGTGCGCTTCGAACGCACAGAACAAGCATATGACATATGGCTTGATGAGAAAAAGAGACTGTCAGATGAAGACTATCGTAATCCGCACATAGTTGCGCGAGGCTATACAGAATACGTTACAATACAAGACTATCCGATGCGCGGACGCCCCGTATTCCTGCACATGCGCAAGAACAAATGGTGGGACAGGCAGACCAATGAAATCTTCAGTTACAACCTCGAGCTCCCCAACGAGGAAGGCACACGGCTCAGCGCAGAGTTCGTGTCTTTTTTAAAAGATGAAGGTGGAGACGACGGCACTGTCGATTAAGCACATAGCGCAGATGTACTGCGCCAACGGCAAGTATTTCGCGGATTTATACCGCAACAGGATAAGTGGTTATGCCGCCTGGTGCGAACATGAACTTTGCTGCGGCTTTTATTTCAATGCCGCCAATATTGGTCCGTACATGAGCCTTGACGAGACATGCCTGAGCAACGGCGAGGTATGGACCTTCCTGACCAACAAGGACGGCCACGGCGGCAAGGGCACGCTGGCTGCGGCCATCCCCGGCACGAAGAGCGACGAGATTATATCCATACTCATAGCAGCCATGAGTAAGTCAGTCAGGCGCAAAGTAAAAGAGGTTACCTGCGATCTGTCGCCGTCAATGATGCTGATAGCAGGTGAAGTATTCTATAACGCCCATGTGGTCAATGACCGTTTTCATGTACAACAGGTCTATAATGAGGCCGTTGACGAAATCCGTATCGACATACGCCGTCAGCTCATCGCCCGGGAGAACAACCGCGACAGATCAGAGCCGCCGGTAACGTACTCCAACGGCGAGACCATGCGTCAGATACTTGCGCGCAGCAAGCACACCCTGATGATGTCACAGAACAAATGGACTGACATCCAGCGTCATCGCGTAAACATTCTGTTCAAATATCATCCCATTCTCAAGAGTGCATATGCTCTGGCAATGGAACTGAGACGGATTTTCAACGCTAAAATGACACCGACAAAGGCCATCGGGCGGATGAACAGGTGGTATGAAAAAGTAATGACATTGGGCAACAACAACTTCCGCTCTGTCATCAAGACATTCAAGAATCATGCTCCGACCATCCTCAACTATTTCCGCCGACGTGCGACCAATGCCTCCGCCGAAGCCTTCAACTCTAAAGTCAAGATCTTCCGCTCGCAAATGCGCGGTGTCCGAGATCGCGATTTCTTCATCTTCCGCCTGGTCAAACTATACGCCTGAATATTTAACACTTTGTTCTGCTCAATTTAACATATGCACCGGAATTTCGGCTTGAACCAGAATTACGTTAGCTTCATCACATAAACCTATGGTGATTCTCTTTCCTGTCTTTTGACGGACGTAACTTAGTCTGCCATTTATAATATTCTCGGCTGTCAGATTGGCTATATCAGTAAAGTTAATACCCCCACATAAATAGCTGAACATAAAAATATCACGGCTCAACTCCATGTACAGACGTTTGCTTTCTGTTGGCTGACACTCCTTGATTTCTAAGATGTCAGTTTTAGCGATTGCCCTCTTTTGAGTGGAAGTATCAAACTTGTTAATCTTATAATCATCAAACGGATAGTCTGACTTACGAGCGCATTTTGCCTGAATAGCCTTGTTATATGCACTTCTCAATGTGCGAAAGAGTAGGCTGATAGTTGTTTCTTTATTTCCTTTTGACCTTAACCACTTCTCATATTTTGATAGCCATTCTGCATCTATATGGCTGAAAGGGATGTCGAGTTTCCCTTTATTAAAGACTTTTAGTGAGTTATAAGAGCCTTTATAGATAAGGCGATTGCCACAACGCTCTGAACGTGCGTATTCCTCAATAAGTTCCGTATAGAACTCTCCAACAGTCTTTAGAGTAAACTTATCGCTCTGTGATTTAAGGAGAGTGGAAGCGGTATATTCTTTTTGTTCTGAGTTTAGAATGAGTACACGGCTTTGTAGCTCAGCTTGTTTGGCAATGATGATTTTTAGAATTTGCTCACGATTTGGGCAGCTTGCTTTTGGTGCGTTTTTAGAAAAACTCCAATGTTTTGGATTGACAGATATACCTAAACTCCGATAAATCTTCTTTCCGTCTTTGCACACACGAAGCATCAGGGGGTGTTCGCCATTTGCAAGAGTTTTCGACTTGTAGCAAACTACTGAAAATGTAGCGTTTGACATTTCTCTACGGTTTAACTCTTAGTTTAACTCTCAAAGTCAAAACTGAGTATTCCTGAATGTCAAAATAAAGAAAAATCTGACAGCTTGCAGGGGCTAACTGTCAGATTTTCAGCGGAGCGGTAAACGAGGCTCGAACTCGCGACCCTCAGCTTGGGAAGCTGATGCTCTACCAACTGAGCTATTACCGCGGGCGTTAGGTTTATATGGTCAAGTGATCGGAACGGCGGGATTACGGGAGGGCCTGCGACGATGTTGACCGATGCAAAGGTAGGGATATTTTTTTGAATTGACAAAACAGTTGTTGCGTTTTTTGTGCCGGAGTATACGAAAAAGCTGTGGCGGAGTCGGATTTATTGCGTGTCTTTCCTCTAAAGAAAAAACATTTATTTATTCTGCCGGTGTATATATATCAAGATTTATATCTACATTTGCAGATGTATGGACCGACGTAAATTTTGTAAAATTGGCGCGCTGGCTATGGGCGCATTGGGATTAGGGGTATTCGATGCGCAAAGCTCGGCTTTGTCTTCCTGGAGTGAGCTGCGGCCGATGAGGTCGTTCAGACTTGCAGTAATCAGATGTGAGTGTTATGAGGATATTCAGAGCCGATATCTTGACGACCCAGAGTCGGGACCATGCGAGATGTTTAGTCCGGGAGTTGTGATGGAGTTTGCAAATGGATGTGAATGTCCTGCCGATTTTTGCCGTAGGGCTTGGCCGGTAATAATAGGAAGTGTCAACATGGCTGTGCAGAGTTGTGTGGCCATGCGTGAGAATGTTCTGGTAGTGGCTTGTCCGGATGGAGCAAGGCCGGTTATATTTAAGGTGGATTTGTTGTAGGGGATACCTTTGTGATTTTATCGCATAAACGGATGTTTCGCTTCCGGATCGGGAACGAATGATTCGTAGGTCGAGTCGCTGTAATATACAACGATTCCTGTGACACATTTGCCTTTGCCGGGGGTGACGGTAATGGGGTGGTTGGGCGACTGCTGGCTCTGTGTTTGAGGCGAAGGCGCGGCGGCGGGAGCGGATGAGGTTGACGGATTGCCTGCGAACGCAAAGGTATTGCCTGCAAATGAAAATTCTTCCGCATCTGACACCTCGGATTTTTCTGAGTCAGAATCGTCGACAGAAAAAAGATTCTCGTCTTGTGACTGATATTCTTGTATATCAGTTTTTTGCGTGTCAATTTCTGCGCTTGTTGGCTCGTTTTGAGGCTTTGAGGTTGCGATATTATTATCGATTACCATCTCTCCCTCGCCAAACATCAGCCATGAGACGGAAAGTTCGGGGTAGGTGTAATGTATTTTACCGATAATTTCATCGCTAACCTTTTTGTTGCGTCCTGCAAGTAGCTGAGAGGCAGATGGGCGAGGTATGTCGCATTCATCGGCAAACTGAGTTATGCTGATGCCGCGTGTGTTGAGATACTGTTTGAGTCTGGAAACAAGATCCATAATTTGCAAACTTGTAAAATTTGACTTTACATTTGATGTGCAAATGTAATTATAATATTTGAAACTGCAAAATTTATTTTTCAAAACCGCAAGGTTGTACTGTGGAATTGCAAATTGACACGAGTTTTAAAATGAATCAACCGGGTGTGTGTTTAAGTTTGCAAAATAAAATCGGCAGCGACTGCTATAAATGGATGTATTAAAGGATTCATTTAATGGTTCTCGGTAGATTACTGGATTGTATACTCTTGATGTATGCGAAGGCTGCTGCGAGCTAAAAACGCCTGTGATTAGATGGTTTGCTTGCAGTTGTTCTTTATATTATTTTTGTAATATGCTGAGTTATAATGTGTAAAAAATCGCGTTAATAAATTAAAACGCCATAAATTGGTATGGAGTATGCAAATGCAATATGATGTGGGAATTGTAAAATCAAGATTGTTCGACGTATTAGACCAGGTTGCGATTTAAAAACGGAGTCACGAGGTTTGATATTTCATCTGAGAATTATGGCTGTTTGCGATACAAAATAAGTTTAAATATTGAATTTATAATTGCAATGTCAAAAGTTTTGATTGCAATTGTAAAAGTTATATCACAAAATCAAATACGAGCTATTCGCAGTTTTAATTCTCAAACACTTAAAGAGCAATTGAAGTCATGAAGTATGACCTTCGATTGTATAACAATTCTTTTATATCAAAGTATTTGATTATTAGGGGTTTTAACATACGCAAATATTTTGGCTAAAAAATTCATCTAAATGTAAAAATAATTCAATATATATTTTCGTTTTACATTAGTTTAAACATATCTTCATTAACTTAAATAATCTCTACCGTGAAAAGAATCATTACGTTTATGCTATGTATATCCATATTGTTTTGTGGCGCAAAAGGCATAGAAAAACCGTGGAAACATGGCGGTCTTAAAGTGTCGGATGTCGGGCCATATCTCTCTCATGCCGATGGAACACCATTTTTCTGGCTTGGTGATACAGGCTGGCTCTTGTCTCAAAGACTCGACAGGGATGAGGCTGCCTACTATCTGAAACGATGTGGTGAGGCTGGATATAATGTCGTACAGATCCAGGTGATAAATGGCATACCTGCTTTTAACGTGTATGGCCAGATGTCAATGCCTGACGGGTTTGATTTCTCTAATATCAATAGGCCCGGAGTGTATGGTTATTGGGATCATATGGACTATATTATAGATATGGCCGAGCGCAACGGAATATACATCGGTATGGTGTGCATATGGGGAGGTATGGTCAAAGCCGGAATGATGGACGAGCAGCAAGCTGTAGCCTACGGTACGTTTCTTGCCAACCGTTATAAGGACAAGCCTAATGTAATCTGGATAATGGGTGGAGATGTGCAAGGCGATATACGTCCTGAAGTGTGGGATTCGCTGGCACGTTCTATCAGGAGCATTGACAAAAATCATGTCATGACCTATCATCCTCGCGGACGCCACACATCGGCCCAATGGTTTGCCGACCGCGAGTGGCTCGATTTTCATATGTTTCAGAGCGGCCACAGGCGTTACAACCAGCGTATGGGCAACAAGAATTATCCCATACAGGAAGGTACGGAGGAGGATTCATGGATGTATGTCGACTCGACAAGAGTTTATGATCCCGTGCGACCGGTGCTTGATGGCGAGCCGAGTTATGAAGACATACCGCAGGGGTTGCATGGTGCTGACGAGCCGCGATGGAGTGCCCGTGATGTGCGTCGCTATGCCTATTGGTCGGTGTTTGCCGGATCATGCGGGCATACCTATGGACATAATTCCATAATGCAGTTTGTGCGTCCAGGAGTCAATGGCGCGTATTTCGCCGACGGTATAGCCAAGCCGTGGTATAAAGCTCTTGATGATGACGGTTTCAATCAGATGGTACATCTTAAGCGGCTTATGCTTGCGTTTTCCTATTATGAGCGTGTGCCTGACCGATCGGCCATACGTAATAACGGTGTGCGATATGAACGTCTTATTGCTACTCGTGGCAAAGATTATCTGTTGGTGTATAATCACACCGGTCGAGACATGAATGTGGATCTGAGCAAAATTTCGGGCCGCAAGCATCGCGCCTGGTGGATGGACGCAGCTTCCGGAGCGGTCAAGTATATCGGTGAGGTCGGTAAGGATATGCGTTATAAACCTGATGGTGATGCCGACGGTGTACTTATTGTGACCGATGTCAAGTCTGCTTATCTGACGCCCGAGACTACGTCGCTCATATCTCTGCCGGTCTCAGAGGCGAGAGACCTTACGGAGTGACAGACGAGAGGCGCAAAAACAGTAATGGAGAATGGATGTCTGAGCTTAGCAAAGCTCGGTGTCCATTCTCCATTTTTTAGCGGGATTCCGCTTGGCTTGTGATTGCTGAATTTATCCCACTTCGGCGATAACTTCGATTTCGACAAGTACCTGCTTGGGGAGCTCGCGCACAGCTACAGCCGAACGGGCGGGGAACGGCTCGGAGAATGTGCGGGCATATACCTCGTTCATGGGGCCGAAGAGGCTCATGTCGGCGAGGAATACGGTTGTCTTGACTACTCGGTCGATGCTGGTGCCGGCAGCGGCAAGAATGGCCTTGACATTGGCGAGCGACTGTTCGGTCTGAGCCTGGATGCCTTCGGGTACTTCGCCGGTAGCGGGATTTACGGGTATCTGGCCTGAGCAGAAGAGGAGTGAACCACACTTGATGGCCTGGCTGTAGGGGCCGATGGCTGCGGGTGCCGCAGTAGTTGAAATTACTTCTTTCATGTTGTTGAAATGTTTAACATTGATATTTATTATGGTTTTGCTTTGGCAAAACTTTTGTTGCTATTTTATATTTCCGATAGTAGTGTGTCGCCTTTCATTGTCGTGAGACGTGAGTCGATCTCGTCGCATATGGCTGTTACGCCCGGAAATTCATCCGGAAATCCGGCTATGAAATTCTTCTCTCCGTGATTGCGCAGACGCTCTATGACAAAGACACATGAGTAATGGTCGATGCTCATGGCCGGCTGCACGGGCTGCTCGTCGGTCGAGAGGTCGTGTGAGCATTCCGGTATGACTCTGACAAGTAGTCCGCACGCTATCAGTCGGTCTATGATTGCCGAGACAAGCGGTGAGGGAATGCCATAAGCCGAAGCCGTCTCGAGTGGTGTTATAGGCCGCTTGGCTGTGGCGAAACGTTTTATTATCACCGAGAGAATGGCAATAGTGACTTTCAGCCGGTAGTTGTCAGATATGTCGCGTGTCTGGCGGTTGAATGTAAACATGGCAATGTTTTGAGCCGCACTGCACACAAGAGCTCCCGCCAGTGTTATCAGCCATGAGAGCTGCATCCATATGAGCATCAAGGGCAGAAATGAGAAGGAGCCGTAGATGGCATTGTATTTGGCTACATACAATTGGCCTGTGACAAATAGCCATTGGAGTAACTGAAAAGCGGTTCCAGCTAATATACCGGCCGGGAGAGCGTTCTTGAATTTAACCTTGGCGTTGGGGATGAGCATGTATGCTCCGACAAAAAAGAGCCATGTGAGCACCACGCTCGCGCAGTCGAGCATTATTTCAAGAAACGGTGTCACGAAGTCAAAAGGCAACAGCTTCTGTATGGCTGTCGACATGAATATCTGTAATCCCCCCGAACATATCATCAGGATAGGCAGGATGATACATATGGCGAGATAGTCGGTGACTTTGCGGAAAAACGAGCGGCCGACAGTCACCCCCCACACATAGTTGAAGGCGTCCTCAACGCTGTCAAGCAGAGAGACGATGGTCCATAGCAGAAATACTATGCCGACGCCTACAAACAGGCCTTCGGATGCTTGGGCCAGGCAGGAATCGACAAACTTGAAGGCCATCTCAAGGGCCTTGTGTTGTGAGGGGAAATAAGTGTAAACCTGATTCTGAAGTAGATTTTGAAATCCAAAGCCTCGGCCTATGGCAAATACCAACGCAAGAGCCGGCACCACAGCAAGCATGGTGCGATAGGTCATGGCGCACGCTTTGCTCTGGAGGTCAGTGCTCATAAAGGTTTTGACAGTTAGGTTGACTGTTTTTATAAGGTTGACTTTCAGATTATCGCGATGGTCCTCCCATACACCTTCGGAGCAATAGGCCCATAAAGCCATGGCCCGTTTGCTCAGACGGTCATAGGTTTGCGCAAGGCGTCCTTTGGATTTCGTGTCATTTTTCATCGGTCGGTGTTTCTATATATGTCTTGGCTGCCTGTGTCCTGGCTATGTCAAGCATGCGTGTGAGGCGTTCCTTTTCGATGCTTGCGAGTTTGGCCTGGCGCAGAGTTGTAGCGTAATCATACAGGGTGGTTATTTCTGAAGCCTGTATCGCCGGCAGCGGCATGGAGTGGGAGGATGAACCGTTAAATGTGAGTGTCATCGGAGTGGCGCGGTGCTTGTTGATGAAACGTCCGAGCGAGTCACATTCGATTCCCATAAATGTTATGATCTCGGCTCCCATCGAGCGGTCATTGCGCTCGCCGTCATGAGGCACGGAAGCTGTCGACGCACTCTCTCCGTTGCAGCTCACGGTGACCGAAGTGCTTTTGGCCGGTTTGCCTTTAAGGGATGATATTATGTAGAAATCTCCGTCAGGACTTATGCGTGCCTGAAGGCCGTTGACAGCTCCTACGCTTTCCGGATTGGTGGATGCACCTGTGTAGTAACCCTCGATGGGATTCTTTACAAATTTCACAAGCCGTTGGAGTGAATCTCCTCTGACTCCAAGCACGGCGACGAGCGAATCGGCCTCTTGAAGCTTTTGTACGGTCAAACCTTCGGTGGCCCGTGTGGCGAGATGGAGTGCCTGACGGCGCACGTCTATTTCGGCCGGATATGCCGACTTGATGGAGTCGGTGAGCGTAATCGCGCCAGCATAGTTGCGGGCGTCATAGGCTGCGGTGGCTTCTGCAAGCAGGGCTTCTGCCTTGGCTTTATCGCCTGAGCCGGAACATGAAGCGAGTATGGATAGAGCGGCCAATGCCGAGACGAGAGAGCGAGAGGTGTTAGTTGCTGCGTTGAACATCTTTTATGCCTTTGACAGTTTTGATTTTTTTGATTATATTGTTGAGTGCGGCTATGTCGTTGATGCCGAGGACGAGAAAGCCCGAGAACATACCGTCGTTCGATTCAATGGATATATTGCGAAGGGCTACGTCTTTTTCCTTGTTGATTATTGATGTTATATTTGTGACTATGCCGATGTCGTCGATGCCGACAATGCGCACTGTGGCGGCAAACTGATTGCCGGCTTTGCCCGACCAGCGTGTGCGTATCACGCGATAGGGGTAGCGTTCGTGGATATGGCGCGAGTTGGGACAGTCGATGCGGTGGATTTTTATGACTCCCTCGGCCGAAACAAATCCAAAGACTTTGTCGCCGTAAATTGGATTGCAGCATTTCGAGAGCCGATAGTTTACTCCTTTGATGTTGTCGCCTATGACGAGAATGTCATCTGACGAATTGTCGGAATGCCGTTCGCTCTGGTCCATGAACTCAAACTCCTCGGCACTGCGACGCTCTATCTCGGCCTTGTGGTCGGCGGCATTGAGCAGCTCGTAGGTAGCCATCACATCGTTGACATCAATGCTCTCGTCGGCAATGGCTTTGTAGAAGTCTGTTACTGTGCGGTAACCCATCTTTTTGATGGCACGCATGAGTGTCGCTTCCTCAAGATCGATTTTGCGGTTTTTACATCTGCGCTGGAGCAGCTCGCGTCCATATTCCGCCGATCTGTTGGCGCGTTCGTTGATGGTCTGCTTTATTTTGTTGCGGGCCTTGGTAGTGACAACAAAATTGAGCCAGTCGAGTTTGGGTTGCTGGGACGGAGAGGTGAGAATTTCGACCGTGTCGCCCGACGACAGTTTGTGGTTGAGCTTGCGGTTGCGTCCGTTGACCTTGCCTCCGATGCATGAGCATCCGAGTTTGGAGTGGACGGCAAAGGCAAAGTCGAGAACCGATGCGCCCATAGGCAGTCGGTAAAGATCGCCCATGGGTGTAAAGATAAACACTTCTTTATCGTAGATGTCCATCTTGAAGTTTTTCATCAGTTCCATCGGACCGTCGGCGGTCTCGAGGATGTCGCGCACATTGTTCATCCACGCGTCGAGCTGTCCCTCGCTCTTGATGCCCTTGTATTTCCAATGGGCGGCAAGACCTTTCTCGGCTACGAGGTCCATTCGGCGTGTGCGTATCTGCACCTCCACCCATTTGTTGTCAGGACCCATTACGGTGGTGTGAAGTGATTCGTATCCGTTGCCTTTAGGTATGGACAACCAGTCCTTCAGACGTTTGGGGTTGGAGGTGTACATGTCGGTGATGATGGAGAATACTCGCCAACACTCGGCCTTCTCGTCCTCCAGAGGTACATCAAGAATTATGCGTATCGCAAAGAGGTCATATATGCCCGACAGCTCTACCTGTTGTTTGCGCAGCTTGTTCCAGATGGAAAATATACTTTTTGTGCGCCCTTTTATCTCGTATTTAAGACCCGTCTTGTCGAGCTTTTCTCTTACAGGGGCAATAAATGAAGCGATGTACGCATCACGTGTAGCCTTGGTCTCGTTGAGCTCGCGGGCGATCTTGGTGTATGTGTCGCGTGCCGTATATTTGAGCGACATGTCTTCCAGTTCGCTTTTGATTTTATACAGACCGAGGCGATGAGCTAAAGGCGCGTAGAGGTAATTAGCCTCAAAAGCTGTGTCGATGACAAACTTTTCGTCAGGATGATGGTTGATGGCTCGCATAAGCGTAAGGCGATCGACAATCATGATGATTATGACACGGATGTCGTCGGCCAGAGCCATGAGTAGACGTCGGAAGTTGTCGGTCTTGACTACGGTCTGTTTGCCGTAGAGTGTCGATACTTTCATCAGACCTGTCACGAGACGGGCCACATCTGTGTTCCACAGTCGCTCTACATATTGCACTTCGAGTGAGCCGGCCGAACAAAGATTGTAGACAAGCGTTGCAATAATCATGTTGCGGTCGGGCGACACCATCTCGCAGAGCGCGATACATGTCTCCATGGCTCTTGCCACAGGGTCTATGCCGTGGGTGTGAGCCGGTTTATAGCCGGCTTCAACGGCTTCCTTGTAGACTTTGCGCAAGGTTTGATAATCTGATGGCTCGGCTACTATTGAGGCAGTCATCATCAGATGTCGCACCAACTGACGCAAATCGGTATGTGATATCTTGGTTGTTTCCATTGCGCTTATGAAATAAGGTGGAAAAGGTCATATCGGTTGAGGCGGATGGCGGAGAGTGGGGGATATGCGTATTATTCGCGGCGTGATATGCACGCTCCGGCCGAGGACAGGCGTGTATCGATGGCCTCATAGCCTCGGTCGATCTGGTCGATGTTGTCGATTACCGACATGCCTTTGGCACTTAGTGCAGCAATAAGCATGGCGATGCCGGCACGGATGTCGGGCGAATGCATATTGTTGGCTCTCAGTGGTACTTTGTGGTCGAGGCCAATAACGACAGCACGGTGAGGGTCGCAAAGCATTATTTGCGCGCCCATATCAATGAGCCGGTCGACGAAAAACAGTCTGCTCTCAAACATCTTCTGGTGAATGAGCACCGAACCGCGACACTGTGTGGCCGTTACGAGAATTACCGACAGAAGGTCAGGCGTTAGTCCGGGCCATGGAGCGTCGGCTATAGTGGGAATGGAGCCGTCAAGATTGTTTTCGATTTCATAGACATCCTGTGCAGGGATGAATATATCGTCGCCTCTGCGCTCGAGTTTGATGCCAAGGCGTCGGAAGGCGTCAGGGATGATGCCGAGATTGTCATACGATACATCTTTGATGGTCAGCGAACTTTGGGTGAGTGCGGCCATGCCGATAAAACTGCCGACTTCAATCATGTCGGGCAGGATGGTGTGCTCGGCCCCTCCAAGACGCTCGCAGCCGGTGATGCGGAGCAGATTTGACCCCATACCCTCTATTTTTACTCCCATTGCAGTAAGCATCTTGCACAGTTGTTGCACATAAGGCTCACATGCTGCATTATATATAGTGGTGGTGCCTTCAGCTAATGCGGCAGCCATGACAATGTTGGCTGTGCCGGTCACAGAGGCTTCGTCAAGAAGCATGTAGCAACCTTTCAGTCCGTTGACCGTAATTAGGTAATAAGCCTGACGCTCCTCGTTGTAGGCTATCATGGCGCCAAGCTTGGAGAGTCCGGTAATGTGGGTGTCAACCTTTCGGCGTCCTATTTTGTCGCCTCCCGGTTTGGCAAAATAGGCTTGTCCGAGACGGGCAAGCAGAGGTCCGACCACAAGCACCGAACCACGCAGACCGGCGCATCGGGCTACAAAGTCGGCACTTGAAATATAGTCTTCGTCAAGGTCGTCAGCTTGGAAACGATAACTGCCTTCACTGATTTTGTCGACCTTGACATTCATGGCTTTGAGCAAATCTATGAGATTCTTGACATCAAGAATGTTGGGGACATTGTGTATTGTCACTGGTTCTTTTGTAAGCAATACTGCACTGATTACCTGAAGGGCTTCGTTTTTCGCACCTTGTGGTCTGATGTCACCGTTAAGGCGGTGTCCGCCTTCGATAATATATTTACTCATAATTTGTGTTTAGCTGATAACTGTGAGGGGTGGGGTAATTTTAATATTTGAACGCCGATGGGCTTAGATGTGTTCAACTTCGGGTGTCAAAGTCACACCATATTTTTCACGAACTGAGAGTATGATTTCGTGTTCAAGCCTTAATACTTCATCGGCGGAAGCTTTACGCTCTGGATTTACAATAACCAATGGCTGAAGATGCCATACGGCCACGTTGCCCATCGATCGGCCTTTCCAACCGCAATGGTCAATCAGCCATGCCGCCGGTACTTTCCATCCGTCATCCATCCGATAGTGTGGGAATGAGTTATTCCCCTCGACGTTCTGTATGTGTTCGAGCTGAGTCTCGGAAATAACAGGGTTTTTGAAAAAACTGCCGGCACTTGGCATTGTTTGCGGATTAGGCAATTTTGTGTCACGTACCGACATCACAGCCTTGCGCACATCAAGAGGAGAAGCCGGAAATGTGGAAAATCGCTCCTTAAGAGCAGGATATTCGATGCGGGGGGCGGGTAGGGTGGAAAGTTGATAGACCACCGAGTGTATTATATAACACCCGTATAGTTCGGGCCGTTTGAATATAGAATCTCGATAGCCATAACGGCACTTATCTTGAGCTATCGTGACAAATTCATGCTTATTCCTGTCAAATGCATTCACCTCTATTATAGAGTCGGCCGCTTCCATACCGTAAGCACCCACATTCTGCACCGCGGAAGCTCCGGCCTCGCCGGGAATTCCGGAAAGGTTTTCAACTCCCCAAAGCCCGCGGTCACATGCCCAACGAATAAAATCATCCATTATTTCGCCGGCTCCAACGCGCACTTTTACATACGAAGAGTTCTCTTCGATAATTTCTATGCCTTTAATTTTACTGTGAGCAATCACGCCGGGAAAGTCGGACGTGAAAAGTAAATTGCTTCCTCCACCGATATGCAGAAAGTCGACATCTGCTCGTAACGTAGAGAGTATAAACGGGATATCTTCCTTGCGGTCATATTCAATGAAGCATCCACACTTGGCCGGGATGGCAAATGTAGTGGCTTTAGATAGGTCGAAATTATGATATGTGGTAATCATAGGCACAAATTTAATCAAATAATTCTGAAAAAAATTAATAAAAATGCATGGTTTTTTAAAAATAAAGTCTTAACTTTGCACCGCAATTCAAGGAAAGCCCCCTGCAAAGGGTTATACTGATAATTGAAGCAACCAACCATGAGGAAAGATGCCGGAGTGGTCGATCGGGGCGGTCTCGAAAACCGTTGTGCCCTTGCGGGCACCCAGGGTTCGAATCCCTGTCTTTCCGCAACCTAATCGGACGAAAATCAGTCCGGAAGCGACAAACCGCAGACTATCAAATAGTTCTGCGGTTTTTTTCGTGTCTAATCCTTTCGATTCAGGACCGAATCCAGACCAAGAAAAGGCGCATGGTAATAAGGGTTCAAGCCGAAATTCCGGTGCATATGTTAAATTGAGCAGAACGAAGTGTTAAATATTCAGGCGTATAGTTTGACCAGGCGGAAGATGAAGAAATCGCGATCTCGGACACCGCGCATTTGCGAGCGGAAGATCTTGACTTTAGAGTTGAAGGCTTCGGCGGAGGCATTGGTCGCACGTCGGCGGAAATAGTTGAGGATGGTCGGAGCATGATTCTTGAATGTCTTGATGACAGAGCGGAAGTTGTTGTTGCCCAATGTCATTACTTTTTCATACCACCTGTTCATCCGCCCGATGGCCTTTGTCGGTGTCATTTTAGCGTTGAAAATCCGTCTCAGTTCCATTGCCAGAGCATATGCACTCTTGAGAATGGGATGATATTTGAACAGAATGTTTACGCGATGACGCTGGATGTCAGTCCATTTGTTCTGTGACATCATCAGGGTGTGCTTGCTGCGCGCAAGTATCTGACGCATGGTCTCGCCGTTGGAGTACGTTACCGGCGGCTCTGATCTGTCGCGGTTGTTCTCCCGGGCGATGAGCTGACGGCGTATGTCGATACGGATTTCGTCAACGGCCTCATTATAGACCTGTTGTACATGAAAACGGTCATTGACCACATGGGCGTTATAGAATACTTCACCTGCTATCAGCATCATTGACGGCGACAGATCGCAGGTAACCTCTTTTACTTTGCGCCTGACTGACTTACTCATGGCTGCTATGAGTATGGATATAATCTCGTCGCTCTTCGTGCCGGGGATGGCCGCAGCCAGCGTGCCCTTGCCGCCGTGGCCGTCCTTGTTGGTCAGGAAGGTCCATACCTCGCCGTTGCTCAGGCATGTCTCGTCAAGGCTCATGTACGGACCAATATTGGCGGCATTGAAATAAAAGCCGCAGCAAAGTTCATGTTCGCACCAGGCGGCATAACCACTTATCCTGTTGCGGTATAAATCCGCGAAATACTTGCCGTTGGCGCAGTACATCTGCGCTATGTGCTTAATCGACAGTGCCGTCGTCTCCACCTTCATCTTTTAAAAAAGACACGAACTCTGCGCTGAGCCGTGTGCCTTCCTCGTTGGGGAGCTCGAGGTTGTAACTGAAGATTTCATTGGTCTGCCTGTCCCACCATTTGTTCTTGCGCATGTGCAGGAATACGGGGCGTCCGCGCATCGGATAGTCTTGTATTGTAACGTATTCTGTATAGCCTCGCGCAACTATGTGCGGATTACGATAGTCTTCATCTGACAGTCTCTTTTTCTCATCAAGCCATATGTCATATGCTTGTTCTGTGCGTTCGAAGCGCACCATCTCGAAGAGTTCATCCATGCCTTCGGGAAGACACATCCATATTGCATCTACGGTTTTCATGCCACAAATTTAACACTTTTCTCTAAATTCATGCACTGGGTTTTCGGCTTGAGCCGCAATTTCTTCGTTCTCCATATCACGAACCATCCATCGCAGGGATATGCGCAGTTCGTCGATTGCGTCATAATAGAGCTTATGGACATGGAACCGGTCGTTGGTGACGGTCGCTTTGGGAAATGATTGCCGGGCGATAAGCATCATGGACGATGACAAGTCGAGAGTTATCTCGCTGACTGTTTTACGTCTGGCAAGTGGTATTTTCTCAAGTACGGCTATGACGGTCTCGGCTTTTGTGCCGCGTATGGCAGCTACAAGTGCGCCTCTGCCTCCGTGAGCGTCACGGTTGGTCACAAAAGTATAGAGTTCCCCGCAGCTGAGAGAAGACTCGTCGATGGCCAGATTTGGTCCGATATTATGCGGATAGATAATATATTCTTCTGCGTGATCAAGTTGCCTCCAGCTCCGGTAGTCGCTGAATATTTCCTTGTATTGTCTTGACAGACCGGCTCCGTTTACACCGTAGTGCGCTCCTATCGAACGGATACTTTCCGGTGTTGATTCAATACGCCTCTTTTAAAAAAGCTACGAACTCAGGGGTCAGGCGTGAGCCTTCTTCCGTCAGATCGTAGTCGTAGGTGAAGATACTTCCGTCCTCCGTGTCTCGCCATTTCCTTCGCCTGATATGCAGAAAGACGGCTTTGCCGCGTATGGGGAAATCCTGGATCACGCGTTCATCTGTAAAACCGTATTCCCTTACCGTTCCTTTTTTATAGTCCTCGCGTGACATGTAACCGCGCTCGTCGAGCCAGTAATCCAGTCGCTCATCCGACTCTTCATAGTTGACAAACTCAAAGTTTTCCGTGATAATATCCGGAAAGATTGTACGTAATACTTGCCATTGTTTCATACTGCAAAGTTCGATATACTTCCTCTTTTTAACAACCGCTTTTTTACATTGACCCCATTTACCCCGGAATAGGTACTAAATGGTGACTGACTCCCATTTAATAGTTAAAATCCCATAAAATTTTCGTACCTTTGTGGTCGGGTTGACGCAAGTTTCCCCATGACATTTTGAAACAAGAAGCGGTATGCTCTCTTGTATTTGGGAACGTAGGAAATTCACCAGTATACTGAGATTGCATAGCGGTTCTCACGCATACGGCGTGGGCTGCTATCTCTACATCTGTACACAAGGTTTCCTACGACCTCCAAATAAGACTTGGCGTTGCAGTCCGCGCTTCTGTATTTATAAACCGCTCCATCTGACTGTGGAGCAAAATGATATGACTATGTTTATCGCAATTCTCAAATACAAAAAGCCCTTGAGCGAGGTTGACCGATTCCTTGTCGCTCATCGTGAATATCTCACCACACACTATGCTGCCGGTGATTTCATCGCATCCGGGCCGCAGACGCCTCGTGTCGGTGGCGTGATAATGATGAAAGCCGACAGCCGTGAAGCGGTTCATGCTATAATTGCAGAAGATCCATTCTACATAAATGGCATTGCTGATTATCAGATTGTAGAGTTTACTCCTACGATGTTCAGCGACCCAATACTTTCCGACATACTGTATAATAGTAGCAGATAAAGGAGACATTTTATTGCAAGATGAAACAGAACAATATTTTATATCTGGTTATTGGATGTGCCATGATGATGGCTTCATGTAGCCAGTCGTCGAATAAGGCCCAAAAGACGACATTAGAAGAAGATGATAGACCCCCATTGGAATATACCGATGCTGACAGGACGTTTAGTGTTGTACTTGAAATCTCAAGTGACAGCCTGATGACTTGCAACAATAATTTCTCGGGGGCCGGACAGTGGCCCTTCGATATTGGATACAAGTAATCCCGCTTTTCCGGATCTTCTATCTGATTGGTTTGCATCAATGGATTCCGTTCAGATAAACCAACTCAAACGCGTGGAAGAACTTCATATTTCAGTAAGAGACGGTGTTACAGATGCAACTATCTAAAAGGTTAAACGTAACGTCATGAAATGTGGAATCAAGGGGATTTAAATATCTAATTTTTGACAGAATCATATTACGATGCCTTACATATCAATTGAGAGCGGCAGACTGACCGCTGAACAGAAGAAGCTGTTGATAAGACAGCTAACGGTGACCGCCTCCGAGATAACACATATCCCGGCGCAGTTCTTCACTGTCACCATCAAGGAACTATCTGATGAGAATTTCAGTATCGGCGGCAAGTCAATCGCCGAGATAAAACGCGACTATAATGGCGACAATTAAATAAAGGTTATATGGCATATTATACTGTTTATTGGCCTCAGGACTGGTTGGACGAACTAAGAAAATCAAATGACACAGGGCCTATAAAAGTAGTGTTTGGCAGCATCCACTCAAGGATGCCGTCAATAGCATCGATAAAAGTGGGTGATGTGGTATTTCCGGTCTCATTGCTCGAAAGGCATCTCTACATAATGGCAAGGCTGGAAGTCACCCATAAGGAGAGAGCCTTTGACTATTGCATAAGAGAACTTGGCACTCCTTACAGTTCACTTATTCCTGAAGGCGTTGTCGTTAAGACATCCGACACATTCTTTTGTGCAAAAGACGCTTCTTATAAAAGTCTCCAGAGTGTGCCTGAGAATCTCACGATGATTATACCCGGAGACAAACCACATTGCAAGCATCAGGAACCGTTTAATTGCTGTGCCGAATGGGCAGTATGGGGAGACAACGGCAGTGTTATAAAACCTCGCATCATTCCTGATGAGCTTGTGCCACTTCTTAGATTCGGTTATCCTAAGAGTAAAGAGAAGCCATTACGAATCAATTCAAAAGGAGTTGTGTTGGCTCAAAGTATAGCTGCGACCCGGCACTTGTCGGAGGAATCTGCAATGGTTTTTGAAGGACTCTTTGAAAACAGCTAAATTCGTTTAGAGTGTGTTTGAATTTAACGCACTGCTAATCTCAGGAAAATCATGATTATAAAATCGCAACTGCAATAAATGAGTAAAATTCGACAGATTACATTCACCAGCACATACCTGAGCAAGCAGATGGTCCTTGCGGTATATCTTCCTGATGAATATAAGTATGGAGGTAGATTTCCAGTGTTATATTTTTTGCATGGAAGAAGCGGGGATGAGTCTTTTATTGAGCAGTTATGTCTGCCACAATTGGCGGACACCCTTATTGCCACATCAAAGATAGAACCGATGATAATCGTTTGTCCTCGAATAGGTAACAGCAGAGGATTGAACTCTGCCAATATTGCTCGTCAGGAAAAGATAGGTGATAATGTGATAGATATAGGAAGATATGAGGATTATTTTATCCAAGAGATTGTTCCTTTCGTAGATGACAATTTCAACACAATCCCCTCTCGAGATAGGAGATATGTAGGCGGTGCTTCCGCAGGAGGATTTGCAGCAATCCATTACGGACTGAGATATCCCGAACTATTTTCAAAAGTTGGAGGACACATGCCGGCAGTGGAACTTGACCTCGATGCTTCCGATTTGCCTTATTATGGGAGCGAGGAGAAATTTCATCAGAATAATCCTTTGGAGTTCATCGACTTCAATAAATACCACAATGCCCAATCATGGTACCTTGATGCCGGAGATAAGGATGAAGGAGGGTTTGACAAATCAATAAAGATTCTTAATAGGATATTAGTAAGTCAAGGCATTAAAACGGAATGTCATATTTCAAATGGCCATCATAATTTGGAATACCTATCAGAAAATCTTGAAAAATATTTGATGTTCTACAATGGCAACTGACAAAATATATCCACGTTCCGGCGATACTCAGATTGGGTATCTCAACTCAGTTATCGAATCTGCGGCAGTAGTGGCTGGTTTGGTTGATATGGCTGGTTCTCGGAGAAAGACCTCGGCAAGTATTTCGCCTATTATGGGAAAGACTCCGGCTGCTTCTTTGTCACGCTTAAAATATTGTAAAAATATATGCTCGGCTGCAAAGATGCTCCAGAAGTGGTCAATGCAATAAAAGAAAAAATAAAACTGAAACAAATGGAAGATAATAAACTGACCCCCTTTGCAGATGTCCCCGACACGGCAGTTATTACATGTTGCCATGTGACAGACGATGGCGCACCTGTGCTTTATGTATCACATGACGATGATGACGGCATGTGGCAATTTCTTTGTGGCGGAGAGCATTCGGAAGATGAAGCCAGAATCGTTTCTCTGAGATATATTTATGAGCTTGATAATTCGCTCGGTTTGCTGAAAGATTTGCCTTGTGGCTATTGCGCTGAAAGGGAGTCGCTAAAAGGTAAGTGGGAAATATATCAGCAATAGTTTTTTCAATAACGAAAAAGAGCCTACCCGAAACGAGTAGGCTTAAAGACGGGATATGGTGTCTGTCATAGATGCCATATCCTGTTGCGGTATGCTTTCAGTTCCTTCTCAGGAAAGGATGCGATAGCCTTGTCAAATTCGGCGAGGATAGCCGCTTTGTCATTCGGCAATGCCCCGGTTATCGGCACTGTGTTGGAAACGTGATGACCGAGTAAGTTGGTTTTTATTTTCATCCGCTCTATAAGCGTCCGCATTTCCACAAGACGCTCAATCTCCGGTTCTTCTTCGTATGATCCGTTAATCACCTCTTGATATAGTTGTGATTCCGGGAAGATTGTCAGCGACACTATATTGATGATACAGGGGTGAAGACGGTTCAAAACATCGGCGGTCGCTGTTGCGCTTGCCACGCCGTTGCCCTTCCCACCAAGACCGTTGAGATAAAAGACATTGTAGCGTATTCCTGCCTCATCGAGTTTCGAGAGTTGTTCGAGAATGTCGGAGGCATGGTATCCTTTGTTCATCCGGTCCAGCGTAGGGTCATGGGCTGTCTCGATACCGATGTTGATGCTGTCGAGTTTCAGATGGTGGAGATTCTTCAGTTCCTCCACCGATTTGGGCGTGATGTCGGTCACACGGGCAAACATTCCGAAAGATACCATGTGAGGGAGATACTTGCGAAGCAACAATGCCACATCCATCAGTTTGTTGTAGCTCAATGCGAATGGATTTGCGCCGGTGAGATAGACACGTCGGGCGCGAGGCTGCCACCGGCGTATCACTTTCAGGTCTTCCTTAAGCTCAGATAGTGGCGACATACGAAACGGCGTACCGTGATAGAGGCTGCAAAACTTACATTTATGCCATGTGCAGCCGGAGGTGAGTTGTAAGAGCTGCGAATTGGCTTCGTATGGCGGTCGCCATACCTGCCCGGTGAAATGGAGCTGTGGATATATCATATCTCGGTTATTTTCGTTAATTTTACATCGCAAAATTAGGTGAGAATCAGTGACCAAGCAATAACTTACCGATTGGTTTGACCCTTACCGAAAGGTTTGTTTTGCACAAAACCAACAAGTTCCGACATCGAGAAAATGGCAAAAAAACTGGACTACGAATATTGCAAGACCGCTTCCATGCTTGAATGGATGGGCAACAAATGGGCTTTGGTGGTGCTTCTGAAAGTTTCGGAGAATGAGCCTATGCGGTTCAACGAACTATATCGTACAATCCCGGCTATATCAGAAAAAGTCCTCTCCCAAGTCCTGCGACAACTATACACCGACGGCATTCTCGACCGTCAGCTCTATCCTAATGAGCCTCCGAGGGTCGAATACTCAGTCTCTGATTTCGGCAACACCTTATTGCTACTTGTCCAAAATCTTATTGATTGGGGACGTGAGAATTTTGACACGATAATAAAAAATCGCCAAGATAGAGAAACTATATAATAAATAATCCGCCGAAAGAAGCGATTTTCTCTCGGCAGATTTTTGATTAGTGCAACTTAGGACCTTTGCGTTGTCACTTGACTTTCTGTTCGTCACGGAAGCGGCGTTTGGCTTCCTCAAAGCTCATGCCGGGGGATTGCTTTGCAGCCAACTGTTGCAGGAAAGCTTCCGGAATTTTGTGGTTTGAGGGATATGCCCGACTCATTACGGCTTCCCGCTTGTCAAAATCATACCATATCCAATGGGTAAGGGGTACAATGCCACCCGGTTCGAATATCCCGATACTGATGAAATGGCCTTCCTGATAATCTTGTTGCTTAAGCCGGTCAATCTTTATGCCGCATACCATATCCGGCAATGGCGGGATGACAATCGGCTCAGGCTGTGTAAATTTTAATCGAGAAGTGCGCCGGTTTATAGGGTATGCAAATTTAAAATTTTAGTTTTGAATGATATTAAATTTTTAGTAATTTTGCAAAAAAATTTGATGAAATACCCCTGTCGATGGAGGTACGTCTGCTATCATCATGACCGATAAACAATAATGGTCATGATGACAGGTCTGATATTCAATTAATTCACACAATTCAAATAATAGGTACATGCTGAAGAAAAGCACAAAAATAATAACGACGATTTCTGACCGCCGTTGTGATGTGGAGTTTATCCGTAGCCTCTTTATGGCAGGAATGAATGTCGTGCGAATGAACTCGGCCCATCTCGGAGCCGAAGGAATGGCGAGAATCGTAGAGAACTGTAGGGCTGTCTCTCCCCGTATCGGCATAATCATTGACACCAAGGGCCCCGAAATCCGCACCACTGTCAATGCCGAGCCCAATGACAAAATCGCATTTCGTGAGGGAATGGAAGTGGAGTTCTGCGGTCATGTGTCGGAGCCTACCACCGCTGAACGCATATGCCTTAATTATTCCGAAATAGCTCAGGACGTACATCCCGGAATGCACTTCCTGATTGATGACGGAGAGCTTGATTTCCTTATACTTGATATTGACACAGCCACCGGCATTATCCGTGCCCGCTGTCTCAATGACGGAGGTCTCGGTTCGCGCAAGAGTGTCAATATCCCCGGCAGTGACATACATCTCGCCTCGCTCACCGAGCGCGACAAGGCTACTCTCGCCACCGCCGCATCGCTGGGCGTGGACTTTGTGGCTCACTCGTTTGTGCGCAGTGCCGATGACGTACACGCTGTGCAGGCCGAGCTCGATCGTCTCGGTTCGGATATGAAGATCATCTCCAAGATCGAAAACCAGCAGGGTGTCGACAACTTCAATTCCATTCTCGAGGCTTCCTATGGCATCATGATTGCCCGCGGTGACCTCGGCATCGAGGTTGCGGCCGAGCGCATCCCTGTGATTCAGCATGAGATGATAGCCAAATGTATTGCCACGCATCACCCTGTCATAGTAGCCACTCAGATGCTTCACTCTATGATTACCTCGCCGCGTCCAACTCGTGCCGAGGTCAGCGACATCGCTAATGCCGTATATCAGCGGGCTGATTGTCTCATGCTTTCGGGCGAGACAGCCAACGGCCGCTATCCTGTCGAGGCCGTCTCCACGATGGCGCGTGTGGCCCAGGAGGTCGAGGCCTCGCTTACCGCGACAAATACAAGCGACAACATCCCTCAGCTTGCCGACGAGCATGTGACATCGTTCCTCGCCCGTCAGGCCGTCGTGTCAGAGCGTGAGATTGGCACCAAGGCCATCATCGCCAATGCCTATCATGGCCGTACAGCCCGTTTCATCGCCTCGTTCCGCGGAGCTTGTCCGGTATATGCCATCTGCTATCGCCGCCGCACCATGCGCTGGCTGAGCATTTCTTACGGCATCAAGGCGTATTACTATAAGGATTATACACAGCAGCAGCGTTATCCGCTCGTGGCTTTGCGTGACTTTATCGAGCAGGGTCTGCTTGATTATACCGACCGTATCGCCATCCTTGGTGCCATCAACGGTACAGGTGCTACATTCCTTGCCATCAACTCCGTACAGGCTATCCTTGAACACGGCACCGCCAGCCAGGAATCCTGATCGGAGGTAATATAGATGAAGCCAAAAGTCTCAAAAGTAACAAGCGATTTTGCTATTGGGAAAAATTACTTGCCACTTTTGAGACTTTTGGCTTCATTGCAACCTTTAATCGCCGCAACTGTCCAGCCCGAGTTGTTCAAGATTGTCGATATCATCGGGTAGGGGAGCACAGCCGGCTAAGGGGGGAATCCGTTTGATAAGCCGGGCCGGATTGCCTGCGACGATAGTGTCGGGGGCGACATCTTTTGTGACCACGCTCGCAGCCCCGACCACAGCGTTGTCTCCGATGGTGACACCGGGCAATATGGTGGCTCCGGCACCGATCCAGACGTTGCGCCCTATGTGTATCGGACGGCAGGTTATGATCTGACGTTCGTAGAGGTCGTGGTTGTTGGATATAAGCTGCACGTTGTCCGCTATCATAGCACCGTCGCCGATGGTGATGCCGCCGGCCGACATCATCAGACATCCCGGCATAACTACAACGTTACGGCCTATAGATACGTTGTGTGGCCTGACCGCGGTCAGTGGCGCACTGACGAGGCTGCCGATGCCCATTGATGGAAATATGCGGTGCATAAGTTCGTCATACTCGGGAGTGCCGGGCATGGTGTGATTGAACTTGAATATCAACTGAGCCTGTCGGCCGGCCAATGCCAGCTCCTCAGCAGTCTGCTTGGTGACATCAATCCTCACCTCGTGAGAATTGACGGAATTATGTGTGTTGCTCATAAATATATTAACAATCAATCATCTCTAACGGATTTGTACGGGATGATATTGTCAAAATATGGATTTTAGCGGGATTTTGTGACAATGCGACATTATCGCACCTTTTTCGACATTGCCGACCGTAACTTTGCGGTATAATTTTTAACACCGTTTTTGTCATTAAAAAGTCAGCCATCCTCCGCCCCGTGTCGCAAAAAGCCTATGCAAGATTTGTTGAACGTATCAGTCTCGTAGTTACCGACGCCTCCAAGCGCGAGGCCATGCTTGCCGCTCTCGACAGTTATCTTGACGGCAACCGAGATACTTACGACTGCAATCTCACGCCCGACTGCGTGATGGTGTTCGGGATGCTGCGCTTTGAGATAGATCTTGCCATAGCCCGTTCGGCCAAAGCCCGTACACGTGTCCGTGAACGTAGAGCGTCGGTGAGCCCCGGGATACGTGAGGTCGCGAAGCCTTTAGTAAACAACTGTCCAAAGAAAGCCTCGGCCAACGGCAAAATCAAGGCAGAGCCGACTCCCACGGATGATGGACAGCACGAAGATACACTGCGTTTACCGCGCCGCATACGCCGTGCCGTCGACTGCAAGACCCGCGCCAAGACCCGCTGGGGCAAACTCGGATGAGACATGTCAGAAGCCGATTCTGGAGCGCGACTGATAGTGATACGTTCGTGGCGGCAGATGTCGGAATATTGGTAGTCGCAATCATAAAGCCGTCGAGAGTCTCCATCTCCTCGGTTCGGGTCAGAAGTGAGTCGTAAGTCTGCTCGCCACATTCCTTCTCGTCAATCAGCCAAGTGTATTTTTGCAGTTGGTTCATATCTGTTTGAGTTTTACACCGCAAAGATAGTTTGGTTCTATTGTATTATACAATGTAGGGTTTGTATTTCTACTTCGATGCCTTGAAATTAAATATAGGACGAATTATTGTGTCGATGGTGACTGTATCACCGATGTTGGCAATGATTTCTTCCGCCGGCTTATAGACCATCGGCGACTCATCGCGGGTGAAATCGTTGACTGACTCGGAATAGATACCCTCCATTGAGGCCTCGAAGTCTTCCATCGTGATTTTTTCGTATGCCTGAGTGCGGCTTAACACACGTCCGGCTCCGTGGGGTGCCGAGCAGTTCCAGTCGGGATTACCCTTGCCGGTGCAAAGCAGCGAGCCGTCGCGCATATTCAGCGGGATAATGCAACGCTCGCCCTCGGCTGCCGAAATAGAGCCTTTGCGGATAATGTTGTCATCGCTTATATAATTGTGGATCGACTCAAACTCTTCATGTACTGTCACGTCGGGGAAAAAGCGCATGAGCAGCAGTGAAATAAGTTTGCGGTTGAGCACTGCCCATCGCTGACAAAGGCGCATGTCGTGAAGGTAATGCTCGCGCGCTTCGCCCTCCACATAGCACAGGGCAGCGGGAAGAGCCGGCTCTGCTGCCTGATGCTCCTTGCGCATCTTCTTTATGACACTCTGCAATTCCGAGCGACGACCTGCTGCCTTGTATTCCTCAATAGTGTGCCTGACTTTTTCCTCAAACTCGTCGGCTCCGTCGGTAAGGTGCTTCACGGCTTTTGCCTGATAGATGTCGGCCACCTGCTTGCCAAGGTTGCGGGAGCCGGTATGGATCACAAGGTAAACATTACCGTCATCGTCCTTATCAAGTTCGATGAAATGGTTACCACCGCCGAGCGATCCGATTGACTTATTGATACGTCCGGAGTCTTTAATCTCACGGTAACAGTAAAGTTTAGTGACAAGTTGCTTTGCCTCACGGTAAATTTCCATCTCCTCGCCGACAAGCGGCTTGAATCCAAAACGATCTTCACGCACAATCATACCCGAGGGCACATTGCCTCGGATATGCTCGTGGAATGCATGATAATCTATTTCGGAGAGCTTGCCGAGATTGAGTATGCGCATACCGCAACCGATGTCAACGCCCACTATATTGGGGATGACCTTGTCACCGAGGTCGCCTGTGAACCCGATGACGCAACCGGCTCCGGCATGTACGTCGGGCATGATGCGTATCTTCTTGTCAGAAAACACGTCAATCGAAAGTAATTTCTTAATCTGCTCCAAGGCAACATTCTCGATATTGTCCGTAAATATCTTTACGTCATGTCCTTCAACTATCTTCATATTCTGGTGTTTTTATTATTTCGATGCAAAGTTAGATTGCGACTGCGCAATTATTTTGCGCAATAAAAATAAATCTCGAAAATATTTCCTAAACGCAAATCTGAACGGATATTTATCTGTAGTGACGTGCTGCTACACCCGGTATTTGTCGATGATGCGCTTTGCGATGTCGAGCATGCGGTTCGTTTCGAGTGCCGCCGCGCTTCTGCCCGTGACACGTCCCCCTTTGGTGTCGCAACAGAACATCATCCTTAATTTTTTAGGTTTAAAATTAGTTGTTGAAGAGTCCGTTGCCGATACGCAAAACGGGGAGGAACGGTGCAATCTTTTTCCGTAACCGGATTTGTTGCGTGAGTTGTCGGTAACTCACCAATCCTTTACACCTTGTTTCGCCGTCCGTGTCCGTCTGTCGCCCTTTCAGGCATGGTTGCGGACAAGTAGCGTCGCGACGTCCTGATTTGGCTTCAGCGGTGATTGCAATGGCTTCACGAATCATCGGAAGCACGACTGAAACAACTGTAACTCAATTCTATCACTATATCTTTCCGCATTTCACTTTTTTGTAGTATCTTTGTAAATAGATATTTGACTTAACAAAGCGGCGGTAAGTCTAATATCCGAGACATTTGGAAGTAAGGAGCGGTATGCTTTATTTTAAGTCAAATAACCAATATTCCGGAGCAGTTCTTTTACCGTTACCATCAAAAAACTGCCTGATGAAAAGTTCTTTGCAGGGCAAAAGTGCTAAAGCGATGACGGCATCGGCGGCAAATCAATCCATGAGATAAAGTAACTATCAACAATGAGTCTGACATTACGCCCATATCAGCCGACGGATGCTGTGGTAATCACATCGTGGCTGAAAAACGAATATCTGATGCGCCAATGGTGTGCCGACAGGTATGAGCATTATCCCATAACATCCGAAGATATGAATTCATATCATGAGCGTTATATTGACGGTCAACGCTCGCGCGCCTTGACAATGACGGATGGCTGTGAGGTTGTAGTATACATCACATTGCGTAATCCTGCCGACGATCCGACAGAGCAACGGCTGGGATTTGTCATTGTAGATGATTCAAAACGAGGTCGCGGTCTTGGGAAAGTGCTTGTAGAAATGGCTGTCTGCCATGCATTCGGGCAACTCGCAGCCGCGAAAGTGTCGCTGGGCGTATTTGACAATAACCCCGCTGCCATACATTGCTATGAAGCGGCGGGATTTCATCGTGTTTCACGACGTGACACCGAGAGTTACGAATGCCTTGGCGAAACTTGGGACTGCATTGAAATGGTGCGATATGCAGATGCCATAATTCGAGATATCGAGTAAGATGAGCATGGTTATTTAATGGTTAAATATTTGAATCGCAAGTGAATCATGAATATAAAATCGCAACTGCAACAACTTTGTGGTGATACAAAATCTCTACGGATTAATGACATAAATATTGAGCCGGAAATGATACGGGCTATTATGATAAATGAAGTTGTCCCGGTTGATTCTGACGATGACTTCTATGGAAAGCCTGACGCCGCATATATGTCAACAACAATCCCTCTGTTCAGAAAAGCCGGAATAGAGGTAAATAGTATTCAGGATATATTGAACCTCGGCATCTACATTACCAATGCCGTCAAGACGCCTAAATCGGAACACACAGTTTCAAAGGAAAGCATTGAAGAGAGTCTGCCGTATCTTGAAAAGGAACTGGAACTGTTTCCAAATCTTCAGATTGTCATGCTGATGGGTGATGTGGCGAAAAAAGCCTTTAACATGATAAGCAAAAGGGCAACCAAGAAAAACGCCATCCCAAGTATATCTACCTACAAATTGCGTAACACTGAGATAATCCATAAAGGATGGCGCATACTGCCTTCGTATATAATGACAGGGCAAAATCTCCTGATTGAGAAGTCAAAGTTCCAAATGGCGTCAGAAGATATTGCCTTGATGTATAGCCGGATAAACGATGATAAAAAGTAAGTTCACCTTACAGGTCATGCTTGATTGGGAACGTTAGAATTTTCTTCCAGATTTTGCTTGCTTCTCGACACACAATAATCGTAAATATTGTCATTGATATGGATATAAATATTCGGTCGTTTTTATTTGTTATAGCCACATTAGTGCATTGCTCAGCTTGCACTAATGGCAACAACGATAAGGAAACCGTATCGACCACTACTGCCACCGTCGCACATGAAGACAGTGCGTCCATCTTTGCGGAAAGCGAAGGTAGGGAAGGCGGAGCAGCTGTTATCGAACAAAATGAAGTTGCTGTTGCCGAGGCATATCTCATCGCAGACAGTTGTGCCGGTCCGTTCAGGATTGATACCGTTATTCCGAAAAAGATGGAAGGCTTTGATGTCACGAAGTTTCAGGAAGAAAAAATATTTCCGACCGGTGAAACACGTGAAATTTCTGGGTGTATTTACGAAATTGGTAATGAGGGTTGGGTGAAAGTCACATCAACGTATGATGCGGCAACTGACTGCACAACCGATAAAACAAGCGAAATATTTGTGTTTTCCGACTTGTTTCTCACCGCCAAGGGCATCGGTGCCATGTCGTCGATAGAAGAATATGTAGCTGCATATCCTGATTTCCGTATCCGTTATATACGCAATGAGAGATTATTCGTAGTCGAAGCGCAACACCTTAAGAACGTGCAGTTTATTATCGATAATGAATACTATCGTGGCGACGATGCCACTTTGGCGTCAGGCGAATCCGTTGAACTGCAAGTCTCCGATTTCAGAAAAGAGTCACATTTCACCGCAATACGCATAACAAAATAAGTGCTATGGAATATGAAGTATTGAACCACAATAACGCCTTTTGTACCGTCACAGATGCCGACATTGAAGAAGCGGTAAAGTCAGGCGAGCCATTGCCTCGGGCGATTGTACAGGCAATGGGCAAAACTCACGATGACAAGTATTTGGAACACATGTATCCGATACTATATCATGAAGTGAACTATATGCGTTTGGATGCCGCACAAGGCATAATTAATCTGAACGGTCGCAAAGGATTGAATGTATTGAAAGAGAAGGAACGCAGCATCGATTCCTCTACTTTTGATGAATTTTCAAGCGAGAAGGCGGTGCTTATGGCAATGATTATCCGTATCGAGGAAGGACCGGAAGGTATTCTGCGTTATTTCCGGTCGGAAGACGGGGTGGATTTAGTGAAGTATTGTCTGTTGTGTTATTATAGCTCCGGTTATGATTACAAGGAAGAGGATATACGCCTGATAAGTGTCATGCTCAGAGAGTTTATAGATAAAAAACTCAAGCGAGTCAAAAAAGTGCATCGGGAGGATTGGATTGAATTTATCTACTGTGCGCTCGACAGCTTATGGGTTGCTGTACAGGAGACAGACATTCTTACGCGGATGAGCGATGAGGCAAGCAGAGAACTGGTTGATGTATTTCAGCAGATTCTTATCAGCAAAGCGACAAACGACATGAAGGAACTGATGTCCGATATTTCCAAAGGCATGAAACGTGACTATGCAATTGAAGTATTGAGAAGCCTCAAAGGTAAGACTGGCGGAGGCAATGCACGCAGAGCATACAAGAAAGCATTGAAACATTTCAATATAACAGAGGAAGAATTATGAGTATGGAACATAAGGCGTTTGTGTTTGACACAAAGAAATTTCATGCCGAGATAGAACCTGTCATGAAAGACAGTATAAAAAATAACGAGGTAGCACACCGATATATTTTTGACCATCTCGAAGAATTGCAATCCCCTTACACCGGCGATGCGTTGGACGAAGACTGGGAAGAGGAGTTTGGCGAGCTGACACTTCAGGTCTATTTCGACATCCTTCTCACCGCATGTTATGATGTTGAAGATGATCGTGGGCTTGGTGAAATGTGGGATGCGGTAAATGAAGTGATTAAGTCTCTCTCTGTTTTTGAGGAAGGAGAGCTCCCCGTAACAGGATGGGAGGTCGATATTGATGATATTGTAGTTGATCCCGGCATGGAAGGACTGGGCATTATCGATTGCGACGAGGTGGAGGAAATTCTAAATACGTTGAAGGAGAACAGAGGTGCTGCTGTGAGTGCCGAACAACCTGAAGGATTGCTGTACGATGCAGAGCCGGATGAGTGGATGGAAGCCTATGACGATCTTTGCTGCCTCTATGCAGATGCTCTCCGACAAAATAAAGGACTGCTCCTGACTTTTTGAACAATAGGGTAATGCGAATAATGACGAAAGAAGCTGTATCCTAATTAATTCAGGTGCAATAAGACAATGAACAAAAAGATTTTGACAGGTATATTATTATCAGTTATATACTGCTTTATTCCTAAGGCTACCGCTGTTACATGGTTTGACGGAGTGTCTCCTGTCAGTGTTGGCAAGAATACATCTTTAAGTCTTGTCGCAGAGACATCAATAGATATGTTTACGTCCGACATGAAATCTGTCACCGGCCAATCCGCCAGACTGATTCATCCTGCCAAGGCCCGGATAGTGCTTACGCAACTTGATCTGGCGTCAAAATCACAACGACGTAAACTTGTACAAGCCGGAGTGCCTGTTGAGCGGCTCGATACTTTAGTCGATGGTTTTAATATCAAAGTCAACGGTGACAAAATACTGGTAACAGGCAGCAATGGCAGAGGCACGGCCTATGGCCTTTTGGAACTGTCTCGAGAAGCCGGAGTCAGCCCATGGATATGGTGGGGTGACGTCTTGCCCGTGCAGCAACAATCTCTGACACTCCCGGACGACTATAATATCACGCAGGGAGCTTCGGTTGAACTGCGTGGCATATTTTTAAATGATGAAGACTGGAGTCTGCGGCCTTGGAGCTCCATGACATTTGAGCCGAATGAATCAGGCACAATCGGGCCACGTACCTATAAAGAAATATTCAAATTGCTTATGCGGTTACGCGCCAATGCCATATGGCCGGCCATGCACAAGGGAACAACCGCGTTTTTTAAAAATCCTGTCAACAAACTTGTCGCCGACAGTTGTGGCATTTCAGTAGGCACATCCCACTGCGAACCGCTCCTGCGCAATAATGTGGATGAATGGGATGTAAGCAAACGGGGACCATTCAATTACATCACCAACCGTCAGGCTGTGCAGGAGTATTGGATAGAACGACTGCGTGAGGTAAAAGGGTCGGAAGGCGGAAACATGTTTACGATCGGCATGCGAGGCATACATGACGGCTCAATGGAAGGAGTGAAGACAAAAGAAGAGAAATTTGCCGCATTGCAACAGGTGATTGATGATCAGCAACAATTATTGGCCGATTATATCGGTGCTCCAAATAAGCAGATGCAGGTGTTTGTACCCTATAAAGAGGTGCTTCAATTGTATGACATGGGGCTTAAAGTACCGGCGGCTGCAACTCTGATGTGGTGTGATGACAACTATGGTTATATCACTCGGCTTTCTACCGATGAAGAGCAAAAACGACCCGGAGGAGGCGGAGTATACTATCATTTAAGTTATTGGGGTAGGCCTCATGACTATCTTTGGCTTACAACGACGCAGCCGGGACTGATATATAACGAGATGAGAAACGCCTACAATCATAATGTGAGAAAATTATGGATTGCCAATGTACATGACCCCAAGGTGGCAGCCTATGATCTTGAATTATTTCTTGATCTTGCATGGAATATCGACATGGTGGAGCCTGAAAATCTTGGACAGCATCTCAGCAACTGGCTTACCACAAATTTTGGAGCTGGCGTTTCTCAAAAGATTTATCCCGCCATGCGAAAGTTTTATAATCTCACCGGGAAACGTCGACCGGAATTTATGGGCTGGAACCAGGTGGAGCTTGATAAAAAACTTTATCACCGCGGCCTTAGCCCAGTAGCCGATACGGAATTAAGTTTCACGGAGTTTGGTGGAGAAGCGGACCGCTATATTAGAGAGTTTCTTGAAATTGCGAAAATTGTTGAAGATGCCGGACAATCAATTGATCCGTCTATGCGTGATGCCTACTTCGCAGCGATCATTTACCCCGTTTTATCGGCGTCCAATAATGCCGTAAAGATGCTTGAGGCTCAACGTGCCCGCTCGTTTGCCTCAGGCGGCGTAAACAATGATATTGATAATTCAAAACTTTATTTGGCCACAGCCCGAAGTCAGGAAGCATACCGTAATATCAGGGCATTGACCGAAACATACAACGAAAAAATGAGCGGAGGAAAATGGCGTAAGTCGATGGATATGAGCCCGCGCGATTTGCCGGTAGGCTATGCGCCGATGCTTCCGGTTATACTTACAGAAGATGAAATATCGGAGTATCTTGTGAAAGACACATTCCATGAAGACTGCAATCTTGATGTCGATGGAGCCATAGCTTTTAATGCTGATGATTTTTCTGACATTTCCGGCGATTATCATGTCATAGACCTTTTGGGTCACAGCAATCGTGCCGTTGAACTTGAAAAGAGTGGTTCCGTGACATATTCTTTTGCTATAGATGACGACCTTGCAGAATCACTCTTGACTGTCGCTATGATTCCGACGCATGCCAATGACAAAGTGCGTTATAATGTCAGCATTGATGGAGGAGAACCGATTGAGTTTAATCTGAAGGAACCGTTCCGTTCGGAAAGATGGAAAGTCAACGTGCTCCGCGGGCAGGCCCGCCGCTCGATTAATCTCCCGCATCTTGAAAAGGGCAATCATAAAATAACCATTACAGCGGTTGACTCGCATATTGTGGTTGACCAGATATGTATTGATCCTAAAATCAATCGAAAATATTATCTAATCCCCACTATTGCAAAATAGCTCATAATTTTATCATATACATTTTGTGGTTGCTCAGATAATACATTCTGTCCTGCAATATGCACCATGCTTCGATTGGACTGGCTCCAAGATCTTGTATGTGCCATGACTTCCCATAGTCAGTGCTGTATTTTACGCTACGATCGTCAAATGGACCGTCGTATATTATGCAGGCAATAGTTCCTGTATTATCTTTACGCAAATCGCTCATAAAGGTATACCTGTGATGACTGCTGACTCGTTTTAGCCCGTCTGCCGAAGCATCCAAATCGTAACAGTTGGCACAATTGTTTTGTATCCCGCCCACAATAGCCTTATCGTGGACGGATTTCACAATAAAAAAGCATGAACCCTTAAACGCGACAGTGTCAACAAATTGTTTTTTACTGAAATTATAAAGGCGGCTACAACATTTTTTGTTATCCCAGGTAAAACCAATTAGACCTTCGTTAAGTTCGGCAAAACCTGCATTACAGATTCTGACATCATACGCATCTATTGAGTCAAGCTGATTTCCGGCTTTATATAGCACACTGCCATCCGCTATGTAGATGCCATCTTTACGGGCGAATAAGATGGCATGAGCACCGAGGGTATAATCTGACAGGGAGTGTTCTCCTGTATTCATGTCGAATGTCAGCAAGCGGTGACATTCACCGCATCTTACAATACATGAAAGCATATTGCCCCGGATTGCCGGATTGTCGTAAAATCGGCAATTAGGCAAAACAATCTCGCAAGACCAATTGTGACCTCCATCGACCGAACGATATATAGCTGCCGAGTCAGGTCTCTCCGGCCCATAAGTCGAGGCTAAAGCTATGGCTTCAATGTCGCTCATGTAGTGAATAGCTGTAATGTGGCCGACAAGACCGTTTACATGCCATACTTCTTTTTTATTTTTGCTGTCACCTTGGCTTCCTCCAAACAATGCTGCCGAGAAGATAAACGAAATAGCTACGTATATCGGTAGAAATTTCTTGAACGAATAGAGATAGTCCACCGGCTCAAGTCGCTCTTTTGATTTCCCGCGTTGTGTGATTTCATATTTATACGGCCACTTCCAGATGATTGCAAATCCCACATCCGGCACCCAACGCAACATGCGGATGGCAAGCCATGTCGCAGTGATGGAGGCTGTTGCCCAGATGGCGAAACTCCACCCGTTACCGATCGTAATGCCGGCTGCGATAGCTCCGACAAAAGCCATGGCGATTGACACAGCCGTGCGAAAACTGTTTTCATTGTATATTTTTGTCCGAATAAAATATCCGACAAAGCATATAAGTCCACTGTATGCAATCCATATCGGATAAAGATACAATTGCATGACTAATAGTTTCAGTTCCCACACGGCCGATAATATCACGACATCTATAATATAACCGCACAAAGCTCCCAGCCATGTCATAAGCCATAAGTGTGAAGGAGCATCCCTGTCTTCATCGCTTACCCACCACGAACACATGCCCGCAATCGCAAACGTCACGACAACAGGTCCAATCACCGACAGTCTACACCCTAAAATCGTTATCGGGTATATGCTGAGAAAGATGACTGTCGGTAATATATATTTCCAAAATCGTTTATCGGTAAACATGCATCAGAGCATTCAGTTCTCGACAAATATATCCTACCACATACTCCTGAGGAGTATGCAGCTCGATGTCGTCATTACTCTCCAGGTCAGCTATAACACAACTTACAGCTTCCCAAAGGCGAGACCCTTCATATTCCTTGAATGTATCTTCCATAATTGAAATGTGTTTTTATTGTTGTCGGTCGGGTAGGGCGGCAGGGCTATTTCCGACCATAAGATTGTTCATATAGTCACGCGCGACTGTCGGAGACATCCATTTGATTGAGTCTATCGGCAACAAACTGTTATCGCCATTCCTATCGTATATTTTTACCATATTATAGACGACAGACTGGCATATCCTGTCGTCATATGGATGATAATCGATATACCGCTCGGCATAATGAATGCTGTTGCCTGAATATCTTATCGCAGAAAAATCTTCCGGGAAAACGAAATATCCGAGACCGGATGGAAATGTCTTTAACCGGCAGTGCCATAAGCTGTCCAATATGGCACATATACGCTCATTATTGGCATTGTAGAGCGCAGAGTCCAATGGGCAACACCAGGAGAAGTCTTTGTCTCCATTCGTGCATATTCCATAGCAACTGCCTGTATTCTTGTCGATTGTGAAGTCCTCGGGCTTCATACTTCCTGCTGTAAACAAATGCAATGAAACGGGAGTCTCTCTGATAAAAAGCCCGTTTTTCTCGCCCAACACCGCAACCGGGCATGCCATTATGCCGCCTCGTGAATACAATATGTAGTCATCCTTTTCCACAATATTTTTAGGCATACAGGCATAGATTATTGTCATATATGGTATCACAAACAGCAACGATATGGCAAAATCTATTCGCAACCACCATTTCAATAGTTTCGGTTTGTCAAGTCCTGCTCCGGCCGGGAGAGCCAATAGTCCGAGCACATACCCGATTATCAATATCCAGTAATTGAGATCCCATCGCCATATTTGGCCGCTTCCGGGCATAACACCGATAACGACAGACAAAGGCAACATGTAGATTTGTACCCACACCATCGTCAGACATATCCTGTATCGTGTCGTGTAACTCATTGTTATTCCTGCAAGTCGTGATTGGTTGGTTATGCCCAAAGATAGCAATATTTTCTGATTTATGCTACAAAACTTGTCCTCTTTCACGAATTTATGTAATTTTGTTATGAAAAACTGTTTTTATAATGAATAAAAAGATTACCTTATCGCTAATATCACTATCACTCATAGCTTTAAGCACGTTTGCAGAATCGCGTAAAATTGAAAATCTCAACTTCGGATGGCGTTTCTCATATGGCGACATTGACAATGCTTCTTCATCGTCATTTAATGACAGCAGTTGGCAGAGTGTCAATCTTCCGCATGATTTTCAGATTTCCCAGCCATGGGTAGCTCCGGCCGACGACGAAAAAGCTGATAAAAACAATCCCGTGGCTAATGTCAGCTCACGACTCAGTTCGCGCGGATTTAAAGAGATGGGCACAGGCTGGTATCGCCGTCAGCTCATTGCCGATTCCTCATGGATAGGGCGTCGCGTACTTCTCGATTTCGGCGGTATAATGCTTAACGGCGATGTCTATCTCAACGGCCATCTTGTCGGAGGCACCGATTACGGCTATCTGGGTTTTGAGATCGATGTCACCAAGTTGCTCAATTATGACAAACCCAATGTCATAGCCGTACGTGCCGACACAGGCAAGCCGGAAAACTCACGCTGGTATACCGGAGGCGGCCTTTACCGCAATGTCAACCTTGTTGTGACCGACCGCGACATGTATTTCATGCGACATCCTCTCTACATAACCACACCACATGTCGAGTCAGACAAGGCCTCGGTAAAAATCTCGGCTGAGATCGCGGCTCTTAAACATAAGGGCAAGGAGTTGAAAATTAAGACCCGCATAACTGATGCTGACGGCAATCTCATATATGAAAGATTGTCAGACATCCCTTTCAACCGACGTCAGAAGACCAATGAATATCTTATCGACAGCATTTCGATTGATAATCCACGATTGTGGGACTGTGACTCACCTCACCTCTACACTGCCCGGCTGGAGCTGCTTGCCGCAGACGGGAGTGTGGCAGACGAGGTGGAGGAATCATTCGGAATACGCAAGATTGAATATTCTCCCGAATATGGATTGAAACTCAACGGCAAAAAAGTCTTGCTCAAAGGCATCGCCAATCATCATACTCTCGGTCCGCTTGGAGCTGCCGCTTATCCGCGTGCCATAGAGAAACGGATACAGATGCTCAAAGAATATGGATTCAATCATATACGCACCTCTCATAATCCTTACAGTGAGGAGTTCATGGATTTGTGTGACCGTTATGGCATACTTGTTGTCGACGAACTGTATGACAAGTGGCTTAAACAGTATGCCGGAGGGCGCAAAGACTGGATGGAGCAGTGGCCCCACGATATACCCGAATGGGTAAAGCGCGACCGCAATCACCCGTCGGTTGTGATGTGGAGCCTTGGCAACGAGTTACAGCTATTGTGGAATCTTCCATATGCCGACTGGGGCGTCACACCCTATAAGATGCAAAAAGTACTCCTTGACCGATTTGACACAACCCGCCCGGTGACAGTGGCCATGCATCCGCGTGGCCGACATATCTCCACCGACTCGCTTCCTGCGCCGTTGGTCATGGAGACCGACATAGCCTCCTACAACTATCGCTACATGTATTTCCCCGGCGACAGCCGTCGGTTCCCGTGGATGATGTTCTATCAGAGCGAGGCCAATACATCCGGCATGGGGCCAAACTTCTACGAGATGGATCTTGACAAAGTGATAGGCTTAGCCTATTGGGGCATGATTGACTATCTAGGCGAATCGCACGGGTGGCCCGCCAAGGGTTGGACTCAAGGTGTATTTGACATATCTCTCGAACCTAAACCAATCGCATGGTTCCTACGGAGCATTTTCAAGCCCGACGAACCGATTGTCCATATCGGCATTATCGACTCTGACGATAATACTGTATGGAATGACGTCAAAGTCGGCACTGCTCGCATGTCGGATCATTGGAACCGTCAGCTCGGAACCAAACTCAACCTTTACACATATACCAATGCCGATGAAGTTGAGCTGCGTCTCAACGGCCGTTCACTCGGCCGCAAACGCAACGAGATTGACAATCCCAAGAAGCGCAACCATATACTTTGGAATGACATACCCTATGCTTCAGGTCATCTGGAGGCATTGGCTTATCGCGATGGGGTGAAAACTCCGATAGCCCGTCACCGTATAGAGACAACCGGAAAAGTGTCACGTCTGAATGTAAAGGCCGACAATGATGCATGGACAGCCGACGGTATGGATTTACAATACGTACGTATCGAGGCGGTTGACTCCAAGTCACGTTGTGTGCCGGGTTCAGATACCCCGCTCACATTCAAGATCGAAGGTCCGGCAGAGATAGTGGGCGTAATCAACGGTGATATGACCAGCCACGAAATGATGACCGGCAACAGCCGTAGTCTTTATGACGGAAAGGCATCAGTAATACTCCGCTCGACTCTAACCCCCGGCATAGTGACTCTGTCCGTCACGCCTGAAAACGGCAAACCGGTAACATACAAAATGTCTACAAATCAGAGCCGCTAACCCATGCGGTTAGGATAATTGCTCTATTTTTTGTAATTTTGCACGCGAAAAACCAAGCTGCAATATGTCACTACAAGATGAAATAGCACGCAGACGCACGTTTGCCATCATATCACACCCCGACGCGGGTAAAACCACTCTGACCGAAAAACTGCTGCTCTTCGGCGGCGCGATTCATGTAGCCGGAGCTGTAAAGTCAAACAAGATCAAGAAGACCGCCACTTCCGACTGGATGGAAATCGAGAAACAGCGCGGTATATCCGTAGCCACCTCGGTTATGGGCTTCAACTATGGCGACTATAAAATAAACATTCTTGACACTCCGGGTCACCAGGATTTTGCCGAGGACACTTACAGGACTCTAACCGCTGTCGACAGTGTAATCATCGTTGTCGATGTAGCCAAAGGAGTGGAGCGGCAGACCCGCAAACTGATGGAGGTGTGTCGTATGCGCAACACACCGGTAATCATATTTGTAAACAAACTTGACCGTGAGGGCCGTGATCCGTTTGACATTCTCGACGAATTGGAGAGCGAACTTAAAATCAGTGTCCGTCCTCTTTCGTGGCCAATCAATATAGGTGAAAAATTCAAGGGCGTATATAATATATACGAAAATTCGCTTGATCTGTTTACTCCTGACAAACAGCGCGTCAGCGAGCGTGTGGAAATCGAATCGGTCGATGATCCGCGTATTGATGAAGCTGTCGGCGAGACCGATGCGGCCAAACTTCGTGAAGATCTCGAACTCATCGAAGGTGTCTATCCCGAATTTGACGAAAAAGCCTATCTTGACGGAAAAGTCGCTCCCGTATTCTTTGGCTCCGCACTCAACACATTCGGTGTCAAGGAGCTTCTTGACTGCTTTGTGAAAATTGCACCAGCTCCACGTCCCACACAATCGGAGGAGCGCGTTATCGAGCCGTCAGAGGCCGGTTTCTCAGGCTTTGTGTTCAAGATTCACGCCAACATGGACCCCAACCACCGTTCTTGTATCGCGTTTGTAAAAATATGCTCAGGCAAGTTTGAACGCAACGCGCCTTATAAACATATCCGTACGGGCAAGACTCTCAAATTTGCCGCTCCCACTGCATTTATGGCTCAGAAAAAAAATGTTGTAGATGAAGCATATCCCGGAGATATAGTCGGCATCCCCGATACAGGCAACTTCAAGATTGGCGACACACTTACTTCGGGTGAAAATTTGCATTTCAAGGGTCTGCCATCATTCTCTCCCGAGATGTTCAAGTATATTGAGAATGCAGACCCTATGAAGTCAAAGCAACTTGACAAAGGCATACAGCAGCTCATGGACGAAGGTGTGGCCCAGCTCTTCACCAATCAGTTTAATGGACGGCGTATTATCGGCACGGTAGGACAACTGCAATTTGAGGTAATCCAGTATCGTCTGGAGCATGAGTATGGCGCGCAATGTCGCTGGGAACCCATATCTCTTTACAAAGCATGCTGGATAGAGAGCGACGATCCCGAGGCTTTGGCCGCGTTCAAAAAAAGGAAACATCAATTCATGGCCACCGACCGCGAAGGCCGCGACGTATTCCTGGCCGACTCAGGTTATGTACTGCAAATGGCACAAAGTGATTTCCCCAAGATTCGCTTTCATTTCTCTAGTGAATTTTAGCCAAATTATCAAATAACGCACCGATACTGTATAAACACAGTATTAATCAGTGTTTTAGGGGTGTATTTATAGCATCCAGATACTATTACTTAGTATCTGGATGCTATAAATGTGTCAAGCCGCCATACCGAGTGCTATAATATTCTGCATCGAGGGAATTACATTATGAATGAAACCCAAGGCCAACCGTTGATCCATTGGCATAATTACTAAAATATATATGATATATTAATTGTGACAAAACGCTCGGCCGGATTACAGGCTGGTGATATCACCAAAATATCTGGATATAAATTATCCCATTTAAACCATCTTTGATATAGTGGAAGCATCCAGTAGCCGATTCTTGCAGATAATATACCTACGTCTGCCCCTGCAATAACATCGTTTAGCCAATGGCGACCGTTATACAGACGCAGAAAAGCGACACAAACAGCAATGGTATAAGCCCCAATTCCCATGTCAAAGCCATATTCTTCTCTCATTAATTCTGCTCCTGTAAACACAGTGGCGGTGTGCCCGGAGGGAAACGAGTTCCTTGCATTGGAATCCGGTCTTTTTTCTTTGAATGAATATTTTCCTATATTTGTCAACGCTGTCATGGTTGTGTAAGCTGTCGCTGCTACTACGATACGTTCTTTAAAACCGTGTTTTGAATTGATACCAATTGATCCCAATGTCAGATACGTTAGAGCAGGAAGATATTGAATGCAATCATCGACATGGATGAAGTGATTTCCACGCAGATGATCCATCCTATTTTTGATGTTCATATCTAACTTTTTGAATGTCCTATTGTATACTCCAAAAGTTCCAGCAACTATAAGAGCTCCAGGCAAAATTAACTGCTTTGCATTAAAATTGGAACATCCCGGCTTGCACTGATTGGATGCTAATATACTATCAATCGGCAAGGTGTTGACCGGTTGTTGCGTTGCTTGAAACTCTTCAAAATTGTATACTTGTGCGTACCCGCTAACTTGTGAAGTAGGAAGACCAAATGTCATTAGACTTCCTACCAATCCATTTATATTCATTGGCATGTCGTTTGTGCGAATGCCAATGCTCATAAATCAAATTCGACGAATGCAAAGCATGGGCAATGACTGCCCAGAATGCACCCGTCGGATTGGTGTTATGAACGGCAAGTCTCGCCCATGCAATACACGGACGTTAGCGACTTGTTCCCCATTCATAATACAATGAAATTTCCGACGTTTCATTCTGATTGGAACAAATAGCAAACGCTATTAATTATGTTATTAGAAACCTCTGCTTCCTATATTTAGCTACAAAGTTACAATTTTTTTAATTCTCAATCAATAGTCGTTTTAATATTGGTTCTATACTTAAACTAAAATAGTGATTAATTTTATTCCCAAGTTAACCTTAATCCTATCGGTATTGTAAGTTCAAATGGTTTATCCTGTCGTATTGTCTTGATGTCAGAGTCGGGTTTGATGGCTCGGCATATACACTGAAAGACGGTGTAAAGTGATATTGTATGCCTATTCCGGCTCAAGCCGAAATTCCGGTGCATATGTTAAATTGAGCAGAACGAAGTGTTAAATATTCAGGCGTATAGTTTGACCAGGCGGAAGATGAAGAAATCGCGATCTCGGACACCGCGCATTTGCGAGCGGAAGATCTTGACTTTAGAGTTGAAGGCTTCGGCGGAGGCATTGGTCGCACGTCGGCGGAAATAGTTGAGGATGGTCGGAGCATGATTCTTGAATGTCTTGATGACAGAGCGGAAGTTGTTGTTGCCCAATGTCATTACTTTTTCATACCACCTGTTCATCCGCCCGATGGCCTTTGTCGGTGTCATTTTAGCGTTGAAAATCCGTCTCAGTTCCATTGCCAGAGCATATGCACTCTTGAGAATGGGATGATATTTGAACAGAATGTTTACGCGATGACGCTGGATGTCAGTCCATTTGTTCTGTGACATCATCAGGGTGTGCTTGCTGCGCGCAAGTATCTGACGCATGGTCTCGCCGTTGGAGTACGTTACCGGCGGCTCTGATCTGTCGCGGTTGTTCTCCCGGGCGATGAGCTGACGGCGTATGTCGATACGGATTTCGTCAACGGCCTCATTATAGACCTGTTGTACATGAAAACGGTCATTGACCACATGGGCGTTATAGAATACTTCACCTGCTATCAGCATCATTGACGGCGACAGATCGCAGGTAACCTCTTTTACTTTGCGCCTGACTGACTTACTCATGGCTGCTATGAGTATGGATATAATCTCGTCGCTCTTCGTGCCGGGGATGGCCGCAGCCAGCGTGCCCTTGCCGCCGTGGCCGTCCTTGTTGGTCAGGAAGGTCCATACCTCGCCGTTGCTCAGGCATGTCTCGTCAAGGCTCATGTACGGACCAATATTGGCGGCATTGAAATAAAAGCCGCAGCAAAGTTCATGTTCGCACCAGGCGGCATAACCACTTATCCTGTTGCGGTATAAATCCGCGAAATACTTGCCGTTGGCGCAGTACATCTGCGCTATGTGCTTAATCGACAGTGCCGTCGTCTCCACCTTCATCTTTTAAAAAAGACACGAACTCTGCGCTGAGCCGTGTGCCTTCCTCGTTGGGGAGCTCGAGGTTGTAACTGAAGATTTCATTGGTCTGCCTGTCCCACCATTTGTTCTTGCGCATGTGCAGGAATACGGGGCGTCCGCGCATCGGATAGTCTTGTATTGTAACGTATTCTGTATAGCCTCGCGCAACTATGTGCGGATTACGATAGTCTTCATCTGACAGTCTCTTTTTCTCATCAAGCCATATGTCATATGCTTGTTCTGTGCGTTCGAAGCGCACCATCTCGAAGAGTTCATCCATGCCTTCGGGAAGACACATCCATATTGCATCTGCGGTTTTCATGCCACAAATTTAACACTTTTCTCTAAATTCATGCACTGGGTTTTCGGCTTGAGCCCCTATTCCTCCTTCTGCTGACCATTGTAACGGTGCAGTAATATTGTTTTTGGTTTTACTCAATTGCGGTGAGTATTCCATTACCGACTGAATGCCATAGACAGGAATATCCAAAGCTCCGCCTCCTTGTCCATACAAAGAGAACCCTTTATATGTGAATATGCGATAGTTGAGTTTCAATGGAATACCAATATAATGTATGTGTCGAATTATTTTCTTATCCACCACTTTGCTTTTAGAGATGAAGTCGGAACGCAGATATGTATAACGCAGACCTGTTTCCACGCTCCAACGGGTAGAAAATGACTTATTGACAGATATACCAATCACCAACGGCATATAATGACGTGTCATTTCCGTTACTTCAATTTCACCATCCGGTCCTTCTACATCTGGTGTAGCCGGATTAGGAATACGATAATGATATAAGTCGTTTTGTTCCATGCTGCCGGAGTATGCCAAAGATAGTGACCAATCAGGATTTTTCGAGTGTTTTATGACAGGGTGCTCCTCTTGTTGTGCGACAAGCTCCTCTCGGTTTATAATTATCCCTATGGAATCATTGGCAATACTATTATTTTTTTTATCCGCGATGCTATCAGTCTGGATTGTCACTTCTGCGATATTCTGTTGCGGCTCAGGATGTCGGATTGCATTGTAAATAATTTTTGAACTTGGCGTGATACTATCAGCCATTGATTTTGTATCAACAATTGAGTCTGAGACTCGGGGAGTTTCTATGTCTGTTTTTTTACTTATAATCGGTGATGACGATGTTTCTTCCTTGTGATTGAACAGTCCATGCCAGACGAGTAATATAATCCCGACAATTGACAGCAAGCCCATTTCCATACGATATTGCTTAATCAGGCGTCGCAACATTGCTTTTGCATGTGTGAGTTGTGAGGATGAAGAATGTGGCGCGATGCCAAGCAATGCAGCTATTTCTTTATGCGAAAGTCCGTCAAGAGACGCGAGCCGAAAGACTTTACCATAACCCTTCGGTAACTTGTCGATTATCTTGTCTAATTCTTCCCATGTCATTTCGCGTGTTTCATCCGCAGCCTCACAGGCATTATCAGCAATCACAGTATCCTGTATGGGAACAGAAATATGGCTTGATTCATCTTTCAGATATTGGAGCGACAGATTTTTCATTATGGATGTAAGCCAGGCATCTACTCTGTCTCCATTCTTTAGAGAGCCTATTGATGTGAAGGCAATCAAGAATCCATCATGTAATACATCTTGTTCTATATCAGTGTTATGAATATAATAAGACACTATTTCACGCCTATGCGTGAAATAAGTCTGATAGAGAATGCCAAAGGCTTCTCTATCCCCTGATTGGCACCGTTTAACAAGCTGTATTTTGTCCATTGATATAAATATACTGACAATAGATGAAAAAATAGACAAAAGACTGCATCAATTAGGGAGAAAAATTTTCCCGGACTCTGATAAAACAAAGAGAGCCCAATTTCTTAACGAATAGAAATCGGACTCTCTTTGTTTTGGTTTTAATTCACTCATATCTTATCGCTTTCGATGGCGGGATGGTGGTGATTATAGCAGAAGGAAGCAACAACATAAACAATGACAGAACGATTATTGCCACGTTGAGTGCAAGGATTACAGGCCAGTGTATTTCGACCGGTACATGATCCAGATAATAGGCGTCAGGGTTGAGAGGTATGATGCCGGTAACCCGTTGGATATACAACAGTCCCAATCCAACAATATTACCTATAATCAGTCCGCGGATGAGTATACGCACCGACATGATTATAAATATGGAACGTATCTGACGGTTGGATGCTCCAAGAGCTTTCAGCACTCCTATCATATTGACACGTCGGAGTATCAGTATGAACAGTGAGGACACCAGTGTAAGCAATGTCAACAGAGACATAAGTGTAAGTATCACTTTGACATTAGTGTCAAGAAGTGCAAGCCAGTTGAAAAACAAAGCCGCTGTCTTGTGGATATTGAGCACAGTATAATGCCGCTGGGTTTTGCCGGTATATAATTGGTCAAGATAGGTGGATATGATTGTATGTTCCGCATTGTCAATTGCATCGTCATCCGGCAGTCCGTTTATCTCGATCATCGTCGCGCATGAATCAGGGACATCGGCCACACGTTGAAGCATTAACAGAGAGCCGAATATCATGTTTCGGTCATACTCGCTGAAATGAGTGTCGTATATGCCGGCGATTTTCAATCGGCGTATGCGATAGGCTCCGTCACCGAGAAAATATGTATCTATTTTTTGTCCCGGTTCGAGCGAAAGCGCGCGTGCGAGCGTACGCGAAACCACTATATGGTATTCCGTAGAGTCGGCACTGTAATCAGGCACAGTCCCTTCCACAAGATTGGATTTAATAAATGACCAGTCATAATTCCTGTCAACGCCCTTGATTACCGAACCTGAAAAGTTGTCGGTAGTCTTTAGAATTGCCGGCTGACGGCCTGTGAGTGCATATTTCACATTTGACGGAAGCATTTCCCGCAGTGGAGAGATGTCATCATAAGATAATAGGATAGGGGAGTCAGGGTCGGTGTCCGGGGTGAGTCCTATTGACAGTTGTGAATCGAAACCTATTACTTTCTGACGTATCTCTGAGCGAAATCCGCTCATGACAGCTATGGATATCAGCATTACGGTTACTGACAATGCTATGCCCGCAATGGCGATAATCAGCCCGGTCGAACTGTCTCGGCGAGTGGATTTGAGCGGCAAATGGCGGGCTATGAAAAAGGATACCGACATGGATTTGTGATTGGATATTTTGAAATATACGTTATACCTCATTCAGACCTCTGCGTTCCATCGAAGTACGTAGGTATTCGGTCGGGGTCAACCCTGTCACGCTCTTGAACTGACGTGACAGATGGGCGGTACTTGAGTAGCCGGTCATGTCGGCAATCTCGCTTATGGTGTATTGTCCGTATCCGAGCAACTCTTTGACCCATTCGACACGCTGAGCCATCTGATACTTCTCGAGCGTGCGCCCTTCATGAGCCGAGAACACCCTACTCATGGTGTCATATGTCGCACCGATATGCCGTTCGAGACATGCCGAAAGGTTTAGCCGACACTCACCCGGCTGTCTTACATGTTCGATGACTGCACGCTTTATTTTCTCTACCAACAAGCTGTCGGCATCAAGTATACGTGTAAATCCTTCGTTTTCGAGCAATCGGTCAAGCATCATAGTTGCCAGTCCGTCAAGCTGCTGCTTAACCTCGGCTCTGCCGAGAGTAACGCTGACGGGGGTAAGTCCGGCCGAACGTAATACACGTTCGACAGCTTCAACACAATGGTGGCATACCATGCCTTTGATGAGTATCTCCATATCTACTCAAACGTAATTTTTATAACAGATGTTGTGGCGTCATTAACTTTAAAATGACGGGATGCCCGCAAACCTATAACCCACATGAGCACTCCATCCCGAAAGAGCAACGGCACCGAATGTTTCTGACGTGAGTTATACTTTGCGTCTGTATACAAATCGCTCACCAACCGCGACCCTTTCATTCCAAAAGGCGCAAGTCTGTCACCTTGACGCCAACTACGCATGCTCCATTTCGGATTGCCCTCCAAAACCGACGAGTCAAAATATATGACATTTTTATTGCTCATGCCATTTCTGAGCTCATCCCAAAAATCTGAAATCGATATCCGTAACATCGAGAACGGATGCTCTGATAAGTTAATTTCTCTTTCTTCATCAATCGTTTCGGAATGCCGTGACAGTTTGCCGCGCTCATAGATATAACGACCTTTGGGAGTGATGAACATTTGCCCTGAAGTTGTGTCGGAAGCCACGTTTGTAACGCAGTCATAGAGATCATCAATCTGTGAATGTGTGAAGCCAAACGATGTCAAAGACTCATGAAGAATGGCGCGGGGTTGTGGTTCGCATCTTATAAGCCTCTCTATGTCGATGATTCCATCCGAATCATACAGACTGAATCGTGAGCCAGTCAACGCTTTATATAAGGAGAAGTTTTCTCTGAGTACGCCAAGTGATCTGACAATCGATGAAATTGCGCCGGGAAACTCCAGCTCAAGCATCGGGATGATTACATTACGCAGACGATTACGTTTATATTCATTTTCACTATTGGTGCTGTCGGTAACCCATATGTAACCACGTCCGCTGACATAATCCTCAATTTCAGCTCTCGTACATTCGAGCAACGGCCGCACTATTCGTTCGTTTACCGGCAGCATACCTTTCAATCCGGCAATGCCGCTTCCTCGCAACAGATTAAGAAAAAGAGTCTCCACATTATCCTCACAGTGATGTCCGACAGCGATATATTCACCTATCCCAGAGTCGATCAGTCCGTTCCACCAGTTATAGCGAAGCGATCGGCAGGCCATTTCTACCGATTCGCCCGTTTCAGCGCGGCGGGCCGTGACATCGAAATCGATGGTTACAAGTTTCACGCCAAGCATTCTGCATATGCTTTTGCAATGCTCCTGGTCGCGGTTACTTTCCGCACCTCGCAGATGAAAATTGCAATGTGCGGCGAGAATGTGACAACCGGCTTCCTTAAGGGCAAGCAACAGTGCCATAGAGTCGGCACCCCCGCTCAATCCCACGATGATGCGTGGTGATTGAGGGAGGTGCCTATGTATAAACTCCTTTACTTTTTTTGAGAGCATATAGAGTCAGGGGGGATTATTTAACGGGATTTTCGACAGGCTTGCCGTTCATCACCACATTTTCGAGGCGTACATCGGGATAAATGCATTCAAATCCGGGATTGGAAGCCTCGACCTTGATATTGCGCATTACGAAGTTGCTCACAGTGTCATCCGCATTTCCTGCAATAGTTCCGAGTGACTTGACCTTGACATCAACATTTTCTATCAGAATGTTGCGTACGATTCCGTAAGGCTTCTCATTGGAACCTTCAAGGGTGAAAAACTGTTTCCATGGCTTCATGTCAATGACTGTGCCGCTTGAACCGGTGATGTTTTTAACCGTCACATTCTCATATATCTGATAGGTATCGGGGCGCATCTTGAGACGAAGGATAGCTGTGCCGGTATTAACATGACAGTCGCGAATCTCGATGTTGCGGGCGTGGATACACTCGCTGCCGAGAGTGAGGGTGCCGTGCAGGTTGGGGCCGAATGTACAACGCTCCACAAGTATGTTTTCAACTATTCCGTTCTCTACCGAGCGGTTGGCATACACGCCCTTGCCGCCTTTGATACAAACACCGTCATCGTCGCAGTTGAGATAGCAGTCGCGTACAATTACATTGGAGCAAACATCAAGGTCTATGGCGTCGCTTGACGGAGCACGTACCGGTTCGCGGGGTGCTGTTATACGACAGTTCTCGATAATTACATTGTTGCACTGATAGAGGTGTGTGGTCCAGAATGGAGAGTTGCAGAGGGTCGGGCCGCTAAGTTTCACGCTGTCACATCCCCACAGGAATACAAGTCGCGGACGATGCACTTCAAGATTGGTGCATGATTTTTTGATTTTGGCACGCTCGGCACGTAATGCCCAGAACTGTTTCCAGTATTTCAGTCCGTTACCGTTAATCATGCCGGGGCCTGTAATTTGAAAGCCATCTACGTGATAAGCGTTAATCAGAGCTGCATAATAATATATGCTGCGACCCTCCATGCGTGAGGGGAGGAGGGGGAAGTTTTCAATATCATCCGAGCCTTTGATGCAACCGCCTTCCTCGAGATGAAGAGTGGTACCGGGCTTGAAGAACAAGGCACCTGTCAGAAAGGTGCCTTTTGGCACTACTATACGACCACCGCCATCGGCTTCAGCCTGATCGATGACTTTCTGTATGGCTGTGGTCTGGATTTTGGTACTGTCATTCTTGACACCGTGAGAGGTTATTACATAATCCTTGGCTGAAAGCTGCTGTGAGAAGGCTGCAACCACAGCGAGCGAAATAGTTGCTAATATTTTGTTCATTTATGATTTCAATTATTTCAGATTATAGACTTCAGGACGGATATACTTGCGCAATTCAGGCATTTTTTCAGCAAGAGCCTGTACTGCGAGGCGCGATACTACAAGGCCGCCATGCACATTGAGGTGAGTGTTGTCAATCTTGCCTTTGGGGCAGAATTCGTAGGTATTGGCCGGAATCCACATGAACAGTTCGCGCGAAGCGGTGGTGCCAAGCTCCTGTATGAGTTTGCGTGTGAGTTTGTTCATATCGATAAATGTCACGCCGGTCTCTTTGGCCACATTGCGTGGCGAGTCAAGATAGGCTCCGTGGGTGTCGACAAGAATCACACCTTCCTCAGGATATTTGCCTTTCCACTCGGGCTGCTTGTCATCGGTCTCAGAGGCAATATCAAGCATTGCTGTCGGCGGGAAGTTGCGGCGGGCTATCGCATTCATAAGTATTGGAGTCGCCCCCTTGCTTTTGGCGTCATTGACAAAACGACGGAGATTTTCATCAAAAGTTCCTCCGGGCACGGTGTATCGGTCGAGGCTCTTGATTTTCTCGTCATTGTGGCCAAACTGTATGATTACATAATCGCCGGGACGCATAAGCGACATTACCTTATCCCAGCGGCCTTCATCAATAAAACTTTTAGATGAACGACCGTTGACGGCATGATTGTCGACCTTGACAGCCCCCTGAAGATATACGGGGAGCATCTGTCCCCAGCCTCGCTCCTGATTTTCCTTGTCAAGAGGTTTGTTGGCCATAGTCGAATCTCCGATCATGAATACAGTAACCGTGTCAGTTGGCTCGGTCGCTGCCTGTGCCATAAACGGCAGTGCGGCCGAAAGAAAAAGTGTACTTAAAATTTTCATGGTTATTAATTGTAGTTTACTTATTTCCTTTTTTTATTTTTTCGTGTTTTGCTTACTACAACCTTCACAGGATTGTCAAGATGTTTACGCCACACGGCAAGGTGATCAAACCAGGATTTTGCATCACGAGGCGAACATTCGTCGCGCAGGGCTGCCGCAGTGATATGATATTTTATTTTGCCGTTGCGGTCAGGCGATACAAGTGTCAGATAATTCACATCATCTTCCAGAGTTTTGACCAGATAGGGTGCGCTGACCGAGATGCCGAGTCCGAGAGTATCGGTCAGTTGCGGCATCCCTTTGTCGGGGAGATTATTGCCCCAACTACCGGCAAGACCGTTAGCGCGGATAAAGCCCTCATTGTCATTCATGATTTTTTGCACACCGGTGGCAAATACAGCTCCATTAGGAGCCCCATTCAATGTCACTTCCGCCTCATAGTCGCGATGACCTTTATATATGGTATAGCGTTGTGTCATGTCGATAGGATGACCGTCGTAGTTCCATCCGCGGTCTGAGACTTCGATTACCGAACGCAATGGGCCGGTGGTGACGACACACTGTCCACGGGTGGTTACTGAATCGATGGTAGTCGGCGTCCCATTCTGCCAACCGCGAAACGATCCCATTGCAACGGAAGTACCGGCCCAAAGAATGTCGCGGCCATATCCTTTGCCAAGCTGATCGGCTGTTGTGTAGAAGCCAGTTGTCTCAAGTTCGAGCTGAGGGCGGTTTTTGGCATACAGGTCTACACTCTGGCGATTGTCCATGTATACGCGTATGGCGTTATATAATCCTTCGAGCACCGCACCATGTCCATAGATGCTGTTGTACATCTGGCGGTTGTCGACGTCTCCGGGATAAGTAATCGCCGAGATTTTCGGATATTTTTTATTCTTATCGTTAAGCTTGAGATAAGCATAAGTCCCGGCTTCAAATGTAGCTGTGGTGTCGGGGACTGTCGACAAGTTGAGCGTAAGTGTGCGGGTCTCACCGGGCTTCATGTCAAGCATGACGACAATTTCATCGGCGACGCCGTCACCATTCATGTCGTCAAGCTGATAAGGCATATCGTTTACTCCGGCTACTTTTACCGAACGGACCTCTCCGGCCGATGTCGGGATGGGTACTACCACGGGGACGTCACTGCGCTGCTCGGGTAGGGGATTGCTGACCGTCACGTAGAGTGACGACAGCAGTGCTGTGATGAGTGATAATGTCATTGAGTTAATCATGGGAAAAGGTACAAAATACCACACTCCGGGCTATGCACGAGGAGATGATAGATATTTTGTACCTTATTAGAATAATAGCAGGCGTTGCACTCGAAGATTACTGTCCGAGATAAGCCTTCAGCAAGTGGCTCTTTTGTCCCTTCAGGCGACGGATGGCCTTCTCCTTGATCTGGCGCACACGCTCGCGGGTGAGATCAAATTTCGCACCGATCTCCTCAAGAGTCATTTCCTGGCATCCTATGCCGAAAAACATTTTGAGGATTTCACGCTCCCTGTCATGGAGCTGCTTGAGAGCGCGGTCTACCTCCTTGGCGAGCGACTCCTGGGTAAGTGTGGCGTCTGCCATGGGAGAGTCGTCGTTGGTGAGCACATCAAGGAGGCTGTTGTCTTCACCCTCGACAAAGGGTGCGTCCACCGAGATATGACGACCGGAGACCTTCAGAGTGTCGGCTATCTTGTCGACAGGCACATCAAGACGTTCAGCCAACTCCTCAGGGGAGGGGCGACGCTCGTTTTCCTGCTCGAATTTCGATAGAGCCTTGCTGATTTTGTTGAGTGAGCCCACCTGGTTGAGAGGCAGACGCACGATACGGCTCTGCTCAGCGAGAGCCTGCAGTATTGACTGGCGAATCCACCATACTGCATAAGAAATAAATTTAAAACCGCGGGTCTCGTCAAACTTTTGTGCCGCTTTAATCAAGCCGAGATTGCCTTCGTTGATAAGGTCAGGCAGGCTGAGTCCCTGGTTCTGGTACTGCTTTGCCACGGATACAACGAAGCGAAGATTGGCACGTACGAGCTTGTCGAGTGCTCGCTGGTCACCCTGATGAATACGCTGTGCAAGCTCTACCTCTTCCTCTACGGATATAAGCTCTTCACGGCCTATCTCCTGAAGAAATTTGTCGAGCGACGCGCTTTCACGGTTGGTGATTGATTTGGTTATTTTTAATTGTCTCATGTCTTACTTAACGCACAATTAACGTGCAAAGTTAATCAATTATTGTGTAATTTGCCCTATTTTAGTATTTAAAATTTAATAAAACTGAAAAATCGGGCAATAGTGCGGCTTTTATGGTGAAAATTACACACTTTTTTAGTAACTTTGTGTCGCGGAAATTTACACCCGCACCGAAAATAATCGACCATAACCATTTTCAATGGAGTCAAAGAAAGTTCTATTCATCTCACAGGAGGTATACCCTTATGTGCCCGAAACCCCGATGTCCAAGCTGGGATGCGAGATACCGCAGTCCATTCACGGACGGGAATTTGAAGTGAGGATATTCACCCCTAAGTACGGGTGCATCAACGAGCGGCGTAATCAGCTTCATGAAGTGATACGCCTGTCAGGCCTTAATCTCATGATTGACGATAATGACCACCCTTTAATTATTAAGGTGGCTACGCTTCTGCCCTCGCGTATGCAGGTTTACTTTATCGACAATGACGACTATTTTCACGCTCTACCCGACAAGGGGCTGGAGACTGAAGTCATCCCCGAGGACAACGACGAACGTCTTATGTTCTTCACCTCTGGCGTGATTGAGACTGTGAAAAAGCTCCGTTGGCAGCCGGCTATAATACATTGTAGCGGTTGGGTATCGGCATTGGCTCCAATGTATCTCAAAGCGAAGTACAGCGACGATCCCACATTCAGGTCTTCCAAAATAGTATTCGCTCTTCAGCCCGAACGCTTCGACGGCACTCTTGACGGCCGCTTCGCCGAAAAACTCAGCATGAACGAGTTTACAGCCGATGACATCGCAGCCATCTCAGATAAGCCGGTTGACTATGTAGCCCTTAACAAGCTCGCCATAGATTATGCCGATGCCATAATGCAGGTGACCGACGACATTGATCCCGAAATCCTTGATTATGCTGTAAAATCAGGCAAGCCTTTCCTTCCATACACTCCTCAGGAAGAACGTAAGGAGGCCCAACTCGAATTTTATCGTAACCTTCTGGATTCTGAGGAGGACGATTAAGCCCCTATACTATCAGAGACATCAACATGAAACATTTTTTACCATTCATAGCTCTCGGTGTGACCGCGATGGCCATGCAGTCGTGTGAAGACACCGTTTCACAGGCTGGCAGCTCTCTCGTCGAGGACGAAGTGGAAATCATCGAAGATTCCTCTTTTGCTGTCAAGGGAGTGTCCGACCCAAACAATGCTGTGCGCTCCCGTACAGTATTGCAGTTGCTCGGCCGACTCTCCGCAGAGGGCTATGGCGACTTCTCGTCAGACATCGTGTGTCAATATATGCCGGCGGCAAACATCGATACCACCAATACAAAGGCATCTTATGTCGACTCGGTAAAACTCCTGCTCACCATGTACAAAGGAGGATTTGCCGGTGACTCTGTGGTGCCAATGGGCGTATCGGTACATAGGCTCACGAAGCAGCTTCCGACCGACATGTACAGCAACTTCGATCCCACGGGCTATTACGATGTCACCCCCATGGCATCGGCCGCGTATTCTGCCCTTCTTGATGGTTCGCCCTATGCCGGCACCGACTCTGAAGGTAGCCAGTATAAACACATTGCTGTAGACCTTCCGCGACAGTTTGGCGTTGATTTGTTCAATCTCTATCTCGACTCCCCCGAGACACTTTCTTCGCCGCAGGCGTTTGCAAAATGGTTTCCCGGATTATACATAACCACATCGTTTGGATCGGGCCGTGTCGTTCGCATAAGCAGCAACTCCATTCAGGTGTATTATCATTCGGTATATCATATTGATGATACTGAAAATCCCCGAGACACCACCATCAGTTATGTGGGCTCATATCTTGGCGTTACCCCCGAGGTGTACACCAACAACAATATGGCCTACAAGATGAGTCCGAAACTCAAAGCCCTTGCTGATGAAGGAGAGTCAATTCTCGTTGGTCCGCTTGGATATGATGTGGAGTTCAAATTTCCCGCTCGCGAAATCTTCAAACGCTATAAAGAACAGGCTGGCGAACTTGCCATTGTCAATTCTTTGTCATTTTCCATCCCTGCCACTGCTATTGAAAATGACTACGACATAGCTCCGCCGCCATACATTCTGATGGTCAAGAAATCCGAGAAAGAGAAATTTTTCTCCGCGCTTAATGTCAACGACAACCTTTCGTCGTTCTACGCGTCATACAACTCAACAACCGGCACATACAACTTCTCGTCGATGCTTAACTACATCAACGATATTATCAAGAAAGGCGAAGTGACAGCCGAGGATGAGGAGTTTGTGATATGCCCGGTTAATATCTCCTATTATCCGTCATCTTCATCGTCGAACTATTATTCCTATTATTACTACGGATACTCGACAACCACCAATACTATCAGCTCCATCTCGCCTTATGTAACGGAGCCGGTAATGGTAAAACTCGATTTCGACAATGCGGAGATAGATTTTACATTTACCAGGCAGACATTGTAAGAGGAGTCTCATCATCCGAATAGACAAAAAACAAGCTACCACATAAAAATATATGGCAAAACGGTGTCAAAATTAAGAAATTATTCTTAACTTTGCACCGCAAAAGCCATTAAGCCGCAATAGCTCAGTCGGTAGAGCATTTCATTCGTAACGAAAAGGTCGTGGGTTCGAGTCCCACTCGCGGCTCAAATAACATAACCAAAACTCTTGCCAAAATAAAAGTTTTTGCCCATTTTGCGATAAAATCCGTGCGTGGTTATCTTTATAATAAGCCAAATGCAGTACCTAACGCCGTAAAATTTATAACCTTCTGTCCGAATTCGGTAATAATACCCACAGTTTCCCTCATGACCTTGCGCAGGCTTCCGCTTCGACAGTCAACTTTTTCAGGCTGTCGGCTCCGTCTGCGATTTTGAAGGATATGGATATGGTGCTGTTTGAAGCCATAATATTTTGAGGTATTAAATAATATTTGTAAATTGCGACTTAAATAATTAAAGTACTTTAGTCATGAGTAGGGACGCATTTGAACTCCTTGTTTTCTTTTTTATGTGTGTATGGCTGGTCAGCACGATTTGTGAACAAATAAAGACAGGTATTGCTGATTGTCGCAAAGCAGAAGAAAAAGTAAAAGAAAAGGAAAAAAAACGAAATAATGAACTTGCAAGACAACGGGAAAAAGAGGCCAAAGAGACAAAGGAAAGACGAGCTATAATTGCTGCTCGATTTGAAGCTAGGGCAAAGGCGCAAGCCGAAGAGAAACAGCAAACTCAATAAATGATGTCTCATTTAGCTTTCTGTGCCAATTTCTCAAACCTCTCTTTCATTTCCTCGGCTGTGAGCTGAGGGGCATTGTTTCGTATCTCTGATTTTTTATTATCCCACGGCAACGGTAATAGCTGCCGTGGGATAATTCTTTTTCTGACATGCGGCTGGATGCAGATGGCGGCCACCATACAGGCGCGCTCCTGTAGTTCCTGCCCTCGTTCAAAGCGTATGCGCTTGGCCATATCCAATGTTCCCTTGTTCTGACGAGCGTAGATATAGACCCAGAATCTCGTTCTTGTATTCGTTTTCAGATATGTAGTGCCGTTTTGTTCCGGCTAGTCACTTCCATCTTGCCGAAATAAAATTACAGGTAGAGACTGTCACGTCCATCATAGAGGACGCGACCCATTAATTAGGGGTTGTCGCCGCTGTTTTCTTCAATCAGACAAAACATAAGAAAATGACGACAAATAAACACCTAATGCCAAATAAGCACAAAACAGATAATGCGTTGATTTATTGAGCATTGCTTTATTATATTTGTGCTTATTTACTCGAAAGATTTAGGTCCGAATACCACTTGCGGCTCAGATAATTTATCTCAATCAAAGGTACTTTGTCTAAAACAATACCGAAACCTTACTTATTTTCCTGCTTGCGGATAACGTCTACAAATGATTTTGGCAGGACTACATTATAGAGTTTCAAAGCCTCTGCGAAAAGCGGAGCTATCTGTTCATCTGTAAAGCCGGCTATACCGCAACCTATACGTGTGACCAAAAATGTAGTCTGATCCCATTCACGTGCAAGTTCGATAAAATCATCTACATACGGCTTTATTGTCTCAACTCCGCCTTGCATGGTAGGTATGGCGTAGGATTGACCTTGCAAACCTACGCCCTGACCCATTATTGCTCCGAACCGTTCATGTGCGACGCGGGCTGCACCCCCGTGATGTAATCCCTGGAGGTTACTGCCAAACACGAATATTTCATCTCTGTCAAGCGAGGTTATATTCTCCGGTGTGTATCTCAGGCTCATAATTGCAACATTTATATCGTTTATAATATATAGTAAAAACGTGTCGAGCCGTATATTTGACTCGACACGTGTGTTAAATTATGTTGTGATCAGCATCAAAATATCGTCTACTTATACTCATCCCACGACTTGATGCTGATGTCGCTGTAATCCATATTGCAGAAAGCTTCGATGAAAGCTCCTGCAAGACGGGCATTGGTAATCAGCGGTATGTTGTGGTCAATGGCTCCGCGACGGATGCGATAGCCGTTGGTGAGCTCACGCTTGGTGTGATTTTTGGGTATATTGACGATAAGATCAAACTTATGCTCGGAGATCATCTTCATCACATTCTCCTCGGCATCGGCACATTCATCGGGCCAATATACGGGGATTGCAGGTATGCCGTGATCATTAAGGAATGTCGCAGTCCCTGCAGTTGCGTAGATTTTGTAGCCCTTAGATGCTAGGCGTCGGCTCGGTTCAAGTAGATCCACCTTACTCTTTGCCGCACCCGACGAGAGCATGATTCTACCCTTGGGTATCTCAAAGCCGGTCGCAAGCATTGCACTTAGCAGGGCCTCGTCAAAATCGTCTCCGATGCATCCGACCTCGCCGGTCGAGGACATATCCACGCCAAGCACAGGATCAGCATTGTGCAGACGGGAGAACGAAAACTGCGAAGCCTTGACACCGATACGGTCGATGTCAAATGCCGATTTGTCGGGGCGGCTATAGGGTGCATCGAGCATAATGCGTGTGGCAGTCTCGATAAAGTTGCGTTTGAGCACCTTGGAAACAAACGGGAATGAACGAGAGGCTCGCAGATTACACTCGATAACCTTGACCTCGTTATTTCGGGCCAGGAACTGAATGTTGAATGGACCTGAGATGTTGAGCTCTTTGGCTATCTGACGGCTTATCTTTTTAATGCGACGGGCTGTTGCAAAGTATATCTTCTGAGCGGGAAACACGAGTGTGGCATCGCCTGAATGCACACCGGCAAATTCCACATGCTCAGAAATGGCATATTCAACAATTTCTCCATTTTGAGCTACTGCGTCAAACTCGATTTCTTTGGTGTCCTGAAGGAACTGTGATACAACTACCGGATATTCCTTTGATACTTCGGCGGCCATCTTGAGGAAGTTTGCAAGCTCCTCCTCGTTATAACATACGTTCATGGCTGCACCTGACAGCACATATGAGGGACGCACGAGTACCGGATAGCCGACCTTATCGACAAACTCCTTGACATCTTCAAGGCTTGTGAGCTCCTGCCACGCCGGCTGGTCGATGCCGAGCTGATCGAGCATGGCGGAGAACTTGTTGCGATTTTCCGCGCGGTCGATTGATATGGGCGATGTACCGAGCACCGGCACAGACTGACGATGGAGCTTCATGGCAAGATTGTTGGGTATCTGGCCGCCAACCGACACAATAACACCGCGGGGCTGCTCGAGATCAATGACATCAAGTACGCGCTCAAACGAAAGTTCGTCGAAGTAGAGACGGTCGCACATGTCATAGTCAGTCGATACAGTCTCAGGATTGTAATTGATCATAATGGACTTATAGCCGAGCTTGCGGGCTGTCTGGATAGCATTGACCGAGCACCAGTCAAACTCAACCGACGAACCTATACGATAAGCACCTGAGCCGAGCACGATAACCGACTTCTCATTTTTATAATAGTTCACATCATATCCCTCTACGGCATATGTCATGTAGAGATAATTGGTCAGCTCGGGATGTTCGCTCGCAACGGTATTGATACGCTTCACGGCCGGAACGATTCCGAGAGCCTTGCGACGTGCACGTACCTGAAGATTTTCTTTCTCCATATTGCCGGCAGGGTTAAGCACAAAACGTGCTATCTGGAAATCGGAGAATCCGAGCACCTTTGCCTCGCGGAGCACCTCGGCCGGAATTTCTTCAATAGTATTGTAGCCACAAAGTTTAGCCTTGAAGTCGACAATATTTTTGAGTTTGCCGAGGAACCACGGATCAATCTTTGTGAGTTCATATATACGGTCGATTGTATATCCCTGCTCTAACGCCTGGGCGATAGCAAAGATGCGGAGGTCGGTCGGGTGGGAGAGTTCGCGGTCGAGATCGTCAAACTCAATACCCTCATTCCCGACAAAGCCATGCATGCCCTGACCGATCATTCTGAGTCCCTTCTGAATAATCTCCTCAAACGAACGTCCTATCGACATGATTTCGCCTACTGACTTCATGCTTGAACCGATTTCACGACTCACACCGACAAACTTCGTAAGGTCCCAGCGGGGAATCTTGCATATCAGATAGTCAAGCGATGGTGCCACATAAGCCGAGTTGGGCGTACCCATCTCGCCAATCTGGTCGAGCGTATAGCCCAATGCAATCTTGGCGGCTACAAATGCGAGAGGATAGCCGGTAGCCTTGGAGGCCAAAGCCGATGAGCGCGACAAACGTGCGTTTACTTCGATTACACGATAGTCGTTAGTCTCGGCATTGAATGCATACTGGATATTACACTCTCCTACGATGCCGAGATGACGTATACATTTACGCGACAGTTCCTGGAGCATCTCCACCTGCTGTTCTGAGAGAGAACAAGTCGGAGCAACAACTATTGACTCACCGGTGTGTATGCCCAGCGGATCAAAATTTTCCATGCTTGCAACTGTGAAACAATGGTCGTTGGCGTCACGGATCACCTCAAATTCAATTTCCTTCCAGCCTTTCAGTGACTCCTCGACAAGTATCTGATTGGAGAATGTAAAAGCACTCTCAGCGAGTTTTACAAATTCTTCTTCATTGGCACATATGCCGCTGCCTTGTCCACCAAGCGCGTAAGCAGAGCGCACCATGACAGGGAAACCAATTTCTCGGGCTGCTTTCAGTGCATCCTCCATGCTTTCCACCGCATGACTCTTGGGGGTCTTCATAGGTATCTCGTCGAGCTTTTTCACGAAGAGATCACGGTCTTCGGTATACATTATGGCCTCGACTGATGTGCCAAGGACTTTTACTCCATATTTGTCAAGCACACCGTTGAGATACAGTTCAGTGCCGCAATTGAGGGCAGTCTGTCCGCCGAAAGCGAGCAGCAGACCGTCGGGACGCTCTTTTTTTATGACTTCCTCGACAAAATATTTTGTAAGAGGCAGGAAATAAACCTTGTCGGCTATACCCTCCGAAGTCTGGATTGTGGCGATGTTGGGGTTCATGAGCACAGAGCTGATTCCCTCTTCACGCAGAGCCTTTAATGCCTGTGAGCCGGAATAGTCAAACTCGCCGGCCTGACCGATCTTCAGTGCGCCTGAGCCGAGCACGAGTACTTTCTTGATTTTCTTTTCCATAATGGTGATAGCGTGTGGTTCAATAAGAAAAATGCGTTACCCACTGCGAGTGGACAACGCATTTTATATAATGTTGATTATTTCTAATTTTTGATAATGCATCAGGGTTTCTATTTGAATGCAAAGTTATAAATAATTTACCACTCCGGCAAAAATAATTTACGACTATCGGGAAAAAATTGTAAATTTGCACAAGAAAATGCAATAATCATCACATTAACAATATAATCTTAACACATCTTATTAATATGTCTAAAATAGGAAGCAAATGGACTCCCCGGGCGCGTAAAGCTATGCTCCTTGGCAGCGGAGAACTCGGCAAGGAGGTCGCAATCGAGCTGCAGAGAATGGGAGTTGAAGTGATAGCATGCGATAAATATGCCAATGCTCCGGCAATGCAGGTAGCCGACAAGGCACTTGTATTCAATATGCTTGACCCCGTGGCTCTTCGCGAGAATATCGAGCGCGAGAAGCCCGACCATATCATCCCCGAAGTGGAAGCCATCGCCACCCAAGTATTGGTCGAACTTGAAAAAGAAGGATACAATGTTACCCCGACCGCCAATGCGGCATTCCTCACAATGAACCGCGAAGGCATACGCCGTCTTTCTGCCGAAGAGCTTGGTGTCACCACTTCTCCCTATCGCTTTGCTTCCGACTTCGAGGAATTTAAAGACGCCGTAAAAGCCGTAGGCATACCCTGTGTAATCAAGCCAATCATGTCATCAAGCGGTCATGGTCAAAGCGTGATAAAGAGCGAAGCCGACATCGAGAACTCTTGGCGCATAGCTCAGGAGGGTGGCCGAGCCGGTGCCGGACGTGTCATCGTAGAGGGATTTGTCGATTTTGACTACGAGATAACAATGCTCACCGTACGCTCTATCGCCGGAACCGCCTATTGTGAGCCCATAGGCCATATTCAGATCGATGGAGACTATCGTTATTCCTGGCAGCCCCAGGCGATGAGTCCCGAAGCAAAAGCCAAAGCACAAGAAATCGCGAAAAAAGTTACTGACGCGCTTGGCGGATATGGCATCTTTGGCGTAGAGCTGTTTATCAAAGGTAACAATGTGATATTTAGTGAAGTATCACCCCGCCCGCACGACACCGGCATGGTGACTATGATTTCACAAGACCTGAGCGAATTTGCGCTGCATGCACGCGCACTTCTCGGTCTTCCGGTGCCTGAGATACGTTTTCTCGGACCGTCGGCTTCACGCGCGGTTGTAGTGGAGGGCGACACGACATGTATTGAGATGTGCAACCTTGAGACCGTACTTGAAGAACCCGGGACGCAAATGCGTATATTCGGCAAGCCCGAAATACACGGTCACCGCCGCATGGGTGTAATTCTTGCCACTGCCGACAATGTGGATGAAGCCAGAGCCAAAGCCGAACGCGCCTACGACAAACTTGTGGTAAATGTGTTGTAAAACCATATAATGATCTTTCGGAAAATCACATCCTCCGTAATTTGCATGTTCGTCACTCTTGCATCATCGGCTGCACCGGTGAGCGAGAGTGACGCCACTCAAATGCTCCAGCGTCTTGATCACGAACTTGATCTCGGCGATACGTACATTCATGCGCGCCGCTCACTTATTGACTCGCTCAAGACAACCCTTTCTGCTCTTCGCCCAAACGATGATGGCAAGCTGGATATCATGATCCAACTTGGCGACTGCTACAATGCATACCGCATCGATTCAGCCCTGTATTATTACGGTGGAGGCCTGGCTGCAGCCAAAGCCATCGATGCAGACTCGGCAGCTACGCGCTTTGCGTTAAAAATGGCCACATACCTGCCATTGCAGATGTTGATGACCGATGCAGAGCAACTGATGGACTCCGTAAGCACTGCCGGTATCCCGCCCGGATTGCTCACAGAGTATCATGATGCGCAACGTCAGATGAATAACTATATATCAAACGTATTTGCCGATTTTCCCGACCGCCAAGCCGCTTATCGAAAGAAGGAGTTTGACACCCAATGCCGTCTTCTTGATCAACTGGACAAGAACTCTTCACAGTACAAACTTAATCTTGCCGAACACCACATGTATTCGCGCAATTATCCGGCGGCAAAAAAGGTGCTCAACGAACTTATCGGCGAAATCGGAGAGACCAATCCGATGTATGCGAGAGCTTGCCATATGCTGGCCGACATCGCGAAAGTGGATGATAATTATCCCGGGCAAGTATATTACCTCGCCCTCTCAGCCATTTCCGACATCAGATGCGCCACACTTGAGATGGCATCATTACAGGAACTCGGCGCACTGCTCTTTAAACATAATGACGTACAGCGTGCCCATTCATAGCTTTCACATGCCCTGCGCAATGCGGTAGAATGCCAGGTTACGCTACGTATTATCCAGACTTCAAAGGCATTACCAATAATTGAGAACGCACACAAAGCTCAGATAAACGCTTTCAAAAAACGCATCTTTATTGTGATTGCCATAATGGGAATATTGCTGCTGGCACTGTTTGTCTCACTCAGAATGGTATATCGCAACAATCTCGCCCAACGGCGATTGGCCGAAAGGCTCGAAAAAGCCAACAAAACAAAAGATGTGTATATAGCGCAATTTCTCAATCTGTGCTCAATATACATGGACAAGCTAAACCAATTCAACAAATTGGTCAGCCGTAAGATTTCAGCCGGCAAGAGCGACGATTTACTCAAACTGACCAAGACCGGCAAACTTGTCGAAGAACAATCAAAGGAATTTTACGAAGTGTTTGATGATGCGTTTCTCAACATATACCCGTCATTTGTGGAGGATGTCAACACACTGCTTGTTCCAGACAAACAATTGATACTTCGTGAAGGCGAAAAATTAAATACCGACCTGCGTATTCTCGCACTGATGAGACTCGGAATTGATGATACTTCGCGTATCGCACAAATGCTCAATTATTCTGTCTACACAATATATACTTATCGTAATAAATTCAAGAGTCGCGCCATTGACCGAGATTCGTTTGAAGCGGATGTAATGAAAATAAAATCCATCTCATAAAACCCGCCTGTACACCCGGCGGGTTTTTAACATTTTGTTATCAAATAACACATATATTACTTAACTTTTGATACTCCCTGGATTAAATTTCAGCTATATAACCACGCGAATCACACAAATTATACACTACTAAAAATCAATTATATAGCAAATTTAACCCATAAATATCGTCTCAATTGGCGTCTTATTTCCTTGACAAAGATGACGAGAGGTTGTAATTTTGCAATGTAGAAATAAATTTGAATAAATCTCATTAGATAAAGAACAAGCATACGGAACGACGTCAGTGGATACCACTTTTCGTATAAATTGATGCATAGATTACCGTAAACGAATTGCATAATAGTAAATGTGTTTTTATGTTAGGTTTGTAGAGTCTTATTGCTAAGACGGCAAAGGGGTCACTCCGGGAGGAGAGGCCTCTTTGTTTTTACCATACCGCGTATTAGTGTCAAATTCAAAAAACGAGATCATTGCTTTTGTGGAATGGACTTTTTTTGTTAATTTCGCAAATCTTATACACAATCCCTCATCCAGGGATTCAATGCAGCCATAATTCATGAATGTATTCCGCCCATTCTCATTAAACATACGAGGAAAATTACACACATTTGATCGCCCCCTTGTGATGGGGATAGTCAATGTCACACCCGACTCAATTTTTGCAGACTCGCGCACATATGACGACAATGCCATAAAAGCCCGCGTCAGAAAGATGCTTGATGAAGGTGCTGACATAATTGACATAGGCGCATACTCTTCACGTCCGGGAGCCGATGAAGTGAGCGTGGAAGAGGAGACAATGCGTATAGCTAAAGGAATGATGATCATACGGCAGATAGCTCCCGACACCATTATCTCGGTTGACACATTCAGAGCTGATGTGGCTCGGGTGGCTGTAGAATCATACGGCGCAGATATTATAAATGACATCTCGGGAGGAGACCTTGATGATAAAATGTGGAGCACTGCAGCACAGTTGCACGCACCGTATATATTGATGCACATGCGTGGCACACCTGCGACCATGCAGTCAATGACTGACTACAAAAACGTCACGGCCGATGTCGTAAATGATTTGTCAGCCAAGCTGCGAAAACTACGCCTTGCAGGAGTTGCGGATGTTATTATCGATCCGGGGTTTGGCTTCGGCAAAACCATCGAGCAAAATTTTGACCTGATGCGCAATCTTGACATCATCGCCGGGACTCTTGATGCACCTCTCCTTGTGGGCATATCGCGCAAATCAATGATAACCAAAAGTCTTAATATAAGTACAGCCGACGCTTTGGCCGGAACAATCGCACTCAACACTATCGCGCTCATGCGCGGCGCATCAATAATCAGAGTTCATGACGTAGCCGAAGCTGTAGCTACATTAAGGATGTATCAGTTGTCTAATATATAATTACAGAAAAATTGGAACAGTTCGGCATAAGAGACGCCTTCGATATAGCCATCGTGGCACTGCTTCTTTTTTATCTTTACAGGATAATGAAAGAAAGCGGCACAATTAATATATTTTTTGGTGTTCTCGCTTTTATAGTTGTATGGGTTCTTACCACCCAGATACTGAGCCTGAAGCTGATCGGGACAATCCTTGATCAGTTTATGGGCATCGGATTGCTTGTATTGGTCATTTTGTTTCAAGACCAGATAAAACGCTTCCTTGTAGAGCTTGGTGACCACAAGCGATGGCGATTCCTCAAAAATTTATTCCGTCATGAGAAAAACGATGGCGAAAACGACACCCGAAAACATGTGTTGCCTATAGTTTACGCGTGCATGAACATGGCTAAGGCCAAGACTGGCGCACTGATAGTCATCCGACAGGAGATGTCACTCGAATCATATGAAAAAAGCGGCGACATCATTGATGCTGACATTAATTCACGACTTATAGAGAATGTGTTTTTTAAAAACTCACCCCTTCATGACGGAGCAATGATAATCGATCGCGGCCGCATTCGCAGTGCGGGGTGTATTCTTCCTGTCAGCCATGACCGTAATGTCCCCAGAGCTCTCGGATTGCGACATCGGTCCGCACTCGGTATATCACAGGCCACCGACGCATTTGCCATAGTCGTATCGGAGGAGACCGGCAACATCTCTGTAGCACATAAGGGGGTGTTGCACACGCGATTGAGTTCAACCGATCTCGAACATCGTATCTCTCAGATAATGGTAAACGATTAAAATTCCTTCAGGAACGACACTTTCTGCCGCCAAGGCACATCGACCGTAATTTGCGCCATTTATGTGAGATATTTTCTTCTTTGATATTTGAAGTTTTTTGCGTAACTTTGTATGCTGAAAACGCAAGAAAAATATAAACATATTCAGATATGTCAGAAGAAGAAAGAGAGAGAGAAGAACAATACAGTGCCAGCAACATCCAGGTGCTTGAAGGTCTTGAAGCTGTAAGAAAACGCCCCGCCATGTATATTGGCGACATCAGTGCCAAAGGCCTTCACCATTTGGTCTATGAGGTAGTCGACAACTCCATTGACGAGGCTCTTGCCGGGTTTGCATCACATATCGAGGTGACAATCAATCCCAACAACTCCATAACCGTTGTAGACAACGGCCGAGGCATCCCCGTCGATATGCACGAAAAAGAGCACAAAAGCGCGCTTGAAGTCGTACTTACTGTACTCCATGCAGGTGGCAAGTTTGACAAGGGCAGTTACAAAGTATCTGGTGGACTTCATGGCGTAGGTGTAAGCTGTGTTAACGCACTGTCAACTTATCTCCGTGCCGAAGTGCGCCGCTCGGGAAAGGTATATATGCAGGAATATTCATGCGGCAAACCCACTACCGAGCTCAAGGTGATCGGCGAAAGCGAGACCACAGGCACAACCATAACCTTTAAGCCGGACGACTCGATATTTACAGTCACTGAATATGACTACAATACTCTCGCGATACGCCTTCGCGACCTTGCATATCTCAATGCAGGCATCACGCTGACTCTTACCGACATGCGTCAGCTTGACGCAGAGGGCAATCCCCGTTGTGAGATATTTTACTCCAAAGAGGGCCTGCGTGAGTTTGTAGAGTATATCGATTCCAACAAAGAGTCGCTCATCAACGATGTGATACATCTCAACACCGAGCGACAGGGAATCCCAGTCGAAGTGGCTCTCACATATAATAGCTCTTACAACGAGAATGTACACTCGTTTGTAAACAACATCAACACCATAGAGGGAGGAACACATCTTAGCGGATTTCGCCGCGGTCTCACCACCACTCTCAAAAAATATGCTGAGGACAACAAACTGCTTGAAAAGGTCAAGGTTGAAGTTTCCGGCGATGACTTCCGCGAAGGTCTCACAGCCGTAATTTCAGTAAAAGTGCTCGAGCCTCAGTTTGAGGGACAGACCAAGACCAAGCTCGGCAACAGCGAAGTAGCCGGAGCCGTATCGTCGGCCGTGAGCGAAGCTCTCCGCAATTATCTTGAGGAACATCCCAAGCAGGCCCGCACAATAGTGGAAAAAGTGGCCCTGGCTGCCCAAGCCCGTCATGCCGCTTATAATGCGCGCAACAAGATACTCCGCAAATCACCTCTTTCGGGCGGCGGCCTTCCCGGCAAACTTGCCGACTGCTCTTCTCGTCATGCCGAAGACTGCGAGCTGTTTCTCGTCGAGGGTGACTCGGCAGGTGGTACGGCCAAACAGGGCCGCGACCGCACATTCCAGGCCATTCTCCCGCTGCGAGGCAAAATCCTCAATGTCGAGAAAGCCATGGACCACAAGATTCTCGACAACAAGGAAATCGAGAGCCTCTATCGCGCCATGCGTGTGACCATTGGCACAGAGGAAGATCCTATGGAAATCAACATCTCGCGTCTTGCTTATCACAAGATTATCATCATGACCGATGCCGATGTGGACGGCAGCCACATTGCCACGCTTCTTATGACATTCTTCTTCCGTCGCATGCGCCCCATCATCGAAAACGGCTATCTCTACCTTGCCACACCGCCATTGTTCAAATGTACCCGCGGCAAAAATGAGGAGTATTGCTGGACCGAAACCCAGGTACAGCAGTTCATCGCTCAGCACGGCGACAAGACCAAGGTACAACGCTACAAAGGTCTTGGCGAGATGTCGGCCGAAGAGCTTCGTGACACCACCATGGATCCCGAACAGCGTCTGCTCAAGCAGGTAAACATCACTGATGCCGCCGAAGCCGACCGCATCTTCTCGATGCTGATGGGCGAGGATGTAGCACCGCGTCGCGACTTTATCGAGTCAAACGCCAATTACGCCAACATCGACGCCTGACCTCCGTTCATTATTGAACCATTCATCCGTTTTGGCTATTATATAAGTGAGAGATGCAAGATGCCGGTATGTCTGCTGAAAGTTCACCACTCCGGCTATACACATACAGGCATTTTGCTCTCTCCCTCACTAAAAATCATCCACTATGTCAAAATCATCATCAAGCACTGCATCAGGGCGCAAAGCTTCGGCAATAATAAAAAAAGTCGAGGAGTTTGTCGCACAGCAGAAAAACAACACTTATAATTACAAGCAGGTTTCGCATGCGATAGGGGCCGGCACTACGGCTCAGCAACGAAATGTCGCACTCCAGCTCGTTGAAATGGCATTTAATGGAGAGATTATTGAAGTTTCGCCCGGCAAATACAAGTCACCTCAACGAGGCAACGAGGCTATCGGTACGTTTGTACGCCGCAGCAACGGCAAAAACTCGGTTGTCACCGACACCGACGGCGAAACACTATTTGTAGCCGAACGTAATTCAATGCACGCGCTTAACGGCGACCGTGTGAGAGTAAATATCGCAGCTCACCGCCGAGGAGCAGAGCCCGAGGCCGAGGTTATAGAGATTATCAAGAAAAAAGAACAGGTGTTTATCGGAACACTCAAGGTAGACCGTCATTTCGGCTACCTGCTCACCGACTCCAAATTTCTTTCCACCGATATATTTATACCCAAAAGCAAGCTAAAAGGAGGCAAGACCGGCGATAAAGCTGTGGTAAAAATTACCGAATGGAAGGATGACTTCAAAAATCCCACAGGTGAGGTTGTCGACATCCTCGGTACGACCGGCGAAAATACAGCAGAAATCCATGCCATTCTCGCAGAGTTTGGATTGCCGTATAAATATCCTCAGGCTGTGGAGAAGGCCGCCGACAAAATCGGAGCCGGCATTACTGACGAGGAAGTAGCCCGACGCGTCGATATGCGCGATGTGCTCACATTCACCATCGACCCTGCCGACGCTAAGGATTTTGACGACGCGCTCTCATTCCGTCTATTGCCCAACGGACACTACGAAGTGGGCGTACACATCGCTGACGTTACTCATTACGTCAAGCCCGACACCATTATAGATAAGGAAGCTCAAAAGCGCGCCACATCGGTATATCTTGTCGACAGGGTTGTGCCGATGCTCCCCGAGCATCTTTGCAACGGCATATGCTCACTCCGTCCCGACGAAGAAAAGCTTGCTTTTTCCGTCATTTTCGAGATGGATGCCCAGACCAAGATATACAACTCTATGATATGCCGCACGGTAATCAAGTCCAACCGCCGATTCAGCTACGAGGAAGCGCAAAGCGTGATAGAGACAGGCATGGGCGACTGCGTGGAGGCCATTCTGGCTCTTGACTCAATGGCCAAGATACTCCGCAAAGCCCGGTATGAAGAAGGCTCGGTAGAATTTGACCGCGCAGAGGTAAAATTTGATATTGATAAAGACGGCACACCGCTTGGCGTATTTTTTAAAGTGTCGAAGGATGCCAATAAACTCATCGAGGAGTTCATGTTGCTTGCCAATAAGACCGTAGCGACATATGTGGGCAAACCCAAGGACAAAAAGAAGCCAAAGGCATTTGTGTATCGCGTCCACGATGTGCCCGATCCGCAGCGTCTTGCCGACTTTGCCGCTATAGCCCGCAACTTCGGATATAAAGTCAAGTCGTCCGGTACGCCGCGTGAAATCAACCGATCCATCAACCGTATGCTTGCCGAGGTCAAGGGCAAAGGCGAGGAAAACTATCTTGCCACACTTGCCATCCGTTCTATGGCAAAAGCAATCTACACCACCGACAATATTGGTCATTACGGTCTTGGATTTGACTATTACACTCATTTTACATCCCCCATACGCCGCTACCCCGACATGATGGTACACCGTCTACTTGAACGTTATCTCGCCGGCGGACGTAGTGTGGTGGTGCAGAAACTTGAGGAGCAATGCAAGCATTCAAGCGAAATGGAGCAACTTGCAGTCAATGCCGAAAGAGCATCCATCAAATACAAACAGGTCGAATACATGCAGTCACACCTCGGAGAGACATATTCAGGTATAATCTCCGGTGTTACCGAATGGGGACTCTATGTAGAGCTCAACGACAATCTGTGTGAAGGTCTCGTGCCGATGCGCGATCTGGCCGATGACTTTTATGACTTTGACGAAAAGAATCATTGTCTTGTAGGTCGCCGTCGCAATCATCGTTACCGCCTTGGCGACAATGTCGACATCAAGGTAGCCCGAGCCGACCTCGAGAAGAAACAGCTTGATTTCGTGCTGCTCGATGATAAAGGCCAGGCTCTGAAGGGTGAGGATCACATGGGTAAAAAGGCCTCTGTCAAAGAAGTACTCGCCGACAAATCGCATGGAAAGAAAAAACGTCGCAAGAAATAACCGATAACCAGTTACATAATATAGGGGGATAGAGCCCTTCGCTCTGTCCCCTGTGTTTTTAACACATCCTCTTAACAGCCCCATGAAAGAATACTCAGAATATCTGCAAATAATCAAAGACGCTATATCCAACCTGCGTCTGCCTGAACAGCCGGCCGGACTGTATGACCCTATACGATACACTCTCGACTGCGGAGGCAAACGACTCCGTCCGGTGCTTACCCTTGCCGCATGCGAGGCTATGGGTAAAGAACCGATGACCGCCATACACCAGGCGATAGCAATTGAGATGTTTCACAACTTCACACTGCTGCATGATGACGTGATGGACAAAGCCGATGTGAGACGCGGACGCCCAACCGTACATATCAAATGGAATGAAGAGACAGCCATCCTGTCGGGTGATGCCATGCTCACTACCTCGACAATGCTGCTCGCAGTCAAAGCCGGCGAGCATCTTGCGCAGGCTCTGGAGCTGTTTAACGGCACAGCCATGAATATCTATGAAGGTCAGCAGCATGATATGGACTTCGAAAGCCGCAACGATGTAACTGTGGAGGAATACATGGAGATGATACGACTCAAGACATCGGTCCTTCTCGGCTGTGCATGCGCAATGGGCGCACTCATGGCCAGTGCTCCTTTTGAGACACAGGTGAGATTTTTTGATTATGGAGTAAATCTCGGCCTTGCATTCCAGCTTCAGGACGATTATCTCGATACCTACGGAAATCCTGAAACATTCGGTAAAGCCATAGGCGGAGACATACTCAACGACAAGAAGACATGGCTTCTCATCATGGCCATGAACGAAGACACCACCGGCACCGTACGCTCGCTGCTCGGGAACAACTCCAATCCTGAGAAAAAAATCTCTAAGGTACGAGAGGTATATGACGCGCTCAATCTCCCCGAACGTATTCACGAACTAATCAGCGCGTATATCGATACGGCCATAAAGAATCTTGACAACATAGAACTATCGCCCGAGGCTCGCGTATTTTTTATGGACTTGGCTCTTAAATCAGCTACACGCGATAAGTAAATGACTCTAATCGACACTCATACCCACCTCTACCTGCCGGAGTTTGACTCCGACAGGACTGAGGTGATGACACGAGCCATCAATGCCGGTGTGGCACAGATGATATTGCCTAATGTAGACTGTACCACCATTGCACCGATGCGTCAGTTACATGGACAATATCCCGACATCACACATATGGCCATGGGGTTGCATCCGACCGAAGTAGGGGAGAGGTGGCGCGATGACATCAAAACCATTGCGACACAGCTTAAGACCGATGACTTCATTGCGGTCGGTGAAATTGGTATTGATTTATATTGGGACAAGACCTATATCACGCAGCAGATGGAGGCGTTTGAAATGCAGGTAGAATGGGCGGCGGAAGCCGGACTTCCTGTAATAATCCATTGTCGTGACGGACTCGACCAGACACTCGAAGTGCTTGATGGCTTCAGAGGGCGCGTCAGTGGAGTATTCCACAGCTTCGGAGGGAATGCCGATGACGTGGAGCGTATAAGGCAGCGTGGCGATTTTTATTTCGGTATAAACGGCATCGTGACATTCAAGAATTCCAAGTTGCGCGGTGTGCTTCCGGCCATCGGTGCGGAGCGGATTCTGCTCGAGACCGATGCGCCATATCTTGCCCCGGTGCCTTATCGCGGGAAACGCAATGAGACAGCCTATGTTGCGGAGACTGCCCGAATGATTGCCGATGCCTTGTCGCTCGACTTGGAAGGAATAGCGGATGTTACAACCTGTAATGCGAAAAAATTATTCTTACGTATGGAATAAATGTGTAAAATCTCCGTTGTTAGATATATCTTAGCACATTACACACACACTGCAAAAACAATGATTACGTTTATAATTTGCCTTACTTTACTTGTTGCAGCATATTTCACTTACGGTACATACCTCGAAAAACTTGCTGATGCCGATGACACACGGCCCACTCCTGCACTGCGCTTGGAGGACGGCGTCGACTACATGAAACTACCGCGATGGAGAGTGTTTCTAATCCAATTGCTCAACATTGCCGGTACCGGTCCGATATTCGGAGCCATATTAGGAGCATGCTTCGGCCCGGTAGCTTTCCTGTGGATTACCCTCGGATGTATATTTTTCGGAGCCATGCATGACTATCTGTCTGGCATGCTCATCCTGCGTAACGATGGAAAAAGCCTTCCCGAGATTATAGGAATTTATCTCGGCAACCGCACCCGTATGGTCGTGCGCATTTTCTCCATAGCCCTGCTGATACTTGTCGGAGCGGTCTTTATTCTCAGCCCGGCCCAACTGCTGTCATCAATGGTAGAGGGATTATCCATGCAGGTGTGGGTCTACCTGATTCTTGCCTATTACATTATCGCAACTCTGCTTCCTGTCGATAAAGTTATCGGTAAGATTTACCCTGTGTTTGGTGTGGCCCTCGTGGCAATGGCATTGGGTTTGCTTATCGTGCTCTTCACCGGGCAATACTCGATACCGGAATTGACCACTCTCCATAATTATCAGCTCAATCCCGAGGCTCTGCCGATTGTGCCCACACTCTTCATTACCATAGCCTGTGGTGCCATCTCCGGGTTCCACGCCACTCAGTCACCCTTGATGGCCCGATGTGTCACAAGCGAAAAAAAGTGCAAATCGGTATTCTACGGTTCCATGATTTCTGAAGGCATCATTGCTCTTATATGGGCTGCTATTGCAATGGCATTTTTCCACGGTCCTACAGCTCTTGGCGAGCAATTAGCCGAGCACGGCAACAATGCCGCATGGGCCGTCGATGTAATATCCAACACCACGCTTGGACATATCGGTGCATTTCTTGCTCTGCTTGGTGTAGTCGTCGCACCCATAACATCAGGTGACACAGCCTTTCGCGGAGCCCGTCTCATTGTAGCCGACATATTCAATTATGACCAGCGACCCATTATGAAGAGACTTGTCATTTGTATACCACTCTTTATAATCGGATTCGCGATAACCCTTGTTGAGTTTGGTGTAGTGTGGAGATACTTTGCATGGGCAAACCAGACACTTGCTGTATTTACGCTCTGGACCATATATGTGTGGCTTGTCAAGGAGGGTAAAAACTATTGGGTTGCTCTTGTCCCCGCATTGGTGATGACATTTATTGTGTCATATTTCGTATTCATATCTCCTCAGTTCCTCGGTCTAACGGACAAACTGATAGCTTGTAGCCTCGGCATACTCCTCACAATCTTGGCGTTTGTCGCATGTTATCTGAAAGCTACACGTAAATCCATTATTAAAAAGCATGATAATTCTTAATACAACCTTCTATGTCCACGAGTCTATTGACCGTCTGTTTCATCAGTGGCTCCAACAGGAATATCTCCCATCGGCCATGAAAGCCGGACTTGGCGAACCTTCTGTGGCGCGTCTGCTCATGGAGCCGCAGGAGGGCATGTCGGGCTATGCCGTACAGTTTGTATCGGAGTCGATAGAGTCTGCTCAGACATGGCATGACAATGAGGCCGCCTCATTGCGTGGCTTACTCAGCGGAAAGCATGGCGAACGGATATTGTTTTTCACTACATATATGGAACGACTACATCCGTGATGGTTCAAACAAAAGACTTTGACCGTATAATCATCGGCATTGACCCGGGCACAAACGTGATGGGCTACGGAGTGATTGGCGTGAATGGCAAGAAACCGTCACTTATAGCACTTGGAGTGGTGAAACTCAATAAATTTGAAAGCCACTACCTGAGATTGCGGCGCATATTTGAGCGTGTGCTCGGACTTGTCGAGGAGTATCTGCCGGATGAAATGGCCATTGAGGCACCATTTTTTGGCAAAAACGTCCAGTCGATGCTTAAACTTGGGAGAGCTCAGGGGGTTGCTATGGCAGCCGCCCTCTCTCGAGACATACCAATTACCGAATACGAACCACGTAAAATCAAAATGGCTATCACCGGAAATGGTGCAGCCTCAAAGGAGCAGGTAAGAGAACTATTGAGACGAATGCTCTCAATCTCTGAAAATCAGCTTGCCGATCTTGAACTTGACGCAACCGACGGGTTGGCAGCCGCTTTATGCCATTTCTACGAATCATCCCGACCGGCTATAGCTTCCGGGCCCAAATCGTGGAAAGACTTTATAGCAAAAAATCCCGACAAAGTGAAGATGTGACAAGACATATATCTGTTATATCCCGCCTCATGTCAATTATGATTTTCGAGCCAGAAGTTTTATCACTTTCTTTATATGACGAAATAGGGTAGGGAGAAATCCGTAATAATACGTCATTATGTTGAATCTTTCAAATAATGACCGCCAACGGTTATTCGTAGTGACTCCCTCGTTGAGATAGTCAATCACGACTTCGTCGAGATATTGGTTTCGGTGTGACCGTTGCAGGCAGCGAATACACCACTCGTAATCAGCAGAATATTTGTAACGCGTATCAAAATTATTTGTGAGCTTGCGAAGCACGACAAAAGCCTGATGACACACCACCATGCCATTACTGAAACTTTCAAGTGTCAGAGTTTCGGGAGCCGTGAAATGTCTTGACCCGATGCGCTCGCGTCGGGCATTGACTATATCAGTCTGTCCGTATACAATGCCCGGATAGTCATTATCCATTATGGCCTCGGCAAAATGTTCAAGTGTATTAGGAGCATGAAATGTATCACCGGCATTAAGAAATATCACATAGTCGCCGTTGGCAAGTCCCAGCCCCTTGTTCATTGCATCATATAGTCCGCGGTCACGCTCGGAAGTAACGACACAATTTTCTATTTCTGCCTCTTTTACAATATCAACTGTATTGTCCGTCGATAATCCGTCAATGACAATATATTCATAAAGCCGACAAGTCTGCTCCTTGACGCTTGCAAGGGTAGGGCGGACGGTTGCGGATGCGTTATATGTAACTGTGATGATTGAAAAGAGCGGTTGCATATAAGTAAATTATAAAATGTTATGGGGGCTTTATCTGCGACAAAAATAGATTAAATAAAATTACCTGCCAAATTTTAGGCCTTTTACACTGAAAAATTGACTAAAAACACTTATTTTTGTAACAAAATTGTAATCATGTGGCCTAAGCTATCAGTAATAATACCTATATATGGAGTGGAAAACAGCATTGAAAAATGTGCTGAATCACTATTCCGACAGACTCTTGATAATATTGAATACATTTTTGTCAATGACTGTACTCCCGACCGCTCGATAGAGGTGCTTCAATCGGTTATTGACCGATACCCCAATCGTCGCAATCAGATCAGAATCATCAACCTGCCTAATAACTTCCGCCAGGCAGCAGCCCGGAACATAGGATTGAAACAGGCCAAAGGATTATACGTAATACACTGTGACCCTGATGATTGGGTTGACACAACACTTTATGAGGACATGTATTCATTAGCCTCAAGACGCGATTACGACATAGTATCATGTGACTATATGGTTGAATACGAGGATAATAGCCGAAATTTAATTAGACTGCCATCAGTAAATACACCGATGGATGTTTTATGTAGCAACCGTTACTATATATTCACGTTGTGGGCTCATATGGTAAAGCGAAATATCATCACAGACAATTCTTTGGAATTCTTTTCTGATATCAACTGCTCTGAAGACGTTGGCTTTATGGCTCGTGTGTTTGCCGTAAGCAAAACCATCGGTCACAATCCAAGTGAAAGCTATTATCATTATATAAAAAGCGAGCAATCAATCACGTCAAAGCTCAATAGCCCTGAAATTATCGCTCAAAGGATACAATGCCTGAATCTTATAGATAACTTTATGGCATCACATGGACTTGATGCAAGCCGACTTGCAATGTTACAACGATTGAAGCGGGACATTAAGAATATTTATTTGAGAAAAGAATCTTTGGAGCGTTGGGTGAAGCTTTTCCCGGAAGTATGCGACTGGGAGTGCAGACAACCGGGAGCATCATTGATGTATAAACTTACATATTATCTATCACACAAAATCGGCACCTGGCCAATGCAACTGTTTTTATCTCTATCACACCGATGACGAGAATCCATCTGCGTATTCAGCGTAATCTCCGTACTTAACATAATACAACTCCATAACCAAGTAAAAAGCCGCATTTTTCTCATAATCGGCATTATGTAAAATAGGCTTTTGCTTTTATCTGTGCTATTGGCGGGCCTTCTTCAATCTCACCAAAAAGCATATGCTCCCCCATTTATAGCTCACGCCTTCTTAAAAAGTTTTAATTTAAATATGCCGAGTTGCACATCTTGACAAAAAAGGCTACCTTTGACCCAACTATTGTTTCGACTATTTATTATATAATTATATATAATTTAGAACGCGCGTAATGAACGCACCAGAATTAGATCATAGAGAAATTGCACCTTACGATGAGTCTCAGTTCGTTTCCAGAATTGAGGAAATGGTGAAAGAACCCGGTTTTGAACATGCTGTCCGTTGGGTACTCCCGGATGTTGATTATACACAGTTTGTCGCTTTACTCAGGAGCTGTCGGAATAAACGGGAATTTCAGGTGCAGATTATGCAAAATTTCCTTGAACGTCTTGAGGCTCATACGACTTCGGGCATTACTACTTCAGGTATGGAGAACGTAAATTCCGAAAAATCATACACTTACATCTCAAACCATAGAGATATTGTGCTTGATGCATCATTCATTAATCTGAGTTTTCTGCGCAAAGATATGAAGACGTCGGAAGTCGCTATTGGTGATAACTTGCTGATATATGATTGGATAACACATCTTGTAAAACTCAACGGTAGTTTTATTGTAAAGCGGAATCTGCCTACCCGTCAAGCACTTGAAGCAGCAAAACAGTTGTCAAACTATATCCATTATGCAATAAGCGAGAAAAATGAAAGTATCTGGATTGCGCAAAGGCAGGGTCGAGCCAAGGATTCAAGCGACCACACACAGGAGAGCGTGATCAAGATGCTGGCACTTGGAGGGAAAGGAACTGTAGCAGATAGTCTTAAGGAACTGAACATATTCCCCGTGTCAATCTCTTACGAGTTTGACCCTAATGATTATCTCAAGGCGCGCGAATACTTGTTGAAACATCGAGATCCGGATTTCAAAAAGTCACAACACGACGATTTGTTCTCGATGGAGACCGGTTTGCTCGGATATAAAGGACGTGTGCACATAGCGTTTGCCTCTTGTCTTTCATCTATGCTTGAGACATTGCCGGCCGATTGTGACAAGCAGGAGGTATATCACCGTGTATGTCACAGCATTGACTGCGGCATACATGGAGGTTACAAGATATTCCCAATCAATTACGTATCCTATGACCGTGCATTTGACAGTGATATGTATGCCGAACGTTACACCACTGAAGAGGCTGATAAAGTCACAGCATACATTGAGGGTCAGCTTGACAAAATCGATGTGCCTGACATGACTATTCAAGAACGTAATTTCCTGCGGACATATATGTATACAATGTATGCAAATCCTTTGCGCAATAAACTAATCGCTGCCGGATACTGTTGATATTGTCAAAACACTTTCTATCTCTATCCTATGCGTATTCCTTGGATTCCATTATTGATACTGCTGTGTCTGAGCGTATTCTCGGATATATATATTTACAGGAGTCTTGTCTTCCGAGTCAAAAACAAGCTATGGAGTAAATTGCAGTTATGGACTGCCATCGGATGTTATATACTGCTCATAAGCGCGCTTGCCATTCCACGTCGTGACGGTGACAACGCCATGTTGCTCACCGTGATGTGGATGCTGTATGTTTTTGCAACAGTATATTTTGCCAAATATATTTTTGTGGTTATTGACCTTATTGGCAAAATCCCAACATTATTCGGACGTCGACGCAACAGAGTACTTTCAAAAATTGCAACAGCGTGTGCGGTCATCACATTTGCTGCTATGTGGTGGGGAGCATTGGTCAACCGTTTTAGAATTGATGTCAAGCAAGTCGAGATTGCCCGACAGGATGTTCCTGCAGATTTTGATGGTTACAGAATTGTGCAAATATCTGATTTGCACACAGGAACATACGGATCTGACACCACATTCGTATCTCGTCTTGTCGATGCGGTCAATGCTCAGAATCCTGATGTCATAGTCTTCACAGGCGACATTGTAAATTCCCGTTCAGACGAGCTTACGCCCCATGCCGCTTCATTAAGTCGGCTACATGCCCGTGATGGCGTATACTCGATTATGGGTAATCACGACTATGGTGATTATGCAAATTGGGACTCACCCCGACAGAAAAACGAAAGTGTCGAATATCTCAAGCGACTCCAGGCATCCATGGGTTGGAGAATGTTGAATAATGCTACAGATTTTATTTATAAAGGTAATGATTCTATCGCCTTGATAGGTGTGGAGAATATCGGAGACCATCCGTTTCCGGTCTACGGATCGTTGGACAAGGCTTATCCGTCATTATCTGATTCGACATTCAAAGTATTGCTTACTCATAACCCGGCCCACTGGTGTGATTCAATCTCACAACATAGCGACATAAATATACCTCTTTCTTTATCGGGCCACACCCATGCAATGCAAATGGAGGTTGCCGGGATGTCGCCGGCTGCACTCCGTTATCCTACATGGGGCGGACTGTATGCCGATGATGACTCTGCTCATATGCTATATGTCAATATTGGAGCCGGAACTGTGGGAATGCCTGCCCGCATCGGAGCGACACCCGAAATTACCGTAATTACATTGCGTAAAACAACAGAATAATATAATTAACATAGAGATACGCTTACATAAATTCACAACAATTTTTAACAAACAAATGGTCAACGTACACGCCAATATAATCACAAAAGAACTGGGGACTCATCTTCGCAAACATGTGGCGGCCTGTCTGCGTCTTCTTGATGATGGTGCTACCGTACCATTCATTGCGCGCTATCGCAAAGAGGCAACAGGAGGCATGGACGAAGTTACCGTCCATAACATAAAAATGCGCCATGAGGCCCTGTTTGAACTCGAAAAAAGAAAGGAATATATTCTCCAGACCATCCGTGATCGAGAGGCTTTGACCCCTGAACTTGAAGCCCGCATTGAGGAAACTCTCGATTCGACCGTACTTGAAGACATATTCCTGCCATATAAACCGAAGCGAAATACCCGGGCACAGGCGGCTCGAGCTCTCGGGCTCGAACCGCTGGCCAAAATGATAATGTCGCAATCGTCGAACTCTCAACCGGAGGCATTGGCTGCCAAATTTGTTAAAGGCGATGTCAAGGACGAGTCAGAAGCTTTGGCCGGAGCTATGGACATAATAGCCGAGTGGGTCAGCGAAAGTGAAAAGGCACGTAACATCGTGCGTGCACGCTACCAGCGTTCGGCAACAATAAACGCCAAGGTTGTCCCCGGTAAGGAAGCCGAAGGTGATAAATATCGCAACTATTTCGATTTTTCCGAACCTTTACGCATGTGTAACTCTCACCGTTACCTTGCCATACGCCGGGCAGAGGAGGAAGGAATTCTTCGCGTAAGCATATCCATAGAGGATGATGACATGATGGATCGTCTTAACCGCATGTTTGTCCGCCCAACAGCATCCGTACCGCTGGCCGAGATAGTAAAGACAGCCGTCAAGGACGGTTATCGTCGGCTGATGCGCCCGTCTATTGAAAATGAAATCGCAGGTGTGACAAAAGAAAAAAGCGACGCCGGAGCCATACAGATGTTTGCTGACAATGTTCGTCAGCTTCTTATGTCCCCGCCGCTCGGCCGCAAAAGAATCCTGGCTATTGACCCCGGCTACCGCACAGGTTGCAAGGTCGTGGCTCTTGATGAGCAAGGCAATCTGCTGTATCATGATGTGGTCTACCCCACTCCGCCGGCCAATGATTTCGTTGGAGCCGGTGACACGTTGTGTTACATGGTCGACCACTATCGCATTGACGCGATTGCAATCGGCTCCGGCTCCGGTGGCCGTGAGACTGAACGATTCCTTCGCGATGTCGTATTCCCGCGACGGGTGCAGATATTTATGGTCAACGAGCATGGAGCCTCGATATATTCGGCATCCGAAGTGGCCCGAGAGGAATTTCCCAACGAGGATGTTACTGTGCGTGGTGCCGTATCTATCGGACGCCGACTGCTTGACCCGCTGGCCGAACTTGTGAAAATTGATCCCAAGAGCATCGGTGTCGGACAGTATCAGCACGATGTCAATCAGACAAAGCTGAAAGAGTCGCTTGACTATGTTGTAGAGACTTGCGTCAATTCGGTTGGTATCAATGTCAATACCGCATCGCGTCAGTTGCTCAGCTATGTGTCGGGCATCGGCCCTACCCTTGCTGCTAATATAGTGAAATATCGCGCAGAAAACGGCCCGTTTGCCTCTCGCACCGATTTGATGAAAGTCCCCCGTATGGGCGAGAAAGCATTCCAGCAGTGTGCCGGATTCCTTCGTATTCCCGGTGCGAAAAATCCACTTGATAACACAGCTGTACATCCCGAACGTTATGCATTGGTCGAGGAGATGGCCAAGGATGTCAATGCTGATATCGAACGCCTCACAAAAGATAAAAATGTACTCCATAAAATAGAGCTTGACAAATATATCACCAAAGAGACAGGTCTGCCGACTCTCACCGACATCGTTCTTGAACTTGAAAAACCGGGTCGAGATCCACGTGAAACCGTAGAGGAACCTGTATATGACGATGCCGTAAAAAAAATCGATGACCTGCACATAGGTCAGGAACTAACCGGCAAGGTCAATAACATCACGGCATTCGGTGTGTTTGTCGATCTCGGAATGAAGGAAAACGGTCTCGTTCACATCTCTCAGTTGAGTGACAGGTTCATATCCTCACCCTCCGATGTAGTGTCTATCGGTCAGCGTGTCAACGTCAAGGTTATTGATGTCGATGTGGCTCGCGGACGCATTGCATTGACCATGAGAGGCATCCAGCAATAGCAATACAACTGCTTAAACAGCAATACATATATGATGGATTATCCAACCCCCTGCACTATCGGAGTCGGAAGCAATACCGCCGACCGCGAGGAACGTGTCAACCGTGCCATCGAGCATGTAACACACCTTCTCTCCAAAAGTTCCGTGTCGTCTGTATATGAATCCGATGCTATCAACGGAAAAGACGCACCCTATCTCAACGCTGTGATACATGGCCTATCGCCTGTCAACAGCACCGCACTTGTAAAATTTCTCAAGGAGTGGGAAATCGAGGAGGGCCGTCAGCAGGATGATGTGGCCCACGGACAGGTTTCGATTGATCTTGACCTGGTGATTTTCGACTCCCGCATATTGCGTCCGAAAGATTTCGAGCGTCATTATTTCAACATAGGCTATCGTGAGCTTCTCGCCAACGGCTCATTTCAGGACGAATAACTTTTATTAAAACATGGCTGTTATATTAAATATCGAAACATCGGCGGCGGCCACATCAGTGGCCTTGACCGCAGAGGGCATGGTGTTGGCTCATCAGGAGGATATGGATGGCCGCAATCAGGCGGCCCTACTGAGCGATTTTATAAAATACTGTCTTGATTTTGCTGCTGAAAAAGAGCTTAAAATCGAGGCTGTGGCTGTCTCAATGGGTCCGGGCAGCTATACAGGTCTGCGGATTGGTCTGTCCGAGGCCAAAGGTCTTGCCTATGCTCTTGATGTGCCGCTGATTGGGATTGACACTCTGAAACTTATGGCTTGTCAGGTCATGTTTACACATGAGTCTCTGACAGGCGACGAGATATTTGTGCCAATGGTTGACGCCAGACGCATGGAGGTATACACATGCGCCTATGACTTTTCGCTTGAGCCGCTGATGAATAAAACTCCACTGATTCTTGATGGAGAAAGTTATGCCGACATTATCGGCCGTGGATGCAAGGTGCTGTTTTTCGGCGACGGCAGCAGCAAGGCCAAGGAGTTATTCTTTGCTCCAAACGTAGAGTTTGTTGACGGCATCACGCCACTCGCCATTGACATGATTGCTCTTAGCGAACAGGCCTATGCACGTCGCGATTTTCTTGACACAGCTTATTGCACACCGGATTACATCAAAGACTTCCAGGCCACAAAACCCAAAGAGCGGCTTGCCTGAAATATTTTCTTCTGAAATATTCTTACTGTACAATGAGCGGGGATTACAACCGACTGCGGCTTAAATATCACGGTGACAGCATAAAACTTGGAGAGATTCTGCAAATGGAATGTAGAGACAAATGCTCCAGGAAGTTGCCCCGCACCCTTGCATGTGACGGATTCGTATTTCCATCTCTTGCGTTGGCTGAAATGTCAACCTCCGATGCCGTGGCCGAAGTCCATGCCTCGATGATTGACAACGGCTGTCGTGTAGTTGACATGACAGCGGGACTTGGTATAGACTCTTTTCATTTTGCAGCCAAGGGTTGCGATGTGACGGCCGTAGAATTGTCCCATGATGCAGCGACAGCTCTCCGACACAATGCCGCAGTCCTCGGATATGGCGAAAACGTACATGTGATCGAAGGTGATTCAATCGAGTGGCTGACCCGATGTGACGAACATTTTGATGTCATATTCATCGACCCTGCCCGTCGTGACTCATCGGGCCGCCATGTCGCGCTAAAGCAATGCAGCCCTGACATTACGACCTCGATTTCTCTCCTTTTGTCACGGGCAAAGCGGGTGATTGTAAAACTCTCTCCTATGATTGACATCTCGTATGCCAAATCAGAACTTGGCATACGCCACTGCGACCTCACAGTCATAGGCACTACTCGCGAATGTAAAGAAGTCGTGATGTCTATAATGGCATCTTATGCATTTGACACGGAGCCAGATGACACAGTCACCTGTGTTACAATCGGCAATGGCTCTTACATCTTCTCTTCATCAGAAAAATGTGATTACGGCATGCCTGTTACGGGAAACTATCTACTCCAACCGTTCCCGTCAGTCATGAAGGGAACAGGCGGCAGGGTATCCGGATATTCCAAATTACATCCATCCACACATCTTTATGTAGCCGACTCTCCCCTCCCCGATTTTCCCGGACTCCATTATCGTATAATCGACATCGTCCCGTTCAACAAACGTGACATCAAGCGGATAAAGACAACTTATCCGAAAATCAATGTCATAACCCGTAACTTCCCACTCTCTGCACCCGAGCTCGTCAAGAAACTTTCAGTTAAGGAAGGAGGCGATAAAATGCTGTTTGGAGCCATCCTGCATGACGGCTCCAAAGCATTAATCATAACCGAAAGTGGTTTTAGGGCGATGCCATAAAGACATCCAGCCTGTCAGATAATCTCGAGATTAGCGTTGAGACGCTGTCTTACCACCTCATATATCATTACACCGGCTGCAACCGATACGTTGAGCGAACCGATATTACCAAACATCGGTATGCCTACCCTGGTTGTACATTCACTCAGCGTATTTTCAGAAATGCCGGTGTCCTCGGCACCCATTACAAGAGCCACGGGACCGGTATATTCGCCCTCTACATAACTCATGTCAGCTTTCTCGCTTACTGCCACAACATTATAACCATTATCCTTTAAAAATCTTACAGCCCATGCTGTTGAGCCGACGCGACATACAGGAATGTGCAGCAACGCACCTGCCGAGGTCTTTACGGCATCACCGCCAACCGACACACTGCCATGTTCGGGGATAATTATTGCATCCGCTCCGGCACACTCGCATGTACGGGCTATCGCACCAAAGTTACGCACATCCGTAATGCCGTCAAGTATTACTATAAACGGCAATATACCTGCTTCGTAAAGCTCTGGCACAAGGTGGTCGAGACGATGATATGTCACTGCCGACATCATAGCCAGGACTCCCTGATGGTTTTTACGTGTAATTCTGTTGATACGCTCCACAGGCACACGTTGTGTGATGACGTGCATCTTACGGGCAAGTCCTATGAGCTGTGACGCAAGGTCACCCTGCAAATCTTTGGCTATGAATATCTTGTCAATATCCTTTCCGGCCTCAATGGCCTCCATTACGGCACGAATACCGTAGATATAATCGCTTTTCTCCATATTTAGCTGTTTAATAATGATTTTGCAGCCTGGCGCGCAGCATCGTCAACACTTGCACCGCCAAGCATTGCGGCTATGGCATCGACACGCTCGCTGTCTGCAAGCTGACGTATACGGGTATGGGTCGAGTGTTCGTCATCTTCTTTGTACACACGATATTGCGTATTACCTTTCGCGGCGACCTGTGGCAAGTGTGTGATCGCTGTCACCTGCAGTGACTTGGAAATTTCACGCATCATGAGAGCCATCCTGTTGGCTACATCTCCCGACACTCCGGTATCAATCTCATCAAATATGATGCTTGGCAATGACATCCGTGAGGCAATTATCGTCTTGATTGACAACATCAGTCGCGATATTTCACCGCCCGACGCCGTATCTCCGACAGGCATGAGTGTCTGATTCTTGTTGAACGACACCATAAATCTTACTGCATCAATGCCGGTAGGCCCCATATCAGCCGGTTGCACTTCTACCTCTACCCGCAGATTCTTCATGCCTAACGGCGTAGCGACTTCACGGAGATGCTCGGCAAAACACAAGGCTTCCTTCTTACGAGATTCTGAAATCTCCATCGCCGTCTCTTTTGCAAGAGCCTTGGCGCGACGGGCTTCCTTCTCCAACTCAGCCACCTGGTCGTCACTGTTGTCGAGATCATCAAGTTTTTTACGAAGAGAGTCTCGCAATACAATAAGCTCGTCTCCATTGTTAAGACGGTGTTTATGACACAGTGTGTAGATGGCGTTGAGTCGCTCGTCAACAGCTTCAAGTCTGCCAGGATCAGCCGACAGTCTCTCGTTGATTCCCTCAAGTGTTGATGAAATATCAGCAATCTCTATTCTCGCGGATTCAAGTCGCGAGGGTATATCATCCGAAACCTGAAGCACCCCATCAAGTTCGTCACACGAATCAATGGCCTCATCAATCAAGTCGACCGCATTTTGACCGTCTCCGCTCAACGCAGCAGTGGCTCGCTGCAACGCGCTCTTGATTGCAGAAAGATTTGTCAGTACCTCCTTTTCATTTTCCAACTCTTCCTGTTCACCTTTCGATAGGGCAAGTTCATCGAGTTGTTCAAGCTGATAGCGTGTAAATTCTTCATCCTCGCGATTTTTCTCCACAAGAAGCCTCATGGCTTTAAGCCGTCTGATGGCATCGCGAAGTGTATTGTATCTCCGCGTATATTCAGCCAACTTGTTTTTATTTCCTGCCAGAGTGTCAATGACCGTCAGTTGATACTCCGGCGTGGCGAGCAACTGGTTCTGATGTTGAGAATGAATGTCTATCAATCTCATTGCGACGGACTGAAGTTTTGCGAGCGGCACGGGAGAGTCATTGACAAACGCACGAGAACGTCCTGCAGGAGCTATCTCTCTGCGCAGAATACAACGGTCGTCATCCCACTCTATATCCGCCGACTGGCAATAAGCCTTAAGTTCATCATAACCGTCGACCGTAAACACTGCTTCAATGACACTTTTGCACGAAGGATCAGCGACAACCCGCGTATCGGCCCGGCCGCCAAGAATGAGCGACAGAGCACCTAATATAATGGATTTGCCGGCACCGGTCTCGCCAGTTATTACATTGAATCCCTTGTGAAACCTAATGTCTATACAATCAATGAGTGCGTAGTTGGATATGTGGAGTGTTTCGAGCACAGTCTTATGAGGATTGAGGGTTGATTTATTGTTGTTCTTTGATTTTCTGTATCCTGTCCGTATCGGTCGGATATAGTGTGGAGAGCAATTTGACCGCGTGGGCACGCTCCTCGGGAGAGGCTTTGGAATAAATATTTACAAGTTCGTCAAGTTTGGCATCCTTAAACAAGGAAAGCCCTACCGACATGGGCGATACCTTATATATATCAGTAAGAATATCCAATGTGCCGTCAATGGTCTTGCGCCCCTTGTCGGGACTTACTGACATCTGGTCGAGCCCCTGAAGATGATATTGATATATCAAGTCGCGCAACTGACGGGTAGAGGGGTCGGTAAACGCACTGAGCACCGCAGAGCGGTTTTTTGTATCCTCAAAGGCTTTCCACCCGCTTTCGCCAGACGACTGCGCCTGCTGCACTATCATCGCCAACTTTTCATAATACGGCTCTCCGCCACGGGGCGAAAAACTGTCGAAATCTATTGCGAGAATCAGATACACATAAAAGTTGAGAATCTGGGTCAACTGACTCTCCATGTTGGCCTCATTATATGTCAGAGGCTCGTTTTCTATGTATGTGAAATCGACTTTGGTGTCTCTGAAGTTGAGCAGTGTGGTCGTATAAGACGAGTTATAGACCGGACGAATGGCCTGTACCTGCAATGTACCTGTCATCTTGCCGTCCGAAGAGTCATACTCCGTGATATTGAAAAACAGCGTGCACTCTATCCGCTCGTTTGCCGAAAACTGAGCATCGGTCCATTTGTTGGTGTTGACATACTCGTTTATGGCTGACTGCAACGTCTCAAAGACAGACTTATTGGTGCCCTCGAGTTGTGAAGCGTTCACCTCCACACGACAATTCAATTCCTGGGCATCGGCCAGGAATGACATCATGAATATGGTAATTATCGATAAAAGTTTACGCATCATAACGAGGGATACTGACAGACAGTTGGTGATGGATCTATATGTTTTTTACAATCTCGTCGACAATATCGATCGCAACATCCGCCTTGGATTTAAGCGGCACATCAATCTCGCAGCCGTTCCTATGGTATATGCTGACCTTGTTGGTATTCACACCAAATCCGGCTCCTGCATCGCGCATAGAATTGAGCACAATCATGTCAAGATTCTTTTTAGCAAGTTTTTCATGCGCGTTATGGCTCTCGTTGTCTGTCTCGAGCGCGAAACCAACAAGCATTTGTGATTCTCGCCTCATGCCTCCGAGTGTTGCCGCTATGTCGGGATTTTTTACAAGAGTTATGACCGGAACATCCTGATGCTCACGTTTGATCTTACGGTCGACCGGATTGGCAGGTGCATAATCAGCTACAGCGGCACACATCACAGCCACATCACATATCGGGAATGCCTTCTCACATTCCGCCAACATTTCGCGGGCCGATTCGACATGCAAAGTTCGGATACCGGGATGTTTTGTGGTAATGCTTACAGGCCCCGACACAAGGATTACTTCGGCTCCGCGCGAGGCGCACTCCTCGGCTATGGCATAACCCATTTTACCGGAAGAATAGTTGCCGATAAATCTCACTGGGTCTATTTTCTCATAAGTCGGACCGGCTGTGACAAGCACGGTCTTACCATTCATGTCACATTTGCGCGAGAAATAATTTTCAAGATATTTAACTATGTTTTCAGGCTCCTCCATACGGCCTTTCCCCTCAAGCCCGCTGGCGAGAAAACCACAGGCCGGCTCTATGATATGGTTGCCATAAGACGACAATAGTTTGAGGTTGGCCTGTGTCGACGGGTGACGCATCATATCAAGATCCATGGCCGGAGCAATAAACACCGGACTTTTAGCCGACAGATAAGTCGTTACAAGCATATTGTCGGCTATGCCATGAGCCATTTTGCCAAGCGTTGACGCTGTGGCCGGAGCTATCACCATACAGTCTGCCCAAAGACCGAGGTCGACATGCGAATGCCATTCACCGGTGTTGGCCGTAAAAAACTCGCTCACAACAGGCTTCTGACTCAGAGCTGAAAGCGTTACAGGGGTAATAAATTCCTTGCCGGAAGGCGTGATTACCACCTGCACCTCGGCTCCAGCCTTGATAAACAGGCGGAGCAGTGACACACTTTTGTATGCGGCGATACCGCCGCATATTCCCAGGACCATATGCTTTCCCTTAAGGGCATTCATCTGAGCCTCAGTTTTATACGGGTAAAACAATCCTTGGTATTCTGGGCGAAGTCACTCTTCATTATCCAGTCATAATAGCTCGGCTCCTTTCGGATTATGTTCTCGGCTATCTTGCCTTTATACTTGCCGAAATTTATGACTTCCTTGTCATCGTCATTGTATATGAGACGTCCCATAAAGTCGACATTGCGGTTGATTTGCGAGAACTTGCTCAGCTCCTCTATGTCATTGGGCAGGTCATCATATCGGTCAAGCTGCGACTTCAGCACCTCGAGTGTTGCTCTCGTATCGGCATTGGCCGAATGCGCGCCGTCAAGCTCCTTGCCGCAATAAAATCGATAGGCAGCCACGAGAGTACGCTGCTCTTTCTTGTGAAAGATTGTCTGCACGTCCACAAACCGTGCCTTGGTGAAATCAAACTTCACTCCGGCTCGCTGAAACTCCTGATCAAGCATAGGTATATCAAAACGGTTGGAATTGAAGCCTGCGATGTCACAGCCGACCATCTCGTTGGCAAGTGATTTGGCAATCTGACGAAACGATGGCTCATTGGCCACGTCGGCATCAGTAATATGATGCACGGCGGTAGCTTCTGCCGGAATAGGAATACCAGGATTGACTCGACGCGTCTTCTCGATTTCCTCACCCGAGGGAAGCACCTTTATCATGGAGATCTCCACTATGCGGTCGTGTGTCACATCGACTCCGGTAGTCTCCAGATCAAAAAATATGATGGGTTTCTTTAAATTGAGCTGCATATCCGTTTATTGGCTCTCATCAGAATTCCTGAACATTCATGGGCATGAGGAGCATGGTGAGCTTGGTGTCAGCCTTGTCCTCGGTGGGCACTATAACCGCCGGGCGGGAAGGATCGGCAAGACGGAAGATGATATCGTCGGTCCACAATACCGAAGCGAGTTCGGTAAGATAGCTTGAACTGAATCCTATAATCATCTCGTTTCCTGTAAAGTCTGATGCAAGCGTTTCATATCCCGATGTGTTATATTCGTTGTCCGAAGCCTTGATGGTAAGTTTGTCGGGTGTTACGCGGAATTTTATCAAGCCATGTCCTTCATCCACAAAGAGGCTCACACGACGCACTGCAGTGGTAAACTGGTGGCGGTTGATGGTGAGTGTATAGGGATTGTTCTCAGGTATCACTCGTGTATAATCGGGGAAACGCCCCTTTATGAGACGGCTGTCAAATGTGAATGTATCGGTCTCGAATGTAACTCCGCGCTCAGGATCGAGTGTGACAGTAACCTCCTCATCCTTGCTGAACACAGAACGAAACACGTTGGTAGACTTATTGGGAAGGATAAACGAGCCTTCGATACCCGAAGCTATGCTGTTATCCTCAAATTTCACAAGTTTGTGCGTGTCAGTAGCCACAAATATGAGACGGTCGGGCTTGATGTCCCAATATACACCGGTCATCTGCGGACGAAGCATATCAGTGCCGGCGGCAAACGAGGTGTATTCCAGACCACGGAGTAATGATGAGCCGGAGGTCTTGAATGTCTTCGCGCCTTCCTGAGCCACCTTCTTAAGCACAGGATAATCCTTGCCGGGAAGTCCCATGAACTTATACGAACCGTTGGGATGAGTCATCTCCACTGTCAATGTGGCATCATCTACATTGAAATTGAGTTCCTGCTCGGGCATTACGCGGAGCAACTCTACGACTCTGCGGGCGTCAATACAAAAATCGCCTTCACCCTCCACACCCATAATGGGTATACGGGCACACAGCGTGTTTTCACCGTCACAGGCAGTAATGGTGAGCACATTTCCCTTTATCGAAAACAGGAAGTTATTGAGAATGGTAATCGCATTTTTGGCGTTGATAACTTTGCTAACCGCCGATGCAAACGAGTGGAGAGTCTTGCTGGGGACTGTATATTTCATATTGGTTACTGGTATTTTAGACTTGTTTTTACCGATAGCGATGCAGCTATCAACATGCAAAGATAGACATTTTTCAGAAACCTTGCAATAAAGGCGACACTCGTTTTAAGCCTGATTTTCCCGACCACGTCATCTGACAATTTTATTCACATTTATTATATATTTTAGAGAAAATAATCGTACCTTTGCACCTTGAAAAAACAAGTCCACTCCTCTAGTCTATTGCATATAATCGTAAAAAAGATTTATAATCAAGTAATTCATGGAATGGTTAATTAATCTAATCGGACCGGGTCACACCGAGCTTGCGAGTACGCTTGTGCTCTACTCGTTCGTGATAGCGGCCGGCATCTTCTTGGGCAAGCTCAAGATAGGTGGCATCTCACTTGGCGTGACATTCGTGCTATTTGTGGGAATCGTAATGGGACATTTCGGCTATGAAGTCAATGCCGAAGTACTCAAGTTTGTGAGAGAATTTGGCCTTATTCTCTTTATTTTCGCCATCGGTATCCAGGTAGGTCCCGGATTCTTCTCTTCATTCAAGAAAGGAGGCGTCCTGCTCAACGGCCTTGCGGTGTTGATAATCCTGCTCAACGTCGCCATTGTGCTATGCATCTTCTATATCGACGGCAACACAAGCATCTCGGCTCTCGTAGGCGTGATGTCGGGTGCGGTAACCAACACTCCCGGTCTCGCAGCCGCTCAGCAGACCGCAGGCTCCACCGAGGCCATCAACATCATGGCCATGGGTTATGCAGCCGCCTACCCCCTTGGCGTCATCGGCATCATCACATCGATGCTTGTGCTTAAAGCTGTGTTCCGCATCAACACCGAAGACGAAATCAAGGCTATCGAGAACGATATGGAGGGCTCTATGCAGAAACCGCTCATCGTGTCGTTTGAAGTGACCAACAAATTGATTGACGGCAAGACCCTCTATGAATTGCACCAGATCCTTGACTGCGACTTTGTCGTGTCACGACTCATGGGTGCCGACAACAAGGTGATAATCCCTACCTCCAAGACCGTGCTCCACGTCGGTGACAAAATCGTAGCTGTACTCGGTCCGAGCGATGAAATGAAATTCCAGGGAGTCATCGGCCACGAAATCCAGATGGACTGGGAGGAAGTACAGAGCACCGTGCTTTCACGCCGCATAGTCGTGACCCAAAGCAAATATAACGGCATTACCCTCGGTTCGCTCCGCCTCCACACAGCCTATTCTCTCAACTGCACACGCGTCAACCGTGCCGGCGTAGATCTTCTGGCATCACCCTCACTCCGACTTCAGGTAGGTGACCGGCTCGTAGTGGTAGGTGACCCCAACGACATCGAACGTCTGGCCACACGCCTTGGCAACTCTATGAAGCGTCTCAACCAACCCAACCTTATCACCATATTCGTCGGTATAATGTTCGGTATAATCGTCGGCTCCATCAATGTCGGTTTCGGCATGAAACTCGGCCTGGCCGGCGGACCGCTTGTGGTGGCCATTCTCATAAGCAGATTTGGCTACAAGTTCAAGCTCGTTACATACACATCATCATCGGCGTCATTGCTAATGCGAGAGCTGGGCATATGTCTCTTCCTTGCATCAGTTGGCATTTCGTCAGGCAAAGGCTTTGCCGATACAGTGTTCAATACCACAGGTATGTGGTGGGTTATCTGGGGCTTCATAATTACTTTTGTACCCCTCATCATCGTGTCATTCATCGCCCGCGGCGTCTACAAGATCAACTATCTCACCATTATGGGACTTGTGTCCGGCGGTTGCACCGACCCCCCTGCCCTCGCCTATGCCAACAACTCGACCGGCAGTGACGCCCCCGCGGTAGCCTACTCCACCGTTTACCCGCTCACAATGTTCCTCCGAGTAGTAGCAGCCCAGGCATTGATACTCTGCTTGTTCTAAGCAACAGCTACAATATAGTATAAGATAAAAGAGCTTGTGTCATCTCACTGTGACACAAGCTCTTTTATCTTATACTAATGAATAATTTTTCAGTCTGTCGCAGCGCGAGACTCCTGCACCCTCACAGCATGCTTGAACATGCGGCGTATAGTACGCCATTTGGGAAAGAATGCAGCCGGACGCAACGGCCCATAACTGAGCGTGATAATTACAAGCATTGTTATGGCTACTATCAGTAACCAACCGTATATCTCCTTCATCGACACCACAAGTGCGTGAACCTGCAACATACCGTAAAGTTCTCCAAACGGCATGTGAACAGCAGCCTGATTGAGATTGGTAAACTCGGCACTTAGCAGGGCGACATTCTTGGCCATAGTGTGGCGCAGAAATTCGCCAATCACAGCCGGGCCGAATGTCGCGCCCATCACAGCTCCGGTAAAACCGTTGATAGTAAGAGCCTGGGGAAACGCAAAGAAGTGCAGCCCACTCTGGATTATAGACGTAAGAAACACTATCGAAATTATTACCGAAGCGGCTCCACGGAAAAAGAGCGGAATAAACAGCATCTCTTTCTCTACGCCATAGTCTATCATAAAATAAAAATACGCAAGATAGACCGTTGCGAGACTGAAACCTATGGCTGTCATTGTCTTGTAACGCCAGCGACGTAAGGCAAACGTAAAATACGTAAGCACCACTCCGGCTATGATTCCGGCAAAGACATACCAATTCAGATCTATCAGGTTAGTCTCGTCAAATCCGAGCACTGTCGCGGCATAAGTGTGCTCAAATACATGCTCGGTCGCCATCAGCGTAAAAAACACGAGATATATCAACGTCGCACGTATCACGTTACGGTTTGTCAAAGCCGGGATGGATATATAAGGATGATGAAGAAACGTTGCTCGCCACAAGTTGATAGCGAAACATACAAGACCAAGCAATACGGCTCCGCGTATTTCAACAGCATCCCACCAGTCATAAAAAACACCGTAGACACATACAAAAGCAAAGCACATCATAAAAATGCTCCACAACAAGGCTCCAATCCAGTCTATGCCGAGCAGAGGTATCTGCGGCATGCCCTTGAATGGCTTGACAAACAAAAGCACCATAATCATGGCGAGAGCCAGGAGCCCGATTATAATCCAATGCATGTATTCCCACTGTGAATAGAAGGCTGTATATATTGTCGCGACTCCACTCACCTGTATCACTCCATCGACAATCAGATAGACATAGCAGAAAAATATAGCCATATCCCGTACAGGTGTAATCCACAACTGGATAGTAGAGTTGCAAACAAATGTCGCCCACATGCGAAACCAACCGGCGATAAAACATGTGGCCACAAGCAGCGGGACATTATGAGTGTGAGCGCATATCCACGTACACACCATCAGCACCGCGCAGCATGTAAGTAATCCCACACGATTGGAGAATCTGAATTTAAGCCTGAACATCACGGCAAAGTTAATGGACATACCTATCAGTTGGGCATACCCGGCCATGAGTATATCCTCCTGCATAAGAGCGGTAGTGCCCACCATATCGGATGCGGCGGCAAGATATATGCCTCCCGAAAACTGGACTATCAGTACAAAGAATATGAACAGCCACGGCTTCAGCAGACGCGGGATGTAATCGGGAACGTCGGGGATATTAAACGGTCCCTGTGGTGCATGCCAGTCTGCCATATCAATACTTCACCTCACATTCCACATTCATGCCGGCACGAAGTCGGGCCATATCCTCGGGACTATTGTCGGATGAAAATTCGATTCGTACGGGAATACGCTGACGCACCTTTACGAAATTGCCGGCAGAATTATCTTGCGGTATGAGCGACAGACTCGCACCCGTAGCCTTTGACAATGCCACAACCTTACCGTGAAAAACTACTTCGGGAATAGCATCAACCCGTATCTCCACATCATACCCCGGAGCTATATGTGCGGTCTGAGTCTCCTTATAATTGGCTGTCACCCATACATCCTGCGAGTCAACAATATCAACCAGAGTCTGGCCGGGCTGCACGAGCTGTCCGGCCTGAATCTCCTTACGCGAGGTGTAACCATCACAGGGCGCGATAATAACGGTGTATGTCAGATTGAGTTCAGCCGTTTCAAGCAGAGCCTTGGCAAGCTCTATGCCGGCATCATTCTGAGCAATGCGCTGACGGGTCTCGGCCACGACCGACGATGTGGCTGAACGCTGACGGGAAAGCATCTCATAACGCGCCTTTTTAGCTTCATAATCGGTTGTCACCGCGTCATAGCACTGGCGGGTCACAGCATCCTGTTCCAGCAGTTTGGCATGACGCTCCACTTCTGTAGCCGCATTCTCCATCAGCACCTTGGCCTCGGCTATCGAAGCCTCACTGACTGCGACATTGGCGGCAGCCACATTCACGCTTCTGTCGGCCACGCCACGACCGGCTACTGCATTCTGATAGTCGGCACGAGCCTGGGCGAGACGCAGACGCATATCCGAGTTATCTATCACCACGAGGGTATCGCCTTTTTTCACATACTCATATTCCTTGAACCGTATTTCCTTGATATAACCCTGCACACGACTGTTGACAGGCACTATCTGCTGTCTGACCTGCGCATTGTCAGTAAACTCTACATTGCCAAGATGAATAAATTTACCGCACACCCATATGGCGGCGACTGCGATTACGGCAAGAGTGATTGTATATGATATAAGTTTTTTTGTACGGTGTTTCATATTTTCCCTGTTGTAAAGAGTAGTTTATAGTAATAATATATGATGTCAATACGGGCATTGACGAGCTTTTGCTCGGCATCAAGTTTTGCGTTGGCTGCATCAAGCAGGTCGGTAATGAGAGCCATGTCCGCACTATAGCGGGTGGACGTTGTACGATAATTGCGTTCGGCAAGCTCAACACTCTTGTTTTGAGTTTTGAGCTCTTCATAAGCCTCCATATATTTGATATAATCCGCTCTGACGGCAAGCTCCACCCCTTCGCGGGCTGCGGCAAGACAATCTTCAGCTGTGACTGTAGCCGCACGACTTTTGTCCATAGCCTTATTGGTCTTGAATAGCGACGAGATGTTATAGCTTACGCCGACTCCCACATACCAGTAACTAAGATTGCGGTTGATTGGAGGCACCTCTACAAGTATCGGGCCATCCATTGTCCATCCGACCTGCACTCCCACCTTCGGGAGTTTCTCGACTTTGACCAGACTCTCTGCTTTACGTGTTATGTCGACATCGGTTCTGGCAAGACGCAACGTCGGTGACGATGCCACAGCTTCCTGCTGCCATATAGCCTCTCCACTGACAGGAAGCGACCGTGCAAGGATAGTGGTATCGGGCTTCACGACCGTATTTTCAGACAATCCGGCTGTCACCACAAGATTATTGTTGAGGATCGCAAGAGTATTATTGATTTTTACCATCTGTAGTTCCAGATTTGACAACAGAAGTTCATAGCGTGTTATGCCGTTCTGCAAGGCGACACCCTGCTCATACCTCGCCTTCATCTCGGCAAGCATCTTTTCGGCCTGCAATATATTGTTGGACACCACATCGCGCAGAGTTGCAAACCTATATATATCAAGATAGAGACCTGCAATATTGAATCGAAGGTTGTCACGTTGCAGTTCGGTGGCAAACCGCGATGCCGTCGATTTAAGCCGAGACATATCAATGGCCGCCGTCACAGCTCCACCTGTATAAACAGGCTGAGTGATATTTACGGACAACCCCGTCCCAAGATGAGGGATAGGAGCCTTCTGATAATCTGAAAAATTTCGTTTGGTTGTAAATCCGTCACCTATAAAACTGAGTGATAGCGACGCATTGATGTCGGGAAGACGACCGTTGTGAGCCACACTTACATCTTTTTCAGCCTCGGTTTCTGCAGATTTTGACACACGGAGTTGCACACTTTGGGCTTCGGCAATTTCAAAGATTTCTTCTAACGAAATTGTCGTCTGACTTTGCCCCATGACGCACACTCCGCCACTCAGCAAGGTCGCGCACAGCAACCCTCTGAGCAATCGGTAATTGTTCATAAGGTTATAAATAATAAAATGTGTGATGATTGATTGTATTGTCCGTTTGTTTCAACGACATATATCCACGGACACAGACCGGAAAGCACAATCATTGAGTGCTTTTCCAGTTCTCCTTAAATGCAAAATTTTGTACCTGTGCCTTGCTCTCGCAGGCCTTATTGATATTCTTCATTATAAAATGGCTCTTTGTGAACCACGCTGCAAATGTACGAAATTTTTTAAGATTTTAGAAATGTCATAAACTGACAAAAGCCTCAAAAGAGGCTCCACCTGCAATCCAACGCCATGACCATAAGCCGCTTGGACAAATTGCAGACCGAGATTCTTTTTGAGGCCTTTAAACTCTTTTCTCGCGGGAGAATATGCGACTCGGTTTATTCTATCAATGTCAATCCACCTGTCACCGAATCCATTATATATCCGGCCACACGTATATCAGTCGGCATCAGCGGATGACGGGCTATAAGGTCGACCGTCTCGCTCACAGCCGACGCAGTGTCGTCAAATCCATGCAACCAACTGTCAAGATCAATGCCACAATGTCTCATCAGTGATATATGCTCGTCACTCACTCCGCGCTCACGCATCAACTGAAGCATCTCGGCCGCATCCATGCCCTGCACCCCGCAGCCCGTATGGCCGATTACCATTATCTCATTAACTCCAAGTTCATACACCGCCACAAGTATCGAGCGGACGGTCGAGTCAAACGGATTAGTGATTACTCCGCCTGCATTTTTTATCATCTTGACATCGCCGTTACGTATACCCAGAGCCGCAGGCAACAATTCCACCAGACGTGTATCCATGCAAGTGACAATAGCAATACGTTTGTCGGGATATTTGGACGTTGCAAAACGCTCATAACCCTTACTCTCTACAAACTCTCGGTTGTGTTTAAGTATCTCTTCAATCATAGCATTATTAAGCATTAGAAATCAAGTAGTTTATACAGTTGTTTGGCCCGGGCTTTTGATACGAGGTCAAAGTGCCACCACTCAGTACGGATTGTCGAGAATCCGGCATTTTTCATCACTTTGCGCAGCAGCAGTCTGTTCTGGCGTGCATTCTCGCTAATCACTCCGGTTTTCACCAGATGAAGTTCTCGATCGATATTTGCTTCCACTCCGAGGTGATCCACAGGTGTACCCATATCAAGCTCGTTGCCGTTCTCGTCAGCAATGGTGACATCTACAGCCACGCCATAATTGTGCAGACCGCCACCACGTGCAGGATTGGCCACATAATTGGCCTTGGGAGTACCCTTGACAGCTTTAAACATACGCCGTTGCACGCTCATCGGCCTTGCAGCATCCTTGACAAGAAGATGGCACCCCGGCATCAGCGAACTCAAATCTCGCTGTGCTTCGGCCAAGGCTTTGGCTGCATCGGGATGAAGCCATGCGTCTTGGATGCCGTCATCATAAAGCACCACTCCCGTAAAATTGTCATCACGCGCATACATGAGCGAGACCATTACGTCAGGAGATATTGCCGTGACACTGACATATCCACGTTCGGCGAATATTTCTTCAAGGCTTCGAGCCTGAGAACACAGCCCTGAAATCATCAATACCACTGTTGTCAATAATGAAATTTTCATGCCACAAAAGTATGAAAAAAACTTAAAACAGACAGTTGTTTGAGCGTAAAATTGTACATTTGTACCATTATACCATACACAACCAGATGTCAAAAATACTACGCCGGATATTTCCGCTCATCATATTTCATGCTGTCGCAGTGACAGTCACAGCGCAAATCAACACCGACCAGGTGATGCGCATCGGCCAGAACAATATGTTTCTTGAAGACTATGTGCTGTCGATACAATACTTCAATCAGGTGATTGATGTGAAGCCGCACCTTGCCCGGCCTTATTTCCTGAGATCTATCGCCAAACTCAATCTTGACGACTTTCTCGGAGCCGAACGTGATGCCACAATGGCCATAGAGCGTAATCCGTTTATAGTCGATGCATGGGAAGTACGCGGTGTGGCCCGACAAAATATGGGCAAAAACCATGAGGCCATAGAAGATTACAACCATGCTCTCGAGCTGCTTCCCGACAACCGAGGGCTGCTCTACAACAAGGCTATGGCTCAGCAGGACATAAAGGACCTTGACGGAGCGGCCGACACCTATGCCGTAATGCTGAAACGCTACCCCAATTTTGATGGTGGATATATAGGACGGGCGCGAATGAGACTTGAACTAAAAGACACCGTCAGTGCGCTTGCCGACATTGAGAAAGCTCTCGATATCAACCAAAATTCCATCAACGGCTATCTGATGCGTGCCGACATAGCCATACACTCCGACAAAAACTATGCATCGGCTCTTGAGGATATGAACCATGCCATCAAGCTCCAGCCCAAATATGCCGGTTATTTCATCAACCGTGCATATCTCCGCTATATGACCGATGATTTCCAAGGTGCTTTTGCCGACTATGACTATGCCCTGCAGCTTGAACCACAAAACACCACAGCACTGTTTAACCGCGGACTGTTGCGTGCCGAAGTTCATGACAACAACAAAGCCATCGCCGACTTCTCGACCGTACTTTCGCTTGATGACCTCGACTACAAAGCTCTCTATAACCGCGCCATGCTCCTTGCTGAAATCGAGGATTATGACGGTGCGCTGCGCGATATGAACAAGGTCATTGACGCATTCCCCGAATTTGCAGCCGCCTACTTCCTGCGCTATGACATAAACCGCCGCAAGGGCGACATGCGCGCAGCCACCCGTGACTATGACCGTTCGCTCGCTCTCGCAAAGACCCGGGTACAGGTTTCGCCTCTTTTTGACGGAAGCGGTGAATCTGCCGACTCCGTGGCAGACGGTGAGACGGAGTCATATTCTCAGGAACAGGTGAAACGCCGGTTCACCACTCTCACCACCATTGCCGACAATTCTTCGCCTGAACAGATATTCAACAGCAAGGACATACGTGGCAAGGTGCAGGACCGAAATGTCAATATCGAACTTGAACCCATCTTCGCCATTTCATATTACACCTCTCCCACCGAACTCAAAATGAGCGGAGACTACATACGTGAAGTCGACGACATAAATTCGACACGTATGCTCAGGTTTCTCCTTCAGGTCACCAACCGCGAGCCGTCCATGACCGACGAGGAGACAGCCACAGCCCATTTCAATTCCATAAACTACTATACCTCCTACCTCGCAAGCCACACGCCGCGTGCCATTGACTTTCTGGGACGAGCCATGGACTACATGACCCTCCGTGACTATGAGCATGCCATCGCCGACCTTGACCGCGCCATTGCCATAACCCCCGATTTCACCCTGGCCTATCTCATCAGGGCTAACGCACGCTATCTCAGTACACGAATATCCACAGACGAGTCCGGAGCCACTCCGGCAATGTCGGCAGCCATGTCACGTAACGCCTTGTTGCGCGCAGCCGTCGCCGACCTCGACACCGTCATCAAGCTCTCTCCATCAATGCCCATCGCTTACTATAATAAAGGCGTCATACTGGCCGGCGAGGGCGATCTCACTTCGGCCATATCCTGCTTCAACAAGGCTATAGAACTGAAACCAGATTTTGGCGAAGCCTTCTATAACCGCGGCTACGTATTCCTTTCGCTTGGCAACCGCGACGCGGCGTTTGCCGACCTCAGCCGAGCTGGCGGACTCGGCATAGTCCCATCATACAACCTTCTCAAACGCATGTCAGCAAAATAAAAGGAGACAAAAAATGTCAGTTTAAAACATTTTTCGTATCTTTGACACGTTTTTACAACATTTATCACGAATATAGTTTTCAAAAAGGATGAAAGTATTGAAATTTGGTGGCACATCGGTAGGTTCGGCCGAGAGAATACGCCACGTCGCAGACCTCGTAAGCTCCCGAGGCCGCAACATCATAGTGCTGTCAGCTATGTCCGGCACTACCAACACTCTTGTAGAGATAGCCGGCTACCTCTACAAGCGCAACGTAAACGGAGCAAAAGAGACAATCAACCTTCTGGAATCAAAATATCTCAAGACACTCTCGACTCTTTATGACAAACACGAGAGCCGCGAGCGTGCCCTTAAAGAAATCAAAGCCTGCTTCAACTACATCCGTTCGTTCACTCAGCGCGAGACTTTCGGTGAAGTTGAGGAAAAAATCATACTCGCACAAGGAGAAATCATGAGCGTTGCCATGATGACAATCCTTCTCAACGAGCGCGGCCTCTATGCCGAGGCTCTTCCCGCACTCGACTTCATGAAGACAGGCACTAATGCCGAGCCCGACATGCAGCATATACAGCTCCATCTCCAGCCGTTGCTCGACAAATACATGGATGCCGACATTTTCGTGACCCAGGGTTTCATATGCCGCAATTCCTCAGGCGAAATCGACAATCTCCAGCGCGGCGGCAGCGACTATACAGCTTCACTCATCGGAGCAGCTATTGAAGCCGAGGAAATTGAAATCTGGACCGACATCGACGGCATGCACAACAACGACCCCCGATTTGTCGAGAAAACATCGCCCGTGGGCGAGCTTCATTATGAAGAGGCCGCCGAGCTTGCCTATTTCGGTGCCAAGATTCTCCACCCCACCTGTGTGCTCCCGGCCAAAGTCAATAACATACCCGTGCGTCTACTCAACACTATGGAGCCCGAAGCTCACGGCACACTTATCTACAACAACATAACCGATCCTTGCATAAAGGCTGTGGCGGCAAAAGACAATGTCGTCGCTATTAAAATCAAAAGCTCGCGTATGCTTCTCGCCTACGGTTTCCTGACACGCGTGTTTGAGACTTTCGAAAAATACAAGACCCCCATCGACATGATTGCCACAAGCGAGGTGGGTGTGTCACTCACCATCGACTCGGAGCGTTTCCTTCCCGAGATTGTCGACGAACTCCAGAAATTCGGCACCGTGACCGTAGACAAGGACATGGTAATCGTATGCGTAGTAGGCAATATGGAGTGGACCAACACCGGCTATGAGGCCCGTGCGATGGAAGCTCTCGCCGACATCCCGGTGCGCATGATTTCTTATGGCGGTTCCAACTACAACATCTCGTTCCTCATTCGCAAGGATGACAAAGTTGCAGCACTCAACCGTCTGAGCGAAAAACTGTTCAACAACTAAAAATAATCCGACATACAGCATGACACGATTCCCAGTTGCTGAATTTAACGATCTCTCGACTCCATTTTACTTCTACGACCTTGCACTGCTCGACCGCACATTGGCAGAAATAGCCCGCACTTCGCGCGACGAACGTTTCAAAGTGCACTATGCCATGAAGGCTAATGCCAATCCAGGCATTCTTCGTCATGTGCAGGCGGCCGGACTTGGAGTTGACGCAGTGAGCGGCGGAGAGATTCAGGCAGCTCTCGACGTAGGATTCAAAGGCTCGCAGATAGTTTATGCCGGAGTCGGCAAGACTGATGCCGAGATTATACTCGCCCTCAAGAATGGCGTAGGATGTTTCAATGTCGAGTCTGAGCCCGAGCTCGAAATCATCAACGAGCTTGCCGCATCGCTTGGCAAGACCGCCGATATAGCTCTGCGCATCAACCCCAACATCGATGCCCACACCCATGAGTATATAACCACCGGACTTGCCGAAAACAAGTTTGGCATAAACCTCGAGCAGATGCCTCATCTCATAGAGAAAGCCAACGACCTCGAGAATGTCAATCTCATAGGTCTGCATTTCCACATCGGCTCTCAGATCACCGAGACCGACCCCTTTGTAATGCTCTGCGAGACCATCAACAGACTTCAGGATGAATGGGAGGCCAAAGGTGTAACCTTCAGATCAATCAACGTCGGCGGCGGTCTTGGGATAGATTACGCTGATCCTGACCGCCATCCAATACCCGACTTCGAGGGTTACTTCAAGTCATTCCGCAATCATCTCCGACTCCGTCCCGACCAGGAACTTCACTTTGAGCTCGGCCGATCGGTAGTGGCGCAGTGCGGCAGTCTCATCACCCGAGTGCTCTATGTAAAAGAGGGTACCACCAAACGTTTTGCAATTGTCGACGCCGGCATGACCGACCTGATACGTCCGGCTCTCTACAATGCCCACCACCGCATAGAGAACATCTCGTCGCCCAACGGTGAGAGACATCATTACGACATCGTAGGCCCAATATGCGAATCGTCCGACTGCTTCGGCAAGGACGAACTTCTCCCGTCCATACGCCGCGGTGACTTCCTGGCTCTTCGTTCGGCCGGTGCATATGGTGAAATCATGGCTTCGCAATATAATTGCCGCCAGCTCCCCTCATCATATTTCTATGAGAAGTAAACATCCTTACCATCTAATATCATCAATGTTATGACACAAAAACAGACCGACGAAGTGGTATATCAGGAGGTAGATCCTGCTGAAATGCCTGAAAACGCGTTTCGGGAACTCGGTGATGACGAGCATTATCGTCCGATAATGCATCCAGCTCACGACTATCCTGAAGTCACTCCCTACTCCGTGACCATGGGACTGCTGCTCGCTGTGATATTCAGTGCGGCAGCCGCCTATCTCGGACTCAAAGTAGGCCAGGTGTTTGAAGCCGCCATTCCAATCGCCATTATAGCGGTAGGACTCTCCGGCGCGCTCAAGAAGCAAAATCCTTTAGGGCAGAACGTGATTATCCAGTCGATAGGTGCGTGCTCCGGAGTGATTGTGGCTGGTGCCATCTTCACTCTTCCCGCCCTCTACATTCTTCAGGCCAAGTATCCTGAAATATCCGTCAACTTCTTTCAGATATTTCTCAGTTCGCTGCTTGGCGGAGTGCTCGGCATCCTATTCTTCATTCCTTTCCGTAAATATTTCGTAAAGGATATGCACGGCAAGTATCCTTTCCCCGAAGCCACTGCTACCACCCAAGTGCTTGCAAGCGGACTCGGCAAGGAATCATCCAATGCCGGACAGGCCAAGACTCTTGTAATATCATCGCTCATAGGCGGTCTTTATGATTACCTCGTGGAGACATTCGGCTGGTGGGCAAGCACCCTTAACACGATGGCGACATCATGGGGACAGACTCTTGCCGAGAAGACCAAACTCGTGTTGAGCTGCAACACCACTGCCGCCGTGCTGGGTCTGGGCTATATCATTGGCCTCAAATATGCATTCATCATCTTTGCCGGTTCGGTCTTCGTATGGTGGGTGCTCATTCCCCTCATGGGCACTTATGGAGCTGCCGAAATCACAGCCCTCTCACCGACCGAGATATTTGCCGACTATGCGCGACTCATCGGTATCGGAGGCATCGCCATGGCAGGAATCATCGGCATCGTGAAATCATGGGGCATCATCCGCGAGGCTGTCGGACTTGCTTCACGTGAGCTTAAAGGCAATGCGGCCTCTGCCAAGACCATCCGTTGGCAGACCGACATATCCATGAAGCACATCGTGTTTTTCGTAACCATAGCACTTGTGGTGGTGTTCCTGTTCTTCTGGCTTGGTGTCATCAACACATTCTGGCAGGCACTCGTCGCATGGGTGGTTGTCACAGTGATTGCATTCCTGTTTACCACAGTGGCAGCCAATGCCATCGCTATCGTAGGCTCCAACCCTGTATCGGGCATGACACTCATGACCCTCATCATCGCTTCGGCAATCTTTGTCGGCATCGGTCTCAACGGCACCTCTGGCATTGTAGCCTCTATGGTTATCGGCGGTGTGGTATGTACAGCCCTCTCGATGGCCGGCGGCTTCGTGACCGACCTCAAGGTTGGCTACTGGCTCGGCTCAACGCCCAAGAAACAGGAGTCATGGAAATTTCTCGGCACACTCGTCTCTGCTGCAACAGTCGGCGGCGTAATACTTCTGCTCAACCAGGTGTATGGATTCACCGGTGAAAATGCACTCGTTGCTCCTCAGGCCAACGCCATGGCCAAGGTCATCGAGCCTCTCATGATGGGTGGCGACACGCCCTGGATACTCTACATGGTAGGAGCCATTCTCGCACTGCTTCTCAATTGGCTCGGAGTGCCGGCACTCGCCTTCTGCCTCGGCATGTTCATCCCTCTCCAGCTCAACACCCCGCTGTTGGTCGGTGGAGCTGTAGCATGGTTTATCGGTAGCCGTTCCAAGGACAAAAGTGTCAACAGTGCACGTGCCGACCGCGGCACGCTCATCTCCTCGGGCCTTATTGCCGGTGGTGCGTTATTTGGTGTATTTGCAGCACTCACCCGATTCCTCGGATTTGAATATATCAACCCCATGTCGGCCATCGCTACTCAGTGGAGCGGTCTGGCTGCATATGCCTTGCTTATCATCTACCTGATATGGGATTCGATGAGAGCCAAGAAACTCTGATATAAGCATTAAAAAACTCATGCCGGAGAATTATCGCTGAACGGATGATTTTTCCGGCATGATTTTTTCATTTCAGACACTCGCTACGCGACATTATCGCACCTTTTACGGCATCTCGCTTGGTAACTTTGCGGTATAAATTTTATCACCGCATTTGTTATGAAAAAGTCAGCCATTCTCCGTCCCGTATCTCAGAAAGCCTATGATCGGTTTGTAAAACGCATCTATCTCGTTGTCACAAACAAGACCAAGCGCGAAGCCATGCTTGCCGCACTCGACAGTTATCTTGACGGCAACCGAGACACATATGACCGCAACCTCACGCCTGACTGTGTGATGGTGTTTGGGATGTTGCGTTTCGAGATAGAACTCGCCATGATCCGTTCGGCCAAAGCTCGCACCCGCGCACGCAGAAAACAGTCAGAGCCCGAAAATCAAGCCACCGATAATGCCACGTCACCGGCTGCCGACAATAAACCTACAAAGAAAACCGTTAACAAAACCGAACCCCAATCTGCCGAGGATGATACAACAGGAATCACACCGCGAGTATCGCGCCGCATGCGTCGCGCTGTCGATCGCATGATTCGCCCCAAAACCAAATGGCGTAAACTCAGATGAGAAAATCCTGGTAGGCAAAAATAAAAATCCACTAATTGAAGACCATCAACAGAGAAATACTATCGTTAGCCATTCCGTCAATCATAACCAACATCACCACACCGCTGCTGGCATTGATGGACGTCGCTATTGTCGGCCATATGGGTGACGCATCCTACATAGCTGCGATAGCGGTCGGAGGCACCATATTCAATATGATATACTGGCTCTTTGCCTTCCTCCGCATGGGCACAAGCGGAATGTCGGCCCAGGCCCACGGGGCATCTGATGAATCAGAGCTCAACCTGGTGCTTGCGCGGGGCACGGCAGTAGCGTTAGGAGCATCTGTGCTCATAATAATATTTTCACCACTTATAGGACGGATAGCCTTTGCTGTAATGGAGGTCGAGCCTCATGTGAGAGCAATGGCGCAGAGATATTTTGCCATACTTGTATGGGGTGCACCGGCTGTGCTGTGCACCTACACGCTGTCGGGATGGAGTCTCGGCCGCAAAAATCCCAAATCTCCCATGTGGGTCTCATTCATAATAAATATCAGCAATATTGTCGTAAGCCTCGTGCTGGTCTATGTATTCAATCTCAAAGTCGAGGGTGTGGCTATCGGCACATTATCAGCCCAATGGCTCGGCGTCATAGCTTTTGTAGTGATTGTCGCACGCAAATATGATCCGACGGTCACTTCTCCTCGACAGATATTCCGGCACGGCGCACTCCGGCGGTTCTTCTCGGTCAATGCCGACATATTCCTGCGCACATGTTGCCTCATAGCCGTGACGGTATGGTTTACGCGCGCAGGTTCCGAACAAGGCACGGTGACACTGGCCGTCAACACACTGCTGATGCAGTTTTTTGTACTGTTTTCTTATTTCATGGACGGTTTTGCCTTTGCCGGCGAGGCAATATGCGGCAACTGTCTCGGCGCGTCAGACCGTAACCGGCTTGACACCGCCATACGTGCCCTGCTCAGATGGGGGCTGTGGGTCGCTGTAATATTTACCGCAATATATTTCATTTGTGGTAAATGGATCATGCAACTGTTGAGCGGTGACGCAAACGTTGTCGCAGCTTCGCGTGAATATTTCCATTGGGTAATACTCATCCCTATCACGGGATTTCTTGCATTTACATGGGACGGCGTCTATATCGGCATCACACGCACCCACGAGATGCTCCTCTCAATGGCCTTGTCGACTGTACTCTACTTCACATTATATTTTCTGCTCTATCCCCACATCGGCAACCATGGCATTTGGATAGCATTCATCTGTTATCTGCTATCGCGCGGAGTGGTGCTTCATATATGCATAAATCGCGTCAAAAGAAAGATTTTTTTGCATTAATAGAGATAAAGAAGTAACTTTGCAGAGACAAAGGGGTGCCGCGTTTCAACAAGTCGGCTGAGATGATACCCTCTGAACCTGATGCGGTTAGTACCGCCGAAGGGATTGGACTCAGATTTTCCCCGGCCAAACCTTGGCCCGCTCATCGCTTTGTCTAACACGTAATACAAAGATACACAATGCGATGAGAAAATATTTCACCGTACTTTCAATAGCCGGAAGCGACCCCTCGGGGGGAGCGGGCATACAGGCCGACATCAAGACGATTTCGGCCCTCGGATGCTATGCCATGACGGCGATAACCTCACTCACAGCCCAGAACACCACCGGGGTGCGCTCAATCATGCCCGCATCTCCGTCCATCGTGACCGACCAGATTGATATGGTCATGGAGGATATCCCTCCGATGGCCGTAAAGACCGGCATGCTGTGTAATGCCGAGGTAGCAGGAGCAGTTGCGGAACGGCTGAAACATTACCACATCAACAATCTCGTGATCGATCCGGTGATGGTGTCGACATCCGGTTCACGTCTGCTTAGCGAAGATGCGATAGCATTGATTACACGCGAAATATTCCCGCTATCGACGCTAATAACGCCCAACAAAAGCGAAGCGGCCGCTCTCACCGACGAGGACGACCCCGACCGTCAGGCCGCAGCATTCTCCGACATGGGATGCCGCAACATATTGCTCAAAGGGGGCGACACATCTGACAGCGATTTCAAGACCGACATTCTCTATCTCGACAACTGCGAAAAACGTATTGAGCTGCGGGCCGATGCCATCGACACGACCAACACACACGGGACCGGCTGCACACTCTCGTCAGCCATAGCGTCATATCTCGCCTTGGGATACAATCTCACCGAGGCTGTCAATGCTGCCAAGCTATATATCACGCGTGCTCTCGAAGCCGGAGCGTTTGTCACCACCGGCAAAGGGCACGGTCCTGTCAATCATTTCTTCTCTCCGCGCAGACTCAAGAATTTCAATCCGTCAACATTCAGAAACTTATGAATATCACCATCAACGACGTGCCCCTCACACTCCCCTCGGGCTCGATGCTCAGCGATGCGCTCGCAGCCAAAGAGATTAAGCTCTCAGGTATTGCCACAGCTCTTAACGGAACGGTCATACCCGCCGGCAGACGTCAGTCGACACCATTGAGCGAAGGAGACAAAATAGTAATCATTAAGGCATTTTACGGTGGCTGATGCCCGACATCTCATAGCTATCACCCCTGAACAGCCGGTCGCAGATGAAGGGTGTAAGATAGAAGCTCTACTACGGGCCGGATGGTATCGTGTACACCTGCGTCATCCTGATGCGTCACGTGTTGAAATGCGCGATCTCATCGAGAGTGTATCCCAGCGATACCACGACAGGCTTGTGTTACACGGTCATTTCGATCTGACCTGCGACTTCAATCTCGGAGGGCTACACCTCAATCACCGATGTCCGGCCGCTCCTGCCTTATATTCCGGGCCGCTCAGTCGTTCATGCCACTCGATTGACGAGATCGCAGAGGCCGACAGCATGAGTTATGTGACTCTCAGTCCGATATTCGACAGCATATCAAAGAGTGGCTATCAGGCTGCCTTCACACCCGATACACTCAGCTCGCTTGATAAATGCGAAATCCCCGTGATAGCGTTAGGAGGCATAAGCCCCGAACATTTCCCTATGCTTGACTGTTACCGTTTTAGCGGTCATGCCATGCTTGGCGCAATCCCATGGGAAGGCACATGTGAGCAAGTAGCCGACTTTGCTTCGCACTGCGTAGTCTGCAACATATCACACTACAATCAATAAAAAGAATCATCAATATGTTAATGTTCATAACACACCCGAGCGACCGATACAGCATTGCAGAGGAGGTGCAGATGGTGCTCGAAGGCGGCTGCAAATGGATACAGTTGCGGCTCAAGGATGCTTCTGATGAAGAATTTCGCCAGACAGCTCTCGAGATAATACCTTTGTGCAAGGAGCATGAAGCGTTTCTTGTGTTTGACGACCGCGTAGAGCTGGCTATGGAAATGGGTGTGCACGGCGTGCATCTCGGCAAAAACGACATGGACCCTCTCCAGGCCCGCGAAACTATGGGCGCGGAGGCTATCATAGGCATAACCGCCAACACAGCCGAAGACATACTGAAATATAAAGGACGAGATGTTGATTATGTAGGTCTCGGTCCATACCGTTTCACGACAACTAAAGCCAACCTGTCGCCCGTACTTGGAACAGAAGGATATGCCGATATAGTCAAAACCGTCCGCGACGCCGACATGCTTCTGCCCATCGTTGCCATAGGCGGCATAGGCGTGGAAGACATCCCGGCTCTCATGTCCACAGGCATCAATGGCGTAGCTGTGAGCGGCTCGATAATCAATGCCCATGACCCGATAGCATATACACGGCTCCTGCTTGACACGCTTAATGAGACTGTATCCGCACTCAGAAAGAAGTCCTAAAGCCACACAAGCCATCGTCATCATATATGGAATAAACAATAATCATATCATCATATTATGTCAGACATTCTCACCATCGGTGGTAAGGAATTTACCTCGCGCCTTTTTGTGGGCACAGGCAAATTCTCATCCAACCGCCTAATGCTTGATTCAATCATAGCATCCGGTTCGCAGATGATTACTGTAGCCATGAAGCGTATCGACATGGAGCACGAGGAGGACGACATGCTCGCCCACATCAACCGTGACCATGTGCAGTTTCTCCCCAACACTTCGGGAGTGCGCAATGCCGAGGAGGCCGTGCTCGCCGCCAATCTGGCCCGCGACTGCTTTGGCACCGACTTCATCAAACTCGAAATTCATCCCGATCCCAAATACCTGCTCCCCGACCCGATCGAGACACTGAAAGCTACTGAAATTCTCGCCAAACAGGGATTCAAGGTTCTTCCCTATATACAGGCCGACCCGGTGCTGTGCAAACGCCTTGAGGAAGTCGGGACTGCCGCAGTAATGCCCCTCGGAGCACCTATCGGGACAAACAAGGGTCTCAAGACTCGCGATCTTCTTGAAATCATCATTGCCGAGAGCCGCGTGCCTGTAGTGATTGACGCCGGACTCGGCGCACCATCTCATGCTGCCGACGCAATGGAAATCGGAGCCGACGCCGTGCTCGTCAATACGGCCATCGCCGTAGCCGGCAACCCGGTAGAAATGGCCGTCGCTTTCCGACTCGCGGTTGAAGCCGGCCGCAAGGCATATATTGCCGGACTCGGCTCCGTATCGTCATCGGCAAGTGCCACAAGCCCTCTCACAGCATTTCTTGACCTCTGAACCTCATTCTGCATATAACTGAAGCCAAATCATCACCTTTATTATAAATGAAAATCGAAAACATTGACGTAAACTCTTATCCCGGTTCGGAAAAGGTATACATCGACGGTGAAATGTTTCCCATCAAGGTAGCTATGCGTCGGGTCAACCTCACTCCGACAGTCGATATAGTCAACGGAGAAAAAGTCATCACCGAAAATGCTCCCGTCTACGTCTACGACACCAGCGGAGTCTACACTGACCCCAATGTCAAAATCAACATCAACGAAGGTCTGCCACGCACACGCGAGGCCTTCATAGCCCAACGCGATGACCTTGAGCAGCTCCCCCACATCACTTCCGACTACGGACGCATGCGCGAGGAAGACCCCACGCTCGACAATATTCGTTTTGCCCACCGCTATGCGCCCCGACGTGCCGCCAAGGGCAAGGAAATCACACAGATGGCATTGGCCAAAAAGGGTATTATCACTCCTGAGATGGAGTATGTGGCTATCCGCGAGAATAACAACGCCCGCGCAATGGGCATCGAAAGCCATATCACTCCAGAGTTTGTCCGTGCTGAGATTGCCGCCGGACGAGCCGTGCTCCCCGCCAATATCAATCATCCCGAAGCCGAACCTATGATTATAGGCCGAAACTTCCTCGTCAAACTCAACACCAATATCGGCAACTCGGCCCTTTCGTCAGGCATCGAGGAAGAGGTGAGCAAAGCTGTGTGGAGCTGCTACTGGGGAGGAGACACGCTGATGGACCTCTCGACAGGCGACAATATCCACGAAACACGAGAGTGGATTATCCGCAACTGCCCCGTGCCCGTAGGAACAGTCCCCGTATATCAGGCACTCGAGAAAGTCAACGGCCGCGTCGAAGACCTCACATGGGAAATATACCGTGACACTCTCATCGAGCAGGCCGAACAGGGTGTGGACTACTTCACCATCCACGCCGGTGCGCTCCGCGCCCATGCCGACATGGTCAAAGAGCGTCTTACCGGCATTGTGTCGCGCGGCGGCTCCATCATGACCAGTTGGGCCGTTATGCACAATGAGGAAAACTTCCTCTACACCCACTTTGACGAAATATGCGAGATACTCGCCGCATATGATGTGGCCGTATCACTCGGCGACGGTCTTCGTCCCGGCTCGATACACGATGCCAATGACCGTTCACAGTTCCTTGAACTCGATGTGCTCGGTGAACTGACTGAGATAGCCTGGCGACACAACGTGCAGGTGCTTATCGAAGGCCCGGGCCATGTCCCCATGCACAAGATACGCGAAAACATGGACCGTCAGCTTGAGAAGTGTCACGAAGCACCGTTCTACACACTCGGCCCGCTTACTACCGATATCGCGCCAGGTTATGACCACATCACATCGGCCATCGGCGCGGCACAGATCGCCTGGATGGGCACAGCAATGATATGCTATGTGACCCCAAAGGAGCATCTCGCCCTTCCCAACCTCGAGGATGTACGTAACGGTGTAATCACCTACAAGATTGCCGCTCATGCCGCCGACATAGCCAAAGGCCACCCCGGAGCACAGGTGCGTGACGACGCCATGAGCAAGGCCAGATTTGAGTTCAGATGGAAAGACCAGTTCAATCTGTCGCTCGACCCCGCCCGTGCACGTCAGTACTATGTGGAAAGCCATAAAGATGACGACCACTTCTGCACTATGTGCGGTCCCAACTTCTGCGCTATGCGCATCACTCGGAAACTCGTTGACGAGTGCGCCAAGTAAGTTGACCTAACGCTCCCCGCCAACCACGCGAGAGGGATTTTACTGAGACTGTAACACCCTCTCGCGCGTAAAGGTGCGGCAGTTGCGCCGCCCTTCTCCTCTACACGACTCTTTACACACGACTTATTTTTTTCATTTTCACGACTTATTTTTGTTTGTAATGACCAATAGGATACTGTGGGTCCTTTCTATTCTCACATTCTCACTATGCTCACTCCCGGCCAAGGCCCAGAGAGTGGCATTGAAAACCAATACCCTCGACTGGGTATTGATGTCACCCAACCTTACGCTCGACACCCGGCTGTCACGCAGGGTCACATTTGAAATCGGTATTGCCGGAAACCCTTTTAGTAAAACGCCCTACGGCTCAGACATAATGCTTAAAAACATACGCATAGAACCCTCGTTGCGCTATTGGTTCAACCGACCGATGGCCCGCCACTTCATGGGCGTAGCTTTCAGCGGAGGCGTCTTCAATGTGCGTATGCGTCAACACTGTTACAAGGGCAACGAATTTGCCGCAGGACTCACTTATGGCTATGCACTCGTGCTCAACCGTCACTGGAATGTGGAGTTTACACTCGGCCTGGGCTTAGCCCGCGTGTGGGGATATGACTATCTCTACAACGAAGGACAGCCCCTCACCCGCAATATGAGCCGCTGGCTGCCCGCGCCTGTCGGCACCGGCATCTCGTTTTCTTATATTTTAAATTGATAACCGCGAAATAAAAGATATGTATATGACTATCACCCGACCCATCTATGCTTCGCTCGCGGCTATCATGCTGACATCGGCAGCCGCGACAGCCCGCGACATCAATGTGCGCGGCATTGTGACCAATACCAAAGGCGAACCGCTCCAGGGCGTGTGTATCTACAATGTGGAGACAGACCAGTTGCTCGCCAGCACCAACGAAGAGGGCAAATATCTCGTAATCATCGACAGTGACGGCAAACTCGCCTATTCGATTCTCGGCATGGAGGACACCGAGGTGCCGGTCGAGGGCCGTCTTGCCATTGACGTAGTGCTAACTGCCTCGTCAATCACTCTTGATGAGGTGCTCGTAAAGGCCAAAGGCAAACTCAAGACCGTAGCCCCCGAGCCTACCGACATCGAAATCAAAGGCAACTATGCCCACATCAAGACCCGTGTCAAAGTGCCCCACAGACTGTTCAACTCGTCCACCCGACTGATTATACAGCCGGCACTCTATAACGTAACGGCCAACAAGATGTGGTATCTCAAACCGCTCGTATTTGACGGACGACGCTACAACATCACTCAAGACCGCATGCTCGACTTCAACCTGAACGCCGACCCGCTCACTCCTTATGTCGAAGTGCAGAAACACTCCAGCCACAAAGACGATATGATATTCTGGAGCGACTCGGTGTATCTCGATAATCCCGACCAGGACTTTCACTGCGACATGCTCATGGCGATGGAAAATTACAATCGCGTCTTTTACCGCGATACCACCACCATATCGCGCGGAACAGTCAACCCCATGCGTTTCTTTCAGTACAGTCTGCTCGGCACCGAAGTGACCGACACTACATTCTATCCCACTCCGGAGATGCAGATGCGCGACACACGCGGCGATGTGATGCTTACATTCAAGGTAAATGACGCCCGACTCTATATGGACCAAGGCAACAACCGGGCTGAGATGAACTCGCTACTCAGCCAACTGCAGAACATCGAAAATGATCCGGACGCAGCTCTCAAAAGTTTTCATATCTACTCAACATCCTCGCCCGAAGGCAACTATGCAAAAAACGTAGATCTCTCGAAGAGACGTATGCAATCGGCTCTCGAGCTCATCATGGATAATCTCTCGCCCACCACCCGCCGCTACATGGAGGTAAAAAGCGACGCATCGGTCGAACCGTGGGAGTCACTTGTGACAATGCTCCGTGCCGACAGTCTCAACACCGAGGCCGATGCCGTGGCCGATATAATCACAAAATATCCCGGCCAGATGGATGCCCAGTCCATAAGAATACGCAAGCTCCCGTTCTACTCGTCACTCATTCCTGAGAAGTATCTTCCCCGCATGCGAAAGGTAAGCTACGAGTTTCTGACCTCTCAATTCCGCTATCTGACTGACGACGAAATCGCTGAAGTGTACAAGACCGACCCGAAGTCGCTTTCTCGCTACGAGTTTTTCAAACTGTATCGCTATATAGCCAAGACTCCGGCCGAAAAGGAAGAGTATCTGAAAAAAGCACTCGAGACCCATCCCAACTTCCTTGTAGCCGCAACCGACCTTGCAGCCATGAAACTCGAGCGCGGCGAGGCCGACTATGACCTGCTCGGCAATTATCTCCAGCCGGGCAAGAAGATTAAGAAAATACCCGACGAAGCCCGACTCAACCACATAGCGGCGTGTCTCGCCTCACATCATTATCTCGAAGCCGACTCGCTCGCCTCGCTTCTTCCCGACACTCCACGTTTTCATAAAGCCAAGATATACACCGACGTGTTCAACGGCCGCTATGAGGGTGCGATGCAGGAAGTCGCAGCCGAGTCACCAGTCAATGAAGTGGTGATACTGCTGGCTCTCAAAGCCAATGACCAGGCATGGCGAAAAGCATCCAAACTCGGAGGCTCGGCCGAAGAGGAATACCTCAAGGCTGTAGCCGCCAACCGTGTAGACGAGTACATGGCGGCCGTAAGTCATCTCGAAAACGCCCTACGTCTCAAGCCGGAGCTTAAAGAAATCGCCAAAATAGACGGTGACCTTATTGACCTGATGGAAGAACGTGAAGAAGAGGAGGTACAGTTATGAAAACGATATTACGCAATATATATATGATGATAGGCACCTGTGTCATGCCGACAGCAGCTTATGCTGCCACAGGTGCGCCGGTAGCCATTGACTCGACCATGAATGCACTCGACTATGTGCTCCAGCGTCCGGCGCCGGCAGAAAAGTTCCCGCAAAAACGCTTCGGTGACCGTCTGTTCATTTCGGCCGAGGCCGGTCCAGACTGGATGCGCACCAATGCCAATCTCACCGGTGCGTCACTCTCTGACGCCGGCTATCGCATGGGGCTAACAATAGGCGACTGGATAACGCCGGTGCACGGATGGAGACTCGGTATAAGCGGCGGACGCCACCACGGAGTGAAAGATACACGTCCTTTTTTCGCAGGTCTGTCGCTTGACTATATGATGAATCTTTCGGCCCTGCTTCGTAAGGACAACCCCTCGCGCCGGTTTGAACTGATAGGCATAATGGGTCTCGAGGGCCAGGCACTTCACCGCGACGGACATCGTCTGTGGGGTGCCGGCGGAGCGAGAATCGGACTGCAACCAAGACTCTATGTCACATCATCCACCTATCTCTACGTAGAGCCCCGCATAGGCATTTACACCGATGGGCTTGATGACGTAAAGACATGGCATCGTTATGACTGGAATGCCTCTGTTATGGTAGGTCTTGGTTATCGCATGACAGGCGGCCGTGGCATCAGTGTTGACAATTCACTGTTTTCCAACGATTATTTCAGAGACAACATATTCATCGGAGTGTCGGGCGGCGTTGTCGGTCTCGGCAATTCCACCTCAGAGTGGCGCAAGCGCAAAGGCATGACCGGAATGTTGTCGATAGGCAAATGGTTCAGCGCACCCGCCGGACTGCGTCTTTCGGTAGGCGGCACATCCCTCAGACAACAGATCGGTCAAGACCGCCGTAATGGAGTAATAGCCGATCTCGACTATATGTGGAATCTTAATTCGGCCTTTGTCGGCTACAATCCCGACAGCAAAATCGAGACAAACGTAGTGCTCGGAGCCAGCGCGGTATACCTCTCAGGCGAAGGCAAGAAATTTTTCCCGGGACTGCATGCCGGATTGCAGGGAATCTGGAAAGTATCGCCTTCGGTCGGTCTTTATCTCGAGCCAAATGTGAGAGTATTTGACAAAAAAATCACAACCACAAGCAGTCGTTATGCATTCATGCCCGGTGTGAATATAGGCCTTGTATATCGTTTCAACTCATCGGAGAGCTATGACTATTACAAGTCATCGTTTGATTATAGAGAATTTCTCTCATCGCGCCGCTACTTCTTCGATTTACTTGGCGGAGTGCTCATGCGCTCACGCGAATGGTATCCCAGTTTTGCCACAACAATCAGCTTTGGTCAATGGTACACACCCGAGAGTGCATGGCGCATCAGCGGAGAGTATGAGACCATACGAAAGGGGTCGAACTATCGTTCGCTCACACTTTCGGCCGACTATATGCTGAGCCTGTCGACTCTCGCCGGAGGATATGACAGCGAACGAGCATTTGATCTCGACGCATTTATAGGTCTGACGGCCGGAGTTGCCAACTACAATCATGGGCGCAACAGTATAATATGGGGCCCTCGGGCCGGTTTGCGCGGACGTATAAGTGTATCTCCTGCTGTTGACATTATTCTTGAACCGCAACTACAACTGTTGTCAATCCCCGACTATACACGCCGCTATAATCCCGAAGTTCGCTTTCTCGCCGGAGTCAGCTATAAGCTTAACCGCACCAAGAGCGAGCGCACAGCCTCGACTGCCGGCATTCTTGGCGGCGAGCTACACCCCTATGTCAACCTTGCCGGAAGCCCAATGCTCTACAGCGAAAGCATCTCGAATCCGAATCTGCGCAAAGTGTCAGGAGGATTCTCGCTTGCAGCAGGAGGATGGCTTACCGGCGCATCAGGTCTCCAGCTCGGCTTTGCATATGACTGTCTGCCGTTCAACTCGCGCAGTAATCAGGAAATCAAGACTGTCAGTCTTGACTATATGCTCAATCTCACGAATGTATTTACAGGCGAGACAGGGCGCAGATTTGAGGTCATCCCGATGCTCGGCCTCGGTGTCGGCTGGGGCTCATGCCAAAACTCCAAAGCGGCATTGGCTATCGAAGGCGGCATAAGAGCCGGCTATCGCATCACCGACAACCTTGACCTGACTCTGACCCCGATGGTGACCGTATGGCAGCCCCGCATCAACGGCACACGCTACAACAACCACCATTTCGTGGGTGTAGGCCGATTGCCGGTGGGCATTTCATATCGATTCTAACAAATTCAGTATCAGATATAAGAGTAATATGTTTTCAGAAGAATTAGAAAAATACGACTGGGACGAGACAACCCGTTTCATCTCCACGCGAACAGCCGCCGATGTACGTGCGGCACTGCGTAAAGAGCATCTGAGTGTCGAAGACTTCATGGCTCTCATCTCACCGGCCGCCGAGCCGTATCTGGAGGAGATGGCTCAGCTCAGTCACCGCTATACGCTTGAGCGTTTCGGCAAGACAATATCAATGTACATCCCCATGTATGTATCAAACGCCTGCTCAAACTGCTGTGTGTATTGCGGATTCAACCACAATAATCCACTCACGCGCGTGACACTGACAATGGATCAGGTGCGCGCCGAGTGTGAGGCCATACGCGAGCTCGGCCCGTTTGAAAACCTACTCATCGTATCAGGCGAACACCCCAAAATCAACGGAGCCGATTATATCGAAGAAGTGCTCAAGACTGCTCGCCCCTACTTCAACAATCTCACTATCGAGGTAGGCCCCATGAGCACTGAAGAGTATGAACGACTCACACACAGCGGGCTCAACGGCGTGGTGTGTTTTCAGGAAACATATCACAAGGCCAACTACCGTAACTATCACCCCAAAGGCATGAAGTCGATATTTGACTGGCGTGTCAACGGTTTTGACCGCATGGGACAGGCCGGAGTCCACAAGATAGGTATGGGTGTGCTGATCGGCCTCGAGGACTGGCGCACCGACCTCACCATGCTCGCACGCCATCTCCGCTATCTGCGCAAGAACTATTGGAAGACCAAATACAGCATCAACTTCCCGCGCATGTGTCCTGCCGAGGGCGGCTATCAGCCCAAGGTAGTGATGAGCGACCGCGAACTGGCCCAAGTGACATTTGCATTCCGCATCTTTGACCACGATGTCGACATCTCCTACTCCACCCGTGAAAATCCGACATTCCGCGCCAACATGATGAAGCTCGGAGTCACATCCATGAGTGCGGGCAGCAAGACCGAGCCCGGAGGTTATCGCTCGACTCCCGACGCCCTTGAGCAGTTTGAGGTATCCGACCCGCGTTCGCCCAAAGCCGTGACCGAAGAAATAAGAAAACTCGGTTATGAGGCTGTGTGGAAAGACTGGGACAAAATTTTTGACTGAACAAAAGTCTGAATGACTGGTCTTAACGTGTAAAATCCCCGCTTTAAGGGATTTTACACGTTTCTTTTCCCCGGATGCCATATAGTTGTGCGAGTAAGCATACAGGAGTGAAGATGAATTTTGTCAGGTGAGTGATTTTTTGTAACTTTGGGGTCGCAATTATCGGTTTAACTACACGATTGTAAATGAAGGACAATACTAAGATAATATCAATCGGTCAGATTGACCTCTCTTCCGACATACAGCACAACGCACCGTCTCTTGACGACCTGCCCGTGATACCGCTTCGCGACATGGTGCTTTTTCCGCAGGTGACATTTCCCATTATGATGGGACGGGAGCTTACAGTGCGTACAGTCAACGCCGCCTATGAGAAGAGCATACCTGTAGGCGTATTCTGCCAGACTGATCCGGCTATAGAGAATCCCGATGTAAAGGACCTCTACCCCTATGGCGTGGTGGCCGATGTCGTAAAAGTCATCGAGCTGCCTGACGGCACACACACCGCCATACTCAACGCCCGCAGCAAGGTTAAAGTCACCGGTCCGGGTAACGGCGAAACCATACCCGGCGCACTGTCAGTATCGGTCAAGGAGTGTCGGGAGACCAATCCCCGCCCCACCGACAAAGAGTTTGCCGTGCTCGTCGAGGACATACGCTCGACCACACTGCGTATCCTCGGACAGAACGGTGAAAACCCGAGCGAGCTCATGGTCAACATCAAAGATCTCAGCGCGCCCCCCTTGATGATCAACCTCATATGCACCCACGCAGGATTTGAACTGCACGAGAAGATGGATCTGCTGCGTCACTCACGTCTCAAGGACAGAGCCATGCATCTCATGTCGCTCATAGCCCGTCAGGAGCAATTCTCGGAAATACGCTCCGAGATACGTCGCAAAGCCATGAAGAATATTGACGAACAGCAGCGCAACCATTACCTCCAGCATGAATTTGAGGTATTGCGCGACAAGCTGTATGGCAATGACGATGACAGCGTGGAGTTTGAGAAAAAAGCCAAAGGCCTGCTCATGCCTCAGAACGTGCGCGATGCATTCAAAAAAGAAATCGAGAAGCTGCGCCGTCTCAATCCGCAGAGTCCTGACTACTCAGTGCAGTACAGCTACCTCCAACTGCTCACCGATCTGCCCTGGGGCGTGCTCGACACAGTAAATGCCGACTTTTCAGAAGCAGAGAAAACTCTTGACCGCGACCACTACGGACTTGAGAAAGTCAAGGAGCGCATACTCGAACAACTGGCCGTGATGATGAATACGCCCGAAGGCCGTTCACCCATCATCTGTCTTGTCGGCGCGCCCGGAGTGGGCAAAACATCGCTCGGACAGTCTATAGCACGTGCCCTCAACCGCAAGTACCAGCGCGTGTCGCTCGGCGGTCTGCATGACGAGGCCGAGATACGCGGCCACCGCCGCACCTATATCGGAGCAATGCCAGGCCGCATAATCGATGCCATCAAGCGCGCGGGCAGTTCCAATCCCGTATTGCTTCTGGACGAAATCGACAAGACCGGCAATGACTTCAAAGGAGACCCCTCAGCCGCATTGCTCGAAGTCCTCGACCCGGAGCAGAACAGTCATTTTCACGACAATTACGTCGATGTCGACTATGACCTGTCTCACGTACTGTTCATAGCCACAGCCAATACACTCTCGACTATACCGCAGCCTCTGCTCGACCGCATGGAGATAATCGACATATCGGGCTATCTTATAGAGGAGAAAATCGAGATTGCACGACGTCATCTTATACCGCGCGTGGCCACTGAAAACGGATTTGGTGCGGAAGAGATTGAATTTACACCCGAAGCCATCACCCACATCGTCGAGAGTTATACAAGCGAAAGCGGTGTGAGACAGCTCGAGAAGCAGATAGCCAAAGTGGTGCGCAAGATTGTACTCCACAAGATGCGCGGACAGGAATATTCACTTACTGTCACTCCCGATAATCTCCGCGAGTATCTCGGAGTTGAACGATACACCCCCGAACGTTACGAAGTGAGCGACATCCCCGGCGTTGCCGTCGGCCTGGCCTGGACTGCTGTCGGCGGAGAGATACTTTTCATAGAGTCATCATTCACCGAAGGCAAAGGCGACAAGCTTACGCTCACCGGCAACCTCGGCGACGTAATGAAAGAGTCGGCCGTAATCGCCTCGCAGATTGTACGTTCGCGCAGCAGCCGATATGGTATCAGCAGCGAGTGGCTTGACACTCATGCACTCCACATACATGTACCTGAAGGAGCCATACCCAAGGATGGCCCGTCGGCCGGCATCACCCTCAGCACTTCGATACTTTCGGCCCTCACCGGCCGGCCCGTGCGTGACCGTCTGGCTATGACAGGCGAAATCACACTCCGCGGCAAGGTGCTCCCCGTAGGCGGCATAAAAGAGAAAATATTGGCAGCCAAGCGTGCCGGCATAACCGACATCGTGCTGTGTGCCGACAACCGCAAGGACATCGAGGACATACGTCCGATATATCTCGAAGGGCTGACATTCCACTATGTAAAAAATATCGACGAAGTGTTTGACATCGCCATCAAAGAGCAATGAAAAAAATATTTATACATCTCGCGCTAATGATTGTGGCAGCCATTGCCATTGGATGGCTTGCCATGTTGTGGCTTGACTCATGGACACGTCACGGAGACACCATTTCGGTGCCGGCAGTGCGTTCATTGGCTTATGACCGCGCAGTAGACATGCTCACGGCCGAGGGCCTGAAAGGCATTGTGGCCGACTCGGTATATGACAACCGTACTCAGCCGGGTACCGTGATAGAGCAAAACCCCAAAGCCGGAACCATCGTAAAAGAGGGGCGCGAGGTGTATCTCACCATCAACGCCTTCTCGCCCAAGATGGTGACACTCCCCTCACTATCCGACATATCTCTGCGTCAGGCCCGTTCGATACTCGAGGGTCTGGAGATACATAACATCGTGGAACGACGTGTGCCAAGCGATTTCAAGGATCTCGTATTGAGTGTGCGCTACAAAGGCTCGCGTCTGCATCCGGGAGCCCGTGTGCCTGTAAATGCCACCATAGAGCTTGAAGTCGGACAGGGTATGCCCGAAATCAGCCTTTCAGACTCGACCGTTGAAAGCGGCGCGGATGAAGAGGAAGCTGTCGAACATCTTGACCTATTCGATTGACATGGCGCAGCAAGATATCGACAACGACGACCTTGACATGCTTGACCCTTCGGTGGAAAACAGCGAAGACGGCACCGGAGAGATGTATGAACATTTCCGTTTTGTGGCCGACAAGGGTCAGCAATTGCTGCGCGTGGACAAGTTTCTCGTCGCACGGCTCGAACACTCGTCGCGCAACCGTGTGCAGCAGGCGGCAGAAGCAGGGTGCATCCTCGTAAACGGGAAACCGGTAAAATCAAACTATCGGGTAAAACCGCTTGATGTGGTGCAGGTGGTCATGGACCGTCCGCGCTATGAGTTTGAGATTATAGCCGAAGACATCCCGCTTGACATTGTTTATGAAGACGATACCGTGCTCGTGGTCAACAAGCCGGCCGGACTTGTCGTGCATCCAGGTCACGGCAACTATTCAGGTACTCTGGTCAATGCTCTCGCCTGGCATTTTCGCGACAATCCCGACTATGACGTGTCAGACCCGCGTCTCGGACTTGTACACCGAATTGACAAAGACACATCAGGGCTGCTCGTGGTGGCAAAGACTCCCGATGCGAAGACACATCTCGGCAAACAGTTTTTCAACAAGACCACCAAACGTGAATATAACGCACTTGTATGGGGTGTGCCCTCACCGGCAGCCGGCCGCATAGAGGGCAACATAGGCCGCAATCCCAAAGACAGACTTCAGATGGCCGTCCTGCCCCCCGACGACCCGACTGGTAAACATGCCGTCACACACTATGAAGTATTGGAAGACTTTGTGCACGTCGCTCTGGTCAAATGTGTGCTTGAGACCGGCCGTACCCATCAGATACGCGTACACATGACCCACAATGGGCATCCGTTATTCAGCGATGCCCGATATGGAGGAGACAAAATACTCCGCGGCGAGCGCAGCGGGTCATATCAGAAATTTATAGCCAACTGTTTTGAGATATGCCCGCGTCAGGCTCTGCACGCCCGCACTCTCGGCTTTATTCACCCGGTGACAGGAGAGGAAATGTTTTTCTCCGCACCCATACCATCCGACATGACCGCACTCATAGAAAAATGGCGTAACTACGCGTCACATATATAGATGAGGGCCATCACATGCCGAAAAATCACTTATTGTATATAAGAGCATATAATTTTTGTGCCGTCGGAGCACCGTTGTAACGTGGATTTTTCGTAATTTTGCACGCAGAAAGCACGGTGTGCCATATTCGACAAGCCAAAACTCTTCATTATCACATATTATGATTGACAATCTTCCACCAATCAAAGTTTTTGCCGGTACCAAGTCGCAGTACATGGCCGAGGAAATTTGTCGTGACCTGGGTGTAGATCTGGGCAAGATGAACATCCAGTATTTTGCCGACGGCGAATTTGAAGTCTCGTTTGAGGAATCAATCCGCGGATGCGAAGTGTATCTCGTACAATCCACATTCCCCAACTCGGACAATCTGATGGAGCTTCTCCTGATGATTGACGCAGCCAAACGCGCGTCGGCCGCCTCGATTATCGCAGTGATGCCATATTTCGGATGGGCACGCCAAGACCGCAAAGACAAACCCCGCGTATCAATCGCCGCCAAACTTGTGGCCGACTTGCTCACCACAGCCGGCGTAGACCGCGTAATCACAATGGACCTTCATGCCGACCAGATACAGGGCTTCTTTGACATTCCTGTCGACCACCTGTATGCATCGTCGGTGTTCATACCTTATATACAGTCGCTCAATCTTGAGAATCTTGTCATCGCATCGCCCGACGTAGGCGGAGCCAAGCGAGCCAACAGTTACTCAAAATATCTCAACGTACCCCTCGTGCTCTGCCACAAGCAGCGCGCAAAGGCTAATGTCGTTGCCTCGATGACCGTAATAGGTGACGTAAAGGACAAAGACGTAATCATCGTCGACGACATGGTCGACACCGCAGGCACCATAACCAAGGCCGCCGATCTCATGAAAGCCGAAGGTGCTCGCAGCGTACGTGCTCTCTGCTCTCACGCTATCATGAGCGACCCGGCTTCGGAGCGCGTGGACAACTCCGCACTTGTCGAGATGATGTTTACCAACTCCATCCCCTTCAACAAGAGCTGTCATAAGGTGACCATACTGTCAGTGGCCCGTCTGTTTGCCGACACAATACGTCGCGTTCACACCCACGAGTCCATTTCGTCACAGTACCTTATAAAATAAGCAGGGCTTCGAAAAAGTCCGATAAAGCCTGAAAGAGTTGAGATAATGGTTTCATAGACACAAGCCTATTATCTTGACTCTTTTTTACCAATACAGACCTTAATCAATTATTACAACCAAATAGCCATGACTCTAAAAAACATTATGGCCTCCACAGCAGTAGCAACTTTACTGGCAGGATGTTCAGCTTCAGCGGGTAGCGATGAAAAAATCATCGACAAGCCCGAGTTTACATCAGCGACCGGCGTGTTTGACATAAGTGCCCTCGAGGCCTTAGGCACGGTAGGCGCACCCGTAGTATCACCCGACGGGAGCAAAATACTCTTCGGTATCTCCTACGAAAGTCTCGAGGAGAACAGGAGCAATATGGACCTTTATGTGATGAATCCTGACGGCTCGGACATCAAACGTATCACCCGCACTTCCGGCAGCGAAAGCTCTTACTGCTGGATTGACGGCGGCAAAAAAATAGCCTTTATCTATGCCCCCGACGGTGTGGCTCAGGTGTGGGTGATGAACGCCGACGGCTCCGGCCGCAAGCAGGTGACCGACATCGAGAAGGGTGTAAGCGGATTTGTATTCTCGCCCGACGAGACCAAACTCCTGCTTATATCCAATATCAAATATTCACGCGATGCCAAGGATATATATCCCGATCTGCCTAAAGCAACCGGTCGTGTCATCGACGACATGATGTACAAGCACTGGGATCAGTGGGTGACAGAAATCCCCCACCCCTTCCTGGCCGATTTTGACGGTGCAAAGGCCACCAATGTGATTGACATTATGGCCGACGAGCCTCGCTATGAGTCACCCATGCTCCCCTTCGGCGGCATCGAATCGTTTGCCTGGGCTCCCGACTCGAAAAGCCTCGTGTACACATCACGCAAGAAAGAAGGCAAAGAGTATGCCATCTCGACCAACTCCGACCTCTATCTCTACACTATAGCCGACGGCTCGACCCGCAATCTCACCGAGGGCATGATGGGATATGACACCAACCCCGTGTTCTCGCCCGACGGCTCGACCCTCGCATGGCTGTCAATGGAACATGACGGATATGAGAGCGACAAAAACCGCATCTTCACCCTCGATATGACTTCAGGGACAAAGACCGACCTTACCGCCGACTGGGACTATACCGTCAATGAGATAGCCTGGAATCCTGATGGAAAATCACTCTGCTTCATTGCACACAAGGATGGTGTAACCCCTGTGTTTACAATCAGCACCGAGTCACGCGAGGTGAGCGAAATCGCCAACGGCGTATGTGACTACTCGGGTCTCAACATAGCCGGTGACGGCACTGTATTCACCCGCCGTCACGCCATGACCTATCCCAACGAGATATGCAGTGTGGTCAACGGCGAGGTAAAACAGCTCACCAATGTCAACACCGAGTTGCTCGGCTCGCTCAAGATGCCCACCGTAGAGAAGAAGATGGTGCCCACCACCGATGGTAAGGAAATGCTCGTATGGGTGGTGTATCCCCCGGAGTTTGATCCCAACAAGAAATATCCCGCGCTTCTCTACTGCCAGGGTGGTCCGCAGCAGGCTGTCAGCCAGTTCTGGAGCACACGCTGGAACTTTGCCCTCATGGCCTCGAACGGCTATATCATCATCGCCCCCAACCGTCGCGGCCTCCCCGGTTTCGGCACCGAGTGGAATGCCCAGATTTCGGGTGACTATCCCGGTCAGAACATGCGCGACTATCTTGCAGCAGTCGACTACATGAAGCAGTATCCCTATGTTGACAGCGAACATATCGGAGCCACCGGCGCAAGCTATGGCGGATTTTCGGTATACTGGCTCGCCGGCAACCATGACCACCGCTTCTCGGCACTTCTCGCTCATGCCGGCATCTTCAATATGGAAGCACAGTATCTTGAGACCGAAGAGATGTGGTTTGCCAACTGGGATATGGGCGGAGCTTTCTGGGAAAAAGACAACGCCACAGCCCAGCGCACATTTGCCAACTCCCCTCACAAGTTTGTTGACAAATGGGATACCCCTATCATGATTTCACATGGCGAGTTTGACTACCGCATCCTCTCATCGCAGGGCGAAATGGCATTTAACGCAGCCAAGCTCCGCGGTATTCCCGCCGAGATGGTAATCTTCCCTGACGAAAACCACTGGATACTCAAACCGCAGAACGCTGTAATGTGGCAGCGACTCTTCTTCCGCTGGTTTGACCGCTGGCTGAAGCCCCAGACACAGGAGCCTAAAGCCGAATGATAAAAAATTATTTTTAAAATAATCCCCGAAAGAGGTCTGTGACAAAGACAAAAGTTTCAATGAAAAGAAACTTTTGTCTTTGTCCTATTTCTATGTATGCCAAACTTATTAAGTCTATTTTTCAATAATATTATGCTCCTTATCTCGCCGGCTTTTGCTAAATTTGCGCATGGAAGTTATCATATTTATTTTAGCATCTTCTCTATTATGGATTATAGGATTTCCTATAATTGCATATCCGTATTACAAGAGTTTGAAAAAAGAATATAATTGTCCTGACGGGCTTTTTGCATTCGCAATATTTTCGGCACTACCTATTTTCGCAACTCCCGTTATCGCTTACGTGATATTTGTTGCCGTATGGTTTAATAGGGCTTTATCCGCCATTCCCCTCTTACTTTACCCTTTTTGCAATATATATGGCCTGTATCTCTTCTACAAGTCATATACATCAACTAAAAGTAAAAAAGCCATATGGTATTTAATTGCCATATGGGGAGTTTTAATACTTCTCATACTGTCTTTTTTCATGATTCTTGAACTATATCGTGGCCATATATTCTTGTAAAAAAACGATTGCGACAATATCGTAAAATGTAAAACGCCGTCAATTAATCATACTTTTTTACCCATGTTTTTGTAATATTAGCAATCGGGCTTGATAATATACCACTTATTTCGTATATTTGTACAAAATAACCAATTACCTAATAGATTTCATGAAAATACAAGTCTGTCTATTGCCGGCTTTGGCTCTCTTGGCCACATTGCCGATGAATGCCGAGCTGGTGGATATCTCCACAGCAAAAACCTCACTTATACTTGATGCCGAAAAAGGCAGTCCGCTCAAAGTGCTATATTACGGCGACCGTCTTGACGCCCGTGACAAGGACGCACTGCGTGATGCCGGCGGTATGAATCTCAATGCCTATCCGGTATATGGCCTCTATCCTCAGGCCGAAGCAGCACTGAGCGTGACTCATGCCGACGGAAACCGCACAACCGATGTGGCTGTGACAGATATCAAGACATCAACTGAAAATAACGGAGCTTCAGTGACCACCGTATGCATGACCGACAAAGCATATCCGTTTGACGTCAATCTCAATTACCGCACATATCCCGACCAGGATGTGATCGAAACCTGGGTAGAAATCAAAAACCGCGAGAAAGGTACAGTGACTCTCAACCGTTTTATGTCGGGCTATCTGCCTGTGCGATATGGCGACGTGTGGCTATCTTCGCTCTATGGTACATGGGCCGACGAGGCTAATCTCACCGAAGAGCCTCTGCCACATGGAGTAAGAATGATTAAAAATAAGGACGGACTGCGCAACTCGCACACTTCACACGGTGAAATAATGCTGTCGCTCGACGGAAAACCCCGCGAAAACTCCGGCCGTGTAATCGGTGCCGCTCTTTGTTATCCGGGCAACTATAAGCTATTTATCGACACTGACGACACCAACTTTCACCACTTGTTTGCCGGCATAAACGAGGAAAATTCAGAGTATCATCTGAAAAAGGGGGAGACTTTTACTACCCCCGAGCTGGCACTCACATATTCCGACGAAGGACTTTCGGGTGTGAGCCGCAATTTCCACAAATGGGGACGCAAATATCGCCTGCATGCCGGAGACAAAGAGCGCAAAGTGCTCCTGAACTCTTGGGAAGGGGTATATTTCAATATCAACGAGGAGGTTATGGCCGGCATGATGGAGGACATCGCCTCGATGGGCGGAGAGCTATTTGTTATGGACGATGGATGGTTTGGCGACAAATATCCGCGTGACGTTGACAATTCGACACTCGGCGACTGGGTCGTTGATACCAACAAACTTCCCAACGGCATCAACGGCCTGCTTGAAACTGCAAAGAAAAACGGCGTGAAATTCGGCATCTGGATTGAGCCTGAAATGACCAACACCGTCAGCGAACTTTACGAAAATCATCCTGAATATATAATCAAAGCACCCAACCGAGAGGTCGTAAAGGGGCGTGGCGGCACACAACTTGTGCTCGACATGGCCAATCCGAAAGTGCAGGATATAGTGTTTACGGTGGTCGACACACTGATGACCAAATATCCCGAGATAAACTATATCAAATGGGATGCCAACGCTCCAATCATGGAGCATGGCTCGCAATATCTGACCGCCGACAACCAGTCACACCTTTATATCGACTATCACAACGGGCTTATAAAGACTCTCAACCGCATACGCGAGGCTCATCCCGACGTGACCATACAGGCCTGTGCCAGTGGCGGCGGACGTGTCAACTGGGGCATACTCCCGTGGTTTGACGAGTTCTGGTGCTCGGACAACAACGATGCTCTGCAACGTGTGTATATGCAATGGGGCACAAGCTACTTCTTCCCCGCGATAGCAATGGGCTCTCACATATCAGCATCGCCCAACCACCAGACATTCCGCCGTATTCCCACCAAATTTCGCGCAGATGTAGCCATGAGTGGCCGACTTGGGCTTGAAATGCAGCCCCGCGACATGAACGACGAAGACAAGGCCATATGCCGTCAGGCTATCAGCGATTATAAAGCCATACGTCCCATCGTACAGTTTGGCGACCTTTATCGTCTGCAATCTCCCTATGATAAAAAAGGTGTCGCATCTCTGATGTATGTGACGCCCAAGAAGGATGATGCCGTGTTTTACTGGTGGAAAATAGAGACATTCATGGGACAGCAGCTCCCGCGCATACCGATGGCCGGTCTTGACCCGGACAAGATGTATACTGTCACAGAACTCAACCGCATTGACAACGAGCCGTTGCCTTTTGAGGGCAAATCGTTCACCGGACGTTACCTGATGTCAAACGGTCTCGAAATGCCACTCACATATAAGGTGGACTACCACAAAAACACCGACTATTCTTCACGAGTGTTACGTCTGACAGCTAAGTAATTTATAGTTTAGAGTTTAAAGTATAAAGTTTAGAGGTAAACAATATTGCGTTTTTGCCGTGTTTTAATGTGAAAATTGCTTTTCCATATATGGCAAATAACGCAATATTGTTTACCTCTAAACTTTTAAAATCTTAACTTTAAACTTTCCTTATCCCACCCGGAGTTATTTCGATGCGGTGTTCGCGATAGAGCGAACCAATTGCTTTTTTGAAATCTTTTTTGGAGCAACTGAAAGTCTCCCTTATCGCTTCGGGAGAAGAATTGTCGCATAGCGGCAGGAAACCATCCGGCTCACGGTCAAGACGTGCCATGACAGCACGTGCAAGAGCTTCCACCCTACCGTCATGCGCGCCATGGAGCAGAAGATCAATCTTGCCGTCCTCACGCACTCGCTTCACATAAGCTGTCACAGCCTCTCCTATCTCAAGCGGCTTGTAAAGGTCACTTTCATAAAACATGCCGTGATGCTTATCATCGACAATGGCTTTGTAACCAATGTCAGTACGCTTGTAGACCAAGGCTTTGACCGATGAGCCTGTTGCATAGTCGGGGATAGTGTTGCCAAGAAAATGGTCGAGCTTGGCCGAAGCCACCACACGCTGGGATGCATCGTCAAGATAGACGTAGACAGGTATCACCATACCGCGTGATAATTTGACTGTCTGCTCGCTGAACGGCACAAGCAATTGCTTCATGAGTCCCCAGTCAAGAAAAGCCCCCATGCGGTTGACATCATTTACCTGAAGAAAGGCAAACTCGCCCACCTGGACATAAGGATGCTCAGTGGTGGCTATGAGCCGCCCCTCGTTATCTTTGTAAATAAATACCTCTATCTCATCGTCGGGGTGGAGCGGAGCGTCGATATATCGTGCCGGGAGCAGAATCTCCACTCCGTCACCACCGTCAAGGTAAGCCCCGAAATCGACATTCTTGACCACCCGCAACTTGTTGTATCTTCCTATTTTTACCATTGTGTGAAAAACTTTTTGACAAAAGTAGTCATTTTTACTCGAAATTTGAGCTATCTTTGTATGATAAAGACATCACAACCATCTTATGGAAGAAATACTCAAATATTTTCCCTATTTAACCGCCGAACAACAGCAACAGTTCACGGCTCTGGGCAATCTCTATCCCGAGTGGAACGAGAAAATCAACGTCATATCGCGCAAGGACATAGACAACCTGTATGTCCATCACATACTCCACTCTCTGTCGATAGGCAAATTCATCACCCCTGTGGACGGTACGACATTTCTTGATCTCGGCACAGGAGGTGGCTTTCCGGGAATCCCTCTGGCTATATTATGGCCCGAGTGCAGATTTCACCTCATTGACCGCATAGGTAAAAAAATAAAGGTGGCCCAGTCGATAGCTGAATCCATCGGACTTAAAAACGTCACATTCCAACATGGCGACAGCGGAGAGTGCCATCAGAAATTTGACTTTGTGGTGTCACGGGCAGTGATGCAACTTGAGGAACTTATCAAGCTCATACGCCGCAATATTTCAACAAAATCTGTCAACAAAATGCCCAACGGTCTGATATGCCTGAAAGGCGGTGACCTCCGTTCTGAACTCGGCCGTGTAAGCCAGCCTCTCATTGACGTGCCTCTGAGTGACTACTTCCCACAGGAATATTTTACGACCAAAGACCTTATATACGTAGAGCTGTAAAATATCTTGTCATGAAAGTAAGCCGATTTGTAGTAAACCCTTTCGGAGTAAACACATATATAATGTGGGACCCGGAGTCGCGTGAAGCAGCTATAGTAGACCCTGGCATGACCGACGATGCGGAATTCAAGGCTGTCGAGTCGTTTATCGAGCGTGAACATCTCAAGCCGATTCATCTCATAAACACCCACATGCATCTTGACCACATATTTGCCAACCAATATGTCAAAAACAGATATGGGCTGAACATCAAAGCCAACCGCGAGGACGATTTTCTCGGCCGGTCGCTTGAGGAGCAGATAGCAAGATTTCACATACCAGTCCGTGCCAGAAACCACGGGCTTGATGTGGAGCTGTCAGATGGAGAACGCCTTTATCTTGGCAAGGAGCCTATTGACATAATCACAGTGCCAGGCCATTCGCCGGGAAGCATAGCCTTGTATTGTCCGGAATCAAAGTTTGTGATTACAGGAGATGCTCTTTTCAAAGGCTCCATCGGCCGTACCGACCTCCCGAAAGGTGACTTCATGACACTTGTCAATTCGATACGCCGACGACTCCTGACTCTGCCTGATGACACAGCAATCCTTCCCGGACACGGCCCAGAGACATCGGTCGAACATGAAAGAAACACCAATCCCTACATAAGATAACCGAGGTAAAAAATAGTGGTAAAATTACAGTTAAATTAATTAAAGAAAAATTTCATTAATTAAAATAATACATGTATCTTTGCCAAAAGTTTCAACCAAAGTAATCAATCATGGCAAAACTAACACGACCCGCTTTGAAGATTCGCGACCTGACATTACGTGACGGTCAGCAGTCCCTGTTTGCAACCCGCATGAACCAGGAGACTATCGACAAACTGCTCCCTTATTATGAGGACGCCCACTTCTACATCATGGAGGTGTGGGGCGGTGCAGTACCTGACTCAGTGATGCGCTACCTTGACGAGTCGCCCTGGGACCGACTCCGCATCGTCTCCAAAGCAATGGACTCAAAGAGCGAGCATCCCAAGGCTCTGTTGTCGGCTCTCTCTCGTGGACGCAACCTGTTTGGCTACGTACCCTATCCCGACTCGGTGCTTGAGGGATTTTACAAAGAAGCCATCGACAATGGCCTGAACGTAATGCGTATCTTTGACGCGCTCAATGACATTGACAATGTGCGCGAGTCGATACGTCTCATCAATCAGCTCGGCGGTATCGCTGACGGTGCCGTATGCTACACCGTCGACCCCAAAGCCGAAGCCCCTGAGCAGCCCTCGGGATTTATGGGCAAGATCAAATCGATGTTTGGCAACAAGACCAAAGAGCCGGAAAAGATATTCACCGATGACTATTTCGTAAGCAAAGCAAAGGCCATGGAGGCTCTTGGTGCGAAAATCATCACTCTCAAGGACATGGCCGGTCTCGTGAATCCCTTGCGAGCCGCATCAATCATATCGGCCCTAAAATCGGCGGTGAAAGTTCCTGTCGACTTCCATACCCACTGCACACCCGGCTACGGTCTCGCATCATCGCTCATGGCCATCATCAAGGGTGTGGACATCCTTGACACTAATATCTGGTGGTTTGGAGGAGGCTCAGCCGCTCCAGCCATCGAACTCATCTACATCTTCTGCCAGCGTATGGGCGTAGAAGTCGAAGCCAACATGGAGGCCGTAGGACGCATCCGAAAGGAATTGTTCAACGCACGCAAAGCATTGGCCGACTTTGACCTCAACCGCGACAAGATGCCCATTGAGTTTGACCCGCTAAACGACACTCTGCCCGCAGAAGTGGCAGCACTCTTTGACACAGCAATACAGTTTGCTTTCGCCGATGACGAAGAGGGCCTGCTCGAGACTTGCCACAAGATTGAGGCATACTTCAACTTCCCCAAGCCCAACGAGCTCGTCAAGAACGCCGAAGTGCCGGGTGGCATGTATTCCAACATGGTGGCCCAACTCAAGCAGCTCAAGAGCGAAGACCTGCTCGAAGAAGCCATGCGCCTCATTCCTATGGTACGTCGTGACGCCGGTCTGATACCTCTCGTGACTCCCACCAGCCAGATTGTAGGCAGCCAGGCTGTACTTGTGGCCCTCGACCGCAAGAACGGCAAGCCGGACTATACGACCACCAACAACCAGTTCATCTCGCTCGTAAAGGGTGAATATGGCAAGACTCCTGTAGCCATTGCCCCGACATTCCGCGAAAAAATCACCGGCTCGCCTGAGGAAAAAGCCTATGATGTATCGTCATACAAGAGACCTCAGAATCCTGTGCTCGAAGATATGGGTGGCATGCCTCTTGCATCCAACAACGAGGAAATGCTTCTGCTTGAACTTCTTCCCTCGGTAGCCAACGGATTCCTGCGCAAACGCCGCGCCGAAGAGTATGAGGCACGCCGCCAGGATGAAGCCGCATCGGCACCTGTAGCCGAAGTCGTGGAAGAAGAACCCACAGAGCCAATCACAGGCCCGACTCTCGTCGCACCAATGGGCGGACGCATCATCTCGGTCAAAGTGAAGGACGGCCAGACTGTGAAGAAAGGCGATCTGTTGCTCGTATATGAGGCAATGAAGATGGAAAATGATGTGGAAGCAGAAAAGGACGATGTAGTGAAGCGCGTCCTTGTAAGCGAAGGCGATGTGGTAAGCACCAATGCGCCCCTCATCGAATTTCAGGACTAACCCGTTAAGTTAATGGAGCAAAACTCCCCATTAATATCCCCGCAACGTGATATCGCGGTATTTCAGTCACTGACTGAAATACCCTTTATCACGTTTCCCACACGTCTTGACCGCATGCTCATGGTGGTGTGCACGGCCGGCTCAATATCCGCGACCATTGACGTCGAGACACGCATAGTACACCAAAACGACATTCTGGTGCTCAGGCCCGGACATCTTATATCAGGATGTAAAGTTGCTGATGATTTTGCCGGATTTTTCATCACAGTCACACAGGAAAAGCTCAACCAACTGCTCCCGTCAATGCGCTATGTGGTGCCTTACAGTCTAAGATTTGTCTCTAACCCGATAATAAATGTCACCGAAGAGGAAATCGAGTCGCTGAAACTGATCTATGACCTGTTTTGCCGCCACTTGTCCAATCCCAGCCGTCCCTATCAGTCGATGGCCCTCGGGTCGCTATGTGAGGTGTTGTTTTACAACACATTGGGTATTTACTCCACCCGTGTAAAGAAATCGGTGCACAAATCACGTCGCGAAGAACTTCTGGCCCAGTTCATAGAGCTGCTTGAGAATAATTACAAGACAGAGCGGTCGGTAAGTTTCTATGCCGACAAATTGTTTGTGACCTCCAAGCATCTATCGGCTGTATTGAAAGAAATCAGTGACAAGACTGCCGGAGAGTGGATTGACCAGCGAGTAATCCTCGAGGCCAAACTGCTGCTGCGCTCCACGGGCCTTAACATCCAGGAGATAAGCGCGAAACTTAACTTTGCCAACCAATCATTTTTCGGCAAATATTTCAAACATCTGACAGGCATGTCGCCTCGCGACTACCGCACAAAAACCACCGACCAATAATGTGGCATAAAATCCTGCTTCTCACATTCATGACAATGATACCGTCATGGATATTTGCCGACACCCCCTACCTTGATCTCGTGGAAAAAGCCGACAAGGCCTGTGCTGACGGGAAATGGATAGAGGCTGCATCATTGCTGCAAAACGCCATTGATTCAGAGCCGGCAAATCCGGGCAATGTATTATTGCTCAGCAATCTCGGCATGGTGCGCTATAATCTCGGTTTTGACTCGCTGGCCATCGAATCGTTCAATCGCGCACTGAGTATCGCTCCGTCGAGCGTAACCATTCTCGCCAACCGGGCAAAAGTATATACCGCAATGGGACATGAGCAGGAAGCGTTTGACGATTACGGACGCATAATGCAACTTGACTCAACCTATATCACAGCTCGTTATCATCACGGGCTATTGGCATTGAAGCATAGGATGTTTGATGTCGCAAAAAACGATTTTGACTATCTCACCAAGCATTATCCGTCATCTGACGAAGCTTTTATAGCACAGGCCACCATTCATAGTTCGCTTGGTGAATATGAGCAAGCCATACCTTTTTACACCGAAATACTCCGTACTATGAAGGAGCCCGAATATTACGGGGCCCGTGCATACTGCTATCTCATGACGGGCAATCTTCAGGATGCCGCCGACGATATAGCCGCAGCACTTGAACTTGCGCCGGATGACGGCGAACTATATCTTTACAGAGCAGCACTCAACAAAATGCATTTCAGGCCGGATGACGCCCGCAAAGATGCCCGCAAGGCCATCGAGCTCGGAGTAGACCCTGCAAGAGCCAAAGAATTTTTATAAGCCAACCACGATATACTAACCATATCACAGTGAAACAGGTAAACGATTTTATAATCACACGCATGACGCGATATAACGACATGTATTCGCGTCTCACACTCGCCCCGGCCGATGGCTCTATGCTCCCGGCCATACTTCCGGGCCAGTTTGTGCAGGTGGCAGCCAACACTCCCGGTGTCTTCCTGCGCCGCCCCATCTCTATCAATGATGTAAATTATGATCAGAACACGATAGACCTGCTCATACGCAAGGCCGGAAAAGGCACTTCAACTCTTGTGGCTCTCAAAGAGGGTGACAAACTCAACATACTGCTGCCGCTCGGCAACGGATTCTCTCTTGATGTGGCATCCGGCTCACGTCTGCTGCTGATAGGCGGAGGTGTCGGTGTGGCTCCGTTGCTCTATCTCGGACGCAAGCTCAAAGAGGCCGGACACAAACCGGAATTTCTGCTCGGCGCACGCTCGGCCACAGATCTGCTCGAACTCGACGATTTCGCAGCCATAGGCACTGTGCATGTATCCACGGAAGACGGATCGATGGGCGAACACGGACTCGTGACACGCCATTCAGCCCTTGAAGGCAACATTGACACTATCTATTGCTGCGGACCTGCTCCAATGATGAAGGCCGTGGCCTCAATAGCCCGCGAACGTGCAATCAATTGTGAAGTTTCGCTCGAAAACATGATGGCCTGCGGCCTTGGCGCGTGTCTTTGCTGTGTGGAAAACACGGTCAAAGGCAATGTGTGTGTATGTACAGAAGGTCCGGTGTTTAACATTAACCTCCTCAACTGGCAATAACAATGGCAAAATTATCAGTAAACATAGGCTCGCTTGCCCTTAAGAATCCCGTTCTCACAGCATCGGGTACATTTGGCTATGGAGAAGAATTTGCCCCGTTTATAGACCTTAACCGACTGGGCGGATATATAATCAAAGGCACAACCCTCGAACACCGTGAAGGAAACCCCTATCCACGTATGGTCGAAACACCTTCAGGCATGCTCAATGCCGTGGGACTTCAGAACAAAGGTGTCGACTACTTCATCAACAACATATATCCGCGCATCAAAGGCTATGACTCTGAACTCATAGTCAATGTGTCAGGAGCCAAGGTAGAGGATTACGTGGAGACAGCACGCCGGCTCGCCTCACTTGACAAAGTCAATGCCATAGAGGTCAACATTTCATGTCCCAACGTGAAAGAGGGAGGCATGGCATTCGGCACCACAACTGCCGGAGCTGCCGAAGTGACACGTGCGATACGAGAAGTCTATCCCAAGACCTTGATAGTAAAACTTTCACCTAACGTGACATCGATTGCCGACATTGCCAAAGCTGTCGAGGCTGAAGGAGCCGATTCGGTATCACTCATCAATACACTCATGGGCATGTCGATCGACGTAGAGCGCAGACGTCCGCATCTCTCGACAATCACAGGCGGTCTTTCAGGTCCGGCAGTACGACCCGTGGCTGTAAGAATGGTATGGCAGGTAGCCAAAGCCGTGAAAATCCCCGTTATCGGTCTCGGAGGCATCATGGACGGACGTGATGCCATAGAGTTCATGCTTGCCGGAGCTACGGCTGTAGAAATCGGCACAGCCAACTTTATCGACCCGGCTGTCACCATGAAAGTCATCGATTACATGGAGGACTATTGCGCCCGTCACGGCATTAATGACATCAACGAAATAATCGGAGAAATCTAACCGTAATACAGACTGTTTGGATCAACAGACACGACAGTATATAGCTATTGACCTGAAGTCGTTTTACGCTTCAGTCGAATGTGTCGAGCGGGGATTGGACCCGCTTGACACTTGTCTTGTCGTGGCTGATATGAGCAGGACTGAAAAGACCATATGCCTGGCTGTGTCTCCGGCCCTCAAAGCCTTCGGGCTCGGCAGCCGTCCACGATTGTTTGAAGTTTCATCACGCGTACGGGAAGTAAACCGCACCCGCGGACGTAATGGCAAATCGGCATCAGGGTCTGTATTAAAGACAAGAACTGACTATGCGGTCGACTACATAGTGGCCCCGCCCCGAATGGCCCTGTATCTTGAATACTCCTCGCGCATCTACCAGGTGTATCTCCGATATATCGCACCCGAGGATATACACGTCTATTCGATTGACGAGGTGTTTATCGATGTCACGTCATATAAAAAAACTTATAAGCTCTCGACTCATGCTCTCGCCATGAAGATGATACGCGAGGTGCTTGCCGAGACAGGCATTACAGCTACCGCCGGCATTGGCACAAACATGTATCTGTGTAAAGTGGCGATGGATATTGTGGCAAAAAAGATGCCGCCCGACAAGGATGGAGTACGCATAGCCGAACTTGACGAGATGAGCTATCGGCGTCAGTTGTGGGACCACACTCCGCTCACCGATTTCTGGCGTGTCGGACGAGGGACTGCCCGACGGCTTGCGCCATATGGCATCCATACAATGGGCGACATAGCCCGTTTCTCACTGTCGCACGAAGGACTGCTCTACCGCATATTCGGAGTAAACGCAGAGTTGCTTATCGACCATGCGTGGGGATGGGAGCCGGTGACTATGGATATGGTCAAGTCATACCGTCCCGAGAATCGCTCTATAAGTACCGGACAGGTGCTCACATGCCCCTACTCTACTGACAAAGCAAGAATCGTCGTACTTGAGATGGCCGACGCAATGGCTCTCGAGCTGTTTGACATGGGGGTTGTATCCGACCAGATAGTCCTGGAAATCGGGTATGACGTGACTTCTCTGGACAACCCGACGACAAGTGCGAGATATGATGGTCTTATAACCACCGACCATTACGGGCGTAAGGTACCGGCCCATGCTCACGGCACTGCCAATATCGACCAGCCGACATCGTCGTCATGCATAATGATGCAACATATCGGCCGACTCTATGACCGAATCATAAACCCCGACCTGCTTGTGAGACGCATCACACTGTCGGCATGCAAACTGAAGAGTGAAGCAGATGTCAAACACGTGCAGAAACCCGTACAACTTGACCTGTTTTCCGACTATGACGAAGTGAGACGACGCAATCAAGCTGAGACAGCAGCTCTCGAGAAAGAAAGGCACAGGCAAGAGGCAATCCTTAAAATAAAAAAGATGTATGGCAAAAATGCCATATTACGCGGACTCAACTATGCGGATGGCGCAACTCAACGAGAACGTAACAGTCAGATAGGAGGACATCATGAGTAATAAATATGATGACATAATAGACCTGCCTCATCACGTGTCAAAGACACGTAAACCGATGCAGATGGAAGCACGTGCCGCCCAGTTTGCACCCTTTGCCGCCCTTATAGGCAACAAAGAGGAGACTGCCGCACCCGTATTCCGCCGCAGAGCCAAAAACTGACAACAACAATGACGCAACGATAAAGCCGCCATTTCCCGGCGATACATACGGGGAAGTGGCGGCTGTCTGATATAGAGGATCGATTAAAGCCTTAGAGATTAGGATTGAGTTTAGACCATTCACTTATGGGTGGAATGATGCCGAGAGATATGACTTCGTCACGCAGTTTGCAGAGATGGTGATAGCTCTGATCGAGTTCTTTTCTCTCCTCGGGAGTTCCGCCTACCGGATGCACAGTCACACCGTTCTTGTCAAGCGTAGTCTCCATGGCCATCATAATATGGTTGTATGTGCCATCGTTGACATATGTACCTACAGGCCATGAGAACGGTTTGCCTCCCATAGTGGCGGCTGTCATCTCGATCGAAAGATAGGCCGGACTCTGAAACGATGAACGTCCACGCAGGTCGATGATGTTCTTACCACCCTGTATGACGCGCTGTTTCATTTCCTCCCAGGTCTTTTCAGGAAGGGCATCGGTGCCTATAATCTGTGAAAGCGGCTGTCCGGCGACAGTTGTTGTCGACGCAAAGACGGCCATCTGCTCGCCATGTCCGCCATACGTGCGTGAATTGACAATTTCGTCGGCCGGAATGTGGAAGTATTTGGCAAGCTCACTACGCAGTCGAGTACTGTCAAGAGCAGCAAGCGTAGATACCTGCGAGGGCTTGAGGCCCGAATAAATCAATGTCACGAGGCCTGTAATATCGGCCGGGTTAAACACGACTACCACATGTTTCACATCCGGACAATAGGTCTTGATATCCTTGCCAAGCTGCTCGGCGATCTGGGCATTGCCTTTGAGCAAATCCTCACGGGTCATGCCGGCCTTTCGGGCAGCTCCTCCGGAAGACACGATGTATTTCGCATCCTTGAAAGCCTCTGCAACATCGGATGTATATGTGATATTGACGTCTTCAAAGCCACAATGGCGCATCTCTTCGGCCACGCCCTCGAGTGCGGGGGCATAAGTGTCGTACAGACATATATTAGGGGTGAGATGCATCATGATAGCTGTCTGCGCCATGTTAGAGCCAATCATGCCGGCAGCTCCGACTATGACGAGCTTATCGTTGGTCAAAAATTCCATAGGTGTTTAATTTTTAGGTTGTCTATGAACTCAACGTCCGAAGCATGTCATTTGTTCAGAAAACAACCGGCTCGGGCTCCCACAAATGGATGTCGGCAGGCGTAGAGCGTTGCAGATCAATCAGCCGCTGATTGGAGGAGCCGCGAAATAGCAGATGCACATCGCGCTTTTCCACCATAAAGGGACCATCGACAAGCACGTCACAGCATGCAAGCAGTGGCGAGATATTACAATCTACCGCAATGGATTCATAGCGATATCCTGTGTAACACCATATAGCATAGCCTCGCCGGTGTAATTCCATGGCAAGTGGAAGTATATCGGCGGCTTGATAAAGCGGATCTCCACCGGTAAATGTGACGTCAAAGCCGTTGTCCTCGACTATCCGCAACACCTCGTCGACCGACATCTCTCGTCCGGATGAGAAGTCCCATGACTGAGGATTGTGACACTGTGGACAGGCGTGGGCACATCCGGCAAAATAAATTGAAGTACGAAGCCCGGGGCCATCAACCGATGTCCCCGGGACAATGTCGAGTATGCGCATGCAGGAGGTATTACTTGTGCACTATACGATCTTTAAGTTCTGCGAGCTTGGCATTGTTCCATCTGTCGGTCGTGCCTACGAGATAGCCCGTGATACGCTGTATGTTGTCGATATTGTGGCTGTGACACTTGGGACACTCGGAGAGATTTTCCTGAGCATCCTCGTAGCCGCAATCCATGCAACGGTTACGGTTGTGATTGACCGAGCCATAGCCGATGTTATACTGATCCATGAGATCAACGATATCACTGATAGCCTTGGGGTTGTGGGTAGCATCGCCGTCAATCTCCACATAGAATATGTGACCGCCTCCAGTGAGTTCGTGATAGGGAGCCTCGACCTGAGCCTTGTGGCGCGGGGAGCACTTGTAGTAGACGGGGACGTGATTGGAGTTGGTATAATAAATTTTGTCGGTCACACCGGGTATGACGCCAAACGAGCGACGGTCACGCGAAGTGAATTTGCCCGAAAGGCCCTCGGCCGGAGTCGCAAGGACGGAGAAGTTGTGCTGATAACGCTCCGAGAAGTCATTGACACGCGAGCGCATGTGGGAGATTATACGAAGTCCAAGTTTCTGCGAGTCCTCGCTCTCGCCATGATGCTTGCCCGTGAGGGCTATGAGACATTCGGCAAGGCCGATAAATCCGATGCCGAGTGTGCCCTGATTGATGACGCTCTCGATGGTATCGGTAGGAGCGAGATTCTCGGCACCATTCCACAGACGCGACATGAGCAGCGGGAACTGCTTGGCCATAGCGGTCTTCTGGAAGTCGAATCGCTCGCACAACTGACGGGCTGTAATCTCAAGGATGTCATCAAGTTTGCTGAAGAATCGTGCCACACGCTCCTCGCGGTCGACTATGTTCATGCACTCAATGGCAAGACGCACGATATTAATAGTGGTGAAGCTGATGTTGCCGCGTCCTATCGAGGTCTTTTCGCCAAAACGGTTTTCAAAGACTCGTGTACGGCATCCCATTGTCGCAACTTCATATTTGTAACGCTCGGGGTCATTGGCATCCCACTTGTCGTGATGATTGAACGTGGCATCGAGGTTGACGAAATTGGGGAAGAATCGGCGGGCTGTCACCTTGCATGCGAGCTGATAGAGGTCATAGTTGGGGTCTTCTGGAAGATAGCTCACACCACGCTTTTTCTTCCATATCTGAATGGGGAAGATGGCTGTCGCGCCATTGCCTACACCCTCATAGGTGGTACGCAGCAGTTCACGGATGATGCAGCGTCCCTCAGCCGAAGTGTCGGTGCCATAATTGATGGAGCTGAACACCACTTGGTTGCCTCCACGCGAATGGATGGTGTTCATGTTGTGAATAAACGCCTCCATCGACTGGTGCACCCTGGCTACGGTCTGGTTGATGGCATGGTGCATGTAACGCTCGTCACCGGAATATTTTTCGACATCTTCCTTGATATAATCCTTGATGTCGATATTGTAGAGGTGTGAGAGGTCGGAGCATGTGAGACGCTCGAGGGTCTTGATTTCCTCGATATAGGATGAGCGTACAAACGGTGCGAGATAGAAGTCAAATGCCGGGATGGCCTGACCTCCGTGCATTTCGTTCTGAGCGGTCTCGAGTGATATGCAGCCGATGATGCTTGCGGTCTCTATGCGCTTGGCCGGACGTGACTCGCCATGACCTGCGACGAAACCATACTTGAGAATGCGATCAAGAGGATGCTGCACACAGGTGAGGCTCTTGGTGGGATAATAGTCTTTGTCGTGGATGTGGATATAGCCGTTGTTGACAGCCTCTCGCACCTGGGGCGAGAGAAGATAGTCGTCCACAAAAGGCTTGGTGGTCTCGCTGGCGAACTTCATCATCATTCCGGCCGGCGAGTCGGTGTTCATATTGGCGTTCTCACGTGTGATATCGTTGTTTTTAGCTTCGATAATCTCAAGAAACATGTCGCGAGTCTTGGCTCGACGTGCGATGGAACGCTGGTCGCGATATGCGATGTAACGCTTGGCGACTTCTTTGCGGGGCGAGTTCATCAACTCGAGCTCCACGCGATCCTGTATCTGCTCGACGGTCATCTGCTCTCCGCCTGTCATGGTTATGATGTCGACTATACGTGCTATGAGCGACTCGTCCTCGCCCATCTCGGTTGTCAGCATAGCCTTACGAATTGCAGCCTTGATTTTTTCTTCATTATAGCCGACGATACGTCCGTCGCGCTTAACTACTGTATGTATCATTTGGGTTTTATGTTGAGGGGGATTATTGTGCTGCAAAGTTACGCCCAAACTATATATTTTCCAAATAAAACCGCACCAAATTATATCGACAGTTTTCCGTTTTGGACAACTTTTCGCCACAATAAAATACGCATACGCCTAACCATCAACATATTGCATCATGCTTTTGGGCAACTTTTTGATTTTGTAAAAATAAAACATAATCCAAAACGGCAAACCGCCACAGTGTGACAGTCTGCCGTTTTGGATGTTTGCCGAATATCTTGGATCAGACTAAAAACAGTAGTCAACGCATGCGCGCGACTCCTTGTGACCGGCAAGAATGGATGCTGCGGCCACATGAGCGGGATGCTTGGCATAGACTTCGACCGACTCCATGTCGGGGACTACAGCCGTAAGCACGACGTCCCAATCCTCGGAGGGGTTTTCATTGATGCCTACTTCCATCGAACGCAGGACTTCTATCTGTGCGGGAAGCGCGAGAAGTGCGTCACGAAAACGCTCGGCCACCGCTCTGCGCTCCTCGGCTGTGCCTGAGAGCTTGAATGTGACTATATGTTTAACCATGGGTTGACTGTATGTTTACGGTTAGTTTCCTTTCAAAGCATCGTGCATCGATGTAAACGCAATCGAGAGCCCGTCGGCATCCTTGCCACCGGCCTGTGCGAATCCGGGCTGTCCGCCGCCGCCGCCCTTGATGGCCTTGGCTGCATTGCGGACGATGGCCGACGCATTGAGTCCGCCCGACACGAGGTCGTCAGTCAGAGCCACTGTGAGAAGCGGCTTGCCGGCTATGTCGGCTGTGGCTGCGATGAATGCTGTTGCGGTCGATGACATCTGACGCACGAGGAAGGCTACGTTCTTGACCATGTCGGGTGTGCGCACGCCTGCAAGCGAGACAATCTTCATGCCGCCGTATGACTCGGCTGTCTCAAGAAGCTCCTTGGCAACGTTGCGGGTGCGCTCTTTCATGAACTCTTCGACTTCCTTGCGCAGCTCGGTGTTTTCCTCAATGGCTTTGCGAATGGCCTGACGGATGTCGGGTGCGTTGTGGAACATCTCGCCTACGGCACGCAGTGTGTCGGTGAGGCTGTCGATAGCCTCCTCGGCCACTTCGCCTGTGATGGCTTCGATGCGACGTATGCCGGCCGCGATACTTGACTCCGACACGATACGGATGATGCCGATATTGCCGGTGTTGGGCACGTGTGTACCGCCACACAGCTCGACCGAATCGCCATATTTTATGACACGTACCTCTTCACCGTATTTCTCACCGAAAAGAGCCATGGCACCCATTGCACGAGCCTCGGCTATTGGGAGGGAGCGGTGTTCATCGAGAGGTATGGCCTTGCGCACGTTGGCATTGGCTATGTGCTCGACAGCACGAATCTCCTCGGGTGTGAGTTTCTGGAAGTGGCTGAAGTCAAAACGGAGCACATTGGGCGACACGAACGAGCCTTTCTGCTCGACGTGTGTGCCAAGCACCTGACGCAGAGCTGCGTGAAGCAGGTGGGTGGCTGAGTGGTTACACTCGGTGGCACGACGTGCGGCCTCGTTGATGCGGGCCTCGAACTCGGCGTTGACATCGGCGGGAAGCGATGTGGTGAGGTGTACGGCCTGGCCGTTCTCTCGCTTGGTGTCGTAGACTTCAATCTTCTCGTCGCCGTTTATGAGCCAGCCGCTGTCGCCTACCTGTCCGCCCATCTCTGCATAGAACGGGGTCACGGAGAGCACTATCTGATAGAAGCTCTTGCCTTTCTGCTTCACGTTGCGATAGCGGAGGATGCGTGTAAGGGCCGAGGTGCTGTCATAGCCGACAAACTCGGTCTCACCCTCGCTGAGCACTACCCAGTCGGTAGCCTCGACGGCTGCCGCATTGCGTGCACGGGTCTTCTGGGCCTCCATTTCCTTGTCAAACTCAGTCTTGTCGAGCGTCATGCCGTTTTCCTTGAGAATCAGCTCAGTCAAGTCGAGGGGGAAGCCGTATGTGTCATAGAGCACAAAGGCATCCTTGCCCGAAATCTCGGTCTTGCCCTCCTTGCGTGCCGTCTGAATGGCATTGTCGAGAATGGATATACCCTTGTCGAGAGTGCGGAGGAAAGCGTCCTCCTCCTCTTTGATTACTTTCATTATGAGCTCGCGCTGGGCTGCAATCTCGGGATAAGCCTCGCCCATCGAGTCGATGAGTGTGTTGACGAGCTTGTACATGAACGCCTGTTTCTGGTCAAGGAAGGTGTAGGCGTAACGTACGGCGCGACGCAGGATGCGGCGTATCACATAGCCGGCCTTGGCATTGCCGGGAAGCTGTGAGTCGGCGATGGAGAAGGCGATGGTGCGCACATGGTCGGCTATAACGCGCATTGCGATGTCGACCTGGCGGTCTTGGCCATATTCTTTGCCTGAGAGTCGCGATATTGTGTCGATGAGGGGAGTGAACACGTCGGTGTCATAGTTGGATTTTTTGCCCTGGAGAGCCATGCAGAGACGCTCGAAGCCCATGCCGGTGTCGATGACCTTGGCCGGGAGCGGCTCGAGCGAGCCGTCGGCTTTGCGGTTGTACTGCATGAACACGAGGTTCCATATCTCTATGACGAGGGGGTTGTCATGATTTACGAGCGAGGCACCGTCAATCTCGGCGCGCTCCTGAGGCGAACGCAGGTCGATGTGTATCTCCGAGCAGGGGCCGCAGGGGCCTGTGTCGCCCATCTCCCAGAAGTTGTCGTGCTTGTTGCCGTTGATGATGTGGGATGCGGGCAGATGCTTCTCCCAGTAGGAAGCGGCTTCGTCGTCGCGGGCAAGGCCCTCCTCGGGCGAGCCTTCAAACACTGTGGCATAGAGACGGTCGGGGTCAAGACCGAGCACGTCTACGAGATATTCCCACGCCCAGTCGATGGCTTCTTTCTTGAAATAGTCGCCAAAGCTCCAGTTGCCGAGCATCTCGAACATGGTGTGGTGATAGGTGTCCATGCCCACTTCCTCGAGGTCGTTGTGCTTGCCGGAGACACGCAAGCATTTCTGAGAGTCGGCCACACGCTGATATTTCGCCGCCTTGTTGCCGAGGATGATGTCCTTGAACTGGTTCATACCGGCGTTGGTGAACATGAGTGTGGGGTCATCCTTTATCACCATCGGAGCCGAGGGCACGATGTGATGACCTTTGGTACGGAAAAATTCCTTGAATGATTCACGTATCTCCTTTGCTGTCAACATGATTATATGATTAGCTTGTTATTATCGTATTTTTTGAAAAATTACGGGCACAAAGTTACACATTTTTTCTTTTTCGGCCAAAGAGTCGGATGATTTCGCCGGCCCAAAACACGATGGATGTGCCGCAGATTATAATTACCCAGTCAGAGAGCCGAAGCGGTTGGACGTTGAAGAACTGCCGTCCTATCTCGACGATACACACCTGGCCCACAAGGATAAAGAGGGCGATGGTGACGAATTCGGAGCAGCCTTTGAAATGCAGGGCCGAACGGCCTGTCGCAAAGGCTTTGGCATTGAAAAGATTCCAGAACTGGAGGAAGACGAATGTGGTGAAGAAGAGCGACAGCTCGTAGGGCGAAAGGCCTTTGTCGGACGGCAGCAACGGGAGACGGAACAGCTGCGTGAGCGAGTCGAGGTCGGTGTGACGCAGATACCACAGCAGCCCGAAGAGCAGGACGAAAAAGAGTCCGCCCACAACGGCTATGAACCAACCCATAGCGGGGCTGATGATGAATGCCGTGCGCGAACGGGGCTTCTCATCCATCACGTCGGCCGACGGGGGCAATGTGGAGAGGGCTATTGCCGCAAAGGTGTCCATAATGAGGTTGACCCACAGCATCTGGGTGACCGTGAGGGGTGACTGCATGCCCATAAACGCGCCTGCAAGCACGATGAGCGAGGCCACCACATTGACCGTGAGCTGGAAGAGGATGAAACGTTGTATGTTGAGATAGAGCGAGCGGCCCCACATGACAGCCTTGCCTATCGACGAGAAGGAATTGTCGATGATGGTGATGTCGCTCGCCTCCTTGGCCACGGCTGTGCCGTCACCCATCGAGAGGCCCACATGGGCGGCTTTGAGCGCGGGAGCGTCGTTGGTGCCGTCGCCTGTGACTGCGACCACCTCATTGTTGGCCTGCAGAGCTTCGACAAGACGCTTCTTGTCCATCGGGCGAGCCCTGGCTATGATTTTGAGGTCGCCCACACGGCTGCGCAGCTCGGCGTCGGACAATGCGGCAAACTCGCTGCCCGTGATAATGCCACGGTCTGTGTCGGCATCGCTCCACAGGCCTATCCCGCGCCCTATCTCGCGGGCGGTGGCAGGAGTGTCGCCTGTGACTATTTTCACGTCTATGCCCGCATGGCGCACAAGGCTCACAGCGTCGGGCACATCCGGACGCACAGGGTCGGCTATGGCCACTATGCCGAGCAGTCTCACATGCGGCCGGAGCGCGGTAAGGCTGTCGAGCCCCGAGACATGGCCGTCGGGCAGCTCCACGCAGGCAAAACCGAGTGTGCGCATGCCCTGACGCTGATAGCCGAGCAGGCGTGAGTCGACCGATGCCGCATCCATGCCTTGCGGGAATATGCCACACATGGCCGCCACAATCTCGGGCGCGCCTTTTACATATATTATATGACGGCCGCGACGGTCTCGCACGAGCGTGGCCATGTATTTACGTTCGGTCGTAAAGGGTAATTCCTCCACCACTCTCACTCCATCGCGCAGGGCGAGATAGTCTATACGGGCCGAGTGGAGCCACAGGAGCAGTGCGCCCTCGGTGGGGTTGCCGAGAGCCTCGGGGTGAGAGGGGTCGGTCATGTCGAGCTGCGCTGTGCTGTTGACGGCTATCCCTTCGGCTATTGTATGGGCGGGCCCGGAGTCGTCAAGCTGCCCGTCGGGCAATGAGGGGAAACAGGCTTCGGCCACCTGCATGCGGTTTTGGGTGAGGGTGCCGGTCTTGTCGGTGCATATCACCGTAGTGGCTCCCATGGTCTCGCACGCGTGCATGCGGCGCACGAGGTTACCGGCCTTGAACATGCGTCTCATCGAATAGGCAAGCGAGAGCGTCACGGCCATCGGGAGCCCTTCGGGCACTGCGACCACTATGAGGGTGACGGCTATCATCAGTGTCTGGAGCAGATAGGCTACAAACGAGACCCATTCAAACTGCATGCCCGACGCTGTGAAATAGACGAGCAGACGGCCTGCGACGATGAGCGCGGCCACGGCATAACTGGCTTTGGTGACGAGCGAGCCGAGCCCGTCGAGCTGCTCGTTGAGCGGCGTGCGCACGCTGTCGTCAATCTGCGATGCGACAAATACTTTGCCGTTCTCGGTGTGGTCGCCTACGGCTGTGACGGTCATGACTCCGTGGCCTTCCATGACTTTGGTGCCGCGCAGCACTTGGTCGGAGGGAAATGTGGCTTCGGGGTCAAAGTCACTCGACACCACCGTCTTGCGGGCTATGGGCTCGCCTGTGAGCGATGACTCGTCCACACTGAGCGACACGGCTTCGAGCAACTGTCCGTCGGCCGGGACTTCCTCGCCCGTGTTGAGCAGCACTATGTCGCCCACCACTACGTCCTTGCGTGCTATCTCGATGCTCAGGCTGCCGCGTATCACCTGGACGGGGGTGTCGTCGTTGACCCGGTTGAGCAGGGCAAACTCTTTGTCGGCTTTTTCCTCAAAGTAAAATGCGAGGCCGGTGGCGAGCATTATGGCTATGAATATGCCTGTCGGCTCGAAGAACACTCCGGGGCCGGACCCGAGGGCGAAGTATTCGTAAAACGAGATGCCCACCGACATGGCTCCCGCTATGAGCAGGATGATGATGAGAGGGTCGGAAAATTTGGCCAGAAACTTGCTCCAGGCCGATGCCTTACGAGGCGGGGTGAGTATGTTGGAGCCATGCTCCAGGCGGCTTTGCATGACCTGCCGGTCGTCGAGCCCCGCATGGCGCGATGTGTGTTGCATATCTTTGATGACAGGAAGGGCTTGAAAATAAGGAAAGCTGGTCGCACGTAATAGCTACGGGCAATCAGCTTAATACCGTTGAAGTGTCCGGGGTATTAATCGTGCCGGACCTTCCTTGTTAGGTGTTACCGCAAAAATTATTCAGCGGCAGCTACGCTGTCAACGGGAGCAACAGTGCTGTCAGCGACTACGCTGTCAACAGTAGCAACTTCCTCAACAACGGTCTCTTCTACAACGGGCTCGGTAGTTTCCTGAGCAGCCTTGTCAGAAGAACCGCAGGAGAACAAAGATGCGCTGAAAGCAACAGCGGCAACTAAAACTAACTTTTTCATTTTTTCTTTTCTCGTTAAATTATTGAACAATATTTAAGCTTCAAAAACAGTGCAAAGGTAAGACAAAAAACTTACATACCAAACTTTTTTTATGGTTTTTTTTGCGATACGCGGATTTTTTGTGAAAATATTTAAATTTTCGTAAATCCGACCGACATTTTTTAACAAGATTAAGGCTCGGGATGGATATTTGCCAGTTTCTTATTACCTTTGCACAGCTATGAAAGAATCGACAAGCAAACGTTATTACAAGATAAGCGAAGTCGTGGACATGACCGGTGTCGTGGCATCGACCCTGCGTTTCTGGGAGACACAGTTTTCCATCCTCTCGCCCAAGCGCAACGACCGTGGCACGCGTTTCTACACTCCTGCCGACATCGACACGATCAATATGATCAAGTATCTGCTCCACGACAAGGGTCTGAAAATCGAGGCCGCACGCGAGGAGCTGCGCATCAACCGCGACGGCATCACCCGCAAGGCCGAGGCTCTCAGACGTCTCGGAGTGGTGCGCGACCGCCTGCAGACTCTCATCGACTCGCTCCATAAATTACGCTGACACCTTAATTATATATATGACCGCGACATCTACCACACGCAAGCCCTCTCCCCGCAAGAAGAAAAAATCCAAGGGCAATGACACATGGCTGCGCCGCCACTCGATGGGGGTAATGATAGCCGTCATAGCCGTGATTGTGGCCATAGGCTCGGTGCTGGCCTTTGCCTTCATCCCCTATGCTGGAGGGTCGGAGGCCGGCGAATGGGTCTACGTGCCCCATGGTGCCACCCCCTCGCAGGTCAAGGACAGCCTCAAGACGCGGCTGGGGTCTCCGATGGGCACGCGCGTATATGTGATGTGGAAGCTCATGGGCAACAATCCCGCCCGCACCGAAGGGGCCTATCGCATAGACCGCGGGCAGACGGCCCTCGGCATAGCCCGACGCATGGCCACAGGGCGTCAGACTCCGGTGAAGGTGACCTTTAACGGCACACGCACCATGCCCATGCTTGCCGAGCGCATCGCCTCGCAGTTGCAGTGCACGCCCGAGGAGTTTATGAACGCGTGTCTCGAGGTGCTGCCCGACCGCGGCTTCACCCGGGCCACCTTTCCGGCGGCTTTTCTGCCCGACACCTACGAGTTTTACTGGAGTGCATCGCCGGCCAATGTCGTGAAACGCCTGCTCGACTATCGCGACGCTTTCTGGACCGACGAGCGCAAGGCCAAGGCCCGTGCCCTCGGGCTGAGCAAGACCGAGGTGGCCACGGTGGCGTCAATCATCGAGGAGGAGACGGCCAAGCGCGACGAGCGGCCCATGGTGGCGCGTCTGTATCTCAACCGTCTGCACAAAGGTATGCGTCTGCAGGCCGACCCGACGGTCAAGTATGCCGTGGGCGACTTCACGCTGCGCCGCATCAGGGGCGAGCATCTCAAATGCCGCTCGCCCTACAACACCTATCAGGTCGACGGTCTGCCTCCGGGCCCCATCAGAGTGCCGACAGGCGCGGCCATGGACGATGTGCTCGACGCTCCGCATCATAATTATATATATATGTGTGCCAAGGAGGATTTTTCGGGCTATCATAACTTTGCCTCCGACTATGCCACCCACCAGGCCAACGCCCGCAAGTATCAGCAGGAGCTCAACAGGCGTAAAATTCATTGACAATTCATTTTTTATCAAGGAAATAATTGCTACTTTTGCAGCCACAACACGTAATCAACACTATTTAAAAGACGTATGAAACACATCAGAATCGCAATCGCCATGCTCGCCATAATGCTGGGCGCATCGGCGGCACAGGCAGGCGGCCTCTTCAAGTTCGGCCCCAAGGTCGGGCTCACGGTCAACGCCCTCCACTTCAACAACGACCTCTTTGACAGCAGCAACCAGACGGGATGGACCGCAGGTCTGATGACCGAGTTCAAGGTGCCCGTGATAGGCATCGGAGCCGACCTCTCGCTCATGTATGTGCGCCGCAACTCGGAATACATGTATCAGAACAATCTCAGCAAGGACAACCGCGACTATATCGAGATACCCCTCAATCTCCGCTACAACTTCTCGCTCCCCGTGGTGAGCAAGGTGCTCGTGCCCTACATCGGCGTAGGCCCGAGCGTGTCGGTGCTCACAAGCGGCAAGACTTATGAAAACTTCCGCAACAAGTCGGTCGACTGGGCTCTCAACTTCGGCATAGGCGTACAGCTCCTGAGCCGCCTTGACGTCAACGCCCGCTACGGTCTCGGTCTGACCAAAGCCGTCAACACCGTAAGCAACTCCACCAGCGAGGCCGGCATCGAGGGCAAAAACCGCTACTGGACCGTGTCGGTGGCCTATCTCTTCTGATGGCCCGCCCCATAGCACTCATAGGCGGAGGGGGACACGCCCTTTCGCTGCTCGACATACTCCCGTCATCTGCAAAGGTGGCGGGATACGTTGATTTGGCCCCCGTCCAGTCCATGCCCCTCGGGTGGCTTGGCGACGACGCGGCCTTTATGGCGGCCTGCGCCCCCGACTCGACCGACATCATCGTGACCCTCGTCAGCGGAGCCGACTGCTCGCTCAGGGCACGGCGCAGGGTCATAGACCGCTATGGCCGCTACGGCTCGCCCGTGACGGTGGCACCCTCGGCCATAGTGTCGCCCTCGGCACGGCTGGGAGGAGGCACGGCCGTGTTTCACCGCGCGACGGTCAACGCCGCCACCACCGCCGGAGCTCACTGCGTAATCAACACCGGAGCCATCGTGGAGCACGGATGCACGCTGGGCGACAACGTATTCATAGGCCCAGGAGCCGTCATATGCGGAGGCGTCACCATAGGCGATGACACATATATAGGCGCGGGCGTCATCATAAAGCCCTGCGTGAGCATCGGAGCCGGCGTCACCGTGGGTGCCGGAGCCGTAGTGACAGCCGACATCCCCGCCGCGGGCACTTATGCCGGAGTGCCGGCCCGACCTCTTCATCAAAAACGATAACGACCTCATGACAACACCTCCCCACACCATAATTATAGCCGAAGCGGGCGTCAACCACAACGGCTCGCTCGACACAGCCCTCGAGATGGTGGGCCGCGCGGCCCGTGCCGGAGTCGACTATGTGAAGTTTCAGACCTTCAAGGCCGAAAATCTCGTGTCGGCCTCAGCCCCCAAGGCCCGCTATCAGCAGGAAAACTGCGGTGACCGCGAGGGCGACGACAGCTCTCAACTGGCTATGCTCAAGGGGCTCGAACTGACCGCGGCCGACTTTGCGCGGCTGGCCGAAGAGTGTCGCCGTCAGGGGGTGGGCTTCATGAGCACCCCGTTTGACCACGAATCCATCGAGCAGCTCGCGGCCCTCGGCATGGACTACTGGAAGATACCCTCGGGCGAAATCACCAATCTGCCCTATCTGCGCCACATAGCATCCAAGGGGGGACGCGTCATCCTCTCGACAGGCATGTCGACGCTCCCCGAAGTGGAGAGTGCCGTGACCGCTCTATGCGAGGGAGGACTCATCACACGCTCCGACATCTACCTGCTGCACTGCACCACCCAATACCCCACCCCGCCCGAGGCCGTCAATCTCCGCGCCATGGACACGCTCGCCACGCTCGGATGTGGCGGCACAGGCTACAGCGACCACACGCGCGGCATCACCGTGGCCATAGCCGCAGCAGCCCGCGGAGCCATGATTATAGAGAAGCATTTCACCCTCGACCGCTCCATGCCCGGGCCCGACCACAAGGCGTCGCTCACGCCCGACGAGCTCGCAGCCATGGTCTCGGCCATACGCGAGACGGAGCTGGCCCTCGGACACCCCGACAAGACCGTCACCGAGGCCGAGCGGCCCAACATAGCCGTGGCGCGCAAGAGCATCGTGGCCTCGCGCCACATCTCCAAGGGCGAGACACTCTCCGACAGCAATCTCGCGGCCAAACGTCCAGGCACCGGGCTAAGCCCCATGCTATGGGACTCCGTCACAGGCACCCGCGCCATACGCGACTTCGAGCCCGACGAGCCTATAGAGATATAGAGACGACAAACCGTCAGCCACAACCACTGTGACCGACGGCCTAACAAACAAAAAATGAACGAACAAATAATGTGTTTCGTACCTCGGAGGGGAATCGAACCCCTATCTGAAAATTAGGAATTTCCCATTCTATCCATTGAACTACCAAGGCATACATGCATCAAATGCAGTGCAAAGATACGCATTATCCGAGAAATCTCCAAAACAAATAAATGTAAAATAGGAAAATAGGGAACAGGCGACAAGGAATGTAAATAACGAAAATCCCGTTATCCCCCCATGTTTTCACCCCCAAGTCTCAGTCTCACTGTTTTGACACTGACATGAGACAGTCTCACAAGAGTGTCAACTTTGTGAGACTGAGACTACACATGAGGACAAAAAACCTCAGTTGCTCCCTTATTATCGACGCCATGCGACATTATCGCACCTTTAGGGCCCTTGGCGTGACGTAACTTTGCAGCGTGAGGCCTTAACAACCCCCTCACCCTAAATATTATGTCTGATGTACGAAACAAACGTCACGTCGCCCTCGCTAAAAAAAGCGGGAAACCTCTTCACATATCTTCCTTGAGCAAGATATTGTCTGACATAAGGGCCGAGGCCGCTACTGCCGCGGCCAATGCGGCTCAGACGGCCGCCTGTAATCCTCCTAAGAAAGAGAAGCAGGCGGCTGTAAAGCCCCGACCTGCGCCTGCGTCACGCCGACCTGCCATCACACGCATGCTGTCGGGGTCTGACTGGGCCCGACACGCAGCCGTGACCATCGACCAGAAACAGTTGTGTGGTCCGCTATGGTATGAGGGAGAGATATGCATACTGTTTGCCGACACCAATGTGGGCAAGTCGATACTCGCCGTGCAGATAGCCGACATGGTGGCCAACGGCATGCACTGCACTACGACTCTGCCCGAACTCAGACCCGAGACACTGTCGCAGCCCGTGGTCTATGCCGACTTTGAGCTGAGTCTCGTACAGTTTGGCCGACGCTATTCGTGTCCGCATCCCGACGAGCCGGGGCGCAAGGTGTATTACGATTTCAGCCAGCAGTTCAACCGCGTAGAGCTGTGTTACGACATGTCGTCCGACGATTTTACCGACGATTACGCCACCCAGGCGTTTGCCGACCAGGTTATCTCCGACCTCGAGATGCGCATCGAGGAGGCAATGGCCCGAGTGCTCATCATCGACAATATCACCTTCATGGCCTCGGGCACCGAGTCGGCCGCCGACGCCATGCCGCTCATGAAGAAGCTCGTAGCTCTCAAGAAGCGTCACGACCTGAGTATACTCCTGCTGGCCCATACGCCTAAACGCGCTCTCTGCAACCCTCTCACCCGCAATGACCTCCAAGGCTCCAAGATGCTTATCAACTTTGCCGACTCGGCCTTTGCCATCGGCGAGAGCAACCGCGATAAGGACCTGCGCTATATCAAGCAGATCAAGCAGCGCAACTGCGAGCAGGTCTATGACCGCGACAATGTGCTCTCATGCACCATAGGCAAGATTTACGAAAACTTTGTGGGCTTCTCATCCATAGGCACCGACAGCGAGGACTCCCATCTGGCCGAGCGTCAGAGCAACCGACGTTCGCGCGACGACCTCCGCAAAGCAGCCGACGAGCTTAAGACCGCGGGCAAGAGTGCCGAACAGATAGCCACGGCTCTCGGGGTGAGCCGCGCCACAGCTTTCAGACTACTAAAAAACAGGACGACTGAAGAGTGAGACAAGCAGTCTCAGTCTCACGATTTTGACACTGTAATGAGACAGTCTCACAGTAGTGTCACTTTTGTGAGACTGAGACCCCGCACAGGGGGATACAAAAGGACATAAGTCTCATAAGAGACAAAAGTTTTTTAATCATCTATATGGATGTCGGTTATATAGATAAATGACTTTTGTTTCTTATGAAACTTATGTCCTTTTGTATCTCCCCCCGCAGACTTATGTCCTTTTGTATCCCCCTAGGGGAGCTCGATGCTCCACTTGTCCGACGCGGCATAGGCGGGAAAGCGGGCACGGCCCTGGGCAAGCGCGCGGAGGTCGAGCAGGGCGTAGTGATAGCCGTTGCGGCGCGTCTCCTGGATATTGACGCCGAGATTGTCATACATGCCTGAGTCTGACAGCTTGTATTCGCCATATTTGTCAGAGCCCGAGCGGTTGGCCACGACGACATAGGCCTGATTTTCGATAGCGCGAGCGGCGAGCAATGTCTTGAGCTGCTCGGCCCGCGAGTGGGGCCAGTTGGCCGGCACAAGCAGCACGTCATACATCGACTCGGGCCTGTTGCGCGTCCACACGGGGAAACGGAGGTCGAAACACAACACCAGCATGAACTCACAGCCGCGATAACGTATGCGTGCCGGCATCTCACGTCCGGGGGTGTAGACCTTGTCCTCGGTCGACAGCGGGAAGAGGTGGCGTTTGTCATAAAACGTCACGTCACCCCCCGGCTCCATGAAGAAGCCGCGGTTGAAATAACGGCCTCCTCCGTCGGTGGCCAGAAAACTGCCCGCTATGGCAAAGCCGAAAAACTCGGCCCAGCGTCGGAGAGCCGCGACGGTGCGTCCGTCGTTGGGCTCGGCAAGCTGCGAGACGGTCTTCTGATCGGGCACAAACGAGGTGGTGAAGAGCTCGGGCAGCACCACGACATCGGTGTCGCGCTCCACGTCGTTGAGAGCCTTGGCGGCCGTGAGCAGATTGTCCTCGACCGAGGCATACGCTATGTCGAGGGGGATGGTGCAGATTTTCATTCGGCTGAAAAGTTTTCGGGTATGATGCCTTGAAACTGTCGGTAATAACTCTTGATGGCACGCATGTCGGCCTCGATGTCGCCCGTGGGGGTAAAGGTCTTTTCGAGATGCACAAGCTTGTTGGCGGCGTCGATGGCTCCGAGCACTATGGGCACGCGGGCCTCATAGGCGATGTGCAGGAAGCCCGTGCGCCATTGGCTGACGCGCGCGCGGGTGCCCTCGGGCGTGATGGCTATGCAGAGGCTCTCGGAGGTGTCAAACTTGTGTATGATGGCCTCGCTGAGCGACGCCCCGCGTCGGCGCGACACAGGGATGCCCCCCATGGCTCTGAAAAGATATTTCATGGGGAAGAAAAACCATGCTTCCTTCATCAGAAAGCCCGCCTTGCGTCCGAGCGACCACCAGGCAAATTTACCCAGCACAAAGTCCCAGTTGGACGTGTGTGGGGCCACACAGATAATGCTCTTCGGATAGTCGGGCACTGTGCAGAGCACCCGCCATCCGAAGAGTCGTAATATACTTTTACAAAATCCCATAGTTATGCTTTGGGAAGTCTATTTTCTATACGAGTGGGGTTCTTACTTGCTCTCCTCGGCAAATCCGAGCTCGAGTATATGCTTCATCTGAGCCTTGCGCTGCTCGGGGGTCGAGGCGTCGGGCACTGTAGCGTTCATCTCCTTGAGTATCTCCTGCACGCGTGCGTTGAAATGCTCGCGCAGCTTGGCAAACGAGGCCTTGAAATAGGCGCGGCGCGCGTCGGCATACTCTTTCCTGTTGTCAAACGACCGGGGCGTGCGCGGGAACTCCACGCTCACCAGCCGCAGAGCCGACGCCTGGAGGTCGGCAAGCTGATAGATAATCTCGTTGAGCTTCTCGCGGTCGATGCCGGGAATGGCGATTTTGGCTAATACACATTCACCCGCAAGTGCTCCGCATATGCGATGAATCTCTTTCTTCAGGAGTCGTTTGTTGGCTGCCATAATAAGTATATGTTTAGAATGGATGATTAAATCTGTGTTATTCTTTCTCTCTACGGTTACAACGTCTGAGGTCAGCCGTTGGTTGTGTGGGTCAATATCTTTTTAAGAGCCTCGTATGACACCGATATGCGCGGATGCTGCGCCCCGCGGTGCGTGCCCGCGGCCCGCATAGGGCTCTTGAGCTCCACGCCCGTGGCGTCACAGACGGTGCGGGCAAACTTGGCGGGATGGGCCGTGGCAAGAAATATGCCCGTCTCCCCCTCCTTTATGTCATCGCGCAGGGCCGCAAGGGCCGACGCCCCGTGAGGGTCGAGAAGATACGAGTCGGCCGAATAGGTGCGCGACATCGAGGCAAGTATGTCGTCATCACTGTAGGAATGCCCCTTGACCAGACGCGAGATGGGCCCGTAGTCGCCCGCAAACATGTCGAGGATGCGCGAGATGTTTGACGGATTGCCCACATCCATCGCGCAAGCCACCGTCCTGACAGCCCGCCGCGGGATGAATTTGCCCGTGAGCAGATAGTCGACCGTCACATCGTTGACATTGTTGGCCACGACAAAACGCTTGACCGGAAGCCCCATGCGCCACGCAAGCAGTCCGGCCGTCAGATTGCCGAGATTGCCCGATGGTATCGACATCACCACACGCCCGTGCATGTCGCCCTCCTCACGCCCGGCAAGCACTCCATAAGCGTGAAAGAAGTAAAACATCTGGGGCAACAGGCGGCAGATGTTGATGGAGTTGGCCGACGTGAGCTCAAACTCCCTGCGCAGCTCCCCGTCGCCAAACGCCTCCTTCACAAGCCGCTGGCAGTCGTCAAACGTGCCCAGCACCTCGATGGGATGCACCGCCCCTGCGGCCACGTCGAGCTGCTCGCGCTGCATGCGCGACAACCGTCCCGAGGGATAGAGAATGTAGACCTCCACCCCCGGCACATCCTTGAAGCCGGCGGCCACCGCCCCGCCCGAGTCGCCCGATGTGGCCACGAGCACCTTGACCTTGCCCGAGCCCGGGCGCGAGGAGTAATGCCCGATGATGCGGGCCAGAAATCGCGCCCCCACATCCTTGAAAGCATACGTCGGGCCGTGAAACAGCTCGAGCGAATAGATGTTGTCCTCGACCTTGACCAGAGGGATGTCGAAGGTAAATGTATCGTTCACTATCTGCCTTATCTCGGCAGAGTCTATCTCGTCGCCCAGCATGAGGTCGGCCACGACAAACGCTATGTCGCGCACGCTCATCCCGGATATATTGTTGAAGAAAGCCGCCGGTATCACAGGTATACGCTCGGGCATATACAGTCCACCGTCGGGTGCCAGTCCCGTCATCACGGCCTCTCTCAGCCCCACGGTCGGCGATTGTCGGTTTGTGCTATATAACTTCATACTGATACGTTTCAGAACAGAACCCGGGCCAATGAGTCGTCATTGGCCTTAATGTAATCCGTAAAACCACGTTCATAATCGGCCGAAGCCTGCGCCCCGAGCCTGTCGTGAATATTGGTGATGCGCGCACGCACATCCAGCAGAGCATCCTGCAGAGCGGCCTCATTGTCACGCAGACCCACCGCCCGCTCGCCATGTTCCTGCCCCAGAGCATAAGCCTTGCGGTCACGCACATGACGGCTCACACCGTCCGAGCCTCCACACGACACCGCCATGGCGGCCAGCATCACGGCAGCCACAGCCGCCGCCGTCAGCAATCCTTTAGTGCCACGCCCTCTCATGACCTGTCGCTCAGATGGTTCATCACAGTGTCGCGCACCTGCTCCATGAGCCAGCGCGGAGTGGAAGTGGCCCCGCAGATGCCTACCGACGAGGCCCCGTCGATCCACGCGGGGTCAAAATCGGCCGACCCCGACACAAGATACGTGCGCGGATTCACGTCAAGACACTCCTTGAAAAGCACCTTGCCGTTGCTACTCTTGACTCCCGCCACAAACAGCACCACACCATGGGCCGCCGCAAAGTCGCGCAGGTGATTCACCCTGTTGGCCACCTGACGGCATATGGTGTCGAAATATCTGAACTCCACGCCATCGGCCTTGCGACGCTCTATCTCGCGCGTCATCTCGGCAAATCCGCTCAGCGACATCGTGGTCTGCGAATAGAGAGCGATGTCACGCCCGAAGTCGATGCGGTCGTCGAGCTGCGACACATTCTCCACCACAATGGCCTCGCCGTTGGTCTGACCCACCAGGCCGTTGACCTCGGCATGTCCCGCCTTGCCGTAAATCACTATCTGCGGACGCGACGCATCATTGTCATAAGTCTCCTTTATGCGACGCTGCAGCCTCAGCACCACCGGACACGTCGCGTCGACAATCTCTATGCCCAGCCTCCGGGCCAGGCCATAGGTCGACGGCGGCTCGCCGTGGGCACGCAGCAACACCCTCGCCCCGGCAAGCCGAGGCAGGTCATCATGGGTGATGGTGGAAAGCCCCTTGCGCTCGAGCCGCTCCACCTCATCATTGTTGTGCACTATGTCGCCAAGACAATAGAGAGGGGCGTCCGTGCGCTCCAGCTCCTCCTCGGCCTTGCGTATGGCACCGACCACTCCGTGACAGAAGCCCGAACTGGCATCAATCTCAACCACCGGATTACTCTTCATGCTCAACGGTCTGATTGGGCTGTACGCTCACGGTAAAGGTCAAGCAGCCACGCGTTCTGCTCCTCGATGGTCATGGCCGAATTGTCAAGACGCACCGCGTCGGCGGCACACCTCAGCGGGCCCTCCGAGCGAGTCTCGTCTATGTGGTCGCGGGTGCGCACATTCTCGAGCACCTCCTCATAAGTGACCTCGGCCCCTTTCCCGAGCAACTCCTTATAGCGGCGTTCGGCCCTGCGTTCGGCCGACGCGTCGCAAAACACCTTCATCTCAGCCTGCGGAAACACCACCGTGCCGATGTCGCGGCCATCCATGACTATGCCCTTGCTCTGGCCCATCGCCTGCTGCATCCTCACCAGCGCGCGACGCACCTCGGGAATAGCCGCTATGGGCGACACACAGTTGCTCACCTCGAGCGAGCGTATCTCATTCTCGACCACCTCGCCGTCAAGAGTCGTGAGCTGGCGCGGTCCGTCGACCAGAAAGTCAATCCTGATGTCAGCAAGAGCGGCCACGATAGGCCCGACCTCCGGCTCGACACCCGGCGACACATACCCGTGACGCATGGCCCAGAGGGTCACCGCCCTGTACATGGCACCCGAATCGATATAACGGTAACCTATGGCCGAAGCAAGCTGACGGGCCATAGTGCTTTTGCCCGACGAGGAATACCCGTCGATGGCTATGATAATCTTTGAATCAGAACTCATATAGACGTGTTGATATGTTTAGCATAATGGTTGTAGCCCCCGTGTGAGGCTGCGACAAGGCAAGCCCCAGCCCGAAACTGCTCACATTCAGCCCCAGACATGCCGAAAACCCCGACAGAAAACTGCGCTTGTAGGTCGACATATCCGTGCGTGTGCGGTAATTGTAGCCAAGGCCGATATGAAAGCTGTCGGACGGACGGAAATCAGCCCCAAACACGAGATGCCTGAAAAGATTGCTCATAAACTTATCCTTGAGCTGCGGAGTGTCACCCTCGGTGCCGTCACCGTTGTCATAAAACGGCAGATGCCACCTGGTGAGATCATGAGCGGTCACCGACAGCACAAGAGGCACTCCGCTCAGCCCCTTGCTCATGCCCACACGCAGGTCGACGGGCACACGCTCATAACGACGGTCAAACCGCTTGATCTGACCGCCGAGATTGGCAAGCATGGCCGAGAACGACAAGTCACTCTCGGCATCATAATAATTGACACCCAGGTCAGTGGCAACCGCCATGGCCGTATAGGCATCATATGTGGAGTAAATATATTTCACACTCGCACCTCCACGCCATGTGTCAGTGATATCATGGGCATAAGTGGCCGAAAACACCATGTCCTTGGGCGAAAAATCACCCGTCAGCACACCGTTGACATCGGCACCCTTGACTGACCCGTAGCCGAAATACTGCACTCCGGCCGCCCACGCGCCGTGATCGCCGGCCCTGCGGCCAAACTTCACCCCGGCAAAATTACTTTCACCCACATAGCGCATATAGTTAATCCCGATCTGCATGTCGACCTCGGGGCCGAGCAGACCGGGATTGCGGTCCGACGCATTTATGTCATCGTCGATATTCGATATGTTCATTCCGCCCAGACCGTAGGCAAGGGTAGATGACGGTATATTAAGGAATGAGTAGAACGTGTCACCCCCACTCTGCGCGGAAATCGCCTCAGGAAATAACACACCCAGTACAACAGCTATTATATCTATAAGACGTAGCCTCATACTTTTTGTAACGATTCCACTCATGGCTTTATTATATTGCGGCCTAATTTTCATTCAAGCCACTTATCAAGCAGCCGATTGAAATCTGACATCATCAGAGCAAAATCATAGGCAAGTTTGCCCTTTTGTCTGGCAGCAATACGTTCAAGCACAGTGCGAAAATACGTAGCCAACATCTCTCGCTGCTCCTGATAGTCCATCATGCTAAACTCTCGCTCAAGCACGATAGTGACATAAATATTGCCGGTGTCACGTCTGAAAGGGCCTATACTGAAACGGTTGCGCAAATAATAGCCTTCACGCTCTATCTCTTCAGACGAATACATCGTCAGAAGCTTTGGATAAAAGTCCTTTGGTCTCAGCCGCAGACTTTCGTCAGCGATTACATAGTTGGTCTTGCAATGGGCATTGTCATAAAAGCTATAGGAGCATGTGATTACTATACGGTTTATCTCTTCGCCGTACAACTCGGGACGCATATGCTGGTCAAGAGCCTTCTGCAACACATTTTCGACACTGTCAATTACCGGCCGGGATGACGGATAGCAATTGTCAAGACCACGGATTATTCTGATAGGATTTTTGGCAATCCAATTGCGCTGAGATGCCAGGCACCCCTCCATTACATACTCTGTCACAGGGTAACTTTGCAACACAGTCGGACGATGCAATTGGTCGTCGGACGATGCAAAAAAATTCGTGTGTCCGGCCTCCATCGTGTATCCGGAGACACGTTTTGACCATATTGCATCGACAAAACGCGTCTCTGAATAACGATTTAAGAAAAATGTCTCGGGATTACCGTTGAAGTATGTTCCTCTCACAGCCTCGAGCGGCTCGTGGCCGCCCCACCCGATTATAGCCAATGCCTCACACAGACGTACAGCCTTGTTCCAATCAGAAACATTTTTGTAGTCGGCATACTTGAGAAACTCGTCAAAGAGTTCTTCTCTCAAGGCTTCGGAATCCTCTGCCGACAACAGATAAGCGCGAAGTTCAGCAAGACTTTCTATTTCATATATCAGCCCCACAGCCACATCATTTAATATGATCACGCGCCTGTGCAAGATAATCCGACATGGCTCCCGAATCACGGCGTTTCACAATCTCAAGCAGCTCGCTGAGCTTGCCCACGATGCCCTCAAGCTGCGAGGGAGTGTGAGGATTGAAAAGTATCTCGCTCACAAGATACTCATCCTCGCTCATAAGCCCCTCGGCTATCTGCATGTGACGCTTGAACGTAGTGCCCGGAGCCTCCTGATGCTTCATGACCGAAGCAAACGCCAGCGTGGCGGCAAACGGAATGGAGAGCGAATAGGCTATGGTCTCGTCATGCTCCTCAAAGGTATACTCCACGATATTGAGCCGCAGACGCGAATACAGGTCGCGGAAAAACACCTTGCCCAGATGGTCGCCCTCCGAGATGATGATGGCGTTCTCGTTGCTCAGATTGCTCAGCGACGCAAAGGTCGGGCCAAACATGGGATGGGTGCTCACATACGGATGTCCGCACGAGGCATAAAACTCGGGCAACCCCGTCTTGACCGATGCTATATCGCTTATGATACACGCCTTGGGCAGATGAGGCAACACCTGTCGGAACGCATCGAGCGTATATTTGACCGTCGAAGCGTTTATGACAAGCTGAGGCTCGAATCCGTCAATCTCGTCAAGACTCGAGAAACGCTGGGCGTTAAACGTGAAGCGCAACTTTTCCGGCCTGAGGTCATAGACAGCCACCTCGTGGTCAAACGAAAGCAGGTCGCAGAAAAACGACCCCATCTTGCCGGCTCCAAGTATCAGTATCTTCATGTCTTATTTATTGAGTTCCACCTGTATGCGCACCGACTCCTCATGTATTGACGAAAGCACGGCCCGCATGAAATCCTCGCTCATGCCCATAGCCTTGGCCGCAAGCACACGGGTAGTCATGATGTCGTCATAACGTCCGGCCTGGACCACAGGCATGTTGTGCTCCTTCTTATATGCGCCAATCTCGCGCGAGATATTCATGCGCTTGCCGAGAATCTCGATAAGCTCATTGTCAAGCTGGTCGATCTGACGACGCAGATGCACAAGATTTTCGGTAGGAACGGGAGCGTCACGAAACACGAGGTTGTCAAGTATCACCCCGAGCACCTCTGGCGTAACCTGCTGCTTGCTGTCGCTCCATGCACAGTCGGGGTCACAGTGGCTTTCGATAATCAGGCCGTCAAAACCCATGTCGAGAGCCTGCTGCGAAAGCGAAGCGATAAGCTCGCGCTTGCCTCCGATGTGACTCGGATCGCAAATGATAGGCAGCGAGGGAAAACGGCGGCGGAGCTCCAGAGGTATGCGCCACTGGGGATGATTGCGGTATATCTGAGGGCCATAGGTCGAAAATCCTCGGTGTATCACTCCGAGACGATGTATGCCGGCATTGTAAAGACGCTCGAGAGCACCCACCCACAGCTCCAGGTCGGGATTGACGGGATTCTTCACAAGAACAGGGATATCCTGGCCGCTCTCACGCAGCACATCAGCTATCTCCTGCATGGCAAAAGGATTGGCCGACGTTCTTGCCCCCACCCAAAGGAGGTCCACGCCATACTCGAGAGCCGCCTCGACATGTCCGCGGTTGGCGACTTCGGTCGACACCTTCATGCCAGTCTCCTTTTTGACCTTGGTGAGCCAGGCAAGGCCGGGCACACCCACTCCCTCAAAGCCTCCGGGCTTGGTGCGGGGTTTCCAGATGCCTGCACGGAATATCTTGATGCCTGCACGTGCAAGCCCACGCGCTGTCGCGAGCACCTGCTCTTCGGTTTCGGCACTGCACGGGCCTGAGATTATGAGAGGACGGCCGAGTTCCACGCCGTCTATCGCGAGAGGTTCTATATTTTCCATCTTATAGTAAGTGTTATTGTTTTTTTCGATTAACTGTTTTTGATTCGCGTCAACGCCTCCGAGAGCTTATCCTCAGGCGCGCAGAGCGAGATGCGTATGTAACGGTTGCCGTTGCGGCCGAATATGAATCCCGGAGTGATAAACACTCGGGCATCCTTGAGTATGCGGTCGGCCAGTTGCTCCGACGTCACATCCGGATCAGTGATGCGGCCCCACAAGAACAGACCCGACTGCGTTGGGTCGAATGTACAGCCCAGCTCGGCCATAATCTCCTCGGCTATGGCTCTGCGCGAAGCATAGGCCTCGTTGAGACGGTCATGCCACTCGGGACCCTCGTCGAGAGCCCGGGCTGCGGCAAGCATCAGCGGCTTGAACTGACCCGAGTCGATATTGCTCTTGATACGGAGCACCCATGACAGAAACGTGGGATTGCTCACCGCCACCCCGACACGCCATCCGGGCATATTATGGCTTTTGCTCAGCGAGTTAAGCTCTATGGCTATATCCTTCGCACCTGGCACCGACATAATACTCATAGGCTCGCTGTTGAGTATGAACGAGTAAGGATTGTCATGCACGATGACTATGCCGTGACGGCGGCCGAAGTCTATGGCCCGCTCAAACGTCTCACGTCGGGCCCGTGCACCGGTGGGCATATGCGGATAGTTGAGCCACATGAGTTTCACACCATTCAGGTCAAGACGCTCAATGGCATCAAAATCGGGCTGCCATCCGTTCTCTTCAGTCAGGTCATACGTCAGCACCTCGGCTCCGGCCATGCGGCTTATGGACGAATAGGTCGGATAACCCGGGTCGGGTATCAGCACCTTGTCACCGGGATTTATGAATGTAAGCGAGATGTGGGTCACACCTTCCTTCGAGCCGATAAGCGGCTGTATCTCCGACTTGGGGTCAAGCACCACGTCATACCAACGCTTGTACCAGCGGGCAAACGCTTCCCGCAACTCCGGCACTCCGACATGTGGCTGATAGCCGTGATTGGAGGGGTTGTGTATCGCCTCGGTCATTGTTTCGATTACCGAAGCCGGAGGCGGCAGGTCGGGACCGCCTATGCCGAGCGATATGATATCGACGCCCTGCGCTCTGAGGGCTGCAATCTCCTTAAGTTTGGTCGAGAAATAATATTCCTTGATCTGCTGTACTCTTTGTGAGGGTTGTATATCCATAATGAAGAGATATCCTAAAAACTTTATACTCTGTATTCTTGAGCCACTTGTTTAATGTGTCACTTTAGCCTCTGCATATTCTCCGAGAATACTCAGGTCACGTATGAGAGGCCTTACGGCATCAATCGCCTGATGGAAGCGAAGCACGCTGTCAAATGTAAGGTCGACATAAAAGCGATATTCCCACTCCCTGCCTACAATCGGCGTCGACTGAATCTTGGAGAGGTTTACATCGTAAAACGACAGTATGGTCAGAATCTTTGATAGCGCGCCCTGGGTGTGGGGAAGCGTAAACACGATCGAAGCCTTGTCGACATCCTTCTCTTTCGGACCGATCTCTGCCGCCACAAGAGGATCGGCAAGTATGAGAAAACGGGTAAAATTGCGCTTGTTGGTCTCGATGCCGCGCTCGAGTATGTGCAGACCATACAGCTCGGCGGCATACTGTCCGCACACGGCGGCATGGCCGGTCAGCTTGTCGCGGGCTATCTCCTCGGCACTTCCCGCGGTGTCAAATCGCTCCACTATCTTAAGATTGGGATGACGGCGCAGATATTGCTCACACTGCATGAGTGCCATAGGGTGAGAATTTACTTCAGTAAGATTCTCGATTTTCTGTCCGGGGAGGGCACAGAGCACATGCGAGATGCGCAGCTTCAGTTCACCTGTCACACGCAGGTTGCTCTGGCGCAGCAATTCATGATTCTGAAGCAGAGGCCCGGCTATGGTGTTTTCCACAGCCACTATACCCAGCAATGATGCGTCTGAGGCAAGCGTCTCAAACATTGAGGGGAATGTCTCGCAAGAAATTGTCTCGACATCTTCACCTTCAAAATATAGATGGGCTGCCGCATCATGAAAACACCCGGCTACACCTTGAATCGTAATCTTTTTCATCTTCTGAGATTCATATATAAAAAAGGTTCATCCCGCCTCCTTCTTTCCTGGAAGCGGGATGATTTATTGTGGCTTAGTCTTAGCTTGTCCTATCTTGATTCTTTCATTTGGATTATGCACGCAATGTCCCGCTTCTTATTTTTTGGCAAAATAAAAATAATAAAAATACGAGTATGCGTAAAATCGTGAAGTCATCTTTTCCAATTTGTTCTTTTACAAATACACCGCAAAGTTATGTTTTATTTTACAATCTGCAAAATTTTTCGCAGAAAATAACACAAAAATTCACCAACCATGCATCCCGGCTGTCCGACACAGTTTCCCACACACTTATTTCCACACCTTATATGGTTAACTTAAACTAAAGCCTTGGCCGGACTATTTGACATGAAACAAAAAATTATTACCTTTGTAAGTTATAAAAATCAAGACCGCATGATATCCGTCCGACTCACAGCTTTAGCTTTAGCATCTGCTTATGCAGTCTCAGCATATGCCGACATATCACTCTCATATGTCGGCACTCCGGCCTCAGACCCTGCGATACATGTTGACACACCGGCCTCGGCAGGCCTTAACGGAGGCATATACGTAGTCCCCTCGGTCGCCGGTCTGCGCATCACCTGCACAAGCAACGCTTCTGAAAATGTAAAATGGCAGCGGTTTTCATCGCTCGGCGCAGCATATGCCGAAGATGTCGCTCCATCCGGACATGACGCCACATCGTCGTGGCTCGACTCTCCGCAAGGCGACATGGGCTATGCCATACAGTCAGACAGACAGCCCACCATATATATATGGCTTGTGGACTACAGCACACACACATTCTCTCCCGGCACATTGACGCTCGCCCCCGAACAGGAATGTGGCCGCGTGGCTTTGGAATGTACCGGTTCAGGCGACGAGATTGCCTATTATTCAATCAACGGACGTCGGCTTACGCTTTCACGCGAAATCACCCTCTCTTATACGACACTCGACTGGGACAACTCGGCGCAAAACTACGTAGAGACAGCCACGAGCGAGACTTTGGAATATCTCCCGCGGCTCATTCATGCCGATGCCCCGCTATGCTCTACCTCATATACTCTTGAGGGCGACCGCTTTCTGCGCGCATGGGGACACGGCACATCCTTCACATCGCCCGAGTATGCCCCCCACTCCATCTCGGCACACACCGAAACGGTGTCAGACAACACCACAGGCGACAACGAAATCTCATCAGCACAGCCCGGAGCGTTAGGTGGCTCAGCTCCACAGACCATCACATTCTCGGCCAATGTGACCGACGCAGCCATCTTTCACGAATGGCAGATGTCACGCTATGCCGATTTTGACGACATAACCATGCGTGCGTCCGAACTTGATTTTACCTACACGTTCACCGAACACGGCACCATGTATGTGCGTTTATACTGTGCCAACAGTGACGCATCATGCGAATACTACGGCCCGACCTATGAAATATCAATAGGCGAGTCGATGCTCAAATGTCCCAACGCATTCACCCCCTTCAATCAGGATGGAGTAAACGACATCTGGAAAGTGAGCTACTCGTCGATCATTGAGTTTGAATGTCACATCTTCAACCGCAGCGGACGAAAAATCATATCGTTCACCGACCCGTCACAAGGCTGGGACGGCCGTTACGGAGGCAAATTTGTCCCTGCCGGAGCCTATTATTATGTGATAAAGGCCAGCGGAGCTGACGGCAAAGACTACAAGCTGTCTGGTGACATTAATCTCATTGACTACAAATAACGACAACATACACGCATTTACATCATCATAAAGCAACGGCAATGAAACTCAACCACATATCATTTCTCGGCTCGGCCGCGGCTCTGGCCCTTCTGGCCATGTTTGCCCCCACCGAGACCGCTACAGCCTCACAAAGCGCGTCGGCATCTGCCGAAGAGCCCACACGACAATCCACACCCCTGTCACCTGTCATATCACCCGTCATACCCGAGCATGTGACATTTGCAGGCAAAAAGATTTCGCTTGACGACACCGACATGTGGGAACGGCTTGACCGTGAGCTTTCGGCCATGAGTTACACCCATGGCAATACACTCCTGGCCCTTAAACGCGCCAACCGATATTTTCCCGTCATAGCCCCGATACTCAAGGAGCAAGGTATTCCGGCCGACATGATGTATCTCGCAGCAATCGAATCGACACTCAATCCGCGGGCTCTTTCTCCCGCCAAAGCCGCCGGAATGTGGCAGTTCATGCCCACCACCGGCAAAGAATACGGACTCGAGGTAAGCACAGAAGTCGATGAACGCTACGATGTCGAAAAATCCACTCGTGCCGCATGCCGGTACCTCAAAGACGCATATGCCAAATATGGCAACTGGGAGTCGGTAGCTGCAAGCTACAACGGAGGCATGGCTCGTGTCACAAAGGAGCTTGCCGACCAGCAGGCCACATCGGCCTACGACCTGTGGCTTGCCGAAGAGACAATGCGCTACATGTTTCGGCTGCTTGCCATGAAGATGATTATGGAATCACCGCAACAATATGGTTTCATACTCTCCGCCTCTCAGCTCTATCAGCCGATTGAATATACTATAGTCAAGGTCAACGGGCCTGTTGACGATTGGTCAAAATGGGCCAAAAACCAGGGCATCGACTATCTGACCCTACGCGAGCACAACCCGTGGATACGCGCCAAATCTCTGACCAACAAGACCGGCAAATCATACACCGTGCGTATTCCGACTCCCGATTCTCTCTCACGCTCAAAGCAAAAGACCAAAGTCTATAATCCTGCATGGATTTCCGACTAATCACCTAATGCAATGAATAGTACATCAGAAAGCAAAAGTAGCCCTTCAATAGAGCAGTCAGTCGCCGCCCCGACCCTCGAAGTCATGGGCGCACGCGTGCACAACCTCAAAAACATTGACGTCAGCATACCTCACGGCACTCTCACAGTGGTCACAGGGCTGAGTGGAAGCGGCAAGTCGTCGCTCGCCTTCGACACTATCTATGCCGAGGGGCAGCGTCGTTACATAGAAACATTCTCGGCTTATGCCCGCAACATGCTTGGCAATCTCGAGCGTCCCGATGTAGACAAAATCACAGGCCTCTCACCCGTGATAGCCATAGAGCAAAAGACCATCAACCGCAACCCGCGCTCCACCATAGGCACAGTCACAGAGGTCTATGACTTCCTGCGACTGCTCTATGCACGTGCCGGCACAGCCGTGAGCTACATCACAGGCGAACCGATGGTCAAATATACCCGTGAGCAGATAGTCAACCTGATATTGCAGCGTTACGATGGCAAAAAAGTGTACATCCTCGCACCTGTGGTGCGCAACCGCAAAGGCCATTACAAGGAACTCTTCGAGCAGATGCGCAAAAAAGGGTTTCTCACGGCGCGGGTTGACGGCCAGTTGCGCGAACTCACCCTCGGCATGAAGGTCGACAGATATCGCAATCATGACATCGAACTTGTAATCGACCGCCTTAAAGTCTCGCCCAAGGACATGACCCGACTCGAGGCTACAGTGGCCGACGCGCTCCAGCATGGCGACAAGCAGGTGATGGTCTATGACGTGGACAGCAACAAGGCCTCTTACTTCTCCCAGACACTCATGGACCCGGAAGGCGGGCTATCATACCGCGAACCGGCACCCCACAACTTCTCTTTCAATTCCCCCCTTGGAGCCTGCCCGTGCTGCAAAGGACTCGGATATATCAACCTCATCGACCGCGACAAGATTATACCCGACGCGTCGCTTTCTATCTACAACGGAGCCATTGTCCCGTTAGGCAAATATCGCAATTCGATGATATTCTGGCAGATTGACGCCATATGCAAGAAATATGGCCATACGCTCAAGACTCCTGTCAAGGATTTATGCGAGGAAGCATTGGGCGACATACTCAACGGCACAAACGAACGTCTCGTAATCGAGAATGAGACCATGGCCACCAACAACTACTTCCAAAGTTATGACGGACTGGTCAAATACATCGAGATGCAACAGGCCGACGATGCTTCGGCTTCGGCTAAAAAATGGAGCGAAGGGTTCTTTACACGCGGTGTATGTCCCGAATGCAAAGGCGACCGTCTCAACAAAGAGGCTCTCCACTTCTTTGTCGACGGCAAAAACATAACCGACCTCTGCCGCATGGACATCTCTGACCTGTATCAATGGTGTGACGGGCTTGAAGACCGCCTGTCGCCAACATCGAGGGTCATTGCGGCCGAAATCATGAAAGAAGTCCGAAGCCGTCTGAGATTTCTAATTGACGTAGGCCTCGACTATCTCCAACTGTCACGCGCATCCGCCACACTGTCAGGCGGCGAGAGCCAGCGCATACGCCTGGCCACACAGCTCGGCAGCCAGCTGGTCAATGTGCTTTATATTCTCGACGAACCGTCGATTGGGCTCCATCAGCGCGACAACCGACGACTCATCGACTCGCTCAAAAGTCTGCGCGACGCTTCCAACTCCATCCTTGTCGTAGAGCATGACAAGGACATCATGCTTGAGGCCGACCACATCGTTGACATAGGCCCCAAAGCGGGACGCAAGGGTGGCGAAGTGGTATTTTCAGGCTCTCCGGCCGAGATGCTTGCCACAACCACCCTTACGGCACAATATCTCAACGGCACACTCTCATTGCCCTTCAACAACAGTCCGCGCAAAGGCAACGGCAAAAAGATTGTGCTGCGCGGAGCCACAGGCAACAATCTCCGTGACGTCACACTCACCCTTCCGCTCGGCAAACTTGTCTGCGTCGCTGGAGTGTCGGGCAGCGGCAAGTCGACACTTGTCAACGCCACTCTCCAGCCGATACTCAGTCAGAAGCTGTATCGCTCGCTCACACCGCCTCTTCCCTACAAGTCTATCGAAGGCATCGATAATATCGACAAGGCTGTGCGCGTCGACCAGTCACCGCTCGGACGATCGCCGCGTTCCAATCCGGCTACCTACACCGGAGTCTTCACCGCCATCCGCGACCTGTTCGCTTCGCTATCCGAAGCCAAGATACGAGGTTATCGTCCGGGGCGTTTCTCATTCAATGTGTCAGGCGGACGATGCGAGACATGCAGCGGCAACGGCTATAAGACTATCGAAATGAACTTTCTGCCCGATGTACTCGTGCCTTGCGAGACTTGCGGAGGCAAACGCTATAACCGCGAGACTCTCGAAGTGCGCTATAAGGGCAAATCAATAGCCGATGTCCTTGACATGACCATCAACCAGGCCGTGGGGTTCTTCCAAAACATCCCGTCGATTATCAGTAAGATCAAAGTATTGCAGGACATAGGCCTCGGCTACATAAAACTCGGTCAGCCCTCATCAACCCTCTCAGGCGGTGAAAACCAACGCGTCAAACTCGCCGCAGAACTCTCCCGCCGCGACACGGGCAATACGCTCTTCATTCTCGACGAGCCTACCACCGGTCTGCACTTCGACGACATACGGGTGCTGCTCGGTGTGCTCAACCGCCTGGTTGACAAAGGCAACACCGTATTGGTCATCGAGCATAATCTCGATGTCATATGTGCGGCCGACCACGTGATCGACATGGGCCCAGGCGGAGGCAAAAACGGTGGAAACATCATCGTGACCGGCACTCCGGCCCAGATAGCCAAAACCGACTCACCCACCGCACCATTCATACGCGAACAGATGACCGGACTCAGCAATTAAGCATACTCATCATATCGTTGACATACTGACGCCCTATCGGGAGTGTCACCCCCGAACTCAGAGTGACCGACTGTCGGTTGAAACTCTTGATTTTTGACTTTGAGACGATAAACGACCTATGGATGCGCAGGAAATCCTCCTCGGGCAACTGCGAGCCTACATTCTTCAATATGATACGCGACACGGTGCAGATACCGTCCTCACGATATATCTTTACGTACCCCTCCATAGCCTCTATATAAAGGATGCTGCGCAGGGGTACATTTACTGTATTGTATTCCTGCTTTACCATCAGACTGCGATTGTCCTCACGCGGTCGGGAAGCTCCCTCTATACGCCTCACAGCCTTGGCAAAAGCGGTCTGAAAACGTGAGAATGCAAACGGTTTATGAAGATAGTCGACCGCATCGAGTTCAAATCCGTCCATCGCATAGTTGAGATAAGCGGTAGTAAAAATAAAGCAGGTCTCCGGCGGCAACTGTGACGCAATAGTGAGCCCGCTGATATTTTCCATCTCTATATCAAGAAACGCGATCAATGGCTTCTCTCTCTTTATCACGTCAAGCCCGGCTGCCGGGTCAGAGAATATCTGGACATCAATGCCTCCGATACGTTCACAAAACTTACGTATCACCTCGAGAGCCAGCGGCTCGTCATCAATGGCTACACACTTGATTGTATTGTTATTCATCCTGATACATTATTTCAGTTAAGCCGGATGTTTAAAACCACCCTAAACATCCCGTTCTCCTCTATCGTCGTGAGCGAGTGACGCTGAGGAAACAGACCGCCCAGTCGCGCCCGACAGTTCTCTATGCCTACGGGCATATCCTTACGAAACTCGTCGGCATGCTTCATGATACTGTTGCGGGTCTCAAACTCAAGATTGCCGTCATGCAGACTGAGACGTATATAGATATGGCAATCCTTACTTGTCGACGCGCCATACTTGAACGCATTCTCAACAAATGTAAGCATCAGCATCGGGGGCACCATCACCCCTCCGTTATCAACGTCATACACCCACTCGACATGAGTATGACCGTTGAGACGTATCGCCTGCAGGTCGATATAATTCTGTATATATGCAGCCTCATCGCCCAGCGGCACAGTCTCTTTTTCGATAGTCACATAGGTATATTTAAGTATCTCTGTAAACTTTATGAAAGCATCCTCGGCCTTTTCCGATGTCCCGATTACCAGGCTGTATAACGAATTGAGCGTATTAAACAGGAAATGAGGGCTTATCTGAGCCTTGAACACCGCCAGTTCGGCCTTATCGCGCTGAGCCTCTATCTTACGTCTGAGCAACAACTGTTCATAAAGCTCCTTTACAAAAGTTATGGAAAGCGAATAGCACATCACCAGCGAGAACATCAGCCAGAGCGAGACCGAGACTCCAAAGTTACGCACTTTCGTCTGATATTCACTCAATGCCGGAGTGACAAAATCCATGTCGGGCAGAGGGTATAGCGAAAGTACATAGTTCAAAGCCACCAGCACAGCGATTATCCCCCCTATTCTCTTATAACGACGGTCAATCAGCAGCTTCGGGATATTGATATGCAGCAACGTGAAATAACATCCATACATATAGACACACGTCAGAATAAAGAAGAGAGGCCACTGTGTCAGCCAGTGATGCGCAGGGCCCAAAATGACAAGTATGGGCATAAACACCAGGCAGAAAAACAGGTCCAGAATAAGTGATGTCTTGTTTTCGATGGATTTCATGGTGCAAAGTTAGCACTCTCAATCAATTCCCACAAGCCATGACAATGACGTTCATTTACACATTTGCATCTTCCATTTACAAATGGTGCGAATCTCGATAAAAAATGTTATATTTGCATTGTGTTTTTTAACCGACTCCATGAAACATCTGATTGTCACCATCATCACGCTTTCAGCACTATTCTCGGCTTGCACCGGTAAGCAGGACCCTACCGAGCAGATTTCGCTCATGGAGGCGTCTCGCCAGGAGCTTGCCACAGCCCTCGAAGAGCGCGACCAGTTGCTGTGTCTTGTCAAAGAGATTTCAGTCAGCATGGACCAGATAAGACATCTTGAGAACATCATGACAGTCTCCGGCACACACGCCAAGGAAAACCCGTCGCAGCGCACACGCATACTTTCTGACATCTCGTCGCTCAAACGCACGCTAAAGCAGCGTCGCGAACAGTTGGCACAGCTCGAAACCCGGCTTGAGGAATCTTCGCTCTATACCGATGAAATCAAAAGCACAGTCAAAATACTCTATAATCAGATAGACACCCAGACACGCGAAATCGAGAATCTGCGCGGACAACTGACCATGGCCAATGCCCGAATAGATTCGCTCAATAATGCCGTCGACTCGCTCAACACGACCATGGCAACAATTAACGACAATCTTGACATGGCCAATGCTGCGTCGACACGGCTTGAGGACGAGCTCAACACCTGTTATTATATAGTAGCATCCAAATCAGAGCTCAAGAAACATCAGATACTCGAGACCGGCTTTCTGCGCAAATCCAGGCTCCTCAAAGGCGACTTTGACAAAGGTTCTTTCGTGATAGGCGACAAACGCACCATGCACACCATCGAGCTTGATTCAGACAAAGCCCGCGTACACACCAATCACCCCGAGGACTCCTATGCGATCCGAAAAGAAAACAATAAAAAGATATTAGTGATATTAGACCCGGAAAAATTCTGGAGTCTGACAAATTATCTCGTCATACAAACCGACTGACACTTTAACCTGCTTTATTAGTATATTCGTAGCCCTGCGCGGGACGGCACTCTCACAGGCCGTCCCGCGTTCATTGTCAGATTTACGCTGTCTGTTTACACTCATTTTGAAGCATTGGTAAATGATGATAAATTTGTGTGAAAAATAATCATTATTCTGATGAAAATATCACACACCGTATTCACCCTGCTCTGCCTGACTACATCAGCCGTGATGGCTCAGACCCCGGCTGACTCTGTCGGTGTACAGTTATCTCCAAATCAAAATTTCATCGCGACAGGCACCGTCATTGACGAAAGCGGCGAACCTGTAATCGGAGCGACAGTAGCACAAGCCGGCAAACGTAAAAACATGACTGTAACCGATCTTGACGGCCACTTCTCAATCTCCGGCATAAATATCCCATGCAAACTGAGGATTACCTCCGTAGGCTCACTCCCGTCAGTAATCAACGTTACGGCCGAAAACGCCTCCGGCCTCACGGTCACACTCCGGCCCGTCACGGCAAATCTTGACGAAGTCGTGGTCGTGGGATACGCCACCCAACGCAAAGCCAACCTCACCGGCTCGGTAGCCTCAATCAGCGCGTCGGTCCTTGCCGACCGTCCAGTCACCAACGCCACCAACGCCCTCGCCGGACTTGCTGCCGGCCTCACGGTGACCAACTCGGGTGGTAACACACCGGGCTATGAGTCGCAAAGCATCACTGTGAGAGGTCTCGGCACACTCAACAATGCCGCCCCGCTCGTAGTGGTCGACGGCATGACAGGCATCGCACTCAGCGACATCAATCCGCAGGATATCGAAAACATCTCTGTGCTCAAGGATGCCGCCTCTGCTGCGATTTACGGTTCACGGGCAGCCAACGGTGTCATACTCGTCACTACACGCCAGGGAGCCGAACGTGCGCCGAGAGTGACCTACAGCGGCAACGTTTCATTCGAGACTGTGGCCAAACGCCTTAATCTTGTGACCGACTATGCCGATTTCATGGAGATTCAGAACGCCGGTCTCATCGCCAACGGCCAGGCTCCACGCTTCTCGCAGGGCAAAATCGACGAGTGGCGCAATGACGCAGGACGCAATCCGACAGTCTATCCCAACACTGACTGGCAAGACCACATATATCGCAATCCCTCAGTGGTGCAGAATCACAACCTCGCCATAAGCGGTGGCTCACAGATGGCACAATACAACATCTCACTGGGCTACATCAACAATCCGGGCATGGTCTACAACACCGACTATGAGCGTTATCAGCTACGCACCAATATAGACATCAACATCAAGCCGTGGATTACTGTTGGCACCAACCTGTTTGGCTACTATGACACCAACAATCCTTCAGCCGAGAATGCAGCCGCCGGAGGTGACGTGATATTCGGTTACGGAGCGTTCAATACTGTGCCGGGCATGACTCTCTACGACCCGGCCACAGGCCTCTACGGCGGCATTCAGAATCCCGAAGAGGAGAATGTCAGCAACGCCAACCCCTACCGTCGTCAATGGTTCTATGACGACAAATATCCTACCAAGACCAAGCGTATGGTCGGAAAGATATATGCACGCCTCAAGCCTGTCAAAGGTCTGACCATACAGGGGGCCTTCTCCATGAACTATTGGGAACGCAACATCGAGCATCATCTTACCGACCGCGATCTCTTCCGCTTTACCACCGAAGGCCCCGTGCTGATAAGAGAAGGCGTGGTACGCACCTACATCCGCCGCTACAATTACAAAAACAGCTTCCGCTCATCCGAGCTGACCGCCAAATATGATTTCACTATCGGGAAACTCGAGACAAGTGTCTTTGCCGGAATGAGCCAGGAATATAATAAATATGACCAGGACTATTATATCAAATATGACCTCGTTGACCCCTCCCTCGGAGCTATCGACGCCGGTATGACCAACGGCAGCATCACAGGCAACTATAACGAATGGGCCATGCGGTCCTATTTCGGCCGCATCAATCTCAACTGGGATAACAAATATCTCCTCGAGGCCAATCTGCGCGCTGACGGTTCGTCAAAATTCGCGCCCGAACACCGCTGGGGCTACTTTCCCTCGGTCTCGGCCGGATGGCGGATCTCGGAAGAGCATTTCCTGGACGCGGCAGCGTGGCTTGACAATCTGAAGCTGCGCGCATCATACGGCTCACTGGGCAATAACGCGACAACAAGCTATTACATGTATCAGACACTCTTCACAACAGCCAACTACATACTCAACGGCAATATTGCCGGCGGCATGGCACAGACAGTTCTTGCCAACAAGGACCTTACTTGGGAGAAGACCTACATGACTAATATCGGCATAGACTATGCTTTCTTCAACAGCCGGCTCAACGGTTCAATCGACATCTATAACAAAAACACCAAAGGCATACTCATCTCACTGCCCGCCCCTCTGGAACACGGCACAAGCACCGTCCCCAACCAGAACGCCGGCGAGGTCAACAACAAGGGATTTGAATTTGACATCCACTGGAACGACCGCATAGGCAAAGTAAGATATGACATAGGCTTTAATATGGGGTTTGTCAACAATAAAGTGACAAAATTTCAAGGCGACGTCTCTTCAATCAACGGCGTCTACAAGACACAGGAAGGGAAACCCATCAATCAGCTCTACGTCATAACAGTCGACCGCATAGTACGCGATCAGGCCGACCTCGATTACGTGCAGTCGCTTGTCGACAAAAATCCCGGCTACTTCGCCACTTACCAGCGGCCCGGCCTCGGCGACTTCCTCTACCGTGATGCCAACGGCGACGGACGCCTCGACACAAGCGACCGTGTGGAGATTGGCCACGGCACACTGCCACGTCTCACATTCGGTGCCAACATCGGCCTGAGTTGGAACAACTTCGATTTCAGCATGCTCTTCCAGGGTGTCGGCAACCACCAGGTCTACTATAACAACCAGGCCTTCCGTTTCGTTACCGTAATGGGTCAGTCTCTGATTAAGGACATCACCGATAACGCATGGACTCCTGACAATCCCTACGACTCAAAATATCCCATACTCCGCAACAGTTCCAACAGCCAGAACAACATCGCCAGCGATGCCTTCATACACAACGCCGCCTATCTGCGATGCAAAAACATACAGCTCGGCTACACTGTGCCAAGCGACATCACCCGTCGGTTCTTTGTAGAAAATCTTAAAATCTACGGCAGCATCGACAATCTTTTCACCATAACAAAATTTCCAGGACTCGACCCCGAGATCGGAGCAACGGTCGGCTATCCGGCCATACGCCAATATTCCGTAGGCATCAACGTTTCTTTCTAAACCCGACAATAAAATGAACAAGACAACTAAAATATACGCCTCCCTCTTTGCCGCATGCGCGCTGATGCTCGGCGGCTGCGAAAGCCTCGACTATACACCCGGCGACCAGATGTCGGGCCAGACCTTCTGGCAGACCGAAGACCATGCCCGACAGGCTGCCGTGGGCATGTATGCCGCTATGAAATCAAGCTGGTGTTTCGGACTGGAATTTACATTCGACATGTGCAGCGACATAGCCGACGGCACAAGTCCCTGGGCCGACATCTCGCGAGGCTCTACATTCGCATCCAACAGCAGCGGCGTGCAGAACCACTGGCAATATCTCTACGAACTTGTACACCGCTGCAACACAGTCATACGCAATGTCTCTACAATGCCCATCAGTGCCGAGACCATCGACCGAGTGACAGGCGAGGCCAAATTTCTCCGCGCCATGGCCTATTTCCGCATGCTCAACTGCTGGGGCGGAGTGCCCTATTATGACGAGATCTGCGACATCAACGAGCAGTTTGCCACCCTCAACTCACCACGCAGCACTCCCGACGAAATACGCGCCCACATCATCGACGACCTGACCGACGCCATCGCCGCCCTTCCCGTCAGTTGGGACGCAGCCGACCTCGGACGCGCCACCAAAGGAGCGGCCTACGCCCTGCGCGGCAAGGTATACCTTTATGACCGCCAATGGGACAAGGCTATCGAAGATTTTGAGGAGATAGTCTATAACAAGACCGCCAATTACGGCTACGCGCTCCATCCCGACTATAATGAGCTGTTTCGTCTCTATAACGGCAACCACAGTCCGGAGATGATATTTTCCATACAGTCAATCGATGGCAACACGGCCGGCTACGCGCTTGACATCGTATCGTATTTCGGCAACAAATCCACCATGCGCCTCATAGCAAGCAACTGTATAGTGCCATCCACCACTCTCGTCGACATGTATGAACGGCTTGACGGATCGCCTTTTGACTGGGACGAACTCTTCCCCGGATTCAACGACGGAGACTCACAGTTGCGGCGCAAATACATGAGCGTAGCCATCGACCAGGGTAGCACCAGGGTCACATCGACTCTCGACTGCGACACCTCTCTGGTAATGGACGCCTACCGTCTGCGCGACCCGCGTCTGTGTCTCAATGTCATTACCCCCTACTCTCACTATCTCGGCACCGATGCCGGCTCCAACCCCATGGATAAGCAATTTGTGCTTGCCGATGCCTCACAGGGAGGAGCTCCGATGGAAGCAATGGCATTCATACGCAATTCCGAAGGCTGGAACTCTTACTTCTGGCGCAAATGGATACCGACAGGCAATCTCGACGGCTATTGGGGAGAGTATAACCGCACACCCTACGAATTTCCGCTAATACGTCTGGGCGATGTAATCCTCATGCTGGCCGAGGCCTATAACGAGAACGGCGACACCGACAAGGCCGTAGCCGAAGTCAACAAAATACGAGCCCGCGTAAATATGCCCGGAATTAATTCCGGACCGGAATGGCTGGCTGTTGGCAGCAAAGAGGAAATGGCGGTGAGAATACAGCGCGAACGTGCATTCGAGCTTGCAGGCGAGGGACAACGCTACTGGGATCTGCGTCGTTGGGGCCTGCTTGAGTCGACCGTCAAAAATGCGACCGACATATTCGGTGACCTGATGTATACCCGCACTTATCAGGTTCGCCACGAGATGTGGCCGATTCCACTCGTCGAGATGGAGCGCAACACCAACCTAACTCAAAACGAAGGCTGGTAAACCTTATCCTGTAAACTCCTGTATCAGATGAGGAAGCCATGTCGATTAAATCAGCGACATGGCTTCCTCTGTTTTTGCTGATAACAAGATGACATGTGCAGTTTGTCCTATATCTCCGATTTTTTCGCCAATACGCATAATTTTATCACATTTATCTTGACTGTCACTTGGATTAATTACCTGAATTGATTATATTTGCGTACAACCATGCCAACACATTAATTCACGACTTTCATGGACACGACGCGAGCCAAGATAATAGGTATTGCGCGACATCGTCTCTCGACCGACGGCGATGGTGTCACAACGCTTGTGGCTTTTCACGGCTGTCCGCTACGTTGCCGCTATTGCCTAAACCCGCAGTCGCTCGGCGATGGAAAGCGTTTCCGCGAGTATTCGCCGGAACAGCTCTATGCCGAGACGCGCATTGACGAACTTTATTTCATTGCCACAAACGGAGGCATCACTTTTGGTGGTGGAGAGCCTTGCCTGCGCCCGCAGTTTATCAGTGAGTTCCGTGGGTTGTGTGGCCCGGAGTGGCAACTCAATCTTGAAACGTCGCTCAACGTGCCGACCGCCAACATCGAGGCATTGCTCCCGATGGTCAACACCCTGATTATCGACATCAAGGACATGAACCCCGACATTTATCTAGACTACACGGGGCAAAGCAACGCTCTTGTACTCGAAAATCTCCGCCTGATAGCAGAAGCCGGACGGCAAATCGATTGCATCGTCCGCATACCGCTGATACTCGGCTACAACACCGACACCGACCGCAAGAACAGCCGCAAGACACTCGAAGCCCTCGGCTTCACCCGATTCGATTTATTCACCTACCAAATCCGCAAACACTGACTATGGCACGAGGAAAGCAGACCTGCAAGATACTGAAAGAGATATGTCGGCAGATAGCCGAGGCTAACGGCATCGAGTTTGCCACATCGGAATGTCGCTACAAGGGCGACTGCCTCGGCACATGCCCCAAGTGCGAGGCTGAGGTGCGCTACTTGGAGCAACAACTTCGCTCACGCCAGCGCATGGGTAAAGCCATAGCCCTCGCCGGTATCTCGGCGGGTATGATTCTCATGTCGGGGTGCAGCGGCACATCGTCAAATCAATCGAGCTATACATTGATGGGCGAACCTGAGACATCAGTCGAGCAGGTTGAGGCAACGGACACAATCGAGGAGGGCGAATTGCCCGCAATTGAAGATACTGTTATCTTAAAAAAGGAAGAAATCAATGATACTGAACTTGTTGTTGTGGGGGAAATTATTGACCCTGAACAAGAAGATAACGTGTATGAAGCTATTGTAGATGTTCGCCCATCATTCCCCGGCGGCGATGAAAAGCTGATGGAATGGATATCACAGCATATCGTCTATCCTCCGGGGTGCTGGGAGTCGCACATACAAGGTCGCGTTATAATTCGGTTCTTGATAAAAGCAGACGGCTCCGTAGGGGAAGCCGAAATTATACGTGGAGTTTATCCGGAACTTGACAAAGAAGCCTTGCGTGTAGTCAAATCCCTGCCAAAATTCAACCCGGCAACCCTGAATGGCAAAGCGGTTGAATATTGGTTTACCTTACCGATTACATTCAAATTAACTGATTGACTATGACACGAGGAAAGCAGACCTGCAAGATACTGAAAGAGATCCGTCGCCATATTGCTGAGGCGAATGATATAGAGGTTGTAACGACGGAGTGTCGCTACAAAGGCGACTGCCTCAGCACATGCCCCAAATGCGAAGCCGAGGTACGCTACTTGGAGCAGCAGCTCCGCGCCCGCTCCATCGCCGGAAAAACCGTAGCCATCGCCGGTATCTCGGCGGCATCCCTCGCCATGCTAATGCCTATCAGCACGGAGGCACAAACGCAGCAAGAGTGTCAAGCCTTTATGAAAGGGAGCATACCGGCAATGACTGATACAATCACAGTCAAAGGCATAGTGCTGAGTGGCGACACGTTGCCGGACGGTGGTATATCAAAAGAGCCGTTAATCGGCTGTACTATATTCAATCGCCGTAGTGAGAAAGGAACCGTCAGCAATATTGACGGTGAATTCAGTATTCCGGCAACCGTTGGAGATACACTGGAAGTAAGATATGTCGGTTACAAAACAAAAAAGATTGTAGTAACCGAAGATATGAAGAATACCTCGATAACACTTGTTACTGATCCATCGGCATTGTCAGGATTAGTGGAAGTAATTGCCGGCATGGTGCCTGTGGCAGGCCGGAAAGATTTTCATTTTATCGACCTCAACGTTGTTGATGAAAAAGGACATCAAATTAATCCGGAAGACATTTATATAGAGAGTCCCCGAATCTATAAATCTGGTGAAGAAGATATCTATTACATACATCCCGATTATATAGACGAGAAACATCCTTGTCGCATTTATTGGGATGCAGGAATGCGCGATGAAGCCGGCAAACCACTAAAAGAAGCCATACTCCGTATCGAGGCCGAGGGATACGACGACCCGATAACAATCAAGGTCAAATATCCCAAACGCAACGCCAAGAAAACAATCAAGTTCAACCACAAAAAGAAATAGCCTATGGCAGTGGTGTCGAAATATAAAAAGGGCGCATATTTTGCCACGGTAATTCCGGTGCTTATGACATTCAGTTGTTTTGCATCGTTTTACATATTCACCGGTTCTTTGATTGGTGACGGCTTTGTCCGAACTTCGTTCTGGTTGTCATTCATGCTACTGTTTCTGTCTATCATGTTTGGATGGTTTGCTGTTCAGGCATTTAAACTTTACAGCCGAAAGGTGATTGACGGCAACGAGTTGAGATATTATATACCTTACCTACCGTTTCTTGTATTCTACAGAGATATTGATGCTTATGAAGCTAAATATCGTGTAAGAACTTTCAATAGGTATGGAGAAATTATCAATGGCATCTGGCTGATACGAAAAGGTAAAGTGAGGTATGAAATGTATAGCGATACTTTCAGTAATTTATATGAGTTAGGTAAAGCGATAAAACTACCGGAATACGTTATAAAAAAGCCGGTTTCACCTTTTACTCTTGCTGCTTATCAGTTAGGTCTTAAACGAGTTAATACAGAATAGCCCAATGATGGATCAGATTGGTAAATTCATAGCCTTGACAGTTGTCATGTTCTTATTCATGTTCAGCCTGATATTCTGTTTCGACTCCCCCGACACACTGACCAATATACTTTTGGTCAGTGCGGATGTGTTGTTTTGTGGCGGACTCCTCTGGCTAATCAATCGGAAAGGAGGTAAGCCATGAAACTAACCGATAAATTTCAGATGGAGAATAATCTAAAACATATATTCTATGGTATATTTGCGTCGCTGGCCTTGATTGCCTTTGCCGGATGTAGTCGCAGGATTGACTATACTGACGGCGAACCTGTGAAGTTCTCTGACTTGCCAAAAGAGGTTCAGGACACTCTTATTTGGTGGGAGGAACATACAACTATTTCGATTGAAGATACAGTTGTTGTCGAATTGGGCGATGTGATATGTTTTGACTCAGGCTATGAGTTTTTGCGCTCTGAGTTTGGGCCGTGGATAACATCAAGAGGGTTGCGCCGAAACCGTGACGGAAGAGAATGGAAATTTAGTGGGAATCTGAATGTCCCGACTCCGATTGTTGCCATTGGCGATACAATTTACATACCGTCAGAATATAATCTTCTTACTTATATCAAAGATAACCCTGATGCTGTCTTTTTCCGTCAGGTACTAAAATAGAATGAGCGTATGACAGACAGAGAATATCAGAAAATGAGAGCCGATGTAAGGCGTGGCGTGAGTCGTAAATATGGCTTTCGCCAAAGCTCATATATCAACTTCAAGGTTGAAGATGGCTATTTTTTCTGTTTGTACTTCTTGACTGATGTTAGGCTTACTGTCAAACCGATGTATGCCGACGACTTGTGGTGGGACATTTGGGAGTCAACCGAAAATAAAAATGAGCCATTGAGTCTTCGCGGAACCGGTGCATACTCTCTGTCAGGGCAGATTTTGGCAACATATGAGATTAAAGACACGACCGACAGGAGCGAACTTGAAAGCCTGTTTGAACAGGTATTTCATAATGCAACCGCAGAAATCAAAAAGTTTATTGCGGATAATCCTGATGCCGACCACTTTTATCCCGACGAGTCCAAAATGGATCATGACCCCGACAAGCTCCTTTATCTGATGGCTCTTATTCATAATGGCAGAGAAGAAGATGTGTTGGCGATAATAAAAGATGCACGCAAGAATAAGCACCGCTGTATGTTCCGCAGCGGAATGTTCAGCGACAGTTACACCTACATCAAGCGTTGGTGCAACGGAAAATCAATATTTAGAGGGTTCCATAAACTGATTTTGGCACATTTGACGTGTTCGGGGCATTCTGAAAATATACTACGTGTTTCGACAGGTCACAATACGGAAACACGAGAACGCAAACCGTGGTACAGGCTGTTGCCCGAATGGGTCTATTGGATTATATTTGCCCCGATATATCTACCAATATTCTTTTATTTCTTTGACCTGCACAGGCGTACACTTTACGACATACATTGGTGGATCTGGGGTGTCGGTTGCATGTTGTTTGCGGTATATTTCCTTGTTCTGACAATTAAAAATGGATTAAAAGGAAATGGCTTTTTAGTAGGCACACTTATGTCGGTTACCTTTGGAGTTGTATCAGGAATAATGGCGGTCGGCGTTTGCATCGGATTATTCGATGGTATAAACAGGTTGTTTGCCTCCGAACCTATAAATAAAACTGCCATAGTAACGAATATGAAATTTCATCATGTCGGCAGAGGCCGAGGGGACTTCAGCCGATTTATAACAGTAGTGAAATGTACACCGGATAATAAGACATTGAAGATTGACGATGTGGGACTATATAATGTGCCACCCCAAAGCGAAGTCATGATAAGCTACAGACAAGGTCTGTTTGGAATTGACATATTTGACAACTTCAATTATATGCCGGAATAAAACATATAATTGGAGGATTAGAGAAAAATCCTTGTTTGAAGATGATTTTCATGCACGTTTGGGACATTTGTCACATTCAATGTCAATTACTCTTTGTAATTTTGCGATAATACAGATAATAGACTCTCATGAAACTGCTAAGGGCCTTATTCTACCAATATTATTGGTGGCAGATGCGACAGGAACAGGATGGATTCTTCGTTCCTCTGTTGGCTGTGTTCAGTGTCCTGTGTCCGATTTTTGGGATAATCGGTTTTGTAATGATTTCGGCTGATGTTACAGATATTATTGATTTGAAGAAATATGATGTGAAAATATTAATTTCAGCCATGTTCATTCTCGGACTCGCCGCTTTATGGTGGTTGCTTTTACGAAAGAAACGATATAGAGCGATAATCTGCGAACATGATGTCTATAATATTTCTGTATATCGAAGGCTTGCGGTGATATATCCAATTCTATCTGCAACACTTTTCTTTATTGGACTGTATATCGGTTATCTACATAATTTAGCAACGATAACTCAATGATTATTAGCGTATGAATCGCCACATCAATAAGTTTCAGCAACAAGGATTCATAATCCTGATGATATGCTCGGCTATAATGCTTGGCATCGGGATTTATATGTTTGTGGCTGATCTCAATTCGACAAGCATAGTAACAGGATGGCGTTTTAATCCTTCCGAGCAGACTATATCATGGCAAACTCCGGTATTCGGAGCGATTGTCATGCTCATTTTTGGTATTCTTATTAAAATAGACAAGCCCAAATTACCGAAAATGGACATCCAAGGTAAACGCACTTTCGTATTTGAAAAGATAACTGATTACCTGAAGGAAAATGATTTCAAGAAACGAGGCAATCATTTCTACAAAAGCAACGGTTCTATAGGTTATTGTGTGAACATTCAGAATGACAAATGGAATAATGCCAATCAAATCCGCTTCACATTGAATGTCGGTATATTTACCAATGCTTTTTGGCTTGAATGTATGGATTTCAAAAATACCGGGATTATCCCTACTTTCCCCAAGGAATATGAATGTGCTATCCGGGAGAGAATCGGTGACTTGCTTCCGGTCAAAGAGGATAAATGGTACAGCATTACCTCAAGCATGGATGTAACGAAACTATGGTGCGAAATAGAGCGCGACCTAACAGAATATGCCCTGCCGTTCTTTACCCGTTACAACACCGAGTCGGATGTCATACCCAATCAATATATTTATCGGAAAGGAGGCAAACGATGAAACTGATTTATCGGGCGAAATGGATATTTGTCATATTGTTTGCGATTACGTTCTTCTTTTCTTTCGCTGTTCTTTTTGCTGGAGGAACTGTCAAGATTAATTGGAGTCTATTAATCGCAAATATATTGCTGATATTCGCACAGACGGCAAATGTGGTCTTTGCATTCAGGAACAAGTATAAAGAGGTCGGAGCCACTTTGTCAGTGATTCTTTTTATAAATATCGGTCTGATGTTGTTCGTATATGTCATGAGTTGGAATTATTCCGTTAAAGCTTTAACAATAGGTTTTGAATGAAAAAGTCGTTATATCTCACTGCCGTTGTCGGTAATTTTCTATTGCTGGTTTACGCTGCTGTCCTTATTGTCGGGATAAGTGGAGGTTGGCTTGACCGTGAGTTGTGGCTGCACTCCGATGAGGCTAAAGTAGCACAGCTACTGCTCATGGCTTCGGCAATGGGATTGTTGTTTGCCAATATCCGTATTAGCCGTGTACGATACGGTGGCAGGTATCTGTCATTGATACTCTGCGGAAACTTCTTTGTCAATCCTTTCCTGAGTCTATATTTCCTGAGTGGCAAAGCAGACGGCAAACAGGAATCGGAGACATTTCCAAAGCGCAAGGTCTATCTATTCCTTCGCAATGTGCAACTGTTTTGGCTGCTATATACATTGGCGGCGGTATTCTATACGCCACTGATTGACTCCAAAATAGGCGGTATATTTTATATAGCTTTGATTATAGCTGTCTCTGTGTTCATACAACGCAATATAGCGATAGCCATAAAACAAGACACGCCCGGATACATATTGCTAAACGTATGGTTCTGTTTTTTCTACGCCCCGATTTATTCACGCCGCATCCTTAAAAACAACTGGTTATGAAAAATAAAGAGGAAATTCAAAGCGTGATTAACCGTTGCAAAAGAAGTGGAAATTTCAAGAGGCTTCGTATCTATCTTCGTAAGTTATTGGCGGACATGCCGGATGAATATTACCTGTTAGCCGAGTTGTCATCTGCCTGCTATCAATTAGAAAAGTATGATGAAGCCCTCACCCATGCACATAAAGCGTATGACATCGCTCCTACAGACTATTGGGTAAGATATATCTATGGCTGTGCATTAACTGCAAACGACAAATTGGAAGAAGCGGCTGAATTGTTTGATTCCATCATAGCCTGCGATGTTATGTTTCTTGCAAATTATGAACACGGCGAGGGAAAAAGATGGGCTGACTCTTTATTGAATGACAGCCTATATATGAGGGCTGTTGTTTTTCAGCAAGAAGGCTGTAGTATTGAGGCTCGCGATATGTTCCTACGCCACAAGAGTCTTAGGAGGCGAGGGTTATACAGTGATTTCTCTATTCGTCAGGTTGATAATCATATTAGGACTTTGGATGTTAACATAAGCGATTAAATTAGTGTTATATGCCATGTCAATATTGATATGGACTTTTGGCACATTCAACGAAAAAAGAATCCAGCAATTGAAAGCCATGAAGGCTGGGCGGCACGGTAAATATTCAGTCCCGACATGGCGTCTTTTTTCGATGCTTCCTGTCAGCTTCGTCTGGTATGTTCTGATGTATTGGTTGATATTACAGATAATAAACTCATGAAAAAGCAGCGGGAAAGGATAAAACTCTCGGACCAATCGGCTTCACACGATTCGATTTATTCACCTACCAAATCCGCAAACACTGACACTATGGCACGAGGAAAGCAGACCTGCAAGATACTGAAAGAGATACGTCGGCAGATAGCCGAGGCTAACGGCATTGAGTTCGCCACGTCGGAATGTCGCTACAAGGGCGACTGCCTCGGCACATGCCCCAAGTGCGAGGCCGAGGTGCGCTACCTTGAGCAGCAGCTCCGCGCCCGCTCTCTCTCCGGAAAAGCTATTGCCCTCGCCGGTATCTCGACCGGAATGATTCTTATGTCGGGATGCAGCGGCACATCAACAAGCAGTAGCAACATCAATGAAATGGAAGGTGTGGTCATCTATACTGAGGAGGTGGAGGATACGGTAGAGGAAAGTGAAGTGCGTGAGATATGGTTGGAATCTCAGGTAGACGTAAAACCAGAGTTCCCCGGCGGAGATGATGAGATGCGTAATTTTTTCGATGAATGTTGGCGTAAAGAAAAAGATGCAATCATCGGCAGTGCCAAGATAAGTTACACCGTGAATTTCAAAGGGGAAATAGAAAATCCCGAGATTATCGAAGGTGACACCTTACTTGGCAAACAGCTCATACGTATTATAAACCAATTCCCCAATCATACTCCGGGAAAGAGAAACGGCAAGCCCGTTGATGTATATAAGACGTTTTCATTCTCATTGTCTCTACAAATCGGGGTAGATACAATTAAATGAATACCCATGAGACTTCCAAAGAGTTTATGCCCGAATAGGCTGCTCTGACATAACCTCATGTCTGGATCCCGTAATCGCAGCTCACAAAAAACTAACGGAGCTATATACGCGGTTGAGGCTCTGAAATTGGCTCCATGTGGATTGTGACAATGGAATTTTCGCCAAACTGGCTTTTTATAGCCCGTTCAGCCCGCGATGCAAGAGCATGGGCTTCCGACAGGCTCATGCCGCCATCCATCTTGACATGCATGTCGGCCGCAATGGTGCAACCTATGCGACGAGTGCGGAGATTGTGCACGTTTTTGATACCGTCAATCGACATCACAAGTGTTCTGATTTCACGTTCCTGGCTATCGGGCAGCGACGCCTCAAGCAATTCGCCCACCGAAGGACGAATAATATCATAACCGCTTTTGATAATAAACATGCTCACCATCACCGCAGCCAACGGGTCGAGAATACGCCACTGCTCTCCGAGAAACATCGCTCCGGCTATACCGACCAATGTTCCTGCCGACGAAATGGCGTCGCTGCGATGATGCCATGCATTGGCTATCACAGCCTGCGACTCTGTGGCTCGGCCGACCTTGACCGTATAACGATAAAGCCACTCCTTTGACGCTATCGACAAAACAGCGACAATCAGAGCCACCATGCGCGGACGCGGAAGATGCTCGCCGTTAAAGCTACGCACCACCTGCTCTATGCCGCTTATCAACAGGCCTATGCCGGCCATGGCAAGTATACAACCTATAATCAGCGTGGCAAGTGTCTCGTATTTTCCGTGACCGTAATCGTGACCTTTGTCGGAGGGCAATCCGGCAATTCTGACAAATATAAGCACTATCGCATCAGTGACAAAGTCGCTGAGCGAATGAACGGCATCGGCAACCATCGCCGAACTGCGTCCGATGATTCCGGCAACAAGTTTCAGTACTATAAGCAGGGCATTTACAACAGTCCCTATCAATGTCACTTTATAAATCTCCTTCTCTCGCGATGTCATACTTCACAATAAATAGTCCACAAAATTATAAACATTCGATGACTTATTTTTGTTTCCCGGCCATGAAATTTTCAATAAAAAGACACAAGAGAGACACAAGCCTTTAATCCTCAACTGACTAAAGACGTGTGTCTCTCTTGCGGCTTTTGCCGTTATTTATTTCTTATCACTTGCCGCCCTGACGACCACCCTGACGGTCCTTGCGCGCGGGCAGAGGCTTGGCATCCTCAGTGAGTTTGAGCTCCGATCCGTTTGAAAGCTCCACTTCATATCCGCCACGCTTGCGCGATATTTCCACGATGGTCTGGCCTTTAAAGTTGGTATCGACATATTTCACGATAGCCGAAGGGATAATTTCGGAGGGTACAGCCGTGCCGCGGGCGGCCTTGACTTCCTTCCACTGTCCGTCCGACATGAAGTCAATCTCGGCTCCGCTCACAAGGTCTACCTCATACTCGGTGCCGCGACGGCCATTGTCCTTCTCAGCCTTTTTCACCTGGTCCTTGGGAAAATACTTGGTGATAAAGGCCTGAGCCGCCTTGGGAAGTTCAGACTGATTGATAGGTGTACCGGCATACATTGCCGAACTTACAGATGCTGCGATTGCCACGAGCATCAGTGTCATGAATTTTTTCATCGTTTTTGTTTGTTTTATTTGGGTTGAAAAATATTGCTGAGATTGTTGAATGCCTGGATGTATTTGCGTCCTACAGGTATGGGACGAGGATGATTGCGCAGATAGATTGTGCGGTTGGAAAACCGCTCGATGGCGGCGGTCGATACTATATATGAGCGATGTACCCTCACAAATCTGTCGGACGGCAACACTGACTCCATCTCTTTCATTGTAATCTGTGACATCAGCATCGGCTTATCCTTACGGTAGACCTTCACGTAATTGTCCATCGCTTCGATTAGTATTATGTCTTTGAGACCGACTATTACAGTCTTGTGCTCCGCTTTCAGAGCCAGACTGCCGGGGTCATCGTCCTGCCATGCAGGACGGATAAATTTTCCGGCTTTCTCCATAGCCCGTTCAAACCGAGGATAGAAAATAGGCTTGTGGAGAAAATCGACAGCATCGACATTAAAGCCGTCGAGCGCGTATTGCGAAAATGCGGTCGTGAATATCAGACATGTGCCTTGAGGTAGCTCGGCGGCCAGCTCAATGCCGTTGTGAGAATTCATCTCTATGTCCAGAAACACTATATCGGGCCGCGTGGCACGCACACATTCCATACCCGAGACGGGCGATGTGAAACACTGAAGCTCGACATCGCCATAACGCTTGCAGTATTCCTCGATTATGCTCAGAGCTATCGGCTCGTCATCTATGGCTACACACTTGATCATCTGGTCAGTTCTATGCTTAATTTTACTTGATAAAAGATGCCATCATTGTCTATGTTTATCTTATGGGCTGACGGATACAACAGTTCGAGCCGTCTACGGCAATTCTCAATGCCCATATGTTCGCCTATGCGCCTTACGGGAAATATGCGGTTGCGAGTGGCAAATTCGAGCCGTCCGTCACACTCCCTCAACACGATGGTGATGACACTCTTCTCCACCGGCGAGACTCCGTGTTTGAAACAGTTCTCGACAAAAGTCACAAGAAGCATCGGCGGCACTTTAAGGTCGTCATGGGCCACATCAATGTCGAGCGACACTTCGGTCATTTCGTTAAGCCGTAGCGACTGAAGGCCAACGTATTGCCTGATGTAATCGGCCTCGTCGGACAGCGGCACAAGATCACGCTGCGAAGTGGTGTGGACATAGCGCATCATGGATATAAACTTCTCAAGCGACTCCAGAGCCTTTTCATTATGAGTTAGAAACAGCCCGTAGAGCGAGTTGAGTGTATTAAACATGAAGTGTGGCTTTATCTGAGCCTTGTAGAGAGCTATCTCGGCCTTTTCGCGCTCCGCTTCCACTGCACGACGCCTGGCTTTCTGAAGATTGGCCTGAGTCAGCAGCCCGACTGCAAAACTGAACGCCTCGACTATCATGAATAGCGACCACACGGCCTGCTGATATTGCTGAATGTTGGGAAACACTCTTGTGATGCCGACGTCATGTATATTGGGCTTGGGATTGTAGAGACTGACTTGGGCTAGTGCGAAAGTGCCCGCAGCCGACACCAGTATCATAACAATGCCAAACGCCATGAGACGCCCTCCGCGAAACAATGCCGGGACCGTCAGAAAACGGTTGAAGAAATATACCGCATACAACCACACGCCCACGGTAAAAATATACCAGGGAAAGTTGTGACACCATCGCTCTATAGGAAAAATCATTGCCATGACCGGCAATACGATTATGCAGAAAGCGAGGTCGATATATAGCGATACATTCTTCATTCGTCCTGTGACAACTGATTGCGGATACAAAGTTAAATATTTTATAATTAGCGTCCTACAACGTTCTGAGTCGTTAGCCATCACTCAAGAGCAGTTGGCCAATATATGATAGACGGCTGTATTGCCAAAAGGTTTAATCATGTAATTTTGCTCCAAAAAACATAACGTGTGATGACAGTAAAGACATTCATTGACCGCCCTATTCTGGCCGGAGTCATATCAGTGCTCATAGTAATCCTCGGAGTAATCGGACTGGTGCAATTACCTATCGAACAATTCCCCAACATCGCTCCTCCGACAGTAAGAGTATCCGCATCCTACACGGGAGCCAATGCCGAGACTGTGCTCAAGAGTGTGATCGTGCCGCTCGAGGAGTCGCTCAACAGAGTTGAGGATATGATGTATATGACATCTACAGCCACCAATACCGGCACCGCCTCGATAACCATCTATTTCAAGCAGGGAACCGATGCCGACATGGCAGTGGTGAATGTTCAGAACCGTGTGGCGTCGGCCCAGGGACTCCTCCCGGCCGAAGTGACCAAAAGCGGTGTTACCGTACGCAAACGTCAGAACAGTACGCTCAAATCCATCACCCTCTATAGTCCTGACGACTCTTTCGATGCGAGTTTTCTCACCAACTACATGAAAATCAACATCGAGCCACAGATCTCACGTATCGCAGGCGTAGGCGAACATATTCAGTGCCGAATATGCCATGCGCATATGGCTTGATCCCGCAAGAATGTCACAGTATGGACTCACCCCGGCCGATATCAACCAGGTGCTCGCCCAACAGAACCTCGAATCACCAACAGGCACACTCGGAGCCGAGTCGATGAACACGTTTCAATACGTTCTAAAATATCGCGGACGTTATGAAGAAGCCGCCGACTACGAAAACATGGTAATCAAATCCCTCCCCAACAGCAACCTTCTTCGGCTCAAAGACGTAGCTACCGTCGAGCTCGGATCGGTCAACTATGCAATGCTCAGCGAGACCTCTGGCCATCCGGGAGCAAACGCAATGATAGCCCAGACAGCCGGCTCCAACGCCAACGAAGTCATCACCGAAATCGACAAGACCCTTGAGGACATACGCGGCAAGCTGCCTCCGGGCATGGTGCTGACCGACATATCAAGCACCAAAGATTTTCTCGACGCATCTATCGGCAAAGTAATCGAGACTCTTGTCATAGCTTTGATACTGGTGGTGCTGATAGTCTATCTATTTCTCCACGATCTGCGCGCCACCCTCATCCCCGCCCTGTCGATTATGGTATCGCTCACCGGCACATTCTCCTTCATTTACGCGGTAGGGTTTACACTCAACATGCTCACACTGTTTGCACTCGTACTCGTCATCGGCACTGTTGTCGATGACTCGGTGGTGGTAGTCGAAGCCGTACAAGCCAAATTTGACAGCGGCCACAAAGACCCATATCAGGCTACAGCCTCGGCTATGGGCGGACTCTCGGCCGCACTCATCACTACGACAGTGGTATTCATGGCAGTCTTTATACCCGTATGCTTTATGGGCGGGACATCCGGAACGTTCTACACGCAGTTTGGTCTCACAATGGCGGTGGCGGTGGGCATCTCGCTCATCAACGCCATGACGCTATGCCCGGCCCTCAGCGCGCTGCTCATGCGTCCGGCCAAAGAGGACGGCAGCCGGCACGGATTTGTGAAACGATTCCATTATGCTTTCGACCGTTCGTTTGCCGCCGTGACCGGACAATACCGCAGCGGCGTTATGTTTCTGTTTCGTTTCCGCTGGATAGTCCTGACTCTGTTTCTACTCTCGGGAGGCGCGCTGGTGTGGCTTGTGTCAACCACCAAGACAGGGCTTGTGCCACAGGAGGACATGGGCACAATCAGTCTAAATGTCCAGGTAGCTCCAGGCAGCAATCTTGCCGAGACAAGCGAGATTATGGACCGTATAGAGGATGCGATCAAGGATATTCCCGACATCTACATATATTCGCGCGTGACCGGTAAAAATGCCCGTCACGACCAATCGGCATCAGCCGGTTCATTCAACATACGTCTGCGCGACTGGAGCGAGCGCAAAGGCTCAGGCCACGACATCAATGCAATAATACGAGAGATATATAAACGCACTGAAGGCATATCGTCGGCACAGGTGCGCGCCTCTCAGTCTCCAATGATATCGGGCTACGGCACAGGCAGCGGCTTTGAGCTTTATGTGCAGGACCGCTCGGGAAAGACTACCGACGAACTGCTGCAAGTGACACGCGAGTTTATCGACTCGCTCAACTCCCGACCCGAAATCTCGCGGGCCTACACCACCTTCGACACCAAGTATCCCCAGTACATGGTAGAGGTCGATGCTGCGAAATGCCTCAGGATGAATGTTTCTCCGTCAGATGTGTTGTCGACTCTTGCCGGATATGTCGGCGGCAGTTATTCGTCAAACCTCAACCGATTCACCAAGCTCTATCGAGTAATGGTTCAGGCCACACCCGAGGCCCGACTCGACACCGAGTCACTCAAAAGCATGTATGTACGCACCGGCGACGGAGAGATGGCCCCGCTTGACAATTTCATTACACTCACGCGAGTCTACGGCTCGGAAAGTCTGTCGAGATTCAACCTGTTTCCGGCCATTTCGGTGTTTGGCGAGCAGGGCGACGGCTACAGCTCAGGAGAAGCCATCAACGCCATCAAGGAAGTTGCTGACAAATATCTGCCCACAGGCTACGGCTATGAATTTGGCGGCATGTCGCGTGAGGAATCCTCGGCAGGCAACACTACAGTAATCGTATTCAGCATATGCCTCGCGTTTATCTACCTCATCTTATGCGCGCTCTATGAAAGCATTACGATACCTCTGGCCGTAATCGCAGCCGTGCCCATGGGTCTGGCCGGATGTTTCATATTCGCCCGCTGGTGGGGCATTGAAAACAACATCTACATGCAGATAGGACTTATCATGCTCATAGGTCTGCTGGCAAAAACCGCCATACTGCTCACTGAATATGCCACCGCCCGTCGCAAAGAGGGTATGGGACTCATTGCCGCAGCAATTTCTGCGGCCAAAGCCCGCTTCCGTCCCATCATCATGACCTCGGCAACGATGATATTCGGCATGCTTCCGCTTATGTTTGCATCGGGTGTAGGAGCCAACGGTAATATTTCGGTCGGAGTCGGGACTGTAGGCGGACTGCTCTTCGGCACATTGGCTCTGCTGTTTATGGTACCGGTATTCTTCGTTGTATTCCAATACATACACGAACGTATCATGCCCAAGAGAACACGTGGACAGGTAGACATACCAAGCTCGAACCATGGTAATTGACGAGAATACAGGGCGTGGAAGGACTGACTTTTTCATGACTTGCGGTGTATAATTATGCTGCAAAGTTACACATCGGTTATCCCTAAACAGTGCGATAATATCATTAATTATTTTCGATGAATCTCGGTCCGACATGCCCACATCCACCTCGACGTTTACCCATCAAAGCATGCAGTTTGCCACTTTTATATATTTCACAGCCGCCGATACACCATTACATATCAGCAACATACACATGCAATACTCATTAATAGGTATTTTTTGACGAGCATAAACTTCCGACCTTTGCACTGCTAAAACAATAAAAAAAGGTATGACATCTCGGAAAAAGTATTTTTTCAGTATAATCACTCTTCTGACTATCGCAATCTCCACATTCGCCGCAGGAAAACCGGGAATGATCTCAGGTAAAGTGCTATCGACCGACGGTGAACCGATCGACTTTGCCACCGTATTTCTGAAAGGGACATCATACACATGTTCCACCGATGAGAAAGGACTTTATCACCTTTCTGCTCCTGCCGGAGATTACACGATAGTATACACATCCGTAGGATTTGACAAAAAAGAATTTAAAGTAAACCTCAAAGCAGGTGAACGAGACAAAATGGTGGTCAAACTCAAACCATCGACCAATCTCGGTGAAGTAATCGTGGTCGGCAATCAGCTCAGCAAAGTGAAAAACTCAGCTTTCAATGCCACAGCCATCAATACCCGTGAACTCACCAACACCACCAAGACTCTCAGCGAAGCCTTGGCCAAGGCTCCGGGCATGAAGATACGCGAGAGCGGAGGCGTAGGGTCTGACATGGCTGTGACAATGGACGGCTTCAGCGGCAAGCATGTCAAAGTGTTTATCGACGGCGTGCCGCAGGAAGGCGTAGGAAGCTCGTTCGGGCTCAATAATATCCCGGTCAACTTTGCCGACCGCATAGAGATTTACCGCGGAGTCGTGCCTGTAGGGTTCGGAGCCGATGCCATCGGCGGCATCATCAATATCGTAACACCACGACGCCAGCGCAAATGGTTTATGGACGCATCTTATTCCTATGGTTCGTTCAACACCCACAAATCATATGTCAACTTTGGCCAGACTCTCCGTAACGGTTTTAAATACGAGATAAACGCATTTCAGAACTATTCCGACAACAACTACAAGGTAGATGTGCCCGTCGAAGACTTTACCACCGGCTCACTCGACACCAAGACTTTGTATCGTGTAAACCGCTTCAATGACAAATATCATAATGAGGCTGTGATGGCTAAACTCGGTTTTGTCAACAAGAGCTGGGCCGACCGCATACTGGTAGGCATCAACTATTCTCACATGTATCAGGAAGTGCAGACCGGTGTGCGACAAAAAATAGTGTTCGGACAGAAACATCGTCACGGCAATACGCTCATGGGGTCACTGGAATACAGCAAGCGCAACCTTCTCACACAAGGGCTTGATGTGTCGTTCAACGCTAACTACAACCGCAACCTCAACACCAATGTCGACACCGCAGCCGTAAGATACAACTGGCTTGGCGAGACTATTCCCATCAGCTCTCCCGGCGAACAGTCCAACCAGCTCTCCGAAGCATGCAACAACAACTGGACTGCGACATTCACTGCCAACTACCGCCTCGGAAGGCACCACATGTTCACGCTCAACAATGTGTTCAACACATTCAACCGCTCCAACCGCAACCTCCTTACCACGCCACCGAGCGAAGATGAGTTTGCAAAGGTCACAAGCAAAAACATCGTAGGTCTTTCCTATCGCTACACGCCTGTCCGACAGGTGAGTCTCTCGGCTTTCGGCAAACAATATCACCAATATGTGTCGGGCCCGGTCGCCACGACATCAGCCCAGGACGAATATACCGTTGCCTCACACACTGTCGATTATTTAGGATATGGAGTGGCCGGCACATGGTTCATGCCGCTCGGATTTCAGCTCAAAGCCTCATATGAGAAAGCCTATCGTCTGCCGACCATCGAAGAAATATTCGGTGACGAAGACCTTGAGATGGGCGAGATGGACATCAAGCCGGAGTCAAGCAACAACATCAACCTCAATCTCAGCTATGACGCCACTTTTGGCAGCCACACAATGTATGTGGAATCGGGTCTGATCTATCGCGATACCCGCGACTACATACAGCGCAACATCGCATCGCTCTCAGGCGGAAAATTTGCCGCGACCTATATAAATTACGGCAAAGTCAAGACCGCCGGAGTAAACGTGTCGGCCCGCTACAACTTCTCCAAATGGATGAGCCTCGGCGGAAACCTCACCTACATGAATGTACGTGACAAATGCCGCACGATGCCCAACACCACTGCGGCCAACCTCTCCTACGGTCAGCGCATGCCCAATCTGCCCTACTTCTTCGCCGACTCCGACATCAACTTCTATTGGATCGGTCTCGGTCGCAAGGCCAATACTCTGACAGTCACGTATGACAACCAATACACCCGCAAGTTCTGCTACTATTCGTCAATCATCGGATCAAACAGCGATGAGTATATGATACCCGACCAGTTTGCCCACAATCTGACATTTACCTACAGCATCCGCAGCGGTCGCTACAATATATCGCTGGAGTGTCGCAACTTCACCGACGCCAAGCTCTATGACAACTTCAGTCTCCAGAAAGCAGGACGCGCATTTTATGGCAAATTCAGAATATACTTCGGAAATTAATAATTAACAAAATCATAAATCACCCAATGAAAAAACAGTTTGTATGGGCTTGTGCCCTTGCCGTGTCGGCCTCTGCGCTGACCGCCTGCTCTGATGACAATGACAACGCCGGCAGCAATGACTACAACGGTGCCTCATGCGGCCCGCAGTTTGTCATCGCTACTACCGTAAGCGCGTCGGGCAATTCCTCTTACGTACTTCTCTCCGCGCCCTCGCTTGATGAAGGCAGCGTGTCGCCTATCAATAACGGATGTACCAATTCGGGAGCCACACAGTGGGTGTATAACGGAGACTATGTATATGGCCTGCAATATCGTCAGGGTAACGACGGCGCGACACAGCGATTCGCTCTCCGGCCCGACGGCAAAATCGAAGCCGACTCAAGAGAATTTTTCATCTCACGTTTCTCCTCCTACGGCATAGCCGGCGATAACATTTTCACGATGTCGACCGCCGATGGCCTCTCTGAATATGCTGATGCCAACGGCTATACTCCCAAGACTCTGACCTTCACTCGCCTCGACTGCGAGAACGGCACATCGACTTCCAACGTCAATACCGGCAACCGCTATTCGGTAGAGAACTATGTAGGCACAGGTGAATACGTGACCGTGTGCGGCCTTGAACCTGTCGGTTCACGTATCTTTGCAGGAATCGTTCCCATGGGTCTCAGCCAGTACGGCTATGCTGACGGCAACGGCAAATGGCTCCGCAGCGAAGAGTATCGCGACCTTGTAACAACTGCCGACGGTGGCTCTGGCGGAGGCTCTTACAAAAAAGGAGAGATCTCCGGCACACAGTATCCCGACAGATGTTATGTTGCCATCTATGACAATAACGACCTGCTCAACCCTACCATCGCGATGACTGAAAAAATCAGCTCGCCTGCCGGGCGTTATCGTTCACAGTATTATCAGTCGGTATGGGCCGACGACAAGGGTGATGTGTACGTATTCTCACCCAGCTATGCCAAGACCATGACCTCCGACCTGCAGAAAGCCACAGTGAATGCCGGTGTGGCACGCATTCCCAACGGGGCCAACGATTTTGACGATTATTACTGCGATATCGAAAGCCTCTCGGGGGGCTATTCATTCCTTCGCAACTGGTATATCAGCGACAGTTACTTCCTTATGCAGATGTATGACAAAAAACTGAACGCAGGCGGCACCCTGACTGCCCTCTCGCTTGCCATCTTCGACGCTGAGGCCAAGACTCTGAAATATGTCGACATGCCTGACAACGTATCGGCTATAGGCAAGACCATATATGCCCGCAACGGATATGTCTACATCCCCATCAGCTTCACCGAGGGTTATCCCATAATTTATCGCATCGACCCGAAGACCGCTGTGGCCACCAAGGGCCTGACTGTCGAAGTGACTTCAATCGAGAGCATCGGTCTTCTCAATCCGATTGACTGATAAAGCGACAAAAGATATATGAAACTGTTCAGAAAACTCCATCTGTGGCTGTCGGTGCCATTTGGCATCTTCATCACACTGATATGCTTCTCGGGCGGCATGCTCATTTTCGAGCAGGAGATCACCAGAGCTATAAAAAGCGATGTATATTATGTGACGTCAGCCGGCGAGACCACTATCCCCATGGGAGAACTCATGGAGACTGTCAAAGCCACCCTGCCCGACAGTGTTTCTATCACAGGCGTCACAGTATTTTCCGATCCAGGACGCACCTACCAGGTAGCACTTTCCAAGCCACGTCGCGCGTCACTGTTCATCGACCAGTATTCAGGAGAAATCACAGGCCGCTATGAACGTCTCGGATTTTTCTCCTTCATGTTCAAGATGCATCGCTGGCTTCTTGACAGTGCCAATCCTCACGGAGACGGACTGAAGATAGGCAAGCTCCTTGTAGGCATCTCGACCATCATCTTTGTCATCGCACTTATCACCGGCATAGTGCTTTGGTGGCCACGTGCACGCCACAATTTCAAGCACAGCATGTCAATATCCCTATCCAACGGATGGAAAGGTTTCTGGAAAGGTCTGCATGTGGCAGGCGGCATGTACGCGCTGATTTTCGTGCTCGCGATGGCTCTAACCGGCCTAACCTATTCGTTCAGCTGGTATCGCACAGCTTTCTATGCCATATGCGGTGTAGAGCATACGCCTCGCAATTTCGGACAAGGCACTCCTACAGCCGAAGGCAACAAAGAGAGTCGTGGCAATCGTGGCGGACGAGGTGAAGGGCGAGGCAATCGTAGCCATGGAGGCGGTGAATATCGCGGTGGCCATAAACGCTCCGAGTTTGGACGCTGGCAGCAGGTGTATGACGAACTTAAAGTCAAGAATCCTGATGCTCCCCAGATTTCAGTCGGTCCGGAGACCGCGTCAGTAACCATCGGCAATTATGGCAATCCGCGTGCGGCCGACCGTTATGAGTTCAACCGTCGCACAGGCGAGCTGACTCTCTCCGCGCCCTATGCATCTGCCGTTGAAGCCGACAAACTGCGTGGATGGATTTACTCCATCCACACCGGAAGTCTCGGCGGATTTGTCACCCGTCTGCTATGGCTGCTCAGCTCTCTGCTGGGCGCATCGCTTCCGCTCACTGGCTATTATCTTTGGATCAAGCACATGGGCAAGAAAAAAGACGGTTACCATCCTCATGTCCGGGCATAGACTTCATGCATAAAAGGATAGATTAGATTGGAATATAGCAGTTGTCACTTCATCTTTGTGACAACTGCTATATTTTTTCTCTCACGCCACCGGCACGGCTGAGGCTGAACAGTCCGGCCATGATGGCAAAGCCTATAGCGGCATACAGACACACGCGCACCGATGTTACTACACCCGTCGTCATAGCAAATACAATGGTGACGAAAGTCGCACCCAACGTCTGCCCGACAAGACGGGCGGTACTCTGCATGCCGCCCGCACCGCCGGTACGATGTACAGGGGTGGCCATAACCATTACGATATTGTTAGGAGTCTGAAACAGGCCGAAACCAATGCCACACACGGCCATGCGCCACGCTATATTCCACTCGGCTATTCCCGACGATGGCGCGGAAATCAGCAACACCACTCCGACCGCATAGACAGCCATGCCGCATGCAGCAGTGATTCCGGCATTATGACGCTCGACATAACTGGCTGCCAACGGCGATACTATCATTGTGGCCAACGGCCACGGCGTCATAAGAAGCCCAGTAGTTATTTCCGAGAACCCATAACTGTTGAGAAACATAAACGGCAACGCAATCATCGCCAGATTCTGGGCTATGAAAGAGCACACCGATGTGGAGATGCTCAGCGAATAAAGCCTTATACCAAACAGGTCGACCGGCAACATCGGCGATTCCATGCCAAGCTGACGGCGCACATAGAAAATGCCTGTCACAACTCCGACTGCCAGTATACACGTATTGACTGTCACATCACCCTTTCGGGCAAAATTACCGACCGACAGAAATATTAGCCCGAACACTACTACATTGAGTATCGCACTCAACCAATCATAATGTCCGTGATGCTCTCTTGAGGGATTTGGAGGCAATAGCTTCTTGCCAAGAATAAATGCAACAAGTCCAAAAGGCACATTTATGAGAAAAAGCCAATGCCACGACGCGCCTGAAAGCACAGCTCCTGCTATGGTAGGTCCGGCAGCGGTCGCTATGGCGATGACCATAGCATTAAGAGCCAGCCCGCGGCCAAGCACCTCGCGCGGATATATGAGCCGCGTAAGGGCTATATTCACACCCATGACACTTGCGGCCCCTACCCCTTGCAATGCCCTGGCGGCTACAATCATGGCAAACGACCCGGACAATGCGCACATCACTGACGAAATCGTAAAGACCAGCACTCCGGCCATGAAACACCGACGATAACTGTATCGGTCGCCAAACGATGACATCGGTAGCAAAAGCATGGTAATGACCAACTGATAGACTGTAACAATCCATACAGCATCCGAGTCGGATATGCCAAACTTATCAGCCATAACCGGCAGCGCGACATTGACTACCGTGACATCCAGCACAGTCATCACAAGGACTATCAGCACAGCGATGACAGCCACATAATTTCTTATCGAAAACTTAACAGCAGACATATTGTCATTTCTTTCTTAACCTTATATTTTGAAAAACGTGATTGCTTATTTAAGTAATAAGATACGTTCCCTTAAAAAAGTTTAATTTTACCCGTAAACAATACGTTTATGATGGTAAAATACATTAATTAAACCGATATTGGCAATAAAAATTATCAGCAAATCGATTGCAATATGGCCGTCAAACTATTAAATTTGCAAAATAATACCTCCAATAACACCAACCTATGCAAAAAAATGCGGATGGCAATCGAACACGAGCTTAAAAATATGACTCTCCGGCAACTGTGGGAACTGTTCCCGATAGTACTGACACCACATCAGTCTCAATGGATGATATGGGCCGATGAGGAGTGTGAAAGCCTTTACCGATTATTGTCCGTCATCTCGCCGTTAACAATCACTCATATCGGCAGCACAGCTATCGAGGGGATTCATGCCAAGCCAATTATCGACCTCCTTGTCGAAATTACTGCCAATCATGATTGGGAGAATGTCAAGGCACGTATGGAGTCGGCTGGATATATATGTATGTCAGCATCTATCGGCAGAATGAGTTTCAACAAAGGTTACACACCAGACGGATATGCCGACAGAGTGTTCCACATCCACGTCCGTGCTTACGGAGATAACGATGAAATCTATTTTCGTGACTATCTGAGGAGCCACCCCGAGACGGCTCGGGAATATGAGATGCTCAAACTAAGTCTACTGCCAAAATACAAGAATGACCGCGACGCATATACTGCGGCCAAATCAGACTTTGTAACCCGCATCACATCTATTGCAAAAGTATCGGCAAGTCGAAGAAGAATATGCCTTCTGACCTTAGCCAAGCCTTTGGATGGTTTAAACTTGCCACCGAAAACGCGTTAACCAATAAGGAATTATGCAATTAAAAAAAGATAGCTACCCCGAAACATTTTTACATGAACCACAATAATTAATGCCGACCGATGAATACACAACATGTGCTTATTACAAAGAATGGCGAGCAAAGGACCTCAAATGTGACATACGAACGCATATTCAATGCCCTGTACAATATCAAGTCCAACGAATATGTCACTCTGGAAAAGTGCCTCCCTGTCAAAATCATCCGGGAGGCCGAGGCTTTTGCCATGACATTCTATAAAGATTCGCGCTTCGCCGTATATTTCAGAGTACGGAAAACCGTGTTGCGGATGTGCAAAAACGGGATTGATTGCGAAAAAGCCATAGGCATGATGTGCGACTTCTTCCACTCGGCCAAATTGCCCGACATGACTGACTGGGCATGCGAGGAGCTGAGACCCGAGCCACAAAAGACATCGACAAGCCTTATGGTAGATGGCCAGGAATTCCGACATTTTGACTTTTCCGATGTTATGGCCGCACTTGAGAATATACGCGACGGTGTGTCGCGGTGGCTTAACTATACCATCTCCGGCGACAATGGCGGATACATGACCGTACGACGGTGTGAAAAGTCTGACGCTACCACCGCCTATAAAGTCGAATGGGTCAGATGGAACGATTCAGAGCCGACAGGATGTCGCGGGGTCATTACCGACTTCGCGGCTTTACGCGGATGGCTGTGGGAACTCGCGCTCAGTAATGAGTATCCCGCCCCCGGACCGCAATGGATAAATTTTGATGTCAACGATTATTTTCAGAAATTAGTATTCCGATTTTTAGACGAAGACGATGAACGGTAAATACAGCCTGCCTGTCGTGAAGGCAGTGGATCTTATATGGACAAGTTTTGACCGCGAGGAGATACATCGCGGCTATGCGATGCTTATGCAGGCGGCACAGCAGGGTGACGCCGACGCGTTGTGCTTCATTGCTCGCTGCTTCATGGGCGAAGAATACGTGTGGAGCGGGGCCGGCTTCGCCACCGACGATGCCAACGCTTCGATGCTGATGCAGAAAAGCGCGCTGACGGGAAGTGCCACCGGTGTGCTTTGTGCGGTGAGAAGCGGCAACTTCACCCCTGCTGTGCAGCGCGGCATGCCTTTTGCCTCTTTCAAGGAGGCTTTTGACGAAATACTCGGGCAGGCCGAGCGTGGAAATGCTTTTTGTTGCTACATGATAGGCAACGTCTATTTCTGGGGCGACTATCTTCTCGTGGAGCCCGACCTTGCCAAGAAGTTCAAGGATGAAAACAAATATAATGCCTGGGCCTATCCGATAGCAAAAGAATGGTATGAACGTAGCTTCCGGGGACGAGTATGTGCCGGCTGGGGCAACTACTGCGACATACGCAAATCGGGATTATGCGACATCAAGCAGGATGTCTACGAGGCATATTTCAGCGCACTTGCTGAAATATCGCCTGTAATATGCAACAACTACGGATTTTATCTCGAGACCGAAAAGAATAATCCCGAAGCCGGCCTCACTTACTATGCCAAAGCAGCCATGCGGGGCGACATGCAGGGTGCTTATAATGCCGGTCTGGACTATGACCAGGGAGTCGGCGTGCCGCAGGACATCGACACAGCTTTCGATTTTTACGAACTGGCCGCCTTCGGAAATCATCCGGGCGGACAGTGGCAGGTGGGCTACTACCATTTCCACGGCTGGGGTAAAGTCGAACAGGATTACGCAAAAGCGGCCGACTGGTTTGAAAAAGCATACGCCAATCCCAAATGCAAGGGCAGAAACAAACTGCAGTCAGCAGCCTATCTCGGCATATGCTACCAGGAAGGGCTCGGAGTAGTGCAGGACGATGACGCGGCTCTGGAATATCTCCTGGAGGCCGAAGAAGGCATCGATGACTTGTGGGAGCCAATAAACGGCATGGTGCTCAACGCTCTTGGAGTAGCCTATGCTTTCGGCCGCGGCACGGAGGAGGACGAAGAGCTGGCTTACCAATATTTTGAAGATGCAGCAAAGCTCGGATCGGAGGAAGCCCGGAAAAATCTCAAAGAGATGAACTCAATCGATCCGACCAATGGACAATCCCACAACGGAAAAAAAGAAATCGATCCCTTCTATCATAACCTGACGAAAAAAATCATAGACGCAGTGACCAAAGACATGCAGGAGATACTCTCACAGGTGGGTGACGAGCATATCTACGCGGCTGCATTGGTCACCGACAGCAATTGTGTCACTCTATTTCTCGCCGTCAACACCATAGAGTATCTGGCAGCCAATGATGACCCGGACAGCGAAACCCAATGGATGCCTGACGAATGGGGATATTCCGATGCCGACAACAGCCAACTGTCAAAACTCAGCAAATCGCTTTGGCAGCATTACAGCAACCTTCCGGGCGAAAAATTCTTCATCGATGCGGTAATATCAGCCATGAAACAGCTCAGGGACACAGGTGCCTTTGGGAAACACACCGGCGGGATGACTTGTTTCGTCTCCATGTCGGATGATGACAACGCCGAAAGCATTGAGAACGAATCAGCAATCCGAATAAATCCGCCATCCTTAGCCGCTACATTCCTGGACCGCGAGATATAACCAAATCCATTGCGATTGAAAATCATCGTAAAGACTTTGCTCTATCTGCATTTTGGGAATTTAAACTGTCTTATCCTGAAAAAGTTGGCTCATAAATGGAAAAAATCATGAGTCAACTTTTTCAGGATAAGACAGTTCCGAGGTGACGCATGAATTACACCGTCAGTAAATTCCTTAGCATTTTATGGAATTTTCAGAACCGCATTGAAAGTCAATGCTGAAATTATCACCAATATTCCAAAGGTCAACCGTTGGAATCCGACAACCTATTTATGATGTTTCCAATAATAAGCACATATACATACAGCAGTCATTAGCTCCGACACTGCCAGCGCAATCCATATTCCTGTCACTCCTATAGCGGTTGGAAGCAACAAAAACGATGGTATTAGAAATACCGGGCCTCTCAGCAAGGAAAATAATACGGAGGGGGCAACCTTGCCTATACTTTGGAAGTAGCCTATGGAAGCGATATTGAATATATAGGGGATGGCACAAAGCGCATAATAAGGGAATGCAGAAACGGCTATATTGCCGGAAGTGCTTTCAACCGAAAGAAAAATATCTGTCAGCGGGTATCTTCCAAGCAAAAACAACGCCCCCATTATCAATCCGCTGATTATCGCCGTCTTTATGGCAACCCTTTCCGTCGATTTCACGCGCTGAAAGTCACCGTAACCGTAGTTGAAACTTATAATCGGCTGTGCGCCTTGGGCTATTGAGTTGCCTACAAGAAATACAAACGGCAGATAATAACATATCAATCCGAATGCTCCGACCCCTGCATCGCCGAGATATTTCATCGTCATTATATTTCCAAGAAACATTGTCAACGCCATGACACCCTCGCCAAGCATACCCGAAACGCCTATTTTGCATTGTAGCCAAAGATTATTCAGCCATCCTTTCCAGCTTGCCGGATTTATCGGATTAAGCAATCTGAGTGACCTCGCGTAACCTGTGAGGTAGACAAGCACGACAGCAGCACCGACAACATAAGAAAGCGATGTGGCAATAGCTGCTCCTTTTATTCCCATTCCCAAAGGGAAAATCAATACATAATCCAATATGATGTTTACCAGTGCCCGCAATAACGTACACCACATTGCAAGCTTCGGATTTCCGTCAACCCTGAGTACAAACAGCCCTATCATGGCAAAGATGTCAAACAGGAATCCGGGAAGAATATAAACGAGGTATTCTACTGACACGCCTGTCAGAGTGTCTGAGGCACCAAGAATTCTGACGGTTGCAGCAGGAGATATGAACATGACGGACACAACAAAAGAGACGGTCAAAAAACCGAAAATCATACTTTGGGTTACATGCCTCCTCGCTGTTATCACATCTCCTTTTGCCAGCGCAATGGAGGCTGCAACAGAACTGCCCATGCCAAGCATAAGGCCAAGCCCGACAAAGAGCATCAACGGTGCCCATACGAGATTTACGGCAGCAACACCATCGGCACCAACGCCGTTACCGACAAATATTCCATCGGTAACAGTTACAAGCGATACGGCGAGCATACCGCCAAGGGTCGGGTAAAAATATTTACGAAACAGAGAATGAATCGGTGAAGTCTGTAGCTCCTTGTCTGTTATTTCCATATCCGGTTTTTAGTTTGCAAAATTAGCATTAATCCTAAAGATAATTTGGTGAATATAATTCCAGTTATGGTATATTTCAGGACAAATTCGTAAATTCGCACTTACTATGACACGACAGAATACAAATACACTACCGGCCGGAGCTGCTTTTGGCGTAAAATATCGGTTCAGCGGGATGTTGCTTGTCCTTGTTAAATCCGGCGAGGCGGCTGTTTCCATAAATGTATCGAGGCATAGATTGGCAACGGCAGACTTCATCATGCTTGCCGAGGAAGTATCCGTGATATGGCATTCCGTAAGTACAGATTTCTCCGCCGAGATAATAATTATACCGGAGCGAATCTATCAGGAAGTGTCATACCGCATACCCACCACGGCCTATTGGGATGCAGTGGAAATCGAGCCGGTGTTTCATCTCTCGAAAACATTATACCAGCTCATTGATTCATGGTGTCACATCTGGCATTTTCTGCAAGACACAACCGGAAACTCTTATCAAGACTCGGAGCTTACCTCCCATTTCCTCACTCTTTTCCTCGCGGTGGAGGATTACATCAAAAACAATGCAGGCGGAAAAGGCAGAAAAATGGATTCCGGCTCACGAAAAATCATGAACCGTTTTTATTCCCTATTGGCACTGCACAGCAAAGACAACATGAGCGTGGCAGAGTATGCCGACAAACTGAATATAACCTCGTCATATCTGAATAAGATCTGTGCCAGGAACAGACAGCCATCGCCAAAAGAGATTATCGATCAACAGACAGTCGTAGAGGTAAAAACATTGCTGCTGACAACACGGAAACCTATAAAGGAGATAGCATTGGACGTGAATTTCAAAGATGACTCCTACCTATGCCGTTTCTTTCGCCGCATGACAGGGCAAAGTCCGAAGGAATATCGGGAAAACAATTCATAGCCGCTTACCCATTGTCCTATGGTCGATGTTCCCTCAAAAATAGGTTTGGTTCAGTATTAGATATATACATAAACTAAACCGAACCAATAAATATATGCTTGGCGAAAGAAATGACAACACTGACAAACATTGTATTGAAGGATTCGTGCGAATAGCTGTCTCTGACTCCGGGAAAGGTTATTGATTACACAGACATTGACAGAATTTTTGACTTAATACTGACTTGTCGGGAAAAGGCTTCGGCATCGGACTTAATCTCAGTAAAAAATCATTGAATTACATCATGGCCGCATAACTGCTGAAAATCGTAATGACAAACCAGGGATGCAAAAACAATAGACTCAAACATTATGCCTGGATGACATTATAGATTTGAGCCAAAATTCATATTATTACATCGCATAGAGTATCCTATACATCGGAATCCTTAGCGATCATCTATCAGCCACTGTCCACTCGGGATTTTTGCGACGGGAGAATCCCCACACAAACAGCCGGTTGACAAACGAGTATTTCAGCCCTGCATAGTGTCGCGCTTTGTGAGGACAGACCGCGATACATCTGCCGCAGGATATACATTTGTCATTGTCGGTAACATACGGTTCGGCCGGACTTATAGCTCTGGCCGGACACATGTCGGCACACTTATGGCATGACCGGCATACTTTACGGTCGGCTTGCGGATGCAGGGGTACTCCAGCTATTTTCTTATAGGGGCGTTTGCCTTTTACGTTTAAGCCACCCTGTCGGCCGGCCATGACAGCCTCACGGCATGCGTTGCCAAAAGCCTTGAGTTCACGCTTGTCCTCCATGTCGGGCCGTTCCGAGCCCACAGTCGGGAATATTGAATGTTGACCGATAAAGGCACAGGCACCTATTACGTTGAATCCACACTGAGTAAGAATGTCGGTCAATTCGAGGAGCGCGTCGTCATAATCTCGGTTGCCATACACTACCATCGCTATCGCCTTCGCGCCATTGCCTTGCAATCGGCATAGGCTTTCAGCCACCATCCCGGGAAGTCGTCCGCCATAAACAGGAGCGGCGACTGTCACAATATCTTCTCCACCGGGATTAGGCATCTCCGCATTGAGGTTATCTGCAAGATTGATATCCGACACCGATTCCACGCCCAGTGTCGAGACTACAGCTTCGACACATTTACGCGTAGTGCCTGTCGCACTGAAATATATATTATATAAATGTGATTGGTTCATGTCGTTATGGATTATAATATTGCAAAATTACGAAAATTCACGTTATTCTCCTATATACGGCATGAACCACAAAATGTACTCTTTGTCACATTATATGTCTGATTTGTATGTCATCAGATATAGGCGACACAGGAGCAGACTCGTCTTTGAGGCTGTGTAACAACCAAAGTTAGGCAACCTCACCATAACGGTTTCGCAATCGGCTCAAAAAGGGATGATTATCACGAGATGACCATTCCCTCGCGTAGAGCCTGCTCCATATCGGGGCCTTTGATGCGACGTACCAAAGCCAAGGCGAAATCAAGCGTAGTGCCGGGCCCCTGGGATGTTATCAGTCGGTCGCCGACCACCACCGAAGACTCGGAATAGCGGCCGCCTCTCTTTATGAAATCATCTTTAAGAAAAGGATAACCTGTTGCCTCCTCGTCCTTTAGTATACCAAGCGGACCGAGCACAAGGGCCGGAGCCGCGCATATGGCAGCTATATTGCCTCCCTCACGCCAATGTCTCCCCACCGTTTCACTCAACTCCGTGCTGAGATTCACAGCCTCTTCAGTCTTGTCGGCTCCCGGAAATACGAGCCAATCGATAAACTCGGGGCGCAGGTCGGAGAGAGCCATATCGGCAACTATTAGATTGCCGGTCGCTCCTTTTACAAGACGGTTTTCGGTCATGGAGACTGTATAGACTTCGATGCCACCACGTCGCATCACATCTACCGGGCCTATGGCTTCTATCTCATCAAAGCCATTACCGAGCATTACAAACACCGCTTTGGTCACAGGGATGGCCGCTGACGGGATAAGGATACTGTTTTTTGTCATGATTTGTGATTTTATTTTAAGTTTTTGTTAACTTTGCAAAGGATAACTGCTACCCGTTGTATAGCGCAAAGTTACAAACCAAGACTTTACCGCACAAGAGGTTACCACACACTCACCTACTTACCTCAAACTCACTTTCAGTCAATATCAGCCCAATGGACAACAAAAAAATTTCCGAAAAATATTCCTGCATTGCCTCATGTCCCATGCGAAATGTCATAGCCCACTTTGCCAACAAGTGGTCGATGCTCCTCCTCGTCATCCTTGACGAATATGGGGTGATGCGTTTCAACGAACTTTCGCGGGCCATTCCCGACATCTCGCCCAAAGTCCTGTCGGGCCATCTCAAGACACTTGAATCAATGGGCCTGGTCAGGCGCGAGCTTTATGCCGAAGTCCCGCCACGCACCGAATATCACCTCACCGACCTTGGCAAATCACTCATCCCTATCCTCAACAGCCTCTCCGATTGGGGACGCCAACATCTGACTACCATTCAGAAAAACATGTCACGATAACACAACTCCGGTCAGCCCGTGGGGCAGTTCAAAAAAATCCACATCTTTAAAAATATTTTCAACCCTCGCATGTCCGCGTCACGCGATACGAAAAGTAAGTTTCCTATGGCACCGTCACGCCATCGTGATGCATGGACTATGCGTCGGATGTAACATGTGTGTCACTGTGTGTCCGCAGGGATGTTTCCGCAAGAATGACAAAAAGCTCTAAAAATCCGCCACCATAAGCAACCGTCCGCAATCGTGCCAATCACCAATCATCTCTCCGCGCTCACTCGCCTCGATCAGTTTGTTTAGCCGGGAGATGAATATCTGCCTACAATTCCTGTTGCGCTGGATATTGTCAATTCTCACTCTTCGATATAGCGCGGGAAATGTAAGAAAATTAGTCCATGCTGTCGGATTGGATTGAAATGCCTCCGTCACCTCCGCGTCAATCACCATATCCGCATCAAGGTCGGGACACACGGCACGGCCGCTGTCGGTCATCAGCCCGAGAGATTCCAGTCGCCTGCACCGCGCTTTGTTGAGCTCGGTCCACCGGCCATTCTTGGCGCGCGGGCCGAAACGTTGCAGAGCCACTCCTTCGACCCTTTTCAATGTCGAATCAATCCATCCGAAACACAACGCCTCCACCACTGCGTCAAGATACCACAACGAGTCGGCCGGAGGAGTTTTGCCCCTCTTTACCGCTATCCAGCACTCGTTGTCTGTGGCATGATGTTCCGCAAGCCACCTGCGAAAATCCTCACGGTGACGTATGTCAAGAATATTTATCGGTATCAATCGACCTGTAATTTATTATTGTTTGACCATACGTGCTCTGATTGCGGCGGCAACCATGCCAAGCACAAAATAAACGGCCGCATACACTATAAACCACGGCTCTCTGATGTCAAAAAACATCCACGTACCGACAAGAAATGCGACCGACGACACGAGAGGCAGATACCACATGTGTCTGAAATCACGGCCGCATCTCATCCCCAGCACAATGGAATAGGCCGGATTGACCACAAAAAACAATAGCATACATAGTGCCATGCCCGAACATTCCGATGCCAATCGGGCTACTCCGAAAGGGAGCAGAAACATTACGGCTATTGACACACACAGCCACACAAAGATGGAGCTATCTGAAGTTTTCATTATTCTATATTTATATTCCTCTGTCGGTTTATCATTATCTGATCAAAATTCTCATGTCCCCACTTGAGAAGCGCGCTTACATGCGGGAGCAGTGTCCGGCCAAAATCGGAGATGGAATATTCCACTCTCGGCGGGACATCGGGATACAGCTTGCGACTGACAATGCCATCGGTCACAAGCTGCCTCAACACCTGTGACAACACTTTTTCCGACACCGACGGTATGTCACGATACAATTGATTGAAACGCACGGGCTCGCTCTCGGAAATCTTCACGAGAACCACCAATGCCCACTTGTTGCCTATCCATTCAAGCATCGGGGCGGCTTTACAATATCCGTAATCCAATTTTTTTGCCATTGCAAACTGTCATAAAGATACTGACTCACAGCTAAGCTAACCTCTCGGTAAGGGGCAAACCTTTTGGTAAGTCATTGTTATATCAAGGCTTATAATCTAACTTTGCAGTACAAAGTTAATAAAAAAGTAATAATCATGAAAAAAATAGTCATTATAAACGGTAGCCCGCGACTCAATGGCAATACCGCCAAGCTGACTTATGCATTTGCTCAGGGAGTTAAATCCATATTGGATGATGCTGAAATCATAAATGTCAATTTGTATCAGCTCAGCTACACAGGATGCAAAAGCTGCTTCGCATGCAAAGCTAAAAATAGTCCGACATACGGGAAATGTGCCATTAACGACGATTTATCCGAGGTCCTTGACCATATATATGAGACCGATTGTCTCGCTATAGCCTCACCTGTATATCTCATGGACATAAATGGGCAGACCAAAAGTTTTCTTGAACGTCTATGCTACCCGTTAGGCTCATATGAGAAAGGTTATCGCTCACTTGCCCGCAAAAGAATACCGGTTGTCACGTTCTACACAATGAACACTACAGGCGACAATGCTCCTCTGCGGGCCTTTGAAAATACCGAAATGTTTCTCGCCCATATTTTTTCACAACCACGACGCATCTGCTCATTCAACACTTATCAGTTCAGCGACTATTCAAAATATGTGGTAGAAACATTCTCTGAGAGAGAAAAAGCCGAATATCGCGACAAGCATTTCAATGACGACATCACAGCCTCATACAATGTCGGCAAAGAAATAGCCGACCTTATGTAAGCACTGTTTTGATATAGTCACCTTAATTTATATTGCGCAGCACTGCAGAGGCAGATGTCGCGCAATTGGTCTGCAAGCGACCGGGGAGACTCCACTACTATGCCGGCTCCGAAACTGAGCAACTGGGCCACAAATTCATGATTGAGTACAACCGTCATCTCAAACGTCATTGACCCGTCATCCGGACCTTTACCGACAAGACGCTGCGAAGAGTGAAGCGGTTTGGTGAGAATATACCCTGCCTGTGACTTGTCAGCTTTTATACGCACTGTCTCCTTGCTCAGTCCCGGATGCTTGGTCACCCCGACCACATCGTCAAAATAGCTGTCATCAAACTCCGGATTGTCTCTGAACGGAATGTCGGGGCATGGCTGAAAATCCACTATACGGTCAATGGCAAGATTGAACAGCTTCATATCCTCCATTCGTGACCCGAACAAAAACCAACGGTTGCGATATTCCTTCAACAGATAGGGATACAACATAAACCGTTTAGTCCGTCGGGCATTAAACGACCGATAGTTGACACTCACTGTCAGGCGCGCGGCAATGGCATCATAGAGAGGATTGAGATATTCAAGCCCGCGGAGACTCGGGTTGCGTTCAAAGTCTATGATATTACGGCGTTTGCCGACCGCCTCACCCACCTTATCCTGGAGACGTCCCACCACATCGGCCATTTCATGAAAGCGGTCAAACTCATCAAACTGCCTCAGAAGGTCAATAGCACGATTGAGCACATCGATGTCATGCTGCGAAAGCGGCCGATTGCTAATGGAATACTGCGGGTCGGCATATCGGTAATATTTTCTGTCATATACCTCTATCGGAGCCTCATATCCAAGACGGTCGGAACGCATCATCTGTATGTCGAGTTGCACTGTGCGCGTACTCACCATGTCAGCCTTTCCCTCATACTCATAGAGCGCGTCGCTACATGCGTCCACAAGATCCTGCAATGTCCATCTCCGACCTGTGTTGCGCAGACAACGGTCGATGGTGCGATAGCGCAAAAGCGCGTTTTTATTTTGTGCCATAGATGTTTTTTCGCAAAAATACAATTTTACACCAACTACGCAAAATCATTGCGCAGCGACTCCTCAACTTTGCACCACAAACCTCAAAAACCGACCGATTATGAAAAAAGACACCATATTCTTTACTGCCGACGGCAAAGGTCTGACCTCCACATCAGCCAACCACATAGCTAATCTTGCCAAAGAGATGATACGCAACATCCTGACTTTGCTTGACGAGATGACATTCTACTCCACCAATGTGTCGCTAATAAGTGGTAATAAACCTCACACACTCAATCAAGGCATAACCGACACAGACGTTATGACCGTAATTGATAAGCTACACGAGGTGTCGGCCGCCAAGTCATTGATAGCCTGGTTGCGCGAGGCCATAAAGGCCCGTGAGCGGCTTCTGGACGAGACAAGAGACCTTTCACTCGAACAGTTTGCCGAAATTGAGGGCATAGAACTCAAAGAGCGTCCACAACAGGAGAAAATAATGACCGAGGACGAGTATTTCGCCTCCCGTCCCCTCGACGAGCGTTGCCGCTACTACGAGCTGGAGACCCTCGCGTCGACTTTAGGTAAAGCCATCCATCCCGGAGGCTCATTCGCCGAAGCCCGCACCGACCTTCAGGCCAAGGTTTCAAAGCCGCATTCAGTCGAAGGCAACGGACGCGACACCCTCATCTACACCTACGCTCCGACTGTCGACGAGTCGGTAGTCGAGGATGTATACTTCAACATCCAGAAGCAATATCGCGAAGCACAGTCTCGGCTCAACTCGATGAAACACGAGTGCCTCAAGGCCATCGAAGAGTCAACAGTAGCCGCTACGGGCAAATACAGCAAAGACTTGGCTGAATGGACCAACCAACGCACACTGCTCGAGGCACGACGTATGGAATATATCGAACGACGGGCCAAAGAGCTTAACGCTCTACGCATCATAATACCTCAGTCACTCACCGATATTTACGAAAAGGTCTCTGACCTTCATAAAAACAAGGCGTAAGGTCTGGTTACGGCAGCCCGATCAGGGTGCCGCAACCTCAGGGGCCTCGAAGACGGCCATCCATATCATGCATAGCCGCCACGTGCGGCATTTTACAGGACCGGGACTCTTGAATGAGTCCAAAATGGCCGGATTGCCATAATATTCCATGCCGGTGACAGGCGGTGACCCGCCTCGAGGCTGATTTCGCTTTCGACAGGCAATCCGGGTTTTCGTTTTAGTCCTTGGTCTTGATTATGTCGGCCCGATTCAACGACCCGCCTAACGCCACGAGAGGATACGCTTCTGCCGTTGTTGGCTCACCGTTGTCAGACAACAGCAGCAACCGTCATCCTCTCGTTTTTTCATTTTGCATTCCGAATAATAATCACTACCTTTGCAGTGCCGATTATAAGCAGCGTTTTGTAATCCTCATCGGAGGGCACAATATATTGCCGGATAAGATGACTGGGTAAAACCTCAATTCTTATACGGCTATTTTTACGTCCAACCCTTATAATAAATGATGAGACCATGCAACGTGACTCTATTGATTTGGGGAAGGTAAACATTCCCCGCCTTTTCAGGCTCTATTTCATCCCTACCCTTCTCGGCATGCTGTCGATATGTGCGGTTACAGCCACCGACGGCATCTTCATAGGACGTGGAGTGGGAAGCGACGCCCTTGCGGCGGTCAACATATGCATCGCCCCGACAATGGTCATGATGGGAATAGCCCTCATGCTCGGAGTCGGCACATCGGTAGTGTCGTCAATACATCTTGCCAACGACAATATCAAGGCCGCACGCCTCAACGTCACTCAGGCTCTGGCCGTCAACACAATCGTGGTGGCCATATTTCTTCTGCTGACACTTGTGTTGCCCGACACTACAGGCCGTCTGTTGGGCAGTTCCGAGTCGCTCATGCCACTCGTCCGTGACTATATGCCCTGGATTTTTGTCACATGCATGTTTCAGGCCTGGTGTGGCATCGGCCTGTTTGTAGTGAGACTTGACGGAGCTCCGCAATATGCCATGTGGTGCAATGTGATACCCGGTCTGCTCAACGTCGTGCTTGATTACCTGTTCATCTTTCCTCTCGGCATGGGAGTGAGAGGAGCAGCCATCGCCACATGCATCAGTTGTGCCACAGGCGGTGTCATGGTGATAGGCTACCTGGGATTTTTCGCCTCCACGCTAAGGCTGATCAGACTAAAGTTCAGCCGCAAGAGCCTGGCTCTGACCATACGCAACATCGGCTATCAGTGCAAGATAGGCATCTCGGCACTGCTCGGCGAAGCCACAATGGGTGTATTGATGCTGACCGGCAACCTTGTGTTCATGCACTACATGGGCGATGACGGTGTGGGTGCGTTCAGCATCGCATGCTATTACTGCCCCTTTGTGTTCATGATCGGCAACGCCATAGCCCAGTCGGCCCAGCCGATAATAAGCTATAACTACGGGCTCGGCAGCAGCCTTCGGGTAGTGGCTACCGAAAGGCTCGCCATAATGTCGGCCATCATATGTGGTGTCATTGTCACAGCGACATTTACTCTCGCACCCTCCGCAATGGTCCACCTGTTTCTCGACGGTGACACTCCGGCCGCCGGAATCGCAGTGGAGGGTTTCCCGTATTTCTCGGCTGCATTTGTGTTTTTCATATTCAATCTCACTGCCATAGGCTACTTTCAGAGCGTTGAGAAAATTGCGCCCTCGATAACGTTTGCCCTCCTCCGAGGTGTCATCTTCCTCGTACCGGCATTTGTAATCATGCCCATGTCGCTGGGCGTCCATGGCATTTGGCTCGCACTGTTTGTGTCCGAACTGCTCACAACACTATTCATTACAGGCTATTATATCTACAATCGCCGCCACATCCGACATTCACTGACATCCACATGTCCACGATGATTGATTTTTATTTGCTCAGGTGGCCGATTCTTGGTATATTTGCAGGATAAACCGACACCTGTACGTAATGATTGCAGACAAAATATCCGACTTTTTCAACGCCACCGGCCAATCGCTCAAAAGCATTGTCAAGCTGGCATTGCAGTCGCGACGTCCTTCAGTCAGCCATGCCGACCGCCGGGGGTGTCCGCTGATAATACTCGGCAACGGGCCTTCACTTGCCCGTAACATCGCGGAAGACATGGAGTTGCTCACCGGCTGCGACACTCTCGCTGTAAATTTTGCCGCCAACACGGATGAATTTATGGGCATACGTCCGCGCTATTATCTGCTTATGGATCCCCACTTCTTCAGTCTTCCGTCATCTGATCCGAATGTCACCCGACTCTATACACGTCTCGACAGTGAGGTCGACTGGGAAATGACTCTCTTTATCCCTACTGGCCGCAAGCCGTCGGCACTCGGCATAAACAACCACCACATACACATCGAACAATTCAATCCCGTAGGCGTGGAAGGCTACGACTGGCTTGTGAAAAAAGCATGCGACTCAGGCCGCGGACTGCCGCGTCCACGCAACGTGCTCATTCCCGCCATCATGACCGGCATATGGCTCGGATACAAGGAAATATACCTGCTCGGAGCCGACCATAGCTGGCTGCGCACACTTGATGTGGACGAGGACAACACTGTGGTGAGCATACAGCCCCACTTCTACTCCGACGGCGAAGAGGAACACCGACGCGTGGCGACAATGTTTCGCGACATACGCCTTCACGAATTGCTGTGGGGATTTCATCTCGCCTTCAAGGGCTACCACGCCATCCGGCGATATGCCTCGACCGTCGGAGTCAGCATCTATAACTCCACATCCGGCTCATATATCGATGCTTTTCCCCGCAGGGACATACGCTCTATCAACATTCCCGACAAGACCATACCACAATAACAATACACGACCTTCAATAAACAATCTCTTATGGAAACAGGCACAATTATCCCCGACATACTCGGCTCCGACCAGGACGGCAAAATCATCAGGCGCAGCGACTATCCTGGACGCAGCATAGCCCTTTACTTCTATCCCAAAGACTCGACTTCGGGATGCACCGCCCAGGCATGCAATCTGCGCGACAATTATCAGAGCCTGCTCGATGCCGGCTATCAGGTGATAGGCGTGAGCGTCGACAATGCCGACTCACACAAAAAATTTATAGCCAAAAACTCCCTGCCATTCCCGTTAATCACCGACACCGACCATAAACTCGTGACCGAGTTTGGCGTATGGGGCGAAAAGTCAATGTACGGACGCAAATATATGGGCACATTCCGCACCACATTCATTATCTCTCCCTCAGGCGAAGTGACCCGCATCATCACCCCTAAGCAGGTCAAGACCAAAGACCATGCCGCACAGATACTTGCCGAGTGACATTCCACACATCACCACATAATCGGCCGAAACTGTTGAGTTGTTGGCAAAAAATGATTACCTTTGCACTCGTAATCTGAAGTAACCTTTATGGATCACAACGTAAAGCAGACTCTGCTTGACAAACGCTATCTGCGCATGGCCCGCATATGGGCCGAAAACTCCTATTGCGAACGTCGCAAAGTGGGCGCACTCATGGTAAAGGACCGCACGATTATATCCGACGGTTTCAACGGCACTCCGGCCGGATTTGAAAACGTGTGTGAGGACGAAAACGGCAACACCAAGACCTACGTGCTCCATGCCGAAGCCAACGCCATAACCAAAGTGGCCCGTTCGAACAATTCAAGCGAAGGTGCGACTCTCTACATCACCGCTTCGCCTTGTCTTGACTGCGCCAAACTCATCATTCAGGCCGGCATACGCAGGGTGGTGTTCAACGAGCTCTATCGCATCACCGACGGCATAGACCTTCTCACCCGTGCCGGCATCGAATGTCAACACATATCCGAACCTCTGTAAGCTCAATAACCTATAATATTTTTTAGGCCCTCCTATTAGACTCTCATGAACAATCGCCTTAAGAACCCCAGCGTCTGGATGCCCTTAGCTCTGGCCGTTGCCCTTGTTGCGGGCATGTGGATAGGCAGCTCTTTTTTCAACAGCCGTCACTCTTGGAACTCCCGTACCAAGCTCGACACCATTCTCGAACTCATTGACAAAAACTATGTCGACGAGATTGACACCGACAGCATCCTCGAGGCTTCCTTCTCGGGACTGATGTCTCATCTCGACCCCCATTCGGTCTACATTCCCGCCTCTGATCTCCAGAGTGTCAACGAAGAACTGGAAGGATCATTCTCGGGCATCGGCATATCTTTCAATATGCTCGGTGACACCATCAATGTGCTCGAAGTAATATCGGGAGGCCCGTCCGAAAAGGTCGGCATACTCCCCGGCGACCGCATCATCACCATCAACGACTCGCTCGTGGCAGGTCAGAAATGGGAAAACAACAAGGTGATGAAACATCTCCGCGGCCCCAAAGGCTCAATAGTGCGCCTCGGCATCAAACGCCCCACAGCCGCCGAACTGCTTCCCTACGAAGTGACACGCGATGACATACCCGTCACTTCCATTGACGCATCCTACTTTCTTGACAACGGCATAGGATATATCAAAATCAACAAATTCGGAGCCACAACCTATAGCGAGTTTCTTACTTCGGCAGTCACACTCATGGCCGAAGGTGCCGAAAAATTCATAATCGACCTTCGCGGCAACGGAGGCGGATTCATGGATCACGCCGTGCTTATGGCCAATGAGTTTCTTCCGGCCGGCAGTCCTATCGTATCTATCAAAGGAAAACACACCTCGCGCAACAACGCCACATTCAGCGACGGGTCAGGCACTCTCAAAGACAAAGAGGTCGTAGTGCTCCTCGACGAGTTCTCGGCAAGCGCGAGCGAAATTTTCGCCGGGGCCATGCAGGACAATGACCGCGGCATCATAGTGGGCCGACGCTCTTTCGGCAAAGGTCTGGTACAAAACCAGCTCGAGCTCCCCGACAGCAGCGCGCTGCGCCTCACCATAGCCCGATATTACACACCCTCGGGCCGTTGCATACAGAAGGACTATGCTCCCGGTGCCGACTATGAACGCGAGCTACTCAACCGATATGAACATGGCGAACTCTACACAGCCGACTCCATCAAGCAGGACCAAAGCAAACAGTTCACCACCCTGCACGGCCGCACAGTGTATGGAGGTGGCGGCATCACTCCCGACATCTTCGTGCCTAATGACACCACCGGTGTCACCTCCTATTATATTAATGTGGTAAATGCAGGACTGATCCAGAAATACACCTTCGACTACACCGACCGCAACCGCGAGACTCTCAGCAAGAGTACCGACGGACGTCAACTGCTCACCCTTCTGCCTGATGACGACACTCTCCTGCAGGACTTTGTGGCTTATGCCAAGAAAAACGGGATAGCTCCGCGATGGTATTACATAAACCTTTCACGCGATTTGCTTGTTAATTCCTTGAAAGCCATGATTGCCCGCAATATTCATGGAGTGCAGGGCTACTATGAGGTCGCCAACGACAACGACCCCACAGTCTCGGTAGCTCTCGATGCTCTCTATGAAGGGCTGACGGCTTTCCCTATCACTAAATAGAGAATAACAAGCAATGAACAAAAGCGATATCCGACGCAGAGTCAAAGCCCGTAAGACCATGCTCGATGACACCGAGCGCGACAGGGCTGCACGTGATGTGTTTTCACTCCTTGAGCAGACCGCCGCATTCATGCTCGCCGACAGGATACTCATGTATCACTCTCTGCCTGACGAACTGTCGACTCATGAGTTTATACGCCGGTGGGCTCCGCGCAAGCACTTCTATCTGCCGAGAGTCAACGGTGTCAATCTTGATATACTCCCTTATGACGAGTCACGCCTGTCACTCGGGTCATTCCACATTGAAGAGCCCACAGGCAACGACACCACCAACATCAACGAAATCGAATTGATAATAGTGCCCGCTGTAGCCTTTGACCGTCATGGCAACCGTGTAGGACGCGGCAAAGGTTATTACGACCGTCTGCTCTCCGACTCCAAAGCCACCAAGATTGGCGTCGGATATGATTTTCAGCTCATCGAGGAGGGCATCGATACCGATCCACATGACGTGCAGATGGATATGGTCATAACCGAGACCCACCACATCGTCATACGATAAGCTGAAATTACAGCCATACAACTTATCATACACCTATAAGCCCACGGACATCGGCTGTTCGTGGGCTTTTTATGTCTGTTCATTTAAAAATATTGTGATATTAACTGATTATTTCCTTACTTTGTATAAACAAAACGAAGTAACATGAAGCTCACGCGCAACCGTCACTACGAGACCCTGACCTATATCGGATTGTGGCTGCTGGTCATAGCCTTGTATATGCTCGTCACTATCCGCATCCGCAGCATGGACAGCCTCACGCCTGTCAATGAGGAAATATTTGTCCGCATGGCAATGACTCTGACTCCCTTTGTCGTACTATTCGCCATTCACAACTGGCTGATAATACCGCGCCTGTTGTTTCGCAATCGGCTATCGGCCTATTTCATGTGCACATTGCTGGCATTGGCACTTGTGTGGTCTTATCAGTATTTCCACTTCATGCATGAAATTTCGACGCGACCCATGCGCCATCCCATGCCTCCGATGCCCCACCATGTGTTGCCGCTACCACTGTTTCTCGACTTTGTGTTCTCGCTTCTCATCATAGGAGCCAATCTTGTGATTGCATTGCTGTTTCAACGGTTTGCCGACCGGCTCGAGCGAGAAAGCCTCATGAAAGCCAACGCCGAAAACCAGTTGAGTTATCTTAAGGCCCAGATTAACCCCCACTTCTACATGAACATGCTCAACAATATCCACGGCCTGATTGAAATCGACCCTGACAAGGCCCAGGATATGGTCATTGACATGTCGCGGCTCATGCGATACATGCTCTATGAATGTTCCCAACCGCGCATTTCACTCTCGGCCGAGATAGAGTTCCTTGACAATTATCTCCGTCTAATGCGCCAACGCTACCCTGCCGACAAAGTAGCCATCACAAGTGATTTCCCCGATCGGCTCCATACGACAGGTGTGATGGTGCCGCCGCTGATATTCCTCGTGTTTATCGAAAACGCGTTCAAACACGGCATCACCTATCGAGAGGAGTCATATGTAAGCGTCAGCATACGTGTTGCCGACGGCAAAGTAGAGTTTCACTGTCTCAACAGCAATCATCCTTCGTCAGCACCTCACACTCCGGGCATAGGACTGACCAATGTGGAGCAACGGCTCAATCTCATCTACGGCCCCGGGCACTCGCTTGAGACAATAGCCTCCGACACTTCCTATAACGTCAATCTCATAATACCCGTACATGAAACTCCTGACAGTAATAATTGATGACGAACCTATCGCGCTCGAAAAGTTGCGTAGCTATGTGGAGAAGACTCCGTTTCTTCAACTGGCCGGGGCTTTCACCAACGGCATGGACGCACTCGGCATGATTACATCCGATGGCAATGTCGATGTGATATTCACCGACATAAACATGCCCGACATAAACGGGCTTGAGATGGTGGGCGCGCTGACGCGTCCGCCACTCATCGTATTTATCACAGCCCATCCTGACTATGCCGCCGAGAGCTATCGCCACTCGGCCGTCGACTATCTGCTCAAGCCTTACAGTTTTGCCGATTTTCAGCGTGCGGCCACCAAGGTGATGCAACGCTACCAACTCGATCACAGCTCGTCGACAGCCGACATGACGGCCGACATCCGGACTCCCGGCCCGGACTCAGGCTCACTTTTTATCAAGGTAGACTATCGCTACATACGCATCAGTCTCTCCGACATCCGATACATCAAAGGCTATGGCGAATATCTGCAGATATACACCACTACCTCTTCATCACCCCTCCTCACGCTCAGTTCCTTTGCAGCCATACGCGAAAAGCTCTCCCCCTCGTTTCTGCAGATACACAGGTCATATATCGTCAATATGAACCACGTGCTCCACATTGAGCGAGCCCGCATAGTCATGGACACCGACACATATCTGCCGGTTGGAGACAGCTATAAGAGCAACCTGCAGAGCTACCTCTCGTCCCATTCCATAGGCGGCGCGTCACGCAAGGAATAATCATAAGTCAAGAGCCGGTTCATTGAACATATGTGCCCGTTGGTTGAATCAAATTCACCGCGGGCACATATTTTGTGTAATATTGCAGTGTAATTCTAACTGCAATAAATGACGATATGAGAAACCAATTCATTACCGCTATGCTCATCGGCTGCGGAGTCCTTACGGCCGGAGCCGACACATGGAGTTACCGCGACTGCGTGGACTATGCTCGCGACCACAATATATCGCTACGAAAATCACAACTGAGCGAAGAGTCTTCGAACATCAACCTCGACGAAGCCAAAGCCCAATGGCTGCCGACTCTCGACTTTGCCACCTCTCACGGATATGTTAACACTCCGTTTGCCAACGGTTACAAGAACGGCTACAACAGCACCTACGGACTCAATGCCGGATGGACTGTATGGAACGGCGGCGAACGCGAAAACACCATCAAGCGCAACGAGCTTCAGACAAGTATCGACCGGCTGAACACCGCCGACATCATGCGCACTCTTGAGACCGACTTGCTGCAGGTGTACATCAACATCCTTTATGCCAAAGAGTCGATAGGCATATACGAGGAAGCTGTAAAACTGAGTGAGGCGCAGGCCCAACGTTCCCGCGGCCTCATGGAAGCCGGCCGTATCTCACGTGTGGATTACGCCCAGCTCCAGGCTCAGTATGAACAGGACCGATACAATCTGGTCAATGCCAAAGGCACATACGATGCCCGCCGCATGGAACTAAAAAAGCTTCTCGAGCTCGGCATAGACACTGACATCGAACTTCAGGACGTGGAGTGGACCGCCGAGCAGGTGATGGCCTCGCTGCCCGACATGGCGGAAAGCTATCGGCTGGCTACAGTGACCGATATTAAACTCAAGGGTCTCGAACTGGAGATTGACGGTTCAGATCTCGACATTGCCATCGCCAAGGCTTCGGGACGTCCGCGCCTGTCACTCAACGCCGGAATCGGCACCGGCTATGCTGCTCCCGGTCTTTCGTTCGGGTCATCCATAAAACAAAACCTCAACGAGTCAATCGGCCTCACACTGTCTGTGCCTATATTCAACAACAAGCAGACCAAGTCGGCCGTAGCCCGTGCAAACGTCCAGAAAATGAACGTCCGGCTCGACATCGACCAACGGCAGACCGAACTGGCCCAGACCGTAGAAAACTGGTATATCGACACCCGCTCTTCACAGTCACGCTATGAGGCTGCTGTCGAACAGCTCTCATCGGCACGACTGACCAACGAACTGACCAACGAGCAGTTCAGCCTCGGTCTCGTCAACCCAGTGGAACTGATGACAGCCCATAACAATCTTGTCGAGGCGAGTCATTCACTCCTTCAGGCCAAATACATGGCCATGCTCGGTCAGAAAATGATTGAATTTTACCGCACATCAACCATAACACTCCCCTAACAAACAATTACCATATGAAAATATCAGGATTATCGCTCACTCTGCCCCTGGCACTCCTGTTGTGTGCCTGTGACAAAGAACCGGCAGTGCAGATTGAGACCGTAAAGGCCGAACTCGGCGAACTCACCGAGACAGTTACAGCCACCGGCGAAGTTGAATCAGTGACACAGGTCGACGTCGGCACACAGGTGACCGGCATCATCGACAAACTCTATGTCGACTACAACTCAGTCGTGACAAAAGGACAGCTTATCGCCGAAATCGAGAAGACTCTGCTCCAGAGCGAGCTCAACAGTGCCGAAGCCAATGTCGAGTCGGCCCGCGTGACCTATGAGTACAATCTCACCAACTACAACCGCGACAAAGCTCTGCATGACAAGCAACTGATAAGCGACTATGAATTTCAGACCACGCAAAAAGACCTCGAGGTGTCAAAGACTTCCTATGACAAAGCCAAGGCCGACCGCGTGCGCGCAGCAAAAAACCTCAACTACGCTGAAATCTACTCGCCAATCGACGGCATTGTAATCTCGCGTGAGGTCGAGGTAGGCCAGACCGTTGTGTCGAGCATGAACGTGGCCAATCTCTACACCATCGCCGACCTTGACAACATGCAAGTGATAGGCAATGTAGACGAGGCCGACATAGGCCGTGTAAAAGTAGGCCAGGACGTGACATTCTCGGTCGACGCTTATCCCGATGATCTCTTCGAGGGCAAAGTCACACAGGTGCGTCTCAGCCCCACCACCGAGAGCAACGTCGTGACATATGAAGTGGTGGTTGCCGCTGCCAATCCGGAGCACAAACTCATACCCGGCCTGACCGCCAACCTTACTATCTATGTGATACGCGAACAGAATCTCCTGCTCCTCCCGGCCCAGGCCTTCAAATTTGAGCCGGAAGAGAATGACGGCAATGAAAAACTTCCGCAGCCGACAGGCACCCCCGACCGCTCGGGCCTGGCCAAAGACGAACGATACGTATGGGTTGTCGACGGCATGTCGCTCGTGCCAACCGTAGTGAAAATCGGCGAATCAAACGGCATAAAGACTCAGATACTGAGCGGACTTTCCGAAGGCACATCCGTAGCCGTCGGTTACACCGAATCGGCTGTCGCCACAGCCAACACCGAGGCTCAGCGAAGCCCCTTCGCCCCCCAGCCACCGGGACGCAATAAAAACAAAAAATAGGAGACTTCCCACTATGAACGAAAATAAAGAAATAATTCGTGTCGACAAGCTGCGCCGTGAGTTTATGGTGGGCGGCGAGCGCGTCAAGGCTCTGCGCGGGGTGTCGTTCTCAATAGCCGAGGGCGAATTTGTCACCATCATGGGCACATCCGGCTCGGGCAAATCAACACTGCTCAATCTGCTCGGCTGTCTTGACACTCCCACCTCGGGCGAGTATATCCTTGACGGAGTGTCGGTACAGTCGATGAGCAAAAATCAGCGCGCTGTCACGCGCAACCGCAAAATCGGATTTGTGTTTCAAAACTACAACCTCCTGCCCAAAACCACATCTATCGAAAATGTGGAACTCCCTCTGCTCTACAACTCCTCGGTGTCAGCAAGGGAGCGTCGGGAGAGAGCCGTCAAGGCCCTCGAGGCTGTAGGCCTGCAAGACCGTCTCTATCACAAGAGCAACCAAATGTCGGGTGGCCAGCAGCAACGCGTGGCAATTGCCCGCGCGCTGGTCAACGACCCGGTGATAATACTTGCCGACGAGGCGACAGGCAATCTTGACACACGCACGTCGTTCAGCATCCTCACTCTCTTCCAGGAACTGCACAGACGCGGACGTACCATAATATTCGTGACCCACAATCCCGAACTCGCCCTCTACTCGTCACGCAACATCGTGTTGCGCGACGGCAAGGTGGTCTCGGACACTTATAACCCCGCTCCGGCATCGGCTCGCGAGGCCTACGAAGCACTGCCAACCGACAACGACTGACCATGAAATTAGCCAACCTACTCAAAATAGCTCTCAAAGCCCTCAACAATAACAAGCTGAGGTGCTTTCTGACCATGCTCGGCATCATCATAGGCGTAGCCTCGGTCATCACCATGCTCGCCATAGGCCAAGGCTCCAAAAACAGCATCAAGGCCCAGATTTCCGAGATGGGCTCCAACATGATAATGATTCGACCCGGCAATATGCAGCGCGGAGGTGTGCGTCAGAATGCCGAAGACATGCAGACCCTCAAGATCGAGGACTACGAATCCTTGAAATCAGTCCCGGGAGTGGCAGCCGTATCCCCGATGGTCAACTCGAGCGGACAGCTCGTCAACGGCAACAACAACTATCCCTCAAGCGTCAATGGAGTGACACCCGAATATCTTGACATACGCAAACTCAAGGTCAAGGACGGTTCGATATTTTCCGAGCAGGACATCAAGTCGGCTGCCAAAGTGTGTATCCTCGGCAAGACCGTGGTCGACAATCTCTTCTCCAACGGAGAGGACCCCGTGGGCCGTGTGGTACGATTCGGCAAAATACCGCTGACCGTCATTGGTGTTCTTGAGTCAAAAGGCACCAATTCAATGGGCCAGGACCAGGACGATGTGGTGATAGCCCCCTACACCACTGTGATGAAGCGCATACTTGCTGTCGACTATCTTCAGGAACTGTTCGCGAGTGCGGTCGACGAGTCGCAGACCGAGGAGACCATCGACAACATTACCGAGGTGCTACGCGCCAACCATCGTCTGAAAGAGGATGCCGACAATAACTTTGAGATACGCTCCCAGCAGGAACTCAGCCAGATGATGAACTCCACCTCCGACATGATGACAGTCCTGCTCGCCTGTATAGCCGGCATCTCACTCCTCGTCGGCGGCATCGGCATCATGAACATCATGTATGTATCGGTGACCGAGCGCACACGCGAGATAGGATTACGTATGTCGATAGGAGCACGAGGTATTGACATACTGTCACAATTTCTTATCGAGGCGGTGATAATAAGTGTCACCGGTGGTGTGATAGGTATCATCCTCGGCATCATAGCCTCATGGCTTGTGACAGTCATAGCCAACTGGCCGGTGGCCATACAGCTCTACTCTGTAGTGCTATCGTTTGCGGTATGTACCGTCACCGGCATCTTCTTCGGGTGGTATCCCGCCCAAAAGGCATCCAATCTCGACCCCATCGAAGCCATACGCTACGAATAGAGTCTCAGGTCAAAAATAACAGTTGAGGCGTTTTTAATTACTTCAATTGTAATTAAAAACGCCTCAACTGTTATTTTATATTATCTATTCAAACTCTGTGTGCAGAACCATGAATCTGTCAAGTGTCGAGTCAGAAATACGCTTCATTGACGCAACGACACGGTCAAGTGATTTACGCTTCATATCACCACTCTTGGAGTAAAACTTGTCGGCGTAACACACAAGCCGTTCCAACAACGTCTCCGGCATATATTGACCGGGGGGCAACGGAAGCGACTGATTCTTTATATCTTCATCCGAGATTCCGGCTCCAGTGTGACGCTCGGCCACCAGGGCATACTTCTCGCCCAACCCTTCATTTCTTATCAGTCTTCCCCCGAGCACCCCGTGCATTATATATGGCTCCTCGCCATGACAGTCTATATCGGGAGCATCGGTAAGAAATATACCTATATCATGAAGCATCGCCGCCTCACGTATGTCGTCACGCTCAAGCGGCAATGCTTTTTTTTCGGCAATCTCGAGCGCGAGCTGCGCCACAGCCTCGCAATGGCGCATATATATTACCCGCCGGAGAGTCTCCGGCGGGTAATATCTGTCAATGACTTGCTGATATGTCATGAAGTATATTATTCAACTATTGTACACCATCCGTGCTTGTCCTCGATTTCACCGAGACGGATAGCGTTGAGGGTCTCATAGAGACGTGTGGTGATCGGACCGGGCTCCCCGTTTTTGGAAATTACATACTTCTTGCCGGTGTCGAGGTCATCAATCTCGCCTACGGGCGAAGCCACGGCGGCGGTGCCGACAGCAGCGGCCTCGTCAAGCTCTTCAAGCTCATCCACGGTGATGTGGCGGCGTTCTACCTTGATACCCATATCCTCGGCAAGTTGCATGAGGCTCTTGTTGGTGATAGAGGGAAGTATCGAGTTGGACGCAGGTGTGATATAGACTCCGTTCTTGATGGCCATAAAGTTGGCAGGGCCGCACTCATCGAGATATTTCTTCTCCTTAGGGTCGAGATACAGCACGGCTGAGTAGCCAAGCTCATGGGCATGCTCACCGGCAGTGAGCGATGCGGCATAATTGCCACCTACTTTCCAAAGACCTGTGCCGTTAGGAGCCACGCGGTCATACTGGCGCATGATGCAGATATTGGTCGGTTTGAATCCGGTCTTGAAGTAAGGCCCTACGGGTGTGACAAGAATCATAAACAGATATTCCGTAGCGGGCTTGACCCCTACCTGAGCCGACATGCCCAGCTCGATCGGACGGATGTAAAGCGACGCGCCCGAACCGTAAGGGGGCACAAAACGCTCGTTGAGCTTCACCACTTTTATTACCATCTCCTTAAACAGCTCCTCGGGCAGCGGTTCCATAAGGATACCCTTGGCCGACTCGCGAAGACGGCGTGCATTCTCCTCGAGGCGGAAGATACGGATTTTACCATCCTTGCCTCTGAAGGCCTTCAGGCCCTCGAATATCTCCTGTCCGTAATGCAGACAGGTGGCGGCGATATGCATGTTCACCTCTTCGCTCTGAGAGACTTCTATCTCGCCCCACTTGCCGTCACGATAATAGCAACGTACATTGTAATCTGTTGGGATATAGCCAAATGACAGGTTACTCCAGTCTAACTCTTTATCCATGATTCTGTTAAAATTTTCGTTTTAATATGCAAATATAGCGAATTTCTAACAAAAATCAATCAATATACCATAAATTTTCACCGCCACTCATTTTATTATTCATTATTTGTCCCGTGACTCTAACTTTATGCCACAGACGATTGTTTATCTACATAAAAAAATATCCTCTCATTGCATAATCAATAATCCGTTTCAATCTATGCACTGGTTTGTAGAATCACTCCAAAACAATCCGTCCCTTGCCATCTTTCTCACCTTGGGACTCGGCTTTCTTGTAGGCCAGTTGAAATACAAGTCTTTCTCGCTGGGCAATGTCACCTCGGTGCTCCTTGTCGGAGTGCTCATCGGACAGCTTGACATTCCGATTCCGGGCCCTATCAAAAACGCGTTCTTTCTCCTCTTCCTCTTCGCCATCGGTTACAGCGTCGGCCCGCAGTTTTTTCATGCTCTCAAGGGCGACGGCATTAAGCAGGTATTGTTTGCCTGCGTGCTGTGCGTGCTGTGCCTCCTGACTACATGGATAGTGGCACTCCTGATGCACTACGACACCGGCGAAGCCCTCGGCCTTCTTGCCGGCTCGCAGACGATGTCGGCCATAATCGGTGTCGGCTCCGACACGCTCAACTCGCTCAACGTCTCGGCCGCCGACAAGAAAGCCTGGATTGAAATCATGCCTGTATGCTATGCCGTAACCTATGTGTTCGGCACCATCGGTTCGGCTTACATACTCGCCAACCTCGGTCCGGTTCTGCTCGGAGGCATCAAGAAAGTTAAGGCCGAGACTGCCGAGCTTGAGAAGCAGATGAATCAAGGCTCGGCTTTCTCCGACCCTAACTACATCAACGCTCTTCGTCCTGTGGCTTTCCGAGCCTATCGCGTGGAAGCCGACTTCTTCGACACGCCCAAAAGCATCTTGGAGATTGAGTCCTATCTGGCCGATCAGGGACGCCGCCTGTTTGTGGAGCGAGTGCGTCAGGATGGCAAAGTGATGGAGACAGCCCCCGACCTTCGTATCGCCAAAGGCGATGAGATTGTGCTCAGCGGCCGACGTCAGTTCATTATCGGCGACGAGCAGTGGATCGGCTCAGAAATCAACGATGCCGAACTGCTGTCGTTTCCTGCCGAACAGGTCCAGGTTACGGTATCCAAAAAGGGCGCGGCAGGCAAGACTGTCGACCAGATACGTGCTATGAAAGAGATGTATGGCGTCTCCATCAAGAGCATCACCCGCGGCGGCGCGCCTATCCCCGTTCTCGCTCAGGTAAAACTGTGTCCCGGCGATGTCATGACCATTGTCGGTCTCAAAAACGAGATCGAGATTGCCTCACCCGCCCTTGGATATGCCGAGAAGCTTTCCGACAAGTCTGACCTTATCCTTGTGGGACTCGGCATATTTATCGGTGGCATCATAGGCCTGCTCACCCTCCACCTTGGTAAAGTGCCTGTCAGCCTGAGCACCAGCGGCGGCGCGCTCATAGCCGGCCTCTTCTTCGGATGGCTGCGCTCCAGACGTCCCACATGGGGACGCATCCCGAGCCAGTCGATATGGCTGCTCAACAACCTCGGCCTCAACATGTTTATCGCTGTCATCGGCATCAACTCCGGCCCCTCATTTGTGAGTGGTCTCCAACAGGTCGGCTGGATGCTCTTTGTCATGGGTGCCATCTGCACTACAATCCCGCTTGTGCTTGGCGTGATAATCGGTAAGAAAATCTTCAAATTCCCGGCTGCTATCAACCTCGGATGTTGCGCAGGCAGCCGCACCACTACTGCCTCGCTCGGAGCCATACAGGATGCCATAGGCAGTTCCATCCCCGCGATGGGCTACACCGTCACCTATGCCATCGGCAACACCCTACTGATCCTCTGGGGTGTGGTCATAGTGCTCCTCATGAACTGATTGACATCCGTATAAAAAACCGACCGGAGTACAGAAGAGCTCTTCTGTACTCCGGTCGGTTTTTTTTAACTATGTTCTCTTAGATTACTCCATGAGCCGAAAGAAGCATAGTCATATGGTCGCGGAGCTTACGGGCCTCGGCTGCGGCGACTTCAGCGAAATCCTCACCTGTGGAGGCATAGATAATGCCGCGCGATGAGTTGACTATGAGGCCACACTTGCGGGTCATGCCCCACTTGGCCACTTCGTCAAGACTTCCGCCCTGCGCACCCACACCGGGCACAAGCAGGAAGTTGTCGGGTGCCACACGACGCACCTCCGAGAACATCGCGCCCTGGGTAGCTCCGACCACAAACATCAGTTGGTCCTCGTTGCCCCACTTGCGGGCGGTCTCCAGCACGTGCTCAAACAGGCGTGTGCCGGTCATGTCGGTCAGAAACTGGAAGTCACGGCTGCCGGGATTGGATGTAAGTGCGAGCAATATCACCCAACGGCCCTCATAATCCATAAACGGCTTCACGCTGTCAAAACCCATATAGGGTGCCACCGTGATGGCATCGACTCCCATATTCTCAAAAAAAGCACGGGCGTAGAGCGACGATGTGTTGCCTATGTCGCCGCGCTTGGCGTCGGCGATTATGAGCTGATCGGGATAATTCTCACGTATATATTTCACTGTACGGTCAAGAGCCTGCCAGCCCTCCACTCCGAGGCTTTCATAGAAAGCTGTGTTGGGCTTATAGGCCACGCAATAGGGAGCGGTAGCGTCGATAATGGCTTTGTTGAACGTAAAGATAGGGTCCTCCACATCACGGAGATGCTCGGGGATTTTCTTGATGTCGGTATCAAGGCCTACACAAAGAAACGAGCCTTTCTTACGGATGTTTTCAAGAAGTTCTGCGCGGTTCATAACTTATATATAAATATGTGTTTATTGATTATTCTTTTTTGGTAAATATGTAGCCCGACATGTTGAGACTGTTGATTTTATGCCTCTCGTTCCATTCACGTTCTGAGTAATGCACATTCACTTCATATGCTACATATATTGTATCTGAACGGCCCGAAGCCTGATGCAATATCACCGGTTGCACCATGCTTTCCGATGATTTCATTTTCATGATGCTGTCGACAGGCACCTTTATCCCGCAGCCGATGTCTACGATCAGCACACCGTCCTCTATTGTTTTGGGCATAAACACGTTCCAATCCTTGCGTTGCACATTGTCATACCCTTCGGGGATCGCCACCCAACTTGACATCGTTTTGATGATATGGTTGCTGAAATCGCCGGCTGTAAGCTCGACAGTCTCTACATGAACATCGTCCATATCATCGCTTTCGCGCTGCATAAACTCTCCGATGTCTGTAAGATTGGCATATGGGAGTATCGAGGTGGCGAAAAACACCACTGCAAACGAGATGGCCACTCCGTTATATGTGCGGGTGCGCCGCAGACTCAGATAACCGAACACGGCATAACACCACAGATTGAACGTTATGACATAAAGCCGTGTGGGTGTGATCCCGTACTGGTTCACACGATAGGCAAGCCCTACACTCATAAGCACCAGCAGCGGCAGCATGGCCACCGGCAATATGCGCAAAGCCCTGAGTGTAAGGGTGTCGGTTGGATGGGTACGCCTTACACCTTCGAGCATAAACATCGACACGAGCACGGCAAGCGATAGGCCTGACACGGCAAACGTAAGCACGCCTCGGGGCAAATCCCACGTGAAGAGTATCTTGGCTCCGTAGACATACAGTATGCACATATATACGGCCGTGATCATCAACACGAAATATTTGGCCGTGCCACACTGAAATTTCGATGCCTTATACACACCCTCTGTCGCCTCGACCTCGTCACGGCGCGGTATGAGATGGAGAAATATCACAGTGGGAATCATGGCAGTGCATACCACCATTGCACACGTCATTGACGTAAACCCGTCTTTGATGTCAAACAGACTTATGACAGTCATCCATATAATGGAGACTGCCAGACTGAACGCCCAAGAGAAGACTCCGGCTGTGATAAGCCCGCAGGTCTGACGGTTGGTATAATTCCATGCCCACAGTCTGCGCGAAGGCACAAACAGGATGGCCACACACAAAGCCGTCACCACAGCTACGCGTCCTATTACAAAAGCATCGCCAATCACAGTGTCGGAGATGAGGATATAGACACAGTCGGCCCATAGCAGCACATTTGCCACAATCATAGGCCACTTCAACTGACGTCCGAGATATTCACACCACAGTGTCACCGCAAGTGACAAGGGTATGCCGACCCCGCCGAGATACCACAGCGCGCCGACCACACGTTCGCTGCCACGCACAAACTTACCTTCACCGATAATATATACGATGGCCCAAACGGTAGCATACATCACATAAATCATCGTGACAGGAAATCGCGACCACGCGCCGCGAAACGCCTGCACAAGCATATCGGCCGAAATCTTCGACTTACGGTGCAGGTTGTCTTCACCGATGTAGGGAGGAGGAGTTTCCATGCTGATTGGTTTTGGTTACACTGTGATTTGAATGGCAACTGCCGGAATAATAGCGGGATAGAATTGCCTGCTAAAGTTCGGCTGCCTTGAGTTTCTCGGCATTCTCGGCAATGGTGAGCTGGTCGATGACATCCTGTATGTCTCCGTCCATAAATGCCTGCAGATTATATATGGTATAATTGATACGGTGGTCTGTGATACGACCCTGCGGATAGTTGTAGGTACGTATCTTGGCCGAACGGTCACCCGTCGACACCATAGTCTTGCGGCGCGAGGCTATATCGTCGATATACTTCTGATGTTCCTTGTCATATATGAACGTGCGCAGACGGCTCAGAGCACGCTCCTTGTTCTTGGGCTGATCGCGGGTCTCCGTACACTCTATAAGTATCTCCTCGGTCTCGCCGGTATTGGGATTGCGCCACATGTAGCGCAGACGCACGCCCGACTCTACCTTGTTGACATTCTGGCCGCCGGCTCCGCCCGAGCGGAATGTATCCCACTTGATTTCGCCCTCGTTGATTTCCACGTCAAAGGCCTCGGCCTCGGGCAACACAGCTACCGTAGCCGCTGAAGTATGCACACGGCCCTGGGTCTCAGTGGCCGGCACACGCTGCACACGGTGCACGCCCGACTCATATTTCATCGTGCCATACACATTGTCGCCCGTAACGCTCACCACGATTTCCTTATATCCGCCCGCGGCTCCCTCGCTACAGCTCGTAACAGCCACCGACCATCCCTTCGACTCGCAATACTTGGAATACATCTTGAAAAGATCTCCGGCAAATATGGCAGCTTCGTCACCGCCTGTTCCGCCACGAATCTCAAGCACCACATTCTTCGAATCCTCCGGGTCAGCCGGCACAAGCAGGAGCTTAATCTCCTCCTCAAGCGCGGGCAGAGCATCCGTAGCCTCGTCAAGCTCATCCTTGGCCATCTGACGCAACTCGGCGTCTGACTCCGAGCCGAGCACCTCACGCGCCTCCTCGATATTTCCGAGCAGAGTGCGGTAACGGCGAGTGACGGCCGTAAGTTTTTCAAGGTCTTTATACTCTTTGGTCAGACGGACATAACGCTTCATATCCTGGATTACGGCAGGGTCGGTAATCAGAGTGCTTACCTCCTCAAAACGCGCCTCGATGCCATCCAGTCGTGCTAAAAGTGAATTATCGGACATAAATAACTGTTCGGATTGAAATTTTCTACAAAGATAGCGAAAAAAATACCCACTGCAAAAAAGACACAAAAGAAACATCGGGCCGGTTCTATCCGGGACCTCCGCTTCTTTTGTGTCTTTTGTCCGCTTGTATCTCTTGACGCTGAGATTACTTCTTCTTGTTGCGGTTGCCGTAACGGCTCATGAACTTATCCACACGACCTGCGGTATCGACGAGCTTCTGCTTGCCGGTGAAGAAGGGGTGTGACGAGCTGGTGATTTCAAGTTTCACCAGAGGATAGGTAACACCGTCAACCTCGATTTCCTCGCGGGTGGCTACAGTGGAACGAGTGATGAAGATCTCATCGTTTGACATGTCCTTGAATACTACTTCACGGTAGTTGGAGGGATGGATGTCTGCTTTCATTTTAGTATTGCGGTTAAATTGTTAACGAATCATTTAATTGACGTTGGTAGGACGCCTGTATTCGTAATGGCGGTGCAAAGGTAGCAATAATCCCCCATTCCCCCAAATCCCCACGCCACTTTTTTCACCAAAAAATCGCCCGATTCAGCCATCAGCCCGACTCAGCCCCGTCCATTTGCCCCATTAGCCCCATTCGACCCATCCGGCCCATTGCCACCATCCCCGCCACCCTTTGAAAAGTGTGAGCGCGGAAGCGCGAATCCCAGCCCCACCCATTAGCCCCATTTGGCCCATCCGGCCACCCTTTGAAAAAAGCGCGAAGCTTTGTCCCCGCCTCCGAGCTTCAGCTCGGCCCACAGCGCGACATTACCGCACCCCACCCGCCCCCTTCCGCACTACCTTTGCCTACAAAAAAGCAGACATGCACGCAAGGAGGCTCATCACAACCCATCAGCCACGCAAGCCACGCATACCCGACATCTGGTGTCACGGCTTCTCACGCCACCTCGGCAGGGCACTCACCCCCGCCGAGCGAAGCGTCATATCCCGCCTTGAGCAAAACCGCCGCAGCCGCCCCCAACCCGTCATGATCATCGACCGACCCGGCCACGACACCACAGCCATCCTGCGCAGCTACCTCGACTACAGGCTCGCCACATCACCCCCGGGAGCCACAGCCATACTCTGCACCCCCTCGCGACCCGCCCGCATCAGACGCAACAAAAGGCTCCGCCACATCACCTACCGGCAGGCCGACCACATCCGAGGCACCACCCCCGCCTTCATGATGCTCCTCAACGCCCACCAAGCCAAAACCTACTCACCCCTCCTGCGCGACCCGCGCAACTTCAGACGACTCTGTTCAGCACTCTTCCCCATCCTCGACGCCTCAGGCTTCCTCATCATCCACCTTCAGGCCCCCGCAGCCCCGCACCACGCCCCCGGCATCGCCGACTGCCACGCAGCCCCGCAGCCACAACCCGCCGACCCGCCGCCCGTCACAATCATCACCATCCCCGACATGGCCACCCTCACCCGCCTGCTGGCCGCACTCCCCCCATCAGACCCATCGGCCCCATCCGGCCCATCCGACCCGCCCCACCCACTTTAGCGGTACACCGTGCTCCGCAGCCCAAAGCTAAACCGCACGGTAAGCGACCGTTGACATACTGCACACCACCCCACACCCGGCTACGCGACCAAAGTCGCCGCTTGCAAAAAATTATTTCGCCCCGGCATAGCGCATGTATTGGGGATTTTTTGTAACTTTGCAGCGTATTTCAAGAAATAGCTCTTTTAAATTATGATAAATCGAGTTTTGATACGTATAAAGGTAGTTCAGCTACTCTACTCCTACCTGTTGTCGCAGAATGAGTTTCGCATAGAAGCTCAAGTAGAAAACCCTTCGCGTGACAAAAAGTATGGCTATGCGCTATATCTCGACCTGCTGATGCTCGTGCTTGAACTCTCGGGCATTGATGTATCCAACGGTCGTCGCGAGTCTCCTCTGCGCGGCCTATCCCTCAACAAGCACATCCATCAGAGTCTGCTTGCCAAATCGCTAAACTCCAACTTTGAGATTCGAGACATTATAATTAAGGAGCGCGCCAAGCCCGAGGCGTTCGACTCAGTGATACCGACACTTTACCGTGCCATAGCCGAGTTGCCCGCTTACAAGAGCTTCGCAAAGATCAAGGCCCCCACCCTGCATGACGAAGTGACATTATGGCTCTCGATTGTCGAGAACATCTTTGCTCAAAACACCGAGTTCATGGCCATCGCACGTCGCAACCCCGATTTCACCATGGCCGGATTCGAGCGCGGCATAGCCTCACTCAAATCCACCCTCGGCAACTATGGCGACAATCGCTCGTTGGTAATTCACGCCCGCAACTCGCTCGACCATGCCATGGAAAAAGCCTACGAGCTCTACTACAGCCTGCTCCAGCTCGGCATAGAGCTGACCAACGAACAGGCTTTGCGTCTCGACAATGCCAAGCACAAATTCTATCCCACCGATGCCGACCTGCACCCCGACATGCGATTTGTCGAGAACAAATACATTCAGGCCCTCAAATCCAATCCCCGATTCAACGAATACATCGAGAACAACAAAGTCTCATGGGTGGCTCAGGACGTCATGACAAGCACATTGCTCAACGAAGTGATTCAGTCTGATGCCTATCTCGACTACATGGCCTCACCCGGTGAGAAAACCCTCGAAGAAGACGCTGCACTCTGGCGCACTCTCTACAAAAATGTCATCCTCCCGTCCGACACTCTGGCCGAGGCCCTCGAATCGAAATCCATCTATTGGAACGACGACCTCCAGGAAATGGGCACATTCGTCTTGAAAACCATACGCCGCATCGTCATAGCCACAGACGAGGGCTCCGCCTCATCGGCCATCATGCCTATGTACAAGGACGAAGAGGACAGCCACTTCGGTGCCGACATGCTCTCGAGTGCCATCAAGCATTGCGACGAATACAAGGAGCTCATCGAAAAATTTGTCAACACAGCCCGCTGGGACGCCGACCGTCTCGCATTCATGGACATCGTAATCATGGTAGCCGCAATCACCGAGATCATCGACTATCCCGCCATTCCGCTGGCTGTCTCTCTCAATGAGTACATCGAGATTGCCAACCACTACTCAACCCCGCGCAGCGGATCGTTTATCAACGGTATTCTCTACTCAGTAGTCAAATATCTCAAAGAGGAAAACAAAATCTTTAAGAGCTGAACAAACGTTTATACTAATAATTAACTTCGGTAAAAATCAACAAACCACAACCAGATATGCTTAACAACATTCTTCTCCAGACCCAAGGCACAGGATGGGCCAACATCCTGATGATTGTAGTGCTCATTGCTATCTTCTACCTGTTCATGATTCGTCCGCAGCAGAAAAAGCAGAACGAAATCAAAAAATTCCGCGAAGGCATCAAGGCCGGCGACCGTGTAGTCACCGCCGGAGGCATCTACGGCAAAGTACGCTCAGTCGGCGACAACACTTTCGATCTCGAAATTGCCAAGGACGTCCGCATAACCATTGACAAAGGCTCGGTATACCCCTCTGCACAGCAGGCTGCACAGGACGCCCAGGCCGACAACAAATAATCCCGGCCAAGACTCCGCATCCACATGAAGGATAAAGTCAGAGATATCATACAGCGTGTAAGCACAGCCCTTCGCTCAAGTCGAGGGAAGGATGTGCTTACATACCTTATGTTTGTGGCTGTAGCCTTCGTGTTTTGGGTATTCATGTCTCTCGACACCGAGATGCAACGCGACTTTGACGTCCCTGTCGAAATCAGTGAGATCCCCGACAGCGTCACTCTCATAGGTCAGCCCCCAGCCTCATTGGCAGTCAGCGTCAAGGGCAAAGACTCCCACCTCATAAGATTTTTGTGGGGTAAAATGTCGCCTGTAAAATTCAAATGGGCCGACAATGCCTCGGACGGCTCCCTCCTCCTGCCCGCCGCCCGCATGGACACCAAACTTCGCGACTACTTCGGACCGGGCGTCGAGATTGTATCGTGTCGTCCTGACTCCCTGCGCATACCCTACACCTCACAACCGGGCGTTAGGGTGAAACTCATCGTCCAGACCGACATTCACCCCAACCTGCAATACATTGTCTCGGGCACCCCTTACGCCGATGTCGACTCAGTGACCCTATATTCGGTCAACGACATCCCTCATTCACTCAAGATGGTAAGCACCGAGCCGATAGTCAAGTCCGGACTCAAGGACACAGCCCGCTATGAAGTCAAGGTCAAACCGATAGCCGGAGTGCGAATTGTGCCCGACAAGGTGACTGTGACTGTACCGGTCGAGCCCCTCATCGCCCGTAAACGCATGGCTGTCATCGAACCGCAGGGTGTACCCGCCGGAAAGCACCTGGTCACATTCCCCTCCAAGGTCGAAGTATCATACCTCGTACCGATGAGCGCGTATAATGACGAATATCCTCTCAAGGCATTTGTCGAATATGCCGATGTAAAAAATCCCGGCAACAAGATACCCGTGACTCTCTCGATGATTCCGAGCATATATCACAGCGTATCGTTCTCACCCGAAAGTGTCGAATACATAATCGAAGACGCCGAATGACCGTCAATCGCCACTACATCATAGCCATCAACGGAGGTATCGGCAGCGGAAAAAGCGTCGTAAGCCGCATAGTAACGGTAATGGGTTATCCTGTCTATGACTGTGACGCCCAGGCACGGCAACTCATGGACAGCAGCGACGAAATCAAGGCAGCCATATCTGCCGGCATCCACCACGCATGCATAAAAGACGGCCAGATTGACCGCGCTATGCTCGCATCAATAGTGTTTGAGGACAAAGAAAAACTGGCTATTCTCAACTCCATAGTGCATGGTGCCGTGCGAGAGCATTTCGCATCATGGGCCGAAGATCAGGCCGGCACCGTATGTTTTGTCGAGACAGCAATCCTTTATCAGAGCGGCATGGACACAATGGTCGATGAAGTATGGACCATCGACGCCCCTCTTGACCTGCGCATTGAGCGCGTAATGAAACGCAACGGACTCACACACCAGGCTGTAATGTCACGGATTACCACCCAGACCTCTTTCACCCCAGCCATCCCCCACCCCCTCGTCCGCTTGATAATCAACGATGCCGACACCCCCCTCCTCCCCCGCATCGAACAACTCACCTCCACCCTCTCCACCCGCTAATAACCAACACCTCACCACCTCCAAAACACACAATCATTCACAAATCACAAATGCGTCATGTTATCGACATTTTTTCAAGGGAACAAACGAACAGTATTATTGAAAAAGAATGTCATCGCGTCATTTGTGCTTAACGGAGGCTCCATACTCATATCTTTTGTACTTGTACCAATGACTCTTGGTTATCTCAATGAGTACGAATACGGTGTTTGGCTTACCCTTAATTCAATCCTGTCCTGGATATATATTTTTGATATCGGACTCGGCAATGGATTAAGAAACAGGCTCACGGAAGCCTTGGCACGAAATGATTTCAAATCGGCAAAAATATATGTCAGCACCTCATTTTTTTGCATGAGCATCATTGCAGGACTTATATTTGGTATATTCTTTTTAACACAACATTTTATTGACTGGTATGGATTTCTCAATGTTGACCCGACCAAAGTGCAGAATCTTGGCTCAGTAATAGTTATTGTGGTCGCAACAGTATGTCTTACATTTGTATTTAAACTCATTGGCAGCATCTATATGGCACATCAGCTTCCGGCAGTCAACAACTTACTAACTTTCTTAGGTAGCTTTGTCTCATTGATAGTAATTGCCATTCTCAAACAGACTACAGACGGCTCGCTTAAAGAAGTCGCCATTACATTCACGGCATCAGCAGCACTGATATACATATTGGCCTATCCGATCACATTTAAGAAATACAAGACGTTAGCTCCATCTTTCAATACCATAAAACTCAGCCATTTCAGAAGTCTTGCAACACTCGGAGTAAACTTTATGCTCATACAAATAGCCGTGCTTGTGATTTTCATGACATCAAACGTCATAATATCACGTCTGTTCGGCCCGGAAGAAGTTACACCATACAATATTGCCTTCAAACTGTTCTCAGCGTTCAATATGGCATTTACTATACTCCTATCCCCTTTGTGGTCTGCTGTAACAGATGCCTATACTCGTGGCGATTACAATTGGATTCGCCACAGCATGCAAAAAATGAGGGCGATATGGATGCTAATGACCGTAGCCATGATTATAACAGTGATGCTGGCAAAATATCTGTATAACCTTTGGATTGGAGATGAAGTAATAATTCCGCTCCAACTATCCGCATGGATGGCCATCTATATAGCATTGTCATCTCTTAGTAATCTTTATGCAAACATAATAAACGGATTCGGGAAATTAAGGCTCCAGCTCATTTCGGCATTGATACAGGGTATCATATACATTCCACTTGCTGTCTGGTGCTGCAACCTGTTTGGCGTATGCGGCATTTTAATTGCACTGAGTGCCGTATGTCTGTTCAGCTCTATTATAAATGGATTACAATGTCGTATTCTGATATCAGGGAAAGATTGTGATTCAAACAATATATGGAACAAATAGCTTATGAAATTCACTATTATCACCGTTTCATTCAACGCTGCCGACAATATAGCCGAGACCATCAATTCAGTATTGAGCCAATCATACAACGATATAGAATATATCATTATAGACGGTGGCTCTACTGACGGCACCGCCGAGATTATACGCCAATATGACGGAGACATCGCTTACTGGATTTCAGAACCAGACAATGGGATATACGATGCCATGAACAAAGGCCTTGCCAAAAGCCATGGAAACTACATCTTATTTCTTAATGCCGGCGACACTTTTTTCAATAATGAAGTGCTTACAAATGTATATGACGAGATACAATTCTCAGCACCAAATATGCCGGATGTCATATATGGTGAAACTGTCGGAAAAACAGATGATGGATATTACGTCATAGAATCACACCCTCAACCATTCAAAGAAGATATTGGTTGCTGCCACCAATCAATCCTGGTACGTGGTGACATTATTCGGAAAGAAAAATTCAACACAAAATACCGTCTGAGAGCCGATTTTGATCTAATGCACCGTCTATATCTAAACAAAAGATATTCATTCCGACACATCAATAAATACATATCCATATATGATTGCTACGGTGCATCCTCTTCCTTGAAGCACATTCATTTAATGCGACGAGAACAGCTTGACATTCTTGGGGAAAAATTTTCATATCCTTCTTTCATTATATGGTTGGCAAAGAATTCTATATATTTAATAAAAACACAGTTTCTTCCTTATATAATCAGACAACACCTTAAGAACTCACCAAAAATCATGTCGCTGGCCGACATCAGACAAATTGCCGATTAGACAATACAAAATAAAGAACAATCGAAAAATATCATTTATTTTCCCTATAGAGTTTGCCAAGACGAGATTTTGTTAGTAACTTAGAGGCACAAAAATCACATTTGTGCCTCTAAGGCGTAAACATTTTTGACGGCACAGACGTTGATAAGTCATGACAATTAACTTCGGTCGCTAATGTGGCCAAATATAAAATAACAAAATTATGAAAGCTTTAAACATTGTGCTCGCAGTATTAGGAGGTGCCATCGCCGGTGCCACAGTAGGTCTTCTTCTCGCTCCCGAGAAAGGAGAAAACACCCGTAAAAACATCGTGAAATATCTCGAGAGCAAGGGTATCAAGCTCCAGAAGAGCAAACTTGAAGAACTCGCCGACGAAATTGCCGACGAACTCGGGAAATAACATCAGAAAATATTAACACCACAACACAATCCACTGCATTATGTCAAACTTATCTACACTCTATGCTTTCATCGGCGGCGCAATCGTCGGAGCCGGAGCCGCAATTCTCTTTGCTCCTGAGAAAGGCGAAGACGTACGCACACGTATAGCTGAACTGCTCCGTAAGAAAGGCATTCTGTGCTCCGACAACGAAATCGACGCACTCGTTGAGCAACTGACAACACAGATTGACGACTGAAATAAGCCAGTCCCAATCTGCTCGACATAAAGACATCATCAGGGGCACGCCGGCTCATATCCTCGTGCCCCTGACGTGTTATAGACAATAAGTCTGTTCCACTACCCCATCACATATTCCACCATAATTAACTTACTATGCCGGAAATACGCGATCAGATATCAAGCATCTGGTTAGAAATCAAAGAAACCCTCAAGCTTAACTTTGATTACGCCAAACTCACAGCCACCGAAAAGCTTACCGTACTCCTGTCAATGATAGGCCTCGCTCTTGTATGTTTCGCACTGGCTTCGATAATAATATTTCTGATATCACTCGGGCTCATGCTCCTGCTGGCAAAAAGCACAGGACTTTTTGGCGCATGCATGATTATGGCGGGAATATATGCCATAATACTTGCCGCTGCCATACTGTTGCGACGACAACTTATAATCGATCCAATCGCCCGCTTTATCTCCCACTTGTTTCTTAAGTAATCATGTCGAACGCCAAACAACTGCCTCACAATAACGAAGAGTGGAAGGGATACACCCTTGAAGAAATCCGCTATGCCCGCGCTTACACCGCAGCCCGCATGGAACTAAACCGCGAACGTCTCACTGCCCGCGCCCGTGACATGCAAAAAAACGGGCTCAAACCAGGCGTGTCGAAAGGAATGCTCGGCAAAATGCTCGGTGCGTTCAGTTACATCGACATCGCGCTACTCTCATGGAGAGTCGGGCGCAAACTATTCAGAGTAACCCGTGCCATAAAAGGTAAATAATCACGGTCATAATATAATATCCACGTTCCCATCACCACCATAATATCACCTGTATTCTTGCAACCAACATGAACGATTATACCGAAGTACGCCTCAACCTCAACCCTTGCACCGAAACCCACACAGACATTCTCGCGGCCATGCTTGCAGAGACCGGTTATGAAAGTTTTGTACCGGACAGCACCGGCCTGACCGCATATATCAGAAAAGAAGACTTCAGCCCAAAGGCTCTTGACCATGTGATACGCGAATTTCCGATGGACACTGCGATATCGCCGTCTCACTCAGTCGTAGAGGGACAGGATTGGAATGCCGAATGGGAAAAAAACTACTTCAGACCTATCGTAATCGACAATCTTTGTGCAATACATTCGTCATTTCACAAAGATGTGCCGGCATACAAATATGATATACTCATAGACCCTAAAATGGCTTTCGGGACCGGCCATCACGCAACAACGACTCTAATACTGCGCCGTCTGCTTGCAATGGACCTCACAGGCAGAAAGGTTGTAGACATGGGCACCGGAACCGGTATTCTCGCCATACTTGCCGACATGCGCGGTGCCGCCAGAATCGATGCCGTGGAGATTGATGAGTTTGCCTATGAGAACGCAAAAGAGAATATAAAACTCAACAATGCCTCACACATTGCCCTGCACCATGGTGACGCATCAGCTCTTGCAACAATACGCGACATCGACCTCTTTATAGCCAATATCAATCGCAATATCATAACCGCAGATCTCGCCGCCTATACCGACACACTGTCGCCGGGAGCATCGGTGGTATTAAGCGGATTTTATGAAGAGGACATACCCGTAATCATGAAAACGGCCGAGACATTGGGGCTGAAATATGCCGACCACACTGTGCTTGATCGCTGGGCCTCGCTCCATCTGAAAACGGACGAAGCATAGAGTTCGGTTAAAGCATCTGCCCTCCTCTCTCCTTCTCCAATCCGTCAGCATTATATATAATGAAAAGAACCGCCATATCAATCATCACATTTCTGTCTCTCCTTTCAGCCAATGCACAGACCAATGACACCACCCCGCAACATGGATTCACCTGGGGAGTGGAAGTCGGATCGGGAATAGACATGGGAGGCGATAACATGTCGACCCTCAATCTCGCGGCACTCATAGGCTACCGTACATCCTGGATTAACTTTGCAGGAGTCGGACTCGGAATCGACATGATGATGTCCAATTCATGCCGCTCATTTCCAATATATGGTATGATACGTTCTTCGTTTGCTGAGAAGCCCAAACTGTTTTTTGCCGAAATGAGAGCCGGAGTTGCATTAAACCAAGCCACCGACGTGCCTGACCGCACCAACTTGTACCTTCAGCCAGGAGCCGGAATATATTTGGCCACAGGCAAGACCTTCGCTTCCTACATAACGCTGTCATACACCTATAACGCCATGACATTCTATGGCGATAAGAAAGACACTCTCGTGCATGGACTCAACATGGCCACGCTTTCGCTCGGAGTGACATTCTGACATTACTGTCATTTTTTCACAACCACCCTTAGCCAATCACGGCCACATGTGAGCAATCTCGACATCAAGTATGAATCTCTGACATAAAATGCCAGCCGCTGCATCATAGTAAGATGCTTGTAATCTTTTCTTTCTATAATTTTATGTATATATGGATGATTTACAGCTTCATGATGTGCCAGACGTTTCTCTTTAGCAGTCAAGTCCGAACCATATATTTCTCTAAGATAATTACGCAGATACCCCAACATCACAGATGCTCCTATCAACGACACATTCTTATAGCCATGTTTGGGCAAATTATGTTCCAAATATAACGAAATCTCCGCAGACCGATCCATTCTATCCGGCCTGAATTTAGAACGAGAGCATGGGGTATCGCGATAATAATAAAAATGATTATTTGTATATACAATTGACGAACATTTGGGAGCGACCTCAAGAATAAAAGCATAATCCTCTACAACAATCTCACCTTCCGGACAAAACACCAGATTATTATCCATAAGCATATCACGTCTGAAGATCGCCGTACATGCACTATCTGTGGTTTTGACACACGCACCAAATGGCATATTGGTAACAGCCTCCAATATAGGGTTAACCTTTTCATCAAAAGATACCGACAGCACACCAGACTTATCCTCAACACTAACAGCGCACAATGACCGGTCATAATTATATGACACAGTATTAAAGAGAAAGCGAACTTGCTCAGCCCCATTTTTTTCACCAATCGCCACCGACTCTTCTAATGTATTAAGAGCTATAAAATCATCTGAATCCACAAAGCAGATCCATTTGCCCTGGGCTATCGAAAGTCCGGTATTTCTGGCAATACCCGGACCTCCATTTTTTTTATGTATAACGATGATCCGAGAATCTTCCGCAGCGTAATCATCACACATTTGCGGACACCTGTCAGGAGACCCATCATCAACTAAAATAATCTCTATATTATGCAGAGTCTGCCTAACAATGCTCTCCACACACATATCAAGATATTTTTCAGCCTTATATATCGGCACTATCACCGAAACCAAAGGACATGCATAACTGTCAGTCATAGCCAATCACAACGTCTTTTTCACAGCTCCAACATATGGCTGTAATCCATACATACATACATATGACATCACAAAACACACATAGGCAATTCGCAACGAATCATTATAAATAAATGTAAGGACAAACAACACAGCCATGTATGCAAAAATACTATTGCCACGAATCTGTTTATCGGGCGTGAATAACAATGATATGATTGTGCATACAATCCATACCAGTCCTACGATACCAAGCTGAACAACAATAAAAAAAATCGTTATCACAGAGCCTGATAGCAACCATTGAAAACTGGAAGACAGTTCTGTAGTCTCTAACACAGAGCCTCCTTTGAACTGACCGATACCAGCTCCAAGAACATAACCACCCTCACATGAGTCAAATATTTCTGGCAAAAGCAGAAAACGGCCGAAACGAGGTAGATCGATAATATTCTCAAATTCTGTTCCATCATATTGTGCTGCCACAGCCATATCCACTAAAGCATCCATATCGGTCCCGACAAAATAATCGATAAACAACTCCTCATTAAATGTATCACTATTAGCATTAGTCACAGTCAAATACAGATAGGACATGAGCGAGAACAATACAATCACCAGCGGCACTGACATCAAGAGCCTGAATATGAAACGGCGATCAATCTTCATTAAGAAGATAAAATATAGTATTATATATATAAAACCGACCTTTGTCTCATTTAAAATTGTCATAAAAAGCAACAGCACAAGTACCCTGTTGTTGTATATGTTCCATACATAAGACCGTGTCTCATCCCACCGTTTATTAACCAGATAAAATGAGATCAAAAATATCAACGTTGTCACAATGCCGGAACAGCCATAACCAAGAGAGCCTCCACCCTGATCGCCAGCCCCATACTTCATAAACTGAAAAAGCAAACATGGCAACTGAATCCACAAAAACACATACAACTGCCGATCTACAGATCTTACGAATCTATCTGCATAGTCTCCACTCAGGAAATATCTTATAATCGGGGCCATAAACAACAAGCCAAAAAACTCGCGAGAACCATTCAGAAACACTATTATGCCCTGATGATTAACTACTGCCGATATTACAGCTATAGCATAAAATGCCCCAACCACAAATACATCCCTGCGATTTCTGATTGTAACAAGACCTAATATCAAATACACCATATCGGACAGGAGGTATAAATAGCTCTGCTTGCCCTCCAATCCGGGAATAATTTCCGTAAATATGAAAGTCGCACACAACTGAACCCATACAGCTGTGAAAAAAAAGCATGAGAACAACTTGTACTTCTCAATCATATTATAAGGAGCTTATTGTCTGCTTTTAAATATTAAGATCTGACAGCAGCATGGCATGCGGTCACTTTTTGGCTGAGTAGCCATAACCGTAGCCTTTCTTGCTGTGGGTGCCGTTGATTACAACTGATAGTTTTTTGAGACGCTTGTCCTCATAGATCGACTCGACAAACTTCAAATCGTCGAGTGTGCTGTAATTGACACGTGTAACATAGATCGAGGCATCGGCGATACGGTCGAGAGTAAAGGTGTCGCTGACCATACCTACAGGCGCGGTGTCAACAATTATATAGTCATACATGGGACGCAACTGTTCAAACAACCTGTCGACAGCGTCGCTCATAAGCAGTTCGGCAGGATTAGGCGGAATCGGACCGGCGACAATCACGTCGAGCGACGTAGTGCCTTCCACATGACTGATGATGTCGGACAGAGCGAGATTTCCCGCTGACAGATAGTTGGTAAGGCCCCATTTGGGATTAATGCCAAGATAGTTGCCGATCTGCGGGTTGCGAATATCCATGCCGACAAGCAGCACTTTCTTACCATGCTGAAGTGCGAGCGATGCTGCGAGGTTGATCGCGATAAACGATTTGCCCTCGCCCGATTTGGTAGAAGTCATGAGCACAATCTTGTCGCCCGAACCGCCAAGCAGAAACTGGAGATTGGAGCGCAACAGACGGAAAAGCTCTGTAGCCGATGACGTGTCGTGCTCTGTAACCACAAGACTGCGGCCGGAATGGTCGGTGCACATTTCACCAAGCACGGGAGCTGATACATGACGTTCTACTTCCTCACGCGACTCGGCTTTGTTGAGTATGAGTTTACGTAAGTATAAATATATCGGAGGCAATATGATACCTATCAAAAAGAATACGATAAGTATCATTTTGTTTGACGCGCCAAGCGGCTCGCTCAACACGTATGCCTCATCGACAATCTTACCCTTGGGAATAGAGTTGGCCAGCAGCATGGCATTCTCCTCCTGACGCTGGAGAAGGAAAAGATAAATCTCCTGCTTCATCTCCTGCTGACGCTTCATATTGACATACTCACGTTCCTGCGTGGGTATACGGCCAAGTTTGGATCTATTGTCGCCCTGCTGCGAGATGAGGTCTTTCAGTCTCACACGCGAGGCATCAATGGCCCGGTCGGTAGTTGCAAGAATATTGCGACGGGTCATGTCCATGCGATTTTCAATCTTGCGCAACGCATAGTTGTCAGCCTTGGCATTATTGAGCAACTCGATACGTTCCATTACCAGGGAATTATACGCAGAAATACCATGCTGAACAGAAGCCGTCGACACGGTGGTAGGCACCAGTTCGGTATTAAGTATCGAATCTGTAAAGAAATCGCGCGTGAGTTGCAGGAGTTCCAGCTCTGTCTCAAGAGCCACGATATTGTTTTCAAGAGTGCTCTTCTTGGAACTGCGGTAAGCAGCCTCGGCCTGAATATCGGTAATACCGTTGGCCTCCTTATAACGCTGTATGGCCGACTCTGCCTCATCGAGATCATGCCCCATCAGACGTATACGGTCCTCAAGGAATGTCGCAGTCTTCTGGCCCTGAAGATTTTTTTCGTATATACCGCGCTCGTTATACTTTTCGAGAATCTCGTTGAGTATCGCGCTGCCATAGACGGGATTGGGTGTGTCGAATGCAAGTGTTATGACATTACTCTTTTTACTTGCCAGGCTGGCCTCGACCTGATCGGTAAGCATTTCGGCTCCTGACTCATAGCCGGCAAAAGAGATAACGCTTTTCACCTTCTTACCTTTGGGATATGATTCAGTGGCCTTGACGGTAAAATCGCCATAGTCAGTCTTGACAACCGTCGGGAGTTTCACTCCGCTTATGTCGGCAATAGTCTCTTTTTTTGCCTTCACACTGATGTCGGCAATACCGCTTTCATCAGTTTTAACCTTAAAGACAAGCGTTGTGCGAAGTGTGTCGGCTATGCCCGGAGCCTCGACATCAATAGGAAAGTCGGGATAAGAGAGCGCAGACTTCAAGAAGCCCGTACGCACATAGTGTGTTTTGTTGATGCCCAACGCTTTGACTACATTGCGATAAAGCGAGTGGGAAGAGATTACAAACACCTCATCCTGCACATTGGCATTTGAGCCAAACAGCGCGCCTATACCATTGTTTTTTCCTTTGGCTGACGATGCGCCGAAAGGTCCGTCATCATCCTGTGATATAAGGATATTGGCTCTAACAGCCATATTCCGGCTATGCATGCGCGTGTATAGAAATCCCAACACAAGACACAGGAATATGGATATTACAAAATAATACCATTTTGAGGCGTATGAGCGCAACAGGCCCATTATATCTAAATATTCAGCCTTCGGACGGGCGTTTGCCATGATACTTATTATAAAAATATATTGTGTTTTCCGGGTTATATTCTCAACAGATCACTTTACTGTAAGAGCGATGACGAGCGAAGCTATCACCGAAGACGCACTCACGATAGTGGATATTACCGAGAGTTTGAACGCATTGTTCTGGTTATACTTCGAGTTGGACTGGCGTATCGCATTGGGCTCTACATAAATATAGTCATTCTGCTTTACGTAGTAGTATGGCGAGGTCAGCACGTCGGACGAATTGAGATTGAGATGCGCGAAACGACGCTCACCATTCTCCTCGCGTATCACAAGCACATTGCTTCGTTCGCCATACTCCGTGAGGTCACCGGCAGCCGTAAGCGCGTCAAGTATCGAGCACCGGTTGCCGGTAAGAGCTATCTGTCCGGGATTTTTCACTTCTCCAGCCACATTAACCTTGAAATTCACAAGACCGACATACACCATAGGGTCCTCAACATCTTTGCTCAGCCTCTTTATCAAGTCGTCACGAAGCTGTTCGGTAGTCATTCCGGCCACATGAATGGTGCCGAGCACTGGGAAGTTTATATCACCTTTTGACGACACTATATAGGTCATCTGCTTATCATTGCGTGTCGACTCCATGCCCCATTTATATGCAGGATTGGCCAACGGCAGATTGTATATAGCTGTTGCAGACGGGTTGACTGAATTGACCGTAATATACAATTCGTCATCAGGCTCTATAGTAGGAATATAGTCTGACTTGGGAAGTGTACCCTCTTTAACTGATGATAAATCGGTGAAATATGGTAACGTGGTCTTGGACGATGAGCACGAAGCAAGAAGCATGGCCGAGAGCAGACAGCCGGTAATGAATTTGAGTTTCATAAAAAATTTCACGTATGCATTTCATAAGAGCGCGTTTGCAGCCAAACACACTATTATGAAACGCAAAGATGTGTAAAATATTATACACATCTCTAAAAAAACGACTGCAAAATCAATTTACCATCGGATTTTGCGGATGATACAGCCACCCCCTGAAATCATCGCCGAGAGCTCTGACAGCCCTGTGCCAATAGGCATCACCGGCACCCCGCAGCATATCGTGAGGTGAGCCGGTCAGAGGCGACACAGCCCAGACGTTACGGGCAAGTTCTTCCTCAAGCTGAGAACCACTCCATCCGCTATATCCGAGAAAAAAACGAATATTACCCTCCAGTTCATAACCGTCGTTGACTATCGAGAGCATCGGATCAAAGTCACCGCCTACCCACAACCCGTCGCCAAGAGGTTGTGTACCCGGGATGATGTCGCCGAGGGTATGTATAAAATACAAACGATCACTTCCAACCGGGCCTCCGCAATAGACAGGAATAGACTCCTTACGCTCGACACCCTCAACAAGTTCCTGCAACGTGTAGTCCGAGCCATTGTTAAGCACTACACCCATAGCACCACCTCCGGGCTCATACTCTATGAGCGCGATAACCGAATGACTGAAATAATCCTCTCGCAGAAAAGGCTCGGAGACCAACAGTGCTCCGGGAGCCGGGGTGCTACCCGACTGAATATCTATATTGAACAGCAGCGACTTGTAATCCATAACATCGACATACTTTAATGGTTCGCCTTGTGAAGAAAAGTCAGGAGTGATGAAACGCGTGCTCCTACACTTTTAACAACACCTGACACATAAAAGTTACAACGTGACAGCGTTTTTGCACCGGCAGAGCCGTCACAGGCAGCCACAACGGCTATTTATTCAACCAGCTCTCCGATAAGCGTGGCCGATGACGCCGACACGGCCTTGACACGCACTGTGTCGCCCACACGACAGTTGCCACGCGGGAACACAAAGGTCTTGTTTTGTGAGCTGCGACCCACCATCTGCTCTTTGGATCTCTTTGACACACCCTCGACGAGCACCTCGAACGTGTGGCCGACATCACGAAGATTGCTTGCGAGCGATAGCTCATTTTGCAGAGCTATCATGCGGTTAAGACGCTCAATCTTCACTTCCTCCGGCACATTGTCGGGCATTGTGCGCGAGGCAAGCGTGCCCGGCCGCTCGGAATACTTGAACATGAACGACGAATCAAAGCCAACCTCTCTCATAAGCGAGAGAGTCTGCTCGAAATCCTCCTCCGTCTCATCGTGAAATCCCGTGAAGAGGTCGGAAGATATGCCGCAGTCGGGTATGCGGGAACGTATTGCCGCGATGCGGCCAAGATACCATTCACGTGTGTATTTTCGGTTCATCGCCTTGAGCACACTATCGCTGCCCGACTGCACGGGCAGGTGAATGTGACGGCAGATATTGGGATGAGCGGCAATGACATCAATAGTCTCGTCGCTCATATCCTTGGGATGGGAGGTGGTAAAACGTATACGCATATCAGGAGCGGCCTCGGCCACCATCGCAAGAAGAACCGGGAAATTGACCGCCACTCCGTCAGGACCGGTATAGTTGTAACTGTTGACATTCTGCCCCAGGAGGGTTGCCTCCTTAAATCCCCGTGCTCTGAGGTCGACAAGCTCGGCAAGTATGCTCTGAGGCTCGCGTGAACGCTCTCGCCCGCGGGTATAGGGCACAATACAATAGGAGCAGAAATTATTGCATCCGCGCATTATACTGATAAACCCCGACACGATATTTCCCGTTATGCGGGCGGGAATAATGTCGCGATAGGTCTCGCTTGTGCTCAAAGTTACGTTAACTGCCTTCTCGCCGGCCTCGACCGAAGCAAACAGCGCGGGCAGATCGAGATATGAATCAGGCCCGGCCACAAGATCAACTCCATGATTAGCCACCAGATCCTCTTTGACACGCTCGGCCATACAGCCTATCACTCCGATAATGAGTCGCGGACTGCTTTTCGGACGCTTGCGGCGCAGCGAGGCAAGAAATGCCAGGCGCGACAAAATCTTCTGCTCGGCATTGTCGCGTATGGAGCAGGTGTTGAGCAACACGGCATCAGCCTCGTCAAGATTGTCGGTCATGTCATAACCGACCGTAGCCATCACCGAAGCCACTACTTCACTGTCAGCTACATTCATCTGACAGCCGTAGGTTTCTATGTATAATGTGCGGTTTTGTCCCATAATTTATTTGTGTAATAGCGCAACATTAAGTAACTTTGCGCAAAAGTAGCACAAAGTTACACATTTTTTCGCAAATGGAGACAATAATAATATGGATAGTGATTGTCGCTGTCGGAGCCGCTTATGAGTGGGTCAAGAAAAAGGCCGCGCCGTCAGAGAGCGAGCAGCATCCGCCAGCCCGCACATCACGCCCGGCTCCATGCAATGCACCGTGGAGCACTGACCGGGCCATGCAGCAGCCGGCCCGCATGCAACACGAGCCACGCAAGCCCAAACCACAAAAGCCGGCTCCGGCCGCCTCAGCCATTCCAGCCCCCGCTCACTCCTACCAGCCGCTCACTAATCTTCCGGCCAACGACACTCCGATGCAGGTAGAAGAGCTCGACAACAATCAGGAGACTCCTCAGACCTCAAAGGTGTCACAACAGGAGCTGGCCGAACGACAGGCTCACTATGACCGTTGGCGCAAAGCGATACTCGACACGCAGATACTTGAACGCAAATTCTGACTATAAATACTAACGAATATAGAATTCAACTAAAGCATAAACCGACTATCAAAATGAGATTTCCTATTCTCACTCCTGAAGAGGCAGCCGACCTCTTTTACAACGACTGCAACTGCGGATTCTCCGGCTTTACCGCTCCCGGAGCACCCAAGATGGTCACACAAGCCATCGCCGCCAAGGCCGAGCGGCTCCACGAGCAGGGAGAACCTTTCAAAATCAACATCGTCACAGGAGCCTCGACATCCGACTTATGTGACGGGATGCTCGCCCGAGCCAACGCCATAGGTCGACGCACCCCCTATCAAAATCATCCCGACCTACGCAAACGCATCAATTCGCACGACGCCCATTACTTTGACCTTCATCTCTCAGAGACCGCCCAGAAGCTACGTTACGGCCAGATAGGCGACATCGACATCGCAATAATCGAGGTGTGTGACATCAAGGATGACGGCACTGCCGTGGTAGGCACAGGCGTGGGCAACGTCCCCACCATAGCCAAGATGGCCAAGCGCGTAATTATCGAGCTCAATGAGAAGCTCCGCCACTCACTCTACGGTCTGCACGACATATATATGCCCCTTGATCCGCCTTGCCGCCGTGAAATACCTATCTACAAGCCCAGCGACCGCATCGGATCACCCGTGCTCAAAATAGACCCTGAGAAGATTGTAGGCGTAGTAATGAGCGACAGCTACGAGGGCGTGAAGCCTTTCACCCCGCTTGACGAGACCACCAAGATGATCGGAGCCAACGTGTGTCGCTTCCTTATCGGCGAAATCAAGGCCGGCCGCATCCCCTCGTCGTTCCTGCCCATACAGTCGGGTGTAGGCAATGTGGCCAACGCCGTGCTCTACGGACTTGCCGACGCAAAGGAGATACCTCCGTTTGAAATGTACACTGAAGTGATACAGGATGCCGTCATTGACCTCATGAAAAATGGCCGATGCAAATTTGGCTCAACAAGCTCTCTCACAGTGAGCAACGAGGTAGAAGATGAGGTAATCAGCAACATCGACTTCTTCAAGGAGCATTTGGTGATACGCCCCGTGGAAATATCCAACAATCCCGAGGTGATACGCCGACTCGGCGTCATCGCCATGAACACAGCTCTTGAGGCTGACATCTTCGGCAACATCAACTCGACCCATGTCACAGGCACACGCATGATGAATGGCATCGGAGGCTCGGGCGACTTCACCCGCAATGCCTATGTGTCGATATTCTCTTGCCCGTCCGTGACCAAAGAGGGCAAAATCTCCAATATCGTCCCCATGGTGTCACACGTGGACCACACCGAACACTCGGTAGACATCATCGTGACCGATCAGGGTATAGCCGACCTGCGCGGACTTGACCCCGTACAGAGAGCCCACGTAATCATTGACAACTGCGCGCATCCTATGTATCGCGAACTGCTTCGCGACTATCTCAAGTTGTCGACCCGCGGTGGCCAGACCCCCCACACTCTTGAGGCATCACTGTCATTCCACACCGAATTTCTTGCCTCGGGCGATATGCGCAACGTAAATTTCGCCAAGTACTGTCGATAAATCGGCAAACAAAATATCTTGAAAGACAAAAGTCTCAAAAGTAGCTACTTTTGAGACTTTTGTCTTTCAGGTTATTACCGATTGTCTATTCTGCCGTTTTTGCCCGGGCTACTTCATACTCCACCAGTCGAGGTTAAAGAGGCTGTCGCCATCTCCCTCAAAGCAGAAGTAAAGGTCGTGAATCCCTTTCACCTTCTTAAGACGGGTAGAGAAATCCTTGTACACATCCATCGAGCCGGTATTGCCGATATTTATCGTGCCGACAACAGGCCCATCCTGGCTGTCGATTCTAATCACAATCTTGCCGCCATCTTTAACAGCCGCTCCATTCATTGTGATGTTTTTCGCACCTTTCCGGCCAAAGTCTACCCCCTTTAGCATCAGATACTCGCCATTGTCGATACCTGTCAGATATTGGTTGTGGCCCGCGAGCGGAGCTGTTTTAAGACCCCATCCCCAAGCCATAGTCTCAGCCTCGACACGACGGAAAGGATTGAACGGTTCGATCTGCTCGACATGACATTCCGTCCAATAAGGGAGTTCGCGGATAGTGCCGTCAGGATTATACTTCATCTCGGCAGCTCCGACCGAGCGACGCTCATGATGCTTGTCAGTGACACGTCGCAACAGTTCGTAATTAAGACCAAACACGTATGTCTTGCCCTTGTAGTCAATAATACCGGGATGATTACCGTTGGAACGCGGAGTCGGAGCCATTATATATCCCTTAGTAGTCCACGGGCCTGTGGGGCTGTCGCTCATGGCATAACCTATGCCCTCAGGACAGCATGTCGATGCAAACGCGAGATAATATTTGTCACCGCGACGATAAAACCACGGCCCCTCCTGATACTTGTCGGGACGGTCGAGCTTAACAATGTCGCCGCTATATGAAATCATATCACTGTTTAGCTTCACGTAATAGAGATTAGGGTTGCCCCAATACATGTAAGCCTGGCCGTCATTGTCAATAAAGACGGTCGGGTCAATGTCATCCCAATGTTCCTGCTGCCACACAAGAGGCTTGCCTATAGGGTCGGTAAACGGGCCATAGGGTGTGTCGGCCACAAGTACACCGATGCCGTGGCCATGAAGCGGACAATACATATAGAACTTGCCGTTTCTCTCAATCACCTGCTCGGCCCACGCACCATTGTCGCGACTGCGCCATTTGAAATTCTCGAGCGAGGCCACCGCTCCATGATCGGTCCAGTTGACCATATCGGTCGAGGTGTAGAGAAGCCAGTCTTTCATAAGAAATCCATCGGCATCATCCTCGTCATGCGTAGTGTAAAGAAATATGGTATCATTATGCACCATAGGTGCAGGGTCGGCCGTATACTTTGTCTGGACTACAGGCAACTGGGCCACGGTCGGCAGCGAGAGCATGCCGCATAGGGCAAGAGAGAGCAATGTGATAAGTTTTCGGTTCATGTAGATTTTTAGTTTAAGGTTAATACTTGTTGCAAATTTACAAGTATGAACCGACTCGGGCATTATTCAATGTAACACACAGGTTTCACTCCGCACCATACCGTTCAGACTATCGTCTCACAATTATCTTCATCCGTCACATACAGCCCTCAGGGGTTGTATTTCGCCGAGGTGAGCAACGATGGAGAACAATAAAACGCCGGGGTGAGCATATGCTCCATCGAGGCCGACGGGTTGTTATCAACATAAGACTTCACGAGCCTGTGACCGATAAAACGTCCGGCGCGGCCCGGCACTTCGGGTGATATGACCGACACATGCGGAGCGACATCGACCAGCGAACGCGCTATGGCATAATCGGCAGAAAACAGCATCTGCCCTCCGACAATGCTCTGCCATATCTTCTGCTCGTTGTCACATAACCAGGCATATTGACTATCGTCATAACCAAGCACACAGGCCTCACTTCTATCCGTGAGCCGCATCACGGCCTCGGCAACCGCACCCTCATAGGCAAGACGCGTCACCACCTGCGGATAATCGTCAGACGGACGATAGGGATATGTGGAACGCACAAGAGCCTCGGCCACATCTACGGGAATGCGACCGCGCACTTTGAGGGCTCTCACATAGTCGGGAAAATACTCATAGTGCACATAATCCGCACCGAGATAATGATTGAGTCCTATATATAATAATGTGTCTGCGACCAATACCGACTGAGAGAACGGCGAAATAATGGCAAACACTTCTGGGACACGCACCTGTGGCAGCACAGAGTGCATCCGTCCGAAGACCTCTCCGAGAGCTATACTCTCCCTGCGCGTGTCACCGTATTCGCGCTCCACCCCCTCGAGATGCTCACGTATTGACGGCTTTTCGGCATAATCCGCTACCGTCAGAGGAGTCGGAGCCGGATAACCGCTTATCTTAAAGAGTGTTTCAGTAGCCTTGACCGACAAAGAATCATCCGGCATGACGCCTCTTGCTATCAGACGGTCGAGACGATGCAGCTCCACAGGCTCCACATCCGATTGGCACGAAACCATACACCATGTGGCGGCGACTGATAAAATCACCTTGGAAAAGCAGCTGTATGCCCGCACCGCTGTTGTGCTTATACTCATGACTATTGTTACAAAATGATTGTTCAAAATTAGACATTTTTTGGCAGATAAGCCAAAAATTCGGTCAATGTGGCCTCCATTTACTTTTCTTTTACTAATTTTGCATATTGGAAACAACCATAAGACATGCGCCACACCATATATCATATAATAATGAGTATGCTCCTGCTATGCGCCGCTCACGCTGCGATGGCCAAGGACTTTACAGTGGTAATAGACCCCGGACACGGAGGCAAGGATGCCGGTGCGCTCGGGACTCGCACCAATGAGAAAACCATCAATCTCAAAGTGGCCCTGAAACTCAAAGAGATGCTCCAGAAGGAGATGGACGACACCAAAGTGGAGATGACACGCTCCACCGATGTATTTGTCCCCCTACAGAAGCGAGCGGACTTTGCCAACAACAAGCATGCCGATATATTTGTATCCATACACGCCAACTCAATATCGTCAAAATCGCCCATGCACCGCAAAATCAACGGTGCGGCCGTCTATACTCTCGGTCTTGACCGAAGCGACACCAATCTCAGCGTGGCTATGCGCGAGAATGAGGTGATGAAACTCGAAGCCGACTATTCTACCACCTATCATGGTTTTGACCCGTCGTCGACCGAAAGCTACATAGCCTTTGAGATGATGCAGCACAAAAACATGGATCAGAGCATAGCCCTGGCTGAAGCTGTGCAAAACCAACTGGTAAGGACCGCCGGACGAAAAAACAACGGAGTAAGACAGGCCCCGTTCTGGGTGCTGGTGCGCACAAGCATGCCGTCGATACTTGTCGAACTCGACTTCATATGCAATCCGACCATGGAGACATTCATGGCGTCAGACGCCGGCAGTACCAAACTGGCCAGAGCCATATATAACGGCATCGAGCACTATCGAAATGCCTCAGGTGTCACATCTAAAAAATATCCGGCACATAAGCGTGCCGTCAAGCCTGTCTCCACCCCCGAGCCGGAGCCGGAATGTAGCTCTGACGAGACAATTTCGGGTTCCAAGCCTGCGGACGCTTCGGCCATAGTATATAAAATACAGTTTCTGACCGCTCCAACCGCCATACGACAGGGTGACAAAAGATTCAAGGGCCTCAAGGATGTGGAGTCTTATCGAGATGGCGGTGCTGTAAAATACACTTATGGTTCTTATACGTCGGTCAATGCCGCTGCCGCTGACCTGAAAAAAGTCAAGACAAAGTTTCCCGACGCATTTGTCATAAAGACCCGCGACGGAAAACGAATCAAATAACCCCAAAATTCAACTCTGACAAAAAACATTATTCGTTATATGAACAAACTATTCTCACGCGAAGTAAAGATAGGAGCCTCGGTGCTCGTAGCCCTGCTGGCACTCGTATTCGGCATCAACTACCTCAAAGGCGTAAACATATTCAAGGCCGCCAACTATTATTATGCCTCCTACACCAATGTCGCCGGGCTGGCACAGTCGGCACCAGTGACACTCAACGGTTACAAAGTTGGCCTGGTGAGAGATGTGGCATATGAATACGACAATCCCGGCCATGTGAGAGTAGAGCTCAGTCTCGACCGCCAGTTGCGCCTCCCCGAAGGCACCGCGGCCGCTATTGTCACCGATATGTTAGGCACATCGACAATCGAGCTGCGTATGGGCACATCGCCCAACTATATCGAGGTCGGACAAAAACTTCAGGCTATCGAAGGTAGCGGACTCATGGACAAGGTATCGACCGAACTCATGCCGACAATCATACAGATAGCTCCGCATATCGATTCGCTCGTCGTAGCCCTGACCGCCATCGCAGCCGATCCGGCCCTGAAATCATCGGTAAGACGTCTTGATGTCATCATGGCCAATCTGGAGAAATCGACAACACAACTCGACCGCGCCATGGGAGCGATGCCCTCGATCATGAACAACGCAAACGCCACTATGGCCAACGTCAAAGAAATCTCGGCTAATATCTCACAGGTGTCGCAGGCACTCGCCGTTCTCTCGGATGACCTCAAGAAAATGCCACTTGACTCGACTCTCAACCATCTCAATAATATCACAGCCAATCTTGACGAAGCCACCGAGAAACTCAACTCGTCCAACTCGTCGCTCGGTCTGCTGCTCAACGACCCCGGCCTCTACAACAACATCAACAACTCGGCCGCACATATAGACAGCATACTCATTGACCTAAAGAAGCAGCCCAAACGCTATATTCCAAGCATAAAGATATTCTAAGCACCCTCCGGGTGAAAGCTAACGACGAGTCTGTATCCATAGCTATAAAAGGATACAGACTCGTCTCATTTTTTTGCTAATAAACCTATTTTAACAAAATATACCTTATCGTTGATTAAACCTTATGTAATACCGGCAGTCTTAATAACATAAACAAAACTTATTCATTACGATATACTAATTAAACTCGATGACACGTTTCAGACACGCTCTCACGACGTTAGCCCTACTCCTCTTCAGTACAGTAACAGCATTAGCTGTCAACATCACCGGGACGGTGAAAGACGCGGCTTCGGCCGAGCCACTTATGGAGGCAACCGTAAGGCTTCTCACAGCCAAAGACAGTACATTTGTCAAAGGCGTCACCACCAATCTTGACGGCAAGTTCACCCTATCGGGCGTCAAAAAAGGCAACTACATCCTTTCGGTGACATATATCGGCTACTCCGACCATTATCAAAACGTAAATGTAGCTTCAGCCAATGTGCGCCTGGGCGCAATTGAAATGAAAGAATCGTCACAGTTGCTCGGAGTGGTCAATGTAGTCGCTACCAAGACTCCCATAAAAGTCATGGAGGACACCGTAGAATACAACGCCGACTCTTACCACACACAGCCCAACGCTGTGGTCGAAGACCTGTTGAAACGACTTCCAGGCGTGGAAGTCGGCTCAGACGGCTCAATCACAGCCCAGGGAAAGACCATATCAAAGATTCTTGTCAACGGCAAGGAATTTTTCAGCGATGACCCACAGGTGGCATCCAAAAACCTCCCTGCCAACATGATCGAAAAACTCCAGGTAGTAGACCGTAAAAGCGACATGGCCCGCCTGACCGGTGTCGACGACGGAGAGGACGAGACTGTGATCAACCTCACCGTAAAAAGAGGCATGGACGAAGGATGGTTTGGCACAGCCGAGGCCGGATACGGCACAGACAAACGTTATGCCGCCTCATTCAATATCAACCGGTTCTGGAACGGTAACCAGCTCACATTTCTCGGCAATCTCAACAACATCAATCAGGTAGGATTTACCGACAGTAACGGCTCACGTTTCCGTGGCCGACGCGGACAAGGCGGCAACACCATCTCACGTGCTTTTGGCGTCAACTTCAACATCGGCAACGAGGAAGTGTTCCGCATCGGCGGTGACATCATGTACTCCAACACTGACCGCTCATCCACCAAATATCAGAACCGCCAATACATCTTTCCGGAATATTCCACATTCTCTAAAATCGACAACATCGCCCGTGACCGCTCCAACAATGTGAGTGCCAACCTGCGTATGTTGTGGAAACCAGACTCGTTCAATACTCTCGAGTTCCGTCCCCAATTCTCTTACAACCACCAGAACGCCTATTCATGGGAAAACACCGTCAACCGTGACCCGCGCTATATGCTGAACGGCAATGACATCGTTAGTACCACAGACAATAACGTCAACTCCCGCGGTAACTCCTACGAGGCATCCGGCCGACTCATATATTCACACAGTTTCAAGAACCACCGCGGTCGCTCACTCTCTCTCAGCGGCAGTTACTCGATGTCAAACGTACGCGAGTATCAGTATTCACTCTCCCACATCGTAAAACGCATGCTTGAGGAAATGGAAGCCGAGGAGGATGATCCGGCAGCCGATGACTATCTCATAGAAGACCAGGACCAGTATATCGACTCGCACACCTGGAACAATCAGGTAATGGGCCAGATGACATGGACTGAACCTCTCGGCAATCCGGCCAACGGCAACTCGCTCGTGTTCAGCTATCGCATGAACTATCGCTGGAATAATTCCGACCGTCTGTCATATGACTACACCGACCCGACAGCTCCGCTTGAGGATCTTGTGCTCAACGAAGAACTCTCCAACAGTTTCCGCAACAACTATTTCAACCAGAACATACGCCTCGGTTACAAAAAGACAGGACGCAACCTCAACTATGAAGTCGGTATAGCCCTCGTGCCTCAGATGTCAAAGTCAACCGACCTCATAAACTCGGACCGCAACATCGACACCCGCTGGGTATGGAACTATGCCCCCTACCTGCGTCTGCGTTACAAATTCAGCAAGCAGCGTTCATTTCAGGCCAACTATCGCGGACGCTCGTCACAACCGTCGATAACTCAGCTCCAGCCGGTGCCCGATGTCACCGACCCCATGAACATTACCATCGGTAATCCCGATCTGAAACCATCTTTCTCCCACAACCTCAACCTGCGCTTCCAGGATTTCAATATGGACGCCCAGCGTTCATTAATGTTCAATTTTGATTTCACCTACAATCAGAATTCAATCATATCCAAAACCATCTATGATGCAAACGCAGCCCGTACAACCACCTATACCAACGTCAACGGTGTGTGGAACGGTCGACTCATGAACATGATGTCAATGCCGCTAAAAGACAAAAAGTGGACTATCTCCAACCACATATTCGGCAACGCGTCACAAAATATCGGCTTCAACAACGGCGTGCGCAACACTGCCCGCAACTTCAGTATCTTCGAGAGTCCGGGCATCGCGTTCCGCCCCGACCACTTCGAGTTTGAGATACGCCCGCAATACAATGTGCAGTTCTCCAACAACTCGGTACAGACAGCAAGCAACGCCACCATCCACCGTTACGGAGGCCGTGCCGATGCCACCTACTACACCTCATGGGGTCTGACCCTTCAAAGCGACATCAACTATACCGCCACCAAGGGTTATTCAGCCGGATTCAACACCAACACCTGGATGTGGAACGCATCAATCTCGCAACAGTTCCTCCGCGACAAGTCGCTCACAGTGTCGGTACGCGTATATGACCTTCTCAACCAAGTCAACAGCATCAGCCGCAGCATCACCGCAAGCTATATCGACGATACAGCGACCAATGTCCTCACCCGCTACTTCATGTTCTCTGTAAGCTATCGCTTCAATACTTTCGGTAAAGGCAACGAGCCCAAGATCAACGGCGGAGAATTTAACCGTGGTCCCGGCCGTGGCGGCTTCGGAGGCCCCGGCGGACGCGGAGGCCGTCGCTTCTAACAAAAAGAAACAGCCACACATATCACAATCCGTCCGCATTATTGTTTGCATAGGTTAGGTTAAAGCAAGGACGGATCAATGGCCGGGACTCGCGATGAGCCCCGGCCATTCCTATCGGCACGCAGACTTGATTTTAGCATCAAGTCTGCGTGCCGTTGAATATCGCAATCGCGTATCTTACTTACCTGTCAAAACAGTGCGGATGTCATGAAGGGTGTTGAGTGCGGCCATAGGTGTGAGATTATTTATGTCAAGTCCAAGTATGCGGTCACGCAACTGTGTCAGCACAGGATCGTCAAGCTGGAAGAATGACATCTGGAATCCCTCGGGCACATCCGAAATCTTGCCGAGCCTCTCCGACATAGCATTATCACTCTCGCGGTTGACGCGCTCCAGATGACGGAGCACCTCATCAGCCCGCTTCACAATAACCTGTGGCATACCGGCCAGTTTGGCCACATGGATACCGAAACTGTGTTCGCTTCCACCTCGAGCGAGTTTGCGCAGAAACACGACTTTACCCTCTATCTCACGGACCGACACGTTGTAGTTGACCACACGACTGAAACTCTTTTCCATCTCGTTGAGCTCATGATAGTGAGTGGCGAAGAGAGTCTTGGGATGAGAGGTGCCATGCTCGTGGATATACTCGACTATAGCCCATGCGATAGAGATACCGTCATAGGTAGATGTGCCGCGGCCAAGCTCGTCAAAAAGTATGAGGGAGCGTTCGCTCATGTTATTGAGGATGGATGCGGCCTCGTTCATCTCGACCATAAAAGTCGACTCTCCGAGCGAAATATTGTCAGAAGCTCCGACTCGCGTAAAAATCTTGTCGACCACGCCTATGTGCGCACTCTCGGCCGCCACAAACGAGCCAATCTGCGCAAGCAGCACATTGAGAGCTGTCTGACGGAGCAAAGCCGACTTACCCGACATATTCGGGCCTGTTATCATCATCACCTGTGTGCCGGTATTGGACAGATTGACACTATTGGTGATATACGGCTCGCCCGGCGGCAGTTCTTTTTCTATGACGGGATGACGCCCCTCCACGATAGAAAGCTCGAGCGAATCATCTACCACAGGACGGTTGTAACGGTTCTCGATAGCTACGCGTGTAAACGAATTGAACACATCAAGCTGCGCCACCAACTGCCCATCAAGAAGTATTGCCGGGATATAGTCGGAAAGGCGAGTGACGAGTTCGGAATATATGCGCTGCTCGATGATGGCAATCTTATCCTGTGCGCCAAGTATCTTCTCCTCATACTCCTTGAGTTCCTGGGTGATGTAACGCTCGGCATTGACAAGAGTCTGCTTGCGTATCCACTCTGGAGGCACCTTGTCGCGGTGGGTATTGGTGACCTCGATATAATATCCGAATACGTTGTTATATGCCACTTTGAGCGACGGAATACCCGTGCGCTGGCTCTCGCGCTGCTGCAACTGAGCAAGATAATCCTTGCCACGATAGGCGATATCACGCAGTTGGTCAAGCTCTTCATCCACTCCTGGACGAATTACTTCGCCACGATTGATGGCCGTCGGGGCATCTTCCACTATCTCACGGGCTATCTTCTCGGCGATAGTGGTACAGGGATTGAGCTGATCGCCGACCGACTGAAGTACCGCAAGATCGGCTCCACAACACACGCGCTTGATGTCGGGAATCACACGGAGAGCATTGCGCAGTTGTAACAGTTCGCGGGGATTGACACGCAAGGCCGACACCTTGGAGATAAGTCTCTCAAGGTCGCCTATCTGAGACAGAGCCTCATGCACAGCCTCGCGGTCGTCGGGATGTCGGAAGAAATACTCGACAATGTCAAGACGTTTGTTTATTTCTGTAGGGTCTTTCAGCGGGAAGAGTATCCAGCGGTGAAGCAGGCGCGCACCCATAGGGCTGACTGTACGGTCAATTACATCGAGGAGACTTTTTCCGTCCTCGTTCATCGAACGCACCAGTTCGAGATTTCTAACGGTGAAGCGGTCGAGCCTCACCGACATCTCCTCTTCGATACGGGCAATCGATGTGATGTGTGATGTATGGGTGTGTTGGGTTATGTCAAGGTAATGGAGCACCGCGCCCGAGGCAATAATTGCCGAGGTCATGCGGTCGACACCGAATCCTTTGAGCGAAGAGGTCTCAAACTGTTTCAGCAGACGGTCGTGAGCCGATGAATCGGTGAATATCCAGTCGTCAAGCTCAAAGATATAATAGTGCTCGGCCATCGACTCCTCTGCCAGACGCTTCTTGCCACGCTCCACAAGCACCTCTTTGGGAGCAAAACTGCTCACAAGTTTGGTCACATAATCGACCGAGCCCTCGGCGGTAAGAAACTCGCCTGTCGAGATGTCAAGAAACGCCACTCCGGTGTTCTGCTTGCCGAAATGTATGGCGGCAAGGAAGTTGTTCTCGCGATGATTAAGCACATTGTCGTTGATTGACACACCGGGAGTGACAAGCTCGGTGATGCCGCGCTTAACGAGTTTTTTTGTCGTTTTCGGATCTTCAAGCTGCTCACATATAGCCACACGCTTGCCGGCACGCACCAATTTGGGCAGATATGTATCAAGTGCGTGATGTGGGAAACCGGCCAGCTCCACATATTGCGCAGCCCCGTTGGCACGACGGGTGAGCGTAATGCCGAGTATCTCGGAGGCCGCAATGGCATCCTCTGAAAATGTCTCGTAAAAGTCTCCCACCCTGAACAGCAATATGGCATCGGGATGTTGTTTTTTCATCGCGATATACTGCTTCATCAGCGGGGTTTCCACTATAGCTTTGGCCATAAATCAGTTATATTATGCTTCGATTTCAGACAATTCGAGCCAACGCAGCTCTTTCTCGTCAAGTATATCTTTAATCTCACTGTATCGCGCTGCCTTCTGTGCTATATCTCCGATATTTTCTCCCGAATTAAACAGGGCCTCGAGGGCTGATTTCTCTTCGGTGAGTCGGTCAATCTCCTCAGTGAGAGCTTCAAGCTCCTTGCGCTCCTTAAATGTAAGCCTGCGCTGACGCTGCACAGCCGGCTCGCGCTTCGCTGCGGCCGGAGCGGTCTTTGCGGTAGCTTCCTGAGCCTTGGCGGCCTTCTGCTCCTTGAGATAGTTGCGATAGTCGGTATAATTGCCAAGGAAATCCTTTATCACGCCGTTGCCCTCCATCACAAAGAGGTGGTCGACTATGGAGTCAAGGAAGAAGCGGTCATGCGAGATTACAATCACACACCCCTTGAAGTTCTGAAGGTATTCTTCAAGTATGCCGAGTGTCATGATGTCAAGGTCGTTTGTCGGCTCGTCGAGTATCAGGAAATTGGGCTGGGTGATGAGTACGGCCGCAAGATGCAGACGTCGCATCTCGCCTCCGCTGAGAGTGGATATATATTTCTGCTGGTCGGCCGGAGAGAACAAAAACCGTGTGAGAAACTGCATTGGCGTGTAGTGGGTCGTGCCGTTTATCACCACATCCTCTGTGATATCAGTGATGGCGTCAATCACCCGCTTGCCTTCGGGCAACGACAACCCGTCCTGGCTGTAATAACCAAACCGCACGGTCTCACCAACGTTCCACTCACCAGAGTCTTGAGCCACAAGCCCCTGGAGCATCTTGATGAATGTCGACTTGCCGACACCGTTCTCACCTACAATACCGACCTTCTCATATCGGGCGAACGTGTAGGTGAAACCATCGAGTATCACCTTGTCGCCAAACCGTTTGCACACGTTTTTAGCCTCGAATATCTTCGATCCGATATATGACGACTTGACTTCATTGGGATCAATGTTACGCTCGTCATATCGCACCGACGCACGCTCCTTCAAGTCATAGAAGGCATTGATGCGGTATCTTGCCTTGCCGGCTCGGGCCTGAGGCTGACGGCGCATCCACTCCTGCTCTTTGCGCAGAGTATTTTTCACCTTGGCAAGTTCGCCGGTCAGAGCCTCTATGCGCTCGGCCCGTCGGCGCAGATAATAATCATAGTTGCCTTCATAGGTAAATATCTGACGCATGTCTATCTCTATAATCTTGTTGCACACGCGGTCAAGAAAATAGCGGTCATGCGTAACCATCAGAAGCGTGATGCGCTGACGGGTCAGATAGCCTTCGAGCCACTCGACGGTAGATATGTCAAGGTGGTTGGTTGGCTCGTCGAGTATAAGCAGGTCGGGATTGCCGAGCAACACGCGGGCAAGCGCGGCCCGCTTGAGCTGTCCGCCTGAGAGATGGTCGACCTTCAGTTCGGCACTCTCTATGCCGAGTTGCGACAGCATCTGGCGGACACGGTCTTCACGACCCCACTCCTCATGGTCGGTATCATGTATGGCCGGCAGCAGATTATGCATCAGCGTAGTGCCGGGTTCAAAGACAGGCGACTGGTCAAGAAAACCTACCCTCAGGTCGTTGCGAAAGGTTATGGAGCCGCTGTCGGGTGACTCATGCCCCGAAAGCAGACGCAGCAGTGTGGACTTGCCCGTGCCGTTCTTGGCTATGACTCCGATCTTGTCTCCTTCGTTGACACCAAAAGTTATCGAGTCAAAGAGCATACGGTCGCCATAGCTCTTGGTCAGGTCTTCGACTTGAAGATAAGGTCTCATCAATCAGTAGTTAAATAATTAGTTTTTCAATTATCACTCAAGACATGCGTCAAGGGCTTCGGTAATGGCAGTGCGGTCCATGCCACGTCCGATAAATACGAGCTTGATCATACGGTCACCGTAATCCTCGTCCCAGTCTTTCATCATATCGGGATTCTGGGCCATCAGCTCGCGGAACTCGTCCTCGGGAGCTGTGGCAAACCATAAACCGGCCTCCTTGAGCGACTTCTGACGTCCGGCCGATTCAAAGAGATATGACATATCGGGATTGGTAGAGAAATAACATACACCCTTGCAGCGTATCACCTCCTTGGGCCACTTTGTGGCTGCAAAGTGGTCAAACTTATTGAGGTCAAATGCGGGCCGTCGATAGTAGACAAACGTGCTTATGCCATACTCCTCGGCCTCACCCTCGCCATGGTGATGATGGTGATGGTGGCAGTGTCCGCAAGTGCAGCCTTCGCCATGCTCATGGTGATGTTCATCATGATGGTGTCCGTCGTGCTCATGCTCATGGCAATGGTCATGACACTCATCGTGATGATGGTGGTGATGATGATGCTCGCGTTCCTCCTCCTCAATCTCATGGTTGTCACGATCAATCTGCTGCACCCACGCGGCTGATGATGCCACGGAGTTGAAATCAAAAAGACTGGTGTTGACAAGGCGTGTTATATCCACATCGGCATAGTCACACTCTATGATTTCGGCCTTGGGCTGAATAGCGCGGACAATGGCACGGATGCGGGCAAGTTCTTCAGGCTTGACTTCCGACACCTTGTTGAGAAGGATTATGTTGCAGAACTCTATCTGCTGTATGATAAGGTTTTCGATGTCTTCCTCATCAAGATTTTCTTTCTTGAGCGAATCACCGCAACCAAACTCATCCTGCAGGCGCAGGGCGTCGACAACTGTCACAATGCAGTCCAGGCGGGGTATGCCATATATAGTGGCAGTCTCGCCGAGCTGAGGGATGGAACATATCGTCTGGGCAATGGGTGCCGGCTCACATATGCCGCTGGCCTCTATGACGATGTAGTCAAAACGCTTCATCGCCATAATGTCCTCAATCTGCTTGATAAGGTCCATCTTGAGCGTGCAGCATATACAACCGTTGGAGAGAGCCACAAGGCTGTCGTCTTTCGAGTCGACCACTCCGCCACGCTCGATGAGGCTGGCATCGATATTCACTTCGCCTATATCATTGACAATCACAGCAAATTTTATGCCGCGCTCGTTGGTCAGAATATGGTTGACCAATGTGGTTTTACCGCTGCCGAGATAACCGGTAAGCAGCAATATGGGAGTTGTCTTTTTCATCATACTTTCTATGCTGAATATATTGTGTTTTATATCACCATTCAATCTTTATCGCCACGCTGTCAAGTTCGGCGGCAATGGGTGGCGTTATCTTGGCTACGCGTATGAAGCCGCCCTGTATCAGTGGGAAACGGCCGGTAAGCGCGGTCTTGATACGCATGGCTACATGCTCGAGCAAAGCCGAAGGCTCAGACATCACTTCGGCTATCACCCCGGTGGCCTCAGCATAATTGAGGGTACCTCCAAGATCGTCATGCTCCAAAGCCCTATCCATAGGATAGACCAAATGAGCCGAGACCTCAAAGAGATTGCCCACCTGCCGCTCCTGTGGGAGCACTCCATGTCGGGCAAAAATCCTCAGCCCGTTTATTTCCACCGTGCCCTTCATTATCCCCATGTGAGGTTACTACCGCGCTTGCGCCATCCCTTGATGCGATAATAGAGGGTATAGAGCGGGTGATATGACATAAACCATGGAAATGTGAGCAGCAACGGACGCGACCACAACGCACGTGACGTCTTGCGCCATGATATCATCAGTATAATCCAGGTAACCAGCAGTACGACTCCTGCCGCAATCGCAGGCACCAGCGAAGGAAGCCCGACCACCGCAAGCGCGACCGCCGAGCATATCAGCAGCCACCATGCCCAAGAGCAGGAGCTGAAAAACAATCGCGCATGGCCGCGAAGACGCGAAGCCGTGTAGTCGCGACGTATCTTGTCGGCCTTATGCATGGCTCCGGGAGCATCCTGCACATGCAGGAGCATAGAGTCAGTCGACAGTTCGACGGCTGTATTTCCACCACTGGCCACCTCGCTGACAAACACGTCATCATCGCCATACTTTAAGTCAAGCGAGCGTGAAAAACCTTTATTGCTGAAAAACACCTCACGACGATAGGCGATGTTACATCCCGTGCCGCGATAAGGGCGACCGGCAATAGCCCAGGAGAGCCACTCGACGGCACTGCGCACCTGGTCGAACGAATGCAGACGCTTCCAAGCATGCGATATACCCTCCTGCTCAGATGGAGCGGCATAGCCGAGCACAATATCGGTATGAGCGTCAAAATGACGCGCCATGTTTCTGAGCCATTTGTCAGACGGCACCTGACATGCACCGACTGTATGGAGCAAGACATTATATTTCGCAGCCTTTATGCCGAGCGTCACGGCAAGTTTCTTTCGGGAAAGTGAGCGCGATTCCTGTGGGGTGAAAGTCATATAGAGATTGGAATATCTCTGCTCAAGGCGTGCTATAACGTCTTTGGTCGAGTCCATAGCTCCGTCATTCACGACAATTACCTCAAACGGCGACGGATAGTCCTGGTCGAGTATCTGGGGTAGCAATACCTCGAGATTGGCGGCATCATCCTCAGAATACACTATCACTGACATGGGCGGGAACACATAGTCAGCCGCCACAGAGTCATCACGACCGCTGTCAGCAGTCACTCTACGGCCAACCGACGCCACATAATGGCGAAAACCCGCAAGAAGATATATCGCCGAAACCGACAAAACGGCCAGCAGAGCTATTATGACAGGGGTGAAGCTGATTTCAAACATTTGTAGTACAAATTGGAAATTATATCTGCATTAATACAAAAATCCCTGTCACAAAGTGCGCACAAGGACCCATATTGAGTTGCAAAATTACAAAAAAGAATCCATTCATCAGCCAAATTCGGTCTATTTTATTCCCAATTTATTACGCAGACGACACGTATTTAATCAGCCTTTACCGGACACACAACACATCCTCGATTAATGATGAGAAGATTGCATATCTCATTAATTCTTCTTAATTTTGGAAATCCAATCATCACAAAAATAAAAAAACGCAGCCAATATGAAAAAGACATTAATCCCCTTAACTCTGATACTCACAGGATCATTGTGCGCGACTGCAGCCGAAGCATTCGCCACTCCTTCCGACGGGATAGGCAGAACTGTCGACGTCTCGAATATCCTCGTCACAAAACAACCGGGAAAAACGGCCATCGACTCACTCATACAAGACCTCCCCGCCCTTACGCTCAACGATGCGATAGCTGCAATCGACCAAAGCATGAGTGGAAACGAAATAACCCGACTTGTTGATGCCGTATATCTGGTCAACAATCTGAAAAACGGATATTCGCTCGATGCGTCGCGCGACGCCATAACATTCACATCACGGTTTCCGTTCAGACGCCCCAACCATCTCGACATAGCAAAGCTCAAAGATATATTCAACTCCGAGAGTCCTATATTACACAAGAATTACCTCAAAAAATTTGAGTTTGTGTTTCGCAACTGTGGTGCCATGCCGGAACTTATAGGCCTGCGAAAACTAATTGAAAATAATGTGGCCGACTGCTCTGAAAAATCATCCGCGCTACAACTGTTTGACGCTTACACCCCACTCATGGCCGGCTCACCGGCACCTGATGCCGAGTTTGTTGACAAGGACGGATGTCGGCATCGCCTGTCGGACTACGCAGGCAAGACAGTCGTAATCGACGTATGGGCCACATGGTGTCACAATTGCCTGAAGAAAATGCCGACCTTTATCGAACTGCGCGATTCTTACGCCGAAAATAACAATATCGCATTCCTGACTATATCAATCGACCGCCCTAACAAACGCGAACTATGGGACAAGGTATGCGAAAAGCATGCTCTGCACGGCATAAACAACTTCATCACCGACAGCAACAACATGTCGGAATTTGAGAATATATACAAGATATTTGGCATACCACGTTATATCCTAATCAATCCCAGCGGTAAAATCGTTGAAGCTTTCGCCCCCTCTCCCGGTCCGGAACTAAAAAAGCTCATCGACACCATATTATAATATAAATAAAATAGATTTGACAGTCCGGGCACACCTCGCTAAACTCACAGGTGTGCCCGGACTGTATTATTTCATCAAAAAAAGGAATCATAAAAACCGAAAGTGCTGAAATATATTCAACACCAATTATGACATTTCTAAAACATCTGCCATTAGGTCAAGTCATGAACGCTACATCATAAGGTCATTATTATCACGCACTCTTTTGAAGAGATATTTAATTGGGTGCAAAATTACTATTTTTTTTGAAAATACCATCTCGAAATAATTAAAAAAATCAGAACGGATAGTTTTTTGTCAATAATTCAAGACGTTAAAAGCAGGTATTGTTTAGCGGATTTAAGATTAAGTGCCCTGTGTATGATTGGATTTCAACCGATTGAGTGTATGTTAAATCTCTTCAAAAGAGATTGTGATTGTGACAGACTAATGCAACCCACATTTATCTTAACAGTCATTCGTATAAACACATATAGTTACCTCCGTCAGTGCCAGATGTCTACACATGATGGAGGGTCGATGAGAATTATATAAAACCCGGCCTTGGTTAACTTTTATCCGGACTTTTAATTGCTTGATATACTCTTGAATAGCACACGCGACATTCTATCGTTTTTCGAGTCGGAGGTCTCTGCTATGACGATTCAGACCCAAAAGAGTTACACTAAAGCAGTGAACTCATTCGGCCGAGCTGTACATACTGAAACCGACATGGGACTTTCAGAAAATCTTGTCACAGAATGGATCAGTCATCTTATACAACAAGGATATAGCTATAAAGTAGCCACCTACTATCTGAAAATTATCAGCTCTCTATATAACAAAGGTGTCAAAGCCGGGAAGCTGTGCAAATCAGACATATTCGTCAACGTCAGAAGCAGATTGGAATTAATCGCCGAGATGGATTTTGATATCAGTAAGCGTGAGAATGATTATTCCCGATTGCTATTAATGGCAAAAAACGCAGCAAGATCCACAAAGGACACTGCCATCATAACCGATTTACTATTGATATGCATCCTGTCGGACATCAAAAATCCTGCGACTGTAGGAATGTTGAAAAAAGATGACTCAGTCATCATCGACAAATCTCTGTCCGAAATACTGGAGCGCAACATATCCCCCCACCGTAAATATATTTTCGGCCTCAATCAGTCACAACTGAGTCCGCGTCAATTTGTCCGAACGCTGGACGAAGCCATATCCGGACTGCTGGCACTCAAAGGTTTTACCCACCGGTTACCCGTAAATGACACAATTGAAAACCTTTGGGCCTTCGCGGCCTTGAAAAGCGGCATATCCCCCTCCCGCATCGTAGGATGTCTTGGACATCGACCGGCTGACAATCCCCTCTTCGCTTTATGTAGTGCCGAATCACTCTCTGACGACGAAAAGAGCAGCATACACTCTGCCGTAGCAAAAACGATACTCGTCAATCCCAAAGAATGGTTTGTCATGAGGCTGCGGCCGGGAGTAAGGTATGAAACTATAAAGCAATCCATCGCCTCCATGCCGGCCGACAAACCGCAACTGTTCTATCCTTGCGATGAAATAAGAAAGAGGGTTAATCGGAAACTTGTCTACGAACAACGGCCTGTCATACCCGACATAGTATTTTTCAAGACAAAAATGACTGATGTCCGGCCGCTGTTCAGACTTATCGGCGACAAAGCCTGGTGTTATACCACCGACACCCGCAGCGGCAACTATGCCATTATTCCCAAAAAGGCGATGGAAACATTCCAGCAGGCCATAGGCAAATTTTCCGACGACTATGAAGTCGGACCGATAGGTTCGCTTGCGCTCAAGAAAGGCGACCGCATATCGATAATCGGTGGTCTGTTCTCAGGCAATCAGGGCATAATCGACCGAATCGAAGAATCAGACAATGACTGCAACACTATATATCGTGTGATATTTCCTGATGAAAACGGGTTTGAATGGCGCGTAAAAATTGACGCCCGACTGGTGAAACACTCAGGCTCATAAGGCACTCTCCCAACAGCCGCCAATCACACACTCCAATCTTATCGACATTAGAAAACACCTCATTATGAACCTTAAAAATATCTTCACTGCCACATCGTGCTCACTGCTCCTTCTGGCTACATCCTGCTCTACCCCAAAAAACATCACCTACTTTCAAGACGCTACCGCCGGAGAGACCGTCAACGCGCTTACGCCTCTTGAGGTCAGAGTCAAGCCCGAAGACAAGCTGTCTATAATGGTCAACACCCCCGACCCCACCCTCTCATCTCTTTTCAATCTCCTGCAAATACAAAACCGCATATCGGCAACCACAGCCGGAACCCGCTCGACAGGAGCTTCCGGAGCAGGGACAAGCCAGACATCCTTATACACCGTCAATCCCGAGGGCGACATCAACTTTCCGGTGCTCGGCAAGCTGCATATCGCAAGCATGACACGCTTTGAAGTTGGAGAATATATCGAACAGGAACTGGTATCGCAAAATCTTGTCAAAGATCCCATTGTCACCGTAGAGTTTGCCAACACAGGCATCACCGTGCTCGGCGAAGTCAAATCGCCGGGACGTCTTGAGTTCAACAAAGACCACCTTCTTTTCACCGATGCTATAGCTATGGCAGGAGACCTCACCACCAACGGCAAGCGTGAAGACATACTCGTGCTCCGCGAACAACCGGACGGCTCGCAGAAAGCCTATAGGGTAAACCTTCTTGACATAGACGCACTGGCAGCCACTCCTGTATATTACCTCCAGCAAAACGATGTGATATACGTCGAGCCTAACAACAAAGTGAAACGCCAGACAACTCCGACTGGCGACACCCCATTCACACCAACTTTCTGGATGTCGGTCGGCTCCTTCGGTCTCACTATAGCCACGCTCATCATAAGTCTGACCAACTAAGCTCATCCACGCTTCTCACAACGACCTATCACTCACCGATTATCATCACATAAAGTAATACGCTATCCCCATGGCAGAACTTCTGGACCTTTCATCCGCCCCAGCATCGCCGTCGGCAACAACACGTAAAAAGACAGCAGCAAGCAACACTCTCCCCATCAGCGACATTCTATTCCTGACGTTAAGAAAGTGGCCCTGGATAATCCTCTCGCTGACCATATGCGTCGGAGCCGCCCTGACCTATATACTCCGCACACCCACTGTCTATACCCGTGCAGCCCAGATCATGATCAAGGACACATCAAAGGGTAAATCGGCCGGAATGGAAGAATTTTCCGACTTCGGGCTCATATCCACCAAGACCGATGTCGAAAACGAAATAATCAATCTCCGTTCGGGCGAACTGATGGAAGAAGTGGTCAGCCGGCTGAAGCTCGACATGGACTATTACAGCCACGGACGCTTTCATGACGAAGTAGCCTATGGAACGACCCTGCCCATCGAACTGAGCATAGTCAACGCCCCGGCCGACGCCTCGGCCGAAATGAACGTCGACATCAGTCCCGAAGGCAAGGCAAGCATCTCGGAGCTCAGATATGCCGGTAAAGAATTTAAAGGCACATTCACCGGCTCAATCGGCGACACAATATCCACGCCCGCCGGCCTTGTCGTAATCAATCCTTCGGCCTACTATCTTCCCAAGCAGCCGATAGCCTTGAAAGTCAACCGCCTGCCTCTCGACGCAGCACGTGCATCCTATTCGTCGCGCCTCTCCGTGACACAAGGCAGCGATAACAGTTCGCTTATACGTCTCACACTGTCTGACCGCTCCATCGAGCGCGCCGACGACGTGCTCTCGACGCTCATTGATGTATACAAAGACGCCTGGATACGCGACAAAAACGAGATAGCCGTCTCAACATCCCAGTTTATCAACGATCGTCTCGGAGTCATAGAAAGCGAACTCGGGAATGTCGACCAGGATATATCATCCTACAAATCAGCACACCTCATCCCCGACGTACAGGCAGCCTCGTCAATGTATATGAGCGAAAACCGACAGATCGCCTCAGGCATAATGGACATAAACAACCAGTTGCAGATGACACGCTTCGTGCGCAACTATCTCACGGCCGAATCATCACGCAACCAGCTACTTCCAGCCAACAGCGGTCTTGTAGGAGATATCGCCTCACAGGTAGGCGAATATAACGACCTTCTGCTCCAGCGCAATTCACTTGTGGAGAAATCATCCGAAAGCAACCCTTTGGTCATAAGCATGGACGGCCAGCTCGCAGCCATGCGCAACGCCATAATCACCACCGTTGACAACCAGATTTCGGCCCTCAACACACAGCTCCGCTCCCTACAGGCTACACAGGCATCCACCACATCCAAGATAGCGACATCACCCGAACAGGCCAAATATCTGCTCTCGGTCGAACGTCAGCAGAAAGTCAAGGAAAGCCTCTATCTGTTCCTGCTTCAGAAACGTGAGGAAAACGAGCTGTCACAAGCATTCACAGCCTACAACACGCGCGTAATCAACCGTCCCGGACCTGCAGGCGTACCCCCTACTCCAGCCAAAGCACAGATACTCCTCGCCGCCGCACTTATAGGTCTCGCACTCCCGTTCGGCGTAATATTCCTCATCGAGAACTCCAACACACGCATACGCGGACGCCGCGACATCGAACACCTCACTCTCCCCTTCCTCGGTGAGATACCCCTCTCCGACACAGGCACAGACAACTCGGCCAAAAAGGGCTTGAAAGACGTCAGAAGCCTCGTGGTAAAAGAAGGCCGTCGCGACGTGATAAACGAAGCATTCCGAGTGTTGCGTACAAATGTCGAGTTTATGCGCACGCCCACTGACGGAGCCAACGTCATAGCCGTCACGTCATTCAACCCCGGCTCAGGAAAATCATTTATCACAATGAATCTTGCCCTTGCCGTAGCACTCAAAGGCAAACGTGTACTCGTGATTGACGGCGACATGCGCCACGGCTCTACCTCAGCCTATGTAGGTTCGCCCGAACAGGGTCTCTCCAATTATCTCGCCTCTGCCGCCGGGTCACCCGTGGAGCTCATAATCAACGACCCCGAAAACGCCAATCTCTCTATACTCCCCATCGGCCCCGTACCACCCAATCCCACTGAGCTGCTCGAATCACCTCGCCTTGCCGAACTCCTCTCACAACTGCGTCCCCACTACGACTACATCTTCATCGACTGTCCGCCTATCGAGATTGTAGCCGACGCACAGATTATTGACAGCCACGTAGACCGCACCATCTTCGTCATCCGCGCCGGACTGCTCGAACGCTCCATGCTCCCCGAGCTCGAACGCATCTACGAAGAGCGTAAATATCGCAATATCGCCCTCATACTCAACGGCACCCCCCTCACCACCTCCCGTCATGGCTACTCCCACGGATATGGCTACGGGTATGGTTACGGATATGGCAACAGCTACGGAAAGGAATAGTAACATAACTTAAAGATGTCCGAATCATCTGCTGACAAAAACAAGCGTATTGCTAAAAACACCATTTTCCTCTATCTGAGGATGATGGTTATGATGTCAATCAGCTTCTTCACTTCCAGAATAATGCTCGGAGCATTAGGAGTTGACGATTATGGCATCAATAATGTAGTCGGAGGTCTTGTGTCAATGTTCGCTATAATATCGTCCTCACTTTCATCCGCGACAAGCAGGTTTCTGACCTTCGGTCTTGGTAAAGGAGATATGAAAGAGCTGAAGATACTATTCTCCACCTCCGTCAACATTCAGTTGCTTATAGCTTTTATCGTTTTTGTGCTCATTGAGACCGCCGGCGTATGGTTTCTCAACAACCGCATGACAATCCCGTCCGACAGACTCTATGCCGCCAATTGGGTTTTACAATGCTCTGCGTTGAACTTTGCTGTCAGTCTGCTCTCGACCCCATATAACGCTTCAATTGTCGCACATGAACGCATGTCGGTATTTGCCTATATGACAATTTTTGACGTTGTTGTCAAATTCATTGTCGTTGCATCGGTCTATTATTATCAAGGGGACCGTCTTGTGTTAATGGCATCTCTGCTGCTCATATCAAGCATCATATCACAACTTATCTACTGGACCTACTGCAAACGTAATTTTGAGGAATGTACCTATCACCGCTTGTTCAGCAAGTATCATTTCAGGAAAATGTTTGGTTTTGCGGGCTGGAACTTCATAGGATGTACTGCCGGCATCATGAAAGATCAAGGTGTAAATATCGCCATAAATCTTTTCACTGGCCCCACGATTAATGCAGCCCGAGGCATTGCAATGCAGATGAACGGTATTATCTCACAGTTTACCGGCAATTTTCTTACCGCTATCAATCCCCAGGTAATTAAAGATTACGCTTCAGGAGAGCTCGAAAAAATGCATATGCTTGTATTTCGCGGCACACGCTTCTCATATTATCTATTTCTTTTTCTTTCAGTTCCTGTAATCTTCGAGACTGAAAAAATCCTGTGGCTATGGCTTGGTAACGTCCCGGACCACACTGTGTTGTTTGCTCGTCTCGCACTTGTTCTCAGCCTGTCTGACTTAATGTCCAATCTGCTTATAACATCCCAGCTCGCCACAGGCAAAATACGTAATTACCAGATTGTCGTCGGCGGTATACTGCTGCTCAATTTCCCTATTTCCTACCTGCTACTGTATCTCGGATTTATCCCTGAAATAACTGTCGCGGTAGCAATAGCCATATCTCAGATATGCTTGTTTGCCCGTCTGTTTTTCCTACGCAAAATGATAATGCTCCCTGTAAAAATGTATTTACAGCGTGTCTATCTCAATGTCATCCTTGTGTCGGCAGTCTCGATGATCATACCGGCAATTGCATATGTCAATATGCCGCCTGACAAGACTCGATTTTTTTGCATATGTATTATAAGCGCATTGTCATCGGCATTTTCAATCGGCTTTCTGGGCTGCAACAAAGCCGAACGAGATATGCTCATGCGTTATATCAATAAATTCATATCTCGGTTTAGCCCCCGACAAGCTGAATCTATATGATCATAATCAACGACAAACGCGACTGTTGCGGGTGCGAGGCATGCATACAAAAGTGCCCTAAAGACTGCATTGTCATGACATATGACAATGAAGGATTTCGCTACCCCACGGTAGACACAGCTCTATGTATTGACTGTCATTTATGTGAAAAGGTATGTCCAATAATCACTCCGGCAACCAAAATCAGCCCTCTAAGAACTGTAGCGGCTATAAATCCGGACGAACACGACAGAGATTTCAGTTCATCCGGAGGCGTGTTTATTCGTATTGCCAAAGAGACATTAAAACGTGGCGGAGTAGTTTTTGGCGCACGTTTTAGTCAGGATTTCTCACAAGTTTGTCACACAGCAGCACAATCTTACGAAGAACTGCTGCCCCTATTGGGGTCAAAATATACCCAAAGTGAAATAGGCAACACATATACCGAAACACGTACGTTTCTGCAATCAGGCCGCGACGTTCTGTATGTCGGCACTCCCTGCCAGATCGCCGGACTGAAAAATTTCCTTGGGAGGAATTATCCCGGACTTTTTACCATTGATATATTATGTCATGGCGTTCCCAGCCCCAAAGTGTGGAGAGAGCATCTGCAACAACTCATCGCACGACAGTGCGATGAAAAAATTCAGTTTTCACCTTCCGAGGCTAAATCCCGATCTGACATTCTCTTAGAGAATGTCTCTTTCCGCGACAAGTCCTCCGGTTGGAAAAAATACAGTTTTCACCTCCGAGGCTCCGCGACCAACGGTCGCGGTGAAAAAATACAGTTTTCCCTCCTTAAACCCTTCTTTCAGGAACCCTTCATGCAAGGGTTCCTCGCCGACCTCTATCTGCGTCCGTCATGCTATCAATGTTTCTACCGCACAGGCGGCAACTGCAGCGACCTCACCATAGGTGACTTCTGGGGATTCAATAATATCGCGCCAGATCTTGACGATGACCGTGGCACAAGTCTGGTCATGGCCAATACTCCAGCCGGGCTCCAGGCACTTGACGGATTGAAGATACTCACAGAAGTCACCCCTCAACAAATGGATATAGCCAGGACATACAACGGAGGCCTCAAGCATATAGCCATCCCCCACCCCAAACGGGCCCAATTTTTCCGCAAGCTTCCCAATGCCCGGAATATTGACAAACTTATCGCGGAAATGTTGCGCACTCCATACCTCCAGCGGGTCAGGCGTCGCATAATCCACATCATAAGCCGCATTATCCGTCACTAAAATCGTAAAATACCGGATCTATCTCTGCATCTCCAATGAAAATAGCAGTAATCAGTCTTAAGGTAAACGCCAATTATGGAGGATTGTTACAGGCATGGGCACTCCAACAGATACTCATCCGTTTAGGTCATAACCCCACATTGATTGATGGACCCTCGCATTGCGACCTGCCGTTATTCCAAAAATGTTATATTTACCCGATAAGGCTCTTTAACAAAATATTCCGACATTCATCCAAGCCCATACGACATGAATCTATGCTCGCACGAGACTGGAATCACAACATACAGGGCGTACAGCAATTCATCGACAAGCTAAACATTAGATCCGTCAAAACGTTGTCGGAAATATCTGAAGATGATTATGACGCTATTATATATGGTAGCGACCAAGTATGGCGACCGGCTTACTTCCGACCATTTCTCGGCGACATGCGTAATGCTTTCGGATGGTTTGCCAGAAAATGGAAAAATATCAGGCTCTACTCTTATGCTGCATCGTTCGGCATCGAAACACTCGACGAATATACAGCAGATGAGCTCAAAGATATAAGCAGCATGCTCGGACGTTTTTCACAAATATCGGTTCGAGAAAACAGTGGCATAAATCTATGCCACAAACTCGGAGTCAAAGCCACACATGTGCTTGATCCGACAATGTTGCTCAACCGCACCGACTATCTTCAGCTCATCGACAACGCCACTGGCCCGGTAACACGCAACAAGGGGCTGATGACATATATACTCGACCCCTCCGAACAGTCAGCAAGAGCCATCGAGACACTTTCACTTAAACTTGATAAAGAGCCGTTCTCCACAATCGCTCCGGCTGGCACACCAGCCAACACAGTAGAACAATGGCTCGCCGGATTTCGGGATGCTGACTTTATCGTGACAGATTCATTCCATGCCTGTGTATTCTCTATCATTTTCGGCAAACCTTTTATCGTGATATCCAATGTCAATCGCGGCACAGCCCGTATTGACTCTCTTCTGGAGATGTTGGGACTCATGCACCACAAAATCTCAGTCTCCGACCTCCACGCAATCTCTCCGGCCGACTACACATTTGACCAACGCAACCTCAACACCACGATACAAAAATTGCGTGAAAAATCTTTTGACATTCTCAAAAATATTAATTGACCGCATGGCGGCATCCACTCAAAGATTAGTTCAACAATTGTAAAATCCTCCACTCAATAAACCAATGGTAATGCCAGCCACTGACAATCGACTCTATTCTATAATTGTTCCAGTCTATAACGCCGAAAAAACTTTGAGGCGATGTATTGATTCAATTTTGGCTCAGACATATACCAATTTTGAACTGATATTGGTTAATGACGGTTCAAAAGATTCATCCACAACAATCATCGACGAGTACGCAAATCTGGATTCCCGCATCATTCCTATTCACCAGATTAATGGAGGCGTATCATCGGCACGCAATGCTGGGCTTTCAGTAGCAACCGGATATTTCATCTTGTTTGCCGATGCTGATGATGACATAAAGCCAGACTGGATACAGGATTTCGCAAAAAACATAGATAATAACCAGATCTGTATTCAAAACATCCAATTCGTCGGCGAAAAAAATATTGTCAAATCCATTGGCGACAATATCGGTTCTAATATCAATCCGCTACCGGTCAAACTCATGGAAGAGGGTATAGCAGGCTATTTGTTCAATAAATTGTTTTTAAGAGACATAATAGTTAAGCATAACATTCGTTTTAATACCCAATTGCATTTCCGCGAAGACGAATTATTTGTTTTCCAATATCTCGAACATGTAAACCATTGGTCAAGTATCAATCGGACCAATTATATATATTATGTCCCCCAAACCGATAAAAATTATGGGACATCAGCAACCGAGTGCACCGAACTACTATTTGAAACACTTGGGCGCATATACAATGACAACATACCGGATGAAATATATCGAAATCAAGCATGGAGCATCAAAGGAGCCATCGTTGAAAATATAATCAGCGGAACTCCAATATCCACAACCCTACTAACTGCCTATCGAAATTCATTCAAAGATGCGAAAGGATTGCGCAATCATATATTAAATTCTATAATACTGAATAGCAATAGATTCAGAGGCCTATCATCATTCATCATCAAAGCTATCAACAGAAAATGAATCTATTGTTTGTATATCCTACAGTCTTTGACCCTATGTCTGGTGGGGTGGAGCGTGTAACCGACATGTTAGCACATGAACTACATAATCGAGGATACAACGTATTTTATCTCAATACACATAGATCTTGTAAAGATCCCAAATTAGATTTTGAGACATTCTATTTCCCTATTCCGGACTATACGAATACTGAAAATAATGTATTCTTACACAATCTGCTAAGAAAACTTGATATAGATATTGTAATAAATCAATGTGGAGCACATCGTGATTCAATATTATTTAATGATACCGGTAACACACGAGCGAAGTCAATTTCTGTAATACATTTTAATCCGTCAATGAGTTACAACCATTATTGGCATGAATTGGCATATCTTCGAGACCATACTTTTTCCGAAAAGCTCAAACGTATTGCTCGGTGCATTCTATTTTGGAAACTCAAGTCAACCTATCGCAATCGGCTATGCAATCATTATAACTGGTTATTTAAACACACAGATAAAATATGTCTACTTTCCCACAAATTCATACCTGAATTAAAAGAATTTTCAATTCCTAATTATAATCACCTAAAAGTAACCACAATAAATAATCCTATATATATTCCTGAGAAATCATTGAACATAAAGGATAACATTGTTATTTGGGTAGGCCGATTCGACCTAAAACAAAAACGTCCTGATTTATGTCTGGAAATATGGAAACACATACAGCCTCAGTTTCCTGGATGGAAAATGATAATGATTGGTGATGGAAAAGATTTCAATACTATCGTATCCCGATATAAAACCATACCTAATGTTGAATTTACAGGCTATTCTAATCCAATTCAATATTATAAGAGAGCAAAAATATTGATGATGACATCAGTATTTGAAGGTTGGGGCATGGTATTGGCAGAAGCAATGTCTTATAGTGTAGTTCCGATAGCATTTGATAGTTTCCTTTCATTAAGAGACCTTATCGACAATTCACTACAGCTTGTCAAGCCATTCAATATCAAAGAATACATCAACAAACTCACAATATTGATGTCAAATGAGGCTACCTTGGTTCAATTGAGAGATGTAGGATATAAAAGAATACACAAGTATTCCATAAATGCAGTCGTTGATAATTGGGAAAATTTATTCGATGAAATCATAACACCATGAAAAACAAATTAGGTTCTCGTATTAAGCGAATTGTTCAAAATATATTCCAACCATACAGTTCAAATCGATTAAACGTGTATTATGAAAAGGAATATAGTCATAAGCACAAACAAATACACATCTTTTATCATATTTTTGCATATAATAATTGGCGTGAAATTTTTGATGAACAAATAACAGCATTAAAACAATCTGGGCTATATGATGAGATGTATAAATTACATGTATCTGTTATAAGCAGCGATTCAGCAGATATTGATTATATACTCAAAAATATTGGTGACAAAGGAACAATAATATACATCAGTGACAATCCTAAGGTTTATGAGTTTCCATCCTTAATAGAACTAAAAAAGGTCGCAGACCAAACAGATTGCTTGGTTTTGTATTTTCATACAAAAGGAAGCTCTAACTCCATTGATACACTAAAGTGGTATTATCCCAGAGTGAAATCTTTAAAACGTTTACGATTGTGCAGTCGTTCATGGAGAAAGTTTATGGAATATCATACAATTTTCAAGTGGCGCACAGCGATTTCTGTTCTTAGAGATTTTGATACATATGGTTGCTATTTGAGGCATCAACAAAAATTCACATTTTATGCAGGAAACTTTTGGTGGGCTCGTTCAGAACATATCAGAAATCTAAAACCGTTCACTCAAACAGATTTATCCTACCGTTATGCTGCCGAAACATGGCTTTTGGGAATAAACTGTAAAATCTATGACGCGTTTCGTTTAAACGCAGATCTTACAAGCCTCCCCATTCCAGCCAGTTCATATTCATCTGACAATAAACTAACTAAGCTCTTAGGGGGGGCGAAATTTTGGGTTGAATATATATGGATATCAACACGATTAAAATCTTTATCATTCTATAATTGCTTAACCAAACAATCCAATCAATGATACCAAAACTTATTCACTGCGTATGGCTTAGCGGCGACAAGAAGCCATCTCTATATAAAATGTGTATCGACTCATGGAAAAAACGATGCCTGATTATGAGATTAGAGAGTGGAATATGACTAATCTCCCAGATGAGATATTGAACCATCAATTTGTGAACCAAGCTATTGAAGCTCGAAAATGGGCATATGCTACAGATGTAATACGTTTATGGTTATTAAAAAACTATGGAGGTATATATCTTGACATGGACGTATATGTATATAGACCTTTCGACTGCTTTCTGAACAATCAAGCGTTCTCATGTCTCGAACTGAACCCTGCTGAGTTATATTCTTCAGTACGTAAAAGACGTAAAGAATTAATTGGGATCGGCATCGAAGCCGGTGTGTTAGGTGCTCATAAAGATCATTGCTGGATTACTGACATCTTGAGTTATTATGATAACCTTGAATTTAAAAACGATCCTCGTTACTATTGCTATTACATTATGCCTCGGGTGGTCAACCGCATTTCCATCGAGAAATATGGATTTAAGCAAATCCCTGTCTATCAACCACTTTCGAGAGGGGTAAAAATCTATCCTGCAGAAACATTTTCATGGATATACAAATGGAAATTCATCGGGCTTGAATATAATCCCGATAATATCAAAGCCCTCGGAAATCTTATGCCTATGCGATACGCCTGCCATCTCACTTTACATTCATAGTGGGAAGGGATGAATCGTAAAGACTCATGGACCTACAAAATCAAGCATTTTATCTATGAAAAAACAGGGGGCAAAATCAATAAAAAATTTTTACGAAAACTCAATCCATTTATAACTGAAACAGAATAAATGAAAGTACTGTTCATAACAACCTTTGGGCAATCAATACCTCACGAGCATATTTTTACGCGAAATGTATGGCTGAAAATGTGCCAATATCCAGAAGTTAATCTTTTGACAATATATGAAGGAGCTAATAATGAATCAAAATCTGAATGGTTGACTTATGACAAAGCCGAACATTGGTATCAATTGACAATACCGTCACATATACTTAAATCACACAGTTCAACTGTTGATTTTATTGAACAATCTCTCAGACAAATTTCACCTGATATCATACATTCTAATATGATTGAGGGGTTTGAAATTGAAGCAGCCAAAAGGCTAAATATACCTGCGGTCGTGACAATGCATATCGGAGGATTGATATGTCCTCGTGGTGGGGGAAATGGTTTTTTAAAATGGGACGACTCTTTATGTAATGGAAATATTGGAACAGAATGCCGCAAATGCTGCTGCCATGAACTTCCTTTGCCATATATTGCTCGGGCTATTGATTATACTATGCCAAAAAAAATAATCAACTGGCTAAAAAATATAACCCGACATCGAAAAATATTTTATCTTTCTCCATTACTATCTATCAATGGCACCATCGCCGAACGATTACGCACAATTGAAATCCTAAAATACGCAACGGTCATTACCGCTAATTCACGTCTGTCAGAAATGCTATCTTCCTTGGGTATTCCTACCGCAGTAATCCCACATGGCATCCGGCACTTCAATCGCATACAATATCCTACGATAGACTCCGATTCGGTAATAAAATTTTACTTTCTTGGACGTATACAATACTCAAAAGGGCTCCACATACTTCTTAAAGCATTTAAAGGGATACCCCAGAACCTTTACGAACTTCATGTATTTGGAGATGCCTATCAACCACGTCGCGAGCAACGTTACAAAAAAAAGATATTACATCTTGCCAAAGACATAAACGTCAGCTTTCATGGATTTGTGGAAAATAGCGATCTCAACAGTCTCCTTAAAGACATGCACGTAATGATTCATCCTGCAATATATCACGAAGTATATGGCATAAATATATCTGAAGCCCTCAGTCTCGGACATCCGGTTTTAGCCACTCAATGCGGCGGTCCAGAAATGCAAATACGAGAAGGTATAAATGGATGGTTAGTTCCCCCAAATTCGCCTTACGCCTTACGAAATGCCATAAACAAGATCATAGATCAAAGAGATCGACTTTCAACCATGAGTGCCAATTGCTCATGTCCAAATACTCTTGAGCATTATGTCGAAGAACTCATGTCACTATATCGCAAAATAACAAAAGCTGATGAAAAAAATACTGGTAATTCTCAAAGAACCATTTCTTGACAGGATTCCTAGCCTCAAAACATTATTGTTATATTTGGCAGAAAATGGTCACCATATCACTCTTATAACCAGTAAATCCTCGCGTTTTGGAGGCCTTACTGATAATCATATAAGACTGAAAACGATTTATGTAAACGAACGTGAAAGGCGTTTTGAAATGCCCACTGTAATCAAATTAGCAGCCCGCGCTCTATCATATGCTGCTAAATACAATTTTGATATCATATTGGGCGGTGACGCATGGGGTAATGTTATTTCATATAATATTGCTCATCTAAAAAAAGTTCCATACATTTTTTTTGCTCTTGAATTTCCTCAAATCATTGATAATAAACATTTAAAACTCCCATTTGTACTCAATCATGAGAACAACGCATTAAGGCATGCCGACTATATAATTACACACGACTCTTTCCATAGAGATTTTATATCTACCAATTTCAGAGTCACTCATGATAAATTTCTTTTACTCCCAAATGCTTCGGCCACACCAGAGTTTCATGCCAATTCTGATTTTCTGAGAAAAAAACATTCAATTAATGACCAGTCTATCGTCGTATTACACTCAGGAGGCTTTGGCAAATGGTTCAGATGCCGAGAATTAATCGAACACGCAATCTGTTGGCCTCCTAAAATCAACCTAATATTTCATATTGGTCGCAATCCATTCAACGACCCATATTTTACCGAGGCACAATCCATCGCAAAAAATACAGCCATAAAATTTTCTCTTACACCACTCTCCAACAACGAACTTGATGAAATGATATCATCTGCAGATGTTGGATTGGCTCTATATTCTGAAGAAGAACTTGGGTATCGTGCAACTCTAATGGGCCTTGCCGCCGGTAAAATAGGGAACTATCTCAAATGTGGACTCCCGATAATTGCCACACGATTACCATCTTTACAATATATTGAAGACTACAGATGTGGCGTGCTGATAAATTCTGAATCTGAAATTGAGGAAGCCATACAACTGATAACATCCAACCGACCGATATTCAGCGAAAATGCATATCGCTGTTATCGAGAATTATGGTATCCACAACGCTATCTTGCCATCATCGGCAAGTCTATTTCAACTTTATATCAACAATGCGACTAGTCTACTGCATTGACTCTCTTGTACCCTCCGGTGGGACGGAACGGGTACTTACAACCAAGTTGAACTGGTGGGCTTGCCGGCCCGACGTTGATGTGTATGTCGTAAGTCTGCGCGAAGACGGCAAGCCGTTCTTCAGTCTTGACAGCAGGATAAAGCGTGAGATTCTCGACATTTCTCCATCTGATATACGCGCCTACCATAAGGCTTTGCAAGATGTGGCGTTAAGACTGCGGCCTGATGTGATGATAGCCGTGGCCGGAATGTCGGTCGAAGTACTGCCCCGACTAAAAGACGAGTCAAAAAAGGTGCTTGAGTTTCACTATACGCGTAACTTCCTTGTCAATTTTGTCAAAGGCATACATCACATCCGTCTACGTCGGTTGCACCTCCTAAAGATGCACTACCTGCAATGGCGTCTGGCCCGACAGGCCCGCAAATATGACCTTTTTGTCGGACTGACCCAACGAGATGTCGGTCTTTGGGGCAATCCCGAGAATATGACTTGGGTACATAACCCATTGTCATTCCGTTCTGAGCGTAAATCAGACTGCCTCAACAAACGCATAATATCCGTTGGCAGTTGGACTCCGGCCAAAGGCATGGACCAACTGCTTGAAGCCTTCGGTCCGCTTGCCGCCAAATATCCCGACTGGAGTGTCGAACTTTATGGTTCAGGCCAGGATGAAACCCTTCTGCGTTCTATTATCGACAAATATTCCATGCAGTCACAAGTGAGTCTTAATGCACCTGTCAAAGACATAGGCTCACGGCTCACTGAAGCATCAATCTATGCATTCCCCTCCCGCAGCGACGGTTTCGGACTTGTAATTACCGAAGCCATGGAATGTGGACTGCCAACGGTTGCAATGGACTGTCCGTGCGGACCTTGCGAAATCGTATCGTCAGAAACCGGCATCGTAGTTCCCGACAAAGATATCGACGCTTTCCGTATGGCATTAAAACGGCTCATGGACAATCCGTCGGAACGCATATCGATGGGTAAATCTGCTCAACGCGAAGTCACCCGATTCTATCCCGACACAATAATGCCTAAGTGGCTAAAATTATTCAATACGCTATAGATGAACGATATTATTTGTTATATTTTTTTCGTTATTCTAACTATTTTAGGCATAAAATTTATAAATCAGGACTATGGGACCTTAAAAGTTCCACTTACCAAAGACTGTAAAATGAGATGTTCTGGACTTGAGATGTTTGTCATATTCATGTTCTCAACAGGTCTCATAGGCATTATGCCAGTACTTTCTATTAGACTTGCTGTCCTTGAAATTTTATGCATTATCGGTATATTGAAAGCACATGAGCAAATAAGCCTTTCTCTGCCTTTAAAATTATTTATTATTTTTCTTTTATGGGAATTTATAGGTATTTTTTATACTAAAAATCCAATATTCGGGATACGAATGATTTTGAAATACATTTATCCACTACTATTTTGTATACTAACAAGTGTTGTAGTTCGAGATAATTTCATTTTTCTAAAATCAGCACTTAATGCCCGTTGGGCGGCATTCATTGCTTTCATAATAGCTAATGCTCCTAATAATTTGTACATTTTTAAAGGGGTATTATGGAATGGGCCTGCGCTTGCTACTAATTTTATATGCATGTGTATGTTCTCATTATCCATGGCGTATTCTTCTAATCGACGCAAGTCAAATTTATTATGGGCGATATTTTTTATATATCCTTCATTCTATTGGGTAATCCGTACTGATATTTTTGGGTTGGGGCTTGCTTTATCCACATTCTTTTTCCTAAAATATAAACTGAAATCTCTCCCTTTAATTGCAGTTGTTGGATGTCTTGGACTCGCTGCAATGTTTTACGTGCCTCAAGTTAAATCAAAAATGTATTATAGACCAGACGAGGTTACTATTACAGATTTTCTAACAGGTAATGTTGATGAGGACAATATAAACACTAGCGGTCGAAAAAAAGGGTGGGAAGACGTACAAAAATGGTTCTTTGATGACCATAAATTAATAGGTTCTGGTACAGGACGAGTTCAAACGTATTTTTATACCGAGGCTATTGGATGGCAAAGGGGTGGACAACTCCATAATGACTTTTTAGTTCTTATGTGTGACAACGGATTAATTGGATTAGGCTTATTCATAATTTCGTATATGTGTATAGCTCTCCATTGCCTAAAATTATACTCAAAATCAGAATCAAAATATGTCCAAATCTGCGCTTTGACTGCTGGTGCATCAATGATTGGAATTATGGTTACCATGTATAGCGATAATACAATCAGTTATTCGATGGCCACACTGGGCTATCCGTGGGGATTCTATGGAATAGCACTTGGTCTTGCTAAAAACGAAGAAGAAAATGGTTAAAATAAAAAAACAAAACATTCTTAGTGGTTTAAAAAAAATAACCCGTTTTGGATTATCTATCCCTTTGTCCAACACCTTACTAGTATATGGTAACCATATATTACCGACAAAGATGTTGAAAAGCATTTCAAATTGGCGAAACAAAAGAATTGAAAAATACATCAATTCTTATATTAAATATCCGGATATTAAATATCCTTTACATGAAAGAGGTTGTGACAAAATATGGGTATTGTGGCTTCAAGGAGAAGACAAAATGCCACTTATCCCACGCATGTGTCTACGTAGCATACGAAAATATGCAGGCTCTCATGAAGTAGTATTACTATCCATCAACAATTTACATAAATATTACACACTTCCACCACGAATTAAACATTTATACGAACAAGGCAACATAACCGCAGCACATTTATCTGACATTATACGTATCGGTCTTCTCTCAACTCATGGCGGTTTTTGGATAGATTCAACAATGTTCCTGACGAAAGATATTGATGATGAAATATTCAATAGAGATTTTTTCAGTATGAAATCAGCCCCTGAAGGATTGTATGTATCTGAATGTCGATGGGCGGGATTCTGCATGCTAATGAATCGAGGCAGTATGCTCCCCCACATTTTACAATCAATGATAACCCAATATTGGGAAAAACACGATTGGCTCATTGACTATTTCATGCTAGACTATCTTATTGACATGGCCGTCAATCATTATCCTGATGTAAAAAAATTAATCAACGATAATCCAACGAACAACCCTCAGCTTCATGCTCTAAGTCCTCTATTATGTAGTAAATATGATGAAAAATTATATCAACATATAACCAAAAACACATCTTTTTTCAAATTAAGCTGGAAACTTTTTAGTGATTCAGAATTATTGAAACACAAAGACAACTTTTATAATATGATTAATGCAAAAGTATTATAAATCACAGCAACGTGAATAAAAACTTATCAGCCACATTCGATTTTTTAAGATTTCCATTAGCTTTAATGGTCATTTTTCTACATATATCTCCTGTCGTATCAACTTTTGACAATTCTTATTCAGCAATTAAGCCCAATTCATATTTATATATAAATATGCTCATAAATAAGATTGCCACATGTGCTGTTCCGACATTCTTTTTCATTCGAAAATATTTTTATTGTGAAGTGCTGATTTCCAACACTTCGTGTTTATAATATGTTTTTAGACACAACGAAAGATTAGCACGTGGCTTGGGGCTACATGCGGCTATTGGGTAGGCGTTTAGGTTTTAAAACGACCGGATGGTCAGGAAATTTCATTCGCGTGCTCGCAGCAACAATCTTTGCCTCTCAGTCGTTTAGGCCAGTTTCATATTCAGGCTCAGAGTCCCAGTAAAAGTCGGCCTTAGGATTCGTGCGCCCTATGCGCTTTGAGCCTCGGGCGAATCCTCTCCGAGTAGTTTGTTGAGCTGTTCGCGGTGATACTTTATCTGCGCGTCCTTGCGACGTGTCACCATGTAATCCTCACCTAACTCCTGATAGACCGTGCCGTCTTTGAGCATGTGGTATACCACCTTTAGCATCTCTGCGGCAATCGCGACCAACGCGCGTTTCTTTCCTCTGCGGGCTGCAAGCCTCTTGTATCTGGCCGAGAAGTAGGTTCCTTTGGTTCGTGTCGCACACCACGCACATTCTGTCATTATCGCTTTTGTGGCTTTGTTGCCGTGGTTGGTGTGTGAGTTTTTTTTTTACCCGCACTCTCGTTGTTCCCCGGAGCAAGTCCTGCCCAGGATGTGAGATGTTCGGCTGTGGGGAATACCTCCATATCCACGCCTATCTCCGCAAGCAGTTCGTTGACAGATGTCACATCAATGCCCGGTATCTCGCATAGCTGTTGTATCTGTGCTTCAAAGGGCTGCATCCTCCGCTCTATTTCCTTATCAAGGTGGTCTATCTCAGCCTCGATATTGGATATGCTTGTGCGTATGGCGCGTATCATGAATTTATGATGCTCGGTGAAGCATCCTTCAACGGCAAGTGCTATTTCCTCTTTTGAGGCTTTCAAGCGCCTGTGAGTACAAAGCGCGGCGAGTTTCTGTGGGTCTGTATCTCCTGCGATGACCGCATCTATTACTCTGGTGCACATCTTTCCGCGTATATTTGAAAAAACGCTCGACAACTTCAGATTTGCATCCTCAAAGATGCGTATCATCCGATTGTGTTCCGCCGATTGCTGCTGGACAAGTTTTCGGCGATAACGTGTCAGGTCGCGTAAATCACGCTGATTCCGACCCGGAACAAAACTCCCTTTCAGGAGTCCGGCTCGGAGAAGTTTGCATATCCATGCCGAGTCCTTTTTGTCGGTCTTGTGCCCCGGAACATACTTGATGTGGCGTGCGTTCACGACCATAATCGTGAAACCGCCCGGCTCAAGAATATTCATCACAGGCTTCCAGTACACGCCCGTGCTTTCCATGGCAACATGGGTCACTCCCAGTGCCAATAGCCATTCTTTCAGTTCTGTCAAAGATCTCGTTGTCGACTGGAACGTGCGAGTCTCGGACTCAATGCCAGTTCCGCTGACGGTTGCCACTATCTCCTTCTTGTGAACATCGAGTCCGCATCCACGTTCCACGACTTCCTCGAAGGATACTTCTTGGGTTTGTTTCTGTTTCGCCATAGGGTATGCTATTAGTTGCTGTGGCAAAGGTAACTAAATTCTGCCGGATAGTATCCATTTTCATTCCCTTTGGCGAAAGCTGTTCATGTCCGTTTCATATCTGGATATCTACTTATAACTAATATCCAAAATTTATCGTTAGCCGTCTATTTATCAAAACTTAAAAAACGTTTCACGACTTTATTCATCCCATATATAATATGGAATTTATTGGCTGTAATATATCTATATTTCACTAATCAATTCAATAAGCCTTTCACTTTTAACAACATCTTTCTTTCACCCGCAAATTTTCCTCTCTGGTTTTTACGGGACTTGATGATTATGACACTCGCTTTTCCTGCATTTTATTATGTAGCTAAATTATTAGGTAAATATATGACAATTCTTTCTGTCGCATTATTTATAATTATTCCAATGCCAAATATGACTGTGAAATATATTTTTTTACCTATTATCTTTTTTTACACAGGTATTTCTGCTAGCTTACATAATATAAATCTGAATAGTTGTCATAATTATTTAAAATTACTCATCGTTTTATCCTGTCTATTCTGTCTATATATTGAAATTATTTTCAATGGTGAGATTGCATGGTCTATTGATAACCTATTTCTAGTTTTAGGAGTATTCTCTTTTCTGATTATAGGTCATTTATTTGTCTCGAATCATAATTGGCAATATATAAAGACATTATCATTAGGGAGTTTTTTCATATATTGTAGTCATAAACTTGGGCCAACATATATATCTAAAACCATACTATACAAACTTCCTATTTCTCCTTACTATAAAGAGATTGCAATTTTTTTATTAGCACCATTCCTTACATATTCCATTTGCCTATTAATCTATCATTTAGGAAAAAAATATTCACCATCATTTATTAAATTATTAACTGGAGGGAAATAATATCATGATCAGTGTAATTGTTCCTTTATACAACAAAGAACATCACATAGAAAAGTCCATAAACAGTATAATAAACCAGACCTACAGTAATTTTGAGGTCATAATTATTGATGACGGGTCCTCGGATAATAGTCTTAACATAATCCGAACTATAGTTGATGCTCGAATAAAAATTATAACACAACCAAACGCAGGAGTCTCAGCTGCTCGTAACCGTGGTATTAATGAATCCAAAGGTGAGTATATAACTTTTCTTGATGCTGATGATTTATGGGAAAAAGATTATCTGGAAACTCAAATCAAACTCACCATCAACTATCCAAGTTGTGACATATTTGCAACCAACTACAAATTTAGGCAATCAAATGGCCAAGAATTTCAACCTATTATACAAAATCTGCCATTTAATACCACCGATGGTGTTCTTGACAATTATTTTACAGTTGCATCTAACTCTCATCCACCAATTACATCAATATCCGTACTGATCAGAAGAAAAGCATTGCTGTCCGTTGGAGGATTTCCGATAGGTATTCGCTCTGGAGAAGACCTTCTGACATGGGCAAGACTCGCTTGCAGATATAATATTGCTTTCAGCCGTAAGATTTGCGCCATATATAATTTAGGAGATGGCTATAATTATTCCAATCTACCACCACGCCGTCAAGACGAAAATGATCCTGTCGGATATGAATTAAAAAAATTAATGTCTCATCATCCAAATATCAAAGGGTTAAAAAAATACATATCTCATTGGCACAAAATGAGAGCGTCTGTAGCTGTCAGATATGGTGAAAGAGTTGAAACAATTCGAGAATCTTGTTTTTGCCTATGGTATAATCCTTTGAATTATAAAATAATCCCGCTTTTTGCGCTTGCTCTAATCCCTTCTTGTTTACGAATGGCTTTGATACATCGATATAAAAACAGATGAAAAGAATTGCTTTTTATTTATTAAAGGCTCTCGCATTCATTAGTCGAGCAATAAACAAATCTCTATATATGAGATTTGTGATTTATGCACATAAATCACAAGGTGTTATTTTCAATGGGAAACCAGATTATATTCAGCAAGATGCGTACCTTGATCCAAGTGGCGGCCTTATTATTGAAAAAGATGTCGTAATCTCAACCAAAGTCATCATCCTCACTCATGATTGGTCTTTTCTCAAAAGAGCTAATAGCCTGGGGGGGTGAAATTTAACCCGGCATTCAAAAAAGTGACTATTGGCGAAAACAGTTTCATCGGAGCCGGAGCAATTGTTCTTCCAGGTACTACAATTGGTAAAAATTGTATTATCGGTGCGGGCTCAGTGGTCAAAGGTATTGTTGAAGACTATTCTATCGTGGCAGGAAATCCATGCCGAGTTATTGGAGATACTAGAAAATGAAAGTCCTATTGGTTCATAATGACTATGGCAAATATTCGGGAGAGGAGGCCGTGGTCGACAAGATGGCTGTAATGCTGGCCGGACTTGGGCATGAGGTGGCACAGTTGCGTATGACCACTGCCGGAGCACGTGAGTCGCTTGGCGGTAAGATACGTGGTTTTATATCCGGAGTCTGTTGTCCCGGCGGCGTCAGGGCCATGCGCGAGGCTTTACGGAGGGAGAAGCCCGATGTCGTTAACGTACACAATCTCTATCCGTTCATATCGCCGGCCGCATTACGCGAGTGCAAAAAGGCCGGAGTGCCGGTTGTGATGACCATACATAATTTTCGCTTGATGTGTCCTACCGGCCTCTTTATGCGTGACAATCGGCCCTGCGAACTATGCCTTGAAAATGGAAATGAATGGGGGTGTGTCAGGCACAACTGCGAACATTCAATGCTCAAATCGCTCGGATATGCGGCACGTAACGCAGTAGCCCGTATCAGACGGCATTATATCGACTGTGTCGACCGCTTTGCCTGCATCACTGACTTCCAGCGACGCAAGCTCATCGAAGCCGGATACCCCGAAGAGCGACTTTTAGTGATACCCAATTCGGTAGATGTATCCTCGACACTCCCATCACCACGTGATGACCGTTATGTGGCCTATAGCGGCCGAATCAGTCGCGAGAAAGGTGTCGATATGATTATTGAGACAGCTCGTCGTCATCCCGACATATCTTTCCGTCTTGCCGGAGCTGTGCGCGACACCGATCTTGTGGAAAACCTCCCCTCTAATGTCGAACTGACAGGCTATCTTTCCAGTCGGTCATTGCAGGACTTCTACGCCGGAGCGAGCTTTTTTGTAATGGCATCTCGCTGGTATGAGGGATTCCCAATGACCATTCTTGAGGCAGCAAGCTACGCAAAACCAATGATTGCACCCGACCACGGAGGTTTCACCGAGATTATCGGACGTGGAGATGACGCTGTCGGAATACTCACCCGCCCCGGCGATGTCGAGACTCTTGACAACGCAATCACATCACTCTGGAATAATCCATCCGAAGCCCGACGCCTCGGACTCGCCGCATACGATAAACTCAAAGCCCGATACTCAACCCAAGTCGTCGCCACGAAATGGGATAACCTGCTCAGAACCATCACAAGCAAATAATCCGCAACGATTTATGCCACAACAAATTACCCCCCCGATTCACACACAAAAAAATCTAATAATCAACGAATTATCGGACTGGACATAATCCGAGTCATGGCCATACTTTTTGTAATTGCCGGTCATTTCTTTCTCAATACGCCATCTCATGACGCTATATTTGAAGGTCCATCCATGTTTCTGCAAGGGATGATGAGAACTTTAACAATGGTAAACGTGCCGTTATTTCTGATTTTGACAGGTTATCTGAATCTGAATAAACAGATATCTCGAAAATACTATCAAGGCATGGTTGCCGTATTGCTCAGTTATCTCATCATATCAATAATTACCATATTCTTTCGCGAGTTGTATGGTCACGAGCATCTTTCACCAATTAAATGGATTTTGAAAATAACCGATTTCTCAGCAATCAGCTATGCTTGGTATATCGAGATGTGGATCGGTCTGTTTCTTCTCACACCCTTTCTCAATATCCTTTGGAAAAATATAGCTACACGACACCATAAACATATATTAATTGCCACTCTATATTTCCTATGTGCATTCCCTGATATGTTTAACCGATATGGCGTACATCTCGTCCCGGGATATTGGGAATTAATCTATCCGTGTGCATTCTTCTTTATTGGTGCATATATCAGAGAATTTCAACCGGCATGCGACACATGGCGACTGCTGCTTTTCATTATCACATGTTGTCTTGTCAATCCAATGTTCAATCTGCTGTTTGTGACCAACCACTCGATGATTCAGCTTGTCGGAGACGGCAACGGCATTATAGGCATGCCATTGGCCGCTGCTGTTTTCATACTGATTTATCGTGTCAATTTCAATCCCCGATGGCTCAGATCGATACTGACAAGCATATCTCAAGTTTCTCTTGACATGTATCTTGCAAGTTACATGTTTGACATTGCCGTATATTCCTTCTTCAAAGACAGATATTTTGAAAATCAAGGACAATTTGGAATATGGTTTTTCGTAACAGTCCCTATTGTCTTCATTTCGAGCTACATATTTGCCATAGTCAAACAATATATATTCCAACTGGCTCACTTGCCAACCAAATAATCAGTCAATCCATACCCAGAAACACACATACATGGACACATACTTTAACATCAGATACGAATTTGACCGGGGACGTGTGCATGACACAATATCCCAACGGCTAAAGGATGCCGGTTCAGACTACATCTGCGTGGCCGACGGAGTGATAATGAACACTGCCAACCGATTTCCCGACTATCTCAAAGTGGTAAACGACGGCATGTTCTCCATCTGCGACAGCAGCTACGTGCCTCTTTACATCAAATGGATACACGGTAAACAATACGGACAATATTGCGGAAGCGAGATATTTCGTGACATTGTGGCAAGCCGCAGATACCGGATGATCTTTCTCGGCACACAGCAACACATTCTTGACGGGCTGAAAGAAAACCTGAAGAAATTCAATCCGGATATAGAAACCATGAAATTTATCGAGCTCCCGTTTCGCACCGTCAGCCAGTTTGATTATCCCGAAATCGCTGGAATGATCGAAGAGGACGGTGCTGACATCGTATGGGTGGCACTCGGAGCACCCAAACAGGAATTTTTCATGTCGATGCTCAAGCCCCATTTGAAACACGGAGTCATGATAGCCGTCGGAGCCGCATTTAAATTCTACAGCGGAGTCGACACCTCGCGGGCTCCGGGTTGGATGGTGCGCAACCACCTCGAATTTATACATCGTCTCACTCAGGAACCCGGCAAGCAATTTCGTCGCTGCTATCATATTGTCCGCACACTCCCGCGTCTGCTCTACAAGGAATGGGCTATCGCAAAAAACAGCCGATAACTCCCCGCTGACCTAACCCCAAAATGTTTTCTCTATCAGTACGTTTTCGTCCGTCACGCACGCCCTCCGGTGAAGGAAGAGTGTGGTACGTAATACGACAAGGAGAAAAGACGCGCACAATAGCAAGTGAAATCCGCTCGGCCGACCCTCGGATAATACACATAGCAAAAGACCGCCTTGTATTTGACCTGAAAAGCATATCACGCACCATCGAAGACATGTGTGACGTCAGCAAGGATGTATCGCTCGACGATGTTATCGACAAGTGCTCCGCCACACTCCGGGGTGAAAATCCCTACGCCGAACTCATCGAGCGTCTTGGATCGCACTTTCCGGTCAGAAACGACATCACAAGAATATCCAAAGAATATGCCGACTGTTTTGAAATCGTCCGGCCTGCTCCCGTGACAGACTCGTCGGTCATGTTGCTTGAGTATATCGACCGACTCGCCTTTGACTATCGCAAAGATGGCAAATCATCCTCCGGCTCATATCGCAGCACACGTCACAGCCTGTCAAGATTTCTTGACGGTAAAGATATTGCTATCGACTCTGTCAATACCACACTAATAAATGACTATCGACAATATTTATCGACAATCGTCTCGCCCGAGACCGCATCATTCTATATACGCGTGTTACGGTCAACACTCAACCACGCCCGACGCGAAGGCTTCTTCAACAAGCAAATCAACTGGCCCTCGACAATAAACTCACATAGCAAAACCCAAAAGACCACACCACCACTCCGTACACTTGACCGTGACACAATGCGCCGTATCGCCGACCTTGACCTTACAGGTTTACCGGATGCAATGCTTGTCCGCGACATCTTTATGTTCAGCTTCTATGCACAAGGCATCGAGCTCGTCGACCTTGCCAATTTACGTATCACATCCCTCACCGGTAATCACCTTTCCTATCGTCGGCGCATCAAAGGCCGCCTTGTATCCGTGCATCTCGGAGAGAACGCTCTCGCCATCATAAAACGTCATCATGAACCGCAAAGTCAATTTCTTTTCCCTCTATTACATCAAGGAAGCAAAGACTATTCGTTCTCATGGGTAAAGACACGCATACGCACTGCACTCCAGACCATCAGTAAGCTCATCGACGCAGACATCACACTGTCATTCGGCATGAGCCGCAACACATGGCTCCAGCTCTCCAACACCATCAACCAATCCGAATCTATGATATAAACCAGGTTTAACCTCTGTATATCTAGATAGATAGCGCAGGCTCAAGCATGATGAGTCTGCGCTATCTACTTTTACATCAAAATGACAGCCCTCCGGATGCCTTTGAGAAAGCGGCCGGAGGGCTGAAGCGTAATGTGATGTTTCTTGCGATTACTTAGAGGGTGCCTTAAAGATCGTAATGCACGTAATTGGCACCTTCGAGGATGCGGGCGCGTATCAGAGCGTCCTTACCAGTGGCCTCATATTTCGGAGCCACACGGTCGGCTACAATCGAGAGGTCGCCATAACGGAGAGCCATACGGTTCATGAACGCATATGTGCGGCCTTCGCAGGCAAACTCAAGAAGAGCCTCGTCAAGAATCTGCATATCATTTATTCTAATAGCTTCGGCTGCCGACACTTCGCTTTCGTCGAGATCCGTAATCATTGAACGGCCGGGAATCTCATGACATCCGCGGACGCCAGTGTTGGGATATCTGAACGCTCCCCACTCGGCATTGCTGGTCCAGTTGACAGTAAAACCGTTCCACTCGGCATCCTCTGCATCATAAGCTCCGTTGACACCATTGTTGATGAGAGCGGAAGACGCTACGTAACGCTGAAGGTGGTTTAGAGCCTCGGCAAGATAGAAGTGATACTGTGTGGCTCGATAAGTAATGATGTGTACATCCGACAGTGATGTGCGCGATGTCACAGAATACTTATAGATGACAGGCTGAGCAGATGTGGGATAGCGGAATGTACCGAGATAACGGGTATCCTCAGTTGCGCCGGGGTTGAAACTGCTGTCTTTCCAGCGGTTCATGCCAAACTTGGAGGGACGGAGCAGATAGCTATTGCGGTCGGAATAGAGGAAATGGTCATTGAGTGTGTTGTTTTGATTATGCTCATAATCATAGAGGATTACAGAGATAATCTCATAGAATCCCAATGTCGGATTGGAGAATACACCTCTCCACTGACCGGTATTACCGTTACTGGTAATCCAATAGGGGTGAGTGCCATGGTTGCCGATAAGGGCGGTGTTGATAGCAGGGAGGATGAGGTCGCATACTTTCTGATAGTAAGGCTGCGCTGCTGCAATATCACCGGAAGTGGCATCGACAATAGCACCCTTCCAAAGAAGCAGCTCTGAGTACACGCCTTCATAGGCAGGCACCATGTGGTTCCACTGGCGGAACGAAGAGTTGGCGATTGAGGTGATGTTGTCGGGGTCAAGCCATGCAATCCAGTTGATGTCACGATTGGAGGGTACTCCGTTCCAACCGTTCTCCATGAGCTGGAGAGCACGGTCCATAACTTCGCTGACAGAAAGGAGCTCGAAGCCGTTGGCAGGCGTAAGCTCGGTAAATTCGGTAACGGCCGAGTCAAACCACATAGCCTCACCATAGATTTCGGCAATGGTCTTGTAAGTCCATGCCTTTACACGGATGGTGGACGACACGAGGTCAGCCCATATCTCAGGGTCAACGCCTGTCAGTTTGCCATACTCCTTCATCTTGATAAGATAGTCGTTGCAGGCCATGATTACATCATAATAGGCCGCCGGATTGGCATAGCTGTTGCCACGGAGATCCTCGTCATAGTTATAGAGCGAGATGATCTCTGGAGTGGAGTTGGAGGTCGTCTCAAGGAGTTCGGCACGCGTGTCTGTGAGAAGAATCTCCTTGTCGCCGATGGCCTGCAGCTTGGTCATGATGCCGAGGAAGCCGGTGTACATCTCGGTGTCAGACGAAATGTAGTCCTCACCGTTGAGCTGGTCATCGGTTTCGGGGTCGAAGAAGTCGGAGCAACCGGTGAAGGTCATGGCCGACATCATTATAGAGAGACTGTATATGAACTTTTTCATTGTTACTTTGATCATGTGGAGAGATGTTAGAACTTAAGGTTCACGCCAAGTTTAACCGAGCGGGGAGCTCCGACCTTGCCGTAATCCACGCCCTGGAGGACGGTAGAGTTGGAGTAGGAAAACTCGGGATCAAGGCCAAGATACTTGGTTGCGGTCAGAAGGTTCTCGCCGGTAACGTAGATGGTGCCACCCTGGAAGAATGAGAGGAAAGGCTTATCCCAAGTGTAGCTTACGGTGATGTCGCGGAGCTTGACATAGGATGCATCCTCGATCCAGCGGTCAGAGAAGTCGTTGTTGCCGACCTTGTCGCCATAAGATACGCGTGGGATATCGGTAACCTGACCCTCCATTGACCAGCGGCGCATAACAGCGGTAGACTGGTTGGAGAAATCCTTGCCGCTCTCGGTCAGACGGCGTACGGCGTTGTAGGCCTTGTTGCCGTGAGAGTAGGCGAAAGTGAGGTCAAGGGCCCAGTTGCGCCACTCGAGACGGGTGAAGAAGCTACCGAAGAAATCGGGTGTGGCCGAGCCGAGCACCTGACGGTCGTTGTCGTTGATGATGCCGTTGCCGTCAACATCCTCATAGTGGATGTCACCTGCCTGATAGGGAGTGCCGGAACGGTTGACAAGATTGGCGGCCTCAGCCTCGGCTGTGGTTGAGAATACGCCGAGCGCACGGTAACCATAGAATGCATAGGGGTCTCCGCCTACCTCGGTAATCATCTGGGCATTGTTGTCAAGCTTGGTGATGATGCGGTCGAGGTTGCCAAGCGAACGTATCTTGTTGTTGAGAGTGGTGATGTTGCCACCTATCATCCAGCGGAAGTCGCCAGTGTTTACGGGCATAACCGAGAGGCTGGCTTCAAAACCTTTTGACTCGATACGTGCATCATTGTTGTAGTAGGACGAGGTACCGAACACCGACGAACGCTCACCGGCCATAAGTACATCGCGGGCATCAATGTTGTAGTAGCCGGCACCGATCTGGAGGCGGTTGTTGAGAAGCGAAGTCTCAAGACCCACGTTGAGTGTGAGGTCACGCTCAGCCTTGATCTTAGTGTTGGGCACATTGGCACGGATGATACCGGCTACAGTCTGATAGGGAGTAGAAGTGTAGTAGTATTTACCGAGCTTGGTCGAGAAGCGGGAGTTACCTGTCAGACCATAGTTGGCATAAACATTGAGCTTGTCAAGCCACTCGCTCTCACGCAGACCGGGAAGCTGGGCGGCCATGAAGGTTATATCGCCGGCGGGATAGAAAGTCATGCGGGTAGCATCCTGGCCGATAGATGACGCACCGTCCCATGAAGCTGTCAGTCCGAGCTTGAGGAGGTCAAGCATACGGTAGTCGATGTTGGCATATACATTCATCCAGTTCCACTTGTTGTTGAAACCGGAGAAGTAACGGCCGAGAGCCTTTGTATCACCGAGAGTCTGATAGAAGTCATTGTTGGTGTTACGGCCGAAGGCTGCGTCATACTCGGTGTCGGTGGTCAGAGCCTGATAACCGACGAGGAAGTCGAGATGGTGGCCGCCGCCAAGGTTGAGATTGTAGGAACCATTGAGGGCATAGTACATATTAAAGGTGTGATATGTACCCACGCGCACCGAGTTCTCTGCATCACCATACTGGTCATGGAGAGGCACGATGTCCATGTTGGTTATACCGGGGATAAAGGTCTCCTCCTGATTGTAGTTGTAGTACATCGCAATCGCGCCCGAGAAGGTGAGGTTGCGCAGCGGACGATAGTAAACGTGAAATTTGGAGTTCATGTCATACTGACGGCCCTTGCTGTTGAGTTTGTCTACAATGGCAAGCGGGTTGGAAGTCCAGAAATCCTTGTTCTCGATAGCTCCGTAATAATAGTTGGAGTACTCGTCGATAAGGTTGCCATACATATCGCTCGCATAAGGAGAGAGCAGCGGAGAACGGCGATAAGCGGCAATCAGAGGCGATGTCTCGACTCCGAGACCCTGATGCTGATACTTGCCGTTCATATAAGAGGCGTTGATGTTGGCCTGAATCTCAATCTGACGGCTTACAAGCACCGATGCATTGACCTGAGCGTTGTAACGGTTTGAATTGGTATTCTTGACCGTACCGTTGTCGCCCATATATCCGAGCGAGATATTATATTTGGCGATGTTGTCACCACCCTCTACACGAAACAGGAAGTCGGCCGTGTTGGAATTACGGAAGAGCTGGTCCTGCCAGTCGGTGTTGAACTGATAGAGGTTGGAGTTGGCGGTGGTGGGGTCGCTGAGGAAGGTAAACTCGTTGAAGAATGCCTCCTGATTGTCATAGTATGTAAGACCCATGTCGGTAAGATAAGTCTTATACTGTGACGCATTCATGAGGGGAATGCGCGACTTGTTCCAGTTGTGGCCGTAGACAGCCGAGAAAGAGATGCGTGTATTGACGTCAGACGAAGTTGCCTGATCGGTCTCTATCATGATGACACCGTTAGAACCGAGCGAACCATACTGAGCGGCTTCGGCACCCTTGAGGACGGTGATGTTGCGGATGTCCTGGTTGTTATAGGCCTGAAGAGGCGATTTGGAAAAACCGTTTACAATCGGGCTCTCGTTGAGATCGGGAATATAGGGCACGCCGTTGATCACGATCAGGGGAGAGTTCTCGGCAAAGAGCGACTTGACACCACGCATCTGCAGATACGACCCCTCGCCGGTCATACCGCTCTTGTTGATGACATTGAGGCCTGTGAACACGCCTTTCATGGCACGGTCGACCGACATAGAGCCAAGGCCAAAGTCCTTGCGGGTAAGATTCTGCACACCGGCCACACTCGCATCGTTCTCTTTCTTGCCCGAAGGGAGTACAGCGGTCTCGTTATAACGTGAGCGGGCGGTCTCGATCATGTGGATGCTGACGGGAGTCTTGCTCTGAGCATCATGGATAATGTGGGCCTGGGGATAGTAACCTTCGCGGATAAGGTTGATGGTCGCGCCGTTCTTGACTCCGTCGATTTTAAAGGAGCCGTCGGCACCGGTGCGGACAGTCTCACAGCCTGAGCATGTGATGACCACATCGGGTATGGGCTGATTAGCCGATCCGATTACCCGGCCTGTGACAGTCTCGGCATACGCTCCTGCCACAAACGCCAGAGGGAGCGAAAGGCTGAGGGCAATCTTTTTAATATTCATATTCATAGTGTGTCGTAGTAATTCATTAGTAACAGTTGACTGTAGGACGCAGACACCAGTGATTTAAGGTGAAAGAGGACTGCTGATTCCAGTTGGTGGCTTCGATACGAATCACGATGGGTACACCTGAGCCGTCGCCATTGACATCGGGGATAGTAACCTCATTGATAAGGAGACCGCCGTCTGTGTCATAGTTGCCGGCACGTGAGTTTCCGCCTACCTGCTGAACGTAAGAGGAATCGTAACCCTCGGGATAACGGTTGGGAAGCGTCGTGCCACGGTCATAGTGATATGTGGTGGAAGTTCCGAGTATAATCTCACCGTCGCTCTTGGCCACTACCTGACCGTTCACGAGAACCGATACATTAATGTTGAGATTCTGATTCTGCTTTGAACCGAAGGCCAGACGATAGGAGCCCGGAGGAATGAGATAGGGACGGATTACCGTGTTGCCGGCATTATCCTCTACAGGCTTGATAGGAGTGAAATCAAGGGTAAACGGAAGTTCCTTGGTCTCATCGCTTGTCGGCGCGAGGAGGAGTGCGCGACACTCGTGTTCGGGCCATACGCCGGGCAGCGGGGTCCAGGCGGCCACACCTACATCACACTTCGAGAATACCATGTTTTCCATCTTGAAGTAAGAAGCCTTCTGGACATCTGTACATACTTCATAGTGATAGAACCAGTCCTTGAGACGATAGATGAGGATATTGGTAGGGATATAGAGCTTGGAAATCTTGTGGACCACACCGTTGGAAAGCTCCTCGGAGTCGTTGTCAAGCAACTGGGCGGTCTTGCGCCACTGCTTTGAGAACACCGAGTTGACATCAATAGCCTCGGGATCGGCCACGGCGGCAGGGACACAAAGGTCAGAGGCTGCATAGCGTTTGTTGAAGAAACAAACGTCGCGTATCCAAGCCTTGATGATTGAGTCGGAGCGAACCATCTCCCACTCGGCCAGACGGCTGTGAGCCTCCTCGAGAGCAGCATTGATTACCTCGTCGGAGGGGAGAAGCATAGTGGCGGTGAGCGACTCGGAATTGAGGTCGAAACCTACGGCGTCGAAGTGCTCGTTGGTGTAACGGAACACCGAGTCATACACCGTGTTGCCCTCCTCGTTGATATAAAGAGGCTTGCTCTGGTTTTTCAGGAACTCCTTGCCGCCCGACGACTTGACGAGATCACGGAATATCGAATACTCGTCAGAGAGATTGTCGATATAGTCGGAAAGCGATGTGGGGGTCTGGATAGTCTCGGAGATTACGTAGATATAGCCATTGGTGGTCTGGATGACCTCCTTTACGACACCGTTGTTGAAATTGACGTGTCCGATAATCTGACCGTTACGGCCTTCCTCGTCCATCGAGATGTTGACATACTTGCCGTGCCACATCATAAGACGCTCGCCGTCGTGAAGGTTGGCGGGAGAGATGGAGATGTCACTGATGTGTGAACGGATGAGAAAATCAAGGTCCTTGTCAACAGTCGATTTGGGAGCAGGAAGTACCAGGTCGGAGTTCTCGACCATCAGGATAGTGGCGAGCTGACCCTTTTCGCGGAGCTCACCGAAGATATTTGCCGAGTTGAGGAGCTCATACATCTCCGACAGCGAAGGCTGCGATTTGATATAGTCCTCAGAGGTCTGAGACACTATCTTGAGCTCGGGATTGCGGATCTCGGTCGAGGAATTGGAATAGTGGTCATCGTCCTCAAGATCCGAGCAACCCACCCAGAGGGGGAGTGCCATGACAGCAGCGGCGGCTACGGCCAGACGCGAGAGGCGGGAAGATATGATATTCATTGTCTGTTATTTGCTTGTGTTTATCAATGGAGAATGATTTCAGTCAATGGGGACGAAACGTATGTAGTCAAAAGCCAGATAGAAGCTGGAACTTGTCGAAGCTGCGGGGTCCATGACTATCATGTTGAACTCATGGTCGGTGGTCTCGTCAAAAGTCACTTCATTGAAGATTGTAGAGTGATAGAAACCGGTGACACTCGAAGGTATCTGCTTGTAGGGGTTGAGATAGTCCTTCACGTCGTCGCGTCCGTCAAACGAGAGGCATATAAGACCGCCGTTTGAGCCTGAGCCCTGTGTACGCACGAAGTTGAGACCTGTAGCGTAATAGTAGCAAAGCTCTACGCGATACTTGCCCTTGACAAGCACGGGAGTCTTGACCGATACGGAGCCCATATAGCCGACGTTGAACACGACAAAGTCGTTGCGGTAGCCTTCGGCACTCACGATCTCGGGATTGGCCGATGACGGGAGTCGGATGGACTTGGGTGTCACGTAGCTTACACCCTCGCTATAGCTGGTTGAGCCCTTGCCGCCCTCACCCATCTCATAAGTATAGACTATATTGCCAAGATCCATCTTGTAGTCCTTGTCGGTCGGAGTGGCGGGAGCGTATGACATACCATACGATGTAACAGCAGCCTTTATATCCGAATAGTCGGCCAGGTCCCAGATGACTTCGGTCTGGAGAGGTTCCCAGACAGGAAGCCAGGAAGTAAGATTGTGCACGTAACCATTCTTGCCCTGGATGTCGCATGCTCCGCGAACGAAGGATGCCGAAGTGCCCTGGGCATTGAATGTAAAGCGGCTTTCAAGCTCACTTACAGTTCCGTCATAATCGATCGACATAATCTGGTTGCGGGCGTTGGAGCCAAGGAGACGGCTGCTGACCTCACCCTCGCCGCCTGCGAGGTCAGCGAGACGATAGGAGTTCTGCATGATGTGATATGCCACATATTCGCGCAGAAGACTGTCGGGAGTAAGACCGCGGGTATCAAGAGAGACGAGTTTGGCTCTTAGAGCATCGAGCGAGCCGATGCCGGCGGCCGAGAATGTCTCGTCAGTGACATTGAGCAGTGTATAGTAACGTTTGCGTATCTGATTTATGCCCTCGTCCACAATCGTATCGGCGATAGTGCTGAGCTCATTCTTCCAGCCCGAAGCCTCGAGAGCCTGAAGCATGATTGAAGAGTTGCCCTGATCTGTAACACGGTCAACCAGAGTCTCTACCAGAGGAGTGAGCACGCTTGAGAGCACATAAATCTTACCGTTTGAAGCCGACAGACCCATCTCGGTGATACGGGCCTCATCGCCGAGCACTGCCTGACCGGCATTCTCGGGGTCAATCCATACGCTCATCGGTTCTCCTTCGATATTGATGATTTCGTTCATTGTCACGAATTTGTCAATCGCGATTGAGTCGCTGACCGTGTGATAGAGCACGAAGTGACGCACATAGTCGGGGGTCAGTTCCTCAAGCGAGTTGACACCGCGGCGGCTATAAAACTCCTGCATAGCCTCGTTGGTGGGCACAAGAGCGGTAAAACTTACGCCGGCTGTCGACTGATTGAGGGCATTGAATGTACCCGAGTAGCGGAGAGCCTTGGCATACTCGGTGAAATCAGCCTCACCGTCGATATATTCGGCTATAGGTGAATAGAGCGCGCTTTTGTAAACGCCTCCGTCGTGGTCGGAAGGGTCGAACACGTCCTTGTCACACGACGTGAGGGTAGCCGCCATCACAGTCAGGGCGACAAGGGCCTTCGATAAAAATGTCGTTTTCATGATGAAGTGTTCTGCTTATTATTTTGTGTAATAGGGATTCTGTATGAGTAGACGGTTATGGTCGATGTCGCTCTGAGGCAGCGGCATATACCATGCGTTGGTATTTGCGAGCACCGAACGGATCCATGAAGCGTTGGTGGTCATATTGCCCGCGATTACAAGGCTGATGAAATCCTCCTTGTACTTATTGTTTTCGATGCGGCCGAACCACAGGATGTCATACCAGCGTTTGCCTTCACCAAGAAATTCCATCTGACGCTCCTTGATGATACCCTCGAGCAGAGTGATTTCATCGAGGTTGGCGATAGCTGCCGCATCGTTGTCGGCAATCTCCTGGAAGTTTTTGAGACCGGCGCGGTTGCGTATCTGGTTGAGCAGACGGAATGCTTCGGGATAGTTGCCGGTCATTGTCTCGGCAAGAGCTTTGGTGAGAATGATGTCAGCAACACGATAGATGATGAAGTTGGCGTCCTTCTCGTTCTGACGTTCTACCTCGACCTCGGCACTGCCGCGATATTTCCACAGATACATAGTCTGGGCAGTAGCATAATTGGCGATGCCTGTACCTTCGCCCAGATATACCGAAGCGTGGTCGATACGGCCTACACGACCCTGAGCAGTGGGATTGGCGGCATAAAGTTCCATAGCCTCATCGCGGATAGTCTCGACTGCACTGGTTGTGAAGCGCAGGTCTGACGAAGAGTTGTCGAGGGTCCAGAGGCTCATGAAGTTGTTGTTGGTACCGTTGGAAAGCTGATAGTTCCAGCATACCTCAAAAATACCCTCGTTGGAGTTGCCGGGGCAGAAGATGTCAAACCACTTTGATGTCTCTCTGAGCAGAGTGGGACGGAAAGCATCGGTGGCGAGCAGGATTTTGTCGCAATACTCCTTGCAGGTGTCGTAATCCTCGCTCCAGAGACACACATCGGCCATGAGGGCATAGAGGGCCCACTTGGTGGCACGGCCTTGGTTTTCCCATGTATCGTCACCGTAACGGCCTTTGGCGGCACCGGTGGCGAGAGCGGCCTCTACGTCAGCCTTGATCTGGGCCACAATTACCTCTTCGGGCGACTTGGCGATGTCAAACGATGCTGTATCGTCGACATAAGGCTCAAGCACCAGAGGCACCTCCTTATAGTTCTTGAGAAGCACAAGATAGGTGTAGGCGCGCAGGAAGTAAGCCTCGCAGAGATGCGCGTTCATGATGGATTCATGATAGGTAGCATCCTTGGCACACACTTCGGGAGCATATTTGAGCACTGAGTTGGCGGCATTGATTATCTTATACATCGTGCCGTACTTGCATATCGAGTGAGTGGTCGTGAGGTTGAAATCCTGCAGCCTGTATTCCGTGGTCATTGTGTAGAATGTACCACCACGCAGCTCGCCCCACTTGATGAGGGTCGGAACGGAATTGAGGAGATATACATAGCCGGAGAGTACTACCGACTCGACATCCTCCTTGGATTTCCAGAAATCTGCTGTTATCTGCTCGTTATTGGGCTTGACTTCAAGCCAGTCGTTACACGATGTGGCTGTGGTCAGCATCGAGACGGCTACAAGCGAATGTATTATTTTCTTAAACATAATCAGTATTAGAAATTAAGAGTCAGACCAAATGCGTAACGCTTGGAGACAGGTGTCTGCGAGCCATCCTTTACGAGCTTGGTAGCTGTGGGGAGGCTTACCTCGGGATCCTGGCCCTTATAGCCGGTCCAGGTGAAGAGATCATAGCCGGTCACAAAGCAGTTGGCACTTGAGAGACCGATTCCGAGCTTCTGAAGGAATTTTTTTGGTATGTTATAGTTGATCGAAAGTGTCTTGAGACGTACAAACGAGGCATCCTCGACAAAACGGTCCGAACCGAGGTAGTTGTAACCCATACCCCAGAGTGCGCGGGGTATATCGGTGTCGTCACCTTCGGCACGCCAACGCTGGAGCACTGCGGTCGACTGGTTCTTGTAATTATACATGCTCTCAAGGTCCATACGAGCCTGGTTGATGACCTTCTGACCGAAACGGCCGTAGAAGAAGGTTGTGAGCAAGAAGTCCTTCCATTTGAGTTTGAAACCACCGCCGGCGGTGAATTTCGGGTTGGCGTTGCCGAGATACACGATGTCGTTCTCGTCGATCACGCCGTCGTGGTTGATATCCTCGTAACGTGCGTCACCGGGATATACTGTCTGGTTGCCGTTGTGCATTATAATGGGCTGGCCTTTATAATTGTACATCACATTACCCTCGCGGTCGCGGGCATATGTCTCGGCGGTGTTCTGGTAGACACCCTGGTAACGGTAGCCGTAGAATGCACCGACAGGCGAGCCCTCGACAATGCGCAGAGCGTATTCACCGTTACCGAACGAGTAGTTTTCCTGTACGTAGGTCGAGGGGAGTTCCTCCACCTTATTTATATTACGCGAGATGTTGGCGTTGAACGAGAGGTTCCAGTCCTTATAGTGTAAAGCCTGCCAGTCGAAGCGGAACTCGATACCCTTGTTGGAGAGGATACCCGAGTTGATCCACGCGATTTTGTCATAACCGGTAGTTGCGGGGAGTGCGGTATCCTTCAGGAGAAGATCGGAAGTCTTCTTGTCATAGTAGTCAAATGTAAGGCTGAGACGGTTCCAGAGACGTAGGTCGAAACCGTAGTCAATCTCGCGGGTGGTCTGCCACTTGAGGCGGTCGAGCTGCATGCGCAGGGGGGCGATAGCCTGATTGTCGACATACTGACCCATTGACGAATACGCGCCGAAATATTTGGCTGCGCCTGAGGGAGCCTTGCCCGACCAGCCGAGACTGACACGGATCTTGGCCTCGTCAAGCCAGTCAAACTTCTCATTGCGGAGGAAATGCTCACGGTCAATGTTCCATGCCACACCAAACGCGGGATATGAGCCGAAACGGTTGCGCGAACCCATGGCCGAGTTGCCTTCATAGGTGATAGAGGCCTTGACGGCATAACGTTCATCGTAGGAGTAGACAGCCTGGCCTACCAGGTTGAACGAGCGGCTTTCGCCGTTGCTTGAGTTTGCACCTGCCACTACACTGCCCACTACAGGGTCGGCGAGCGAAGACGATGCGTTACCGTAGGTCAGCGAAGACTCGGAGAACGAGTTGGTCTGATAGGTGCGCACGAGGGCTGTGGCCACTACGTTGTGCTTCTCATTTAATGTGTTGTTATACAAGAGTTTTGCCTCGCTCTGCAGAGTGAACGCGTCGGTGATAGCGTCCGACGAACGGTTGGCGAATGTATTGTTCCACAGCACACCGGTAGCCGACTGAGGCAGGAACTGCTTGTATTTGTTTGTCTTCATGTTGAGTGACACCCAGCCCTGGAATTTGAGTCGGAACGGGAAGTCATAGTCGAGACGGATGGTCATCTTCTCCTCGCGGAGCGAAGTCTTGTAGAAGCCTTCATTGGCCATCGCCACGGGGTTGAAGTTGCCCTGGCCTTTATTGTCTTTTATGCCGGTAAATTCACCCTGGAAGTCACTCTGCTGTGTGAAGTAGCGGTCAGTGGCCATGCCGGTGGCATCATCAATCCAGTAGGGCGAGAGGTTAGGCATCTTCTGCATTGCCATTGAGCGGACGTTCTCGACCACGTTGGCATTCTTGGATGTCGAGGTAAACGAGAAGTCGGTGTGTACGCGCAGACGGTCGGAGAAATTGTAGGTAATCTTGAACTGGGCCTGCAGACGGCTGAGGTCGGTGCCCTTGGTTGTGCCGTCCTCGCTGTACTGGTTGACCGACAGACGATATGTAGCCTTCTCGCCGCCGCCACTCATCGCAAAGTTGTTGTCGATGATGAGAGCGTCCTGCTTGACATATCCGAGCCAGTCCGTGTCGCAGTTATACTCGTCATAGTAGCGGTAGTCGCGGTTATAATTGATTTCGTCAGAGTTGAAGAGCTTGTCCATCTCTGATGCGGCAGAGGTTACACCCTTGGCATTGGCGGCATTCCAGAGTGCATCCTGCATAAGAGCGGTATACTGGCGGCCGTTGAGCAGAGGTATTGACGAAGGCTCGTGCTTCGAGGTGATTTTGGTCGAGAGCGAGAACGAGGTCTTGCCTGTCGCGCCGCGCTTGGTGTTGATAAGAATCACACCGTTGGCACCGCTCGAACCATAGATGGCAGTAGCCGAAGCGTCCTTGAGCACCTCGATGCTCTCGATGTTGGTCGGTGCGATATTAAGAAGTGCGCCAAAGTCTTCGGCCGATGCGGTCGAGAAGCTGAAACCCTCGGAGATGTCCGACGAGTAAGGTACACCGTCGATTACGATGAGCGGGTCGCTGTTGTCGTCAAGAGAGCTGATACCGCGTATCTGGATGGCGTTCTTGGCACCCGGGTCACCGCCGATACTTATGTCAAGACCTGAGATCTGACCCTGGATAGCCTCTTCGATTGAGGCGACAGGGCTCTGCTCCACGAGGCCGGTCACTTCGAGTTTCTGCACCGAGCCGGTCTGCAGACGTCGGGTGATACCCATATCGTCGCTCTTCTCTACTACAACCACGACCTCTTTGAGCGTAGAGGTCGACTCGAGTTTGAAATTCTGGACAGTCTGGCCGGTATAGTCCACACTCTGTGTATCCATACCTATATATGATGCCTGGATTTTAAGTTTACCGGCATTTGCGGGCACTTCGAGAGTGAAGTTTCCGTCAAAGTCAGTCACAGCACCTTTTATATAACGGTTCTGGCTGTTGACAAGCACTACGTTGGCACCGATTACTGGTTCCTCCTCGCCGGCCACCTCACTTGTAACGCAACCCGAAATGACCTGCTGGGCCGAAAGGCTCATTCCGGCCGAGACCAGAATGGCAATGAGTGCCAGCAACATTCTTTTGTGTATATTATTCATGGTGTTCATGGTGTATCAGGTTAATCTTTACAGGATGCCGTCGATGAAGTGGAGGCAACCGTCGCTGTAAGCAAATGGCAGATAGCCAAACTCTGCATTCACCATGACGGGAGTCTTTCCGGGATAACCGATGGAGAGAGACGTGCCGTTGTCATAGATGGTGAGCTTCTCCTCGTTGGCCATAGTGATAAATTCACCCCGGCATGTCGAGCCCGGGTAGGGATAGTCGCTAAAAGGATTCATCAGTGAGGAAACGAAATACTGACGCAGGTAGTTGGCGAGATTGGTCTTGTTGGTGCCGCTGACTGTTCCTGAGAGTGTGCCGTTGGTCACCTTCAGTGATGTCGCTCCGGGGATAGCCTTGTCAGCGAGAGCCTGTGTGATGGCTTCGTTGGTGGGAGCGAAGAGGATGAAGCGACATCCTGCGGGTGCGACGTTCATGCTGAGCGCACCGTTGGTGACGAGACCGGCCTTGTTGAGCAACTGGGCAAACATATAATACTTATAGTTCTTGTCATTGCCCACAGAGAGAAGATGGCCGAGACCGTCGCCCGATGACTGAGCGAAGATGGTCGAGGCGTCATAAGAGTATGACGAACCGTTGTCCCAGGCTTGACCGTCGTTGAGTATCGGATGGAAATCCACGAAAGGATCGCCGTTATTCTCAAGCGCGAGCTGACGGTTGAACAATGCGTTGGTAGTGATGCGGCCGTCGCGTACAAACCAGTAGTTGTAGGGAGCGTTGGTCGGAACCACCTGAGTGCCGGTGCTCTTGAGCTCCTTGACATTCTGGGCCACGTGGATGTCGGTAATGTTTTTGAGTGCGTTGCTGCTCATCTTGACAAACGCGCCGGCCTCGTCGCTATACTGCTGGAGCTCGTTGCCGGTAACGGTCGTGGCAAGCTGTATGGCGGGGTCGCAACTGGCTATCTGGTCATTGTTGGGAATGAGCGTCACAAAGTTGGCGTTGCGCGAAGCGAGCGGGAGCATAGTGCTGCTGGCATCGAGCGCGTAAAGATACCATCTGAAGTCGGTGTCCTTAAACGCCGGGCCGGCCACCGAGCTGAATATGGCGGGCATATCCATGTGGTCCATGCCGTAAAACACGCCGTTGGCACACAGCTTGCGGTCGGTCACCTGGTCGGGGTCGATGTCGATAGTGGTACCATAGACAGTCTTTATGTCACCGCGCTTGATTTCCTCGGGGAAGGCGATGTCGGTCTCTGCGCCGAATGACTGTCTGACGAAATACTGGAGTATCAGAGGATCGAGATTTTCAACGGATGTATAGCCGGTCTCCGAAGTCCAGAAATTATGGAAGAAATCATCTATAGCAGTGTTGGACGGCGCGAAGATGTTATAGCATGCTCTCTCAAGCATGTTGACCGCCAGGTAGCTCTCGGTCGGCCACTCCCACGCGATATTGGGAAGATCGCCGTGACTGTGAAGATACACATCATAGCCCAGCGACGAACGTACTTCGTCAGAAGCGAGCACATACTGGCTGTAGCTGTCATAAATCGACAGAAACTTGGAATACTTCGGGTTCAAATCCATCTCATTGTAGAGAGTATTGAGAGGCTCCACCACCTGGTCCACATTATATAGATAGCCGTTGTCGGTCACGACGGCTCCACCCTCAACACTTGCATTGGCGATATTGAAAATGCCGGCGGCAGTCGGGGTGCCCCACTTGGAGTTAGGGAAGAAATAATTGTAATTGTAGGCAGCATCGATACCACGGGTCTCGAAGAGTCTGTTGGAGAGCACCGGGATATAAAGGTCGTAATGATACACCTTAATATTAATAGGATCACCGCCGCCGACTATAGCCACACGGTCCTCTATCGGGTCGCAGGCATGGGTGCGGTGTTTATACCAGTAACCGGCAAAAACACTTGACGCTCCTTCTGTTGCTCCGTCTCCCTCCATGGGGCGGAAGTTGACCATCTTGTTCCAGTCAAAGGCATAATACATCAGATGATACCCCACGAGTTTGTTGAGGAATGCATGGTCCTGACTATTCAACTCGTCGATCGAACTGTAACCTTTCTCCGACAGATACTGACGGAACGCGTCGTCGCTCGGAGCGATCACTGTCAAAATACTCTTTCCGGCTACTATCTCACGATAGTCCGACAAATCAATCGCCCGAAGGAAAATGCTGTGATTGCCATCCTTTTGCAACACCTCATAGGCATTGCCTTTCAGCCAATCGGGGATTTTGTAATGATCATCGGAAGCCAGATCGTCATCCTTACACGATGTCACACCGGCACACAATGCCAATGCTACCCCGGCAAGGAGTGAAGAACGTTTAATCCTACTCATTTAAATTTGATATTAGATTTAGTTAAATTTTAGTTATTTACGTAATTTAAGGTAGTTACTGTGGTACACGGCCGGAGGTTCACTACAAGGCACAACACCTCCATGCGTTAAAGGCCAAATACGGTGCAAAGGTATGAGAATTTTAACAAAAAAAAAATTTTTTTTCACATTTTCTCATAAATTTACCACAAATTATGCTTACATTTGCACCGAAATTTTTCGACTTAAATCTGTCGTGTAATAAATCAATCATTAAATATCAACGTATTACCTTAAACCGACCGTGAGTTAATCTTAACACACTTAATATTTTTATTATTAACTAAAATTATCATGAAAAAAGACTACGCATGTAATGCACGGTGGGGTGTAAAAGCCCTTTCTGCAGCGGTAATTGCAATGGCATTCACTGCCTCCGCCTCCGCTCAGGAATACCGTAAGTCATGGGACTTTACCAAATGGAGTTCCACAACAGTAGCCAATCTTAAGGCAGCCAACGCTGTGGGAGGCAATGCCGAGACCCGCGAATGGTCCGATGCAGAGAAATCAGGCTCGTCAGCACCGACAGATGTTTCGAAAGACAACTGCTTCTGGCAGTGGAAAATCAACACGACCGAGGATGAATACTTAATGGCCAACGGTCAGGTTATCCCTGAGCTTGAAGGTCTCTACTACACCAACACCACTCTCGGTTCACTGGCCATCGCAGTAAACTATGGCGATACCGGCGCAACAGACTTCGGTCCCTACAACGGCTCTTCTTACCTCTGGTTTGGCGGCAGCAAGAAGAATTATTTCGTGATCCCCCACGTTGAGCCCGGCACTGAAATCAAGATTGGTGTCGAGTCACACAAACTGACCGATGCCCGCGGTGTTGAGCTTTATGTTGGCCGCGGCACCTCAGGCACAAAGCTCAAAGATCCCGAAGGCAACGCTGTCGAAATCCCCAAGACTTATCAGGACCTCGTATGGCTCGTGCCCGAAGACACCGAGCCCACCAATGAGGACGGCACTGTCGACATACAGATTTACAACACCAACGGCTGCCACCTCTATTATATAACTGTCGGAAATGGCGGCGATGAAGTGGAAGAAGACAGAAAGATTGCTGTAATCTCCCCCTTAGGCGAAGACGACGACCTCTTCTTCGCCGTACAGGATGGCTTTGAGGCTTCATTCCTCTCCGATGCCTCCCTCACCCTCGAGCAGCTTCAGGAATATGAGGCAATTCTCATCTCCAACAAGGTTACCGCCGACAGCCCCCTCAAGGATGTGCTCCGCAGTGCAGTGGCCTATCAGCCCGTTGTCAACCTTAGTGCAGCTCTTATCGAGAGCTGGGGCCTTGGCACCGTAGCCGACTCTGAGACCAACACAATCACCGTGTCGGAGAAGAATCTCGAGAACGCACTCTTTGCCAACCTTACTTATGACGAAGGTTTTGAACTCGTTGCCGACGGTGTGCTCCCCGTAGTAACTCCCGGTGAGTATCTTGCCAACGACGATGTGCTCGCCACCGTAGGTGACGCCGCTTACATCCTCGTACACAACTCCACTCGCAACGCCCACATCCTCATCCCCTTATCAGCCGAGGCCGGTACAGATGGAGAGAATATGATGGGCCTCATTGCCAATGCTCTCAAGGTTGCCGCCAAGTCAAAGAAGGCTGTCACCAAGGCTTCCGCTCCCGTATTCTCTTCCGAACTCAAGAAGCTCATGACCACCGTGACCGCCACCGGTGCAGGCGTTATCCGCTATGCCATCGGTGCTGACGCCGAAGTCAACGAGAACAGCACCGTCTACAACGGCCCCATGGACTTCACCGAGCCCGCTATGATCAAGGCCTATATGACTCTTGACGGCTATCTCCCCTCTGACGTTGTCACTTACGAGGTAGAGATCCAGGACCAGGCTTCAGCACCCACATTCACAATGACCCAGACAGACGAATCGACCACCGTTGAAATCTCCAGCGAGACCGAGGGTGCCGAGATTTACTACACATTCTGGATGAACAACGGCACTATCAACCCCGCCCAGGCAACTCTCTACACCGAGCCCATCGTTCTCTCGACCGAGCCCACCGCTATCTATGCTATCGCTACTCTTGACAAGGCTCTCAACTCTGACATCTCAGAGGACTATGTAGCCATCAAGAGCATCAACTGCAACACCATCCGCATGGACACTGTATCTCACTTCAGCGCGTCGTCAGCCGCATGGTTCCCCTCCACTCCCCACGAAAGCGGAACAGGTGAGGCCAAGGCTCACTACTACTGGGGCAAGAAAGCTTGGGAATACTACTCTGACAAGCAGATCGGCGAGGAAGACGGCGTAGATGACGAAGGCAATCCCATTAAAAAACCGATTTATGCTCCTGACGAAAATGCCATCCGCACAATGGGTGCAAACGAGGGCAACGGCACTGAAAACGACTGGCGTCTCTTCTCGCAGGGCCAGGTTCTCACCGGCGAGCTTACCAATAAGGGTATTGCCGAGGTAGGCAACGGCACAACCGGTTACTACCACGAGGCTGCTACCGACCTCATCGGCGGTCCCGCTTCTACAGGTTACATCACATTCGGCGGCAAATCAGGTGGCAACCCCTACACCGCCGCTATCGAATCGGTTGTCAAGTTTACCGCTCCCTTCGATGTAGTCGTATATATTGGCAACGGCAACAACGGCTCAAAGGCAATTGTAGAACTTCAGACCTCGACCGACGGCCAGAACTGGACCAAGGTCGCTGACCTCAACCTCGCTGACACCCAGCGTTACATCAAGAAAAACCGCATCTCGATCAACGAAGGCGGCGAGCAGTATGTACGTATAGCCCACACCGGCGGCGGTTCCAAGGCTCAGGTATATGATATCTACATCCTCAACAACGGCGAACTCTCCAAGGACTACACCGGCATCGAGGAAGTAATCACCGACGAAGCTGCCGAGGTTATCGCAGTTGAATACTACAACATCAACGGCATGCGCATCGCTGAGCCTGAAAACGGCTTCTACATCATGCGTGCCATCCTTTCCAACGGCAAAGTTGTAGTCAAGAAACTCGTAAAGTAATCCATCACAGGACATATCCCTAAGCCACGCATCACATAGAGCGTAGCTATCCCCCACCACGCAGGCTGTGCCCCACCGCACAGCCTGCTTCATTTTTATCCCCCCAACAACAATACCATCTAACCACCCCAAATCAAAATTCCGATACACATGTCATAAGATTAAATAGAGCGACAGAAGGCGTCCGCAGGACGCCCATGCGGGATGTAGTGTGGCATGCGTGGGATGCCTCTGCGGTAGCGGACACCCCCACGGGAGCGACCGATTTATGCACTAAAATAAACACATAGCGAAAAAGTAAATTTGGGCAAAGCGTAGCGAATTAGCTGATAGAGCGTTCGTTACGCTTTGTTTTTCTATTAGGCAGAGCCAACGGAAAGCCAACATGAAGCCAAACAGCGCAAGAGTTCAGTTACCACCTCATTACTCCCGTAATAGGTGTAGATTTCTTGCTAAATAGCTCTATTTCTGCGATTTGCGTAATTTTGCATAGCGGTCAGTAACTCACTAATAACTAATTTTGTAACCAAAAAAGGAGTGAGTTATGCGAAGTACATTCAAAGTGTTATTCTACGTGAAGAAAGGCAGTGCCAAACCCAACGGCAACCTGCCTCTGATGTGCCGTATCACGGTTGACGGCGAGATTAAACAGTTCAGTTGCAAGATGGACGTTCCCCCACGGTTGTGGGACGTTAAGAACAGCAGTGCTTCGGGCAAGAGCGTCGAAGCGCAGAGAATCAACCTTGCGGTGGATAAAATCCGTGTTGAGGTAAACCGCCGCTACCAAGAACTGATACAGACGGACGGTTATGTTACCGCCGCCAAACTCAAAGACGCCTATCTCGGTATCGGCGTCAAGCAGGAAACTTTGCTGAAGCTGTTCGAGCAGCACAACGCCGAGTTTGAGAAGAAAGTCGGGCACAGCAGAGCGCAAGGTACGTTTACCCGTTATCGGACGGTCTGCAACCATATTCGGGAGTTCCTGCCCCATACCTACAAACGTGAGGATATTCCGTTAAAGGAACTCAACCTCACATTTATCAACGACTTCGAGTATTTTTTGCGCACAGAGAAGAAATGCCGTACCAATACCGTGTGGGGCTACATGATTGTATTGAAGCACATCGTTTCCATAGCGAGAAACGACGGGCGTTTGCCGTTCAACCCATTTGCGGGATATATCAACTCACCCGAAAGCGTGGATAGGGGCTACCTCACCCAAACGGAGATACAGACGCTCATGGACGCACCCATGAAGAACGCCACCCATGAACTTGTACGGGACTTGTTCGTCTTTTCTGTTTTCACAGGTTTGGCGTATTCGGACGTGAAGAACCTTACCGCCGACCGCCTGCAAACATTCTTCGACGGTAATCTATGGATAATCACCCGAAGAAAGAAGACCAACACCGAATCGAACATCCGTCTTTTGGACGTTCCCAAGCGTATCATGGAGAAATACAAGGGGCTGGCAAGGGACGGTCATGTTTTCCCGTTCCGAGCAATGGCAGTTGAAACAAGATACTCAAAGAGATAGGCAGACAATGCGACTTCAAGGTGCGCTTGACCTACCACACCGCACGCCACACGAACGCCACGACCGTACTTCTGTCGCACGGCGTACCTATCGAAACAGTGAGCCGTCTTTTGGGGCATACCAACATAAAGACGACACAAATTTACGCCAAAATCACCGCCCAGAAGATAAGTCAGGACATGGAAACCTTGTCGCACAAGATGGAGGATATGGAAAAGAATATCTGCCGAGCCATCTAATTAAAAACAGAATACCGATGAAAGAAGAAAGGAACATTATCACGATGGACGGGCAGGGCAATATCTCCCTGCCGAGCGATATAGGTGCAACCACCATGACCGAGTGGGAAATCTGCGAACTATTCGGGGTTATCGCCCCGACGGTTCGAGCTGGGATAAAGGCACTCTGCAAGAGCGGAGTTTTAAGAGAGTACGACATAAAACGCACTGTCCGCATATCGTACAGATACACTGCGGAGGTTTACAACCTCGAAACGATAACCGCCCTCGCTTTCCGTGTCGAATCGTTCGGGGCGGTGAAAGCCCGCAAGGCATTATTAGATAGGATTATACACGGGCAAAAAGAGAAAACGACGGTATTCGTGTCGGTTGTTTCGGACGGCAATCCCAACAGCCGTTGGAAAGCATGATGAAATATATTGCAGGTTCTATTCCTCTTTTCAGAGGAAAGCGAAGCAATCATTTCCGTTTACAAAGGCAAAGCAAGCATGGGGCTTTATGTCGGCTAAAAGGTCAAGCGGCTGCGCCGTTTCCCGATAAATCTTCCTCTCGCTTCGCTGCGAGCGTATTTATCGGGAAAACCTTGTATCCGACCGCCCCGTGCAAAAGAGCCTTTGAAAACGGAAACGACCGCCCCGCCACCCACCGACCGAAAGGAAAAAATAAGGTGGGGTTACGGGAAAGCAGACGGCAGGGACAGCCACCGCAGAAAGGCAGACGGCACGCCGCAGAGTATTTATGGAGAAAATACCGTAGCTTATTAGGGAATTTTCCGAGCCGCGATACTACGTATCGCTGAAAATTCCCCAATAAGGCAAGGGGCAAACCGTTGATATATGCAGGTAAACTTTATTCGGAGGAACACGGGCGAAAATTTACGACCGAAAAGGCTGGTTTCCAAGTGGTGAAAGACCCCACGGATGGGACGAGATTGGTTCTCGCCATTGACCGAAAGCCCATTGCCGAGTGGTTCAGGGAACAGTTCGAGAAGTTAAGGCAGAATATACGCCGACCAATACAACCGCAAAGGAAAGGCAGAGGCATGAAGCTGTAATCGGCTTATTGCACTGAAAAACAAAAAGTATCGTTCATGAATGACTGATGAACGGCATTTTTGTTAACTTTGCAACCGATTTACTAATTTATATATTCGGAAATGGAAATAGAAAAAATACAATCCTTATCAGACGAAATTTTAGATGAACTTCTGATTGTATGGGAAAAGTCTGTACGCAGTTCTCATCATTTTTTGAAAGAAGAAGATATAGAGTATTTCAAACCTTTAATAAGAAACCAATATTTTCCGGCGGTCAAATTATTTATAGTACGCAATAAAAACGGACGGATAGCCGCATTTATGGGGCTTAGCGACGATATGCTGGAAATGCTGTTCGTGCTTCCTGAAGAACAAGGACACGGTTATGGCAAAGCATTCGTGGATTATGCTATTAGCAAATGCAATATCTATAAAGTGGATGTAAATGAAGATAATGAGCAGGCTTACAAATTTTATTTGCACATGGGCTATAAAGTTATAGGGCGGGATGAATTAGACCCTTCCGGTAAACCTTTTCCTATCTTGCACTTACAGCAAGGATTTTAATAAGCGTTCAAATCTTTTGCTTAAATAAAAGTAGGGGTCAAGCCGAAATCCCGGTGCATGTAATTTTCAGAAAATAGTTAAATTTGTGGCATGAAAACTTCGGAAGCATTCTGGATGTTCCTGCCTCAAGGGTTGGACGAGCTGTTTGAGATGGTGCGCTTCGAGCGCACAGAACAGGCATATGACATATGGCTTGACGAGAAAAAGAAACTCTCTGATGAGAACTACCGTAATCCAAACATAGTCGCGCGAGGCTATACGGAATACGTTACAATACAGGACTATCCGCTTCGAGGTCGCCCCGTATATCTTCACATGCGCAAGAATAAGTGGTGGGACAAGCAGACCAATGAGATATTCTCATACAACCTCGAACTCCCCAACGAGGAAGGCACACGACTCAGCGCGGAGTTCGTGTCTTTTTTAAAAGATGAAGGTGGAGACGACGGCACTGTCGATTAAGCACATAGCGCAGATGTACTGCGCCAACGGCAAGTATTTCGCGGATTTATACCGCAACAGGATAAGTGGTTATGCCGCCTGGTGCGAACATGAACTTTGCTGCGGCTTTTATTTCAATGCCGCCAATATTGGTCCGTACATGAGCCTTGACGAGACATGCCTGAGCAACGGCGAGGTATGGACCTTCCTGACCAACAAGGACGGCCACGGCGGCAAGGGCACGCTGGCTGCGGCCATCCCCGGCACGAAGAGCGACGAGATTATATCCATACTCATAGCAGCCATGAGTAAGTCAGTCAGGCGCAAAGTAAAAGAGGTTACCTGCGATCTGTCGCCGTCAATGATGCTGATAGCAGGTGAAGTATTCTATAACGCCCATGTGGTCAATGACCGTTTTCATGTACAACAGGTCTATAATGAGGCCGTTGACGAAATCCGTATCGACATACGCCGTCAGCTCATCGCCCGGGAGAACAACCGCGACAGATCAGAGCCGCCGGTAACGTACTCCAACGGCGAGACCATGCGTCAGATACTTGCGCGCAGCAAGCACACCCTGATGATGTCACAGAACAAATGGACTGACATCCAGCGTCATCGCGTAAACATTCTGTTCAAATATCATCCCATTCTCAAGAGTGCATATGCTCTGGCAATGGAACTGAGACGGATTTTCAACGCTAAAATGACACCGACAAAGGCCATCGGGCGGATGAACAGGTGGTATGAAAAAGTAATGACATTGGGCAACAACAACTTCCGCTCTGTCATCAAGACATTCAAGAATCATGCTCCGACCATCCTCAACTATTTCCGCCGACGTGCGACCAATGCCTCCGCCGAAGCCTTCAACTCTAAAGTCAAGATCTTCCGCTCGCAAATGCGCGGTGTCCGAGATCGCGATTTCTTCATCTTCCGCCTGGTCAAACTATACGCCTGAATATTTAACACTTCGTTCTGCTCAATTTAACATATGCACCGGAATTTCGGCTTGAGCCGAATTTCGGCTTGAGCCGGATTTCGATTTGGGTCAAAAAAAGTCGGATGTTTCAAAATTTTGAAACATCCGACTTGACTTGCGGAATGACCGAGATTCGAACTCGGGATACGCTTTTGACGTATACACGCTTTCCAGGCGTGCCTCTTCAGCCACTCGAGCACCATTCCTTGGTTCTTTTAAGCTGACTCATCTGAGCATTGCGAGTGCAAAGGTAGGAAATTTTCTTTAGCAAAAAGAATTATAACCGTTAAAAGATGTTTACACTCAAACTTCTCACACCGCCATCTTATTCTTCATAAACCGGCCAAACAAATAGCCGAGAACATCGGCCTGTATGCGAGACTTCAACAAAGCATTGACACCGACATAAACAGCCACAAACACTATCGCCTCCACGCAACACAACACCGGAGGCAACATCTCAAACGCACCCGCTATCAACGCGCACGGCAGCAATCCGAGAGTCGTGACCGCCACATAGGGCGCAAGATCGGCAAGATAACTCATGAACGGACGGCCTGTAATGCGTATCACATAGACCAGAGTCACAAACCATGTCACCACCGACGCCACAAGCTGCCCCCAGAGAAATATCTCCACTCCATACACCACATTGCCCCCCGAAGTCATCGCAATATAGGGCAACGTCACAATCACCGCAACGACCGACGTCACATCCTTGACTGTTTCGGTCAGGACAAGCAGCTTCGACTTGGCCAGCGACAACATAAAATTCCCATAAAGGCTCGACAGCACCATGAATATGCCACGCATAAGCAAAAGCTGAAACAATACTATCGAGGGGTCCCATTTGGTGCCGAAAAGCGTGTGGAAAATCGGCGTAGCCATCACTGCAAGCAATCCCATGGCCGGAAACAGCAGATAGGCCGCCAGGCGATGAGTCTTGCCACACATGCGTGCATATCGCTCACTGTCATCCTGCACGCCCGAAAGCAGAGGGACAAACGAGGAGGTAAACACCTGTGAGAGCGATGTCACACCCATCTTGCTCCACTTGTCGGCCTGTGTATAATAGCCAAGCGTAACGAGGCTGACCTTATGGCCTATGACAAACGACCCCATGGTGAGAAACACGGTGTTGAGCACCGACGATATCGTCACTCCCGAACCGAGACGGACAAACCCTCGCAGTGACTCAAACGAAAACCGCCACAACGGCGTCCATCCGCTCGTAAGCCACAATATGGCCACCTTGACCACCGATATGACTATAGCCTGCCACACCAATGCCCACGCGCCATAGCCCGTGACCGCAAGATAGATGCCCACGACTGCTCCGGCCACAAGCCCGAGCGAATTGCTCACAGCCACCATACGTGTGTCCATCAGTTTGGTGAGACGATTCACCTGGACTATTGAGAATGCGTTGATTATGAATGTCAGAAACATCACCCTCGACAGCGGTATAAGACGCACATCGCCTTGAAACAGGTCGGCAATCACAGGGGCGAGGATATACAGCAGCATGTATATGGCCAGCGACATTGCCACGTTAAACCACAGCACTGTCGAGTATTCAAGCCGTGTGGGCGATTTGCGCTGGAGCAATACCGCGGCAAAACCGCTGTCGACAAACAATGACGCGAATACATGAAACACCTGTATCGCCCCGACAAGTCCATACTCCTCCTGCGTAAGCTCGCGTGCGAGCACAACGCCGGTGACGAGATAAAGCACCTGTGACGACAGGCGGTCTATGACGTTCCACTTGAGCGTGCGGGCCACCGACTGCTTGAGCGTGCCGCCGCTCTCGCCCGACTCCTTTCGCGAAGATGTTTCCGACTCTGACATATGCCTACTTGGACAACGGCATTAGCTTCAGACCTACCGAACGGTTTTTAATCTCAGGCGAACCTATATAATAGACCGATGTGCTGCCCATGCCATACACGCCGAGCGCGCTTACGGCATTTACGCCCACCGACCCGGTGCCTTTGGCATTGACAGTAGCTTCCTCGGCCACAAGTTCGTCGGCCTGAATCACTCCCGTGCCTGTAAGATTGAGCTTGGCCTCCTTGCATTTGCCGGTCAGGATGAGTGTGCCGTGCCCCAGACGTAATGTACCCTTGACCTCTGTGGCGTCAATTCCGCGCACTATCAGATGGCCGTTACCCTCAAGACGGGCTTCAAGTTTGGGTAGTCCGTTGAGCGAAAGCACTCTGACAGTCGAGTCGGAAGTGTTTTCGACCTTGGTCAGATGTTTGGAGTGAACGGTTATCGTCGGCAGATTGCGGGCCCCTATAATTTCGGGCGAAAGCTGAATGGTGAGGCGGCCGCCCTTGTTGGTAAACATGAATGACGAGGCCTGCTGAGCCGGACAGTTGAAAAAAGCTCTTCCGGCCTTATCGGGGTCGGAGGTATAATCGACATTGATGCCGTCGCTCACGCGCAGCTCGCTAAACTCCCCCACATTGAGGTCATAGCTTGTGTCGGTCTGCGCCGAGAGGCTCAGAGCACATGAGATGAATAATATAAATGAGCAAAGTGTCTTCATATGGTCAGAAATTATTGTAGTTGCTATTGGTTGTCTATAAGCTCCTGCACCTGCGAGAGCACCTCCATGAGTTCGTCGAGTGTCGAGGCTCGGAGCATGCGTATACGGGTGTCGCGGAAGTGCGATATCCCCTTGAAGAGAGGCGAGGCCGCGAGATGACGCCCTATATGCAGGATGCCGCGATACTCGTCAATGCGGTCCACGCTCTCGCGTATCTGACGCCGCAGCAGGTCAAAACGCTCGGCTACGGTGAGCGGAGCCCCCATGTCGGCATGCAGTGCCTGACGTATGTCGCGAAATATCCACGGCGCACCGATCGATGCACGGCCCACCATCACTCCGTCCACGCCATATCGGTCAAAGGCCTCGCATGCAGCCTCGGGAGTGGTGATGTCACCGTTGCCTATAAGGGGAATGGTCAGACGCGGATTTTCCTTCACTCGGGCTATCATCTCCCAGTCGGCCGAACCTGTATACATCTGCGAGCGCGTGCGTCCGTGCACTGTCAGCGCGCTTATGCCACAGTCCTGCAACTGCTCGGCGAGTTCGACTATTATCTTACTGTTGTGGTCCCAGCCCAGACGTGTCTTGACCGTCACGGGGAGTTTCACGGCATTGACCACAGCACGTGTTATCTCGAGCATCTTGGGTATGTCGCGCAACATTCCCGCTCCGGCCCCTTTGCCCGCTACCTTCTTGACCGGACAGCCGAAATTTATGTCTATAAGGTCAGGACCGGCCTGTTCGACTATTCTGGCGGCCTCGACCATAGGCTCCACCTCCCGGCCATATATCTGTATGGCCGTGGGACGCTCGCCCGGATCAATCGACAGCTTGCGCACTGTGGCCGGGATGTCACGTATGAGCGCGTCGGCACTCACAAACTCTGTGTAGACCATCGACGCCCCCTGCTCTCTGCATATAAGACGAAACGAACGGTCGGTCACATCCTCCATGGGTGCGAGCATCACAGGGCGTGGGCCGAGATCTATATTTGCGATTTTCATATGCCAAATTTAGTAAGAATTATCCGTTTGGGGAATTTTCACAGCCTTTTAGACTAACAAATTATCCATTTCTGCACAAAAAGCCACGATTTTCACCGTCCTATTTTATTTTTTGCAGGTCGGCAATCAGGAAATTGCTGCCTGCAATGAGCACAAAGCCCTCGTCTCCGGCCATCTCACGCGCCCTGCTCACCGCCACGTTGACATCCTGCTCGACATATCCCGTCAGGCCTCTCTCAGCGGCCTTGGCGGCCAGCTCCGACGCCGGCAATCCGCGCTGGCTCGACGGCCCGCTGAACCATAGCGTCACGTCGTCCTTCACTTCGTCAATCAGATCGAAGATATGGCCGAGATCCTTGTCGGCCACAAAACCCATGACGAGATGGCGCGGACGTTGCTCGATATTTTTAAGCTCTTTTATTATGAGTTCCCATCCGCCCTGATTGTGACCTGTGTCACACACCGTGAGCGGAGCCTCGGCCACACGGCTCCATCGGCCGAAGAGATGAGTAAGCCCCGTGACATTGCTTATGCCGCGCGCCACAGCCTCGTCGGATATATCAAAACTGTGCCTGAGCACCTCAACGGCCTTGAGCACCGTGGCTGTATTGCGCCGCTGACACTCACCGCGCAACTCGCCGCGCAACGGTCCGAAAGGCGTGGAGGGATACATATTACAGTCACTCTCCACCCTACCCTCTATCGGCCCGGCGAAATGAATCTCCGTCCCGACGGCTGCCGCCGTGTCTCTGAACACAGGTTCCGTCTCATCGTCACATTCACCGATGACCACAGGCACACCGGGCTTGATGATACCCGCTTTCTCTCGGGCTATCTGTGCCCGCGTGTCTCCAAGCAGCGACGTGTGGTCGAGTGATATATTGGTGATGATGCCGAGTATCGGCGTAATGATATTGGTCGAGTCAAGCCGGCCGCCGAGACCTGTCTCTATGACAGCCACATCCACCTTCTTGCGGGCGAAATATTCAAACGCCATGGTCGATGTCAGTTCAAAGAAACTCGGCGAAAGGCCCGGATTATTGTCGCGCGCCTCAATCCAACGCTCCACGAAATCCACGACAGCCTGCTCCTCGATCATCTCGCCGTCCACACGTATACGTTCACGGAAATCATAGATATGAGGCGAAGTGTATAGCCCCGTCCTATAACCTGCCGACCGGAGTATCGCCGCAAGAGTATGGGCCGTCGAACCCTTGCCGTTTGTACCCGCCACATGTATCGTGGGATAGGCATGATGGGGATTGCCGGCCATATCGTCAAGACGGCGCGAAGTGTCAAGCCCAGGCTTATATGCTCCCGGACCCATATGCTGAAATACAGGCAGAGAATTATACAACAGCTCTATAGCCTGAGAATAATCCATATTATAAACGTAAATTGATGTAGATTGTGATAAGGTAAGGATAATCAGAGTCCAAACTCCATACTTAAATACTCTAATAAACAATCCATCCGGCCACTCCGGCAAGACATATTATAAGTATAGGATGCCACTTGAGCCAATACACAGCGACGAAAGCTGCCACACAAAGCGCAATGCTCCATATCACCTGATAGGTCGTATCGCCGAAATTGGCCGCATTCATCAGCAACAATGCCGCCGATGCTATAAGCCCGACCACCACAGGGCGCAATCCGGTGAAGATGCCGCGCACCACCACACTGTCCTTATGCCGGTGTATGAGATGGCTCGTATAAGCCACAAGCAGAAACGACGGCAACACTACAACCAGAGTACATACTATCGAGCCAAGTATACCCCACAGCGGCGAAGACAACGATGCGGAATACTCTCCGGGAGCAACATAGCCTATATATGTGGCCGAATTGATGCCTATCGGCCCGGGCGTCATCTGCGAGATAGCCACGATGTCGGTAAAAGTCTGTTCGGTTATCCATCCCGGGCCGACAATCTCACGCTCGATAAGCGCGAGCATGGCATAACCGCCGCCAAACCCGAAAAGCCCTATTTTGAGGTAAGCCCATATGAGCCGCAGATATATAGTCATAATTTTTCCTCCTCTTCCTTACGCATTTCACCTTCAAGTTCTCTGAGTTTTCTCTGATGGCGTGACAGCCACCACCATCCACCGATTCCGCCGAGCACGATATAGAGTATCGGACTTGACACTATCGGGAGTTTCGACCATATGAGCAGAGCCACGGCGACAGGTATGATCACCGTGCGCCATCCGATGCCTGCCGAGCGCGCCGACGATATGACCGGAGCCACTATCAGAGCCACGACAGCCGGACGTATCCCCTTGAATACAGCCGAGAGAGTCTCGTTTTCTTTGATCAGATCGGGTGTCAGGAATATGGCTATACACAGGATTATCATGAACGACGGAAGTATGGTGCCGAGCGATGCCGTGACCGCCCCCTTCATGCCGCGCAACTTATCGCCGACAGCCACCGAGACATTCACGGCCAAAATACCGGGCAACGACTGCGCCACAGCTATAAGGTCGAGATATTCGGTCCGGTCAATCCATCCTCGTTTGTCGACAATCTCTTTCTCTATAAGTGAGAGCATGGCCCATCCGCCTCCGAATGTAAACGCGCCTATCTTGAAAAACGTCGTAAACAACTGCAGATAGATATTGCCACCTGCGTTTGTATTTTTATCCATAAATCTCAGAACGCCTGATTATTTCAACGCGAACCACACAGCACGGAAGTGGCACGGTGGATTCTCGTCGGTGTGAATATATATCTTATCATAGCCGAGACAATAAAGCCTGTACATACGGCAGCCACGACCGTGCCTTCCCTGAGACCCTCGATATGTCCGGCCAACGCAAACGACAACATGGCGGCCATCGTGACAAGCGTTATGTCAAACGCCACCTTCATACGTCCAAAGTCACGGTTCCAGCGGCGGGAGGAGTATTTCACGACCCCCTCGGCACTCATTATCGCCACATTGGGCTTCAGTTCGAGCACCACTCCGAGAGCCTGCGTGATACAGCCGGCCAGGACAAACCCGACAGCCATAGGATAACTGTCGACCTCAATCGGCGCAAGAAGACGCATGTTAATATCCATAAACAACCCGAGCAGAGCCGAAAATGGCACCTGAAGAAGTATCTCTATTCTGTCGCGCTTAGTGCCGATGCCTCGTATCAGCATCAGTTCGATAAGTATCAGCACGACATTGAACAAAAACGTCGCCGACCCGAGTGTCAAAGGGGTATGGAGCGACAACACATAGTTGATACATGAAATTGGGGTGGTGCCTAACGATGACTTGACAAACAATACAACCCCCAGCGACAAGATATAAAATCCGAGGATAACTGTAAGATACTTCAATACACTCTTTCTCATAAATTGCATTTTGAGACTGCAAAGTTACTACAAAAAAGTGAAATGCGGAAAGATATAGTGATAGAATTGAGTTACAGTTGTTTCAGCCGTGCTTCCGATTATTCGTGAAGCCATTGCAATCACCGCTGAAGCCAAATCAGGACGCCGCTACGTTACTTATCCGTAACCATGCCCGATAGGGCGACAGACGGACACGGATGGCGAAACAAGGCGTTAAGGGTTAGTGAATTACTGACAACTCACACAAAAAAATCCGGTTACACATATATATATATAAGGATATGGCAACAATGCGTAACAAGTTTGACTGCGCCATGATGAACTGACAATAGACAGTGAGAAAGAAAAATAACGGCAACCGGGCTATAAACTTGGCTGCCGTTATTTTTTCAGTCGAACTTGGGTCAGTAGTTGGATTGCAGGAAGATTTCTATATCTTCCTCGGCATAGAGGATTTTACCGTCATGTCGGTAATATGGGATTAGACACCAGTCGCGGTGGTCCTGCGTGGTGCGTCGGCTTACTCCGAGCAGCTCAGACAGCATGGCATCGGTAATGAACCGCATGCTGTGGAGCAATGGATGGTATTCCTCTTTCAACTGCTGGCACATAGCGGTTATGTCGTCTGTTTGTGCTGTCAGGCGCATTATGCGCGGGTCAGTGGCGGTTATTGTTTCTTTCATTGCCCCGCTCCTTTCGCCCTCACGATAAGCCGGGTGATGTCGCTACTCTTGAACTGTGAAAATCTGCCGATGTGGGAGAACCAGATTTTGCCGCGCTCTTTCAGAGTGTGTGGCTTTCTTTCGGATATGTGGAGATCGTCGTAGGTCTGCTTTGTGTTGAGCCAGTCCGACAATCTTCTGTCGCGAAGCTCGTCATAACAACGCCTTGACAGTCTTGTGGAGAAAATCGACACATTCAATCAGTGAGTCGAATACTTCTCGCTCAACTTCAATTGTGTCCATAGTATGACCACATTTTTGATATCCTTACCCATCGAAGGGATATTAACCGAAATGGTGTCAATCTGCTGGGCATGGAGTCCGAAGACTCCAATGCAGCAGATAATTAAAATGATCAGCTTTTTCATTGCTCATCAACGGTATGACTCTGCGAATATGTCTATAATGTCTTGGTCAGACATCTGTACGCGGTCGCTTGTGAACATGATGCCCATTACCTCGCGGGTGTTGTGCATGAATGTCTCGAACTCCGACGGCTCTATTCCGTAGTCCGACATTTTCAGGTCGGCTACACCGCAGGCTTCCTGCAATGCCACAAGCGCATCGATGAAGTCTTCAGGCTTGTCTGCGTCATGTTTCCCAAGAAGCCGGGCAAGCTCAATGAAGCGGTCGTCGCAACCGTGATTTCTTATGAAGTAGCTGAAATATGCCTTGCTTATCATTATCAGTCCCGCGCCATGAGGCAGATTGGGATGATATGCTGACAGTGCGTGTTCCAGACCATGCTCGCTGGTAAGCAGCGTAAGGCACATCACAGCACCTGAGAGGGTATTGGCAAAAGCCACACGGGTGCGTGCTTCAAGGTCATTGCCGTCTTTTACAGCACGCGGCAGATACTCTGCTATATTACGTATTGCCTCGCGAGCGTTCATGTCGCTGGCAAGATTGGCGGTGGAGGCGACAAAACCCTCTATGCTGTGGAAAAGCGCGTCGAAGCCCTGAAATGCGGTAAACATCGGAGGCACAGTCAGCATGAGTTCAGGGTCGACAACTGCGAGAACCGGGAACAATGCTGGGTGCATTATAAATGCTTTCTCGTTGGTATCCTCTTTTGTGATTACTCCACAAGGATCGGTTTCCGAGCCTGTTCCGGCAGTTGTAGTGATTGCCAAAATCGGCAGCGGCTTGTTGTTGATTGGATTTCCTTTGCCCGAACCAATCGCTACATAATCCCACAACTCACCGGGATTTGTAGCAAGTAAGGCAATCGCTTTTGCACAGTCCATGACACTTCCGCCACCGAGTGCTACGATAAAGTCGGCTCCGGATTTCCGGGCGGCATCAGCTCCGGCTACTGCGTTGTCGACTGTCGGATTGGGCGCGATACCGTCAAATACGGCTGTTTCTACTCCCGCAGTGTGCAGCTGTTCTTCCGTGCGGACAAGGTAACCGTTGGCGCGTGTCGATTTGCCGTTTGAGATGACTATCAGAGCCTTTCTGCCCGGCATTGTCTGAGAGTGGAGATTGTCAAGCTGTCCTGCCCCGAAAAGAATATGGGTAGGAATGTACTGGTTGTAATCAAGAATCGTATTCATGTTTTATTTCATATAAAGATTGTCGAACATCGGTATTGCCTCTCTGATTTTCAAGATTGAGGACTATATCTTTTGTTTCCTCGAAGTATTTCATAATCAATACCAGTCATGTTTCTCGTTACGGTTAAGTGCGGCAATCGCGGTCATCTCATCCTCAGTCAACTCGAAGTCAAATATTGAGATGTTTTCTTTCATGTGGTCGGGGTTGCTTGAGCCGGGAATGACTACAACACCACGCTGCAAGTCCCAGCGCAAAATGACCTGTGCGACAGACTTGCCGTGCCGCATGGCGATTTTGGTAAGCACCGAGTCGCTCAGCAATTCCTTCTGATGCCCTCTGCCCCCTAACGGATACCAAGCCTCGACCGCTATTCCGAGATTCTGGATATGGGGAACGACATCGGTGTCCTGATAATAGGGGTGAACCTCGTTCTGCACAAGCACAGGCTTTATATCTACCTGACGGATGAAATCGTCGATTTCCTTGATATAGTAGCATGACACGCCTATGGAGCGGATTTTTCCCTCCTTGACATATCGTTCCATCGCCTTGTAGGCTTTCACGTCGTCAGTGCCGGGATGATGCAGAAGCATCAGGTCAACGTAGCCGAGGTCGAGTTTGCGCAGGCACTCATCTACGGCGGCTTCCGGGTCGCCATACTGGTTGGGGTATATTTTCGTAGCCACGAAGATTTCTTCCCGCGGCACACCAGATTCACGCACTCCGCGACCCACCTCGACCTCGTTGCCATACATGTGCGCGGTGTCAATCTTTCGGAAACCGAGAGAGATAGCCGACTTTACGGAGTTCACGCACACGTCGCCTGTAAGGCTGTATGTGCCGAGACCCACCACCGGCATATCATATCCGCTGCTGAGGCGGATTGTGGGTGCCTGACCGTTTTTGCCCTCTGAAAGAGGAAATTTCGAGTAATCCATATCTGTGTCAAATTTTATATCAAGTCCTGAAATCCACTTTTCAAGCTCTGTTTTGGATATGTTTTCCGCAAAGCGTCGTCCTGGTATCCAGACAGCATCCGGAGCGAGAGAATGCAGATTGCGGTCGCTGCTTCCAAGACCGCTGGAGTGTGAAGTGCAGAACGGTACTATCGTTTTACCTTTGAAATCTCCGTTCTCAAGGAATGTGCTGATTATACGCGGTGCTTCTCCCCACCATATCGGATAACCGATGAAAACCACATCGTATCGGTCAAGACCGTCAGGCATCCCTTTGATTGCCGGACGAGCCTTAGGATTGTTCTGCTCCCTGTTGGCACGACAGTCGCTGTTATAGTCGAGGTCGGCGGCGGTATAAGGCACTTCCGCTTCTATTCTGAATGTGGATGCCCCGGTTATATCCGCTATACCCTCGGCAATACCTTCTGTGGTGCCCGTACATGAGAAATATGCCATCAACACGCTGCCGTTGGTACCGGTTTCAAGGCCGGGAATCGGATCATGGGCCGGATTTTCATTTACGGGGTCATCATCCGTTGTGGCGCATGATGCACACGCTGTCAGAGAAAACATGGACATTATCATTGAAAGAATTTTGATTTTCATATATTCAAGTATTTATATGTCGGATATACCTGGCAGGTATTCCTGCGACGATTGTATTATCGGCTACATCATTTTTTACTATCGCACCGGCGGCCACTATGGCATTTTCTCCTATGGTGACACCAGGCAGGATTATCGCTCCGGCTCCGATCCATGCGTTACGGCAAACCACAACCGGGGCTGTAATCAGTGAATGCCGTTTTTCAGGTTCTTCGGGATGTCCTTCGGTCGCGATTTTCACACCCGGGCCGACAAACACTCCGTCCTCCAGCGTTATTCCGCCCTGATCAAGAAAGGTACAGCCGAAGTTTATAAAAACCTCTTTGCCTACATTTGTCATTTTGCCGAGAGCGGTATAGAACGGCGGGAACATTCTCACCGTGCTGTCAAGCCGCTGTCCCCAGATGCGTTCCAGAATGGCACGTATCTCATCGGGCGTATGGTAGCCTGTGTTCAACTCGGCAATACACCGACGGGTATTCTCAATCTCGTCACATAGAAGTTCGGGGGCAGTTTCGGATATGCGTTCGCCGTTTCTCATCCGTTTAATAATATTAGTTGACATGTCGTTTCTTCATTGATATGTTTTCACAGTGCAAAATTAGCTTCAAAACAAATGGCAGGAATAACCAATGTTACGCCTGAATGTACCTCGATTACGGAATTACGCGTCTGCCTTAAACCTCTGATTCGCAAAATGTACCAATCTTACGGAATTATGTACCCCGATTACATCTATGTGAGTTTTCCGCATTGCGCGACAACTGATTATGCTTATCTTTGCAATGTAATAACTATAATTGATTTGTGGCATGAACAGGATTCGTCTTGGCATTATCAGAACTAATAAGATTTCCGAATGGTTAATCCGTGGAAGTCGGTTTGACAAACGCTGTACCATTTCCGCTGTATGTTCAAGGAGTATGGAAAAAGCGAAAGAATTCGCCTACGAACATGATATCCCACATTGCTTTGATTCTGTTGAAAAAATGGCAATGAGTACGGATGTAGATGCGGTGTACATCGCAACACCAAATTCGTTTCATGCCAGACATAGTATAATATGCATGAGATATGGCAAACATGTACTCTGCGAGAAACCTCTTGCATCCAATGCTAAAGAGGTGCGTAAGATGATTGACACATCAGAAAAATACGGAGTGGTTTTGATGGAGGCAATGAAGACAACTGTAACGCCAAACTTCAAAAACATTATCAGCAATATCGGCGATATAGGTGTTATACGTCGCTATTTTTCCTCCTACTGCCAATATTCATCACGATATGATAATTTTAAGAAAGGGAGTGTGCAAAATGCGTTCAATCCTGAATTTTCAAATGGTGCAGTCATGGATATTGGGATATATACGATATATCCTATGGTCGTTCTGTTTGGAAAGCCGCTGGAGATATCCGTCAGTGGGACAATGCTTTCCTCCGGCGTTGACGGTCAAGGTGCTGCCATATTCAGATATGAACAGATGGATGCTGCGGCAATTTATTCAAAAATTGCAAATTCGTATCTTCCATCGGAGATTCAGGGCGAAGATGCGACTATATCAATCAAGGATATACATAATATGAAGGAAATTGCAGTATCCTCAGGTAAAAATACATTCGACACGACATGGAATCATAACGAATATATTGATGAATACTACTATGAGATTGCCGAATTCATTGACGTGATTTTATCTGGAAGCATTGAGTCGAAGATCAACAGCCATAGAAATTCGCTTATTACAATTGAAATTATCGATGAGATCCGGAAACAAATCAATCTTAAATTTCCTGCGGATTTCATAAGCTAACGAATTTAACAAAACACCATATGGATATATACGAGGCAGACACTATTGAAAAATACAACCGCTATTTCGGTTTTGAGACGCGACACCCTCTTGTCGGCATTGTCTATTTTGATGATACCGTGGAGCAGCCGACACACTGCATGCACTTCGGGTTTTATTCGCTTTTTCTCAAAAAAACCACCGGGTGCAAGATAAACTATGGGAAGACGACATATGACTTCGACGACGAGACGGTTGTCAGTTTTGCCCCCGGCCAGACAGTAGGCATACACCGTTTTGAGGACGGTCCGGTTCCGGAAGCTGTCGGACTGCTGTTTCATCCTGATTTTCTTCTGCGGACTCCTTTAGGCCAGAAAATCAAGCAATACACATTCTTCTCCTACGCCTCAAACGAAGCATTGCATCTATCGACGGAAGAACGCCTGATCTTGCAGGACTATATGGACAAGATAGCACGTGAACTGCAACATCCGATCGACAAGTTTTCCAAATCACTTATCATATCCAACATCGAGGTTATGCTCAATTACTGCATGCGCTTCTATGAACGTCAGTTTGTGACTCGCGAAGAACTTAACCATAACGCCCTCGGCAAATTCGAGCAGCTGATTGACGAATATCTTGACAGTGGACGTGGTGTAACCGACGGAATACCCACAGTAAAGTATTTCGCCGACAAGATATGCCTTTCATCCAACTATTTCGGCGACCTTGTAAAGCAGGAAACTGGCAAGACCGCACAGGAATACATACAGCTAAAAATGATAAACTTCGCTAAAAATTCGTTGTTGAATCCGTCTCTTAGTACCAAACAGATTGCCGAACTGCTCGGTTTTCAGCATTCACAGCACTTCATCCGCTTCTTCAAAAAACAAACTGGAAGCACTCCAAGAGAATACCGGTTGCAACTTAATTAATCAAAATAAAGTATTGCTTAAACCATAAATCGGCAACTGATCTATGGTTTAAGTATCCCTATGACAGAGTTCTCGACGGGTCTCTCCGGGCGACGTGGCTTGCGTGTGGTTTCAACAACATCAGAGGCGGTCTTGTATATTGAGAGATATTTGTCATATATTTTCGGCTCATTAATTACAAATTACTTGAACCGCTCTATCTCGGCGTAATCAATGTCGTTGAGAATAAGCGTGAACTTTGTCCGAGTCGTTTTCTGTCCATACAGTTCAAAGCGACGCAACAGTCGGGCAAGCACCCTGTAGTGGCCTGACAATGGTGCGCCATCAAAATGCTTGTCGAGAAATTCATTAAACACATCGAAAAACGACATCTTTTGCGGCGCGGCTTCAAACGGTTCCGGGGGGGTGATGACGCAATATTACATCCTCGAAGGATTCTTTGGAGAGTGATTTTTGAGGCGTGTTGACGCAGATCGAAATCAATAGGCTCGCTCTCCAAAGAGCCGAGATTGTCATTTATTATTTGCAACTTTGCCAATGTATTTCGGTCTGCGCGTGGCATTATGATTTTACCGTCACGAAAGCGAGTATCCTCAACAAAATTACAAAATCCACGGCGTATATGCAAAACAATCTCAATCCCGGCCACTCGGTCGCTCATCCGGCAGCATCGGCAAAAATGGTATTTATTTATTAGGGTGTTCAGTTCTATGTTCCAAAATTAGCTCGCTTTATTGAGTGTCTTGGAGCGCAGAGCCACCCGATTCGGAGATAGATTCTCCTTGGCCCAGAGATCTATGTCCTTAAGTTTAACATTGGCCAAGCGTACTTTGAAATTTTGTATTTTAGCGTCAGAATAGACAGCGATTTTTGGATATAACGGCAGCATCAGAATCATTGGCGTGAACCCATACAGTTTGTTGGGTGACACTTTTGATTTCAATATGCCGAAATCAGATTCAATTATGTCTGAGGAAATGTTGCGTATCTGCTTGCTGCCATTGAGTACAGCTGCCTGCGCCTTGAAGTAATCCAGCATCCTGAGTCCGACACAAGCCCGCCTGTTGGAGGCGTTGCCGATTAGATTACGGATGATATAGTACTGACAAAGTGCATTGGTTCTGAGTCCGAACCCTTCACACTTGCAAAGAGTCTCAAGATAGGTTACGGACTCGACGCAGACACCAAGTTCTTCAATGAGGTCTCTATACTGAAGAAGAAAGGAATATGCTTCCTTCGTGTCGTCATCCAGGGAATCAAGACAACCAAGCATTTTCTGACCCCACGTCACCCATTCACGAAGATTCATGAACCGTGCCATGGCACGCATATTGGGAGGCAGAAGCCATGCCTTGTCGGTGAGATGATATTGCAGCCTGATCTTGCCGAGTTTTTCGGTAAGTGACACAAACTCAGGATCATTCCCATAGACGTGTTTCATGCAGTTGCCCAATGTATGGCTTATGTCAAGATGATGGTCAATGCCGGCATCCTTAAAGCCGCCTACAAGATTGTGCGCACCGTCGGATATTCCGTATTCAGGAAAACTTCCGGTTTTTTCAGCAGCTTTTTCATTAGCCTCTTTGACATCATCCCGCTTGAAGCATTCTCCAACGTGCATTCCCAATACGATGACATCATCATGATTCAGTGGTTTGCCTGTATGTTCGGCAGGAACACCCAGCACTACAAGAAGTTTCTCCTTGTTGATCATGATGCTCTCATCGATTATGTGGGCATACTTACCGCCTTGGGGAGCATCCTCCTCGTAGACGGAGAGTCCGAGCTTGCGAACCCAGTTGGCCACGGAGTTGTAGCACGGAATCTTCCCAAAGGAATCTCCGAGGACCTCCTCAAATATCCCGATTATGGATATTACAGTTCGCAGTCCGCATCCGGTCCGCACATAGATCAGCACGCAAAGCATTATCAACTGAATAGAGAATCTATGTCCGGGAACAGGCTCGAAAGTAACTTGCGTTGTTCTTCGGTCACGGTTATTGTCGGCACGTCTTTTTTTTTGAGTTCTTTCTTCAAGTCTGAGATTTTGGCTTTATCGGCTTCCTTCTGCGCCTTGAGCTTTGAGTTCTCTTTACGAAGACGTTTCAGTTCCTCTTCCGGGGTTTCTTTGGGAGTGTTTGAATCTGATTTTTTCATTGCTTTTTAGTTGATTATTAGACTATAAAATTACTAAAAATCAATGAATTATCCAAATTTTCAATGTACTCTTTTGCGCTAAAAATCAATATTTTTAAGCACGTGTTTTTATTAATTTTTCAGGTGTTTTGAATGACGTTTTTTTTGGAACATCAAACTGAACACCCTATTTATTTATGTAAAATGTGTAGATGAAAATTTGCGGGAATTTATTAACTTTGCACAATCAAGACCAATCCATACATCCGCCGCCTCCGGGTAGATGACCGCAACATCAGTGATTTTGTTATGAAAATATTGAAAGGGATACGCCGGGCACTCGCCATAGCGAGTATTATTACGGTAACATTACTGTTTCTTGACTTTACAGGCTCCGCCCATGCTTGGCTTGGATGGATGGCAAAAATACAATTTCTGCCCGCGCTGCTCGCTCTGAATGTCGGAATTATCATAGCACTTGTGGCCTTGACACTGATTTTCGGACGTATATACTGCTCTGTGATATGCCCGCTCGGCATAATGCAGGACGGTTTTGCATGGCTCGGCCTCAAAGCCCGCCGCAACCGTTACAGCTACTCGCCTGCCAAGACCGCTTTGCGCTACGTCATGCTTGCCGTGATGGTCGCCGCAATTATCGGAGGGGCCGGAGTCATCGTGGCGTTGCTCGCGCCCTATAGTGCATACGGACGCATAGTCCAAAGCATATTGTCGCCCATCTGGCTGTGGGCCAACAATCTGCTTGCACAATGGGCCGAAAGCCATGACAGCTATGCTTTCTACACCATAGACATTTGGCTCAAAGGCGGCGTCACTCTCATGGTAGCCGCTCTGACTCTCGTGATTCTCGCCGCGCTCGCATGGCGCGGAGGCCGCACCTACTGCAACACTGTCTGCCCCGTAGGCACACTGCTTGGATTTCTCTCGGCTCATTCTCTCCTGCGTCCGGTCATAGACACATCGAAATGCAACGGATGCGGACTGTGTGCTCGCAACTGCAAAAGCGCGTGCATTGACAGCAAAAATCACGCCATTGACTACTCTCGTTGCGTCACATGCATGGATTGCATCGGCAAGTGTCACAAGGGAGCGATATCCTACACTCTCGCCCGCACTGCAACCAAAACGTCAGGAGACGCGACCGACAATTCACGCCGACAATTTCTGACCGCGACAGCCGCAATCTCGGCCTCGATGGCTCTGCGCGCTCAGGAGAAAACCGTTGACGGAGGCCTGGCCGCAATCACCGACAAGAAAATCCCTGAGCGTAAAACCCGCATAGTCCCTCCCGGAGCTTTGGGCATAAGCAATCTGTCGTCACACTGCACCGCATGTCAGCTATGCGTTTCAGCCTGCCCCAACGATGTGTTGCGTCCGTCGACCGACCTCGCCACACTCATGCAGCCCGAGTCGTCATATGAGCGCGGATATTGCCGTCCGGAATGCACTCGATGCTCTGAAGTGTGTCCTACCGGAGCCATACGTCCAATATCGATGGCCGACAAATCATCGATCCAGATAGGACATGCCGTCTGGGTCAAAGCCAACTGCGTGCCGCTGACCGACGGAGTGGAATGTGGCAACTGTGCCCGTCACTGCCCGGCGGGAGCCATATCCATGGTAGTCTCCGACAGCGGCAATCCCTCATCGCCCAAAATCCCTGTGGTCAACACCGAACGGTGCATCGGCTGCGGTGAGTGCGAAAACCTGTGCCCGGCACGTCCGTTCAGCGCGATATATGTCGAAGGGCATGAGAAACACCGTGAAATCTGACAAGTCATCTCTTCCAATGAATAACAATAACAGCAATAACAATAATAGTCCACGTTCGCGTCGCGACTTCCTGAAACGTATCGGTCTCGGAGCCACCGTGACAGGCCTCGCCCTGGCCGGATGTGAATCGGCCGGAAGGAAAGCTGCCGGAGGGCTGTCGTCCTCTGTTGCGGTCCCCGACGGCAAGATGACCTACCGCACAAACCCAAAGACCGGCGAAAAGGTGTCGATACTCGGATATGGCTGCATGCGCTGGCCGACAAAACCCGACGGAAACGGCGGTGACGACGTGATTGACCAGGAGACGGTCAACCGCCTCGTCGACACAGCCATAGCCCACGGCGTGAATTATTTCGACACATCGCCCGCCTACTGCAAAGGGCTCTCCGAACGTGTCACAGGCATAGCACTGAGCCGCTATCCGAGAGACACGTATTATATCGCGACCAAACTTTCCAACTTCTCTCCTTCCACATGGTCACGCGAAGCGTCGCTGGCAATGTATCACAATTCGCTCAAGGAACTTCAGACCGATTACATCGACTACATGCTCCTCCACGGCATAGGCATGGGTGACGACGCCATGAAGACGTTTGAGGACCGTTACATCAACAACGGAGTGCTCGACTACCTCATGGCCGAACGCGAAGCAGGACGGATACGCAACCTCGGATTCTCCTACCACGGCGACATCGCAGTGTTTGACCGCCTGCTGGCCGAACACGACAGATACAAATGGGATTTCGTGCAGATTCAGCTCAACTATGTTGACTGGAAGCATGCCAAGGAAGTAAACCCGCGCAACACCGATGCCGAATATCTCTACAACGAGCTTGACCGTCGCGGCATCCCGGTAGTCATAATGGAGCCCCTGCTTGGCGGACGCCTGTCCAAAGTGCCCGACCATATCATAACACGGCTCAAACAGCGTGAGCCCGAGCGGAGCGTGGCGTCATGGGCTTTCCGTTTTGCTGGCTCACCCGAAAGAGTGCTGACAGTGCTCAGCGGCATGACCTATATGGAACATCTCGAGGACAATCTTCTCACATATTGTCCTCTCGACCCGCTGTCGGAGGAAGAGACACAGTTTCTCTACGACACGGCCGATCTGATGATGACCTATCCAACCATCCCGTGCAACGACTGCAAATACTGTATGCCTTGCCCCTATGGCATCGACATACCATCCATATTGCTGCACTACAACAAGTGTATCAACGAAGACAACGTGCCGGCGTCGACTCGCAGTGCCAACTATGCCTCGGCACGTCGCGCTTTCCTTGTGGGCTATGACCGCTCCGTCCCGCGGCTGCGTCAGGCCAACCACTGCATAGGATGCAACCAGTGCTCGCCCCACTGCCCGCAAAACATTGACATACCCTCCGAGCTGCAACGCATCGACCGGTTTGTCGAAATGCTAAAGACCAATCCGTCATGACACCACGCCGACAGGAGACAGTCGACATGCTCCACACACTGGGATGTTCTTGCATCATCGACAACGGGACCGACAGGACAATCTGTCATGAACGCGGAGTCAGAGACCTGCTACGCATCCTCACCGCGACCCCTACCCTGCTTGCCGGCAGCTTCATAGCCGACAAGGTTGTCGGCAAGGGGGCAGCCGCCCTCATGACGGCAGGAAGCGTTGCCGCTGTCTATGCCGACACCATAAGCCGGCCGGCACTCGCAATGCTCTCCTCTTATGGCATCACGGTCACATACCGCACATGCGTTCCCAATATCATCAATCGTTCCGGCACAGACATTTGCCCGGTCGAGCGGCTGTGTGCCGATGCGTCCACTCCGGCTGAATGCCTGCCGCTCATCCAATCGTTTGTCAATTCACTTACCCAACAATGACCCTCACACTCACCACCCTACGTTTCAAAGAGACCGAGACATATCTCATGGCGGCACTATTCATCGCAGGAAACATAGTGTTGCCCCAACTGTTTCACCTCATCCCTCAGGGCGGCATCATCTGGCTGCCAATCTATTTCTTCACCCTCATAGGAGCCTACATGTATGGATGGCGCGTAGGGCTGCTCACAGCATTGGCGTCACCCGTCATCAACTCACTTCTTTTCGGCATGCCGCCCGTGGCAGCACTTCCGGCCATCATACTCAAATCCACGCTTCTCGCAGTCATAGCCGGACTCACAGCCGCTCGTTTCCGCCACACATCCCTGCTGTTGCTCATAGCCGTAGTGCTTGGCTATCAGACCATCGGCACCATTGGCGAATGGGTGATGAAAGGCGACTTCATGCTTGCCTGTCAGGACTTCCGCATGGGCATCCCCGGCATGCTTCTCCAGATAGCCGGAGGTTATCTCATATTACCGAAAAAATAGCAGCCATGACACTACGCACCGTAACATTCTCACCTACCGGCACTACAGCAAAGATAGTCAGTGCCATTGCCTCGGGCATCATGGACACAATAAAATGTGAATCCATAATCTGCGACACCACCTGTCGACCTGCCGAGACGTTCGTGGCCGGCCCTGACGATATCACCGTGATAGCCGCTCCAGTCTACGGAGGCAAAATGGCTCCCATAGCCAAAACCCGCCTGACCGCAATCAAAGGCCTAAACTCTCCGTGTGTGCTCGTAGCCGTCTATGGCAACCGCGCTTTTGAAAACGCACTCAACGACATGGCCGACTTTGCCACATCACTCGGTTTCATGCCCGTAGCAGCCGGAGCATTCATCGGCGAACACTCCTACTCATCACCGGCCACCCCGATAGCCGTCGGACGCCCCGATGCCGACGACATAGAGACCGCCCGTGAATTTGGCCGCAACATCGGCCGGCACCTCTTGGCCGGGACGCTTGAACGGATCGACACGACCATGCTCCACGACCGCCCGTCACCTGAAGAGTCTCTGCTCAACTTCCGCAACTTCGTGACCGGCTATCAAAAGCAACAGGCCGTCACGCCCCGCAAATTTCTACCCGAGGTCAACACTGCCTTATGCTCACAGTGTGGCCAATGTATCGACATTTGCCCTGTCGGAGCTATCGGCGACGACTGTCTGAGCGTCGACGGCTCGAAGTGCATCAAATGTTGCGCCTGCGTGAAGAGATGTCCGGCCAATGCCCGCTCACTCCACTCTCCGTTCGCCCCGATACTCTCCCAAAACTTCGACCTGCCAAAAGCTCCGGTCCTCAGTCTGTAAAAACCGCCACACCCCTCCAAGAGTCACAGCCCCTGTGAAGGAAAAACAGGGGAAACTATTCGTTGTACCGATATAATTCTGCCGTTATGTTGTAACAAGTGCTACGTATATCAGGCTCCTTAACCCGAACTAAATAGACAAGTTGAGCACCAACTTTTCTACTTTCTTCTTCGATGACCTGCATACATGCCTCATAAGTGCATTTACCGCTCGGTGTTAAGCCATTTTCACCAACTACAATAGAGCCAATCCGATATATGTTCTTAGGTAACGTTTGATTTGTCTGAACAATAGGGATCTGTCCCTCTGTTGGTGGATAATACTGTTTGACTGTTATTTGTTTTTTCAATGTACAAGAAGTAATTGCGAATGTCATCAATACTGATGATAGTATGACAAGGATTTTTTTCATGATGTATTTTTTATAGGCAAATTTAGCAAATAATTCGTAATCACACAAATGCACGTCAGCGACTTCGGATGTGGAAGCCGCTGACGATAGCCGCTCTTACCGTCTTCACCAGTTGACTATCTTATCGACAATCGTCTGCTGCTCTGTGGCCGTGCGTCGCAGATATATACGGGTAGTCTCGATACTCTCATGGCCCATGAGATCGGCAAGAAGCGCGAGATCATTGTATCGTTCGAGAAAATTTTTGGCAAAACGGTGGCGGAAAGAATGCGGATACACGACAGCCGTATTTATGCCATACCTCTCTGCAAAAAGTTTCAGTTGCTGGGCAATTCCTCGGGCCGTTATGCGTTCGCCAAAACGGTTGAGAAATATATAACCCGACTCGATGCGTCTCTTTCCGAGCCATTGCATCGCCTCGGTGCGCAGTCTCTTCGGTATGTAGAGACGCCTCATCTTGCCCCCCTTGGAATAGATGTCAAGATAGCCCTGCTGCACATGCTCGGCCTTGATCTGCAACAGTTCGCTCACACGGGCTCCGGTGGCGGTGAGAAACCACACTACGAAATACCACGACGTGTGGCCTCCGTTCTTCAGACTCGTCTTCAGAAATCTGTAATCGGCATTGCTGATGACATTCTCAAGAAAATTTTTCTGCTGCACCTTTACGAAACTCATTTTAAGCCGGTCTTTCTTCATATACTCCAGATATTTATTGATAGCCTGCAACCGTAGATTGACAGTCTGCGGCTTATGATGTTCCATTAGAGACCCCTTGTAAGCCAAAAGGTTTTCACGTGTCACCTCCGGATATTTTTCAAGAAAATCGGTCACGGTCCACACATACGAACGTATGGTGTTTGCGGCCAGCTCCTGGCGCATAAGAAATGTTTTGTACCTGTTTATCATATATGTATACATTAGAGAAAAGATAAAAGTAATGATTTTTTCACATCCCGCCCCCCAAAGCATTATCGTATTTACCGATTGCAGCTATCGAAAAAAACATCAATACTCATCAATCCTTTCGTGGCTCCCGATTGTACTTTTGTATATGTAAATGAGAACAAGCAACTTTTTAATGATCCAAGTCCTATGACACACCTTATGTATTTCTGGTATATAACCGTCGGAATCGTCCTTCTGACATTCCTTGTAAATTTCATCCACTATCTGGTGTCACACAAAAGGAGCCGCAAGCACCATCATCTCATAGGCCTCTCACGCGAACGTGACATCTTCTATATACCGGGCGACAAACTTGAAGACGATGAATTTGACGAATAACCATCCTGTTCAGTCCTCTTGTCAACTGGCCGATGCTGGCGACTTCATAGCCGACTACACGGCATGGCTGTGGGGATGCGGAGCCACCTGCATGCGCATCGAAAAAAACTCGGGCCGCATAGCACGCGCCCTCGGCTATGACATATGCATCACCATTATGCCTAAACACATAAGCCTGACACTCAAAGACTCCGCCACCGGCTCTCAGGCCACCTATCAGCGTCAGATGGTGACATGCGGCATCAATTTTGACCTCAACACCCGTCTGAGCAGCCTCAGTTGGAAAATCGCTGATAGGAAACTATCCTACTGTCAGGCCAAGGCTCTCTTTGACAAAATCATAAGCGCCACCTACTCCACCACTCAGCTCACAGTGCTGCTCACATCGCTCGCCAACGCCTCGTTCTGTCGGTTGTTCGGAGGCGATGCCGCCGCCATGCTGGTGGTATTTGCGGCGACATTCGCAGGCTTTGAGTTGAAACATATCCTCCTGAAAGCCCGCCTTGACGTGCGTCTTGTGTTTATGGCCTGTGCGTTTATCTCGACTGTAATCGCCACAGGCGCGCAACTCTTCGGTTGGGGCGACACCCCGGGCACAGCCATAGCCACAAGCGTGCTCTACCTCATCCCGGGTGTGCCTTACATCAATTCGGCAAGCGACCTCATCGACCGTCATTATCTGTGCTCGCTGAGCCGGTTTATGGACGCCTGCGTGCTGACGGCATGCCTGTCTATCGGCATGTGTGCCGGACTTTCGCTCATGGGCATAAATCACGTGTAGTCTATGGAACACTTACTTCTACAAAACATTCTTGAGGACGGATTCTTTGCAGCGATGGCAGCCATCGGTTTTTCAAGTATCAGCCACACTCCGGCCCGCACATTCATCATATGCGGACTCGCCGCAGCCGTAGGCCACGCTCTGCGCTATGTAATGATGTCGCCATGCCTCGGCAACATCAATATCATACTGGCCAGCACGGCCGCTGCCTTTGCCATCGGACTCCTTGCCGTGCTCCTCGCCCCGGTGGTGAGAGTGCCGGCCGAGGCTTGTCTTTTCCCGTCGCTGCTGCCGATGATTCCGGGCATGTATGCCTACCGCTCCATCGCGGCTCTCATATCATGTGTGAGCAGCCCGTCGCCCGACAATATAGGCAGCCTCTACAGTCTTGCCTTCAACTCCACCACCTGCCTGCTTATTATTCTTGGCATGGTCATTGGTGCCAACATTCCTATATTCCTGTTTAAAAAGATTTCTTTTCAGGCCACTCGCTGATTTTTCGTACCTTTGCCTCCATGGAACTCCGTCAGATAAAATATTTCGTAAAAGCTGCCGAACTGCTCAACTTTTCCGACGCTGCCCGCGCACTCAACGTGGCCCAGAGCACGCTGTCGCAACAAGTGAAGCAGCTTGAGGACGAGCTCGGCATACAGCTCTTTGAGCGTCACTCCCATGCCATAAGCCTGACCGAAGCCGGGCAGGAACTACTACCCTATGCGCGGCGCACGGTGTATGATGCCGACACATGCATCGCACGCATTAACGACCTCTCCAATCTTGCTTCCGGCTCTCTCAACATAGGCGTGACCTACTCGTTCAGCCCCATACTCACCGAGACCCTAATAGAGTTCACCCGCGAATACCCCAACGTGCGGCTCAATATTTTCTACAAACCGATGGCCGAACTTATGGAGATGCTCCATTCGCGCTCGGTCGATTTCGTACTGGCGTTCCGTCCATCGGTAAGAATCGAAGAGATAGAGTCTCACGTCCTGTTTGACAATCATCTTGCCGTCATCGTGCGCGATGGACATCCGCTTGCTTGCAAGGAGCGTGTCGGCATCGCCGATCTGAGCCGTTACAATCTCGCGCTTCCATCCAAAGGCCTTCAGGCTCGCAATGCTTTTGACCATTATCTCTCGGCCCGGTCCGGACAGCTCGACATACGCATCGAGCTCAACGAGGTCAACATTCTGCTCGAACTCATCAAGCACAGCAACATGGTCACTGTTCTCGCCGAAGCCACCGTCTACAACCAGCTCGGAGTTAAAGCCATACCGCTCGACTTGCCATCCAACGAGATGGAAGGATGTGTCCACATGCTCCGCAACTGTTACCGCAAGCACTCGGCTCTTCGTTTCATCCATATGCTGCGCGAGTCAAACGCCGTCAAGGCCCGCGTACACGGATGGTTCACCTGACGGCGTCTGAGAGAGAGAAATATATATATTGACCGATTATTTTCTTACACATTCACGCTTGTCCCATACAGGATGAGCTGGATCCTCGGCCACAAGCGCGTCGGCCAGGTCTATGCCGAGCGCGTTGGCCAACATACGTCCATACTCTTCATCGGCGTTATGACACGCGCGCACGTGGCGTTGCTTGATGAAAAGCGGCACTCCATCCATCTGTGCGGCAGTGTTGTCACACGTCGCTTTCTTGTCGTCATCGCTCATGAGACGCCACAACTTGCCCGGCTGGGTATAATAATCGTCATCATACTCGCGCTCATCATAATTATACATCTCCCCATGCAGCTCCAGCGGAGGCTGCTTGAGCTCGGGCGAGTCCTTCCATTCGCCAAAACTGTTGGGCTCATATGATATTGTAGCCCCGAGATTGCCGTCGGTACGCATCTTGCCGTCACGATGATAGGAATGATACGGACATTTCGGCATATTGACCGGGATGAGATTACTGTTGACCCCGAGTCGATAACGCTGGGCGTCACCGTAGGAAAACAGACGCCCCTGCAGCATCTTGTCGGGCGACAGACCTATACCGTCGACTATATTCGACGGATTGAACGCCGCCTGTTCTATCTCGGCATAAAAATTTTCGGGATTACGGTTAAGTTCGAGTATACCAACATCACGCAACGGAAAATCCTTGTGATACCACACTTTAGTGAGGTCAAACGGATTGATGTGATACTCGCGGGCCTCCTCCTCTGTCATAATCTGCACTTGCAGTTTCCAGCGCGGGTAGTCGCCTCGCTCGATAGCATCGAAAAGATCGCGCTGATTCGACTCGCGGTCTTTGGCTATGACAGCCTCAGCCTCGGCATCAGTGAGATTTTTAATACCCTGGAGAGTGCGGAAATGAAATTTCACCCACACACGTTTATCATCCTTGTTGATAAAACTGAACGTGTGGCTTCCAAAGCCGTGCATATGCCTGAACGATGCCGGTATGCCGCGCGGCGACATGGTGATGGTCACCTGATGGAGAGCCTCCGGCAAAAGAGTCCAGAAATCCCAGTTGCTTGTGGGATTGCGCATACCTGTACGCGGATCGCGCTTGATGGCATGATTAAGATCGGGAAACTTCAACGGGTCACGCAGGAAAAAAACAGGCGTATTATTGCCTACAAGATCCCAGTTCCCCTCATCGGTATAAAATTTCATCGCAAAGCCACGGATGTCGCGCTCAGCGTCAGCCGCGCCACGCTCGCCGGCCACAGTAGAAAATCTCACAAGACACGGAGTCTGCTTGCCTATCTTTGAAAATATCGAAGCCCGTGTAAATTCAGTGATATCATCAGTGACAGTAAAAGTGCCAAACGCACCCGAGCCCTTGGCATGCATACGACGTTCGGGTATTACCTCACGGTCGAAGTGAGCTATTTTCTCAAGATACCAAGGATCACTTGCGGTCATAGGGCCCGGTCGGCCGGCAGTCTGAGCATTCTGGTTGTCGGCGATAGGGCGTCCGTTTTCAGCGGTAAGTCTTTTCTTATCCATACAATCATAATGGGGGCTAAAAGGTAAAACAAATCATCATTAACAACAACAGCCCCGCCCCTAAAGTTTGCTCCAAAGCCCATCTTCCTCCGCCCCATTCGCCCATCCACCCCCATCCTCGCGAAGCTTTGTCCCCGCTTCCGAGCTTCAGCTCGGCACCACAGCGCGGCGTTATCGCACCCCCTTCAGTCCCATCCTGCCCTATCTTTGCAATCATGAGGCTCATCACCAAAAACACCCGTCACAGACCGCCCGTCCCCGACATCTGGTGTCACGGATTCGCGCGATATCTCGGCAGGCAGCTCACCCCGCCCGAGCGAGCCGTCATATCCGCCCTCGAAAAACAGCGACGCCAAAGCCATCCCGCACCGATAATGATCATCGACCGCGGCCATCGCGACTCCACAGCCATCCTCCGAAGCTACCTAGCCTATCGCCTCGCCACATCACCCAAAGGCGCGACAGCCATCAGTTGCACCCCCGACAAGCCACGCCGTCTCAAGCGAGAACCAAGGCTCCGCCACATCACCTACCGTCAGATTGACAGCATCCGTGGGAGCACACCCGCATTCATGCTATTGCTCAACGCCCATCTGGCCAAGACCTTCTCACCCTTCCACCCTCGGCAACACAACTTCAAACGCGTATGCTCCGCCCTCTTCCCCATCCTCGACGCCTCCGGCTTCCTGGTCATCCACCTGCATGCCGACCACATCCCCTCCCACGCCCCGGGCATAGCCGAATGCCCCTCCGACCCGCCCCGGTCACCCGATGACGCTACCGTCGAGGAAGTCTCCGTCATCACCATTCCGAGCCTCGAGGCCCTCGACAAGCTCCTGCTATCACTGCGACAGTGCGCAGTCCTTGTCTCGGCCCCGAGCCCAAGCTCGGCTCCCCCTCACCCGCTTTAGCGGTACGCCGTGCTCCGCAGCCCAAAGCTAAACCGCACGGCGAGCGTCCATTGACATTTTGACACCCATCCCCGGGCCCCTCATCGCTTTTTGGGCATTATATTCAATCTATACTGCACCGAAAAAAGCACATAACGAGGCAACGCATTGGAATAGGAAATAGTTCGTCCGGAAGCATTTACCGCACAATTGACATTCGACAATTGGTGCAGCAGATCAAATCCGTCAGCCATAAACACCCACCGTCCGCCTCGCGGAGTATATGTGACACGCACATTCCATATGGCATCGGTCGTATCAAGATAGTTCAAGCCATACCCGCGACGCGTATAAAACATAAAATCCGTATTTATACCGAACCCACACGGAAGCACAAACTGCCCCAGCACCCCATAATTGAAATGACGCGCATTTATCGTATTGAAATCCTCGCGGCTGGATATCGTGTGACGCAACATCCCGCCTCCCGACAGTTGCACATTCTGCCGTCCTATCTGCCAGTCGAGTTTAAGATTTCCCGACGCCACATGATTGGTCACCTTTGACTGCTCCGGTGCCGCCCGGTCGACACCTATCATATCAGCATAATTGGTTATACTGCCACCCGCATTCGCGCTCATGGTAAACTGTTGCCGGCGGCCAAACTGAAGCATGAACGAATCATTGACACTATAACTGCTGTTGCCGTCAACATTATACGTACTCGTACGACGCACGCCTGTGGTCGTATCATATGTATATCCCCTCACAAGAGCATCAGTCGTAAAAGAGGCCGAACCGCTGAGCGTATTACTCAGAGTCCTCCCGTCAGGCCTGTATATCCATTCTATATTATGAGTACGTATATATTCATTACGCAGGTCAGGATTACCAACGGCGATATTGAGCGGGTCAGCGTCATTGACCACATCCACCATATGCAGCAGGTCGGGAGTCTTGGTATTGTAATTAAAAGAGTATCTCAGTTCATTGGCATACGTCAGCCGTCTCCCCTTCGATATGGCACCCCATGAAAATATCGCACTTGCATCATATCGGGTCGCCACGGCCACAACAGAGCTTCGGGTCACAAGATAGTCCCGGCCGTCGCGCCAATAATCAAGATGGTCATGCTGTAATGAAATTTCAGGATGCAGTTGTATGAAGAGCTCAGTCTTCGGCCATATCTTAGTAGCCCACGATAATATCGGTTTGACAGAGTGACGGTTCGTCATCAGACGTGAAGTATAGCTGTTTGAGGGGTCCATGACAGCAAGATATCCGCTCGGCACAGTCCCGTAGATACCCATGTCGGCAAGCCGGTCAAGTGCATACATATACGAGTCCTTGTCGGTATTCTCAAAGCGGTAGCTGTAATAAACATTTAATCTCATTTTACCAACTGTGGTACCGTACTCCACCGTGCCGTCAAGCGTCAGCCGACGGTTAGGCGAATTGTCAAAATACTGTCTTTTAGTCACTGCCGCCACAGGGTCCGCCCCGTAATTGATATTATAGTCGCGCCACAATTCCTCCTTGGCATCCTTATATTTGACACCAAGCTGAAAACGCACAATGTCATTCGTCCTCGGTATCTTATAATTCAGAGTCGGAAAACACTGCACCTCCCATTCACGGCCATGTCCGTCACTGCGTGTGACCGAACGATTGGAGTGCGTCAAGCATCGAACCGTCGGAAAGCTGAAAAGCCGAAGCATTATAGACCAGCGTATCTCCTTTATGATAAAACTTTATTTTTGACGCCGTGACAGTCACCTCGTTAAGTTTATGGGGTGCTTTTTGGAGAAACACTATAGGAATCTCACGCCTGTCTTCCCTTTTCCCGACATTTTCCACACGATAAGTGACCGTTTGGGTTATGTAGCCCGGACACTCTACATCAAACACATATGTCTAATCCTTGCGTTCAACCATAAACCCGAACCTGGCCAACTCGATAACTTCGCCATTCTTGTACGTACGGCCACGGTCTGCCTTGATGGAATCAATCCTATTTCCGGCAGCATCATATCTCACCACCACAGCCGATGTCAGCTCGGTGCCCAGCACAGCGTCCTTGACCCTGCCGGAGAGATAAAGCATGTCATCCTCCTTTCCGGACAGACTGAAACAGATAAAAAGTAACAATAGGCATGCGATGAAGCGATTCGGTTGTTTCATGATATTGGCATGTTTGGTGTATGTAAAGACATTTTCGCACTGATGTTATCTGTAAAAAAAATTGTAACTTTGTGCCGTATATCCTATTGACGTTTTAAATTAGGATTTGTTACATAATTTTTTCATTATTTTCATTAAAGCCTCTGCGATAACAAGAGGGTGTTTCATAACAATGGCTGATATAATAATGATCACAGGAGGCCAACGTTCCGGTAAAAGCCAATTGGCCGAAGAGATGGCTCTGTCTCTTTCGCCAAAGCCTGTATACATTGCCACCGCCCGTGTGTGGGACGACGAGTTTCGCCGCCGTGTGGAGTTGCACAAGCTCCGCCGTGGTCCGGAATGGACCACACATGAGGCTCCGCTCGATGTTGCATCGGTGTCGCTCGGCAAGGACGACACTGTGCTGTTTGACTGCGTGACTCTCTGGGCTACAAACTGGTTTTTCGAGTGTGGTGAGGACTCCGCCAAAGCTCTTGCCGCTATGAAAGAGCAGTTGGACAGATTATGCGCAAAATGCCGGCACATTATTTTTGTCACCAATGAGATTGGATTGGGCGGTGTGGCTGAAAACGCCATGCAACGCCACTTTACCGACCTGCAGGGCTACATAAACCAACACATCGCAGCTACGGCCTCGGAGGTCTACATGTCAGTATCAGGCATCCCTCTGAGATTAAAGTAACAGTTTAATCACCCGTTTGAAATTACAAAAACGACACATTAAAGCACTTGATTAGCCATCACCATGAAACAATTTGATATCCAACCGGTCGACCGCTCAATACAGCAGGACGCAATAAATAAAATTGACAATCTGACCAAGCCCAAAGGTTCGCTCGGGCGGCTTGAAGAACTGGCCCTGCGCCTGTGCATGATACAGCACACTCTTTCGCCGCAACTGCATCAGCCTCACAATGTGCTTTTCGCCGCCGACCACGGCATCATCGAAGAAGGCGTGAGCGTTTCGCCCAAGGAGGTGACGTGGCAGCAGTTGAGCCATTTCTCCAAAGGAGGCGCGGGCATCAACTTCCTATGCGACCAACATGGTTTCAGACTCGTGCTTGTCGACTCGGGCGTGGATTATGACATCCCGTCCGGCCACGGCATCATCGACATGAAAGTCAGACGTTCGACACGCAATTATCTCCACGAGGCTGCCATGACCGAAGACGAACTCGAACTTTGCCTCGAACGCGGGGCCAAAGTGGTCGATGACATCGCCGACTCTACCGGATGCAATATCATAAGTTTCGGCGAAATGGGCAGCGGCAACACATCTTCGTCATCGATATGGATGCACCTCTTCACCGGCATCTCCCTCGACAAATGCATCGGAGCCGGTGCCGGACTTGACTCGGATGGCATCCGACACAAATATGATGTGCTCTCACGGGCTGTCGCCAATTACTCTGGCGATGGAAGCGTGAAGTCTCAAATGGCATGGTTTGGCGGTTATGAGATGGCTATGGCTGTCGGAGGCATGCTCAGGGCGGCCGAGAGAGGCATGACAATAATTGTCGACGGTTTCATCATGACGAGTTGCATACTGGCTGCCTCGCGACTCCATCCGACAGTGCTCGACTATGCCATATTCGGACATCAGGGTGATGAATGCGGACATAAACTGATGCTTGAAGCCATGGGCGTAAAAGCATTGCTCCACCTCGACTTACGCCTCGGCGAAGGTTCCGGTGCTGTGTGTGCCTACCCGATCATCGAATCGGCCGTAAGAATGATCAACCACATGGATTCGTTTGGTTCGGTCAACGTCACAAAATACTTTTAGGATTACATGAACAGCCTGTTTTCTGCAATCATATTGTTCACCCGGTTGCCGTTGTGGCGATGGGTGGATATACCCCGGGAGAGCTACGACAGGGCTGTGGTCTACTGGCCGCTTGTCGGATGGCTCACTGGAGGATTATGCGCCTTGATTATTGTGCTTTGCCCTCCTTGTTGGGACATCAGTATAGTCGTGACGGTGGCTCTGCTCGCCCGTGTATTGCTCACCGGCGCGCTTCATGAGGACGGCCTGGCAGACTTCTGTGACGGTTTCGGAGGTGGTCACGACAAAGACCGCATACTTGCCATAATGAAAGACTCTCACATAGGCACCTATGGAGTGATTGGCCTGATACTCTATTACCTGTTGGCTGTACGGGCTTTGTCGGCAATGCCGGCCTGGATGGCCGGACTCGCAATATTAGCCTGCGACCCGTTTGCAAAACTATGTGCGTCCCAGCTCACCAACATACTCCCCTACGCGCGTCCTGAAGGTGCTAAAAACAGGATTTCATATACACGCATGGATGCCGCACAGATAGCACTGCAGCTTGTGACAGGAAGTGCCCCTCTGCTTTATCTGATATATAAGACCGGGCCATTGTTCGGACTCGCGGCAATAGCACCGATAGCCATATGCGCGTCGCTGATGCTACTGATGCGCAAACGCATAGGCGGATATACCGGCGACTGCTGCGGGGCCACATTTCTGATATGCGAACTGTCGATGCTCCTCACAGTCGACATAATCTGCTGGAGCGTATCATGAGACTCGTATTCATACGCCACACCTCGGTGGCCGTGGAGCGTGGTGTCTGCTACGGACAATCCGACGTCCCGGTAGCCGAGTCTTTCGAGACGGAGGCTGAAGCCGTAAAGAAGCGTCTTGAAGCATACCGTTTTGACCGCGTATATTCAAGCCCGCTGTCTCGCTGCATGAAGTTGGCGGTTTATTGCGGTTACAATAATCCAATTACGGATTCACGGTTGCTGGAAATGAATTTTGGCGAATGGGAAATGAAAAGGTTTGACGAAATTACTGATCCAAGACTCCGTCTGTGGTATGATGACTATCTCAATGTTCACGCCACCGGGGGCGAATCAGCCATGGAGCAACGGGCTCGGCTGGAGGATTTTATCACCGACCTGTGTGCCACATGCGACAGCGATGAGACAATCGCCATATTCTGCCACGGCGGCATAATAATACACGCCATGGCAATCCTTGACCGGGCAGACTACACCGAGGCGTTCAGACACCAGCCTGGCTACGGTGCTATATCAGAATGGCACATCTGACAATCGCCGCAAGAGCGACCGCCATAAACTCGGCCACCCGATTGATGCGCGTGGCGACACGCATATCTTCACTTGTGAGCAGACGCTCGTTTGAGCCGATATACGGCTTATAGACAGTCTCGCCGAAATAGTCATGCGGACCGCCGAAACGGCAGTCAAGCACCCCGGCGAGAGCGGCCTCGGGATAACCGCTGTTAGGGCTGGCGTGTCGTGGCCCAAAACATCTCACAAAACCAACCAACCCCGGACGACCGGCCGCTATCACCATGAGCAGGGCCGTGATGCGCGCAGGCAGCCAATTGGCCGCATCATCAATTCTCGCGGCCACCGTGCCAAACATTCGGTAACGCTCCGACCTATAGCCGATCATCGAATCAAGCGTATTGACCATTTTATAGGCCAGCATGCCGGGCACTCCCAACAGTGCATACCAGAAAAGCGGAGCTATCACGCCATCGCTCAGATTCTCGGCAAGCGTCTCAAGCGCGCCCGTGCGCACCTCATGATCAGTAAGTGCGGCGGTGTCGCGACCCACTATCCTCGCCACCTGCCTGCGCCCTTCGTCAAGCGAACGGTCTGCGGCCTCAAACACCATCCTCACCTCCCTTATAAGGGTTGTGCCGGCAAGGCAGTAGAATATCAACACCGCCTCGACCATAATCCTTACCCACAGCCACGGTGAAAGCAGCCCGAGCAGCCACCACGACAATGCATAAGTTACGGCAATCAAGCCCACAGCTACCACTCCGCCCTTCAGTGTACGGTGCGCTCCGTTGTTTAACTTATGTTCCAGGAAGGAAATCGCACGGCCAAAATACACTATCGGATGAGGCAGCCTCGCAGGATCGCCCAAAATAACGTCAAGCAACCAGCCGATGAGAAGCGGGAGCAGCAATATTACAATATCCATTTGGTTATAGCAGTTATGAGCATATCATTTTCGGCCGGAGACAATACCGCCACCCGGAAATATCGCTCAGTAAGTCCATGAAAATTTGAAGCATCACGTATCAGCATACCATGCTTTGTAACAAGATATTCCTTGAGTGCGGCCGCCGTCCCACGCTCAAGACGGCAAAGCAACATATTACAGTCGGTCGGCTCCACATGTATTCCTATACCACCAAGTGACTCCCCCACCCGCTCGGCCTCTCGGTGAAGCATCGAAGCATCAATCGGGAAATCTCCGATATGTCCAAGAAGATATTTCGCCCCTTCGATAGCCAACTGATTGACCGACCATGGCATACGCCTCGACTTAAATCGTGCCAGCAGCGATGGACACCCGACGGCATAGCCTATACGGAGCCCCGGGATGGCAAAACGCTTCGTGAGCGAACCGAGCAGCACCAGATTGTGTCTCTCCACAGCCTCCCGATCGGCCACAACGGGGAGCAGAGTATAGTCGGCATAGGCTTGGTCGATAACAAACAATACGCGAGGATGTGAGTCGACAAACGACAACAGCCGGGCCTTGTCGGTAACACGGCCGGTAGGATTGTTGGGGTTACACATCCACACAACCTCAACATCATCAGACACATCGTCAAGGCTGAATACATATCTCAGCCGATGGGAATACATCATACACGCATCGGCATATTCGCTGAATGTCGGAGCTATCACAGCCGATTGCCGGCCGGCAAGCTCACACGCCATGATATAGATTGCCTCGGTAGCCCCGTTGGTCACCATCACGGCCTCCGGCCCGACCTCTTTGAGTGATGCCAATGCGGCCTCGACCGAGACCGGGACCGGCTCGGGATAACTGCGTATACAATCAGCGACATTGCATAGATGAGCCGTCAGGCCGCTATGGTCAAATCCGCCATAAACGTTAGTGCTGAAATTATACTTTATATCGCATCCGTAACGGTATGCGTCATCACCATGTCCCTCTGTCATTTTCGGCTCATTATTTTGTATAACAATGGGATGTCGAGATACTCCCTGAGCCACGCCGCCAAGGCATCGTACTGTTGCTTCTTATAGGCCGCATAGTCGACGGCCACGGTCTCGGCCTTGTCAACATAAGGCCGAAGAAGATATTCCACCACAACCCGGTTGTCAAGAATACCATGTATATATGAACCGAAACACCGCTCGTCGGCCTGACAGCCATCCGGCAGGCCACCGTCAATGACATTGAGCGGAGAAGCACCCTCCTCAAGCGTAGTACGCCCCATGTGTATCTCGTAACCCGAACAACACTCCGACCGGTCGAGAAAGCGAAATTTCACCTGACGCGTCACCTTGCTGTCGGTCAGCACCGTGCGCACAGGCAGCAGCCCGAGTCCGGGCTGTAGGCTTATATCACCCTCCACACCATCCGGATCACACACTTCAAGCCCCATCATCTGATACCCTCCGCATATGCCCACTATGGTCTTTCCTTCGTGTCGACATTCGGCTATTGCCGAGGCCAGCCCGCGACGACGCAGATAATGCAGATCCGAGAGCGTCGCCTTGCTGCCCGGAAGAATAATAATGTCTGCCTCACGAAGCTCTGAGGGATCGGCTGTATAATAGAGATTGACTCTCGGGTCGAGTTCGAGTGAGTCAAAATCGGTAAAGTTGGAGATATGCGGCACAAGCACCACGGCAACATTCACCTTGCCGTCCGCCACCGATGAGCATTTTGCCGCAAGAGCCACAGAATCCTCTTCCTCGATATGTATATGTGATGCGAAAGGCACAACTCCAAGCACTGGCACACCACATATCTCCTCCATCATCCGGCGGCCGGACTCAAACAGGCGCATGTCTCCGCGAAATTTGTTGACAATAATCCCCTTGATGCGCCGACGGTCAGACTCATCCTGAAGCATTATCGAGCCATAGGCACTCGCAAATACGCCCCCGCGGTCGATATCAGCCACAAGAATGACATCCGCATCGGCATATCTCGCCATTGACATATTCACAATATCACTCTCACGCAGGTTGATTTCAGCAATACTTCCCGCCCCCTCCATCACTATCGGATTATAGTCGGCCGAAAGCCTGTCAAAAGCATCTCTGACAACTTTACGCAACTCATCACGTCCCTCCTTGCGAAAATATTCACAGGCATCACGGTTGCACACAGGTCGACCGTTGACCACAACCTGCGAAGTATTTTGCCCCGACGGCTTAAGCAATATCGGATTCATATCGGTGTGACACCTTATACCGGCAGCTTCGGCCTGCACCGCCTGTGCACGCCCAATCTCATAACCCTCAGGGGTAGCATACGAATTGAGAGCCATGTTCTGAGCCTTGAAAGGAGCCGGATGATAGCCATCTTGCATGAATATACGGCAAAGCCCTGTGGCAATAAGACTTTTGCCAACATCACTGCCGGTCCCGGCAAGCATTATAGGTGAAAGTTTATTCATTATAGTGCGACGTTTATAGACAAACGACGATAATATATTACACCTGATTTTTTATCAGTATAACGTTTTTTTACATGTACAAAGTTAGCACTTTTTTCTCACAAACCTTTCCCAATCACTCCCATCCGATACTCCATAACAGCCAGCACCCTGATATACAATATACACAAGCAAAATCGCCCTATCAAAACATGCATCGCGCCTGTTAACAATAGTTAAATAAACTATAACTATTTGGCAGTTTAAAATAAACTTCCTACCTTTGCAACGCAAAAGAGGAAACAGCCCAAGCAACACTCTTCTAAACGCAGAGAACATTAAAAATATCGAGTCTAACATTTGATAGACAAACGATAGACAATCGCGAAAATAGCTCAGTTGGTAGAGCACAACCTTGCCAAGGTTGGGGTCGCGGGTTCGAGTCCCGTTTTTCGCTCAAAACCCTCGCATTCTCCCTAACAGGAGATGCATCATCCAAATGTCCGGGTGGTGGAATTGGTAGACACGCTACTTTGAGGGGGTAGTGGCCGAAAGGCTGTGTGAGTTCGAATCTCATCTCGGACACTGTAAAAATCCGCAAGTGATTGATTTTTAATCCTTGCGGATTTTTCTTTTATATTTTTGTCCCCATTTTGTCCCCCAATTTTATTTCTGCAAGTTTTTGGGGATCAGCAGCAAAACCAGGTTGAATTGTTAAAAAACTATCCGAGTTAAAAAATATTTTTAGGCGCATAGTTTTGATAGCCGGAAAAGGAAGAATGGAATGTCTGTCACGCCACGGAACTGGCTTCGGAATGCTTTGACTTTTGCATTGAACGATTCGGCTCCTGCATTTGTGGAACGGTTTATGAAGTAGTTCAATATTGTGTCATAGTGGTTTCGGAATGTTTCTGTGACAGTGCGGAACTGGCCGCCGTCCATTTCATCCACTTTGTTGTACCATCGTGCCAGATTAAGGCGTGCCGTGTCTTTGTCGGCTCAAGCCGAAATTCCGGTGCATATGTTAAATTGAGCAGAACGAAGTGTTAAATATTCAGGCGTATAGTTTGACCAGGCGGAAGATGAAGAAATCGCGATCTCGGACACCGCGCATTTGCGAGCGGAAGATCTTGACTTTAGAGTTGAAGGCTTCGGCGGAGGCATTGGTCGCACGTCGGCGGAAATAGTTGAGGATGGTCGGAGCATGATTCTTGAATGTCTTGATGACAGAGCGGAAGTTGTTGTTGCCCAATGTCATTACTTTTTCATACCACCTGTTCATCCGCCCGATGGCCTTTGTCGGTGTCATTTTAGCGTTGAAAATCCGTCTCAGTTCCATTGCCAGAGCATATGCACTCTTGAGAATGGGATGATATTTGAACAGAATGTTTACGCGATGACGCTGGATGTCAGTCCATTTGTTCTGTGACATCATCAGGGTGTGCTTGCTGCGCGCAAGTATCTGACGCATGGTCTCGCCGTTGGAGTACGTTACCGGCGGCTCTGATCTGTCGCGGTTGTTCTCCCGGGCGATGAGCTGACGGCGTATGTCGATACGGATTTCGTCAACGGCCTCATTATAGACCTGTTGTACATGAAAACGGTCATTGACCACATGGGCGTTATAGAATACTTCACCTGCTATCAGCATCATTGACGGCGACAGATCGCAGGTAACCTCTTTTACTTTGCGCCTGACTGACTTACTCATGGCTGCTATGAGTATGGATTGTAAAATTTAATCGAGAAGTGCGCCAGATTCTAATTGAGAAGTGCACCGGTTCAAAGGAGAATTTTAACCGGGGATTTTGAGTTATATTATAGTAATATCAACTCGGTCCCACAAAATGAAAACTATGGTAGAAAGAAACGAGGTCCTGACACGTTATCATGTCAAGGGTCAGTCGAAGCGCCAGATTGCGGGAGAGATGCACATCAGCCGCCACACGGTAGACAAGATCGTGTGGGAGTATGAGCGTGTGTGTCTGGACGCCGACGGTGTCTGCGACATGAAGGCGTTTGCAACACTTTTAGGTTCGGAGCCTAAGTTCAACACACCGGTGCGGACATGTCCGGTGGTGACGGATGAAATCAAGGGGATTATCCGCAATTGTCTTGAAGACAATCGTGTGCGTCGGGCCACAGGCATGCGCAAGCTTCAGTGGACGTGTCGCAGCATCCACACGATGCTTCTGGAGCGTGGCTTTACGCTCAGTTATCCGAGTGTGTGCAATCATGTCAGACGCATCAGTGCGACCATGGGCACCAGGCCGCAGAAGGAGGTCTATGTCAGGCGCGAGCATGATCCCGGGCAGGAGTGCGAGTTCGACTGGGGAGAGATACCTCTTGTCATAGGCGGCCGCCGTCAGATGGTGCAGATGGCCGTGTTCACACTGCTGCATTCCAACCGGCGCAGCGCATGGCTGTTCCGTCGTCAGGACACGCTGTCGCTGATGGAGGCCCACCGTAATTTCTTTGAAGAGATACAGGGAGTTCCGCAGACCATGGTGTACGACAACATGAAGGTTGCCGTCACTATCCGCACCGGTCGTCAGGGACGTCCGGCTGTCAAGTACCCCACAAAGGCCATGCAGCGTCTTTCTCTGTATTATAAATTCGAGGAACGGTTCTGCAATGCGCGTTCGGGTTGGGAGAAGGGCTCGGTGGAGCGCTCGGTGGAAATCGTGCGCCATGCGGCGTTCGTGTCCCGCCAGTCGTTCGAGACTCTTGATGCGGCTCAGAACTGGCTTGACCGTATTCTCCTTAAAATCAACTCCACTTCGGGTATCACCGGCATCAGCGACAGTCAGAAGCAGGAGCGTATCCGCGCCGATTTGTACTGCCTGCAGCCGGCTCCGCAGCCGATGGGCTGCTTTGAGGCCGAGGAGCATACCCCTGACAGCTACGGCACGATAAACGTTGACTACAACAATTATTCCGTGCCCGAAGGACTCGTTGGAAGCAGTGTTCTGGCCCGCGTATACTCCGGTCATATAGCCATATATCATCAAGGACGCAGAGTGGCAGACCATGTAAGACTGGAGGGCAAGGGCGGCTGGAGCATGCAACTGGAGCACTATCTCGGCACTTTTCTTCGCAAGCCGGGCGCTCTGGACAACTCTACGGCCATGCGTCAGGTTCCGGCGGAACTTGACGAACTCTACCGGATCCACTTCTGTCCCGGCCGGCAAAGGGAGTTTATCCGGTTCATGATGTATGCGCGCGACAACGGCATCATGCAGTCCCGGATTACCGCCGCTGCACGCAGCCTGCGCCTCAAAGGTGTCAGACACATGACCGCAGACCATCTCAAAGTGGAACTTGACTCCATGCTGAAAACTGATGTGTCTGAAAATGATGCGGATGCCATTGCTTCCGTATCCTCTCTTGACATCCATCCCCGCCAACAGAAAACCTCAATCGAAGAGCACGCGGTGACTACACTCGACTCGCTTACCGCTGTCCTGTGCAGCCATCCAAAGTTACACGCAGGAAACATCAACAACTGATTGAAAAATGGAAGAAAACAAAGACATTAAAATAATACGCAAAGCGGCCACAGAGCTTAAACTCCCATTGTGGCGCGATGCCCTTGACGAGTATATAAGCCGCTTCGCCGCCGAATCATGGAGCGTGCAGCACCTCATGGCCATTATGATGCAGGACCAGCTTAAAATGCGTGCCGACAACCGCCGCCGCACTCTGATAAAGCGTGCCGACTTTCCGCAACTCAAATATCTGGGCGACCTCATTGTCGACGAACTCCCCGATGACGCACGCACCGCTCTGCCACTGCTGCGGTCGCTCGACTTCGTCCGGCAAGGACGAAACCTCATCCTGTACGGCAATCCTGGAACAGGCAAAACGCACATTGCCACTGCTTTGGGTATCGAAGCCTGCACTCAGGGCATGACCGTAATGTTTACCTCCGTGCCACGGCTTATAACGCAGATCAAAGAGGCACGGCAGGAACGCGCACTCCGTTCTCTTGAAAACAGGTTCATCAACTACGACCTTGTGATATGCGACGAGTTCGGATACGTCTCCTGCGACAAAGAAGCCGACGAATTGCTCTTCAACCATCTGTCTCTCAGAGCCGGAAAGAAATCAGTAATCATCACTACAAACCTGGCCTTCAACAGATGGAGCGAGATTATCGCCGACAAAGTCCTCGTGACAGCAATGGTAGACCGCCTGACCCACAAAGCCGTGCTCATAAACATGACCGGAGAATCCTTCAGAATGAAAGAAACCAAGAAAACACTCCAAAATCAACTATAATTGTATCTAATTTTTTAAATTTGCATGTCCTATGAAACGGTGCACTTCTCAATTAGAATCTGGCGCACTTCTCGATTAAATTTTACAGATATACTATTTCAAGAGGAAGATGCACAAAGGCTGGATTAACATTATCAATCCGTTCCGAGGAACGATTGTATTGGGTACGCCGGGTTCGGGTAAGTCCTTCGGTATCATAGACCCGTTCATCAGACAGCACTCCGCAAAGGGCTTTGCCATGATGGTATATGACTACAAGTTCCCGACACTTGCCAAAACGCTTTTCTATCAGTTCTGCAAGAACAGGCATTATGGCAATCTTCCCGAGGGGTGCTGTTTCCGCATTGTGAATTTCACGGATGTCGAATATTCCAATCGTATCAATCCCATTCAACACAAATATATTCCCGACCTTGCCGCCGCCTCGGAGACTGCGGCCACTCTGCTCGCTTCCCTCAATAAAGGTGGCGGCGAGAAAAAGGGAGGCTCGGAGGCGTTCTTCACCAACTCTGCCGAGAACTTCCTTGCGGCGATCATCTATTTCTTCGTTAACTTTCACCCGACAGGTTTCCTCAAAGGAAAGAAGCTCAAACGCTTTATTCTCCATGAGGGAAAGAAACTCGAACTGGTTATAAGGAACTGGGATGACTACAATGCCATCGACGCTGACGGTAACGTGGTACTCGATTTCGTTGACCGTCTCGGCAAGGATGTATCCACCGACGAGGACAGGATGTTTGTTGACCTTAACAAGTTTTCCTACATTGACCGTGTAGGCAAACTCATACTTATCGACCGCTGCTGGTATGAGGACGAGAACGGCAACGAGGTGGAGCCGGACACTGTGACCGGAGAATATTCGGACATGCCTCATGTGCTGTCGTTCCTCGGACGCAAGTATTCGGAAGTGTTCGACATTCTTATGATGGACGATAAGATTGCCTCGCTGATGGCTCCCTTCAAGAGCGCATACGAGAACAAGGCGAACGACCAGCTTGAAGGTATGGTGGGCACACTGCGTGTCAACGCCGCACGCCTCGTTTCCCCGGAAGCCTATTGGGTATTCACGGGTGACGATTTTGATTTGAAGATTTCCGACCCTGCAAATCCGAGCTATCTCGTGATTGCCAACGACCCCGAGAAGGAACAGGTAATCGGTTCGCTCAACGCCCTTGTGCTCAACCGCCTCATTACCCGTGTAAACTCCAAGGGGAATATCCCGGTCAGCATTATCGTCGATGAGCTGCCTACGCTCTATTTCCATAAAATTGACCGACTTATAGGTACCGCCCGAAGCAATAAGGTTGCGGTAACTCTCGGTTTTCAGGAGCTTCCGCAGCTTGAAAGCGACTACGGTAAGGTGGGTATGCAGAAAATCATAACAACCTGCGGCAATATTTTCATGGGCGCTGCACGTAACAAGGAGACTCTGGAGTGGGCACAGAATGATGTGTTCGGTAAGGCAAAGCAGACTTCCACCTCAATAACCATCAATGATTCCAAGGTTTCGACCTCGATTTCAGAGAAGATGGATTACCTCGTTCCGGCAGCCAAGATTGCGGATATGGCTACCGGCTGGCTTGCAGGTCAGGCGGCACGCGATTTCACGGCAACCGATGACCGTATGCTGTCGCATTTCGACATAGAGCAGTCGGACGAGTTCAAGACCACCAAGTATTTCTGCAAGACGCATTTCGACATGGCCCGTATCAAGGAGGAGGAGAACAGGTATGTAGAGCTGCCTAAGATATACTCGTTTCAGGACCAGCGCGAGAAGGAGATTATGCTGAACCGTAATTTCAAGCGTGTCAATCAGGAGGTCGAGGACATGGTAAAGGAATTGCTCGGAATACAGTAACGGCAGCTATGGTGCCCGGCATGACTGTTCCAATTTCACTGCCTCTCTCCATGCGGTTGAGCGGCAGCGCTCTGAAGATACTGGCTGTAATCTCGATGATGGCCGACCACTGCGCGTATTTTCTGCTGGAGCATGACAACGCTCTGTATGAGCCGTTGCGTTGCTTCGGCAGGATTGCCTTCCCTGTTTTCGCTTTTCTGGTGGCTGAGGGCTTTGCGAACAGCCGTAACCGAATGAGATATTTCCTTATGCTTGTCGGTTTCGGTCTTGTCAGCGAGCTTCCATGGTATCTGCTAAATGGAGCGGACGGCTCTCATAATGTTATGTTCACACTCGCATTGGGGGTAGTGGCTCTCGCTATGTTCGACCGCCTGTGCGAACACGGGCCGATTGCGTTTTTGTCAGTGGTGCTGACGGCGACTGCGGCATGGTGGCTGGAAACGGATTATGACTGGAGAGGAGTTGTGATGATAGTTCTTTTCTATATCCTTCGTTTCCGTACTATCAGGCCGTGGCTCGAAAGACAACATATCTGTTTTCCCTCGCAGGCACTGTTGCAGATCATCTTCACCATCCCCCTTATGGCTCATTACGGGCTGACAGGCGCCATCCTTGCCGGAGCTGTCATTTTTCTATACGACGGCACTCGTGGATTTATCAGGGGCAAGACCGCCAAGTATGCTTTCTATGCCGTTTATCCTGTTCATCTGCTGCTTATTGCGGCATGTATATTATAAATTCAGCGGTCAGGTTCTCGCCTGACCACTGAACTTGTGGGGTTTCTTGTGGAGGTATTATCCTCTACCGGACACTTTCAACCTAATTTGTTCCGCAGTTTTTGTAATTCAGTGTTTACGAATCCGTATATTTCTTTTCCAAGTAGATACTGTTCAGTTGAGAATAATTCAGGATTCCCGTTGTCTTTCCGACTAAACACTTTTTCGGCATTCTCTATGGCATCCTTCAGTCTTGCCGGGTCCTTCTGATAGTCAAAGCCGCCGGCAATGCAATGGTTGACAAATGCCTTGACCGATGGATGTCTCTTTATATCCTCAATATCCGGTACAGTATCATACAGATGATAGTATAGCCATATTTCAAAGCAAGGATTACTTTGAGCCACACACCAGGCCGGATATGGCTTGACTTCATCATACTTGTCTGATATATGGCTGTTCTGGTACGCACAGAAATCCCGTAATGGCTGAATCTTGCCCTCATCTTCCCATGTGTCGGTATCTATGGCAAACCACACTTTGTCGTTTTGCATGAAATCCAGTGTATGAGTCCTTGTTTCGTCCAGTAGTTCACGATGTGCCAACTCCATAAGTTTCAACGGGTCAGTGCCTTCTTCCGGAGGTATCACTATAAGCTCAAGATTTGATGACAAACCCTCAAAGAATCCGAAATAGTTTTTCTCTGTCTCGGCACCTTCGCAGACTATATATATCTTACTGGCATTTCTTGAGGGGGCCTGCTTGCTGTAATCCTTACGACGTGTTATCATATTACCATTTCAGATCAGAGAGATTTGACAAAAACGGAATACCACCATATCGTCCGTTAAGATAGCCGTTCTCGATATTGGCAGTCTTGTGTATGTTGTAGTCGCTTAGGGGATAAAGCTGTGTTGACTGATTTACATCTTTTTGGGCAAACCATATCTCGTCAGGGCGGAAAATGGACTGGTCGAGCAGGCAGCTTTCATGGGTTGTGAAAATGATTTGTCCGCGTGCTTCCCGGTTTTCCGAGATTTTGCTCATAAGTGTTTTAATCATTATCGGATGTATGCTTCGCTCTATCTCGTCAACCACAAACACATTGTCCCCTTTAAGAACAGCATACAGCAATGGCATGTATTCTATGAGGCGCCTCGTTCCGTCCGATTCCATAGTCATGTTCATTTCCACATCACGCCCATTGGCATCGGCATGTATCGCCACGAGAGTTTTGAGATATGCAATGCCGTCTTCTACAACGATATTGGAAATCTCATCGTTTCGGGTTTCCATCAGCATCTGAGGCTTGCCCGGCTTTTCTTTTGCAGCTGCAAGTGCTTTCGATATGGCCGAGTTCCCACGTATCTCCTCTTCATTGATGACCTCTTTGCTGACAGTGAGCCTTGATATGCCGGTCTTCAGCTCGGGTATCACATTGTTCACAAGGTCTGCAAAGTCACTGTCTCCGTCAAGAACATGGGGAAGATAGCCGATACGCATTGCCGGAAGCACCACCTGAATATGTGTCAGCCAGTCAAAAGCGTCCTTGACCAGTGGCAGTTCCTCAGGGTAATAATGACCGAAAAAGGACAAGGCCGGCATATCCGGACGAATTATTCTGTTCATAGCGTCGAGGAAAACCTCTATGAAATCTACTTTGTCTCCCGGTTTCAAATATTCAGCCCGAACATTCACGTCATTATCTTTGCGACTGAATATAGGTATATCCTTATTTTTCTGACTGATCATCAGCTCTTCTTCTACAACCTCCTGTCTGTTGAAAACAATGTGATAGTAGAATATCCTGCCATTGGCGAAGAACTCAATCGCAAGCTCGGATGGTCTTGTCTTTCCCTGTTCGTCAAGACGGAAATACAGGTCATCCGTCAATGTCAGGTCTCCTAATTTTTCTGCACCCACCATAGATTTCAACAGTGAAATACATTTCAGAAGATTGCTTTTGCCGGCGCCGTTGGCTCCGTATATGGCACTCATCCGCAAGGCCGTGGCATGACTGCACGAAACCTTATGCCACTCGTGGCTGTGACTTTTGCTTGACGGAAAGGTGTTGAACTCCACCGCCTCTTTGAATGACATGATATTGTCTGCTGCGAATCGTAGTAACATAGTCAATGCGTTTATAATTCACGGCAAAGATAGTCATTTTAGCCTATTTATACAAATTTACAGCTTAAAAACGCTCCGATACCGTTAATATTTAACGGTATCGGAGTATGAATGGTTTATTATAGCTGTTTCAGCACCTTTATGACGGCGCGGATGTAGCCGGGGTCTTCGGCATAGCCGATTTTTTTGAGCCATAAAAGATAGTTGCCTCCCTTATAGCGGTACTGTACCTTGGTATAATAAGCCCGGACTGATTCAGTCCAATGATCGAACTCATAGTAATTGCCGGTCCGTGGATTTGTGAGACCGAACAGATTATGCTTGTTGCGGCATACCGGCGAACGGAACCAGCCGGTTTCAAGTATCGCCTGCGCCAATACGATTTTTGGATATTTGATGTTGTTGCGCTTTATCTCGGCAAGGAGATTTGGAATGGTAAGCTCAGGCAGTCTGTCAACCGTGTTTTCTTCGGATTTATGAGAGGCGAAAATGGTGACAGGATGTGCGTATGAGGCATTTTTATTGTTTGGCACGATTGGAAAGTCAGCTTTTTTCTCAGATGTTTCCGTCGATGTCGCTGCGTTCGTTGTCTGCTTATATTCAGCGATATATCTCTCTTTTGCGTTTTTTGCACCGTCAAAAGGCGTATCCTTGGTTATAGTGTGAAACTGCGCACTCGCAGGTAATGTGGCTAAAACGATACAGCCACATAGAACAAAACTGTTCGGAATTTCAAATTTAGCAATCATGTGGGAATAATTTTGATGCCGACAAGCGGTTAGACCGCAAATTTATCACCTCAAAAACGTGTAAATGGAAATCCCGAACAAAAAACAGCATGAAGTCCTCCCTTATGAAAAGCTGGCACTGCTCGGCATTGACCGCGACAGTGCGGATAAACTGCCGCAAGATATTAAACAGAAGCTACTTGGCGGGGAGGTGACGCCTTTATTGAACGTGTCAATAAAGGCTCACAATGGCACTACCATTGTAAAATTTAATCGAGAAGTGCGCCAGATTCTAATTGAGAAGTGCACCGTTTCATAGGACATGCAAATTTAAAAAATTAGATACAATTATAGTTGATTTTGGAGTGTTTTCTTGGTTTCTTTCATTCTGAAGGATTCTCCGGTCATGTTTATGAGCACGGCTTTGTGGGTCAGGCGGTCTACCATTGCTGTCACGAGGACTTTGTCGGCGATAATCTCGCTCCATCTGTTGAAGGCCAGGTTTGTAGTGATGATTACTGATTTCTTTCCGGCTCTGAGAGACAGATGGTTGAAGAGCAATTCGCCGGCTTCTTTGTCGCAGGAGACGTATCCGAACTCGTCGCATATCACAAGGTCGTAGTTGATGAACCTGTTTTCAAGAGAACGGAGTGCGCGTTCCTGCCGTGCCTCTTTGATCTGCGTTATAAGCCGTGGCACGGAGGTAAACATTACGGTCATGCCCTGAGTGCAGGCTTCGATACCCAAAGCAGTGGCAATGTGCGTTTTGCCTGTTCCAGGATTGCCGTACAGGATGAGGTTTCGTCCTTGCCGGACGAAGTCGAGCGACCGCAGCAGTGGCAGAGCGGTGCGTGCGTCATCGGGGAGTTCGTCGACAATGAGGTCGCCCAGATATTTGAGTTGCGGAAAGTCGGCACGCTTTATCAGAGTGCGGCGGCGGTTGTCGGCACGCATTTTAAGCTGGTCCTGCATCATAATGGCCATGAGGTGCTGCACGCTCCATGATTCGGCGGCGAAGCGGCTTATATACTCGTCAAGGGCATCGCGCCACAATGGGAGTTTAAGCTCTGTGGCCGCTTTGCGTATTATTTTAATGTCTTTGTTTTCTTCCATTTTTCAATCAGTTGTTGATGTTGCCTGCGTGTAACTTTGGATGGCTGCACAGGACAGCGGTAAGCGAGTCGAGTGTAGTCACCGCGTGCTCTTCGATTGAGGTTTTCTGTTGGCGGGGATGGATGTCAAGAGAGGATACGGAAGCAATGGCATCCGCATCATTTTCAGACACATCAGTTTTCAGCATGGAGTCAAGTTCCACTTTGAGATGGTCTGCGGTCATGTGTCTGACACCTTTGAGGCGCAGGCTGCGTGCAGCGGCGGTAATCCGGGACTGCATGATGCCGTTGTCGCGCGCATACATCATGAACCGGATAAACTCCCTTTGCCGGCCGGGACAGAAGTGGATCCGGTAGAGTTCGGCAAGTTCCGCCGGAACCTGACGCATGGCCGTAGAGTTGTCCAGAGCGCCCGGCTTGCGAAGAAAAGTGCCGAGATAGTGCTCCAGTTGCATGCTCCAGCCGCCCTTGCCCTCCAGTCTTACATGGTCTGCCACTCTGCGTCCTTGATGATATATGGCTATATGACCGGAGTATACGCGGGCCAGAACACTGCTTCCAACGAGTCCTTCGGGCACGGAATAATTGTTGTAGTCAACGTTTATCGTGCCGTAGCTGTCAGGGGTATGCTCCTCGGCCTCAAAGCAGCCCATCGGCTGCGGAGCCGGCTGCAGGCAGTACAAATCGGCGCGGATACGCTCCTGCTTCTGACTGTCGCTGATGCCGGTGATACCCGAAGTGGAGTTGATTTTAAGGAGAATACGGTCAAGCCAGTTCTGAGCCGCATCAAGAGTCTCGAACGACTGGCGGGACACGAACGCCGCATGGCGCACGATTTCCACCGAGCACTCCACCGAGCCCTTCTCCCAACCCGAACGCGCATTGCAGAACCGTTCCTCGAATTTATAATACAGAGAAAGACGCTGCATGGCCTTTGTGGGGTACTTGACAGCCGGACGTCCCTGACGACCGGTGCGGATAGTGACGGCAACCTTCATGTTGTCGTACACCATGGTCTGCGGAACTCCCTGTATCTCTTCAAAGAAATTACGGTGGGCCTCCATCAGCGACAGCGTGTCCTGACGACGGAACAGCCATGCGCTGCGCCGGTTGGAATGCAGCAGTGTGAACACGGCCATCTGCACCATCTGACGGCGGCCGCCTATGACAAGAGGTATCTCTCCCCAGTCGAACTCGCACTCCTGCCCGGGATCATGCTCGCGCCTGACATAGACCTCCTTCTGCGGCCTGGTGCCCATGGTCGCACTGATGCGTCTGACATGATTGCACACACTCGGATAACTGAGCGTAAAGCCACGCTCCAGAAGCATCGTGTGGATGCTGCGACACGTCCACTGAAGCTTGCGCATGCCTGTGGCCCGACGCACACGATTGTCTTCAAGACACTTGCGGATAATCCCCTTGATTTCATCCGTCACCACCGGACATGTCCGCACCGGTGTGTTGAACTTAGGCTCCGAACCTAAAAGTGTTGCAAACGCCTTCATGTCGCAGACACCGTCGGCGTCCAGACACACACGCTCATACTCCCACACGATCTTGTCTACCGTGTGGCGGCTGATGTGCATCTCTCCCGCAATCTGGCGCTTCGACTGACCCTTGACATGATAACGTGTCAGGACCTCGTTTCTTTCTACCATAGTTTTCATTTTGTGGGACCGAGTTGATATTACTATAATATAACTCAAAATCCCCGGTTAAAATTCTCCTTTGAACCGGTGCACTTCTCGGTTAGATTTCATGGCGCACTTCTCGATTAAATTTTACACCCTTTTCTCCGCTTATGCGGTAGTCGGCATACGTTCGTCCAAAATCTCTTTGTGCGATGGTGTGTCGACGGAGAGAACCGCTTTTACGGAAGATATGAATACGAGTATATCAAAAAATCACACTCGAAACACCGAAAAAAAGTAAATCATTGGGGAGTTTGGATAAAAAAGTGTACCTTTGCAATAGAGTTGTTAGATGTAGCAAAGCACAGCATACCAGTGAATTTGCATTGTCGCTAAATCGTTACCATAAAATTGAAACTCTCTTATTCTATTCTGACACACAATTAGATACAGTTTTTTTGACTATCCTTTGCAAAGATAGTAATAATTCGCTGATTTTCGGCGATTAAGAGCGTTAAATAACCCTTATTTATTGCCCCGTTTTTCGCCAATTCTTGCTCCCTCGTATATTTGACGGTGTATTTATAGACTTAATTTTGCTCCCTCTCGCCTCATTATAATGGACGCTGATTGTGTTTTGATTTCTATTTTGGCGATATTTAAGCTAATTCATAGATTAAAACCAGAAATATTCCGATTTTATTTTGGAAACGCCGCAAGTAATAGCTAACTTTGCCATATCAAAGCCACATATAATGATACAAGAGCTGAAAATAAAAAATTTCAAGTCCTTCCGTGACGAAGTTGAACTAAGTTTTGAGCCTTCGGGTGATGACCGTTACAACAGTGTTGTAACCATGCCTGACGGGGTGCAGTTACTCCGTTTTGCAGTTGTTCTCGGAGCCAATGCCAGCGGCAAATCTAATCTTTTGGATGCCGTTGAGTACCTTCGTGAATTCTGGAATAATATCCCTGCCACATATGATGATGGAACAAATGTCCAGCCATTCCTTATGCGGAAGTCGGCTTTGTCGTATGACACGGAGATTGAGATCAAACTGTATGTGGACGGCATACGTTACTGGTATCAGCTTGCGGTGAATCCTGAAAAGGTATGTCGTGAGGCATTATTTGTATATCTCACAAATCGCCCGACAAAGGTGTTTTGCCGAGAGGACGTACAGGGCGTATCAAAGCTGACATTCAATTCAACTGTCGCCAAGCTCTCTCCGGCAGAGGTGGATATTATGACAATGAACTGTCTGCGAAATATGTCGGTTCTTGCCGTATTGAAAAAAGTCAATATCGCCGTGCCTTATCTTGACAATATGCGCCGTTGGATTGACAGCCGGATGCTGCCTTTGCAGAGTGGTTCGCTTTCTTCATTATCGCAGGGTGCGAAGAAAATGATTGCTGACAGCGAGGATTTCAGGGAATACCTGATGCAGTTCGCACAAGAAGCCGACTTCAACATATCCGACATCAAGATACAGAAAATGGCTGCATTATTCGGTCATACCGTGGAGGGAGAGGCTGGAAGTGAGAATTATGTTTTGCCCGAAAACTGCCAGAGTACAGGTACAAAGCGTATGGTTGAACTGGAGTCGCTTATCTATACACAGTTGAAGCGACAGGCTTTTCTGTGCATTGATGAGATTGAGGCAAATATGCACCCCAATCTTATGGAATACATACTTTCCAAATTTATAAACACCCCGGACAATCAATCACAACTGCTTGTATCGACTCACTATGATCCGATATTGAAAGATATTGATGATTTGTTTGGCAAGGATTCCGTATGGTTTACTGAAAAGGATAAAGACGGCAATACCACACTGTTTTCTATTGTTGATTTCAAAGGGCTTAACAAGCTGTCTTCAATTCATCGGGCATATATGAACGGTCAATTTGGTGTAATTCCACAGATAATATAACATAATTAGGTGAAACAATCAGATGGAAATTAAGCGATATTCTGACGAAAGTGACGCATATTACGAAGCTCGCAAACTTTGGAATGAATTCAAAGAAATTGCGTTATTCGAAGCTCGTTATTATCTTAAACATAAGGTATTAGAAATACTTTCAAATTACATAACAAAAAATACAATTACAATTGAAGAAGGCGAAATTTTTTATCGCGCAAGAATAATTGATGACAAAGCTCTTAAGGATCATATGGTATATCAATGTTACGGACTTCCAGATGGGGAACGTCTTAACATCAAATATCATAGCAAATCGAATCCATTTAGAGGATTAAGCAAAGAGGCTTCTTTTGTGCCCCCAAAAGAGATTTATATCAAAGAAGGTCGAGCAAATCCTAAATATGTCCGTTGTTTATATATGGCAGAAAGTCCAGTTACAGCATTATTTGAAGTAAGACCATTAATTTCTGATTCAGTAAATATAGCTCAGATTAAAGTCAATCAAAAGCTAAAAGTAGCCGATATAACAATTGACTTAAATATGAATTATCATAAAGATGCAGAATTTGAACTTTGTATTATGAACATGATACAAGGAGCATTTTCAAAGCCTACAAATAATCCAGATGATTATATCCCTTCGCAAATAATATCTGAATACTTAAAAAGTATAGGATATGAAGGCATTAGATTTAACAGCTCTTTGCATCAAGATGGAGTAAATCTTACTGTATATAATTTCTCAAAATGTGAGGCCATATCTTCACAAGATTTTAGAATTGAAGATATAAAAATAACTGCGCGCGCTGCTTGTGGAAATGCAAATTATGACGGAGATTTGTTTAGGATTCAAGATAATACTCCTTGTTATTTGAATCTCGATTTTAAAAAAAACTGAGTTTAGAGCCGGCTTTACACTGCGGAAACGGATAGAGGCATAACGGCTTCCAGTATAATCGCGTTAGCACTTGCAAAGCAAGAATTAGAGTCGTCACACCATACGGATCTGTTGTGCATTATCTAATCTTCTATGGCAATATGATACCAGTCCAAGTATCTCCAAAGCATCTTGTTCTGTTATATTCCAGCTATATTTGGGTTCATGTGCTTCCGTGTTTCGAAACATTCCACACAAACCTTTAAGTAAGTTACAAAATCCTTTGTGTTCATCTTTTTCAGACTTTGATGTATAATTGTTGATTATTAGGATTGGGGTTGTGCTGAAAACTTGTTCTATCAATGCCACCCCATCAGTAGTCAAACCAGACAAATCTCTAATTCTCTGAAATAATCCTTTATTGGCTTCAAATACAGAATGAAAGTAGTTGTTTGTAAGTAGTTCAGGTAGGCAATATTTGAATATTTCCTTATGTGAGCCACGATGCTCTAACTGTTTTTTCAAAGTCTTAGCTCGTTGTTCTGCATCTGTGACGGTCTTTGATCGCAAACATTCATAAATCCTTCCATCTTCCCTTATTTCAAATCCCACAAAGGACAATATGGCACTAACATTATTAAGAACATCATGATAATGGCTGGAATTTGCAACATATGATGCAGGCTCTAATACAAGTTTTATGAAATTCATTATTTGATTAGAACAATTTTTGTTATTCTGATAAATAACAAAAGCCTTATATATGCGCCGCCATTTCGTTGAAAGCTCTATTTGATCTATAAGAGAAACTTGTTCCAACATCAAGGATAATTGAGATCCGGTTACTTCTTCACCCAACAGTTTTGCCAACTGCTCTAATTGTCCTCTTGAAAAACAAGGTGCTATCATATTATTTTAGTTTTTCTTTTGTGATTAATCAATGCGGATTTAATACGACATACATATTCTTTATGGCTTTCATTCGCTGTGATTTTGGGTATATCAATCTTGAAATGATTAGCCCATATATTAGCACTAAATCCGATTATTCGGTAGAGTAGCGAGTTGGGATTATCTTTCAATGTGTCATCAGCAAATTGTAGTGCATATTCAATCCTGTCATCAATATCTGGATAACTTGTCGCTGTCAGCGTTGGATTGATGAATGCGGACGCAATAAGAGCCAAAATTATACCAGCAAAAATCGTATTCTCGTTTTTTGTTGCTTCTCCCCATTTTTTAAGATGAAGGATGGCATGTTTATCAGCATCAAGTTCATTGAAAGGAGTATCCTCCTCGTGTTCAAATATGAAGTGTCCAAATTCATGATGTAACACATACGTTAGCCCAGCAATAGTCATAGAATCTGAAAAGTCCGTATATTTATTGGGTCTTGATATGTTGGGAAACCGAAAAAGTTTACCACGAGATGCTGCCATACACTTTTCATCATTCTCATTGGGTACAAGCATCTTTAATGCTTCAGACAACATTTCACCAGCCTCTCTGCAATAAGATTCAGCTTCTTCTTTTGAAATTGAGGCTTCTCCTTCAACATTATCTGTAAGAACCAAGCAGCAATCGTTAATTACTAAAAAGGTGTAACAGATGAGATATAAAAATTCACAGTAATTATCGTTTACTTCTATAACATTTTCTCCTGTTAATGAAGCCGGTTGCCCTACTGGAGCATCATTCAACACATATTTAATGCCTTTCTTTAATCCATTATCAATAGCTTGTATGTGGGTATTATCGCTCACTACTATATGAAATAAAGATAAAACCCTATCCATTATATGACCGACAGGGAAATGAAGCATTTGATTGTTTTGTGGCATATTTAATTCTATTTCTTGCTTTTAGTTATCTCATCGGTCAGCAGGTGAATTGTTGATGACGGATTAGTGTATGCCTCTTTGGATTTTGCCCGTTTGGCCGCTTCTTCAATCGCGTCTATCAAGACCTTTTTCATTGCAGTGGAGAATACCCCTTTCTGATAATCCGTGTCTATGCCTTTCAGCATTGAAAGACACTCGGCAGATGACAGCTCCTTGTTGGTGTCCTTATAATGTAACAGAAACCAATACTCGATACTGGGATTGGAGAGCAGTAACACGGCTTCTTTTATCTTTCGCAAACGCTCCAGCATACCCGGCACATCAAGGTCAAACATCAGAAATGTCTTATCCTCCGATGTTGTAAACCTGTCACGCTTACATCTGTCAATATAAGGCTGTGAGATGTTGGAGTCGCTTACCCTTGCTATGATTTCCACCGGAACACGAAAACTGCGACGCAGCAGGTCAACGTATGCCGCCTCCGTCTTACCCTCGCAAAACACGAAGAATGTCGGGTTCATCTTCTTGCCCCTCGGTTGCTTTGCTTTTCGTGCCATAGTCAGATGTTCTCAAATTCGTTGATATACGGCACGGCATCGAAACGCCCCTGAAGGTATGCTTTCTCCAAATCCATTTTCTCTCGGAAATCCTTGTAGTCAAACAATGAATACAAATCAGATGAACCGTCGTCGCGCTTGTTGACAAAGAAAATCTGATCCTTGCGGAAGCGCGTCATGTCAAGCAGGTGTGTGTTGTGGGTTGTGAATACCAGCTGTGCGGATTTGCTTGAATGGAACAGGCTGATAAGATACTCCACCAAGCGGGTGTGCAGACTTGTTTCAACTTCGTCAAGGAACATCACCTTGTTGTTGCGTACCACATCCATGACCGTCAGCATGATTTTGAACAGGATTTTCGTACCCTCCGATTCTTCGGTGTTGAAGTCAAAGGGCAACGCCGGATTACGGCGGTGGAATGTAGTCAGTTCACCGTCTTTATAGGTAAACTCAACGATATCACTGTCGGCGGCTTTAAGCACCCGGAGAACTGCGTCTTTGTTGTCACCAAGAAAACGGTCGATGGCAACCGAAGTCTTGCCACGATAACTGAACACCAGTTGCTCATTGAACCACCTATATATCTCCTTCGCCTTTTCCCTGTCCATCTGGCTTGCGCGTGATATAAACAGAGTCTTGCGCGAGGTGTTGGACGCCACATCCATCGGGCGACGGATAACATTGGTAAACTCATATTTTTCTTTCTTGCCGCCGGATATACGCTCGTCACGCGAAAAAATCAGCGCACGTCTGCCCTTCGGGTAATAATACAGGCTTTCGGTTATTATTTCATCACGGGTGCAACTGAATGAATACTCATGTTCTATGCCGTCAATGATGAAGCGTATATAAAACTCACTGGGAGCGTTATTTTCTCCGAACTTGAACGGCTTGAAACCGAAACTGTCACCCTCATTATAGTTATGGGAGTCGAGTATCATATCAACCGCTGCTTTAACGGCCTTGATTATGTTGCTCTTGCCGGAGGCGTTTGCACCATATATGGCAACCGTTTTCAGCAATCTTTCGTTACCGACCGCAAATGTGTTGTCGGCAAGGGCGCGGGCCTCCTTTGTCTGGATGTTGGCAGCCTGCAAATCCAGAGTTATCTTCTCGTTTATCGAGAAAAAGTTGGTGAGAGTTATTTCCAATATCATTTCAAACGCCGTATTTGGAATTATTTTGCAAATATAACACTTTAATTTGGATTGTAGGCTATTTGGCACGAGATTTTTAGGATTTCACTGCGGAAACGGATAGAGGCGTGGCGGCTCACAGTGTTGGCGTCGGTGTTGCCGTCAGATGGTGACGGTGATCCGGTGGGTCACTGACACCATCCGACCGCACCCCCGACTATGGGAGAAGGCTACACACCGGTTTGCCTCAACGCCTTGTGAAGATGCGCCGGTGACGTCGCTTCCCTCACAAGACTCCAATCGGCAAATCAGTGTGCCATACGCCTTCTCCTTATAATGAATATGAGCCGTCACGCCACTATCCGTTTGTTCAAGCCCACGGTAGCAAGAAAGCGTATGCCGCCGATAATTACGCCCTGCTCCATGTACGGCAACATACGCATACTTGCTCTTTCCGGGGCCATTGCTTTTATCTCAACGGTTTCCATTTTTCTTATGTCTGTCGTCCAGTGTCACCCTGCGGGGCTTTGCCGCCTCTATTTTTCATGCAGAGTATAATCTCCATTCAAAGTTTATTCGCTCGAAGTTGATTAACACGACGGTACGGGGTATTCTTTGGCATTTGCGCAAAAAAATCTCCACAGCTCCCGGTGGTCGGTAGTATTTTTTTGTGCAAGTGCCGAACACCCCTTTGCTCCCGTCGTGCCGCAGGGTCAACGAGCGAACAAACTTCAAACAGCGATTATACGCATTAAAAAAAATATCGCCTTATGACACTGAACGACAGACATATTAAAAATACGAGCTTCACACCTTCTCCAGCTCATACCGCATTAAAAAAGGCGGCTAAGGTGGTGGGGATAGCAGTCGGGGCGGTTGTCGGGATTATTCTTTGGGCGATACTCAGACCGATATTCCGAGGTGTGGGGTGGATAATCTCAATCCTCACCGCAATAGGGATTATCTACTTGGTAATGACACTCTAAATATTTACGACTATGGCAACGAAAAGAAATTCAAAGACTTGGGAACAGCAAGCCAAATATTACGAAGTTGACAACATCGCCGAGTATATGGTGGAAACCTATATCAACGGCAACATATCAACATTCCGCAAGCTGTACTATGAACTCAAACCTGCGGGTCGCAAGCTGTTCATAAGCTGGCTTTTCCATACGGAACTGAACCGCAAGGAGATTGAAAAAATGATACTCGCAACACTCTAAACACATACGACTATGGCAACCACGAGAGAAAACAAAGGCACACGAGCCTTTAACAAAACTATCAAGGCGTATCTTGAAGAACGAGCCGAGAATGACGCACTGTTCGCAGTCAAGTTTGCAAATCCCTCGAAATCAGTTGATGATTGCGTGACCTACATATTAAACTCCGTACAGAAAAGCGGTTGCAACGGGTTCGAGGACGATGAAATATTCGGAATGGCAGTCCACTACTGGGAAGAAAGTGAAATAGAGGTCGGCAAACCAATCAACTGCCAAGTGGTGGTCAACCATACGGTAGAACTCACCGAGGAAGAAAAGGAACAGGCACGGCAGGACGCCATCGCAAAACTCCGTGACGAGGAAATGGCGAAAATGCGCAAGCCAATCCAGCCCAAGAAAACGACCGACAACAGAACCCAAGTTGAGCAACCAAGTCTATTCGACTTCTAAAAGATACGACTATGAAACCCAAGACAGCACTACAAAAGCAAGTGGCAAAGGCATCTGCCACCCTGCGCCCACTATCATACTCGCAGAAAGAATGGGCATACAACCATTGCTTTGAACACATCGCCTACCGCACCAAGAGCGGAACGATTACCTGCTCAGACTGCGGACACGTCTGGAAAAGCGGAAAGGGAACGCTTTGCGACACCATTGCAGGGTGCAAATGCCCCAACTGCGGAAAGGAACTGCAAGTGAAAGATACTCTCAAACGTAAGTACGGGCAGACATCATATTTCAGCGTGATTACTACCCACAACGGATTTCAGGTTATCCGAGTGGCGCAGATTAAGAGCGAAAGTCTAAAAGGCAAGCCTGCTAAATATTACTGCAACGAGGTCGTTCAACGCTGGATTTCTGCAAACGGCAAAGTTACCGATATGGCTTTATTGCGAGGATTTAATTTCTGCTACTGCGATGTTTGGTCTTTATTCAGCGACATGGAGATAAGACCTCACAACAGTCTTTATGACGATGTGTGCGTTTGGAGCAAGGTATATCCGAAAATGTCAGTTTTGCCACAACTCCGTCGCAACGGCTTCAAGGGCGATTTCTACGGAGTAACACCCGTCAGACTTTTCAAAGGTCTGCTGTCCGACCCCAAGATAGAAACGCTGGTGAAAGAGGGCAAGATTGAGGAAATGAGATACTTTCTCTCAAATCCCGATACCGCCGATGAACTTTGGGCATCATACATCATCGCAAGACGCCACCACTACTGCATCAACAATATCGGAATGTGGTGCGACTATCTGAAAATGCTGAAAAATCTCGGTCAAGACCTGCGCAATCCAAAAAACATCTGCCCCGATGATTTCATCAAGGCACACGATGAGGCAAGCCGAAGGATAGACGCCAAGAGAGAAAAGGAACGTGCCGAATTGGAGCGTAGATATGAGCAGGAAAGGCGTGAGCGGGAACAGCAAAGACTATTGCGAGAGAAACAGAAAGAGCAGGATTTCATCAACCTAAAATCCAAATTCTTCGGACTGGTAATATCCGACAACGAGATAACGGTAAAAGTCCTTGAAAGCATCGAGGAATACTATGAGGAAGGTAAAACGCAGAATATATGCGTATTCGGTTCAAGCTACTATACCAAAGCCAACTCCCTTATTCTCTCGGCGAGGATAGACGGCAGGATAATTGAAACGGTAGAGGTTGACCTCCACACCTTCCAAGTCGTTCAGTGTCACGGCAAGAATAACAAGGATACCGATTACCACGAAAGAATTGTCAACCTTGTCAATGCCAACGCCAAGAAAATCCGAGAGAGAATGATGACTGCCTAAATCTTAAACCCCGACCTGCGCCAGCAATGGCGCAGGTCACAATACCCACCGATTATGAAAGTAACATTTGAACATCCGGCTATCATTTTTGATGATAAAATAGCCGAAATTATCATAGAATTTGTGAACCATATTCTCTATGCCGACAGCGAGAAAACGCTACGGCAGATAGTAGCTGATTTTGCCGATAAGTACGACCTTGACCGATACTTCGTATATGGGTACGGCAGTCACCACCTATGGCTTAAACAAAGGAAGATAACCAACCCCGATATAACTTTTGAATACCGGATACTTATTGTAGAATACTAAACCGCAAAACTATGGCAACAAAACTCACCGCCAACGGAGTAAGCACTACCACCACTCCCGGCACAGAACAATACGAGATATTCTATAACGTCCACCGCCCACGGCGCAAGCATTACCAATATGACTATCGCCACACTGACGGAGAATTGTTCTCTTGCGTCGCTCCCTCTCTCAAAGAGTGCAGACAACGCCGTGATGAATGGCTGAACAAGAAAATCAACAACTCTAAATGATAGCGTTATGGATAACCAAGTAGCAAAAATCATACTCCAACAAATCGGAGGGCGCAGGTTTGTGGCAATGACAGGAAGCCACGACTTCATCAATCTCGGCAACGGACTGAGAATGAGCCTTAGCCGTAACAAGACATCGGCTAATAGGTTGGAAATCATCTATGACGAGGGCGCAGACCTCTACGACCTGCGTTTCTACCGTCAGAGTATGAACCACAAGACCTTTGAGGTCAAGACAAAGGATATCAAGACATACGAAGGTGTCTATTGCGATATGTTGGAGGACATCTTCACTGATGTGACGGGGTTATACACCCGATTTTAACCGAACATTTGCCAAGTCGTAATATAGCAGGCTGGACGACCTCGTGATGATGTCGTCCAGCCTAATTTTGCCAAAAATTTCGGCCGCCAAAAGGCGGCGTTCAAGCGTAATCTCTTGTCAGATACTGATATTTTGAGTAATTTTGTAGTTGATATGAAATCAAATTCATAATAATCTATATGAGGATAGAGATTCCTGAAAATATCCAAACATTTGGAGAAGGAGCAACGCATTTCCATGCTCTGTGCTATATGCAAATATTTTTGAGAATTGCAGCACGAAAATTGGAAAAAACATTTGCCCCGTTTCCTATAAATGATATAAAAGCAACCGAAGCAAACATTATTTTAAGAATAATCTCGAATTTAGAGTCTTTTCAAACCTTATGTTTAGCAGGAAAAGATTATAGTGCATGTTGTACTTTAGCAAGATCAATAGCTGACAGCATTATAGCGATTAAGTTAATTTATCAAACAAAGGATATTGATGAAAAAACTTTTCGGCATTATCTTTATATATTAGATGGCTTGATTCTAAATAAAAAGTTATTAAATGACAAACTTGAAAATAATGGCGGAATAACGGATGAAGAATTTCAAGCGTTGTTAAAACAATATAACACTGCAAGACAAAGAGTTAGCGAAGGTATTGATTATTGCAATGGGATTTTACAGAAGCATCCATATAAGACTGCCTTTCCAGAATTCTTTAATGCAGCCATTAAGAGTGGCTCTTGGAAATACAAGGAAAAACGAGTTAAAGACCGTAACAATCAAGTACCTTGTTTTTCATGGGAAAAACTATATTCGCTAATTGACAATCGCCCTTCAATAATCTCAATGTACAGTTTTTTCTTTTCTCAGTTTGTACATGGGCTGTCCATAAGTAATATGTTAGGGTATAATGATGCGGATAATTTTGAATCTCTCGCTTCGTGTGTCGTTTGTTTACAGGGCATAGTAGCGGATGAATTGAAACAAAACTTTAATGATAATAAAAAGCTTCTTGAATACATGACGGATAAAGATATCCAAGATATAATGGAGTTGCATACTCCAGAAAGAAGATCTCAAATTATGGAGGAAATCTATTCAAAATACAACGGCGGAAAATATGTTTGATATTAAATAAAGTATTGGCAATCAGGCTTTCTATTGAATAGCTCGGTTGCCAACACTTTAGGTTAGTGCATATATAACGCGGCGAACTCGGTCAGGCGACGTTGGTGGAGCTGCTTGTGGAATTTGCCTTTATAGCGGCAGTGCGAGGTGTAGGCTTTGAAGATGTCGCGGTTGCCGGATTTCAGTTTTTTCAGGATGCTACTTTTGTTCACCACACTGGGGCCACAGTTGTAGGCTAATACGCCTAACAACAGTTATCCCAACTTCATTATTATCCCAACCAAAGAGGTATATATCCTGTAAAACAGATTATTATATACGATTATGGTTGGGATAATAATTTGATATCTATATTTGTGTTGGCACTAAAGCCAAATACATATATGGACATAGAACAATTAAAATTTACCCACCAAAAGTTGCTTGCTCATTTGGAGAGTTGCAACTACAACAAAGTATATATAAAGGAGGTGAAGATAATCCTTGCTGCTTTGTTCGATGCAAAATCCCCAATCTCATCCTATGAAGACTACTGGGAACGCATTGTGAATAGCCGGAGATACACAAAGTTCACTTTGGATCTTAAGAAAATGTATCTCAATACAGTAAGAGCCTTTGATGAGTACGGCCATCTGCCGAATGGGCGTCCTTGTGCAAAATTACTTTTTTCATCCAATTACAAGAAACTCAATCCAGGTTACAAGCTTTTAATGGATGAATTCCGGAACAGGGCCAACATGGCCGAGGAAAATCTTTCCAAATCCGCCAAATACACTACGCTGGCATTGTTCTTATTGAAGATGCAGCTTGCTGGGGCGGTAATGTTGAATGAGGTAACAGACAAATTGGTCTTGGATTTTTTCATGACCGGAAAGCGAAAAGGTTCAAAACACACCCAGTCCCACCTCAGATTGGCATTGGACAAGATCCGAGACCTGTCACCTGACATTCCACGAATCATCTCGTTGTTGCCGAAGATGAAACCCAAGAAAAGGAACTATAACAATCTACGGGACTTTGAAGTGGAAGCAATCAAGGACTGTCTGTCCAATCCGTTGGACAATCGAATGACCCTGAGAGAGAAAGCCATAGTGGCTTTGGCTTTGTATACCGGTATGCGTGGCTGTGATATTGCAAACCTCAAATCCGGAGACATTGACTGGGAGAACGAAGAAATCAGGTTGATACAGGTAAAGACCGGGTACCCCCTTGTGCTGCCGTTGTCAGCCAATGTCGGCAATGCGCTTTTGATATATATCCTGAACGAAAGAAATGCGGAAGACCGTTCTGAATACGTCTTCCCAAGTAAAGTACAACCCGGAAAACGACTTTCATACAAAAGCATCGGGACTATAATATCCGGAGTCTTTGACAAACTTGGGCTGCGTCCCGGCGAAAGCCATCGCGGAATCGGTGTGTTCCGGCATAATCTTGCCACACGGCTTCTCGGAGCAGGCACAGAATCAGTCATAATAAGTGGCATTTTGGGGCATACCTGCCCTCAGGCAGTCGAAGCGTACGTTGACTCAGACATCACGCATCTTCGGGAACTGGGACTCAGCATAGAGAAGTATCCATTGCCTAAAACCTATACGGATGAATGAAATGAAGAATATCGGATGTATTGTTGAAGAATATACAAATCTTCTGACAAAGGAAGGGAGACTGGATTATGCAACCGGAATATATCTAAAGTCCTTTCTACGCTATTGTGAATCACACGGTGGTGTAATGAACGACATGTTGATAGCCGAATGGAGTCACAGACGCGATAGTGAAAAATACTATACCCACAGAGCCAGATGCATAATCATCAGAAGGCTGGTCCGACATATCGCCACGGAAACAGGGGTGCGGTTTTCGTTGCCGTCATACCCTCCGGATCCCGGCTATATACATAAGCCTATACGCCCCAAAGTCTGTGGGCTTCCGTTCCGTCCGAGTATCATATCCAAGATGCTTGAGACCTACCAATCCCATATAGAGGCATCGGGCAGGCTCAATAGCCGTACAATGGAGAGGCTCCGAAGGTTCAATGAGTTCTGCGCATCAAAATATCCGAATGCTAAAAAGCTGACAGCCTGCATTATTGATGATTTCTGCAAGCGCGGAGAAAAAGAGTCCGCAAAAAGCCGCAACAACAGGATCGGAGCCGTCCGTGAGTTTGTCAGGTTTGCCAATGGCAGAGGGTTCACGGCACTGCGACTGCCTCTGACCACCCCTAGAGCCAACCGTTGTACGTATACGCCACATCCGTTCACTCAGGAAGAATTGGCCGCGTTCTTTGCGGAGGCAGACTCGTTCACCCCATCAGCCACATGTAATGACATCCGAGCGTCGCTGGTCCGGCTTGAACTTCCGGTATTCTTCCGGCTTCTATACAGTTCCGGCATGCGAACCACCGAGGCCCGCCTTCTTGAACGTTGCAATGTTGATCTGATAGCGGGTGTTATCAATATCTGCCAAACGAAAGGCTATAATGAGCATCGTGTGGCATTACATGAATCCATGAGACAGGCCCTGGAAATATACGACAAGAAAATGGACGCCATCATGCCCGGAAGAAAGACGTTCTTTCCAAATGAATACGACAGACCGTATTCCGACGCATGGGTAAGCTCCAACTTCAAAAAGCTGTGGAAGCGGGTCAGTAATGATTATGCCCGTGCTTATGACCTGAGGAGCAACTATGCGGTGACAAACATCAACAAATGGTGCGGGGACGGTTCAAATTCTGATTGGGACATGAAGCTGGTGTGCCTCAGCAGATCTATGGGACACAGATATTTACAGAATACAATATACTATTACAAACTCGTGCCGCTGTTCTCGGAAGAACTGGAGTCTGTTACCGGATCCGCTTACGATGAACTGCTGCCGGGGTTAAACAAATACTTCGAAAATGACTAAGGAACTTAAAGAACACATAATGGTGGGGGAAGCCATCAATGAATGGCAAGGGTACTATCTGACAGAAGTGAGAAACCTAAGCGGGAATGCAATCAGATCATACAGGAACGGACTTGGACTCTTCCTTGATTATCTGGAGTCAGTGAAGGGGATAAGGCGGGAGACTCTTGTCGGGGATTGTTTCCGAGTGGACACGATTGAAAATTGGCTTGCATGGATGAAAGAGGCAAAAGGCTGTTCACCGTCAACCTGCAACCTGCGTTTGGCGGCTTTGCGAAGCTTTATAGCTTTTTTATCTAGGAAAAATGTCGCGTTCATAAAGTATGGATGTAGTATCACATCGGTAAAAAGGATACGTCCGGTAAAAAAGCTGCCGGAGGTCATATCAAGGGAAACAATAAAAGCCTTGTTTGCATCAATAGACACAGGCTCCATAACAGGCAAGAGAGATTTTGCCCTGTTCAATGTCATGTACAGCACTGCAACACGTGTAGATGAAGTACTTTCACTAAAAATAGCCGATATTGCTCTTGGCAGTAAGAGTCCGTGCATAAGGGTGACAGGAAAGGGAAGCAAACGCCGTTGCATCTATCTTCTAAAAAGCGTGGCAAAAATCATCGGTCATTATATATCCGTGTTCCATGGGAAAGCCCCTGTTCCATCGGACTTTCTGTTCTTTCCAATCAACGGCAGGAGAAATACGAAGCTATGTCAGGAGGCAGTTGTAAAATTTAATCGAGAAGTGCGCCATGAAATCTAACCGAGAAGTGCACCGGTTCAAAGGAGAATTTTAACCGGGGATTTTGAGTTATATTATAGTAATATCAACTCGGTCCCACAAAATGAAAACTATGGTAGAAAGAAACGAGGTCCTGACACGTTATCATGTCAAGGGTCAGTCGAAGCGCCAGATTGCGGGAGAGATGCACATCAGCCGCCACACGGTAGACAAGATCGTGTGGGAGTATGAGCGTGTGTGTCTGGACGCCGACGGTGTCTGCGACATGAAGGCGTTTGCAACACTTTTAGGTTCGGAGCCTAAGTTCAACACACCGGTGCGGACATGTCCGGTGGTGACGGATGAAATCAAGGGGATTATCCGCAAGTGTCTTGAAGACAATCGTGTGCGTCGGGCCACAGGCATGCGCAAGCTTCAGTGGACGTGTCGCAGCATCCACACGATGCTTCTGGAGCGTGGCTTTACGCTCAGTTATCCGAGTGTGTGCAATCATGTCAGACGCATCAGTGCGACCATGGGCACCAGGCCGCAGAAGGAGGTCTATGTCAGGCGCGAGCATGATCCCGGGCAGGAGTGCGAGTTCGACTGGGGAGAGATACCTCTTGTCATAGGCGGCCGCCGTCAGATGGTGCAGATGGCCGTGTTCACACTGCTGCATTCCAACCGGCGCAGCGCATGGCTGTTCCGTCGTCAGGACACGCTGTCGCTGATGGAGGCCCACCGTAATTTCTTTGAAGAGATACAGGGAGTTCCGCAGACCATGGTGTACGACAACATGAAGGTTGCCGTCACTATCCGCACCGGTCGTCAGGGACGTCCGGCTGTCAAGTACCCCACAAAGGCCATGCAGCGTCTTTCTCTGTATTATAAATTCGAGGAACGGTTCTGCAATGCGCGTTCGGGTTGGGAGAAGGGCTCGGTGGAGCGCTCGGTGGAAATCGTGCGCCATGCGGCGTTCGTGTCCCGCCAGTCGTTCGAGACTCTTGATGCGGCTCAGAACTGGCTTGACCGTATTCTCCTTAAAATCAACTCCACTTCGGGTATCACCGGCATCAGCGACAGTCAGAAGCAGGAGCGTATCCGCGCCGATTTGTACTGCCTGCAGCCGGCTCCGCAGCCGATGGGCTGCTTTGAGGCCGAGGAGCATACCCCTGACAGCTACGGCACGATAAACGTTGACTACAACAATTATTCCGTGCCCGAAGGACTCGTTGGAAGCAGTGTTCTGGCCCGCGTATACTCCGGTCATATAGCCATATATCATCAAGGACGCAGAGTGGCAGACCATGTAAGACTGGAGGGCAAGGGCGGCTGGAGCATGCAACTGGAGCACTATCTCGGCACTTTTCTTCGCAAGCCGGGCGCTCTGGACAACTCTACGGCCATGCGTCAGGTTCCGGCGGAACTTGCCGAACTCTACCGGATCCACTTCTGTCCCGGCCGGCAAAGGGAGTTTATCCGGTTCATGATGTATGCGCGCGACAACGGCATCATGCAGTCCCGGATTACCGCCGCTGCACGCAGCCTGCGCCTCAAAGGTGTCAGACACATGACCGCAGACCATCTCAAAGTGGAACTTGACTCCATGCTGAAAACTGATGTGTCTGAAAATGATGCGGATGCCATTGCTTCCGTATCCTCTCTTGACATCCATCCCCGCCAACAGAAAACCTCAATCGAAGAGCACGCGGTGACTACACTCGACTCGCTTACCGCTGTCCTGTGCAGCCATCCAAAGTTACACGCAGGAAACATCAACAACTGATTGAAAAATGGAAGAAAACAAAGACATTAAAATAATACGCAAAGCGGCCACAGAGCTTAAACTCCCATTGTGGCGCGATGCCCTTGACGAGTATATAAGCCGCTTCGCCGCCGAATCATGGAGCGTGCAGCACCTCATGGCCATTATGATGCAGGACCAGCTTAAAATGCGTGCCGACAACCGCCGCCGCACTCTGATAAAGCGTGCCGACTTTCCGCAACTCAAATATCTGGGCGACCTCATTGTCGACGAACTCCCCGATGACGCACGCACCGCTCTGCCACTGCTGCGGTCGCTCGACTTCGTCCGGCAAGGACGAAACCTCATCCTGTACGGCAATCCTGGAACAGGCAAAACGCACATTGCCACTGCTTTGGGTATCGAAGCCTGCACTCAGGGCATGACCGTAATGTTTACCTCCGTGCCACGGCTTATAACGCAGATCAAAGAGGCACGGCAGGAACGCGCACTCCGTTCTCTTGAAAACAGGTTCATCAACTACGACCTTGTGATATGCGACGAGTTCGGATACGTCTCCTGCGACAAAGAAGCCGGCGAATTGCTCTTCAACCATCTGTCTCTCAGAGCCGGAAAGAAATCAGTAATCATCACTACAAACCTGGCCTTCAACAGATGGAGCGAGATTATCGCCGACAAAGTCCTCGTGACAGCAATGGTAGACCGCCTGACCCACAAAGCCGTGCTCATAAACATGACCGGAGAATCCTTCAGAATGAAAGAAACCAAGAAAACACTCCAAAATCAACTATAATTGTATCTAATTTTTTAAATTTGCATGTCCTATGAAACGGTGCACTTCTCAATTAGAATCTGGCGCACTTCTCGATTAAATTTTACACATATGAATCACATCTCAAACACAGGGGCAACACGCCTAATACCATTTCCTTCTATATGCGTATCCTCCGCGCCGTTTACAACAATGCAGTGGATAACGAGGTTATTGAGAACCGGAATCCTTTCCGTAAGGTCTTTACCGGAGCCGAGAAGACGATAAAGAGGGCACTTAATCTGACCACTATCAAGAAAATCAAGAATCTGGACTTATCACTCAGTCCCAAGACTGACTTCGCCCGTGATATGTTTATGATGAGCTTCTATCTCCGTGGCATGAGCTTTATCGACATGGCATATCTCCGAAAAACTGACCTCGAAAATGGTCACATGACATACCGTCGTCGCAAGACCGGCCAGCAACTCACCATCGAGTGGACTAAAGAGATGCAGATGATTCTCGACAAATACCCGGAGAACCCCACTCGATATCTGCTGCCTATCATTACCAAGGAGGAGGGCAATCAGCGACGTCACGCCCGCAATGTCAACGAGAGCATCAACCACCACTTGAAGAAAGTAGCAGAGAAAGTAGGCGTACTCTCTCCCCTGACAATGTATTGCGCCCGACATAGCTGGGCTTCCGCAGCCAAAGCAAAAGGCATACCTCTCAGCGTAATCAGCGAAGGTATGGGCCACGATTCCGAAGCGACCACCCAAATCTATCTTGCCTCGCTGGAAACCTCCGTAGTTTACAAAGCTAATGCCCTAATCCTTAAAAGTCTCTAACCCCAGCCCTGATTTCCCTATTCGGGAGGTTGGGGCTGATTTGTTTGAAAAAACTCCAAATCTCTGAGTAAGAGATACGATACATCCAATATTGCATAAAACTCATAATTTGACATGGCAAAGGAACTTTAGCCAAACATCGTCCTAAATATATTTGCAAAATACTTTAGGACAGATGTTTAGCAAAGTTCAAATAATAGCCTAATCAATTGGTTTTACTACAAGTATTGGATGTATCGTATCTCTTACTCAGCGATACCTGCCAATCAAACTATTTAGCATCATCTGCAATGGAAACGCTAAATGAAATTTCTAAGATTTGTGTCTCGGCAGTCAATTGGACTGACGACCGCGAAGCGCACGAAAAATTCTGGGTCGCTGCTTATACAAGGCCGCGTTGTGAGAAAAAAGCGGTTGCCGAAATTAAAAAACTTGGTATTGAAACTTATTTGCCTACTCAAGTCCAGATAAGACAATGGAGTGATCGCAAGAAAAAGATAGAAACCGCAATTATTCCAATGGTGGCTTTCTTTTATGTTGATAAAACCGAAATTTCATTTATCAGAAATCACGCACTCATTATTCGGATTATCTCTCAACCCGGCGAAACAGCATACGCAAGAATTCCAGACATCCAGATTGAAAAGCTTAAATTTGTATTAGGCCAAAGTGACGTTCCTGTTTCCTTTGTCCCAGATTTGAAAGTAGAGGATAATGTTAGAATAGTTAGAGGAAATCTCATTGGTTTAACCGGGAAAGTAATTCAATCCGAATATGGAGAGACTGATATAATAGTGGGCATAGATTTTCTTGGTGGATGCAAATTAAGAATAAATCGTCTGAACATTGAACTGTTATAATGATTGAATATGTCAACTCGCTTCCAAGAGTATATTGAGAATCGCATTGTTAATCATAAAGCTATATCAGTGCCTGAAAAGCATGTGCTTGAAGTCATTGATAGGTTTGACATTGGGTCTAAGGCAGTTTTGATTTATGTAGATGATGTTAAGTTTGAAATTTATGATGTAGCGATAAATGGGAGTGCTCGCCCTTCTCGTTTTCACTTTGATGGAGTTGGCAAAGAAATACCTCATCGACTAGGGGAACTATTTCAGAATTATGATGAACGGGGCAAGCAATATGATTGTCTCTTTGTCGAGTCTCGTGAGGATGCTAAGATCATCTTTGATTCATACTTCAACAAGTTTCTTGATATTGACAAATTATTGAATGAGGTCAACAATGAGATTAGTAATCTCAACCTCAATGTCGATGATCATATTATTTTAGTCAACGGTTCAAACGTAAATCGTTTGCTTAGATACGCTTTCCAACAAAAAGCGAAAAGGATTGTATGTTTAGAGCCTCAAAATGAGCAAATCAACATAAAAGGCCGAATCGAAATTGCCAATTCGTTAAGTTCCAATAGGGTGAACATTATAGCCCCGATGAATACCGTTCTTGGGCTAATGCTTAATAAAAATAATATCTTTATACCCTTATGTGAAGACACTCTGGATTCCTTGTTTTATAAAGGCATCAGTTGGCGAAAACTATTAGGTAACTTTGCCAACACCTCACAGTCAGACATCTATATCAACCACACTCCATGCAGGGTACTTAAAATTACACCTTTCATTGATGCGTTTGGAAATTTATTCATCAATATATATTCGATATTAGAGAATCGAGGTGTAAACAGAATTATTGATGGCCCAGGTAAGACCATGAGCGAATCGGCTGAAAGGCGACCGAAACGCAATAAGCCACAAACTGAAGAAACCTCTAAACCTCAAGTAAAGAAAACAGAGTCAATTAGCAGCCAGAGGGCAGAACCTAAGAAACGAAAAGAAGGATCATTTCGACAAAACACAAGCATTGACGATGAAATTGTCCTGTTTGACAAAAGCAGTTATCCATGGAAGAATGTTGAGCAAAGGCTAGCAGACATGCAGATAACTGAGGTTGAGAGCAACATAAAAAGACTTAATGAGGTCTTTGATGCGATTTATTCTTGTGACCGCATAGTAACAGACACGAATCTATGGATGACGGAATATCCTGTCGGCTCTCGTCAAATGGCTTATCTGAAGCTTATAGAATTTATCACAGGGAAATTCGTGGAAGGGCGTAATCAAGTCTTTGAAATTATTCCTGAAGTTTATGAGGAGATTAATAAACACGATAGAAAAGGTGTTGCTGCTTCTCACAAGGCTAAAGCTATAATCGGAAAATATCAGGCGAAAGATCTGGTAGACCTAAGAGGATTGACATTTGAACAAAATCCCAAGGCTTATGCTGACACTCCCCTGGGCTATCACATTTTAGATTTGCTCACGCATGGTGTAAAATTCGCAGTTCTAACCAATGATGAGGATGCATCCATCAGATGGAGACAAAACATTAAGGATGAAAATACTCGAAATGGGAGCAATGATATGCCTCCAATCATGTTGTGTAGAAATCTCCAAAAATTATTTGAGCTGAGGGGTAAGCTAATTGTCAGAAAAAAAGAACTTAAAAACAGCAAAAGATGAAATCATTAAACGAAATGTTCCATCACGACAAACTTGTCGATATTGAAGAAACGATTTCTTCGGAATTTGCTCAACTTGAAAGTGGGTATTATGATGCAAAACTTGCTGTTATGCTATCATTTATCATTGCAACAGGCATAAAAAGACTTGAAGAAATAGATCGGCATGATTTCCCCGCAGAACTAAAAGAGCAATTAGATAAGATCTGTAGGGACTTCGTCAGCATTGCCAACAGTCTGAAGCAACATTTAGAAGAGAATTCCAAGCTTATCAAAATAATCGACAAGGCCAATTCAGATTATCCAAATATTGAAAACCAGATTCGACACCTTTTATCTGAATTCGATGAATTGCTAAAGGTAAAAATTTCACAACGCGATGCGTTGCCTATCTGTGATTTGTAAATGACTATTGCGTGAAATTAAGAATCTTTGACATCTGTAGGAATGGCACTCACACTTTAGGTCCAGGCATCCGCTATATAATTTGGACTCAAGGTTGTGATCAACAATGTGAAAAATGTCTCACGCCGGAAAGCCGTCCAAAAAACGCGGGATATGAGATCGATGTTAATAATCTGGCAGCGGATGTCATATTGAACGAAAATATAGACGGTATTACCATAAGTGGTGGAGAGCCTTTTCTTCAGTCTGCCGCTTTAAGTTGCCTTCTGAAAGAAATTAAAAAGGCCCGACCGCAACTAACAGTTATTGCTTACACTGGTCTGAAATATGAGCAGCTATTAGGAAAGAATGAAACATCGGATTTATTAAGTTTGTGTGACGTAATAATTGATGGACAATACATTGATAGCCTCAATGATAACAAAGGCATAAGAGGTTCAAGTAATCAAAGAATTATTCCCATAACAAACAGACTTGACAGATTCCTAAACACAATGGCAACATGTAGTAGAAAGCAAGATAGAGTTGCCGACACGGCAGGTAATGTCACAGCTATTGGAATACCACATAAAAACAGATAATAAATCAATATGAGTAGAGACATAAAAGGGACTTCCCTTAACGAACTTAATGATGGACTTGAGCGTGCTGTACGCAGATGCAAAAATCAGCTCACAGCAGATATTGCCAATGCAGAGAGAAATGCTATAAATTCGGCAATAAGGATAAGCAACGAGAATATAAGACGTGCACAGCAAGAAACACAGTCACGCATCAATCAGGTGAACGACAATCTGTCTCGACGTATTGAAAATTCACAACTTCAACTTGGCGCAAGGATCGACGACCAATCCAGAAGATTTGCTCAAGAACTCCAAACTCTTGACAAACGTCACACTAAAGCTCTTAATGACCTGTCAAATGCAGTTGCCGAATCCATTGAGGCGCAAAATAATTACATTGAATCGCAAGTATCGAGGCTCGATAAAAACATAGGCATTCTTAACGCCGGTCTCAATGCGGTCAATCAAAGCATGAATGACTTGGCCAGAGAAACAAACGAACGATTCAGACAACAGCAAGGAGAAATAACCTCCATACAAAAGGATATCAAATCTATTTTTGAGCGTCAACAAGCCGATACTAACACAAAACTACTGGCGGCAGGTGCGGCTCTTGCTCTTCTGGACGCAATCAGAGAACGAACTGACGTGGCACGGTTTGCGCCGCAACAGTTGCTCGACAGCATTGCTCTTAAAGAAGAACGTCTACGTAATATCGGAGACAATCCCGACAGTTGCACAATTACCGATGCCAACAATCTTATAGATGAGGCTTTAGTAATGGAAAACGAAGCAATCAGGCGAAAAAATGAATGGGCCCCCCTTCATAAGGCTGCCCTTGCCTCTGCCATTGCAGTGTTGCGCCTGTTGGAAAAATCTGAATCTATAAAGGTTGCATCTCTATATGATGACGGGGCTGAAGAATACCTTCAGACAGATTACTGGACTCACGGTGCTTATAGCCGGATTCTTAATGAAATCCGGACGTTAAAAGCACAAATTGAAAATGCACCTGCCGACATATCAACAATAAAAAATCTTCAGAAGAAGGTTGATGAGCTTCAACAACGCGCCGAACACATTATCATTGAGGCTGCGGAGCTGGGCACTCTCAGCGAGCAACGCGTTATAGTGTCAAATGACGTTCTTAATGCTATGGTTAATCAAGGCTGGGAACTGAAGGGAGACCCCGACTATATGGGAGGGGAAGAAGAAAGCGATTGGAGAGAAGGTACTTTTGCAATTCTTCATAAGCCCAACACCGGTGAGGAAGTCTCGATTCTGGTTTTGCCGGAAGAAAACAATGGCAAGAAGGGTAATCAGATAATATTCCACAGAAATGATGATTTGATGGAATCTGCCGGAGCATTTCAGTCACGCATGGAGGAGATAAAACGCGAAATAGAAAAGAGTGGATATAAGCTGGGTACTTTACGCGAGCCTGAACATGGCGATGGTAAAGTGGAACAATTGCGTGACAGAAGTTCTATGAAACGCAAAGGTGCTTCTGAAAAACTACGCAAAACATTATCAAAGCGTTAAATATGTGCATTGATCGCCTTAAAGCACTTGATATTAACCACAGAGAACTGTTCACTGCCATCTATGGTATGAATGGTTCAAGCGAGGTTTATATCACTAAAGACCTGAGAGTACATAATTTGCGTGAGGCATTGTATCTTTATTTGAAAGAAGAAGGATACACAAGCTTATTCTATGATGACAAAGCGTTCTCATATGAAGAAGAACCGCTTTTGGAGTTCTTCAACTTTTCCTCTGAAAAAGGTGACTCGAATGAGCCTACAAGGAAAAAAGATTTCTTTATTGGAAAAGGTCCAATGAGCAAAAGTCGAAATATATCAAATATTTCCAATACAAGCACTCCTAAATCCACCGAACAGTCACATCATGCATCAATCAGGATTGAATCATCTGGAAACCAACGGCGATTCAGAGTAGAACAATCTGAAGGTTTCTTCAAGGAAATTTTTGCATACTCCAAACGAAATCCACATAAAAAACTTGCCGTCGTATTTGTCACACCTACCACGCTGAAATTTGATGATGACCAGAGAAGAGTCATATTGAATTTATGGAATGACCTTAAGACAGATTATCGTAGGAACAAGCTGGCCATAAAAATTATAAGCTTATACGATTTCGATTCAGCAAAGCTTTTCACACAGGCTTTTGATTCAGCGTCTGACGAACTGTTGTTTTTAAGTCCCTTCAAGGATTTAATAAAGAAAGACATTGGGCAAGACGATGACAATACAGGTAAAATTGTGGAAGGAGGTCGAAAAGACAAGACCGTATTTTTCTTAGGTGACCCCTTTAGAGATGAAATCGGCAATATGCTTAACCGCCGAAGGCTCATGACAAAGGAAGGTCTGCCTCATCTTTTCGGAAAAATCGAATGGGACTTCATAACGCTTAGGCTGTGGCAAGGTATGGCTTCCGGTAAAAGTAATCTCTCTTTGATATGCGATTATTTAGATTGCGACAATTTAGATGAAATGATCGAAAGAATGGATACCGTGAAAGCGATTGACAAGCTTAATTCGCTGGAGGGAATCGACAATATTCGCGAACAGTTCGCACTCTATCGTCAGGCATTAGCAGCTCACCGTAGGAGGAGTGGTAGTGGTAGGTTTAGGCCACACATGGCTCTGATGGGAAGTCCCGGTACCGGCAAGAGCACAGTTGCACGATTGTTCGGTGACATATTGCGTGAAGATGGTCTCTTGCCCAAAGGGCATTTCGTGAAGGTATCTTGTGATGAACTCATAGGACAATACATCGGCGAGACCCGTCCTAAAACGAGGGCTGTCTGCGAGAAGGCAAGAGGAGGCATACTTTTCATTGATGAGGCTTATGGTCTGATGTCAGGAAAAAACTCTCATGGAGATGTAAACTATGGGGCCGAAGCAATCGAAGTCCTGATTCAGTTCATGGAAGACAACGATGACTCGTTGGTGATACTTGCAGGTTATACTGACGAGATTACAGACCTTATCAATGAAGGCAACAAGGGATTCAGAAGAAGGTTCAATGAACTGGGATTTTTTGAATTCAAAGACTATTCGCCTGATGTCTTGTATCGGATTGCATCAAAAATGATTAAAGTCCCTACTACAGAAAACTTCCATAAATCATTAAAGGGTATTATCAGATCCAAATGGGCTTACAGAAACAAAAAATTTGGTAATGTGGGCGATATGGAAAATTTAATTAATCAAATCGTAAGTCACTATACATCACTTAACACCCACGAGGCCCTTGACACAGCGCATCTTCCTAATGAATTAAGGATATTGGTGGACGAATCGCTCATTAAAGACGGCTCTATACTTGCTGAACTGAATGGCATATTGGGACAACAGGAAGTGAAAGCAGAAGTGTCAAGTATTGTCAACAAACTTGTAGCCGACAGAATAAAACTCCAGCTCATAGACAACTATACGCCTCAATTGCCTAAACTGAATTTCCTGTTTACAGGAAATCCCGGTACAGGCAAAACTACTGTGGCGAGAATAATTGGTCGTGTACTTGAGGGGCTTGGCGTTTTCCCTCCGTCAAAAGGGAATATTATTACGGAAGTGTCTGGAAACGATTTGTTGCCTTACACACCTGCAGATGTCAAAAAACTATTTGAGGACAACATCGGAAAAGTTCTTTTCATCGATGAGGCCTATCAGCTAAGAGAGAGTCCACGCGTGGTCGCAGACATCGTTGCCAATGTCGAACTTCTTGAATACAAAAACAAGTTGTCAGTAATCATGGCCGGGTATCCGCAAGATATGTGCGAACTGATGAATGTAAATGCCGGTTTGCCCCGCCGATTCAAGGAGGTTCCGTTCAGTGACTATTCCAACGAAGATCTTTATGAAATTCTCGTCAGAAAAGTAGAAACCGCCCCTAATACAATCATGGATTCTGAGCAGTGTCGGATTGCAGGCATATCATATTTTGCGTCACTTCAGCGCGGACATAGTTTCGGTAATGCTGGGGAAGCTGAGAATTTGCTTGGAATTCTTTGCGCGAATCGTGATGACCGCTTCATTAAAGGAACCCCGGAACAGCGAAACGACCGGGATTTTGCACAGCGCATATTCCCATGCGATTTTCCGAATTACAGCGACACGGTCAGTCATCCATCAAACTCAGCACAAGATGTGGCGGACATTTCGGTCGGCATTACCGAAAGTAGCTTTGACGGAACGATTGATTGCACAGCAGAAGACGAACAGTTCGGTGTGACCCAGGGTAATGACATCTATAATTCGGTCGGGCTTTTGGAAAGCGAAAAAGGGATGGGAACAGCATTTATAATCTCCGTGAATAACAGATATGTGATAACTGCAAGTCACGTTGTAGAGGGTAATTCCAAGTTCAAATTCACGCTGAATTTTGGAGACCGTTTGTTTCAGACAAATGCACGATTGTTGTGGAATAATGCTGAGCAAGATTTCGCTATCCTTCAATTGGATTCCATTCCCGAAGGCGCAAAATACTTCGTGTTTGACACTGCTACTGCACGTGAACCGGCCACGTCTATCAGAATTGTGGCATTTCCATTAGGCCGACAAGTGTCGAGCAAAGCAGTTTTGACAAGTGGAGCTATTTCCAACTATGAAGAGAATCTGACAATACGCAATGAGGATGGAACACAACGACGATTCAATGCCATACGCACAGAGGCACAAGCCACGCATGGTTCTTCCGGAGGACCGGTGGTGTTGGCTGATTCAATGAAAGTTATCGGAGTGCTCCACGGTGGCATGAATGAAAGCGGATTCTTTATGAATGTTGCCTCCGATATATCTCAAATCTTTAATGAATCCAATCTTCGATTTTTTAAAATAAGACAGCTAATGGAAATAAATAAATGCCCTGTTTGCAACAACAATCTCGACAATGGTATTTGTCAACATTGTGGTTATACGCAAATTATCTGGCCGGAGGCTCTACCGGAATCAATAACCAGTTTCGAGAAAAATCGGATAAAAACATTACGTGAAATACAGGAAAAGCACTCACTCACAGTTCGTGATATTGAAGGCCGACGTAATGTGTTGGAAACGAATTTGGCATCGCTTGAAGAAGCTTTGTCTGATGCTCGAAAAAAAAATGAGCGGCTCACTTATGAGCGCGATGAATTAAATGACAAGAATCGCTCTCAATTACGTAAACTCGAAAACGAGCGCCAGAACCTCCAGAAAATTAATACCAATCTTGAAAATAAATTAGCTGACAGCGCGGACCACTTAGAAAAGGCAAGGAATTTGTCAGCATCTTTAAAGAAACAAAACAGAGAACTAGCATCAGATTTAGCTCGGGTGAAATCTGAATTAGAACAATTGTCACTGAGTCCAAAAGCAGGAAATGTATATTTCATTTTGGATGATGACGGTGAATTCTCTGTAATCCCGGTCCCTGTGGAAAAACATTATTTTGCAACAGGTCCCGGTATTGAATCTTGTAATGCACCTGATGATTCCATTTCTATGTTGCCAGTAATGACTACCGCAAAAGTGGCATTCAGCGTGGAAAAAAGTTTAACCGGAGGATATAGGCTTACAGACCTTGCCGGAACTTTGACATCTTCTGGAGCCATGAAAGAGAATAAAATACGTCTCACTCAAGGGGTGTCATTAAAGATAAGAGGAGGCAATTTCAAATTATACTTCTGCATTAATCAAAATTAATTATAACAATATGAGTTACGAATTGCATTGGAATCCCAAACATCCGGGCCACATTGTCTACATGCTGGATCTTTCCGGCTCGATGGGAGAAAAAATCAATGATACTCGCCTCGTTGACACGGTCATGGAGGTGATGCAAAAATTGTTTCGTTCGCTGAAAAACGAAATAATGAATGGAGATGAGATTTTGGATCTTTTCTCGGCAACCGTCATCGGTTACAATTCAGATGTCTTTTACATTGATGGAGTGTAAAACGGCTAAAGAATTCAACAAGTTCTTTAACGATTCTCGCCGACGTGGTTATATATTCAATACTCAGCAAGGCGGTGAAGCTGAGCCCAAATGGCAGACATACATGTCAGACGCATTTTGATGCGGCAGCAAAAGATATAAACACTTGGCTGAGTACTCAAAGAGCTAAAGGTATTCAAAACACCGGCACCTGTTGTGATTAATATCACTGATGGTGACCCATATGAAGGGAGTGAGTTTACTCATTCAAAGGCATTGGCTGCAGCAAATAGGCTCAAAGCAATTAGCACTCCCGATGGGAATGTGGTGGTTTACAACATCCATTTCTCCCCGGATACTACAGCTTCTAAAATGGTCCTACCTGATACAGCACCATCAAACATCACATCAAAATTCCTATTCGAAGCATCATCAATAATCCCTCCCGAATTGGTGAAGACTGCACAAAATGTTG